>Ga0209487_1000002_pt1 | contig 965004 bp, 784 predicted proteins | sample Poulit2012_FD_187524 | JGI IMG/M metagenome (GOLD analysis project Ga0209487, IMG submission 187524) | Agricultural soil microbial communities from Georgia to study Nitrogen management - Poultry litter 2012 (SPAdes) (version 2) | ecosystem: Environmental > Terrestrial > Soil > Agricultural...
CTCACCCATCCGCCGGTCTACCGGCGACCCGAAGGTCGCTTTCGCCCGCGACTTGCATGTGTTAAGCACGCCACCAACGTTCGTTCTGAGCCAGGATCAAACTCGCCAGTTTTATCCTCTCGTGCCCCAAGAGGCACGATGGCTGACATAAGGACCGTAACCCCATTCACAAAGTGAACGTTTAACGGGTTACGAGCACCTCCTGCATCGTTGACATATGCAGAAGGATTTTTGTTTTGCATGATTCTACAACGCTCGCGCTCTACATCTCCCGATGTGCGCGGGCATCATAACTGCTCCACATACCTGTTCAGTTTTCAGAGAACCTTTCTTCCAACCGGTGAGCCGGTCGACTTCGCGAGAAGCCTTTAGAGGAAGTTGGCGAAACAAGTCAAGCACTTAAATTCAGCGGACTCATTTCTTTTCCGAACGATGAGGGGGACCGGATGCCGAAAGCGGCAATCGTGTGGTGCCCCGTCGTTGGGAATGCGCAATCTAGAGATTTCTGCCGGAAGGTCAAGGAATTTGTGCAGGGAAGGATTGGCAACACTTTCAATGAGGAAAGCTCGACGTCAGCGCACTGAGGTGCCGCCAAGACGAAAGCACACGAGAAAAATATTTTTAAAAAGGCTCCGCAAAGTGCCACCCACAGGATCTCGATGCGGCGCGAAAGTTCGCGCCGAAAGAAAAATGAACATCACGCAAAGGCCGAAACCAGCGGGCTTTCAGCTAAAAGCGGAGGTTTTTTTTGAAAAATAAACGAAGAATTTTTTAAACTTTGAGCGAATTGCTCCGATATAGAGAGTGTACACGGTATCCAAGCTGACCATCGCAGAATCACAAGGTGCTCCTCCCTCCCTAAGCGCACACGACGCCTAGGGAGGGTCCGTTCTGAAAACAGAGATAACAGACGGCGCGAAAGCACACTGCAGTGAGCCCACGCAGTGAACGCGCCCATCAAACAAACGCAGCCTCAATCAACGGTGCACATCGTCGGCGCGATCACCTACGCGACGAGAAGACGATGGCGCCACACCATCGAATGCGAGGCCGGACGCCACCACCACGAACGAATGAGCTCAACGCCCCGAGTGCAGGCACGCGTGGACACCGCGACGATTGCAGCACGCAAGCACCTGAATCAAAGCGCCAGAGGCGTCGCATGACGCCGGACACGAACGAAACTACTTGCATGGTTGTCCCTATTATATAGGGGTGCACCCAGATGCTCGTCGTTGACCGTTGCGCGACGTGCGAAATCACACGATGCGATGGCTCTGCATAACGTCGAACAAAGGCGCAAAAGCTTCGCGATGTGTTTCGAAAGCTGGGCGATCCGGACACGGCGAACGCAAAAATCGCGGAAACTTGCTGCGCGTACATCGCAGGACTGGGCATAAGACCTGATTGCGACCGAACGCCACGACGAGTCATTGCGCTCGCAGCGTGGGAGCATCGCCGCCTAAAGAAAACGATTCTGGCGTATCACTTCGTAGCTTGCGACAGCGGCAGCTTGGGCGATATTTAAAGAGCGCACGTTCGAGGTTTGCGGAATGCTCAGAGTACGCTCTTGATATCGATCGATCCAATCCTGAGGTAAACCTTTGGACTCTCGCCCGAAGATCAACACGGCGCCCCGTGGAAACTCAACATCCGTATAGCGATGCGCGGCCGTCTTGGTGAAAAGCCAGGTGCGCTCCCACGGAAGCATCGCTTCGAGTGCATCCGCACTATCGTGCACGCTGAGACGAACATTCGGCCAGTAATCCAGTCCAGCGCGTTTAAGATGTTTATCGCTTAACTCGTAACCAAGAGGGCGAACCAAATGCAACCACGCGCCTGTCGCAGCGCTCAAACGCGCGATGCTGCCGGTGTTCGGCGGGATTTCGGGCTCGATCAACACGATATGAAAGGGCGTGCTGATCTCGCCTGTTGGCTCACTAAGGTCAAAGCACGGCGGTTCAACGGGAATAGACATGTGACTTTCTCTCGGTTAGAACGGTCCATAACAGTGGTGACGGCCCTATCAACGATCGTACAGATGCAAGGCACCTAAGCCTTCGAACTGCGATGACTACAATCGAAGCTATGAACGACCAACAGCAAAAGCACGATAAAGCACAAGAAATCGTTGTGCGATTGACGCAATCCAAAATCAACGAGGCGCAGGCCACGGACGCGCTGATCGCCTATGGCGAAGAGAGCCTCGAGGCATTGACCTTGGCGCTCGAATCACGCCACGAGATCGCAGAACAAGTCGGCGTGATCGTGCTTTCGCGCATGGAAACGCGTCGCGCGCTGGCGCCGATGCTCAATGGTGTTTTGAAGCTTTCGCATCGGCCCGAACTCATGGCCGCCCTACTTCACAGCGCTTCGCGCTTACTTGTTCCCAAGGATACCGAGCGCGTTCGTGCGGTCCTCCTACGTTTTTTGCAGCACCCAGATCCTAGCGTTCGCGCCGCAGCGCTCGCTTGCGTGCGCAGCACCAAGGACGAGAAAGCGCTCGAGCTCGTGGCACAATCTCGTATGATGCGCGCAGATACTTCATCGTCGCAGATGCAAAGCACCGTCCCTCGCGCTGCTTCCATGGCGTTGATTGAGCAGCTCGGCGCTGACGTAGAATCTACGCGACGCCAGGCACGCGCCGAATTATTACATCACCCTGATCGTGATCAGATCGTGGTAGAGCACTTACACCACGCCAACGCACACATCCGTCGCTCCGTACTCGAAGTGGCGGCCATCGTGGCTAAACCCGAGTGGAATCAGGCGTTGGTAGACATTGCCTCATCGGACGAACGCACGGTGACAGAACGGGTCTTGGCGCTGCGTGGCGTCCATCATCTCAGCCAGCTGCGCCAAGATCAGCATCTGATCGCAGTATTGTTACGTCACAGCGACGAGCCGTTACGCGCTGAGGCTGCGCGTTTAGCGACCACCTCGAATAATGTAGCGCTTCGCCATGGTGCATTGAACCTGCTTTCGAGTGACGGTTCGTGGGTGCGAAAACGCCTCGCCGAAGGCTGGGCCACCTTTGCGGATACATCGCGGCAAGCCGATCTTCCGCACCTCATCGATCTGCTCCAGTCTTCCAAGTGGCTCAACGAACCAACGCCCGTCGATGTAGAGACGTTCCAAACCCTCTGCGGCGGGATCGTGCGTATGGTAGAGCTCGGCTGTTTCGTCGATACTGCCTTATTGAGCGATTTCGCCGCGCTACAGTATTCCAGCCACAACGATATCCGAGAGATCGTACGTCAAACCGCGCAAAATCTCGCGCAATCCACGGGTATTGCACTGGAACTTCCCGCAGACGAGCTCCGCATCGACACCCTTCACGATCCGGATCCGCAAACGCGAATCAACTTTCTGCGTTCGCTTTCGAACGCGTCCACATCTGCACTCGCCAGCTTCCTACCGCAGTTGATCCGTTTTCTCTATCGCGCCAACGCGGAAGAGATTCTCATTCTGATCGACGTGCTTTACGGAATTAAAGATCAACGAGCGCTCGACGCGCTCACGCGCATCGCGCAACTTCCAGAAGACACCGTCCGTCTCAAGGCACAAGAAGCGTTGCGCACGTACACACTTGACTGATAGGTCAGCAAACATCGCCTAGGATCTGGATGCGCGCACCACTCGGCGTTTCTGCAAAGAGCGCGGCTGGCGATGACTCTTGTTGCAGCGCGCGCCTTCGAATCACAGCGATGCCGAAGGTGCCCTCTGGTATTTTTGCCACTGAGGTGACAATGCCCATGTCTCGGCCCTCGTCATCGACGACTTGGAACGGGGCTTCAGCGACATCGCCTTCGATTTGCACACGCCGGTACTCTCGGTTTGGTGTACCTCGAGAGCGGAGGCGTTCGATCACTTCTTGGCCTAGATAGCATCCTTTATTGTAATCAACGCCGAGGTCTGGACCCGCTTCTAACGGGATGGTCTGCTCGTAAATTAGATCAAAGCCGGTACGCACAAAGCCCTTTTGGATCTCATGTGCCCGCCAAACATCCCAAGGAAGGCATTGAACGCCTTGGTTCTGCAAGATTGCACAAGTCGCCTCTACCGCGCCTTCGAGCAAAACCGAGGGTTGAATGCTGCGCGCAAGGGTCAGAATCCCCAGATCTTCATGTTTGGTATAACCATGCAGGCGCGCGTCGGGCAGCGACAACAGCTCAGCGAGCGATGCAAGACTAGCGCCGACGACCATCCATCGCGGGCGCGGCGCTTGGGGTTCGAGCGTGACATCTTCCATGATAATATATTTATCAAGCGCTTGAACGATGGTGTCTTCTTGTTCTGGTTCGCTCCATAGTCGAAAGTGGTTATCGTCCACTTTGGCGAGATGCGCATCAAAGATCACGCGTCCGTTGATATCGGTGGCGTATCCGTAACTGGCACCGCGCTCGTCGAGTTTTTTAAGATCCGTCGTCAGTTTGCTTTGCAAAAAGGCTCGGGCGTCTTTGCCGCGAACATCCACGACACTTAGACCGTGCAAAGGGACCATCAACGGAAGGTTTTCCGCGTTTTCTGCGCCATGTGTACAAGCTTGGCGACGCGGCTCGAGCGATGCTGGGGAGATGCGTTTTAGGTCATTCATCCGAGGATCCTTATTTTTTCGCGCGGGCAGCGCGCTGGTTTCTGATAAGTTTTGGCTCGCATCATCCGTGCGAGTTTGGATGATGTAATACCGACATGCTCAGAGGCAAGGCGCAATCTTCCCTGCGATGGGCGCTGTCGTAACTTGTATCGCCCTGCCCTCGAGGTCGTGTCGTTTGGCGCGCCGTGTGACGAAACCCTAAAAATCGCTCCGCGTGCGGAACGTGGATTGGGTCAGTTGACGCCGTCGTCTAACCGAGGACGGTCGGTCCGGCATAGTCGGTGAGTTGGTCTGCGAGCTCGTCGAGGGTAACAATTCGCACGTCGCGTTTCATCTCTTCGATATAAACGCGCATACGATGTGTTTTGGTGCGATGTGAAAGGCGCATGTTCGCGCGCATTTTTCGGAACGCTCCAGATATCTGTTCGTCGTTGGAATCCAGAAAGTCCATCGCGTGCAGGGTGAGATGTGCGCTATATTGACGACTTTTCAGCGCCTTTGCCAGTGCGCGCAGGACGGGTGGCTGGGTGGTTGTTATCAACGCACCTGTGAGCGGCGCACCCACGCCACGCACCACGCCCACGGGAATTTCCCAGATAGGCAAGGAGTGCTTACGGTCGCCTTCTTTCCAGAATGCCCAGCGCGAGGGTCGATAGGGGCGGAGCGGTGCTTTGAGGCTATGAACAGCCAGTTTGGTTGTGTCGTGTTTGCCTCGAATCAGCGCGCTGATCGACGATACTCCGCCTTTAATCAGGTAGTAGGGTAAAGATGGAAGCACGCTTGCGTCGTATTTATAGCCTCGTTCTGCGAGCAATTGCAGAATTCGCGTATCCACGTTGTAACCTGGTGTACGAAACCCTGACGGCATCACACCGATGGCTTGTTTGATCGCTTGGGCACTTTGCTCAATTTCTTCTGCAACGCTTAGTTTCGACCATCGTCGTAAGTTTGGGGCATGCGAATACGATAGTGAGGCGACTTCGTGTCCGCGTGCAACCACATCTTTGAGCGCTTTTTGGACGTAGGGATCTTCGACGTCTTTGCCGACGACAAAGAAGGTGACGCGCACTTGCAACGCGTCAAAGAAGCTCAGGATACGTGGGAGCGCCGTTTGATAGAGTGTTTCACGGTTGAGCTGCATTTCCATCCCTGGCACGTAGTGATCACCAAGGTAGGCTTCCAAGTTTACGGAAATGCTTCCGACGCGCGGCACTTCATGCGTTTGTTTACGTCGCGTCATCCAATCCATGATCGTATCCTTTGGTGCAAAGTTTCTCGTACGCGCTCAGATGCGAGATGCCGTGTGGGAGGGAAACGCTATTGCGGCGTATGTAACGTGGTCGATGTGATGGTGCGGCGATCGAGCGGATAGATGCGTGCGGCACGGATGTGCCTTAGCGCACGGGTAGTTTGATCTTCATGCCGTCGCGGACGCCGTCTGGGTTGGGGCCGATCACATCGCGATTAAGCTGGTAGATTTCGGTCCAACGAGCGCCATTGCCGAGTTCTCGTGCAGCGACGATGGAGAGGGAGTCGCCTCGTCGCAGCGTATATTCTCTGTATTCGCCTTCTTGGGCGGGGGCATCTTGATTTGAGGGTACCTCTGCTTTGGGCTCCTCAGATTTTTGCTCTACGTCTTTGTTATCGTCGTCTTTTGGAGCAGGTTTGCCGAGTTCAGCTGCAGCTTCGAGCGCTGTCGGATCTGCCTGCATCGTGTCTTGGCGGTCTGTCAGCGCTTTGGTGTCTTGTTCCTCTGCGTTTGCTACCGGCTGTTGAGCTTCTTCGATAGCTTGCACGATCTCTTGTGTTGTCTCGTCAGGCTCCCTGGACGGAGTATCGAGTTTTTCGACTTTGATATCGCTGATACCTTCGATGGCTTGTACGAGTTGTTTGGCCTGTTCGATTTCTGCGGCGTCAGCGTCTTGTGTGGGCATGAGGTAGAGCACGCCCTGCTCGACGACGATGGCGAAGTGTTGTGCGTCGACGTTTCGATCGGAGACCAGTTGTAGCAGTACGTCATTCGCTAGCCGCGCGTCATCGGCATGTGCGGTCCCTTTGGGCGCGGCGGCACGCTTGGCGAGGGTGGGGGCATCAAGGGGCGCGCCCGCGCCTTGCTCGCTCTCTTCGATGTGCGCAGATTCAGCGTCTGCATCGGTACTGGTGGCGTCTCCGCACGCCATAAGTGCGGCGGTCGCACAAAGCAGGGCTGCAAGTTGCAGCGCTTTCAGTCGCCTATCCATGAAGCTCATTCCAGCATGGGGTCATTGGGTTGATTCGAGCGTTATCTCAAGCATAAGGCGCTCGTTGTGGCAATGCACGATACTCTATCGCACCGAAGGATGGAACGGCAATTTTCCTAGGGCTTGTGCGGCGGACAGGGCAAAAATAGGCAACGCACGGCGTTTGAAGTGCCGTGCGTCATGGTGCACGCGTGTTCGGGCGTGCGTACGGGTCTTCGTATTTACACGAAGCGGAAGACGCCGCGTCGTTCTTTCTTCACGCGTTGTTCGGGTCGCCCTTCGGTTTGGCTGGCCTCACGGTTCAACGAAACGTAGATCGAGTTGCGGTTTGGCACACCGTTACGCCCTTGGTACTGCACCTCTTCGAACCAGCTATGGACGCGGCTTGCTTTCGCTTCTTTGACGCCTTTGCGCTGCGCGAGTGCCACTGCTGCATCGACGATGCTCATCGAATGGATTTCTGCGTCGGTTGGCACACCGATCGCTGGATAGTCTGCTGGTGCGTGTACTGCCACAGGTGCTGCTGCGGGAGCAGGTACTGGTGTTGGCGCCGGTGCGGGCGGAGCCGAAGCTTCATTTGTGGTGCTTGCAGGAGCGACACTTCCGTCCCAGAGCGCATCCATATCGGACAACATCCCCGAGATCAGCTGCTGCTGCGCGCGTGCGGCTTCGAGTTCTGCTTCTAAACGTGCAACATCGGCAGCGATTTCCGCGTGCTTACTTGCATACTTTTTGTAGAGTTCATTACGCTTCGCCATGGTTACCCCTCCATGCTTAAAGTAGAGAACAGACTGACTTTGCATTGGTCCATCTGTGACGAACCCAACAAGCACAACGCTCGGTACGAGGTGCGTTGGCTCGCTTCAATGATACAACCGGAATACATGCGAACATTATTCCTAAGCGTTCACTTGAACGCGCTTACGTCGCAATTTTCTTTGTGTCAAGCAAGAGGCACGTGTTCGCTTGCTTTATTCTTCGCGGGATGATCGGGAACGCAAGCGCATGGAAATAATCCGCACGGAGGCGAAAAATCACAGGCATGCTTTGACTTTGCTCTCACCACACCCCACCTTTAAGAAAGTGAAACGAAGTGTATCGAGCGCTCTGCCCCGGCCTAGAACGTAGTAACGTGCGAGAAACACGTGCACTTCTCTCACTCGACAGGCTTAGAGTTTTGATGCAAACTCAAGCGCTAGCCATGTTCGATCCTTCTCCAACCCGCGAGCAATTTCATGCCCTCCATCAAAACCTACAACCCGAGCAACGAAGCATTTTTACAAGAGTACACACTCGACACCGACACGCAGATCGAACAAAAACTTGAGGACGCGCAAGTCTTTTTCACATCCATGCGCGAACAGAGTCTCCACACGCGTAAACGTTGGCTCTATGATTTGGCCACAGCTGTCGAACAATCGGTCGACAAGCTTGCAAAAATGGCCACAGAAGAAATGGGCAAGCCGATTCAACAAGCACGCAGCGAAGTCCGTAAGTGTGCCACCGTATGCCGTTATTACGCCGATCATGCCGAAGAACTTTTAAGCGCGAAACAAATCGAGAATTTCGCCACGGTGCGGCTCGAACCCATCGGCCCGCTCTTGGCGATCATGCCATGGAACTTTCCTTACTGGCAGGTGTTTCGCGTCTGGGCGCCTGCGATCTTGCTCGGCAACCCCGTGCTATTAAAGCACGCAGAAAATGTCTGGGGCTGTGCACATCTATTAAAAAACCTGACGGAAAACGCGGGCTTGCCGCCCGAAACCCTGCAATTGCTCAACGTACAGGTTGAAAAAATCGCCAAGATCATCGCCGACACAAGAGTGCGTGGTGTCACCTTTACGGGTTCAGAACAAGCGGGAAGAAAAGTCGCCGCACAAGCGGCACAAGCCATCAAGCCGTGCGTATTGGAGCTCGGTGGCTCCGATCCGTTCGTCGTGTTGCAGGATGCGGATCTTTCAAAAGCGCTCGACGCTGCGGTGAATGCGCGCTTTCAAAATAACGGACAATCATGCATTGCAACCAAACGTTTCATCATCGAAGCGCCCCTCTATGACACCTTTATCCGACGTTATACAAGCAAGGTAAAAGCGCTTGAATGCGACGACCCTATCTTCGAATCAACCGATGTGGGCCCCTTGGCGCGTGCAGATCTGCTCGACAATCTTGAACGGCAAGTGCGAGAGACCATCGGCTACGGCGCGCGCTGCCTCACCGGCGGCAACCGCAAATCTGGGCGAGGCCATTACTTTGAACCGACGGTGTTGGCAGATGTGCGCGAATCCATGGTTCCGTATCGCGAAGAAATTTTTGGACCCGTCGCCTGCATCAGCGTCGCCGCAGACCCCGAAGAAGCCATACGGTTGACCAATGCGACTTCCTTTGGCCTAGGCGCATCGATTTGGACCACGCCCGAACGCGGCCTTACGCTCTCGAAACAGATCGCGTCCGGTATGGTGGCAATCAATCAAATCGCCGCAAGCGATCCACGGGCTCCATTTGGAGGGATTAAGAATTCCGGCGTCGGTAGGGAGCTCAGCGAGCATGGTCTTTATTCGTTCGCCAATATTAAGACCGTGTTGCTCGCACCCTAAAATCGCCAGGCCAAAACCAATGCGACCGGCGCAGCGGCCGGTCACATCAGAAACGTTCCGTGAAATACGTTTGAAAGCTTACGGCGCTTCGAGCGATCCGCTTGGGCCGTCGAAGTTTTCGACCGCACCGCGCAGCATGCTCGCTTCTTCGCGGGCGGTATCAAGATCGCCTACCACCGCGTACGAGAAGGTCAGCAGCGTCTGAATGCTCGTCTGCCATTTGTCGCCGGTAACTTGGGGTACGCGGGCAGCTTCGCCACGTACGTCGAGGGATGCCCATTCGGCGATTTTGAAGGTCGTGAACGCGCTCAGATTGGCTTGGATACCATTTTTGGTGTCGGTGCGGTCTTTTGCGGTATCGACAAAAGGAATGATGATCGCAGCATCCGCACCGTAGATGATATTTTCGGTTTTTGCGAATCCACGCATTTGGGCATCAGCCATCCAACCAAAGACACCATAGGTTTGCAGGTCATCAATCAGGATGGCCGTCCCTGCACCGTTACGGTTGATCTCCATCCAAGAGTCGCTCTTCACGTAGAATTGTTGCGCGGCAAAACCGGTACGGAATGACAGCCGGATCGGCGTGCGGTCGAGCGGACGGAAGAACACACCGAATTTCTCGCGCAGTTCAATCGGCTGGAACGCGCCGGTGGCGCGGCGTTGTTTGCCTTGGCTTTCGAGTTCCGGATCTCCTGCAACCGCGTTCGCACAATCGTCAAGGCTGGTGCCGTTGTAGCAGAAGTTCGTGTCTTCTTTATGGCGAATGGTTAAAGGGAACATCGAGGTTTTGAACGTAAACTCCGCGAACGGTCCGAACCAGTCGGTCACGACGAAGTAATATCCGCTCTCGATTTTCAGAACGTCGTTCGTTTTCACCCACAGAGAATCCGACGCCGACTTCAACACCCCTGCGTTTGCAGTGAGGGTGTTACGCCACTCGTGACGACCTTTCAGGTAGTCGAGCACGCCGTCCACAGAAGCGTTGATACCGACCGACACACCTTGAGGAGCACCCGGCACGCGGTTGAGGCTCGAGAGGTTAAACGATCCGGAAACACCAAGCGCACCCACCCAGCGCCCTTCGTAGTACAGCGGATCAACGGCCTCATCTTCAGCGGCGGCTGCAGCAGCTGCTGCGGCGCCGTCGGCGGCGGCTTCATCAACCGCATCTTCGGTGGCTTCAGCGCTTTCTTCAGCATCCGCGTCTTGCTCGTTCACCTCTTCCGCAGTGTCCGTGGTGTCAGCGTCAATGGCTTCTGCTTCGGCCGTTACGCTTTCTTCTTGTGCGAATGCCTGTGCACTCACGCCAAAGCTCGCGCACAGCGCGAGGGTCCAAATCAAACGTTTCATCTTACAGGATCCTCATTACGATTAGGCAATGAACGATAGAAAAAGGTCGAGCGCTTGCAGTTACATGGGAGCTAGCATGGGAGATTTGCTTATCGACCAGAAGCAGTGACACCGCAGGTGGCCTTGGAGTCACAAAGAAATCCCTAGAACTGTGGAATTCGTTCTTCGGCATGCGCTTGTTCAATCCATACGCGGGTGTCTTTAGTGCGAACATTACGACTGACAACCTGTTTTTCTATCTTTTATTTTTTCAGCGCCGTGTGTCTTCAGAAGTTTTTCGGGAAATCATTGACGCTAGGTCAAGCGCACGCTAGGCAACACGATTAATGCGTAGGTCGCGATTCCTGAGTATAGTAGAGACGACACGATGACCTTGGGACTCAACATGATCGTTTGGCGTTGGTGGCGTAGCCTCCAGGGCCATCGTCTACACTGAGAACCGCAACCTTTTCAGATCTTTCTGTTCGAGACGACAAGCCCACCTTTGCTTCGGTGGGCTTTTCTTTTTTAAATCGGCGGAGACAGCTTATCCATGTTCTATGAGACACAACTCGACGAATTCGCCGCATCCGATCCTCGCGAAGTTTTACCCGTAGTCCGCGAGCGGCCATCGGATATGGTGACGCCGGTAAGCGCAGCGGTTCGCTTGTTCACAGAAGGCGAACCATGTTTTCTGCTGGAGAGCGCAGAAGGGGGTGAGACGGTCGGACGCTTTTCGATGCTGGGCCTCCGGCCGGTGGCGTCGATCGGACGTTACGGTGAATCACTCGATGATTTGCGCACATTCTTGGCATCGCATCGCATCGCCAAGGTAGATATCCCTGCCGCCCTACCTGCAGGTGCTGTCGGCTACCTTTCGTACGATGCCGCGCGCCTCTGGAATCAGATAGACGATCGGCACAAAGAAAAGCCAACGCCGACCTATTTATTCCATCATTTCAGAGATCTGCTGGTCTTTGACCACTTGAAACAACGCCTCTATTTCGTGACGTTGACGCCCTCGGGTGCTCCGCGCACACGCGAAGAATTCCAACGCGCTCAAACCCGCTTGGACCGCCTCGAAGAAGCACTCAATCAGCCCATCCCCGCGCGCAAAACACGCTCCGACGGTGCGGAAAGCCCCGTGGTTCGCGCCACACCACAAGACGAAGACTTCCGTCAGATGGTCGCACGCGCCAAAGAACATATCGCTGCAGGCGAGATCGAACAGTTGGTTCTCTCAAGAACCTTTAGCTCCGAATATCACGGCGACCCACTCGACCTCTACCGAGCCTTGCGCATGGTCAACCCGTCTCCGTTCATGTTCTTCTTACACATGGGCGATCATGTCGTGGTGGGAGCAAGCCCCGAAGATCTCGTCCGCGTCAACGGGCACCGCGTAGAAACGCTTCCGATTGCAGGGACACGCCGACGCGGCAAGGACGCCCAAGAAGACGAAGCGCTCGCGCATGAGCTTCGAAACGATGAAAAAGAGATCGCAGAGCATGAGATGCTCGTCGAACTCGCCAAGCGTGAACTTGCACAAGTCTGCGAGGACGACACCGTGGTGGTCGAGCGCCACATGGCGGTGGAGAAATTTAGCCACGTGATTCACTTGGTTTCTCGCGTCGCGGGGCAAAAGCGCGTCGACATCGATGCCATCGATGCGTTGAGCGCATGCTTCCCGGCAGGTACCGTTACGGGTTCACCAAAGATTCGTGCGATGAACCTCATTGATGCCATGGAAAGCGACGCACGCGGCTTCTACGCAGGATCCGTCGTGTATTTCGATGGGCGTGGCAACCTCGACTCATGCATTGCGATCCGTTCGCTATTGTTGCGTGACGGCAAGGTCAGCGTGCGCGCAGGCGCTGGGATCGTCGCACAGTCCGATCCCGCTGCGGAAGAAACCGAGACCCGCAACAAGGCCGCTGGAACCCTGACAGCGCTCGAACTCGCACAGAAGCTGAGCTAATTTTTTTCGAAAGCACGGTGTATCCGATATGACGACGTCAACCGCACCTATGAGCACACCCGAACCTCTTGCGATCCGCAGTGTTTTGGGCGCGCTTTTTGAAGGTCAAAACCTCGATCATGACACGGCTTACGCGTTTATGAACGCCGTGTTCTCGCAGCAGGTCAACGATGCGCAGCTCGGTGCGGCGCTCGGCATTTTACGACAGCGCGGAGAATCGCCCGACGAGCTTGCAGGTTTCTTGCGGGCCATGCTCGATCACGCGCGAACCATCGACTTCGATGGAGAGATCCTGGTCGATCCCGTAGGCACGGGCGGCGATGGGCTGAACACCTATAATATTTCGACCATGAGCGCGATCGTCATGGCGGGACTCGATGTCCCTGTGGCCAAACACGGCAACCGCAAGGCCTCGTCGCGATCCGGTTCTTCGGATGCACTCGAATCTGCGGGCGTACCGATCATCTCGGACATTCCGCGCTTAGAAAAAGCGCTGCGCGAGGTAGGGATCACCTTCTTATTTGCGCCCAATCATCATCCGGTATTGCGTCATGTCGCAGAATTGCGACGCACGTTGGGTGTGATGACCACCTTTAATCTGCTTGGGCCGCTCGCCAACCCCGCGCCCGTAACGCATCAGCTTTTGGGTGTTGCGCGCGCAGATGTCCTAGAAGATTACGCCAAGGCGGCAGCCAGCCGCGGTGTCAAAGCCTACGTTGTGCACGGCGATCAAGGGGCGGACGAGGCACTGCCGAGCGGGGACTTCCTGATTGTGCGTGGCGCGGGCGAGCCGGTAGAGCGCGTCGATCCTCGCAGTTATGGCGCGCCGTTGTGTGATCTCTCTGATTTACAAGGCGGATCGCCTGAGCAAAACGCGCGCATGCTCTGGGAAGTGCTCCAGGGCAAAGGTTCGGAGCCCGTTGCGCATGCTGTGGCGTTGAACGTCGCGCTGATGCTCGAGATGCTCGGGCGCGCAGATTCCCGTAAAGATGCGTTCGAACAAGCGATGTGCGCCATTCGTTCCGGTCAAAGCGCGGAGCGCTTACAACAATATATCGACGCTGTGTCGGAGGTTTCCCCATGAGTGCACCGACGATTTTACAAAAGATTGCCGACGAACGGCGTGGCGACGTTGCGCGACTTCAACAAGAAGTTTCGCTCAAAGAGCTCCAGAAAATCGCCGAAGCCACACCAGCACCGAGGGGCCGTTTCAAACAAGCGCTCCAACAAGATGGGCTTTCGCTTATCGCAGAGGTCAAACGCGCCTCGCCATCCAAAGGCCGTATCGCGGATATTCCTGCCCCTGTAGATCTGGCCAAAGCATACGCAGATGGCGGTGCGAGCGCGATCAGTGTGCTCACGGAGCCACGTCACTTTCTTGGGAGCGAAGAAGATCTGCGCGCCGTCGCCAAGGCTTCGGGTCTTCCGGTATTGCGTAAAGACTTCATCATCGATCCATACATGATCTGGGAGGCGCGCGCATGGGGCGCAAGCGCCTGCCTGCTCATCGTTGCGCTCTTGCCAACGGTCGAAGAGCTCGCGCCCTTACTCCAAGAAGCAAAGCGCGCGGGCCTCGACGTCCTCGTGGAAACACACGACGCGGAGGAGGTGAACGTCGCAGTGAAAGCTGGTGCAGATATTATCGGCGTCAATCACCGCAATCTACACACCTTCGAGGTCGACATTACCCTGTTCGAACGCCTGCGCCCTTTGATGGGCGATGGGATTGTGACGGTGGCTGAATCGGGCATTCTCGACCCACAAACCGCACGACAAATGCAAAATGCGGGCGCCGACGCCATTTTAGTCGGTGAGTATCTCGCACGTGCGAGCGATCCCGCGCAAACCGCACGCGCACTGATCGGAGGGATTCCATGATCGTCAAAATCTGCGGCATGACGCGTGATGTGGACGTTCCGCCAGCAATTGCGGCGGGCGCCACACATTTGGGCATGATCTTCGCCCCGAATTCTCCACGGTTGATCCCGCTCGACGACGCCGTTGTATTGCGACGTGTCATCCCGAACGAGATCACAGCGGTCGGCGTGTTCAAACACCAAAGCGTCGAAGAAGTATTACAGATCGCGCAGACCGTCGGCTTGCGTTGGGTGCAGCTTCACGGAGGATTTGATCCTTCGGCGATCCAAACGCTCAAAAATGAAGGGCTCCAAGTGATCTGGGCTGTACCGGTCAGCCTCGAAGGCGCATACGATCCGATACCAGAAGAAGCTGACCTCATTTTACTCGACACTGCTGTACGCGGACAGTTCGGCGGATCCGGCGCAAGCTTCTCATGGGCGGACACCCTTCCTCCGAACAAACCATTTCTGGTGGCGGGCGGACTTTCGCCCTACAACGTTGCACGCGCCATCGCGTCGATTCCAAGCGCTGCTGGGGTCGATTTGAGCAGCGGCGTCGAAGCTGCGCCGAGCATTAAATCGCATGCGTTGTTGCGCGCTTTCGGCCAAGCTATCCAGCCTTTTCATACCCCGATCGCCATCGCTGATGTTGCGGTTTCCACTTCTTCGTCCGAGGTAACTTCATGACCGACACTGCACGTAAAGGACGGTTCGGCGAATTCGGCGGGCAATATGTCCCCGAAACGCTACACGCACCGCTCACCGCGCTTGAGCGCGCGTGGGAAGATGCCATGCAGTCCGAGGAATTCCTCGCAGAGCTCGACGAACTCGCGCGCACGTATGTCGGCCGCCCAAGCCCCATCACCCGTGCGCCACGTCTAGAAGAAGCATGGGGAGCGCAAGGTCCCATCTATTTTAAGCGCGAGGACCTCAACCACACCGGCGCTCATAAGATCAATAACTCCCTCGGCCAAGTGTTGCTCGCCAAACGCATGGGCTGCACACACGTCATCGCCGAGACCGGCGCAGGCCAGCACGGCGTTGCAACGGCAACCGTTTGCGCCAAGCTCGGCCTGAAGTGCACGGTTTTCATGGGCGAAGTCGACATGGAGCGCCAACGCCTGAACGTGTACCGCATGCAGCTCCTCGGCGCGGAGGTTCAAGCCGTCACCAACGGCACACGCACCCTGAAAGACGCAGTCAACGAAGCGATGCGTACTTGGGTCTCCGATCCAGAGAATATCTTCTACTGCCTCGGTTCTGCGCTCGGACCGCACCCCTATCCGGCCATGGTGCGCGACTTCCAGCGCGTCATCGGACGAGAAGCGCGCGCGCAATACCTGGAAGCCGAAGGACATCTCCCATCCACCGTCGTTGCATGCGTCGGCGGCGGTTCAAACGCCATCGGTATTTTTTCGGCGTTCACAGAAGACAAAGGCGTCGCGCTCTACGGCGCTGAAGCTGGCGGAGACGGTGTCGATACAGGGCGGCACGCCGCCAGATTCTCCGGCGGTCTCGAAGGTGTACTCCACGGCACGCGCACGTACGTCCTGCAGGATGAACACGGACAAGTGCTCCCAACGCACTCTATCAGCGCAGGGCTCGACTATGCCGCCATCGGCCCAGAGCACGCACACCTGCGGCATATTGAGCGTGCGCAATACGAAGCCATCACAGACGACGAAGCCCTAGATGCCTTCCACGAATGCACACGCCTAGAAGGCCTCATGCCCGCCCTCGAATCCTCCCACGCCATTGCGCTCGCCAAACGCTTGGTAAGAACGGGCATCGCACATGAGCGCGGTATCCTGATCAACATGTCCGGACGCGGCGACAAAGACGTCCATACTCTTGCCAAAACACAAGGGATTGAGGTCGATTGATGAGCGATAATATGACAGCACTCAGCCGAAAGCTTCGCGCGTTACGCGACGAAGGGAAAAAAGGTGTCATCCCTTATTTTACGGCAGGCGATCCGGATCTAGAGCTTACCCGAGACATCCTGCTTTCGATGAGTGAAGCCGGGGTGGCCGCCCTCGAAATCGGCGTACCTTTCTCAGATCCCATCGCCGATGGACCGACCATCCAAGCATCCTCTCAGCGCGCGATCAGCGCACGAACGACGCTCGATGGCATTCTGACCATGATCGAAGAGATTCAAGATCAGCTCGCGCCGACGGTGATCTTCTCGTATCTGAATCCTATCGATCGCATGGGTTATAGCGCCTTCGCCGAACGGGCCAAGCGCAGCGGTGCAAGCGGCCTGCTGCTCACAGATGCCACCCCTGGCACCGAAGCGCCGCTCGAAGATGAGCTGCATGCACAAGACCTTGATCTTATTCGGCTTGTTGCCCCGACGACACCACATGAGCGGCTGCCAACCATCGTTGATGGCGCTGCTGGATTTCTCTACCTTGTTGCGCGGCGTGGCGTGACTGGCGTGGGTCAGGAGAGCGAAGAAGTGCGCGGCCATGTCGATGCGTTACGTGAGATCACCGATATCCCGTTATATGTTGGCTTTGGTGTACGTACGCGCGAAGACGTGGTGCGTATTAGCGAGTACGCCGACGGCGTGATTGTGGGGTCGGCGCTGGTAGAAAAACTTCATGCGCTTCCGCGTGCCAAGCGACCGGACGCTGCTGGTCAATACATGCGAGAGCTGCAGGGACGCTGACAATCCGCTATGCTCAATATGTTCTGTGCTGTTCTCTCCTAGGCACAGTACGCACCGCACTATCCTAACACCTTTCATAAAATCGACCTCCCTGCGTGGTTTCTCGCGGGTGTGTCGGTCGAATCCGTTGAGGAGTTTATGAGCGACATGTCAGGACGAGATCCCGATAGCGTCATGCGAAGCCACTTGGCGCGTGAACGCACCTTTCTTTCGTGGCTACGCACCGCCATCGCCTTCATGGCGTTTGGTATTGCGCTAGAGAAGTTTTCTCTATTTTTGCAATACGCCGCCATCGAAGTGGGTGTTCAGCGTCCCGTAGGCTCGCCCATCGACGCGCAGGTTCTGGCGTTGACGCTCATCATTCTCGGCGGCGTGATCGCGATCGCCGGCGCGATACGGACAGAGCGTTGGGCGCGTTGCACCGGTACGGTAGAGAACCAGCCGCGCTCCGGCGCTCTGCTGAGCCTTTCTGGAATCGCCGCGTTGATTTCTGTCATGCTCACTGTGCACGTGCTTTTCACCCATTACTGAGACTCATCTAACCTATGATTTGGATGGACCAAAGAAACATTGAAACACTCAAGTGAAACAAAAGCGTTTCACTTGAATGAGCCTTCTCAGCGCGCATCGTGTAGCAAGCGAGCCATGACGCTTGGCACGTTTTCTGCTTCTAGTTTATCATCATACGATTCACATCTTTGTCCTTAGGTTCAGGCCCTACGACAAATGTTACGGAGGCTGTGCATGGTTATCGAGAGTTTCTTTGATGAGAGAACGTGGACCCTTACTTATGTAGTTTGGGACAAAAAAACGCGCGACGCTGTGATCATCGATCCCGTCTTGGATTATGAGCCCAACAGCTCCAAAATTTGGACCGAGTCCGTCGATGAGGTCATTCGTTTTGTGAAGACTAACGATCTGACGATCCATTACATTCTTGAAACGCATGCGCACGCAGATCACATTTCGGGTGCGCAGCTTCTCAAGCAGTATTTCCGCGGCTCACGTGTAGCGATCGGTCATCGGATTACGGAAGTACAGCGCATGTTCCGCACCATTTTGAACCTGCCCGAAGGCTTTCGAACCGATGGCGCACAATTCGATGAGCTGCTTTATCCAGACAAAACTTACCATGCAGGCTCGTTGACCTTCGATATCTTAGAAACACCTGGCCACACTCCAGCCTGCACAAGCATCCGCATCGGGGACGCAGTCTTTACTGGCGACGCTCTCTTCAACCCTGATGTGGGCACCGGACGCTGCGACTTCCCAGGCGGATCGGCCAAAGACATGTATGAGTCCGTTACACAGGTTCTTTATAGTCTGCCCGATGAGACCAAAGCTTACGTCGGCCATGATTATCCACCCGAAGGCCGCGATGTGATGGCTTTCACGACGATTGGCGAGCAGAAGAAGAACAACATCGCTTTGCCAGCCTCGCGCTCCGAAGAAGACTTTGTTTCGTGGAGGAACACACGCGACAGTTCGCTGCAAGCGCCCCGCCTGCTGTTCCAAAGCATTCAACTCAACGTCGATGCTGGCCGACTGCCAGAACCGAGCGAAAACGAGGTGCGTTACCTACGCATCCCGCTGAACGTATTCCGCCCAGAACCGACGCCTGACGCAGAGCTGTCGCTCGAACTTCTGGATGAATAACTGCCAGGCCTAGCGCACACGAAAAAGCCCCGCGATATGCGGGGCTTTGTTGATTGTTTTACGAACGATGCGCTCTCGCTACGCTCATTTCGGAGCGATGGTGAACGTCTCGATAGGATCTTGAATGGTCTCTCCAAATGGCATCTGCCATGGCGTGTTCGAGAGCCAATCTTCTAAGAAGTTCGCATAGTAGGGCGAGCTTTGTTTCGCGCTCTGGCCACCCGGGATCTGAAGTGTGCAGCGCATGCCCTCGGGCTTCCCTTCGCAAATCCAGCGCATGGAAGCGCCGTGACCGAAGGCGAAGCCGTCATCAACTTTCTGCGATGGGTTGGCGACGTTGACGGTAGAAAAACCACCTGCAGTCGCATATTTCCCATTATTGAAATCGGTGACGTTGAACTCAGGGAAGAGATCCGCGAGCAGGGTCAGGTGGTGCGTGCGACCCCAGAGCCACTCCGACTCATCAGCGCCGAAGGTCTCTGTGAGCCAACCGATGGTGTGATCGACGGCCCGCTGAATGATGTCGGCAGGTGTTTCTACGACATCTTCGGTGGTCACATCATCCCAGTAGTCTGTCCGCGCGAGTCGGCCTTCTACGTTGTCGTGCAGCAGATCCACAAGAGCCGACCACTGCGCACGTGGCACCGACGGCAGCGAAGTTGCAGCCCTCAATTCATCTTGGAAGATGTCATAACGCAGATCTTCGATCAAACGGTGGAAAATCAGACATTGTTTGGCGGCGGCCACTTCACTTGCGTTCTCCGATACGGCGCCTTCAGGATCCGACGTTGCAAGTCCAGTCGGGCAGGTTCCATCCCAAGTGATCAAGTCGTCGATACGGGCGATGGTGTCTGCGAACGCTGCCGGATCTGCCACATCATTGTCCAAGATGTCTTTGATGGGCGGGATCACATAGTCGCGCATTAACATGTAAGTATCGCCGATGAGTTCCAGCATGGTTTCGGGCGTGTGCTCGTCTGTTTCTGCCAACAAGTCGAGGATGCGCTCTTGGCGCAGACCATCGGCCACACCGGTTTGGAACAAGGGAATGCCATCATTTGTTGGGTCGCCATCCCACAGTTGGCCGGTCATGTCGTTGTTGGCGGTCGCAAAGTAACCTTCGCTATTGTTATAAAGCTGCGGCAGGTCTTCGAGTGCGATCGTTCCTTCCCATTTGACGCTTCCGTCGCCCGGCAAAGGTAGCGCTGGATTCATGGTTGCGTTCGAGCCGGTACGAATCGGAAGTCGGTTATAGGGGAACCATCCAAAGTTACCTTGCGTGTCGATCATCGCCCAGTTTTGTCCGAGCGTGGTGATGAGCTTGGCTGCTTCTCTACCCTCTTGCACAGTTTTGGCGGTCATCAGCTCAGTGAGGAAGTTGACGTCTGAGGAGAGGTCCTGACCTGTCCATCGCAACGAAACTGCTTTACCGTCCTGCTCTGCAATGATGGGACCATGATGTGGCACAACCTTGGCTACGTGCTCTTGGCTCCCCACTTTGATCGTGTAGGTTTTGAGCTCGACTTCTTGGCCTTCGTAGGTAACATGGGTTCCGTCTTCGTTGAGATCCTCAAGGAACACGTCCGCTTGGTCGAAATAGGTGGTGGTTGCTCCCCAAGCGATGTCCTTGTTTTGACCGAGGATGACCCAAGGCAAGCCGGCAAACGAGACGCCAGCAACGTGCATGGAACCGTCTTCTGCTTCCATCTCTACGGCGTACCATGTGGCGGGGTTGGTGTGCGAGAGGTGTGGGTCATTCGAGAGCAGCGCGTTTCCGGATTTGGAGTGGCTTGCCCCAACAGCCCAGTTGTTCGAGCCACGCTCGCCTTTTCTTCCTAAAATCGCGTCACGTCGCTCGCTATCGCTCAAGGCTTGCTCGAGCGCGCCGCGGTACGGGCGAACATCCACATCGGTATGGGTTGTGGTTTGGGGCTTGCGCACCACACGACCGTTGGGCACCGTAATTCCGTCGGGGTAGCTATCAAAGAGCGTCGTCGCTTTCGAAATCGGACGCGGCATGATCAGATCGTTGAACACATCTGCATCGAAGGCGGCTTTGCGCGCTCCAAGAGCGAGCTCAGAAGACGAGCTGTTGGTCAGCCCATCGACCAGTGCCACAACCGATGCGATGGAATCTTCGGGCGTCCACTCCGCCAAGGCCTGAACATTCACCAGCTGAAGACTACCTAGGTATTTGTAGGTGAACGCTTCGCTCAGCAAGCTTGTGTCTTCTTTGGCTTTTTCAAGAAACGCGTTGACGCCGACGGAGTACGCTTCCAGCATTGCCATGGTTTTGTCATTGGCATGTTCGATCGCCACTTCCTCGACCGGACGTGCGTCACGCGTCAGGTAGGTTGTGCGGTTTTTAACATCAATGTCCGCGACCAAGCTCTGCAGACCTGCTGGCAAGAAGCTATGCAGACGACCACGCACAAAGTCGCGGCGAACCTCCATCTGAATGAAGCGCTCGCGTGCGTGCATGTAACCGAGTCCCGCCGCGCAATCACTCGCTGTTTTACACCGAATATGCGGCACAGCTTGCTCATCGAGCGTGATGGTGACTGGGCCTGTCAATCCTTCCAAGGTAAGTTCTTCGCTGCCGTTCGGCGGCGGCTCGTCAACCGGATTTTCGTATTCGGTCTTGTCGTCTTTACAAGCAGACAGTGTCAACGCCAAAGCGCTCGCAGCGCATAAGGCGCGCATCCACGAACTTTGTGTCCATCGTGCCATTCCAATCCCCCTCAACGTTCGTAAGGTATGTCATCAAGGAACTTTTACGCGCCATGGGCGCGCGCATACGTAAGGCATGCAATTCTTCCACGAATGGCGCAATATTAGAGCAGTTTCCGATGCAAAGGAAGCATCGCCTCTCTGAAAGCAAGAGCTCATGAAAAATATCTACGTGCTCGACACCAGCGTCTTGGTTCACGACCCTTCGGCGCTGCGTTCTTTCCGCGGCACAAGCGTGGCCATTCCAATCTATGTCATCATGGAACTCGACGTTCTAAAGATGTCCAAGCGCTCCGAAGTCGCCGCTTCAGCGCGCATGGCAAGCCGCATGATCCACGCCTTTAACCAAGACGACACCCTGAACCAACCCAATGGCGCCTACGACCAAGACCTCGACACACACTTCCGTATCATCACCGAGGATACCGGCGCCTCTTCTGATGGGAGCATCGACGTCCCTGCAGCACTCCGTGCTTTCGAAGCAGGAGCCAGTGGACGCAAAATGGATGGCCTCATCCTGCGCGCGGCGCTCGCCCTGCAACAAAGTGAACCATCGCTACAAGTCATCATCGTCTCAAAAGACGTCAACCTCCGACTCCTCACCGAGTTCGCGGGACTCAAAGCAGAAGACTACGAACAAGACCGCGTTTCACACGATGACCTCTTCCGCGGATTCCGCGAAGTCGATGCCGACGATGTGGAACTCCTACACCGCGTTTGGGTGCCCAACGAGACCTTACGTCCCCATGACCTCGGCTTCGACGATCTCCTACCCAACGAATACCTGGTCGGCCGCGACGAAACCGGCACACACCTCGTCCGTTACGACGGCTCTACCCAAACCCTGCGTGGCGTGCCGCGCGACTTCACACGCCGTCTTGGCGTTACGCCACGAAATATCGAACAATGGATCGCTCTCGACCTGTTGATGAACCCCAACATCCACTTGGTCACCTTGGTCGGCCGCGCAGGAACTGGGAAAACCTTCCTCGCACTGGCCGCAGCCCTCGCACAACTTAGTGAATTCGTCGGCGAAGGCACCTACCAGCGCATCCTACTATCCAAACCCGTGATCGCAGTCGGCAAAGAACTCGGCTACCTGCCCGGAGACATGGAAGAAAAGCTCCAGCCATGGATGACCTCGTTTCACGACAACCTTGACGAACTCATCCGCCCCGACCCCGACGGTGCACGACTCAAAGGTGCGACGCAAAACGAAAGCTCGTGGACGCACCTGATGGCGACCCGCCAAATCGAAATGCAACCGCTCCACACCATCCGCGGGCGTTCGATCAGCCGCGCGTTCATGCTCATCGATGAAGCCCAAAACCTGACCCCGCACGAGATCAAAACGATCATCACCCGCGCAGCTGAAGGCACCAAGGTCATTTTAGCCGGCGATCCTGCGCAGATCGATAACCCTTTCCTTGATGCCCACAGCAACGGACTCGTCTACGTTGCAGAGCGACTCAAAGGCTCTGCGCTCACAGGAAGTATTCGCTTCTCTGAAGGTCAACGCTCACCGCTTGCAGAACTCGGCGCGACCCTTCTCTAACGTTCTTAGTGAACGCCTTCGCCCTTGCCCAAACTCAAGCGACCTGCGCCCACCAGCGAGAAGAACACGCCGAGGAAGAGGAACAACAACTGCAGTTCAATCTGCAAGCCTCCGCCCTGTGGATTGATAACAAAATCGTTCGGATAGTGAACGAGCCACAGTGCGAAAATCATCGTCACAGACATCACCGCTGCGGCGGGACGTGTGAACAAACCGACAATCACCAGCACCGGTGCGAGCACCTCGCCCAAGAAAACACCGTAACGCAAGAATCCTGGCAAACCATGTCCTTGCAGCAAGCCTTCCATCCAGCCCACCCCATGCTTCACTTTGTGAATACCATGGAACAAGAAGAGCACCGCAAACACGATGCGCAGGAGCAAAAGCGCGAGATCTAAATTCGCTGGAACCCGTGACGTCGACGCATTCGTAGACATAATGTACCTCAGTGTATCGATAAGAAAAGATGGTGAATTGCTTTGAGCCGTAAACTCTGAACAAACTTCGGACTCAAAACATTCACGCTATCAGCACTTAAAGCCCAGTGTACTATGAACTGTACGAAGGTCCAGAAATACCACCATAAACAGCGCTTATAGCGCGTATGCAGCGCATTGTGATTTTTGGACCAACGCACAATCCGCCACGCTTCCGCCTTCGAAATTGCGGGGGATGCGATGGGGCATTGTGGCGCGTTATGCTCGCACTACGCGTCGTGGTATTCGTACAAAAAGTAAAAGCTCGGCGCCACAGGGGTGTCCATGGAGAATGGAGCGGCGCCGAGCTTCCTGCCGGGGGGGCATTCAGACCGTCTTATTTATTGATGCGACGGAAGTAGATACGCGAGTTCACGGGGTGGTGTGTTGGCAGCGCCTGGCGGTGGTAGGTGTAACCTGGATCCGGCTCCAGCTTGTAGTTGCGCAGAACGGTTGTGATCATGACGCGCAACTGCATGAGGGCGAAGTTACGACCTGGGCACAGGCGCGGTCCGCCGCCGAACCCGATGAGATTCGATGCTTTGGCCACGTTTTCGCCGAGTGCGGGGTCCCAGCGACCTGGATCGAACACGTTGGGGCGATCGAAAGCGTCTGGGAGGTGGTGCGTCATGTATGGGGAGTACAGCAGGGAAACGCCTTTGGGCAGAACGTACCCGCCGACTTCCACTTCGCGCACGATACCGCGTGTGAACATGATGATGGAGGGGCAGTGACGCTCTTGCTCACGCAAGAACCAGCCTAGCTGGGTCAGTTTGCTGACGGCTGCCATATCGAAGTCGCCGTCGCCGAGGACTTCGTTGGCTTCGTCACGCAGACGGTCTTGCCATTCTGGGTGGTGTGCGAGCAAGTGCATGCACCACGAACCGGCGGACGCGGTGGTGTCGTAACCGGCCCAGAAAAGGAGCAGCAGGTGGTTTACGACGGTGTCGACAGGCAGGTAATTGCCATCTTCGTCACGGTAGTTGGCAAGGAGGCCGACCATCCCTTCGTCGTGGCCGTCTTCGCGCATTTTAACGATACGCGGACGGAAGAACTCTTCGAGCTCGTGGCGCATTTTGATGCCTTCGGCCAGGGGGCTGAAGGGGAATGCGATCGGGGCGGACTGCATGGTTCCATCGAGCATCTTACGGAATTTCGGGAACATCTCATCGAGTTCGTGCCCGAGGTCCAGTCCGGTCAACGCGTTGGCGGAGACGCGGAAGGTGATGCTGTGGACAAAGTCGTACGCGTTACGCGATACGTTATCGTCGAGGGCGCGCGTTCCATCATTCCAAATTTCTTGGACGCGTTGGGCGCTTTCACGGATACCCAAGCGGCCTACAGCTGGCATGATGACGTTACGTGCCTGCATGGCGGGCTCGCCGTCTTGGGTGATGATGGAGTCTTCGAAGATGCGTGCGAAGGAGAGTTTGCCGTAGCCTTCTTCGTACGAGAACGCATCGCGGTTGGTGACAAAGATCTCTTTCATTTCTTCCGCGCCAAGTACCCAGATCGCTGGGAACATCATGCGCATTTTGAAGACGCGGCCGTGTTGCTCGTAGCGGTCATGTACGTATTTGATCGGGTTTTTGATCATACGCGGAAGCTCGAGGTGAGAAAGCGAGCCTGGGATTTTCGCCAAGAGCTCATCGACGCGTTTCTGCTCCTCGGAGCGCGTCAGAAAGGGGATGTTGTCCCGCATTGCCTGAATGTCCATACTTCTTAATCCGTGTGCCGAATCCCCGGAACTGCTAAGCGTGGGGAACGTATTGCTCCTTCACACTAACTGAAACATGTTCTAGTTCGTCTATTGGACGACTGTCAAGCGCAACAGTGAAACATGTTTCAATTTCCCCCTGTCGATAAAAAATCGTGTATGGTGGACGCGCCTTTGCCACCCCTTATAGAGACATGACTGAGAACCTCCCTCCCCCTTCTGCCGCGCAGCTTCAACGCCGCAAGGAACTGCGCACGAACTACACGCAGATGATGTTCGGCGATGATACCCGCGGGCGCTTATTGCGCGCGACGGCGGTGGTTGTGTCGCGTCACGGCACCCGTGCATGCACGGTGCAGCATATTTTGGACCAAGCGGATCTATCGCGCAGGACCTTTTATAAGACCTTCAGCAGTCTCGAAGATGCTCTCAACAGTCTCTATCAGGTGTCGGTACGCGTTTTGGACCAAACGATGCGCGTCGCGGTCAAGCGCGCGCGCACGCCGCTGGGCAAGGTCATTGCGGCGCTTGATACGTATTTAGAGATGCAGATCATCGGCGGCCCGTTGATCACGGCGCTTCAGCGCGAAGCAACCTACGTCAACTCTCCGCTCGCCGAACACCGCGAAGCGTTGGTGGAGAACTTTGTCGAGCTTATCGAGAGCGAACTCATGCCCGTGGCCACGCTACCTGTCGATCGAGACATCGCGTTGAGCATCGTTTGCGTGGCTGAGGGGCTCGTGAGTTGGACCGGACACAAAGGCCGCTTCGGAGATCAAGATCGCGTCCGGATACGGTCCTCTTTGGTCACCTTACTCACCCGCACATTTGGCATTCCGGAAGCGGAGAGCGCGCCTATCAAGACCTTGGAATAGGCACGTTTTTAGCAATATCCCTCAAAAACTTGAACTGAGTTCAACATTCTCGGTATACTGTGCGCAACCATGAGCGGCAGCGCTCTTATTTTGTGAAAAACACAGCGAGCGAATGCGCGTACTTCTTGCGCGCTGAACGAGAAGGAGAACGTGCATGACCAAGTTAAATAAGCAGCGAGTACTGATTACTGGTGGTGCAAGCGGCATCGGCTTTCTTGTTGCTGCAGGCGCGATCGACAAAGGCGCGACGGTGATCTTATGGGACATCGATGAAGCAGCGTTGGAGCGTGCAACACGCACTTTGGGCAGCCAAGCACACGGTTACGTGGTCGATATCACCGACCGCCATGCGGTCTATGCCGCTGCGGACCGCGTGCGCAGCGAAATCGGTGTTGTGGACGTCCTCATCAATAACGCGGGGATCGTCACAGGGAAGCCGTTCCTGGAACTGCCCGACGAGATGATCGAGAAAACCTTCCAAGTGAACACGATCTCGCACTTTTGGACCGCGCGCGCGTTTTTGCCTGACATGCTCAAGCGCAATCGCGGCCACATCGTGACCATCGCGTCGGCTGGCGGGCTTGTGGGCGTTGCGAAACTCGCAGATTATTGCGCTTCGAAATTTGCGGCGGTGGGATTTGATGATGCGCTCCGTGCAGAACTCACGCGTGAGTCGCCGGGTGTGCGCACCACGGTCGTCATGCCGTTTTTCATCAACACGGGCATGTTCGAAGGCGTCAAAACCCGTGTTCCTTGGCTTCTGCCCATCTTGGACGAACGCGAAGTCGCCAAAAAGATCATCCAAGCCATCGAACGCAACCGTCAACGACTCTTCTTGCCGGGAACCGTTCAACCGCTTCTCGCGCTCAAGTCCTTACCCACGCCGATCGTCGATTTCATGATGGGTGTTTTGGGCGTCAATGCGACGATGGACGAGTTCAAAGGCCGACAAAAATAGCCGCGCCCAACGAAGTGCACGCATCTTCCGCACCATGATCCGTCGCCGCGCAGATGCATGGCCGCGCAAGAACAGTGAAAGGTGGAGTATCGGCGCTTTGGAAGCTACCCGCTTTCGAAAGCGGGCTGGCTAGACCTTTACGGAGGCGGCTGCTAAAGCTCGTTCGTGTACAGTTTCCTTGCAGAGAGGTCTCTGCAGCGTCAAGTTCGTCGATCGCAACAATTTAAAACCGGTGTTCTTGCGACGATTTTGGAGGAGAAGAATGAACGATCCTAAGAGCTTTATCGCATCGCTTTTCGATTTCAGCTTTGGCAGCTTCATCGTCCCGAAGTTGATTCGACTGATGTACATTGTTGGCCTGATCTTTGGTGGTCTGTATTCGCTTTCGCTCATCGGCATCGGTTTTGCGAGCAGCACGGCCGTCGGTTTTTTGGCGTTGATTTTTACGCCGGTCATCTTTTTGGTGATGGCGATCCTCACGCGCTCTTACTGCGAACTGATCTTGGTACAGTTTTCTCTGCTGCAAAACGTGGAGCGCATCGCAGAGCACGTCACAGGTAGCGCCGGTCCAGCGCCTGGCGGCGGACCGGTTGATGGGCGCGGCATTGTGCACTCGCCTTCGGGCGGTGGACCTCCTGCCGCCTACACACCCGCGCCGTCGCCGTCTGCCACGCCAGCACCGGCTTCCACCGTTGCACCAACGCCGCAAACGCACACCCCCACAGCCGCGCCACAACAACCGTCCTCCGGTTCGCAAGGTTGGGGATCGGGAGGTTCCTCGGGCGGTACATCGGGCGGCGGCTGGCAATAAAAGTCACCTGCACCGCGATCGATACCAACGCATCTCGCCAGATTTATACGCAGGCGTGCTGCGCAAATGCTAATTTGCTTGGATCTCCTGTGCGAGCGCATTAAGGTTCACAATTGTCAGCGGCACTTCCCTCGAGATTGTCGCCCAGACGGTGGTGCTTCATGTCGCAGCCAAGCACGTTTCATGTGCGAGCCACGTCACGGACTGCAAACACCGAAAGGATTATACCGCAAGGTTGATGTTGACCGGCCCTGAGCCCCGATGTGTTCAGTCGATTCTTGAATTTAATGAGCGAGCGCCGATGTGCGGGCCGTTCGAGGGACGGCAAAGTGTGTGAATGGAGTCCTTAATTTATGGCAAGGAAATTGTTTGTAGGTGGCATTGCATGGGCAACCACCAATGAAGGGCTTCGCGAAGCCTTCGAACGCTTCGGAGAGGTAGAAGATGCACGCATCATCACCGATCGCGACACCGGCCGCTCGCGTGGTTTCGGTTTCGTCACCTTCCAAGACGATGATGCAGCACAAGCGGCGATTCAAGAAATGGACGGCGAAGAACTCGACGGCCGACGCCTGCGCGTGAACGAAGCCAACGAACGTCGCCCCGGCGGTGGCGGTGGCGGCGGACATCGCGGTGGTGGCGGCGGTGGTTACCGCGGCGGAAACCGTGGTGGCGGCGGCGGCGGTGGATACCGCGGCGGCGGCGGCGGCGGCGGTGGATACCGTGGCGGCGGCGGTGGCGGTGGATACGGAGATGGCGGCGGCGGCGGATACGGCGGCGGCGGCTATGGCGGTGGTGGCGGACGCTACTAACCGATCGCTCCTTTGCCACATCGAATGATTTGGCTCAACGCGCCGTCGTAGGATACATCCCACACGGCGCTCGTCGTTTTTGACCACACGCCCCACCCGCGCATCACGCGAACACAATGTGACGTTTTGCGGATTCGACGCGTCTAACCTACACACCCATCTCCCTTTCCAACCCCTCGACCGATCATGCGCAACACGATTCTCGCCTTTACCCTCGCGCTTTTCTCCATGACCTTAAATACAGGTTGTGCAGCGCTCCAACAATATATGGGCAGCTCCGAAGACGAAGGCATCACCACACAAAAGGTCGTTAGCGGACTATACGACGCACTCACCGTCGGCTCTAAGCGTGCCGTAGGCCAAACCTCCAAAGAAGGCGGATTCCTAAACAACCCGCTCATCCGCATCGAAATGCCAAGCCAACTCGAACCCGTCATGAACGCGGTGCGTAAAATCGGCTTGAGCAACCAAGTCGATAACTTGGTCAAGCAGATGAACCACGCCGCGGAGCTCGCCAGCGCAGAAGCCATCGATATCTTGGTCGACACAATCAAAGGTATCACCTTCCAAGACGCATGGGCCATCCTCAACGGAAACGACACCGCAGCAACAGACTACTTCCGCGCACGAACCACCGAACAACTCACCGCCAGATTCAGCCCCATCGTGGATAAGAAGATGCATCAACTCGGCGTTTACGACATCTACAACGTTATCAACAACGCCTACGCGAACCTTCCCTTCGCCAACGCCAAAGGCTTTGACCTCGAAGAATACGTCGTAGATCAAGCACTCCAAGGCCTCTTCAAAACCGTCGCCCAAGAAGAAGCCAAAATCCGCGAGAAAGTAAACTTCCGAACCACTCCTGCGCTCAAAGAAGTCTTCGGGTTCCTAGAAGAACAGCGCGCCAAAGGGAAAGAAGCAGCACCTACCGCGAAAAGCGAGTCCGGTAAATCCAAGGGTAAAACCACCTCCTCGGGCAGCCGCTTGCCCCAAGGAACCGTACAATAAACACTGCTGAAAACAACGCGCCGCACAACCTTTCGCAAACGAAAGGACCGTGCGGCGCGCGTTAATTTTTGCGGGTGCGAAGGTCGGAGCTTTCGAAGGCTTAAGCGGTGATATAACGCGTCACGCTTTCGATCACACATCCTGGGCGGTCGCTGCCTTCAATCTCCATGGTGATCACGATCACAACTTGCACTCCGCCACGAATTTCTTCGGCTGATTGCAACACCGCGCGTGCGCGCACGCGACTGCCCACTTTTACTGGCGACGGAAAGCGCACTTTGTTCATGCCGTAGTTGATGCCCATCGAAATATTTTTAACTTCGATGATCTTCGGCAAGAAATAATTCGAGAGCGAGAGTGTGAGATATCCGTGCGCAATGGTTGCGCCGAACGGGCCGCCTTTTGCACGCTCAGGGTCCACGTGAATCCACTGATCATCGCCGGTGGCATCGGCAAAGAGGTTGATGCGGTCCTGGTCGATTTGAAGCCACTCGCTCACGCCGAGTTCTTTTCCGACAGAGGTCAGGAGATCGTTGGGATGTTCAAAAACGGTCGCCATTAGATGGTCCTATCGTCACGAGGTAAGAAAAACGTGTTGGGGTCGGGTTGCCTTTAGCACAAAATTCGCAAGGCCGCGTTTCTCATTGCGTTCCGGCGTTTCACTCAAATTGGGGTGTGCGTTTTTCTGCGAAGGCTTTGCGGCCTTCGATGGCTTCTGCGGAGGTGACGCGCGGGAAGCCTTTTTCTAACTCATTCGCGAGCGCTTGTTCCTCGTTAAGGTCGATGTTTTCACGCGCGAGAGACAGGATGGTTTGGACGGCGATGGGGCCATTTTTTGCGATTCTGTCTGCGATTTCGAGGGCTTTCTCCAAAGCTTTTCCATCGTCGACCACGTGGTTGATCATGCCCAGGTCCGCTGCTTCCTTTGCAGTGATGCGCTTGCCGGTGACGAGCATTTCTACGGCGATGGCGTAGGGGATTTGTTTGACGAGACGTGCGGTGCCACCGCCCAGGGGAACAAGCCCCAACTGGGCTTCACTGAGTCCGAATTGCGCGGACTTTCCGGCGACCCGAATGTCTGAACCGAGGGTAATTTCGGTGCCCCCCGCAAGGGCAAAGCCTTCGATGGCGGCGACGATGGGCTTTTTCGGACGGTCGGTGCGTAGAAACGCACGCATCCACAGGCCTTGGTCTTCGTCGAGGCGGCGTTGCCATTCGGTGTCGTGACGCGCGACTTGTTCTTTGAGGTTGGAGCCAGACGAGAAGTTCCCGTCGGCCCCGGTAAGCACGATAACGCGGATGTTTTTGTCGTCGCTTAATTCTTTGAAGGCATCGGCGGCACGTACCATCATTTCTTTAGAGAAGGCGTTGCGTGTCTTCGGGTCGTTGAGGGTCACGATGGCGATGTGGTCACGTTTGTCGACCAAGATATGTGGTTCGCTCATGATTCGGGGACATCCTTTCTGTAGGTGGTGCACTGCCATTGTGGCGGCTGAGTGTAATGAGAGCGGGGTTATATTACACCATGTATTCTTGCGGTGGTAGGAGATTGGTGCTCGCGGGCAGAGATGGTGCGGCTTCGTGGGTCTTCGGCCTAGGAAGCGGGGTGACGCGGCGCGCAGATAAGGAGCTAAATCCTTACACATGAAGTCATCGCGCACGCACACCGGGCGGTTGGAGGTGTAGTGATACGCGGCGTTGTATATTTTTAGGTACCGGCGTGTGTTCCGTTACGGTTTTGGTTCATTGTGGGCGTCTTTTATTCATCGAGGAGTGAATTCAATTTGGACACCATTTCGCCGATTACGCTTGATTTCGGAAGTTCTCTTGCTAGCCTTCACTGCGGAGCATAGGCCGGTGACGCCTAGGAACTCTCCTTCTTCTGATCCGCGTGATCCTTCAAGAAAGGAGACTAAAATCGTCGTATTCAACTCGGACGAAATTTCGTCACGGTCGTTGTTGTCGGTAATTTCGCTTCGATAGGCTTAGGCGCAGAGAATGTATTGTACCGGTGGACGCGCAAGTGACGCGCGCATCGACACTCTCCAATAATTTTGGTTCAGCCACCGCGTGATCTCGTGCATAGTCAGAGTTCGTTCTGAAGAACCTTTCAGAGAAAAAGATCATATCCATCCTTTCGTTTCGTGCATCCGGTATGTGTAAACTACCGCACATGCTCAATTTAATCGGAGATTTCCCTATGCGTTTTGGACTTCCCCTCATCGCTGCTCGTCGGGCGATGTTCGCTGCACTGGCCTACACGTTGGTCGCCGGTGCGGGATGCTCTTCGCCAGACGACACTTCGTCGACGCGGCTACGCGACGACATTACGGTTGAAGCGCCCAGCCGCGCGGCATCAGCACTGACCCTTCAGAACGGCGTTGTGATGGCGGTGGCTGGCCCCAACACTTTTGATGTGGACACGATTTTGGCGCCGCATGGCAGCAATATCGACAGCTCCACGTTCACGTTGAGCAGTGGCACCACCGAGAAAGGACAGGCGATTTCGGTCGCGGGGAACACGATCTCTTACGACGCCGGAGCTTCACCCGCGTTTGGGTGGGACCGCTTCTCTTATGAAGTCTGCGATCAGGACAACGACTGCGCTACCGCAACGGTGCAGATCGTCATCCAGAACACCGACAACAGCTGCAGCGCGCTGACGCTCGAAGAAACCTTCCGCAACAAACAGGCGGAAGGCACGTGGAAGTTCCACGACAACGGCGTGACGCCTATTCTCACCGGCGACGACGTCATCGACGCTGAGGGAGAGGGCTGGCTCAGACTCTCACCACCCGATAACAAAAAATACGGCGCCGCACTCTACGATCAACGATTCCGCAGCGAGGGTGGCGTTTCCATCTCGTTTGAAACCACGTCGTGGGGTGGAGCCGAAGAGGGTGGCGATGGATTGCTGTTCTTTTTAGTGGATGGAGATGAAGTCGACACGAACAACTTCGTGCTCGGTGGCTGCTGCGGCTCGCTGGGCTACGCGCCGCGCCAAGGTAGCGCGGGCATGCCGCATGCGGTGGCGGGAATTGCTTTTGACCACTGGGGTGGATTCTGGAACGGCGAAGAAGGTCGCACGGGTCCCGATGATAATCCAAATGCGAGCGGTGAGCTCCCCAACAGCATCGTGGTTCGTGGAGATGCTTCCGCCAACTGGAAGACGCTATTCGTCGAACAGATCGATAGCAATGAGTTTGAAATGTCCTGTTCCACGTCGGCAGGATGTACAGAGCGGCCGACAGCACTGGGCGATGGACGCTACAAAGTCAGCGTTGTCATCACACCGCTCGACAATGGTCAGCGCTTTCAGCTGAACGTTTTTGCCCAAGTGGCCGATGATGCCGCTTACATCGAACTTGTCGATACCGAAATCGACCAAGAGCTGCCGGAACACCTGAAACTTGGATTCATCGGCTCTTCGGGCGGCGGCCTCACCGCCTACCACGAACTCCGAAACATCACCGTACAGTCGCTCGTCGACGCGGAAATGAAAGTCGAGGTATCGCCCTCCCCCATTCGTAGTGGCGAGCCCGTGACCTACACCTATACCATCAGCAACACATCGACGCGTGATATCTGCGCCGCGGATGTGCGACTCCAACTCCCCCCAGGCTTTGACATCTCTTCGCAAACCTGTGTGGCAGGCACAGCGAACTCCGATTGCGGACGACTCGGTGAAAGCGGCGCACTCCAAGACGTCGTCGCACTGGGTGCCAACGATAAAATCACGGTTACCATTGTGGGCACAGCCACAGATCCGGGTGACGGCACCCCTGCGCACGCGGGCGGTACGGTCACACCCGTGGATGGTCAAAGCGATGAAACACCGAACAACAACAACACCACCAACAACACCCCGTACGAGCTCTCCTCGTCAGTAAAAGACGATGAAGACGAGATCTGGGTCCTCACTGGTACGCCAGAAGTTCCCGTCGAAATCGTCAGCAGTCAGCCCTCCGAAATTAAAAACATCACCGGACCGGTCGCAGGCGGCACTGCCACCATCGATCCCAACGATTCAAGCAAGCTCATCTTCACGCCCGACGACAAGGACGCAACCGGCACCTACGACCTAGAAGTCGAAAGCTGCGCGATTGCAGTGCCAACCAACTGCACCACAACCACAGTGCAAGTCGTCTATAACGACCCGCCGACCCTTGATGACGAGACCATCGTGATCACTCCAAGTGGCGTTCATACCGTCGACATTCTCGCAAGTGCAGATCCTGGCGCAGAAGGCACCATCGACCCCGACAGTCTCGTGCTCAAGAGCAGCGGCAACACCCCGAACGGCGTGTGCAGTATTGCCGGCGGTGACCTAACTTTCACCGCAAACGCCGATGCGGCCGTAGGCTCAGTTGACACCTGCGTCGTAGAAATTTGTGAAGAAAAGCCCGCCGATACGTGCAAAGAGGCCGTCTATACCTTCGAGATTCACGAAGCATTTGCGCCAAAGAATGACACCATCGACGGCGCACGCGGCAAATCCTCGGTCGTCTCCATCCAAGACCTGCTGAGCAACGACGGCAACGTCGATGACACCACCTTCAAGCTCGTTCCAGGCTCCGCCACAGGTGGCGCCGTGCGCATCGACGGCACCAATGTCATCTTCGATACCGACGCCACCGCCACCAGCGCAGCGTTCGAATACGAAATCTGCTCCGGTATCCCAGGCGACACCACCTGCGAAACCGTCACGGTCACCGTTCGCATCCACGACGAACCCAACATCGACACCACGGGCGCATGGACCAAAGAAAATACGCCCGTGAAACTGCCGACCGTTGTAGATCCATTGCTGGTGAACACTGTGGTGAGCGTCGACGGCGGCACGGCAACCATCGACCCCAACACCGGCGAGCTTCTTGTCACCCCAGCTCCAGGAAAGCTCGGTGATCTGCCTGTTGTCATCGAAAGCTGTACACCCACAACGCCGGCAGCATGTAGCCAAGAAACCATCGTCGTGGTGGTCAACGACCTGCCCACGCTCAATGATGAGACACGCATCGTCACACCTGGCGGCAAACAGACCATCAATGTGGTTGCGAGCGCAAGTCCAGGAACCGTCGGTACGCTCGATCCAAACAGCGTGCGCATCGTCACAAGCACCAGCGCGCAGGGAACTTGCACCCTCGCGGACGGCAAAATCACCTTCACAGCCAACGCAGATGCAACCATCGGTACGTCCGATACCTGCACCGTTGAAATCTGCGAAGAAAAACCCGCCGATACGTGCGACAAAGCAGTCTATACCTTCCAAATCCAAGATATCTTCAACCCCACCGACGACGAGCTCAGCACCACACAAAACGTGCCGGTCGCCTTCGTCCCTGAAGATCTCTTGCAAAACGACGGTAACGCCAAGGACAGCACCTTCAAAATCGACGGTGAAGATCCCGACAATCCAGGCACCTACACCACCGAAGAAGGCGGAACCATTACCTGGGATCCGAACGACAACCAGTTCGTCTACACCCCGCCCGAAGACTTTACCGGTGAAGATCGCTTTACCTACAACGTCTGCTCCGGTCTTCCCGGCCAAGAGTCGAACTGCGAAGACGTGGTCGTCACCATCGTGGTCAACGATCCGCCAAGCGTCGATGATCAAACCATCTGGGTTGTGACCGACACGCCCGCTGTGGAGATAGATATCAACGACCTTTACACAGGTGGCCCCATCGGCAGTATCACCGCCGGCGATGTCAAAGACGAAGACGATAACGTGGTTGGCACCCTGACGGTCGACAATCAGACCAAGAAGGTCACCTTCACGCCCAATGACCCAAGTGTCCCCACAACCTACGAGTTCGTTGTAGAAGTCTGTGACCAAGCGAACGTCTGCGAAGACGCCGCGATCACTGTCGTGTACAACGACCGCCCCAATACGCAGGATCCAGGCCTCCTTGTGGAGCCCGGAACCAGCGTCACAAGCGACTTCGACACGCTCGTGCGAGAGAGCAACACCGGTGACGTCGACGGCGGCTGGGACGAGAGCTCCATCGCTGTCTCGTCAGATCCGAACGGCCCCTTCGGTGATACGACGGATTTGGGCAACGACAACAGCTGCGCCATCGTCAACGGTGAACTCGTCTACACGCTCAGCGAAGACGCACAACTCCGCGACAAAGGCCCCGTATGCTACGTCCAAGTCTGTGAAAAAGATCCAGGGCCCGTGGGCACGATCGCCACAGATCGCGCATGCTCCACCATCCCTGTAGAACCTACCGTCGGTATCGGTGTAGCGATCACTGGCCCTGCAGATCAAAGCATCATCGAAGCCGATGAGCCCGTCACTGTCACCGGTACAGGCGAGCCAAACACCGACGTCACCATCACCATTGATGGTACGCCCGTTGGCACCGTCACCGTCGACGAGAATGGCAAGTGGGAACTCCCGTTGGTTGATCCGCTGACACCCGGCGAGCACACCATCACTGCCGAATCTGAGAACGGATCCGTCGACGCAGTCACCGTCTTTGTGAAAGACCCCGAAGCCGTAGAAACCGCCATCGTTATCAACGGTCCTAAGGACGGCGCCACCGTGCCTTCGAATACCGTCGTCTACGGTAAAGCCGAACCCTTCACACCCGTGAAAATCATCGTCGATGGCGAAGTTGTCGGAACCACCAACGCCGATGGCAAAGGCGCGTGGACCTTCGATCTGAAAGATCTCACGCCAGGTGAACACACCATCGTAGCGGAGGATCGCAACGGCGACACCGACCGCGTCACCGTGACTGTCAAAGAAGACGATAAGGGCGACGGAGACGGAGACGGAGATGGAGAGGGCGGCGGCGGCCTTGAAGGCGCAGATCCGGATGTGGCGCTCACGGGCGGTCGCTTCCTGAGCTGTGCGTCGACCGGCACACAAGCTCCTTCGACAGGCCTTGTGCTGCTGACCATGGGCGTCGGACTCGCCCTTGCGCGCCGTCGTAAACGCAACCGCGCATAATCTAAACAAATAGAGGCGACCTGCCTTAACGCAACCGCGGCGTACGCTTACGCCGCGGTTTTCGTTTTTGCCGACACCTTAGGCAGACAGTGGACATGCGCGCGTTGTGATCTCTCAACAGGTTTCGCTTGGCGCGATCAACCGCGCTGTGTCATTCGGCGGCGAAGCGAGCGGTGATCTTCGACTTGAAACTTCTCTATTTTGGAGGCAAGGTGCTGATTCGGCGACCCACGTGTCGCCGTTCAACCCCGTTCGGCACTCGTATCGCCGAGGCGATCCTACGATTTTTGCATAGAGTAAGGAAAATCCCATGAGTGAGCACCAGCAAGAGCTTAACGCTGCGGAACGCCTATGGCGTATTCGTCACTCCGCCAGCCATATCTTGGCCCAAGCGGTTCTGGAAGTTTTTCCAGATGCGAAGTTGGCCATCGGTCCGCCGATCGCTAATGGTTTTTATTACGACTTCGATCTTCCCCGCAGCCTGACCGATGATGACCTTGCGGATTTGGAAGAGCGGATGAGTCGCATCGTGAAGCTCAATGCGGAGTTTACAACTTGGACGACGCCGATCGACGAGGCGATTTCGTATTTCGAAGCGCGGGACCAACCGTACAAAGTCGAACTCATCCAAGACTTGGCCGCCAAAGGCGAAACCGAAGTACGTTTTTACCAGCAAGATGAATTCGTCGATCTCTGTGCGGGTCCACACGTTCCGCGCACCGGCAACTGCAAAGCCTTTAAACTCGAAAAGGTGGCGGGCGCGTATTGGCGCGGGGACTCCGAACGACCCATGCTTCAGCGTATTTACGGCACGGCATGGAAGAACAAAACAGAGCTTAATAACTACCTAAAAATGCTCGAGGAAGCGAAAAAACGCGACCACCGACGCATCGGCAAAGAGCTCGACCTTTTCTCGTTCCACCGCGAATCGCCTGGCGCCATTTTCTGGCACCCGCGCGGCTACACCGTATATCGCGAACTCCGCAAACTGTGGCGCGAGCTTCACGAGGCCGCAGGATACCAAGAGATCTTCAACCCCATCGTTTATCGCGATAGCCTGTACAAGACCTCGGGCCACTGGGATCACTACAACGAGGCGATGTTCAAGCTTGAATCCGAAGGTGACACCTTCTGCATCAAGCCCATGAACTGCCCGGACACCATGCTCTATTATAAAACACGCAAACACTCGTATCGTGAGCTGCCATTGCGCGTTTCAGAGGGGCAGATCCTACACCGCAACGAGCTGTCCGGTACCTTGAACGGCGCGTTCCGCGTGCGCCAATTCTCCCAGGACGACGCCCACATCTTTGTCACCGAAGAGCAGATCGAAAGCGAAATCACCAATGTCGTATCGCTCATCGAAAAGATCTACGGCCTGTTCAACCTCGATTACCGCGTGTACCTCTCGACGCGTCCTGAGGACTTCATGGGCGAAGTGTCCCAGTGGGATAACGCCGAAAATGCTCTCGCCGCAGCCATCAAGGCCAACAACCTCCCCTATAAAGTGAAAGAAGGGGACGGTGCGTTCTACGGCCCCAAAATCGATTTCGAAGTCATCGACGCGCTGGGTCGACGCTGGCAGTGTGCCACCATCCAGCTCGACTTCCAGCTGCCGCGACGCTTTGAGCTCACCTACACCGATCAAAACAACGAAGAAAAAACGCCAGTCGTTGTGCACCGTGCGATCTTCGGATCCTTTGAGCGATTCTTGGGCATCCTGATCGAGCACGTCGCGGGCGCATTCCCCACATGGATGGCACCGGTGCAAGCCATCTTCTTGCCCGTTTCCGATGATTTCATTGAACCCGCACAAAAAGCCGCGGACGCGCTACGCGCCCAAGGCATCCGCGCCGACGTCGATGCGCGTTCCGAACGACTCGGCTATAAAATTCGCAACGCTGAACTCCATAAAATTCCCTACATGTTCATTGTTGGGAAGAAAGAGGTCGAATCGAATACCTTCTCGATGCGAACATGGACAGAAGGTGACCGAGGAAGCCTCGCCCTTGAGGATATCGCCAAGGAAATCCTTCAGAAAATCGCTGACCGCACGTTCGACGTCGAGCTCGAGAAAATCGAATGGGATGTCGAGGACCAAGAAGATCTCAAGGTCGGTGGCGGTTACTAAGACCACCATCTCGTCGCATACAGCGACGCGCCCACAACGGTTGGGCGCAGCATGATAAGAAGTGCATCCCGATGCTAACGGCGTCGCTTCTTCGTTTTTGCGCAGGTACGAGAGAAACTGATACGGCATGATTTGTCGCTGCATTAATTCCGCAAGTGACGGTCAAAACATGTCATCAAGAAGAGGATTTTCCATAATAGAGCGTTGATTCCGCTCGGTTTTAGGGATACGTGTAAGAAGATTGTTCGTTTATCTCTTCGAAAGCACGACATGCCCAAATCATGAAATTCACGCGTTCATCACGAGCAAGGTCGTTTTAAGCGAGTGAAGTACGTGCGACGCCGCCTGGGTGGGTGGCGCAAGGATCGGGCTTGTCAACGTCTAGGAGCCTGTATAAAAACGCGGTTGACCTCTCTCTTGGCAAGCGTCACAGCGGCAACGCTATTGATGCTCGCGCCCTCTTTTGCGGACGCTGCGTGCGTCGGCGGCGCGCCGGACGGTACGTATGACTATCGACAAGGCGAAGCGTGTGACACCGGCGGCGGACCAGCCTGCTCCGCAACCTGTGAAGTGGAGCCGGGTTGGACGTGTGAAGGCTCAAATCAGTTCACACCAATCTTAAACGAAGACATTTTACATGAAACATACCCAGGCAATGACGTAAACAAAGTAGGCCCAGGTGGTGTCATTGGAACTGCTTGGCTTTACGAGGACGCCACATCACGGTACACCGAAGCGCCCTGGGGCTCGACCACACACCCTGATTTCATCGACCCTTACGAGATTTTACAGGATTACCGACCTACGAGCCCAGCATTCGCATACAGCGGCTTACCGGCCAAAGGCGAAGAGTACAAAATCGGTGCTCAGGGTCAAAAGCCGGACGATGGCTTTCTTGGATTCGCTCTCGGGTTCCAAGCAGGTGATACCGATCCAAATACAGGGACCGACGCCCACTATCTTCTTGTGGATTGGAAACAAGGTGCTGCCAAGAGCGGCGATCTGGAGGTCGCAGACCCTGACGTCGCGCTCACCGGCGGCCGCTTCCTGAGCCGTGCATCGACCGGCACACAAACGCCGTCCACCGGCCTCGGTCTGCTGACCTTGATTGTGGGTCTCGCGCTTGTTCGCCGTCGTCGACGCGCACGACGCTAAACTGCACCGCTTCTTCAAGCGCAAATGAAAACCCGCAGCGCATACGCTGCGGGTTTCTTACTTTTTACCTTTAATGACACTACGTCCAGCGCGCGTGCGGCATCTATGTTGCGCACATCTTGTTGATACTCGCGCAGTGACTATGCGTCGCGCACGTCGTTTCTTAGGATACCGATCTCCGCAATTTCGACTTCGACAACGTCACCGTCATGTAGCTCCCCTACACCGGACGGCGTGCCCGTGGCGATGATATCGCCTGGCTCCAGCGTCATCATCTGGCTGACGTAGGCCACGATCTGCTGCACGTTGAAGATCATGTCTGCCACAGGTGAGGATTGGCGCTCTTCCCCGTTGACGCGCAATCGAATGTGCAGGCGCTCCGGATCAAGGTCGGTCACGATGGTTGGTCCCACCGCGGCGAAGGTATCGAAGCTTTTTCCACGGGTATATTGAATGTCTTTTCGTTGGATATCACGTGCGGTGACATCGTTGAAAAGGGTGTATCCAGCGATGGCTGCGGGTACTTCTTCGAGAGCGAGGTTTTTGCTGGTTTGGCGGATGACCACAGCCAGTTCTGCTTCGTAGTGCACTTCGTTCGACTGGGGTGGTCGGACGATGGTGCCTTCGTGCGCGAGGAGCGCGCTCGTAGGTTTCATAAAAAGGAGGGGTTCTTCGGGGATGGATTTATTCATCTCCGCGGCGTGCTGTTGGTAATTGAGGCCGACACAGACGATTTTTGTGGGTGTGCATGGCACCAAGAGTTCACCCCACACCAGCAGATCTTCTACAGGCTTAAGCTCTTGATTTAAGGCGTCTTCAAGCGTTTCTGCTTTGCCGAGCAGGGTTTCTTGTTCGTAGACAAAGTATGCGCTCTGTGCACCGTCCGTGCGGCGTTGAATTTGCATTATTTTTTCCTGTGCTTTGGATAATGCTGCAAAGCAGTGCATGCAGCCTTGATTCGGCGGGGATTTCCTTGTTTAACGCGCATCGATGATAGGCGTCATCTGCGAAGAGCATTTAGGAGGCCAGGTTCATGGGAATTTTCAGCTATTTTTCGCAAGAAGCAAAACTCGAACGTCGACGCGCCTCCGCGCAAAAGCGTTTATCCAACATGTATTACCAGAGCGTGGAACGAAACGCTGCGGCCCAAGAGATGGCAGAGCTCGCGCAACAGCACGAAGACGGCAAAGCGCTGCGCATTTTGTTGACGCGTTTTGAGCATATGAACCCGAGCACCACCGTTGATCAGGACGAAAAACAATACGTGGTGGAACTGCTACATAGCATCGGCGACTTCGCCATCGAAGGCACCAAAAAATACGTCGAGGAAACCACCGAAGCGATCTTCTGGCCCATGCGCTACCTGAAAGAAAAACTGTCAGAAGAAGACTTCTGCACCTTCTTGGCAGAGCAGCTCGCAGCCACAAGTGACGAGTACGTCCGCGATCCCAAGAAAAAACTCGGCCTCGTACAGCTCGCCAAAGAACATCCAAGCGACGACGTGAAAAAGGAAGTGCTACGCTTTGTGCACGATTTCGACGAGAACGTCCGTTTCCACGCCATCAACGTCGCCCTCGAATGCAATGCGCCGGGCGTGAAAGATGCCCTCAGAACGCAATGGGCCGATCCGAAAGAAGATTCTGGGCGCATTTGGCTGCAGATCGCTGAAGCATTTGCTGCCAATGGATGGACCGTGGACGATGACGAAGAAGCGATCCGCGCGCACCTACCGCCTGGCGCGAGCATCAGCGCCAAAGGAACGATCCTCCGTTAAGCCACGCGTCACACGCCTTTGCGCAAAACACGTCGTCGCGAACGAAGGTCTGTGCTAATTTCATCAGACGCTACGCAAAATTAAGACCTGCCCAGCGCAATTTCACTCTCTACGCTTGAAATCGCTGTGAGTGTCCCTAAGGTCTGCCGTCCGAATTGTCCGGCGTTCTATTTTATTTTCTCTCTTCCCGAGCGTCAGCTGCATGGTGACGAAGGTCTCCACCCGTATCTCCGAGCTTTGGAAAGAGCTCTCACCTGAAGACCGACGCGTGTTAGCGCAGGCGATGGGGGTATCAGATCGCGACGAAACCTTGGTGCTTTCGAGGTTTTCGGATCCTGACGCGATCATTGCGCGCGTACGACAACTGCCTGAAGAACAGAGCGCCCTCGTCTACGAGGTCTGCTTTGAGTCGGGCCTATACATCGAAACCCTCGACCCCGAATTTGAGGTACAGCTGCAGGATCTTTTTGATGCTGGCCTTGTGGTGCCCGTCGAGCGTGACGAAGAAGCGACCACGTGGGTCGCTCCCTTAGAAGTACGTACCGCCCTCGCTTCGATCGAAGATCTTTCGGACGCCGACCTTGCGCTGCAATTGTACTTTTACGATGACGATGCGCTCCAAGGCCTCGCCAACAGCCATCACTTGGAGCTCGCGCGCGATATTCCACGCGACGAGCGCGTCGAGGCCACCGCCCAAGGCCTGCTCGATCCGGAGCATCTTGAACCCTTGCTGGCTTCGCTCGCACCAGCCGCTGTGCGTCTCCTTTTATGGATCATCCAGCACGATGGTCCCGTCGCCCAAAACCACATTCTCACGTGGGTCCTCGAGCGTTCGGAAACCGACAGCAGCATCAGTCCTGCCACCCTTTCTGTTCTTGAACGACTCGGCCTTATCCAACCACACCGCAGCGACGGCTTGGCCTTCTGGGTGATCGCATCGGATTTGCGCGCCGCCCTTTTACCCTTGCTCACGGCTGGGTTCAACGAACCTGCGGCAGCGGCATGGACAGCTCTGCGCGATAGCGGCCAGCCGAGTTTCCGAGACAGCTTTCCGCGCGGAGCGGCGGGCTCGCCATTGCGGTATGCACGTTTTCGACTCATGCGATCCGTGCACGAGGGGATGAACCCCAACGCCAAGTTCGATCAATTGCTGCGCGAGTTTTTTGTCTTTGATGACCAGCATCAAAGCGCGGGCGCATTGTCCTCGTATCAACTCGATGTGCAGACGCCGGATGCCTTTGCGCGCCACCTACTACGCGTCTGGACAGGTTCTTTGGATGACCGTTTTACACGCGCGCTGATCGGCGCCTTCGAAGGCGATGTACAAGCGATCTCGCAATGGTTTATCCAAAACCCACCCGAAGCGAACGAAGAACACGAAAGTTTCGAGCGTCAGCTATGGCTCGAACTCCTCGTGCAGTTGCGCGGCTTATTATTGATGACCCTCGGCTGTTTATCGCCGGGTGTGTGGTATTCGATGGATCATCTCACCGAATACTTCACTGCGATCTATCGACGGACGGTGTGGCAGTACGGACGCTACCGACTTTTTAATCCGGATTTTCCACACCATGCGCTGCCCGTGGGCACCGAGGAGCTCCAACTCTCGCACAGTCAGGCGACGCGCCACGCGCTGGACCTGCTGTTTTCAGATCTGCTGGAGTTGATCGGGGCTGCCGAACGCGACGCATCGGGTCAACTGTTCATCGTGAACACCGAAGCATTCCGCGTCTTTAGAGAATCGGATCAACATTTTGATGGGTTGTGGGAAGCAGCTGAAGTCATTTTAAATGACGACATCGATCTATGGCTCCCGCTTCCGAATGAGCTCGGCCCGACGCCCATCGCCGGCCCTATCCTCAAGTGGAACGAGGACGGAAGCCTGAGCATCGACGCCAACGCCCCCTTAAGCGATCTCATTCGCCTTGCGGAATGGGGGCGCCCACACTGGGAAGGCGGCGTATTTCGCTTCACTTTCCAGGCGCAGTCGTTTTTAGAAGACGCGGAACCTTCGGACATCGAAGAGCTTCTCTTATGGCTCGTCGTTCGCGCGGAATGCTCGTTGCCAGATATCTTCCGGTCGATCGTTCCGCTGTCGTATTCAGAAGCAGACGCTCCTTATGAACTTGTGCGGGCACGGGCCGGCGGGTACGTCGCTTCGCTCCTACACGCGCTGGAGGCGTGGGGTGAATCCCCATCGTTGGCGATTATGGAAGAGCTACGCTCTTGGGGCGTCGCGCTTTCAGATACTTTGGTGAGCTACGTCAACGATGTGGTCGATCAGAAGCGCTACGATGATACGCTACTACGGCACGCAGCGATTCTCCTGGGCGAACTACGTAATGATGAAGCCTCCATCGCGCTGATCAAAGCGTTCACCCATTGCACCGACGATCGCCAAGAAGGCGCGCTAGGGATGACCTTGGCACGCATCGGGCCGCCTGTTTTCAATGCGCTTCAGCATATGCTTCATGACCACATGCTCGACACCGAAAAACGCCTTTCTACGGCGGGCGTGTTAACTAGCATGGGTGTGCTTTTCCCGCATCTGAAACACACCATCTTCCAGCATTTTCGTCTGCTGATTCGAGATGAGGAGACCCGCGATGACGTCGCGACGATCCTCGCCATCTACGCAGCCGATTTAGGGCATTTGGAGACAGACAACGTCATCCGTGCATTGCACAACGAGGGTCGTTGGGTCGACGATGTGATGCCTTTTGAAGATGCATTGTGGACGAGCGCAATTTCTCCGTGCAACTGGGGACACCCCATTTACGCAGGCCCTCTTGCGCAGATCTTTCCCAATGTCTGGGAATCAGAGGAAGTTGTACGGGCGGCGGGAATCGACGAAGTCATGCGTGGAACCAGCGTCGATCAGGCGACGGTTTTAGGCCGCACTGGCAGTTGGCGCCGGCGTACCTGATCGACGTCGTTCGCTGAAAGCTGCGATCGACTGCGGGCGCTTCGCACCCAGCGCGCTCATATCGCAACGCAGAATCCCGCTGTGCGGCGTGTATTGGCAGCGCGAGGGCGTACGTGCACCTCGATATTCGGCGTCCCCGTGTTCTTTTGGTGCGGCGCACGCGTATCGTCACATGTTCGGCATCGAAACTTCGCTTCACGTGCGCAGATGAAGCTTTGGGTACGCCCACGTCTGCTCGAAGGTACCGGAAATCACCACGCGAACCCCTTGGTACAGAGGATCTTTAGAGGCCGTGGGGTGCGCGAATGATCTCTTGGACGATGTATCTTGGAGAGATCTTGACTCTTTTACTGGGTAATTTTCGCGATTTCTTTTCAGCTTTCGCGAGGAATTTCCAAAATTCTGGCCATTTTCACGTCCTTTAGACCTTATTTTAACATTTAATTTACATGTATTTTTGCATGGTTTTTCGTGCGCAGTGCGTCAAAACTGCGTGTGGAGCGCGTCGGGGCCGCGCTGATGAGCGTACACTTGTGCACTAAATACCTGCGAAGGGTTTGTGACGCGGTGTAAGACAAGGCGAAAGGTCCGGTGGCGCGCACGGTTGTGGGCATCGATCTCAATTTCAGGGCTGTTTCAACGACGAGAGCGCGATCGGTGAACATGTTCTAGTTACGCTTTAACGATCGATACAGAATGTGTTGCCGTTTTGTATGACAAATATATCTCGCGTTTAACGCGGTGCGCCACCGCGTTTTCGTGCGAAAAATGACGCGGTTTTACGCGACGCGTCATAGATTTTACTGCGTCAATTTTGCGCGTCATAGTTTTTGACGCAATGCGCAAAGCACGACCCCCACGTGCTTCTGTGCGTTTTTTTCCTTGCTCACTCGTCGTCCGGTCGGTACTATGGCCTCACAGTCAAAGATTAGACCCAACAGGTATCCCGAGGGGGGGGCACCCTAAGGCGCGGCAACGCGGCGTAAGCCGTCTGGGTGTATTGTGTACTACCTGTATATGCGGAACGATGGAGAGACGAATGGAAGTTATTAAGAACGGTATCACAGGCACGGAAACGCTCACGGTTGACCTTCTAGGAGGTGCATTTGCGTTAGAGGGGCCACCTGCGGTTCAAAACCCCAATCCTTCAGCTCGTACCTCTTTTCGCGCGGCGGATCGTTTAAGCGGCATGCTCCTAGGGAGTGCCATAGGTGATGCGTTGGGCATGCCGGTGCGCGGTCTCGATAATCGTCTGACCAAGCAAGCCATTGAGCGCTTGGGGGGTGTGCGTCACTTTGTTGCGCCCCAGCCTCATGTGCTACGCTCCTTGCGTCGTTTGCGCCCCGGATGCTGGACCGATAGCACGCAGCTCACCTTGCAAACCACGCGCTCGCTCCTGAAGAAAAGCGATGTCGATTACGACGATATCGCACAAGCGATGGTGCACGCATTCGAAAACTTTGAGCTCCGCGGTTGGGACACCACCACCAAACAAAGCTGCCGACGACTCTCCCAAGGCACGCATCGTCTGCGCTCCGGTAAACTCCACGGTTGTGGCAATGCCGTCGCCGCGCGCATCGCACCCATCGCAGCATGGACCTTCATGCAAGGCGAAGATCGCCAACAGCTGCTCGAACACTGCTTCCACTACGGTGTGATGACACACCATGACGTACGCGCCATCACCGGAGCCTACCTCATCGGACTCCTCATCCGCGACGCACTCGCAGCACCACGACGATGGGATCCCTCGCCCAACCGCTACGCCGAACTCATCGAAGAAGCCAAATGGGCTGAAACCATCCTCTCACACCGACTCGGCCGACCCGAAGACCTCCTCTCGCGCCACCTCGAAGAACTCGAAGACGCACTTGACTGCTCCTCCGTCGAGCTCGCAGACTTCTGCCAAGGCGCAGAAAGCTACGCCTGCCACTCCGTAAGCTACGTCATTGCCCTGCTCTGTGGACGCTCCTGGGACTTCGAAGAAGCCATCATCGCAACCGTCAACGGCGGTGGAGATACCGATACAAACGCAGCCATGGTGGGCGCAGTCGTCGGCGCAGCCGTCGGAACCAAAAAGCTCCCACGCCAACTCCTCGAGCGACTCGAAGAAGTCGAAGTCATTCGAGGACTCGGCGAAAAGTACGCAGGTGTCTTTTAATAGACAGTTCAAGCCTGCTGCTTGCATGGAACATGCGCCCGTCACCCCCGCAAGGTGACAAACAGACACATCATCGCGCAAGATGCGGAACGTTCAACTCTTCCGCCCTTCGTCCGCCGCAAACGAAGTTAAGCGCGCAACCGCCCGTAACGCATCACGCGTACGGGCGTATTTGCATCAGTGAACCGTAGAAGCTCGTGCCACGGTACGCCCGAGGCACGCAAAAACTCATGACCGGTCACCAATACCACCACCTGACCGAGAGCATCCGCCGGCCGCGCACGTAGCCAATCACCAAACGCCCGGCCGACCGCGTCCGCGCCGCCCAAACGCTTGCCCCACGGGGGATTCGCGATCACGTCCGTGTCCGCATCAAGACCTGCGAGAAATTGTCGCACGTCGACCTGCGTCAATCGAAGCGCACCACCCGCAGACCACGACGCCAAGTTCTTCTGCGCCATCGAGACAGCCACCGCATCACGATCGCCACCCCACATGCGCAATCCGTTCGGATACGCATAGGTAGATCGCTGCGCACACCACGCCGCATAAGCGTCCGCGTCGTGCGTTGACCACTGTTCAAAAGCAAAAGTGCGCGGCAAGCGCAATCCACCGTCGATCGCCGCACGTTCGCTCAAGAATACCCCCGTTCCACACAGCGGATCCGCAAGTTTCATCGACCGATCAAGTCCCGAAACGCGCAAGCACGCGGCGGCGTAAGTTTCACGCAAAGGCGCGCGATGAACCTGTGTACGTAGACCGCGGCGATAAAGCTCTTCTGCCGCATCTAAACTCACCGTCGCCACGTCGTTCACAATGCGCACCGATACCTCAGGTATCAAATGCTGCAGGTGAAACTGCGGCTCCGCACCGCTGCGCTGCACACGTGCGATAAAGAAGTCTTCGATGCGCTCGCGGACGGCATCGCTGTGGTAGAGCGCGGAACTCCGAGTGCTCACCTGAATTTTGGGCAATGCGGTACGCTCCAAGTACGCTGACCACGGCAGTCGACCCAGCGACTGCTCCAACGCATCGAAATGCGGGGCATGGCTCTCGCCAAGTCGCACGCGGATGGACGCGGCGATGCGCAGATCGTGGCTGAGCGTCCATAACTCCTGATGCGTTACGCGCAGTTCAAGTCCTCCGTGTTTCCGCCTGATCTTCCGTTTCGAAAGCAGACGCGTCACTTCGTCCTCAAGGAGCGCCTCTAAGCGAGGCACACAGGATATGAAAATCATCAGGGAAGTCATCGACGGTCCACGCAAGCTAGAAATATCGCACCACAGATCGTTTCTCTCTCATGACAAAGGTGAATCGCGTCGTCTAGCGCCAGTTTGGGTGGAGGCCCGTTGCGCGCACGAATACTGCCGCGGATATGCTCATCGCATAAAATGACGCACACAATGGTTAGGTCTATGTGAGGTGCGTTACGGTATGCGCCTTCTTCTGACTGCCTTGGGCCTTTCTGCGTGTGCGGAGTGGTCTCGTCTTCTTTTCACCCCTTTTTCGTCATGATTTTCTCTCGCCTTCTTTTTCTCGCAGCGTTGTGCTTCGTTTTTGCTGCCTGTCAGCCAAAGCGCGCGGCGGATGGCACGCAGACGCCGACATCTGATGACGCCCGCCAAGAGTTTCGCTCACAAGAGCTTTTAGCTCCGACGGGCCGCGGACAGAACACACAGCCAAGTTCTCTTACTTCGCCGATTACGCGCGATGAGGCTGCCGACAAAAACGCATCCCCTCCGCCTTCGAGGGCGGAAGCGTCGGGAAAAAACATCATCTCACAAGGGATTCTTGATCGAAAAGCTCAAGCGCGAGAAGTCGAGGTGCAGCATATTCTGATCTCGTGGTCTGATCTCGAAAGCGCATACGCGCATCGTGGCGGGCAAGATCGTCGGGGTACCGAGCGCAGCAAGGACGAGGCAGATGCGCTGACCGCGTCGATTTTAGAGGACGCGCTCCAAGGCGAAAGTTTTGAAGCGCTGATGCGCAAACACAGCGAGGACCCGAGCACTGCCAAAACCGGACGTCCCGATGCGGTCACCCAAGATGCATTGCTACTTGAGGAGTTCAAAACGCTCGCGCTGCGCTTGAAGATGGATGAGACCGGCGTGGTTCAATCACGCTTTGGTTATCACATTTTGCATCGCGTAAAATGAATCCTTCTTAGGCGATCGAAGGCAATTTTCTGCGAAAGATCACGACCATGGGCAATAGTACAACGTAGGTCATCATCCCGAAGATGAGCACGGTCATGAGCCCTTGGTTACTGAGGTATCGATCTGCGAGAAGTGTTGCGAGCGCGATGTTTTGCGAACCACTCGCAAAGGCAGTCGCTGCTTTTGAGGCGCCATCGCCTGGGAAAAACCATCCGACGAGTGTGGAGACGACGATAAAGGCCAAGATAATCAGACTCGAGAGGCCCCCGATTTCGAGGACCAATCGGTAGTTGACGATACTCATGGCCACAATCACCACAAAGAGCGTGATCGTGGCGAATTTTGCCACGATAGGTTCCCACTTGAGCGCGAGCAGCTGATGGTTCGCACGTAGGGTCATCCCCACAACCAACGGAAGCACTTGGATCAACAACAGCGAAAAGATCGCCATCCCAGTGCGCAATCGCTCTACGGAAATCCCTGCGAGATGAAACAACAGCGAGGCAAGGGGTGGCGTGACCACCGCGCTGACAACCACCAAGACGAGCAATAGAACGACGGCGACGGCGACGTTCGCGTTGGACTGGCGCGCTAAGATGGTGGACATGGTTGCGCCAGGCGCGGCGGCACAGAGCAGATAGCCCGCACCCACGTCGCCTTTGATGCCGAAACCTTTGACGATCGCCAGCGCAAAAAATGGTAGCACAATGAAGTTGATCACCACGGTCAACGCCATGAGCTTTTTATCTTGGAGCACTTCGAGCAGATCTTTGATCTGCAGGCGCAGACCCATGGCAAACATCATGCTGACGAGCATGAGGGTGAGAACGGACTGCTGAATGATTTCCTGCATAATGCGCGACCTGATAAGTTCTTAGACGGCAAGCTTGTGGGCTGCCGTTACACTTTCGACCTGCGGCTGACGAACATTGATACGAGATGGAACCGCATGGTGTTTTAGGAGACGAAGCGACTCATGGCCTTAAGCGATGCGCCCAACGCCCCAGTTTTGTCTACGTTCGCGTCACGCACGCTCGAAGAGAACGTGCTGCATGCGCAGACTTTGGTACGTCTACGCTGGTTTGCCATTGGCGCGCAAGCGGTGACCGGCATTGTTGCGGCCCGATTGTTGGATTTGCCGGTCCGGCCGAGCGATTTTTTGGTCGTTATCGTCGCTGAAACGCTGTTCAATTTGATTGCGCAGCTACGCTTGCAAGGGCCTGAGGAGCCCACGCAGCGCTGGCTGCTGGGTTCTTTGATTTTCGATCTCGCAGCGTTAACCAATCTTTTATTCGTGTCTGGCAGCGCGTTTAACCCTTTTACGGCACTTTACATCATCCATGTGGCCATCGCGTCGGTGATGCTTTCTCCGTGGCGCATCGCCATCATTGTCGGCGTTTCGGCGGTGGGCTTCGCTTCGTTGTTTTTATCTCCGTCGACGATTTTCTGGGGGCTGCAACATTATGCAGCAGCGCAGCCAGCGCCATATCAGCTTGCCGGCATTTGGGTCGCGTATGTGATCACGGCCATTTCGGTGGCGTTCTTCACCGGCAGATTGAGCCAACAACGAAGGAATCAGCAACGCAAAGCGCTTGAGGCGGTGGTCAAAGCTGAACGCTCTCGTCGATTGGCATCTCTGGCGGCGCTCGCTGCGGGCGCTGCGCATGAAATCGCCACCCCTTTGTCGACGATCGCGGTGGTGGCAAGCGACATGGAAGACGCTGCGTTAGGCATGGAGAATCACGAAGAATTCCTCGCAGATGCGAAACTGATTGGGCAAGAGGTCGGCCGTTGTCGCGCCATATTGGATCGCATGGCGATCGAGTCTGGCAATGTACGTGGCGGCGTGGCCATTGCGCGGTCTCTGGTGGAATTTCTCGATGATACCTTTGAGCGGGTTCATGCGCCGCATCGCATCGAGGTTCAAAACGATGTAGACGAAGCGCTTCACGCCAGTGCGCTCAATGGCGCGATGGCGCATGCGTTGGCTGCGGTGCTGAACAACGCGGCGTTGGCGAGCACAGCGCCCGTCAAGCTGCATATTTATCGAGATGAACACACCTTACACTTCGACATTCAGGATGAGGGGGTGGGCATGTCCGAAGAGGTGATCGCACGGGCCACCGAACCCTTTTTCACCACGCGAGACACCGGCCGCGGCATGGGGCTAGGTCTTTTCTTGGCTTATTCTGTCGCTCAGACCTTGAACGCCACCTTCGAAATCGAATCCGTGGTGGGCGAAGGTACGCTCGTTCGTTTTGGCCTACCCTTAAAGCCTTTGGCAAAGAAAAACGCGCTCCGTATCGCAAAGGAGAGCGCTGACCTCTCGACGGACGACGTGGATCTGTGATACGCTGCCTTGTTTTTGGCCGCGCGTAGAGGGAGAGGCTCCAAGGATTCTCTTCGAAAGCGCGGGATAAAAAAGCTCTTTGACGCGGACAGGTTAGATATGCTGCACGATAAACCCCCTTCGATTTGTCGACTCGCCGTACTCGATTACAAGCGTTATTCGACGACATTCTTGCCGAATATCGAGACCGCGTACGCCAAGCCCAGCGCGTCGAAAGACGCGATGGAAGCGCTCAAGCTTCTGATTGCGAACGTCAAAGATCGTACCCAGCGCGAAGAAGCGATGGCGCAATTTGCACGTTTGCAGGGTGCGACACAAAACGGCCGCTGGCAGCCGGCGGCTACGGGTTTGATGCTGGAATTCGCCTGTACAAGCGAAGCCAAAATGGTCGATGACCTGATTCCGTCCATGCCGCTGTGGATCGATGTGCTCTACGACGACTGGGAAGAGAGTCATGCGATCGCCGTCCAAGAGTTCTTCGCATATCTTCCTGATCACACGATTCACTGGGCGTCGACCACAGATTCGTGGCGTGCGGTGGTGGGACCGGACAAGCTTGATGCTGTGGCAACGGCGATGGGTTCGCTCACACCGCGTCAGTTTCAGAAGAAATTGAGCGCTGCCGAAGACGGTGATATCTTCGATTCGGAAGAAGCGGAGCACATCGCTGCGTGGTGGGGTGATATCCGCTCGGTTGTACGTGCAGCGCGCCGCGAAGAAGCGGGCATTTTGGTCACGATTTCTGAACGTAAATAATGCGGCGATGAGATGCTCAGCGAGCGATCGTGCGCTGTGATGGCGCGAACAGTTCTTGCTGAAGCATCAATCCACGCAGTTCTTTTTCCATATCTGCGCCGTCCAAAATGCGTGCGATGGACGAGGTAAAGGGCAGTTCCACGCCGTTGTGTTCTGCCCACGCCATCAGTTGCTCCACCACTTCGGGCCCTTTCGATTCGATGGGGGCATCTTTGAGCGCTTGCTCAAGATCATCGGCTTGCGCGAGGGTCACGCCGAGGCTGTAGTTTGGGCCGCCGCGTTGCAATGCGTCGACGATGCGGCCGATGCCCACCACACCGTAGAAGGAGTCTGGATGCGCGCCTTGTTGCACGCCGATTCTGCTGATCTCTGAGAGTCCTGCTGCGGCGAAAGCGGCGTGTGTTGCACTGCCGAGCTGCAATCCGTCGGCCATGCCGATGGCTAACGCGACGATTTGGTGCAGCGCTGCGGCGTATTCTACGCCGCGCACATCGCTTGAAGCGTAAAGGTGGAACACCTCGTTCGCCAGCGCTTCGCGCGCGCGCTCGATCACGCCTGGGAACTCACTTGCGATCAAGGCTACGTTCGGTTTCGCGGCGAGCAGTTCACTCATATGGATGGGGCCAGCGAGCACACCGAGCTGTTTTACGCAGGTGTTCTCTTCGAGCACTTGGGTTCCACGTTGCAGGGTGTCGCCGTAGAGGGAGTGCGTGGCATGGACCAGCATATGTGCGCCATCGAGGTGTTCACCCAAAAGCGCTGCGACATGATTGAGCAGATAATCGCTGATGGTGACGAAGAGCAGCGTACACTGATCCGCAACTTCCTTGGGATCCATGGTGATATGCACGCGGGCGTGCAGTTCATCGAGCTCGGGAAGGACCGATGGTGCACGCCGTGTTTTACGCACTTCGTGCATGCGCTCTTCGATGGTGGTGAGGAGCACGACATCATATCCATTCGACGCGATTTGGTGCGATAGCGCGAGGCCGACACGCGCCGCACCGATCACGCCGATGGCTCGACGAACGTTGGGCGTAGGATGCGACATCAGTATCCTCCGGGCGCAAGGCGCAGGCGGCGCTCGAGGTCGTATCCTCGAAGGCGGTTACTATAGAAATAGAGCAGTCTTAAATCGAGCAATCGAATCTCGTGCCCTTCTTCTTGGATGACGGGGGTGGTGTGGTAGGCGCCAAAGAGGCGCAGCGCATCTTGGACCATTTCGTGGGCCGACTTTTCTTGGGCGCATGCTGTCAGACGGAACTTTCCGTCGGCGGCATCTTTGCGCACAAGGCGCAATAAACGTTCGGTCTCACCTTCGGCGGAGCCGCGCGAGATGGAGTCTCCGCGTGCAAACCACAGCAAGCCTCGCACATCCCATGCGGGGTGTTGGCGGCAAACGTATTCGAACAACGCCATGGACACGATATGCAGGGGCGAGATGACGTTGTTGGCTTTCCACGACTCCTGGACTTTTTTACCGAGGCCACGCGTATAGGCCCAACCGCGATAGCGATCTTCGACGGGCACGCCATTGGACCAAAGGTAACGCTGCGGATCGAGGACACGTCCGTGGTTATCGAGCGATTCGCCGCGAGCGCTCACTTCGTTACCAAAGGGGTCCATCGGCGCACCAAAGCGCACGGTCAGGAAGGGTGACCGGCTAAGCGATGCGCCGATATAGGCTGCGACGCGGCGCATGCTTGTGAATTCGTCTTCCTCGATGATCTCGTAGCGATCGCCTTCTGGGGTGTTCATATAATCGGCGGCGAGGGTTTCGGCCTCGAGCACGAGGTTATAGTTGAGTGTGACGGGGACGATGAATACGGGTCGGGCGTTCCCTTGAACGACTTGGTGTGTCCACGCTTTGAGCGCGGTGCCCATCAAGCCAAGCTTGAGCCGCTCGTCGATACGGTTGGAACGCGATCGACCGCCTGTGGGAAAGAAGAAGGAATGGTAGCCACGCTCGATGAGGATTTGAGAGTAGGTTTTTAAGACCTTGGTATAGAGTGCGTGTTTGCGGCGTCGGTCGACTTTGTAGGCGCCCAAATTGGACATGAAGAACGACATGAACGGCTGCTCGTAGAGCATACGATCTGCGCCGTGCACCATGGGTGGCAAGCCGGCCAGGTGCATGGCGTAACCGAGGAGCCCTGCGTCCAAGCGGGAGCTGTGTGTGGACACAAAAACGAGCGTTCCGTGTTGTGCCAGCGCTTTGATCTTGTCGATTTCGCCTTCGGTTTTGAGGCCGCGTGCGAGTGCTTTAGGCGAGAATTTCGGACCGCCGCGCATGCCGCCAAAGGCGAGCGACAGCGAGCGTGGCACCACGCTTAGGGCAACCTTTTGGATGGCGGGGTGGAAATTGCCTGCTGTTGCGAGCGTATAGTCTTTGACCGCGCGCTCGATCAGCTCCGCGTTTTCTTCTTCTGTGGAATGGGTGAGCGCGCGCACGACTTCAGACCAAAAGACGAATTGCTCGTCGTTTGGCGGTACGCCATCCGCTGCGTGGCGCGAGAGTTCCACGTAGGCGGCCTCGTTCAGGATATTGCTGAGTTTGGCGCCAGATGCATCCAACGAGCGCTTCACAAAGCCGCGTGTGACCCGTGAGATCACCTCATCGATAATGGCGGACCGCTCTCGATTGAATCGATACAGCGGGGAGATGGGTACAAGTTTGCGCATTGTGCGTCGGTCCCCAAGCGTGGTTTGGCGTAAGAATTTTGTACGACCGCGCGTCCCTATGCGTTTTTCGGTCGTGGAGGCGATTGAACTTACTGTTTCGCGTGCGTCAGGTCAAAACGGACGCAGATTGAGCTTCGTTTTTAGGATGCGTGCAATTTCGCTGGCCGACAAGGGCGAGCGATGGCACGACGCATCGTATCGGGTGGCGAACCTGCACGGAGGTTGAAGGCAGTGTAGGCGATAAAAAAGCCTGAGCGTTGCTCAGGCTTTTTAAAGTACTTTATACCGTCAGGAAATTACTCTGCGGCTTCGTTATCGTAGAACTGGCCGTACCAGCGGCGCAGTTTCCCGATGGGGCCGTCGCCAGCGCAGAGCATGGGGAGATCGCGGTACACTTTGTTCTCCCAGATCTGAACGTCTTCGAGGAAGCCAACGGTCAGGTTTTCGATGTATTTATCTTTCATCTCTTCGGTCACGACCTCGCCTTCGCGCGCCTTGATGGAGACGCCGAAACGGAGGTCGAGCACGTTGTCTTCGACCATGGTGTGCGCGTTCACCAGCATGGCATTGAGGTAGCCTTGCATATTGGTGATTTGGAAACCTGGGCCGTAGTATGTTGCTTCGAGCGAGAAACGGTCTTTTCCGCCACCGCGTGGGTAGGCCACGCCGGTGTTGCGTTGGATGGCGATATGGCCGTTGAACTCGTTTTCGAACGTTTCAACGTGCGTGCCGTGAACGGGCTGGAAGTGGCCGATATCTACGACGTTCTCTACGATTTCACGCGAGTGCGTCTTGATGCGGATCTTCGAGTGACGCCACTCCGACCAACCTTCCTCGGTGTCGTACGCGGTGACAGGTACGTCGAACTCGGGTGTGGATTCGTGATCGTGGGGGTTGAACCACAGATACAACATGCCGTTGCGTTCCACGACGTGCCATGTCTTCAGACATGCTTTCTTTGGAATGCTCTCAGAATAGGGAATCTCTACACATTTCCCGCTGTCATCGAACGCCCAGTGGTGGAAAGGACACTGTACGGTGTTGCCAATGACTTTACCGCCAGCGCCAATGTCTGCACCAAGGTGGGGGCAGTGCGCATCTTGGATACGAACGACGCCGTCCTCTCCACGCCACGCCATCAGACGACGATTGAAATAGTGCATGGAGAGAATCTCTCCCTGTTTCACCTCGTCCGAGAACGCGACCATGAACCAACCGCGAGGAAACCCTTCAATACGTTTACGTACGTGGCCTGCACTCATCGATAATCCCTCTGAAGTTAAATTGCGTATGACTTCCGGCGTGTGCCGCCTGCTCCTCTCAAAGAGCGTGCACACCCACTAGAACATGTTTCACTCTGACTGACAAGCGCCGAAGCGCTTTTCTCAACCCCAAACGCCTCTGCCTTCGAGGGTGGGAGCGATGCGGGTTAGGAAAATAGCCTAAAAACAATGAGTTATAAAGACAGAAGCCAAGACCTCATCGCAATAAAAACATGAACGCACGCTTAAATTAATGCGCGGACGCTTCATGTCCATCGACTCAAAGTGACCGAAGAGTACTGACACGCCTTCGAATTCGCGCTAAACTTCCATCTTTGTGTCATTGCGTTGTGCGCGTTTTGACTTCGCCCTTGGAGCTTAGAAAAATCGGCGCATGCGATCACCCACCCTACTGTCTGGGGAGCTCCGTTTTATGCAGCGTTTTACTCTACGCATCCTCTTCCTCCTTCTCGTCCTTGCACTGGTCGGATGTAAAAAATCGAAAGACTCGGATGCCACGCCCGCACCGTCTGTGAACGAAAATGCTGAGCATGACGAGGCGGACGACGGACCGCTGCGCGTCGAAATCGACGCAGAGCTCCTCCATACCTTCGAAGACAAACTCGTCTCTACCGACGACCGACGCCCAGAAGATAATACCCCCGTGAAACACCACGAGTACGATCTTCAAGAAGGGGACCGCATCTACGTCGAAATGGAAGCCCTCGATCCTTTCCGTACCTACCTGCTCATCGCCACACCCAACCGCACCGGCGGATACCAGAACAGCGAATGCTACCCCGGCCAAGGACTCTCCTCATGCGTGCGGTTTGTTGCCGACCAAACCGGTACCTACCTCTTCATGGCCAACGCCGCGACAACACGGTCTAAAGGCCGGTATACCCTTAAAATTTATAAAGAAACCGAAGAGCAAGCCAAAGCCAACGCGGCAGCGCACGCCATCGCAACCGAAAAATCAGAACAACGGCTCCAAAAGCATCTCGCCGAACAAAAGAAAGAACGCGAAGCCAGAAAAGCCGCACGTAAAAAGGCTAAGGAAGACGCAGAGCGCAAGACGCCTACACAAGAACAGGATGCCAACAAAGCCGTTGACGAAGAGAATTAATACACACGAAGCGATCACCACGATCGCTTCCCCCTTGCACCGCACGCGCACATACCTCTGTCAGCACACCCGCGCGTCGGCCGGCATCGTTAGATAAAAACTTCGGAGATACGACGGAGCGCATACGCCCGCGCCCTCTCGGATCTCTGCCGGAGCATTATGCACGCCAGGCTGGATACTCTGGGCGGTATATCTCAATGCGCGCGGCTGCCCGACGCGCTTCGCGTACGCGTTGCAATGCATCGACGCCTGCGCCTTTCATCAACGCGAGCCGCTCGCTAAACACCAACGAGCGTTCATAATAAGGCAACAAAGGATGATGAAAACGCTGGACTGCTTGCCACAATCGGCGGCCTTCGGGACCGGCATTTTCCATCGGCTCGCGCCGTAAATTGGCCGGATGCACCAAACAAACCATGTCCTCATCGCAGATATCGAGCGGCACATCTTCGCTCAGGACGGTCAGGCGATGGTAGAGCGCGAGCTCTTCTTCGCGTCCTACGATGGCCTGTGCCCGTCTGTCGCCTGTTTTAGGGGCAGCCTCGATCAGTGCGTCCAAGCTTCCGAAGGCGTTCAACAACCTCGCCGCGGTTTGCTTGCCGATTCCCGGAATTCCCGGAATTCCGTCCGCCGAATCGCCCGCAAGTGCCAAAAAAGCAGAAACCAACTCCGGTGGTACACCGTAATCTTCAACCACGCCGTCGTATTGGTAGGATCGGCCGCCGACCACAACCCGCGTTTGGTCATCGACCAGCTGTAAAATATCTTTATCGGCGGTGTAGATGGTGGTTTTTCCGCCTTGGCGCGTCCATCGGCGCGTCAGCGTAGCGACCACGTCGTCGCCTTCGAAACCGGAGGCTTCAAAAACGGCGATGCCTAAATGCCGTAATATCTGAAAGCATGCGCGCAGATGCGCTACGAGCGCGGGATCTTTCTCGGGCCGATTGGACTTATAGCCTTCGTACAGATCGTGGCGATAATTCGGCCCTTCTGCGTCCCAAGCGCATACCAAGAACTCGGGCTGTTCACGTGCGATCACGCCGAGCACGAGCTCGACGAATGCCTCGCGAGGAGGGGTGTGGCGCGAATGGTACGAGCGGTGCCCGAAGTAGGCTCCATCGAGAATCAGTAGGGGCGAATTTTGACCGAATCTCATACGTTCTCCGAGTAGTCACATCGCGCGTCTTTGCAGATATGAAGGCGTTTGTCGAACCCAGCGTTTGGGCGCTTGGGGTTTCGTCTGGCCGCTACGACACCCATTGGCATGAGATTTGACGCGACATTCCCTACCCTTGACGCAACAATCAGAGTCGTCCATCCGATACACTCCGTAAGTCTCTTCGTTTTTCTTTCGCGTTTGAGCCGATGTCGTACCGCGTCGATCTTCAAGCTTTGAACCCTCCGCAACGCGAGGCCGTCACGCACATTGACGGCCCGATGCTAGTTCTTGCGGGCGCGGGCAGCGGTAAAACGCGGGTGATCACTGCGCGCATTGCTTATTTGATTGAACAGGGCGTGTCACCTGAGAGCATTGTAGCTGTCAGTTTCACCAACAAGGCTGCGGGCGAGATGCGCGAGCGGGTGGTGGCGATGCTCGGCCCGACCATCGGCAATGCCGTTGTTTTGTCGACATTTCACGCGCTTGGCGTGCGTATATTGCGAGAGAATTTGCGTGCGACCGGTCTGCGCCGTCCGTTTAATATTGTGGACGAGGGGGAGCGGCGCCGCATTGTGCGTACGGTGCTCAAGGAATTAAACTTGGATGGTACATCGTCTGGTGCGGCGTATCTTTTGAACCTTGTTTCGAAAGCGAAGAACCAGATGACATCGCCTGCACGCATGCCCGAAGCACGGTTTAATCCGGACATTCCGCGGGCACAGGCGATTTACGAGCGCTACGAAGCTGCGCTGCAGAACCTCAACGCGGTCGATTTCGACGATCTTCTGCTCAAACCGACGGTGCTCCTTACCGAAAACGACGCGCTTCGTGCCAAGTACCATGAACGTTTTCGGTACTTTATGGTGGACGAGTTCCAAGATACGAATGCGATTCAACTTCGAATGCTCGATGCATTGGTCGATCCGCAGACCCGAAATTTGGTGGTGGTCGGGGACGATGACCAGTCGATCTACGGCTTTCGAGGCGCGCAGAGCGACACCATTCTGAACTTCGATCAGATGCTACCTGGCGCACGCGTGGTGACGCTCGAACAGAATTATCGATCGGTGGGCAACGTGCTGCACGCGGCCAACGCGGTGATCGCGCACAACCCGAAACGGCGCGAAAAGAAGCTGTGGAGCGATCTTGGGTCGGGGCACGCGATTCGTTCTGTTTCACTCGAAACGCAGTTCGATGAGGCGGAGTTCGTCAGCGAGTGGATCGAGCGTCAAGCGGAGCATGAGCTGCGTGGGTGGCAAGATTTTGCCATACTTTATCGCTCAAACAATCAAGCCGCCGCTTTCGAAGAAGCACTTCGCCGCCATCGCATTCCTTACCGCGTGGTGGGCGGACAGAGCGTCTTCGACAACAAAGAAGTGCGCGATTTGCTCGCGTACTTACGGCTGATCCGCCATCCGGACGATGATCTTTCGCTGCGCCGTATCATCAACTTTCCAAGCCGCGGCATTGGCACCATTACGCTGAGCGAGCTCATAGAGCGCGCAGAGAAAGCGGAAACATCGTTGTGGCAGACCCTAGAAGAAGCCTGCGAGGATGGAAGTTTTAACGAACGCACCGAACGCGAGGTACGTCTGCTGATCGCCGCCACCGAAACCGCGCGCGACGGCCTAGAAGAAGCGGACGCAGATGAGCTTTCGGAGCGGATTCGCGACTTTGTGGACATGATCGGGTTGCAGCGTGCGATTTTCGCTGCAGAAAAGAGCGACCGCCTTGCCGCGGCACGTTGGCGCGTCATCGAACGCCTGATCGATAACCTGCAACGTGTGCGCGGCCAAGATGCCATGGATGCGCTCGACAAGTGGGTTACCGATATCAGCCTAGAGTCGAATAACATTGATATCAGCGAACATGACGAAGATGGTAAAACCGTTACGTTGATGACCGTTCACGGTTCCAAAGGCCTCGAATTTCCGATCGTATTTCTTGTAGGCATGAACGATGGCTTACTTCCGCACCGTCGCGCGCTCGAAGAAGTGCGCGGTGTCGAAGAAGAGCGCAGACTTTGCTATGTAGGCATGACGCGCGCCAAAGAACGCCTCGTCCTCACGCGCGCGCGTTGGCATATCTCCGGCGAAAAAGAGAAAACGCGGCTTTTGCCTTCGCGGTTTCTACAAGAAATCCCCGAAGAACTATTAGAAGATCGCGAGCTCACAGGCCAAAACCACTTTATGAAGCCCAATAAAGAACGTCAGCTACAGCAACTACAACGCATGCGTGAATTGTTGGAAAAAGGATGAGTAGATTGACTCCTACGCGACGCGATGTACTTCGTCTTTTTACGGGCGGTCTCTTGGGCACCTTGGCCCTAAACACCGGCGTTGTGCCTTGGGCCACGCGCATGGCAAGCGCCTTTGGCGATGACGATCGTATTCGCCTTGCACTCTTGCAGCACACCGCTGCAGCGTGGCACCCGCACCCACATGCACTGACCTCGCTCCTTGGCGAGGTCAGTATCACCACGAGCATCGACGCGGCTCCCAAAGAAGAAACGGTGAGTCTTGAACGTGGCGACCTCACCCCCTTCCCTTTGATCTTTGTGTGCGGCAATCAGGCGTTTGCGCCTTGGTCGGACTCAGCGCGTCAACGCATGCGCCGTTATATCCACGCAGGCGGTATGTTGGTTTTCGATAGCGCAGACCCCGCGGCCGACGGCGGTTTCAGACAGAGCGTAACGCGTGAACTCCAAGAGATCCTACCCGACAAGAAGCTCGCACAAACCTCACAAAGCCACGTCCTCTATAAGTCGTTTTACCTGTGTCGCGGAGACGAAGGCCGCTCCCCTGTCAAATCTCACACAGACTCCATCATCGACGAGGGACGCATTCAAGCGCTCTACATCTACAATGACCTTTTGGGTGCCTACGAACAGCGCGCCAACACGAATCCATGGGGCGGCGCGCAACGCGATCGCCGACGAGACTTCGCATACCGTTTTGGCGTCAACTTGGTGATGTACGCCCTCGCGCTCGATTACAAAGAAGATCAAGTGCACGTGCCCTTCATCTTGCGACGACGACGTTGGACGGTGCCCTAAATGTACACACTTTTGGCCGCCTACAACGAATCGAAGATCCTGTTTTTAGGAAATTGGGGCCCCAAATGGCTCTTTCTCTTTGGGATTCTGGCCGCGTTGGTGCTCTTTTTCACTTGGCTCGATCTTTCGCCCATGCGCCCAGGCCGCAGGCGCATTCTCCTTGCATTGCGCGCAAGCACCCTGCTGTTGGCCATCGCATTCGCTGCAGAACCCGCGCTCGAACTGCGCAACGTCGAGCGCGAACCCAACCACATCGCCATCGTGCTCGACGATAGCGCGAGCGGTCAACTACCGGCCAATGCCAAACAAACGCGCCAAGAAGTGTTGCGCGAGCATGTGCGCGCCCTCGACCCAGCGCAGCATCAAGCGCTCCATCGCTTCGACTTTTTCACCTTCGGTGCAAACCTGCGCCCGACCACGCATTCTGCCGCCAAACAACTCGAAACGCGCAGCCAAAAGACAAACCTCCTCCAAGCACTTGAACAGCTGCACGAGCGCTACGATCCAGGCAAACTCGGCGGCATCGTGCTGGTATCGGACGGCGCCGATAACGCCACCTTGGCGCGACGCGTCGCACCCGATCAAGAGCTCGATGAGAATACGAAAAAACTCATCGAACGTATCCAAGTGCCGATCCATACCGTCCAAATCGCGGATACGGACGCCATCAAAGACGTCGCCGTCAAAAATATCCACCGCGACGGCTTTGCCTTCGTGCGAAACGCCGTAAAAATCGACGTCGAAGTGGAAGTCCACGGTTACGAACGCGGCACCTTCCCCGTGCACCTTCGGCGCGATGGAGAAATCCTGCAAACACGCACCGTTACCCTCCAAAAAAACACCGCCAACTACACGCTGAATTTTGAGTTCGTGCCAGAGCAGATCGGCAAAGAGATCTATAGCATCGACATCCCAGTCGATCGCGCGGATGCAGTGCCGCAAAACAACCGAGATTTCTTTGTTCTGAACGTTATCCGCGACAAAATTCGTGTCTTGCAAGTCGTCGGTCAACCCTCGTGGGATGTGCGCTTTTTTCGCCAGCTCATGAAGAACGATCCCAACGTCGAGCTGGTGTCGTTCTTCATCTTGCGCGACCTGTATAACATCAGCCGCGCGCCAGAAAATGAAATGTCGCTCATCCCTTTCCCGACGCATGAACTCTTCGAAGAGCAACTGGGGTCCTTTGACCTCATCGTCCTCCAGAACTTCGAGTTCGAACCCTATGGCGTCGGGCAATACCTCTCGAACATCCGCTCCTATGTAGAGCGCGGCGGTGGCTTGCTCATGCTCGGCGGATCCCAAAGTTTCGGTGCAGGCGGCTATGCGGGCACGCCGCTCGAGCGCGTACTTCCGGTAGAACTTCCCCGCCGGCCAAACGCCGTAGACCTCGATCATTTCCGGCCGCAGCTGACCGATGCTGGCAAACGCCACCCCATCACACGCATGGAATTTGATGCGCGCGAGAACCAAGAACTCTGGCGCACGCTTCCGGCGATGCACGGAACCAATATCGTCGGGCCCGCCAAACCTGGCGCCGTGACTTTGGCCACCCACCCCACGCTGCGCACAAACCAAGGGCCCATGCCTGTTCTCGCCATTCAAGACCAAGGAGAAGGCCGCTCCATGGCGTTCACCGTCGATTCCGCGTGGCGATGGAACTACGAATGGGTGCTCAAAGGCGGTTCAAGCCGCCCCTATTCTTCCTTCTGGAATAGTGCGATCCGCTGGCTCATTCGCGATCCTGCGCTCAACTTGCTTCAACTCGATATCAACCCGAGCGTCGTACAGAAAAACGGTGACGTCGACGTCGAAATTCGGGCCTTCCGCGCGGACTACTCCCCCGCCGCCAATCAAAAGATCGAACTGTCGGTCGAAGCGAAAAGCCTCGACGACCTCTTGGCCGGTAAAAATAGCGAAAAACAGCAGGAAAAAATCACCCTCACCACCGACGAACAAGGCCGCGCGCGCTGGCACATTACGGCAGAACAAGAAGCCGCATGGCGGGTGCACGCCACCATGGCCATCGACGACCCCATCGACGCACAAGTCGACGAGATTTTCTTATCGATCGACCGCTCAGAAGAGTTTCGTGAAGTACAACCACGCGACGATCTCCTAGAAAAAATCGCCGAACATAGCGGTGGAAAATTCCTCCATGCCAACCCCGCAGCGCTCAATAAATTACCCTTTGAACCGCCCAAAATTCAGCGCGTCAGCCAACGCAAAAGCATCGACGTCTGGAGCGCACCTTGGATGCTTATCATCTTTGTCATTCTGCTCGCCCTAGAATGGCACCTACGCCGTCAATGGGGACGATTGTAGTCTTGTCAGTGGGCGATTCGCATGCGAGAAAAACCACAGCGTCGCAGCTGCAATGATCATGCATTGGCGCGTCAGCGTGGGCACGTAAATACATTCGACGCCATCGCGCGGATCAAGGTATGATGGCTTGGAATCTCGATGGTACGCATCGAACGCCTCCGCTGCTCCCGTTTTTAGGGCTTGGTAGCATGCATCCGCAGGCACACGCGGTGCTCGCGTAGGACGCAACCGACGAGTTTTTGCTCACCCGTGGTTTTCGGTTCAGAAGTTCTTTAAAGTTCCGAAAGATTTGTTTCAAAAATAATGGAATCCACCGCTTTAAATATCGCACAATGTCCTGCGTGCGCACGCAGGGTGCTCATCGCTTGGGCGCTCGATGCGCACGATCAGATGATCGAAGTTTGCGCACATTGCGACACACCGCTTTCGAGCGATGTGGAACGTAAAGCCATGGGCGGCTATGCATTGCGCGCGCTTGGATACGACATCGAAGGCGAAGGCCCAGATACCGAAGGCTGCGGCACAGGCGGTGGCGGCTGCGGTACCTGCGGTAGCGGTGGCGGCTGCGGCTAAAACGTTTCGCTGCTCAATCCATCGCGGTGTCTTTATCGGGCGCGCGCGCCGGCACATGCGCAAGAGTGTGATAGCGCCACATGTCGGGATAGGTGGTGCGGCGTACGCTGCTGAAAACACAATCGGCCATCGCCAAGAGTTTCTCTTCGAGGGCGGAGGCGTTGCGGGACTGGGCGTAGGCCCACAGCACCATGTCGCCCCATTGCTCTAGCATCATGCCGCGTTGCGCATCGGCGCGTCCGCAATGTTGGCCGTGCACGCCTTGGGCGCAACGCCATGGAACGTCCATCAACGGCGCAAATAAGGTGGTCATGAGCTCAAACAATTCTTGTGCTTGGTCGGCATCGGACAACGCGATGAGCCAGGTGATGTGGCGGTCCTTGCCGCGTCGGTCTTCCCAAAGTTCGATGCGATCGCCCATCCAGCCGGCGGTTGCATGGTCGATGGTTCCGATCAGGTTCGATGCATCTTCGTATTCGGGCGCCGCGATGGCGTAAAAAATGTGCCGCAGGGTCATCATTCCCCAAACATCGGTGTAACGGCGTGTTTGGGGCGACGGCAATTCAAGATTGTAATGCAAAAACACTGGATGCACCTGCTTACGATAGCGCTCTGGCAGCAGGATTTCCGCGGTGCTCATGGGCGGGATATTGTACACGTCGTTCAGTCCGTGCCAGCCATCGTAGGCATAGATGATGCGCGCAAAAGCGAGGCCTTCGACATAGGGCATGGTCAGTTGATCGAGTACAAAGCGCGGATAACGATCCACGAGCGTGGCATTGATATTTTGAACGCCCTGACGCATCGCATCGACGTCTTTTAGACGTAAATACGATGGGTTGCCTCGGTTGACGGCAGAAACGTGGGTGAACATCGCATCGCCTTCTACCAGCGCGCTACGCGCACCCAGCAGATCGCTTTGATGCCAGTCGGGACGCAGCAATTTGCGCAAATCCCACGCCATATCCTGCGCAAGGTGTTGCAGCTCATGGATCACAACCGCAGCGTCGAGTTCTTCGACACGATCAGCCACCAGGTAGAGCGTTTGATCTTCAGGCTCATAGTAACCCGATACTTCGCGTACCAAGAGCTCTCGAAGCACCTCCTCATAGAGCTTCTTGGTGCGCAGAACGTCGAGGGTACGCAGGATCTTTTCTTGACTCGCGAGCATCTCACGCGCGGAAGCATCCAAAAAACCATCTACGTATTCGCCGACTTGCGCTTTGGTTCGCAATTCTACCGAGATGTCCTCGGGCAGGGACATGGAACGGACAATGGGGTGTTGTGTGCGCTGCGCTGCGATCCAATGCTCCACTTTTGTTCGCCACGCGGGGATGGCGTTCTTTGGTTGCGCTTGGGGCGAGGTGGCACCCGATGCACTTACCACATCATGCAAAGACGCTTCCTTCGAAGTTGTCGCGCTCGGGGGTTGCCCAAAAGCCTCGATTGCGACTAAGGAACAAGCGAGCATCACTATGCTGATGCTTGCGCGCATCCACCAAGGTTTCATTCTACCTGCGTCAAAGGATGCAGCGCGTGACATCGACCTCACCTTTGCGTTGCTAAACATCGTATGGCCTCACCATTTCCATTTTCGCCCGGCACGCTCGAACTCATTCGCCTTGCACTCGAAGAAGATCTTTCGGGCGGCGATATTACCTCGGATGCTATCTTCACAGCAGACGAAGAAGCGCAAGGGGCATTCGTGGCCAAACAAGAGCTCACCGTCTGCGGCATCGCGCTCGTAGAGCAGGTTTACCGCATGGTCGATCCGGATATCACCTGCGAGTGGTTCGCAGAAGATGGCGACCGCATCAGCAAGGGAACCTTCGGGATTTCGCGCGGGCGAGCGCGCTCTCTGCTCCGCGCAGAGCGCTTGGCGCTGAACTTCTTACGGCACCTCAGCGGCATCTCTACGCTCACCTACACCTATGTGGAGGCCTTAGGTGGTGCGTCGGGCCCTAAAATGCTCGATACGCGCAAAACCACACCGGGTTTCCGTGCCCTCGAAAAATATGCCGTGCGCTGCGGTGGTGGACACAACCACCGTTTCAACCTCGGTGCGGGCGCCATGATCAAGGATAACCACGCCGAGGCCGCAGGCTCCATCACCAACGCGGTACAGAAGGTGCGCAAAGAACTGCCTTGGCTCGCCAAAGTCGAAGTCGAAGTTTCAGACTTTGATGCGCTCGAAGAAGCGATTCAAGCCGGCGCAGACGTGGTCATGCTCGACAACATGTCCACCGAAGACATGAAAGAAGCCATCCGACGCACCCAAGGACGTGCTGCCATCGAGGCCTCCGGAAATATCACGTTAGAAAGGCTCCCAGAGCTTGCCAATATCGGCCTTGACGCGGTTTCGTCAGGGAGTCTTACCCACTCTGCGCCAGACGCCGACATCAGTTACCTCTTTGGCAAAACCGCGCCCAACGCGTCCATCCTATCCAAACGATGATCGACGCGTTCCTAAGCTACGTGCACCAAACCGACTCGACCAACGACGATATGATGCGTCGTGTGCTCGAAGGTGCACCGCATGGCGCAGCGCTCTATGCCGGAACCCAGACCCAAGGACGTGGCCGCCAAGGCCGTCCATGGGCAGGCGCACCCGATCAAAACCTTGCGTTGAGCGTGGCCATCGTCGGTGAGCGTTACGCGCCACACCTGAGCCTGATCCCCCTTGCCGTGGGCGTGGCCATGGCGGAAATGATCGAAGCGCTCTACGAGATTTCAGTGCAACTCAAGTGGCCGAACGACCTGCTGCTCGACGGCCGCAAACTCGCCGGCATCCTGTGCGAAGGCGTACACCAAGGCACGCGCTTTAAAGGCGCTGTGGTCGGGGTGGGCGTCAACCTCAACATGACCGACGAGGACTTCGAGGGCGCGCAATTGCCTGATGCCACGTCGGTGCGCGTTGTGACCGGACGCACTGTCGATGTGCAGTCCTTTGCCGAACGCGCGCGCCTGCGCATTGTCGCAGAGATCGACGCATTACTCGACGGCGGAAAAACACAACTTTTGACGCGTTGGCAAACCCGCGACGTCACCCATGGACGACGCGTCCATATTCTGTTGGACGACAGCATCGGTATCGCCGAAGGCGTCGATCGTGACGGCGCCCTCTTGGTTCGCCAAGACGACGGCACCCTACGTTCTGTGCGCAGTGGCGAAGTCCACCTGCTGAAGCCATCCTCTGACTAATCCCGCTTCTTCCCTCCTTCCAAACCTCTCTATGCTTCTCGTCATTGACGTTGGAAATACGAATACGGTCCTCGGTATCTTTGATGGCGAGGAACTGGTTGAGCACTGGCGCATCACGTCCTCGCGTTCGCGAACGACCGATGAATACGGCCTTCTGCTGCGCTCATTGTTTCAGATGAGCGAGATCAACATGAAGGACATCCATGGATGCATCATCGCATGTGTGGTTCCGCCCATGCAGAACATCTACGAGGAGATGGTCGAGCGCTATTTTGGGCTACGTCCATTGAGTATTGGGCCGGGCGTGCGCACGGGCATGCCGATCCTGTACGAGAACCCACGCGAAGTTGGCGCTGATCGCATCGTCAATGCCGTGGCAGCGTACGCGGAATTCGAGAGCGCATGCATTGTGGTGGACTTCGGAACCGCCATCACCTTTGACGCCATCAGCGAGAAAGGTGAATACATGGGCGGGTCCATCTGCCCGGGCGTCGCCATTTCTGCCGATGCGCTTTATCGTCATGCATCGCGTCTGCCGCGCGTGGAATTTCGTCGCGCGGAGCGGGTCGTCGGCAGAAACACCGTCGCGAGCATCCAAAGTGGATTGGTGTACGGTTATACCTCGCTCGTCGACGGCATGGTGCACCGCATCGTCCAAGAGTACGGCATGCCCATGCGCGTTATCGCAACCGGCGGGCTTGCCCATGTAATTTCGGAATGCAGCGAGACCATCGAGCGCGTGGACGAAGATCTCACGCTGACTGGGTTGCGTATTTTGTACGAACGAAACAACGTGCGACACGGCCAGTCAGGATGAGCAGCTCCAGCGTGCGCAAACGACACACCTTTGGACCAGGGGAAGTGTGGACCGCCAGCGGGCACTTCGCCGTCGATGCGATCCGCGCGCAAATCACGTGGGTTTTCCCCCCAAACGATGCGCCCTACCCGCGTCATATCGTGATCGAAGAAGTGCACGAACTCAATATCGCCAAGCGACGCCATAACCGACACACCGGTGTGAGTTTATTGCGTTCTGTGCATGCGCTGAAGCAAGAGGGCATCACGTTCTTGCTCAACAAAAAGCTTCATACGATCTTGGCGCCCGACGTCCAGATCAGCACCCGCTTTCATGTGCGCAATTTTGTTTTAGATGATCCGCGTTTCGGTCCGTTTGAGCGTGATCACACTGAGTTATGAGCGAAAACAATCGTTATTATGCTGCAGATCTTGCGCGCGTGACCAAGGCGTTACGCGGTGGATCTGCGCGCTTCAACCGGACGTTAAAGGGTGACTTTCACCCGATGACCGAAGCGCTGACGACGACGCTCTTCGATGGCGGAAGCGTGGCGTGGGATTTGAGCCCCCTACGGCATCAAAGCTGGGAAGTGTTCGCAGAGCTTTCGATGCTGGTCGATCTGGCGTGTCGCGTCCAAGGCCAAGAGGTTGGCTGGGACGCGTGGGCGGGGACAAGGCGCTTGCTAATTCCGATGATGGACTGGCATCCTTTGGGTCCGGCGTTCGCGCATCGTTTTTCCTCGCGGCCTGTGCCGCCGTTTTATTTTGCGCAGCGCCACATGGAAGATATCGAAGGGCAGACGCCCTATATCGAAAGTTTTCCGCACAGCTTTTTTCTGCGTAGCGAGTTCGACGAAACTCTTGGGCCGATCCTCCAACTGATCCTCTCGCATTACCAAGTATTGACGGGGGAGCGGCATACGCCCGTATCGGGATTGCGGCCAGGTCAGTCCATCGATGCACGCACGCGGCACGCGCTTTTGCTCGATGAGAGCGACGATCGGCACATCGTATGGCAGTATAATCGTATGATTCCCCTTTACAATGCGCTGTGCGAGGCCCAGAGATTGGGTACCGATCTCTTCTGCGTAGGGTATTGAGTTTGTGCGGTGCGGGATTTCCACTCTTTCCACCGCGTTCACTTACGGCTAGGACTAGCCGTAGCCTTTTAGAAACCTTGTTTCCGTAAGCCGCTTGCCCATGCAGAGCGCGCGGGCAGCCATGAGGCAGAAGCGTTGTGACTCTATCGAACGCCGTAACAATGCAACTCCAACACGTCACCGACATCCAGAGCTTGGAGCAATACCTACGTCATTACCCCGTCGAGAACGCCTTTGAACTCGGCTATCTCGACCCCGCGTACGCCGAAGCCTGCCAATGGTTTGCACGTACCGACGAAAATGGCATCCGCACACTCGCCCTGTTGTACACGGGCTTGAGCCGCCCTGCCCTTTTCTTTGTAGGTCACCCAGATGGCGTGGCTCCCTTGCTACGCCACTATCAAGATCAACTGCCCGAACGTGTTTTCGTCCGCTCGCCGCGCGGTCTCTTCGACGCCGTGAAAACAAGCTACGAGCCCGCCGGAGAAATCCGCCAAATGGAACGCATGGGTCTCAACCGCAGCACCTTCTTGGCAAGAGATAACGGCGCCGCATACGACGAAGTCGAAGTGCTTACGCACAAAGACACCGGCGCCATCATGCAAACCTATGCAGCATGGCCAGACCACTTCTTTGATCCGTACCAACTTTCGAGCGGCCTTTATTTCGGAATACGCGGCGACAACAACGACGTCGCCAGTATCGCAGGCATCCACAACCTCAGCGAACGCTACGATGTGGCAGCCATCGGAAACTTGGTAACCCACCCAGACTACCGCGGACGAGGCTACGCGCACAGATGCACCGTCGTGCTCCTGCGCCACCTCTTCGAACGCGTGGGGCTCGTCGCCCTCGATGTCCAATCAGGAAACGTCGCGGCCATTCGCACCTACCAACGATTCGGCTTCCAACCCCATGCCGAATTCTTTGAGGGCGAAATGCAGCTCAAAGGATAATTCCATGACCAATCAAGCGCAATCACCCCAAGCCGCCGACTCAGCAATGGGCAAGGCGAGCAGCTCCGAAGAACACGCAGGTAAACTCACCTACGGAGAGTACCTAAAAATACCGCAGCTCCTAAACCTGCAGCAGCGGCGCGTCGGCGACCAAAGTCACGACGAAATGCTCTTCATCATCCTGCACCAAACCTACGAGCTCTGGTTTCGCCAAGTCCTGCACGAACTCGACGCGGCACTCCAACACATCCGATGCGACGACCTCCCAGAAGCCAACCGGCTCATCGAACGCGTCCTCGTCATCGGCGGATTGCTTGTGGACCAATGGGACGTCCTAGGCACCATGCGCCCACGCGACTACGGACACTTCCGTAATGCCCTGCGCCCCGCAAGCGGCTTCCAGTCCGCGCAATTCCGCGAACTCGAAATCGTCATGGCCGTCAACAACCCGCGCACCCTGCAATTCTTCAAAGAAGGCAGCGACGAGCGCAACAAAATCGAAGCACGACGCCAACAAAAAAACCTCAAAGACCACCTGCTCGACGCCTTCCAAAAACACGGCTTCAGCGTCCGGAACGACGACGGCTCAAACAAATCCGATAGCGACATCGCACACGCCATCGTCCCCATTTACCAAGAGCCAGAAAAACACAGAGACCTCTACCAACTCTGTGAATCCATCGTTCAACTCGAACAATGGCTCCTCTCCTGGCGCTACCGACACGTCCAAGCCGTCGAAAAAATCATCGGCACCAAATCCGGTACAGGCGGAAGCACAGGCGTAGAATACCTGCGCAAAACCCTCGACCAAGAAGCCTTCCGCTTCCTCATCGAAGTCCGCGCATGCCTCGACGAAGACGTGCTCTTTGGCTCCTACCGCCCACCCACTTGTGGCTAAAACGCCCGCCATCTACACACTCGCGCCCGCCGACGCACAAAAGCTCAACCAAGCCCTCAACACATGGTACAAACGCGTGAAACGCCCGCTGCCTTGGCGCGCAACACGCGATCCGTACGCCATCTGGGTCAGCGAGATCATGTGCCAACAAACGCGTGTCGACACCGTCATCCCCTACTACCAACAATGGATGGCGCGCTTTCCCACCGTCGAGTCCCTGGCCCAAAGCCCGATCGAAGACGTCCTCTTGTACTGGCAAGGCCTCGGCTATTATCGACGCGCGCGCAACCTCCATAAAGGCGCCACCCTTGTTGTAGAAAAATACCGCGGTGTGCTCCCAACCACCGCCCAAGAACTGCAAAATATCCCAGGAATCGGGCCCTATACCGCCAGCGCCATCGCCTCCATCGCCTTCGAAGAACGCACCCCAGCACTCGACGGCAACCTGCAGCGCGTGCTGAGCCGACTCGCAGCAGACACCGGCGATATCACGCGCGCCGCCACGCTTCGGAGATTGCGCACTCTTGGCGAACAAATCGTCGATTTTCCCGAGCCCGGTGACACCAACCAAGCGCTCATGGAACTCGGCGCAACCCTTTGTACGCCCACCTCGCCGGCATGTGAGCAGTGTCCCGTCCAACCTTGGTGCCGCGCCTACGCCAAGGGCGAACAAACCGCCTACCCCGTTAAAACGAAGATCGCCAAAGCACGTAAAGAGCACCGCCACGCCTATTTTGCGGTGCGACCAACCGATCAGGCGATCTACCTCGCGCAACGACGAGACGACGCGCTTCTTGGTGGATTATGGGAAGTGCCGTTGCTCACCAGCAAACCCCGCGCCCCCGAATGGACCGAACACGGAGCGCTTCGACACCTCTTTACCCACATCGATCTGCACGTCACCGTTTGGGTCGCGCACGATGATGTGACACTCCCCGCCCTCGATAAAAAATACGCACAAGCGCAATGGGTGCTGGGTCACGAATTGGACCAACTGCCGCAAAGCACGTTGATGCGAAAGATTTTGTCATTATATAGCAGCGAGCCTACCCGCTGAGTTTACGCCCCGTCGCGACGGATGGAGGCGTATTTTGTCGCACCAGAAATCCGCGAATGGGGCGTCTTTCAAACCTTCTCACACTTTTCGCCGTTTTAATCGCGCTTTTGGTGTGAAATAGGGTTGCGATCATCCAAGGGACTGGTAGGCAAAAGCCCCCACTTTCATGCATAAATACGAGGCGTAGACCATGCCACGCAACGTCTACATTGAGACATACGGCTGCCAGATGAACGTCGCAGACACCGAACTGATGTACGGTGTACTGAAAGAAGAAGGCTATCATATCGCCGAAAATATCGACGACGCGGATGTGGTCCTGATCAACACCTGCGCCGTGCGCGAAAAAGCGGAAGAACGCGTTTACGGACGCGCCTCGCAACTGCTGCGCCATAAATACGAGCGCCCAGATCTACTGCTCGGCATTACAGGATGCATGGCAGAGCACCTCCAAGACAAGATCATCGAGCGTGCGCCCTACGTCGATATCGTCGTCGGACCCGATGCTTATCGCCGCCTGCCTGCGTTGCTCAGCCGCGCCAAAGAAGAAGACGCCGTCATCGACGTACGCCTCGATAAAAAAGAAACCTACGAAGGACTCGCTGCTTCGCGACGCGAAGGCGTGTCGGGCTGGGTCACCATCCAGCGTGGATGCGATAAGTTCTGTACCTTCTGCATCGTACCCTTTGTCCGCGGACGTGAGCGCGGTGCCGCCCCGCGCGAAGTACTACGCCAAGTACGTGACCTCGCAGAAATGGGCTACAAAGAAGTGACGCTGCTCGGTCAGACCGTGAACTCGTACCGCTACGAAGATGTCGATTTCGCCGATATCTTGGAGTCGGTCGCAAAGGTCGAAGGCATCGAACGCATTCGATACACCTCGCCCTACCCCATCGACTTTAACGACAAGCTCGTAGAAACCTTGGCGCGCCTCGACAAAGTGCCAAACTACCTGCACCTGCCGCTCCAGTCTGGATCCAACAAAGTCCTAGAACACATGCGACGCGGTTACACCTTTGAGGAATACCGCGACATCGTGCAACGCCTACGTGCAGCCATGCCGGATATCGCCATTTCAACCGATATCATCGTCGGCTTCCCCGACGAAACCGAAGAAGAATTCCAAATGACGCTCGACGCCATGGAAGAGTTCCAATTCGACTCTGCCTTCATGTTCGCCTACTCCGAACGCGAAGGCACTTACGCCAGTAAGAAAATCGAAGACAACATTCCGCCCGAAGTGAAAGCGGATCGCCTGCAGCGTCTCATCAACCTGCAAAACGACATCACCATCCGCAAAAACGAAGCGCGCATCGGCCAGATCGAAACCATTCTGATCGAAAGCCCAGCCAAACGCGGGCCTGAGCACTGGTGTGGACGCACAGAGCACTTCAAAAACGCCATCATCCCCGCTTTCGAAGGCATCCACCCCGGTATGCTCGTCAAAATGAAAGTGGAAACCTGCTCGATCAGCACCCTCTACGGCCGACGCGTCGAGGACTGATCTCCCATCTTTCAACGCCGACCTACCGTGTCTCACATCGTTCAACACACGCGCCACACATCGACCCTTTTGTACGCTGTTCGCCACGGCGAAAGCGTCTGGAATATCGAAGGTCGGTTGACCGGATGGAGCGATGTTGCGCTCACAGACCTCGGACGCGACCAAGCGCGCGCGCTGCGTCCCCTTTTGCAAGACCACACCTTTGATAGCGTGTGGTCTTCGCCCTTGATGCGCGCCCGAGAAACCGCCGAATTGGCGTGGGGCGGCGCATTTCAGCACGACGAACGCTTAAAGGAATTTCACTTCGGGGAGCACGAAGGCCGCACCCTCGCGTCCTTTAATACCGACTACGTTCGTTTGCTCCGCAATTTCGAAAGCTTTGAGCCGCCGGGTGGAGAGCGGGGCCAAGATTTTTACGCCCGCGTAGACGCCTTCTACGAAAGCCTCCCCTTAGGAAAACACCTCGTCTTTGCCCATGGCGGTGTGATCAAACGGCTCTTTGAACGCGCAGGACTTAAAAAATTCCCGGACAATGCGTCGATCGTCGTCGCAGATTTGCGCGAACACACCATCATCGAGGAAATCGCCAACCCCATCCTGCGTCCGTAAGCACCGCAGCACAAAGCACGGTCAACACGGGCTAAAGGCGATTTATTTTACAAAGTTCCTTGCATTGCCATAAACTGAAGCTGGTAGACATCTTCTTTTGAGTCAGCACAGGAGGCAACAATGGGCATTCTTTCGTGGATCCTTTTTGGATTGATCGCTGGTTTTATCGCCAAACTGATCGACGGCGAGCACTTTTCACTGATCGGGACCATTCTTCTGGGCATCGCGGGCGCGGCGTTTGGTGGTTGGGTCGGAAGCCTGCTTGGGCTTGGGCGCACCGGTGATTTCAGCTTCGGGAGTTTTGCAACCGCGGTGATCGGTGCGTTGCTGCTACTCTTTATCTATCGCGCGGTGGTCGCCCGCCGCTGACACAGCTTCGGTTCAAGCATGAAAACAGTGCGCTGATGTGCACTGTTTCTTGCTTTTTGTGGCTGGTCGTTCTGCAAAGATGTGCGTAGGGTCACAACCCTTCTTCACACTCTTTTTGGAACGTTACGCATGTCTATCGCCCAACTGATCGATCGCATCCCCAAAGCAGACATCCACTTGCACCTTGATGGATCTGTGCGCCCAGAAACGATTTTGGACCTTGCACAAGAACAGGGCATCGATCTTGGCACGGACGACAAAGACGAACTCATCGCGCGCGTCATGCCCGACGAAAACTGCGAATCGCTCGAAGAATATCTGCAAGCCTTCGGCATTACGTGCAGCGTCATGGGCACCGCCGACGCACTCTACCGCGTGGCTTATGAACTCGTGGAAGACTGCGCCAACGATCAACACACCTACCTAGAAGTGCGCTGGGCCACGCGCGTATTGCCGCTCGGTCTCACACCGCAACAAATGGTAGAAGCCGTATGGTCCGGCTTGCGCGACGCCGGCGAAAAATACAACGTCGTCGCCCGTCAGATCCTTTGCGGCATGCGTCACGAAGATCCTAAATACGGCATCGAAACCGCAGAACTTGCGGTACAGAGCAAGCACCTTGGCGTGGTCGCGTACGATATCGCCGGCGCCGAAGCTCCTTTTCCACCCTCGCTACATCAAGAGTCCTTTAAAATCGCTGCAAACGGTCTCTTGCGCACCACGTGTCACGCGGGTGAAGCCGCTGGGCCAGACTTCATTCGCCAGGCCATCATCGATGCGGGTTCCGAGCGCATTGGTCACGGCACGCACTTGTTCGAGGATCCGGCGCTGCTCGATTATGTGGTCGATCGTCAAATTCCCATCGAAGTCTGTCTGACGAGCAACGTACAAACCAAGGCGACGCAGAGCTTTGAGGCGCATCCTTTGCGCACGTATTTGGATCGCGGCGCCAAGGTTGTGTTGTGCACAGACAACCGCACGGTGTCGGGCGTGTCCTTGGCCGACGAGTTTCATCGCGCGCATCAGTATCACAAGGTGACGGTGGACGAGTTGCGCACCCTCACCGCCTCCGCTTTCGAAAGCGCATTTTTACCGCTTGAAGAACGCCTTGCCCTGCGCGAAACCGCCCTTCGAAAGTTCGATGCACTGCGCAAAAAACTCTCGCTGTAAAAGTCTATAACTTTACATTTAGTATCAAAGCCAACCCGCGGGTCGGAAAAAACCGTCTGCATCTGCGCTTGGGAGCAAGGTGCGCTCTGGTCGTTGTGGACGCGCTGTATACCGAAGCAGACGAAGCGATGCGCTTGCACGTGATGCTGGAATCGAACAGCGTATTTTCGTGTTTCTGCTGCGTTTGATCCGGATCAACGCGCATTCCTCTTTGTTGGATAGAAGTTCATGAGCGCTACTGGTAGCCAAATTGCAGCGATCGGCGTTGCCATTCCATCGCTTCAACTTCCTGTAGAAAACCTTGCAGAGCACTTGTCGGTCGACCCGAATAAGTACACCATCGGGCTAGGTTGCATTGCGCAATCGCTGTGCAATCCCGACGAAAACCACGTACATTTGGGCATACGCGCGGCAAAGAATGCGCTGAAGCAATGGGGCGGGGATGTGCGTCAGATCGGCATGCTCGCCGTCGGCACTGAATGCGCGCTCGACATGGCACGCCCACTGGGCGCGTGGATGGCAGATGCTTTGGACCTGCCAGAGCAAGTGCGCTCCTACGAGGTCAAACACGCCTGTTACGCCGGCACGCTCGCCTTGCGCCAAGCCGTCGAATGGCAGCGCTCGGGCGCAAGCCGCGGCAAAGCGGCCCTTGTGATTTGCGCCGACCAAGCGATGTACGCACCAGGCCATCCAGGCGAACCCACCCAAGGCGCCGCCGCTGTGGCCATGATCCTCACACCTGAAGGCTTCGCCGATGTGGGGCTTTACAGCTACGCATTTCAACGCCCAGCCTTCGACTTCTGGCGGCCTGTAGGAGATCCGTACCCCCACGTGGACGGCCCGCTCAGCGTTCAATGTTATAAAGACGCATTCACAAGCTGCTTGGAGCAATGGAAAGCCGATGACGAAGCTTTCTTTGATCTCGAAAGCACGGACGTTTGGGCCATGCATGCCCCCTTCCCCAAGATGGTGCAAAAGGGATTTGTTGCAGGATTATCGTCCCTCGGCGCTTCCGAAGAAGACGCCCTTGCCCGCTATCAGCAGCAGGTGCTGCCAACGCTCGCTTGGAACCGCCGCACAGGCAACTGCTACACCGCGAGTACATGGCTTGCCTTCGCCCACGCAGTAGCCCACGCACAAGCCCCGCAAAACATCGCACTCTTCTCGTACGGCTCCGGCTGCGGCGCAGAGATTCTATTGCTACGCCAAACCCAGCTGCTCCCCCCTGACTTCGCCGCGTCCGTCGACGCCCAATACGACGCCCAACACATCCTCACCGCTCAAACGTACGAAGCGCTACGCGCTTCTCAGTGATCGCTCGGGCGATGCCCTCGCTCAGTGATCGTTCGTTGGCGCTTCGCGCCGAACTCACTCAGTGATCACTCGCTTCGCTCGTTCAATGATCGTTCGCTTCGCTCACTCAGTCTGCACAATCAGCGACGCTCTGCTCAGAAGTTGGATTATGCAAAACCTTCCTGTTTGTGCAGACTGAGCGCAGCGCGAAGCGCCAGCGTTCATTGAACGATGCGCGAAGCGCGAGTGATCACTGAGCGAAGCGGCGCCAGCCGCAAGCGATCACTGAGTGAGGCCAAAGGCCGAACGATCACTGAGCGACGGCGTAGCCGGAGCGATCACTGAATCTCCGGCCATGCGTGTTTGGGGTAGCGGGCGCGGAGTTCTTTGCGGACTTCGGGGTAGGTGTTGCGCCAGAAGCCAGCAAGGTCGTCGGTGATCTGTTGGGGGCGGAAGTTCGGCGCAAGAAGGTGGAGTGTTACAAGGAGGCGGCCGTTTAGGATGCGCGGTGTTTCGGTGGCGCCGAACATTTCTTGGATGCGCACGGCAAGGACGGGGCCGTTCTCTGTATAGTCGATTTTGTGTTGGCGGCCGCTGGGTACGGTCAGGCGCAGGGGTAGGAGCTCATCGAGGGCTTGGGCTTGATGCCATCCGATGGCGTGTCTGAAATGATCGCTAAACCTCTGCTTTCGAAGTTCATCGAAGCTGTGTGCATCGGCGCACGCCATGGTCCAGACCTGTTGCCAAAATTCATCATTCAGCGCAGGGAACTGCTCATTCAGATGTTCGTGGGCGAGGTTGTATCGCATGAGCCATTGTTGCGCGTCGACATCTTGCGCAAGAAGACTGTCTTGGTGCGCTTTGGCCGCCTGCATCAAGGTTTCTAAGGTCTTTTGCTTATCCGCACGCGGTTGTGTTTTTTCGTCGAGAACGATGGCCCCAAGGCGGCGAATGCGGCGTGCTTCGACCCGTTCATGTTCATGCGAGAATCGGTATACATCGTCTATTTCGATCCAGTCCTTCGGAATGTCTTCTTCGTTGAGACCGACTGCGGCGCGCGCGAGCATGTCGTCTCCCTGGCGTGCGTCGAGATCGAGGACGACAAAAAAGGGTGAGGCAACGACGGTGGATTCCTTAGCAAGACGCACGCCGATGCCTGTGGTTAATAGCCCGCGCGGGCTTTTGGCGGCACGTCGCTGCGCAAGACGATCTCTAAAACCGTAAAGAAGTGCAATAGATAGCTTGTTTGATGGATGTTCGTATGCACGTACGCTCGTACGTGTGCATGCTCGTGTGATGGTTGAAACAATATCTGGTATGCGGCGCGTTAGCGGCGAAAGATCCTTGCGCTCGAGCTGATCGAGCACGGCATCGATGTCCGATTCTGCGCCGATTTTGCCGAGGAAAAATCCGCGGGGGTAGTCGGTGTCTGAAAGCAGGGCCGCCAAGAGCTGCGCGCGTTTTTCTACGGGGCCTCCTTGCGCTGCGAGTACGACCACAGCCAAGCGAGGATGCAGCGGCAGTTCTGCTGCGGCGCGGCCAAGATCCGTAATGGCGCCATCGGCCATCAGATCTAGATCATGCATCAAGGCGAGTGCAGCGTTCAGGTTCTGCGGATTCGGTGTTTGAAACCACTCGAATCCCTCCACATTGCTGCCCTGCCATTTTAGCACGTGCATCACCGCATCGGCGGCGTCTACGCGGAGGATCTCGGGGACTTCGTGGGCCTCGAGCCTTCGATGGTCGGCGTCGGTCCACGCACGAAAGGCGGTGCCGGGGCGCAGGCGTCCTGCACGTCCGGCGCGTTGATCTGCGGAGGCACGCGATACGCGCTCAAGCAAAATGCGGTTCACCCCAAGACCTGGGTGAACCCTTGCGCGCCGCACCCAGCCAAAATCTACGACGGTATCGATACCAGGAACCGTGAGGGAAGTTTCTGCAACGTTGGTAGAAAGCACCACACGCCGCTGTTTCGAGGGCAGGAGCGCTGCGTCTTGCTCGTGTGCCCGCATCGACCCATGTAAATGTACAAGGCGGATGTTTCTTGCGGCCAATGCGCCTTCGAGGGCGGAGGAGACGCGAAGAATCTCGCCTACCCCAGGTAAAAATACGAGCGCATCGCCTTCGCCTTGATCGAGGGCGTCGAGCACCCATTGCGCCCAAGCACGCTCCCAGCCGCGCTCACTCCACGGCGGCGGAAGCGTCCTTTTGGCGTAGTGCATTTCGATGGGGAAGCTGCGTCCTTGCGCTTGGACGATTTGGGCGTCCAGAAATTCTTGTGCGCGGGCGACGTCGAGCGTGGCAGAAAGGGCACCGATGCGCAGATCTTCGCGCAGTTCTTGTTGGGATTCACGCGCGAACGCGACAAGCAGATCAAGGTCCATCGAGCGCTCGTGAAACTCATCGAGCAGCAAGATGTGCCAGTTCTCTAAGAAAGGATCTGCTTGGATATACTGAAGTGCGATGCCTATGGTGACCACGAGCAAGCGTGTTTTGTCGCTCGCTTTGCGATCAAAGCGCACGTGGTAGCCGACGTCTTCGCCCACCTTGCAACCACACAGCTGTGCAATGCGGGCAGCGACCGCGCGCGCGGCCACTTGGCGCGGCTGCACGAGCAAAATCTTCTGATCCTGGGCGGTTTGTGCCAGCAGATGAAATGGCAACGTGGTGGATTTACCAGCGCCTGTGGGCGCGTGTACCACCACGTTTTGGCCGTCGCTAAAATGTTTTAAGACGGCATCGATGAAAGGCGCTTGGGGCATTAGCCCTTGGTTTGGTTTGCGACTTCTTGGGCGCGTTTGGCGGCGTCTTCGGCAGAGCCGAGGTAGCGCACGGATTTGACGGTGAAGTCGTCGTTCAGTTCGTAGTAGCGTGGAAGGCCGGTGGGAATGTTCACTTTGAGGATCTCTTCATCGCTCACGCCTTCAAGATGTTTGAGCAGTGCGCGCAGGCTGTTGCCGTGGGCGCCCACCAAAACGGTGCGTCCGGCGATGAGATCCGGCACAATCGCGTCGTACCAGTAAGGGAGCATACGATCGATCACGTTCGCAAGGCACTCACCTGCCGGCAGAACCTCTGCGGGAAGCTCTTTGTAACGTGCGTCGTGTCGTGGGTGGCGCTCGTCATCGAAGTCCAGTGCAGGAGGTGGTACGTCGAAGGATCGGCGCCACTGCAGGACGGTTTCGTCACCGTATTTATCGACGGTTTCTTTTTTGTTGAGGCCTTGGAGCGCACCGTAGTGGCGTTCGTTCAGACGCCACGAGCGGCGTACTGGAACCCAGTGGCGATCGACGCCATCGAGGACCGCGTTGGTGGTATGGATGGCGCGTTTGAGCAGCGAGGTATGGACCACATCCGGCAGAATGCCTTCTTCTTTGAGCATCTCCGCGGCGGCGCGCGCTTCTTCACGACCGCGATCCGTCAATTCCACGTCCACCCAACCGGTGAAGCGGTTATCAAGGTTCCATGTACTTTGACCGTGACGCAAAAGAATCAGTTTGTAGGTCATAATTTAGCTCCACAGCGTAAAATGAGTCCCCCATCCCCTAGCGAGCCTCGGCCAAATTGTGAAGAATGAAGAGGCGATGGGCGAAAATCTCTGCGATTCGCATTACAAGTCTTGTCCCATGATAGGGTTTCGGCCTATGTAACGAGTCCGTTCGTGCAGACAGCAGCACATGGTGAGTTTGGTGAGTAACGACCTTTCTGACATGCGGGTGCGCGTGCCCGCCTCCACGTCGAATCTCGGCGCGGGTTTCGATGTCCTGGGCCTAGCGCTCAACATGTACCTCGATCTTTCGTTGACGCTCGATACGGGCAGCATCGAAGTGCTTTCGACAGGTGCTGGCGCAGAGGCGCTGCCCACCGATGAAAGCAACCTGATCGCACAGGTGCTGTTGGAGCAACTGCCGGATCTGCGCAGCCGCGGCTTTCGCGTCAATACGCACTCGGACATCCCGTTGACCCGCGGTTTCGGCTCCTCGGCCACAGCGATCGTCGGCGCCCTCGCCCTTGCGCAGCTCGCCCAAGGACAAGAGATCGACCGGCAAGCCATCTTGCAGATCGCTACCGCGCGCGAAGGCCACCCAGACAACGTATCTGCGTCGATCTTCGGCGGTCTGACCGTCAACGCATCGTTGGCAGACGGCGTGCATACCCACGTGGTCAAGGTTCCATCGTCGATTCAGATCGTCGGTATTGTTCCGCATCAAAAGATCTCGACCGCTGACGCACGCGATGCGCTGCCCACCGAATACAAGCGCGCAGACATTGTTTACAACCTGCAACGCTTGAGCTGGCTGATCGCTGGTTTGTACGAAGGCGATCACAAGATGATCGGTGCTGGCCTGAACGATCGTCTGCACCAAGATTATCGCTGCGCCTTGCTTCCACCCATGCGCGAAGCCATCGACGCGATGCAAGCCCATGCAGATTGCATCGGCGCTTTCGTCAGCGGTGCAGGCCCCGCCATGGTCGCGTTCACGCAGAAAAACCCAGAAGCTGTCGGCGAAGCTGGAGCGGCACTCTTTCGAGAGCGGGAGATTGACGTGACAGTACGGGTTTTAGAGCCTGACAATCAAGGCATTGTGCGCGTTTAAACGCGTGGGTCGATCTCCGTAACAGCAGCGTTCAACGTAGGGACTTCAAAGCCTCCATAGCCCTCTGCACGCGGGCCGTTGCATCGTGTGCGAGGTCTGCGAGTGAAGGATCGTCGATCGCTATCCCCAGCATTCGAGCGGGGTCGACGGCCTCAACAATCACTGCATCTGCGCTTTCTCTAACGACGACGTTGCAGGGTAAGAGCGCGCCGACCGACGGGTTCGCTTGTAAAGCAGCATAGGCAAGCTGAGGCCGACAAGCGCCCAAAATAATCTGGCGTGGTAAGTCGACATCGAGTTTTGCCTTCATCACTTTGGCGACGTCGATTTCCGTAAGTATACCGAAACCTTCGTTCGCAAAAGCGTCGCGAACACCTTGAACAGCATCATCATAAGATAAAGCGAGGGTGGCGGTAAAAGTTAGATCGTTCATGAGCATTCTCACCGGATGTAACGTGATCGGAAGGATCCAGAACCTCAGGATTGTTGTGCTGCTTCAGCTTCTGCGGCCGCAACGTCCAAAGCGCGTAACTGCTCAATGAGCTGCTCGAGCGCAGCTGCAGGTAGTGCACCCGCCTGCCTGTGCACGAGTTTCCCATCTTTGAACGCCATCAACGTGGGAATCGATGAAATGCTCGCTTCCGCAGCCAAAGCGCGTTCAGCCTGCGTGTCCACCGTACCAAAGACAATGTCTGGGTGTTTGGCGGCCGCCGCGCGATACACTGGCGCGAACATGCGACACGGGCCACACCACTCTGCCCAAAAGTCTACCAACACCATGCTGTTGTCGGTCACCGCTTCTGCAAAAGTATTCGCATGCAGTGTAACGGTCTTATCTACGTCTGCCATGATTTTCTCCAAAGATGAAGTTGGCTGAATTACATATTCTAACAATATACATAATATTGAATCACGCAACCTCCTTCAACGATTCTTTCAAACGTTAGGGTGCGCCGCGAGAAAGTGCTTCAAGACGACAACGCCCTGCAAAAGCAGGGCGTTGGTTCTTTTGGAAATGTAGATTCGTCGAATTAGTGCTGCGCTTGCAGCCACGCACCGATGTCTTGTTCGACGCGCTCTCTCAACGCGGCTTGTGCGTGTTCGAAGTCGGAATCCGTCAGCAATGCATCCGCGCCGCCAAGGGATTCTAGAAATCGAAGGCCGGAGCGACCGAATTCATCGCGGGCCCATTTGCCAAAGAAGTAACGTTCTTTGCGCTGCATCGATCTGCCGAGCGGATCGCGATCGAGGGAGAGGATGAACTGGGAGACTTTGTCGAGGCCGATCTCTTGGGTGACGCTGGTTTTGAAGATGCGCACGCGTCCTTCGTCACCTGGGCGCGCAAGCCGGATGGTTCCGCGCAAGGAGTGGTAGCTGCGGCGCGCTTCTTCTACGGCGTCACATTTGTTGAGAATGATGGCATCGGGGACTTCCATGATGCCGGCCTTTAGGAACTGGACTTGGTCCCCGCCAAGGGGTGTGAGCACCAAGAAGACGATGTCTGCCACTTGTTGGATTTCGATCTCGCTTTGGCCGACGCCTACGGTTTCGACAAAGACGTAATCAAAGAGGCGATCGAGGAGGCGACAGACGGGGAAGGTGGTACGCGAGACGCCGCCGAGTTCTAAATCGGAGGCTTGGGAGCGGAAGTAGAGGCGCGATTCCCCGACGGGGAAATTGGTGCGCGTACGGTCTCCAAGGAGCGAACCGCCTGAGACGTGGCTTGATGGGTCGACGGCGAGCACGGCGACGCGGGCGTGCGGGTCTTGGCGCACGATGCGCAGCGCAAGCTCTCCGATCAGGCTCGATTTGCCGGCGCCGGGCGTACCGGTAATGCCGACGAATTTGGCTCTGCGCGTTTGTCGGTTATCGAGCTCGTCTAGGACTTCGCGTCGGCGCAGGGGTGCGTCGGGGCGTCCGTCTTCGAAAATGGAGACGAGGCGAGCGATGGAGAGCTTATGCCCTCCGATCGCTTTATCGACCATGGTGGGAACGTCACGTTTCATCCTTTGGCCTTGTTTTCAACCACGGTGAGGATGCGTTCCATGACATCGGTGAGCGAGTAGTCGGATGGCGTGAACACGTCTTCGATGCCAAGGGCTTTGAGCGGCTCAAAGTCTTCTTTGGGGATGATGCCGCCGATGACGACGGGGATTTCGTCCGCGGCGTCTTCTGCTTTGAGCTGGTCGATGACTTGTTGCGCGAGTTCCATGTGCGATCCTGAGAGGATCGAGAGGCCGATGACATCCGCGTTTTCTTCGATGGCGCTTGTGACGATCTCGTCGACGGTGAGCCGGATGCCGGAGTAGATGACATCGAAGCCGACGTGTCGTGCGGAGACGGCGATGACTTCAGCGCCGTTGGAGTGGCCGTCGAGGCCAGGTTTTCCGACGACGATACGCGGTCTGTGTCCGTGGTCTTGGATGAATTGCTCTGCGCGTTTACGCAGTTCATCGACACGGTCGTTTTCTAGGCTGAGTTTTTGTCCGTCGATACCGGTCACGGGTCGATATTCTCCGAAGACTTCGCGGAGCGCGTCTGCCCACTCCCCTGTGGTGACGCGTGCGAGGGCGCATTCGATGGAGGGTTCCATCATATTTTTGCCGTCTTTGGCGGCTTGTTTCAGCGCTTCGAGTGCGGCTTCCACACGTGCAGGGTCGCGCTTCTGTTTGGTTTGCGCAAGCGTATCGAAGGCTTCTTGGACTGCGGAGGTGTCTGCTTTAAACACACCGCCATCGGCGCCGGTCATCAAGGGCGAGGGCAGGCCTTCGGTCCAACGGTTGACGCCGACCACGGTTTGTTGGTCTGCGGCGATGCGGCTGACGCGTTCGCTCATGGAGCGCACGAGCGAGCTCTTCATGTAACCTGATTCGATGGCTTCGCTCACGCCGCCCATGCCACGAATTTTCTCGATCTCTTCGTAGGCTTGTTGCTTGAGCTCATTGACCTTGCTTTCGATGACCACCGAGCCGTCGAAGATATCGGGGTATTCAAGAAGGTCGGTTTCGAACGCAAGGATTTGCTGTAGGCGCAGGGACCACTGTTGATCCCAAGGTCGCGGCAAGCTGAGCGCCTCGTTCCATGCGGGAAGCTGAAGCGCGCGGCATCGGGCTTTGCGGCTCAAAGTGACACCGAAGGCCTCGATGAGAATACGCCAAGCGTTGTTCTCCGGCTGGCTTTCGGTCAGACCCAGTGAGTTGACTTGGACGCCGTAGCGGAAGCGACGGAAACGTGGGTTTTGCACTTTGTAGCGATCGCGGGTGATCTCGTCCCACATCTCTACAAAGGCGCGCATTTTGCAGGTTTCTTCGATAAATCGAATCCCTGCGTTCACGAAGAAGGAAATCCGCCCAACCACGCGCTCGAATTGCTCGTCATCGAAGTGTCCGCGCTCTTTGACAAGGTCGAGCACTTCCATGGCGTTGGCGAGCGCGAACGCGAGTTCTTGGACTGGCGTCGCGCCTGCTTCTTGCAGGTGGTACGAACAGATGTTCGAGGCGTTCCATTTGGGGATACGCTCCAGCGCGTATTCGTACATCTCCGCGATGATGCGGAAGTGCGCATCGGGCGGGAAGATGTAGGTTCCGCGCGCTAAGTATTCTTTGACGAGGTCGTTTTGGGTCGTACCGCGCAGCAATTTTTCGTCGACGCCGCGTTCGCGCGCGAGCGCAACATATAGGGCGAGCAACCACATCGATGTACCGTTGATGGTCATCGAGGTGTTCATCTTTTCGATGGGGATATTATCGAAAAGGATGTGGAAGTCGTCGAGCGAGTTGATGGGGACGCCGACTTTCCCGACTTCGGGCCGTGCCACGGCGTGATCGGAGCTGTATCCGCACTGGGTGGCGAGGTCAAAAGCGATGGATAGTCCGGTTTGACCTTTGTCGAGGTTGCTCAGGTAGAGCTCGTTCGATGCGCGGGCGCTTGAGTGGCCAGCGTAGGTACGGAAGATCCATGGACGATCGCGTGTCGGCTCGCCGTCTTCGTTATAAAGCAGGTGCGCTTTTTTGGTGGGGGCAGCTTGTTCAGACATCGATGTTCTCCTTAAACTTGAATGTAAGTCGTCGGCATGGAGCCTCAAGAACCGATGATGGTACACCGGCATGGGGCGGCATCCGGCTTAGCGAGCGACGAGCTCCCAGTAGTCCAGGTCGAGAACCACATCTTTGTTGTGACGCATGCGTCCTTTGACGTCTTTGCTCTGGATCTGGAATGCGCCCGGATCTTCGAGCGATGCAGGATCGAGATCCTTGGTCACGATCATGCGCAGGCGCAGCGCGCCCACTTTGTCGTCGAGCGCCACCGTATCGAGAACATCGGTAAACGCGTAAATGGTGTTGCCCGCATGGACGGGCGCCGTGTGGGCACCGGCGTTAATCGCCGCAATACCCAAACGATTGTTCAAGCCGTTGTGCGCCATGGCGTAGCCGATGCTGATGGGCACACCGCCGTAAATCAGCGGTTGTCCGCCCGTCAGTTTCGCATCGAAGTGCACTTTGGCGCTGTTTTGGAACAGACGCGTAAAGCTCATATGATCGCTGTGATTCAGCGTCTGACCATCGAAGTGCAAAATGCGCTCGCCTTTGACGTAATCGCCAAATTTGAGCGACGACACCGTCTCGCGCTGCGAGGGGATCACATCGTGGTTCACAAAGAGATCCTTTGCGTCCACTTGTGCAGGCATTTCAGGCACAACAGGATTTGCAAGCCAGCGCGTAGGCACATCGTGGTTGCGCTTATTGATCATCACCCAACGCCAGAAGGTCATCACCACGGTGCCGCGTTGGTTTGTCGCCTTGTTCTCTACCCAAACGATGCCTGTTTGGCCGCTCGAGTTTTCGCGCAAGCCCACGATTTTAATGTCCATCTTGAGGGTGTCGCCCACTTTGACGGGCGCCCGCCATCGAATACCGGCGTAACCGAGGTTCGCGCGTGCGTTCAATGAGATATAACGCACGGTTTGACCAAAGACGGCATGGAACACCACCAGCGGGTGAATATGGCCGCTCGGCCCACAATATACCGGCGTGCGGTCGCCGGTCAGCGCGATGTACGTGGCGACATCACCCGAAGTGATGGTGCGTGGAGTGGGGCATGCGAGCTCTTGGTTTAGCTCAAAATCTTCAAAGAAATTCCCCTGCCAACCTTTCTGAGCCATGCTCACATCTCCATTAAGATGGTTCTGAATCACTGGAATCTTCTGATCCGTGTGGATGAGCCCTTCCCGGCGGTCTCTCCGGATCGTTTTACGCGGCCGACACCAGCAGTGCGTCGGCGCGCTTCGCGCATCATGACCACAGTATATATCATGTATAGCGCTCCATGTACGCGCGTTTACAATGAAGCGCGCATTCTGACCAGTCCTGGTCGCCCAAATTTCCCGCGCAATACGCTCTTGGGCCTTGTCACGCCCAATAAAGTTCCCTAGAACGCGTTCTAGTCTTATCAGAAACTTGCGAAGAGGACCGCATGGAAGCTTGGGACAAAGAAGTCGATCTGCTCGTCATGGGAAGCGGCGCCGCCGGCCTAGCCGCCGCTGTGCGCGGACACGATCTCGGCATGGAAGTACTCGTGCTCGAATCCTCCGATCAATACGGAGGATCCACCGCCATGAGCGGCGGCGTATGCTGGGTGCCCAATAACAAGCACATGCAAGCACGCGGACTCGAAGATAACGAAGAAGACGCGCTCGAATACCTGGTAGCCATCACCAACGGCACCATCGAACGCGAACGACTCAAGGAATATATCACCCAATCCCAACGCATGGTGAACTACCTTGAGGACCATACCCACGTGTCATTCGACGCCCTCGAAAAATACACCGACTACTACCCCGAGTCGCCGGGTGCCCGAAACGGCGCCCGCTCCATGGAATGCTATCCCTTTGATGGCTCCAAACTCGGCGAAGATTTCAAGACGCTCCGACGCCCACACCCCCAGTCGCAAATCCTCGGCAAATTCGGGATCACCGCCCGCCAAGCGCATAAATTTCTCGGATCCAAACTCCAGACCATCCTCTCGATGATCGTCCTGATGATCGGATACTTCTTCCGCTCAGGCAAACGGAAACAATACGGACGAGATACGCGCCTGTGCGCCGGAAACTCGCTCATCGCACGCCTGCGCCTCTCGCTCAAAGAGCGTAACGTGCCGCTGTGGCTCAACTCCCCAGCAGAAGATATCATCATCGAAGACGGCAAAGTCACAGGCCTCGTCGTCCAACACGAAGGCAAAACACTGCGCATCCGCGGACGTAAAGGCGTCGTCATCGCCGCCGGTGGCTTCTCGCGTAACAACGAAATGCGCCAGCAATACCAGCGCCACCCCATCCAAACCGATTGGACAGCCGGCAACCCAGCAGACCTCGGCGCAGGTATCCAAATGGGTATCAAAGCAGGTGCAGCCCTCGACCTCATGAAAGAAGCATGGTGGACACCCACCTGCCGTATCCCAGGTCAATCCCTCGCATCCGTATTGGTCGTAGAGAAATCCCTGCCCTATAGCTGCTTCGTCAACCAAAAGGGCGTGCGATTCACCAACGAATCCGCACCCTACATCGACGTGGTCATCGGCATGTACGAAGACCAAGAGAAAAGCAACGCAGCCATCCCCGCATGGATGATCTTCGATGCGCGCTGCCGACACAACTACCCCATCGGCCCCGTCGCACCCGGCTACACCACCAAAGATGCGCAACTGCCACGCCGCATCCGCGAAAACTTCCTCTACAAAGCCGACACCATCGAAGAGCTCGCCACCAAGCTTAACATCGAGCCGGCCACCCTGCGCAGCACCGTCGATCGCTTCAATAAGCACGCCGACCAAGGCATCGACCCCGACTTCGGGCGCGGCGAATCCGAACAAGACAAATACTACGGCGACCCACGCGTTAAGCCCAACCCCTGTCTCGGCGCCATCGAAAAAGGCCCCTTCTACGCCATCGAAATCCTGCCTGGCGACCTCGGCACCAAAGGCGGCATGGTCACAGATAACCACGCCCGCGTCCTGCGCGAAGACGGCAGCATCATCGAAGGCCTCTACGCCGCAGGCAACAGCGCCGCCTCCATCATGGGCGAAACCTACCCCGGCGCCGGCGGTACCATCGCCCCTGCACTGACCTTCGGAATGCTCGCAGCAGAAAACGCCGCGCAATCCTAAGCTCGCGCACGAACGCATCTAAAAACCGTCGCAAGGTCGACGGTTTTTTTATGTTTAAACGCTTGCACGAACCTCAGCTGAATCCGCAGGCCGCATCCTTCGGTCCAACGCCCCATTTTCTACGTAATTCTTCTGGGATCTCAGCAGCGATTTCTTCGGGATTTCGTCCTACTGCCTCCGCCAACGCGTCGCGCATCACGGTCACGTCTGGACGTTTGCCTATCCAGCGCTCAAACGAACGCGCACCTTGGTGCAAGAGCATCGTCGCGCCATCGAGCACAGCCGATCCGCCAGCACGCGCCCTTTGCATCGGAACTGTGGGCTCGTTGCCATACGCAAGCTCCAATAACGCCCCAGGACGATCCCCCCCGATCCGTTCGAGCTCCAACGCTTCAAACGGTGCGCTATCTTGTGGATATAAAATGGGGATCGAGGTCGTTTGGATCACCAAATCCGCGGCGACGATCGCAGCGTTTACCTCGTGCGCTTCGGCTGCATCTTGCGGCCATCCCAACGCCTGCGTTCTGCATGATGGTTCGAGCCAGGGGCCCGCCTGTTCTAGCGACGCCTCCGCCTTCGAAAGCGTACGATTCACGATCGTGAGGTGTTCTACCGTTTGTGCCAATGCAAAGATCGCTGCGTTGGCAGCCCCACCCGCTCCAAGAATCACAACGCGTTCGGCATCACGATCCTTCAGAAGCGCGGCAAAGGACATCTGCAGCCCGACGATGTCCGTATTGTCTGCCCAGAGCTCACCGCGTTCTGACCACCAAGTGTTGGCCACGCCTGTGGCCTCGACAGCGGGAGTGATGCGATCTGCGAGCTGCGCTGCCTGCGCTTTGTAAGGCAGTGTGATATTACAGCCTAGGATCTTGCCATGACGAATCTCGTCGGCGATAGTAACGAGTTCGCTTTCTTCGACCTCACGCCGTTCGTATACGGCTGGCAAACCCGCCGCCCGAAGTCCTGCATTTTGGAAGACAGGCGACAAAGAATGTGCGATCGGTTTTCCAAGAACATAGAGCGCTTTCACGTAACCTCTCCGTTAAATTTCGACCCGCGCGTGCCATCGCACGTCCCGCGGACGTAGAATGTACGATGTCACGAAACGATGCGCATTCCCATCTACTTTCTCTACGGTAAGTGATCTAGCATGAGCTCAAAAGCCCTTTTAGACACCGTCGTTTCAGCGGAGCGTTCATCGTCGCTCGCACCGGCAACCATCGTCACCATCGGCAACTTTGACGGCGTGCATCGTGGGCATCAACGCATTATTCAAGCGGTGAATGCAGCCGCGGAACGTCATAATGCACTTTCGGTTGCCCTCACCTTTGAGCCGCACCCAAGCACCCTGTTGCAAGACCGCCCGGCAGAGAGCTTTCGATTGACCACCTCATCGTTCCGCGAGGAACTGCTGCGCTGTTATGGCATTGATGAGGTCGTGACCATTCCGTTTTCGTACGATTTTGCAGACCTGCGCCCTGTCGACTTCGTGCAGGGATTGCTCAATGAGCGCCTTCACGCCAAAGAAGTACATATCGGTTACGACTTTGCGTTTGGCCGCGGCCGCGAAGGCACCACCTCGAAATTGCAGAGTTTATGCTCGGAGCGCGGCATTGAAGTCATCGTACACCGCGCGTATCAAGATACAGAAGAAACCATTTCTTCGACCCGCGTGCGCGATCATCTAAAACAACACGACTTGGAGACGGTGGCCCGTCTGTATGGTCGGCCGTATTCGGTTCCTGGCGTGCAGCAATCCGGCTATCAGCGTGGGCGAGAGATGGGCATTCCTACCATCAACTTCTATCCCGAAGATCTGCTTTTGCCGCCCCATGGTGTGTATGTCTCGCGCTTAAAGGAGAACAACCGACGCTGGGATGCGGTTACCAGCATCGGCACCCGCCCGACCTTCGACGATGACGACCGCGTTTCCATCGAAACCTATGTGCTCGACCCCACCTTTCCAGGCACGCCGTATGGAGCATCGCTTCAGGTAGAGCTTTTGCAATGGATTCGCGAGGAACGCGCTTTCGAAAGCGCGGAGGCACTGCAGAAGGAAATGGCCCGAGATGTAGAGATCGCGCGCGATTACCACAGCGCCCACATGCGCCAAGCGCTGTAATACCGCACACGACGCGAGGACGGGTTCTCGTCCACCCCATCGACCGCAACAGACACCACCTAGGAACCGAGGTTTGCCCTAAGCCTCCGACATGACTGGGGCGTCTCAATCCGAGTGGCCGTAGTAATTTCCGTAGTAGCCGTAGGTGTAATAATAACCTTTGCGCTTGCTTTCGATGTCGACATCGTTCAACACGACCCCAGCGATGGGGGCACCGACTGCATCGAGTTTATCGCGCGTGGAACGCAGTGCATCTTTGCGGGTTTTGCGTGCGCGTACCACCAAGATGGTACCGTCAACCATCTTCGCGAGCTGGACGGAGTCTGTGACCGGTTCTACCGGTGGCGCATCGATGATCACGACGTCGAAGCTTTCTTGCAGCTCAGTCAGCAGTTTACGATATCCGTCCGACATGATGAGTTCTGCGGGTTCTTGCGGGATGGGACCGCAGGGCAGCAGCGTCACGCCGGGGATACTGGTAGGTTTGAGCGCCTGTTCTAGGCTCACACTTCCGCTGAGCACGGAGGTGATACCTTCGGAACCGTCGATTTGTAGGGCATGGTGCAGGCGGGCTTTACGTAGATCGTTGTCCACGAGCACAACCTTCTTGCCGATCTGCGCCATGATGGTCGCAAGCGACAACGCGAAGGTGCTTTTACCCGCAAGGGGCACCGACGAGGTCACAAGGATAGTTTTGAGCGGCTCTTCGGTCATCATGAACGCTAGGTTGGTGCGTATGGACCGCATGGCCTCGGCGACGGACGAGCGGGGATAATTGTGAACGAAGGTGTCTTTACTGAACACGTCTCCGCGCGTTGGTCCTAGACTTGGAATGTCGGGTTTGCCGCTGGCTTTCATGCTCGGCACAATCCCGAGGAATGGAAGCTCAAAGTCTTCTTCGATCTCTTGGTGTGTACTGACGGTATTATCGAGCGACTCGACCACAAAGGCCATGGCGAGGCCGAGAGCGAGACCGAGACCTGCGGCGATGAGTGTGGTCGGGAGATTTTTGTTGCTTATGGGGGCGACCGGCACTTGGGCTTCTTCCATCACTTGGATGTTTTGGGGCTCAAGTTTATTCGCGAGTTGGACTGCGTGGAGTTTCTCTTCGATGGTATTGAGCAATCCGCGATTGATCTCCGTTTCGCGCACCAGGCGTTCGTATTTGACTTGCTCGTCTCCCATATCCATGGCGTCTGCGTAGTTCCGTTGCATTTTGTCATGGATGGCTTGGACGAGGCTTTTGCCGGTTTCGTAACGCAACTGCAGGCTTGAGAGCTCAGCATCGATCTCTCGGATGAGCGCTTCTTCTACCAGGCGGCGTTTTTCCGCGTTGGCTTTCATGGTGGGGTGTTCATCGCCGTAGAGCACTGCTTGCGATGCGCGCTCGGTATCGAGCGTCGTGAGCTCTTGTTTGAGCGATTGCACGACACCGTTATCTACGACTTCGATCAGGCCGGCTGACAGGTAGTCTTCGCTTTTACGCACACGCTGAATCTCACGCATGGTGACTTCTAAGCTATCGACTTGGTATTGCGCGTCGAGCAGCTTTTCTGCGAGCGAGGAGAGGTTGCGCCCAGTGATGTTGTATTGATCTTCGAGTGAGACGCTGATGAGGTTGCGATCGCTACGGAATTGCACGAGCGCGTCTTCTGATTCACGCAGATTTTGGCGGCGGGTTTCGTATTGGGCACGCAACCAGTTTTCTGCGGCAATGCCTGAGCCGACCAGCTGTTCTACGTTGAACTCCATGTAGACTTTGGCGACGGCGTTCGCGATATCTGCGCAATAGTGTGGCACCGCACATTTGGCTTTGATGTTGACCATCATGGTGTCACCCTCCTGTTGGACGGTGACGTTTTTCTTCAGGATATTGACCAGCTGTGTGAGTGAGAGGGGCTCTTGGTCCTCGTCGATTTCGCCGCTTGGGAACGCGAGGTCGTGCTCTAGCTCGAGTTTTTTTACCACTTTGCTTAAAATCACGCTCGAGGTCATGATTTTAAGCTGCGTGCTGCGATAGCGTTGCCAATCGAGGACGGCAGCCCACATGGTCATGGCATCGGACGAGTCTGTCAGTGTGCCAGTGGTGCTTGGGCGAACCATCACCACGGTTGTGGCCTCGTATTGGGGCTCTTGTTTTTCGTGAAAGAACAGAAGCCCCGAGATGGTTACGACCAAGAAGGTGACAAGGATGACCCAGAAGTGTCGGTATATAAGCTGGAGGGCCTTTTGAGCCTCGAACCCTCCTTTGGCAGATCCGCCGCCACCGCTCGGTATATTCATGATCGCATTACTTCGGTGGTGTTATTGGATGAGGCCAACGTTCGGCACATAGATAATGTCGCCCGGTTTGAGCATCATGTCTGGTGCTCGACCGCGCATGACCTTTTGCAATGGCACAACGATGTCGGTGCGCTCATCGTTGGTGACACGCGTCAGCTGCACGCGGTCTTTTGCCGCATTTTCGCTGAATCCGCCCACCCGCGAGATCAGGTCGATCAGGGTCATGCCGCTGGTATAGGCGACGGGTCCTGGGGTTTGAACGGCTCCCATGACCACAATGCGCTGGCTGTTCATCTCTTCGATCGTGCAGCTTACGGATGGGTCTTTTAGGAAGCCATTTTGCAGTTTCGCGACGATGTCTGTTTCGACTTCGTAGCAGGTACGTCCGGCTACGCGCACTGCGCCGATGAGCGGATGGTTGATGGTCCCTTCGGGGCTCACGGTATAGACGCGCGTCAAACCAGTTTCTGGGTAGACTTCGAGTTTAAACCGGTCGCGCGGGCCGAGCGTATTGTCCGGCGTTTCGGCGAAGGATTCTTGGGCGGCCTTCACGTAGCTTGTGCCACCGCCACGCGCACATCCCTGCGCTGCCCCAAAAAGGAACAGAAGCGCTAAGAGCGCGTAAAAAGTAGAAGTCTGTGACACTGGGCGATTCAACTAGAGGGCCAACGCGACAAAGAGATAAATTCGGTGTCGTAGGAAATCGGGATTTCCGCTCACTTTATTCCCCCCGCTCCATCCGCCACGCGGAATTGCGTCCAAGTTCGACTGGTTCGTCATGATGGAATAGTTTACACCCACCAAAACGTGATTGCCTGCGTTTACAGAGAACTCAGCTGATGCACCGATCGGATAGTCTTTACGGCGGAAGGTGCCGCTACCATCACCCGGCGAGCCCACATCCTTGGACGAATCGTAGTAATCTTCGATCGGATTGCCGCTGCCATCGACCAGGGTTGCGTTGACAGGTGCGTATTTATTCACCTGCGCGAACGCGGAGAGGCTCGCATTAAAGATGCGGTGTTTGATGGAGTAACTTGCGAAGATGCGGTGGTAGACAAGGTAGTTACCGAAGGTTGCATCGGTAAAGTTCGTGCCGTAACCGAACCGGAGTTTCATCCCTTCGGTCAGCTGCGAATCCCCTTGGAACAGCAAGGAGAGTCCGCCTGGGCTCGGCCCATCTTCGTACACGGCGCCGGAGTAACCCACGCGCGTGTTGACGGACAAGCGCGGAAGGATCAAGGTGCGCAGTCCCACGCCGACATTATACGATGTCGAGTCGTTGTTGCGCGTCGCTTGTCGATCTTGGAAGTTGGCGCTGCCTTCGGCGTAGCTGCCATGGGTCACACCCACACCGGCTGGGTGTTTATAGAAGTTTCGACCTACGCCGCCTTGGACCGACAGAACCGAGCGCGGTAAGAAACGCCAGCCTAGGCTCAACCGACCGTGGATGCGCTGGCGATCGTATTGCGCATCGTCCTGTTGGTAGTGCGTATAGGTATGAACGGCTTCTAAGTTCCCCACAAATCCCATGGCATCGTCGTTATCGCCGCCTGGGTGGAATTTCATACCGGCGCGTGCCGTGTTCGTGAGAACGCGGTTGGCACCGATGTCGGCGCCGTATTCCGAGAAAGAGACCTCATAGGGGTCATCATTCAGATCGGGGCCATAAATCGCATCGTGGGATTGGCGTACGTTGTCGCTCAGGACAAAGGACACGGGGCCGCCGTAGTTCACCTGGAGGTTCACTTGGCCGTTTCCGTCGATACCGGACACTTTCTTGCCGGCGACGCGCTCATCCAAATACTTACGCCAGCTTACGCCACCGTTTGCTGAGAATCTGACAACGCCTGTGTCGCGCAGTTTCAAACCGAGCGATGGCGCAACGATGAACTCGGCACTTCCGCGGTTGATTTCATCTTTGGCGTTGAGGCCGATGTTGTTGTTATATCCAGCGCCTAGGCGTAGGCGCGGCGTGAACACCATGGGGCCTGCAGCCACGCCGCGCGCGCGCGGTTTGGTTGAGGTGTCTGCAAAAGCCGATGAACTCGGCAGAAGCATGGCGGTGCTTAGCGCCGTTGCGGCGAAGCCCATCAACGCCCGATTGGATACAGTTCGCTGGACGATCGAACGTAGGAACGATTGTTTCTTCATCGGATATCAATCCTTCGGTTCTCTAGCGTTCAGCCGTCGCTTTGGGAGGAAGTTCATCAAGGAAAATGAACGCACCGCCAGAATCGTCGTCCATCAATGTGGGATCGAAATCTGCCAAGCGTTGCGAAACATCTTGCACGGTTTGGGTGTCCCCGACGTAGCGCAGGGCGTTACCCAAACACTGCGACGCCTTAGCTTCGATACTTGAGGCGCGTTGTGCAGAGGTGGAGACCATCATCAGGTGGTGGTTGGCTGTGCGGTCATCTTGCGCGCTGACGGCGACCTGGAGGCTTTCGTAGGAGTTCTTCGCGACCGTCAGGAAGCCGTTGACGCTTGAGGCAGCATCATCGAGGCACTGAATTTGCGCAGCGTCCTCGTTAGCGCGGATGGCATCGTCACGCATTTTGGCGATGCGTTGGGCGCTCTCAGAGAGACCGCGACGTGCTTCGCTCGCTTTGGCGATCTTCTCAGATCCGCTCATGGCGCGGAGATCCCCGTCGTCTTTCGAATCGGCAAGCGCTGTTGTGGCGAATAGAAAGCATAAGAGCGCGCCCGCGGGCGTGACCCGTCGCGTCCATCTGCGTCGGACTGTAGGTTGATGTCCATTCATGGTGCGTACCCACCGGTTGCGTTTTCGAAATTGTCGTCGTTTCAACGCGCGCTTACGGCATCAACCTTAGGTTGTTGCCGATCTTCAGTCGCGTTTCAAGCGTATGACATCACACTTTCAGGAATTCTTCTATCAGCACTTAACTTCAGTGACAACATTCTCGCAGTCGCGCCGACATCGGAGGCGTTTGATGTTCGATTGTTCGCTGCGATTTTCATGTGTTTTTAGTTGCTTGGCTGCAGGACGTAGCGTTGGCTCACGGTCACTGGGCCACCACCCGAGGGTTTCTCAAAGCGCAGTCTACGCACCTCGGACATGATGCAGTTGCCGAAGGTATCGCCGAGTTCGTTGGTCGGCAGGCGCGCATCTGTGGTTTGTCCGTTGGCGTCGACGCGGAATTGTAGTTCTACACGTCCGCCGGCGCTTGGGTTACTTGAGAGCGTACGCTGGTAGCAGCGTTCGACACGTTTACGGAATCGTCCAAGGACGCCTTTGACGTTGCTTTCGCTGAGTGTACCGGAACCTGCGACGCGGCTTCCGCGGTCGCCGACGTCGGCTTTCACTGTGACTTGTTTCTGGTCGGTCGACGCGCCCTCGGCTTTGGCGGCGGATTTCACCGCAGAATCACCGTCGCCTCCGATGCCGATACGTCCTGATCCGTCGCCAGAGCCGCTACCGATGGAGCCGAGGTTCTTGGCGACAGCGCCACCACCGCTTGCACCGCTTGCCGCTTGGTTCATGAGGGCTTCGGCTGCAGAGCGTTCGGATGCGCTGTCGGCGCCGCCGATCCCGATATTAAAGCCGCCTTCGCCATCCATCAGTGCGCCGAACGCGGAGCCTTGGACTACGCGGTCAAGTCCGGTGATCGCGCCGTCAGCATCGCCACCGGCTGCACCGCTACCTTTGCTGCTGGTACGCGTGTCTTCGGAATCCTCTTTGCCCGCGACGCCGTCGCTATCATCATCGGTTTTCTCTACGACGAGATCGCTATCTTCATCGAGATCGAGGTCGCTTAGATCGGTATCATCTTCTTCGACTTCCTCGACAGTCATGATGCGCGTCAGGCGTGCGTTCAGCACGAGCTCTCCGTCATTCCGTGGCGGAGGTGGGATCAGGTAGCCGAGCGCAACCAACGTACCGTGCAGAAGTCCGGAAAGCAGGAAGGCAGTGAACAGGACGAGGGTGATGCCGAACATCACCGACACGATATAGCCTGCGCCTGCTTTCATCGCTCCTGGGAGTGGTGGCAAGAGGGCGACGGGCGGTGCATCTACGAATTCGAAGACCACGACGGTTTGACCCATCGTGATTTTTCCGCGCGTTTTATCTGCCAGCGACAGCGCGCGGTTTTGGCCGGGGGAGATCGTGTGGTTTTTATTCTCGATCTCCACCTCGCCGGTCATTTCGGGTCCGACGTGAACGGTATACGCGTCTTGTCCCGAGGGTTCAAAGAGAAGAAAGCTACTAGGCGTGCCGTGAGGTCCGACCACGAGATCGTTTTCGGGGTCGGTTCCTATATAGATAGGACGCGGGTCACGGACTAGGATCTCCTCGATAACCTTGCCGCTTTGAATCACGCCGACGCGCAGACTTCTCCGCGTCTCGCTTCGCGAAGACTTCGCCATTAACCAACCTCTACTCTTTCCCGAACGTCAGATGCCACAGATTTCACAAACGTCATTGCCGCGTTTCCCCACACGCCGCCCCCGCCACAGGGGCTATATTGGCTGTGTGGGTGATGGGGTCCTTGTATTTGGCCCAACCGGGTCATGGTACACGTTTGGTGCCTTCGCCGCCATAAGTTTCTGAGGAGCCAAAGCGTTGGACTGCGAATCGCAGATCTGCCGCTCCTCCGGCCTGTGCCGAGCTCATGACGCGACTGATGGTTTTAAAAGGTACGCGACCGTCTACAACCAGTGTTGCCACCTTACGGTCTTCACGGTTGAGTTGGGCGTTAAAGCGCGATTGCGCTTCGAGCGCCTCTTCGACCACGCGTTGAAGCTCAGGTACGATGCGCGCGTCACGCCCTGGAAGGTCCGACTCATCGATCGCACCTTCATCGAGTTGCAGGACGATGCGGTCATCGACCACCACCTGCTTTTGACTTACCAAGATACTCAAGTGCGCTTCGGGCGGCATGGGGCTCATGGAGACCGGTAGGCGCAGATCGTCGGTTTGCTTGATCTGCATGGGATCGGCTCCAACGTTGAACAGCAGGAAGCACAAGATGATGACCATCATGTCCATCATCGAGTTGATGTTCAGCGAGTTCTCTGCATCCTTGGGCGCTTTCGCTCGTCGTTCCTTGGCACGTTTTGCGAGCGCACGCTCTTCGTAACTCAGGGTTTCGAAGACTTGTTCTTGTTCGCTCATGATCTCTCTACCTCCATGAGGCATCCAGCATAAGGGATGGATTAGGCACCAAGTGGACGATTAGCGGGGACTGACGATCGAGACGCTAGGGAATAGCGGCAAGATGTTGTTCGGACTTCCGTCGGGGTTTCGGTTCAAACCAGGCGAACCATCGGTAATAAGAAACCCAGCTTGCAACAGGTCTTCGCGCGTGGCGTCAGTATCTCCGCCGCCGAGCATGTAAGGCGACAAATCGCTCACATCTTCGCTCAGTGGGTTGGCCAAACCGCTCTGCCCCTCGCCCGAAGGATCGAGGAAGAAGCGCGAAAGGTCCATTGTTCGTACGAGTACGGCGGCAGGCACATCCGATTCTGCGGTCAACAAAATGACGCCGTTCTCGGGTTTGCTGTACGCCTCTTTCCACGGCGAGTGCAGACGAATCTCTACCAAGCGGTTGTATAGCCCCGCGTAGTCAAGGCCGCTGTAATCACCCGGCTCAGGAGTTTTGTCGGGCTCTAGGCAAACCGTCGGTGGTCCTGCAGCTCCATCACCCACCTCACCCGCACAACGGGTGATAGGCTGGGAGAATTCCGCAAAATCCGGCGATGCGAAGAAGTCCGCAATGCGGAAACCATCTTCGGAAATCGAAATCAAAATCCGTGGAGGCCGCACATCATCCGAATCCGCCGAATCCCCACTCGACGCTCCACCCGACGATGTTGCTTCGACTGGCGAAATCGCGAATTCCTCGAATTCGACCATCACCAGCAACAACGGGATAAGGATCATGACCATGTTCATGATCGGAGCCAAGTTCAATTCTGGCTCAATCGGATCTTCTGTGGTTTTGCGCGCCATGTCTGTCCCTCAGAAAGACCTAAAGGCAATCGAAAGCACCGTCGTCTCAAACCGTACGACAGTACGAAAAATGGGCTTCTTACTCGTTCGAGCCGCGAGCCTGCGTTACCAGCAGGTCCTCGAGCATCACAGAGTAGTGATCCACGTTCTCGCCGATCGTCGTGGTGACGCGCGCGAGGAACATGTGGATCAGCAACGCGGGGATCGCAACGATCAGACCGAACGCCGTGGTGTACATCGCGATAGAAATACCGCTCGAGAGTACCTGTTGACGGCTCGACTCATCCGCAGTGGCCAAACCACCGAACGCGGCGATCAGACCGACAATGGTTCCCAGAAGTCCAAGGAGCGTCGCAACGTTCGCGAAAACCAACAGCGAGTTGGTGCGCGTACGTACCTGAGGCATCACTTCAAGCGTCGCTTCTTCGATGGCATTGGCGATGGCTACTTCGCCTTTGTTCGCACGCAGAAGACCCGCCTTCACCACCTGGGGAAGTGCCGCGTTGGGTGTCTGGTTGCAGAGCTTGATCGCACGATCGACGTTGCCAGCAAGTACGAACTTACGAATTTCCTTCATAAATTCATCCGCATTGATCGAGTAACGTCCCAGCAACATGTACGCTCGTTCGATGGTCACCGCCAAAACGATCACAGACATCAACAAGATCGGCCACATCCAGAAGCCACCAGCTTCCATTGCTTCTTTAATCGCACTCATCCCTGTTTCTCCTACCGGGTTGGATCGTTCATCGCCCATTCTCCCCGCGCGCTCGCCTGCGCGCTCACGGGCGATAACTGAAAAATCGAAAAACTGAACCTTAGTACAAAACTGAATTTCGCCCCATATTGCAAGGACATGGCGTTATGTCCCGTCCTTGCCCCCTGGGCGCGCATTCTCATGCAAGCCATGATGTCGCAGAGACTGCGCCTCTCCCTATCACAATCGTTTTATCTTCGCCAAGCAACGCGCGCATTTGCGGCCATTCCCCTGTCAAAACGGCTCCTTTTCAACCGTCTCATACAATTCTGGCAAGAAACTATCGCGCGGCTCCATCGCCTCATAGTGCAATCGACTCGCACGCAATACATAAAATGCCTCAGGCATCTCAATTTCCGCCGTGACCACATCCTCGAGTTGGATGTCCTGCGCGGAGACCTCTGCCGCGATCATGAACGCGAAGAAGGCGCCGGCCGCAACGAGTCCGCGACCCAAAGCACGTGGCATGCGATTACCAATCATCATCCCAACCATCGTCATCACCCCAGCCATCACCGTCCCAGCCATCCGAATCGCCACCCGAATCGGTGCCCGATCCTTTCTCTTCTTTCTTGGCTTTCTCTTCTTCACGACGACGCTTACGCTCCTCTTCCTCTCGGGCTTGGCGCGCAAGCTCTTCTTGCATCTGAATCTCTTGATGCGCGAACTTCTCGTACGACGTGACTGGGTCACTGGAACTCACACTACCAACGAGCCCACGATACTTCTGGAACCAGCTGAGCGCGGTTTCCATGCGCTCTTTCTGTTCCAAGTCTTCGAAGTTGTTCACGTCCAAGTACAAGATGCCCAAGTTGAACGACGCTGCGGCCGAACGGGGATCGAGCTCCAGGGCTTTTTCGAAAGCTTTTTTAGCCTCTTGGGGCTTACCCACCCCTTTTAACCCACTGCCGTAGTTGAGCCACGCATCCACGTACTCAGGAAGGTCCTTCACGACGGGCTCCAAGGACTCGACCACACGCTCGTATTCCATCTTTTTCAGGTCCAAGGCGCTGATCGCGACGATGGCCTCTGGATAGTTCGGGTTGCGATCGAGCGCCTCGACCCATTGACGACGCGCCTCTTCCTCGTTGCCGGCTTCTAGCGCGACCTTGCCAAGGCCCACGTAAATATCTGCGCGATGATCATCGCGCTTGCGGGCTTCGCGTAAGATGTACTCCGCAAGCTCAACTCGCCCCAGCGATAGATACGCCATCGCAAGTGCGTAGTGCGCATCGAGGTTGGTGGGTTCATCGATCAAAATGCTTCGTGTATCGCGGATCACGCCTTGGAAATCGCGCTGATGAAGCTGCACAAATAAGCCAGCTGCGCGAATGCCCGAAGCATTGTCGCTCTTTTGCAATTGCGTGCGAAGAAACGCTTCTGCTTCCGATACCTGGCCGGCATGCAGGTAGCTGCGAACCGTCGCAACTGCGGCAGGACCGAAGGCAGGATCTTTTTCGAGCGATTGACGAATGTATTTGTCGGCCTGCTTCGCATCGCCCTCAGAAAACGCGATCACGCCCAAGTTATACAACGCATAGGCGCCGAGTTCTGGATCTTGCGTGAGCGCTTTGAAGTCGCGCTTTGCGCGGCCCGTATCACCGTCGACGGCGGCGGCGATGGCAGCGTCCAAGTGGTCGCGGTTATCGGGTGTGCCGTCGGCGTCATTTTTTTGCTTTGGCGCAGCGGGCGCGTCCTCTGCTTTCTCGTTCTGGTCTTGGCCACCGCCTTCAGCGATGGGACCGGAGACCACACGTGCGGTTTCCGCCCGCGAAGGTGCGGTTTCGAAAGCACTGCGTTTCTCTGTTTCTTGGGTTCCCCCACAGGCTGCAGAGCTCACCAAGATCGTTGCAAGCGACAGTACCAAGGCGCCGCGCAAACGCGGGGACTGTTTACGTTGAACCATCACTTGTCACCTCCGAAGTTGAGGTCGATCTCTGGGATATCTTTCTCATCGTCCACGGGACGATCGCCGAGTCGTGCACCACCTTTCACGTGACGTGCAGGAGGCGATACGATGGACGAAGGCGTAAAGTCAGCCTCACCCTTGGCGCGAATTTCGGTACGGTAGACAGGATATTGGTCCGGCGCCACACGGTGAAGTTCCGCCAGCATGGAGCGTGCGCACTCGTTGTAGACGCCGGTGCGCTGCGCAACGGGATAGCCGTCTTCGGACCAATCCTTGAGCGCTTGGTCTTCCCACTGGCGCACGATGGCATCGACGCCGGGCCAGCTGCCGTCGGGCGAGCCGTCGTAATACATGTCTTCTTCTTCGAAGGAACTAAACTCGGGCGGAGGCATCTGCGCAACTTGGTCTGACATACGCTTGTAGATCAACCCTTGTTGGTGCTTGGCGCAGATGGTCCATTCTGCAGAACCTGCCACGACCACGTCGTTAAATTGGTCGCGCAGGGCGGGCATGCCATCGATGCGTTCTGCGATGCGCTTTTGTTGCGTCTCCACCTTGGTGCCCAAGGATTTTTCGTCCCATGCATCAAAGGAAGCTTTGGCGCGATCGAATAGGATCTCACCGACAGCGTACTGCACACTGGCCCACGATGAGGGCGTTGGCGACGGACGCTTGGCGTTGAATTCTTTCAGGATGAGCGCGTTCAGTTTCTCTACGTCGCGTGTGCGCCCACGTGATTTCGCAAGGTCCCGCTCTCGAATATAGGAGCTCAACGTCGCCAAATCGCCATCGATCAGTGCGTTCGACACGTTGCCGTATTTTCTGCGGTAGCGCTCGTAGGCATCGAGCATGGCGTTATGATTGCCAGCCTCGTCGTAGACTTGTGCAGCCACGTAAAGCGCTGCGGGCGCCTGTGCGCTGCGTGGGTTCTGATCAGCATAACGAATATAAGCGCGGGCCGCTTCTTCGTATTGCTGGTTAAAGCGCAGAAGGTCTGCGGCGTTCAGCAAGGGGGACTCCAAGCCGCGATCCGGATCGGAATAACCACGTCGCTCAAGCTCCATGTAGGTCGCGATCGCTTTGTCGAAATCGAAGAAGTTGGTAGAGTTCGCAGCGACACGTACCAACGCGTCGTCGACGTACTCGCTCTTCGGATAGCGTTTGATCAGTTCCTCGAACTGCTCCATGGCGCGGCGGTAATCTCGCAGATCGTTCTCGTAGATCTGACCTGCGTTGTAGAGACCGAGGGGCGCAAAGTCGCTGTCCGCGTAATCTGTGGTCAGGCGACGGTACTCTTCAGCCGCTTTCTCGTACTCGCCATCGGCGTAGTATTGTTCCGCTTTATCCGCGACCGCGCCCATGCGGAAACGCTCCAAGTCTTTCTCGAACGCTTCCACCAAGTAATCGGGTACTTGGACACACGCGCCCAGGCGTTGGATCTCGTTCGTCCAGTATTCCACTTGGGTGTAGTCTTTACGCACGCGGTAGGTATCGATGAGAAGGGCTGCGGCGAATCCGGTTTCCTTTTGTCCACAGTAGCCACGCACAACGGCTTCGAGTCGTTCGGTGGCGGTGTCGTAGTGGTGATAGTCGTAGAAGACGCGCGCAGCGGCAAACGCGAGTTTACCTGCGGCTTCTGGATCGTCTTCGTTCTTGACGCCGAGCTTGGTATAAGCATCCACGGACTCAACCCATTTGAGGGTAAGCTCGGGGATGGGCTCATTGGCGGGCGCGCCACGCAGATCGTCGCTTTCTTTGCTGTCTTGGGTGTCGTCTGTGGAGACATCACGCAGCGAGGCATAGGGCGGGAAGGCGCGTGGCGGCAGTTGTTTTTGGTCAATGGCTTCGATGAGCGCTTTGGCGTAGGCATCGACGCTGAGCGAAGCTGCTTCGGACTGGAACTCGATCGAGAGCTTGGAGTCGCGCACGGCGTCGAACTCTTCGCCGGCGGCGAGATATTGTCCGGAGTTCAGGAGAGACTGCGCGCGGTACATGCGCACTTCGTACGCTTCTGCGTCGTTTGGATAATCTTCGAGATATTTTCCGAACGCTGCAGCGGCGCCGCGGTAGCGACTGCGCGCACGTTCAGCGGTCTCTGCGTCGTTGCTTTCCATCGCTTCGAACGCGAGGGCTTCAGCTTCGTTGTAGAGGATGACACCGGCTTCAACCAAGAGCGAACGCGAGGTGGTCTCTGCGTAGGCGATCTCTTCGAAATTGCCGTCTTTCTCTTGGGCACGGTACCAGTCGCTTCCCATGGCGTAACGCTCGATGAAGCGTTCCCCTTCTGCCAGGGCTTCGTGGATTTGATCGGTGCGGAAGAGCGCGCCGATGAGCTCGTTATGACGTTCTGGGTTTTTTGGATCCAACGGGAAGCGTTCGATCACGTGGCGCAGTACTTCGCTCTGTGCGGTGGCGTAGAAGTTGGCCCCGCCGCCTTCGGCGTAATCGGAGAGTATCCCCGAGAGGCGATCGAAGACTTCGGTGGTGTAGGGCCGATCTTCGCCGAGGTACTTCAGCGCACGCTTGAGCACGAAGTCATCATCGGTTTGACCGTCCAGATCCCAGTCCTGCTCACCAAGGACGATGGCGAAGTATTGCAGTGCTTCTTCGCGTACGGCTTGGGAGCTTCGGTCGGCTTTGGCGACGTAGTATTCCAGCAAGGTGGTGAAGTTCTGGATCGCTTCGTCGTAGTTGTTGACCTGGTAGTTGGCCCAGCCGAGTTTAAAGACGATCTTATCGTACCAGATGGAGTCGCCGTAGAGCAGTGCGCGTCCGTAGGCGGAGCGCGCCATATGGAAGTCTTTATCCGAGAAGTATTCCTCTCCGATGCGCAGGTAGGCTTCTTGGGCGAATTCTGAATCTGGGTAGTTATTTACGAGAGTTTCGAAGGCGTCTCGCGCTTCGTCCCCGTTATACATTTGCAGGTGGCTGATCGCGAGCAGGTACCATGCACCGTCGACTTGTCGGTAGTCGGGGAAGTTTTGCACGAGCCGCTCGAAGAGCTCGATCGATTTGCCGAAGTCTTTTTCGATTTCTTCGGGCGGTTCTGCGATGAGACCTTGTTCGTATTGCCGGTACTGGTCTTCGTACGCCATGTCGTCGATCAGGAACTGATCTTCGGTTTTCTCGTAGTAGAGTTCGGCTAGTCGGAAGAGGACATCGGGTGTGTGGTCAGGGTCGTCTGGGAAGCGGCGCAAGAAGGTTTCGAACTCATCGATCGCTCGTCCGCGCAGGGCACGTTCTTCGACGCGCAGTGCGTCGACTTCCGCTTGGAAGTACGCATTGATACGCGCGCGCCGTGAGCGATATTCCGCATCGACGATATCGCGGATGGTGCGGTCGAGGTCTTTGACCTCTTGGCGATAGAGTTTCATCGCGCGTTCGTAGGCGGCGTGCACGTCATCGTCGGCGGCGCTGATATCGGTCACGACGCGTCCGTGTTCGATGCTTCGTTCGGGCGCTGGGGGCAGCTCTTCCGAAGACTTCGCTGCTGCGCTATGCGCGTGATCGTGCGACGCTTGTTGGGCGCTTGCAACGGAGGTTACGCTACACTGCAACAGTGCCAAGCACATCCACAGCCGCAGGCGGCGTCCCCATGGCTTTGCTTTGCTCATCCGGTCTTCCATTGTCCGGTGGTTCATCGACGCTTCTGCATTGCACTCAGTTCTCATTCTCTGAGCTCCGAGAAACCAGCATCTAGGCGTTGAATTTGCCGCTCTTGTTCTTTGAACAGAGAGTCGATGCGTTGACTGACATCTTCTTTTTGCCACCATGCTACGTCGACTTCTCCGAGGCTCGCGCGCAGGGCGACATTTTTCACATTGCCGAGCATCGCCATAAAGCCGTCGGTCGCCGCAGCGCGGGCTTCTTTCATCTCATTGGCATCAAAGTCACGCCGGCTTGCGTACAGGCGGTCGACGTCGTTTTGCTCATCGTCGAGTTGGTTGTACGCTTGGCGCCACGCTGATTTCACGCGGTCATCGAGCGCGTGCAGGCCGGCGTCGATCGTATCGTCTAAGCTTTCGAGGGCGCGGCTTGGCTGGCTCACGTCAACCCCCATGGCGCGCAATTCATCTTTGGCGGCGTCGATGTAGGTGCGGCTTCGTGTGAGGACCACGGTTTGCGCCTCGCCCACGCCGTAGCGCACCCGTTGACGTTGCACGACGGCGCGCGCATCACGCAGTGCGTTCACTTGTGCTTGCGTTTCGCTGCGCGACTTCTGGAGCTCTTGGCGCTCTTGGCCGACGCTTTCTGCGTCGATTTTCTGCAGCTGCAGTTGCTGACGGATCGCCTTGAGGCGCGCGTCGATGGCGTCAAGTTGTGCGAGCAGCTCTTGCTCTTCTCGGAACAAGTTGAGCTCTTGTTGCTCGTAGAGGCTACGCACTTTGCTCACGTTGTCGTGAAGGTTTGCAGCCGGTAGCTCGCGGTAAGATTTTTCTGCGGCGTCGGTGATATAACTTTCGTCGGTCACGCCGCGTTGTGCGCGTGCACTCTTGGCGAGTTCTCCCCACCAGCGCGCACTTTGTGCTTGCGCTTGAACGAATTCATCGCGTGCATCGCGCAACGCCAGTGCACGGTCATAGGCAAAACCAGATGCCAGTGCATCGCGGATCTCATCGGCGATATCTTGATTAACGTCGAGCCAATCGACCAAGGTTTCCGATGCGCGCAAAAGCTCGAGACCGCGTTGTGCGACAGGATCGTCGGGGAACCAATGTGCCGCGTCGAAGCGTGCGAGCATGCTTCCCGTCAGAATCTCGGCGGTTTGGTCTACGCGCTTGGGCACACTTTGATCTTGCTGAACTTCGATATCTCGAAGCTCCAGTCGCACGAGCTCTAAGTCGTCAGACGCACGTCCGAACGCGTCGAGTGCACCGGTATAGTTACGCTCTTTTCGCAAAAGATCGGCGGACAACAGACGCGCTTCGCTGATCAGACGGGTGTTGTTCGAGGCCAGTTCGAGCATATCGAGGTGCGCGAGCGCATCGTCGATCTTGTCATTGCGGATCTCGCTCCAAGCGAGTTGGTACAGAGACTGAGGGTAAGCCAAGCTATCGGGCGCTACGCGCGCGTAGCTTTCACCTGCCGCTTCCCATGCTTCGAGCTCGTAGTGTGCAACGCCTTGGCCGAGGCGGGCGTATTGCAGCACCTCGTAATCTTCACTCGAGAGATCCGTGCGCGATTTGAGGCTTTTTTCGATCGAGACAAAACGCTCAAGCGCACGTTCGATCTGTCCTTCGCGTGCAAGCGCCACACCGGCGTGATATTGGGCGCGCCAATAAAGCGGACTCTCAGGTCCCAGCCGACCGAAACCCTGAACCGCTTCGCTGTAATTGCGCTGGAAGTACTGTGTACGCGCAAGCAGGTAGTACACTTCTGCATCGCCGCTGGAGCCATAAGCTTGCAAGAGCGCCTTGTAGCGCTCCTCAAGGCTGCGGCGCGTACCGACGGCGATCTCGATCTCGAGCAAGCGCATCATCGCTTCTTTGCGATACGTGGGCTGGCTTTCATCAAGGAGACGTTGAAACGCGCTGCGTGCGAGCGCGTTGCTCTGCGATTGATACAGAGACTCAGCAAAAAGGTAGAGTGCGCGCTCGTAGGCTGGGTGGCTTTGTGCGCGCAAATCTGGGAGCACAGGCGCCAATAGCGACGCGCAATGCACCCATTCTTCCAGGTCGAAACGCACTTCGGCGTCGATCATGCGATCGGTCAGGGCGCGCGTGCTGCTCAAGGCGATCGGTTCGGCGTTGGGCAAAGATTTTGCGCGCAGCTGTTCTCGCAGCGCGTCGGCGCGACGCACGATCTCTGTATGCGTCGAGGCGTCGACAGGCGAAGCGTCAGCGATGTCTTGATGATCTTGCGCCGACACGAGCGGCGCACTCAACAGAAACGATATGCCCACGCAAGCGGCGACCGCTCGGCGGGACGATCTAGATTTCGCCCGACGGATGCTCATTGCGCCTTATCCTGCTCACGTTTTTTCAGCGCGTCTTCGGTGCGTTCGCGCCGCTCTACAAATCGAATCTGCGGACGCTCCGCGTACGATTTCACGCCGTCTCTCAGATAACCGATGACATCGAGCTCAATGGTCTGCCCAGTATCGACGGTAAACGCATGCGACGTGGTGATGGTGTAGGTGTAGTCTTTGGGATAAGCGAAAAATCCGCGACCTCGACCTTGCACCACAAATTGCACCGACAGGTTGTGTGCACCAGGCAGAACCGATCGGCGCAGCAATTCCACGCGCTTCTGGTTCTTGATGTCGCTGCCGTCACGGTGCGCAGAATAGATCTGCGTACCATCAAGGCTGTACACCACCGACACGATATTGAATGAGCGCATGAGCTCGTTCACATGGGTGATGACCGCTTGGGCGCCACCCAAACTATCGTTAAGCACCTGCTCTCGAAGCAAAAACAGACGCGAGCGCGAACGGAAAACATCCTCGCGCAATTCGTCCATCCCGCTCTGAATCTCGTCCATGCGCAGGTCATACTCCAGCGCGTCGGCATCGCGACTGCCCGCCGAGGGACTCGTCGGCGTGATCACACCGCTGGTCTCCCGCCGCGCGGGCGCGCTCTGATCCGTCACGTCTTGTGCATACGCGTTAACGGCGGACATCAAAAACGATGCCACGACGAACATCCACAAGTATCGTCTCATGAAATAACCTCTTCCGATGCGCACGGAAATCACGCTCCCCTCGTTGGTCATGATGCGCTCACGCTTCGACCAATAAATCTTGCGTTGCCCGGCCACCCTTAAACCTGCCTGACGTATTCAGCATCATGCCATACCCTAGTTGATAAGCGTTTGTCACGCGGATTGACGATCGACCCGTAGCGCTTCAAAGTAAAGCATTGCGTATCTTTACGTCCAACCCTTTCTATCATGACAGCTCTCACCATGCACAATACCGACGATCTGCGCGCACAAGTCATCCAAGATGAAGGTATCCCAGCGACCGTACGCAAATTCTTAGCCCAAGGCGCACCCTTAGAGGATATCCGTCTCGATGCCTACGGACGATGGTTCCACGAAGGGGAGCCCTTTATCAACCAAAACCTCGCGCGCCTATTCCACCAGTCCCTAAAACAGACCGACCAAGGCACCTGGTTTCTACACATCGAACCCTATAGTTACCCCGTAACCGTAGAGCTTACCAATACCTTCGTCGATCGACTCAAAAATCCCGACATCCACACCCAAGCGCACTTCGTCGGTACGCCAAACGACGCGTGGACAGACATCCACATCCAAAGCCTGTACACTGACCAAAACGAGATCCTCGCCTTCGAACACCAAGGCCGACCCGTGCGCTTTGTCAAACAGGCCTACCGAGATCTCAGCGAACTCCTCGCCCTCGAAGGCGAAAGCTTTGCAATCCAGTTCCCTACCCAAACCCTTCCCATCCTTCCGCTCCCAGACGATTTCTTCACGCGGAAAGCATAAGAACCAAGGTCCGAATAATCCAAGGCTTTTTCTGCCAATGCTCGTGAAGCTTGCCTTCGCACCAAAGAACCATACCATACATTCTGTAAACTAACGCAACCCCGCGCTCAAACGCGCTCCCCATTGATAATTCGGAGGATCGCATGGACGAGACGCCCGATATCCCCAAACACCACACCAAGCTGTCCGACGATCAGCTGCGTGACCTCTATACCCAAATGGTCCGCTACCGCCGATTCGAAGAAGCCGCCGCGCGCGCCTACGGCATGGGCAAAATCCACGGATTCTGCCACCTGCATATCGGCCAAGAAGCCATCGCCGCAGCCATCGGTGCCGTCAAACAAGAACACGACGCCATCATCGGTGGCTACCGTACCCATACCATCGCGCTCGCACTCGGCGTGAGCGACGAAGCCGCCATGTGCGAACTCTTCGGTAAAGATAACGGCAACGTGCGCGGCCTCGGCGGATCGATGCACCTGTTCGAGCCGAAACAAGGCTTCTACGGCGGCTGGGGCCTCGTCGGCCAACAACTCCCCACCGCCAACGGCATCGCCTTCGCACAAAAATATAAAGAAGTGCCAGGCGCAACCCTCTGCCTCATCGGCGACGGCGCCGTCCACCAAGGCGCCGTGCACGAAAGCCTCAACCTCGCCGCCATCTGGAAACTGCCGCTCGTCACCCTCATCGAAAATAACCACTACGGTATGGGCACCGCCGTCGACCGCGTCTCCGCACTCCCACCCCTGCATCAACTCGCCGAACCCTACGGCATCGAGCACTGGGAATTCGACGGAATGGACGTGCTCGCCACCTACGACTCGCTCTTCGAAGCCATGAAGCGCGCGAGAGAAAATTCCACCCCCATTTTCCTCGAAGCCAAATGCTCGCGCTTCCGAGGGCACTCCATGAGCGACCCCGGCAAATACCGCACACGCGAACAACTCCAAGCAGAACGCGACCGCGACCCCATCCCGCACTTCGGCAATCAGCTCGTCGACGACGGAATCCTCAGTAAAGATGACCTCAAAAATATCGACGATGAGCAAAAAGAACGCATGAAAGAAATCGTCAAAATCGCCGATGAATCGCCCTACCCCAGCTACGACGTCGTCGAACAATACGTCCACGCACAACCCCAAGAGGCGAACCATGAGTGAGTTGCAATTCCGTGAAGCGCTCGGCCGCGCCCTCAAAGAAGAACTCGAAGCCGATAAAAACACCTTCCTCATGGGCGAAGAAGTCGCCCAATATAACGGCGCCTATAAAGTTTCAGAAGGCCTACTCGACCAATTCGGCGACAAGCGCATCATCGACACACCCATCGCAGAGCTCGGTTTTGTCGGCCTCGGCATTGGCGCAGCCCTCTACGGACTGCGCCCGATCATCGAGGTCATGACCTTCAACTTCGCCATGCTGTCGCTCGATGCAGTGGTCAATACCGCCGCCAAAACGCGCATGATGTCCGCCGGCAAACTCGGCTGCCCCGTCGTCGTGCGTGGACCCACAGGCGCCGGTGGTGCCCTCGCCGCACAACACTCCCAAGCCCTAGAGCAACAATATACCCATATCCCAGGCCTAAAAGTCGTCTCGCCCTCGACGCCAGCCGACGCCTACGGCCTGCTGCGTAGCGCCATCCAAGATCCCGACCCCGTGATCTTTATGGAACACGAATCGCTCTACGGTACCCGCGGCGACGTGCCCGATGAGCCCTACACCATCCCCATCGGCAAAGCGGATATCAAACGCGAAGGCAAAGACGTCACCATCATCTCGTGGAGCCGGCAAATGCGCCAGCTCATGGAATGGTCCGAAAAACTCGTCGAAGAAACCAACCAAGATATCGAACTCCTCGACCTGCGAACCCTCCGACCGCTCGACCGCGACGCCATCGTGCAATCGGTCCAAAAAACCAACCGCGTCGTCATCGTCGAAGAAGGATGGGAACACTCCAGCGTCAGCGCCACCGTCTCAGACCTCATCCAACGCGAAGCCTTCGACTACCTGGATGCCCCCATCCTGCGCATCACCCAACGCGATGTGCCCATGCCCTACGCCCCACCCCTAGAAAAACACACGCTCCCCTCATTCGAGCGTATCAAAGAGGCCGTCTTAACGGTCTCCTACCAAAAATAAAGGAGGCCCACCCGATGGCGGACATCATCCAGATGACCCAACTGAGCCCCACCATGGAAGAAGGACTCCTGGTCGAATGGCTCGTAAAAGAAGGCGACAGCGTCGAAGTCGGTGACCTCATCGTCGAGATCGAAACCGATAAAGCCACCATGGAGATGGAATCCTACTTTGACGGAACCATCCTCAAAATCCTCGTCCAAGCCGACGAGAGCGTGCCCATCGGCGGCGCGCTCGCCATCATCGGCGAACCCGACGAAAATATCGACGACCTGCTCCAAGAAATCAAAAACCAAAGCGGCGCCTCCGTAGAACCAAGCGAAAGCGACGAGAAAAGCGACGCCGCCGAACAAAAGTCTGACGCCAAACAAGAACCCAAGACGGAAACTTCGAAAGCGGAAGATACGGAAATCGAAGACGCGCCCCAAGCCAAAACAAAGGCTCCAAGCGCACCAAAGAAATCCAAACGCAAAGCCGGAGAGCGTGTCCTCTCCTCGCCACTCGCACGGAAAATCGCCGAAAAACACGACCTCGACCTCGAAAATATCGACGGCTCTGGGCCCGGCGGTAGAATCATCCAACGCGATGTCGAAGAAGCCCTAGAACGCGGCACCAGCGCCCCCAAAAGTGCGCCCAAAGCCGCGACCGCGCCCACAGCCGAAGACCAGCGCATCAAACTCACGCCCATGCGCAAAGCCGTCGCGCAAAACACCACCGAAGCATGGAAGATCCCAGCCTTCATGCTCACACGAAAAATCCGCATGGACCAGCTGGTCGCGTTCCGAGCACAAATCAACGACGCGCTCAAAAACCAAGAAGACGCACCGCGCATCTCCATCAACGACCTCATCATCAAAGCCGTTGCACTCGCCCTGCAAGAAGTCCCGGAAGTCAACGTCGCCTTCCAAAACGATAGTATCCTGCAATACGGCACCACGCGCATCGGTATCGCCGTCGCCTTGGACGGTGGCCTGATCACCCCAGTCATCGAAAACGCAGAACATAAAGGCCTGCGCGAAATCGCCGTAGAAGTGCGCGAGCTCGCAGACCGCGCCCGTAACAAACGCCTCAAAGCCGAAGAGTACTCCAACGCCTCGTTCAGTATCTCGAACCTCGGCATGTTCGATATCGATCACTTCACCGCCGTGCTCAACCCGCCAGGCGCAGCCATCTTGGCCGTCGGCAAAAGCGCGCCGGAACTCGTGCCAGCAGACAACGATCGTGGCTTCACCCAACAAACCACCATGCACGTCACGCTCACCTGCGACCACCGCGCCATCGATGGCGCACTCGGCGCGCAGTGGCTCCAAGCGCTCGCACGCTACCTAGAAACGCCCGCCACCATGCTCCTCTAAGCACCGCGAATAAATCACAGGCACATCACTTACATGCGCAAGCATGCAAACTGAAAAGACGCTCCTTGGAGCGTCTTTTGTCTTTGTTTGCGGTGACTTAGCGCAGCAAAAGCGCGTGGGCCTTAGCCGTTTTTGATGACTTCTGTGAGGTGGCTACGCGCCACGACGCTGAGTGCGAGCACTTCTTCTGCGCCTTCGAAGATGCTGAGGACGCGTGCGTCGATGAAGTAGCGGCTGACGGGGTATTCTTCGGAATAGCCCATACCGCCGTGGATTTGCAGCGCTTCGCGCGTGACCCATTCTGCATCGCGGCAGCTCATGAGCTTGACCAAGGATGCTTCCATTTGGCCTTCGCCTTCGTCGAGCAGTTCGCAGACGTGGTAGGTCAGTTGGCGCGATGCCATGAGGCTTGCGGCCATTTGGGCGAGTTTTGCACTCGTCATGGAGAATTCTGCGAGCGGCTGTCCAAAAACGCTGCGTTCGCGTGCGTACGAGATGCCTTCGCGCAGAGCTGCTTCCATGAGGCCGACAGCGCGCGCGGCGGTTTGAATACGTCCGCCTGCAAAGCCTGCCATCTGCAGTTTAAAGCCTTCACCTTCGCCGGAGATGCGGTTTTCTTCGGGAACGAAGTAGTTCTCGAAGCTGACGCTAAATGAGTGCATACCGCGGTAGCCGATGGTGGGGATGGCTTGGCCTGCGACGGTACCGCCTTGGGGTTGGGTATATTCGAAGCGATGGTGATCATCGGTGGAGATCTTCGCTTCTTTTTCGACCAGGAACATAGTGAGGCCGCGCCAGCCGTCCGAGCGTTCGCCGGTGCGTGCGAGCAGGATGAAGGTGCTTGCGCGTCCTGCAAAGGTACACCAGGTTTTTTCACCGTTGATCAGGTAGCCGCCGTCGGTTTTCTTGGCGGTCACTTGCAGGCTTGCGACGTCGGAGCCGGCGTTGGGCTCGGTGACAGCGACGGAGATGAACTCTTTGCCTTGGGCGATACGCGGAAGCCATTTTTTCTTTTGCTCTTCGCTACCTCCCTTCAGGATTGCTTTCGAAGCGATCTCTGGGCGGGTGATGACGGATCCGCCTGCGCCGACGGATCCGCGGCTGAGTTCTTCTGTGGCGAGGCACATGGTGAGGTTATCGATGTAGGATCCGCCGTATTCTTCGGGGATGGAGATCCCGAATACGCCGAGGTCTACATATTCTTTGAGAAGGTCTTCGGGGATGATGTCGTCGTGGCGGTGGATATGTTCGGCCAGCGGCGCGACTTTTTCATCGGCGACGCGTGCGAAGGTGGCGCGGATTTCCTCGTGGTCGTCCGAGAGGCCGTAGGCACCGGAGTAGAGGCGATCTTTTTCGAGGAGTGCGCGTCCTACGCGGTCGAGGTTTTGCGAGCTGAGCGTTTCTGAGATGAAGCTGGTTTGCTCGCGCAGCAGTTGCACGGTTTGGTCGTCGACGCCGTAGCCATCGGGGTTAAAGATGGCACGTTCTGCGGTGCGTCGTGCGGCGGTGGCTGCGTAGATTTTGGCGAGGTCGGACTCGTAGGGCTGGTTTACACGTTGTGCAAAGCGCAGTGCGGCTTCGGCGGCTTCGACTTCGGCCAGCGAGCGTGCGAATTCGAAAGCTTCGGGCTGGATTTGGTCGAGTTTTTCACGCGAGAGGCGGCCATTTTCTTCGACGCGTGCTGCCAGTCCTTTGGCCATCACGCTCACCGCTTGACGTGCTGCGGTTACCGCTTGTTGAGCTTTCTCGAGAGTCACAATGCCTTCCCCGGTCAGATAGGTAGGAGGATGATGGAAAACAGGTGGTGGTGAGAATTCCGCAGACCACGACCTGTGCGCGCGCTGGAAGCTACCACAAGTTCTTGTGGGCATAAAGCTGAATCACCATTCATTTCTAGGATTCGGCGCACAAAAACGCGCACGCAGCGCGGATGATCCACGCTGCGTGTCTGGGCATGTGTAGGATTTACCACGGTGCGTTGGGCTTAGTCGTTTACTTTGAAGATGGGGTAGTAAACGAAATCGCCGCGCTGGTAGTCTTCGGCCAAGGTCGGTACTTCGTCGAAGGTGTAAACTTTGGGGTCAACTTCTGGGAGCCAGTTGTTGGCGGCACCGTAGTTTACGGACTGGATACCTTCGCTGTAGCGCGCGTAGTGGGTGTGGATGTGCTGGCGTCGGTTGATGCACTCGATGGCGCGGATATTCTTCACGACCATGCCTGCTTTCCAGCCGGCGGTGGTGATGACGCTTTGGCGCGAGGTGGCTTTGATGGTTGCGCGCGAAACGGGTCCACCGATGTAGTCGATGAAGATATTGACGCCGCGTCCGCCGGTGCGCTCTTGAACGATGCGCTGGAAGGTTGCTTCGGCTTCTTGGTACTTTTTGGTGTACTCTTCGTCTTTACGGTAGAGGCGCTCATCAAAGTACAAGTCTTTGAATTCACTGCGGTCTACAACGCCAATGCCGAGGTTTTCGGCGAGCTGGCGGCGGGCACCGGAGGAAGAGATTTGGACGGCATCGCAGCCTGCGCGGCGTGCGAGGTCGAGTTGTGCCAGGGTCACCCCGCCGCCCCAACCCCAGACGATGGGTGTGGGGTACTCGTTGTCATCGAGCATGAGGCGGAAGGTACCGTAGGCCAGGCGCCAGTTCGACCATGCGGTGGGGTAGCGGAGGCTGAAACCTGCCCACTGTGCCAAGCGCTCTTCGGTCGGTGCTTTGTCGGGGATACGGATGACCTGCTTTTGGTGCAGGCGCGTGGTTTTGGCGAGCATACCGATGGTGTTCTTCATGTCGTATCCAAAGATCCACTCTGGATACCCGAACTCATCCCATCCGCCGTTACAGAAGAGGATGGCGATATCCCCTTTCTTCACGGTGGTGACGTCGTCGCCGACTTCGATGATCTCGACGACACCGGCGTTGCCCATGACGATGCGGTCTTCGCCACGTTGTGCGGCGACATCGACGGGTTTACGGTCGATGATGTGTCCCATATTGCCTTCCCAGCATCCGTATAGCGGACGTGCGTATACGTGTTCTGGTCCGAGTGCAGGGATCTCGAAAGTTTCGCGCTTCAGTTCGGCTTTGCCAGGGTCTTTTCCTTCACCTTTATGAATGACCCATGCGTCCGTCTTCAATGTCATACTACGATCCTCAATGGTAAATCGGCCTTTGCTAGCGCACTACCCACCCGGCTGTGCCTGATGACCGCTTTGCTCTCACCCCCTCCGTACCGTTGAACGGAGCGCACGTCAATGAATCGTGATTCATAATTGCATCTCCCCGCTTTCGAGGGCGGGGGCGTGGCGGTTTGGCGCGGATTAAAACCCCTCGCCTCTTGCATGGAAACGCGCTTCGATTACGCTTCAAAGCGTATCCATATCTCGTCTCGACTGCACGGCTGGTTCTGTGCGCGGAGTTTTTCCATGAAACGGCACGCAATTTTTGCAAGCATTCTCCTGTCTTCCTCACTTCTTGGCGCTTGCGGTGGGCAAAACGACGACATCGGCGAGATGGTACGGTGCGAGTATGAGACCACTGACTTATCGTGGGACGACACCTACCAGGACGACCAAAGCTACGCGTCATGGGTTGAGGGCTTCTCCAACGAATACGTTGTTCGTTTACTCGAGGATGAAGCGGTTTTGACGGTGCGGGCAGGAGAAGCGAACCCACGCTTTTTCGAAAACGCCTCGGGCTGTTTCGATTATACGGAAATTCCTGTGAAGGTTACGTTAACAAGCGGTGAAGCGCGTTGGACCCAAGAGATCGCGGTGGAATCGCATGATGGCATGTCTGCGGATGAAGGTCTGAAAGGCAGCGTCTATTTGGAGGATGTTCAGCCGCTCGCAAAATTCGTTACGCTCCCAGAGATTCAGGCCAACGAAACCATTCTTGGCGCTGTGGTGGAGCTCTCGCTGAGCGACGCGTCCGGCATTACGCTCGATGCATCGTTAAGCATTGAAGGGCAGCATGGCTCAGGCAAGGACGCGGGGATATCAGAGCGGCGCGCGCCGTGGTTTAAGGTCCAAGTTCCCGCGTCCGATCTGCCCGATTAACCGGACGATTTGGACGTAAACGTGTAGTTTGCGTCCTTTTCGATACGTCGCATGGTCTCTTGGTAGGTTTGCTCGAAGCGTTCGACCAAGCCTTTGGGCGCGTGGGTGCAGCTATGGACGAGCACCCGCGCAAAATCGCAGTAGTCTTGTTTGCGCTCTTGGCCCCAGCCTTCGGGCGGTGAGCTATAGATGGCGCGGACGTTCGATAGTTTATCTGCGACTTTGATGGCCTGGGCTGCTTCGCTGAGTGTGGGTGCGTGGGCGACTTCGAGTTGCTTACGCTCGCGGCTATTGAGGCGCATATCGTCCGTGAGTTCACGCACGAGCGAGGCGACACGTTTACCGAAGCGCTCTTCGAGTTCCAAGAAGGTCACGCCGACGTCTTCTACGCTATCGTGCAGGACGGCGGCGGCGAGTATTTCTTCGTCGTCGATGCCTTCGAGCGTAAGCAGCTGCGCCACCTCAAGGAGGTGGTTGATGTACGGGGCTCCGTACACGCCTTTACGTTTTTGGTCGCGGTGCCGTACGGCTGCAAAGCGCGCGGCATTGATAAATAATTTCATGCTGCCATCTCACGGGGCCATGCCTTGTGAGATAGAGCGCTCTGCGTGTGGGGTCAAGCAGGTGGGGTAGCGGATGCGCGGGATGTTTCGATGGACACCCCACGCATCAGCGGTGTTTTAGCGACTGACGATGGTGCACGATCCGTGGCCGAAGAGGCCTTGGTTGATCGCGAGTCCGACCTTTGCGTTTTCGACTTGGCGGCCTTCGGCTTCGCCGCGCAATTGCCAAGTTAATTCACATACTTGCTGAATTGCTTGGGCGGGCACGGCCTCACCAAAGCAGGACAATCCACCAGAGGGGTTTACGGGGATACGTCCACCGACGGTGGTTGCGCCTTCGCGGACCAATCGTTCGGCTTCGCCTTCTTTGGCGATGCCGATGTGCTCGTACCAGTCGAGTTCTAGGGCGCTCGAAAGGTCGTAAACTTCTGCGACGCTGAGGTCGTCCGGGCCGAGCCCTGCTTCGTTGTAGGCGTCTTGTGCGACGGAGGTTTTGAAGCTGAATTCGGGGAGTGGACGTGCGACCGCCGAATCGGTTGCCAGGTTTGGCATTTCGATGGTGGTTTGCGGGAAGGTGGGCGTGGTGGTCGCAACGGCGCGGATTTTCACGTAGTCGTTACGCTTGGCGTTTTTCTTCGCCCATTCTTCCGAGGTGAGGATCAGTGCTGCGGCGCCGTCGCTTGTTGCACAGATATGCAGCAGGCGCAGCGGGTCTGCGACCATGGGCGACTTCAGGATATCTTCTTCGGTGAAGGCTTTTTTGTAACGCGCGTAGGGGTTACTGAGTCCGTGGCGCGCGTTTTTGATTTTCACCAAGTTGAAATCATTTTCGGTGGCGCCGTAGAGGTCCATCCGTCGGCGTGCGTAGAGGCCGAAGTAGGTTGGGTTGGTGATGCCTTGCAAGCGAAAGCGCAGCCAGTCTGGATCGTGCCAACGCTCTCCGCCTGTGGGCGCGAGAAAGCCTTTGGGCGTGGTGTCGGATCCGATGACGAGCGCGACGTCACACAGGCCGGCTTTGATTTGGGCTCGTGCTTGTGCGATCGCTTGCGCTCCCGAGGCGCATGCTGCGTAAGATGTTGAAATCTGAGCGCCATTCCAGCCGAGCGCTTGTGCGAATGTGGCGCCGGCAACGTAGCCTGGGTAGCCGTTACGGACGGTGGCTGCACCGGCGACGTACTGGACATCGGTCCATTTGATGCCTGCATCTTCGAGGGCACGGTGGGCGGCGACAACGCCGTACTCCACAAAGTTACGTCCCCATTTCCCCCATTCGTGCATTCCAGCACCGAGGATTACTGCTTCGCGGCTCATTTACGCCTCCTCTTGGATCGGCTGAAATTTCCAAACGAGTTTATCGCCTTCGTCGTCGGTATATCCGCGCTCGAGGATCACTTCGACGCGGTCACCGGCTTTGAGGTCTTTGGCATTGACGCCGTCTTTGGCGCGTCCTAGGACCACCATTTTCTCTTTTTCGAGTTCGACGGCGACGATGGCGAAGGGCTGGAATGGCTCGTCGGCGATGAAGGGTTTGGGTGGTGCGTAGGATGCACTGGTGACGGACCAGACCTTTCCTGTGCGGCTGAGCTCGACTTCTTCGAGTTCAGAGCCACCGCAGTAGGGGTTTCTGCATCGCGTGCTTTCGATGGGGAAGTAGTAGCTGCTACAGGCGGTGCAGCGGCTACCGATCAGCGCGGGCGCATCGGTGTTGGTGGTGAACCAACCTTCGATGGCCGGTTTGGCGTCGGATGTGGACATGAAAGCCTTGAGTAAGAGGGAATTCGATACGCCTCCGCCCTCGAAAGGAGAAGGCCCATCACGTCGCAAGCGTCGCAGCATATGCACGCGCTGATTGCAACGTGTTCTAGTCTTGTCGGCACCCTACAAAGATGCGACGCTGAGCGCAAGCGAACACTCGGGCTGACGCCCTCGTTCAGTGATCACTGAGCGACAGCGAAGCTGGAGCGATCACTGAGTGAGCGAAGCGAACGATCACTGCTTATGCATTCTTCGACATTCGCGCTGGGCTTTGCTGAAGGCGCGATCGAGGCCTGAAGTGCGCATTTTGATGTAGCGCTGCACCCAGCCACCATCTTTTAGGTAGACGGGGTACTCAATACTCATCGCCCCCGCTTCCGAAATGGTGCCTGTACCGAAACGACTCTTCAGTGGAACTTCAAAGTAGATGGTATTTCCGGCGACGCGTGAGATGGGATAGGTTTCCGCTGCGAGCACACTCGCTTTGGCGATGATTTCTTGTTTCGAATAATCTTTGGCGCCGTCTTGATTACCATCGGCCACCGCATACTCGATCACAAAATCAGCGTATTTTTTAGCTTCGGGTTGGCATTTAACAAAGAGAAGGACCAAGGGCGGCTGATCGCCGTCGTAGGTAGACGGACGGGCTTGGGCAACGGGCTTGGATTCCCACTGGTCGTCCTCCGGCGCGTTGTAGGTCCAAGTTTTACCGCAAGCTGACAGCAACATCGCAGCGCAAAGCGCAAGAAGCAACGTCTTGTTCATCATCCTTCTCCGTCCACAATCTAGATACGCAACGCGCCCACCTTCCCATTTCTCTACCCAAAACGCAATCGCGCCGGCTTCGCCGCTGCGCGCAATGATCGTTCGGCCGCTGGCCTCACTCAGTGATCGCGCGCATGCGGCTTCGCCGGCATGCTTGCTCAGTGATCACTCCCAGCTTAAGGTGCCGCCGGTTTGATATTCGATGACTCGGGTTTCGAAGAAGTTTTTCTCCTTCTTCAGGTCCACCATCTCGCTCATCCATGGGAAAGGATTTTGCGCTTCGGGGTAGAGACCTTCGAGGCCAATCTGGGCGGCGCGACGGGTGGCGATGAACTTCATGTATTCTTCGACCATGCTGGCGTTCAAGCCGAGTACGCCGCGCGGCATGGCGTCATAAGCGAACTGAATTTCTAGGTGCATGGCTTCGTCGATCATTTGGCGGACTTCCGCTTGGAATGCCGGCGTCCACAGATGTGGATTTTCGAGTTTGATCTGGTTGATCGCATCGATGCCGAAGTTCATGTGCAGCGACTCATCGCGCATGATGTACTGGATTTGCTCTGCAGTGCCGACCATCTTGTTTCGACGGCCGAAGGACAGGAAGAGCACAAAGCCTGCGTAAAACCAGATGCCTTCAAAGATCACATAGAAGGCAATCAAGTCGCGCAGCAATTGTTGATCGGTTTCTGGCGTACCCGTTTGGAAGTTCGGATCGTTCAGCGATTGCGTATAGTTCAATGCCCACGCTGCCTTGGCATGAACGCTCGGCAGCTCTCGGTACATATTAAAGATTTCGCCTTGGTCCAGGTTCAGCGATTCCACAATGTAGTGAAAGCAGTGCGTGTGAATGGCTTCTTCGAAAGCTTGGCGTAGCAAATATTGGCGGCACTCAGGGTTGGTAAGATGTTTGTAGACGCCGAGGACTAAGTTGTTTGCGACAAGAGACTCGCTGGTGGAGAAAAAGCCGAGTGCTTGTTTCAGGACGCGTCGTTCGTCATCCGTCAAACCATTCGGATCCCCCCACATCGCGATATCCGCAGCCATGCTGATCTCGCTCGGCATCCAGTGATTCGCGCATGCAGCCAAATATTTGTCCCACGCCCAATGGTATTTCAAAGGCACGATCTGGTTCAAATCCGCGCGACAATTGATGATCTGTTTTTCATCGACGGACAACCTCCGCCCGCCAAGTTCTACTTGCTCCAAGCCAGTAAAACCGCCGGTCGTTTCTGAAGATGCCGAAGCTTGATGAAGAGTGGTTACGCTCCCTACAGATGCCGGCGCAGAAGTATTTTTATCCCAAAGGCTCATAAGTCAATCCCTCGTAAAACGATGCTCGTACGTATATTAGTGATAACAATGATCGTAGATACGCCGACACGTACGAATATTGGAAATAGCTGAAATCAATTGAAAATTTACTGACACGCCTCGCAGGACGGATCGTCGATAGCGCAGGCTTGTGGGGCGGTTGGGGTGCCTTCTTGGAGGGTCGTGGCCACAGGACGCGACGATGGCGAGGTGGCTGGCGCTGCGGTTGGGCGTGCTGCGGGGGCTGGTGTTGCGTGTTGGCTTACGGCGTTCAGGCGATGGTCGGTGATGGTGGTTTTTTCTACGTGCGTGGCGCTGGTGGAGCGCAGGTAATAGGTGGTTTTGAGTCCACGGATCCACGCGAGTTTGTAGAGCTCATCGAGTTTGGGGCCTGAGGGCTGTGCCATATAGAGGTTGATACTCTGGGATTGATCGAGCCACTTTTGACGTCGTGAGCCGGCTTCCACGAGCCAGCGGGCGTCGATTTCGAAGGCGCATTTGTACAGGACTTTGAGGTCTTCTGGGATGCGGTCGATGGCTTGGACGCTGCCGTCGTAATATTTCAGGTCGTTGATCATGACGTCGTCCCAGAGGTCGAGGTCTTTCAGGTCTTGGACCAGGTAGGGGTTGATGACGGTGAACTCGCCGGAGAGGTTCGATTTGACGTAGAGGTTTTGGTAGGTGGGTTCGATGGACTGCGAGATGCCGACGATATTGGCGATGGTTGCGGTGGGCGCAATCGCCATGCAGTTCGAGTTACGCATGCCGGTGGTTTGCACGCGTTGGCGCAGTGCGTCCCAGTCGAGCGTTTGGGTTTGGTCTTGCTCCAAGAAGTCTTCGCCGCGCTCTTGTTTCAGGCGTTCGATGGAGTCGATGGGCAGGATACCTTGTTGCCAGAGGCTACCTTGGAAGGTGCTGTAGGCGCCGCGTTCTTGTGCGAGGTCACAGGAGGCTTCGATGGCGAAGTAGCTGATATGTTCCATCGACTTATCGGCAAATTCGACGGCGGCGTGTGATTCGTAGGGCAGGCGCAGCAGGTGAAGGGCGTCTTGGAAGCCCATCACGCCGAGCCCTACGGGACGGTGGCGGAGGTTCGAGGCGCGTGCGGCGGGGACGGCGTAGTAGTTATAGTCGATGACGTTATCGAGCATGCGCATGGCCGTGCGGATGGTTTTGCGCAGGCGTTCGACATCGAGGGCGCCGTTGTGGATGTGTTGCGGCAGATTCACCGAACCGAGGTTACAGACGGCGATTTCTTTACCGGCGGAGGTATTGAGGGTGATTTCGGTGCAGAGGTTTGAGGAGTGCACCACGCCGACGTGTTGTTGCGGGCTTCGGATATTGCAGGGGTCTTTGAAACAGAACCAAGGGTGGCCGGTTTCAAAAAGCACGGTGAGCATTTTACGCCAGAGCGCGACGGCGGAAACGGTTTTGGCGTTGGTGATTTTGCCGTTTTTAAACGCTTCTTCGTACGCCACGTATGCGCTTTCGAAAGCTTGGCCATACAGACTGTGCAGGTCTGGAACGTCATCGGGCGAGAAGAGGGTCCATTCCGCGTTTCGGAGCACTCTTTTGACAAAGAGGTCGGGGATCCAGTTGGCGGTATTCATGTCGTGGGTGCGTCGGCGGTCGTCGCCGGAGTTTTTACGCAGGTCCAAGAACTCTTCGATATCTTTATGCCAGGTTTCCAGGTAGCCGCAGACGGCGCCTTTACGTTTACCGCCTTGGTTGACGGCGATGGCGGTATCGTTGGCCACTTTCAGGAAGGGGACCACGCCTTGGGATTTGCCGTTGGTGCCGTGGATATGGGCACCGAGCGCGCGAACGTTGGTCCAGTCATTGCCGAGCCCTCCTGCGAATTTGGAAAGGAGGGCATTGTCTTTGAGGGCGTCGTAGATGCCGCCAAGCTCGTCCGGAATGGTGGTTAGGTAACAGCTCGAAAGTTGGGGGCGGAGGGTTCCGGCGTTGAAGAGCGTGGGTGTGGAGCACATGAAGTCGAAGCTCGAGAGGAGCTCGTAGAACTCGATGGCGCGTTTTTCGCGGTCGATCTCGTGGATGGCGAGTCCCATGGCGATGCGCATAAAGAAGGCTTGTGGGAGTTCGATGCGCGTTTGGTGGTGGTGGATGAGGTAGCGATCGTAGAGGGTTTGCATGCCGTGGTAGTCGAACTGCAGATCGCGGTCGGGCAGCAGCGCGTTGGCTAGGCGCTCAAGGTCGTAGTTCAGGAGCTCACCGTCGAGGCGTTCGTGTGCCACGGCGAAGCGCACATAATCCTGAAAATATTCAGGATATTTGTGCTTCATCTCCTCGTGCGTGATGTGTTGTTGGGCGTGGGTATGGTGGGTGTCCATGACGGCGCCGCAGGCTTCGGATCGCAGGCGATCGAGGAGCAGACGCGCGGCGACGCGTCCGTAGTTCGGTTCACGCTCGATGTGTTGGCGGCTTGCCAGAACGAGTGCGCTCGAGAGTTCGTTTTCTGTGACGCCGTCGTAGAGGTTATAGAGGGTGTCTTGGAGGATTTTCTCTGGCGCGACGTTCTCGATGCCGTTGCAGGCTTCGTGGATCAGGGTTGCGAGGCGGGTACGATCGAGGGGTCGCTGGGTTCCGTCGCGTTGTGTGATGTGGAATGTCGGTTCCGCGGCCACGTTTTGCGCTTTGGCTTGTGCTCGCTCTTGTGCCCGCTGCTCTCGATAGAGCACGTAGGCGCGCGCGACTTTGTGGTGACCTGAGCGCATGAGCGCGAGTTCCACGTAGTCTTGGATATCTTCGATATGCGCTGCGCCGCCGGTGGGCAGGCTGCGGGTTACGCCCGTGGTGACTTCGTGCGTGAGGGCATCGACTTGTTCTTTGAGCCTGCTGGAGCCTGCGGCGGTTTCGCCTTCGATGGCGAGGAATGCTTTGGTGAGCGCAAGCCTAATTTTTTGTGGATCGAAGGGTGTGATGCTGCCGTTGCGTCGGATGACTCTGTAGGTCTGCTCTTGGGTGGCGGTTTCGCGCGTTTCGGCAGGGGTAGCAGCGTTTTTTTCGGGATAGGTTGCGGACGGAATTGCGCTCACGATCTTTCTCTGGGTCGACGCGGCCACAAGGGATCGTTCTCGCCTTGATCGCGCGTGTTTTAAGGGGTCTTCGATCGTCTGACTCCCGCAGGGGTCTCGACGTCGCTTCAGCGAAGCCAGCATAAGCCACACTACATCTAGTGGTCAAACGAATTGCGAGCACAAGATAGGGCGGTTCTCACAGATGACGTTTCTGACGGAGCTTGCGCATTTTCCGGCGGATTTTTCTCGGCTGGGCGTAAAATACGTGTCGCGATTGCGTGTGTTGAAAGCGGAAAACCGGCGCAACGTGTTGAGCTTCTTGCATTGTGGACCTATTAGAAACGAGGACATGCGTTTATTTGGGCCTGATGAGGCAATGTCGATGACTTCACCTCCGCACTCTTCGTCTTCTGACAATACTTTGGATGTCACCGCGCGTTTACGCGACGTAGCGCCTTATCTATGGACTTCGCTCTTTTGGATTTTGGTTGGCGGGCTCTTAAGCGCTGCCACGGCCAACACGCCCACGCGCGTGATCATGTGGATGAGCGCCTACCTCACACTCGTCGGCGGCGTTGTGCATGCGGCGCTGTTTGTCGGCCAGGCGCATCTTGCGCGCATTCTGCCCTCCCCTCGTCTTTCTGCCATTCAATCCATCGTTTTCCATCTTGGCAGTGCCGCCGTGATCGGCGGCGTGCTGACACGCGCGCAGTGGCTAACCAATGTGGGCACGCTCGTATTCGATCTCTCGCTGCTGATGTTCTTTATGGCCGTGCAAGACGCGCGCAACAGCAAATGGCTATGGCCGTACCGCCTTGCAATCGCCTTTGTGGGTGTGAGCAGTGTTGTGGGAATTTTTTTGTCGCTGATGATCGAGCATTAATGGTACTGCTAGGCACGTTAGCGTCACTCAACATACACCGCGAAAGTCCCACTTCTGTTTGATGCACGGCGGCGATATTCTGCACGCCCGTCCCCCTTCTGTCTCGCACAGCGAGACATCTTTCCATGTAGCTGGGTTACATTCAGCGCGCATGTCCCCCTTCTGTCTCGCATAGCGAGACATCTTCCCCCATTTTGGGGGAAGAGGACTGTCAGCATACTTATCTGCGGCCGCCTTCCCCAAAATGGGGAAGGTGCCCGAAGGGCGGAAGGGGACAGGCGCGCCGAATTACCCTAGACGCACGCTCGCGGAGCCGGAGCGATCACTGAATCCGAACCGTATGGTTACTGGTGCGCCCGAAGGTTTCTGGATAGTACATCTCTTCGGCTTTGGCGGGTGGGACGACGAAGGTGCCGGGGGTGGTGGCGCGCACCACGTAGGTATATTCGTAGACGCCGGCGGGGAGGATGTTTGCGAAGGCTTCGGCGCGCTCATCGCGGAGGTTTTGGTGGGTATACCAGCGCGCAAAGCCCCACCAGAAGGGACGGACTTTGTCGTGGGTATCGGCGTCTTTGGGCAGGGATTCTGTCACGGCGAGGGCGGGGTTCAGCGCTTCGAATCCTGCGGGGAGTGGATCGATGAGTGCGACGTGGTGGCGGCGCGCGGGTGCAACCATGGTGACGCGCACGCGGACGCGTTCGCCAAGGCGGACGTTCCAAGTGCCGTCTTCGGCTTGGGTGACGGCGTAGGGGTCGTCGAGGCCTTCGTAGGTACGGGTGACGGAAAAGCCGTGTTCCGCGGGCGGGACGCTGAGGTCTTTGAGCGCGTAGCGCATACCAAGTCGGTAATAGAGGCGGCCTTTACCAAGCTTTTGGAGGGTGATCTGTGCGTTGTCCGCATTGTGTGCTGTGACAACATCCTGCATGGGGATGGTGGTGTGCTGGTAATCGAGGCTTCGGCCTTTGAAGCGGTGTTCGCCTGCAAAGCCTTTGCCAAGCCAGAGGTTTGCAACAAAGTTGGGGGTTTGCGCTTCGTAGGTATCGAAGTACTTTCTGAGCGCGAGCAGCACAAAGGCGTTTTCTTGGGTGTTGAGCCAGCGGCCGTGGGTTTTATGTGTCTCCAATCCTCGTACGAGTTTCGGAATAAGGTCGCTTTGGGGCTGCGTATGCATCCATGCTTCCAACAGGATGGCGTCTGTGCGGCGGCTCGAGTGCATGAGCACGTAGTTTTCCTCGTCGCTGTACGAGGTGGTGAATTGGGCTGTGGCGGATGTTTCTTCGGTGAGGTTTTCTACGTAGCGTGTGAGGTTGCGGACACGGTCTTTGGCGTCGCCTTCGGGTTTGAGGGTGCTCAGGATCCAGCCGATGGCTTCCAAGGAGAGCGCCTTTTGCGGCGTTTTCTGGCTCAATGCTACCACGTCCTTTTGCACGTCGTCGCCAAAGAGCGAGCGTACGTAGAAGGCATAGGCGCGCACGGTATTTTTGGTTTGCTCGCTGTAGTCAGAGGGCAGCGCTCTTTCGATATTTTGCAAGAATCGTTGGGCGCGTTGTAGCAGTTTGGCGTCGACGGTGTATCCGGCTTCTTGTGCGCGCCACAGCGCGTGTGCCACGTGAACTTCTGCGAACACAAAGCGCGTACGTTCGCTATGCGACCAGAGGTAGAATCCACCGTCGTGGCGTTGCAGGCGTCCAAGTTTGGCGAGGTCGCGTTCGATGGCTTTTTTAAGCTCCTCTTCCTTCGGTAGGCTTTCGCTTTCGAAGGCGGAGAGGACCGGGGTAAGCGCCGTGACCCCTAGGATCCTGGATGCGATTTGCTCCGCGTTTTCAAAGGGATAGCCCACAAGATAGAGGAGCGCATCGGTGAGCGATTGCACAGCGCTCGAGGAAGTTGTGACTTCGAGGGCGCCAAAGGATGGAATGGCGTTGGTGGGCGGAAGCACGGGCTGGCGCAGGACATCATCGTTGCCGTCAATGGTGCCGTAGGTGGCGAAGGCTTCGGTGGTGGTGGGTGTCCAGACGGGGAAACTTTGGGTGGAGGCATCGGCGTAGCTGCCGCTCGTGGCGGCGATTTGCAGGTGTGCGGTACCGGGTTGGTCGGCTTCGGCCGCAAAGCGCACTTCGATGCGGTCGTTTGCGGGCACGCGCACGCGCTTGCCGTGCGCACCGGTCAGTTTGAGGTTGGTTGCGCGTGCGACCACGTCGACGTCAAGCGGACGGTCGGTTTGGTTTTGTATGACCACGGGGATGTCCAGACGATCGCCGTAGTTGAGGAATCTTGGCGGTGATGGACGCACCATGAGCGGGAGGCGTGCGGTGATGTTTTTCTCTGCCGTGCCGAATTGTTCTGCACCGCGCGAGGCCACGGCCATGACGCGATAGCGCGTCAGGTTGTCGGGCAGATCAAAGCTCACACGCGCGCGTCCATTGGCGTCGGTGAGGCTACGTGCGGCAAAGACGGCCAAGGGATTGAAGTCTTGGCGCACATTGATGCTGGCATCGGCGCCACCGCCTACGGCAGCGTCGGCGGAATCGTCTGCGGCCATACTTTTCATCATCATGGCATTGCGTGCCATCATGCGTGGCGCGGGTGCGCCGCCCATGCCCATACTCTCCGCTTCATACATGATTTGCTCATCGCCTTGGGCGTCATTTGCCAAGAGGTCTTGGCTTGTGGCGAGCACCAAGAAGGCGTGCAAGTCCATGTCTTGGGTCTCTTGCGACATATTGGGGTAGAAGCTTTCGAGGGGATTTTGCAGCGTATATTGCGTAAGCGCCAAGATGGCTTCGTCGACGGCGATGAGTGTGAGGTGCGCGCGGTCTGCGGGACGGCCGTCGGCGTCTTTCACCACGAGGTCTACGTGCGTGGCGGCGCCTGGCGAAAGTGCTTCGGCTTGGGGCGTGAGCTCAATGTGCAGTGCTTTACGTTCTGGGGGCACTTGGAGTTCGATATTGCCTGCGGCCCAGGCGGGTCGCTCGCCTGCATTTTTGAGCGCTTTGCCTTGGTTATCGACGCGCGCGGTGTCACCGACCAAATCCACTTGAATGCCCACGTTCGGCACATCTTTTTCTGTGAGTTTCCATGTAAATGCATGGCTATCGCCTTCGAAGGCGACGCGTTGCTGGGTGACGATGCCCCCTTGGCGGACGGTGATGAGGGCTTCTGCGTTTTTAAAGGGCGCGAGCATCATGATGGTTGCTGTATCACCGACTTTGTAGCTTTCTTGGTCGGGGATCATGCGCACTTCTTGTTGTTGTGCGCGTCGGTCGGGTGGTGCGGCTTGGTTGCCTACCCAGACGCGGAGCTCACTCGTATTGGGGCGGCCAAGGTCGTCGTACACGGTGGCGCGGACAAGCCAAGCGCCAGACTTTTTCGGTGTGAATTCACAGGGTTGCGCGCTGTCTTTGGACTGGACATCACAGCGCAGGGTGTCGGTTTCGACTTCGTCGTAGCGGCCGTTTTTGTATTGCCAGTCGAGGCGTGCGGCGGTCATTTTGACGGCGTGTCCTGTTTGGATGGCGCCGTCGATATCGGTCACGATGCTCTCGATGGTGAAGGTTTTTCCTGCTTCGACAAAGTTTTTCTCGGTGCGCAGGCCGACGTAGCGATCGCTTGGGTGGACAAGCAAGGTGGTGCTTGCTTGCCATGTTTGTCTGTTGACATCTTCGACGGCTGCTTGTGCAGAGACGGTCATGGGCAGCGCGGGTTTGACGCCTTCGAAGGCGAGGGAGATGCGGTGTTGACCGCTGGCGTCGGTGGTGCCTTCCAATCTTTCTACACTGGAACGAACGCCGGCGCTTCCGCCCCACCACCACCATGGGTTCCAGCGTCCAAATTGATAGTCTTGTTGGTTGGGTGGTGTGTAGCGTCCTTCGTTGCTTTGTAGAGTCCATCGCACGGGGGCTTCGGACAATCCGCCGCCGGCGTAGTAGTCGGCTTGCACAGCAAGTTCTGTTTGTGCGCCAACCAAGAACGGTCCGTCTGATTTGCTGACATTGACTTCGAATTCTGGGCGGCGGAATTCTTGGATTTGGAAGCCGTGATCCACCGATTGCGCGCCGGATGGAAGATCGGCGTGTTGGATATTCACGCTCAGCGTGGCGTATCCAAGGTTTACGTCATCGGGGAGGTCAAATGCGAGATCGAATGCGCCGTCGGCATCGATCATCACGTCTCCCTCGGCGAGGGTGTTACGGCGTGGGCCGCGCACGGTATAGGTTGCGGTGGCGTCTGTGGGGATGCGCAAACTTTGGTCGCGTTGTGTACGTGCAAAACGCACCCAGCCTTTCACATGCACGGATTCGCCAGGTTGGTAGATGGCGCGGTCGTCGAACAGGTGGCTTAAGAGGTGTGTTTGTTGCGTTGTTGCTTGCCATCGACTGATTTCATCGCCGGCGTAGGCGTGCTGTCGTTCCGGCAGGAAGGCGGAATCGCCATCTTTGCGCGCGATGAGCAAGGTTTCGGTCGCTTTGATCGCACGTTTCCTTGGTTCGAACGCGAGTGTGGCCATACCGCTTGCGTCGGTACGTCCGGTGATATTGTCACGCCCTGCCAAGTGCACTTCCGCGCCTTCGATGGGTGCACCATTCGAAAGCTGGGCGGTCCAAGCGAGCATTTGTTTTCCGTCCCAGCTCGCGTGCAAACTCAGGTCGGTGACTTGAATCCAAGTGAGAATTTCGGGGATATATGGTCGCCGATAGATGTCATTTTTGCGCTGACTCTTGGTTTCGAGGACTTCGATCTGCAAAATCACGTGTCCTTTGCCGTTGGGGTTCAGCGCACGTTGCAGGTCGATGAGGGTTTCGGTGAGTTCGTCGGGGGTATGTTTGAGCGTGAGCGTCTCGTCCCACGCGAGCTTACCTGGCGGTGTAGCAGAGGATTTTTGCGTTTGATTGTATGTATAACGCGCCTCGTTACGCTTCTGGACGAATCCAAGATAGCCGCTCCAATCTTCTGGGGTGACGGACCATGCGCGCACGCGCACTTTATCGTAATTCTGGTGATAGAAAGGAAACTTGCCTTGGAGTGCTGGGTCCAAGGTGGTGAGCATATCGGTGGCCGCGCCAAGCATTTGCGGAGCCTCGCCGATGTGGAAGGTGAGTTGGGTGGGTTTGGCAAGCGTTTGGCCGTGGGTGTCTTTGATGGATGCGTCGAGGGTGACGGTATAGGTGGTGCGGGCTTTAAAGTTTCCACGCAACGTCAGACGACCGTATTCTACGCGCGTTTCTAGATTCGAAACCTCAGGCGATACGGAGACTTGTTTGGCCTGAAAGGCGTCCTCATCGAGCGGGTTGTTAAAGTTCACGTACCATTGGCCGTTGGGTGCACAGGGCGCGCTTTTTTCGCAGCTTTGGTAGGTAACTTTGAGCGCATCGAAGGTACGAAAGCTGCGCTCTTGGACTTGTGTTGTGGTGCGGGGCCCTTCGGCCGACGGTGCGCCTTTACGCAAACGCGTGGTGACTTTGGTTGCTGCGGGCAGAGCCTCTTTGGTACGGAAGGCTATCCAGCGGCCATCTTTGGCATTTGCAAGGGCGCGTTTGGCGGCGTCATCACGGTCGATTTCTTGGTCTGTGGCTTGGACAAGTTCGTATATACTTCCGCGGGCTTCGACCTCGATCCATTGGAGTATTTCTTGGTCGTCGATACGCTGGTCGAATTGCAGCACAAAGATGGGCGTACGCACGTTGCCTTCGCCTGTGGGCAGACTTTGTTCGATTTGTACGGCGGGCGTTTGAAAGGTCCACGCGTCTGCATTTTCTAAGGACGCACCGGATGCTGACACCAGTGCTGCATTTGGCGTTACAGTAAACGCGCTTGCCATGGGAAAGCGCCCATCTGCAGGATCGAAGATGGCGGTTTGGGTGCCCACCCAACGCCACGTGCCCTCGAGGGCGGGAGAGATGGTGGCGGGCACAACTTTTGAGGCATCTTGATGGCCTGTGAGCGGCACTACGCCCTGTGAGAAAGTGAGGCTCAGTTTGGGCGCGAGTTCCACGTTGCCTTCGGGCTGATAACGGCGGAGCGTCAGCGTGCTGTCGGCGGCTTCTGGTGGAGCGCCGGCGTGATTCGATGGTGGCGGAAATGCTTTTTCCACCGTTTTACCCGCGCGTGGTGCGGGTTTGGACGTTGTACGCAGCGCAAAATCCACTTGCGACGCCAAAGCTTCGGGCAATGCTTCTAGGCGACGATAGAGCGCATCGATGGTTTCTTGGGGCAGGGGCTCGCCGCTTACTTGGCGGTCCTGCGTCTTCGAAGGCGCAGGCGTTGATGCCTCGCGGATGCGCATACGCAAGCCGTTCGGAAGATCATCCGACATATCCAATACTCCTCCTTCGGCCTCCGCGGGATCGGCCTGCTGTCGATGACTGCAACTCACGGAGAGCAGCGCGACGACGCACAAAAAAACCAACACCCAACCGGGCGCGCTCGCCCCGTGCTTCACGGTAGATTGAAAGATACGCATTGGACGTGTCCGACGGTTCACGTGGTAGAAACTGACGCGGGATAGACGCGCAAGCGCCCCATTTGATTCATTGTAAGCAGTCCATGCACTGCCGACAAGGTCGTCCTATGCGCCGACCGCAACCGCGGCGACATTTTATTCATGCATTTTTGTCGCGATTTTTCTGATCTTTTTCGCAGTTTTTCTAGCTGATGGAGGAAGCGAATTGGAACACTGCGTTTCTATGCGGCAAAGAAAAGATCAAGGCTCGCAGAATTCGGCGTCCAGATATGCTTCGGCTGCTTCGCTGCGATCGGCTTCCCATGCGTCGGGGAGGCAACGCGTTGGGAAGATCCACAGGTCATCGTCCGCGTCTTTGCCCATGGTCGACTGATCGGCACAGACGTCTTGTTTGTCGCCACACGCCACAAAAGTCGCCTCGTCTGCGCAGTCGTCGTCCGTGTGCACGCGTCGTGCGTAGTACCCCTCACAATCGTCTCGCGTAGCGCATGCAGCTTCGTCTTGGGCATGGCATGCGACCGGATCGATGGTGATTGTGCACTCTTGTCCTTCGTATGGTTCACTAAAATCGATATCGTGTGCGTAGGTCCACCCTGTGGGCAGACAGCCATTCGAGAAATACCAGAGACCGCCGTCCGGATCGCGCGCCCAGGTCATCGCTTCGTCACATGCGGTATCCCCGTTCATACACCCGACTTTCTCATGCGAGATTTTACATACGCGTTCTTCATCCACATGGTCCGCGGAGAGCACCACGCATTCCTTTTCTGCTTCGCATGCGGTCACGTCGAGCGTCGTGCAATCCACGGGCTCCACAATGATATCGTCTTCTTCTTCCTTTTTATCTTCCTTTTGGTCGTTGCAACCTGCGGCCCACGCCATCGACGCACAAAACAATCCTGCATACAGTAACTTTTTCATGACCTGTCCTTTGGTTCGCATTTTTATTTCTCGTCTGCAGAAGATTTTCTGTTCTCGTCTCCATGACGGTAGCGAGGGGCGTCACCAAGAGCAAATCCCCCGCTTTCGAAAGCGGGGGCGATGGGATTAATCCTTGACCACAGGAAAGCTCGGATCGCCCCACGGTTGTTCTGGGTGATCGAGCATCAATTCTAAGAATATTGGTACGATGTGCGACATCAGGCGCGCGCTGTCGCGCACTTGGGCGCGGTTTACAGAGCTGTTCCACGTGGCGCCGCCATGCACGAGCTGATTGCGCAGCGTGTAAATGCGGTCAAAAATCACGTAGAGTAATTCCTCATTGTTACCGCTCGCCAGCGCGCGCTTCGCACGCGCTTTGCCGTATTCGAAATTGCGCTGCCACGTCGCTTCGTCGATTCTATCGGACTGATAATCCCAAAAGCTGCGAAATACATACGGATTGTCGAGCAATACGCGGATGCTTCCGGAAAACTCCTTCCATAGCAACGCGTTGATCTGATCGCGATCGTCCATCGCACAGATTTTATTCAGAAAATGTCGAAAGGCTTCCTGTTCCGAAGGAAAAACATCGTGACGCAACTCCGTGGCGTACGCTGCGTTGAACGCAATCCACAAGAAGATCAGCTGCCCGTCTTCATCGTCTGCGAGATTTGCACGCTGAAACCAACTCAACGCACGATGCAAACGCACGTTCAAGTTGGGCGGAAAGCGATCCCGCACCGCGCGATGACGTTCCTTTAACTGCTCAAATGTCTGCATCTTTTTCCCCGATGTTATCACACGCATGACCAAGCTGGTCCGCAGCTTAGCCCACAGAGCGTAAAAAAGACCAGCGGCGCTTTGCCCTAACCGCAAAGCGCCCGTTTGTCCGCAGTGACACATTCCGTGCAGATTTTTTATCGTTCAAAGACGCAAGGTGCGTTGGTGACGACCGCGCGGCTATTTACAAGCGCCATTTTGACAGCGTTGTCCCGCCGGACAATCATGCGCCGCTTCGCATGCCCGTGCTGCAGAGGCGCCTTCTTTCTCAAAGCACATGCCCGCGCGATACGCGCTCGCGCGCCCGCTTGCCGGCCCCCACATGCGGTCCATCGTAGCACGCCGCGCCTTTGCTCCTTCACTCACCGCACCGCAATCCTTCACCGTATCTACAAGAGCTGTCCAACGAAGGTCTTTTACATCGATGGGCGCACCTTGCCCTGTCTCCCCCGTGTGCTTTTGAAACACCACCCGGTCTTCAGCATCGACCACAAACAAGGGCTCGCCCAAGACCGACCATTGCGTGGTTTCTACGGCGTCGCCCTTACGATCCATGCCGTCGATCGCGTGGGCGAGTAAACCCACACGCTGGCCAGGTTTCAAGCCCTGCCCTACATCGCCATAATTGGTGTCTTCCCACACGATGCTTCCATCGGATTTTTGCTCCACCGGCATGGGATTGAACATCGCCCAGCGATCTCGTCCCACATACACCGTAAGATGCGCCGGTTGCGCATCGTCTGCGTCCCACAAGGTCTCGTCGACGTTGAGATCGATGGCTAGCACGCCTTCGATGACGCCATCACATGTACCGCGCGGCGTCAGATCTTCTTTGCCGTCCACCAAACGACTGCCCACCACCGGACCATCCTCAAGCCGCAAAGACGTAATGCTGCCCATCACAAGCAGATCACCAGACTGCGCCCAATCGCATACCGAAACCAACGCAACCTCTTCTGCGTCAGCATCCGCTACAACGCTCGGCAGGCCCGTTTGTTCAACGCCATCATTAGGGGATGCGTTGTTGTCACAACCAAAGAAGCCTACCCCACCAATGAACGCGGCCATCGCCGCCCTACGCATGCCATTTTTCATCTCAGCACCTCCATACCGCTTCATGGTAATTGAACCTGCACTCCAGTCTACCCCCCAAAATTTTTGCAAATGCACCGGCGGAAAAGAACGAGCCCGCGCGGGCGCGCGGGCAAATTTAGAATTTAGAATTTAGAATTACGCACGATCGAAACGCTCCCGATATTTCGAACTCCGCGCATGATCGTAACACCATCTGCAGTCCGATTTTTCATCCCGTACGGGCGGCTTGAAAGCCGCCCTTGGAGATCCGAAACGCCGCCGGTATTTCGAATCCCGCACGATCGAAACGCCACCGACATTTCGAACCCCTCCCGATCGAAACACCGTCGATATTTTGAAGTGCGGGCGGGCATAAAGCCCGCCCCTCCAGGGCGGCTCCAAAGCAAGTCGGACGAAATTTCGCGCGCGCTTACAATCCCCTTTCTAAATCCATAATTCATAATTCTAAATTGGAGTGCGGCGGCCAACGGCCGCCGCACTCCAGGATTTTTCCGCCCTTTAAATCGCAAAAAATAAAAAAATCTTTCACCCAATCACGCAACTTTTAGCGCGCGCAACCGATACGGCATGTAGGACTTCGTTCTGCAACAGGGTTTTCTTATGTCGGTATCGGATCAGCATGCTGCGCTTTCGATGGTGTTTCACGCCGCGTTGCCACAATTACTAGCGAAGGTGGGTCTGGATGATTTATTGCCGTCCATCGGTGCGCTCGAAGTTGGCGATCCGACGATGTTGGACGTTTTGCCGATTGAAGGCGCGGCGGATGCGTTGGTTGTCAGCAGGGGACCGCTAAAGCGATTTTTTATTGCAGAGATACAGCGCGCCCAGGACCCACAGAAGAGTAAAAGATGGTTATGGTACGGCGCGCAGGCTGTGCTGCGAGAGCAGTGCGATGGATATATTTTCATCATCGTCACCAACCAGAACTTGGTCGCGTGGGCACGAAATATCGCCGACAATCTACAGAACATGCATACCCGTTACATTGTGATGGATGCTTCGTCCTTTTCGACGGATTGGAGCGCAGAGCGGGTGCAGGAAAACGTAGGCGCCGCGCTGTTTACGCTCGCGATTCATGGCGATCAAGGTGCGCATTCGGCACTCGCGCAGCTCGTTTGGCAGGAAATTAAACGCCTGCGCAAGCAAGATAGCTTTGATCCACACCGTTTAGATATCTATACTAGAATTCTGGTTCAGAGCGCCCCAGTGGCATGGAGCCAATACGCAATGGAGCATGACATGGAATACCGCACTTGGTTTGACGAGCAAATGCATCGGAGCAAGCAGCAAGGCGTCGAGCAAGGGATCGAGAAAGGCATCGAGAAAGGTCTCCGCGCCTTGCGAAAGAGCCTGCTTGAGCTCGCAGCGCTACGAAACGTGGTGCTTTGCGCCCAAAGCACAGAACGTATCATGACGTGTGCGGATATCGATCAGCTGCAAACTTGGTTTCGGGTCGTCGCGACCGCCGAGGAAGGCTCGTTGGAGCTCTGAATACGCGCTCACGCCCTTACAAGCTCCTTTCTCAATTCTAAATTCTTCATTCTAAATTGAGCGCGGCGGCCTTTGGCCGCCGCGCTTTATCATTTATAGTAGAATTCTGGTTCAGAGCGCCCCACTGGCATGGAGCCAATGCGCAATGGAGTATGACATGGAATACCGCACTTGATTTGACGAGCAAATATATCAAAACAAACAGCAAGGCCCAGAGCGCTCGCATGCGAGCGCTCCAATTGAGAATTAAGAATTAGGAATTTAGAAAGGAGGTGATTTGGGCCGCCCACGCCGGTATCATCTCCTTTCTAAATTCTAAATTTTCTACTCTAAATTGGAGCGCCGCGGCCAACGGCCGCAGAGCGACCGTCCTCCTTTCTAAATTCTAAATTTTCTACTCTAAATTGGAGCGCCGCGGCCAACGGCCGCAGCGCAACTGCCCCCTAATCAAAAATGTTCAACCGCGATCGCAAATTCTGGGGATGGGGAACCACCACCCACCAAACACCCACACAAGTTGTGGATGTTGCACGCTATTTTCTTGCTGCCAAACTTAACGTAGCGCCAGGCGAACCGCGTGCTATCCCCACGCTCCGCAGCCTGCACATGCCCGCACCCAGATGCGATATCCCCAACGCTTTTGCGTCCATCATGACCCAAGAGCGCTACGATCGCGCGGTTCATACCTACGGCAAAGCCTTTCGTGACGTCGTCCGCGCGCTCGACGGCGATTTCTCGCCAGCGCCAGACTTGGTCGCTTATCCCCAAACCGAAGACGACATCGTGCGCATTTTGGCTTGGGCGGCCCAAGAAAATGTCGCGGTGATCCCCTACGGCGGCGGTTCAAGCGTCTGCGGCGGCATCGAATACCGCGGCGAACCGCACGATCACACCGCCGTCCTCAGCCTCGATCTCTGCAACCTGCGACGCGTCCTCGAAATCGACAAAGACTCGCGCACAGCACGTATCCAAGCAGGCGTCTACGGCCCAGACCTCGAAGATCAACTCAAACCCCACCACCTCAGCCTGCGCCACTTCCCACAATCCTTCGAGTTTTCAACACTCGGCGGGTGGATCGCCACGCGCGCTGGCGGACATTTTGCCACAAATTACACACATATCGACGATTTTGTGCAAAGTGTACGCATGGTCACGCCCCAAGGCATCCTCCAAACCCGCCGCCTGCCCGGCAACGGCGCCGGACCCCAAGAAGAAGGCCTCATACTCGGCTCTGAAGGCATCTTCGGCATCATCACCGAAGCATGGATGCGCCTACAAGACCGCCCCACTTACCGCGCAAACTGTACCGTGCATTTCCGCAGTTTCCACGAGGGAGTGGAAGCATGCAAAGCGCTGGCCCAATCGGGACTTTTCCCAGCCAACGCCCGCCTTATCGAAGCTGATGAAGCATTTTTTATGGGTGCAGGGGACGGGCAACACCACCTGCTACTCCTTGCTTTCGAATCCGCCACACACCCGCAAAAAGACGCGCTCCATACGGCCATGAAACTCTGCGAACAAACGGGCGGCACCTGCCTTACGCCGCGCTTTCGAGACGAAAAAGCATCCGGCGTCAGCACAACCTCCGACGCTGACGATTGGAAGCACGCCTTCACCCAAGCGCCGTACCTGCGCGACGAAATCGCCCGCGCCGGCTACATTATCGAAACCTTTGAAACCTGTACCACCTGGCAGAACTTCCCCGCCCTCGATGCCGCCATCCGCGCCGCCGCCAAACAAAGCGCCACAGACCGCTGCGGAAACCATATGATCACCTGCCGATTTACGCATTTGTACCCAGACGGCCCGGCGCCCTACTACACCGTCATCGCCAAAGGCCAAGCCGAACAACAACTCCAAGACTGGGACGCCATCAAAACCGCCGTATCGAACGCGATCATCGAACACGGCGCTACTATCACACACCACCACGCCGTCGGCAAAGACCACGCCCCATGGTACGCCCAACAAAACGATCCCCTATCCCTCGCCATGCTCCGCGCCGCCAAATCCACCGTCGACCCCCAAGGCATTCTGAATCCGAACACTCTTTTTGAGTTGTGAAGTATTCAGATGCTCGTGTTTGCATCTTCGCACCGTCGAAGTTTTCCCAAGCATACGGACGCTCAACCTTTACTTCCCCCTTCCTCATTTTCACGTTTTATTCTCCACTTTTCACTATATTGGGGTTTTATGGCAAGCACCCTCGACCAGCTCACGTACGATTATCTCATCATTGGTGCGGGCTCTGCGGGTTGCGTACTGGCGAATCGATTGAGCGAGGATCCGAATGTCAGTGTATGTCTGATCGAGGCGGGACCGGACGGCAATCCATGGCTGATCGACAACTGCAACCCCACCAACATGCTTTTTCTGATGACGAGCAAGAAGTACAATTGGTGTTATATGGCGGAGGGGAATGAGCGCACGGGGAATCGGAAGTTTTCTTGGCCGAGGGGGAAAACACTGGGTGGAAGCAGCGCGGTGAACGCGATGATTTATACGCGGGGGCATCCAGAGGATTACAATCATTGGGCGCGGCTCGGGTGCGAGGGCTGGGATTTTGATTCCGTTTTGCCTTTGTTTAAGCGCTCGGAGCGTCAGGCACGTGGTGAGGATGCGTATCACGGTGTAGACGGCCCGATGAACGTGGTGGATCCGAACTTTCACTTTCCTGCGAGCAAGGCGTTTTTGGAGGCATGTGAGGAGGCCGGTATTCCGCGCAATCCTGACATGAATGGCGCGAATTACGAGGGCGTGGACTTCTTTCAGATCACGCAGACCTTGGATGGATTGCGCGATCATGCGGCGACATCGTTTTTGCGTCCTGTGATGGATCGTCCGAATTTAACGGTACGCACGATGGCGCATGTGGAGCGCATTTTACTTGAGGGTCAGCGCGCGGTAGGCGTGTCATTGTTTGACATGAAGCGCGGGCGCAGGCGCGTGGAACTTCGGGCGAACAAAGAAGTGATATTGGCTGCGGGCGTCATCAACTCTCCACAGATCTTAAAATTGTCTGGCATTGGGCCGGCCGATGAACTTCGAGGGCATGGGATATCCGTGGTGAAGGACTTGCCCGGCGTAGGAGAAAATCTGCAGGACCATCCGGACGTGATTTTGCGCGCACGGGCAACGGCTGGCTCCACGCTTCGGACGCTGCCCACTCTTGGGTTATTGCGCTTTTTATTACGTTTCTACTCTCGAAAAAACCCATTGATCTTTACGCCGACGGACGCCGGAGGGTACGTAAAATCCGATCCCTCGGTGGAGATTCCAGACCTGCAACTTCAGTTTGCGGCGGTACGCATGAACGCGCATGGTCATGGCACACACATGCCAATGCGACATGGTTTTGTGCTTCATGTATGTCAAATGCATCCGAAGAGCCGCGGCCGCATTACCTTGCAATCGAGCGATCCCTTTGCCGCCCCGCGTATCGAAGCGAACTATTATGCGCATGACGACGATTTGGAATCGATGGTCAAAGGCGTCAAAATCGCCCGAAACATCCTGCACCAGCCTGCGCTCAAGCCGTACATGACCATGGAAGAAACGCCGGGCGAAAACATACAAACGGACGAGCAAATTCGGGAGTTTGTACTGAACACCACCGAGACCGTTTATCATACCGCCGGCTCGTGCAAGATGGGCATCGATGACATGGCCGTGGTCGATCCGCAACTTCGCGTTCACGGCATTGAAAACCTCCGCGTTATCGATTCGTCGATCATGCCCACCATCACCGGCAGCAATATTCACGCGCCGACGGTCATGATCGCGGAAAAAGGGGCGGAACTGATTCTGGGTGCTTGAGCACCCAGAATCAGTTCAATTGAGAATTGAGAATTTAGAATTTAGAAAGGAAATGAATTGGGACGCCGGCGAATCGAAAAGAAGCCAGATGAAATTGCGATCTTCTGAAAGCATCGACGACAAGAGTGCGCCGCCGCCAAATCATCTCCAGCGATACTTCCCTCAACCCTTGGACGGGCGGGCTTTATGCCCGCCCTTAGAGATCCGAAATCCTCCGGCCCTGCGATCCCGCACCCCGTACGGGCGGCTTGAAAGCCGCCCCGCGGCGATCCAAAATTCCTCACCTCCGCCAAACACAACACCATGACGCACACCGTATTTAACCAAAGCAAAGACCTGGTCGATTATAATAGCTACGACGCAGATACCGCGCTCAAAGAAGCAGTGGGGCGGCACGGCGCAGGATGGGCGCACGAAGAATTGCACGCTTACGGCGCGCTCAGTGGAAGCAAGGAAATCATCCAGTCCGGCTATGACGCCAATGAAAATCCGCCCGTGCTGCGCACCCACGATCGGCACGGACGACGTATCGATGTGGTGGATTATCACCCGAGTTACCATGAAAACATGCAGCGTGGTCTAGAACATGGAAACCACGCGCAGCCTTGGACCGATGATCGCAAAGGCGCACATGTCGCGCGCGCGGCACGCTATTACCTGCATTACCAAGTCGAAGCAGGACACTGCTGTCCCATCACCATGACCTTTGCGTCCATCCCCTCCATCCAAACCACACCGTCAGTCGCCAAAGACTGGCTGCCGAAAATCCTCCACCAAGGCTACGATCCGCGCAACGTGCCCTATTTCGAAAAGCAATCCCTGACGATCGGGATGGGCATGACAGAAAAACAAGGGGGAACCGATGTACGGGCCAATACCACCAGCGCCGTGCCCATCGGAGAAAATACCGGCCCGGGCGAACTGTACGCCCTCACGGGCCATAAATGGTTCACCTCTGCGCCCATGTCCGACGCGTTTCTGGTCCTCGCCAATACCTCCGCCGGCCTGAGTTGCTTCTTGGTGCCCAGATGGCGTCCCACCGGAGAGAAAAACCCCATCGAAGTTCAGCGATTGAAAAGTAAAGTCGGCAACGTCTCGAACGCTTCCTCGGAAATCGAACTTCGCGACGCATGGGGATGGATGCTCGGTGGAGACGGCAACGGCGTTCGTACGATCATCGAAATGGTTGCGATGACGCGCTTTGACTGCATCCTTGGCTCCGCCGCGGGCCAACGCCAAGCCGTGTCACAAGCCGTCAACCACGCCCTCGGACGCGCCGTCTTCGGGAAAAAACTCATCGACCAGCCGCTCATGCAAAACGTGCTGGCAGACCTCCAGCTCGAAGCAGAAGGGTCCCTCGCCATCGCCATGCGTATGGCCGAAGCCCTCGATAAAACCAAACACGACCCCAACAATACCTATGAAAGCCTTCTCCTAAGACTCGGCTTGCCCGCCGGTAAATACTGGGTCTGTAAGCGTACGCCCTTCCACGCCTATGAAGCCATGGAATGCCTTGGAGGAAACGGCGCTATCGAGGAGTTCATGACTGCGCGCCTCTTCCGCGAATCACCCATCAACTCCATTTGGGAAGGCTCCGGCAACGTCCAAGCCCTCGATATGCTGCGCGCCATCACCAAATCCCCTGAGGTCTTGGATGTCTGGTTCGAAGAGCTCGATCAAAGCACCGGCGCCTCCGCCCTACTCGACCAAGCCACAACCGCCCTCAAAGACGAATTCACCAATTTAGACCACGCGGAATATCGCGCCCGTACACTGGTCGACCAACTGGCGCTCACCATGCAAGCCCACCTCCTTGTGCAAAGCGACAATTCCGACGTTGCCGACGCCTTCATCGTCTCCCGCCTCGCCCGTACCCCCGACCGCAACTACGGCACCCTGCCACGCGGCGTGAATATCAACGCCTTGCTGGAACGTGCCAATCCGTGGAGGCAGTGATCGCAGCCTGCGGCTGCTCAGTCTGCTTAAACAGCACGCTGGCGAGGTTTGGGGCAACCTCATCCCTAAGTCCCTTCTCCATCAATGGAGAAGGGACTTCTTGTTGTTGCGCGGCGCGCCCTTTTATGGGCGCAGGAACGACGGAACCGACGAGACTTGACCGTATCGGTCATCGCCCCAGCAGGTAACGCCGTCCGTTTCATCAATGGCGCACGCGAAATTTCCGCCCGCGCCGATTTGGGTGATTCGTGGAAGTTCGGGCACCGCGGTAACATCTGCTTCAGACATGCCTGAATTTCCCCAGCATGTCACCTCACCGTGTTCATCGAGGGCACAAGTGTGCCGCGAGCCTGCTTTGACACTCACAACATAGCCAAGGTCGTCAGGCACTTCTATGGCGGCAGCGGAAATGGTGCCACCCCAGCAGCGAACGTGGCCGTCAGGATCTGTGGCGCACGTATGATGTTGATCCGTCGAGATCGACACGACTTCCGCTAAATCTTCGGGCGCCTTTCGTTCGTTATTATCTCCCAATGCACCCCAGCAGATGATTTCGCCGTCCATGTTCTCGCCACAACTGTGGTATGTGCCAAGGAACAAACGCTGGAATCGTTGGCTCATGGGAACTTCTGCTTGCCCGCTTGCATTATATCCCCAACAGGACGCTGCACCGTTTGGGGCGAGCGCACAAACATGTGAAGTCCCAGCTTCTATCGCGGTATAATTTTGATGTGACGATGGCTTCGTCTTGTAACTCGAATCCGACGGGTCGATCGCGTCATAATCATCAAAATCTCCCCAGCATCGCGCGCGACCTTCGGTATCGACCGCACAGGTTTGTTGCGATGATGCGCTCAGGTAGATTGCGGACGCGAGATCTGGGTGTGGGACAAGTTGACCGTCCGCACCGTCTCCCCAGCATACAATTTCACCGTTTTGGGTGAGGATGCACGCGTGGGCTGAGCCGAGTGCAATATCTGCGATACGATCACAAGGAAGGGTTGGGTCATGATGGGTCGAACTTAATCTGCAATATTCGGGTGCGATGGTTCCGCCTGCGCAATAGTGTTCTGCGGGGCATAGTGTACACACGCGGTCCGAGGTAGCTGTAGGGCCTTCGCTTTCGAAACTGCCGAGCGCGCAAACAGGGCTATAGCGCACACACTCGCGGTCGGTATTTGCGGTGGGAGGCGCTTTTTCATATTCGTCGCTTTTACATGTCGTTAGCAGGTGGCACGCCCCACCGAATTCGTAGGTGTCGGCGACGCATTCTCCGCAGCTTGCATAGCTCGTTTCTGTCGCTTCGATACAGACGCGGTGACGCGCTTCGCAGTTTGTATCTTCACAACGCAGCGCACCGGTGGTGTCATCACCTCCTGAGGTTGCACACGCCGCACATAATACAAGAACGCTCAGTGCGCTCAACAGCCATTTTACTGTGTTGATCATAAATACACCCACTCGCTTCGCTCGGTCAGTGATCGTTCGGCCTTCGCCTCACTCAGTGATTACTCGCGCTGCGCGCTTCGGTCAGTGATCGCTCCGGCTTCGCCGTCGCTCAATGATCGTTCGCGGGCGCTTCGCGCGCCGCTCACTCAGTGATCGCGCGCATGCGGCTTCGCCAGCATGCTTGCTCAATGATCGCTCCGCCGCTGGCGTCGCTCAACGAACGCAGCCTGCGGCTGCTCAGTCTGCACAACCAGCAAGGCTTCACTCAATTCATCTTAGAAGTAAAGCTACACTGTGCGTACAGACTGAGTGAGGCCGAAGGCCGAACGATCACTGAGCAAGCGAGCACTCTTGCCAGTGGCAAGAGAGCACAGCGCGGTAGCTTAGATTCCTATGCCCTGTTGTCTCAAAACTCCCGAAGAATAAAAGATACGTGCAGCGCGAAGCCGGAGCGATCACTGAGTAAGTGCGAAGCACGAACGATCACTGAGCAAGCGAGCACTCTTGCCAGTGGCAAGAGAGCACAGCGCGGTAGCTTAGATTCCTAGGCCCTGTTGTCTCAAAACTCCCGAAGAATAAAAGATACGTGCAGCGCGAAGCCGGAACGATCACTGAGCGAAGGCGTAGCCTGAGCGCCCAGTTGCGCGAGGACAAAGAAGTGTTAAGCTCGCGGGCCAGCTTCCTCCCTCGAAAGCAATAAGGTGAAGAAATGACGCAAGTTGCAGTATTGGATTTTGGTGACCCACGTATCGATGAACTCATCGCACATATCGAAGCGCAAAATGTGCGCGTGCAGCGCAAGGCGCGTGATACAAAAGCGGCAGATATTCAATCGGATACGCAAATTCGAGGGGTGGTTTTGGCAGGTGGGCCGTTCACCATCTACGCCGACGACATCGAAGTCGTAGACCCCGCGATTTTCGAACTAAATATCCCCCTCCTCGGCATCGGTCGCGGCATGCAAGTCATGCTGAACGAACTCGGTGGGACCGTCACCCCCGCAGGCTACCAGTACAGCCCAACCGACTCCGCCCTCACCCTCCATAACACCGAGCGCGGCATCTTCAAAGGGCTCCCCAAAGACATCGTCAAGCCCCTCGGCTTTGACGCCAAAGTCTCCGCCCTGCCACAAGGTTTCTCGATCCTAGCAAGCGGCAAAGAAGTGAAATCCGGCGACAACCGCCCCTTCGGCGCCACCGAATGCCCAGAGAAAAAGCTCTACGGCATCCAATTCGTCGTCGACACCCAAAACTGCGACATCAGCGCCCAAGCCGTGAACAACTTTCTGCAACTTCTTTGATGCGGAAATGTAGCATATCACTCCTACATTACAGCGCAGTAGAACAGACAGAAAATCCCACTGATCGGTGAATAAAATTTGTTTCCGCTCGTCTTCCTCGCTAGGCTGGCCTTCATCTCGTTGAAGGTTTTGGTATCTTCGGGCCTTGAGGCCTGAGAGATTTTATGTATCATCAGCTGATCTCAGTTGCGTGATACGTAGTTTTCATCGTTCCTTGGAGGAAGAAATGGTACGGCAAAATCACGGACTTGGCATGCGTTCGCTCGCCCTTGGCGGCACGCTGCTCATGTTGGGGCTGGGCGCTGCAGGTTGTAGTGATGACGGTACGCCCGCATGCGAAACTGGGTACATCCGCAGTCTCCCTTGTGGCGCGGGTGGTCAGACTGGAACCTACACGCAAGCGTGCATCGATGAACAATGGATCGCAAAATCGGTGTGCACCGACGGCGATGGCAACGTCATTCAAGATGGTCCGCAAGTCAGCGACGAGAACTGCGTTCCAGGTGCACGACGCGCAGGCGTGTGTGACGACGGAAGACCCGGACTGCGCGTGGAACAGTGTGATAGCAACCAATTCTGGGAACCGCTGACCGCATGCATCCACGGTCCCGACGGCGGTGACTTCATCCCCGTGCCTGACGATAAGGAACCGAATCCTGTCGATCCAAAGGACCCCAAGGATCCAGATCCGACGGGCAATGACTGTAAGAACTTTGTGGAGATTGAGGAGTATAACCTCAAGGGTGAGGTCACACTGGATGGTTGTTACGATGTGAACAAAAAACTGACCGTCACGGGGGATTTGACCATCGCACCAGGCACGATTTTGCGATTCGCCGAGAATATTGGACTTGCCTTTCAAGGCGGGTCGAGCATCTATGCTGTCGGCACAGAAGAGAAACCCATTCAGTTTATCGGGCAAAAACCTATTCAAGGATATTGGGCCGGCATCACCATTTCCTCCTCCTCCGCGCTCAGCAATGAGATTGCTCACGTGATCATCGACGGCGGCGGATATGTTCAGACCGCAGATAGCGCCGGTCTCTATTTGACCACTGCCTATAGCAGCGATAAAACTTCGCTCGTCTTCCGCGACTCTATCATTCGGAACAGCGGCCACTACGGTATCGTGACTGGACGCGCGAGTGAGTTTACTACCTTTAAAAACAATAAACTTTACGACAACGCTGACGGCCCCGCGTACTTGGATGTTTACGCATTACATAGCCTAGATGACACCTCGACGTACGGAGACAAAGGAACCGAAGTCATTCGCGTCAGCGGAACGAACGTGCGTCCAGGCACTATGCGCATTACCAGTGTTCCCTACCTCTTCGAAAACAGCCCTTCTTTCAGTGTAGATAATGAAACACTAAGCATCGACGCTGGCGTGACGTTGACCTTTGCGGAAAACCAACGGTTTCAGATCACGAATGGTGGCATCATCCAAATGAACGGCACCGTAGATAAGCCGGTCACATTCCGAGGAGCAGAAGCAATCCCTGGTTACTGGGAAGGTGTGAAGATCGTAAGCACAGATAGACACGCAAACCACCTCACCAATGTGGCGATTAAGGACGCAGGTAAGTCCGTCGCCAGTTTAGAGCTCACCACAACCTATTCTTCGGACAATAACCGTATCGCCATCGATGGATTGACCATTACCAACGGTAAAAATGCCGCGGTGCATGTCGGTCGTAATTCAAGCGTGATGTCATGCAAAAATGTCAATTTCACGGCGGACGATGTTACCGGAGACGCACCAAGAAGAGATCCCTTTCTCCAGGAATGCGGCCTCTGATCGCATCGTGAGCTAAAGTCCGACAAAGGCACTCCGCACACGCGCGCCGGCGGCATTTCGCACAACCTCATCCCTAAATCCCTTCTCCATAAATGGAGAAGGGACTTTTTGTTTTGAAGCAACGTGTGCACACATCAACCAGTTTTATACACGCGCACCGGCGGCGCGTTGCGCGACAGAAAGGGGACAAGAGCGCTCGCGTGCGAGCGCTCCAATTCAGAATTAGGAATTAAGAATTTTGAAAGGCGGTTAATTGAGTAGCCGATGCCCAAAGCAGCTCCTTTCTAAATTCCTAATTCTAAATTCTAAATTGCGCGGGCGTTCACGCCCGCGCCCGTATCCCCTCCTTTCTCAATTCCTAATTCTAAATTGCCGCCACATTACTTTTGCGATACACTCATTTCTATGAGCAGTTCAACCATACCACCCGTTAGAGTCGATCGTTCCTTCCGCGATGAGATGGAAGAAAGTCTCACAGAAAATGAGACTTTATCTTCTTTCGTTCAGAAATCCGTCCGCGCAGAAATCGATCGTCGAAAAGCGAGACAAGAATTTCTTGAGCGTGGCTTACAAGCCATTCAGCATACCGTTGAACAGAACGATGGGATTCCAGCAGAGTTGGTGATTCAACGGCTTCAGGATCGTTGGACGGCGGCAAAAAAGAAGCATGGCTTATAAGAATGAGCGCTCGCACGCGAGCGCTCCAATTCAGAATTAGGAATTAAGAATTTTGAAAGGCGGCGAATTGGGTAGCCGATGCCCAAAGCAGCTCCTTTCTCAATTCCTAATTCTAAATTCTAAATTGCGCGGGCGTTCACGCCCGCGCCCGTATCCCCTCCTTTCTCAATTCCTAATTCTAAATTCTAAATTGCGCGGGCGTTCACGCCCGCGCCCTCTTTTTATCGCGCGTTGTCCCGCAAATCCGGGTAGTCTCCTTCGGAGATGTTCCAAAATAGATCGAAGTCGCTCCAGTGGATGTAGGTTCCTGATTGTTTCAATTGGTTGGCACTGAGTCCTAATCCGTGACCATTATCAGGGCCGCCATCTGGGCCATCGTTTTGGAAGTAGGACATGGAGACAGTCGCGTCAGGGTCAACGACACCCACGAGTCCACCGACATTGGCATCGCCCTTCACGATGCCAGTATTGTAGGTGTGCTCCACGGTGATGTTTGACACTTTACCTGCGATTCCGCCGACGGCGTTGCTACCGGAGACGGCCCCCATGTTATAGGAATGGACCAAGGGCAGGCCACCGTCTTTGTAACCGATAACGCCGCCCACGTTTTCGCCTGTTCCACGCACTTCGCCGAGGTTGAAGGAATGGGAGGTTTGGTATTGGTCGCGGCCGGCGACGCCACCCACGTTGTTTTCACCTTCGACGGTTCCGGTGTTGTATACACGCAGAATGGTAGACGGATAATCATGCGTTTCGAATCTGTTGCTACCGACGACGCCGCCCACGTTATTTCGACCCGAGACCGAAGCGATATTAAAAGAATCACGAACCGTCCCATCTTCGGGTGTTTCTCCGACGATACCACCGACGTTGTCATAGCCTTGAACATGTCCCGCGTTGTGGGAGTATTCGACGAGGCCTTCGTTCTCCCCAACGATGCCGCCGGCGTCGTATCCAAGGGGACCCGCGGTGACGTCACCGGCATTGAACCCCTCGCGTATTGTGGTGTCGGCCTCGGCGCCCCCAGCAATTCCGCCGACAGCGTAAATTCCCGTAACCGAGCCGCTATTGTGCGCGCCCTGAATCAGCCCTTGGCCCACGTTCTCGCCGACGATACCACCGACATTTTCATCTCCCTGCACTGACATCCCATCGTTGGAAACGTTGAGAAGTCGACCGGCGTTGAGTCCGGCGAACGCGCCGACATATCCCTCTCCTTGGACGGAACCACGGACAAGGGTCAAGTCCATGATCTGTCCCGTTTCTGCGACAACGCTAAACAGCCCTACGACATGCGCGTGTTCATACCATTTTTCGACCTCCGAGCGATCGATGGAAAGGTCATGAATCTGGTGGTTTCGGCCATTTAACACACCTCGGAACCCGTCGAGCTCTCCGCTCAAGTCAGGGTGAGCCTGCCCGATGGGAGCAAAGCCGGTGCCTTCGTTCAGCTCCGCCGCTTCCGAACCGTCGATGTCGTTACAGAGGATGTAATGCCCATCCAAGTTCTCGTTGATCGCTTGGAGTTGTCGGACGTTTTGAATGACGTATGGGTCGCCGTAGACGCCTTGGCCGGCCATCCCTTCGGGTCCGTCGGAGCCTTGATGCGCGGTGAAGTCATTACGGCGCGATGTGCGCGTCACCGTGATTGTTTGCGGGCAAAAGGTTGCGCTTTCGTCGGCTACGTGGAGCGTGTGGGTGCCGGTCACGCCTGTGAACTCCCAATACCCGTCCTCGTCGGTTGTAGCGGTACGCTCGCCGAGTACGATGTTGACGCCGCTCATTGGGTTGCCGTCCGCGTAGTTCGTCACGATGCCACTGACCACGTATCCCGTTTCAGTAGTGTTTTTATCGTCGTTCTCGCTGGGATCATCGTGGGTTCCGCATGCCCCCAAAACCAGCGCGAGCGAAACTGCGAGCGAAAGCCCGAACCAATTCCTTTTACATGACATAGAAAAGCCTCGTAACAAGGGCGACTTGACGTTCAACATGCCATTTTAGCGCCGCATTTCAACCTGTCTAAAGTACTATATCGAAAATAGTTCTCGATGTCGAATGCGGCTCCACGGCGCGAACCGCCCCTGCAAAGGACAGCGATCGTCCACTTGAAAGTTCCTGAACGTTGCGCGCGAGCACCAACGTTGCCCAACGCGACGTCATCCCGTATACCTTACCCCCAACTGCCTTCCACGATGTGGCATGGGGAAGGCCGATGCATTTACGTACATCGAACGTCGAGGCGAGGGACCGCTCATGCAAGAGAAGACACACAAAGGGCAGACACGAACGCTACCAGCGATTCAAGCCACGTACGCTCAAACCGGCGCATCGACGACCAATAACGAGCTGGGCATGCGCCCCATGCAAGAACGTGCCTTCGAAAAGCGAGGCGAACAATACCTGCTGATCAAATCGCCGCCCGCCTCCGGTAAAAGCCGCGCGCTCATGTTCATCGCGCTCGATAAAATCCATAACCAGCGATTGAAACAAGCCCTCATCATCGTGCCAGAACGCAGCATCGGCGCGAGCTTCCATAACGAACCGCTGAAAAAGTTCGGCTTTTACTGGGACTGGAACGTCGAGCCCCAATGGAACCTCTGCGACCACCCCGGCACCGACGGAAGCAAAGTCAAATCCGTCGAGCGTTTCCTTCAGTCCGATGACACCATCCTCATTTGCACCCACGCCACCTTTCGCTTCGCGTTTGATAAACTCGGCGCAGAAGCCTTTGATGACCGCGTCCTCGCGATCGACGAATTCCACCACGTCTCCGCAGGCGAAGACAATAAGCTCGGCGCGCAAGTCTCAGAGCTCATGGAGCGCGACAAAATTCACATGGTCGCCATGACAGGCTCCTACTTCCGCGGCGACGCCGTCCCCGTCCTCAGCCCCGAAGACGAAGCACGCTTCGAAACCGTCACCTACACCTACTACGAACAGCTCAACGGCTACACCTACCTCAAGAATCTCAACCTCGGCTATGTCTTCTACCAAGGGCTCTACTCCGAGGCACTCACCACCTGGGAAAACGGCCACAAAGCCCTGAACCGCGCCCTGCTGAACCCAGACGAAAAAACCATCCTCCATATCCCCAACGTCAACTCCAAAGAAAGCACCCGAGATAAATACGAGGAAGTCAACGTCATCTTGGACGCGCTCGGTGAGTTTCAGGAAACAGACGAAGAAACAGGCTTTTACCTGATCAAACTGCACGATTCCGATCGTATCGTCCGCGTCGCAGACCTGGTCACAGACGACGCCCCCAAACGCGATAAAGTCGCCGCAGCACTGCGCAGCCCCCAACAAAAAGAAGATCGAGACTTTGTCGATATCATCATCGCGCTCGGCATGGCCAAAGAAGGCTTCGACTGGATCTGGTGCGAACACGCCCTCACCGTCGGCTACCGATCCAGCCTCACCGAAATCATCCAAATCATCGGCCGCACCACACGCGACGCACCCGGCAAACATAGCGCGCGATTTACCAACCTCATCGCAGAGCCCGACGCCTCCGAAGCAACCGTCTCCGAAGCCGTCAACGATACCCTAAAAGCCATCGCCGCAAGCCTGCTCATGGAACAAGTGCTCGCACCCGTCTTTGAGTTCCGAACGAAACGCCGCAGCAATGCCCCCACAGAAGGCTACGACTACGGAGACGATGGATACAAGGAAGGCGCCACCAACGTCGGCTACAACCCCGAAAGCGGAAAAATCCAAGTTGAAATCGATGGCCTGGCCGAACCTAAAAGCGAAGAAGCCAAACGCATCTGCCGCGAAGATATCACAGAACTCATTTCAAGCTTCGTCCAAGACCCAGAAACCGTAGAACGCGGCACCTACGACACCAACCTCATGGCGCCCGAACTCAACCAAGTGAAAATGGCCAAAATTATTAAGGCCAAATACCCGCAAATTCACGACGAAGAAGACCGAGAAGCCATCCGCCAACGCGCCGTCGCCGCCCTACAACTCGCCCAAAGAGGAAACCAAATCGTCGACGATGTCGCACAAGACACCGAGAGCACCAAACAAACCTCCACCGCCGGCCCTCACACTGCGCCCCTCGATGTCAAAGCAAGTACCGCCTTTGTCGACAACGTCCGTAAATTCGTCCTGGATGTGCGCGAACTCTCCGTCGATCTCATCGACCAAATCAACCCCTTCGCCGATGCCTACGCCATCACCGCCAAAACCATGAACGAAGACAGCCTGAAACAAATCCAAGCTGTCATCAGTTCCAAGAAAGGGCGCATCGATCCCGAAGAAGCCAAAATGCTCGCAGAACGTGCACGACGATTTCAGCTTGAGCGTGGACGCCCCCTCAATAAGAATGCCTCCGATCCGTGGGAACAACACCTCATCCGCGGCGTCACAGCATTCATGAACTTCGATAAGCAAGGTCACTACGACAAGCAGAAGACACCATGAGTCATAAAGATCTGGTCGCATTTTTCTCCGATGATTTCGGCACCACCGAAACACCCGTCGTCCATGATCAGGATGAACGGCGTATTTTGCTAGGCTTTGAAGACATCATCGAATTTTACGAGCAAAATCAACGGCTTCCGATTGATGAGCCAGGGCGCAACATCTTTGAACGCCTCTACGCAGTCCGACTGCAACGCCTGCGCGATATCCAAGAATATCGAGACCTGCTCGCCCCCTACGATACGCACCAACTCCTCAACGCAAACGAACACACGACGCCCGACCAAGCAGTCAGCATCGAAGACCTGCGCCAGCAATTCCAAGACTTCGCTTTCGAGGACATCACAACCCTCAAACATGTCCGTAGCCCAGAAGAACGCAAAGCCGCTGAAGAAATCGCGCACCGTGAAAAATGCGAAGACTTCGACCAATTCGCTGAGCTCTTCGAAAGCATCAACCGTGATTTGTCCGTCGATATCCGAACCACCGTTCCCTACAGCGAAGACCCCACCGTCAACCTCGGCGATTTTTTCATCCTCGGTGGACAAGTCGCCTACGTGGCGGAAAAAGGCGAGGAGTACGAAGAAAGACCCGGACGCCTTAATGCCCGCCTACGTGTGGTTTTCGATAATAAAACCGAAAGCAGACTACTCTGGCGCTCGCTCCAACGCGCACTCAGCCAAGACAGCACCGCACGCCGCATCACCCAGGTCGATAACGGCCCCCTCTTCAGCAGCGAATGGGAAGACGGCGACCAAGCCAGCGGTACCATTTACGTGGTACGCAGCCTATCTGACCACCCAACCATCCAAGCCCAACGCGACCTCATCCACAAAATCGGCGTCACCAGTGGCAAACCCGAACGTCGCATCGCCAACGCCCATAAAGACGCTACCTTTCTACTCGCGCCCGCCGAGCTCGTGGCCACCTATACCTTGGTCAACGTGCCCCGAAATAAGTTTGAGCAGATCCTGCATCGCTTCTTTGCCGCAGCGCAACTCAACCTGACGATTTACGACCGCTTTGGTCAGCCCATCCACCCCAGAGAATGGTTTCTTGTCCCCCTCCCCGCCATCGAAGACGCCATCGACCGCATCATAGACGGCACCATTGGCGATTGGCAGTACGATGTGGGAGAAGCGCGGGTGGTGCGAATATGAGCACAACCTCATCCCTAAATCCCTTCTCCATGAATGGAGAAGGGACTTCTTGAACAGAATTTCCCCCTCTTCCATTCATGGAGAGGGGGCTAGGGGGTGAGGTGCTCCCGAAGACCACAATCTATTGATTTAACTGAAGTTATCGCACCATGAACGCCGTAGAAATCGAAAAAGCACTCACCGAACTGGTGGGATCCCCCTTCGATCGTGACGAGTTCGCTTTCGAATTCCTTGCCGCTTTTGGCGCCAACAGCACCACCATCAAACGTTTGCGCGAACATGATACCAACATGTCCGATGTAGGCGGTGTGCTGCAACGCAACAATGCGCACGTGCTGATCTCGGAACTTGGTGGCGTGGACGCAGCGCTTGATGCACTGCGCGAAAGCCCCGCCACCGAACGCTACAAAGCACGTTTTATTGTGGCGACGGACGGCGTCGACGTTTCCATTGAAGACCGCGAAACCGGCACGCCCATTGCCTGTGCGCTCGCAGATCTACCGGGTCACCTGAGCGACTTGCTTCCGCTTGGCGGCATCGAAACCGTTACGTTTCGTGGCGAAAACACCATCGATGTCCGCGCGACCAATCAGCTCAACAAACTCTATCTAGAACTGTTAAAAACGAACCCCCAATGGGGAACCGCAGAAAAATCCGACGCCATGAACCACTTTATGGCGCGCCTGATTTTCTGCTTCTTTGCCGAGGACACGCAGATTTTTGCCGGAGAACACGCGTTCTCAAAGAAAATCATTCAAATGAGCACGCCGGACGCGTCCGATTTGCATGAACGCCTGCAAGAAGCGTTCTACGCAATGAACTTTCCGCCCAAAGCTGCCGAACGCGCACATCTGCCCGTCTGGACCAAAGACTTCCCCTACGTCAACGGTGGCTTGTTTGCGGACGATGTCAGCGTTCCTGTCTTCAACAAGGCCGCACGCTCCTATTTTTACACCCTCGGCGCGCTCGATTGGACGGTCATCAACCCAGATATTTTCGGCTCGATGATTCAGGCTATCGCGGAGCCCGGTGAGCGCGCAAATCTAGGCATGCACTACACCAGCGTGTCCAACATTCTTAAGGTGCTCAACCCCTTATTTTTAGATGGGTTACGTGCAGAGCTAGAACAGTCCGCGCCCTCGAAGAAAAAGCTCCGCGATTTGCGCCAACGCCTTGCAAATATTCGCGTTTTTGATCCGGCGTGCGGCTCAGGCAACTTCCTGGTGATCGCGTACAAGCAGCTGCGTGAGATCGAAGCTGAGATCATGCGCAAACTCGGCGAAACGCAGTGGAAGAGCGTGATTTCGCTGAAGAACTTTCGTGGTATTGAAATCCGAGGGTTCGCCGCCGAGATTGCACGCTTGGCGTTGGTGATCGCCAAGTATCAGTGTGATGTGTTGTATTTGGGACAGCTGTTTGCACTCGACAACATCATTCCTCTAGAAAAGGAGCACTGGATTACCCACGGCAACGCGTTGCGCCTTGATTGGCGGGAATTGTGCCCGCCACGCGGTCAAAAATCTCGCATTGTCGGCACGGAAAACGCACTCTTTGATGATGAAGGACAAACGCTCATCCAACGGGATGAATCTACAGACGACTTCGAGAACGAAGGCGGTGAAACCTACATCTGCGGCAATCCGCCGTACGTCGGCTCCACCTATCAAAGCAAAGAACAGAAAGCCGACATGAAGCATGTGTTTCATGGCAAAGTAAAAAATTATGCGTCGCTCGACTTTGTGGCTGCGTGGTTTTTTAAGGCAGCCGAGTATGGAGACGCAGACATCGCCTTTGTTGCAACCAACTCGCTGAATCAAGGCCAATCTGTCGCCCGTTTATGGCCGCCGATTTTTGATTTAGGCTTTGAGATTTCCTTTGCCGTCACGTCGTTTAAATGGGCGAACTTGGCTGCCCACAACGCGGGTGTGACGGTTTCCATCGTTGGTCTTTCAAAAAACTGTCCTGCAGAACGTAGCCTTTATGAGGTTAGCGCAAACGATGAGGTGACACGAAAAGTTACCACCAACATTAATGGGTACCTGATCAGCGCACCGACCGTTTGGGTTGAAACCATTCAAACTGCAATCGCGAATTTGCCTATGATGTTACGTGGCAACCAACCAACAGACGGCGGGAATCTATTTGTGGATGTGGCGCAAGTGATAAAACTTCAGAACACCTCTCCGCCGCCGCCCGAGCTTCGTCTGATTCGACCAATCATGGGCTCCAGAGAATTCATCCATAATCTGGAACGCTATTGTTTATGGATTGAAAACGATGACAGAGAGTTTGCTGAATCCGTTCCGTGGATTGCAGAGAAAATCCAAGCGGCCAAAGAGATGCGCTTAGCAAGTCGGGACAAAGGCGCACAGAAATTAGCAGAGCGGCCGCATCAATTTAGAGATTTTAATGCGGCCAGCACTCGCACGATTGTCATCCCCAGCGTTTCCTCTGAACGACGAGAATATCTTCCTGTTGGTTGTTTAGAGCCTGGCACTATTGTCACGAACCTTGCTTTCGCCCTTTTCGACGCTCCCTTATGGACGCTCGCACTCATCGCCTCAAAGATGCATTTGGTGTGGGTGAAGGCGGTATGCGGCCAACTTGAGACACGGTTGCGCTACTCCAACACCCTCGGCTGGAACACGTTCCCTGTGCCGACGTTAACGACCAAGAACAAGGAAGATTTAACGCGGGCCGCCGAGGAGATTTTGTTGGCTCGGGAGGCCCACTTTCCGGCAACCATCGCAGACTTGTATGATTCGGGAGCAATGCCTGCCGATTTACGCGCAGCCCACGACCACAACGATGAAATCGTGGAACGAATTTTCATGGGGCGGAGATTCAAGCACGATACGGAGCGGCTGGAGGTTTTGTTTGAGAGGTATGAGGGGATGGTGGGGAAGTGAGAGGGGGAGAGGGAGAGGGAATTTGGAATTAAGCGCGGAGGTTTATTCCCCTCCTTTGGAGGGGTGGACGCCGAGGGCGGATTGAGGGGGTCTGGAGGTGTGGGGAGATGCGAATTAAAAATAATGGTGCAATAAAGAGGCTAGTTCAGGTCATCTAAAACTTTAGTGATGTAAACCATTTATAGATGAGACCGGTCGTTGGCAGTTGAAAACATTTGACACCTGTACACTGTTGATTAAGATTCACTGTAGGATACCCGCCGGGCCTCTGTGAAAGCACGCTAGCTAACGGCGGGTCTTTTATTTTTGCGGCAGATCGCGTGGAGGTAAGCGGCGGGTATGGAATATACAAAGTCAGCCCTAACCTATGCTCAGCAGGTTGAGCGACTACAGCAGCGTGGACTGATCGGAGATGCCTATGTGATCGAAAAGTATCTTCGATGCGTAAATTATTATCGCCTTACTGCGTATTGGCACCCATACCTAAACGCTGATGACCAATTTCGTCCTGATACCACCATTCAAATGGTTTGGCGACACTACTGCTTTGATAGAGAACTACGTCTGCTTGTGATGGATGCTCTTGAACGAGTGGAAGTAAGTATTCGGACAAGTATAGCGTATCATCTTGGTACCCAGTTGGGCGCTTTTGGCTATCTCGACCAGGTTTATATAAATGACGCGCGTAAACGCATGGAATTTTTAAATAGGTTAAACAAAAGCCTCAAAAACTCGAAGCAGGATTTCGCACGACATTTCTGCCATAAGTACGGTAAGAAGCACGAATATCCCCCCATCTGGATTGCGGTGGAACTTTTAACATTCGGTGGCTTAGCTCATTTACTTACTGCCTCTCCGCCACGCGTGCAGAAATCAGTTAGCGCCGAATACGCACTACCTACACAGGTTTCGAAATCGTGGCTTTGGACCTTGCTAGAAACAAGGAATATTGTTGCGCATCATGAACGCCTTTGGAACCGCCAACTCGGAACCAGCGCAAAATATCCTAAAACCGCGCAGTGGCAGAACATTCCGCGGGATCGAACCTTTGGCATCATCGTAACGCTCGCTTATTTCATGAATCGCATTGCGCCCGCAAGTAGATGGGCTCGACGTATAGACGCGCTTTTTGTAAAATACCCAGACGTAGATCCGCGACGTATGGGTCTACCTGAAGCATGGGAACTAAGCGAACTTAGTTCGATCCTGAGCGAGTGGAGGTAGACGAGTTTCATAGGGACAACGGCAGGTGAAAGGCCAGTTTGAACGTCAAATATCGGAAAATCTGGATTTGCGTTGATGTGCGAAACCTTAGATCATTAAAGAGTCGCTTTCTACACTGCAGAAATAGTAATTTTCGTACTTTTTACCGCTTACTAAAGTCATCTTTCACTTTGATCGAGGAATGAAATGAATCTTGCGGACTACCTTACACTTGTGGCCGCTGTGTGTGGCGTAATGCTTGGGGTGCTCAATACTATGAAACTTTATTTTGATGATAGACCTCGACTCAAAGTATTGGTCAACCCAATTGTCGCAACGTTGGGCAGTCAATTTTCACACTATAAGATCAGCGCGACTATTAGGAATTTAAGCAAGTTTCCGATGACAGTTGAAGGTACCAATTTCATTAACAACAATCGTGAACAACTAATTCCACAAGATTATCGGGTCTATTATCGTGGCGAATTAAACTCTTTTCCTATTGAACTTCCGCCGCGCACATCGCTGTTGATTCTTTATCCTAACCCTAATGACGAAGCGCCTAGTGCAGGCTTTGAGCACGTTGTTGTACGTACACAGTGCGGACATACCGCATCGGGCACTTGTCGAATACTTCGCGAGACTTGAACAGCATTAATGGCGCTCGCTCAGCATCCTGTAGAGCAATGTTTCGACAACGATATTGATGTGGGGCTCAACCTTTTTAGTCACATTCTATCCGCCTCCATCCACGTTTTGAACGGGTCTCTTCGTAATTGGTCTGGTTACGTTTAAACCTGCGTTGGCGAGGTTTCCAGAGGATGGCAACATACGCACTAACTCTTCGTTTTATGAGAGAAGCGTGGTATCTCGCTCCGGTCGTCCTGGTCCTTTGCCAAGCCGTTCTAGAGCGATAGCGTACTCACCGCGCGCAAGTAACTCGAGCACCGTTGTGCCATCAATCCCATAAAGCAGTGCGGTGCGACTGGATCGACTCAAGCTATGGTTTGCTGTATGGATCACATCAAGCATACGTTGTAAAAAGGCTGCGTTCTCATCGCTGAACGTCTACTCGTTACTCCATGCGTGAACACTTCGGCACGAAACGCCAAATAAATCGCCGAGCTGCTTCTAGGTAAGGCTGGAGAAGCGGCCAAGCGCTATAGCGGGCTTGCGCGTAGAAAATGGCTTAATAAAAGACTTTTAATTAGCGTTGGTCTCTAGTCTGAAAATCGATCTGAGTTCATTCTAAATGATGAATGGTCAAGGCCCATTTTAAAGATCGGTATTCTTCGTCCCCTTGCTATACTTTGTATCTGCGCCACATGCTGAGACGTTACACGCATTCCTAAGTAAATCGCGCTAGGTTTTACAAAATCAATGAGATGCCCCGTCTCTTTAGTTGGATGAAAAACATCGGTCGAGCGGTGGGGGTTTCTTATATTTAATAGGCGCCATTCATGTTCATAAGCCCAGTCCTGCGCTTTGCGTGTAGCTAATAATGTTGCGAGATGTTCAGAGTGTTCTGCAGCTTCTATTTTATTCTGCAGATGCTCAGCTATATCAAGCGGACTATCGTCATAAATCACTGGAAATAGCGAATGCGGAATCTGCTTATTTCTTATTATTTCTTTCACGTCATACTCTACACATATCCCTTGATGAGAATCCGCGTAATGGCCCCACATTAAAAGCGAATCGACCCGCGTGCTAAAAGAGCATATCTTAATATCCTGCTGGCTCGCAGTGAAGCTATGTTGTCGCACAAGCTGAGTTATCTCTCGCATCATGGTCAACGCCGCGCAGCTCTTATCTACCACGCTTTGATTTGAGTTAATTACGCGCATGGCTCGCTGAAACGCTTCATCGATCTGGTCCACAATACCATAGGAGCCACCTATCAATTGTTTCAACAGCTCCATAAAGCGTTTTGGGTCATTATAATGATTTTCGGCTAAGGATTTAACTTGATCTATATAATTGTCTATCTCAGGGTAACCGCGCACAGCACGTTCGGCTAAAGTTTTCATATCTGACAAAGGGAAGAACGCTGCGCATTCGTAAGGGTCATTGAATGTGGAAGCAGTCGCCATCCACACTTGATCATTTTTTAAGACGTCGTACGTATTCTCATTTATCCATCTGTATTTATATACCTTATCTGGAAGATTTTGATTTTTTAATGCAATGGCTTCTTCATATTCTCTGGATGTAGGAGACGGAGATTCTAAAAGGGTTTGGTATTCAGTAAGCCAAGACATAAAGCAGCCTCGTTATTTCTTCATGACGTCATAATTTCCAACGTTCACTTCTACATACGACTTTCGGAGAGGTGTTCGTTATTTCACCCAAACCTCTCCTTCATCTCATTCATCTCATGATATGCGATAACCCCTTCGTGCTGAAGTCTTCCAACCACGATGCCTGGATGCACGTGAAGGGCTTGGGAGAAGACTTCGACTCGATCCTTGGTGGTGAGTGTCGGTAGGTGGTGTACGTGTTCCTCTGGGATCAATGTATTGCGCGCAAACGCGTCTGCTTCTTCCTCTTGAGTATCAGGTTGGTCACGGTCTTCTAAGTCGAGAAAGAGGCGTTGCTTGCGGTCTTTAAGACTCGTGAGGTGCAGAAGAATGTGGCCGAGCTCGTGGAAGAGGTTGAACCAGAGCTTATCCATAGACTTGCCGTAGTCCGAGAGGAAGACGTACGGAAGACCTTGGTTATGGAACGCTGCAGCGCCGGAAACCGCGGCACGTGGATAGTGAGGTATAAGAGCAAAACCAACGCCAACGCTGGCCAGTGCTTTATGCACGGTTTCAACAAAGGTTTCGCTTGTGATTTCACGTGTGGAGCGCGCAAGCTCGTCGATGACCTTTTGCAGCTTTCCAGGCTCATAGGTCACATCGCGCAAGTCTTGGCTCTGCTCCTCAATCGAACGCTCTCCCTCACGAAGCCACGCGGCAATGGCATAAGGATCGGGCTGACGTTTCTGTGAAACGCGAAACGCATAGGAACTTTCAAATCGCGCAACTCCATAAAGCTGCTGAAATTCCGTGATGGTTGCCACACCAAAGTGTCGGAGACACTCGTCCGCGAGTCCAGCCACATCCCTTAACGTGCCCTTGATAAAACCCCGCTTTCGAAGCTCCGTGCAAGGAAATTTTTTAAGCCATGACCGTTCTTTGGCGAGCTTTTCTCGTCGCTTTTGTCGCTGCAAATCCTGTTGATACAACGTTTCTAAATTCAGCCAAAAGCCTACGCTCGTATCAAAAACGGTCGCGAGACTTTCCGCTAAGTTGGGCGAAAGCGCGACTTTGGCATTAATGACTTGGTTAAGATGTTTTTCGGAGCAGCCTAAACGCTGCGCCAAACCGGCCTGTGTCCAGCCATAGGCCTCTCGATGTTCCTCGATAATTTCGCCGGGTGTCACAACCCAATCGGGCTCTATGTCATTATTTTTAATCGTCATAAATACGCCTCCTCTTTCATCGATGATAGTCTCCAATAAATTGAATCTCGACGATGCGTATTAAGGGGTAATTCGCTGGTGCAGTCACACTACTCGCAACACATAACTTCTCCTGCTCCTCAATTATCGGTTTAATGACTAAGCGATTCTTCTTATCGAGATCGATCGCGAGACAATCTTTTTTATCGCCCTTCAATGCATGAAGCCTAAACGTTCTCGTATTGAGACTTTCCAACGACTCGGCAGCCTGAAGCATCCGGAGACGGCGGTACAAATCTTGCGCAGTCTTCGCACCGAAAGCCTTTCGCGCTCGGTCTTCTTTCATACAGATATTTTTTATCTTCGCATTCGCGTAGCGTATTTCCATCTTTACGACCGACTTACTGATAGACTAACCGAGTTACATAAAATGTAAAGAGGAATGCTTTCAGATATCTGTTAAAATGCCAAGGCCGAACAACGTTCTTCAGCACGCCCTACCCTACGCTGCAGTCCCCCTTCTGTCGCCCAGAAGGGCGACATCTTCCCAAGTACACCGCCGGCACTCTGCACGCTGCAGTCCCCCTTCTGTCGCCTAGAAGGGCATAGCATGCCCCAAATTCTTCGAAAGGCTTCCGCGTAATGGGAATAGGAATCTACGCTACCGCACTGCGCGCTTTTGCCACTGGCAAAAGTGCTCGCTTGCTTCCCCAATTTGCTTTCGACGCGGCCCGAAGGAGACCAGCCTGCTGATTCACCTGCAAAGTGCTGTCGAAACTGCCAGAAGCACCTTGGCCGTGAATCAGATTACTCGGAGACGTACGGGCTGCGATAATTGCGCGGTGCGCTGTCCCTGAAGCTCTTTCTCCGACGAAATTTCGGATGAACCTCTAATACTGCACGTTTTTAGCCGCTTTTTGTAAGGCGAGACGTGCCAAGACGAGGTTTGCTCCATCGCGTCGCAGTGCGAGATAGAAGAACGTCAGTGGGTCATTGGGAATTTGCATAATGAGAAGGTAATGCTTCCCTAGCGTGGTCAGTATATCCTGGACACGTTCGCTGGTCCCGAGCGCTTGAATCGCCTCGACGTTGGCGCGCACAACGTTTGTGGTAATCGCTGCACCAAATTCAATATCGAAGTCGCTGGTCCCCCCGATCACATCGTGCGTCAGGCCGCTGTCCGCATCTACCAGCGCGGCACCGATAAACCCGCCCACTGAGGTCAACTCCTGCAGAACACTTTTGACGTTGGTTGCCATAAATTCTATCCTTAAATCAATCGGGCACAGGGCAAAAAATTGTCACATCACCGCATCGTTTCGATATCATCCGCCACACAAAAATCATGCACTTACTGCTTTAAGCCAGACGTCACCGTGCAGAATTATGCGGCGTAGGTATTCTTAAAATTAGCATTTCTTCTTTCATTGCGCCAATGATTCTGTCTTTCATACGCAGGGGCCGAATACACCTGCTTCTGCGGCGAGTTGCTCGTCGTGGTTGCAGCGCATGGCGCACTTGCCTTTGATAGTGGAACACGCAAGATGACAGTTGCTTTCCCGTATTTATACTGAACGAGTGTTCTCCCGATGCATCTAGAATTCGAAAATATCACCGGCATTCTTTTACAAGGCGCGCTTTCTGAAGAGGCGGTCCGCACGCTATTGGTAGACGAAATCTCGTATGCCGACGGGTTGGAGCATTTGGGCAGTATGAAATTACCTGTTCCCCTCGATTATCACGGAGACATTGCGGACGTTCTTCATCGACCGAATGCAACCTTGATTTTAGGCGTACTGACCGAACGTTTTGTTGGCGCAGACGAGGTGGTGCACTTCACGGTCTCGAATTTTGTAAACACCTATTATTTTGAACGCCGCCGCCACGATACACCCGTGATGAAATTTCTAGAGATGGAAGGAGTGTTGCTCGACTCGTTTCGATATACGAACGAGGCGGCACCTGCACAGGATCAGTTCACGCCGTTCGTATGGTCGACGCTCCACGACGCCTTGGATGTCGACGACATTTTTAACGCAACCTTCGAGCGCTACCGCCTTCTTACGTAACGGTCTTTTAACTCGTCTCCTCCCCAAATTTGCGCACGCCCAGTACGCCACGCTCCACACCTTCGCTCCCGCCTTCGAAAGCGGAGGCGATGGATGTTGGGTCGTTCTATGAACCGTTAGAGATTCATTTGAAATGCTGCACGTACAAGCGACGAAACGAGGTGCTGCCCACGCATGTACCGCGCTCTACGCATAGCATGAAGCGATGACACGACGACGAAAGACATGCTGATACGATGGCTTTTCGCCGCTGAATGCAGAAAGCGCCAAGTATCAGTCAGTGCCAGCTTACGCGCACCTCAACGTTGATTGTATTGCGGGCGTCGCTGGCGGATGGAGACTAAGGTCGCTGCAGATTCTCGTACGCCGAGGGGTCAATATTGTTGGCTTTCATATAGCGGACATACCCCTGGTCGTGCACGCTCACGTGCATTGTAAACCAGCGCTTCATCTCGTTGAGGTAGTCTTCAATTGGCCGCAGATTGTTGTGAATTTCCTGCTGTAAGGAGCGGAATTTCTGAATGAACTTGATATGGACTTTCTCGTGCAAGTCCCACTTTGGATACTGCAAGCCATAGCGTTGGCGAATGATTTCGTCTTGGAAATGCGCATCCAGGATGTCCGTGGTTTGGTCCATCAAAGCCAGGAGCGTTTCATGGGGCACTGCTCCAGATTTCCAGTCTCTGTGCAACTGATTGAGGGAGTCCACAACTTTCATATGTTCCTGGTCCACACGATCGATATGCGTGTAGAGCTCTCTTTCCCAAACTAGAAATTCCACCTTTACTTCCTCGCTTCAACAGCGCTACGCGCTCGCGCTGGCTTATTGAATATAAACGCACAAGAACGACATCGCCTCCATTAGACGTCCGCTGTGGCGACGACGCGTTTCCTAAATTACCACACCGGTAACTGTCGTTCAAGAATGGCAGCTTTCAGATGCGCTCTTGCGGCAATCGCTGTAACATGAACCCATTCGTATAAATATCCATATCTTGCGGACACGTTCGAGCATCTCTTCGGAATTGCGGCGGGGCTGGGCCCGAGGGCGAAGACGGATGGGGACTGGCGCCCAAAAATGTAACTCACGCGCTTAGGAAAGTGCGAGACCAAGCCGGAGGGCAACCGATGATAAAGTTCAAACCGCAGTAGCCAACAACCAAATAAGATACGCCGACGCAGGCCACGCTCACTCGGTCACTCGGTCAGGAATGCTAGTTTTTCTTGGCGGCATCCGCGTCGAATTCCTTGTCGCGTGCGGCGATGCGATCAAAGATATCGCAGACGGCGCCATGGATTGTGGTGCGCAACAACTTAGCCGGGGTGGCCGATGCCAAGGCTTGCTCCCCGTTTATCAAGATATTTCCGGTCATCTTGTGTTTGGCAACTGAGACACGCGGATGATACAACCCCGTCGCATCGGTGATGGTCACGATGTCCCCGCCGATACGCAACAACAGGTCGATCTCGTAGCCAAAGCGCATGGGCTGTAGGATTTCCTGGATACGTTGCAATTCAGCAAAATAATGGCCGCCGAGTGCTGGCCCGCCGAATACCGTTCGAAAGCTTATCCTGTCATCCATTCATAACCTCTTAGATAGAAGCGTTCGCGTGGATACCTTGAACTTCCTCGTTTTACTCCACATGCGACAATAAGTGTTAGAGGTTCGGGCAGCGCCCCAGCAAACGTGGTGATTTATCGGCAAATTGCTTCTCAGCACACCGTGCCGCCCGCTCAGGGGGGCGGTGCGTACGCGCACGAAGATACGACGCAGGGGCAATGCGTCCTTCACCTTACAACCGCCCTACCGCCTGCGCGCCAAAGGATGGGCTTTGCAGCAGTGAAATGAGTCCGCGTGCGGTATCTTCTGGGGACTGTAGTTGCCCGGTTTGCTTCAGCTCTCGAAAGCGGAGGACATCAGGAAACGCCTCGTCCTCCGACGCGCGAATCGTCTTTTGCATATCCGTGTCAATGATGCCCGGCGCAACGGCCATCACACGCACAGGAAACTGCGCCTTTTGCTGTTCTACATGCATCACGCGCGTAAACTGGTCGAGCGCGGCTTTGGTCGCGCAATAGGTCGCCCAACCCGCGATCGCAGACGTGCTTGCCCCAGACGAAATGTTGAGGATTTTCTTAGGGATATTAGAGATTTTCAACGCGTTGACAAAGGCGTTGCTCAGCGCGATGGGCGCCGTCACATTCAAGGTGACCGCCTGCTGAATCGAGGACGCGTCCAACGCGCCCACCATGCCGATGGGATCGACCACACCCGCATTGTTGATCAAGGTCACCGAACGCGCGTTGGATAAATGCTCGGAAAGCCAAGAGGTGATGGCATCGTGCTTCGAAAGCTCGGTTAAATCGAGGGTGAGAAAGCTCTCCAATCCGCCCGGGTTGCTGCGTGCAACCCCCAATACCCGATGGGCTTTCTCCTTCGAAAGCTCGTGGTATAACGCAGCACCTATCCCACGCGATGCACCCGTCACAATGTAAATATCTTCGTTCACCTGAAACCTCTCAGACACTTGGACGTTGACCAGGGGTTCAGGGTACGGCGGGTGGGGGTGTGGGGGCAAGCGCCGCAACCCTCGCCAATTTTATCGTCGCCTTTTCACTTTTAACCCCCTCTTCTTTCGAAGTGTCAGCCAACCCTTCACGTCTTCGTTTCTTTGATGTGCCGTTTATTGGATAAGGAAACGCGAGGGAGGATTGATATGATGCACGATGTTCGATGGGAGGAACTGGAAGAAGTCACCACAGACCATGCGCGCAAACGCATGAATCAACGTGGAATTACAACGGCGGCCATTGACCTCGCGCTGCGTTACGGCCTAGCGGATTACCGCAACGGGGCGCTGCGCTACACCATCGGCCGCAAAGAGAGTGCGCGCTATCGCGACATCGAGCCGCGGCTGGTCCGCTACCATGGCGTGCACGTGGTGTGCGCATCGGACGGAGGCCAAATCCTGACCACCTACCGCAATAAGAACTTTGCGCGAAGGAAGCATAAGCGCACCCAGTTTACGTCATAGCCTCGGCGATGGCTCCCATCGTCATTGTGGACACGTTATGGCCAAACTACGATCTAGTTGATTTTTTAATGGTCTAGCAGCCATACTGGGTTCAAGATGACGAGATATTGAAGCGCAGGGCGTGTGACGTGCGCACCAATTTCGCAGGATTTTCACGTGTATTGGCAACTTTTTATACATATCGGACCTGTGCAAGATTTCATTATGTCTGCACGGCGCTGCCGAGATCTTTGGTTTGGCTCGGAATTGCTGAGCACGTTGGCGAAGGCGGCGGCGAAGGCCATTCAAGAAGAGATCGGTGCTACAAACGAAAACCCGCTGATCTTTCCCAATGCACAGTCATTAAAAGACGGGTCGGTTGCGAACAAAATCGTAGTCCGGTTTTCAATCGAATCAGATCCAGTTGAACCAGATAAAAACGCGGATCGAAGAACGTTTGCGTGCACGCCTTAACGCAGAAACCGTCACTGCATCCGCGAATACGCCGTCACCCATGTGAAAACTCATGTGAAGCGCCGCTTTACATGGGTTCCGATTTCAAAAGCCGCGTAGCGAAGTGTCAGTCAACCGATGGTCAACACGTTCAATACGTAGCCTCATTCAAAGATTCGTCTCGTAAGGAGTTCTCTATGCGCCACGCATCCACCTACCAGCCACCCATCCATGGTCTTTGTCTTGCCTCAGGCGGCGCGCGCGGTGCCTATCAAGCTGGAGCGCTCTTGGCGCTGGCGGAGCGTGGTGAACGATACGATCGCATTATCGGCACGAGTATCGGTGCATTGAATGGTGCGTTTTACGCCCAGTCCGACGGGTCCGTGGGCGCCATGGCCGCTTTGTGCGATCTGTGGCGCGAACTCCCCACAGTGCTGAAACCGCACCTATCGAATCTGATGCGTTTGATTTCTTCAACGGCGCCGGTACTGACCCTAGGTCCCATCGCTCCCACAGTGATTGCACTCTCGATTCCCTATCTTGTGTGGCGTTTGCATCAGCTATCGCAAGACCCGTCGTGGAGTGCGCTCGACAACGAACCGCTACGCACAATGCTTCGCGAGTGGCTGCACTTTGATCAACTCAAACGCACGCACAAAGAATTCATCATCACGACGTACAACACCCACGTTCCTGCGCCGGCGGTTATAGGATTTTTACGCAGCCGTCCTACAAAAAACATTACCTATCAACGCGCACGGGACCTGACGCATGAAGATCTTGAGCGCGCCATCCTCGCCTCCGCCGCAATTCCCTTCATCTTTCCAGCACAATCCATCGGAGGCGTTTACCACAACGACGCAGGCGTGGATGTAGAAGCCCACGCAACACATGCGCTGGTCCACCGCTTCAAAACGCCACGCGTCACAACCATCCTGCTCAAACGAAATGACCCAGCCCAAGAAGCGGAGTACCACAATAGTCAGGTGAACTTCGTCCGTCCGTCCACCGAGATCGCAACCCGCCTCTCAGGCCTCAACTTCGATAAAACCACCATCGAACGCTTGATTTGCCTCGGCTACGAAGATGCGCATCGCCACTGGGAGACGCAGCGCGGCGCAGCGTGAAAAGTGAAAAGTAAAAAGCGATTCGGGGCGGCGGGGAGAGATTAGAGCGGCGAGGGCTAAAGAAGAAGACAGCGGCTTTGCAGTAGCACCTCCCTCACCCGCCAAATAACCGCCCCCTCATTTGCTCTCCACATCACCTCCCGCTACGCTGAGCATTTTCGCACACTTACTTTCTACGGGTGCAGCATGTTTCAACGCAACGATCTTTGCGGCGCCTTTATCGCCGGTGCTTTTCTTCTCTTCTCGGCGCTCATCGCGCAGGGGTGTGCGAATATCCAAGATTGCACCACGGACCATTGTTCGGGGCCGCTGAATATCTTGGTTGCAGAAGAGCTGATTCCTGAGGGAGGCAGCGTTGAGTTGCTGGTCAACAACAAGGCGTTGCACTGTTCTGAAGACCACTACACCAAGCACGAATGTTATGTCGGAGGCGACAATTACGGCGTTCGAAATGCCGTCTACTTTGAGGTAAAAAGCCTGCCCAAAACCATCACCATCCGCATATTAGAAAGCGACGGCGAACGCGTCGACAGCTTCGATGAAAAGCCCGCTTACAAAGTCCACAATAAAAATTCCTGTTCCTACGAATGTCACAGGAACGCGAGAGTCGTCATCGGCGATGTGAATGACTGGGAGTGAAAGTCCCCTGTAAACCACGATTTTTAATACTCAATCATGTCTGCACTTTCTTCCAAAGAACAAGCCATCTTCGAACGGGCCGTAGCTTTTGCTCGGGCGCATAAAAAAGCGATCGCGCGAGAGCTGGTGGATACCTCTATCTTGCCAGCAGAAGACCGCCCTGTGTCCGTTTTCATGGCCGGCTCGCCAGGCGCTGGGAAAACCGAAACCGCCGAGGAACTTGTCGAACGTTTTTCGCACCCCATTCTTCGTATCGACGCAGACGCGTTGCGGGAGCGTTTTGCAGAATACAACGGCGCCAACTCCCACCTCTTCCAACACGCATCGACCACCCTGGTCGATTGCATCCACGACCTTGCGTTGAAACGAAAGCGTTCCTTTATTTTGGACAGTACTTTTTCACATGAGGAAAAGGCACTGAAGAACGTGGAGCGCTCACTGAACAAGCAACGCCAAGTACATATTTTCTATGTATACCAAGATCCCGTGATTGCATGGAATTTTGTGCGCGCACGGGAATTGACCGAAGGACGCCGAATTTTAAAATCAACGTTCATAGCGCGTTATTTCAATGCGCGTAGCGTCGTTCAACGCGCGAAGGAAAAGTATCAGGAACGGGTCTTGCTGCATGTTCTCATTAAAAATATAGATAATTCTACGCGTCAACGATACGTTAGCGTAGAGCGTATCGATGACATCATACGAGAGTCTTATACTGCAGAGCAGTTGGAATCTCTTCTCCCTGCGCTGGAGATCACGCAATGAGCAGTACTACTTCACCACCACCTAAAATCACGCGTAGCTTTTCTGACTTCATGCGTAACGCCTCTGTAGAAGAAAAAGCAGAGCTTTTTGGATACGTTATGGACCGCGTCGCGGAGCGGCAACAAGCGGTTATCGATAAAGCACGCGCCATGCAGGCAGAGAAAAACGCCAAGAATTCCGCGTCATCTTAAAATCGGGTTGCGGCAAAAGCTCCTCGGCAGCTCCATTCAGGAACCGGATTTTCGCAGCAATAGACGCCTCAGATCGTGGATTACCTGCGCACGATCGTGAAGCCTCACCGCGTTGCCCTCTGCGTTTTGCACACGACGCGCGAGCTCCTTTTTCCACGATTCCGATAAGTTGTGAGGTTGTTTTTTCAACGTAGATACCGCGCGTCGATGGTGAACCGTTCGGGGTGTTTGGGCGTGATATGTTGGTAAAACTCCATAATTTCACGCATATCGCTTTCGAAATTGCCGCTTGGGTAAAGCACCTTGCCTACACCTGCTTCTTTTTTGGCGTAATCAAGGTAGCAGAGCAGGATGGGGACCTTGGCTTGGGTGGCGACGTGGTAAAAACCGCTTTTCCATTGGGGCGAATGGCTACGCGTGCCTTCAGGCGTGACCACAAGCGCAAGTTCGAACGCTGGGTTTTCAAAGAGGCGCACCATGGCTTCGACCATGCTCGGTCGTTCTTCGCCTTCTTTGCGCGGACTGCGATCGATAGCGATGCCGCCAAGGGGTTTCATCACCAGCCCATACGGAAACTTCATCCAATCATCTTTAATGGTGAAGCGCATGGGCAAGCCGAGCTCTCTGAACGCGGAGAGCGTGTAGTAAAAATCCCAGTTCGACGTGTGCGGCGCTGCCAACGCCACGCATCGTCGATGATTTTTGAGTTCTTCGCCAGCGATAGTCCAACCCAAGGCTTTTAGAATCTGTCGATTCACATTTTTTAGCATCTTCCCCTCCCTCACCCTGAATCACTTCTAACTTTTTACTTCTTCCACCAGCGCCCCAATTTCTCTTCCACTCACCGAAACGCTTTTTACTTTTCACTTTTCACTTTTTACTTCTCACTTTTCACTTCTTACTTTCAATTTCCATCGCAACATCTTCGCTGATCGAAAGCTGAAGCTTACCGGACAGGTAATCGTCCCAGCGGGCGGTATCCAGCAAATGTTTTTCTGCGAACATGACAAGGTAGGCGGTATTCAGATCGGCGATGGTGGTGGGCGGGGTATATTCTGGGTTACAGCCGTCGGAGCCGACGGGCGGCATGAATTGGTTGATCAGGTCAGCGCCGAGTACTTTGGGATCGCAGACGGTGATAAAGCTGAGGTGACCCGCATCTTTGAAGCGAATCCAGACGTTATCGGGCGTTTCAAGGGCGTTCCAGATGGGTTCTGCTTCGCGTGCGTGGGGCAGCCAGCCGTCTTGGTCTGCGCTCATCAAGAGGGTGGGCGTGGTGACGGTGGAGGGGTCGAGCATGCCGAGCGCGCCTGGAGCTTGTAGGCCGATGGCTTGGACGCGTGGATCGCGGAAGCTTTGGGTGGTAATTTCGACAATTTCTGGGTCGTCTAGGAAGGCGCAGGCCTCCTCGTTATATTGTCCGCAGGTAATGTCGTCTTCTTCGCAGTTTTGGCCGGCGTTTTCGCAGACCATATTCTTGGCGCCTTCGCGCAGGAAGGTGGCACCGCCAAGTGCGAGCGAGGTGTAGCCGCCAAAGCTATGTCCGTAGACAAAGGTGGATTGGGTATCGATTTGTTCGTCTAGGATTCCGAGGCCAAAGCCTTTTTCTGCTGCGTCGATGACGGTACTGACGTCGAGCATACGGTAGACGGGGATGTACATGGGCACATCGAGCGGATCGCCAAGCGCGTCTAGGGTGGTATTGCCCACATGGCTGATGGAGGCGACGATCCATCCGCGCGAGGCGAAGACTTCGGCGGAGGGGTAGGCCAAGGAGGCTTCGCCAGCGGATCCGTGCGAGTGGATGGCGAGGGGACGCGGCGCACCTGGTGCGAGCGATAGGTTTTTATAGGCGCGGTTCGGCAAGGGCATGGCGCCAGCGATGGTCAACTTATGTACTTTGTTCCCTTTTTCCTCGGAAGGGTACCAGACAATGACGGGGAGTGTGCGCGCTTCTTCTTGTCCTGGTGGTTGGTAGGTGACTTTGGTTTCGTACACACCTACGTGATAGGGCCCTCGCTTATGCAAAAGCTCCGGCTTTCGAAGCGGATCGTCCGCGGTAGCATCGGCGTTTTCGTCGGTATCGGCACAGCCGGTCATGGCGGCGCTCATGCTCATGAAAAGCATAAGTAGCACGCTGCAGTAAGCGTATTTTTTCATGACTCCCCTCGTTTTTCCATCTTGTTTTGCGTTTGACGCTTCATGTGTCACCCGCGCATTCGACCCTTTGGCTTACAGAGTGTCAAGACGATGGCGCGCCGGCTTTGCCGTCGCTCAATGAACGCTGACGCTCAGTGATCACTCGCTTCGCTCGTTCAGTGATCGTTCGCTGCGCGAACTCAGTGATGACTCGCGCTGCGCGCATCGTACAGTGATCGCTGACGCTCAGTCTGCTTGATTCGGATGACCTTGCTCAATACAGTCATTGTGAGGCGTAACGGATAGCGACGATAAAGAAGCGAAGCGGCGAAGCCGCGAGTCGTCACTGTACGAGGGCGCAAGCCCGAGTTATCACTGTACAAGCGGCGCCAGCCGCGAGTCATCACTGTACGAGGGCGTAAGCCCGAGTAATCGCTGTACGAGCGGCGAAGCCGCGAGTTATCACTGAGCGACAGCGAAGCTGGAGCACCTGGGGGATTTATGGAATCGAATATTGTCAGCGCGGTATTCTTGCCGGCATCGTTGTTTCTCATCATGTTTGGCCTCGGCCTGACGTTATTGACCGACGATTTCAAACGGTTGCTCGAAAACCCGCGTGCGACGCTCTTGGGGGTGAGTTTGCAGATTCTGGCGCTGCCGCTCGTTGCATTTCTGCTCGCAAATACCTTGTTGCGCGACAGCCCAGTCATGGCGGTGGGTCTGATGATTCTGGCGGTATGTCCAGGCGGCGCCACAAGTAATCTCATTACCTATTTGGCGCGTGGAGACATCGCGCTCAGTGTGACGCTGACGGCCATTTCGAGTTTTATTGCGGTGATTACCATCCCGCTTTTGCTGCATTTCTCATTGAACTGGTTCATGGGCGAAGGCGAAACGGTGTCACCGCCCATCTTAGAAATGGTGGGGCAAGTGGTCGCAATCACCATCGTTCCGGTGTCCTTGGGCATGGTGGTGCGCCGAAAGTCCGAAACTTTTGCGGCCAAGGCTGAAAAACCGATGAAGATTTTGTCGGCGATTTTACTTGCGGTCATCGTACTGGGACTTGTGGCCAACGAGCGCGATCAGATCGTCGGATTTTTTAAAGAAGCAGGCCTTGCGACGCTCTTGCTGAATCTCATCATGCTCACCCTAGGCTTTGTCGCGGGCGCCATCGCACGCCTGCCTCTCGCTGCGCGCATCTCACTCAGCATTGAAGCCGGCATCCAAAACGGCACACTCGGCATTGCCATCGCTGCCGGCATTTTGAAAAATGGGCAGATGGCCATCGCGCCCGCGATCTATAGCTTGATCATGTTCGCTACCGGCATTGTGGCCATTTTTATGTTCAGCCGCATGATATCCGCTTCGGAGGCGGAAGCGGTGATTGAGCCCGCAGTCTAACGCACCGACAAGAACGTACCGCACGTGGCGCGAACCCCATTTGCTTTCATTATCGAAAATCTCTACCCTTTGTGCCGAACCAGCAATTTCAGCAAAAGGTGACGTAAAATGAGACGCATGTACGGTGGTTTGAAGCATGGATCCGCGCGACGCTTTGGCGGGATCCTCGCGTTGGGCTGTGCGTTAGGATTTGTGGGCTGCGATGGCTCGTCAGATGCTACGCAAACAGAACCAGAAATGCTGCGTTCTCAGGCGCAACGAATGACAGCCCCCGCGCTGTCTGCCGCAGAAAAAGCAGGGGTCGTCGCCGCCAATACCGATTTTGCAACCACGCTCTACCAACGTGTGGCGGAGACCGACAAAAACCTCTTCTTCTCGCCGCTGAGTATCTCGTTAGCGTTGACAATGACCTACGCAGGCGCAGAGGGCGAGACGGCGGAACAAATGCTCCAAGCACTCCAGCTCACCGACCATGCGCCCTATGTGCACAAAGCGTTCAATGCCATCGAGTCCGGATTGCACTCCCTTGGCGGTCCCGTGCACAATGCAACCTCGGACCCTTTTGAGCTCACACTCCACAATGCCCTGTGGGGACAAAAGAACGTCAGTGTAAAAGAAACGTTTTTAGACACCCTCGCAGAAAACTACGACACAGGCGTGTACGTCCTCGATTTCGAAAGCAAACCCGAAGAAAGCCGAAAGACCATCAACCGCTGGGTAGAACAGCAAACCAAAAAACTGATCATCGATCTTTTGCCCGAAAATAGCATCAATGAAGACACGCGGTTTGTCCTGACCAACGCCATCTATTTTAAGGCGTCGTGGCTTAGCCAATTCGATCAGAAAACGACCGCGGACGAGGATTTCCATAAAGCAGATGGCAGCACCATCAAAGTGCCCATGATGCATCAAACCCTGAAAGTAGCGCGCGCAAGCGATGCGGAAGACCTGAAGATTGTTGAACTTCCGTATGATGGCGGCAACGTCTCGATGTTTGTATTTCTACCCGCAGACTTGGCCGCCTTTGAACAAGACCTGAGCGAAGAAAAAATCTCCCAAGCCATCGATTCCCTGCAAGGACACAAGGTCCACCTGTGGCTCCCCCGTTTCAACATCCAACACGACCTCAACCTCAACGAGGCGTTGTCCGCGCTCGGCATGGAACGACCCTTCCACCAGAACGCGCAGTTTGGTGGCATTACCGATGAAATTAGCCTGTACATCAGCGATGTGTTTCACCAAGCCTTTGTCTCAGTAGATGAAAAAGGAACCGAAGCCGCAGCAGCAACAGCCGTCGTCATCGAGGCGGAATCTGCAGGACCTGAAGAATCCATGGATTTTCGCGCGGATAAGCCCTTCTTCTTTGTGATTCGAGACAACGACTCCCATAATATCCTCTTCATGGGACGCGTGGTTAACCCTGCGTAATGTAGGATGAAAAGCATGGCGATCGCGTCCCGCGGTCATGCAGTTAAGATGCATTCAAACAATGCCAGTATAAACTGACCGAATACTTCGCATAAGCCGCAATGCATGGCGTTTTCCTTCGACGGTGTTATATTGTTCTCAGATTACGCTCAAACAATTTCCACCAAGGAGGCGGCCATGTCTCAAGGACCCGTCATCAAAGCTTTCGAAATCGGCTTGCATTGGGAAGCCATTGGACCTTTTCTTTTCATTGCGCACCATTACGAGGCGTACCCCAAAGCCAACGAGGATATGTCACCTGCGGCGTCGCTCGAAGGCCGAAACATCGGCCAGGACTTCGATACTCGCAACGCATGGCGTATGTATCATGGCGACAAGGTGCCTGGTTTTCCCGCGCACCCGCACCGCGGTTTTGAAACCGTGAGCATTGTGCGCAAAGGTTATGTCGATCACGCAGATTCTTTTGGTGCGGCGGCGCGTTACGGCGACGGCGATGTGCAATGGCTCACCACGGGCAAAGGCATCCAGCACTCCGAGATGTTTCCGCTCGTGCATACCGACAAGGAAAACCCGTTGGAGATGTTCCAGCTGTGGTTGAACCTACCCAAAAAATCCAAAATGGCGCCTGCGCACTTTAAGATGTTCTGGGCGCACACGCTGCCAACATCGCGCATCACCGATGCCGAAGGACGTGCCACCACCGCAGTGCACGTGGCCGGCCCGCCGATCTTTGACAATACCGACTTTGACGCGACACAACCGCCACCCGATTCTTGGGCTGCCGATCCTGCGAACGACGTACGCATTGTGCTTCTGAAGCTTGAACCGCACGCACAGATGACACTTCCTGCGTTGGACAAGGGCGTAGATCGCGGCCTTTACGCCTTCGAGGGCGGGGGCTTTACGATCAACGGCCTGACCGCCCCCAACCGTTTAGGCATGCACCTTGATGGCACCCAAGAAGTGCAGGTGACCAACGGCGCAGAAGAAACAGAATTTCTGCTTCTTGAAGGGAGACCGATTCAGGAGCCGGTGGCGCAGGCGGGGCCCTTTGTGATGAACCATCAATTGGAGCTTCAGCAGGCGATGCTCGATTATCAAACCACGCGTTTTGGTGGTTGGCCTTGGCCGGATGCAGCGCCTGTGCATGCACGCGATGCTGGACGCTTTGCCAAGCAACCCGATGGCAGCATTGAGCGCCCCGAAGATACTGCCTAACATTTTTGATCTTTTAAACATTTCACCACGCACTTCTGGCGAAGCATTGATCATTTATTTGTAACGGTATTGACCGCACTGTACATTAAAACACGTATTTCTGTCGTCCCTACATAAAAATCCCCCACCTTCATACGTGGGGGCTTTTCTATTTTTGGGCCGTTGTTTTCTGCTACGCCTCCGCTCTCGAAGAGAGCTACACAGGCGAGGTTTCAGCTGGTTTCTTCGTCCACGATCACGCGCACTTTGGCGGCGGCGCGTTGGGCGATTTCTCGTGCTTGATCGGTGGTTTCGGCGCGCGCGGTCACGACGCCCATGCGGCGTCCCGGGCGGGTGTTTGGTTTACCAAAGAGGCGCACACGCACGGTAGGGTCGGTGGCGAGGGCGTCTTCGACACCTTCGTAGCGTGGGTTTGTACCGCATTGTCTGGCACGGATGACAGCGGAGGCGGAGGGCCCTTTTTGTCCGACGTCCAAGATGGGCAAGCCGAGTATGGCACGAACGTGAAGTTCGAATTCGGAGAGTTCTTGGGAACCGATGGTGACCATGCCGGTGTCGTGTGGGCGTGGGCTGACTTCTGAGAAGTACACCACGTCTTTGGCGATGAACATTTCGACGCCGAACACGCCGTAGCCGCCTACGGAACGCGTGACTTTATCCGCCATTTCTTGTGCTTTTTTGAGCACGTCTTCGCTCAGTTGTTCTGGTTGCCAGGACTCTACATAGTCGCCGTCGTCTTGGCGGTGCGCAATCGGTGGGCAGAAGATGGTTCCTTGGCGTGTTTGCACGGTCAGGAGCGTAATTTCTGTATCGAAATCGATGAAGGCTTCGACGATGACGCGGCTGGATTTGCCACGGGAGTCACGCAGCGCGACTTGCCATGCTTTTTCGATGTCATCTTGGGTGTGGATGACGCTTTGACCGATGCCTGAGGAGCTCATGAGAGGTTTGAGCACGCAGGGAAGGCCCACCTCTTGCACGGCGTCTTGGACTTCTTTGAGGCTGTTTGCGAAGCGGTATGCGCCGGTGCGCAAGCCGAGCTCTTTATCGGCGAGAAGGCGGATGCCTTCGCGGTCCATAGTAAGGTTGGCGGCGCGTGCGGATGGCACCACGTGGTAGCCTTCTTTTTCGAGGGCGAGGAGTTCCGTGGTGGCGATGGCCTCAATCTCTGGGACGATCCAGTCGGGTTTTTCGAGTTCTACAACGCGGCGGACTTCTGCGGGGTCGAGCATATCGAAGACGTGGCTTCGGTGCGCGAACTGCATGGCTGGCGCATGTGCATAGCGGTCGCATGCGATCACCTCGATGCCAAGGCGCATGGCTTCGAGTGTCACTTCTCTGCCGAGCTCTCCAGAACCTAGGAGGAGCATTTTCTTGGTCGATGATTGCAGCGGCGTTCCAAAAATCATGGGGTCCTCGTCGCGGAGAGGGCATCGGATGATGTCGCGAGTCCTACAGAGAATTCTCCGAGGGGTAAAGCATGAAGCGCGCTTTTGACACACACGACTTCGTTCGATGCGGACGCCCATTCGCTCCACTGGTTCCATAGGACAAGGTATATGCAACACATTCACTTCTCATCAATCACTCATATTCATACGAATATGCTCATCGTCAACTTCGTCCTGACGAAAAGAACCGCTTCCTTTAGCGAACCCCCCCTTCGTATCACGAGAATTTTTCCGTGATACCCCGACCGTAGATTCTCGGTCACACGCCGCAGCGGACATAGGTAATTATGAAACGATGGATCCTTGTGCTCTTTCTCGCGCTAAATATCGGCTTTCTAACCACCGGATGCAGCGACGATCCGGCGCCGAACGACCCCAAAGAAGAAGAGAAGGACAAAGAGAAAGAGGAAGATAAGGAAGACGAGAAGGACAAGGAGGACGAAAAAGAAGAGGAGGAAGAAGAGGTACCGTTAAGCGACGAGGAATTGCTCGAACGTGCCACGGCGCGATTCGACGGACAAATGGAGCAATTGAGCGAAATCCTCACGGTATGCCCTGGTCTTCCGCTATCGCCCCCCGAAGATCTCAAAGAAGCGGTTGTGGACATGCTTCCAGCCAGTCTTCGCGCGCATGCGCCCACACTGACAGACGTTCTCGACTTATTCTCCGATCGATTCGAATGTTTGACTACCTCAGATCTCAAAGACGATTGCGTCACCCCCATCCACTGCATGTTAGAATTGCAGAATACACAAATTTATCTGTTCTACATCATCCTGGAAGGACTCAGTGAAGCGTTCGAGCCTTACATAGAGCGCACGTCCGCATTGCAAACCTCTTGCATTCCAGTATGCGAAGAACAACTCCGCGGCACACAAATCGAATGCTATGACTTCAGCGATAATCCCGAGCAATACGATGATGTCACAGCCAAGAAAGAATGCACGAATCGTTGCACCTACTTTGCCCAAGAGGCAATGACAGAGGCCATGAACCAAAGCGATATGGATGCATGCCTTAGCGTCTACGAGGAGATGCTAGCATGTGAGATTCAAAGCATGGCGTGCGATGCGGATTACGATCTCTGCGATGAGTACTACGAGGCCCTTGGGGAGCATTGCGACGACTTTTGGTATTTTCCATTTTGATTTTAGCCTGCGCGTGACGCGCCCTCTCTAAGCGCGCGTCCCCTCGTCACCTCTATCCGCGATACGCCTCAATATAGGGATGGCCTACGCGGGTATACTTTTGCGGATCGACGACGCCCATCTGCCGAAGTTCTTGGTAGGGGTCTTCATCAGATCTGATGACGCCGGCGGCGATGGCGGCAGCGCGCGTCGGGGCGCCAAAGATGGCGATATGTGAACGTTCAAAGTGTTCAATCGCACGCTGATAGTGCAGGTCTGCTTTACGCTGATTCTTCTGAAACAAATAACTCGCGCCAAGAACTTGATGTCCCCACCCGATACCCAAGGGTTCGCTCGAACGGCGTAAGCGGCGCGCTATCAATTGTAAGTGGAGATAGAGGCGGCGGTCTTGCAGCTGCCCTTCGTGTGTGGCGCGCGCCATCAGCAGTCGCGCCAACAAGAAACGCGCAGCGTTGCGGACTTGCTCAAGCATCCGCGCCAAAATTGTCGTTTCAAAGCGCACAAGTAACGGGATCGTCGCGCATATTTGTGGATAATCTTGCGTATAGAGCGCGATTTCCGCGCCATAATACATGGTAAAAAAGTCCAACAATCGAAACGGGCCGCCCGTGTGCGGAATGTCCAACTGTTGCAGCGCAAGACGTCCTGCTTGCGGCACGTCATCGAGCAGCCACGTATTGAAGCCACCGATGGTGATGGCAGCTTCGAGCATTTGGTTTTGCCAGCCGCGCACATCCCCGAGCTGGCCGTAATAAGCGGCGCGAAGATCATCGACTTTGCCCATAGCCCAAGCGCAGTAGATCAGGTGAGAGTTGGCGTAGGCGATCATCATCGATTGCGACGACGCATTCTTTTGGAGCCAAGCGGTGCTGAAGCGCAGTTTTTTCCATGCGAGCGGATAGTCGCCCATTTGATAATCGATATTTGCTTGGCAAATTCTGGCCCAGTGCTCACTCACGGGGTCTTCGGCCTTTTCAGCGAGCGCGATGGCGAGGCGCGTCCATTGTTGACCACGCTTTTGGTCCGTTTTGCTCGCCGCGGCAAAGATGGGACTCACACCGGCCAAAGCGCGCGATATGGGGATGCGTTGACCGCTATCCAAGGCTGCGTTGAGTGCGCGCATCGAAAGCTCAAGGCCGAGTATGGGATCTACGAGTCCCATGTCGAGACCGGGCATACGAAACACGTACGAACCTTGTGCACGGAGGTCTGCATTTTCTGCGCCGCGTAGCGTATGCAGATCTAAATTCTCGATTCTACGAATCAGTCGTTCTTTCAGCCACGCGATATGAAGCAGGCGTGGGGGCTTTGGCATGGGTAGGCGACGCTGTTTTTGCGTGTGTTTGCGCAGCGTACGCTGTTCTATCGCCTTTTCTACGTGTCCGCAGAGCAGGTACGTTTCTTCGGCGCGCGCGTAGAGTGTGCGTCGTTCATCGTCGTCGATGGCTTCACGTGCGAGGGCGGCCAGCAGGTTGGCTGCCTGCAGCAGGTTGCCCGCTTGGATATTCAGTGCCACTGCGCGCTCGCGCAGCAAGATATGATCTGGCATGGAGCGAATCTGCGGCATATCTAACAGTTGATTATAGATCTGCGCGGCGGTCGCATAGGCGCCGTGATGCTCTGCAAGAGCCGCAAGACGTCGGCCTTCTGTGTAGGCACGCGCGGTTTCGCCTGCTTCTAACAGGTGCCATAGCAGCGTCAGTGCACGCATACGAAACTGCGGGAGGGCATTTTCTGCATCGACAAAGGCAGCGTGTAAGCGGCGTATGGTCTCGTCGCTCAGTCCTACCCAAACGCTTTGGCGCACATCATCGTGCACGATTTCATATTCTGTGACGTTGCCTGCGATCGCGTAGCGCAGCAAAAATGCGTCCATCAATGCGTCCATCGACGCATCGAGCACTTCGGGCGTTTGCTTTGTAATATACGCAAAGACGGCGTGCGGAAGCGGGCGGCTACTGACTGCAGCGACGGCCAAGATATCGCGTTGGGCCTTCGGAAGTTTGGCGATGCGACGAGCGAGCAAATGTGTGCCTTGGACGTTGGACGGAAGATCGCTGAGGTCGAGATCTTGCGAGCAAAGCGTACGCAGCATTTGTGGACGTCCTGCGCCGATCGTCAAAATGCGCTCTACCACGTCTTGGCGCTGTACGACGCTTGGCGACAACCATGTTTGAACCAGTGCGCGCGCGGCCTCATCGTCAAGGGCGGGTAGCGGAATGCGCTCGATTGCGTAGCCCAAGGTCTCGATGTCATAGCGGTCTTGATGCAACACACCGCGCGTGTTCTTGGTGATGAGCAAGAAGGTGTTCGGCCGAAGCGCGGGCGTAAAGATCTGACCGATCCATTGCAGCGAATCGTCATCGACGCATTCGATGTCCTCGATCCAGATGACCATGGCATAACGTTGCGCCACATTGCAGAGCAGATCGCGCAGCGCAAACCGCGGATCTTCCATGAATAGATGGCGGCTTGCGGGTTCGTTCAAGCGTCCGTCTAGGCTCCGGAGCACAGGAAAGAGCTCGCACAGGGTCGGCGTGCAAAAGGGTAGCACTTCTTCGCGCTCGTCTTCGGGCATAGCGGCGATCAGTGCGCAGAGCCCATCGACGATCTCATCGAAGGCACGGAATCCCACAGACTCATTGCTCTGACATTGCGCCAAGAGCACACGCGTTGAGGCGTGCGTCGCTTGTACTTCATGCAAAAAAGCTTCGACCAGTGCGGTTTTACCGTTGCCTGCGTGGCCATCGATCAGCAATGCTTGGGCTTTACCGTGGTTGAACGCGTGCCAAGCTTCATGGAGTTGTGCGAGCGCAGCCTCGCGTCCGTAGAGTCCGCCTCCTTGCTCTGCACGCATCTCCCCCGCTTTCGAAGGTGCACCTTCGGGCGCTGCGGGCGCACACACAGCTTCGATGGCGTCGAAACCGGCGCGCGCGTCGGGGTCCTGTCGCAAGAGCGCTTCGCAGAGGGAATAGAGCGGTGCGTAGGCTGGGAAAGTTTCCGCAGCTTGGTGCAAGTAGCGTGCGCGTTCCGCTTCGCGCATGCCCCCCAAATGTTCTGCGCTGTGGGTGGTAACAAACTGCCATAAAATCACGCCGACGGCGTACCAATCAAAGCTGCTGGTGGGGGATGAGGTGGTGGTGGCTTCGGGGGCAACATAATAACGTGTCCCGGCAAAGATCCCCTCGTCCTTGTTTTGGGCGGCGAGGTGCAGCATATGGCGCACGACGCCGAAATCCAATACCACCACGCGCCCTTGGGGCGTGACCATGATGTTGGATGGCTTCAGATCGCAATGCACTACGTGCTTACGGTGTAGCGCATGCACACCAGAAGCTAGTTGGTAAAAATAGTCTTGAATCTGCGCAGGGGACAACAGCGGCGCTTTGTGCCGCAAGACGCGTCCGTCGCCTTCTGCGCGCAGGCGGTGAAGCACTTCGGTATGCGTTGCTGCGGCGGTGTCGACGGCGGTAAATACGATGGAGCGACAGGTGTTTGGGACGTCGTCGTGGGCACGGTGACGTGCCAGCAGGCGGTAAGGCACAAAGGGCACACCTTCGAGCATTTCCATCACGATGAACCACGTATCGCCATCGCGCACCAATTGGAAAACACGCACGAGGTTTGGATGGCGTATCTCACTGATAGACCGAAACTCTCGCTTAAAATGCAGCAACGCCTGCGGATGCGTATTTTTGAGCACTTTGATCGCAATGCCCTGCGCACGTTCTTCGTCCCATGCATAGAAGACGCGTCCGAAGGCGCCCGTGCCGAGCACTCGGACCAAGCGATAACGGTCGGCGAGCAAATCGCCCGCGATGGGCACGCTGTTCGCTGCGGGCGCATCACCGTCTTGCACATCGGTTTGTGCGTATGCGCGTAGCGACGCATCTGAAGGTAATGTCCCACGCGCGGCGTCGGCATGGTGCTCGTCGTGCAACGAGGTTTCCGCAGCATGCATAGCCATGCGCTCACGTGCATGAACGCGCTCAGACTGCGCGTGGGTTTGATTTGCGTGGGGCTTATCCGCCATGATCACCGTACGTGCGGTACCGCTTGATTTTGAAGGATGAGATCTCAACTGTAGTAGGTTCTGCGCTCAGTCTCAAAGGTTAAGCGCGTTCCCTTGTATTTTGCGCGTCGCGCTCAGAGGTCTTGGCGAAAGCCTACTTGCCAAAAAGTGAAACACGTTCTACCCTCCCGCGCGTACTCACCCTGAATGGCGCTCAGGTAGGCGAGTCGATGGCCTGTGATGATGCGTCGCTGCAACTCGAGGATACGCACCGTGATGGATTTGACCTTCACCGAAAGCGAAGAAGCGTTCCGCAAGGAAGTCCGCGCATGGCTCGAAGCCAACGTGCCCAAAGAACCGCTCCCTAGTGGCGACACGCGCGAAGGCTTTGCCCAGCACGTCGCATGGGAAAAAAAGCTCTTTGAAGCACGCTACTCCGCGGTTTCTTGGCCCAAAGAATACGGCGGCCAAGACGCCAGCCTCTGGGAATGGCTCATCTTCGAAGAAGAATACTACCGCGCCAACGCACCCCAGCGCGTCTCTCAAAACGGGATCTTCCTGCTTGCACCCACCCTCTTTGCCTACGGCACAGAAGAACAAAAGCAACGCGTGCTACCCGCCATGGCCAGCGCAGAAGTGCTCTGGGGCCAATGCTGGTCCGAACCCGGCGCAGGCTCCGACCTCGCCTCCGTACGCTCCACCGCCACCAAAACCGAAGGCGGATGGCTGCTGAACGGCCAAAAGACCTGGTGCACCCGCGGCGCCTTCTGCGACTGGGGATTCGGTCTCTTCCGCACCGACCCCGACGCCAAAAAACACGCAGGCCTCACCTACTTTATGATGGACCTGAAAGCGCCCGGCGTCACGCTCACCCCCGTCGAACGCTTGGACGGTGACGAAGGCTTCTGCGACGTGTTCTACGAAGACGTCTTTGTCTCAGACGACGACGTCATCGGCGATGTCAACAACGGCTGGCGCGTCGCCATGGCCACCGCGTCCTCGGAGCGCGGCCTGACCCTGCGCTCGCCCGGACGCTTCACCGCCACCGCCGATCGCCTCATCGAACTCTACAAAGCCATGGGCAGTCCCAAGGACGACACCATCCGCCAACGCGTCGCACGCGCATGGATGAACGCCCAAGCTTATAATTTGCACACCCTCAAAACCGTCACGAGTATGCTCAAAGGCGAAAAAGTGGGCGCAGAAGCCAGTGCCAATAAAATCTTCTGGTCCGAACTCGACGTCCACATGCACGAAGCAGCTCTCGATCTGATCGGCCCAGGGCGCGAGATCGAAATCGGCCCCGGCCGCACCGCCCAAGGCGAAGATTGGCTCAAAGGCTTCCAGTTCTCGCTCGCAGGTCCGATCTACGCCGGCACCAACGAGATTCAACGCAACGTGGTCGCACAGCGCGTCCTCGGACTCCCGCGAGGTAAGTAATGAACTTTTCATTCTCCGACGATCAAATCGCGTTCCGCGACGCCGTGCGTAGCGTGCTAAAAAACCAATGCACCGTCGATCACCTGCGTACCGCATGGACCAACGACACCGGCCGCATCCCTGGCCTGTGGGAAGCCCTCACAGAACAAGGCATCACCCTGCTGTCCCTCCCCGAGCGCGCAGGCGGTCTCGACTGCGGCCCGCTCGACACCGTGCTGATCTTTGAAGAAGCCGGACGCGCCTGCCTGCCAGAGCCGCTCATCGAAAGCGTGGGCGTCGCAGTGCCGCTCCTGGTCAGCGCAGCAGCAGAAGGGAGCGGCGAAGCGCTCGACCTCATGCAAAAAGCCGCCGAAGGTGCCCTGTTCATCCCTGTCCTGGACGGCACAGCACTCGCGCTCTACGGCGACCAAGCAGACTACCTGATCTTGGGCCAAGACGACCGCATCGTCGCCGTTCCCCAAGATGCGCTCACCTTCACACCCACCCAGAGCGCCGACCGCACCCGCAGACTCTTCGCTTTCGAATACGACAGCGCCGCGGAAATCGAACTCGCCAAAGGCCCCACCGCACAACGCCTCCTGCAAGAAGCCAAAGACCGCGGTGCCCTCGCCGCCGCTGCCTTCCTTCTCGGCGTGGGCCAATCGATGGTCGATATGGGGATCGAGCACACCCAAACGCGCAAACAATTCGGCACCCCCATCGGTGCCTTCCAAGCCGTGCAGCACCGCATGGTCGACGGATGGCGCGGCATCGAAATCGCCAAGCCCGTGGTCTACCGCGCAGCCTACGCACTGCAAAACGAAGCACACGACGCACCGCTGCATATCTCGTGCGCTAAAATCTACGCCTCAGAAGGCGCCTACAACGCCAGCCGCGAAGTGCTCCAATGCCACGGCGCCATCGGTTATACCACCGAATATGAACTCCATATGTTCATGAAGCGCACCTGGGCGCTCGCCGGCACCTGGGGCGATGTCCGCCACCACGAACGCCGCGTAGAAGCCACCTTGCTCGACAGCTAACCCAAGTCCCGCGCGCACACCGGTCTAGGCATCACAGCCCACCGGAAGTGTGTTATACCCAAAGCGTGGTCACAATTTTCGCTTTCTATTTTTATCTCAGATCTTGCCCGTCCACCACGCGGGCCCGACGCAGAGGAAACCATGGCTGAAGCCTATATCATCGATGCACTCCGTAGCCCCGTCGGTCGCCGACGCGGCGGTCTCGCAGATGTTCACCCCGCAGACCTCGGCGCATACCTGCTGCCCGAGATCCTCAAGCGCAACGACGTCGATCCACTCGCCGTCGATGACGTCGTCTACGGCTGCCTCGACACCATCGGACCCCAAGCAGGCGATATCGCCCGCACCTGCTGGCTCGCCGCAGGCCTGCCCGACGAAATCCCTGGCACCACCGTCGACCGCCAGTGCGGATCGTCGCAACAAGCCGTCCACTTTGCCGCACAAGGCGTCATGAGCGGTACCCAAGACCTGGTCATCGCAGGTGGCGTCCAAAACATGAGCGCCATCCCCATCGGCGCCGCCATGATCACCGCCAAAGAGTTCGGTTACAACGATCCCTTCTCGGGTTCCAAAGGCTGGGTGGAGCGCTACGGCAACCTCCCCGTCAACCAGTTCTACGGCGCCAACGAAATCGCCAAGAAATGGGACATCTCGCGCGAAGACATGGAGCGTTTTGCGCTCGAGAGCCACCAACGCGCCGCCCGCGCCATTGAGGAAGGTCGCTTCAAGAAAGAGATCATCCCCTACAACGGCGTCGAGCACGACGAGGGCCCACGCCCCGACACCTCGCTCGAGAAAATGGCGAAGCTCAAGCCGCTCATGGAAGGCAGCCGCCTGACGGCAGCGGTCGCAAGCCAAGTCTCCGACGGAGCCTCCGCCATGCTGATCGCCAGCGAGCGCGCCGTCAAAGAGCACAACCTCAAACCACGCGCGCGTATCCACCACATCAGCGTCCGTGGCGATGACCCCATCCTCATGCTCACCGCGCCCATCCGTGCAACCAAATACGCACTCAAAAAGGCCGGCATGACCATGAACGATATCGACCTGGTCGAAATCAACGAAGCCTTCGCATCCGTCGTCCTCGCTTGGTTCAAAGAGATCGATTTCGATCCCGCCAAAACCAACGTCAACGGCGGTGCCATCGCGCTGGGTCACCCCCTTGGCGCCACCGGCACCAAACTCATGACCACCCTCCTACACGAACTCGAGCGCACCGGCGGCCGCTACGGCCTGCAAACCATGTGCGAAGGTGGCGGCCAAGCCAACGTCACCATCATCGAGCGCCTGTAATCCCTCTGTTTTTCCACTTTCCGCCCAGACATTACGATGCACTTCGACCTGGATGATGAGCAGCGCGAGCTCCGACGCTCCGCGCGGCGCTTCCTGCGTGAACAAGCCCCCAGCGCCACCATGCGAAAATGGCTCGAGACCGAACAGGTCCTCGATCCTACCATCTGGCGCAGAATCACCGAAGAGCTCGGTTGGATCGGGATCCCCATCCCAGAAAGCGCCGGTGGTTTTGGCTTCTCTTGGCTCGACCTCGCCCTCATTCTCGAAGAATGTGGCCGCGCACTCCTGCCCGCACCCGTCTGGACCAGCGCCGCACTCGGTGCAGGGTCCATCCTAGAACTGGGCAGCGAAGCACAATGCGCAGAACTCCTGCCCGAGGTTGCCGCAGGTACCACCATCGCAACCCTCGCCCTGACCGAAACGGGCGGAAAGTGGAATACAGATAACCTGCAAACACGTGCCACCAAAGACGGAGATCACTATGTCCTGAACGGCACCAAGAATTACGTTCCATGGGCACACGTCGCCGGCCTCTTTGTCGTCATCGCACGCGATGAAAACAACGAACTTGCCGCGTTCGCCGTGCCCAAAGACGCCCAAGGGCTCACCGTCACCCGTCTTGCAACCATGGACATGACGCGACCCCAAGGCACCATCGCCCTCGAAGGCGTAAAACTTCCGGCATCCGCACGACTCCAAGGCGAAAAAACCACCAAGGACGCCTTGGCGCAAGCCCTGCACCGCGCAGCCATCCTGCTCTCGAGTGAGCTGCTCGGCATCGCCGAAGCCACCATGGATATCAGCGTCGAATACGCCAAAGAACGCGTGCAATTCGGACGCCCCATCGGCAGCTTCCAAGCGATCAAACATAAATGCGCAAACATGCTCATGTATGTCGAAGCATGCCGCTCCGCCGTCTGGTACGCTGGCTGGGAAGCAAGCCAAACAGATGTCGACCTGGCCGAAACCGCCCACGTCACCAAAGGCTTCGCCTCAGATATCGCCTACCGCAACGCCGCAGACACCATTCAAGTCCTCGGCGGCATCGGTATCACCTGGGAACACGACGCGCACTTCTACTTCAAACGCGCGCGTGCATCCGCACAACTCCTAGGAAATACCAGCCAACACCGCGAATCCCTGTACCAAAACATCATCGCCCAACGCTGAGGAACAACCATGGACTTCACCTTCTCTAAAGAAGACGAGCGCTTCCGCGAAGAGATCCGAACCTGGCTCGAAGAAAAACTCAGCGGAGAATTCAAACTCATCCGCGGACGCGGTGGCCCTGGCGACGAACACTCCTTCTATCAAGAACGACGCGCCTGGGAAGCCACCATGGCCAAAGACGGCTGGACCTGCGTCGGCTGGCCCAAAGAATACGGCGGACGCGCGCTCTCGCTCTACCAAGAAGTCATCTTCAACGAAGAATACGCCCGCGCAGGCGGACCAGGTCGACTCAACCATATCGGTGAAACCCTAGCCGGACCCACCGTCATCGCCTTCGGTACCGAAGAACAAAAGAAAAAGTTCCTCCCAGGGATCGTCAGTACCCAAGAACTCTGGGCCCAAGGCTACTCCGAACCCAACGCAGGCTCCGACCTGGCCAACGTCCAAACCAAAGCCGAACTCAAAGACGGCAAATGGCATATCACCGGACAAAAGGTCTGGACGTCGCTCGCACACTGGTCAGACTGGTGCTTTGTGGTCTGCCGCACCAGCGATAAACCGCGCCATAAAGGCATCTCGTACATCATGGTGCCGCTCAAACAAGAAGGCGTAGAGATCCGCCCGATCCAACAGATCACCGGCACCTCAGAGTTCAACGAAGTCTTCTTCGACGGCGCCGTCACCGACGAAAGCAACCTCATCGGTGAAGTCGATGGCGGTTGGAAAGTCGCCATGGCCACACTCGGCTTTGAGCGCGGCGCATCCACCCTTGGCCAACAACTCTCGTTCCAAAACGAGCTCGACAACATCATCCGCATCGCCCAAGAAAACGGCGCGGACGAAGATCCTGTGATCCGCCAACGTATCGCCGATGCCTACACCGGTCTCAAAATCATGCGCCTGAACGCCCTGCGCCTGCTTTCAGATACCGGCAAAGACGGCCTCAGCGGCGCAGCGCTCATCGCCAAGCTCTACTGGTCGAACTGGCACCGCCGCTTGGGCGATCTGGCCATGGATGTGATCGGCATCGGTTCCGACGTCGCCGACTTCGATGAGCAAGGCAATACAGAACTCACGCCCATGCAGCGCATGTACCTATTCTCGCGTTCCGACACCATCTACGCCGGATCCAACCAAATCCAGCGCAATATCATCGGTGAACGCGGCTTGGGCCTGCCAAGAAATCGATAATCCACAGCTTCTACGACACCTTTTGCGAGCATAGACCATGAAAACTGCGCCCCCCTACCCCGAAGGCAAAAACCTCCTCGCAGGTAAAACCGTCCTGATCACCGCCGCCGCAGGCGCAGGCATCGGAGGCTCCGCCGCCAAACGCTGCCTAGAAGAAGGCGCCAAAGCCGTCTATATCGCAGATATGCACCCGCGCAGAACCCCAGAAAGCGTCGAAAAGCTCCGCGAACTAGGGCTCGGTCAAGTCGACGGCGGCCTGTGCGACGTCACCAAACAAGAAGACGTCGACAATATGTTCCAAGACGCCATCCAAAAGATGGGCCACATCGACATCGTCATCAACAATGCAGGCCTTGGCGGAAGCGTTGAACTGCACGAAATGACCGACGATCAATGGATGAAAGTCCTCGACGTCTCGCTCAACGGCTGCTTCCGCGTCACACGCGCAGCACTCCAACATATGTACAAACGTGAGAGCGGCGTCATCGTCAACAACGCGTCGGTACTCGGCTGGCGCGCACAGAAAGAACAAGCGCACTACGCAGCCGCCAAAGCCGGCGTGATGGCGCTCACCCGCTGCGCCGCCCTCGAAGCCGCAGAACGCAACGTGCGCGTCAACGCCGTCGCCCCATCCTTGGCCATGCACCCCTTCTTGGTGAAAGTCACCTCGGATGAGCTTCTGAAAGAACTCACCGACCAAGAAGCTTTCCGACGGTACGCAGAACCTTGGGAAGTCGCCAATGCCATGATCTTCTTGGCAAGCGACCTCTCGAGCTACATGACCGGCGAAATTCTGTCGGTGTCCAGCCAGCGCGCGTAACGCCGCCGCCCATCCAAAACGACGACATAAACATCGGAATATCTCGAAGCACGAGCGGCCCAAATCATCTCCGCCGACACTTCGAAGCACCCGTACGGGCGGCTTGAAAGCCGCCCCTGCAGCGATCCGAAGCGCCGCCGCCCATCCGAATGCTCACACGATCCGAAGTGCCGCCAGCATTTCGGATGAACGCACGAGCGCATAGCCGCCGGCATTCCGGATCCGCACACGATCGGAACGCCGATGCCATTCCGAAGCACGGGCGGGCATAAAGCCCTTTTCAATTTAGAATTGAGAATTTTGAATTGAGAAAGGAGATGATTTGAAGAGCAAAAGAACTATTCGTGACGCTGCTCAAACGGCCCCAAACCATCGCCCCCAGTGCGTTCCCTTTTTACTTTTTACTTTTTACTTTTTACTTCTTCCTTCTTCTTCCTACTCCCCCATCGCTTCCAACTGCTCCAAATTATACTCCAGATATCCTAGGTAAGTGTCTGCGGGTTGGCCTTTTTTACCGAGCTCATCACTGAACAGGGGCTTGGGATGGATCGGCACACCTGTTGCTTTCGAAACAGTTTCCATGGGGCGGCGGTCGACGTTCGATTCCACAAAGAGGCGCGCGGGTTTGTGTTGTTTCACAAAGGCGATGGCCGCTTTGATTTGTGCGGGCGTGCCGTTCTTATCGGTATCGATGGCCCAGATATAACCTTCGGTTAAATCGTAGGCTTGCGCGAGGTATTGGAAGGCTTGTTCGCTGGTGACAAGCACACGCTGATCGGCGGGCATATTCGCAAAGGTTTGGGCGTACTTGCTTTCGATGGCGCGCAGTTTTTCTAGGTACGCGTCGGCGGATGCTTGATAGGCATCGGCGTTTGTGGGATCGGCAGCGATCAGTGCGTCACGGATACGCTCTGTCAGTGCGATGCCGACGCGCGGATTCACAAAGGCGTGCGGATTGACATCTTTACGCCCTTGCTCATCGGTCAAATACAAAGGTTGTACGTTCTCTGAGGCCGCCACGCGCTGCATCTTCGGATTGCCGGCAGTATCTGCAAGCTTGATGAGCCATCCATGATCCCCGCCTTCCAGATTGAGGCCATGAAAAATAAGCAAATCCGCCTTCGAAGCAAACTTCATATCATCGGGGCGGGGCGAATACTCGTGTGGATCGGTGCCAGTAGGCACAAGGTTGTGCACGGTGACATGTTCTTGGCCGATTTCCTCGATGATATTGCTCAGGATAGAGAAACTCGAGAGCACAAGGAGGCGGGAGGGCGCGGCATCCTCATTGGACTGAGGCGAGGATTTGTTCGTGCAGGCCCAAAGCCCAACGCAGAAAAACCACACCAGAAGAATTCGTAAATAAGGACGGTTAAAAAATGTTGATCGCTTCATATTCGAGGGCGCAGGTTTTTAAATATCTGAAAACTCAATAAAATAAATCGCTTAAGGGGCGTGGAAGCAAAATCATCCCCCCTGCTTTCGAAGATGCCAGAGCACGCCGTCGCGCGGGGCCAACAGAAAGGCGGCCATAAAAAATGTGGCGGCAGTAAGCACAATGACCACACCCGAAGGCAAGTTGTAGGTTACGCTCAAATAGAGGCCGATCAGCGAAGAGAGCACACCAAGCCCCGCGGAGAGCCACAGCATCGAAGAAAAGCGCTGGGTGAGCAGGTAGGCGGTGGATGCGGGCGTGATCAACATGGCCACCACCAAGATGGCACCGACGGTTTGCAAAGAAACCACGGTGATGGTGGTGAGCATGAGGATGATCCCATAATTGATCCAGCGTACGGGCAGGCCACTTACTTCGGCCATGACGGGATCAAAGGTGGTGAGTTTGAGTTCTTTATAAAAGATGGCAATGATGGAGAGAATGCTAGCAACGGCGCCATAAGCAAGCCAACGTTCGGTGCTGCGCACGGTCAGGACATTCCCAAAGAGTATATTGGTCAAATCGATCGAAGATTGGATTTTGGTAATGAGCAAAATCCCCAGCGCCAAAAAAGCAGAGAATACAATCCCGATGGCCGCATCGCTCTTGATTTTGCTTCGCTCTCGGATGAAGCCCATAGCAAGTGCTGCAAACAATCCAAACACGACGGCGCCCAGGAAATAGCTCACTTTGAGCATATAAGAGATCGCTACGCCGGGGATGACGGCATGGGAAATCGCATCGCCCATCAGGGCCAATCCGCGCAAGATGATAAAACATCCGACCACGCCGCAACCTGCGCCGAGGGTCAACGAGAGGAACAGAGCATCTTGCAGAAATGCGTATTGGGTGAGGTCATGAACGAACTGTGCGATGCCCATGGTTTGGTATCCATGACGTATGTTGCTGGGATTGTGGAATCGCTGCTGCGACGCCTTGCGGGATGCGAAAGGTCTTGGCGATATTCTGGTCCGTATAGGTGGTTTTCACGCTGCCCGAGGCGATGATTTCTTGGTGCACAAAGATGACATGGTCGAAGTATTCTTGGACGGTACTGAGGTCGTGGTGCACCACAAAGATGGTAGTTCCTTTGCGGCGAAGTTCCTGCAGAAGCCGCACGACCGCGGCCTCGTTATCCACGTCGAGCCCGACAAACGGTTCATCTAAGAAGAGCAGGGTGGGTTCTTGGACAAGCGCACGCGCGATGAGGACGCGCTGGAACTGTCCGCCTGAGAGTTCACCGATTTGGCGATGCGCAAAATCCGCAAGTCCCACGCTTTCGAGGGCGCGGTGGACGCGATCTTTCTCCTTGGCTCCCGGGCGTTTCAAGAATCCAAGGTGCGGGTAAACGCCGAGCATGATGCAATCGAAGGCGGAGATAGGGAAATCGCGATCGATGTTTTCTTTTTGTTCTACGTAGGCGATTTTCTTCGATAATTCCTTGAGCGGCGCGCCATCAAACCGCACGCTGCCTTGGCTCGGAACCATGCCGAGTATGGCTTTGACCAAAGTGGATTTGCCTGCACCGCTCGGCCCGAGAATTCCCACGATTTGTCCTGCGTCGATACGGAGCGAAACATCACGCAACGCTTGGACGCCGTTTGGGTATCGAACGCTGAGGTTTTGGACTTCTAACATCGGGTGCAGGTGCAAAAACGAGGTGAACCTGCAAAATTATAGGCAAGAGTTAGGGGAGTGTCCAACGATATTTAGGAGGGGCTAAGTTTTTGGAATTTAGAATTGGGAATTGTGAATTTAGAAAGGGGGTGTTTTGGGGCGCTAACGCACAACCGCACAACCTCATCCCTAAATCCCTTCTCCATGAATGGAGAAGGGACTTTCTTCTGCGCAGCGTTTTCGAACCAAAATGTTCCGATACTACACTATCGCACGGCTGACGTATTCCCCCTCTCCATTCATGGAGAGGGGGTTAGGGGGTGAGGTGGACGCGATGAAACGTAAGCGTGCTTAGAGCCTCAGCCATGTCGGATCGTATAATCGTAGGCGCTGAGCGCGGCGACGGAGCCTTGGCCCATGGCGACGACGATTTGTTTATAGGGGACGGTGGTGGCATCGCCGGCTGCAAAAATGCCGGGAATGCTGGTTTTACCGTGATCGTCGATGACGATTTCGCCGTGCGGGGTGAGTTCGATGGTATCTTTCAGCCAAGCGGTGTTAGGAACGAGACCGATTTGGATGAACACGCCGTCGAGTTCGATGTGATGGGACGTTTCGGTGGTACGGTTCGTATAATCGAGTCCTGTTACGCGTTTACCATCGCCGGTGATTTCGGTGGTTTGGGCGTGCGTAATCACGGTGGCGTTCGGCAGGCTGGCGAGTTTTTTCTGCAGGACATCATCTGCGCGCAGTTTGGTGTCGAACTCGAGCAGGGTGACTTCGCTGGCGATGTTCGCAAGGTCGATGGCACCTTCTACGCCGGAGTTTCCGCCGCCGATGACGGCGACTTTCTTCCCTTTAAACAGGGGTGCATCGCAGTGTGGGCAGTAGGCCACGCCGCGGTTGCGGTATTCATCTTCGCCTGGGACGTTGATTTGTCGCCAGCGTGCGCCGGTCGTGATGATGACGGTGCGGGCTTTCAGGCGTCCGCCCGACGAGAATTCAACTTCGTGCAGACCGCCGACCGCTTCCGCCGGGATAAGCTTGGTGGCAACTTGGCCTTCTAGGAGCTCGATCTCATATTCGCTCATATGTTTACGGAGCGCGCTCGCAAGGTCTGGACCTTCGGTATAGGGCACCGAGATAAAGTTTTCGATGGAGAGGGTGTCGAGCACTTGACCGCCAACGCGGTCTGCGGCGACACCGGTACGGATGCCTTTGCGCGCGGCGTAGATTGCGCTTGCTGCGCCCGCGGGACCACCGCCGATCACGAGTACTTCGTAGGGTTCTTTTTTATCGAGGGCGGCGGCTTCGCGTGCGCCGGCGTTTTTATCGACTTTGCTGAGGATATCTTGGAGCGTAACGCGTCCTTGTTCAAAGGGTTTGCCGTTCAAGAAGACGGTCGGAACGGCCATGATTTCGCGTGCGTCGACTTCTTCTTGAAAGAGGGCGCCGTCGATGGCGACGTGGGATATTTTGGGGTTCAGCACCGCCATGACGTTGAGCGCTTGCACGACGTCTGGGCAATTTTGGCACGAGAGAGACATATAGGTCTCGAAGTGCATTTCTTGATCGAGGGCGCGGATTTGATCTTGGACGTCCTCGTCTACTTTGGGCGGGTGACCACCTGCTTGCAGCAGCGCCAAAACGAGTGAGGTGAACTCGTGGCCCATGGGGATGGCGGCAAAGGCGAGCGAAAGGCTTTGATCGGGGCGCTCGATGCGGAAGGATGGCGCGCGTTTGTCGTCGCCGTCGGTGCGCAGCGTGATGTGCTCGGACATCTCGCTGATCTCTTCGAGCAGGCTTTGTAGCTCTTTGGATTTGGGCGTATCGTTCAGCGTGGCGACGAGTTCGAAGGGTCGCGATACGCGTTCGAGCAGCGTTTTGAGCTGTTGTTTCATATTGTCGTCGAGCATAAAATCCTCTGCGTGCAAAACGTAAAAGGCCGGCCCGTCGTATTCGCCGGAGCCGGCCCATCTATGGCGTGGGAAACTATTTAAGCAGCGTAGGTCTTAAATCTTACCGACCAGGTCCAGCGATGGCGCGAGGGTTTTTGCGCCTTCTTCCCATTTGGCGGGGCAGACCTCGTTGGGATTTTCGCGGATGTACTGTGCTGCTTTGACTTTGCGCACGAGTTCTTCTGCGTTGCGGCCGATGCCTTCAGAGGTGACTTCGATGGCTTGGATGACGCCGTCTGGGTCGACGATGAACGTACCGCGGTTTGCGACGCCTTCGTCCGGACGCAGGATCTCGAAGTTATTGCTGATCGCGTGGGTGGGATCGCCGAGCATGGGGTACTTGATTTTACCGATGGTCTCGGAGCTATCGTGCCATGCTTTGTGGGTAAAGTGGGTATCTGTCGACACCGAGTAGACTTCTACACCTCGCTTTTTCAGCTCGTCGTAGTGGTCTGCGACATCGCCGAGTTCTGTAGGGCAGACAAAGGTAAAGTCGGCGGGGTAGAAGAAAAAGATGGCCCATTTGCCGAGCACGTCTTTTTCTGTGACGTCGACGAACTCACCGTTGTGGTAAGCGGTCGCTTTGAAAGGTTTGATTTTCGTGTTGATCAACGACATGAGAATCCCTTGGGTTGATTGATTGACTCGCTGTATCATAACCACCCAACCCAGACTTGCAAGTGTTGCCGCAGATCCGCGCAAGTGCTGTGTGAGCAATCACTTAACCGCCTGAAAATAAACGCCTTCTACCGCGTGATTCCGTATACGATCGAAACGGGAAAGCCGCGCGATCGACTGCGGATGCGACGTATATTCACAGGACATCCGCGATCCGCCATGTCCTCCGCCTTCGAAGGCGGGAGCGATGGGATCTACGCAACGCCTCTGCATAATTGTGGATTGTCTCAGACTGTGATCCACCCCGCGTACCCACCGAATCCAGACGCCGCGTGCGCATCCGGCCTACAAAAAACGTGCTTTGAGCGAGCCAACAAAGCATAGAAGAAAGAAAAAAAGTGCGGTAGGGTGCCCGCACCATGGCCAACCAACAGGAAAATAAAAACAAGGCGATCCGCACGACCTACTTCAGCATCGTCGGCAACGCCCTGCTCGCCCTCATTAAATTGCTCGGCGGGATCTTTGGAAACTCCTACGCCTTGATCGCCGATGCCATCGAATCCGCTGTCGATGTTGCATCATCCATCATCGTTCTCATGGGTTTGCATTACGCGAATCGTCCTGCAGACAAACGTCATCCGTATGGACACGGTCGCCTAGAGCCTTTGATCACTTTTAGTATCATCGGTTTTCTGATCGTGTCGGCTGCAGTGATTTCTTATCAAGCAATTCAGAACATTTTTACACCACACCCCTTGCCCAAACTTTGGACGTTGGGCGTGCTTGTGCCCATCATCGTATGGAAAGAAGGCAGCTATCGATGGGTGATGGCGCGCGCTAAAACCGTCAACAGCTCGGCGCTCAAAGCGGACGCGTGGCACCACCGCGCAGATGCGCTCACCTCTTTGCTCGCCTTTGTTGGGATTTCGGCAGCACTCATTTTGGGCGAAGGCTACGAAGCAGCGGACGATATCGCGGCGCTCTTGGCCGCACAGGTGATTCTCTACAATTGCTATCGTCTGTTCCGTCCCGCACTTGGCGAACTGATGGACGAGCAAGTCCACGATGAACTCGAAGAGCAAATTCGCGTCATTTCGCTCGACGTTGACGGCGTCATCGCCACCGAGAAATGCTACATTCGTAAATCCGGCCTTGATTACCACGTCGATTTACACGCGATTGTGAACGGCGACCTCAGCGTGCGCAAAGGACACGACATCGCGCACAACCTGCAAGACACGCTCAAGGCAGCGCTGCCGCAATTGGGGCAGGTGCTCATTCATATCGAGCCGCATGATAGCGAGAAAAGCGTCCAAATCATCGCCGAAACGCTGTCGGAAGTGGAAGTGTAAGGAAGCGACGTAGACGGCAACATGGTTGACACGACGTACACGTAAGCTCACAATATCCTGCGTACGGTGAGTTTTTGCGCAATTCGCCCTCGTCAAAATGATACTGCTGGTTACAAAGTGCGGTGGAACTGACGTAGAGGGTTCTTGTAGTCGGGAGACCTACGATGCGATCGCAGCCTGCGAAGTCCATGGGGAGATCTGTGGCAAACGCGCACGAAAGTGCAGCTACCCCCCCCCGATTTTATTCGTGATTTCGTGACGTTTTTTGGGTCAATGAAGGATGTCACGCATACGCGCTCTCGATTCGCGAGAGCGCTATTCTTTCTAGCAATCGTTGCAATATTCGTTGCCACGGCGTGTAACGAGAAGAATCCGTCTGAAGAAAATCCGACGACTTACGGGGAACTTGAGCCCGACGGAACGGACGCAGAGGGTCGTCCTATTTATACTTGCACCGGCGAGCTGTGTTACGATCCAGAGGATCCGACAACACAAGAACGACGGGACGATCTGATCGGAATTGCTGAGATCGCTTTTTCGGAATCTGAAACCTACGAAGAAGATATGCAGCGGTTTCGCGATACGATGCAAGAGTGGAGCGATAGTTATGCGGCCTGTAATTATCAATGGGACGAACCCACGCAACTCATCCGCATTGATTGTCCTAAATGGACAGGCGGTAGCGCATGCCCAGGAGAGTTTTTTCAGCTAAAGGATATTAGTGCTCTTTTCACAGTTCATGGCGCTCCAAAACACCGTATCTATTGCGTTCCTGAAAAATTAAACGCATCGAATCGATATTGCAGTCAGCATCTTGGGTGTCCCGATGGGGAAGTATGTGCTGGAATGTTGTCTGCAAAGCGAGAGGAGACGGGTGAATTGGTTTCTGGTCTCTGGTGTCTCCCAGCAACCTCGTGCGAGGCGCTGGAAAAGCGGTATGATATCCACGATGATCAAAGTTGCTTTTATCCGGACTTCACCACCGTAGAAAATCCTGCCGCCGTCCAGGAGCCTGCCTCGTGCGCGGAGATTGCATCTGGGATGTGTACACGCTCTTGTTCCTGTCCCGATCCCAACGACACTGTTTCAGAAATGGTAGGCAACAAGGCCTACTGCGAAATGTTGAGCGAGAAAAACACTGTAGGGCTCTGTAGCGTCGACACCTGCGCGAGCAACAGTGATTGCGCGATCTATGGCGGTAAAATTTGCGCGCAGTACACAGATTTGCCCGCGTGGGCCGCAACGCATTATCAAGCGATCTTAGACGGGGTAACAAGCTTCCTCAGCGAGCGGCCCAAGCCCGGGTTCTGTGTATCTAAATCTGTTTGCGATGCATGGAATAACACCCATGATCAGCAGCTTCGCTGCGGCGTCGTACGTAATGATCCTTAACCGCACAGAGGAGTGCCCTATGCAACGTCAATTATTGATTTCACTTCTCTGCAGCCTGCGTGACCAGCATTCCTAAGCCGACCTTCCGCGTTGGCAATCAAGCTGACCGCTCGCGTCACGCCGTTTTAGCAATCCCTCAGCAGCGCGCCAGCGGGCGTGCACCACGCCGTCCTTGGGTATCTTTGCTCTAGGATCGTTCTGCTTTGCTGCCGATTTCGCTCTGCTTCCACGCGCGCCAGCTCGCTTGGTGACGCAGTCGGTGCTCAATCTCATCTGGATGCGCTTGGAGATCCGGATCCACACGCAGATAGACACGTGTTTCGCGGACGATCAGATTCGAAAGCAGAAGCATGCCGAGGAGGTTGGGAAGCGCCATCAACCCATTGGCTACGTCTGAAAACGCCCACACCGTAGAAAGCTCGGCGGTGCAGCCCACAAAAACCATCACCGAAAACAGGATGCGGTACGGACGAACAGCACGCACGCCAAGGAGGCGTTCAATGTTGCGTTCTCCGTAATAACACCACCCTAAAATGGTGGAAAAAGCGAAGAGTACAATCCCCGCCGTCACCACCCAATGGCCCCATTCTCCCGGGAGCCCCTGCGCAAATGCATGCCCCGTCATTTTGGCCGCGCCAATCAGTTTGCCCGTGGCAGGATCGATGGTTTGCCACGCGCCCGTGGTGATGATCACAAGCCCAGTCATGCTCACCACAATCAGGGTATCAATAAAGGTTTGCGTCATTGACACCAAACCTTGGCGCACGGGGTGTGCGGTCTGCGCTGCGGCGGCGGCCATGGGCGCGGAGCCCAAACCGGACTCATTCGAAAACAAGCCGCGCGCGACGCCGTATTGGACCACAAGTAGAATGCCGGAACCTGCGAACCCACCCACCGCAGCGGTGCCTGTGAACGCATCGGTGACAATGAGCTGCAGCGCTGCGGGGATCGCTGGCGCTTTCATCGCCAAAATGAACAAGGCACTCACCACGTAAAAGACGATCATCCCTGGCACGAGCCAGGCGGTGACGCGCCCGATGGAGCGAATACCGCCGACGAGCACACTCAGCGCAAGTACGCTCAGCACCACGCCCGTGAGCCACGGCGCCACGCCCCAGCTGTTTTGAACGTTGGTGGCAATGGCATTCCCTTGGGTGAGGTTGCCAATACCAAAGCACGCGATCACCGTGCAGACAGCGAACCACAACGCCAAGACCTTACCAAAGACATTCGGTATGCCGCGTTCTAGATAATATTGCGGGCCGCCCGATTTTTCTCCGTGCGCATCGGTGACACGAAAACGCACCGCCAAAAAGGCTTCGGCGTATTTGGTGGCCATGCCAAGAAGCCCTGTCACCCACATCCAAAAGAGCGCGCCGGGCCCGCCGATGCTGATGGCTGTGGCGACGCCGACAATGTTTCCGGTGCCCACGGTCGCAGCGGTTGCGGTCATGAGCGCTTGAAATTGGCTGATATCCCCTTGTGCGCCTTCGTCTTTTTGGGTCAAAAGCCCCAGCTTTAACGATGCCTTAAGCATTCGAAATTGGAGGCCTTTCAAGCGGACACTTAAATAGAGTCCCGTCCCTAAGAGGAGTGGAATGAGCAGCGTAGGCCCCCAGATAAAGCGGCTGGCAGCTTCTAGGAAATCAACAAATTCGGCCATGCGTGGGGACTCGTGGGCGGGAATGTTCGGCGTGCAGCGCGCTGCGATGCCGACGTTCTCTAGAAAGTTTAGACGGCAGATTCAAGCTTGCACAGACGTGGAATGCTTGGACATGCACCGCCGTTCTCTTGATGCGCGCTGCGGAAAGCTGCGGTATACGCGTACAACACACGTAAAATCTTGCTGCTTGTCAGCCTTACTTTGGCCCCGAAGTCCTTATGATACGTCGTTTTTCTTTGATTGCAGTCATGCTTTTTTCTGCCGCGTTGGTTTTGAGCACTGCGTGCAAACCGAAGTCAGCGTCAGATGAGAGCACAGAAGACCTCAGCAACGCCCCCGCTTCCGAAGAAAACACCGAAAACTCAGCCGAAGATCCCAATGCTGCGGCGGAAGATGACGACGCAGAGGACGTCGATCCAGTGATCGAACTCAGCGCGCCTGACAACGCGCTTCTTGGCGGGCAAGGATTGAGAAACCCGCAAGAAAAGACGCAAGACGATGCCGACAGCGGTCTCAAACTGCAACTTGGCGGCGGCTCCGGCTATGGTTATCAGCGCAGCCGACCCAGTTTGTTGAACGATTAAGGCAGGGTGTTCCAACGCCTGGTTGAACGAGCCTCAGTTGACCTTGCGCGATGCCCGTGGATGGAGGCGCAGCCATCGTTCGTGGGGGCGGGTTTCGTCAGACATCACGCGATGGAACCGTTGCACGCGATCTGCGAAATCGAGGCTCAGACAACGATCCTGCGTCGTTGTGCGTGGATAGCGAAGCGACAGGTCTGGGCTGCTCGCATCGTGTAGTGGCAATCGCAAATCCTGCGCACAGCGACTACGTAGCCCGCACAACCCGCAGGAGGGTAGATGCAGGTCCTGCGCATGGTCATGCCATGCGAGCAGATGGAGCAGATCGCTTTCATCGACGATGTATCGTGTACCTTCGGTGGACATATCCTTTACCGCTTGTGGCGCGTAGTTCGGTGAGCCCTAGGGTTCCGCACTACGCTTGCATCGATCAACCGTTCATACCTTCGTATCGATGCAACCTCTAAATTCTTCTTTTTATTTCCTTGGGTGCGTTTTTCTATGGGCGTTCCAGAGAAGTCGTTTCCACGCAGTGTCGCGCTATGAAAAATGTGGCTGTAAAACAAGTAGTTGCATAAATACGCTTCGGGTTCTGCGGCCGTTATCTTTGTAGGGCGGCGCATTGAAGCGCCCCGCACACACGTCTCGCCTCCGCCTTCGAAGGCGGGAGCGACAGGAAAGGCAGAAGCTTTAAGCTGCACTTCGCCCTGACCGTACTTACGGACCTCGATTGGGAACCATCCGAAGTTCCCCCCTCTATCTTTGCTCGATGCGTTTGCGCTGCGATGCGGCTCTGGGGCGCGTTGTCCTCGTTGGCGCCCCCCTCTTTGGTGGACCGACGAAACGCGAACTGTGGCACGACCCGCAGTGTGTACGAATCAAGTAAAGCTGAAGATAGAGAAGATGCGGATCAAAAGCAAAAGATTCAGCTTTATTCTTCGTGCCGGCGAAAACACCTGCACAAATGCCGTCCCGAGCGATGTCGACACATCACCGTTTAGGTGTTGTTTTGGACGAGCTGCGGCAAGCCTTGCAGGTAATCGCCCTCCACCACACCTTGTTCGGTGATGATGGCGGTGATGAGCTCGTGTGGCGTGACATCAAATGCGGGATGGAGGGCCGGTGCGTCTTTGGGCGCAATGGACACGCCCTGCAACATGGTCACTTCTTGGGCGCCGCGCATTTCAATCGGGATGCCATCGCCGCTCGGGGTTTGCAGATCGATGGTAGAAAGCGGCGCAGCCACGTAAAAAGGAATATCGTGGTGTTTGCACAGAACCGCCAGTGCGTAAGTGCCGATTTTATTGGCGGTATCTCCGTTTGCAGCGATACGGTCCGCACCCACGATCACCGCATCGACCTTCCCTTGTTGCATGAGATATCCCGCCATATTGTCGGTGATGAGGGTGGCTGGAATGTCGTCTTTAAGCAGCTCCCACATGGTCAGGCGTGCGCCTTGCAAGTAGGGGCGTGTTTCTGATGCGTAGGCGTGCTGGAGTTTGCCTTGGGCATGCGCGCTTCGGATGATGCCGATGGCCGTACCGTGACCTGCGGTGGCAAGGGCGCCGGTATTGCAATGCGTGAGGATGTTCGCCTTCGAAGGCAGGAGCGCTGCGCCATAACGGCCCATCGTCTCATTTGCGGCGATATCTTCTTGGCGGATGGCCGCGGCTTCTTCGTGAATGCGCTCGATGCTCAGGTCGTCGGTGTTGCTGATCAGATGGCGCAGACGCTCGATCGCCCAGTGCAGGTTCACGGCGGTGGGGCGCGACGCGGCGAGGGTTTGCAGCGCTTCTTCGAAGGCGGCGATATGCAAGGGTCCTTCGATGCTTTGTGCGGCAAGCAAAATCCCGTAGGCGGCACTGAGCCCAATGGCTGGTGCGCCGCGGACCACCATATCAGTGATGGCCTGTGCGCAGGCGTCCGCGCTTTCGATACGCAACCACACTTCTTGTTGGGGAAGCAGGCGTTGATCAAGGAGTTCAAGATGTCCGTCTTGGGCGTCGCCGATCCAACGGATGGATAGAGCTTGCGCGTGCGCGTTCGACATTATTTTTCTTCTCCAAGGCGTTCGAGGAGGCGTTGGCGTACTTTGGCAGGGTTGGCTTTGCCGCCAGATGCGCGCATGATCCCGCCAAGGAGCGCGCCGATGGCTTTGTTTTTACCGGCGCGCACCGCGTCTGCGGCGCTCGGGTTTTGGGCGATGGCGGCATCGATCCACGCATCGAGGGCAGAGGCGTCTTGAACCTGGCGCAGGCCTAAACGGTCGACAAGTTCTTCTGGGTCCGCGTTTTCTTCGAGCATGTGATCAAAGAGGGTGCGCACAGCGGTGGCGCTGATGGTGTCATCGGCTTGGAGCTTCAGCAAACGCGCAAGCGGCGCGCCCTCGAGGGTGTGTCCTTGGCTGCTCACAAACTGTTTGTTTTGCGCTTTCCAGACAAGCTTTTGATCATTGATGGCTGCGGCCACAGCGCCCGTAATCAAGTTGGCTGTGAGCTTGGCGTCGGCTTGATGTGCGATCACTTGATCAAAAAGCGTTACATAGCCGACACCATCGACGAGCACATTGGCGTCGTATGCGGATAGGCCATGTTTTGTTTGCAGGCGCTCGCGCTGCGCGCGCGGGAGTTCCGGCAGGCTTTGTTGTACCGATGTAAGCCACGCGTCATCAATGACCAAGGGCGGGATGTCCGGATCGGGCATATAGCGATAATCTTCGCCATCCTCTTTGGTACGCATGGAGACGGTTTTCTTGTCGTTGACGTTCCATAGGCGCGTTTCTTGGACCAGCGTGCCGCCGTTTTCTAACACGTCGATTTGGCGTTCGATTTCGTAAGCGATGGCGTCGCGTAAGAACCGAAAAGAGTTCAAGTTCTTAATTTCTGCGCGCGTACCGAGGGTCTGACTGCCTTTGGGGCGGATGGAGACGTTGGCGTCGCAGCGCAGCGAGCCTTCGGCCATGTTGCCGTCGTTCGCGCCGACGGCCACCAAGATGGAACGCAATTCTTTAAAGAATTCCGCTGCTTCTTCAGGTGAACGCAAGGCCGGATCCGTGACGATTTCGATGAGCGGCGTACCGGCGCGGTTCAGGTCGATGCGGGAGTAGGGATCGTCGCCTTCGTGGGACGATTTGCCGGCATCTTGCTCCATGTGGATGCGCGTCAGCGGCACTGTGACTTCTTTGCCATCGAGTTCGAACTGAACGCGTCCGCCAAGGCAGATGGGGAAATCGTTTTGGCTGATCTGGTAGCCTGAGGGCAGGTCAGGATAGAAGTAGTTTTTTCTATCGAAGATGCTCAGGCGTTGGATATTGCATTCGAGGGCGAGGCCCGCGCGTAGCGCAAGCTCAACGGCATGGCGGTTCAATACAGGCAAGGTGCCTGGGAGGGCGGCATCCCCAGCGCTCACCAGACTGTTGGGTCGTTCACCGAACGCGACGGGCGCGCTCGTGAAAATCTTGGTGGCGGTGCGTAGGCGTGCGTGAACTTCTAGGCCGATGACGGCTTCGTAGGCAGTGGAACTCATGATTTGCCTTCCTCGTTGGAGGATTGCCATTGTTGCAGCGCGTGTGCTGCGCCCAAGAGGGTTGCTTCGTTGTGACGATCGGCAGTGAGCTGAATGGCGATGGGCAGGCCATCTGGGCAGCAACCTGCGGGCAGCGTAACGGCGGGAAGTCCTGCGAGGGCTTCGCCGGCGGTAAAGCGCATCGCCCATGCTGCCTGCTGCGGTGTAGGCGGCAAGCAATCTGCGGTGGGTGCAGTTTCTGCAGCCGCGGGACCTAACAGGACATCTACGTTCTCGAAAATGCGTTTGTATTCTAAGGCGACGCGATGTCGAACGCGCTGCGCACGTTGGAAGTGCGTTTGATAATTGTCGCGGTACATCGCGTACGTGCCGAGCAAGATGGTGTGGATGACATCGGGACCGAAGCCTTCTGCGCGCGATTGCTCGTAGAGCGCTTCGATGCTGTGGACGTCTTTGGCGCGGTGTCCAAAGCGTACGCCATCGTAACGCGCAAAGTTGGTGCTGGCTTCGGCAGACGCGATGATCGACGCGATTTGGCTCATGCGATCGGCTGTAGGGAGCGAAACCTCAATGATCTCGCACCCTTGCTCTCGCATCAGGTCGATCGCGTGTTCCACGGCGCGTTTGGATAGATCGCTCATTGGGAGCGCGAGTAGCTCTTTGGCTACACCGACGCGCAGTTTTTTCGACGGCGTATCGAGCGCTGGCACGGTATCCACGCGCGGCGCAGGCGTGCTTGTTCCATCTTTGGGATCGTGTCCGCTGATACGATCGTAGATGGTCGCGATGTCAGGAATGTCGTGCGCAAAGATGGTGACAGCATCCATGCTCGATGCATAGGCCAGCACACCGTAACGGCTGATGGCACCGTAGGTTGGTCGCAGCGCAACAATGGATGTATGCGCAGCGGCGATGCGCGCGCCGCCCAAGGTATCGACCGCCAAAGCCGCGGGCACAAGATAGGATCCCACAGCCGCAGCAGACCCCGCGGCGGTGCCGCCCACAATATGCGAAAGGCAGACTGGATTACGCGTCACACCGTGATGAGAAGCTTGGGTGGTAATGCCCACGCCGAGTTCTGCGACATTGGTTTTCCCAAAAATCAGGGCGCCTGCCTCAAGCAAGCGATCGATCACCGTGGCGTTAAAGGGTGAGGCGTACCCGTGCAGCATGGCGCTGCCGGCTTCGGTTTCGCCCCAAGAGGTCACGATATTATCGGCCACGGCGATGGGCGCACCGGTGAGCGGTGTGTGATTCTTGTGCGCGCGCAGTGCATTGGCGTGTGCAGCCTGCTCAAAAATCTCATCGCCAGGCGGGGATACGAACGCATTCAGGGCGTGCTTTTTGTGCGCACGCTCGATCGTTTCTTTGGCGATCTGGTTCGCATCAAACGCTTCTTTATCTACGCGCCCAGCGCTCTGTGCCAAGGTGTAGGGCATCGGGTTAGCTGTTGTCATCGACAACCTGCGGTACGAGAAAAAAGTCTTCGTCGTGCATCGGCGCATTGCGCAGCGCAACGTCAGTGCCGAGCGTTGGTTCAGGTAGGTCGTCGCGAAGCGACGACTGCGGATCGCCAATATGCAGCAGCGGTGCGAGTGCTTCGTCTTCTGGACTCCACGCCTTATCGAGCCATGCGATATGCTCGTTCAAACGCTCGCGTATCGCTTCCTTCGACAGGCCGGGCACTGCGTTCACGTCGATGCGTGTCAGCGTAGCGAGTGATTGTAAAACGGCGTCATCGATAGGCATCTGCGCACCTCGTCCATGAAAAACCAGCGCACCTAAATCTGCGCTCTTCGTTTTTGCATAGACCTCTAAGCACTTTTTGTCACGACCAAGGATCGGGGGCGCGCTAACGCGCGCGAATTTCGAATGAAGAATTCGGAATTTAGAAAGGAGCGGCCCAACGTGCATCCGCTCGCATCGAAGGTGTTCCGGATGTTATTTGCTCAACGCTGGCGCGGCGCGTTGCGCCGCAGCTCTTTTTTTGTGTCTACACTCCCTATTTTGCACAACCGTGCTAAGGAACGTCCTGACCGACGCAGGTAAGCGCGACGGCCCTTGCAGAATCCGCAAGAAATGCGCATCACCCGATGCTTCGCCCCTCGTTATTTCGCCCCGTAACGATAGAGCGTTCCAGATGAGCTCCGAATCAAAATCCGTTGATACCGCGCCAGCAAACACCTCCGAAAACAACACTTCGGAGGCTCCCGCTGCACCCCCACAAAGTCCGCCCCCCACGGAGCAAGCTGCACCGACGCCAGCCCCAGCGCAACCTGCCGCGCGTCCATCGCAGGGCGCACAACTCATGACCTTCTTGCGCCGTCAATTCGGCGGCATCCTCACCGGCGAGACCCCTATCTGGCTTCTGGTCGCGCTCATGCTCGGCGCGTTCCTTAACCTGGTGACCTTCGCGTTTCTCATCAGCCCCATCAACCGCGGCAACCTGCTCGATCCGCCGGTCGCCGAAATGGAAGAGATGGGCATGAGCGCCACCGATATCGCCGATCGCTTGAGCTACGCGCAGCAAATCACACCGCAGATGCTCAACATCGGCGCCGGCATTGCGCTCATGAGCATGTTTGCCCTCGTTTACACCCTCATCTGGCGTCGACGGCTCGGCATTTACATCTACATCGTCCTCACGGGCTTTATGCTCGTGGCAACGCTGCTCAACGGGCTTTTCACACCGGTATTATTGCTCGTTCCCACGGCCGTCGTCGTCACCGCCGCCATCAACCGAGAACTTCTACGATGACGCAGGCCCCTGCCACACAACCTCTGCTGGCAACGTACTGCACCTTGGGCTTGGGCGGACGCGCGCAACACTTTTCATCGCCAGATTCAGTCGAAGCCCTCATCCATGATTTAAATACCGCCAAAGCCCAGCAACTGCCGGTGCTCATCTTGGGCGGCGGCTCCAACATCGTTTTTCACGACGAGGGATTCGATGGCTGGGTCCTGCGCCCTAACCTCCAAGCCCTCACTTTCGAAGAGCACACCCCACACGATGTGCGCGTGCGCATCGGCGCCGGTGTTCCTTGGGATGACGTCGTTCAAGCAGCCGTGGCACGGAACCTTGCAGGCATCGAGGCCATGAGCGGTATTCCGGGCCACACGGGGGCCGCGCCGATCCAAAATATTGGCGCGTATGGGCAAGAACTCTCCGATACACTTCGGAACGTACGCGCATACGATCGTCAGAATGAGCAAATCGTAGAATTCACGGCAGAAGAATGCGCGTTCGCCTATCGAAACAGCCGATTCAAGCGGGAAGGCACACAGCGCCACGTGATTTTATCGATCGAATTGTCGCTCCATCGGCCCGCGGGGCCTATCTCGCTCCTCTATCGTGATCTCACGGAATTCTTTGGCGCGGCGCAAGCGCCCGATGTGCAGTCGGTACGCGACGCTGTCTTGGCGATCCGTCGGGGCAAGGGGATGGTCTACGATCCAGCGGACGTGCATTCACACAGCGTGGGTTCGTTTTTCATGAATCCGGTGGTGCCTGGCGCCCTCCGCACCTCCCTGCTTTCGAAGGCGGAAGCGATGGGGTTTGGGCAGATGCCTCAGTATCTTCAAGAGGACGGGCGGTGGAAATTGTCTGCGGCGTGGCTGATTTCACATGCAGGGGTGGAGCGCGGATATCGGTTGGGCGGGGCGCAGATTTCACCACGCCATGTTCTTGCGATCATTCATGCGGGGGGCGGCACGTCTGCGCAGGTGCGTGCGCTTGCGCGCCATGTTCAACAGCGCGTCCAAGAGGTATGGGGAATTAAGCTCACGCCTGAGGCGCGCATTTTAACGCGCACTGGACTCGATACTTCATTTTACCTTTGATCGTAGGTTCTTTGGATGACCCGTGCTGAAAAAGCTGAGCGCATCATGCAGATGCTCGACGAGCTTTATCCTGAAACGCCCATTCCGCTCGATCACCGTGATCCTTTTACCCTCCTTGTAGCGGTACTTTTGTCCGCACAGAGCACCGACAAGAAGGTCAACGAAATCACGCCGGCGCTCTTCGATCGCGCGCCGACGCCGGCGATCATGGCGGACATGGAAGTCGATGAGATCAAGCATTATATTCGGCAGATAGGCCTGACCAACAGCAAGGCCAATGCATTGAAGAAGACGGCGATCTTGCTGCGCGACGTGCATGGTGGCGAGGTGCCTCAGACGTTCGAGGAGCTGGAGGCGTTGCCAGGCGTCGGACACAAGACGGCTTCTGTGGTGATGGCGCAGGCCTTCGGGGTGCCGGCGTTTCCGGTCGACACGCATATCCATCGGCTTGCGCAGCGCTGGGGGCTCACGCGCTCGAACAATGTCGAAGGCACGGAACGTGATTTGAAGGCGGTATTCCCCAAAGATCGTTGGAACAAGATCCACCTGCAGATCATCTTTTTTGGGCGCGAGCACTGTCCTGCGCGCTTTCACGACCTCTCAACATGTAAGATCTGCTCGTGGGCTGCGACCAAAAAGCGCATGGCCGAAGAAGCCAAAGAAAATCTTGCGGTACGTCAGCGACGCCGGACGAAGTAATTTTCTTGCCGACATTCAACCAAACAGCGCGTGGCATCTGCGATGATTTAACCATTACATGCTCAAAAACAAAGAACACAAGCTGCTTTCACAGCCGTTGTTCTTTGTTTTTGGCGTCGCGCAGAAGCAAGCAACGCGCAAGGGTCTGTCCCATCAGTTGAAGGTGATGGAGAGACGAGGACCGACGGTATAACCTAAGTTACCGCGAACGTTGTCTTTATCGGTCGGGATATAGTGAATGGTTCCTGCAGCGGCGAGACCAAATCCAACATTATCTGCAACCCACCATTCTTTACCGATAAGCAATTCACCGCCCACACCCCAATCGGTATCTGCTTCGTCACCATTGTATTTGGCACGGAGCATCGATGCGAGAATCGACGCAGAAACATACATGTTACTGGCCGTCCATGCAGTGAAACCACCCCCGATCCCGAATTGTGTTAGGCTTGCGTCATCGGTGTCACCTGAAACGGAGAAGGGACCGAAATCACCTTTGACTTTGGGGTTGAATGCGCGCCAGAACGAACCGGTGGCATGCACAGCAAAGTTTTCGGAGAGAGCGAAACCAGCGGCTAAGTCCATGTCGAGCGCGGCGCCTGAAATGTTGTAGCGTGGGTTGCCGGGAAGGTCAGCTTTTTGGCCAGAGCGTGCGTACGATGCACCTGCGGTATAACGTAACATAAAGCCAGTGTCATGATCTTGCGCCATCGCAAATGCGGGGAGGGCCAAGAATCCAAGACAAACTAACAGGGCGAGGCAGCGTGCTTGTAATCTTCTGTTTGCCATCGTCTCTCTCCTACGGGGATACAGTGAATTGGAACATAAGCATCAACATATGACGATGGCATGTTTATTCCGAGAATGTCGAAAATCTCTTTTTTAATCGCCTAAGCGCCCCGCTGAGATTGTTTGCTAAGTGTTGGAAGACATAGCCTTTACACCCGCCGAAATCGCTTGGCATATGATATGAATATCATCGCTCGTACTGACGTATGGCGGCATGACATAGATCAAGTTTCTAAAAGGCCGGATCCAAGCACCGTGCGCGACAAAGACGCGCTGCAATGCCGCTACATCCACGGGCTCGTTCATTTCTACGACGCCCACCGCACCCAAAACGCGTACATCACGCACATGCGCGTGCGCGCGCAGGCCCGACAGTTCGGTGTCCAATTGCTGAGCAATTCGAGCCACCTGTTCACGCCACCCCCCGTCGCTAAACAAACGCACCGATGCACACGCCACCGCAACCGCCAAGGGATTGCCCATAAAGGTCGGCCCGTGCATCAACACGCCCGACGGGCTATCGGCCAGCGCCGTGGCCACATCGCTGGTGGTGATCATGGCCGCAAGCGTCATATAACCGCCGGTCAAGGCCTTGCCGATGCACATCACGTCAGGGACGATGTCCGCATGATCACACCCCCACAATTCACCCGTGCGTCCAAAGCCGGTCGCAATCTCATCTGCGACGAGCAGAATGTCATGCGATGTGCAGGCTTCGCGCAAAACACGCAGATATTCTGGATGATACATCCACATCCCGCCCGCACCCTGCAGGATAGGCTCGATAAAAATCGCGGCGACTTCATGCGCATGCGCATCGATCAACGCGCGGAGTTTTCGGCCTTCTCCTTCTTCCCACGGCTGACCGTACGCGATGCGTGGACGCGGTGCGAAGAGATGCTCGACCAAAATCCCGCGAAACGCGCTGTGCATGCCGCCTTCGGGATCGCATAGGGCCATCGCACCCGTGGTGTCGCCATGGTAGCCGCCGCGAAACGCCATCATCTTGTGACGCTGCGGACGTTTCTTGGCCATCTGATACTGCATCGCCACTTTCAGTGCGACTTCCACGCTGACGGAGCCAGAATCCGCGTAGAAAATATGCTTGAGCTGCGCAGGAAGGATCTCGCGCAGCGCACGCGCAAGTTCCACCGCAGGCGCATGCGTGATCCCGCCAAACATCACGTGCGCCATGGCCTTCAGCTGCGTGGTAATCGCCGCATCGAGTGCAGGAACACCATAACCATGGATCGCAGCCCACCACGACGACATGCCATCCACAAGCCACCGACCGTCATCGAGCTGCAAACGCACACCTTGCGCCTGACGCACCACGTACGTCGGTAAGGGATCCACCATGCTCGTGTACGGATGCCACAAGGTCGTGCGATCATCTTGTGCGATCTTCTCCCAATAGGCCCGATCCTCTGTAGAAACGAGCGAGGTGGAAGCATTCGATGGGGCGTGGGGCGAAGATGAAGACATGGCGCAGACTCCAGGCGCGGATAAAACAGCTGCGCACACCCTAACGCGCAAAATCGTCCTCGCCACCGTTTTTTATACGAACGCGTCACGGGCGCTCGCCTCCTATACGACGCTTCCGTATGCGTTCTGTCGTGCCCTTAAAGCGGACTCTCATCGAGGTCCGGCGCCCACAAGCCGCCAAGCGCACCAAATTCCACCACCAGCCCAGGATCTGTCATCCGAAACCACGCCTCCTTTTCAGCCGGCCCAATTCCGCGATCGCCCGTGACGCGTACCCACAAGAGACACCTGTCCTCTCTCACGCGTAAATCCATGCGCACGTCGGCCACCGTTTCTGTGCTCAACGGAATGCGCTGGCTTGTCAGAAGCTCATTGCCCTGAAATTGAAGCGCCCAGATCGAAGGCCGTTGCGCATGACGAACCTCAGGCACGACGTAAAACCAATCGCGCCCCGCTTCATAGGTGTGCCTGTGCCAAACCTGCGCTCCTGCAAACGCGCGTATATAGCGTAATGGTCGCTCTGTACCGGCACTTCGATCGAAAACACGAATGGTCATACGATCATAAGAGAATACGATCTTATGCTCCGGAGAAACCTCAAATTGCGTTTCGCCCACCGCCAATGAACGCGCCACGTTCTCCCATCGGCAGGTTTCGGGCGGCACGTCGTCCACCATGGCCTGCTCCTCGTTTCGCTCATCCTCGATATGCTGCGCCCAGTGTTGGCGAGCGAGCAACGCGCCGCCTATCAACATCGCCACCAGCCACGCGCCGAATAACGTCTTCCAAGGAAAGCGGGAAGCCGCGCGCTGCGCGGCATCTTCCGTATCTCCATGATCTTGCAGCACATCTTGCGCAGCTTCATCCCGCCGGCCATCAAGATCGATCGCGCGCGCGTGCCGCCCCGCAGATCCTTGTTTTCGACGGAATCGACTGCGGTGGGCGCGTCCGTTCTTTTCAACCTCCCCCGCCCTCGAAGGCGGAAGCGATGATTTTTGTGAAGTTTCCTGCGACGAAAACTGATCCGCGGTGGCGTCGACCTGTGGCAAAATGCGGGTCGCGTGCTGCCGCTCCGCACGCAGTGCATGCATCATTTCACGCGCATTGACGTAACGGTCGACGCGATGTCGCTGCGTGGCCCGTGCAATCACCGCACGGAGCGCAGATGACGCACGCTCCTCGGGTGTGATCGGCGCCAAGCGTCCCTCGCAGTGCACTTGAATCTGCGCAAAGATCGAATCGCCGCTCACCGCAGGCGTATCGCTTAATAAGCGATGCAGAATCAGTGCCACAGCATAAAGATCTGTGCCCTCACCCCACGTTTCGCCCGTGAACTGCTCAGGCGCCATAAAACGTACGTCCGCTTGAATGGTCGCTGTTTGAGACCATGTCTTTTCGGCCTCCATCAGCTGCGCAAACCCAAAGCCGTACACCGTTTGCAGACGCAATGTTGGCGCGTCTTCTACCCAGACCATGCTCGCCGAGAGCGCGCGGTGCAACACACCTCGATCATGCGCAAAAGCCAAAACGTCGAGTAACGCAAGGCCGAACTCAATGACATCATATTGACTGGGCGCTGCGTAACGCGCGCGCCAAAGATCGAGCGGGATGCCTGGATAATCGTCATAAGCCACGCCCACCTTGGTGGTCAGCGCACCACGCATCATCGCGATATTTTGATGGGGCGCCAATCCCGCCAAGGTTTGGAGCAACGCAGGTGTTTTAGCATGAAGCGCCGCGATCTGTTCTTTGGCAGAGGCGCCGCGCCGCGCATCGACCGAGACCACCAAGAACGCCTCACCCGTGCGCTCATCGCGCACGCGCTCGTAGGTCGCGCCCGCTACAACCTGCACGCGTTCAAGAAGTTCGTAGTGGTCCATATCAGAAAGCATCGCGCACAACGCCCCTACTTCAAAATCTCATCCCATGTCTCAACACCCCCTCTCCTCTAGTCTCCAATGCGACGAGAGTTCAAGGCGCGTTGACAGAAGCGCTAAGATGTCCGTATCTCTTATTGAGCGTTCACTAACTTACCAGCGTCCTGCGAGATGCGCCCGCACCGCAGTCACGTGCACCGTCATTGGTTACACAGAACGCTACCTGCGCTAACAAGCAACGCATCGAATTTTCGTTTTCTACCATCAGAGGCCACCTATGGGACCACTCCAAGGCATTCGTGTTGTCGAAATCGCAGGCATCGGACCTGCGCCCTTTGCCGTCATGATGCTCGCAGATATGGGCGCAGACGTCATACGCGTCGATCGTAGCCAACCAGGACGCGGCCTTTTAGCATTCGATCCGCGCAAAGAACTCATGAACCGTTCGCGCCGCTCGCTCGCCGTCGATCTGAAAAGCGAACAAGGACGCGATCTGGTCCTTGAACTCGTGCAAAACGCGGACATTCTTATCGAAGGCTTTCGCCCCGGTGTGACCGAACGCCTTGGTATCGGCCCCGAAGACTGTTGGAAGCACAACCCCAAACTCGTCTACGGACGCATGACCGGCTGGGGCCAAGAAGGCCCTCTTGCCCAAACCGCTGGGCACGACATCAACTATATTTCGCTCACCGGCGTGCTCCACAGCATCGGCCCCAAAGACGGACCGCCCATCATTCCGCTCAACCTTGCCGGAGATTTTGGCGGCGGCGGCATGATGATGGCCTTTGGCGTGCTCGCCGCCTACATCGAAGCCCAAAAGAGCGGCAAAGGCCAAGTGGTCGACACCGCCATGGTCGACGGCTCCTCGCTTCTCATGACCTTTATGCACGGTTTGCGCGCGCTCGGCTTGCATCGCGACGAACGCGGCTCAAACCTCTTAGACGGCGGCGCGCCCTTCTACGATGTCTACGAAACCGCCGACAAACAATATATTTCCATCGGCCCCATCGAGGCGCACTTCTACCAAGAGCTCATTCAGCGATTAGGGTACGGCGACGATCCGTTACTCCAACAACAGCTCAACATGCCGCAGTTCGAGGAAATCCGCGCAAAGCTCGCTGCGATTTTCCGCACCAAAACGCGGGACGCATGGTGCGAGCTTCTAGAAGGCACCGACGTGTGTTTCGCCCCCGTGCTTTCGATGGCGGAAGCGCCCGAACATCACCACGCCAAAGCGCGCAATGCCTTTGTAGAAATCAACGGGATCACCCAACCTGCACCTGCGCCACGCTTTTCGCGTACGCCGGGTCAGATTCAAAATCCGCCGCCTTTGCCTGGCGAACACAGCGAGGATCTTTTGCGCGCATGGGGATTTTCGGAGGAGCGCATCCAAAAATTGATTGCGGCGGGCACGGTCGTCCAACGCGCGAACGACGCGTCTTAGCAAGATTTGAATCGGTGCACCTAAACGCAAAGACGCGCCATGGGCGCGTCTTTTTCTTTGAATCTTTGATCTATGTGCAGCGCGCCCAGAGGGCGCTTCCGCTTTGGTGGTTAGAGTTTCAGCGTAAAGGTCTCTGTGACGCTACCGCTTTTCACTTTCAGTTCGACGGTGCCCGTCGCGTCACTCGCGCTTGTAATCAGGAAAGCGATCTCTGGCAGACCTGAGTATTCTTTGCACTTATCCTCTTCTGTGCGCGCAACGCACACATCGCGGCCGTTTTCCGCGCGCGCTCCGATATAGGTCAACGTGACGGCGTCAGGGTTGGTGACGGTGATACTGGCGTCGGCGTTATAGGAACCGATGTAGGTATATCCTTCTGCGTCTTGGGGATAAATGCGCAGCATTTGACCCGCATCTTGCATCTGAAGGTCTTTACCCGTTTGCATGAGCATGACGCCCAGGTCGAGGTCTCCGAGCGTCATCTCGTGCGCATAGCCTACGAGCTTGGTTGGCGCGTAATCGTCTTTGGCGACGGTGCGTGCTTTGAAGCTTTGGTTATGCGCGTTGTTGACTGTGACGGCATCGCCTGCGGCGCCGGCTTTGAGCTCATCCGTGCTGACCTCCATGCTACCGTTCGAGCCTTTCGCGAAACCGCGGGGCTGGTCACCCGAGAGTCGGTGGCCATCTGCGTCAAAGATTCGGTAACTACCGAGTGTGACCACATCGCCAGGAAACACATTGTACTTTCCGTTGACGTCGAGGACGCCTTGCTCGACTTTCTCATCGTTCAGCTTGGTGATGGAGTAGTAGGTTGTGTCGGCGTCGCGGACTTCGATTTCGATGCTATCTTCTTTCTCGTTGGCGGTCACAACGGTGAGCTTAGCTTTTCCTGCTTTAAGCGGCTTGATGGTCACGCGCGACTCGTTGACGCTTTGAATCTCGAAGATTTTTTCGTCTGACGACGTCGCGGTATCGATCTCTTGGTTGCGCGGCTGAATGGCGGTGTTGGTGATGTTGTAGGTCACGGTGCTGCCAACTGCAGCTGGCAGAACCTTATTGGTTTGCACACCTGATTTATCTTGAAAGCGGAGTTTTCCAGAAGAGCCGCTATCTCCGGTACAAGCGACGGCCAGCATCAGAATGGATGCGCTTGTTGCGATGTGTTGGAGCGTTTTTGTGAGCGTCATATTCATGATTTTCCTCTGTGGATCGCAGCGAAACGAGCGGCGCCCGTACGATTGGACGCTGGTCTCACGCATGCAGAAAGCTCCGATGGGAGCACAGGCGTAGGACGTGGCCGCGCATCAAGGTATTCAGACGTGCGAGACTTCGCCGGTCTTCGGCTTTCGAAAGCATGGCCATCCGCTGCAAGAATTGTGTGGAGAATACGCAAGGTAATGACAAAACAAGATCGAGCCAAAAAATCATTCCGTATTTTTTCAATTTTTTCTTCCACCGCTTTGCTCAATGCCGATCGAAGCACATAGGTCAAATGTCAAAATGCGCGGCTTCGTTCTCGTTCACCGCGGGCGGCGAAGTATTTTCTCCTGTGCGGGCAAGATATTTCTGAGCAGTTTCAGAAGCTTTCGCGGATCAAACCGATGATTTCTGCGCGGTTTCTGGCGTAAAAACACGGGATTTTCTTAAAGTAGTCGCAGGACGCCCCGTTTGCGTCTAAGATGGACTCATCACAAGAAAACGGTTTGAAGGAGTGATCGAAGGTCGGGCTGCTGCTCCACCTCACCTTGGTTACCCCATCCCAAACCGCACAATCGCGCACAATAAGACCTAGTCTTCATGCGCAACCGCTCGATGTATGGGAGGTTATCATGGAACAGATGTTCCGAATTCAACAGGAAGAAGACACCGCGAAGGGTGCGTTTTTTATCGATTCTCACGGCAAGCGCATCGCCGAAATATTATGGCGGTTCGAAGACGAGAACAATATAGAGGTCTATCGCACGTTCACGGACCCTTCACTACGCGGCAAGGGCGTTGCGGGTCATTTGGTCGAACGCGTCGCGAATCTCGCCCGTGAAAGACAGCTTCGCATCAACGCAAGTTGCTCGTACGCCTATAAGTGGCTCAGCGCCTCGGATGAGTTTCGGGGTCTTTTGAAGTGAGTTTTTCGCACACGCCCCATGCTGCAGCGGGCGTCTCACAGCCCAGCAACGAACTCACGCACTTTCCGCGCGTTTGAGTAGCTGCTCTACGGCGGCCTGCGCTGCCCAAAAGCCCATCGTGCCTGTCACCCACGTCAGCGCACCCATGCCGGTGCGACAATCCATGCGCGCGTTCGGGTTCGGAATGTCGCAGGTCTCACCATCGGCGGACGGAAACCGACGTTGCTCGTCCGTATAGATGGTGGGAATTTTCCACGTTCGCTTACGATCAAAATGGGGCGTTCCGCGCAGATCGCTACGCAAGCGCCGCAGAAGCGCATCGCCTTGGGTGCGATTCAAATCATCGCAACGTATTCTGGATGCGTCGATGCGTCCGCCTGCACCACCCACCACCACAAGCGGAATTCCTTGCGTGTGCGCACGTACGATCAGGTCACGTTTGTCTCTGTAGGCATCGATGGCATCTACCACGAGGTCAATATCCATGCCCAGCAACGCCTCCGCATTCGAAGGCGTATAGAAATCTTGTATCGCAACCACCTCAATCTCGTGTGAGATCGCACGCACACGCTCTGCCATCACCTCTGCTTTGTTGCGGCCGATGGTCTCTTGGGTGGCGAGCACTTGGCGGTTGGTATTGGTGACGCAGACATCGTCGAGGTCGACCAAGATGAGTTTTCCGACCCCAGTGCGTGCGAGCGCTTCGGCTGTCCAGCTGCCCACGCCGCCAAGGCCGATGATCATCACACACGATGTGCGCAGCGTTTCGAGCCCGCGCACGCCGAGTACGCGTCCAATGCCGCCGAAGCGATCGAGGTAGCTGTCTGAGGGAGTGTCGGTCATGGCGAGGTGCGTGCGTGAGCGGTAGAGCTTTCGGTCGGTGCCCTAACGAATTTTAACATGGAATTGTAGTGACAATTCGCGATTCGGGAACCGTTGGCACGCCACCGACATTGGCACAGGACATCCCTGTGGTTTGTTCACCCGAGCGCACAGCCGCGGGTGAGAGGGTACCTGACGAGCAGGGGCGACTATTCTGCGCCGGCGCCGATGAAAATTTCGCTGACGCGCTCGTCTTCGAACGAGAAGGTCACGCCGCCATAGGGTGAGCAGATTCGGATGAATCCGCGCGGATCGACGTAATGGTCTTCTTGGTCTCTATCTTTGATCTTCCTGTAGGCGCGTCGGACGACGCGAAACGAGCTGCCTATGCCCACGTCTTGGGAAGTTTTCCAGGTACAAGGCGCGGTCACAAAGATTTTTGAGATGGTGGCGGGCGATGATGGCGAAAGCGTTTCGTGGCTCATGACCAGGTGCACGCCCTGCGCGGGATAATCCCAATCTGCGTAATTATCACCTGAGGCCGGCGATTCTTCTACTTCTGATTTCCGTTCCGGCTCGCCGAGCAAAGCGCGTACATCTGTATCTGTGAGGCGCAGGCTCAGCGGGCCGATATTTTCGCGCGCCCAGCTATAGGGTTCATTTTCCGCGCTTTCGTCAGGCGGCGTGGCCTCGTCGTCTTGTGTTGGGTGCGCTGGGTCTTCTTGCGCCGTGGCCCCGTGCGTATTTTCTTCCGCGGGGTCTGTTGGATCTGCAGGCGGCGCGTGTTCTGCGTCTGCATCCGCGTCGTTTGTTGCGTGCTCAGGCGCCGCTGGGTGTTCCTGTGGTTGCGCTGCTGTGTCAGTGGATTCCGCAGATGGTTGGGCGGGGTTCACCTTCGTTTTGCATGCGCTCCACGCGACGGAGGCGCAGCAGAGCCATGCAAAAACCATGAGATTTGGTCGCATTTTATCCTCACACCGCGTGGGGAAAATCTTGTTGGATAGCCGACCGGGCCCAGATAAATGCGGCGCAAAAATAACACAAGCCGCACAGGTGGCGGCGTGTGTTGCATGAACTGTAAAAATAAAAATGGAGGCGGGGGGAATCGAACCCCCGTCCGAAAGCCATCCACGAACACCTCTACGTGCGTAGCCTACAAATAATTTCACCCGGTCGGATTCCCCATAGGCAGGGTCCAGGCGGGGCCCAGCAGGTTTGATCTCATCTTGGTGTCGCCCTGTTGGACGGCTACACCGAGACCAGTCTGATTAGTTTTGCGCCCTCACTACAGCTTCAGACCACCTGTAGATCGGACGTCTCACAATTTAAGCTGCGAGAGCGTAGTCTGCGTCGTTTGCAGTTACATATACCGGTTTTTATAGAGGACCCACCGGCGACCTCTACACGCCATGTTCGATTCAGCACCCTCGTCGAAACCAGAGCGCCCCCAAATTTTCAAAGAACTCACGTACCTGTGCTGGCGCACTGTTCGTGAGTAAAATGCAAGGTAAGCGCGCAGACCCAGAACGTCAAGTTGGCGCGCTGGCTTGGCTTAAGAATAGTTACGTTCTTTGAGCGCGCGATCGACTTCACGCTGGAGCTGTTTCTCACGCAAGGCGTGGCGCTTGTCGTATTCTTTCATACCGCGTGCGAGCGCCATGGTGATTTTGATCCAGCGCCCGCGCAGACGGATATCGAGCGGCACAATGGTGTAGCGTTTCTGCTCGACCTTTCCGCGCCAAGAATCGAGCTCACGCCGATGCATGAGAATGCGACGCGGACGATCGGGAACGTGGTTCAGCTGATTGGCAAAGCTGTATTCAGCGATGCTCACGCCCATCAAATAAAGCTGATCGCCACGAAACTCGGCAAAGGCATCTTGAAAATGCACCGCACGGTTGCGTAGCGATTTCACCTCGCTTCCGCGCAGCTCCAGCCCCGCCTCTACGGTCTCGATGATCTCGTAATCGTGACGTGCGCGTCGGTTGCGCGCCAACACGGGGTCCTGATTGTTGTCTTTATTTTTCTTGGATTTGGCCATGGCTCCAACACTGCGGCTGTATACCTAATCGCTGACACGCATCATCAAGAATGGCAACAAAACGTTCAAGCACGTCAAAGGGGGTGACGGCGGTGACGGTCACACGCAAGCGCGATGCGCCCTCGGCAACGGTGGGCGGGCGGATGGGATGCACAAAAATGCCCGCTTCATCTAGGGCTTGTGCGAGCGCAACGGCATGGGTCTCACTACCCACAACTACAGGGAAAATCGGCGAAATGGGCGCACCCGACCAGAAGCCGCGCTCTTGGAGCAACGTCGCAAAAAATTGCATGCGCTCTTGCAACGCTTGTTGGCGCGCACCGGCAATCAAATACGGCAGCGCACGTCGCGTATATTCTGCAGCCCACGGCGGTGGCGCGGTGGAGTAAACAAAGCTGCGCGCGCGGTTGTAGAGCCATTCGCGCAACAGGCGGCTACAAGCAATAAAAGCGCCCGTGCTGCCAAAGGCTTTGCCGCACGGCCCAACCAACGCATCCACCTGCGCCGCAACGCCCATCGCGTGCGAAAGACCGCGTCCTCCATCGCCCAACACGCCCAAGGCATGCGCTTCATCGACAATGAGCACGGCGTCGTATTTTTGCTTCAAACGCACCAAATCGTGCAGCGGCGCAGCATCGCCATCCATGCTGAAAATCGCATCGGTGACAATGATGCGCAGACCATCACACGGCGTGTTCTTGAGCGCATGCTCGAGCGCCTGCATATCGGCGTGGGCGTAGATCACACGCTGCGCTTTCGAAAGCCGGATGCCATCGATGATACTCGCGTGGTTGAGTGCATCTGAGAAGATCACATCTTGGCGCTGGCCTAAGGCACTGAGGAGCCCGACGTTGGCTTGATACCCTGTGGCAAAGTAGATGGCGGCTTCGGTGTGCAGCCAGTGTGCGAGTTCGCTTTCGAGGCGCGCGTGCGCGGGCTGCGTTCCTGAAATCAGTCGCGAGGCGCCGCTTCCGGAGCGGAGGCTTGCTGCGTCGGGAGCAGAAGTTTCATCTGCGTGGAGCAGGCTTCCATCGCCCGCGAGACCCAAATAATCGTTGGAACACAACACGTTGCGCGGATCGGTGTGCACCACGCGCTGATGTCGCACCAAGTTTTTGGCTTCGAGCGCTGCAAAGCGCTGTTGGAGCGTTTTTTCTAGCGATGCAGTCATTGTGTTCTTCCGGTCGCATCGAACATTGCACGCACGCGTTTCCCTGCGCTGACGCAGGACGTCACGCAAGGAAGCATACAGGCGTCATCCTCACGCGCACCGCGCGAAAACGACGCCCCATGCATGCGGGCGATCAGCGGTTTTGAACCAGTTTGCGCAGGCTGTCCGAGAACAGCACTTCGATTTTCTGCGGGCTGATGATCTCAACGACGTGACCGATGCCGAATTTCGGATGGTTCACACGCGCGCCTTTTTCGAAGTTGTCGCGGATGCTGTAAGGCACAGGCTCGATGCTTTTATCGACGTGTGCGGTCAGCTCATCCCACGCCTTTTGGGCATGTTCAGGCTTATCAAGGCGCGAGCGCGCAACGCCGCCGATGGTTCCAGGACGTACAGGCGCACGTCGGCGAGGGCGGCGCGGCGGGGCGTCAACCTCGTCGACGTCCTCATCCTCATCGTCCTCATCGCCTAAAAATGCATCGTCGTCATCCCCTTCATCGGACAGATCGTCGTCCCCGGGCTCGTCGATATCTTCATCGTCCAATTCGTCGTCGACGAGATCGTCGTCCAAATCCTTATCGGTCATTTGGGTACCTCATGAAGGGTCAATGGCAGAGAAATAAGGGTATAATTTCTAGGCTCTAAGCCCATTTTGCTAATAATGGGAATTCGAGTCGTCAAGGAACAACACGCGTGTCATGGCATGTGAAGCGCACAAAGCCAGCACTGTGCTTCGCAGGCGTACGATTCTTCTATACAGTAGAACGTACGACCTTGCATCTGCGTCACTAGCACACACCATGCACTTTGTGCGTAGAATTTTCGCTTCCCCTTTCCCATGCTCTCCATGAACAACGACGCGTACATCGACTTTCTAGAAACCACCGCCCGTCGCATGGACCTCCTTGGAGAAAACAGCTTCAGAGTGCGTGCCTATGCCAGAGCCGCCCGCGCCCTCGAAGGCATCAGCAGCTCCATCGATCAATGCATCGAAGACGGCACCATCACCGACATCGATGGCATCGGTGAAGGCATCGCCACCGAGCTCAAAGGCTTCAAAGAAAACGGCACCACCGAAGACTTCGAACGCCTCAAAAGCGCCCTGCCGCCCCACATCGACGACCTCTTCAAAGTCCAAGGACTCGGCCCAAAACGTATCCGCACCCTCTGGAAAGAACTCGGCGTAGGCAGCCTCCAAGAACTTCAACAAGCAGCAGACTCTGGGCAAATCGCCACCCTGCCCGGCATGGGAAAGAAAACCGTCGAGAATATACAAAAGGAACTCGAGCGCTTGGCCTCCTATAAAGGACGCGCCCCCATCGCCGATGTGATCGACGTGGCACAAAGCATGCTTGAAGCGCTTCGCGCAAGCCCCAGCGTCCAACGCGCCGAAATCGCCGGAAGCTACCGACGAGGCCGCATCACCGTCGGCGACCTCGACATGGTCGCAGCATCCACCGACCACGCGGCCACCATGAAAGTCTTCACCACCCTGCCCGCCGTCCAAGAAGTCGTGGGCCAAGGAGACACCAAAGCCACCGTGCGCCTCCATAGCGGCCTCAGCTGCGATCTGCGCGTGGTCGACCCCGAAGTCTTCGGCGCAACGCTGCACCACTTTACCGGCAGTAAAGACCACAACATCGCCCTGCGCGCACGCGCCACCAAACGCAAACTCCGCGTCAACGAATACGGCGTCTTCCGTATCAACGACCAAGGCGAAGAAACAGAACGCCTGCCCGTCGCCACCGAAGAAGACCTCTACCAAGCGCTCGACCTCCCCTTCATCCCGCCAGAACTGCGCGAAGACCGCGGAGAAATCGAAGCAGCAGAAAAAAACGCGCTGCCCGATCTCCCATCGCTCCAAGACATCCGTGCAGATTTGCACATGCACACCACCTATTCTGACGGTCGTAAGAGCATCAAAGAAATGGCGCTCGCCGCCAAAGAACGTGGGCTGGAATTCATCTGCATCACCGAGCACTCCCAGTCGTTGCATATCGCCAACGGCCTCGACCGCGAGCGTTTGCTCGCCCAAATCGAAGAGATCGATCGCGTAAACCAAGAGGTCGAAGGCATCCGCATCCTGAAAGGCCTAGAAGTCGACATCTTGGCCGACGGCACCCTAGATATGGATGACGAAACCTTGAGCAAACTCGATTGGGTGATCGGCAGCGTCCACCAGTGGACCCGTCAACCCATCGATGAAATGACCGAACGCGTACTCCGCGCTGTACGTTCTGGGTTGATTTCCGCCCTCGGCCATCCCACAGGTCGTCTCATCGGCCGCCGTAACCCTTACGAAATCGACCTCGATCCCGTGCTTGAAGCTTGCGCAGAAAACGGCGTTGCCGTCGAAATCAACGCGTCACCGCAACGGCTCGACCTAGACAGCAGCGTGGTGCGTAAAGCCAAAGAGATTAAAAACCTTTGGTTCACCATCAATACAGACGCCCACTCCATCCGCGGCCTCGATGATATGATTCACGGCATCAAAACCGCGCGCCGCGGATGGCTGCCCAAAGATCGCATCGTCAATACGCTCAGCTGGGACGCGTTTCAGAAAACGGTACGGGCGCCGGGCAAAGGCTGATCTGAACAAGACAGCGATCAAAGGAGCGTTTGATCGAAGACGTATTGCGCTGACAGGGCGGCATGCCAAGCAAGGTTACTTGCATGGATCACGAAGCCTTATTTGCGGTTCATGGTGGTTTTTAGCAGGCTTTGGATGCGTGTGTAGGCGCGCTTATCAGATTGGCTGAGGTCGTTGAGGGTATGGTTCCATGCGTCGAGGGTGGGCCGCATGAAGACGCTAAAGGTTTCCTCGTAGTAAGCGCGTTCTTCGCCTTCTTTACTTTGGAGTTTTTCTTCGAGGGCGCGGGCGTTTTGTGTGAGCGCTTGGCGGTTATGTTGTAGCCATTTTTCTACGTCGGCATCGACCTGACTGCCTTCTTTTACGCTTTGTTGGATGAGATCTGTGAGTTCGACGATTTTGTCTCGAGCGAAGATCTCTTCTTGGTCGAGTGATTGTTCGGCTTGTTCGGATTGTGTGAGCGCCTCGAGCGCGTCGTCATTTTTATTGCGATTACATCCGGTGAACGCGAGCGATGCGGCGAGTAGGATGAGGATGAGGTTACGCATGGAGGTTCCTGGCGTCGAGGGCGTGGGTGTTTTGTTGAGAGCTCTAGGATATTTCTTAGGTGTCTCTGGGCGCAAGTCCGTTGACGATCACGTCGAGTCCTTCGGTGAGGAGGACTTCTGGGTCGACGTCGTAGCCGAGTGCGAACGCTTGCTCGATCCCGTCCATGAGGAGTTTGAGGACGAGGGCGGCGACGGCGGGGTTGAGGTCGCGGATTTCGCCTTGTTTGATCCCCACTTTCATTTGTTCGGTGATGACTTGCAGGTAGACTTCGTGCGCTTGGACGATGCGTTCGCGGACTTCGGGGTTACGGATGCCTTTTTCTGCGAGGACGATGAGGAAGCGTCGGTGGTCTTCGTTGGTTCCGAAGTGCGTGAGGAGTTTAAAGGCGAGTTGTTGGAGTTTACCGAGCGCAGAGGTTTCTGAGGTTTGGACGTCCATGACGGCGGCCATGGTGCGTTCGATTTCCGCGCTTTGTAGGGCTTCGAAGATGTCTCTTTTGGATGGGAAGTGGAAGTAGACACCGCCTTTAGAGAGCCCTGCTTCTTGGGCGATATCGTCTACGCGAGTATGGGCATATCCATTTTGGATAAAGCACTCCATGGCGGCACTGAGGATTTGTTGCCGTCGTTCGTCATGAGGCTTGTGCTTTGTCATGCGTCGCACCTGCTAGGGGTCGGGTTTTACGGGCATGGGAGCGCGTAAAACCGCACGGTTGCCGAGACGATGTGTTGAGTTCTAGGGCTTGTTCGCAGCGTTGGGACCCTAGAACATGTTCACGGATCGCGCTTTGAGCGGTGTCACATCGCGCTGATGCACAGCTTCGGCTTAGTTACAGCTTAGACGCCTCGCGTCAGTTTTGCGAGTAGTTCGACGTGTGCTGTGCGTGGAAACATATCCCACGCTTCGAGTTTTTGCACGCGCCATCCGTACTTAGCCATTCGAACGGCATCGCGCGCGAAGGCTGCTGGATCACACGAAACGTAGACCATGGTCTTGGCACGTTGTTGCGCGATCTCTTGGATAAGTTCTGCGCTCAATCCGCCCCGTGGCGGGTCGACCACAAAGGCGTGCGCGCTGCTGAGGTGTTCTTCGAGCGGCACAAAGGGTCCGTTCGCAAGATCTGCGCTCACCCAGCGCACCACGCGCGCGATGCCCGTGGCTGGGTTGGCTGCTTCGCCGTCGTCGATGGCTTCGGAAGCATGGTCTATCGCGACCACGCGGGTCCCCCTTGCAGCGGTTGCAAACGCGAGGTTTCCAGCGCCGCTAAACAGGTCGACCACGTATTGGATGCCGTCTTTACGGCTCCAGTCCTCGGTGATCCAATCGGCGACTTTCTCACGCAACGCAACGTTGAGACGTCCGTTCGCTTGTGCGAATTGGCCGCTCTTTTGCGTCACCAAAACGGGCGCGTAATTGCGCACGATGGTGCCGTCGCCCAGGAGCGCTTCGCAGCGTCCACGGTGGCGCATGGTGACGCTAAATTGCATCGTTTTGCCTTCGATCTCAACACTTGGGACCGCCAGTGTTTCGAGGCGCTCCCGCACTCGAAGGCGCACGGTCTTCCATTCTTCGAGGGCACAGGGGATTTCGATCAGCACGTGTCCCCGCACTTCGTCGAGTTCTAGGCGAACCGTATGCACGCTGGGGAGGTTTGCTGCGAGCGCACCTGCGTAGTTGCGTGCTTCTTCGAGGGCTGGATGTAGGATGTCACAGCGAATGGCTGGCACAAAATCGTGGCTTCCGCGGGCGAGGTAGCCGGTGCGGCCTTGGTCATCGACGCGCAGACGAACGCGGGTACGATAATGCGCTGCGCTGTGATCGGGCACGACGGTGAGTTCGGGCCAACGCAGGTTTCCGCCGAGACGCGTGAGCATATTTTTGAGCGCATCGGTTTTCCAGACGAGCTCTTGATCGTAGGCTACGCCTTGGAATCTGCATCCACCGCACAGTTTGTGGGTGGGGCATGCGGGCGCATTTTCTGTGGGGTCTTCAAGAACGTCTAAGACGGTTGCGCGCAGGAAGCGTTTTTTTTCTTCGGTGATGGCCACGCGGACCTGCTGGCCTGGGAAGCCTTGGTCGATGAAGACGATGCGGCCGTCGGGTGCGGTGGCAATGGCGTCACCGCCCCATGCGATGGCGTCGATGCGAAGGTCTGCGCGCGGCGCATCTTCTAGGGTGTATTGTACGCCGGCGTCTTGTTCTCGCTGCCGCTGAGGGCGTCGCGAGGTGTTGCGTTGGTTACGCGGATTTTTCTTTGAAGGTCTTGGTTTACGCACAGGTTTAGGTCTCGTTGCTCAGCACGATGCCGACCAGGTCGTAATCCGAGGCGTCGTCGATTTCGACACGGACCATTTCGCCTGGGAGGGCGGGTGGCGCTCCGTCTTCGAAGCTCAAGTAGGTGACGCCGTCGACATCGAGGGCTTGGCCGTAGTGTCGGCCTTCGAGCACATATTCGTGTTCTGGGCTGACGCCATCGATGAGCACATCCAAGGTGCGTCCGATATAGCGTTCGTTGCGGCGGCGCGAGATATCCATCTGGGTTTCCATGAGGATATTCCTACGCTCTTCGGCGATGTGTTGTTCGACGCGGTCGGGCAGGTCGTAGGCGAGGGTATTTTCTTCGAGGCTGTAGGGGAAGACGCCCAGGTGGTCGAACTGCACTTCTTGAATCCAGTCGTGCAGCATGCGGAAGTCTTCGTCGGTTTCGCCAGGGAAGCCGGTGATGAGGGTGGTTCGGATGACCATATCATCGATTTCGCGCAGTTTTTCGATGAGTGCGCGTTGGTCTTTGGCCCGCACGGCGCGTCGCATGGATTTGAGCATGCGATCGGAGATATGCTGTAGCGGCATATCGACGTAGGGGACGATGATATCGCTTTGGCGGATGATATTGAGCAGGTTGTCGGTAAATCCCCAAGGGTAGGCGTAGTGGATACGCACCCATTTGACGCCGGGGATACGGTGGAGCTCTTCAAGGAGGACTTCAAGACCGTGCTTGATACCGAGGTCTACGCCGTAGCTTGTGAGGTCTTGTGCGATGAGCGCGAACTCTTTGACGCCTGTGGCGGCGAGCATGCGCACTTCTTGGACGATATCGAGCAGCGGTCTGGAAACTTGTTTTCCGCGAATTTTCGGGATGATACAGAACGAGCAGGTGCGGTTACATCCTTCGGCGATCTTGATATATGCCATGCCACCGCGGATGGTATTTACGCGTTCTTCATCCGAGGTATAGAGGGCGGAGCCGTAGGTGATGTATTCGCGATCGGGGAGTTCGCCGCGCGCGGCTTGTCCGATACGTTTGAACTCGTTGGTGCCCAAGAAATAGTCGACTTCTGGCAGCTCTTGGGCGAGTTCTTTGCCGTAGCGTTGGGCCATGCAGCCGGTGACGATGAGTCGCTCTGCCTTGCCGTTCACGCGGTGTCCTGTCATATCGACGATGGCGTCGATGGACTCTTCTTTGGCGCTTTCGATAAAGGCGCAGGTGTTGACGACGATGACGTCCGCGTCTTCGGGATCGTTGGTGATGGCGTAGCCGTCGAGCTTCATTTGCCCGAGCATCAATTCCGCATCGACGCGGTTTTTAGGGCAACCGAGGCTGATGAGGTGTACGCGCTTTTTAGCGAGCTCGTCTACGAGCCGAATGGGACCATCGTCGAAATTCATGGCATCCTCTAGTAGAGTCCACAATGGGTGAGAGGCCGGTACTCACGCCGGAGTCATGCCGCAAGCCCTTTCCACTGACCAAGCGAAATCATGTCCACGGATCATTTATCGAAAGCTCACACTGCCCGCATTGACGCTGGGGTTCAACAGACATTCACGGATCTTGTGCGATTTCGAAGAGATCTGCATGCGCATCCAGAATTGAGCTGGAAAGAATACCGTACGGCAGAGAAAATAGAAGAAGAATTACAGAAGCTTGGCATTGCATATCGACGCGAGATCGAGACCGCTGTGATCGCGGATATCCCAGGCTCAGAAGACGTGCCACCGGTGATTTATCGCGGCGACATCGATGCGTTGCCCATCCAAGACACCAAAGATCTTGGCACGGTACCGTATCGCTCCACGAACGCGGGCGTTTGTCATGCGTGCGGTCATGATGTGCACACGACGATCGCACTTGCGGTGGCGCGGTTGATGCACGATCTGCGCGACGCGCTTGTGGCGCCCGTGCGGGTGATTTTTCAACCGGCCGAAGAGGTGCTTCCTTCGGGGGCGGATGCGCTCGATCAGGCGGGGATCCTAAAGAATGGACAGGCGGCGTTGGCGGTGCACGTGGATCCATCGCAAACCTTGGGGAACGTGGGTTGGCGAACGGGTCCCATCACGGCGTCGCTCGACAATTTTCGCATTGTTTTGGAAGGCCATCAGGGCCACTCTGCGCGTCCACACCTCTCGCATGACGCCGTGGCGGCAGCAGCAGAGGTTACCTTGCAATTGCATGCGATGATCCGGCGACACAGCGATCCGCTGCACACGGCGGTTCTGTCTGTGGGGACGCTGCGCGGTGGCGTGGCTTCGAACGTGATCGCTGGGCACGCGGAATTGACGGGATCTTTGCGCGCGCGCGTGAACGAAGACCGACCGATGTTACGCGCGGCGGTCGAAGAAACGGCACGTTACGCTGCGGCGCTGCATGGTTGTACGGCCCATGTGCATTTTGACGTGGGCCATCCGCCGGTGCGCAATGACGAGCACCTGGCGCGTTTGGTTGCAGCCATGGCCGAAGACGTGCTCGGTGAACCACACGTGCACCAACAAGCGTATCCATCGATCGGCGCAGAAGACTTCGGTCATTTCTCTAACCGCATGCCCACCTTTATGCTCAGGCTCGGCTGTGGTGTAGAAGGCGAGCGTCCACGCCATCTGCACGAGGAAGGCTTTGATCTGGACGAGCGAACGATTGCGGTGGGCGCGCGCATTATGGCGCGTTCGATTTTGGCGCTATCCAAGGGCGCTTAAGCGTCGGGCGGTTCATTGAGCGCGGCGAGCGCTTCTCTACGCGGGGCGCGCCACAGCAATTCGGTCATGCTCCAGATCAACGCACTCAGCAAGGTGGTCGCAGCGATGATGAACATCACAATGCCGCTTGCGGGCGCTCCGTCGAACCAGATGCTGAAGGTTTGGGTATGGAGGGGTATTTTTTCGCGTTCACGATCGGTGAGTACACCGCTTTTGCGTAGCGCGGGTTCGTGATCATCCACGCGAATGCGCACAAGTCCTGCGTATTGAGGCGTCCAAGTGCAGGTACCTTCTGCGTTGGTCTTGCAGATGAGCTCGCCGCGCTGGACGGTGGTGCGTGGATAATATCGCGCATGCAGCCAAACATCTGCTGCCGGTGTGCCGTCATCGTAGAGCACGCGCAAGGTTTGCTCTTGCTTATTGTAGGCAGGGGCGTTGTCGATTTCGACACTGAGGGCTTGCGCACCGGCGGAAACGCTCCAGAGACTTAACAAGGCGACGATTAAGCAGTGATAGACTTTCATGAAGCCACCTCGGTTTCGGCTACGGGGAGCACGTCGTCGTCATCCATGGGATTGCCTTTGGCATCGGTGCCACGTCGGTAGGTTAGGAAGATACCCAACACCACCGTCAGTAGAACCCACATCAATGGCGCGATCCATACCAGCGAACCCCATGCACCCAGTTCCATATCCGCTCCAAAGTAGGTGGGGAACTCTCCGGCGGTATCACCGATCAGTCCGACATCCGCAAGGATATTCCAAATCACCAAGAAGAGCAGCACGGCGGGCACAAAGAATTGGATCAGGAAGTTGAACCACTTGCCTAGTTTGATGCTCGAGCTTTCGTTCAATTCTTTGCGCAGATCATCGAGCGGGAAGATCCAGCCAAGGACAATGCATTCGACGAGTCCGATCAGCAGAAGCCCGAAGTTGAACGAATAGTGGGTGACCAAGTCAAGGAGCGACAAACCGAGTGTGCCGCTGCTTTCGAGCGAGGGGTCGATGACGGTAGGAATGGCAAACGCGATGGATCCTGCGACGCCGACCGCGCTCATAATGAGCAGCACTTTACGGCGCGGGATGTGTTTAAATTTGTAGTTCAACGGCGCGAGCGTGGCCTCGAACATACTAATGGACGAGGTGATTCCGGCAGCGAGAAGAAGCGTGAAAAACAGCGCACCCACAAACTGCGCGCCAACCGACATGCTCATGATGGTTTTGGGAATGACAAAGAACATCATCCCCAGGGTGCTCGCTTGCGGCGTGACGGTATAGGCAAAAAGGAGCGTGAAGACGGCGGTTCCCGCGATCATCTCGAAGGTGCAGTTCATCCCGCAGATGGTGATACCGTTGGCTACGTGGTCTTGGCCTTTGGGCAGGTAACTGGCGTAGGCGGTCATGATGCCCATGCCCAATCCCAACGTGAAGAAGATCTGCGCGAAGGCACCACCCCAAACTTGCGGTGATTTCATGACTTCGAATTCGGGTCGGAAGAGCAGGTAAAAACCGTGCAATCCGCCGTCGGTCATGAAACCTCGCACAAGGAAGTAGATCATCACCACCCAGATGAACGGGATCATCCTTTTGACCACACGTTCAATGGAATCGGTTCCCCAGTAAAGACCGAGGGTGTTGAGTCCCCATGCAAGAACGACAAAGACGACGACGCTCCATGCCGTCAATGTTTGGAAGAACGAGCCATCGGGGTTTTGCATGACTTGTTGCAGCGCGGTGACTTCGACAGCTTCTTGAAAGAGACTGCCGGTGAGTGCTGCCCACCACATCCCTGCGGCCCACCCGATCATCGTCAGGTAGTACATGACGATGACGAGCGTATTCAGCACCGCGAACCAGCCGACGAACTCACCGAAGGGACCGCCTGCTTTGGCCATTGCGCCAGGGAAGGCGCGCCGGAAGCGTTGTCCCATGCCGAGTTCCGCGATCATCAGCGGTACCCCGACGGTGATCAATGCGATCAAATACGGCAAATAGAATGCACCTGCACCGTAACGATACGCATTGGCTGCGAAAAATACGATGTTTCCAAGTCCAATTGCTGCGCCAGACGCGGCCAGGATAAAACCTATCCTCGACCCCCACTGCTGTCGTTCAGCCACGTGAAATCCTTCTTCGTTAGTGTACGTTTTGTTGATTCTTTCTAATTATGCGGGCACTAACCCAGATCAAAAGGCCGGTCGCTGTCAACCTTCTCCGCCAGATTTTCAGAATAAAAACGCGATTTAGACGCTCACGACCTCAAGTATTTCGCCGCAAAATCAGCATCTTACAGCGAACGACCTCTCGGCATAAAAACTGCACCGCGCACAAGGCACAGTGTGCCATCCGCGTCATGCAGAAGCTACTTTCATCGCTTTCGGCGCGATGTTGATGTGGGCGGGAACCGGCCGCGCGATGAAAACGTGCTGCGATTTGTTCTGCGCTTATTCGTGCGAATGCGGTTGCGCTTTAAGGTAGGTGGACCGTTGGGCGAGCGCGATGCCCACACCAGCGGTCGCCAAGAACCAGAGCACCGGCGTCAACAGAGGCAGGAGTGTCATCCACGCGAGATTGGTGTTCAGGCCATACACGCTTGGAAATGCGCCTGTACCTAAGATGCCCAAATCGGTCAGCGCTGTCCAAATGATGATGAAACCGAGGACGGCGGGAAGAATCCATCGAATGAGCACATCAAACCACGGGCCGAGTTGAACGTGCGACGAGGCGTTGAGCTCTTTGCGCAGGCGAGATGCTGGGAGCAGCCAGCCCACCAATACGCACTCTAAGAAACCCACGATCATGAGGCCGTAAGAGAAGGTGTAATGGTCGGCCAGATCCAGAACGGACAACCCGAGCGTCCCGTTCCCATTGAGCGCGGGGTCTATCACGTGCGGTAGCCCAAAGATCACGCTCCCGATCATACCGATGGTAACCACCAGCAGGAGTAGGTATTTTCGATCGACTTGGAACTTATCGCTCAACGAAGACACGACCGACTCGAGCAGCGATGTGGACGATGTGAGACCTGCGGCCAGCAGCAGCGTAAAGAACGCTGCGCCCAAAAACTGCACTGCGGCGGGGAGGCTTCCGATGGCTTGGGGCACCAAAAAGAACATCATACCGAGGGTGCTTGCCTCGGGAACAACGGCGTAGGCGAACAGCAGCGAAAAGATCGCAAGACCTGCGATCATTTCAAAGGAGCAGTTCATGGACGAAACCACCACCGCGCTCGTGGTGTGATCCGTGTTGCGCGGCAGGTAGCTTGCGTAGGCGGTCATGATGCCAAAGCCGAGCGAGAGCGTGAAAAATATTTGCGAGAAGGCGCCGTTCCAAACGTGCGGCGAGGTCATGACATCGAATTGCGGCGTAAAGAGCATATACGCGCCGTGGATGCCGCCTTCTAGGGTCATGCCGCGGATAATGAAGAGGATCATCACGATCCAGATAAAAGGCACCATCCAACGCACCACGCGTTCGATCGTTTCGGTGCCGCGTGCGACGCCAAGGTAGTTGAGCATCCAGATGAAGATGGCGAGCCCGATGGCTTTCCAAGAGGAAATAAGATCGAAGAAGCTGGCGGTGGGATTCGGCATTTCTCCCAGTTCAAGGCCGAACCCTGGCACGGCGACCGAGCTTTCGAAGAGAGTACCACTTGCGCTTGCCCACCACATACCTGCGGCCCAGGCCAAGATGGTGGAGTAGTACATGGTGATGACCAGGGCGTTCAGAATGGCGAACCATCCAATGGCCTCGCCCCAGCGGCCAGCGACGCGTCCAAGAGCGATAGGAAAGGATGCTTGAAAGCGCTTTCCTAGGCCAAACTCCAGCATCATCACGGGGATGCCGCAGATCAGCAATGCCAGGAGATACGGAAGGTAAAAAGCACCGGCGCCGTAGCGATACGCGTTGGCGCTGAAGAAAACGATATTTCCGAGGCCGATAGCAGAGCCTGCTGCGGCCAAGACAAAGCCTAATTTAGACTTCCATTGTTGTCGTTTCTCCACGGGATCTCCGCCGCATGGGTGTGGTGGGGTGGATGATGGTGCGCGCGGATCGCCGTCACTGTCGCGCGTGGGACAGGCTGTGCAAAGCGGCGCGGTAACGCAAGGAGATTCTGGTTTGACGTTGCGCTTCGGGGGTCAATCTCGTGCATTCCGCTGCTGGCTGGATTTTTTCTCAGGCTGGAGCACAGGTTTGGGTGTCAATGCTGTCGAAGTACCACCGTTGCCGATCTCGCCTTGTTTGTTGGCGCCGGCGCAGAGGGTGCGGCCGTCGCTGACGATGACGCAGGTGTTTCTAGAGCCGGCCATGACGCGCGTGGCGTTGGTGACGCCGGCCATGGGCGAGGGGTCGTCTCGGTCGCTTTGGGAGCCGCTGCCATGTTGCGCGTAGGTATTTTCGCCCCAGCAGTAGACTTGGCCTGCTTCTTCGAGGGCACAGCTATACTCTTTGCCGACGGCCACGCGCGCGATACCATCGATGCCTGGAACGAGATCAATTGCGCCGATTTCGGGTAGAGGTTCCACGGGGAGGTTGGCATCGAGTCGTCGGTCTCGTCTGCGCAGTTCTTTGGGCGAGAGGTCTGTCTTCCCGCCCCAGCACGCGACTTCTCCGTCTTCTGTGGCGATGCAGTAGTGGTCTGCGTAGCCGCTGATATCAGCGGCTTGGCTGATATCTTTCACACGTGCCGGTCGTGGACTGGTTTTGAGTTTGTCTGGCCCCACACCTCGTCCGAGTTCGCCAAAGGTATTGGCGCCCCAGCATTCAACGTGCCCGCCTTTTTGGCGCACGCAGGTAGAGGCGGTGCCAGCGGCGACTTGGACGGGGCGCGTAATACCTGGCACACGTTGCGGACGCGTATAGATGCCGCCTTCGGATTTACCGAGCTGTCCGTCTGCGTTTTCGCCCCAGCAGTAAAGGTGACCTGCGCGCGTTACGGCACAGGCGTGTTGGTAGCCTGTGGCGATGTGCGTCACATCGTCGAGTCCTTGCACGTAGGTGGGCTCCATGCGGTTGGTTTTGGTGCCGTCACCCAGTTGTCCGTGCACGTTATTACCCCAGCAGGCAACGTTGCCTGTGGACTCGAGTGCGCACGCGAAACCTCGGTTGGCACTGACGGTGACCACGTCGCGCATATTGGGCAAAGGACCGATAGGCACAAGGCTTTGGGTGTGCGCTTCGCCCATGCCGAGTTCTCCAAAACGGCCATTGCCCCAGCAGTAGACGTTTCCGTTGGCGAGACCGCACAGAAAGTGTTCGCCGATGGCGATTTCTTGGACGCCTTTCCATGCTTCGGGTGCTGCATGGACGTCGGCGGTGCTCAGATCATTGCGTGTGCGCTCAAAGGGCGAGGGGCGATTGAGTGGCGGTGCGGTTTCTTCGGGCGCCTTTTTGCGGCAACCGGCCCAACAGCTTGCCAAGAGGATCAAGACGAGGAGTCGTCCCCAATTCACACGACGATGGTTCAACATCAGTTTTACTTCTCTATCACGCGAAAAGTATGCGTTCATCACAGCGCATCATAGATAAGAAGCCGTGAGGACGCCTGTGCACAACTTTCGGGTAGGGTGCACGATCCGATATACCCTGACAAGGCTTGGTTATGAATGGCGGCGCGAATCCTGTTGACCTCGTCGAATTTGCGCCAATTTATGCGAGACACGCGCTCCGATGATGCGCTGCGCTGTACCTTGGGTGGACGTTCAGGATTCGTCGGACCCGCCGAACGCTTTGGCGCGTTGCGAGGCCCATGCGTCGTCGATCGTATGGTTGGCGTCGATCGATATCGGCTGAAGCTCAGCCGAAGGCTTCGCGACATCGGTGCTGCGCAATGCGCCAAGTTGCGCGGCCAAGCTTTCAGGTGCGGGGTGTGCGTCGTCGCCGACACGATCGTTCATGGTCGTGATTTTGGCGGGCTGACTTTCAGGATTTGAGCCCTCTGCCTCCATGGCGTTCGCCAAAAGGCTCAACCAGTGCCTGCTTTTTCCCGCGGCGGTGCGATATGGTTTGGTTCCGCGCTGATGGATGAGACGCGTCCCTTCACCTCCAATAAAGCGCAAATAAAAAGGGTGGTCGTAGGGATCTACACTTCCGTCGTCGATGACGATGGCTATCATGAGATTCTCCACTTCACCGCTGAGACTTGAGGCATCGAGTTTAGAAGTATCCATGCCGAATCGCTCCATAAATTTTCGAGCGGCTTCGATATTGGGATCGGGCGGTGGAACGAGTTTTCTTTCTCCATACGGAACTTCGCCACGCCCTTGATGTACTTCGTGCAGCACGATGCCATCTTCGATCAGACCGACGGCGAGGATCTCAGTGGATGCTAGGCTACGCGTTCGGATTTGGTTATCGGCGTCACGTCGTGCGAGCAAAAATCGATCGCCGCGGGTATTCTGTGCGATACCTCCGTCACCCAGAACGTCCACGTAGGATGCGCTCATGGGAAAGCCTGAAGATTCCAACTTTTGGCGAATGGCGGCTTGTTTCGCTTTTGTCTTCGTAGAAGATCGCATCGCGCTCCACGCGATCCCTGCCAAGACAGCCAAAAACAGATATAACAGCCACATGGGCGTCTTCCGTGCTGAAGAAAATTCGAAGGGCTACGCGGCCCCCGCAATCATTTCAATAGGTTGACAACGTTCAAATCGCACGCTTCTGCGTGTCATGCCGCGCGCATGGTACAGAGATACCATAAGTTTTAGGATGTTTCGAGCAGAGCGGTGCGTTTCGAATCATCAAAAATGATCGCGCCCGTTGCCTCGCGCTCAAGAGTATTATACCGTGCACTCGGTATTCACGTCGGTTATTCCCCCGGTATTGTGGTTTTTCCGTCATGAGATGCGCATCGTATCGATGGCCGCTGGTATTCTGCGTGCTGACAGGGCTTCTGATTGCGACCAGCTGGGTGGGCGCACAGGTCACTGTGCCACGTTTCGATCAAGAAGCGACGGATGGCGAACTTCCGTTGATCGGTGATGTCGACGCTGCGCCGTTATCTTTGGTTGTTCAAGCCGGCGGTGAGCTGGTCGCTTCGGAATTAAAACTCGGCGATCACTGCCGTGGTTATATCTCGAAAGCATCCACCAATGTTCGGGTGTATTTTGAACAGGCCGAAAACGCCGCGATCGAAATCACCTTAGAAAGTAATCGCAAAAACGGCCTGGTGATCAACAGCGCAGACGGACAATGGCACTGCGCTCAATCAGACGACCAACACCGCAGCGTGGTGCGTATCGACGCGCCGACCAAAGGCCAGATCGATATTTGGGCAGCGAACTTCGACGCACAGCGACGCGACGACGCGACGCTCACCGTGCGCCCCATCCTGCCTTAAGGATGATCTTCACCGGTCGCAGCATCGTCTGAAGGTGCATCGGGCGACGCGCCACCCAATACGCGCACGTGCGTAATGAGCGCTTCGAGCTCGCTCGTGCTCAAATTACGCACCGGCGGCATGCGCTTATAACCTTTGGTGATGATGGTTCGCAGTTCATCATCATCATGTGCTGCTTGAACCTTTGCGTCGGTCAGAGCCGAAACATGTGCAAAGGTCGGACTCATGGGACCATCGCCCTTCCCTTCAGGACCATGGCACGATGCGCAACGACGTGCGTATACGCGCTCTGGATCCACGGGCGTATCGTCCGCGCCCTCACTGGCGCTGCGGTTAGAGCAAGCAAGGGTGAGCATCACCGCAGCCAAAGCCAAAATGGAGTACAAAGATCTCACAATACACCTCAGACGTCGAGTTCGCGCGGCGGGCGTGATTTAAGTAGAAAGTTCCGCAGGGTCTTCGTCAGGCGTTACAAAATGTGCATCATCTTCTTCGGCAGTCACTGCGGTATCATCGTGCACTGGGTATTGCGGCGGGCCGATGGCATCCACCCTGCCCATGGCAACAAGGAACTGGTCGATGGCTTCTAAGAGCACATGAAGACTTTCGCGATCTGTAGCCGAAACCGCAACGCCATCCTCTTGATACAACAACGCCTCACGACTTTCATCATCTAAGCGGTCGATCTTATTATATACAAGCATGCGCGGGATTTCGTCGAGCTCTAGATCATGCAAGAGCGCGCGGGTCGATTCCATATGGCGCTCAACCGCGGGATCCGAAGCATCGACAACGTGCAGTAAAAGATCGGCTTCGTCGAGCTCCTCCAGCGTCGCGCGGAACGCCTCCTTGAGCGCGTCCGGCAAATCCCTGATAAACCCGACCGTATCGGTCAACACTACTTCTCGCGCGCTCGGCACGCGCAATCGGCGCGTGGTGGGGTCGAGCGTCGCAAAGAGTTTGTCCTCGCTCAGCACGTTCGATTCGGTGAGCGTGTTCAAGAGCGTCGATTTTCCAGCGTTGGTGTAGCCCACAATGGCGATGACGGGGATGCCGCTTGCCTGCCTATTTTTACGACGAATCTCGCGCTGCTGGCGCAGCGTTTCGATGCGCTTTTCGAAATCGCGGATACGATCCCGTGCGCGCCGCCGATCGGTTTCAAGCTTGGTTTCTCCAGGGCCGCGCCCCCCGATTCCACCTGCAAGACGGCTCATGGAGGTTCCTTTGCCGCTGAGGCGTGGCAACATATATTTGAGCTGCGCGAGTTCCACCTGCAATTTACCGACCGCGCTCTGGGCACGCTGCGCGAAAATATCCAATATCAGCTGCGTGCGATCAATGACGCGAAGGCGCGTTTTACCTGTAATATTCCGCAGTTGAGACGCCGAAAGGTCTTGTCCGAAAACCAGCACATCGGCGCCCAATTGCAAAGCACGCAGCTCGATGTCTGCCAAAGCGCCTTGACCAATCCCGTAACGCGGGTCGAGCGATTGACGACTTTGGGTATAGGTTTCTACCAGCTCCACGCCGGCGGTATCGCAGAGGGCTTCAAGCTCTTTAATACGGCTTTCGGCCTCGAAGTCTTCTTGCACGCGAACGTAGACAAGCATCGCGCGTTCTTGGTTCGTAACGACCGTCTCTGCCGCCGCGCGCTCAAACTCTGCTTCGAGTTCCGCAATAAAATCTGAGAAATCCTCAGGTAGTACGTTGGCATGCTGCGCGCGGTGCTTTTGGTACAGCTCACGCGCGGGGTTATCTGGCACAAGGTGCGCCCATTGCACAGCACCGCCACGCCCTTCGGCCGTGACTTCCACAGCGGCGACGGCATCGAGTTGACTGAGCGAAAGGTCCGCGAGGTCATCGTTGGTAAGGCCGCGCCCGCGCAAGGACGTCACGATCAATCGCAGACCACGGAAACGCGAACCACCACCGCGGACACGTCCGATATCGGGCAGGTAGATACGCTGGTGATCACCGATCACCACATCTTGGATGCGTCCGCGTCGGTCGATCAAAAGGCCGAGTGCGCGGTTGGTATCGGCGGAGAACGCGGCGATACGATCCGCGAGTTCGGGGGTGATGAGCATGTCCCTACGCACGCGCTGATCCCCGATTTTTTCTAGGGCTTTACGCTGCGAGGCCTTCAGATTTCTGGTCGTACCGTGGACGGACAAATGCAACCTTCTCTTCACGAGGAAACAAAGGGGTATATGGATAAATAAAGACGCCGTTGTGCGCGGGTCAAGTGCGGTTCGGGTGGGGGCGCTGCACATGACGCAAAGCTCCCGCTTTCGAAAGCGGTGGCGTTGCGGGTGGGCGGATGAACAAATACCGATAGGAAGCTTCGCCTGCCAGCACTACAAATCACCGACGCATGACGGATGCCACCATTTACGCGAGCTGATCGGCGAGCATACCCACGGCCTGCCATCGATGCCATTGCGGTCGTGCAAGCGTCTCGCCTACGGTGCGCGGATTGGCGGACGCGGAGAGTTCACTCTCTGGCACCCATCGATAGATGTGTGCGCCAAGCTGTATGCGATCACCGCGCTGAAGCACGCGCCGCTGTGCGGGTCTGCCGTTCACTTGAATGGTGGACGCGGGGTCGCATACCTCCAAGAGCCATCCGTGGGGATGAGGTGTGAGCGTGCAATGCTGATCGAGCAGTTGGTTGCTTTCGATACGGATGTCCGCGGTCGTGGCGCGCCCTAGGGTGATGGAGCCTTGAATACGCCAAGTGATGGCAGCAACGCCGCGGTGAAGTTGCACAAGGCGGGCGATGCCGTAGTCGAGCCATGCTTCTTCGACATCGGGGCGGGGGTCGGGCGCGGGTGCGTCCAATTCGATATGGAGCTTGTATTCGCCGACTTCTAAAACATCGCCATGGAAGACTTGGGTTCGGCCGCTGAAACGTTTGCCATTGAGCAGTGAGCCATAACGCGAAAGGTCGATCACATAGAGTTCACCGCGTTCTGTGCGCAGTTCAAGATGGCGCCGCGAAACGTTACGCTCCGCAAGCCGAATGGTCGCACCCTCGTGGCGTCCGACGGTCACTGTCGCTTTCTTCAGTGGAACGTTGGTGCGTCGTCCGCGTTGATCTTCAATGACGAGCCTGCTCATCGCCCTGCATTTTCCCTACGCAACTGGTCAAGGGGCTTGTACGCACTACGCGCCGCGCCGGATGGAGCGGGCTAAAACCAGAAGGTGCGCCACAATGGCATTACGCTACCCCATTCAGCGTAGCGAAGGCAAGATGGACGCGATCGAAGCGCGATCGCACCTACAGCTCGCCGATACACGCAAGCATTTTTAAGACGATGCGTTGGGGATTCGGTGTCGAAGAAAGTCTAAGTAAACTTCCGAAGACGCACCATTGGGCAGCGCGCCGTCGATGATGGCTTGACGCACAGTTTCGATGGTTTCTGAGACTTGGGGACCGCGCGGGATTTGCAGTTCATCCAGCACGCGTTGACCGAATCCTCGCGGCAAACGCACGATGACGTCTTCATCATTGTACGCTTGCTGCATTTGCGTACGAAGCGCTTGATACTGCACATCATCGGTTTGCGCCCATGCCTGGCCGAGCGCCAGCGCCCCTGCGTACAGATCGCCCCATTGCGCCAGAAAGCGGCGGCGCGTGACCCTGTCCCAATCTGCGCATAGTTGTTGTGCAGGCACGGGCGCTTCGCACAGCGCGCGTACGTGGGCGCGTTCCTCATTCGAAAAGCGGAAGCGTCGCGCGTTGCGGCTGGCACTCCTTCCTAATTTTGCTGGTTCGGGAAAGTCTTCTGCTGTCCCATGCAGATCCGGAAGCTTGCCGTGCGCTTGAAGCCATGCACTCGCAAGAAAGATCACCGCCCAACGGGTGATACGATCTTCGTCCGTGCGCGCAACGGCATCGATGACGCGTTCGTCCGCCCCGGGCGCATGGCCGATGGTTGGGAAAAGCACCTTCCACGCACCCACGTGATGCAGCCAACGAAGGCCTCTGTGCACGTGTTCTGCGATCAGCGTCTTATCGATCTCCATCTTCCAGCGCTCGCGGCTAATATGCTCGAGCTGCTCGGCGGTTTCTTGCGCGGCGGCCGTGGTTTCTGGTGTGGGTTCAAAGCCAAATCTTGCGCAGAAACGTGCAATGCGCAGCAAACGCAGCGGATCATCTTGGAGAATACCGACCGTGTTCTCAAAGCCTCCGCCCGGCACCTCTAAAATGCGTTCTTCAATGGCGCGTTGGCCCCCAAACGGGTCGTGCAATTTGCCGCCACGTCCGGCAGCCATCGCATTGATGCTCAGATCGCGTCGCGAGAGATCATGGCGCAATGAGCGACCGAAGGTGACATTCGGTTTGCGGTTTCCACGCTCGTATTGTTCCTCGACACGAAAAGTGGTGATCTCGATCGGTGTACCATCAACGAGGGTAGAGATGGTGCCAAAACGCTCGCCAATTGGATAGACCGGCAAGCCTTCGGCCTTCAGAATCGCGATGGTTTCGCTCGGGTGGGCATCGGTGGTCATGTCGATGTCGCCCACCTCTTGGTGCGCCATCATCACATCGCGCACGCACCCGCCCACAAGGTACAACTCTCGTCCTGCGCGCTCCCATGCACAGAAGAGGCGATCAAAGCGCTCGGTGAGATCGTCGAGGGAAAGAGCCAAGGCGTGCTGGGTGGAACAAAGAGCGAAAACCTATGCGGTCACAATAAAAAAGATGCGTCGGGACAGGATATAAGCCGGGTTCTGTACCCCTTTTGGGGGCCATGGTCATTCATCTGGACGCAGCATTGCTGTTGCGCCTCAAGCGGCTACCCCGAGACTTTCAGGCGGGCCGCCTGCTCTCCGTAGAGACGTCTCAAATCGGCCTTGCTCCAGATGGGGTTTATCATGCGCCTTCCGTCACCGGTCGGCCGGTGAGCTCTTACCTCACCCTTTCAGCTTTTCCGTCATTTCCGAAGAAACCGGACGGTAGTCTACTCTCTGTGACACTTTCCCGGAGGTTACCCTCGGTCGCCGTTAGCGACCATCCTGCCCGATGGAGCCCGGACTTTCCTCGTTTCGAACGAATCGAAGCGCGACCATGCACCCATCCCGACGCAGCGCGAGGATTACTCGCTCTAGGATGTGATGTAAACGCCAAATGAAAGTTCTCAACCATGGGCTGGAGCGTCCCACGGGTGGTCTTTGGATTTTTGCAGACCCCCGCCCTCACGCCAGCCCTCCGCCTTCGAAGGCGGAAGCGATGCGCGTGGGAGAAAAACTAGAGCGCAAAGCGAATGCGGCCATCGCGCATCAAGTTGCTGTTCAAATGATCGCTGCCATTGAGCCCGCCCTGCACCAGCGAAAACAGGTTCCACGCGTCGGTCCAACAGGTCAGGCGTGGGTAGGCGATGGCATCAAAGAAGGGATGGCATTCAGCGAGCAAGACGGTGAGCGAAGATGCAAAAAAGCTCGCCCATAACGCCTGAACACCCACGTTTTGCATGGCGCTCAGTTTGCGAACTTCTTCGCGCAGGTGGTCTAAGTGAAAGCCGATGTGAAAACTTTGGTCGTAGATAATGTCGTTGACCACCGCCGCCACCAATGGATCTTTGGCTTGGTTGGCGATGACGCGCATCACAGGCAACATGACAAGTTCGCCGGTCAACAGCGCCACAAGTTCGGGCTGCCATTGCAAGCGTCGCCGCAGCCTTCGATACAGAAAATCTGGCACGTTTCTGCGGCCAGGCTCCGCGCCGCCAGCCCATAACAACTGCGCCAAAAGCTCTGCATGGATGGATTTCTCGCGTACGTAAAGATCGATGCACTCTATATATTCTGGCGAGCAGTTTTTACGCACTTTGGTGCGCAGATCGAGGCCTGCGCTATTCAATCCGCGTTGAAAAAATCGCAGCGCACCGATGAGCGGCATTTTGACGTCGGGATCGAGCTGAATGCCTTGTTCAAAATCGTAGGTACGCGGCCGTTCGACAGAGTCCCGAAAATGTGCGCGCCATTGCATGGTACCCATGAGCGTTTCCTCACGTTGAAGTTGGCTTTCGGTATAAGACAAAGCGCCCAACAAATGAAGCGCCTCGTATTGCAGATCGCTTAATGCACCGCGCGCAATAACCGCAAGGTTTGAGCTTTGACGTCGGTTTCCATGTCCGGCGCGTCCGGGCCGACGCAAGCAGGACACCCATGCGCGCAATCACAGCCAGCGATCAATGAGATCGCCTGTTGCACCAGCGTTTCTGCATGGCCGAAGAGCTTTTCTGACAAACCCGTACCACCAGGATAGGTATCATAAAGGAAGATCGCCGGTGTTTGGCCACCCGCGCCCGAAAGCGGCACAGGTTCTTGCAAAGTTTCTAACAATGCGGCGTCCGCTTGGCGTATCCATGCATTGCCATCCGCTGTGCCGATCACAGCTTCAAGGTCTTGGGTATCGCACATGGCATGGACCACGGCGACGGTATGAAGCACCTTGGACGCACCGATCAACGCGCCTTCGAGTTCTGTGTTCGAGAGCCCTGCGGCGCGCAGAAACTGCTCAGGAAAGCTCAACCAAAACGCGGTGGTGTGCTTTTCTAGATCCGGGAGCAGAATCTCCCCGTAGCCAATGTTTTCTGCGGTTTTAAAGCGGATCTTTTTATAGCCTACATAACGGACCGCAACGCGTACCTCACCGCACCCGCTTTCGAGGTTGCCCACATCGACTTGCTCAAAGGTATCGAGCACAAATACGCGCGATTGGGCGATGGCGCTGGTATAATAATCCGGATTGACGGGGCGTATGTACGCTTTGCGATCTTTGTAATCGAGGCGATGCACTTCAAAGAGTTTGCCGCCGTGGATGTAGATGGCTTTCTCGTAGACGGTTTGGTGCGCCGCCACAAAATCGATCTCGCCCACCACTTGCGGACGTTCCGCGCCATCGTTGATGATCACAAAGTTCTCGTCGGCGATATCACGCAGGTTCACTGTGGTGGCGGGATAGTTTTCGCTTGACCAGTGCCATGCGGTGTCGGTGGGCGTAAACAGCTGCGCTTGATCGCTCAACCATGCTGCGATGTCTTGGGTGTCTTGCAGGTCCAAGTCACCAAAGCTTTCGTCGAACTTGAGTGGGAGTTCAAAGATCGCGCATTTCAAGTGCTCTGCCAAAATGCGTAGGTTGTTGGGATCGATGAGCGCGTGTTCTGGCGTGGCCTCTAAGAAAAACTCTGGGTGGCGCACAATATACTGGTCTACCGGATCGTCGCCGGCGATGAGAACAATGAGCGCAGTTTGCTGGCGTCTTCCTGCACGTCCTGCTTGTTGCCATGTGGACGCGATGGTGCCTGGGTAGCCGGCAAGTAGGCAGACATCGAGGGCGCCGATGTCCACGCCGAGTTCTAGGGCGTTGGTGGTGATGACAGCTTGGGTGTGTCCTGCGCGGAGGTTGCGTTCAATGCGGCGGCGTTCTTCGGGCAGGTAGCCACCGCGGTAGCCTTCGACGCGTTGCGCCAGGGTTGCGTGGCCGCGATCTTCTAGGCTTTCGCGCAGGCGCTTGGTCAGGGTTTCGACGCTGCGGCGCGAGCGGCAGAAGGTGATGCTGCTGGCGCCTTGGGGCAGCATACGCCGGAGCATGCCGTGAGCGGCGCTGTGCGGCGATTGGCGGATCTTCAGTGCGTGATCTCGGATGGGAGGATTATAGAACACGAAGCGTTTCTCGCCGCTCGCGGCACCGGAGTGTGTGATGGCGTGCGGTGTGCGTCCGGTGAGTTTGTGCACGAGTTCTGCGGGATTGGCGATGGTGGCGCTGGTACAGACGATCTGCGGACGTTGTCCGTAGTAGACGCAAATACGCAAGAGTCTGCGCAGGACGTTGGCCACATGCGAGCCGAAGACGCCGCGGTACATGTGGGTTTCGTCGATGATGATGAAGCGGAGGGTGGAGAAGAGTCGGCGCCATTTCTCGTGGTGCGGCAAAATGGCTTGGTGCAGCATATCGGGGTTGGTTAAAATCAAACGTCCATACGATCGTACGCGCCGACGTATATCGTTGGGTGTATCTCCATCATACACATACGACTGCATCTGATGCTCCGCGAGCTCCAGCAGCGCATTCAGCTCAGCGCACTGGTCCTGCGCGAGCGCTTTGGTTGGGTACAACAAGAGCGCCGATCCCTCGCCGTCATGCTCGAGCATCGAAAGCAGGGGGCCGTAATAACACAGGGTCTTCCCAGAAGCGGTCGGCGTCACAATCACCAAGTCTTCGCCTTGGTTCAAGTGCCGCCAAGCCTCTTCTTGGTGGCTGTAAGGCCGTTCGATGCCGCGCGCGCGCAGCGCGCGCTCTACGTTCGGCGCGAGCAGGTCACCGTAATCTCCATATTGCGCCGCACGCGACGCAATCGTGTGAATCTCAGTCACCGCCGCGCGCTGACGCCCTTTACGCGTCATCTGCGCTAAAAATTCATCTACTTGAAAACGCCCGCCCGCAGGCGCGTCCGACTGAAAACGTCGATTCATATCACTCATCCCGTGCAGAAAACGCAGAGTTTTTGCATCTAGCACAAGACAACTGAACATGCGAGCAGCCAACGCGCAGAAACGAGCGATCTTTTGCCATGGCCGAAAATACCGCGCAACATACCCACAACCGGCGGGCTGCTCAAATATGGAGCGGCATACCAACATGTTGACAAATTGTCGCAGCGCTAAGCGACCCAATTAAACGCAAAGAGGCGCTTATTCGACCTTTAAAAAATAAACACACAAATACCGCGGCATGTTGTCACACCACCTAGGCAAATGTGCTGCGTTGTCTATAATCGTACGTGCCCCCCGCCGCTTGGCGGGCACCCCTTCCCCTCTACTACGGACTTTGGGTCCGACTCGAAAGCGAGGTGATGATGGGATCGAACAAGCCACATGTCAAGCATAAAAACAAACTATGCTCGGGATCAGACTTGCGTCAATGCAAGCGCCCCTAGCGCATGGACCACACACTCCTTCTAACATCGCTCGATGAGCGCGTGCCAGTGGCACACATTCACGACACCTCAATCTTTGGAGGCGACCACACAGTGCGAACTTTAGGCTTCAAGTCGCGCCAAGACCTGCGCGCACATTCTCCGTTCACGCTGCAACGTCATTCAACCCCTATGGAGTCCACCATGCAACATGTACGTTCACACACCTTTACGCGCTATGTTTCTCTGGCGTTCTCGCTCCTACTGATCTTAGCGCTCGTCGCATGTAGCGGCGGCGAAAAATCAGATGCGTCGAGCCCGAAAGACGAAAGCGCACCCTACTCCAGCACCCAGTCTAGCGCCGACGCCGTCGCAAAACTGCGTGAAATCCAAGGCGAGTACGTCGCGGAACTCACCGCCGCGCCCAACGTCCCTAAAAGCATCGCGGATCGTTACGACGCCCCCCAAAAGGTTATCGTAAACATCGAATCCACCGAGCGCATTATGCGTCTCGATAACGGTGCAGAATACACCTACTGGACCTTCAACGACATCGTTCCAGGCCCCATGATCCGCGTCCAGGAAGGCGACGAGGTCGAAATCCACTTTGCCAACCACCCTGACAGCAAAGTGCCACACAACATCGACTTCCACGCCGTCACAGGCCCTGGCGGTGGCGCAGACGCTTCCATGACCCCCGCAGGACGCAAAACCGTCTTCAACTTCCGCGCCCTTCACCCTGGGCTCTACATCTACCACTGTGCCGCACCGCCCGTGCCACTCCACATCGCCAACGGCATGTACGGATTGATCTTGGTCGAACCACGCGGTGGTCTGCGCCCCGTCGACAAAGAGTTCTACATCGTCCAAAGCGAGTTCTACACCAACCGTGAACACGGAGAAAAAGGCCTACACGAGTTCGATATCGATAAAGCCTTGGCCGAAAACCCGAACTACGTCGTCTTTAACGGAACCAGCGGTGCGCTCACACGTGAAAACGTCCTGCGCGCAGAAGTCGGAGAAACCGTGCGTATGTTCGTAGGGAACGCCGGCCCAAACCTCACTTCCTCCTTCCACGTCATCGGTGAAATCTTCGACAACGTGTATATCGAAGGCGGCACCGCCGTGAACCATAACGTCCAAACCATCACCATCCCCGCCGGCGGCGCCACCATCGTCGAGTTCACCGTCGATGTCCCCGGTGTCTACAACATCGTAGACCACGCTATCTTCCGTGCATTCAACAAAGGAGCGCTCGGCCAACTCGTCGTCTCAGGCGAAGAAAACCCCACCGTCTTTACCGGCCAAACCACCAACGAAGCATGGGCGCCGCCCGCAGACTACGTCGCACCCGACATCGATAGCGTCCATAAAGAAGCCCTAGATACAAACGACGAAGGGAACGACGAGACAAACGAAACAACCGACTAACACCGCACACAATCCACTCCAACGTCCCGCCCACACCGCCTTCGGACAATCCCACTTGCACGTTGATACGCCATGAAACGCATCACACTACGACTCCATGAACTCCTGTGGATCGCGTCCATCGCGCTGGTCAGTGGCGCGGGATTTGCGCCGCACGCCCACGCACAACCCCACCGCAGTGCAGCGCAACACCAGTCCAACGCGCAAGAGTCCGAAGGCATGGTGCGCATCCCCGCCGGCACCTATACCCGCTTTCTTAAAACCGATGAAAACGCCACCACCGTCGACCTCCCCGCATTCTATATCGATATCACCGCCGTCACGCGCGGAGAATACCTAGAGTTCGTGCGCGCCAACCCCCAATGGTCCCGCTCCCAAATCCCCCGCGTCTTCGCCGACGAAAACTACCTGAAAGACTGGGCGGGAGACCTCGACCTCGGCGAACTCTCCCCCGAAAGTCCCGTCGTCTGGGTTTCATGGTTCGCCGCCTCCGCCTACGCCCAATGGAAAGGCAAACGCCTGCCCACCTGGGAAGAATGGGAATACGCCGCAAGCGCGCCGCCCATCGGCGAAACCGAAAAGAAACTCACCACCATCATCCTCGCCTGGTACAGCAAACCCGCGCCCGCCACCCTCCCCAACACCCAGTCCACCTTCCAAAATACCTACGGCGTATGGGATATGCACGGCCTCATCTGGGAATGGGTCTACGACTTTAACAGTATCCTCACCGGCGGAGACTCCCGCAGCGAAGGCGCCCTCAACCAAGGCCTCTTCTGCGCTGCAGGCTCCCTCAACGCCGAAGATAAAGAAGACTACGCCTCCTTCATGCGCTTCGCCTTCAGAGAGGGGCTGCGCGCCGCTCAGACCAGTAAAACGCTCGGTTTCAGATGCGTAAAAGACACTTGAAATTAACATATTAGGAGACAAATGATGACACGATCCATCTGGCCCAAACTCAGTGCGGCGCTCCTGCTGTGGACCGCCATCGCCTGCTCCCCAACAACCCCATCCGATGAGGCCCCCGCCCCCAGCACACCCGCCGCTTCCGAAGCGCCAGCCACCACAACACCCAAACCCCAAGATTCCATCTATGTGGTCGACGGAACCTGGACCAACCAGCAAGGCCATGCTTTCGAAATCGCATCCCTCCAAGGTGCGCCAACCGCCATCGCTATGATCTTCACCCACTGCGGACACGCATGCCCCACCATGGTCGCCAATATGAAAGAAGCGCAAACCACGCTGCCCGCCAACCTGCGCGACCGCGTCCAATGGGTGCTCATCACCTTCGATATCGAACACGACACGCCCGAAGTTCTCGCACGCTACGCTCAAAGCCAACGATTGAACGATCAATGGATCCTCCTGCACGGCTCCGAAGCCCAAGTACGCATGATCTCCATGCTGCTCGGCATTCAATACACTTTGCTAGAAAACGGGCACTATAACCACTCCAATATTCTCACCGTCCTCGACAAAAACGGCGCCATCACCCAGCAATTCGAAGGCTTAGAAGCCCAAACCGCCAAAGTGGTCCAAGCCATCCAGCGCGCCGATACCCCTCAGTGACGTCTTTGCTCTGATATACGCACGTGACAAAGGCAATGAGGGCGTCAAATCGCTACAAAAATAAAAAGACCTTCTGGGGGCTGTGGCTGTAAAGTGCGGAGAGATCTCAGAAGGCTTTGATTTAATCGACCGATAGGGGCTGAATATCCAAGGGTTCTTTTGAGTTCACAAATCCTTCGCGGATATACTGTGCGCTCACTCCGTCTTCATCGAAGTCGACGCGGATGAACGCATACGCAACCACGTGGGGATCGTCTTGCAGTGCAGCTTCGTACTCTTTTTTGTGCGACGGAATGGTCGCGCGAAGCTCATACCAATTATCCTCTGGCAAATCTTGGATGTTGTCTACATTTACCGCTTCTTTGCTCACACGAAGTACGATGTTACAGGTATCATCGACACCGCAACCTTGCATTGAAACCGCACTTGCCTGCGGATATTTCTCGTTAAACTCTCGGGAGAACGGTTGGGATGATTCCGCCGCAACCCACAGATATTCGTTGGTGTCGATGATGACACGAACATGCTTTTGATTCTTTTGGTTGAACCATTCTTTGGTTTTTTCATCATAAATTGGGCCGAGGATTTCTTTTTTCGTTTGATCATCAAGCCCGTGATCTCCCTTTTCCCAAACGCGACCGAGCGTCTTTTCCACGGTGCCGTCCACGGACACCACCACAGGTAAGGGTGTACGAACCAAAGTCTCTTCGGATTTGGCGCAACCCGCGACCCATCCGAACGCAATCGCTACAAGTAGGATTGCCGCTATCTTCATTGATTTTGTATCCAGCATTTTCCGTCTCCTTCATTCAGGTTTGAGTTTGTCGAAACTATCCATATGTTGATATATCACGGCTGTCGACAGCGCAATTGCATTCTAGAAGTATAGGGATGGGTCCATACATTCATACCTGACGATACACGCCCAGTAGAACAAGAAATCATCGATGCTTCTCCCGACGCTCGTCCAAAACTTCGAGATCGCGGATTCATGGTAACTTTTGTTGTAGAATCGCCTTGAAGGGAATTACAGACAATACCAGATACGGCTAATATCCTAGAAGATTGTACTGAAACTTCAATCTCGGTTAACGCCATACTAGGTGGACATAAGAGAGTTTCTTGTTCTTTGACATAGCTAGAACCACTACCCTGATTGCTGAAAATCGTTCTACGATATCTATTCCAACGCGCGCGATCATTAGATGTTGCGTTAGGTGTCGCGTAATACTTAGTATCTAAGGAGCCCCCAGTCTGAACAAAAATGTTCGTACTCTGCCAAATAGCTAACGTATCTGGGGAACCGGTTACGGGTCCGCAAATCACACCAAGATTTGCCAAGCGGGCTTCATTTGTGCTCGAATCAGTATATGTCGAGCCTATTAATCCGACTACAGCTTCATTCGCAGCACAACTCAGCTCGTGATATGAACTTCCTCCCACTCCTAACATCGGCGTCGTGGTATAAGACGTATGTGTCGTCAAACTAGATATAGATGCCAAAAACTGCTCTTCATAGACTTTCGCTGTAAATCGCGCGAACATGTTTTTATTTGGCCAGCACAAGAATCCAGTATGACATCTAGGCGTTCTACTGTACGAATTTCCGCCCCCCGTCCATCTATGAAGGCTAGAAACTCCAAATACTTTATTTGAACTCCTTAAAAGCACTGCGCCTCCCGAAGAGCCTGGCAATAAGTCGGCTCCTTGCGTACCTGTGCAGTGAGATGAATACCCAGACGCGCAAGGAGTAGCCCCTCTATTTTGTACTCTACCATTTGGAGACAAAAGAATGCGACGAGGGTTACTATCGCTTAACCGTCGGTTCACCGTCAAATAATAAACAGGAACATCGTTGCCGGGATTCGTCGCAACAGGGTCTAAATGACCAAACAGATCTCCAGGATACAATACCGCATACCCGCTCCCAGAAGGGCCCATAACTAGTTTTGGAGGGCATTCAAAATATGCTATGTCACGATTACCATCGCGGTCTACTAGATTGCAATACCAATGTTCTTCCACTCCGTTTCTAGCAAAATCAACAGCCAATGAAACTTGAGCATTCCCCCGATACCCTAAATCGTAAAACAAGTTGAGAGTTGTGAGTAAATGAAGATACCCTTCATTCCTCACACGCCCAAATCCAAGTTTCACCTCGTAGTCTAAAGGCGCATTTTTCGGCAGACAATGATCTGCCGTTACCAGCTTAGAGGGCCCAATTAAAAATGCTGAACATAATCCTGTTCCTGTCGTGATATTAGCTGTCGCCATTGCATAAGATACGCCCGAACGATGATTCTCGTCATTCGAAAATTGCGACGGACCTGCCCACGTTTCCCCAGGAGTAAAGATCACTGACTGATCATCAATTTCAACTCCGTCCACAGACGCAATGTCTTGGCAGCCACCTATGAAAAATAAACAAAATGTCATACACACGAAACCAGTGTAGTTTTTTGCACATCTCACACCTCCGTCTTATTTTTTAATAATAAGGGATGGGCAAGATCGAAGTCAAGCTTAATATGATACATACTAAAACAGTCTTTCATGAACACCCACCCGAGAAGTCGTAAACATTGAACTTTTAATAACTTTGGAGTGTTGTATTAAAGAATGCTGGACCGACTTTTAAAAGACCTTATTACATAGAATATCTCTAGTCTCTCATATAGGTCCATCTATCCGTCCTTACTCGTCACCGTCATAGCACCGCGTACCCACGCGCGGAGGTTCACCGTTCATGGTGGGCGGCGTGCCGTCCCATCCTTTGGTTGCCAATGCGAGCACATCGTCCACCTTGCGGTCGTTCAACGTACCGTTGATACATTGGGCGCGCCGGTATCCGGCGATGGTATTTTCGGACGTGATCTCATAGACGTTTTTCCCGCGTGTGAAGAGCTCACCGCTGTCGATCAGGCCTCCCACGGCCAAAATCCGCGCGCCTTTGGGAAAATAACTTCCGCCGTTGCTCCATTCAACTGTTCCCTTTTTACCGAGAACGGGTGTCGCCGAAAACTCGTAGAATGCGGTCGCGTCAAAAACAAGCGTCAACGGTTGATTGGTGGGCGCCTCCCAGCTCGAATCCTCCACTTCAATGGTCACGCGTATCGCAGGGTCCGCGTCTTGGAGCCTTTTGCAGACTCTATCTGAGACTTCGTCTTCTCCGTAACGCAGAAAACGGTCAAGAACCGGTTCAACCGACACAATGGTGCCCCAAACCATCGGCCAGCTTCCATCTTGCAAGAGGCCATCGACGGTGAGTCCAGGCGTTGTACAACGTATGGGCGCGCCGCCCGAGCCCTCTTTGCTCAAAGGTGGCAATACGCCGCTATCGTCCGCACAGCCGGCCATACACCAACCGAAAAGACTGATGCTTAGAAGTTTCCATAACCATCGATGATTGCGCATTTTATTTCCCTCTGTCTTTCTACAGCCACGCATCTGCACGTTCGATCGTAAAGCTCGGGGCCACTGTGTTCAGCACTTGTTTTACAGATCGCGTCGTGGACACAGTTGGCCAAAGCTACAGATCCGCCGTCCTACGCGAGATCTGACGTCTCAACTTGTCACGCTACACACTGTAGCGGAAGTTCAGATAAAAAAACAAACGAGAGAAAATATTTACAATCAATAAATTTATGCATTGAATTCAGTGCGATAAGACGCAAAGCCCTTCAAAATTCGATGCAAAATCAGACGACACACCGATGGCTGCTGAGGTGTGGATCGTCGATGGTGCATTTATATTTTTGCCTGTGGAACTAGTTTCACCACGCACCGCGGTGCTCCGGAATGCGGGCGATCACAGGAATACCCGCCGCCAATAGCCCCGCGATGATAAGATAGAAGGTGGACTGGGCGTGGCCTGCATCGTGGGCATTGGCCATCACTGCTGTCGAGATCGACACTGTCAGAATCGCCCCCAAGTTGAGCGTCATGGTACGCAGCGCTGCGAGCGTCGAGGAGTGCTCCGGAGCCAATTGCAGACCCGCGTTTCGGCTCGCGGGATTGGTCACACCAAAACCAATACCAAGAATGCACATGGCCATCATCAGCCAATGGTTCGCCGGCATCTCCGCCTGGGGTCCCCACCATAACAATAACAAGCTCACGATAATCAACGTGCTGCCTACATAGAGTGGAGGCCTGTGCCCAGTGCGTCGCAGCGCAAATACGGCCGCAAAGGTCGTGAGAATCACCGCTATGCCCTGAACGGTCAACAACACGCCCGAAGCCAGTGGACTCAAACCGTAGCGATGACTCGCGTAATAGGGGATCAGCGTAATTACGCCGATCGTCACGCCCCCGTATAAACCGTTGTAGAGGTTCACCGCACCGAAATCCTTTCCGACCATCAATTGCGGCGAAATAAACGGATCGTTACGTCGCCCGATGTGCCGGAAGAACGTATGCAAGCTCACGACAGCCACCACAAGAGGTACCGCAATTTTCCACAACGCCGTGCGGAAGTTTCCGCCTTCGATGTACGTAATGGCGAACATCAATGCGAGCAGCCCCACGCTCAACCACAGCATGCCCCACGGATCCATGCGCTGATCTGCCGCCTTGGCGCGTGGTGCATCCCTGGGAATGAACTTGAGTGTCAACCCAAGAACCAGCAGCCCGACGGGTACGTTGATCAGAAAAACCCAACGCCACGTCATATACGTGACAAAAAACCCACCAAAGACCGGCCCGATCATGGCGCCCATGGGAATGATGCTCCCAAATAAACTCACCGCGCGATCACGCGCATCCCCAAAATGATCGACAACAATGCCCGTCGCCGAAGGCGTAAAGCCCGCACCGCCCATCGCTTGCAACGCGCGCAACGCAATCAACACATAAATATTGCTCGTGAGTCCACATAGCAACGACGCGAGCGTAAACATCGCCATAGAACCCAAAAACACCCGCCGACGCCCATACCGTTCGCTCCAACGCCCCGCCACCGGAAGCATCAAAATGAACCCGAACATGTAGGCCGTCACCGTCCAACCCACCCACGTAATGTCCGTATCCAACTCCGTCTGTAACGTATCGAGCGCCGTCGAAACAATCGTCGAATCAATGGTCATCATCATGAGCGTCATCGCAACAATCCCAAAAACCATCGGTCGATTGACCGCTGCAGGAGACGGAGAGGTGTTGGATGGTTGAGGCGGTGTAAGCGGCATAGAGGGAAGAGGGAAGAGGGAAGAAGGGAGAGGGAGAAGGGAGAACGGTGCGCTGCCCGCCACGTTTCAAAATTCATAATCTAAATTTTCTCTTTTCCCACGCAACTTTTGGCGCTGCGAACCGATTACCATCTTGGACCTAAATTTCGGGAGGTACAAGGTGGCCAATTCGTATCGACATTTTTATATTCAGGATTTGGTCGATCAGGCGTTGGACGAAGTGTTGGCCTGGATCGGCAAAGCAGATATTGGGCCGATTACAGCGGAGACAACGCAGACAATCGACACGGCGTTGAAGAATATTTCTCCATCGGAGCTACGCGTTGATAGCGCGCATTTGGTGCAGCACGGCGATCGGAAACACGTGGTGGTGGTTGAAACGCAGTTGAGCCGCGACAACAAGAAGATGTTTGCGGTCAGCCGCTACAACGCCACCTTTGCGGCATTATACGAATGCCCGTCGATGGTGCTGATTCTGACGCCCAAAATCAGCATCGCGCGCTGGGCCAAACGGCACGCGCAGCGGTTTCACAGTCCGTGGGGACAAATCCACGTGATTGGCCCAGAAGATGTCCCCACCGACTTTCCTGGCTTTGAAACGGACAAGCAGCGCAATATCGCGTTCTTACGTGCTGCGCTGACCCATGATGTGGCCCTGTTGAACGCCATCTTGGAACATCTGCAACGCCAATCGCGTACAGATGCAGTTGAACCGGACACCATGAAGCAATATATTATTACACTAGAACGCATCGCTCCCACCGACTGGTGGCAGCGCATCACGGAGGCCGATATGGAATGGGTATCCACAGTAGAAAAATATGAGCGCCGAGGCATTCAGCAAGGACTGAAACAAGGACGTGAAGAAGGGTTGGAACGAGGGCTGGAAACCGCGCGTCGTATCTTTCGGAAATTTTTGAACGTTCACGGATTGGCGCTCACGCACGCAAGCAATCAACAACTCGATGCGTGTAAAGACTTGGCGCAAATCGAGGCATGGACAGAGTGGCTGCTGGCGTACACAGGCGAAGAAACAGAGGTCGATCTTCCCGCGTGAGCGCGCGCTCAATTATGAATTGAGAATTTAGAATTAAGAATTTCAAATTTAGAAAGTCTTGATTTGGAACGCTGGTGTCGATGATGATTACTGCAGCGCCTCGATCCGCTTTTCACTTTTGACTTCTTACTTTTTACTTTTCACTTCGGCGGCGCAAAGCGCCGCCTACGCTTCTGTTCCTGCGGGTACGATGCACGCGTCCAAAATCATGTGACCATCGGGCGGTGCGACCATGCGATCGCCGCGGGCGGGTCGACCCATGGACGGGATTTGCCAGATGGGAAGGCGCAGGTATTGACCGTCGGTGGCGATGAGCAACAGATCGTCGTTGATGGTGGTTTGCACCATGGCGACCACACGATCGTCGTCGGCGAGTTTACAGGTTTGGAGACCTGCGCCGCCGCGCCCTTGTGGACGAAACTCATCTAAGAGCATGCGTTTGACGTACCCGTGCGCGGTGACCAGTACCACTTCAGGTTCTTCAATCGCAAATGCTCCTACGAGCGTATGATCGTCGTCAAGTTGAATCCCGCGTACACCTTGCGCACGCAACCCTTGTGAACGTATCTCCGACGCATCAAAAACGATGGCTTTGCCGCCGCTCGATGCAAGAAACACCTGCGCGTCTTCATGGCCCGAAAACATGGTGTATGCACGCGCGCCATCACGCGGGATGATCACGTCGATCGCCTCGTTGCTGACGCGTTTGGCGTATTCTTCGGCTTCGGACGCTTTGATCTGTCCGTCGGTAGCAACCGCATAAATACGCTTCGCCAACCGAAGTTCCCTGCGCGGAAACATCCCTACCACCGGCGAATCTTCTGCGCGCAACACGTGATCGACAAAACGCGCCGGACGTGCATGCTCAGACCACGGCGCAAAATGCGGACGATGGAGCGATGAACCTGTGCCGTTGGCCGCGAGTGCAAAGAACGTACTGTCGTCATCCGCGCTCGGATGCAAGCGATCTGGCCACGCTTCTTTGCCAGGACCGTCCGGCAGATACTGCCATGCGGGTGCATCGCCGGCAGGCAAATCGCTGAACGGAATGCTGCTCAAATAACCTTCTTCGCTCAACAGATAAAGGGGCAGCTCCGCCGCTTCGGTGACGCGACGCGTCGCTGGCGCTTGTTGCAAGGGCGCGCTCGCTGCGCTCGCGCTTGCCACACCACGACGCGACCCACGCTGCGCATACTCCACCAATAAGTGCGCTAGTGCCGCTTCCCACGTACCAAATTCCGCCACTGCCGCGGCATGGACACCCTGCGCGGATGCACGCACAGAACGCTCGAATAACGCTTCCGCATCCTCCGCCTCCACAGCGATCGCACGCAACGCCTGCAAAACTTCCGCTCGTCCCATCAATACCTCCCCTTTCTCACCCTAAAAGACTCTAGTTTTCATGCGCCAACATCCCGTTTCAAACCGTTCTAACAGCCTGATAAAAGGGCGAAAACGTCATTTGGTGACGTTGTGAAATCACAACATTCGATTCAAAATTGGTTCGCACGCCTAGGCCCGCCCTTCCCATTCACAGATCCGGCAACCCCATCGGCAGCCCCGGCGCTTCCGAATTCTTGCTCGGCGCGGGGAAGCTCGGGTCACTCACGTCATCAAACTCTTCTTCGACAAGACCCGAACGAGCGGGTGGTTGCGTCGGCGCTGGCGCCACGCTTCCTCCGCCCAATAAGGTGTCTAAGACGGCGGCGTCGCCCTCTTCGGGGGCAAAGCGACGCGGTTCAGTGCCGCTTAAAAAATACTCCGTCCGGCCCTTCTGATTCGGCCGCACAAGAAGCCCTGTCTGCACATCGATATCGCGGCTCACAATGCCATCGGGCGCCTCAGGAAAAGGACCGGGTGCACGTCCCTCGTGAATATCCTTCATCATTGGAATCCATATCGGCAGCGCCGTGGTCCCGCCCGTCTCGCCTTTGCCCAAGGGCTGGTTATGATCGTAGCCCACCCAAACCGTGGCTGCCACACGCGCAGAATACCCCGTAAACCACGCATCGCGTTGTTGGTTGGTGGTGCCTGTTTTGCCCGCCACAGGAAAGGGCAGCGAGCGCGCGCGGCCGCCCGTGCCCGAATCGATCACAGAACGCAGCATCGACGTGGTCAGCCACGCAACGCGGGGATCGATACCAGGCTCAATGCCGGCACTTTGCTTCCAGATCGAGGTGCCGTTGCTGTCGCGCACATCGAGAACAAACACAGGATCCCCCTGTTTGCCCTCACCCGCAAAAATCGCGATGTTCTCCGTCATCTCCAAGGGCGTAAGTTCCGCAGAACCCAAAGCGACCGTCAAACTATCTGGAATCTCACGATCAAAACCCACGTGCTTTAAAAAATCCTTAAACGAGGGCAAACCCACCAAATCAAGGGCATGCACCGCCACCACGTTCCGCGAAAGCGCAAGCGCTGTGCGCACATCCATGGGCCCTTTAAAACTACCATCGTAGTTGCGCGGTTGCCACGTCTGACCGCCAGGCTGACGGAAGGTCAAAGGCTGGTCTTGGAGTACGGTGGCCGGTGTGAGTTTGCGATCGTTGAGCGCTGCTGCATACACAAACGCCTTAAAGGTAGACCCCGTTTGACGACGCGCTTGCACCGCTCGGTTGTACGGGCTTTCGAAGAACGAATACCCCCCAACAAGAGCCATTACCTCGCGTGTTTGTACATCGATGGCTACCGCAGCCCCTTGGGCCGGCGGCAACAAATGCACAAAAGTCTGAGACGCATCGCTCTCACTCAACGCCGATGGCGCATATGCGCGCACAGGCCGCACGGTAAACACGCTCTGCGGAGGAAAGTACTCAGACCAAGCCTTGTTTTCGTCGGGACGCAAACGGCTCTCAGGCGTGCGCTGTAACGTGGCCACATAAGGTCCGATGCCCACCACGGTCGCCTTCTCATCCGAACTTAAAATCACCGCACGATAATCCGTATTCGGCTCTAGGCCTTTGCGTTCCACGTCATTGCTGTGGTTGCTTCGCCACTTCTTCACTTCGTCCGCGTCCTTCAGCCTCCGAAACGGCGTATGAAAGCCGTGGCGCGCATCGAATTTCTGTAGACCTTCTGTGAGGGCGTTTTCTGCCGCGCGCTGCGCCTGCAAGTCGATGGCCGCAACGATGCGGTAACCGCCGGTGTCTAAGTCTTCGAGGGCAAGGTCTTTCTGAATGACGCGGCGCACAGCATCAACATAATAGGCGTAACGCCCTTCGTGCGGGCGACGCTCCGCAGGGTCCACAAGTCCGATGGGGGACTCCAGCGCTTCGCGATACAGGCCCTCGTTGATGTGGCCTTCCTCGTACATGCGGCGCAGGACGTACTTGCGACGCTCGAGCGCTCGATCATGATGACGGAACGGATTATAGCGGTTTGGCGACTGCACCAGGCCTGCGATCATCGCCGCTTCGGCCACGCTCAGATCTTTGGCGCTGTGACCGAAATAGTACTGCGCTGCTTCTTCGACGCCATAAAAGTGAACGCCAAAGAAGACTTCGTTCAGATAGATGTTGAGAATTTCATCTTTGTCTAAGTTCTTATCTAGACGCCACGCCAAGATCGCTTCCTGGACCTTACGCCGGATGGATCGCTCTGGCGAAAGCACCAAGTTTTTCACAACTTGCTGGGTGATCGTACTCGCGCCTTGTGTGAGTTCTCCGCGGCGAAGGTTCACGTAAATCGCACGCAAAAGCCCAAAGAAATCGAGGCCGCCGTGCTTATAAAACGCACCGTCTTCCGCCGATACGATGGCGTGGCGCATGACATCCGGAATCTCGTCGGGCTGCAGCACCGTGCGCACCAAACGCTCGTCGTCCGTCCACGAGGCCAAAATATTGCCGTCGCGATCCACCACCCGCGTCACTTGCTTGGGCTGATAATCAGAGATGTTGTTTAAGGTGGGCAGATCGCGGCTGTACCACCAAAAGAGACCACCCACGGCGCCAACGCCGAGCAAGCCCACGATCAAAACCGAGAGAATCAGGAATTTCCAGATCGAAAACCCTTTCTTTTGATTCTTTTTCTTTCGGCCCTTGGCGCGTGTGCGACGAGCTTTGTTGGATGCGGAAGTACCGCGCGAAGTGCGTTTGCTCATATATCGTTCAAATCTTTTGCATAAAGGCTGATAAGCGCCTGCGCCCTATCATCACGATGCGCGAAAATGATTCCAGCCCATCGCCGTCAATTCCTGCCGTTCTCCAGCGCGTTCGTCAAATACAGATGGCGCGCCAGCCTCTACAACGCCGATTTCGGTCCAGCCAGGCCCAGGATGTTCCGACGCGCCGATCACGCGCACGTAATCCTCACCTCCGCCAAGTTGCCACGCATCACAACGTGCGTGGATGGCTTCGGGCTGAGGGTCCCATCGCTTTGCAACGTCCTCTAATAAGACACGTCCGGGCAAGGTTTGATTCAATCGCATACGCACGCCACTTGCGCGCGCGCCATGCAGCAAGTCCGCCACCAAACCATCGCTCACATCGATAGCACCGCGTACCTCCACCTGTACCTCAGACGGCGTGCGCATCGGACGAAGATGCTGGGCCACACACTTTTGCTCTGCCGTCGTCAGCGCACAAGCATCCTCTTGCAGCAGCGCCAATCCCGCAGCAGATACGCCCAGCGGGCCATCCACCCATAAGCGATCGCCAGGATGAAAAGCGTGCCGAACCCACGGATTTTGGGCTCGCTCGCCGAGCATTGTAAGGCTGAGGGTGAGGCGATCGGCAGACGAGGTATCGCCACCGATGAGATCTGCTGCGCCCCATCCCTGCATCGCCCCCAAGAAACCCTCGGCGAGCGCTTCGGCGTCCGCCTGCGTCGGCTTGGCGGGCCATCCCACCGAAAAAAGCCACTGCGTTGGCGCGGCGCCCATTGCCCACATATCCGAAGCATTCGCGGCATAGAGCTTCCATGCAACGTCCGAAAGACTGCTCCAAGAACGGCGAAAGTGCACATCTTCGATCATGAGGTCTGTCGCAATCACGCAACGCCCCGCCCTCGAAGGAAGCAACGCCGCATCATCCCCGATGCCCCATGGCGGCGCCGGCGCATGTCCATGGAGCGCCCGACGCAACGCATCGATCCACTGAAACTCGTCCATGCTCATCGCCTCTCTTTCTTCGAAAGCAACCAACGCGCAAAAGGCACAATGCCCAGAGAACTCACCAGCTGAGCGGGCGTAAAACCCATAACTCTTGCACGGCCCGCACCATATCTAGCGCACCACTGTCCGAAATCGGCGTTGGATGAAAGGTGAGCATAAAAAGCGCGATGGCAAGAAAACCTAAAATCCGCACCCGCCCCGTCGCGGCGCCATCCGTTACAATCGGAGGATGTTTTACGCCGATCGCCACGCCCACCAAAAGCGCGATCAACCACCATCCGACATAAAAAAATCCAGCAACCACCAGCAGCGCCAACGCCAGATACGCCACGACAGACGATGCGCGCGTCCACAAACCATAGACCACATGCCCACCGTCGAGTTGACCCAACGGAAGCATGTTCAACGCGGTCACAAAACATCCCGCCCAGCCCGCAAAGGCCACCGGATGCCACACCACATCGTAGCCCGCCGGCGGCACGCCGACAATGAGACGCTCCATCGCCTGAACCAATACGCCGCCCCGCAAGAATACGGTGTCTTGGACATCAAAGGGCAGCAAAACCCATGCGCTCCAATGCAATCCTAAGCCCAGTGCAATCACCGCTGGTATCATGCCAGCAATGGGCCCTGTCGCCGCCACATGCATCAGTGCATTGGCCCGCACGCCGTCGCCCACATCCATGCGAATCACCGCGCCAAAAGTGCCGAGCGGTGGAAAACTCGGCAGGAAGAACGGCGGAGACACGGAGACGCCAAGTCTGCGCGCTTGCAAATAATGCCCCATCTCATGGCACATCAAAATGGTCAGCAGCGCCAACGGAAAACTCAGCGATTGGCGCAAGATGGTAGGCAGATGAAAGAGCACCCGCGCTTCGTCTGTGAGTGTAAACCCCAGCAACGACTGCGCGATCTGATAGTGCTGATACGAGGCGCTCAGCACCAACCCCGCATAAGACGTGGTGCATAAGGTGATCAAGAAGAGGATCAGCGCGCGTCGCCGATCGCGCGACGCTGAAGCAGACGACGCTCGACTCACGCGCTTTGCCCCGACCGCAGTTCATCCACGTAGATTGCAAAGCGCGCGCGTGCTGTCGCAAAAGCATGCGCCGTTTGCGCTGGCATTTCAGGCGAAGCTACGTGCACCTCCACCCACAGGGGGTCGCGCAGATCGCGAGCATTCAAACCACCCAAGTGCGGGCATTCGATCACGGCACCCGCGCGCGTACGCGGCGGCACCGAAAACGTGCGAACACCCCACGGTGATGGGATGTCGAAAACGCAGCCCTCGCGCGCTTCGTCCGCGGTCAAATACACATCGATGAACAAACGCTCGCGCACAAAACGAAAGATCGGATGGGGCTCAACATGTACGTGCACAAGAAGATTGCCGTATTCGCCGCCGTGCGCGCCCGGTGCGCCAAAGCCCTTCCAGCGCAAAACGCGCCCAGCGCCGATGCCGCGCGGAATCTGCACCTCGAATCGTCGGCGTTCGATTTGTCCTGTTGGCCCAAGGCGTGGAATCTCAAAAATCCGCGTGCTTCCTAAGAGTGCTTCTTTAAAGCTGAGCGTGACATCGATGGACAAATCTTTGCCCTTACGGCGCAAGAAGCGCGCTCTGAATTGCTGCGCCGCGGTCTTTAAAAGGTCTACGGGGTCGACCACCACGGGTGCATTTCCGTACTGAAACGGCGCCTGATGCCCCCAGCGATCGTAATGCTTTCTGCGCTCTGCATCGCCGATCACATCCCAGGCTTCTACAATGCGTTTAAAGCGCTCCTCTGCCTGCGGATTGTCCGGATTTTGATCCGGATGAAACCGACGCGCAAGCCGACGATACGAGCGCTTGATGGTAAGATGATCATCTGTGCGCCGAACTTCGAGCACTTCGTAATAATCGACTTGTCGCATGGTTCCGCGGCCACCAGTGAACAGATAAGTGAAGCGCAGAATATAGCCGAATACCCCTTGGTGGCAATATTTTCACAGCGCGCCATGGCACAACCCAAGAACAGCGAACGCATGCTGGGCACGGAATGCCTATCGCATCCCCCGCGTCCGCATGCGTTCAAAACGCGCACACAAAACCGTGCGCGATCCGGCGCAGTTATCCCGCAACCGCTACCTTGGCCGCGCGGATCAAACGATCGTGCAGCTTGTAGCCCTTTTGGTACACCACCGCCACGTGTCCTTTTTCTACGTCATCGGACGCCACGGTCTGCAGCGCTTCGTGCAAGTTCGGGTCGAACTTTGCGCCGACGCCTTCAACCTCTGTGACGTGGTGCTGCTTCAGCACGTTCACCAGCCGCTGATGCAGCATGCGAAAGCCTTCGGCCAATGCGCTGTCATCTTGGGCGTGCTCTTGGGCGCGCTCTACGTCATCAAGGACACCCAACACGTCGGTCAACACACGCTCCGAACCATAGCGCAGCAATTCTTCGCGCTCGCGTAGCGTGCGTCGTCGGTAGTTTTCCAGATCTGCACGCGTGCGTTGCGCCAGATTCAGATATTCTGCCGCCTGCTTCTGCGCCGCTTCTAAGGGATCGAGTGCTGCGACTTCGTCATCGCCTTGCGCTTCAAAATCGGCGTCGATCACTTCTGCGCCCGCGTCCGCATCCGCTTGCACGTCCTGCGCGTCAGGAGACTTGTCTTTATCTACGTTCGATTCTTCGCTCGATGCCATAACCAGGATCCTCTTGCTTAAATTCTACAGCGTATCGCTCTACGAAAGGAACTGTAGACACGGTGCACACAAGTGCCAATCAGTGAAATCACCGTCGATGATGCGTAAAAACATGCACCCATGTCAGGGCGCCCTAACTAAGCACAAAATGCATCGACGACAAGGCGTGCAATCCAGTCACGCGCCCAGCGTGCACGCTGTGCTTTCTTACCGTTTGCCTAGAATCACTTACCCGCACCAGAAAGTAAATCCTCGTCGAGGGCGTACAACAGATCCACCCCGATGGTGTCCGCGATCTCCATCCCGGCATGGGTGCTTTCGAAGATCTTTTCTTCGGCTTGCCCAACACGCTTCAACCGCCCCATCTGCGCCCAATGCAACAGACGGCGATGCACTTTGGGCAACGCCACGCCAAAACGCGCTTCGAACGCGCTGAGGTCAAAGGGCTGCGTGGTGCGCAACACCAGCGAAAGCAATTCGCCCAAATGATCCTCCCAAGAAAGTTCTTCTTCGAGGGCGTGGGCGAGGGGATCTTGTAAATACCCCTTCAGCTGAGCGCGGTTGGTGCGTCGCCGAATGTTCTCGGGTCGGACGAGCGCATCCGTTGCGGTCCAAAGGAGGGACGCAGCACTCACACCGATGCCCAGATAAGGCCGCCCCACCCAGTACGATGCATTGTGACGCGCTTTGCCTCCGTCCTTGGCAAAGTTTGACACCTCGTAACGCGTAAAGCCCCCGCCTTCGAGGATCGCTACGAGCGCATGCCAATGCTCGAGCACATCGTCGTCCGGCCAAGGTGGCAATTCGCCGGCGTTGCGGCGCACACCAAAGACCGTACGCGGCTCCACCGTCAACTCGTACAAAGAGACATGATCGATGTGCGCAAGCCGCACCGCATGTTCCATGTCGCGCAGCGTCTGCGCGCGCTCCACACCAGGGACCGCGAAGATAAAATCGATGGAAATGTGTTCAAAACCGCTCCGATGCGCTTGTTCCACCGCAGCGATCACTTGGTCTGGCGTGTGCGCTCGTCCCAAAATCTGCAGGGCTTCGGTGTGCAAGGCCTGCGCGCCCATACTGATGCGCGTGGCGCCCGCTTGTTTCCAGGCATCCAAACGCGCAGCGTCGGCGTGCTCTGGATTGACCTCCACGGTGAATTCCTCGAGGGCGGAGAGCATGCTGCGTGTGCGCAAGCCTTCCCCCAAATACGCCACGTTTTCTGGCAACAACAGCCCGGGCGTGCCGCCCCCGATGTAAATGGTGCGCAACGGACCTTGCATCTGCGATCTGCGCGCATCGAGCTCCTGAAACAGCGCATCGATGTACGCACGCTCGGGGCGATCTTTGAGCACGACCACCGTAAAATCACAATAAGGGCACTTGCGCGCGCAAAACGGCACGTGGATATAAAGCCCCCACCCCGCCGTAGCGGGCAGCTGCTGAAGATATGATTGCAGCATCGGCATGCGCTCAACCAAAGATCAAAAGATACGAGTACCGCGCAGCGTTCCGAAGAAAACCCTCCACACGGTTCCACCTCATCACCACGCTTATCCCGCGTCGTCTACCCTCAGATTTCAGCGTGTACCCAGAACCTTGCACCGAATACCGAGGTGTTTGCAAGCTACGGTAACGAGTGTTAATCGCATGGCGTATGCGAAGGAACGGAGGCCGCATCACAAAGAGGCGTCGACGCGATGAGGGCTTGAAACCAACGGGTTTCATCACCAAACCCTCCGGCAGAACACACCCTCTGAAGATGTGCACAGGAAGCGGGACTATACATGAAGGCAGTTTGTTATACATGCGGAGCACGGTATCGTATTCCGGATGAAAAGGCAGCGGGCAAAGTGCTTCAAATCCGATGCCGAAAATGCGGAAATATTTTCAAATACCAAGGCGCAAGCACCCAAAACCAAGCGCGCGCGCCCAAAGGCGACTGGTTTTTTGCCATCGACGGCGAATCCTTCGGCCCCTACACCGAACAAGAGCTCCTCACCCGTTTCGAATCTGGCAAGCTCGGCATCAACACCCACGTATGGAAAGACGGCTTCAGCGACTGGATGCCCGTCTCTGAGCACCCAGAATTTGCCGCAGCCATCGAGCTCTCGAAGGACAAACTCCGGCGACTGAGCACGCAGCGTCCCCAAAGTACCCGAACCACCGAAGGCTCCGGGCGTTTTACCGTCGACATCCGCCGCCCTGGCGCCACCGTCGACGACGAAAGCCCAGCCCAACGCGATGCCCTCGACGACGAAGTCGACCACGCCTTCCAAAGCCTCATCGGTCAACCCGCCGACACCAACAAAGACGCCAGCGACGAGCTCACCCCCACCACACCCATGCGGGTCTTTGCGGCACAAACTGCAGCCAAACCCAAAGAAAAGCCCGATTCCAAACCCGCACAGCGCGCCGCCGTCCGCGATGAACAGCCCCCCGCGCGGGCAGAAACCATCAAACCACACCTTACGGAAACTGCGGCGAACTTGCGCGATGTACCGCCCCGCGGCCCAGCGCACACAAGCGCTCCAAAGGCCAGCACTGCCAACGACGCGGTCGCGAAAGACGGCGACGCGCCGAAAAAAAAGTCTGACGAAGACGACAGCGACGCAAAGCGCGCCCAGACACCCGCGCTGTCACGACAGACACCACAAACCACCGCGGCGTCCGCGGCACCCCAAACTACCGCCCACGAGGCATCTCCTCCCACGTCGGCTGCCCCATCACGCCCCGCACGCCCCACCGGTTCGCACACGAGCACCGAGCGCATGTCCCTCTCGGAACGCTTGAAAATGATCCGAGAGCAATCTGCAGCAGGTGCCACCTCAAGTGCAAAACCTCGTGGCTTGCCCACCCGCACCAACGCACTACCCACGCGCGCGCCTGCATCACGCCCCAGCGCAGCAAGCCCAACGCCCAAGGAAGCCGCGCCCCAAGATCAATCTGCGATCCCCTTCGATCTTTCCGCGACACCGACACCTAGCGCGTCGCCCTCCTCTCCAGTGGACACTGAACGTCCACAACCTCAACCATCCGGCACCAGCGAGCCCGCCGCGCCAGCGTCCGATAACGCCGCACGCGAAACTGAGATTACCCCCGTCCATCAACAAGCGGTCGCACCCATCCCATCCGGTCCCATCCGACAAGTAACCCAAGAGATCGATGTCGGAGATCTTTTTGACGGCGACACGGAATTGCCGGAGCCCGCGCAGCCCGCCGCTGCGGTGCCTGTGCCGAGCGATGAAGATCTTTTAGCGCATTTGAGTAAGCGCAAAGAAGCGCGGGCGCGCGGTGAACAATTCGCACCTGTCATCGACCCCGACACACCGCCCTATATCCTCGGAGATTCAACGCCCTCCAAAAGGGAAAAGAGCACGCGAACGAGCGCAAGTACGCCGTATCGTCTCGATGGTGTGACAGATGTCTACGACGATGAGCCGCCCTATATCCTCGATGATCCAGGCAGCCCAGCAACACCAAAACAGGTCACCCAAGAAGACATCACACCCGTGGGCGGCACCGCGGCCGTGCAACCGACACGCACAAGTACGCGCACCGCATCGCATACGGCCGCATCGCCAGCCGTAGGCTCGCAAGATCGACGCAAATTGCTGCTCGTGCTCTTACTTTTATCGCTGCTCATGCTCCTTCTTATCGGCGGATGGATCTGGTTACGCACCTCGGATAGCGACGCAGCAGCCGAAGTGGACGCCTTGCTCCAAGAAGCCGTTCCCGCGCCTGTCGACCGCACCCATGTTGTTTATGCCCGCAACCGCGCCCTCGGCATTGTCGCACAAGCACGGGGCGCAGCGGAAAGTGCGGCTTTTGTCGCCTCCGAAGATGTGCGCGTCGCCAATGCACGCGCGCGCAGAGAGCCTGTGCGCACGCAGCGTAGCAACAATCAGGCGCGCAATAGCCAACCTTCGGGCCCCGCGCCCATCGAGTTTACCACCGCGAGCAGCACGCAAGCACGGCTCGGCGCACAACGCGACAACAGCCCACAAGGACCATCAAAGGCGCTCTTTGCCGATGCCCTGCGCTCCAATGTCTCACGCTCCGTCGCACGTTGTGCACAGCGCACGCTCGGCATCGAGGGCTTCCTACCCGTCTCACGCCTAGAGCTTTCCATCACCATCAACCCCGATGGCACGGTGCAAAAAGTCAAAGCACAACGCGAAGCACACAGCGGCCCGCTCATGATCTGTATCAGCAACGAATCACAACGCTGGAGCTTCCCGAAATTCACAGGACGCCCCACAACCATTTCCCACCCCTTCGTCATCCAATAGCAAACAAACCCTAACGTGATGCATTCTGTAAACGGATTTCCGCAAATCATGAAATACGCAATCAAAATATTATTTGCGAGAACTCGCGTAAATGCTACGTTGCGCTACTGAGACCATCAGTTTCCGGCCACATCACAGATTTCTGACCTTTCGCGGCCGCAGCAGGACAAGATGGGCTATCCGCTTCTCCTGCGCAAAGACCGCGAGTAAAACGGCGTTAAGATATGAGGGCAGCGTGTAACAAATGCGGGACGCGATATCGTATTCGCGGCATTGAAGACAGCGCAATCAATGTACGAATCCGTTGCAACCGATGTGGAAACTCCTTTGAATTTCAGTCGTTCAGCCCGTGCAACGAGCCCAAAACCCCACGTGGCCAATGGTATTTTGCGCGCGACGGAGACGCCTTCGGTCCCTATACAGAAGGGGAGCTGATCGAGCGCTACGAGTGCGGCAATCTCAACGAAGACACCCACGTGTGGACACCAGCGTTCGATGACTGGATCCCGCCGATGGAACACAACGTCTTTGCCACGGCCATCGCCGTCGCAAAGAACCAAGCACGCAGCGCAAGCGATGGAGCACCGCGCAAAGACTTCAACACCCCCATCGAAGAACTCGAAGCACTGCCCGAAGATCCGCTCTACGCCAACGACGATACGGTCGAGCTCGAAACGCAAGAACTCTTCGAAATCGCCGACCGACGCATCATCTTCCACGATGACATGTTCGATGATGATGTGACGGCAGAAGCGAACCAAGTCGACGACGAAGAAGAAATGGAGGATACTGCGGCGAGCGCTCCAGCTGAGACAGCCAAGGATGCGCCCTCGAAAGCGAAAAAACGCGTGAAACCCCAACGCTCCCAGAAGCCCAAACATCTGCCTTCTGCCGGACCTGGGTACCCACGCCGTATTCCGCGACCGCCCAAACCTCAACCCAAAATCCCGTCGCCCGCCATGTCCAACGACGAAGATACCAACGCCCCACGTATCAGCCTCGCAGAACGCTTGAGACGGTTGCGCGACGAAAGCGGCGCAAACACCGCCGAAGAAACGGCGAGCGCATCGAGCACAAGCGCACTTTCGTCGTCCGACGGCACACGGCCTGTGCGCGTGGTCACAGGCAAGCACGCAGCCATCAGTTACGACTTGCCACCGCGCAACCCTACGCCCAACCCAAGTACTCGGTCCCTGTCGGCAGGTCACGATATCCTGTCTCAAGATGATGCCACCGTCGAAGCCGCCACCCTCGGTGTATCCACGTCGCACGCAGTGCCGCGTGCGCATAAGCCGCCGACCAGTGCCAAAACCCAGATGCTCACGCCGCTCGAGCAAAAGCTCGCGCAAGTCACCTCTTCGACCGACGCGTCGCAAAAAACATCCGCACCATCGCGCGGTCAAAGCAAGGCTTCCAAAAAAACGACGCTTTTAAGCCCCAAACCCCTCGACGCGAGCACCCTTCCCCCGGTCGAAACACGTGGTGCTTCGCTTCAAACCCATCCGAGCAGCCCCGCGGCCACAGCGCAGCAACCATCGACAAGCGCGGCAAACGAAGTTTCTGTAGCGCAAGGATCGCAAGGCAACGCCTCGGGCAAAACGATGCTCATCAGCCCAAAAGACCTGAAAGAGCCAACATCACCCGCCAGCAAAGAAGCCAAAGATGCTTCCAGAACGATGCTCATCAGCCCAAAAGACCTGAAAGAGCCAACATCACCCGCCAGCAAAGAAGTCAAAGATGCTTCCAGAACGATGCTCATCAGCCCTGATGCGCTGAAAAAAGCTGAACAAGAAATCGCCGAAAAACAAGAGGCCCAAGCGCTAAAAACAGATGCGTCCGTAGTAGCAGCGACCATTGCTGCCGCGGCAGGAGCAGCCGTCACCAAAGCGGACACCGCCGCCTCGACCACCGCACCCACAACGCGCGCTAGCGTCACCACCACAGCAACACCCACGTCGGCGACCGAAGCCAAAGCCAGCGCCGCGTCGACCACATCGCAACAACCACGCGCTGAACATCGTAGCGAAGCCCCCACGTCAAAGAAAAAGTCTCCGTTGGTGCGATGGCTCGCCGCTGCGCTCGTGCTGATGCTCGCATTCGCCCTGATCGGACGATGGCTATGGCAAGGCGGTCATCAAGACGAAGACGAGCGCGCAAACGTCACCGCAGATCAAGAAGCTACAGAAAACATCAACGCGCAATGGACGCACAGCGCCATCGCAAACGCACGACCCCACCTTGAAGTCGCACGTGCCGAAGCGCAAAACCAAGCAAACCAAGCCGCAGAAACCCTTCTGGCACAATACGTCGCGCGCCAAGAAGATGCACAACAAACCATCCATTCCGCTCTAGCCAACGCGCAGAATGACGCCACCAAAGCCGCCGAAAAAGCGCGTGCCGCCGAACGCCAACGAACGAGCGCGCCGGCACCCAAAACAACCACGCCCAGCGCCGCACCACCCGCACCACCTGCGCCCAAACCGGTGACCGATAACACAGCCAACCAATCAAATAGCCTGCGTTCCGCGCCTACTGCGGACAATGACGACGCCAGCTCAAACAACAAGCGACGCGAACGACGCCTGAAACGACGTAACCGATAACCAACGAAGACTGTGCACTCGCGTCTACATCTGCTCAATTTCCGCATTCAATGAGAAAAGCGCATCAGGCTTGCGCGGACGCTTTGTTCATTGCTATGAAAACAATCCGTTGGCCTCATCCGCGTTGTCGCTCTTGTGCAAAGTCTGTCTGTGTGGAGTTTTTTCAAAAACCGTAGCGATCGTATCGCCGCCGCGCTCACCAAACGCCGCTATAGTATGGGCGAAGAGGTGTTCTATCGCGCCATGGACCTGCTGCGGGCAAAAGATCTCTCAGACGACCCGCGCGAAGCGCGCAGCCAAGTGATCGATATCTTGCACCGCGCAGAACAAGATATCTTTGAACAATCCCTGCCACCCATCCCAGGCCGATTCACTCGCCTCTGGTATGATTTTATGGCGCGTCACGACATCCTTCCCGTCGACGCCCAAATGCCAGCATCTTCACTTTTGCTCGCGCGCGAACTGGTCATGGCCTTCGCGCAAGGTTCATCGCGCACACGCGCACTCGCCACCAAAGTTTTAGAGCAAATGGACGCCGCGTTCCAAGACGGAAACCTCGCGCTGTGCGAAGTGCTCTTGGAACTCTTCGACGCAGAAGAGACCACACGAAGACACAACGAACGCAACGTGTTCTTCGACCGTTATACCCGACGCTTATTTCATGGCCGAAAAAAGCTTCTCACACCGCGCGAAATCCACCGCTTTCACCATATCCTAGAAGAAGACCTGCCCTTTGAACAAGCAGGTCGAAAAAGCCTGCACTGGCTCAATCACACAGCGCATATCTACTTTGGCGCCTACCACGAAGATCCCGAAATGCGGCTGCGCTTTGATGCGCTGAAGCCCAAACAACAAGATGCGCTCAACAATGTTCTGCGCACGCCCATGCCCTACGAGCGCTTCCGCATACTCGATGAAAGCATCGGCATCGCTGTGCTCGGCCAGAGGATCTCGCAACGCATCGTGCAACGCGGCCCTTACCGAAGTATGCTCCACAGCCTCGAGGCAGCATACTTCACCGCCCTACACAAAGGCAAAAGCCCCAGTGACGAACTGCTCTTTGAGCTCGATCCTTGGCTAGAAAATACCATCGGTGTCGACGGTCCCACCATACTCTCACGCATCCACCGCGCCGTCCGCCAAGAAAACCGCCTCCTCAAAGACGCATTCGAAATCGGACTCAACGAACTCGCCTCACCTTGGGTCATCTCGTCGACCTTCGACGAAGCAGATATCATCCGCCTATTCACCAACGCCCTGCACCTGTTCAGCGAAACAGATATACAACGCATCCCCGAAGGCGTGTACGATCTCGAGCAATTCATCGGGCAACTCGCCATCGATCAGCCCATCGAATGGCGTTTGCGCTTGTGCCGCTATATCTAGCCCCCGTACGCGCAGCTTCTGATCCATGTCTACCCCGCCAAACCACCCATCGCTCTCCACGTACACCAAAAACGCGCGAGATCTCCACACCCAGCGGACGCGATGGGCAGCCAGCCGGCCCGACGACCCACACCCTTGGACAGCAAAACTGCGCATGACATCGCAGCGCACCCGTCCAACATGGTGCATTGAGCATTGGGAGACGCAACTCGACATCGCCGCCCTCCAAACGGAAATGCATCCCCATGCAGAACTCTTCGCATGTGAGCGCGGACTGGCCGTACTCGAAAGCACAAATGCCTATCTACGCTTAGGATTCCTGCTACCCCGCAGCACCCACGCTTTCGAATATGTCATCGATTACGAACCGTTGCTCATCATCGCGCGTGCCCCCCACCCAGCACAAACGCCCGAACAGCGATTCTCATACGCCCTCAGTAACGTGCATCCGTTCTTTGTGCACGGAGAGCACGATCGCCTGAGCCTGCACGTCCCGCATCTCTTTGCCAAAGACCTGGATAACGGCTGGAACCTCCCCATTGTCAGAAACATCGGACGCTACCGTATCGTCTCCCCACAGCACACCGACACAGCGGAGGACGCAGCGCTTCCTGCCCCTCCTTGGGCACAGGACCACGCCGATACCTCGCTTGACACCGCCGCGATCAGATTGCGATGGGACGAACACACACAAGAACAAAACCGCACGGGCCCAGAGCGCCTCGACCCTGCAATCACGCAACACATCAACGACTACACACAAGGTCTGCCGATCGCCACAAGCTTGCTCAGCGCCACCACGTTGGGCGACGAGCATGGTGCACACATCGCCATGCGCATCGCTGCGCTCGCAGCCTCACACAGCGATCGCCCGACATTGCAAGCGCTATATATTACACAACAGCGCATCTGGGCGCGTCAGCGGTATCCAATCGGTAGCCTCTGCGCCCTCATTTCCGCACACGCAACGCTGCGTACTGAGCCTCCTCCCAAAGCTTGGGGACAACGCCTCAGCGCGCAGGTAGCACACGTCCTGGAGCGCGACGACACGCGCACTTGGTTCCAGCACCATCTGGACGATTGGCTGGCTTCGGCCACGCCGCGCGATGCAGAATCAAACGTCGCGCCACACGCCCCACACACGCTACGCGATACACCAGCACATACGCCGCACGCACCGTCTTCCACCGCCGCCGCGAGTTTCTACGCCCAAGCTCTCGATGCCTTTGAAGAAGACGCCGACAAAGAAGCATGGTCGCTGATTGTTCAAGCGCTCGAGCATCACGAAACCGTGGTCACGCAGAGCGTTGCATCCATGATCCTGCGTTTGGTCAAACGCTACGGCGACGACGAGGACAAAGCATTGCGCGCGATTATCGACGGCGATGCCACCGAAGAACAAACGATGCGCGCCATGCAATTGCTGTCGGAATACCACGACGCCCACGGCTCGCTCCCAGAAGCCATCCACGTTCTGCGCGCAGGCCAAGAGCGCTACCCTCAACGTCCACTCCTTTGCATCGCCTACGCACAGCTGCTCACCCGTAACGGACATGCCGATGCAGTCAACGCATGGGATCAAGTCCTCGCACTCGCGCAACTCGAACCTTGGGAGCGCGCAGCGTACCAAGAAGAACGCGATGCTGCGGCACGTTGGCTGAACGCAACGGAAGCACCCTCGAAAACGGGGCGAAACGAAGCACAACAAGCTCCCCCGCATGACGCACAACCATCTTTCGATGCAGCGATGCGCGCCCTCCGCATCCTTCTCTTCAGCGACGATGTCGCCATCGCGCCGTCCACACAACTTGACGAGATCGAACAAGCCCTCGCGCAACGACCAGCACCTGACGCGCGCGCACTCCTTCTTGCCCAACGCGCGTTTCTCTACCTTCAACAAAAATCCTACGATCGTGCAGCACAAGCTTGGACCGGCGCACTCATCCTCGACCCCGAAAACCCCATCCTCTTAGGCGGCATGGCCCTGACCCGCACGTGTCAGCAGTCTCCACACGATGCCGACACCACCAACAATCGATGGCACGAAAGCTTGCGTAAATACCAGCCGCAAAACGAACGCCACGCCCAAGCACTCGAAGTCCTGCGCGCCTTCCTGAAATAGACCGCCGGCCGCCACGTCACAGCACGTCCCCCGCGCATCATCGACCCGCGATACGATGATGAAATCGCTCTTTTTGTTTTTTGGAAACTATATTGTTGACTAAATAAATAAAGAAATTGAAGGATGCGCCATTCCACTTCTTTACTTTTAAGAAATCTTGGAATGCGACTGTGAACGGCACTTGGGCTAAGTTACGACGATCCTTTGTTTCTCCCCCGCTTTCGAATCCCATCTTTGCAGCTTGCGCACTCGCCTGCGTCGCATGTTTGATGTCCGCCACCGCCGTCGCAGACCCCTCGCTCAACTTGCCCACATCACCCCATCAAAGCGCAGAAGTGGCCGCGCGCGCGCCAAGTCAAAACGGCGCGAATGTCAAAGTGAACGCCCAGGGGCTCCACGTCGCATCGAGCGACGGGCGACATAACCTGAGCTTCACGCCCTTCATCCAATTCGCGCACCACCAAATGCTCAACCACAGCCCCGATGGCATGCGAAGCGGCACGCGCATCGAGCACTTTCGCCCCATCTTGGTCGGGCAATACAACCAGATCCTCGATTATATCTTCATTCTGCAGATCACCGCGGACAACGTGAGCCTGCTGTACGGTTTTGTGAACCTGCACCCACACGAAAAACTGCAAATTCGCGCGGGATTACAAAACCCGATCTTCGCCATCGAGATGCGGCAGTTTCAACAGGCCATGCTCTTTATTAATCGCTCGATGGACTCTTCCATCGGCGTGATCTGCGACCTTGGCCTTGCCCTCGATTTTCGCCCCATCGACAAACTGCAGCTCGAACTTGGCGTATATAACGGCACGGACGACAACCACGTATTCTCAGGCATCCAAGAGAAATCAGTCTCAGGGGAAATTGGCGCCCGCTATTACGCCCTTGGTCGTGACGCACCGACCCAAGCACAGCCTGGTTTTCTCACCCTTGGTGCGGCCGCCGTGCTCCGGCGATCGCACGCCACGGCGGAGAGCCCGCACCTCACACCGCAAGTGAGCCCAGGGCAGCACGCCTACATGAACTACCAAGACGACGTATTTGCCGATGGGCTCACCCTTGCGACCACCGCCTTCTTACACGGCGGTTATCAAGGCTTTTATGTCGAAGGAAAGTTCACCACCTCGGACCAACAAGTGCAGCACGATGGGGGACGCGGACGCATCGTCAAACATGCGTGGTTTGCGTCGGCGGCCTATACCATCGGCGGTACCACCGGCTGGACGGGCACGACCGTCCGACGCGGCGTCTTTGATGGCGGACTTGGCGCACTCCAGTTCAAAATACGCGGACATGGACTCATAGCACGTAGCCGCGGGGGAGATCTCTTCGAAAGCGGAAGCGATGCTGCGCATACTCTTGGCGCAAGAGGCTTAAGCACCGGCGTCAGCTGGTTTATCGCCGACGGCCTCCGCATCCAAGCGGACTATAATTACACGCGCTTTCACGCCGATCAACGCACGCTGAGCCACCAACAAGAACACCTGCTATCGGTGGGTTTAACCGCTGGCTATTGAACGTCGGTTGAGCGTGGACACCCAAAGCAATGCACGCGCCCAAGCAAGGTCATCTTAAAAAAGTCTTTAAAATAATTGTTGACCAAATACATAAAGAACTGTCTATAAGACACCATGACGATCGACGGCCAACGCTTACGCAACCGTCGATCCTGTTTTTTGCGACGAGTTCGTGCCTCTTTTTAAGTTAGCAGGAAGATAGACGCCGTGTTTCAACGTATTTCTACCACGCAGTGGATCGTCTCTGTGACCATGGGTGTCACCTTGATGACAGCCCCATGGCAGTCGGCAAACGCCCAAGACGGCGCTGTGAACGCGAACGATTACGAAAACCACCACCATACGCCAGGCGATGGTGTGCTCTACGGCCCAGAGGCACCGCCTGAGGCTGCGCCAGCGCAAGAAAGCGACGCAGAGCAGCGCGCAGAACGCGCACAAGAGCGCGCCCAAAAAGCGTCCGAAGCCGCCCAACGTGACGCCGACCGCGCACGAGAAGCCGCCACCGACGCCAAAGAAAGCAAGGAACGCGCGCAAAAAGAAGCACAGAAGCCCGCAGAAAAAAGCACCGAACGCGCGCAAGCTGAAGATTCCGAAGATGACCCCACCGCAGATCAGCCCGCAGCGAGCACCGCTTCGCAACGACCCAATGTCAGCATCGGCGAAGGCGGACTGCGCGTGCAATCCACCGACGGAAAATTTGCTCTTGGCCTAACTCCCTTTGTGCAAATGGGCTACCGCCAAGTCGCTTCTGATTTCGGTGATTCCGCCGCCAGTGGCTTTGTGCTCGAGCACTTCCGCCCCACGCTGACAGGAAAATATAACGAGATCCTCTCGTACAACTTCATCCTCCAAATCACGCCATCCAATATCAATATCCTGAACGCCTTTGTGACCTTCCATGCGCACCCCAAACTCAATATCCGCGTAGGTCTACAAAAACCCGTCTTCGGCATCGAGCTGCGCCAAGCACAATGGCATATGCTCTTTTATAACCGCTCGCTTGCCTCCACCATCGGCGCCGCGCGCGATATCGGGCTCGCTCTCGATGCACGCATCCTCGATGACCTGCAATTCGAAATCGGCGTCTACAACGGAACCGAAGACACCCGCGTATTCTCAGGTATCCAAGAGAAATCCGTCGCCGGTGACGCCGGTGTGCGCTGGTACGCGCTCGGCAATGACCGACCCACCGCAGATAGCGAAGGCTTCTTGACCCTCGGTGCCGCCGCACTCCTGCGCCGAAACGAAGGCAACGCCGCAACCTCACACCTCACGCCACGTAACAGCGCCGGCGGCCATAACTACGCAAACTACGCCCAAGGCGCCTTCGCTGACGGACGTAAATTCGCCTCCACCGTCTTTGCCCACGGCGGATACAAAGGCTTCTACTTCCAAGGTGAGTTCACCACGTCGAACCAACAAGTCAGCGACGCCACCGACCAAGGCCGCATCGTCGAGCACGCTTGGCAAGCTTCGGCCACCTACACCCTCGGCGGAGTCACCGGCTGGACCGGCACCACCCCCAACCGCAGCCTCTTTGAAGGCGGCCTTGGCGCACTGCAAATCAAAGCGCGCGGACACGGACTGAGCGCACATTCGCGCGAAGGCGAGTTCTTAGCCATCTCGGGCAACGCCGCAGACAGCCTCTCCGTCATCGGCGCAAGCGCCGGTCTCAGCTGGCACATCAGCCACGGCCTGCGCATCCAAGGCGACTACAACTGGACCACCTTCGGCGCGAATGGCAACCGTCTAGGAAAAGCCAATGAGCACGTCTTCTTCCTCGGTCTGACCGCCGGCTACTAAGCTTGGCACATATCGTGCTTAGCACGAGATCCAGCCTCGCGATGCGTCTCTCGCTACCTCATCTGACGCATCGCGAGGCCCATTTTTGCGCTGCTTGCGGCGCACAAAACAAAATATAACCTCATTCATGTCAAAAAGTTTTGATGACACAAAACTTTAACTTTGGCCCGTCGTTACCGAGCCATGCGCCTTCGAATATCTGCCAAAGCGCTTTATTCTTATCATCTGCGCTTTCAACGACTAGAAGGCACAGCCAAAGAACATGACCTCGTCGCGCCCTCGCGACGCCGACCCCTTCATACGCCACAGGATGCCAAATGAGCCAACAACACGCATGGGCAGGCCGCTTCTCCGCAGAACCCGTCGCCGCACTCGATGCCATCAACCGCTCCATCGCTTTCGACATCCGCATGTGGCGCGAAGATATCCAAGGCTCACGTGCGCATGCCCAAATGCTCCAGCGCATCGGCGTCCTCACGCGCGAAGAACTCGCCGAAATTCAACGCGGACTCGATGAAGTCGCCAAGGAGTTGGAAGACGGCAGCTTTCAAGTCTTCGACATCGACGAAGATATCCATATGGCCGTCGAACGTCGCCTGACAGAAATCATCGGAGATCCAGGGCGCAAACTCCACACCGGGCGCAGCCGAAACGACCAAGTCGCCACCGACGTTCGCCTTTATACCCGCGCCGCCTGCGACCAAATCCGAACCAAGATCAACACCCTACTGCGCCGCATCGCCGTGCTGGCAGAAGAACACGCGCCCGACCCCTTGCCCGCCTACACCCACCTGCAGCGCGGGATGCCCACCACCCTAGGCCACCACTTGTTGGCATGGGGAGAGATGCTGCTTCGAGACCGCGAGCGTTTCGAAGACGCACGTCGCCGCGCCAACATCTCACCTTTAGGCTCCGGCGCCTGCGTCAGCTCCTCTTTGCCCCTCGACCGCGAATACACCGCCGAACTCCTCGGCTTTGACGGCATCACGCAAAACAGCCTCGATGGCGTCAGTGACAGGGATTTCATCTTGGACTTCCTCTACGCCGCAAGCACGCTCATGACCCACATGAGCCGCATCGGCGAAGAACTCGTGCTGTGGTCCACCCACGAATTTGCCTTTGTCACGCTCGGCGATGCCGTCACCACCGGCTCAAGCATGATGCCAAACAAGAAGAACCCCGACGGTGCGGAACTTCTGCGCGGCAAAGCCGGACGCGTTTACGGCGGGCTCTTCACCCTCTTCACCAGCCTCAAAGGGATTCCGCTCACCTACAACAAAGATATGCAGGAAGACAAAGAGCCGCTCTTTGATGCCCACGACACCTGCATCCTCGCCCTCGATATGGCCCACGCCATCCTGAGCGACATCCAGTTCGAAGTGGAGCGCATGCGCGCAGCATGCGCCGGATGGGTCAACGCCACCGACTTCTGCGAAGCCCTCGTCCGCACTGGCGTGCCGCTGCGCACCGCACACGAACAAACCGGAAAACTCGTGGCCCTCGCCGTACAAGAAGCCAAAGAAATCGAAGACTTGACGCTCAACGATGTCCAAGCCATCGCGCCCACAGCTACCCAAGAAATCTTAGAAAAACTGAGCCTCGACGACATCATCGCAAACAAAAATGTCATCGGAGGACCAGCGCCCGAACGCGTGCGCGCCGCCGCACGTGCCATGCACCAAAAAGCCGACGAACAATGACCCTCCCCTTCTGGAAACGCAAATCACTCGAAGAAATGACCACCGAAGAGTGGGAATCCCTCTGCGACCGATGCGGACTCTGCTGCCTCCATAAAGTCCAGTACGAAGACTCCGACAAAGTCCACTTCACCTGCGTTTCCTGCAAATTGCTCAACACCTACAGCGCCACGTGTAGCGATTACGAAAACCGCTTCAAATACGTGGACGACTGCATGAAAGTTACGCCCGAACTCGCGCGTAACTGCACTTGGCTCCCCACCACCTGCGCCTACCGACGCCTCGCCGAAGGACGCGACCTTCCCCCATGGCACCACCTGATCACCGGTTCCATGGAATCCGTCCACGAGGCAGACAATAGCGTGCGCGGTTACGCCATCTGCGAAACCGCCATCGATCCTGAGGATCTTGACGACTATATCGCCGATTACCTCGCGCGAACCGATCACGATCCCGATACCTAACCTTCACCAAGGTAAGTAATGATTCGAAATGCATGTAGATTGGCCGCACTCCCACCCCTTCTTTTCACCCTCAAGTGCACCTCTCTCGCCTCTGCAGCCCCAAACGATCCGAACGAACATTCGCCTCCCAAACACCACATTCATGCGCGTATCGACGCTCCCCTAAACAACACAGAAGACGTTCCCCAACAACCCACCTTCGTCTTCGAGTACAATTACCAACAGCCCCAACAACAGCTCGCCGACCCGAAGCCTTCGGTCAAAGTCGACGAAGATGGTCTCAACGTCTACTCCGCAGATCAGCGATTCCACCTTGGCATCAGTCCGTTCATGCAGTTCGCCTATCGCATCAACCATAGCGATGCGCCCGGCGGGAGCCCCAATGGCTTTCTACTGCAAAAGTTCCGCCCCTCGCTGCGCGGAAGTTACAATGACTTCCTCGACTACAAATTTACCCTCGACATCAAAAGTAACGGCATCGCCATCCACGACGCCTTTGTGGATCTTCGCGTCCACCCGCGTGTCACCCTTCGCCTAGGAATGCAAAAGCCCATCTTTGGCAGCGAACAACGGCAATCTACGCGGAACAACCTCTTTCTCAGCCGCTCCATGGCCTCGAGTATCGGTGCAAGTCGCGATCTCGGTCTTGCATTGGATACGCGCCCGCACGATCGCCTGCGCATCGAGCTTGGGGTCTATAACGGCGTCAATAACGAACAAAGCTTCCGAAGTATTACGCCTGGCTCCGTGGCCTTCAACGCCGGCGCGCGATGGGCAGCCATCGGAAAGGACGGCGCCACAGAACAAGCTCCTGGCTACCTTACGTTTGGCGCCGCCACCCACCTACGACGCATTGATGGCACCACACAAGCAGCACAACTCCACGCACAAGATAGCATCGGTGGAAGACTTCTGCGTGACTATGCCCCAGATGTGTACGCAAATGGACGAAAATTCGATAGCACGGCGTTTATGTATGGCGGCTATGACGGGTTCTACCTCCTTGCAGAGTTCATGACCTCGAACCAACAGATCACCTTTGAGAACGCCCCTACCCGCATTGTGGAGCACGCTTGGCACCTTGCGCTTTCTTACGCGTTTGGGGGCACCAACGGCTGGAACGGCACAACGCCACACCGCAGCGTCTTTGACGGCGGCCTTGGCGCGCTACGCATCTCCGCACGCGTGCATGTTAAAAATATGCGATCGCGCAATGGACAATATCTTGTGGGCCTGAGCCAAACACCCACCGATCAACTTACGCCCGCGAGCCTCGGTGCAAGCCTCGCATGGCAGCTCAGCAAGCGCATCCGCGTGCAAACAGATTACGACGTCACGCGCATCGACGATGAGATCGCATTCCAAAAAGTTCCCTTGGAACACGTCGTACGTTTCGGCATCACCGCAGGTTACTGAACGCGCATCGAACCAGCCTCAACGTGCGTTCCTCGCCGCCAACTGCTAAGGTTCCACCATCCACACTCGCATGGACGTTCTAGGATGCGCACTTGAAAGAGCTGCTCACATTTGGAGATTTGCGGTCGCAATCACCGGCCATGAAACCGGTGTTTCACACCTTACAAAAGGTTGCGCCCTTTGATCTGAGCGTGCTGTTGACCGGCGAGTCGGGCGTTGGGAAAACACGCGTAGCGCAGGCGCTGCATCACGCGTCAGACCGTAAAAAAGCACCCTTCGTGGTCCTCGAATGTGCGAGTGTTCCGGATGCGCTGTTAGAAAGCGAGCTCTTCGGACACCAAGAAGGTGCGTTCACCGGCGCAGTGACCGAACGTCAAGGCGTCTTTCGGGCAGCACATCAAGGCACCCTCTTGCTCGACGAGGTCGGCGCTGCATCCCCCGCCATGCAAATCGCGCTGCTACGCGCATTAGAATCCAAAGAGGTCACACCGCTCGGTGCCATCGAGTCCATCCCCGTCGACGTTCGCATCCTTGCCACCACCTCAGAAAACCTGCCGCACCAGATCGAAACGCAGCAATTTCGAGCCGATCTCTTTTATCGACTTGCGGTGGTCGTCCAAGAACTTCCCACGCTGGATGCGCGTCAGGAGGATATTTCGCTTCTTGCGGATGACATTATTCAAACGATCGCACGAACATGGAGCTTGCCGAATCTGACGATCGACGAAGCCGCATTGCGTGCATTGGGGGCGCGCTCTTGGCCCGGCAACATTCGCGAGCTCGAAAACGTGCTCCGGCGCGCCGCAGCCTTGGCCGGAGATCAGCCCATCACCCCAGAACATCTTGCGCCCACACATGCAGACGCTCTGCGCCCAGAGACGCGCAGCGCCGAACTCGATAGCGCGTGGGTTCGTTCCGGCCCCATCGCGATTCACCAAGACACCTATGCGCTGCCTGTATTGCGCGAGCATTTAGAAAAACTCGCCATCGAACGCGCGCTCGCTGCCTGCGACCAAAATCAATCCGAAGCCGCCAAACTCTTGGGCATGCCGCGACGAACCCTTGTGCATAAGCTCTCGCAGTGGCGCAGTGCCGACGATTAAAAACCGCCGTTGAGCCAACGCAGATAGAGTCCGCCGAACGCCACAAACTCCACGGCCGCGAGGCATAAAAACGGACCAAAAGCCACTCCGCGCGCCGTAGCAGCGCTGGCTTCTGCGACGATTTCTGCGGCAGCCGAAGACGCTCCTCTTCGCTCTTCCTCTTTCTCTACGGGCGTTTCCGACGCGTGTGGCCCCTTCGCCTCCAGCGGGCCGGCCCCCGCGCGCCCAGCCCAAAACGCCTCGTCGTCATCGCGTATTTCGTGAATCAACGAAGGAAAGAACACGAGCGCCAATGCGTACAACAGCACACCTTGTAGCGCGGCCAAGAGCATCAGCATCGGCAGAGCATCTACGCCAAACCACGCACCCAGCGCCCCGAACAGCATGAAATCACCGCCACCCATGCCCTGACGCCCGCGCAGAAGCGAATAAAGAAACGCAAACAGGAAAAGCGCGCCGTACGCGACCACGAATCCCAACACCGCCTCGCCGACGGTGAGCGAAGGCACAAAGCCACGCCAATCGCCACCGGTGGGAACGATCCACGCATAAAGAAAACCAAAGATTGCGAGCGAGCCTGTCAAACGATGCGGAAGCAGCAAATGCTTCAAATCGATGGCGGTGAGCATCATCAAAATCAGAAAGAAGAAGGTGAGAAGCATCCATGCACTCACGATCTCTAGCGCTGGGGTCTCCACAAGACGCCAATGCGTAGACCCGCCCACCACAGCCCACGCCGCCGCCAAAGAGCATACCACCCCGCCCAACTCTATCAATGGATAGCGCCAAGAGATGAAGGCTCCGCACGCGCGACAACGCCCCTTCAGCACAAACCAACTCACGAGCGGCAAGTTATCGTACCATCGGATCGGTGTTTTGCATGAAAAACAATGGCTTGCAGGCCATGCGATGCTCTGGCCTTCGGGCATACGTGCGATGACCACGTTCGCGAAGCTGCCCCACAAGGCACCCCACAAACCAACCATCACCCACATCCAACCGAGCGGCATCCAATCTGTCATTGCACACTTTCCTGTCGACCCATGTGCTTTGCGTTCCTTTTTCTAGTACACTTTAGGTTAACACAACGCCAAGACGGCGCATTTTATTTGACCTTTGCGCAGCGTTCACGTGCATTGCGATCGCGTGCTTCGCACATCCCTTCTCTGCTTTCCATCTTCCTTTCTTTGTTACCCGCGCGCGCATGACCTCTGACGATCCCACAGCGCCACCCCCTAGCGCCACGCCTCATGCGATGCCAAACGATCGCACAGACGAATCGGCTTCGGTTGCTTCCCCGGTTGCAAAGGAGCTTTCTGCACCGCACATGGAAGTCCAAGCGAACGATGGCGCATCTACGCCAAAGAAAAAGGGGACCCCACGTGTTGAGGAACTCATCCGCCGTCGAGGGCTCATCTCTGGCTGGTTGATCGCGTGGCCGTTTTTGGTGCTCACGCTCATCGCCTGCGCCATTGCCGCGACCTTTCAGTGGATGCAACGCCCGCAGCTCGTGCTGTTTACCATCGGGCTTTATCTGTGCATGGCTTTTTTCGCCCATGCTTATTCTGTGGCGTGGCAGACAGGAAAATACGTGCGTCAGATGCTCGCCATGGTGACGGTGGTGCTCATCCTCGTGGCGTTGATAGCGCTCCATTTAGATGACGGCGCCGCGCGCTGGGTTTACCGCGATGGGCAGCGTATTTTACGTCCACGCCAGCCGTTGCTGCGTGTTGCCGTCGCGCTCGACGCCCTCGCGATCATCGTCATCTTGTCGCATGGTCTTGGCTTGGGTTTTGGTCACAGGTTTTTTCACCGAGAAAGCGGTACCCGTGTATCGCGCGGCATGGTCCGAGATCTTCTACGCGATGTGCGTGATCGTTTCCGTGGCGACGCTTGAGCGCGCATGCCCACGGTCAGCTGATCATGGCGCGCTGCGGCGCGGCAGGCGCGGGAACGGAATCGCTTCATCGATGTGCGTCAGCCCCGCAATCCAGACAATCGCGCGCTCAAGCCCCATCCCGAATCCGCTGTGTGGAACGCTGCCGTAACGCCGTAGCGCCAAGTACCATTCAAAAGCTTCTGCGGATAGCTGGTGCGTTGCAAGGTTACGTACGAGCGTGTCGTGATCTTCTTCACGCTCCCCGCCCCCCAAAATTTCACCCACCCCGGCTGGGGCAAGCAAGTCTGCAGCGAGTACGCGGTCCGAGTGATTGGGATCGCGCTTCATATAAAAAGATTTGATCGCTGCTGGAAACCCCGTCACCCAGATGGGACGCGTGAGGTGTTGTGTGAGAATCGCTTCAGCTTCGGCATTGAGGTCATCGCCCCATGCGATCTTACCGCCCGCTTGCTGAATACGCTCGATGGCGGTCTCGTAAGAAATGCGTTCAAAAGGACCGCGGCAGTTTTCGAGGGCGGAGACGTCGCGATCCAGCTGCAGAAGCCAAGACCTGCCTTCGGTCAGCGCAGCTTCGAGTAGCGCGCCGATCAGGGCTTCGGCTTCTGTGATCATGGTTTCGAGGGTACCAAAGGCGATCTCCGGCTCCACCATCCAAAATTCCGCGAGGTGGCGGTGCGTGGGCGTTCGCTCCGAGCGAAACACTGGGCCGAACGAATACACGCGACCCAACGACATGGCCGCAGCCTCGTTATAAAGTTGACCCGATTGCGACAGATACGCGATGGCGGATGCACCTGGCGCGTTAAAGAGGGTGGTGCTTTCTTCGACGACATTGGGTGTGAAGATCGGCGCATCCACCCCAGTATACCCCCGCCCTCGAAGCGTGGAACGCACCGTGTCAGCAAGAAGCGACCGCAGCCGTAAAATGGCCCGCATGCGGCGTGAACGCAGATACAGATGGCGTCCGTCGATGCGCTGATCCTCGTCGCGGTCATCGATGGGCCAAGCCGCCGCGTCGTGCAACACCTCCATGCGCAACCCATGGAGCTCAAAGCCAGAGGCCGCACGATCGTCGCGATGCACATCGCCTTGGATGCGCACGGACGATTCGCGCCCCAAGTGCCGAATCTGATCGGCCAGGTCTTCGCTCAGCGCATCGCCTGCGAAGACCACTTGTACGGTCGCGCTTCCGTCGCGCACTTCGACAAAAGCGACACGCCCCCCACTGCGCCGGCTTTCTACCCAGCCTTCAATGGTGACGGTTTGACCTTGGTAGGACGAGATCTCTGCTATGCGGATGGAGGGGCTTGATGGCATCTTACGCTCGCTTCAATTACTTAGGGCATAGTCTGCTGGATTTAGGTACAGAGGTCCAGCAGGAGCGACGCACACCAAGGCACTTTGCATCATGGCGACAAAGAAACAACTTTCTACCCAAGAAGGACGCGAATTTTTCCGGCGTTTGGTCCAAGAAGGACCCTGGGCGCCGGTCTATTTGCTCATGGGATCCGAGAGATTCTTGATTCAAGAGGCGGTGGATCGTTTGGTGCGGTCTGTGTTCCCCGATGGACCTGACGATTTTAACGATGCACGCTTTGACGCGCACGAAGATTCCGCGGCAGATGTCGTTGCGGCCTGTGAGACTTTGCCGATGTTCGCGGACCGGCGCGTGGTGCGCGTACGCAACGTCAGCATGTGGAAAGCCCACGATCTCAACGCACTGGCTGCGTACATCGAACGGCCAGCCGAAACGACGTTACTGATCTTAGATGCAGATAACATCCCAAGAAAATCTGGGGCAGCGCGCACCATCCTGGATTCGAAGAACGTCGCATCCATCCGCTTGGACGCGATGGATACCGCAGAAACTGTACAGTGGGCGGGGCGACGCGCAAAGCGATATCACATCAAATTACAACGACATACCGCTGCGCTTTTGGTCGATCATGTGGGAGATTCGCTCGAGGCGCTCGACCGCGCACTAGAAAAGCTTATGCTGTTTTCGGGCGCGAACGCAGAAAACCCCGTCCTCATCACCGAAGAGATCCTAGACGAGGTGGTGGTGGATGCGCGTATGCGCTCGGTGTTCGAGCTCACGGATGCTTTGGGCAGCCGCGATCTTGCGCGATCCATCCGCACTTACCGTCGGATGCGTTTACACGGCGATAGTCCGATCGGTGCGGTGTCCATGATCGCGCGTGAGTTCCGCGGCATGCTGACGTCGCAGCTGGGCGCACAGCGACGCGCATCGGATGCAGAGATCGCCAAGCTTGTGGGCAGCCCGCCGTGGGCGGTGAAAAAATATGCGCAACGTGCACGCGCATTCACCTTGGACGAACTGCGGAGCATCGTCATGCACACCACGCAGGTCGCCACAGAACTCACGTCCAGCCGGCTCGACGATGATCTTCATGTGGAGCGGCTGATCTTAGAGATCTGTACGCCAAGAGCGCGTACAAAACGGACGCCAAGAAGATAAAGCTCGCTTAGCTCGTGCTCTCAAGAGAACGAGCGGAGCGATACGCTACCAACAGAAGATCCGAAGGGAGCTTACTGTTGCTGGGCTTCCATTTTGTTGACGGCAAGCGTCAGGCGCGACACGCGTCGGCTGGCTTGTGTCTTAGGAATAACGCCTTTGGACGCAACGCGGTTGATCACGCCGATGGCTTTGGGCAAGCGCGCTTGAGCTTGCTCACTATCGCCAGACTTGATCGCGTTTTCTACGCCGCGTACAGCTGTACGAAGCGTCTTGCGCCAGTAGTTATTACGCGTTCTGCGCTTAGAGTTTTGTCGGATGCGTTTTAATGCGGATTTATGATTCGCCACGTTCTACTACCTCTTCACCACCACACTCAGACGTGCTTACACTATGAAGCTATTGGCGGGGAGGCGAAGAGGTACCCGACACCATGCGCTCTGTCAACGTCCCATCGCCCTTATCCGCTCACCTTTTTGCATTTTCCCCCTGAGTTCCCATGCATATCGAACTGATCGCCATCGGCGACGAACTCCTCGACGGTCGTACACGCGACGCCAACTTCCACTATCTCGGCGGAAAATTACGCGAGCGCGGGAGCACACTCGAGCGCGTGATCGTCGTCGCGGATGAACCAGATCGCCTCGTTCGATTGTTCCAAGAATCCGCAAAACGCGCAGACCTCATCATCACCAGCGGCGGGCTCGGACCCACCCGCGATGATCGCACACGCAGTGCCGTCGCGCGCGCAGCCAACAAAGAACTCGAGTTTCACGAAGAGATCCTAGCGCGTATCCAAGAGTATTTCGACCAGCGCGAAATGGAGATGCCCGCCATTAACCGTCGGCAAGCCATGATCCCCAAAGGCGCCACCATCCACCGTAACCCGAACGGTACGGCCGACGCTTTCGAGGTCGACATCGACGGCACCCCGCTCATCGCCCTACCCGGCGTGCCTTTCGAATTCCGCTACCTTGTCGATGAGCTCATCTTGCCGCGTCTTGCAGGCGATACCCCACGATCCTTTAAAGAGTTCCATGTCTTCGGGCGTGGAGAAAGCGAACTTGCTCTCATCATCGAAGGCCTAGAGATCCCCAAAGACGTCAAGATCACATGGCGGCCAAACTTTCCTGTCCTCACCGTGGAATTGTCTGTCGATCCCGGCAGCGAAGCACTTTTAGAAAAAGCCTACGACGACATCATCGAGCAGATCGCTCCTTGGACCTATCTCTCCACCCATCAGTCCGCCTGCGCACCCCTGGCAGAACTTCTGCTCGAAAATCACTGGACCATGGCGACCGCCGAAAGCTGCACCGGTGGGCGCATCGCATCCAAACTCACCGATATCCCTGGCGCCGCCGACTGGTTTAAACGCGGTTACGTCACCTACTCTAACGATGCCAAGCAGACAGACCTCGGCGTGCCTGCCAAAGCGCTCGAAGAACACGGCGCCGTCAGCCGAGAAGTCGCAGAAGCCATGGCCCAAGGTGCGAGGGCGATTGCCAAAACAACCATCGCCATCGCAGTGACCGGTATTGCGGGTCCCACGGGCGGCACAAAAGAAAAACCGATCGGTCGCGTTTTTCTCTGTGCAGCTACCCAAAACCAAACCGTCACACTAGAAGTCCAAGCGCCTAAAACCACACGTAAAGGCTTCAAGAAATACGTCACCGAGTTCGCCATGCTCATCACCCTGCGCACCCTGCAGGATCGTGCCGAAGAACTCGAACCCTTCCGTGGCGTACGCGCACTGCATATCACTCAGGAACCCGCATGAGATTCTTTGTCAGCGTCGAACCCGCCATCCCTGTCGTCGACCGACTCTCCCTTCTTCAAGATGAGTGCGCAGAAACCATTCAGTCGCTCCAAGGTGCCGCACGTTGGACTCCCGCGCCGCATATACGCCTGAACCTCAAGGTGATGAAAAACCTTGAGCCCGGTGCCGCACAGCGCGTCCAAGAAATGCTCGTGGACTTTGCCAAGGCCCTCCCACCCTTCGCTTTCGAAAGCAAAGGTACCCATATCATTGACGAACCCGGCATGGCCAAACTCGTCACGACCCAAGTCCACGATCCGAGCGGCAGCCTGCAAGCCCTGCAACAGCATATCGACCAAGCCGCAGATCATATCGGCTTTCAGCCCGATACTACGCCTTGGGAACCCTTCATTCTGCTCGGACGACTCGCCACACCCAAAAAACAAGTCGACTTCGAACCCGTCTTCGCGCCCTTTCAAAATACCACCTGGGGACGGACCGAATGTAAAGAATTGATCCTCTTCCGATCCCAACTCGTCGGACGAAGTGCAAGAACGCGCGTCGTGCGTAGATTCCAATTAGGTTCCGGACAATGATGCAGACGCTGAACTGAAACGACCGCATTTTCTTACGCAAAAACCCAGAATTTCCCCGAAATTCTGCCGAAAATCAGGAAAAATGCAGTTTTTTCAATTTATTTTGCGGCCAAGACGAAACTTTTGGCCCCAGCTTACGATGATCATACTCGACAAAGAGTGAGACACTCTTTATGACAGGAACCGGAACACCTGTTCAGTATCACTTTTCTCTCTGCCGAAGGAACCCACCATGAGTCAACTGGACGAAGCACGCCGCAAGCAGCTGGACCAAACGGTCAAATCGCTTGAAAAACAATTCGGGAAAGGTGCCATCATGCGCCTAGGTGACGCCGATGCCACCACGCATGCCGTCAAAACCATCCCCTCCGGATCGCTCGCGATCGACATCGCACTCGGCATCGGCGGTTACCCGCGTGGACGGATCATGGAAATCTATGGCCCTGAGTCCTCCGGGAAAACCACACTCACGCTCCACGCCATCGCCGAAGCACAAAAGCAAGGTGGCATCGCCGCCTTCATCGACGCTGAGCACGCGCTCGATGTGAACTACGCACGTGCGCTCGGCGTAGATGTGGACGATCTCTTGGTCTCTCAGCCAGACACAGGAGAACAAGCCCTCGAAATCGCAGATACCCTGGTTCGCTCCGGCGCCGTCGATATCGTCGTCATCGACTCCGTTGCCGCACTCACACCGCGCGCGGAACTCGAAGGCGAAATGGGCGATACCCACGTCGGCCTCCAAGCACGCCTCATGAGCCAAGCTCTGCGTAAACTCACAGGGAATATCAACCGCTCGCACACCACCGTCATCTTCATCAACCAGATCCGCCTGAAAGTCGGTGTCATGTTCGGCTCGCCCGAAACCACCAGCGGCGGAAACGCACTGAAATTCTACTCCTCGGTGCGACTTGATATCCGACGCATCGGCGCGCTCAAAGACGGTACAGATATCGTCGGAAACCGCACCCGCGTGAAAGTCGTCAAAAACAAGCTCGCACCGCCCTTCAAACAAGCCGAATTCGATATCATGTACGGCGAAGGCATCTCCTTTGAAGCCGACCTCCTCGATATCGGTTCAGACCTGGGCATTATCGATAAATCGGGCTCGTGGTATAACTACGAAGGCGAGCGCTTGGGCCAAGGACGCGAAAACGCCAAACGCTTCCTCCAAGAAAACAAGCACATCGCCGACGCCGTCGAAGCCAAAATCCGTACGCACTTCGGCCTGACCGAAAGCGCGGACGAGGCGCCCGCAGAAGCGGAAGAAGCACCCAAAGCCAAAAAAGAAAGCAAAGCCGCCAAAGAGAAAGAAGAGAAATAATCTCGCGCACGATCCATAACCCCATGTACTTACGCACGTAAGATCGGCAGATCGTTCAGGTGATACGCGTGCACGACATCATGGGAAACAAGGATCTCTTTGAGCGATGACAGGCAAGCGCGGTGGCGCACACCGTGCTCAACCACCGCAGTTACGCTGTCTCTGGGTAGAGATAAGAAAACGCAGTGCTTTAGGGCACTGCGTTTTTATTCGATCTTAATGCGATACGACCATGGGTCAGAGCTTCGGCTTTCGCACTTGATAGCCAATATCGCGTCGGTACTGCATGCCGTCGAAGCGAATGTGCGCGACGGCGTCGTATGCGCGATCGAGTGCTTCTTGGACGGTGGCGCCGGTCGCGGTCACGCCGAGTACGCGTCCACCGGCTGTGACGATATGATCGCCGTCTTGACGCGTGCCTGCGTGGATGACGCGAACGCCTTGCACAGCGTTTGCGGCATCAAGGCCGGTGATCACGTCGCCTTTGCTCGAAGATTGCGGATAGCCCTTGGACGCGAGCACGACGATCGCCGATGCGCCAGGGGCTTCGAAATCGTCGAGTTGCAGATCGCCGCGGGCTACTTGCTGCAACGCGGGAACGATGTCTTGGCGCAATGCGCTCAAGAGCACTTGTGCTTCGGGGTCGCCAAGGCGTGTGTTGAACTCCAATACGCGCGGTCCTGCTTTGGTGAGCATGAGGCCCACGAACAAGAATCCGCGGAAGTCGATGCCGCGCCGCGCGATTTCTTTGAGGCTTGGCGCCACCACGGTGTCGCGAATTTCACGGTCGAGTTCTGGGGTGATAAAGGGTGCGGGCGTATAGGCACCCATACCGCCGGTATTGGGACCTTGGTCGCCTTCGAGCAGTTGTTTATGGTCTTGGGCGACGGGCAAGGCGATATATTTTTCGCCTTGGGCAAGGACGATATAGCTTGCTTCGATGCCTTCGAGGCGCTCCTCGAGGACGATCAGATCGCCTGCGTCTCCGAAGGGTTTTTCGCGCAGGAAGCGTAGGGCTTCTTCGCGCGCGTCCTCGACGGAATCACAGACGACCACGCCTTTTCCTGCGGCAAGGCCATCGGCTTTGACCACAAGGGCTGAGATGCTCGCGTCTTGGGCAAAGGCATCGCATGCCTCGTGCACGTCTTGCTCTGTGCGCACCTCGCGGTAGGCGGCGGTGGGCACGCCTGCGGCGACCATCACTTCTTTGGCGAAGGCTTTGGAGCCTTCTAGCAGTGCACCGTCTTTGTTGGGGCCTACGGTGTCGACACCCTGCGCGCGCAATACGTCGGCGAGGCCTGCGACCAAGGGAGCTTCGGGTCCGATGATGGCGAGACCGATTTGCTCGTCGCGCGCCAAGGCTGCGATGGCATCGTGGTCATCTGTAGCGAGTGCGATGTTTCGCACGCGCGGCTCGTGTGCGGTGCCAGGGTTTCCCGGTACGCAGAGTACTTCTTTGACGTGGTCGCTTTGCGCAAGTTTCCACGCAAGGATATGTTCGCGTCCACCGCTTCCAACAACAAGAACCTTCATGGATCAACCTAAGGGGCAGAGGGAGAAGATGGACCTTAGTGACGGAAGTGTCGGTGGCCGGTGAAGACCATGGCAATGCCATGCTCATTGGCGGCGTCGATGACTTCTTGGTCTCGGACCGAGCCGCCGGGCTGAATGACCGCTTTCACGCCGGCTTTGGCTGCGGCATCGAGCCCGTCACGGAAGGGGAAAAATGCATCCGAGGCGAGGGCTGCGCCTTGCAGATCTGCGGTGGCTTTTTTCACGGCCAATTCCACAGAGTCTACACGCGACATTTGTCCTGCACCTACGCCGAAGGTCCGCACGTGGTTACCGATGACGATGGCGTTGGATTTCACGTGTTTACACACTTGCCACAGGAAGCGCAGCGCGGTCATTTCCTCGTCGGTGGGCTTGCGCTCGGTGGGCACCGTCCATTCGACGTTCATATCGAGGATACGCGGATCTGCGGTTTGAACGAGCTCGCCAAAGAGGGTGCTTCGTCGGCGCAGGGTCACGGGCTCAAAGTCGGTGAGGTCGACAAGGCGCAGATTCTTTTTCTGTGCGAAAAGCTCTTGGGCCTCGTCGCTGAAACCGGGTGCTGCGATGACTTCAAAGAAGCGTTCGGTGATCTGTTCTGCGAGCGCTTTATCGACGCTACGGTTGAGCGCGATGATACCGCCGAATGCGGAAACGGGGTCCCCAGCGAGTGCTTCGGTGTAGGCTGTGAGCAGGGAGTCTGCATCGCGTCCAACGCCACAGGGGTTGGTGTGTTTTACGATCACGCAGGCGGGCTCTTCGAACTCGCGCACAGCGTCGACGGCGCCATCGAGGTCGACGACGTTATTGTACGAGAGCGCTTTTCCTTGCAGGACGGTCGCACCGGCCAGATCTTTGGCGTAGAGCGTTTTATAGAGCGCAGCATCTTGGTGCGGGTTTTCGCCGTAGCGCAGCGTTTGGACGACGGCGCTACTTTCGTGGCGTTCTTGGGGCAGCAGCGCGTTTTCGCCGGTTTGGGTCGCGAGCCATGTTGCGATCATGGCGTCGTAGGCGGCGGTGTGTCTGAAGGCTTTGAGCGCCAGTGCGCGTCGTTGCTCCTCGCTCGTATCGCCTCCGCTTTCGAGGGCGTCGGCGACAGCGTCGTAATCGCTGGGGTCGCAAATGACGGTGACGGCCGCGTGGTTTTTTGCGGCTGCGCGGATCATGCAAGGACCGCCGATATCGATATTCTCGACGGCGTCGGCAAAGCTCGCGTCTTTACGCGCGACAGTTTCGCGAAAGGGGTAGAGGTTGACCACGACCATATCGATGGGCGGCAGGTCTTGTGCTTTGGCTTCGTCGGCGTGTTCGCTCAGATCGCGGCGTTGCAGGATACCGCCATGGATTTTGGGGTGGAGAGTTTTCACGCGCCCGCCGAAGACTTCGGGAGAACCGGTGTAATCGCTAACTTGCGTGGCGGGAACGCCGGCATCTTGGAGTGCACGGAGGGTTCCACCGGTCGAAAGCAGGGTCCAACCTTGGTTCACCAAGCGTTGAGCAAAGGCTGCGAGGCCGGACTTATCGGACACGGATAGGAGCGCGGTACGTGAAGACATGGGGTCCACCGGTTTCGGGTAAAAACAAGGGCACGGAACTGGCGTGTTTCCAGCCCGTTTTGCCAAGAAGGTCAACCCACCAAGCGTCAAAAGTGGCGCAAAGTGCGTTTACTTATCTTCGTAGTCGTCTTGGAGGACTTGATCTTGCTTAATTTTGCCCATGCCGTCCGATTCCACTTGGCGGATACGTTCACGCGTGAGGTTGAGGTACACACCGATTTCTTCGAGCGTGATACCGCCGCGGTCGGCGATGTCTAGGGCACAGGTTTCTTCCATTTCCCAGACTTCCAGATCAGGGAAATTGAGTTTCACGGAGCCTGTTTCTGGGTTGATATCCATGTAGAGGTGGAACTTACAGGATACCCAGGGGCAGGGGCGTGGGCCGTCGACACATTGGGAGCGGTGGGTGGGGCGCAGGTGTCCTAGCGCGTCGAGAATTTCGTTGGTTTCCCGAATTTCATCGGACGACAGGCGGCGCGTCGCGAGTGTTCGCGAACGCCGCATTCCGCTTCTTCCTTTGCGTCGAGCGACGCCTGACGGCGTCATCGCTTTATTCTTATCGACCATCCGTGCCCCGCGCATGCCTACGCAACAACCGCGTCATGATTGAGCTATCGACTTGGGGTTGATCTTGTCAACCTACCACGTCATTTCGGGCATGGGTTTGCGTTCTTGTACGATTATTCGCGTACCAGTCCGTCGGGTCCATAGCCCGGCTTGTGCTCAAAGTTATGCACGGTTTCGATCTTACGAACTGTACCAGATTTTGCACGCATCGCGATAGAGTGTGTTTCTGCGCCGTTGCTAAAGTAGCGCACCCCGCGGAGCATATCGCCGGAGGTTACACCGGTCGCGGCAAAGACGATGTCTCCGCTCGCAAGGTCATCGATGGAAAACACGCGGTGGACGTCTTCGTCTGGCATCATACGTTTGCAGCGTTCGATTTCCTTCTCGTTACGGAAGGTCAGGATGCCCTGCATGTCGCCGCCGATGCACTGAAGCGCTGCTGCAGCGAGGACGCCTTCGGGCGCACCGCCAATGCCGAGCAGGAGATCGATGCCGGTATTTTCTGAAACGGTGGCGATGGCGGCGTGCACGTCGCCGTCTTGGATAAGTTTAATACGGGCGCCTGCCGCGCGAACTTCGCGGATCAGATCTTCGTGACGGGCGCGGTCGAGGATGATCACGGTGAGGTCATCGACGTTGCGACCGGTAGCCTCTGCCAAACGGTTGAGGTTTTCTGTGGCCGACAGACGGATGTCTACGACGCCGCGTCCGCGTGGGCCGACGGCGATCTTTTTCATGTAGGTATCTGGCGCACGCAGGAAGCAACCTTCGGAGCCCATGGCGGCAACGGCCAAGGCACCTGGTCGGCCGTAAGCGCAAAGGCTGGTGCCTTCCAACGGATCGAGTGCGATGTCCACTTTGGTGGAGTTCGACTCGCGCATGCCCACTTGCTCGCCGATGTAGAGCATCGGCGCTTCGTCGCGCTCGCCCTCACCGATCACGATGGTGCCGTCGATATCGAGGCTAGAGAACGCAACGCGCATTGCTTCGACAGCGGCTTGGTCGCTTCCGTGGCTATCACCGCGGCCCATCGTGCGCGCCGCTGCCAAGGCAGCTGCTTCAGTTACGCGAACAAGTTCTAAGGCTAAGTTACGATCCATAACGCGGTCGGGGGCAAAAGCGAGAAGATGATAAAGGCAGGTTGCGCGCGCGGCATCGGCGCGAAAGGGGCGCAACAACGCATCTGTGCTCGGGCGCAGATCTCTTGGACCCGTCGGGTCGCCGTCGGCATACTCAGCCTAAGAGAACACGTCAAACGTCAAAGTATTCCGCTGCGCACACCCAAGATGCTCAAGAGCGCGCAGATAGCGTGAATTACGAAAATCGCGCGTGTTCCTATGAAAAAACGTCCGCCAAACGCATCGTCATTTTTTTGCGTTTCGCCACGAACGCGCTAAAACTCCAACCATGATGTGGCTCGATATTATAGCTCTGATCGTAATTTGTGGTTTTGCGCTCGCCGGCGCGAGTTCTGGCGGCACAAGACAGCTTTTTCGTTTGGGCTCTGCGGTGGCTGCGGTGGTGTGCTCGCCGTGGGCTGCGCGCAGTGTTGCAGGCCCTCTTGCTGCCACATTTCCTGAGCTTCCGATGATCGCCATCACAGGCATCAGCGTGATTTTGAGCGCCATTGCGATTTACCTTCTCTTGGCGATTCTTTCGCGCTTGATCACAGACGTGATCATCGAGTCGAGCACCATTCTCACCGTGGCGGATCAAGTATTCGGGTTTGCGCTCGGCTTGGTCACGGCGGCGATTCTTTTATGGATGGTGGGTCACGCGTTGCTGGCGATCGCGCCGTCGTTGCCGAACATCGAGATGGATGACAGTCGGTATTTGGCGTTGGTCCAGAGTTTACCGCTGCGCGATCTGTTACAGCTTGCGCAGGTCGAAACGCATCTGCTCTGACGTTCTGCTCGACAAAGCCACGCCAAGATCGCATGCTTTCGGGGTGTTTCGTGGCGACTTCGCTTCCCATTGCAAGAGTGTAGCACGATGCGTATCGCCCCTCTCGCCTCGCTCGTCCTCATCAGCTCGTTCGCTGTAAGCGCCTGCCAAGAACCCCATACTGACGTACAGCTCACGGGTTCCCTCGTTTATGGTTCTTGCGGCGAGATCTTGCCGTGGTCCGCGAACTTTGCAAGCTGGGCAGAGACGAGCGCGACGGATGCTGTGATGCGTTTTCAGACCTACAGCAACAACGCCCACGTCACAAACAACACACTGCTCTTTGTGATCGATGATGCGCTTGCGCTCATGGCAGACCCAACGACGCCCATCGAAGTCGGCGATCGCGAATACGACGGCGCGCGCGCGAGCGCCAACCTCGCCTTTTGGTCCACCTGCCCAGACGATTATTCACTGTCGGTCTACCTGCATGGAACCCTGCAGTTCCAAGAGATCTCCGGCAAAGAAAAAGGACCGATCCGCGGAAGCTTCCAAGGCGAGGCGCGCGATCAACGCACCGGCGAAGTATTAGGCAGCGACGTGCAGCTCACCTTCGATTTCGAGCGCTCTGAACGCACACCGTGGCAGCCGTATATTCCGATTCATTGAGCCAGCGCATGGATCCTGCGCGCAACCGTCTCAGGCCACCACCCGAGCGCAAGCAAGATCTTCACGTTGGCGATGCATCGTCGTTCAGCGCGGCGATGCGGCGTCCATCGGCGGTCCACAACCCAGATACGCCCCGTCGATGACTGCCCACCAAATGGGTATCGATCATTCCAATGGCCTCCATTAAAGCGTACATGGTGGTCGGCCCTACGAATTTAAATCCGCGCTTTTTTAAGGCTTTAGACAACGCTACGGACGCTTCGCTCTGTGTGGGAATCTCATCGAGCGTGCGCGGGACGGGCGTGCGATCGGGTTGAAACGACCAAACCAAGGTATGCAATCCGCCATCGGAGCGCAGCGCGAGGGTTCGGCGCGCATTATGCACGGTGGCCTCGATCTTCTTTCGATTGCGGATGATACGCGTATCTTGCATGCGTTGCGCGATATCGTCTTCGGTCATTTCAGCAACGCGCTCAGGCACAAAATCGAAGAACACCTCACGAAACGCTTCACGTTTTTCGAGCACGGTGCGCCATGAGAGCCCCGCTTGAAAAGCTTCAAGGCAGATGCGTTCAAACACCCCTTGTTCATCGCGCACGGGCACGCCCCATTCTGTGTCGTAATACTCTTGCATGAGCGGACTTGTCATCGCCCAAGAAGGGCGTGCTTTGCCATCGGGGGCGCGGAGGATATCGGGAGGAGATGCGCCTTCGGGGGCGGGGGCGTCACACATGGCACGGCCTAAAAAACACGAGCGGTAAGAAGGTGTGCTTGCATTCGACACGAGACCTTCTCGCATCTTGGCGGCTTCCTATGTAAGGTTGGGGCGACGTCTGCGCAACGATTGCGCACACACCGCATATCCTACGCCAACACGCGATGCGTGGTTGCAACTCTACGCATTCGCTCGTAGGCTGGAATTTCTTTCGATGCCGAAATGTGACTTATAGGTTGAGCGGAGATACATCATGGCGATAACTCCTCGCGTGGTCATTGTAGGTGGCCACGGTAAAGTCGCGCTTCTTGCCACGCCAAAACTGCGCCAAGAAGGTTATGACGTGGACGCGATCATTCGGGATCCTGCCCAGTCCGACCGCATTCTTGAGGCCGGCGCCACCCCGATCGTCCTCAGTCTCGAAGAAGCGACCGTGGACGCTCTTGCCGATGCGTTCAACGGTGCCACGGCCATCGTTTTTTCTGCGGGCGCGGGCGGCAAAGGCCCGAAGGAACGCACGCATAACGTCGATTACAAAGGCGCGCTGTTGTGCATGGAAGCGGCCGAAGAAGCCGACGTTTCGCGCTTTGTGATGGTCTCGTACGCCAATGCGCTCGCCCATGCGGATAAACTTGACCCCAGCGATTCGTTCTACGCCTATGCCAAGGCGAAAAAAGACGCGGACGCACATCTGCGTAAAACCGAACTCGCGTATACCATCTTAGGTCCCGGCGCCCTCACCCTCGATGATGCGAGCCGCCGCCTGACGCGCGCTGACGCCTTTGGCCGCGTCGACGGCGAACTCCCCGAAGGCGACGCACGCGAAACCTCGCGCGAAAACGTCGCAGAAGCCATCGTTCACGTCATCAAAAACAACGTCGCCATCCGAGAAACCGTCAATTTCTACGACGGACACACCCCGCTCGAAGATATTTTCTAATCTCGTGGACCGCCCACAGAACGAATGCCCCTGTCGCCATAAAAATTAATGCATTTCTTGGCGTCTGTGCATACATCCGAATCCGCCGTGCCATCTGGCCGAAGATTCGTGCATCCACTCTTGCGTTGACCGCAAAATGGACTTAAATACTCCATGAATCCGTGGCACCCGTTTTTCGCCTTTCGTTATCAGGTTGCTACGCGTCCGTTTAGGAGAACATCTCATGCGTCGTAAAATTAAAAAGCTCATTGAAACCACTGTGAACCCCGCGGTTGCGAGCCACGGCGGCAAAATCCACTTGGTCGATTTTCTGAACGACACGGTCTACGTTCGCATGAGCGGCGGTTGCCAAGGCTGTGCTGCATCGCAGGCGACCTTGCGTAATGGTATTCGACGGCTCATTGTGGAAGAATACCCCCAAGTACAAGACGTGATTGACGTTACCGATCACTCCATGGGCGAAAACCCCTACTATTCCTAATCGTTCCTACGCCGCAGCGTGGGACTACCGCGCAGCGCGCAGAGGTCACGTGGGCGCATATCAAGAGCTAAAGCAACACTTTGGCACCATCGGCACGCTCGCAGAAATCGATGCCATCTTAAGCTGGGATACCGAAGCGATCATGCCGCACGGAGCCCAACACGCGCGCGTTGAACACGCCGCCATGCTCCAAGCGCAGCTCCACCAGCTCACAAGCGATCCGAGAATCCCAGAGTGGCTCGAGAACGCGCAAGACCAAGAGCTCCTCCCCAACGATCGCGTCAACCTTCAATGGATGCGCAGACGTTGGGTGCGTGCCACAGCACTCAAAACCGACCAGATCAAAGCCATGAGCAAAGCGCGATCGAAGTGCTCCATGGTCTGGCGTGCCGCGCGTAAAAACAACGATTTTCAACGCGTGGTCCCCTATCTCGAAGATCTGCTCTCGCACGTGCGTAACCAAGCGCACATCTTAGCCGATGTCCTTGAGCGCTCCCCCTACGACGCGCTGATCGATCGCTTCGACCCAGACGCCAGCGAACAACAAATCACTGGGCTCTTCGACCAACTCGCAGCCTTCCTGCCCTCGATGACCGAGGCCATCCTAGCCCGCCAAGCCGAAGAGCCACCCCCGCTCGCACTCGACCACCCCATCGATCAACACCAGCAAAAGAAGATCGCACAAGAGCTCATGCGCATCCTCGGCTTTGATTTTGAGCGCGGCCGACTCGACGAAAGCGCACACCCCTTCTGCGGCGGCATCCCCGATGACGTGCGCATCACCACGAATTACGATCCAAACAACCCTTTCTTTGGACTCCTCGGCGTTGTTCACGAAACAGGCCACGCACTGTACGAACAAGGCCTGCCCGCAAAATGGCACCGCCAACCCGTAGGCGTCGCCCGCTCCATGACCATCCACGAATCGCAAAGCCTGCTCTACGAAATGCAACTCGCGGCAAGCCCAGCATTTCTAAGCATCCTTGCGCCGCTGCTCCAACTCGCCGCCGGAAGCGACCACGACGCGTGGAGCGCGCACAACCTAGAGCGCCTCGCCACCCGCGTCGCCCGTGGACCCATCCGTATCCAAGCCGACGAAGTCACCTACCCCGCCCATATCGTCCTGCGCTTCCAGCTAGAAAAAGCACTCCTTCACCAGGAACTGCGCGTCAAAGACCTCCCAGAAGCATGGAACGAAGGCATGCGACGCCTGGTCGGCATCACCCCCGCCAACGATACCGAAGGCGTGCTCCAAGACATCCACTGGTACGAAGGACATTTCGGCTATTTCCCCACCTACACACTCGGCGCATTGGCCGCAGCCCAGCTCTTCGAAAGCGCAAACGACGATCACGACGTCAAAACCGGTATCGCACAAGGCAATTTCCTGCCGCTGCGCAACTGGCTGCATACCCACATCCACCAACACGCCGCCCTCATCGATAGCAACACCCTAATCGAACGTGCCACCGGTGCACCACTCGGCGTCGACGCCTTCCGAAGACACCTAGAACGACGGTACCTTTAGGAAGAAGGAAGAGGGAAGAGGAAAGAGGGAAGAGGGAAGAGGGAAGAGGGAAGAGGGAAGAAGGAAGAAGGGAAAAGCGGTTCGAAACACCGGCGTAGGTGCTCGTCCTCGCGAGCGTCCGAGGCGGCAACTTTCTAAATTCGCCTGCGCCAATGCAAATATGGTCTCGTTTTCAGCGTCGCACGCCGTAGTGCGGGCGTTTTTACTTCTTACTTCTTACTTCTTACTTCTTACTTCTTACTTTTCACTTTTTACTTTTTACTTTTTACTTTGCCGTTACTTTCCTTTCCATTCTGGGGCTCTTTTCTGGATGAAGGCCATGACGCCTTCGGCGGCGTCTTCGGTCATGGTATTGAGGCTAAGTTGGCCGCAGAGGTAGTCGAGGGCGGGGTCGAGCGGCATGTCTTCCATGGCGTAGTATGCGTCTCTGCCGAGTTGGAGTATGGCGGGGGAAAATGAGGCGAGGCGGGTGGCGAGGGCGTGGGTTTGGGCGTCGAGATCTGCACGGGGGACCACGCGGTTGATGAGGCCCATACGGTGAGCTTCTTGGGCCGGAAACTTTTCTGCGGTGAGCAGCAATTCGAGGGCGTGTTTTCGGCCGACGTTGCGCGCGATGAGCGACATGATCATCATGGGAAAGAGACCGACGTTGAGTTCTGGTGTTTGCACGTAGATATCGTCGGCGGCGATGGCGAGATCCGCGGCGGCAAGGAGGCCGACGCCACCTGCCAGCACGTGGCCTTGAAGCTTGGCGATGATGGGTACGCCGGTGTTTTTAAATGCGCGCAGGAGTGCGACGAAGTCGTGGCGTGCTTGGTGCCCTGCGAGCACACCGCCGCCCATTTGGGCGGGGTTAAGATCTGCGCCTGCGCAGAAGACTTTATCGCCTGCGCCGGTGAGGATGATCGCGCGTGTGTCACCGTCGTTGCGCACGGCTTGGAGCGCGGTTTTTAGATCTGAGACCAACGGACTACTCAACGCGTTGCGGCGTTCGGGTCGGTTCAGCGTCAGCGTGCGTATGCCGTTTTCGAGGGTGTTTTGAAGGACGTCGCTCATGGAGTTCTCGTGCACTTTACGTAGTGTATTGGGGCGGGTTCTGGCACGAAGTTAGTATTCGCTCACTTCGAGTGCAAGGTTCTCCTGTTTTTAGGACGTGCCCAAATCTTTGTGCGAAGATATACGTATCAACGCGTTCAATCGGTGTTTTGCCTCATGGTTTTAGGTGTTTTATGCGCGAAGAGATTCTCAGCGTGGATATTGTGCTTCCGGTCGCGGATCCTCTGCTGGCAGACGAGATCACGTGGGCGATTTTAGAGACGGGTGTGCAGGGCTTTGAGCAGCACGATGACGAGACCTTCAGTCTTCTTGTGGATGAAGCGCGCCCCTTGCCCAAAGGAGCGATTCGGTGGCGCATCAACATCGACGATGAGGATGACGAGGCAGTCCTACGGGCACGTTTTGAAGACGCGCTCGAAGACTTTCCGGATGTGCACATTGAGGTTTGGCGCCGCGATGTGACGGGATATCGCACGGCTTGGATGGAGCACTTTCGTCCAACGCAGGTATCGGAGCGCATTTTGATTCATCCGCCTTGGGATCAGGGTGATACCAGTGTCCCTGTGCGTATCGAAATCGATCCTGGGATGGCCTTTGGCACCGGCACGCATGAAACCACGCGCTTATGTTTGAAGGCGATCGATGCGCTGGGCGATTTGCGTCAGAAAACCGCGCTCGACGTGGGCATGGGATCGGGCATTTTATCGATTGCGGCGGCCAAACTTGGCGCAGCACAAGTGTACGGTATGGACATCGATGCGGATTCGACGCGCGAGGCGATACGCAATGCGAACACCAACGGCGTAGGCGATCGTTGTAGCTTTCGAACCGGTGAGCTCGACGATCGAGAACCTGCGGTCGATCTTGTTATCGCCAATATTTTACCCCACGTTCTGATCGCAATAAGCGATGCATTGATTGGGCATATGCTTCCCCAAGCATCGCTTATTTTGAGCGGCATTCTGGTGAGCGAGGCGCCCAAGGTCGAGGAACATTTCCAGGCGGCGGGTCTTCGTCAGGTGAACAAGCTCGTCATGAACGACTGGTGCGCCATCGTTTTTACGCACGCTTAGATCGAGAGTTTCTTTGTTATGTCCGACCAAATTTTTCGTTCTGCCAAACGCCGTATTTTCGTATCGCCACCCCTTGATGATGGGGTGAGGCGCTGGACGCTTGACGAAGCGAACGCGCATTATCTTACGCGCGTACTGCGTTTAAAGGCTGGGACCGAAGTCGATTTGGCCGATGGCAGCGGACGTCTCTACCGAGGACAACTCACACAAGATGGCAGCGAATGGGCGCTCGATGCCTTGCGTGTTATCCATCAAGAGCCGGCAGAACCCGAGCGCATTTTGGCTGCCGCACTCATCAAGCCCGACCGTTGGGAGTGGATGCTAGAGAAGGCCGCAGAGATCGGCGCCACCAAGATCCTTCCGATCACAGCCGATCGTTCAGTGGTCACCATTCCCGCGAATAAACTCGCGCATCGGTTAGAGCGATGGGAACGCATTTTAGAGGGGGCTGCGCGACAATGCGAACGCCTAAGCCAAGTCACCATCGCGGCGCCCACCTCCCTCGCCTCCGCCCTCGAAGAAACCCAACACACAACCCAACTCATGCTCGACGAGGACGTGCCCAAACGCGCGTGGCCGGCGATATCCAACGAGCAAGCCATCACCCTCTTTATTGGTCCAGAAGGCGGTTGGAGCGATGACGAACGCCAGCTCCTCCACACCACCGCCCTTCCCTGCGGACTCGGCAGAAACCTCTTACGCGCCGAAACCGCCGCCGTCGCCGCACTCACGATCGTACGCGCATACGATGCTGGAATCGTGATGAAGTGAAAAGCCCAAGCGCGCGTTTCGCGCGCGCCAATTAAGAATTTAGAATTGAGAATTGAGAAAGTCTTGGTTCGGAGCGTTTCCGCAAACGACAACTTTCGCAGTGCCTCGATACGCTTTTCACTTTTGACTTTTCATTTTTTACTTTTCAGTTAGGCGGCGCAACACGCCGCCCTGGGGTCGGAAGCGATTCTGCGTAGGCATTTTGCGTGTGTTCTAGCAGCCAAGCTTCGCGATCGGCGACGAGTCCGGCGTCGCGTCGGTGGAAGTCACCCAAAAAGTTCGTATGTCCTGCATCGTCGACGCGCACGGTGAAGTATTCGATGTGGACGGGAATGGGTGTCTTGAGGCTGATCCATTGATCGAGCCCGTCGTTAAGCTTTTTCTGCACGAAGTCTTCGCCACCACGGTGCGATAAGTTGCGATCGCGCGAAATCAGTAACGCGGCAAAGTCGAGCGCGTTATCGACGCGGATACAGCCGTGCGAATAATTCCGAAAGACGTGATTAAAGAGGTGACGTTCGTTGGTGTCGTGCAAGTAGACGTCATGTTCGTTGGGAAAAAGGAACTTGACCAAACCCAGCGCGTTTTGACGACCTGGGAGTTGACGTAGAAGTTCACCGCCCTCTTGGGTCGGGATGAACTCAAAACCGTTTTCCTCGAGCCAGTTGGGGTTTTCTTCAATCTTTTTCCGATAACCGGGCACAAGTGAAAACGGTACGTTCCAGTACGGGTTAAAGACAACGTATTGCATCACGTCGCTAAAAAGCGGTGTTCTGCCATCGACCTGGATGTTCCCCTGCTCATCACGCCAGTAGCGGGTGGTACCTACGACCGCGCGCATACGGTGAACGCGTTCACCTCGGTCCCAGAGTTCTACGTGGAAATCGGGGACATGCACGACGATATATTGGTCGTCGACATCCTCGCCGATGCGGTTATGACGCCAGCGCTCTTGGACAACATGGATTTGTGCAAGCCGTTCAAAAGCTGGCACATTCAGTGAGGTGCGCGTTTCTTCGGAAATCGTGGCGGTGGCGCGCAGCTGATGGGTTTCTTGATATTTGAGGACGGCAGCACGCAGTTCACTATCAAAGGTCTCTTCGCTGGTATCACCCCGGAAGTAGCCTTCGGCAGCCAGGCGCTGTTTGAGCAGGGCGACGTCGGCGTTTTGATCGCCGAGACGCAATTCTTGTTCGGTCTCGATGGTGGGCCATCCGCCTGTGAGTGCGATGGCGCGGTATTTTTTCGCGGCGCGGACTAGGCGGCGATAATCTTCAAATGGTGGAAGAACTTCTTTGAGCGCACGTGAGAAGTTTTCGTCTTTGATCGTGCGTTCGAAATATTCTGCGGCCAAGGTCAGTGCGACTTCTTTGTCCGTGATATCGCGCAGCTTGCTCGGATCCGGCATCGGCTCGCTGAAGGGTGATCCTGGCTGACGTGTGCTGTAAACTTCATCATCGACGATGATACGCCATCCGCGCGCGTTCGCCATTTCGGTGGTGATATAACGCAAATTGCTGAAGCGCTGCGTCACCCCCCAACGCAAGAAGCTGTCCGCGAGCAAAAGCTCTAGGTTCGCTGCGGTATCTGCGATCGGCGCGGTGCTTTGAATGCGGGCTTGGATCAACGCACTGAGCTCTGGGACCGGCGCGTTGTCTACCGGATGAACGATGGCATCGATCAGGTCGTTCTTGGTCGGGAATTCGTCGTTTGTTGCGTAGAACTCTTGGACCCACACGGTGAGCGCATCGCGATCTTGGGGCAACAATTCGAAAGCGCCGTGGATGCGAGCGGGCTCGTTATATACTCTTAACGCAGCCAGCTCCTCTTGGATGCGTGGCCCATGAAAATCCGCCGGATCGAGACCATGGTCATCTGCTGACAACATGGTTTCGGAGACGGCTACGCCCGCAGCGGTGAGCGTGCCGTTCTCCACAAAGATCGGTGCGTAGAGGCGCGCGGCATAGATGCGTTGGAGGGCGTCGTAGTTGTGCGGATGGATGGAGAGCAGGCCCGGATCGCGGCTGAGTCGCACCTCGAGTTGCGAGTTTTCGCGTAAGGCGGAGATTTTGCGCTCTACCCACGGCGCAAGTTCCGCTGCGGCCTCGTCCACCAGTTGGGAGATCCGTTGTGCTTCGGCTGCATCCAATGCGGCGTGCGCATCTTCTTTACGCGGCTCACATCCTGTCGCTTGAAACAGCGAGCTCACGCCTACCAGCGCAGAAACGATGATGAAGCGACGACCGCGGAACGGTGAAGAAAAGATCATCATAAAGGGCGCCCATCGAGCAGTGGACAACGACGCGGCTTGCATCGTTGCCGTGAACGAGATGTTCACCCTCTTAGTCTAGAGGAGCGGCACGTCTATCGCAAAAATTCGACAGTATCTATCCACTTAACGTGCGTTGGCGCTGCGGATGACGATCTGATCGTCTTGTTGGCTCAATACCACGCGAAGATGTTTATTTTCAGGCACTTCGATTTCGAGGTCGGTTTTACCGCGCTGGTTGTGCGGTCCGTAAGCTACGCGCAAGAGGTAGGGGCCCGATTCTACGGTGCGCTCGCTCGCTGCGCCATTGCGTCCGATTTGAATGCCAGACTCTCGTCCTTCGCGCTGAGGAACGAGATAGAGGGTAGCGTCGTCGGGTCCGCCCTCCACGCTGATTTTGCCATCGGGATACACCGGCTGCTTCAGCATGATGGAAATATCGATGGTGCCGACAATCGCATCAAAGCTCTGTTCAAAGGGCTCGTGTCCAGGAGCTTCTGCACGGATGGTAAAGTGGCGGTTCAGCGCGACGGGTGTGATGATGCTGCCGGTGATGTCTTCGTCATCCATAAACACGCGGGCGTCGCGCGGGAAGGTGCGGATCGCCACGGCGGCGTAGGCATTTTCGCGCTTTTTCTGCATTTCGACCAACGCCTCACGTCGGTCCGTTTCCTTATAAAATGGGATGGCTTGCACGAACATCACGCCGTCCATGTGGTCAACATGGCGCACACTGAGGTGTTGCAATTGGTTGGCAGGAACCTCGATGTCGGCGGGCGTAGGTGCTGCGATGGCTTTGCCGTTGAGTCGCACGTCTGCGCCTTCGAAGACGCCGGCGGGACTGCGTGAGACCACACGTAGCTGGCCACGGACTGGGCCTTCTTTGGGCTCTTCCTTAAAGCGCTCTTTATCAAATTTCTCTGTGTATTCTTTGAGCTTCAGCGAAACATCGTCGGTGTCCGCGGCGGCGTTGTGCACCAAGGTCTCGTAGCCGTCTTTGATCAGCACGATGGTGTTTTTCACCTCTGCGACGGCATCGATGGTCGCCGGCGTTTCAAGGCCTGTGGCGATGCCGTTCAGGATGATCGCTGCGCCTTGGGGCGTGGAATCGACGTTGACCGGATAGCGCTCGAGGGGCGGCAAGGGGTCGATGCTCACTTCATGGAGCTCCTCCGCTTCCGAAGGCTCCCCCATTGCGCTCAACGACGAAGTATCGCTGAGGAACTTTCCGACCAAGAAGATGCCCGCCAATAACACCAAGCACACCACGATGCCTGCGATGGCGAAATTGCGCCGCCGTAGCGCTTTTCTGCGCTCGTTATACTCGTCGATCTCGTCTCGCATCTGCGATCCCCTCTGCTAAAGTCGAACGATCCCCACAATCGACAGGGTGTAAAATACATAGCACCCTCATCGCACAAATCGCAACCGAGTGAGCATTCGCCCACCTTATCGGAGATACTTTTTCACATTTTTGTTGTGTTCTTCAAGGCTCGTCGCAAAGGCATGTCTGCCGCTGCCGTCCATCATCGAAGCAAAATAGAGCACTTTGTCGTCGTCGGCTGGGGCGATGGCCGCGGCCAAGCTCGCGCGCCCTGGGTTCGCAATCGGCGTGGGTGGCAGGCCGTTGTTCGTGTAGGTCGACCACGCGTTTGCCTCGTGACGGCACCATCTTGGCGATGGTTTTTCTCGATAGCGATCACCGCCGTACACGCACGTAGGATCGCATTGCACGCGCATGCCACGTTGCAGGCGATTGTAGATGACGCGCGCAATCAGCGGCCGTTCCGCATCGAGGACGGCTTCTTTCTCCACGATGCTCGCGACGATGATCACTTCGTACATTCCTAAGCCCCAACGTTCGCGAATGGTTGCGAGCCCTTGGGGGTTTTCTTCGTTGATGCGCTTCCAGACCTTCACAAATTTCTGGGTCATCTTTTCGATGAGTTCAGGCGCGGGCGTTCCTTCTTCGAATTCCCAGGTGTCCGGAAACAGAAAGCCCTCATGTGTCGTTGCGGTCAGTTCGTAGAGTGGAATGTGCAGCGGCATGGACGCATGTTCGATGAAGGACGATCGACTCGAGATGCCTGCGGCTTGCAAACGATCTGCAATGGACCAGAGATTCAGTCCCTCCGGCAGCACCAATCGGATGCCGGAGCCAGCGGTCGGTTGGCAGAGCGTTTCGAACATAGAACCGACGGTGGCGTCTTTGGGGATGGTATGCACGCCGGCTTGTAGGCAGTCGGGCTTTTCTAAAAACACCCACAGTGCAAACCAACGCGAGGCGTCGATGGCGCCGTCACGCACGAGGTTACGCCAAGTGCCCCAGACGGTACCGCCGCGCGGAACGCTGACCGTCCAAGGCGCGTCTTCGATCAGCACGGGTTTGGTGGTGAAGTGGCGGTAAGAAAAGAATCCGGCGCCCAAGACGATCGCAAAGATCAGGATAAGGATGGCGAAAACTTCGCCGAGTTTCATCCAGCGGCGAGCGCGTGATGGGGAGGGAGCGCGTTGCTTTTCCTTGCGCGATGCCTTCGATTTTTTCGAGCGATTGGACGGGGTAGAACGCGATTTGGTGGCCATGCGCACAAAGCCTTGGGCACAAGAACGAAGCGTGCGCTCGCGATGCAGGTTCTCTCAAGAGATTCATCGCGAACAACAGAAACTAGACGCTAGCAGTTGATGGAGCAGAGGACCAAAAATCGCCGTGGGTTCGGCGCAACGCGCATGCGACGTCGCGGAGGAACCGAAGGTATTAACGCGCGCCGTAGGGCGGCGCTGCGCGTTGGGCATCAAGCCAGGATTGCAGGATGAGTGCTGCGGCGACTTGGTCGATGACTTTTTTGCGCTGCGCGCGGCCCATATCTGCTTCAAGAAGGGCGCGTGTTGCTTGTTGGCTGGTGAGGCGTTCGTCGAGCCAGTGCACGGGCAGTGCAAGACGCGCTTCTAGGCGTTCGACAAAGCGGCGCGTGCGCTTGGCTGCACGCCCTTCGGTGCCATCCAGATCGAGGGGAAGTCCTATCACCAGCGCTTGGACTTGGTGTGCTGCGGCGAGCGCAGAAATCTCTTCGATCGCGGCTTGTTGATCACGCGCTTGCACGGTTTGGAAGGGCGTCGCGACGATGCGCTCCAGATCTGAGAGCGCAAGGCCGATACGCACCGTACCGACGTCCACGCCAAGTACGCGACCTGTAGAGGATATGGTCATATTATGCGGTGGCTGCGCCTTCGACCTGCTGGAGCAGAAGCGCTTGGTGGCTGGTGGTGAGCGCGTCGATGACGCCTTCGAGTTCGCCGTGCATCACGTCATCGAGGTTATAGAGCGTGAGGTTGATGCGGTGATCGGTGAGGCGGTTTTGCGGGAAGTTATAGGTTCGGATACGTTCGGAGCGATCGCCCGATCCGACTTGCTCGCGACGAGCGTCGGCGCGTTCGGCTTCGAGTCGTGATTGTTCCAGATCGTAGAGACGGGCCCGCAGGACTTTCATCGCTTTGTCGCGGTTTTTATGTTGCGAGCGTTCGTCTTGGCTCGAGATCACAAGTCCTGTGGGGATGTGTGTGATTCGGATCGCGGAGTCTGTGGTGTTGACGTGCTGTCCACCTGCGCCGGATGCGCGGAAGGTGTCGATGCGCAGGTCGTTGGGGTCGATGTTCACTTCCACGTCATCGGCTTCGGCCAAGATGGCGACGGTGGCGGCGGAGGTGTGCACGCGACCTTGGGTTTCGGTGGCGGGGACGCGCTGTACGCGGTGGGTGCCGGACTCCCATTTGAGTTGGGAGTAGACACGGTCACCTCGGACCATGGCCACGATCTCTTTGAATCCACCGACGGTGCCTTCGGATGCGGAAAGAATTTCTACTTTCCAGTTCCGGTTGCTGGCGTAGCGGGTGTACATTTCGAAGAGATCGCCGGCAAAGAGCGCGGACTCATCGCCGCCTGTACCCGCCCGGATTTCGAGGATGATGTTTTTGTCATCGCGCGGATCGGTGGGCAGCATCAGGATTTTGAGGCGTTCTTCTAGGCTTTCGATCTGGGGCTTGGCGCTTTCGATCTCTTCGCGCGCGAGGTCGCGCATTTCGGGATCATTGAGGAGCGTCTCTGCTTCTTGGATCTGCGTAAGAAGATCTTCGCGTTCACGCCATGTTTCGACGGTTTCGCGCAGCGAGACGATCTCTTTGTGGATCGCGCTGTAGCGGTGGTGGTCGGAAACGATCTCGGGATCGGCGAGCTGGCTGTTGAGCTCGTCGTAGCGGGCGGCAACTTCGGCTAGGCGCTCAAACATGGCGAACTACGGTGCGAAGGTAAAAAGCAAGGGCGTCTACACGGGCGTGTAGCGCGTCTTCGGACATAAAAACGACGAAAAACGCGACGACGGCGTCGCGTTTCATCACGCGCCTGCTCTACAACAGAACAGGTCGGGAGCGTCCTACTTGCGACCGTATTTACGGTTGAAGCGCTCGATACGTCCGGCGGTGTCAACCACGCGCTGGCTGCCGGTCCAGAACGGATGCGTCGAAGACGAAATGTGAACTTCGATCACGTAGTGCTCTACGCCATCGATCTCACGTGTCTCGCGGCTGGTGCGCGTCGATTTGGTGATGATTTCGTGCTCACCGTCAACAAAAACGACGGGATGGTATTCTGGGTGGATATCGGCTTTCACAGCGAGCCTCGGGTTCCGGCCCGACAGATGACGGGCGCGAGGAGGAAGATAAAGCGGGGTGGCACTGCTAGGCGATGCCCCCATGGTTGTCAAGAGCTGCGGGCGCACCCGCGTCGGACTCTGTGTAAACGACTGAGCGTAAGAGATCAACGAGGAATGTCCCCATTTTACGCCGCAGCGTCTGGGGGGTGAGAGACATCCAAAGCAGATGATTCGCCGGAGAAAACCATGAGGTTTGACGCACACAGCCGGAACAACCACGTTAAAGAGAGCGTTCATTCTACGCAGGCCCTCGCCTTCGAAGGCGCAAACCTTACAAATCAACAACGATCTCCACCGTGCCAACCACCACACCACCCCATCATCGCCCCATGAACCGTACCTTCAAAGAAATCGTTCAATGGCTCGCGATCGGCATCCTCAGCGGGGTGGTGCTTGCGGGATTCCTGTGGCCTTTCCAAGCGCTTTGGAACGTCAAAGCATACAACCTGCTGTTCGATGTAAGCTACATCCCGTTTCTCAATGAGCTCCCGCCAAGATGGCTTGCGCAAGGCGCGTTTCATTTTGGAACCTGTGTCTGCAGCTTGGCCATCCTCTATTACCTTCTCAGTTCCTTCGGCAAAGAACTGAAACTCCTTTGGTATATCGGCGTCGTCGGCGTCGGCAGCTCTTCGCTCTACTTTCTCACCCTCCTCGGCCAGGACACGCCCCCCATCACCGATATCGCAGCATGGGTGCTCTGGACCATCGGACACGTACTATTCAGCCTGACAGGATGGTTCTTCATCCGAAAATGGGTCGGGCCGAACCCAGCGTACCATCACAACCAATACCCCACACGCCGCGCGTGGTAAGCAAGCTCCGGGTAGCGTAACGCAAAGCAAACGTCGAAAGGAAACCACCAAACGGTGAAGACGCTGAAATCCTTTAATGACCGATGCCGCCGTCCTGTGCGAAAAAACTCACGTTACGAAACGCGCGTACTATCGATGCGTTTGATACCGCGTATGCACCTTCTGATCACCTGATCAGCTTGACGCACCACGCAAGATGATAAGCTTCCTTGCGAACCCCAAAGCTTCCCATCTTTTCTGTGTTCTAGGAGATCGCTGTGACCCCACGACGAGGCTTCCGCATCCTGCGCGTTCAACGCAAAGAATATCTCACGCCCCATATGCTGCGCATCGCCCTGAGCGGCGACGATCTTGAAGACTTCCCGCAAAACCAAGAAAGCGCGAACTTTAAGCTCGTGATCCCCAAGCCTGGCCAAACAGAGATTCCAAGCCCGCCGTGGACCGACGACGACAAACCCACCATCCGCACCTACACCCTGCGCCACTTCGATGTCGAAAACCAAGAAGTGATCGTAGATTTCATGGTGTACGGCGAACCCGGTCCCGGCGGTCAATGGGCGGTCGACGCAAAGGTTGGCGATCCCGTGGGCTTTGCTGGACCAGGGCCCGCCAAACTTCCCGACGAAGACGCCGATTGGTACCTCATCGGCGGTGACATGTCTGCGCTCCCAGCCGCATCCGCCATCCTAGAACGCCTGCCCAAAGACGCCAAAGGCTACGCCATCTTCAACGTCTTGTCTGAAGACGACATCCAAAACATCGACGCGCCCGAAGGCATCACATTCACATGGCGCATCGACCCAACACCCGACGTCCTCGCCCAAGGACTCATCGATGCCGTGGCGTCCATCGACTGGCTGCCCGGCAGCCCAGCAGTCTGGATCGCCGGCGAAGGCGGTGCCATGCGCGAAATTCGTCGCATCATGAAGAAAGAGCGCGAGGTTGAGCGATCACGCCTCTACGTCAGTGCCTATTGGGAGATCGGCATGAACGAAGATCGCCACCAAGTCGTCAAACGCGCCGAGCTTGACGACTAAGTCACAAATACACTTACGTGCGTACGCGTTTACGCACGTACGTGCCAATGTGCCAACGAGTATGAGACATCCGCTATCTCGTATCGCCTCCGCCTTCGAAGGTCGGGGGATGCGGGTTGGCGCAAGACTAAAAGCGAACGCGCGCGCGTGGACCGCGGGGCGAAAACTCAGCGCCCCACCACCAACACACTCTCCACACAAGGCGCGCCATCTGTGCACACCTGAGGCCAGCTCATGCGCTCCATCACGCGCACAGCAAGCCCCCAATCAACGGTTTCTTCGTCCATCACGGTCTGTACCACGGTGTGCTCACCGCAGCGCGCAACCGCCTTCTTCGCTTGGTCCGTCAGCTGCACAAAAGCATCTTTGTCGGTCCACGAAACCAAATGCATCGCAGCACCGCCGCCGCGCAGTACCACACCATCACGACGTAAATGCGCTTCCACACCACACACCGACGAACGCGCCTGCGCCTCTAAGACCACAGGAAGCCCCGAAAGCACATTGGCTTTTACGTCGCGCACCAACAAGTGCGGCTGCCGACGCATCGCCAAAAGCTCGCGCAACAATGGACCCGCAGCACTCCACTTCACCCCAGCGTCGATCGCCACGTTCGCGCGCCCTTGGGCATAGTCTGGGCCGAGCGCCTCGCACAGGGTATACAAGGTACGTAGTTCCGAAAGTCCGGTTTTTAAGGCATCGCCACTGGGTGCAACCCCGCCCGACGCAAAGCGCAATATTTCTTCGCCGGGCCACGTGCATCGATGGCTTTGGCCATCCGAAAACACCGCTTCCCCAAATACCGATGGCCGATACGCGACCTGAACGCCACGGATCCGAAGCGCAATCACCGCACCATCCGCCAAAAACGTGTCTTCCGCATCCTCAAGCCCCGTCCACGCACGCGCCAACTGCAACGTCACGTCGGATGGAGCGCCAATCTCTACATGCGGCAGCGGCAACGCCCTGCGCATAAGCCAAGCGCGCGCGCGACCGCTCAAATCCCCCATGCTCGCCCGCTGTAAATCGCTCAGTGAACGATCCGCCTGCGCGAATGCCGTATCAATATTGCGCAAGACGCACTCGGCGAATTTCGGCAGATCCTCTGGGTTCTCTGCATGATCCGCACAGCCCACGCCTTCGAAAGCTGCCACGTTGGGCGTTCCCTGAAGCTCCCACTCTTGGAGCGCCTGCACCCACGCGAGCAACCTTTGGCCGCCCCATCCGCCGTCGTGCGCATCGTCGTTCTCAGATGTCGCATCGCCCAATGCCTCTTGCACACGCCGCCATTGCGACGAGAGCGAGGCCGCGCGAGACGATCTAAAGAAGGTCAACAAAGCCACTTGATCGCGCAAATCACGCGACAACACCGTCAGCGCCTCACGATCATCGAGCCCGATCCACGTATCGATCGTCGAAATCAGCGTCGCGTCCACCTGTTCCGCAGGCGCGTCTTGGTCTGCATCCTCCACATCGACCGACGTCCCCTGTTGACGCGCGCCACAGCCACCCAAGACAGCGAAGCTCCACGCCGCGGCCATCAGCAGCGCCAGCATCAGACCGCGCGTCGCCGAACGCCGACCCATATCAAAAAAACCACGCGTTATGCTCATGCGTACATGCACAAAAAGAAAGAACGAAATACAACGGTAAGCCAATATGGCGCTGTAAAACGACACAGCGTCATTGAAAAGTCCAAAGACGACCAGAATCTTCCCGCACTGTCGCCGCATCTCCTGTCACGGACCATGCCGAAGACAAGCCTTTCACGACGCCCAGAAGCATCACATCGCCCGCGCCAACGTTGCCACAATCCGGCTTTCATGCCACACACCCAAAGCCCCTTTCTCATTGGACAGAACGCATGAGCCAACGCCCCGACATCGACGCCCCCGACCGCCTCGACCAACGTAAAGCAGACCACCTCGCCCTCTGCCACCAAGAAGACGTCGAAGGACGCCACATCACCACCCTGCTCGAACAAGTCCACCTTGAGCACCAAAGCCTGCCCGAAATCTCCTACGACCAAATCGATACCCGCATCGAAGTTTTGGGCAAAACCCTGCGCGCACCGCTCATGATCAGCGGCATGACCGGCGGCACAGATCGTGCACGAGAAATCAACCGCATCCTCGCCCAAGTCGCCCAAAAGCACGGCTTCGGATTCGGCCTCGGCTCGCAACGCACCATGATGCGCGACCCAGAACGCGCCCACAGCTACATCGTGCGTGACGTCGCACCAGACGTTCTTCTCCTTGGCAACCTTGGCGTGGTCCAAGCAGCCCAATCCTCCACCCAACAAATCGAGGATCTGGTGGGCACCGTGGGCGCAGACGCGCTCTGCATTCACCTGAATCCCGCCCAAGAAATGATCCAAGATGACGGCGATCGCGACTTCCGCGGCTGTGTGGACGCCTTGGTGCGCCTGCACCAAGAACTCTCCGTCCCCATCATCGCCAAAGAAACTGGCGCCGGCATGTCGCGCCAAACGCTGACGCACATCCGCCAGAGCGGTGTGCCCTGGGTCGACGTCTCCGGCGCCGGCGGCACCAGCTGGATCGGCGTCGAAGCCATGCGCAACTCCCCAGAACTTGCAAGCGTAGGCGATATTCTGTGGGATTGGGGCGTGCCCACCGCCGCCTCGGTTCTGATGGCCAAAGAGCAAAACCTGCGCATCATCGCCTCGGGCGGCATCCGCCACGGACTCGACGCCGCACGCGCGATCGCACTCGGTGCCGATATCGCCTCCGCCGCCCTACCCTGGTTGCGCGCAGCCATGGACGGCGGCGAAGCACGCGCAGATCAGGTTGCAGACAACATGCTGCGCACCCTCAAAACCGTGATGCTCCTCACCGGTTCAAGCAACATCCAAGCGCTACAAAACGCACCCAAGCGCCTCGGCCCAACCTTACGCGACTGGACCCGTGCCTGATCCCACACCCCCGCTTTCGAAAAGCGTTTCCTCCGCGTTTTATCGGACAACCAAAGACCAACAAAACGTCCAAAATTGGGGCGTGTCGAAATAAACCATGCGCTGCCCCTGTTGATCCTTTATGCAACGGCACACTTTGTGCCCTGTTCTCCTTCCTTCGCCCTCTCTCTTCAGCTTGAGCCTAGGAACAGCCATAGGATCACCCGATGAGTACCGCACGTCACACGCTCTGCGTCGCTGCTGCAGCACTCCTATTTATCGCAGCCACCCTCTTTCTGGCCGCATGCGGAGCCAAGCAAAAGACCCGTCACCTCACACTCGAAGAAGCTGAGAAGTCGCTCCTAAGCGCAGAGACGTACACGTGCGACCACCACATTCAAGTGCGCGCGGCGTACCCCGACCTCAACACCGCCGTGGTAGAATATGACGGCACCGTCCACGTTCTCGAAAACGCGGTGTCGGCTTCCGGCGCACGCTACATCGATGACCGCATCGAATGGTGGGTCAAAGGCGCAGGCAAGAACGCCGACGCCAGCCTCTTTGCGCATAAAAAAGATGGCAAAGGCGATGCCTTAGCCAAAAACTGCCGCATCCGATAAACCGCTTCGCCGCCAAAGATGTGCATCGCCAGCACGCGCGATAGCCACCGAATGAGCGCAAGCCCCCGTTCTTTGCGGACGCGTTGAACGGGGCGACGAGAACACACCAAGCAGGAACGCGATGGACGCACCATGGGATGGTGCGTCGCCTTTTTGGCGGAGCGTGGATGGCCTGTGCATGATCGCACTCGGGCTTCGGCTCCCACCTCTGTCACCGAAGCTGTCTCTTGGAAGCTTTCACTTCCGTCCAAGGATCCTAGCATCGCGGCCCAAACGCCCAAAAATACCCAAGAACGCCCCGTTGACACCGCCCCGTGCCAGCGGTAAACCCTGATCTTCCTTTTTGTGATGCATTCGCGCTGTATTTTTGCCAAGAGCAGCCTCAGCATTCGCGTCTGCACGGGCAGATTAGCCTTTTCTCTTCGTACCCACAAAACGAGCGTTTCCATGTCCGCACGTCCACGTTGTGTCCTCGCGTTTTCCGGTGGTCTCGACACCTCCATGTGCGTGGTTTACCTCCGGGAAGAACTCGGCTTTGACGTGATTACCGCCACGGTCGACACCGGCGGATTCCCGCCAGAAGAGCTCGAATATATCGAAAAACGATCCAAAGAACTCGGCGCGCTGAAACACATCACCATCAACGCCACCGAAGAACTTTTCGATGACTGGATCCGCTACATCATCCAAGCCAACTACAAAAAAGGCGGCGTTTACCCGCTATCCGTCGGCGTAGAACGCGTCGTTCAAGCCCAACACATGGTGAAGATCGCCAAAGAAAACGATGCCAAAGCCATCGTTCATGGCTCCACCGGCGCTGGCAACGACCAAATCCGCTTCGATGTCGTCATCCGCACCATCGCGCCCGAACTCGACATCATCGCGCCCATCCGAGACCTCGGCTGGAGCCGCATGCAAGAGGCTGAATACTTAGAGAAATTTGGCTTCGAGGTGGATGCATCCACCAAGCGATACTCCGTCAACGAAGGCATGTGGGGTGTCACCATCGGCGGCGGCGAAACCAAAACCACAGAAGATATCGTCCCAGACGAAGTCTATCCCACCACCAAGTCCATCGAGGACGCACCTGCGCAGTACCAAGATGTGCGCATCGGCTTTGAGCGCGGCGTTCCCAACGCACTCGACGGACAGAAAATGAGCCCCGTGGAGCTCATCGCCAAACTCGAAAAAATCGCTGCTGCACACGGCGTTGGACGTGGACTGCACCTCGGCGACACCATCATCGGGATCAAAGGACGTATCGCCTTCGAAGCCGCCGCCGCAGTCACCCTCATCGACGCGCACCGCGAACTCGAGAAACTCGTTCTCACCAAATGGCAAGCCTTCGTAAAAGACCAAGTCGCGTCCTTCTACGGACTCTTCTTGCACGAAGGAAAATACCTCGACCCCGCCGCGCGCGACATCGAAGCCCTCCTCGACTCGTCCCAGCGACACGTCACAGGAGAGGTGACCGTCCGCTTGCACCGCGGTAACCACCAAACCATCTCCGCCACCTCGCCGCACTCCCTGCTCGACGCCAACCGCGCAGCCTACGGAGAAGAAACCGGCCTGTGGAACGGACGCGACGCCGAAGGGTTCGCAAAGATCTCCTCCATCCAATCGATGCTCGCTTTCCGCGCCGGCGAAGAAGGTAAAAAATGAAGTTTACACGTAAAATTCGCCTCGATCGCGTCGGCTCCGCAACCACGCCCGCACGCGTCACCGGCATCGTCGAAGTCGCACCGAGCGTCGAAGCGCGCGAAGGAACCATCATCGCAGGACGCGTCCTCACCGAATCGCGCTCCTACGGCAATATCGAAATGCCCAACGGACGCCTCGCCAAAGTCGTCCGCGGAAACCTCATCGCAGGCGTCCTCGGCGCACGACAAGCCCTCCACGGCTACATGGGCCACGTCCCAGAAACCCTCGAAGTCGGCGATACCGTCTCCTTCCTGAATATGGGCGGTGTCATGGGCATCTGCGACGCCCCCAACAAAGACCTCGGTCCGCCCATGCAGATCGAAGTCCTAGGTGGCGTCGTCCGTGACGGCAAACCACTGAATATCAAAGACTTTGGCCTGCCACTCGTCGACGAGCTCAGCGAGGAAGGTCCCCCGCTTGTCCTCATCGTAGGTACGAGCATGAACGCCGGGAAAACCTTCGCCGCCGCAGAGATCATCCGCGGATGGGCACGCTCCGGTATCCGCGTCGCCGCCGGTAAACTCACCGGTGTCGCCGCCCTGCGCGATACCCTGAGCATGTCCGATAACGGCGCCATCGCCACCGCATCCTTCCTCAACTGCGGATTGCCCTCGAGTGTCAACGCCGAGGATCTCGGCGCCGTCGGACGTACGGTCGTTCGTGAACTCGAGCGCTCCAACCCCGATGTTATCGTGCTAGAACTCGGCGACGGCATCATCGGCGGCTACCGCACACGCGATATCCTCACCGACCCGTACATCCAACGCCGCACCGCTGCGCGCGTTTTCTGCGCAAGCGACCTCGTCGGTGCTTGGGGCGGCGTAACCTACCTTGAAACCATCGGACACCGACCCGATGTGATCAGCGGACCCGTCACCGATAACGCCGTCGGCACACGCTATATCCAGCGCGAGCTTAAAACCGACGCTATCAACGCCCGCATCGACCCCCTTGAGCTTGCCCGCGCAACCGCACGACACGCCGGACTGACGCGAGAGATCATCGAATGACCAAACAACGCATCGCCATCCTTGGAGCCACTGGATACGGCGGAGGAGAACTCCTGCGCCTTCTGCTTGCACACCCCGCAGCAGACGTCCGCTACGTCACCAGCCGATCCGAAGCAGGTACGTCCGTCGGAAAAATCCACCGAAACCTCGACGGCATCTGCGACCTAAAGTTCAGCAACCCAGACGTAGAAACCCTCATCCAAGAATGCGATGTGATCTTCGGTGCGCTCCCCCACGGCGCCTCCGCAGAAGTCCTCGCTCCCTTTGTCAAAGCCGGCATCCCCACCATCGACCTCTCAGGCGACTACCGCCTGCGTGACGTCGATGATTACAAGCGCTGGTATAAGCGCACGCACCCACACCCAGAGCTCATTGAGCAAGCGGTGTACGCGTGCCCAGAACTCAACAAAGAGAAGCTCAAAACAGCCAAACTCGTCGCCTGCCCAGGCTGCTACGCCACAAGCGTCAACGTGGGCATCTTGCCCTTTGCCAAAGCCGGCGTGGCCACAGGACGCGTCAATGTTGTCGCCATGACCGCATCAAGCGGCTCCGGCGCCTCTGCGAGTAAAGGCACCCACCACCCCGAACGATCCCAAACCCTGCGTCCCTATAAAGTCCTGACCCACCAACACGTCCCAGAGATCGTGCAACTGGTGAAAGACGCAGGTTCCACCATCGAAGGCATAGACTTTACACCGGTCTCTGCCCCCATCGTGCGTGGTATTTTGGCGATCATGACCATCCCCACCACACGCGTGCTCACCCAAGACGAAGTGGATGCGATGGTTCAAGAAGCGTTCGCCGATGCGCCCTTTGTGAAAGTACTGCACGATCGCGAACCCGAGTGCGCGTCCATCGCCACCACCAACTATGCAGAGTTCCGCGCGCGCGCCATGCCGCACGGCGGGGTTCACGTCAGCACCACCGTCGACAACTTGGTCAAAGGCGCAAGCGGCCAAGCCGTCCAAGCCTTCAACCTCATGCTCGGTTTGCCAGAAACCACCGGACTCGAGTGGATGGGTGTCTGGCCGTAATTTCGGTCGCCGTGACCCACGCAATAAATTATACATTCCACACCGACGCGAGTATGGAACATTCACATCCCGCGGGGCAAAGATGGTATAGCAGATGCACATCTCGCTTCCGCGTTTCTTTTTTCACCTAGGAACATACCATGCGGCACTTCCTTAGCCCAACGTCACTCAGCCCCGAGCGCACCCGAGAAATCCTCACCATGGCGGATCAGCTCAAGCTCAACCGCTTTGGAGATGCGCTGAAAAATAAAAGTGTCGGCATGGTTTTCTTCAATCCATCGCTGCGTACGCGCACCAGCATGGATATCGCCACCTACGAACTCGGTGGACACCCCTTGACGCTGAACATCGGCCAAGGAACGTGGAGCCTAGAACACCGCGAAGGCATCGTCATGGACGGCGAGTACGCCGAACACATCAAAGATGCTGCACGCGTGCTGTCGCGCTACGTAGATATTTTGGCTGTGCGCGCCTTCCCCGAACGCAAATCGTGGGGCATCGACCGCCAAGACCCCATCATCGAAGGCTTTGCCAAGTACGCCACCGTGCCCGTCATCAACCTTGAAGGCGCCATGCATCACCCATGCCAAGGCCTTGCAGATATGATGACCATCCGCGAGCGTATCGGCGAACCCAAAGCCCAACCCATCGCTATCACCTGGGCTTGGCACCCCAAAGCGCTGCCCATGGCCGTGCCCAACTCAATCCTTCTGGAAGCGGCCAAAGCCGGCATGGATATCCGTCTTGCACACCCCAAAGGCTGGGAGCTCGACGACGAAATCATGCAGACCGCGCAAAACCTAGCGACCGCACAAGGCGGCGGTGTGCGCGTCGTCCACTCCATGAAAGATGCTGTCGAAGGCGCCAAAGTCGTGTATGCGAAAAGCTGGGGCAGCATTCAACACTACCGCTCCCCCGACGACGAAACGCGACTCAAAATGTCCCTGCGCAACGAATGGCGCGTCACCGAAGAGCAAATGGCGCGCACAGACGCCGGCATCTTCATGCATTGCCTGCCCGTACGCAGAGGCGTCATCGTCGACGACGCCGTGATCGATTCACCCCAATCCGCCGTCTACGACGAAGCCGAAAACCGGCTTCATGTGCAAAAAGCCATTCTCGCGTCCATCGTCTCCTAGCCGACCAACCCCACCTGACTTTTACGCCCGCGTCTGCTAGCCCTCCGGTCCCGCCTTCTCTCTGCTGAGGACATCCGTGGAAAACATCAACGTTCTTCGACAAGCTCTCCCCTTCATCCAACGATTTAAAAACAAGATCTTTGTGATCAAAATCGGCGGAGAAGCACTCGATAACGAAGAAGCACTCGAAAACCTCATCGAAGACATCGCCCTGCTGCACCTGGTCGGCATCCGCATCGTCCTCGTACACGGCGGTGGCAAGCAAACCACCGAAACCGCCAAAGCACTCGGCATTGAAACCAAATTCGTCGGCGGTCGACGCGTCACAAACGAAGAAACCATCGACGTTCTTAAGATGATCCTCGCCGGAAAACTGAACGTGGAGCTCCTCTCCATGCTCAAACGCAAAGGCGTCCGCGCAACATCCGTCTCCGGTGTCGCAGCAGGCATCATCGAAGCTAAAAAACGCCCACCACGCACCGTCCCAGGCGGCGGCGATGAGCCCATCGACTTCGGACAAGTCGGAGATATCGTACGGATCGATACCTCCTTCATCCAACTCATGCTCGACAGCAACTACGTCCCCGTCCTCTCGCCCCTCGGCTCTGACGAACAAGGCAACGTCCTCAATATCAACGCCGACGTCGTCGCATCGCGTATCGCATCGGAACTGCGCGCAGAAAAACTCCTCCTGCTCACCGGCGCACCAGGTGTCATGGTCGACCTGAACGACCCCACCACCCTGATTAGCCGCATGAATATCGCAGAGATCAAACAAGCCATCGCCGACGGATTCATCCAAGGTGGCATGATCCCCAAACTCGAAGAATCCGTGCGCTGCTTAGAAAACGGATGCGAACGCGTTCACATCCTCAGCGCACTCGAACCCCACCAACTCCTCCTAGAAGTCTTTACCGAAAGCGGATGCGGAACCATGCTCGTCCCCTAATCAACCCGAGCCAACCGCAACGCCCCCGCCCTCGAAAAAGCATCCCCGCAGGACCTCACCCATGCACCACGCCGTCGACCTCCTCCAACGACTCGTTCGCTCCGAATCCATCAGCGGAAACGAAGCAGAAAATATCGAAATCTGGGCGGCTGAAGCAAAAAAATATGGGTTTGAGCCCCAAACCCACGGCCGAAACGTCTGGTTCCACTGGAAACAAAACGACGGCCCCACCATCCTGCTCAACTCCCACCTCGACACCGTCAAAGCCGGCCCCACATGGACCCGCGACCCATGGTCCGGCGAGATCGCCGACGGTGAAGTGCGCGGCCTTGGCGCCAACGACGCCAAAGCCTCCGTCGCCGCACAATTCGGCGCGGCCGTCCTCCTGAAAGAGCGCGGATTTAAAGGCAACCTCATCGTCTGCGCAAGCTGCGATGAGGAAACCGGCGGCGAAGGCATGGAGAAAATCGCCAAAGACATCCTCCCGCACTACGACGCCGCCCTCATTGGCGAACCCAACAACTTCGCGGTCGCAGCAGGCCAACGCGGACTCATGAAATGCCGCGTCACCTTCAATGGACAACGCGCCCACGCATCGCGTCCCTGGCAAGGCCGCAACGCCGTCCACCTAGCTGCAGAGTTCATCCAACGCCTGCAAGTCAACTACCTGAACATCCCAGGCGACCTGACCAAAGCCACCGCCCAAGTCACCCTGATCGAAGGCGGAACCCAATCGAACGTCGTTCCAGACCAATGCGTCCTGACCGTCGATTGCCGCACTACGCCAGAGTTCACCAACCAAATGATGGAAGAACATCTGCGCGCCTGTGCCAAAGGCCTGCACGCAGACGTCGACCTCTACTCGAATCGCTTCTTGCCCGCGCATACCGACGCAGATAGCCCGCTTGTACAAGCCGCGCTCCAAGTCATGAACGTGCAAGAAGCCACCGTCTTCCCGTCGGTTTGTGACCTCTTCTGGGTCGCACACGTCCCAGCGCTGGTCATGGGTCCAGGACAACCCGTCCGCTCCCACCAAGCCGACGAATTCGTCCGCGTCGACGAAGTGGTCGAAGGCGTTACCACCTACGCCGATATTGTCGAAGCTTGGTACCAAAAGGTCACCGCCTAATCCATGACACGCACCACAGAACAAGAGTTTTGGCACCAGATCTGGACCCAAGAAAGCCAAGGGTTCCACGAAGGGAAAACCAACTTCTTTCTGGCCAAACACATCGAACGTTTTGCGCAGCGCCCGCGGGTGCTCGCTCCGTTATGCGGTCGTGCCCATGATTTGAGATTCCTTGCCGACCGCGGCCATGATGTCACTGGGATAGAACTGGTGGAATCCGCGGCCCGTGGCTTTTTCGAAGAGCAAGGCCTTGCGGTGACCGAGCGTTACCAGAACAACACCTTGGTGCTTGAATCCGGAAGCCTTCGCATCCTCGTCAGCGACGTACTCGATGTTTCGCCAGAGGAATTTGGCACCTACGACGCGATCTACGATCGCGCTGCCGCCGTTGCCCTGCCGCTCCCAACGCGCCTGCAATACGCGCAGGTGATGCAGAATCTGCTGGCCCCGAATGGCGCAATCTTCCTTGTCACCTTTGTGGATCCTACGCGTGACCACGGCCCGCCGTTTGCCTTCGATGAAGACGGCGTGCGTGCGATGTACCCCAACGCCGATATCACATGCATCGATGTGCTCGATCCACAGAAAGAAATGCCTCACCTGCCGCCAGCCATGACGCAGAAGGTGTTTTGGATCCGTTGAACGCGCGAGACACCAATACTCGTACGAAGATTCGCGTAAATAAAATCACGCGAAAATGAATACAAACGCCTCTTAGAACGCTTAAACTAAGAGGTTTCTTTTATTTTGTGCTCTAATTTACAGAAAGCTATGAGTTTCCACGAAAACCCTGCTGATTTTGATGAAATCGCGCGTATGAAACGCGACGGCGAAGTGTATTGCCGCGACTGCGCTGCGATCATCTCTGCCAAAGCGGAGATTTGTCCGCGCTGTGGTGTGCGCCAAACTGGTGCCATGCCAGTGGTGCCTGCACGGACGACGCCACCCAAGAGCCGGATCATTACGGCGTTGCTCGCCTTGTTCTTAGGCGGATTTGGGATACATAAGTTCTATTTGGGCCAGACGTTGGTTGGCATTTTATATGCGATATTTTTCTGGACCCTTGTCCCTGGCTTCATCTCTTTTATTGAAGGCGTATTGTTCCTGCTGATGTCGGATGAAGCCTTCGCTGAGAAATACGATCAGCCGAAGCAACTTTCTTAGGCATCGTAGATCGAGCGCGCTGCTTGTTCTGGGCCGCTGGCACTTTGTGCGAGCGTGGTTGGTTCAGATGCACGTCGCATCGCGAGTGCGTTCAGAACGTTCGATTTGGTGACGATACCGAGCATGGGCCCGCCGCGTTCAGCGACCCAAAGAAGATGACGCGCGTCTTGGGTGCTGAGTCGGCGCAGCGCTTCGGTGACATCGGTTTCAGGGGACACACGCGCGGCGCGGTCGTCCATGGCATTCGCGACGCGGATTTGCGGCCATTGTTCCACTGGAAATTGTGTGAGCGTACGAAGTTCCAACGAGCCCACCACACACCCGTCACGCACGACGGGATAGATGTTGTGCGGTTTATGCGCTGCGATGTCGTCTGCGAACGCGCGCAACGTTGCACTGGCACTCACCGAAACCACCTCTTGTTGCATGATCTCACGCACCGGCAGATCGTCGAGGTCACTGAATTTCAATCCTTCGTGTAGGCGTTGATCGGCTGATGCGGTGGCTTCTCCTGAGACTGCATAGGCGACGGCAGCTCCCACAAAAGCCGGCACAATAAAGCCATGTCCGCCCGCAGCTTCGGCGATGAACACCACTGCGGTGAGCGGCACTTTGTAACCACCGGCAATGAATGACGCCATGCCGACGGCGGCGTACAAGCCGAGCGCTGAACTACCGACCACGGTTTGAGCGTAGGCGATACCGATGGCTCCGCCTGAGAGGAAGAGCGGCACAAACATGGCGCTTACGCCGCCTGTGCCCAACGAAAACAGGGTCGCGGCGAGCTTAAAGCCGGCAAAGAGGAGCAAGAAACCAGCACCATAGCCATCAAAGAGCACGCCGGAAACCGCTTCGTAGTTTGCGCCAATTGGGATCAGCGTGTTGGGGTATAACCAATAGAAGGTCACGCCGAGCACGCCGGTCATGACGCCGCCGAACGCCATCTTGGTCCAATGGGGCACGGCGGCGTTGATCGAGAATCTTCGGAAGCGGCGGAAGGTGATGGCGAAGGCCATGGCAAGCAAACCGCAGATCAGTCCCAACAACGCGCACCACATTAAATCCACACGCGTATAGGTCGCCTCAGAGAGTACTCCAAACTGAAACAGCGGATCTGCACCGATGAACGCTGCCATGGTGACGTAGGACACCACAGAAGCGATCAAAGACGGCAGCAAGGCTTCGTGGGCTAGGTCGTCTTTGTACGGCATTTCGAGCGCGAAGACGACGCCGGTGAGCGGCGCGCGGAATACGGCAGACATTCCTGCAGCGGCACCGCAGATCAGCATGATGCGACGATCGCGAACACTCAATCGTAAGAAACGAAATCGCCGTAAATACGCCCACAGGTACGATCCGATCGCACCCCCACCATAAATGCTCGGCCCTTCTAATGCCGCGCTTGCGCCCATCCCCACCGAGGCGATCGCAGCGGCGATCTTTGGCACAAAAGGACGTCCTTGAATGTCACCTTGATGATGGTGGTACGAGCGGATGATCTCTTCGGTCGAATGTTCATCGGGATTGGGCGTGAGGTATTGCATGATCAGGCCCGCCACCACAAAACCAAAGACCAATCCTGGGATGATCATCCACGGATTGTGGGTATATGCCGCAAGCACTGCTGGCCACATCCACTCGAGGATAATTTGCGTCACCAGCGTGATAAAAACGCCTACGATCACACCGACAATGGGCGCGATGATGAGCCATTTATAAAGCTGTCGCGAATAGGTTCCGCTCAGATCTGCGTGCACCAAACTGGTATAACGACGGATCAGCGGGTGCTCTAACAGCGAGGTGAATGATGCCATTGTGGGTTTGGGGGCTGTAGAAAACTCCCCTTACTTTTGGGCATTGGAACACGACAACGCGGCCGCACAACGATTTCCACGCGCAACGTAAGGAGCGGTGTGACGCGCGTGTATTACGGGCGACTATAGGCGTCAACCAGCGTTTATTTGAGCACGCTGCAACCGCGATGCTGCATTGCGCACCGATCAACGTCGGAGATTGATGGCCGAAGAGACAAAATGCGGCCGCTCAGGCGGTTAGCTGGTCTTTGCGCTAGGATTTAGGTGCGGCGTCAGCTGCGCGCGGATGGCTTGCGGAATGGCCACGGTGGTTTGCGCTTCGTAATCAAAATGAATGAGCACGGTCCGTCCGTCGGCCACCAGTTTTCCGTCTTGATATGCGCGCTGGATGACGATCATGGATGATGTGCCGATGTGCTCAAATTCCGTGTCGATTTGCACCGGCTGGTGGTGCCAGATTTGGTGATGCAGATCGATTTCGAACTTTTTAATGATGAGGTTCCAGCGTGTGAGCAGGAGGCTCGGATTAAAGATTTTAAAGATGGGCGCGCGGGCTTCTTCGAACCACACGGGCAGGGTGGTGTTGCTGATGTGGCCAAGCCCGTCACAGTCGGTGAAACGCGGCTGAAGGGTGTGTTTAAACATGGATAGCCGTGGCAGATGGTGAGACTTTTCGTCTTCTATCATGCAACGGCTTCTGCGTAGAAGCAACGCGCGATGTACTGTCGGTGACCGAACATCGCAACGCGCTCAAATGTCTGTCTTTTGGGCGATCGATGATAAGCCGTCGACCAGGACGTGCGGCAGATGATGCAAGGCGAGTGTCTGCCGTTACGTGGAAGGTTTTTAGTCGTAATCGTCCCAATCGCGATCTGCTTGTTCACAGACGGTCTCGTATTGGTCCATGATCGGCTCGCATTCTTCCATGGCTTCTTCGGAGTAGTACGGATCGCCGTGCTCATCCAGCGTGCAGGCCGAGCCAACACAAGCCAAGTACTGACCCGTACCTTTCATGCACTCTTTTTGCGCCTTGGTGAAGTGGTACACCCCCAAGCTTTCTACCAAATAAAAATAGCAGGCGAGCGAACAATCTGGGAGCACACTTCCACATTCGTTGGCTTCGTCACACTGCGCGAGACACCCATCGTACGTATTGGCTGCGCGGTACTTATTGCGTTTCTCACCGCACGCGGTCATCGCGACAACGGCGAAGATCAGCAGGAAGATGCTGATCCATCGTCCCCATGCCGGCGCGCTGTTGCCAGACGACGAGACATGATTTTCACAAGACACACGGACTTGGTTGCCCAAATTATTTTGCTGCATGGCTTTTCTCCTTTCGCTGCGTATGGCGCAGTTTCGCGATCGGCTGTTCGTCCACCATGGGTGGACGGCCGACGATGTCGCGCGACTGCAATTTCTGCATCTCGCGGAATATTAGCAGAGTTCTGGTTCAAGGCCACAATTATTACGCGTCCGCGGCGGGTCGACGGGTGCGCGTAGAATCGAACATGCACGTAGAGCTTGGGCGCAACACCTCCTCGCTTCCGCTTTCGAAAGCGAAGAGAGATGAGCAACCCTGATAAATCCGCGTGCGCATCATAAAAAACACCGCTTTTGTGCAAGGTGCTTTCCATGTGTATTTAAAAACTGCGGTGCGGAATTTGTCTATTTTAGGTGGGGCCTGCGCAGGCACACACGATCACCCGTGACGAAGGACCAATGGCTCTACTTTCGGGATGGCGGCTTTGAGTTGCGCCCAGCCAAGGCCGAGGTTTGCAGTCTTTCGGGTGACGAGCATGATGACGGCGTTGCCGTTCCCGATCACTTTCGCAAAGTGATACAGGTGCTTAGACGACATGAACACCTCGTCCATGTAGTGTTCGCCATCTTCGGGCACGCCGCGGTGCTGACGCACAAGCTGCTCCGTGCGCACCACGTTTGCGCCACGGAACAAGTCCATGGTCGCCGCCGCCACGACCGCGTTGTGACCGGGAGAATACTCTGCAGCATTATAGATGCCGATCAGATCTCCGTTACGCAGGTCCACAATGCCGCAGGCGACAGCACCCGAGACACTTCCAACGATATCTTGGCACGCATCATTTAAGGCATTCATGCTCACAAGCTCCTGAAAAACCGAACGTATTTAAAAGGCCCTGAGGCGGGCAGAAAGTACAAGCTGGATTACGCCAAGCGTTGTCGGTGAACACAACCGCTCAGCTGAAGATTCGTCAAGCCTTGAGGCTCGGTTATATCCCCTCTCATAAACCGTGCATCCTACACGCACGACGCGTTTTTTTCCAGCAATTCGCCATTCGAAGCATTCGCATCTCTTAGAAACTTTTAATGCACGCTCTCAAGCGTCAACGGATCGACATGGCATGGTGTGTCCGCTGATTTCGAGCTTTTCTTTCTTGCTCTTCGTCGTGTCGGACGCGCTCATGCGTACTTTTGTTCTTATTTTATTTGTAGTGGCCGCAGGCACTATGATCGGCGGCATCGCACGCAGCGTGGCAGCAGCCCCCAAAGTTGCCAGCGTCGAAGATGCCGGTGCACTCGCCAACCAAGTCTACAACCGCCTTGAGGCTCCCGTCCTCGAAGCCCGTACCCAAGGCGTCCAAAACGCGCGCCGCGCCGCGCGAACACCCGTCCAACGCCTCAGCATCGAGGCCGCACCAGGCTTTAAACTCACCGAAGGCGCAGAACTCGAACACGAATTCGAAAGCACCCTCTGGTTCGAAATCGGAGCGCGTGCCAAACGCGCCCAACGCGCATGGACGCAAACCGGCGACGCCCTCATCCAACAAAGCCACGCCGAACGCTGGCTCTTTGTCACAGAAGCCGAACGTAAATTCGCACAATGGTGGGCAAAACAAGCCATCGCAGACCACCTAGAAGAAGACCTAGACGAAGTGCAAAAGCACGTCGAAAACTGGCGCAACAAACTCGCACCCTGGCTCACCGAACTAGATATCCTCGACCTCGACGCAGAAACCGCACGACTCTCCGCAGAAACCGCCGAAGCACTCCTTGAAGCCCAGCACGCAGAAAGCGAATTCCGTGCCCATATCACCATCGACGTCCACATGGTCCTCCAAGACGAACCGCACGATATCTTGGAACAAGCCGGCGCACAAAACCCGTGGATACACCTCCTCCAATACGTTGAAGATTTCCCAGAAATACGCGCGCTTTATGCCCAAGCAGAAGCCCACCAAATGCGCGCAAAAGCAAACCGTTCCCGCACCTTAGAGCTCGGTGTGGGCGCGCGCGCACGCCTTACGCCACAACGTAACGTCCTGCTCAACCCCATGCTGAGCCTCGATATCCCCATCGCCCGAAACAACGCCCAAGAAGCTGCCATCGAAAGCGCAGAGGCCGTAGCACTCCAAGCCCAAGCACGCTGGAAAGCAGATATGCTCCGCGCCTGGCTCCAAGGCGAAGCCGACCGACACAATACCATCGTCCGCGCACTCGAACTGCTCACAGACGGCGCCATCGAACAACTGAAAACACGCGTAGATCGCCTCACACAAGCCTTCGAAGCAGGACACGTCGACGTACGACGCGTCTTCTGGGCCATGCGCGACCTGCACGAAGCCAAACATAAAGCACTCCTCCTGCGCGCAGACCTCGCCGCAAGCGAAACAGCCGCCGCCGGCGTACAAATGCTCCTAGAGGAAACCAAACCATGATTTTGCAAACCATGATACGCCCCTTCTGGCCCCTCTTGTGCTGCCTCGCCGCCTGCCTGATCCTGCTCTCAGCCTGTGGCAAAGCCGACGCCGAAGAAAACCAAGAAACCATCCGATCCAAAGACGACATCGAAGCCATCCGCCAACGCCTCTCCTTCCAAGAGCTCAGCGCCGCACAACAAGTGCGCATCGGCGTCCTGCCCGCAGAGATCGTCGTACCCGAAGATGCCACATGGAACCTTGGACCCGGCGCCAGCGCGCGCATCCAACAATGGCACGTGCGCATCGGAGACACGGTCGAACCCACACAACTCCTCGCCGAAGTATCCAACTTTGAGCAAAGCGATATCAGCGGCCAAATCGCCCAAGCGCGCGCAGCCGTACAACAACGCCAAGCCATCCTCTCTTCGAAAGAAAATGCCAAACAATTTGGCGCCGCAACCACCGACGAAGTCGACGCAGCACGCGCAGCCGTACAAGAAGCCCAAGCCCAACAACGCGCCCTAGAACAATCGCTCCGTGCACGAAACACCTCATCAAACGCGCGTCAATGGACCTCCCCCGTCCACGGCGTGGTCTCGTCCATCCTCTGCGCACCGGGCGCCGTCGTCGATGCCACCACACACTGCATCACCATCCTCGATACACAAAACAACACCCTGCGCGCCCATATCCCAGAAGCGCTCGCGCACCGTATCGATGCCTCCACCCAGGGCCAATGGTACGCATGGGGAAATGACGACGCATATAGCGATTGGATCGTCGCCCGCCGCTCGCCCACCATCGACGCGTTTTCGCGCACACAAACCATCGATTTCATCAACGAAACAGCCACCACACTGCTGCCAGGGCAAAGCGGGCGATTAGAACTCTTTGCCCCCGCAGAAAACACCTGGTTCGACGTCCCACGACACGCCCTCACCGTACTCGATGATCAAAACGTCCTCTTTGTAGACCTGCCCGATCACGACCTGCCCGAACCCGCGCTCGTCACCATCATCGCCCAACAACACGATCGCGTGATCATCTCCGCGCCCGACCTTAAAGCGGGCACACGCTTTGTCGATCGCGGCGCCTTCCTACTCAAAAGCCTCGCCATTGCAGAGCTTGGCGGAGGGCACGACCATTGAACGCCATCATCGCTTGGAGCGTCCGCCATCGCGCGCTCGTCGTCGTCCTTGTCGCCATCTTCACCGTCCTCGGCATCATCGGCTCCAGCCGCCTGCGCCTCGACGCCTTCCCCGACCTCACCAACGTCCAAGTCCAAGTACTCACCAACTCCCCAGGCATGAGTTCGCACGAAGTCGAACTCCTCATCACTACACCCCTAGAACGCGCGCTGGCCGGTACGCCCAACGTCGATCACATCCGTAGCATCTCGCGTACCGGTGTATCCGCCATTACCGTGGTGTTCGAAGACAGCACCAACCTCTGGCTGGCCCGACAACTCGTCTCCGAACGCGTCAACCTCGCCCTCGAAGATATCCCAGAAAGCGCTGGCCAACCCGAAATCGCACCGCCCACCACAGGTCTCGGCGAAGTCTTCCAATTCGTCGTCCGTAGCGATGTCCACACCGTCGGTGAACTCAGCCGTATCTTCCAGAGCATGATCGCGCCGAGATTGCAGACGGTCCCTGGTATTGTCGAAGTGAACGCATGGGGTGCCGCGCCCCCAGAACTCCACATCAAACTCGATCCTTGGCGCTTGGCTGCCACCGGCCTGCGTGTCGAAGAGATCCACCAAGCCGTCGCGCGTGAAATTGCACGCGAGCCTGGTGGTGCACAAATCCACGGCGATGAACAAACACTCGTAAGAGGATTGGCGAATCCAGATTCGCCGGAAACGCTCGCACAAATTCCCCTCCGAGGCCAAGGCCCCGAAGCGCTTTTTCTAGGGGATGTTGCGCACATTGAGCGCGCCACCGCCCTCGATGTAGGCATCGGTAGCGCCAACGCCCAAGGACGCGTCATCTTTGCCATGGCGCAACTGCTCGCAGGCGAAGACGCGCGTCGCGTGGTCAAAGAAGCCCAAACCCAACTCGATGACATCCAAACCTCCCTGCCCGAAGGCGTGGAAGTCGACGTCGTCTACGACCGCTCCAAACTCGTCAACGGCACCCTCAAAACCGTCGCCAAATCGCTCACCGAAGGCGGCCTCCTCGTCATTTTGGTCTTGTTGCTCCTGCTCGGTGATCTTCGCGCAGGCCTCGTCGTTGCATCCATCATCCCGCTTTCCATGCTCGGCGCGCTCAGCGGCCTCAGCGCCCTTGGCATGAGCGGAAACTTGATGTCGCTCGGCGCCATTGACTTCGGCCTCATCGTCGATGGAACCATCGTTCTGGTCGAATCGATCATGGCCATGGAGATCGTCAAAAGAGCGGGCCTGCCACAACGCGTGGTGGAACAAAGCCAAAAGGTCAGCCGCCCCGTGCTCTTTGCGGTCGGCATTATCATTGTGGTGTACCTGCCCATCTTGGCGATGTGGGGTGTCGAAGGCAAACTCTTCCGCCCCATGGCCACCACCGTTTTGCTGGCGCTCGTCACCGCGCTGATCCTCACATTTACGTGGATTCCAGCGATCTCTTCGTGGGTATTGCGTCCCACCGGCGCACACCGCACCAAGCTCGCAAGCTGGCTCGAAGCACGTTACAGCACCGCCCTCGATCACGGGCTCACCCACCCGCGCCTCTATATCGGCGCCGCCATCCTCACGCTCATCGGCAGCGGCATCTTAGCCACCCAACTTGGCGTGGCGTTCATCCCGCGCCTAGAAGAAGGCGATATCGTCATCCAAACGGGCAGACCCGCCTCCATCACCATCGACAAAGCCCTAGAAGAAGCCACGCGTATCGAACACATCGCGCTCAGCTTCCCAGAAGTCACCGCGGTCGGTTCGCGCACAGGCTCGCCCGCCCTGGCCACCGACCCCATGGGCATGGAAGAAGCAGATATCCTGCTGCACCTGCGCCCTCAAAAAGAATGGACCACCGCCAAAACCACCGAAGGCCTCATGAGCGCCATCGCCGATCGCATCGAAAAAGAAGCGCCCGGCGCCGCCGTCACCATGAGTCAACCCATCGAAATGCGCTTCAACGAACTGCTTGAAGGCATCACCGGCGACGTGGGCGTCAAGGTCTTCGGCCCCGATCTCGATATCCTGAACGAGCTCGGCAGAGACATCGCCCACATCCTCGATAGCATCCCCGGCAGCGCCGATGTCACGCCACCTCAATCCGAAGGCGCCATGAGCATCAACGTGCATGTTTCGCCAGAGAAAACAGCACGTTACGGATTACGCGCCCAAGATGTATTCGACCTTACCACCGCCGTGCAACGCGGACATGAGGTCGGACGCATCGTCGATGGCGCCTTCCGTGATGCCGTGGTTCTGCGCTTGGACCTCCCCGAAGATGAAGTCCTTGCCGATCTCCCCTTGCCGCTGCCCTCCGGCAAATCGCTTCCGCTCAGCGAAGTCGCCACGCTTGAACACAGTTCCACACCAGCGTCGATCATGCGCGAGCAAGGCAACCGGCGCGTGGTTGTGCAGTCGAACGTGCGCGGCACAGACCTTGGCGTCTTTGTAGAAACGGCGCGCGATCGCATCGACCAAGAAGTTTCGCTACCGCCCGGCTATTGGCTCGAATGGAGTGGCAAATTCGAACAGCTCCGGACAGCTGCCACACGCACAGCGCTCATGTTGCCCGCTGTACTTTTGCTGATCCTCATCATGCTGCGCGGTGCTTTCGGGCGCTTTAAGCCGGGACTGCTCATCTTCTTGAACGTACCGATCGCTGCGTGCGGTGGTATTTTAGCCCTCGCCGCCCGCGGCCTCCCGCTTTCGATGAGCGCCATTGTTGGATTTATCGCCCTCTTTGGCGTCGCCGTCATGAACGGTGTTGTCTTGGTCTCGCGCATTCAAGAGCTGCATCAGAAACACAGCGCCGCCAAAGCCGCGCATGACGCCGCACACGAGCGTTTCCGCCCCGTGATTATGACAGCTGCGGTCGCCGGCATCGGGTTTGTGCCGATGGCGCTCAACACCACCATCGGCGCCGAAGTGCAACGACCCCTTGCCACCGTCGTGATCGGCGGTCTGATCACCGCCACGCTCCTCACCCTCCTCGTACTCCCCTCTTTGTACCTTTTGTGGTTTAAGAACGAAGATCCCGTTCCCACACCCCCACACACCTGATGCTCCTGCGCACGGCGGAGAACATTCTGTTATCAAAGGCTTCCGATCGGCCAAAACCCAATACGACACGCTTCGACCAAAACCACCCCCGCGTGCGCAAAGGTCAGGACACGCATCGACCATCTAATCCAACACGAAGTCGCAAAACACCTCGCAAACCCCGTTAACAACGAACTCGTAAATAAAAGCAACTAAAAAACCATTAAACGGTTGCAAAAAATTGGGGGGGGGGGGGTAGCCGTCTAAGAATCGGGGTATGACGCTCAACTCGCATCATATCGATTCTGAAAACGGCGAAAAAATTATCTACGAGAGGGTTGTGATGCGTTCAGGACTACTTTTGGCAACGGTTGGCGGCCTTGCGTTGCTTTCTCTGGGTTGTGGTGATGAAACCAGCGACGCCGTGGAGCGATGGGACAAGGCGTGCCAAGCTTATTGCGATGCCGAAGAGGAATGTAAAGATCCTGGGTGGGCACGCTGCCGCTCCGAATGTTCTCAAGACCGCCGAAAAATCGAAAGCCAAAGCGTCGAATGCATCGATGCTGACACCACATGGATGCGTTGCGTGAACAACTCTATCTACTGCCCATCCGATGTCGACACCTGCGATAGCGCCGCAGATCGAGCCTACAATGCGTGCGGCTTTTAACGCGAAGCCAGACGTTAAAACACAAGCGCACCGTCGTGGGCGCCATGGATAAAGGCTAAAAACCAAAACTTCGCTGGACTGCTGGCAAAGGAACTCCCGCAAGCAGTCACAAACATCTAACTACCATTTTTCATCCAAAAACTAGACTCTCCCATCCATGAGGGTCCGCAGCGGTGCGTACATTCCGTACGCTCACGAGGAGTTACTATGCCCAAATTTACTGGCGTCTTGGCGCTGACCCTGCTCATTGCGTTGACAGGATGCTTCCGCACAAACGTCGTCTACAACGATGCCGCAGGCAGCGGACGAGCGGACATTAGAAAATACCGACACAGCATGATCGGAGGTTTCGTCAACCTGAGTGGAGCGTTAAACGTCGGCAGCAAATGCCCGAACGGCGTCGCGCGTGTCGCCACCCGCGTCAACTGGCTAACATTCGTTGCAGGAACACTCACGGGCGGAATTTACACCCCCTCCCGCGTGCGTGTCTGGTGCATCTCATCAGAACGCGAAGGCGGAAAAGCCGAGCAGAACGTCAACCAAGAAGTGCACATCAACATCGGTCGAGATGAATTAAGAGAGCATATTGGCCCGACCAATAACAGCGCAGAAGACGTCGACGAATAGGATGTCCGCGCGTTCGTGCAACGCGCACTTCACCTGCGCGCGGCGCGTTGGGAACGCAGGTCTTCCTTCTCACCCTCCTCGTACTCCCCTCTTTGTACGTTTTGTGGTTTAAGAACGAAGATCCCGTTCCCACGCCCCCATGCACCTGATGCTCCTGCTCGTTGTTGAAGATGATAAAAATGTCGCACGATTCCTGGTGCGCGGCCTTCAAGAAGAAGGCTGGGATGTCGATGTCTGCGCACGCGGAGACGATGCCGTAGGACAAGGACTGCGCCATCCCTACGATCTCGTCCTCCTCGACTGGCGCCTGCCTGGCCTCGACGGACTTTCCGTCCTCAGAGAATGGCGCGCGCGCGGCGTAGATACGCCGATCATCATGCTCACCGCACGCGGAAACACCGAATCCACCGTCGAAGCGCTCGATGCGGGGGCCGATGACTTCATCAGTAAACCCTTCCGTTTCGAAGAACTTCTCGCACGCATCCGTGCCCGTCTGCGTAGAAGCGATAATACACATACGACCGTCGACGTCGGTGAAGCCCAGATCGATCTCAAAAAACGCCTCGTTCGACGAGACAATGAAGAATTCGCCCTGAGTAACCGGGAATTCGACCTCCTGGACCTGCTTCTTCGAGAGCGGGGACATGTGGTTCAGCGTATGCGCATCCTCGATAGCGTTTGGGGCGTACAGCACGACGTCACCACCAACATCATCGATGTCTATATCCGCTACCTACGCGCCGCCCTCGACGGACCCGATACCCCGCTCGATCAAAGCGTCATCCAAACCGTGCGCGGCCAAGGCTATCGACTGCGCAAAGAGGATGAGGCATGACGCGGTCCGCAAAGGAACAACGCGCTCCCGCGCCCGCCAAACCGCCTTCGCTGGTCACCATTCTCACGCGACGTGTCACCGCCGTGACCTTCGTTGCCATCGGGCTTCTCACCACCGCGCTGCTCTTTCTTCTGCACCATAATATCCACGAACAAACCGATGCACTTCTCCTGCGCCTAGCCGAAGAAGAAGCCCTCTCCGCGCTGCATCACCCCGATGAAATTCACCTCCACGACGTCGCCATCGCCGCGCCGACCCTCCAAGCGACTGTCGTACACAAATTTGCGCTGATCCTGAACGCCGAATGCGACGTTCTGGAGCAAACCACCAACATCGACGCGCCCATTCTACCCGATGCGCTCTGCCCCCAAGAACACCACCCCGGCGCGCGCGCACTCACCTTTGCCAACGATCTCACCACCGTGCCGCTGCGCGTTGCCGCCGTCTATGAACGGGGCCCCGACGACACGCTGTGGGCTTTTGTGGTCGGCATTCCGCACAAAGACGTCGATGCCTCCACGTGGCGTTCCACCGGCGTCGCCATCCCGCTCGCGTTGCTCGCGGCGCTGCTGATCGTCTTTGCCGTCTGGCTTGCGATCAAACCCGCCGTCCGCGAGCTCGACACCCTTCGACGCGCCCTCGATCTACTGGAGCGCACCGACCCAGAAGGTTCTCTCACCGAAGCATCCAAGGTGATTCAAAACACCTCGCGCACCAGCGCCGAAGTCGCGATTTTAGCGCGTACGCTGCAGCAAGCACTCGATGAAATGCGGCGCGCATCCGCGCAACGTGCACGCTTTATCGCCGAAGCTTCACACGAATTGCGCACGCCGTTGACCGTGCTGCGCGGCGAACTCGAACTCGCCCTGCGGAAGGAACGAACAGCCCAAGAGTACAAAGAAGCGCTCAGCATCGCCCTCGAAAGCACATTGCAACTGCAGGCGCTGTCTGAACATTTATTAGAAATCTCGCGTACAGAGCGCCAAGCCGCCTATATCCAAACTTTTGACCTACAAAAGACCGTCCTCGACGTCCTCGACAACTACGCCGATCGCCTTGCCCAACAGCACATCACGGTACACAGACCCACCGGTGAAGCGCCTACCATGATCGATGCGGATCCATTGCTCACAGAGCGCGCCGTGCACAACTTGCTCGACAACGTGCTCAAACATGCCGATGCGCGTCACCTCACCATCACGATCGAAAACGATCATATCCTACGTATTCAGGACGATGGACGTGGCTTGGATGAAGCAACGCGCGCCGTGCTTTTTCAGCCCTTCGGCCGCTCCGACGAAGGCACCAGTCACGGACTCGGACTGTACCTAGTCCGCTCCATCATGCAAGCGCAGCAAGGCGAAGCAGTATTTGTTCCCACGTCCCAAGGCGCGATCTTCGAACTCCACTTTAGGTTCGGCACACCCGCCTGACTTGCGCTTTCGAAATCAAGGCGATGCGGCATCATCGGGCGGAGAATAAAAAACCTCGCCATCACAAACGCGCGCGGGCGAAGTGTAAGGATGCTCTTTGGGCGCAGCTTCGCTCACAATATGCAACACCGTCCAACCTTGCGCTTTGAGCACATCCGAGATCATGGAGCGGTGACAACGCCACCACACAGCTTCGGCACACATGATGGCGACGCACTTTTTGTCCGCCAGATCGATCAGCTCTTGTAGCGCCGCACCAAAAGCGTCGGTTTCCATATAGTCTGCGTAGCCCTGAAACGATGCATTACGCCAAAGCGTATTGATGGAATCTTCTTGAACTTTTCTGCGCCCGCCCAACGCCTCCATGGCCGCGTAACGAATCCCCGCGTCCTCTAACGAAGCGCGCAACGCATCTTGATTAAAATGTGGGTATTTTCTGGAGCCCGGAAACCTGCGTACATCAACCACACAGCGAACAGAAAAAGTTTCTAAAAGCGCCAAGAACTCCGACCAAGAGCGGGTGGAGTGTCCGATGGTGTAGATAGCTTTTGGTTTCGAAGTAGGCATACCTTCAGTGTAAGGCGCGCGGCGCGTGCATGCAATCCGCGTCGAAAATGGAGCACTTCGCGCATTCAGTGATAAGCAATGCGTACGCATCAAGCACTGAGTCTTCCACTCTACCCACCAAGGTCTGCCGATGTCCCCTACACCGCCACGTTATCGCATTGCACGCGCGCAAGTTCCGCCGTCACTACAGGCCGAAGTCGGAAGCATTCCATGGGGATGGGCGAATGCGCACGTTGCGCAGGTTACGCATTGGCACGCAAAGAGCGGTGCACACAGGCCCACGACGTATGCGCGCGCATTGTACGACGACGCGCATCTTTACCTGCGTTTTGATGTGATGGATCGCTACGTTCAGGTGCGCCACACCCTGCCACAGGAGCCCGTTTGGCAAGACAGTTGCGTAGAGTTTTTTGTACAGCCTGCCGGCCAACCTACCTACTTCAATTTCGAAATTAACGCGGGTGGAAACATGCTTTTGTATGCAATTGAAAATCCCGCACGCACCAAATACGGATTCGCACAATATCAAAAAGTTGCATCGCATTGGCTGGAGCGCGTGCACATCGGGCATTCGCTGCCCAAGCGCATCGAAAGCACGGTGATGGAGCCGATCGCCTGGTCCATTGCGTATCGCATTCCCTTTGCACTTTTTGAGGCCTACATCGGACCTTTTTCGGTGGAAGAAGGCACGGTCTGGCGCGGCAACCTCTTCAAGTGCGGCGGCGATCCGGCGCATGCGCATTGGGGTAGCTGGGCTGATATTGGCGCGGCGCTGAACTTTCACCAGCCGGAGCGGTTTGGGGAGTTGGTGTTTGGGTAGATTTGATTCACATGCGCATCAGCAGCTCCACACGCTGCATCCAAAACCGCGAAACGCCACCAAGGTGGCGCTTCCGGTAGAACACCCACCGGTCAGCGAACCGCCGATGGGGTATAGTTTCTGTAGATTATCGCAACGCGGATTTTATACAAGAGCCTCATCGTCTGTTGTTTCGAAAGCGACACGCGCACGGGCGACTTTCAAACCGCTTATCATCGTTACACCCCCCTTCTCGTCCCATCAAACCTACGCTGTTCGACTTCCGCTCACCTTGCTCTACGCGTTGAAAAAATACCCCAACCGCCTTCCATCAGGGTGAAGGCGAGGGATTTCAGGGCGGATTCTTGGGGTTTTGGCTCTTGGCCTTTGGCCATGCGTCGCATTTGGCGCCCGTACCACATGATTTCCATGAGCGCGCGTTGGTCGACGGGTTTGATCCCGGTTCGGATGGGTTGCACTTGGTGGCGCGGGTTTTCTGCGCGGAGGATACGCTTGGGCGCATCGGGCTCTACGGCGAGGAGCCTGCCAAGTCCGATGAGATCGATGGCATTGGAATGGAGGGCGGCTTGCATGCCTTGTGCGGTACGGAAACCGCCAGTCACGACAAGGGGTGTATCGGTAGCTTTGCGCGCACGCTCTGCAAAATCCATAAAGTAGGCTTCGCGCGCTTGGGTTGAGGCCTTTTGCTGATTACGTTTGGCTTGCATCATGATCGGTTTTTCGTAGGTGCCCCCAGAAATTTCGATCAGGTTGATGCCAGCGTCACTGAGCGCTTGGATGAGTGCGATGGATTCGTCTTCGGTAAAGCCGCCGCGTTGAAAGTCTGCGGAGTTGAGTTTGATACTGATGGGGAAGTCGTCGCCGACGGCGCGTCGCATGGCGTGGTAGATTTCTAGCGGAAAGCGTCGACGATTTTCTGCGCTGCCGCCCCATTGATCGTTGCGCTGGTTATGTTTGGGCGAGAGGAATTGGCTGACCAAGTAGCCGTGCGCACCGTGGATTTGCACGCCTGCGAACCCTACTTTTTTGGCGATGGCGGCGGTGCGTGCAAAGCGCGCAATCAGTTCTTCGATCTCTGCGTGGGTGAGTTCTTTGGGGGGTGCAAAGAACGCGCGCATATCTTTGGGAAAGGGAATGGCGGAGGGCGCGTAAGCTACGCGATTCAGCGAGCGGATGGCTTGTTTGCCTGGGTGGTTGATCTGCATCCAGAACGAGGTGTTGTTTTGGCTGCCGGCCTGCGCCCATGCTTTGAGCTCGTCTAGGTCGCGTTCGTCTTCGATGACCAAGTTACCGGGTTCGCCAAGGGCGCGCCGATCGACCATGACGTTCCCGGTCATGAGCAAACCCACACCGCCTTGCGCCCAGCGCGCGTACAAGCGGATGAGCTCCGGCGTTACCCGATTGTCCCATGTCGCCAACCCCTCGCTCATGGCGGATTTCATGAGGCGGTTTTTGATTTGGGTTCCACACGGGAGCGTGAGGGGATCTTGGAGTGAGAGCGATGTCGTCATAGTATTTTATCTTGAAGCAAGAAACGTTGTTGCAACACTTAGCGTAAAACGGGTCATCGTGCATACCCGCAACGCCTCCGCTTTCGAAGGCGGGAGAAAGACGTAAGATGAAGAATGCCCTCAGAATCTTTGCTCGCTTGCATTTCAGCATCATTTCCCTAGATATTAGAACTCGGACAGGCGCAGTGCTTCGCACATGCACCACCGACGGTAGTTCAACGCCCCCTCTCGACGAAAAACTAGGCTATCTTAGGCACAAGGCGTTAAGCGTATATCTTACCTTTCAGATTTTTTATGCCTAAAAACGAGCACATAGAACTGCGATTTACGGGCGGACGATTCGAATCGCACGCCTTGCCATTCTCGTTCTTTAAAGAGCTCTCCACTTTTGAAGAGCTGCTTTACGAAATCGGTAAAAAGCAGTTTTTAGACCAAAATCCGGACCGCCAACGCGTACCAAGGAATTTTCGCCGGCGTTTTGAACTTGTCGCCACAAACATGAAACCGGGAAGCGTGGAACTCACAATCCAGCAGGCGCACCTTCCTCAAAAACAACAGACCACGCTTCCGGATCAGACCCATATCCTTGAAGCGTTTCACATCGTGCAAAATGTCATCGCCAATCCAGAACGGGTAGATGATACTCTGACCGCACCCGCCCTCACCGCGTTCGAAAAGTTTGGCAGTAGTTTGACCGACGACGAAGCCATTGTATTCATCAATGGCTCAGGCAAAAGCTCTCCGACGCTTACGCAAGAGATACGACGAGAAATCCTTCTGCGTAGAACCGAAGATAACGTCACCACCAAAAACACGGTTGAAGTCGGTCGCGTTGTGCGTGCCGACGGCCCCGCACGTACGATTGATCTTGACTTCAATGGGCGCAAAATCGCGCTAAAACTATCAAAAAATCAATTGCAAAACCTCGGGATCGATATCGCGGAGCTAGACAATGTCTGGGTTCGAGTCGAAGGTTTAGGGCGGTTCGACCAGAACGAAAGGCTGCTAGACATCGAAGACCTCATGAATATCGAGAAGCTAGAGTCTGATGACCCGATTGTGCAGACCCTTGAACTTCAAACGCTCAAAGACGGATGGCTTGATGGCGAAGGCCGCGCGCCTACAAACGACGTGATACGCATCGCCATGGAAACCATCGACACGCTGCCAGATGATGCACCGGTTCCCACTGTTTTTCCGACAGGTGACGGCGGTATCCTTTTTGAATGGCTTCTAGACAGATGGGACATTTCCTTGGAGTTTGACCCAGATACGCAGCGCGCATCCTGGCATCAATATCACTTAGACACTGATGACGAACGTACGTCCGAGTTCCCGTTCAACGGACCATACGAGGAGCGCGCAAAGATGTGGTCGGCACTGCGCGCATGCAAAGCCGACGCGGAGGAGAACGCACGATGACTCATGATGAGCGAGATCTCCTTCTGCGCCAAGTTCATTCTTCTTTTGTCAAAGACAATCAAATCACCTCCCAAGCGTTTAGGCCAACACCCAAGGACAAACACCTTTTGTCCTTTGATGATGGCAATCGTATCGACGCACAACGTGCGTGGATACGCCATAACAGCCTACCCAACGCTACTTCGAGCGGCGTACTCGCTGTAAGCAAGCAGGAATGTGAAACCCACGAACTCGCGGTCTTTTATGACGGGACGCCTTATCCCGAACATGTGTCCGTGGGCTTTTCAAACCACAGCAGCAATAAGCAACGGCGCATCGCTAAAAGATTGCGCGATCACGCCATTAAGCGTGGTTGGCTATTTATCGCCTGAGTTCTACGTTGGAAGAATTGCGTACTTCTCCAACGTTTAGGTAGCTGAGCTCCTTATCGCCCTGCTTGCATTCTAACCAAAAATCCGCAAGCATCACGCGACCTTCTCGGCATAGAGTGCAAGGCATTGATCACGTCTTACCACGCAAAATACTATGCGCATGAGCTGGTTCGTCGCCATGCGACAGGAAGTGTCGACCAGCTCTCTCGTTCGCTGTTTGACGCGAGCGTCGATCTCAATCCACACCAAATCGACGCCGCCCTCTTTGCCCTGCGCAATCCACTCCAAGAAGGCGTGCTCCTCGCCGACGAAGTCGGTCTTGGGAAAACCATCGAAGCAGCCCTTGTACTCTGCCAATATTGGGCCGAACGTCGACGACGGCTGCTCATCATATGCCCCGCAAGCCTACGTAAACAATGGGCCCAAGAACTACACGAAAAGTTCGCGCTGCCCGCTACTGTGGTGGACTCAACGACCCTGCGTAAAGCCGCGGCTGGCGATGACCTCAGCACACTGACGCATCGATTACAACGCGGTGTTGTCATCATGTCCTACCCCTTTGCGCGCCGACTCGAAATGGAACTGCGCGCCATCGCATGGGACCTGGTCGTCATCGACGAAGCACATAAACTGCGCAACGCCCACCGGCAAAGCAACCGAACTGGCCAAGCGCTCAAACGCGCCCTGCAAGGACGCAAGAAAATCCTCCTCACCGCCACGCCGCTGCAAAACTCCCTCATGGAGCTCTATGGCCTCTCCACGCTGCTCGACGAACACCTCTTTGGTGACGAAAAAGCCTTCCGCCAACAATTCATCCACGGTGATGGCGACGTAGAAGAATTGCGAGCGCGCCTATCCACCTTCGCGCAACGAACCCTGCGTAAAGATGTGCTCGAATACATCCAATACACCGAGCGAAAAGCCCTCACCCAACCCTTTGAACCCACGGATCAAGAACACGCGCTCTACGAACAAATCTCAGAGTTCCTCCAGCGCGAAGACACCTACGCACTTCCGCAACGCCAGCGTCACCTCACCGCACTCATCCTCCGGAAACTGCTCGCCTCAAGCTCTTACGCCGTCATCGGCACGCTCCAAACCATCCGAGAACGCCTAGAAAACCTCCTTGAAGCGCACCTTAACAACCAAAACGACAACGACTTCATCGCGCAATTGATCGCCGCAGACGACCTCGACGCCTACGACGCGCTCGAAGAAGAATCCGAACCACACGACGAGACAGACAATGACACGTCGTTGGAAATCGACGTCCAAAAACTCCGCGCAGAAATCGAAGAGCTCAACCGCTTCATCCAAGTAGCTCAAGAGCTACCCACAGACACCAAAGCCGAAGCCCTGCTCCAAGGACTCACAACCGGCTTCCAAAAGATGGCGGAGCTTAAAGCACCGCAAAAAGCCATCATCTTTACTGAATCTCGTCGCACCCAAGAATATCTACGTCAATACCTGTCCGAAAACGGCTACGACGGCAAAATCGTCTGCTTCTCAGGGACCAATACCGGCGAGGACGCCACCAAAATCTACAAAGACTGGGTACAAAAATACCAAAACACCGATCGCTATACCGGCTCTCCCCAAGTCGATCGCCGCACCGCGCTCATCGACCACTTTAAAAAAGACGACGGCACGGGCGCAGACATCATGATCGCCACCGAAGCCGCTTCCGAAGGCGTCAACCTGCAATTCTGCGCCCTGGTTATCAACTACGACCTCCCGTGGAACCCCCAACGCGTAGAACAACGCATCGGTCGCTGTCATCGCTACGGACAACGCTTCGATGTTGTCGTCATCAACTTCCTCAACACACGCAACCACGCCGACCAACGTGTGCTGGAACTGCTCACCGAAAAATTCAACCTGTTCTCTGGAGTCTTTGGCGCAAGTGACGAAATACTCGGCAGAATTGAATCCAATATCGATTTCGAAAAACGTGTGCTTTCGATTTATAATACCTGCCGCCAACCAGAAGAGATCGAAAACGCCTTCAACGCGCTGCAAAAAGAACTCGAAGATGCCATCACAGACCGTATTCTTGATACCCAATCACAGCTTCTAGAAAACTTTGACGAAGATGTGCACGATCGCCTGAAACTCCGTCTTGCCGAAGCACAATCGCGTCTGGACAGGGTCGGTCGATGGCTTTGGGGCGCCACCCGTTATGCGCTACAACAGCACGCGACCTTTGATGACGATGCCTATGCGTTTTCGCTCAACGCCTCACCGGTTGCGGCGCCAACAGGGCGCTACCAGTTGATTCGAGGCGCAGCACAACCCGATCTGCTCGCCCATGCCTATCGCCTCAACCACCCGCTGGGCGAATGGGTTCTGCAACAAAGTTTAGAGGCGCCTACGCCTTCAGCATCTCTCGTCTTTGATTACGAGCGTTACCATGCGCGCATTTCTGTGATTGAAGATCTGCGCGGAACCTCAGGATGGCTTGCGCTTTCTCATGTCGAGGCCACGTCCTTTGATACGACAGAAGCGCTCATCTTTTCCGCGATCACCGACGCAGGTGAAGCGCTCGACCAAGAGTTTTGCGAAAAGCTCATGAGCATTCCTGCACAAAAGACGCCGCATAAGGCCACGAACAGCCCGCCTGCGCTGCTTCAGGCCAACAATGAGCGTGCCGTCAAAGCTTGGTTATCCCGCGCTTTCGAAGCCAATCAGCGTCTTTTTCATGAAGAGCGCGACAAACTCGACCGCTGGGCGGACGACAAGCTCCTCGCCGCCGAGTTGGCACTCAAGAATACCAAAGACCGACTGCGGCAACGCAAGCGCGATGCACGCAACGCTCCAACGCTCCAAGAGCAAGAAGGTATTCAAAGAGAGATCGCTGAGCTAGAAAGGCTTCAACGGCAACAACGACGCGAAATTTTCAACGTCGAAGACCAGATCATCGAACAACGCGATGCCCTGATAGACTCACTCCAAGAACGTATGCAAGAATCCTCCCGTATCACGCCCTTATTTACTCTGCGCTGGCAACTCGTTTAACCACACTTTCCCCTTGCAATTCAGCATGTTAGGTATATAATGGCCACGACAAGCGACAAGCGACAAGCGACAAGCGACAAGCGACAAGCGACAAGCGACAAGCGACAAGCGACAAGCTTAAGTCGAGTTGATAAGTTAAGAGAAAAACTTCTTCGCAAACTCGATGAGTTATTCGAGTTAGATCAGCCGGATCTAGACTTTGGCTTCTACCGCATCATGCACGCCAAAGCCGATGAAGTTCGCCATTTCATCGAACACGATCTACTCCATATCATCGACGATGCCTTTGGCCAAAACGCAAACAACTCCATTGCCAAAGCCAAAGCGGAATACGAGCAAGCGTTAGCACAAGCTGAAAGTTTTGGCGCGCCCGATCCCGAAAACACGCCCGCCGTACGCCAAGCCAAAACCGCCTATGAACAAGTGCGCGATCGCGGCAGTGACGAAGCCCAAGTCTACGACCACCTCTATAGATTCTTCGAACGCTATTACGAGGACGGCGACTTCATCTCTCGCCGTTATTACACCCGAGAAACCGCGGGCCAAGCCGCGCCCTACGCCATCCCTTACAATGGCGAAGAAGTAAAACTCCACTGGGCCAACGCCGATCAATATTACATCAAATCTACGGAATATTTTAATAATTTCACCTTTGACCTCGCCCTAGCCCCCGAACTACAAAAGACTGAACGAAAGGACCAGGCTAGCTTAGATCTTGGGGATGACACTAGACCTACAGGCCCGCTCCGTGTGCATTTCCAAATCACCGATGCCGACGAGGGCGAGCACAACAACGTCAAAGCTACCGATGATAAGAAACGAGATTTCTTTCTCCATCAATCGACGCCTGTTGCGCTAAATTCCGCGAACGAATTGGTGGTAAATTTTGAGTATCGTGCGGCAGAAAAATCGGATGAGCCAAACAAAGCGCAAGAGAAAGCTCTGAAAGAGGCGTTCGATGCGAAAAACGCGAATAAAGGTGATCTACCCAACTTATTCATCGCGCACCAAGTTTTAGAAGCGTTGAAGGAATTGCCAGGGTTAGACCCTGCGTATCTCACCTACCTCACCACCCCTGCGCCAACAGACAAGATTGGACGGCGTCCCCTACTTGTTAAATACCTCAACAACTACACCCGCCGTAACACCGCCGACTACTTCATCCATAAAGACCTCAGCACATTCCTCCGACGCGAGCTCGACTTCTACATCAAAAACGAAGTCATGCGCCTCGATGATATCGAAAATGCGGATGCGCCCACGGTTGAAAGCTATCTCAGCAAAATCAAAGTCTTGCGGCAGATCGCACACAAGCTCATCGATTTTCTTGGCCAGCTCGAAGACTTCCAGAAAAAGCTCTGGCTCAAGAAAAAGTTCGTCACCGAAACCAACTACTGCATCACCCTCGACCGCGTACCCAGATCGCTCTATCCACAAATCGCGACAAACGATGCGCAACACCAAGAATGGGTCGACCTCTTTGCCATCGACGAAATCAAAGGCGATCTATCCGAGCCCGGCTACACCCGTCCACTCACACTTAAGTTCTTAGAAGCTCACCAAAACCTCGTTCTCGACACCCAGTTCTTCGATGCAGAATTCACCGCCGAACTCATCGAAAGTATCGATGACTTTGATGAGCAATGCGATGGCTTGCTGATTCACTCCGAGAACTTCCAAGCGCTGCAATTGCTGCAGGAGCGGTACCGCGAGCAGGTGAAATGTGTACATATCGACCCACCGTATAATACATCAGACAACGCATTTCTTTACAAAAACACTTATAAACACTCTTCGTGGCTCGCTCTCATCGAGAACCCTCTAAGAACCAGTAAGACCATTCTTCATAGCTCTGGAGTTTTTATAGGATGTATTGACGACACAGAACATTCAAACTTAAAAAATCTGTTAAGCGATTATTTTGGCGAGTCCAACTACGTGAGCACGATTGCTGTTGAAATTAATCCTGCAGGCCAAAATATTCGACCGAACGCTCCAGCGAGAAGCCATGATTATTTTCATATTTTTGCTAAAAACATTAACTCTGTAACGTTAATTCTTCGAGCGCTAACAGCTAAAGAACGAAAATCATATACCGAATCGGACGCCAAGGGTCGTTTTTACTGGGATAATTTACGACGTCGTGGCGGAAACTCGCGTCCAAGCGATCGACCTAAACAATGGTTTCCTTTGTTTTCAGAAAATACACGCGTTCGCGTTCCTCAAATGACCTGGAATGAGCAAGCTAAAGAATGGGTGGTTCTTGAGAAGCCGAAAGCCAATGAAAATATTATTTGGCCTGTTGATCCGAAAGGTGAAAAACGTATATGGAGAGTTAACCCAGATGGTGCACGGCTACGGATTAACCGACAAGACATTGCCGTTATCGAAAAAGCAAACCGCAAAGAAATCTCACTGAAATCTCGAGAGCCAGAAGGGCGAAAACCCAAAACACTTTGGTCTAATTCAAAATATTCCGCGACATCTCACGGGACCAAACTTCTTATTGACATACTAGGTAATGGATTTCATTTTAGCTATCCAAAATCAATTCATCTGACCACTGACGCTCTAAGATATTGGGTTGACCACGATGCAATAACTTTAGACTACTTCGCTGGCTCCGGCACCACCGGGCACGCCGTCCTCAACCTTAACCGTGAAGACGACGGTCAGCGCAAATACATCCTCTGCGAGATGGGCGACTACTTTGACACGGTCTTAAAGCCGCGTTTGGCAAAAGTCGCGTACGCCAAAGACTGGAAGAACGGCAAGCCGGTGGCGCGCGATACAGGTATTTCGCATTGCTTTAAATACATTCGCCTGGAAAGTTACGAGGACACGCTCAACAACCTGCGTTTTAAAGACGATCCAGTGCGTCAGCGGGCGCTGGCGAACAATGCGGCGCTCAAAGAGGATTACATGCTGAACTACATGCTCGATGTAGAGACGCGTGGAAGCCAAAGCCTCTTAAATATCGACCAGTTTAACGATCCCACAAAATACAGCCTGGAATTAAAACAGCCAGGCAGCGATGCGCGTCAAGAACAGGTGATCGACCTCATTGAAACCTTTAACTATTTGATTGGCTTGCGCGTAGAGCACATGGCTGCACCTCAGCGTTTTACGGCTACATTTACTCGTGAAATCGACGACGAAGCACCAGAAGACCAAACCACGCGCTTGATTCTGGACGAGCGCTTAACGGAGGATGAACAGGGGCGATGGTGGCTCCGTAAAATCGAGGGTTGGGTGCCTGCAGATCCTGCGAATCCCAACAACGGGCTGAAAGATCGCGTTCTTATCATCTGGCGTAACCTCACCGGGGACTTAGAGCAGGACAACCTCGTCCTTGATGAATATTTTAAAGCGCTACGCATCAACACACGAGATTTTGAGTACGACACCATCTACGTGAACGGCAGCAACAATCTCCCAAACCTGAAAACCGCCGACGATCAGTGGAAAGTCCGCCTGCTCGAGGAAGAATTCCATCGACGCATGTGGGACACCGAGAATTAAGATCGATGAACTACGATATTTTTCACTGAGATATTGGTTGAGAAATAGGGAGGAAGGGACGATGGCAACGCGACGTAAGAAGTCTCTGAAATTTCGGGATAAACTTGTACTTAATCAATGGCTTCTAAGCCAATTGGGTATCGACCCTTTGGCGGAGCATCGACGTGACGGAAAGCGCGTGCGGCCTTTCCATAAGCTCGCCGAGCCCATTCGCGATGCTTCGCTCGAAGGGCTCGATCACGATAATCTGCACTTCTTTTTCCACTATCTATCGAACAGCCCACTCTTCAGCACAGCTGGGGTCGATGTTGGTGGTGCACCGATTCGTCGTGAGCAATTGCTACGGTACGAGGAAAACATCGTACGCCACACTCGGACCATCAACGCCAAACGCCATCGTCCCGTGGTCTGGAAATACTATCAGTGGTTGAGTCTTCTCTTCACAGAGATTTACCTCGACCGATTTTTCTCGGATAAATTCGCCCTCCTCCAAGACCTCAACGCGTTTCTCGATCGCTTCAACCAGCATCATAAAAACTATGCGGATCTCGCGCCTTACAAACTAGAAGACCTGAATAAAATCTGCCTGCAAAACGCCACGGGGAGCGGCAAAACCCTGCTGATGCATGTCAATATCTTGCAATATCAGCACTATACAGAGCAGCACCATCAGCAGGACGAGCTTTCTAGGGTTATTCTCATCACACCCAACGAGGACTTGTCGAAGCAGCATATTGATGCGCTCGGCGAAAGTTCCATCAGTGCATCTCAATTCAGTGCAGCTCAACATCGCGAAAGCCATAGAAGCACAATGAACGTTTTGGGACGTCTACCTCACGTAGACGTTCTTGAGATCACCAAGCTGGCCGATACGCACGGCCCGAATACCATTGCGACGCAATCCCTAGGGCGCAACAACCTGTTACTTATCGACGAAGGCCACCGGGGCCTATCGGGCGCACAAACCGGTATTTGGTTCACGCGACGCAGCATGCTCTGCGAAGAAGGTTTCAGCTTTGAATATTCCGCAACCTTTGATCAAGCAGTCACCAAAACCGTCCACGAAGATGACTATGCCAAAGCCGTCCTGTTTGATTACTCCTATCGCTGGTTTTACGAGGATGGATTTGGCAAAGATTACCATATCCTCAACCTGCCCAAATCCCCAGACACACTCGAAACCCTCTACATGACCGCCTGTCTGCTGAAATTCTACCAGCAGCTATGCATTTACAAAGACAAGGAGTTGGAACTCAAAGCCTTCAACATGGAGAAGCCCTTATGGGTCTTTGTGGGACACACCGTCTCAGCAGGTAAACTCAATCAAAGCGAAAAACTCACAGCCACAGATGTCGCCAAAATCGTACGGTTCTTGGCGCGGTTTTTAGCCGATGAACGCACCGCAACTGAACACATTGAGCTTCTCATCGACAGAAACGGTCGAGACACCGGACTGATGGACGAAGACGGTCATGATATCTTCGAAGGCGCATTCAATTATTTACGCGAGAAGTTTGCGCATAATCATTCTGCAAAGGAGATCTACCGAGACATCCTCTCGACGGTCTTTCATAGCCATGCAGGCGGTATTTTGTCCGTGGAACGCGTCAAAGGCGACAGCGGAGAAATTATCCTCCGCGCGGGCTCCGCAGATGAAGCCTTCGGTCTGATCAGTGTGGGCGAAGCCAAAGTGCTCAACACACACTTAGAAAAGCTCGCAGCACAAGACAAGCTGCCCCTACATGTGGGCGAAAGCGACTTCAGCCATGCAATCTTTGATACCGTCAAAGATTCTAGCTCCCCAATTAACGTACTCCTCGGCTCCAAAAAGTTCGTCGAGGGATGGGACTGCTGGCGCGTAAGCACCCTCGGCTTGATGCATGTTGGAAGAACGGAAGGCGCTCAAATCATTCAACTTTTTGGACGTGGTGTGCGTTTAAAAGGCTATGAGTGGGGCTTAAAACGTTCGGGCCATTCACAAGCACAACGCATCCCGGATTATATCGAGGAATTAGAAACCCTGAACGTCTTTGGGATCGCCGCGGATTTTATGGAGAATTTCAGAAAATTCCTGAAGGACGAGGGACTTCCCGGAAACGAACGCCGTCAGGTCATCCAGCTGCCCTTAAACGTCACACACGACTTTGGCACCAAGCTCAAAACACTGCGTCCCAAGCGCAAGAAAGCATCGGGCGAAGAATATAGCTTTAAACGAGATGCCGCGGTGCCCACCTTGGGCGAAATTCCAGACTATATCACAAAGAATCCCGTCATTTCGGATTGGTACCCACGGATTGCCACACTGAGCTCTCTCGGCAAAAGCAAGGCCACGAACAAAGACCAAGTTTATCTACGCGAGCAGCATTTGGCGTACCTCGATTATGATCAGCTATATTTTGAGCTGGAGCAGTTCAAGGCAGAACGTGGCTGGTATAACCTGAACATTTCTAAATCAGCGATCCAACGGCTTTTAACCAACGCGGATTGGTATCGCCTGTACTTGCCACAAACGCAGCTCACACCGACGAGTTTTGCGGGCATGCGCTTCCTTCAGCAAGTCGCAACGGAGCTACTTAAACGCTATGTGCAACGCTACTACAGCTATTGTAAACGCGACTATCTTGAGCCGCGACTGGAGTATCGAGAGCTCACATCTGTGGATGACAACCTTCCCCAAGACGAGTTCTACAACTTGATTGTGGACGCCACCGAAACCAAGCTCATTCAAGATATCGAAAAGGTGAAAGCGGAAATCGACCGATACAAAGACAAGGTTTTGGCGATGGGCGACATCAAGGCCATCAATCTAAGCCGGCACTTGTTCCGTCCGTTGCTTCACTTGGCCAAAGGCAGCAAAATCACCATCGCGCCCGCGACTCTCAATGAGAGTGAATTCCAGTTTGTAGAGGACTTGTGCAAATGGTGCGAAAGCCACCAAGAGGCCATGGAGCAAGAAGGCACAGAGCTCTATTTATTGCGCAATAAAAGCCGAGGCGGTGGCGTAGGATTTTTTGAGGCTGGAGGGTTCTATCCGGACTTTATCTTGTGGCTACTCAAAGACGAAAAACAGTACGTGACCTTTATTGAGCCGCATGGGCTGAAGCACGATGGTCCCGGGAGCGAGAAAATTCTCTTCCATAAGAAAATCAAGGATCTCGAAGCACGTTTGAGGGATCCGAACATGCTACTGAACAGCTTCGTTCTGTCATGGACGCCTCATCCAGAATTGGATTGGGGGCAGTCACGAGAAGAACTCGCAGATCAGCACGTTCTTTTTATGACCTCAGATCGGGACCGTTACCTAAATACTCTTTTTAGGAAATTGGGAGTTGTTACTCCCGATGACGCGCCGATTCCTGTTTAACTCGTCATCTTTATCATGCCGCGCCGGAGACGAGCTAGCATACGGTAAAGAATATTTCTGATCGAACCAGCGTGCGAACGCATCGCGGCTCATTTCGGCTTTAATTTGTCGCTAGAATGAATACGGATCAATATGATACGTCTGAAATAGACTTCCGGAACATAGCGGCAGAAAACACTTCGAGCTCGCCAAGGCTCAAGGTGTTGAATATAAGGTTGTCACAGAACTCTCGGAGCTCATACCGTAGAGAAATTCATTGGAGCTGATTTTAGCTTTTGCGCTGCATCTTAGCTTTTCAGCAAGATGTTGCACGATCGCCAACCCTATTTTTGACAGTACTTTCTAGCTATATTTCCCTTCGCGTCTCGAATCCGGACAACTGTTGACACGCTCCTCCTATAAAATGACTTCTCACTGATTTACAGCTGGTCAAAACGCGCGCTGCGGCGCGTTCTGGTTTCGGCCGAACATGAAAGAGAAGAGAGGCAATTATGGCTTTGGTAGAATGCTCCACGTGTGGGCAACAGATCGCGAAGACTGCAGAAAAATGTCCGCAGTGTGGTGCAACCAATCACTACGCAACCCTAGAAAACGCCAAAGGGTGCTTGGTGCTCATCGTCGTCGTCCTTTTGGGTGGACTACTACTTAGCTGGTGTGGAAGCTGCGGCGATACCGAAGAAGAAGAGGCGGAAAAAGCCGCCAAGAGCCAACAGGCGGAAGCGGAATGTAAAAAGAACTTAGCCTGCTGGACCGATCGACACTCCGTCAAAGCATCGGTGGCCTGTGAGATTCAAATCGAAAAACTCGCAAAATATTCGTACAAATGGATGAACGGCCGCTTTGAACCGCGCTTCTCGCGCTACAGCTGGGCCGATAAAAACGCCGGTACGTATATCTCCTACGGCGACCTCATCCAGTTTCAAAATGGCTTTGGCGCACTCGAACGACACAGCTACGGATGCATCTACGATCCCGCGGCAGATAAAGTGCTCGACGTAGAAGTTTGGTCCGGTCCACTGCCTTGAGCGGAACAGCCTCAAACCGTCGCAATGCCTGACATATGAACACACTCCTTCGCCCACAAGCGTGCCACCCTTCAAACAAAGCGCTTTCCAAACCTCCGCACCCATACGCGTGACACCCACAAGTAGGCGCGTTTCTTTGTAACCCCCAGTCGACGACGAAGCGCGCACATAAAGAAAAACGCTCCCACTTCGAAAGCAGGGCGATGCAAAAACCTCCCTTGCCCAAACCACCACGCGACCCTATGCATGGAGGCACTGCATGGATCTGCGCAATGCGATAGATCAACAGGGAAGTCCGGTGAGAAACCGGCGCTGCCCCGCAACGGTATGGCGACACATCGCGCGCCAAAGCCCGATACCTGATGCAGTCCTGAGGATTCTCCTCTTGTACGGCCTGGTGTCCATGGTGGATGCCGGTTCGCCCGCGGGGGCGAAGGTCAACGGTGCATAGGATTCTTGTGTCCTGAAACCAAGCGCACCCTCCCCTTCGTTCCTCTGGTTCACTTTGTTCCACGAGGATCAACACATGAGCATCGTTACTTTTCTCGGCTATCCACGCATCGGATCGCAACGCGCACTCAAACGCGCCTTGGAAAGCTACTGGCGCGGTGAAAGCAGCGCCAAAGAACTCTTGGAAGTCGGACGCCTCCTGCGCGAAGAACACTGGCTCGTCGCGCACGAAGCGGGCGCAGATATCGTCGCCGTCAACGATTTCAGCCTCTACGACCACGTGCTCGATACCGCCGCGCTGTTCGACGCCATCCCAGCGCGCTATCGTACGCTCTATGACCAAAATCCGCTCGACGGATACTTTGCCATGGCGCGCGGATACCAGCGCGACAATGTCGACCTGCACGCCTTAGAAATGACCAAGTGGTTCGATACAAACTACCACTACATCGTCCCGGAATTGCAGCCCAATCAACGCTTTTGCCTGAACGGAACCAAGCCCATCGACGAACTTAAAGAAGCCACCGCACAGCGCTACCAAACACGCGTCACCCTGCTCGGCCCTGTCTCCTTCTTGCTGCTCGCTAAACGCACCGATAACGGCGATACACTCGACTTGCTAGACAACCTATTGCCAGCGTATGTGCAACTGCTCGATGCCCTCTATCAAGAAGGCGCAGATTGGGTACAATTCGATGAGCCCTGCCTCGCACTCGACGTGAACGAAGCCACACGCGCAGCACTCGAACACGCCTACCAAACCCTTGGCAAACACGCGCGTGTAAGAGTCCTCCTTGCCAACTACTTCGGCGGATTTGGAGACGCGTTGCCGTGGGTGCTTGAACTGCCCGTCGACGGCATCCACGCAGATCTGGTGCGCGGTGCGCATGAACTCGACGCGATCTTAGAACACCTACCCCAAACCACCGTCCTCAGCGCCGGCATCATCGACGGCCGCAACGTGTGGCGAAGTCCCCTGCTCAAACTCTTCACACGCCTGCAAAAGGCGCAGCAAAAACTCGGTTCGGAACGCCTTTGGCTCGCACCTTCGTGCTCGCTCTTGCACGTTCCCATGGACGTCAACCTGGAACACAAACTCGACGGACAGCTCTGCGCGTGGCTTTCGTTTGCCCGCCAAAAAATCGAAGAACTGCGCGTGCTTGCAGACGCCCTCGAAGGCAACGATGCTGCTCTTGCCGCCGTTGCCGCCCAAGAAAGCCTGCTGGGTAAACGCCAAAGCGCACCGGGCGTTGTGCGCCAAGATGTTCGTGAGCGTACCGCGCAACTCACCGCCAAAGACGCACAGCGCCAAAGTCCCTACCCACAGCGTTACGCCGCCCAACAAGAAAAGCATCCGTTGCCGCCGCTGCCCACCACCACCATCGGATCTTTTCCACAAACCGACGAAGTGCGCAAAATGCGCGCAGATCATCGCAACGATCGCTTGAGCACCCACGCTTATCACGAGTTTCTGCGCCAAGAGATCACGGACGCCATCGCCTTCCAAGAACGCGCGGGTTTGGACGTGTTGGTGCATGGAGAAGCCGAGCGTAATGATATGGTCGAATACTTTGGGGAAATGCTTGAGGGCTTTGCTTTTACACGTTTTGGATGGGTGCAAAGCTACGGTTCGCGTTGCGTGAAACCGCCCTTAATCTTTGGCGATGTTGCGCGCACGAAACCCATGACGGTTCCGTGGTCCGCCTACGCCCAATCGCTCACAAGCAAACCCGTGAAAGGCATGTTGACCGGCCCTGTCACGATGCTCAAATGGTCGTTTGTACGTAATGATGTGCCACCCGATGTGGTCGCGCGACAAATCGCACTGGCCCTGCGTGACGAAGTCCAAGACCTAGAAAATCACGGCATCCATATCATCCAAATCGATGAACCCGCCTTCCGCGAAGCACTTCCGCTGCGTCAAAAGGACTGGGAAGATTACTTCGCATGGGCCGTCGAAAGCTTCCGCATCGCATCGAGCGGTGTCCAAGACAGCACGCAAATCCACACCCACATGTGCTACTCCGAATTCAACGACATCCTGCCAGCCATCGCCGACATGGACGCCGATGTGATCAGCATCGAAACCAGCCGTTCCGAAATGGAGCTCCTGCGCGCCTTTGCAGATTTTGAGTATCCCAATGCCATGGGCCCAGGGGTGTATGACATTCACTCTCCGCGACTGCCGACCACAGATGAAATGCTCACACGCGTGCACAAAGCCCTGAAGGTATTGGCGCCTGCGCAACTATGGATCAACCCCGACTGCGGCCTGAAAACCCGCACATGGGAAGAAGTCGAGCCTGCGCTCGTACGGCTCGTTCAAGCCGCCCAAAGCGCACGAGCACAACTCGCGGAAGCTGCGCAATAAGTCAGAAAAAATCAGCGGAAATTCTGAACATACCAGCCATCCGCGCCACCGCACGCCACCTTGGTGTAGTTCGGATTCGACATATTGATGTAATGGCCGTGCTTCATAAAGTCCTCGCCCGGCCCCTCATCCCACATCATCTTCAAGCTTCCACGATTGACCTGTTCCCATCCGCCGCCCCAACCCGGGCATTCGTTTTGGGCCCAGCCGCCATTGGCGCACACTTGATCCCGAAAGCCGGCGTGTGGCGATTGGTTTTTCGCATCATAGCGCGCGTGCTTTTCCGCGCATGACTCTCCCTCAACCCACCGTTCGAGCGGTGGTAAACACTGGCACTCAGCCCGGAATTGGTTGATACGATCGACGCAATCCGCCGCGGGGTCATTGGTGGGCGAGAGCGGTGCTGGCGCGCAGTCAGCGATGGGCGTCGCCAGCGGCCCATCCTTGCAAATATCGCGCGCCAGCGCATCGCTCACTTCGTCTGGAACGCTCGTTCGTTTACGCTCGTTCGTTTACGCTCGTCCTCAGCGCACCCTGCGATACCGCCAGCCAACACAACGAATAGACCGATCATCACTAGAATTGAGCGCACGATGCTTCTCCTGCAGGACGTTGAATATTTAGGCTCGCACAGCGTTTTATGCACGAATATCTCATGATGTGCTAAGCACCTACGATTTGTACACATTCACGTTATTTTGCAGGAAATTACGCGCCATGAAACTTTCAGCACAGAAACAAAACGCCATCGGTCTTCTGTTACTACGTCTCGTCTTTGCAGGGACGCTGCTCTACGGTCACGGCTGGGGCAAATTGATGGGTTGGAGCGAGCGATCCGCCGTTTTCCCTGATCCGATTGGCCTTGGTTCTCCGGTTGCTTTGGCGCTCGCCATCGGCGCCGAAGTATTTTGCGCGTTGCTCGTTATCTTCGGTCTGTTCACGCGCGTTGCGGCCCTTCCGGTGATCATCACCATGCTTGTGATCATAGGCATTGTGCATGCTGGCGACCCCTTCGGAAAAATCGAGTTGCCGCTGCTTTTTCTGACAGGCTTCACGGCGATTGCGATCATGGGCGCAGGCGACTTTTCCATCGATGCACTGCTCAAGAAACGACGCGCAACCACGATCGAATAACCGGCGGAGATGGTTCCTAATCAGCAAAGCCTCCGCCTTCGAAAGTGGGGGCTAGGCGAGTTGAGGAAGCCACCAAGCAAGAGCCAGCAAGGCGGCGAGCAGAACGGGTGGCGTCAGCAAAAGCCCGACCTTCATGTATTCTAACCAGCCGATTTTATATCCTTTTTGGTTGAGCACATGGAGCCATAACAGCGTCGCCAAGCTTCCCATGGGGGTGAACTTCGGGCCGAGGTCGTTTCCGATGACGCTGGCGTAGACCATGGCTTCTTGGATGGCGGTGGGGACTTGCGCTGCTTCGATGGCGAGTGCACTTACGAGCGTTGACGGCATATTGTTCATGATCGCGGCCACAACAGCGGTCAGAAAACCCGTTCCCACGGTCGCAAGGACGTACCCTTGATCGGCGAGCCAAAGCAGCACACCCGCCCCATAGTCGGTAAGGCCCGCATTGCCGAGCCCGTAGACTATGATATACATACCAAGAGAGAAAAGCACGATCTGCCAAGGGGCGCCTTGAATGATTTCTCTAAGAGGTACCACGGCATCTTTTCCGCCTTTCCATAGGCGCGCTGCAATGGCGAGGAGCACTGCTGCCGCAGAACCCGTCACCACGGAGAATGGGATGTTCCAACGGCTGAGGGTAAAGAACGAGATCAACAGCAACAACAACAGGGGGAGCCCTGCGCGGAACACCGCACGATCGACCAAGGCGTCCTTCGGAAGTTCCAGCGACTCCACGGCGTAAGTATCTGGTATGTCCTTTCGGAACGCGAGCCACAGCACGGCGAGCGTCGCCGCAACCGACACCAAATACACGGGGAACATCACCGCTGCATAGCGCCCAAATCCAATGTCAAAATAGTTCGCGCTAACGATGTTCACCAAGTTCGAGATCACGAGAGGAATACTCGCCGTATCCGCGATAAAACCTGTGGCGATGATAAACGCGAAGGTTTGCGGCGGTGCAAAACCTAGGCGCAGCATCATCGCGATAACGATGGGGGTGAGAAGTAGCGCGGCGCCGTCGTTGGCGAACAACGCTGCCATGAGCGCGCCAAGTAGGATAATGAGAGGGAAAAGCCGCTGACCGCGCCCCCCACCCCAGCGCGCGATGTGAAGCGCCGCCCATGTAAAGACGCCCGCTGCGTCAAGAATGAGTGAGATCAAAATGAGCGCGACAAAGGTAAAGGTCGCGTCCCATACGATGCCCCAAACCAAGGCAACGTCGGCCCAATGAACCACGCCCGTAAGAAGGGCAACACCTGCGCCAATAAGCGCGCTCCAACCGATACCAAGACCTTTAGGTTGCCATAGGACGAAGGTGAGGGTGACGACAAAAATTATTACGGCGACCATAAGGCTTTATCCTTACATCCGTTAACCAGTGGGCGTTTCAATCACTCGCGGTCGACTAGGCGACCTCTCAGAACATGTCTACGATCCAGATACAACATGCCGGGAGACCAACATGCGGACTGTAGAACAATGCACGCTGGTGGATAGGTCATATAAGCCACGTTCATTTCTAAACCCTATATAAACACGATACTATTTATACCAGAAGAGCAGAGAGCGTTGGAAGGCTTGTTCAAATCACAGTCTACTCTCTCTTGCTCACGACGGTTCTTCGATTCTCTTCACGCAATAGGATTTGGTTATGGCTTGGCAACTTGACTCAGCACACTCTTCGGTTGGTTTTAGCGTTCGTCACATGATGATCAGCAAGGTACGCGGAGAGTTTGAAGATTTTAATGCAACGATCGAGCTCGATCCCGAGAATCTGAACGCGTCGAAAGTGCGTGCAGAGATCGATGTGAACAGCATCAACACACGCCAGAAGGATCGCGACAACCACTTGCGTTCCGCGGATTTCTTCGATGCGGAAAATCATCCCAAGATTGTCTTCGAAAGCACGGCGTTCCGCGCGACGGGTGGCGACCAGGTAGAACTTACCGGAAACCTTACGATCCGCGGCACCACACGCGAGATTACACTCAAAGGCGAGCAGCGTGGTCCGGTGACCAACCCGCTCAACCAGTCGACCGCTGTGGGCTACACGCTCAATGGCTCGCTTGATCGCGAAGCATTCGGTTTGACTTGGAACCAAGCCATGGAAACCGGCGGTGTGCTTGTTGGCAAGAATATTGATCTCAGCATCGACGTCGAAGTGTTTAAGAGCGCGTAACTCCTCACGCCGCTTTTGTCCGCACGGTCCTGCGGACATTCGAATGCCTGCCCTGACAACTCTCTCCTCTAGGGCAGGCATTTTTCCTTTTTGCGATCGGGTGGCTTCGCACGTATGTGAAAACGCACCGAAACCTAGCGATCGTTAGAAATCATTGGACCTTTGTGCGCTGGCGTATGAATCTCGTACGCCCTTACGTCGCGTACTTTGAAGAGTGATCCCGCATGCCTGCCAGCCTTTTTCTCATCCTTGCCATCATCGCCGAAGTCTTTGCCACCACCTGCTTAACAGCATCGGACGGCTTCAAGAGGCTTGGGCCCACGGCGGGCGCCATTCTAGGATATTTTGTCGCTTTCTATTTTCTCTCCATCACCCTGCGCACCATCCCCACCGGTATGGCCTACGCGATTTGGTCAGGGCTCGGCACGGTGCTCATCGCCATCGCTGGTTGGCTGGTCTTTAAACAACGCTTGGACGCTCCTGCGATCATTGGAATGAGTCTGATTGTGGCCGGCGTTTTTGTAATGCAGTTCTTTTCGAAAGCGCAGCTTGGCGGATAGCTTCCGCCCCCGAATCGATCTCCTCCAGCTGCGATGACTATCTAGGTTTTTGAAATAAGCGCATCTAGCGGCAATCGATATTTCAAAATATGCCCGAAGATTGAAATAAGAAGCGTCAATCAGGATGATAGTTCATTGCACTGAAATAAGCGATGTGGCGCGGCGCCGTATTTCAATATGACAGCTTCTACTGAAATAAGCGTCTGGTGATGGCGTCGTCTTTCAAGGACGTGAAATAAGACCGCGCGACGCACCCAGCTATTTCAAAATTGGAAGGCACATTGAAATAAGAGAGGGGTCTCGGTGACGGTATTTACCTGTTTTGAAATAAGTCGACTTTCGCGACTCCTTACTTCAGAAAACCGACTGTCTCTGAAATAAGAAGCCATTCATCATGCTTGCGCATTATTTTTGAAATAAGGCGTGGCTCGTCGACTCTTGTTTCAATAAACAGCAGGGATTTGAAATATAGCCGCCACACCTTAGCCTTCGAAGAGGGTGAGGTAGCGCTCAAAGCGGTAGACACGATTTCTCTTTTGGCCTGTGATTTCGACCAGATCGCCTTCTGCCAGAAACGTTTCTACCGTGCTCGCGGCGGTGTTGTAGGCAATGGAGAGCGCATCGGCGATTTGGGGGATATTCACCACCGGCGTTTCAAAGAGAAGGTCGATCATTCGCTGGCCGACGCCTGACGTTTCGCGCGCACGGAGCTCCTCGCGCAAGTGCAAAATGCGTTGCGCGGTATCGTTTGCGTGCTGGCTTACTTCGATGACGCCCTGCAGGAAAAACGAGACCCAGCCTTCCCAATCTCCATCGTGGCGAATGGCCATCAAACGATCGTAATACTGTTGGCGATGACGCTTCAGGTAGACCGATAGGTAGAGTAGCGGACGGTGCAGAATTCCGCGTTCACACAAGAACAGGGTGATGAGTAAACGGCCGATGCGGCCATTGCCATCCAAGAACGGGTGAATGGTCTCGAACTGAGCGTGCAAGAGCGCAACCTGCAGAAGCGGCGGCATATTTTGGGCATGCATAAAGGCCTCCAATTCCCCCAAACAGCGCATGAGCTCATGCGGCGGTGGCGGTACAAAGGTCGCAAACGCCAAAGTGCAACCGGGGGTTCCAATCCAGTTTTGCGATCGTCTGAACTCACCGGGCTGCTTCTCACTGCCGCGACCTGTGGCCAACAAACGCTCATGCACTTCGCGCAAAAGTCGCAGACTGAGCGGCAGCGTTTTTAGACGCTCCAGCCCATGCCCCATCGCATCGACGTAATGCACGATCTCATCCACATCGGAACGAGGGTTCGAGGTATGCTGAGACTCAAACAACAAGAGATCTTTGAGCGTACTCTGCGTACCCTCAATCTGCGACGACAATACAGCTTCTTGGCGTACGTACATCGACACAAAGAAGTCTGGATTGGGCAGAATCGACGCGGCGCCATCGAGTCTGCCCAACGCACGATCCGCATCAGACAATAAACGATAAACCGCAGAATCTAGCTCCAAAGGCGGCACAGGTGGCAATGGCGCAGGAAGAAACGCGCGATAACCTTCGAGCTGACGCACATAAGCGCCAGCGCGTGTACTCCGTTGTCTCTCCATTGATGCATCCTCCGTAGGTTTGTCTTCGCCCATGGATGAGACGTCCCCAAAGGACGCGTGTGTACGCCGCAAAACGCTCACGCTCGGTCTCTCCGTATTGAAATAAGCACTATCACACAGGCAAGGTATTTCAAGATCCACCTATATTTTGAAATAAGGCGCCTGAATCACGCCGCGTAAACATCTCAATTGAAATAACGCGTCGATCCGCTGGGCCTTATTTCAATTTCTTCCGACGAAATGAAATAAGCATTGCCTCCAAGCATGCTATTCATTCATTTTGAAATAACGACGGGACGAGCCCTTTCTTATTTCAAAATGAACCTACTTTCTGAAACAACCGAGCAATATTCATGTCATTTCATGTGTTTCGTATGCTGCGCGCGCGTACCTACGTTCGCTCGTCGCAAAAGCTCTTTCACCACGCCCCGTGGTGCTCCGGGATTTTCCGTATCATGGGGGTTGTGAGCAGCATGAAGGCGGCGATGGCGAAATAGAAGTTCGCTTGGGCGCGGCTTGGGTCCGCGACACCGGCCAAGGTGGCGGTGACGATGGCGACGACCACCATGGTGCCGAGGTTGATAGACATGGTGCGTAGCGCAGCGAGCTCGGAGGAGCTTTCGGGTTCGAGTTGGAGGCCGGCGTTTCTGCTGGGCGGGTTCACGGTGCCGACGCCCATACCCACGATGCCGGTAGCGATGAGAAGCCACTTTTGGGGTGAAATGCCCTTCGGGGGCACCAAGCCAACCAGCATCAGGCCGATGGCCATCAACAATGCGCCCACGAACAAGGGTAAGCGATGGCCGGTACGGCGCATTAGGAATGCCACCACCAACGTACAAGTCACACTTGTGACGCCTTGGCCTGTGAGCAGTAGCCCGGCAGCCAAGGGACTTAGGCCGTATCGATTGGCGGCGTACAGCGGCACGAGTGCCATCATACCTATCGCTACGCCGGCGTAGGCGGCATTAAAAAAGTTTACGGCGCCGAAGTTTGGTCCGTACAGCATATGCGGCTTCACAAAAGGCGAGGCCTTACGTTGTATATGCCGGACAAATCCCACCATCAGCACCACGCTCGCGGCCAAAGGCACCCAGAAATGTGGTGACTGTACGCCGGCTGAAGCGTCGCCAAGCATGGTGGTTGCGTACATTCCTGTGAGCAAGCCGAAGCTCAGAAGCAGCATGCCTTTATAGTCAAAGGGCTGAAGCTTCGTGCGGTCGATGGGCGGATCAGGTGGAATGAACCGATAGGCAAGAAGGAGAATGAATATGCCGATGGGCACATTCATAAAAAATATGTCGCTCCAAGTAAGGTACGTAACGAAGATGCCGCCGAACACCGGCCCGATGATTTCGCCGATGGGAAACATACTACCAAAGAGACTGGTGGCGCGATCGCGCACATCGCCAAAATAGTCCACGACGATCGCGGTGGCCGATGGCGTCAGGCCTGCGCCGCCCATCGCTTGCAACAGACGCATGGCGATCAGGGTATAGATGTCAGGCGCAAAACCACATGCGACAGACGTGAGCGTAAACATGGCCACAGACGCGATGAATACGCGTCGCCGACCGTAACGCTGAGTTAAAACGCCTGTAATGGGCAACATGAGCACAAAACCAAACATGTAGGCGGTCATGGTCCAACCAGCCCAGTTGATGGTGGTGTCGAGCCCATCTTTGAGCGCATCAAGAGCGGTGGCAACGATGGTGGCATCGATCGTGGTCATCAGTATGGCGAGGCATACGATGACAAAGACCACAGGACGATGAATCTCTGGCGGTGCTGACGGGTCGTTCGATTCGGGCAGGGAAGCCGGCATCGGATCTTTCCAGTTCTCGGTAGAAAATGTGCGACGCTGATAAGGCGCACGGCGTGTGATGTAACCCATGACCGCGATTTGGCAACCGCAGTCTAAGGCGAAAAAGCGAGAACGCGATACAACGCATTCCATTGCATCGGCCGAAATTACACCGCCGCACAAAGGAGACATCAGCAAAGCACTCACGTCCAGCGCGCCACACGCCGTTGCGATCCGTTGTCGATGCACTTTCGTGCGCGCCGCGTTATGCTCAGCCCAAGTTCACCCTGGCCGTTTTTGCGAGGTCGTTATGGCAGCGTCATCCCTTATTGCACCGTTCAGGCTCATGCTGCTGCTTACCTTTGGGGTATGGTTACTAACCATGGGACGACGCATTGCGTACATGCGGGCGCATGACATTGACGCGCAAGAAGTTGCCACGCCGCAACAGCTGCAAGACCGCATACCCGCGCACATCCATCAGGCCTCAAACAACCTGAAAAACCTCTTCGAGTTGCCTGTTATTTTTTATGCGCTGGTTCTGCTGCTGTACGCCACCGATGCCGTGGACATGCTTCACCTGAGCGCCGCCTGGGTCTTTGTTTGCTTTCGAATGCTACACAGCGCGGTGCATTGCACGTTCAACAACGTCAACGCGCGCTTTGGCACCTACTTGGTCTCGTCCATCGCGCTCTGGACCATGGTTTTACGCGCCACCTATCAGTTTTTCTGATTTTTTTATTTTTTACTTTCCGCAGTCAGCAACGCGCCCAACGCTCATTTCGCAAAAACAAAAAACCCTCGTCATGGGTGGACGAGGGGTTAGGGTAAGAGCTGTGCTCCCGCCAAGCGGCCGGTTGCGGAAATAAGACGTACGCCCCGTGTCCCTTATTCATTTTTACTTTTTACTTTTTACCTCGCCTCTTCTTCTACGCACTGCCAAGGTTGCGGACGATCGGCATCTGTATCGCAGAGAAATCCTTCTTCGCAGTGTTCATCGAGGTAGCAGCCAGCTTGGCCGAAGGGTTTGCAGCGCTGCGAATCGCCGTCGCAAATCAGGTAGAAAAGGTGGTCGCAGAAGCGCGGGCCTTCTGGGAGTTCCTCGAGGTAGCGCGGTAGCGCATTACACGGCGCGTCTTCGACGGTGAGAAACTCCATGGGCTGGCAACGACCACGTTCGGGATCATCTTGCATGACACAGATACTGCCGACGGCGCAGGCTGTATTGGTAAAGCAGAGGGTACCGTCCGCTGAAGGTTCGTGGCAAAGACCTTCTTCGCCACAGAAAAGACCTGGTTCACATAGTGCATGGATATTGCGACCCATGGCGCTACATGGCGCATCCACCCCGACGACTTGCAATGGCTCGATTTTCTCGCATCGTCCTTGCATAAGATCGTCTGTGTAGACGCAGTCGATCGGTTCGTTTGGATGGTAGGCGCAGTGATCGATGGCGTTGCAAGGTTCGCCAAGGGGGCGACGTTTGCTGGGCATGCAGACGGCTTGCACGCTGTCTTCTTCGAAGGTGCAGCGTTGGTGTACGCCACAGTCTGGGGAGGATGTGCAGGGGATGCGTTCGTGCGCAGGCTCAAAAATCCCTCTGCAATAGGGTGAGTTCCATAGCAACTGATCCACAAAGCCTACATAACCACAGCCGCTGTCGATCGTTTGGATGCAGCCCGACAACCGCTCCCAGTTCACAGTGTAATGGGGCGCTCGCGCAAAGTTAAAATACGCGGAAGGACCGTGGTCCTCGGAAAGAAATCGCAACGTGCTTCGGCAGTTGATGGGGCTTGCATGCACAAGAACATCAAGGCCGCGCGGAAGCGTGGGACATCGCTCCATCGCGCGACAATACGCAGAAACAAGGCGCGCACGCGCGTCATAGATCGTCGTATTTTGCGTGGGGTCATCGGGCGGCGTTCGTTCGGCCACAATGACGCCTAGATCCGCATCCTTGGATTGATTTGGCGCCTCCGCTTCTCGGGTCGCCTCCGCCCTCGAAGCGACGCGCTTTGCTCGACAAGCCGGCATCGAAAGTATCACGCCCACAAGAAGCCCCAAGGCAATGCTGTGCATTCGCACGTTCATCACAGAATCTCCGAATGGCTCGGTGGTAGCGCATTGATCGCAGGAACGTTCGCCCGCCGCCGCTTGTTTGTCATAAAACGCAAAGCATAGCATGAGACGCTACACCTGCGTACAACTATCTCACATGCTCGAACGCAAGGAGTGTGACAGCGTAGGCGATAGGACAAGGTGCCGTGCTTCGCGAAATTCTAAGGAAACAACGTCACTCATTAAAACCCTTGTGTCGCCTAAAACATCCAACGTACCGATAATTCGTGGCGAGAAGCGCTCTCTAGCAACCGTTATACAGATACGCTTGCCCAACCGGTTTTGATACAGGATGATAGGCGCATCCTCAAGCGGCCCGAGACGATTTCGGCGCCATTTCAACACGTAGTGCGCACTTTACTGCGGATGCCTTTTGTGCATCCCCAACAAAGCGCGTACGTCTCCGCATCACGCGGGTTTGGTGACGTCATGTTTAATTTTACAGACAAAAAACTCTGGCTCTCTGCCGCCTTGCTCCTAAGTTCTGCAACCCTTGTGCTCGGCTGCTCTGACGACGACAAGGGTTGCGAAACAGGCATCTTGCGAGAAGTTTCCTGCGGTCCTGGAAATGCCGGTACGCAGGTACAAGCCTGTGTGGACCAAGCATGGTACATCACAACGCTGTGCGAAGACGCGCAAGGCAACGTGATCTCGGGCACCGACACATGGACCGACAACTACTGTGAAGCAGGTCAAACACGCGCAGCGGTGTGCGGCAGCGAAAATCAAGGGCTGAAGCCGCAAGTATGCCGCCAAAATCAATGGGTCGATTCCAACAGCTGCTTTTTGGGGCCGGACGGCGGCGGCTTCCACTTTCCAGGAAACGACGTCAAACCGCCAGGCGGCGATCCGAAGCCGCCCAACCCCGCGACCTGCTCCGTATTGACCAGCGAAGATATTGAAGGCGGAAAAACCTTGCCCGAAGACACCTGCTACAAAGTGGAGGACTTTCTACAACTTATCGACGGCCAGCTAATCATCAAACCAGGCGTAACGATTACCTTCGATTACAACGCTGGTCTCCAAGTCTTAAACGCTGGTCGACTGGTAACGGAAGGAACAGCGAATAAAAAAATCACGCTCCGCGGTAAAAACTCAGAAGCGGGCTATTGGGCTGGTATTTTTATTGGAAACACTGGTAGCGGCCAAAACACGCTCTCTCACGTTATCATCCGCGACTCAGGGTCGTCGGATGCAGCTATCTTCGTCTCTGGGGACAATGTACGATTAGACGTCAATAACGCGCATTTCGAAAACAACCTTCATGCGGGACTAAAAGTCAATGATCCGAACGCCAAAGTTACTGTGGCAAGTAGCTCCTTCACTCAGAACGGTCTTCCCTTGGATATTCCCGCCAATCTCATCGCCAAACTTGCCTCAGATCTCCGCTTCGAGAATAACGAAAAAGATCATATCCGTACCGGCGGACACATATATGAATCCGCCGTGTGGCCTGCTTTTTCCGTCCCCTACAATATCGCATCAATTATTTCCTTTGAGGACCACGTCAAACTCACCTTATCTGCTAATAGTGTATTGCTTTTTGACTCCGACACCGGCATTAGCGTAAAATCCGGTATTCTGGTTGCGGACGGCAAAGAGAACGACCCCATCGTCATGAAAGCAAGCGATCCCTCTTTCATGTCACAGGGGTTTTGGCGCGGCGTGTGGTTCGATGACAGTTCGAGCGCAGAAAATCGTCTAACGCACGTTGAAATCTATAAAGCTGGGTACAGCCAGTGGCACGGCTCCGCCGACGGCAGTCGCGGGGCCCTTGTCATCAGCGGCGACTCCAAAGTTCAACTCTCCAATGTTCATATCGAGGATTCGGGAAGTGAAGGCTTGCGCATTGCCAATTACCTAGGAAAGCCAACCGTCGACCCCTGTGTCAACATCACCTACGCTAATAATTCACGTGATGACTTTGTGGTGCGAGGTGACACAGACCACACCTGTCAATAAACAATAGCACGCCGCATCAAGCGGAGATAAGCCAGCAACCCGCACTGCCGGTGGGGCGCTGGCCTTTGTCTTTGTTTACATTAGTTTAAACGCGTATTTAAGCGCAGATCGTCCGCTTACTCCTTCGCTCCGTCTTGGGCTTTGCGCTCCGCTTCACGTTGTTTGCGCCATTCCTCGCGTTTGGCTTGGTGCGCAGCGCGCTCCTCATCAGTATAGGTGCGTTTGGCATCACCGCGACCGCGATGAGCGCCGCGTTTTCCACGATATTCACCGCGCTTATGAGCATGTGAACCTTCTTTTTTAGCATGATCACCATGCGCTCGTGGAGAATGGCCCTTTCGGCCACTCCGCTCCCCATATGTGCGTTCGCCGCGTGCGCGCTTCGCGCTTCGGTCCGCAGCGTGTGCTTTTCCACCATCTTCGGTGACGTTCGCCGAAGACGTTTTCGCAGCGGTCGTGTCTGTCGCGGCAAAGGCTGTCACAGACAACGAAAGAAACAATGCAGTAAAAAGAATTCTAAACATCATACATCTCAGAATAAGGGTTATCGCAAAGAAAAGTTTGGTGCTTTCGAAAGGCAAACCTAGGACGCGTGATACGCCAACCTATTCAAAGACGCGGAGGCAAAATGAATACCCTCCACAAGTTACGTGATAAAATGCTCGCAACGGCTCGTACGTTTACAACGCCACGTCGCTTGTCGACAAAAATCCCGCATGCGCCACGGGTCGACGCAACCGCCCACCTAGCGCACCACCCAAGAGCAAATCCTGATGCGCGTGCGAACGGCCATGTGCATCTGCCGCCATCTCCAAGGAAGCCAGCGCAAAGGGATTGAGACCGCGCCCGCGGCTGCTTCCCATTGCCACGCGTGCACGCATATCGAGCGGCAGCCTATCAAACCAATCGATCAAGATATCGGCGGACAGTCGGCGGGAGGTCGACACAATGACGCCGTGCCCTCGTCGCAGCGCATGGCCCGCAAAAGACAAGGGCGGGCGTGCCCAATACCAGCGATCGCCGTGTGTGCTCGCGCGCTCACAGAGCGCCGAGAAGCCTTCTGCGCTCCATCGTTGCCTTGGGAACTGTACAAATATCGGCAGGTTATGCGCCTTCGAAAGCGCGAGGTGGCGATCTAAGATCCTCAGCCCACGTTCACTTTCGCCATCGAACACGATCACGCCGAGAACCTGCACCTTCTGTTGCTCCACACGCGAAACCAAGAACGCCCACTGTGCTTCCCAGCTGCGCTCTGGCTCCAGATGCGGCGAAATACCATCGGCTACATGCACTCGAATTCCCGCGTCGATGAGCAATTCCTTTGTGTGTTCTTGACGCACGATAGGGCGTGCATGCGGATCATGTGCTAGGTCTTCGTCGAGCGCGCGCGCGCCGTCCACACTGCGATCGCAGTGGGCGGAGGGCACCGCGAGCACACATTCCGTCACGCCAAAGCGCACCATGTGTTCAGCATCGGTGGGGTGTAAAAAAGGCGGAGAAAAATACGCGTCAAACATTCCGTCGCACAGACGTCAGAGAAACCAAGGCTTGTACGCCACGCGCCGGAGCGCCCGACAGCTTCACCTCGTGAAAATATAGCAGATCTACGCGCGCTTCCAATTTGTCCACCCGTAGTCGGTCAACGAACGCGCCAACATGGACGCAACGCCCGCGTCAATGCGCGCTGTTGGCTGCATCTTTTTTGTGTCTCCGCCCACCCATCTCCCCCGCTTTCGAACGCGGAGGACCTGCGTCACGTTGACAGAGCGCCTCGCAGTGATAACCTTTCGCGAACTTCAATAGAGCACTCTTCTTTAATTGGAGCGCTACGGCGCGATAACCCCAGAATTTTATGTCCAACACAGCGCATACACACGTCGCCATCATCGGTTCAGGCTCTGCTGGTTACACCGCAGCCATTTATGCTGCACGCGCCAACCTGAAACCCATTCTGATTCAGGGCGAACAACCAGGCGGTCAGCTCACCATCACCACCGACGTCGAAAACTTCCCTGGTTTCGAGAACGGCATTCTTGGGCCCGAGCTCATGGATGTGATGTACAAGCAGGCAGAGCGCTTTGGCACAGAAATGCGCATGGATCGCGTCGTTAAGGTAGACTTCGACGTGAAGCCGCGCCGCCTAGAGCTCGAATCTGGTGACGTGATCACGGCCGATGCCGTCATCATCGCCACGGGCGCTTCGGCGCGTCTGCTGGGCCTGCCGAGCGAGGCAGAGCTGATGGGATATGGCGTGTCGGCGTGTGCAACGTGCGATGGGTTCTTCTTCCAAGACAAACCGATTTCGATTGTCGGTGGTGGTGACTCTGCCATGGAAGAAGCGACTTTCTTGGCAAAATTCGGAAGCAAGGTGACCATCATCCACCGACGCGATGAGTTCCGCGCCTCCAAAATCATGCAAGAGCGCGCCCTCAACCATCCGAAGATCGACGTCCTTTGGAACAAAGAGGTCGAAGAGATCATCGGCACGCGCGAGGGCGGCGTGACTGCGCTGCGCTTAAAAGACACCGTCACAGGCGAAGAGAGCATCTTCGAAACGCAGGGCTTCTTTGTAGCCATCGGTCACATCCCGAATACGCAGATCTTCGAAGGCATCGTCGATCTGAAGGACAACGGATACATCCAGATCAAGCCTGGCACCCATACCGAGACCAACGTCGAGGGTGTGTTTGCGGCGGGTGACGTCATGGACGATCATTATCGCCAAGCAATCACTGCTGCGGGCGCAGGATGTAAAGCTGCACTCGACGCCGAACATTGGCTGACAAACCAAGGCATTATCGCGTAAGCTCCGCCCTGTGAGTTAAGTAGCTTTGGACACTGCGGGCGTCACCGCTTGGATACATTGACGCTCACACAACCCACTCGCGCCCCTGTGCGCACCTTTTGGATGGACGGACTTTGCATGTCTCGCGACCAAACCTTAGACGACAGCAGGCTTCACGACGTTTCGCAGCTTCGTGAACGCATCTTGCGCGGCGCCAAAGGCCCAGATGCCATCTTGGGAGTGGGCACCGAACACGAAAAAATCGGTTTTGCGAACGCGCAAGGCGATCCGATCTCTTATTTTGGGGAACGGGGCATCGAAGCGCTCTTTGAACGTCTTGCGGATCGCTTCGGGTGGGAGCGAGCGTACGACGGCGGATACCTACTGGCGCTTGAACGCGATGGCGGCGCCATTACCTTGGAGCCAGGCGGTCAGCTCGAGCTCAGCGGCGCGGTATTTCAAAACGTTCACGGCACGGCTCGTGAACTCGAAAACCACCTCCAAGAGGTCTACGAGGTAGGTTATCAAGAATTGGGTCTGGCTTATATGTTCGCGGGGTTAAACCCATGGCATCAGCCTGACGACATCGATTGGCTGCCCAAACCGCGTTATACGGTGATGAAGCAGTATTTGCCGCGTGTGGGACCGCTTTCGCCTTGGATGATGAAGACCACGGCCAGCATTCAGGCGAACTTTGATTTCCGCGACGAGAACGACGCGATGGAGATGTTGCGCATCGCCGCGCTCGCATCTCCGCTTGTGACAGCGATTTTTGCCAACAGCCCGATCAAACAAGGTCAACGCACGGGGCTTGCATCCTATCGTATGGCGATTTGGGAGGAAACGGACAAAGCGCGCTGCGGTACGCCCGCCTTTATGCTCAATCCGGAGAGCACCGTCGATGATTACGTCGACTGGATGCTCGATGTCCCGATGTTCTTTATCAAACGTGGCGAAGACTACTTTGATATGGCGGGCTATTCGTTCCGCAAGTTCATGCAAGAGGGTTATCAGGGCCATCAAGCGACGGTAGGCGACTGGGAGCTTCACATGACGACGTCGTTCCCAGACGTGCGTTTGAAGCAGTTTGTTGAGACGCGCACGAGCGATTGCGCCAAGCCTGAGCATATTTCTGCGCTGGCGGCGTTGTGGAAGGGGATCTTTTACGATCAAAATGCGCGATCCCGCGTGTTCGATCTGCCGTTGGCGCGCAATTATGAGGAATCGGAGCAGCTGATTCACATTGCACGTTCCGAGGGCTTGGACGGGGTATTCCGCGGCAACTCGCTCCGCGATCTCGCATCGGCTTTCATCGACATTTCATCGGATGGTCTAAAGAATCAAATCACCGAAGAAGGCGATGAGCGCGTGTTTTTGGCGTGTTTACGCGACGCGCACGGGGTGGTTCGTTCGCCGGGCGAGAGCTTTTTGCGCGATTGGGAGCGTTATGCGGGCGACAAGGAGGCCTTGATTGGTCTGTGGGGCATTGAGGCAACACGATAAATGCCAATCGCAGGAATCGTCATCATTGTGCATTCGACGCTTGATCAACCTGTAACACGCTGCTAAAGCCATGCACCCCCGAGCCGTGATGAAAGCGGTGGTATTGACCATCTGACCGTTACATGCTCGAAGATTGGCAGTAGATTTTTAACCAAGCGTACCGCTGAATTTTTCGCGTTACGCGTAGGAAATTCGTTCGAGCACTGGGTTGTTCGGGCAAGACTTCGTTCGAGTAGGAGACGTCCAATGGCGCGAATTAGCATGCGGGAGCTGCTAGATGCAGGTGTCCACTTTGGCCACCAGGCCGGCCGATGGAATCCAAAAATGCGTCCGTACATTTATGGTGCACGCAACGGGATTCACATTGTCGACCTGAGCCAGACCGTTCGTCTGTTGGACGACGCGTTTGAGTTCATTGCTGAGACCGTAGCGTCCGGCAAAAAGATCCTTTTTGTAGGAACTAAAAAGCAAGCCCAGGCGATCGTGGCTGAAGAGGCGCTTCGCGCCAAGCAGTACTACGTGAGCCACCGCTGGCTCGGCGGGATGTTGACCAACTGGATCACCATCAAGAAGAGCATCGCGCGCTTGCGTGAACTCGATCGCATGGCGACCGACGGTTCGTTCGACAAATTTGTGAAGAAAGAAGCCCTCATGCTTTCGCGTGAGCGCGATCGACTGGAGCGCAACCTCGGCGGCATCAAAGAGATGAACAGCCTGCCAGGCGCGATCTTTGTCATCGACCCACATAAAGAAGAGATCGCGGTCGCAGAAGCGAACCGATTGGGCATCCCCGTCATCGCATTGGTTGACACCAACTGCGACCCCGCCGGCATTGATTACATCATTCCCGGCAACGACGATGCGATCCGCTCCATCCGTCTCTTCCTCTCCGCTGCCGCAGATGCAGCCATCGAGGGCGAAAGCCGCTCGGGAAGCCGTCGCAAGCATGACGACTTGACGACCGCCTCCTTCGACGAGCACGGTGGCCAAATCGCCGATGCCGGCGGCACCGAAGTAATCAGAAAACCTAGCTCGGCCGAGTGATTGTAGAGGGCCCTGCCAAGCGGGGCCTTTTTCATATTCAGCCCCCCTCTCGAACCTTGCGAGATTTGTCATGGCGATCAGCGCGAAAGACGTAATGAAACTCCGAGCCGCTACCGGCGCCGGAATGATGGACTGTAAGAAAGCCCTCGCCGAAACGGACGGCGACTTCGATAAAGCCGTCGAACTCCTCCAAATTAAAGGACTCGGTGCAGCACAGAAAAAAGCTGACCGCGTCGCCGCAGAAGGTCTCGTCGCAGGAGCGATCTCCAGCGACGAAAGCCAAGGCGTGCTCGTCGAAGTCAACAGCGAAACCGACTTCGTCGCGCGTAACCAAGACTTCATCGACTTTGTTGAAAGCCTCGCCAAACACGCGCTCGACGCTGGCGTGGATAACCTCGATGACCTCTTGGCCTCCCCCTTCGAAGGCGGAACCGTCGAGGACAAACGTAAAGCCCTCATCGCCACCATCGGTGAAAACATCACCATCCGCCGCGTTTCGCGCATCAACCGCGAAGGCAACGGACTCGTTGGCGAATACGTTCACAACGGTAACATCGGCGTGCTCGTCAGCCTCGACGCCAACCAGCCCGTCGCCGGTAACGAAGCGGTTCAACAACTCGCACGTGACGTCGCCATGCACGTCGCGGCAATGAACCCACAATTTGGCACCGAAGACGAAATCGATGACTCCGTCGTCAAAGAGCAAACGCGCATCGAGAAAGAAAAAGCACTCGAAAGCGGACGCCCAGAAAATATCGTCGAAAAGATGGTCGTCGGACGTATCGCCAAGTGGAAAAAAGAAATCTGCCTGCTCTCGCAACCCTTTGTTAAAGACGGCGACCTCACCGTCGAACAAGAGATCGCGCGCGTAAGCAAAGAAACAGGCATCGAGATCTCCTTCGCACAATTCATCCGCCTCGTGCGCGGCGAAGGTATCGAGAAGAAAGAAGAAATGAGCTACGCCGAAGAAGTCGCCGCAGCACTCAAGGGCTAATCCCCACGATCCCGCATCACGCGGGATTTTTTTTGCCTTCCTCCCGCGAAGCTCTGCGCCAAGACGCAAGCTTCGCTTTTGTATGAACGCGGCATACCACCGCCGCATGCAACCCATAGAGGCCAGAATGGCGCGCAAACCCTTCCGCTCCATGATGCTCAAGCTCTCCGGAGAAGCCCTCGCAGGCCCCGAAGGAAGCGGACTCGACCCAGCTACCATCCACTCGATGGCGCTGCAGATCAAAGGACTCATCGAACTCGGTGTCGAAGTCTCCATCGTCAACGGCGGTGGAAATATCTTCCGCGGCGTCGCCGCATCCGCCAAAGGTATGGACCGAGCATCCGCCGACTACATGGGCATGCTCGCAACCGTCATCAACGCGCTCGCACTCCAAGACGCCCTCGAGAAAATCGGCCTCAAAACACGCGTCCTCTCCGCCATCGCCATGCAAGAGATCGCCGAGCCGTACATCCGCCGACGCGCCAAACGACACCTAGAAAAAGGCCGCGTCGTCATCTTCGCAGCAGGCACCGGAAACCCCTACTTCACAACCGATATGGCCGCATGCCTGCGCGCCATGGAAATCAACGCCGAAGTCATCTGCAAAGCCACCAAAGTCGACGGCGTTTATAGCGCAGACCCCGTCAATCACCCGGACGCCGTCTTCTACCCCAAACTCACCTACGACGAAGTCCTCGCCAAAAACCTCCAAGTCATGGACGCCTCCGCCGTCGCGCTCTGCCGAGAAAACAACCTCCCCATCGTCGTCTTCAATATGAACGTCGAAGGAAATATGAGAAGGGTTGCGCTCGGCGAAGATATAGGCACTATTATCACCAACTGATCCTACCCAAACCATCCAACCACCTTTGGTTTCGCTACGAGGAAGCCCCATGCTCGACGATATCTACGACGACCTGAAAAGCACCTTCAACGACGCACAAGAACGACTCCGAAGAGAGCTCACAAAGGTCCGCACAGGACGCGCAAACCCCGCCGTCCTCGATAGCGTCATGATCGACTACTACGGCCAACCCACACCCATCGCGCAGGCCGCAACCATCAAAGTCCCCGAGCCACGCCTCATCACCATCACCCCCTGGGATAAAGGCCTCATCAGCGATATCGAACGCGCCATCAACCTCGCTGCCCTCGGACTCAACCCCAATAACGATGGGACCATGATTCGACTGCCCATTCCCGCGCTGACCAAAGAGCGACGAGAAGAGCTCGCACGCCAAGCGCGACAAACCGCAGAGGAATCGCGCATCGCCATCCGGAACGGCCGACGCGATGCCAACGATATGATCAAAGGCCTCGAAAAAGCTAAAGAAATCAGCGAAGACGAAATGCACCGCGCCACAGATAAAGTCCAAGAACTCACGGACAAAGCCGTGGCGACCATCGACAAAATCCTCGCCGATAAAGAAAAGGAAATCCTCGAAGTCTAACGCTTTTCGCAGCGCCTCCGCCCACGAAAAAAGCATCGCGCCCAACCATTCACCATCGGCGCGTACGCTTCGAACCTCAGCCTTCAGCGACTTATCCCCGCGCAAACGTGTCCACAGCGACCAAAAAGCGCCTTGATCCTGTTCTAAATGCGCGATTCATGCAAAGATTCGCCCATGATGGAACGTATCGGTCTGGCCGTGTGTTCTCATTGTGCACCGTGACGACATCACGTCACGGTCTGTCCTTTCTGTGTCTTTGCTCGCGAGCTTCATCCATGCGCCAACGCACGTCGCAGTCTTCGCTGACCTTCGCCTCTTTCGTCCTGTTCCTTGCCGTCTGCGGCCTGCTGCAAGCATGCGGCGCTAAGCAAAGCCAGAACGACCTCTTTGCCGCTCTCCCTGAGATCAAAGAGGACCAAGAAATCGACGTTCGCGGGCCTTATCTTTACGTGACAGAAGACGGCAGGATCGTCGTCGAACAGCGCGACCGTGCCATCGAAAAAGCGCAGTTCTTTCGCATGATCCCCAAACGCTGGGATGAATCTCTCGGCACAGAGCCGACGCTTGGCACCGGCATACTCCTTCATCAAAAGGACCGAACCGTCGCGCTGTTGATCGCGCAAACACCCAATGCATCCATCCACGGCGCTCGCATCCAACCTACCGGCGGACTCACGCCCGTTACCGGACATAAAGCCGTGGTGCAGATCACCGGCATCAACCGCGCGGACGAGGCAGAAACCGACACCACACCCACCCAAGTGACACTGCCTGTGGGAACCGCTACAGGCCTCGCAGAGGGTGATTGGTACTTTGTATTGAACGACAGCGCGCTCGATAAACAGCAGCCGCGCGTTGGACACCACATCAGCGCGCTCTTGCGCGTCACCGATGTGAGCGAAAACCGCGCCACCGCAGATGTCATTCACGCGATTGAACCCGTCACAGACGAGCAATACGCGATTTTCGCCCAGCATACGGCGCCCGCGCCCGCATCGCCCATTCACATCTTGGTCGCACCCTTCACCAAAGATACCAACGATCCCGAAGCAACGCTTGCGCCTGTGCTCAAAGCACTTCCGCGGCTCGCTCAAATGTACGGCATTAGCAATACCAGTATCGATACGCTCGATGCGCCCATCGACCCCCGTCCTTGGGATGCTGCCTACACAGCCGAAGATGCCGCACCCGACACCGGTTGGGGTGTCGCGGTCTTTGGCGATGTCGAGGATAAAACCCTCATCTACAACGCCGTAGGTTACGGCAACGTCCCTTCGCCAAGCGGGTGGGTAGGCATCCTTCCCGGCGGACTCGCGCTCCCCTTCAAAGAAGACGTTTCGGAACTCGCAGATCAGCTGGCGCTCAGCTACCTATCAAACGGCCTAGGAATGCGCGGAAACCACGCACAGGCCGTCTATATGCTCGAATCAGAGCTCAAGCGCGACGATATTCAGCCGCGGATGCGCTACCACCTGCATGAGCATCTAGCCTTGCGCTACGCCGCGCTGGGCCGACTCGACGAAGCCATGCGCATTATGCACTACGACCTCCTCGACGCGAAAAAAGAGAACGACGTCTACGCGCAGCTCAATGCCTACAGCATCCGCTCCTACCTCGACCGCGAAGCCGGTTTGCCCGAGCAGAACATCCGAGATGAACGCGCATTTTTGGCTTTAGCTGACGGTGAATTGCCAGACTACGCCCTCGATGGCGAACGCCTTGGACTTGCGCGCGCACTCCTCGAAAACGACGCGATCGATGAGGCAGAAAAGCTGATCAGCCAAGTCGCCAACAGCGCCAAAGAACGCGGCGATTACCGCATTCACATGCATGCGATCACCCTTCTCACACGCGTGCAAATCATCCGTGGCCAGCTCGAAGCTGCGCTGCTCGTCTTCGATGCGCTCGAGGATGATATCGAAAGCTATCCCAAGGAAACACGCGTTTCACTCCGGATGCTGCGTGCGGAATTGCTCGCACAGATCGGAGATTTCCACGACGCGCTCGACACCCTCTTCGAAACCTTCGACGAACTCGAAGATATCAGCCTCGCAGGCCAAGCAACGGCACTGCAACGCTCCGCGGGCATCATGATGGCGATCAGCCAGCCGCTGCAAGCCACCCGCGCCATCTTGGATGCGGCAAAGATCTACCACCAGCTACACCTTGTGCCAGAAACCGCAGCTATGCTCGCTCTTGGCGCACACCTTCGGCTTGGTCTTGCAGAGCAGCTTCCGCCACAACAAGCCAACGAAATGCTGGTGGATGCACTCCAAGAATTCCAGCGCGCCGCAACGCTTTACCGTGCGCTCGGCGATCATGCAGATGCCGCTGAAGCCACCTTCTACGTCGCGGTGCTGAATGGACGCTTTCACAATACCGGCGCCAAAGACCCACTCTACGATGTCACCAAAAAGCTTTATTTAGAGCTCGGCGATTTCGAATCACTCGCGCAAGTGACGCTGTTCCAACAACATATCGCCACGGCCATGGGCGACCACGCCGCAGCTAAAACCTTTGCCGAAGAAGCGCAGAAATGGCTTGAGATCGGCGACATCGACCTCGAAAGCGTAGAAGATGTTGAGGACGAAGCCGCCCCCACACCAGAGCTTGTCGAAGAATTGCCGTTGACAAACGACGACGAAACATAGTGCAACCTCTGGCATTACGGTCCCACGCACGCGCACGCCGCTTGCATGCCCCACTCACGCACGCGTCACCCCCTAGCTGAAGATGAGAAATCTACTGCGAGAAGGCCTCAAACGATTCGCCGCAACCGAAACGCAGCGCGCCAAAGGCAATAAAAACGCTACCATCGTTGCCATCACTGCCCAAAAGGGCGGTGTGGGTAAAACCACGACGACGGTCAACCTCGGCGCTGCACTTGCAAAAAACCACGGCCTGAAAGTACTCCTCATCGACCTCGACCCCCAAGGACACGTCGAACGTAGCCTTGCCGATCTGGTCCAGCCGGGCGGCTCCCCGCTGTCTGCGCTGCTAGAGAATGAAAAAGGTGGCGAAGTACTCGATGTGCTCACAGGCACAAAGATCAAAGGCCTCGACATCACCCGCGGCGATGCGCGTCTGCGCGAAACCGAGCTGCAGCTCAACGCGCGCTTAGGCAAAGAAATGGTGCTCAGAGAAGCGCTCGAAGTAACGCGCACCTTCTACGATGTCATCCTGATCGATTGCCCACCGAACGTTGGTAACCTCACAGTGAACGCGCTGGTGTGCGCAGACCGCATGCTCGTTCCCTGCGATCCCACACCGCTCGCCATGCAAGGCGCCGTCTCGCTCCTTCACTTGGCTGCGACCATCGGCGATCGCCTGAATCCTTCGCTCGATATCCTGGGCGTACTCATCACGCGTTTCGACGGTAGAAACCAGCAACTCAACGAGAAAATGCTCCAGGAGATGGAAGAGACTTGGGGGAATGCCATTTTCGAAACCAAAATCGGCATCAATACAGCGTTGGCTAAAGCCCAAGCCGAAGGACAGGACATTTTCTCGTTCGCACCCAAAAGCCGCGGCGCGCAAGATTACGGCGCCCTCGCTGCAGAAGTCCACGCACGCATCAAACCCTGACTGTATGACACCAGCGCCCTTTGGCTCGACGCTCAAGCTTCTTACTTTCGCCGCCTGTCTCGTATTTTTGGTCGCTTGCGCAGGTCCACAGACACCGAGTGTACCATCGAGCGATCATGCATCAACGATACGCATTCATGGGGAAATCGAAGGGTTTCAGAGTGCGGTATTTGATCACGACCCCATTCCCGGCACCGATGTTTACGAACGGGTGGCGTGGGCGGTCGATCGCTCGCGCGACACCACCTACGCATCGTACGAAGTCGACGAAGCTTTTGCGGATATTGAACGCACTCCTGAGAAACTCACGCCGGTGCGCGCAGCCCAAAGCCGTGTCGAAATGGCAAGCCTGCTCGCGCTCATCGCCGCAACGCCCTCGCCTAATCCGGAGCCTGCGACGATTGAACAGCGCCGACGTGCGCAGGAGCGAGAGGTCCCTCCTGGCCACTTACGGTTATGGGTGCCCAAAGCGCGTGAGCGTTATGACATCGAGCTTTATGACACCAATGGTCGCATGCAATTGCGTGGCGTGTTTGAGGCATCCAAAGCGCTCCGCGATCATGCATCGCAGATTATCAAGCCGGTAGACCCGCGTCTCTTGGCGATGCTTTACTTGGTGGGGCAGCACTTCGATAAAGAACTGGAGGTCATCTCCGGTTACCGCGTGCGCGGCGTCAATGCGACGCGCGGCTCACGGCACGGCGATGGAAAAGCCGTCGATTTCCGTATTTCTGGTGTGAACATTTACACCATCTCAGCCTATGTAGAATCGACCTTTGCGCAGCTTGGGATGGGTGTGTATCCGACGAGCGGCTTTGTGCACATGGATACGCGCAAAACCACCTTTTATTGGCTCGATCGCTCGGGCCCTGGTCAGCGCACACGGACGCGCGCCCGTGCGATTGAGCGGCGGGGCGATCCTGCCAAAGACCCCACGTTACGGTCCTTTCACCTGACCGAACAAGAGATCTTTGCGTGGCCTTAAGCGCAATCTAAAGCACGAGAATTCAAAGGAATTTAGGTCGCTTGATCATCGAGGGCATCGAAGGTGTTATGCGATTCGGCTGCGTCGTTGTCGGTGGGGCTGGGGACAAGGAAGTGCAGCGCAAGGAATCCGCCGAGGACGAGCACGACGATGGCAGCGATCATGAGATAGCTTTTGCGTCGGTAACGGCGGTTGATTTCTTGAAGGGGTGGCGGCGTTTCTTCACCGTGCAAGCGTTGGAAAGCTTCTTCGTCTTTCGAGAGCGCGAACCATTCGACGCTCGCGTTTTCTACAGCGGCGGCGTCTTGGGGTTTCACGGTGTTCACGACGGCTGGGGCGTCGTCATCGGCGGTGGTGTCTGCGGCTTGCTTCGCCTTCTTATCTTTTTTGGCCTTTTTCTTGGACTTTTTGTCTTCTTTTTCTTGGGCCGCTTCAGCTTCTTGGGCCGCTTTTTCTTCTGCGGCTTTCGCTTCTTGGGCGGCTTTATCCGCGGCCGCTTTTTCTTCAGCGGCTCTCGCTTCTTGCGCGGCTTTATCCGCGGCCGCTTTTTCTTCAGCGGCTTTCGCTTCTTGCGCGGCTTTTTCTGCCGCCGCGGCAGCAGCTGCCGCGGCTACGGCAGCGGCTTCTGCATCGGCTGCGCTGGCGTCGGCGAGCGTATTGATGACGGTAAGTTCGCCGATGTTTTGGCCGCGTTGCATACCGAGCGGCGCAGAGGCTTGCTCGGAGGCTTCGTCACCGCTTTTACGGCAGTGTGCGAGCGCGCGGCGCATCGCAACGGCGGCTTGAAAACGTTGCTCGGGGTCTTTGTCGAGCGCGATTTCTAAGATATTGAAGACATCTTGTGAAACGTCGGGGTGGTCGCTGGCTTTGGGTAGCGGAGATTCCAACTGCGCTTTGAGCACGTCGGTGACACTGCCGCTGTACAGGGGTTTGCCTGTAAGGAGTTCGTATAGAATCGCACCGACGGCGTAGAGATCGGAACGGGCGTCTACGGTTCCATCGCGTACAGTTTCAGGTGCGATATACGCGGCGTTTTGCTCAGTCACATAGGCTGCGGGTGCACCGTTTTGTAGGGCAGGTTTTTCACCGAACAAGAGGTGCTGAGACACTTGGCCGAGGATCACTCCGCCTGGGAGAAAGCCTTGCGACAGCCAGATTTTATCGGGTGTAAGCGAACCATGGGTCACGGATGCGCTATGCAATTCGATCAACGCATCCAAAATCCCGCACCCAATACCTGCAGCAACTTCTGCATCGAAGCGGTCGAGACGGCGCGCGAAGGTGGCCAAAGTGTCGGTGCCCACCCATTCGGTGGCAAGCCAACCATTCCCAGAAGCGAGGTTCAGCAGAATGGGGCGTGGCGTGCGCGCGGCGCCGACGGCGTGAAGCTTACGCACAGCGTCTTCGTACGCTTTGGCCGCTGCGTCATTTTGTAGGGCAGCTGGTACAAAAATTTTGACCGCAGCTAAGCCTTGGCCATCTTTTTTTACCGTCTGAAAAACTTCGCCCACCTCATCGGTGGCAACGCTCTGCAGAATAGTGAACCGCTCTTCTGGTTTCATAAGAAAACTCGTTCTTCGAAATAGCAGGCTTGGATAACCGCACAGCACTACGCGTAAAAGAAGACGATCGCTGTGCTGGTGCCTAATTTAATCTAAACGATACAAAGGATCGTTCAAAACTTTCCCCGTGTACGCTCAGTGAGACGGTGTAACCATCGCACTCCACGCACCGACGCACGTCACGCTCATGCACTAGCGCATTTTGGAACAATTCTACAAGCACAGGGCACTTTTATGTGATCACTGCGCGCCAATGCACTAAACTACACGCCAAGCACACGCTTTGAAAGATAAAACGAGCGTTGCACTCCGTACACGCTTTCAGTAATATTTGCCGTTTAAATACGGAGAACCATCATGCAAGAAGAATCCGCGCGCGAGCGCACCATCGACCTCGAAACCTTCGAGGCCAAGGCCGCTCAGACCACGCGCTTCCAACTCATTGACGCAGGCTCGCCCGAACTCACAAAAAACCAAGTGAAGTTCCTGCGCGGCCTCGGCCAGCCCTTGGCTCCGCTCGTAATGATCGGTGCGCGCGGTCCTGTTCTCAGCATCGTCCCCGCCCTCCAAGAGCAACTCGACGCCCACGAACTGGTCAAAGTCAAAGTACACGATACCGCCAACCTTCAAATCGAAGCCGTCGCCCTCTGGCTGCGCGCGGAAACGGGCGCGCAAATCGTGCACATCCTAGGCCATACCGTGCTACTCTACCGCCCACGAAAGAAAAAACGCATCATCCAACTGCCCAAATAAACGCATGCAACCCACCGTTCTGACACTCGATCCATGGAACCCGCGCAAAGATATCGTCGATCAAGCCGCCGATGCGCTGCGCCAAGGACAAGTTCTTTTGGTGCCTACCGATACCACTTGGGCGCTGATCTGCGATGCCCAGCAACGTAGCGCCGTCGCCAAACTCACCTCACTGCGCACACAAGCCCATCGACTGCGGGGCGAAGAACAAGAACTCGCCAAGCGACCCATGGCGCTCATGTGTCCGGACATCTCCGCGGTCGGCACCTTCACCCTCATGGACCAACAGCAGTTCCGGCTCATCAAACGCCTGCTGCCAGGCCCCTATACCGTGATCCTTCCAGTCTCGCGTGAGGTGCCGCGTTTGCTGCGCGATAAGCGTAAAACCATCGGAATACGCCTCCCCGCCTTCCCCATCACCGAGGCCATCCTCCAAAGCTTCGGTGCGCCCGTCTACACCACCACCGCACGAGACGATCACGGAGACCTCCTGCTCAGCGCAGCCGATCTCCACCACGAACTACAATCCATCGTGGACTGTATCGTCGAATCCGACCCCATTGTGCCCGAAGAAAGCACCGTCATCGACGCCACCGTCGACCCACCCCACGTCCTACGTAAAGGGCTCGGCGAGGTCGAAGAACACTGGCAAACCGAGGCATAAGCGCTGCCGAAAACCGGCGCGCACCCGCACCCTTGCGCTCCCCATCACCGTGCGCAGCCACACTTTCTTTCGCCAATCAAAAATATAGGCCAGCGACCGAACACGCTGGTGTGAGGTCTACGCCTCAAACTCCCGTACGCTCTACACGTGTTCGGTCACTGGCCAATAAAACTCTCGCATTACGCAGAGTGCCTGTGCGGCTTGCTAAGAACCCTTATATCGATATTGAAAATCATTATCAACAAAAATCGACACGGCGGCTCCACTCTCCATGAAGCCTCAGTTTTCGCTGTTATTTCCGGATCATACGCACGATATCTGAGGTCAAATTCTTTTGCATCGCTTCGTTGGTGCCCCCGCCAATTGAAAGTAGGATCGCATCTCGGAGCAGTCGCTCGACATGATATTCGCGCGTATAACCGTAGCCACCGAGGGTCTGGATGGCGTTGCGCGCAACTTCTTCAGCGGTGGTGGTGGCGATGAGTTTTGCGGCCGCTGCGCCTAGGGAGTTGCGCTGATCTGCGGAGGTATTTTGCGCACATTGGTAGATGAGCGCGCGCGCAGCTTCCGTTTTGGCGTAGGCTTCGCCAATGAAGCGCTGAATTTGGCCAAATTGACTCAACGGTTTGCCAAAAGCTTTGCGCTCATTGATGGCGTATTCTGCCAGGATCTCAGCACATTCCATGGCGATGCCGACCGACTGCGCGCCAAGCGTAAGGCGTTCGATCTCGAGGTTGCGCATCATGCCGACCAGCGCACCGCCTTCTGGGCCGAGGAGGTTTTCTGCGGGCACGCGACAATTGTCGAAGTGGAGCGCGGCGGTGGGGGACTGGCGCATGCCCATTTTGGTTTCTTTGCGGCCGACGCTGAATCCTTCGAAGGTTTTTTCTACGATAAAGGCAGAAATTTGGTTTCGCCCAGCGCCTTCAACACGGGCGTAGATTAAGAAAACATCCGCGTGCGTGGCGTTGGTGATCCATTGTTTTGCCCCATTCAAAACGTAATGGTTTCCCTCTTGACGTGCGGTCGTGGTTAACCCCAGCACATCGGTACCCGCTTGGGGCTCAGACATACCCATGGCGCCGATCCACGTGCCGTCGAGTACTTTGGGCAGGTATTTCTCGCGCTGGGCGTCGGTCGCGGAATGGAAGAAGTTGTTCACAAAGAGCACTTCGTGCGCGAGGTAGCTCATGGTGAGGGCGGGGTCGTAGCGGCTGAATTCCTCGTGGATGATCACCGCTGCTGTAGCATCAAGGCCTTGGCCGCCCCATTCTTCTGGGACGGTGATACCGAACAAGCCGAGCTCCTTGCCAAAACGACGGAAAAGCTCGACGTTAAAGGTCTCGGTGCGATCGTTTTCCTCGGCTTGGGGCAAAATATTTTCGCGGGCGAACCGCGCAACCACTTCGCGTAGCTGCTGATGCGCTTCGGTTGGATGATAAAATTCCCCATTGCTCCAGATCTGTCGTGCCATCGTACGCTCCTCATTTATTCTCACGAGACGATGGAAACATTCCGTCGCCCCCCCAAATCCTATGCTCGTCCCTTTGACAACGTCCACGCTGCCTCGTAGGGCAGGAGGTCAAACTACCATTGGACCGTGAAATATGCGCTTAGTCGACGCTCTCTCAGATGAAAAGTCCCACGACGCGGACGACATTCTCGATGCTCTGCTCGAATGGACCGATACGCAGGAGATCTCTCTTTACGAAGCTCAGGAAGAAGCTTTCTTTGAGATCTGCGATGGCAAGCACGTCATCCTGAATACCCCGACAGGATCGGGCAAATCGCTTGTGGCTGTTGCGGCGCATTTCTATGCGTACGCAAAGGGCATGCGCTCGTATTACACATCGCCGATCAAAGCGCTGGTAAACGAGAAGTTTTTCGCGTTGTGCGAAACCTTCGGCGCAGAGCGTGTCGGCATGCTCACCGGCGACGCGAGCGTTAACCCGAACGCGCCCATCATCTGCTGCACCGCAGAAGTTCTTGCCAATATGAGCTTGCGCCAAGGCGATGAAGCCAATGTGGGTTACGTCATCATGGACGAGTTCCACTATTATTCGGATCCTGAACGCGGTTGGGCATGGCAAGTCCCCCTCCTCACGCTCAAAAACACCACGTTTTTGCTGATGAGCGCGACGCTCGGCGACCTCGAAAGCATCACCGATGGATTGGAGGCGAAAACCGGACGAAATGTCGCCCTCGTGCAGAGCTTTGAGCGCCCAGTCCCCCTAGAATATATTTGGGTAGAGTCGCCGATTCACGAAACACTGCCGCGCCTGAGCGAACTTGGCAGAACGCCCACCTACGTGGTCTGTTTCACGCAGCGCGAATGCGCGGAACTTGCGCAAGCACTCACCAGTCTCACGCTCACCACGCGCGAAGAACGCATGGAATTGCGTGATGCGATTGGGCACTTCAGATTCAACACACCCTACGGCAAAGACGTGCAGCGCTTCTTGTCGGCAGGCATCGGGATTCACCACGCAGGGCTTCTACCGCGTTATCGACTGCTCGTAGAAAAACTCGCACAACAAGGATTGCTCAAAGTCATCGTCGGAACGGATACCTTGGGGGTGGGCATCAACGTCCCCATCCGCTCGGTGCTCTTTACGCGCCTATATAAATACGACGGCCAAGGCACAGGACTGCTCGATATTCGTTCATTTCGGCAGATCGCAGGACGCGCGGGACGCAAAGGTTTCGATAACGTCGGCTATGTCTACTGCCAAGCGCCAGAACACGAAATCGAGAACAAACGCCTCGAAGCCAAAGCCAAGAAGGGACGAAAACTCCATCGGCAAAAGCCGCCGCGAGACTTCGTTAATTATACGGAGAAAACCTTCCAAAAGATGATCGCGAGCCCCGCAGAGGAGCTGGTGCCGCAGTTCGAGGTCAACCACGGTATTTTACTGCAACTACTGCAGCGCGACACCGAAGACAGCCCGCGCGGCGACGGCTACCGCACCCTTGTGCAACTCGTGCTCGATGCGCAGCCGCATCCTTACGAGCAGCGCAAACAACTGCGTCAAGCCCGTTTGCTCTTTCAGTCACTTTTGCACGCCGGCATTGTCGAACTCGAGCCGCGAGAAAGCGACAAAGGCCAAATCGCCGTCATCAACCAAGACCTACAAGACAACTTCTCGCTCTTCCAAGCCTTGTCGCTTTATTTGGTCGAGGTGCTCGCGCATCTGAATCAAAACGAGGAAACCTACGCCCTCGATATCCTCTCCATTGTCGAAGCGATCTTAGAAAACCCCGCCGTCATCCTGCGCGCACAAGAGAGCAAAGCCAAAGGTGAACGCATCGCAGAACTCAAAGCCGAAGGGATGGACTACGAAGATCGCATGCAGAAACTCGAAGAGGTCACGTGGCCCAAACCGCTCGAAGAGTTCCTCTACGAGACCTACAACGCTTTTGCCGCAACCAACCCGTGGCTTGGCAGAGAAAACGTACGTCCCAAATCCATCGCGCGCGACCTTGTTGAGCGCTACATGAGCTTCAACGAGTACATCAAAGAATACGGCCTCTCGCGCAGCGAAGGCGTGTTGCTGCGCTACTTGTCGCAAGCCTACAAAACCGCCGCACAAAACGTCCCCGAAGGCTTTCAGAACGATGAGCTCTTAGACGTCTTGGCGCATCTGCGCGCAACGCTCACCGCCGCCGATGCCTCGCTCGTCGCCGAGTGGGAAGACATGCGCCAAGGTACCGACAGCACAGAAGATCCCGACGCACCACCGCGTCCGCGTCCACTTTGGGCGGACGAAAAAGGCCTACGTGCCCGCATACGCGCGGAGATGTTGGCCTTGGTCAAAGCCATCCACACCGGCGATTTCGAAGATGCGGCCGCGCTCACCCGCGCCCAAATCGAGCACGAATGGCTGCCCGAAGACATCGAGAGCGCGATCGCTCCTTTTGTGGAGGAGTATGGTGAACCACCGATCTTCGATCACGCTGCGCGCTCTGCGCAATTGACGAACTTCGAGAAGATCAGCCCCCAACATTGGAAAGTGACCCAAACGCTCCTCGATCCGAACGACGATCGCTTCTGGTTTATCCAAGCGGAGATCGATCTGAGCGAAGACTTGGGCCCAGATGAACCGATTTTGACCGTCACCCATATCGGAGAATAAAGCACCGCGTTACTCGATGCGTTCACGCGGTAAAGGTTCGGGGATCAACGGCAGCTTGTTCACGCTGCGCACATGCGGAATATCGCGCATGGTGATCATGAGCGAGCGCACATCTCTACGGCCGCTCACACGCACCAACACGCGCGCGAGGTCCTCTGAGGTGTCTTCTTCGAATTCATCGAGTTTCACAAAGAAACCCCAGCTCGCACACGCACGCGCAAGCTGAGAGACCACTTCGTGATGCGGCTCATATTCGACTTGGATCTCCGCCTGCTCGTTGATCAAATACTGCGCGAACGCGGTATAACCGACCACCACCAGAAAATAGGCGGCCGTAACGTAAAACGCGACGGAGATCATGCCGGCACCGCACGACATACCGATCGCCGCCGTGAGCCAAATGGCCGCTGCCGTCGTCAGGCCGCGGACCACATCACGGTGCACAAAGATCAGCCCACCGCCAATAAAACCAATGCCTGACACAATCTGCGCGGCCACACGCGCAGGGTCGAGTACGATTTGGTCCGACAAAATGTCGTAAAATCCGTATTTCGAAACCAACATGATCAGCGCGGAAGCAACGCCCACCAACGAGTGCGTGCGCAACCCCGCGTCCTTCATATTCCATTCGCGCTCAAGCCCGATGAGCGTTGAGAAAAGAAGCGCCGTGCTCAATGCCAACACATGCGACATCGATACGCCCACCGAAGGCAAGGTAAACCATCCGTTCATACCAAAGAACTCCGAGCGTTCATCTTACGCATCTTGTTATTTCTCACGTGAAAACGTTTCGCGACGAGCCATTGCCAAGGCCTGTTTCACCAACTCCACGCAACACGCGCAAAGAGCGCCTATCGCAGCGGTACGCTGGACGCGGGGATATCCGCGCCCAGAACACCATCGCGTAGAACCGTGCCACCAGATGCGAATCACCGCGGCACCCGACATTCTACCGTTTAGAGCATACCGAGAACGCTGCGCACGGTAAACCGCATTGCTCTCCGCGCGCCGATACGCGTGACGGGCAGCCGCGTTCACTCGTCATAGACTCGGACGAGGTTTCGTGTGCGAAACGCGCTCAACCAGTTCGGTGGTGTAGCATTGGTTTTGTGTTCCGTGGCAAACGTGTGACGGTCTGCACGTGTGGTACATCTTCCAGTGTTACCATCAAGGACTGCACGTCTCTTCGACCACTTACGCGCATGCGTACGCGCGCAGAACCATCGGTCGCTGCGTGCGCGTCGCGCTCAAACTGCACCAAAAATCCCCAGCTCGCGCATACGCGCGCAAGCCGCGTCACCACCTCGTGGCCAGGTCGATATTCCACCAAAAGTTCGGTTGGCGGCTCAATCACGTAACGCGCGAACCCATGGTACCCCACCGCGACCAAGAAATAGATCACGGTACCCAGAAAGCCGATGGCGAAGAGGCCTGCGCCGCAGCACATGCCAATGGCTGCGGTCAACCAGATCGACGCGGCTGTGGTCAGGCCGCGCACCACGTCGCGGTGAACAAAGATCAATCCACCGCCGATGAATCCGATGCCCGAAACGATCTGCGCGGCGAGGCGCGCTGGATCGAGGTCGATGTACGTTCCGAGCACATCGTCGAAGCCGTACTTCGAAACCAACATGATCAGCGCAGAAGCGACGCCCACCAAACAGTGTGTGCGGAGCCCTGCATCCTTCATACTCCATTCGCGCTCGAGTCCCACAAAGGTAGAGAACAAGAGCGCACCGCCCAATGCTAAAATATGCGACACCGAAACGCCGAGCACCGACGCCGTAAGCAGATGTTCCATACGCGATTACTCCATCTACCAAAGGTTCACGCCATCATTCAGCGCTTAAGAACGCCTCGATGGGTGCGATCACTTTTTCGGGCTCTACCAAATGCACGTGGTGACTGCCTTCGATTTCTACCACCGTGATATCTTTAAATGCTGCAATGCGCTCATCCAGCGGACCATCGCGCAAAACCGTCCCGTACGATGCGCGCAGCAAAAGCACGGGGCATTGTACATGGCGAATCAAATCAAGCACATGGCCTTCGGTAAATCGCATGGCGGAAACATCACGCAGACGGCGATCGTAACTAAAATGCCATCCACGATCGGCTTCCACTGCGGCATTGCGCTCAAGGAGCGTCTCTGCCGCTTCGACGCTTAACGTCGAGTTGCCGCGTTGCATGCGATCGAGCAGGTCTTGGCGGCTCGGATAGGTGGAAACCTGCGCAATGCGGCTTCGACGGCGTGAGTTGAGCGCGGAAGTCAACTGCTCGGTCGCCGTATCTTCAGCCGCGGTGATCGGGCCGAGTGAGTCCGCCAACACCAAGCGTCTAACGCGCGATGGGAACGCGGCGGCGAACATCAACGCCATGGATCCGCCCATCGAATGCCCGACCAACGAAAACTGCGCCCATGCCAAAGCGTTGGCCACATCTTGAACGGTCTCTACATTGTCCACAAAGTGGTAGGTTTCGCCACGCGCAACGTGCCCAGAGCGCCCATGTCCTGGAAAGTCGAAACTCGCCCAGTCCATCGAGGATAACGCCGACGCAACAGGCTTCCACGTATTGGCGTTGTCGAGCCAACCGTGCGTCGAAAGCACACGTGGTCCCTCACCACCGGTACGCCAACCTGAAACCTTTACCCCACGCGCTGTACACGAAAATGGAACCATGAATTGTTGCACCCGTCTGAGAATTTCTATCCACTGATGTATCGATATCCGCGCCAGCCTTAGCACTTCTGCGAGCTTTCAGAAACAGAAGCTCCCGCCCGCCCGCCAATCCCCCGCTTTCGAAGAGATTTCACAGAGGAGCTAGCACATCGGCAGCAGAGGCCTTAGAATCAAAGAAAGCCCCCTTTGGATACGTTCTGCCATGCAAAATGCCCCGCCCAACGACACGAACCTCCGGCGTGCACACGCCGCGTGGAGCCTTTTTGAGGCGCGCTTGGTCGCAGAAGCATTGCATAGCGAAAACATCGATTCCACCATCCGAAACGAACGACTCGTCGGAAGCATCGGCCTGTTGCCCGCAGGCGAAGTCAAAGTGGAAGTCTGGGTGCACAAAGACGATATCGAACGCGCAGAAGATATCGTTCACAACGTGCTTTATAGCGATGCGCGCAAACCCGTCGTCGGACGCCAGCCAACCGATACAGCAAGCGGCGCAGCCACAACGAGCGATGTGTGCCCTGCCTGCGGCGCGCCCAAAGAACCAGGTTTCGATACCTGCTGGAAATGCTGCGCCACGTTTTGAACACCGCACCGCCGCAGCACCGGAAACATTGGCATTTGACGAACAAAAGTGCTTCTGTCCTTCAGAATTTACGCTACGATACCCGAAGCCCATTGTGACCGATAGGCTAGATGACGTTCTGTCCGCTGCCTGCGCACTCTTGCGCAGCTGCCGCAATTTCCTCCCCGATGGCTAGGATGCCCATGGTTTCCGTGCATCACCGAAGAGTAGAAGAGCTCAAACATCTTGAGCAACGGATTTTCCGCGAATTGGCCGATGCTCCGCACCTGCTCGACGCGAGACAAACCGAGCTTCTGCGCTACGCGTTTGGATTCGCACGCCTCAGCGTGATCAGCACAGACCACGGCGACATCGACCTCTTCGACTATGTCGCCCCCTTTCGGCACTGGTTCAACGACCAACTCAACTACCTTACACACGCGCGCCGACGCATCTCCATCCTGCGACCGACCGCAGAGGAAGACGTCGACTGGAAAGGCGTCGCGCAACTCGCCGACACCCTCTTTGAACGCCTCGACACCACGCGCTCTCACCTGCTCACAACGTTGAGTGACCGCCTCTCAGAAGAGCGGCTCGAAGAAGAAATCTGCCAAAAACGCCTCGTGCTCGTCCTCGGCGGCGGCGGCGGTGCAGGCTACCCCCACCTTGGCGTTTTTTCGGTCGTTGCAGAGCTCGGCTTGACGCCATCGCTCATCGTCGGCTCCTCCATGGGGGCGCTCTTAGGCCTCTTTCGCGCCATCAGCCTCGAATATGATCCCGGTGCCATGGCACTCGGCTTGCCGAGACCGTCAGAATTCCGACGCGTTTTCAGCACCTACCGAGGTTTTTCGCGCTTCGGGTTTCCAGGCGCCATGGAATTGCGCATCCGCCCCGTAGCCAAAGAAATCTTTTCGACCATTTTGGGCCAATCCGTTCCACCGATCAACGAAACCCCCATCCCACTGCGCCCCGTCGTCACAGGCCTGCGCACAGGCATGGGGTTTGCGCTCACCGAAGTCGAGCGCGAGATCAGCCGCAGCGAACGCGTCGCAACGCCCTTGCGCGTACCACGCCGCTTGGGACTGTTCTTCCGCACTATGCAAACGCTCCTGCAGAACCCGCGTTTCTTGGACGAAGTGGTGTTCGGCTCAGACGAAGGCCTCCAAGATGTGGATATCGTCGATGCCGTAGGGTTTTCGTGCGCTGTGCCCGGCATCATCCACTACGATATCTTTCGCAAAGACGCGGAAATCGCGACACGCTTGCGCACGATTTTTCAGGATCGAGGGTTTTTCCGCATTACCGACGGCGGCGTTGTAGCCAACGTTCCGGCACGCATCGCATGGGATTGTGTCCAACGCGGCGAAATCAAACACCGCAACGCCTTTATCATGTCGTTCGATGCCATGGCGCCACTGCTCAACACCAACGCTCCCTTCTATCCCATCGAGCGCCTCATCGCCGCCACCACCGTGCAACATATCCCGTACAGCGACCTGCACATGGCCTATCGTTCGCCGCCAAGCCCCATGAAACTTCTGCAAAGCTATGATTCTTTGCAAAAGGTGATGGCACGCACGCGCGAAGAGCTGGCCCCAGCGCGCAATTACATTCAACTGATGATGCGCCCCATTCCCCGTTGGTCGCAACTTTCGCCATGACGCAAGAACCGCATTTTCACGTTCGTATTGATCCTACGGCCTCGCTGCTCCACATCGAAATTTCTTTGGCAATCGAAGACGGCGATACCTTCTTCTTGCCTGTATGGATTCCGGGCTCGTACCTTATCCGTGAATTCGAGCGCGCGATCCAAGACCTCCGCATCGAAAGCTTGAGCGATGCAAAGGTGCGTTTGTCTAGAGAAGACAAAACGACCTGGCGCATTCATGCGAGCGCAGCCACCGAGGTCACGCTGCGTTACAGCATTTACGGGCACGAACTCAGCGTACGTTCTGCGCACATCGACCACACGCATGCGTTTTTCAATGGAGCAAACGCGCTTGTTTGCTTTGAACGCTTCAGAGATTGTCAGCAACGTGTTTCCATCACAGCGCCTGAGGGCTGGATATCTTTTGTAAGTTTGCCGGAGGACCGTCATGCTTTTGTTGCGGATAATTACGTTCACTTGGCAGACACTGCTTTCGAAATCGGCCCACATCCGCACCATGCATTTGAGGTCGATGGCGTTCCTCACCGCATGATTTTTTGGGGGAGCGAGGGCCTTCCTTTGCGACTCCCCGCCCTCGAGGAAGACACACGCGCGATCATTCAGCAAAACCGCGACACCTTTGGACGGCCGCTACCCTACGAACGCTACGACATCATCTTTCACATCACACCAGAGGTGCGTGGCGGTCTAGAGCATCGCGATAGCACCACTTTGGCTACGCCGTGGCATTTCTTCGAGAGCGAAGAAGGTTATTTGGACATGTTGACGCTGATAGCGCATGAACACTTTCATGCGTATAACGGGCGCAGGCTTGCGCCGGCGTCGCTGGAACATGTGGATTTCACAAGGGAAAACTATACTACAGAACTTTGGGTCATCGAAGGGTTCACGAGTTATTTTGACGAACTGAACACCTACAAGGCCGGCAAAATGACCTACGCCCAATGGCTTGATCGCACGGCCAAGGCGCTGACGCGTTTACATCAAACCTATGGACGTTTACGTCAGCCGCTGACCGAAGCGAGCTTTGACGCTTGGATTCGATTGTATCGGCCGTACGAGCATACGCGCAACCAGACGGTGTCTTATTATTTGAAAGGCAGTTTGGTGGCGATGGCGATGGACCTTCGGATGCAACAGGTCACGGAGGGCGCGCGCGGCTTAAAGGACGTGCTGCAGGAGTTGTGGGCGCGATGGGCGGATGCGAACGTGCATTACACGATCGACAGTGTTCTTAAGATCGTGCGCACGTACACAGATGAGAACATCGCCGAGGAATTTCATGGGTGGATCACTGGGACGGAAGAGCCGCCTTACAGGGAGCTTTTGGAACAACGCGGCGTGATTTGGGAGGAGGTGACGAGCGATCCTCCGGTCATCGGAGCAACCTTTGACCTCAGCGGGAGTTCTCCTGTGGTAGCGTCGATCGATGAGCATTGCGCGCACGCGTTTCGAGAGCTTTTGCCAGGGGATGAGCTTGTCGCCATTGATGGCCGGCGCGTACGCAGCGCCACGTTCTCCGCGCGGCTAAAGGCGATTGTCGGTGACGAGCCGACGCAACATCGCTTGACCGTCTTTCAGCTCGAGCGGCTCCGCGAGATTGAAGTGACTCTTGTGAAACAGAAGGAAATTCGATTGCGGGCGCAGGAGCCATAACGCGCACAACCAGCTGTTTTCGCTAAGCTTCAAGGCCGTTGCAGGCCGTTATGCTGGGCTAGGTGTTGCCTGAACCGCACGTTTCATCGAGGCTGTTGAAAAAGAGTATCTGTCCTCCGACCATGGTTTCGACGCACGCTCGTCGCTAGCGTCGCAATCGGTGGCGTAATTTCATCAGGGAAAATGATGGCGTGGAAAGGTTTAATGCGCATCGTGGCAATGCTTGTGGTCACATGGTTTTGCTTCGCATGTACGAACGGCGGCAGCGACGATACGCACAAAGAAGGGCATCTTCATTGCAGTGACACCAATTGCGAGGAGCGCAATCGTGTGTGCATTCCGGCAACTGAGACCAGTTACGCCACCTGCGGAGATTGCGTGGAGGACGCTTATGAGCATGCGAGTGCCTGTTATCCACTGACGCTCTGTCGCAGCACCGAATATGAGTCCTTTCCACCTTCGCGCAACCGAGACCGCGAATGCACACCCTATAGCGTGGAGTGTCAGCCGGGAGAGTTTCGAGCAATCACCGCGCACAGAAACGTCGGATCGCGTGTGCGCTCCGATCAGCGATTGCCCCGAAGGATTGTTCGAAGTTGAAGCGCCCACCGCTACAAGCGATCGTATTTGCGCGTCGAGCCATGACTGCGGAGAAGGGAAGTACGAGAAAGCCGCACCGACGCCAACGCGCGATCGTGTCTGCGAAGAATACACCCATTGTAATGAAGATGAATACGAACGTGTGGCGCCCACGCCCACAAGCGATCGCGTTTGCAGCCCTCTTACGGAATGTGACGCTCAAAGCTACGAAAGCACCGCACCTACACCCACGAGCAATCGCGTTTGCAGCCCGTTGACAGTATGCGAACTAGGCGAGCATCAAACGACCGCGCCAGGGCCCAAAAACGATCGTGTCTGCACCGCATGTACCGCGAAGTACTATTGCGCGGGCGGCGAGGCGCCGCGTGAATATTGTGGCGTGCGCGACCATGATAAAGATCCGACCACGCCTTGCGCCGAGATTATCGATATACGCACAGGCTATGTGCAAACGTGCGTAGTCGCAGAAACCGGTGATTTTTGGTGCTGGGATCGTTCAAATTCCACGGCCAAAGATCATCCAAACGGTTTGAAGAAAGTACGTTCGATCGATCCGGAGCTTTATTATACCTGCGCCGTCGATCACCTAGGTAAAGCACGTTGTTGGGGCGGCTCTCGAACCGCGCCTGCGCCGAGTGTTCCCGCCAACCTCCCAGAACTTACGATGGTACGCACCTCGCGGTCGCATGCCTGTGCTATTGATGTTGCTGGTAAAGCGCATTGTTGGGGCAGCACAGCTCCGAATCCGCCGTCTAGTCTTCCGCCCCTCTTCAGTCTTGCTGTCACCAGCGGTGGCGCCTGCGGGCTAGATGTTGAGGGCGCGCTTCATTGTTGGGGCACCAATCCGCACAACGGGGGCACGCCGCCCGACGCGTCTCAACGATATGAGATGCTTGAGAGCGGTTACAGGCATACCTGTGCGGTGAACGAAGCAGGAGATGTCACTTGTTGGGGTGACCCAGGCGACGGTAGAATCGACGTTCCCGGCGATCTACCGCCCATTATCGCGATTGCTGCAGGCAGTTCGCATAACTGTGCGATCGACCATCAATTCAAGGCGCACTGCTGGGGGAACAACGCCACTCAGCGCGCAACACCACCAGCAGACCTGCCCGGACTTTTATTGATCACCGCACATAGCGCCGCCACTTGGGCATGGGGCGTTGACGGTAAAGTGTATCACTGGGGTGAAGCGCCTGCATACGGCGTTCCAGGATACGAAGCGCCGAAGGATTTTCGAAAATAACGTCTCGGCATCTCTCCCCCCTCTTGCGCATGCCAACCTGACCATTCCTTGCACGCAACCGATCATCGGTTGACGTTCGCGCTATGGGCCGCCTTGAAATAAGTTTGCTAGTCGGCGGCACAGCACACCTCGTGCTACAACTTATCGAATTTGGCTCGACCTCGTGTCGTTGCGCGAGCGCGTCCTCCAATTTCTGGATCTTGACATCTACGTGGCGCACACTATCCTCTCCGCCCTTAGCTTTCTTAGGCACCACGTACGCCACCATGAAGATCCATCCTTCCAGATTTCGCGCCACGCCACGTCCCGTTCGCTACGAAGCGGACGCGGATACCCTGCGTGCGTTTCTGCAAGATGCAGGTGCTGGATACGATGACGTGGGGCAGCCCGCGATTTTCGAGGGCGAGGCGGTGCGACATCACGGCGGCCTAAAAATCGACGGCACGCTCGACTTTGGGTACGCGCTGACCTGCGGACGTTGTACCGCACAGCGCACGCGCGAAGCGCATATCCCCATCCACTGGACCCTCATGCCGGTAGAAGAGCTCAACAAAGAGCAGCTACGCCCCCATGAGCTTGTGGAACTGAGCACCGATGATCTCGACGTGAGCTTCTTTCGCGACGATGAAGTCGATATCGCCGAACTTGTGCGCGAAGCAGTCCTTTTATATCTTGACCCAAACAGCGAGTGCGGCGAAGAAGACTGCGATGCACGCTTGACAGAATTGCTAAAAACGCAAAGAGATGCGCCAAGCGAAGATCCCATCGATCCGCGCTGGGCAGGTCTTGCAGATCTGAAATCTAAACTAAAAAACTGATTCCCATCAGAGTTAACCTAGGACTCCGCCTTGGCGGACGACCAGCAGAACGAGACGCACTATGGCTGTTCCTAAACAAAAACACTCCAAATCCCGTACACGCACCCGTCGCTCGCACAACGATAAAGTACGTGCCAAAGGCGCCGTCCTCTGCGAATGCGGCGAAGGACTCCGACGCCCACACCACGTGTGCATGCACTGCGGCCAGTACCGCGGACGCCAACTGGTGCCCGTCATCAGCGAGTAAGCTTCTTCCCCGTACGCCACACGAAATATGACCGCGCATCCCTCAAAACGGGTTTATATCGCCTCCGACCACGCCGGTGTGCAAACCAAATCTGAGCTCTGCGCGTTCCTAGAATCGCTCGGCTTACACGTAGAAGACCTCGGTCCGCACGACACAACCTCGGTGGACTACCCCGAATTCGCACACCTCTTGGCGCGCACCGTCGTCGACGATGCAAACGCTTGGGGTGTGTTGATCTGTGGTTCGGGCATCGGTATGAGCATCGCCGCCAATAAAGTGCCGGGCGCACGCGCGGCACTCGTGCACGAAGCCTACACCGCACAAATGGCCCGCGAGCACAACAATGCCAACATCATTGTGCTCGGCGCGCGCGTCATCGGCCCCGAAATCATGAAGTCCTGCCTGCGCGCCTTCGCCCAAACCCCCTTCGACGGCGGGAGCGACGGCCGTCACGCACGACGCGTCGCAAAACTCGAAGCCTAAACCTACCCACCAACGTCTATGCGCTGCCCGCGATGTGGTCATAACGATACCAGAGTCGTCGACAGCCGACTCATCCGAGACGGAAACACCATCCGCCGACGAAGAGCCTGTGAAGCCTGCGAAGGTCGCTTCACAACCTACGAACACGCCGAACTCCAACTGCCAACCGTCATCAAATCCGACGGTAGAAAAGAACCCTGGGACGGCGATAAAATCCTGCGCGGACTCAAACGCGCCTGCCAAAAAAGACCCGTCACCCGCGAACAACAACGCGCCATCGTCACTGGGATCGAACGGGATCTCGCAGAAGCACTCATCCCCGAAATCACCTCCAAAGATATCGGGGAACGCGTCATGGCCGCACTTCAGCCCATCGACGGCGTCGCATGGGTGCGCTTTGCCAGCGTCTACCTCTCGTTCCAAGACATCCACGCCTTTATCCGCGCCGTAGAACAACACGCCGAAGCCTCGTCACACTCCACCAGCCGCGACGAGGAAGGCGCATGACCGCGTGGAACTCCCCCCAAGAGCGCGACGCCTACTTCATGCGTAAAGCGCTCCAAGAAGCCGTGCGCGGACAAGGCAGAACAGCACCCAATCCGCTCGTCGGCTGCGTTCTTGTCAAAGACGATCGCATCATCGGACGCGGACACCACGCCTGCGCAGGCACCCCACACGCCGAGGCGCATGCACTCGCAAACGCGACAGAACGCGTCCAAGGCGCAGAAGTTTTTGTCACGCTCGAGCCCTGCGCACACCACGGCCGCACACCGCCCTGCGCACAAGCCCTGCGCGATCACGGCGTCGCACGCGTCGTCGCCGGCATGATCGACCCCGATCCCCGCGTCCAAGGACGCGGCATGCAAATCCTCCAAGACGCCGGCATTGAAACCACCGTCGGCGTCCTCGAAGACGCATGCCGCCAAATCAACGAAGCATTCATCATCCGAATGCGACACCACCGACCCCACGTCACCCTCAAATTGGCTGGATCCTTGGATGGCCGCATCGCCACCTTCACCGGCGATAGCCAGTGGCTCACCTGCGAAGCCTCACGACGCCGCGTCCACCAAACGCGCAACCGCGTAGATGCGATCCTCATTGGCGCAGGCACAGCCATCGCCGATCAGCCCAACCTGACCACGCGCCTGCCCGATCTGCAAAACACGCGCTCGCCGCATCGCTATATCCTCGACTCCACACTCAGAACGCCCATCGAAGGTCCGCTTTTTGAGACCGCGCTCGCCCACACCACCTTCGTGTGCACCGACGCCGCGCCCCAAGAACGACAATCCGCCTTCGAAGGCGCAGGCGTGGAAGTCTTGCGCCTGCCCCAAGATCCTGACGCGCCGCATGTCCCTCTGCGCCCGCTCCTGAAAGAAATGTACGCGCGTGGACACATGGAGCTGATGGTCGAAGGTGGCGCACAAATCGCCGGTGCTTTCCTGGATGCGCGTCTCATCGATCGGCTGATGCTCTTTGTGGCGCCGATCCTTCTTGGCGGCAAAGATGCCTACCCCCTTGTCGCAGGCCAAGGCGTGGCTATGGTTGCAGATGCACTACGTGCCACCGATGTTCGCTACGAACAGATCGAAAAGGATCTACTGATCCACGCCGTCTTTGATGATACATTCCACGCCTAATGCGTCCGCTTACCCCTGAGCACGATGTTTACCGGCCTTGTTGAAGATATCGGAACTTTGCGTTCCCGCCAACGCCACGGCGAAGAAGAGCGACTTGAGATCGTCACAAACCTGCCGACCGACACCTTCGTCTTGGGCGAGAGCATCGCCGTGAACGGCTGTTGCTTAACGGTCACCTCGATCACGCCAGATAGCTTCACCGCAGACGCGTCGAGCGAAACCATGCGCGTCACCTCGCTCGCACGCGTAGCCGTTGGCGATGGCGTACACCTTGAGCGGGCCATGCCGGTCAATGGTCGACTCGGCGGACATATTGTGCAAGGGCACGTCGACGGCGTCGGACAGATCGAACGCATCGTCAAAGACGGGAAGTCTTGGCAGATCTACGTGCAAATCCCCGCCACGCTCCGCCCCGAAGTCGTCGCCAAAGGCTCTATCGCCATCGATGGCGTATCGCTCACGGTCAACGAGATCACAGCCAACGGCTGCCGCGTCACCATCATTCCGTTCACTGGCGAAGAAACGCTGCTGACCAAGCTTTCGGTCGGCGCCCGCGTCAATATCGAAACCGATATCATCGGTAAATACGTGCGGCACCTAATGAATTTTAAAGGTGCATCGCAAACCTCCGGCATCAAAGACCTACTTCAACAAGCCGGATATATCACCCAAGAGGAGCCCTAAATGGCAAAAGCGACGGTAGAAGAAGCACTCGATGCCATTCGACGCGGCGAGATGGTCATTCTCGTCGATGACGAAGAGCGCGAAAACGAGGGTGATCTCGTCGTGGCCGCAGAAAAGTGCACGGCAGACGACATCAACTTCATGGCCACACACGGCCGCGGACTGATCTGCCTCACCCTCACCCAAGACCGCCTGCGTGAACTCGACCTACCCATGATGGTCGAAGACAACACCGCGTCGTTCGGCACAGCATTTACCGTGTCCATCGAAGCACGCGAAGGCGTGACGACCGGTATTTCCGCCGCAGATCGCGCACATACCATCCAAGTGGCGATCGACAAGAACAGTAAGCCGTGGGACATCGTCCGCCCAGGACACATCTTCCCGCTGCGCGCACGCGACGGCGGGGTTCTTGAGCGTACCGGCCAAACCGAAGGCTCCGTCGATCTCGCACGCCTTGCAGGATTGAATCCCTCGGGCGTGATCTGCGAGATCCTTAACGAAGACGGCACCATGGCACGCATGCCAGACCTCGAAGTCTTCGCGGAAAAACACGGTCTTCTCATCGTGACCGTCGCCGACATAATCGAATACCGCCTCGCACGAGAAACCCTCGTCGAAAAGGTCATGGAAGCACCCTACCCGAACGAATACAGCGATGGCTGGACCCTGCACTGCTACAAAGACATCGTCGACGGCGGCGAACACTTCGTCTTCACCCTAGGCGATGTGAGCGACGAAGCCGGCCCAGCACTCGTACGTGTGCAGCACCAGTGTACGATCGGAGACGTCTTCCGCGGCACAGACTGCAACTGCGGATGGCAGTTGCACGGCTCCATGGAAATGATCGCCAAAGAAGGCCGCGGCGTCTTGGTGTACCTGCATAAGCATGAACACACACGCTTCCACGCCGTGCAAAAGTACGTGCTCAATGAAAAACGTGACGTGACCGACGGCATGACCGGCGAAGAGTACGAAAAGTACCTCAACCGTCCTAAACCAGAGTCGCGTACCTTCGGTGTCGGCGCGCAGATCCTCATCGATCAAGGCGTGCGTCGCATGCGCATCTTGAACAACTTCCAAACCAAGCTCGTGGGCTTAGAATCTTACGGACTCGAAGTCCTCGAGATGGTGCAGATCGAAAAGCCTCGCTATATTCGTGAGCGCAAGGGCTAAGCTTCCCTCGTTTCATTTCTTCGCGCCAAGTAGGCGCGCGTTGCAACAGAGTTTTCTATGCCCCGTATCATTGAAGGCAATCTCGTTTCGACCGGACTCAAGGTCGCCATCATCCATAGCCGCTGGAACAGCTTCATCAGCGATCGATTGGTCGAAGGCGCCCTCGACGCGATCGTGCGCCACGGCGGAAGCGCAGACGAAACCACCATCATCCGCGTCCCAGGATGCTTTGAACTGCCCATGGCCGCACAAAAAGCAGCCGAAAGCGGAAAGTTCGACGCCGTCGTCACCCTCGGCGTGCTCATCCGCGGCGCGACCCCGCACTTCGATTACATCGCATCTGAAGCGACCAAGGGCGTCGCTAGCGCCTCGATCAGCACCGGCGTACCCGTAGCCTTTGGCGTGCTCACATGTGATACCATCGAACAAGCCATTGAGCGCGCGGGCACCAAAGCCGGTAACAAAGGCATCGAAGCTGCCCTCGCCGCCATCGAAATGGCCAACCTCTACCGAGAGCTCAATCAGTGAGTGTTCCCCAACGCGCCAAAAACGAAGATCGCCGACGCGAATTTGCGCTCTGGATCCTGCTTGGCGCGGACGCCACAGGCGTAAGCCCGCTCGAAGCAGCCGGGCGATTTGAGCGTTCTTTTGTCACCGTCCAAGCAGAACCCACGCCGCTCGAAGCCACGGAGTTCTTCCAAATCGAACGGATCGACGATCACCTCCCGCATCCCGACGAATGGAAGAAACAACGCGACGGCGTGCTCCAAACCATCCGCATGGTCGAAGAAAACCTTGAGGCGCTCGATGAGACCATCCGGCAAGCGTCGCCGCGCTGGCGCATCGATCGTATGCCATTGGTCGACCGTAGCCTCTTGCGGATCGGCGCCGCAGAATTGATGTACCGCGAAACGCCGCGTCCGCGCGCCACATTCAACGGTCTCATCGAACTCGCCAAAGCTTATGGCGAGCAGCAAAGCCCAAAATTCGTCAACGGCATCCTCGATCAAATTCGCCGAAACCTCAAAATCCCCTTCCGCTGATCATGCCATTGCGCGCGCTTTCCACCGCGGCCGTCCTCCTCGGAGTGCTCACGCTCACAAGCGGATGCCTCATGGACCGTACGCCACCGCCCCCACCCTTCCGTATCCACGAATACGGCGCCGGACTCGAAGTGTCGAATCCCGGCAAACTCGTGCGCGTAATCGACACGTCTGGGGACGACCAAGAAACGATCGGACGCCTGCGTGTCAGCGCACGTAGCATGCGCCTGCAAACGCCCTTGGCACGCCCCAAAGGCAGCGTCCGCATCACCTCTTCAGGTTACAGTTTTAAAGGGCGCGACGGACGTTCGATCTGCACGTTATCGCACCAAGGCCATAAGGTGCGTTGTAACGACGACGTCGTTTGGGTCGCCACTCCGCGCGAAACGCAAGTAACCATTACCGACGCGCAAAATCATACGGAACACATCCTCTTAGCCCCTACACCTTTGAAGATCGAAACTGCAGGAAAGTCGTGGTCACCGCACGCTACCGCGTTGATTTATCACGCCTATGCGCAACCCGATGGTGACATCCACACCTTTGCAGCGTATACCCTGCTTGCGTGGTCTCTGCGTTGGCAGGACGAAGACCACATCCGCAAGGGAGAGCATTGATGGAAAAAGTACAAAAAGACCTCACGCGCGCGATCCGTAAAGGAGATGTCGGAACCATCATCAAATTGCGGCGCGAGCACGACCATCTGCCGTCCCTTGAAGGCGAAACGTACAAGAAGACCTCGATCTCGGGCGTCGACCTCAGCTACTTGGACTTCACCAACACGGAATGGGATTCGTGCATGCTCGAGCGCGTGCAATTCAAAGCCGTCGAATGGGAAGGCGCCTATTTTCCATCGAGCATCTTTGTGGACGCGCAATTCGAGAAATCGAGACTCTTCCAAGTTGCCGCAGACGGTAGCGTCTTTCGCAATTGCCGATTCATCGACATCGACTTCGAGGAAGTGGAACTCAGCGGTGCAGATTTTGTGAACTGCGAGTTCACGCGTTGCCAATTCGATCAGTGCGAAATTGATGCGTCCACTTTTACTGGCGGCACCATGACCGACGTCAGTTTCGATGGCGGGACATTTAATGCTGTGACGTTCCGTGACGTCGAGCAGAAGAACGTCAGACTAATCGACGTGGAACTCTCTGGATGCAGCGGAAGCGGAACCCTTCCCGAAGGATTCCGCCCCCTCACCGGACGTCGCAAAGTCGTTCAAAAATAAGAACGCTTAACGCTGGGATTTCTGGATCATCTTCACCAGATCCGCAAAACTCTGCACAGCGTTTAGATCTTCGTCGGCAAAGGTCACGCCGAGCTCTTCTTCGATCACACCTGCCATTTCCATGGATGCGACGGAGTCGATACCGGCGTCACGGATGGTCATGTTCAGGTTATTGGGATCTACGTTCTCGCCCTTGCCAGGAGCTACTTCTTCGATGGCTTCTTGGATGAGCGAAACGATTTCTTGCTGATTCATGTTCTGTCCATTCTAGGGAGTAAGACGATCAATCGATGCGTCGAAGGGCGTATTGCGCCAGCGACTGATAGTGCATTTCAAAGCCGCGAACGCAAGTGCGAAGATAGCGATCGTAGTCTTCGAAGACCTGATCGCCCCATTGTTCACGGATCGTGGCTTCATTTGCTCGTAGTCGACGCAGCCATTCTGCACAGGTTTTTTCATAGTGCTCGCGCCGGATCTGCACCTCCATGATCTCCCAGTAAGGGTTCACGGCGCGCACCACATCCTCAAGACGCAGCGACAAGCCACCAGGAAAAATGTGATAGGTCAGCCAGCCGATATCGCGCAGGTCTTGGCGATCACGCGGTACGCGGTTGCGCAGGATGGTCTGGAGACCAAACCAGGCGCCTGGACGCGTCCACTCCCATACACGCCGGAAGTAATCGCGATACATATCGATATGCTCGCCTGAGCGCGCATGCTCGGGTCGCGCAATATGCTCCATCATGCAGATCGAGATCACCGCATCGAACTTTTCTTGCGGCTCAAAATCGCGATAGTCGGTCACCAAGGCTTGCACATTCTTGAGTTTTCGCGCCTCAACTTCTTCGTGCTGCGAACGTGAAAGCGTGATGCCCACGCCTTGGCCGATTTCGCGGTGCGTGGACAGATATTCCAAGTTCGCACCCCAGCCGCAGCCAATATCCAGCACACGCGCACCTGGGGCGACCTTCGCGGCGTTCGCCAGCCATTCGAGCTTTTTATTTTGTGCTTCTTCGAGGCTGTCTGTGCCTTCGTAAAGGGCACAGGTGTAATTCATTTTCTCGTCGAGCCAAAGACGGAAAAAGTCGTTGGAGACGTCATAGGAGACTTCCACTTCGGTTTGCGTAGACATCCAAAAGCCTTGGAAATTCAGTCGTTAAAAACAGAGACATTCAAATTAAGATAGAGATTCCCGCAATTCGCGGTGGGTGATCATGCGCGCGCGCTCAGCGTCCCACACAGCGAGCGATAAGCAGGCCTTGATGTCGCGCGGCCGCCACGTGGTGCGCCCAGGCTGCTGCAGCTCTTCAATCGCCTCGTACACTTCGGGCAAACGATAAAACGGGATGCGGTGATTCAGATGGTGAATATGGTGATAGCCAATATTTCCGGTGAACCAATGTGCCCAGCGCGGCATATCGAACATCGACGATGAACGGATCGCTGCCTGATCGAATTTCCACGCGCGCCGTTCAAAATAGGTCACATCTGGGAAATTGTGCTGCACGTAAAAGAGATACGAGCCTGCAGCCATCGATACGGCGAGCGGCAACACGATGCTAAAGAATGCCTGCCACCAGCCCATCCAAAGACCAACACCGACGATCGCCGCGACATGAATCACCAAGGCGAGCAAAGATTGCCAATGCTTTTTAGGATCACGACGAAACGGCGCAATGGACATGCCGAGCATAAAGACCGTCACATATCCAAAGACGATGGTCATTGGGTGGCGTAAAACCTTGTAAAGACGCCGATCGCGTGGAGACATTTTCTCCCACATTTTCAGCGTCACAACAGGAAATGAGCCAATGCCAGAACCGATGACACGCGCGTTGCACCGATGGTGAAAGTCGTGCGTTTCGCGCCACACACCGGTCGTGGTGAGCATGAGATAACCGACGCCGTGCATCAGGAAACGCGTCAGCCAGTGCGTGGTCAGCTGGGCGCCATGAAGAAAATCATGATAAAAAATGAAAAGACGTACGTATACCCCGCCCGTAACAACGCTAAATATCGGTTTGGCCCACATCGGCGCAAAAATGATGCCGGTGTGCAAGAGCACTAAGATCATGAGCGTTTGCGCCAGAAGCCACCGCGAGCGCCCAACGTCCTCTTGCGCATAAGGTCGTGTCGCACGCACCAGCCGCGGCCCCACCAAGCGCTCTTTGGACTCACTGCACACCTCATCCTTTAAGACGACGCGAGCGAGCGCTCCTTCTTGCCGATCGGCGACCAATGTCACATCAACCTCCCACGTGTTGAGCATTTTAAAAAGTTACAAAGGATCAAGCAAATGCGCACCAAGGCGTCCGCATCTTGCGCACGCAAAACAACGCACCACCCATGCTCACAATTTTTACTAAAGCTAACGAACGGTATACTGTGAGCATCAAATGAATACTGCCAATGCGTATCTTCTCGCATCGAGAGTTCATCTGTCTTGGGGGAGAACCTAACCTAAAGTCAAGCGCGTTAACCTTCGACGATGCTTAGCTTTTAACCTAACGAACGATATATGCGCCAACCTCATCTCTTGTTGATTCACGGAACGTTCGGCTCGCCACATGACTGGAACGACGTGGTCGAACAACTTCAACGCCGAACGAACTATACAACGGAGCAAATTACACTCCCGGGTCACCACGGGCGCCCCTTGGACGCGCAACGCCCTGCTTTTGAGCAGCTGGTCGACGCCGTCGAAGACGCGATATCCGAACCCTGCATCTTGGTTGGATATTCGTTGGGTGGACGGGCGGCGCTACACTACCTTTTGCGTTCGCGTGCTTCCGCGCAGATTCAAGCCGTCGTCCTTGAAGGCGCACACCCCGGAATCATAGATGTGCAAGAACGCGCACAACGCGCTGCGCTCGACCGCACGCGGGCAGAGCGCATTCTCCGTGACGGATTAGAAGATTTTCTATGGGACTGGTACCAAGCGCCACTCTTCGCCCTCGAGGGCGCAAGCGATGCGACTTTGCAGAGACTCATTCACACGCGTATCCAAGAGCAAAACCAAGAGGATCTCGCGCGTATCATCGCAGAGTCTTCTCCCGGCGTCGTGCCCGCGTTATGGCAACATCTGCCCGAATTGGCCATGCCACTGTGTTATGTGCACGGCGCCAAGGATCAAAAATACGCAGAGGTCGGTCGTCGCATCCAGCAGATCACGCCTCACACCCGCGTCGCATCGATCACAGGCGCGGGACACAACGCGCACCACCATAACTCGGAAGGATTTGCCGATGCCTTGATCCGCTTTGTCGAGCAAGTCCGCCGATGATCGAGGAAAAGCTGGCAGACGGGTTTCGTGAACGGCGGAGCTGTGAGATAACACAGGTGATTCTACTGCCGCCCTCTGTGTATGTTCGCCATGATGCCACCCGCGTATTTCACCATGCTTCATCCCGCCGACACGACGGAGCTTTCCGCGCCGATGCGTTGGACGCGCGGCACGCTGATGGCGCTCTACAAGCCCCATGGTCTATTGGTGCACAATAGCGCCTTTGCAGGCCCCAAAGAGGAGACCTTGATCGATCGCGTCGAGGCGCAGACGCAGCAGCGTTGCTATCCGCTGCATCGCATTGATCGCGGAACGAGCGGCTTAGTATTGGCGGTCAACGCGCGGGATGAGAGCGGTCGGTGGATGCAGGCACTGCACCGCGCTGAGACCGTGCGTGAGTACATTGTGGTTTTGCGCGGTCATTTGGAACACACGGTGCGGGTGGAGCGTCCCATTCCCGATGAACATGGTGAACCGCAAGAGGCGCAAACCATCTTTGCCCCGATGCGTCAGAGCAAAATCGCACGCTTGACCTTGGCCCGCGCACGCATTTTAACGGGTAGAACCCATCAGATTCGGCGTCATGCGCGCTCGTTGGGACATCCCGTGCTCAATGACTCGAATTGGGGCGATACGCGGTTTAATCGACAGGTACGTGAGGCCCACAGCATCGATCGCATGCTGCTTCATGCTTGGCGCGTCCAGATGACGGGGCCTGACGGCGCGGAATACGATGTGGTCTGCTTGCCCGACCAAGGGTTTCAGGCCTGCATCGCGCGGTTATTTGATTTCGAAAGCTGGGTGACTTTTGGGGGCATGAGCACCCTTTCCACCGATGCGCCCTTTGTTTACCGCGTTAAGGGTGGAAGTTTAGAGGCGGTGGGATAGATATTATCTAAAACGCGCAAACCCGTACGATCAAGACCCTCGGGGTCTTTGAGCTGAAGCAGCGGTCGAGGCATAAATTTACGCGTGGGCACGGACCACCAAGCTTCGAGCGGCAGGCCATCTTCTTGGTAGTTTTGGACGGGGTAGATGGCCGGATCAAGGTTTTGTACACGCGACCATTCTAGGTCGATGAACGGGGCGGTTGGACCGCAGGTGAGGACGTGGTTGTGGTGTTCTCGTCGCGCTTCTTCGACCAATGCCAGCAGCAGACCACGGGCGATGCGGTGGTGGCGCTGTTTGGGCTCAACTGCGGCTGCGAGCACTTGGACGACGCCTTTGTTTTTGCCTTCAAGCGGCACGGCGATCAACGAGCCAAGAAGGTAGCCACTGACGCGTGCGATGAGGTGGTAACTGGTCTGTGAGCGCAGCGATAAGAGATGCTCCACCGTTTCTTGTGCGAACATCTTTTGGAGCAGACGCTCGTGGTCAGCGTGGTGGCGTTTTTCTTCGAAATCAACAACGACGGACATGCATTATCCTTGCCGGTACCAAACGGAACTTTCCGCAATGACGGACGCAGCGACTTGATTTTGGTCCGCCGTCCACACTTTGGATATACCAAGACGTTGGAGTGCGGCAGCGTTTTTTCCTTTTTCGATGCTTTGTTCATCCGTAAAGCGGTTAAGGATCACGCCGAGCACGGGCAGCTTTCTACGTTCCAGCGATTCTAGGCTCGTGCGGATTTGCGAGAGCGCACCGAGTTCGTCTTTGGCCACGAGCCACACACCAGCGCGGAGCGTGGTGGCGACATCGGTGGCGTCGATTTTCCATGTCAGCGGGCTCAACACGCCGCCTGCGCCTTCAAAGAGAAGATAACGCGTGGCGTGTTTTGCAAGCAGGGATTCTGCTGCGCCTTGAATGTCTTTGAGCGAGACACGTAGGTCGAGGCGTTCGAGTTCATCGGCTGGGGCAACCGGCCGCGGCAGCTGCCAAGGGCACACGTCTTCGAGCGCGGCAGCAAGCCCCGAGGCCTTGAGCAGTCGCGCCGCATCTTGCGGCACCCCACCATGCGCTTCTACACCGCTCTCTAAGGGTTTGAAGGGAAGAACGTCGAGATCACGCACCTTCCGTAGGCCGCGGAGAATGAGAGTGCTGACGTGTGTTTTTCCAACGCCGGTGTTAACGCCGAGTACAGCCAATGCGCGCATTTTCATCCTAGGATCGGGAGGACAGTTCACATGGATACGCAATTCTTGTGACGCTTCCGCCTTCGAAGTGCAAGCACCTTGCAAGATCATCGCACGGCCACAGATCCCACACAGGCCGTGCGTTAACCTACGTTCCATGCCGCGCGATTGAGCTGCGTCAGCACAAATAAAAGCCGATGATCGGACTCGAACCGATGACCTGCGCATTACGAATGCGCTGCTCTACCAACTGAGCTACATCGGCGACCGTGAACTTGGAAGCCGCGTTTATTTTCCCCATTTTCGGTCGATCGCCAAGCATTTTTTACGTATTTCGGCTTTCTGTCGTCATGATGATGGTGACGCGTGCAGGCATGACAAAAAATCTTGCTGTCGTGGCCAGAATCGCAAGTTGGTGCTAGCGTGGATCATGCAAAGCTTCGTGTCTTGCGCCAAAATGTGGTTAGAGACAGAAGAACCTGGTTTGCACTTCTTTTCGCCGTGCGTTACGTTCGCATTCGGTATTTAAAGGACTTTGCCCCCGTCGCGGCCGTGAGCACTTCTTCTTCGCAGATATCTACGCCGATGCAGTACTGTCCGTTTTGTGGACAAGCGAATCATCTTTCAGTGCTCACATGTGCGCACTGCGGGGCGTTGCAACCCGAGGCCACGGCGCCCACTACGTCGGCGCGACCCTCGCGCGCGCACGTATCTACGAACTTGGCGGTTTCGTCCTCGCAATCCAGCGCCAACATCCCCATGCGGCGCACCAGCGAATCGCGGCTCGCCGCCCCCGTGCGATCCAACCGCCTGAGCGCCCAAACCCGCTACCTCGATCTCCAAAGTGTGGAAGAAGAACTTCGACAGACGCCAGAAAACGACCTGCGCGGACGCATGAAACTCGTCGTCGAGCAAGGGCTGATCATCGGTGAACAATACCTGCTATCAGATAACCTGATCAGCATTGGCCGACACGACGTGGGCAGCGAATACTGTCCCGATATCGAGCTTTCTGCACAGGATCCCAGCTATGTGCACCGCCGCCACGCCGAGATCACATTCTCGCCTAGCGGCGACCAAGCCCGCATCAAGGACCTCGGCGGGCGTAACGGCGTTTTCGTCAACAACCGCGCACTCGGCAAATTTGGTGAATCCGCGATTCAAATCGGTGACCGTATCCGCATTGGACGCGTGGTGCTGAAAGTGCGTCCGTCCTAAGTATCATTGCAGATACAAGCGTGGCGCGCTCGCGCGACGAGACCACCAATGAAGCGAATCGAGCGACGCGCGCGCTTAGGGCAGCTCCACGATTGCATCAGATTGCTCCAGCAACCAACTGTGCCACTGTAAAAGTTGATCTAGATCTCTGCATGCGTTGAGACGCGCAATGCTCGATGGTGTCAGATGCAGGTCGCGCCGCGCTGCCAAGGTCGAAATCGCTCGTCGGAACGCTTCTAGGCCTTCTCCCAGACCTTGTTCTAAGCCTTCCTGCAGGCCGATCGCCCGGCTCTCGTCGCGTTGTTGTTGCGTCCAAGATTCTAAAGCCATGTTGTACTCCTACGGCAGCTCCACGGTTGTCTCAGATTGCTCCAGCAACCAACTATGCCACTGTAAAAGTTGATCTAGGTCTCTGCATGCGTTGAGACGCGCAATGCTCGATGGTGTCAGATGCAGGTCGCGACGCGCTGCCAAGGTCGAAATCGCTCGTCGGAACGCTTCTAGGCCTTCTCCCAGACCTTGTTCTAAGCCTTGTTCTAAGCCTTGTTCGCGACCTCGTTCTAAGCCTTCCTGCAGGCCGATCGCCCGGCTTTCGTCGCGTTGTTGTTGCGTCCAAGATTCTAAAGCCATGTTGTACTCCAGTGTTTGCGATCGCCACGAGGGTGGCGCACTGTCCATTAACAATTGAATGTAGTCATCGAACGCGCTTTGATCAAACACACCCGTGCGCCTTCGCTTTTTTAGCTCTTGCAAAATGAGGTCCGGCAGCGCGCCATCCACAAGGGACTCGCTACGCAATAACAACCCCATGAGCGCTGCGGATAGATTTTCTTGGACCGCCGTCTCCGTCCAATGTTCTGGAACAAGATCGGGCTGTAAGACTTCAATTCTTAAGGGGGAGCTTTTCCATGCTCCGGCGATCTCTTGGGCCCATCGAATGATGCTTGAGCGCAACGGAACAATCAAAAGTACGCCGTCACACCGCTCTCTACGATTTGCCTGAATCCAGTACCACGGCCAGTCTTCAGCTTTTTTCGGATTGATGCTGGTCTGGATCTCGCCGATCACAAAGAACGGTGGGTCGTCCATATGCAACATGAAAACGTCCGTTCGAGATTCGACCGGCATGATCTCTTCAAACGTAGGGTCGACGATCATCGCGCGATGCGCATGCGGAGCAAGCTCTTCTAAGCCCGCCCAACGCAAAAGCGTCGGAAGATTGTCTTTAAATAATTTAGCCATCAAGGCGTGCTGACGCGAAACCGACATAAGATCCTCTCTCGATAACAACAGCTGCTCTATCGTTATCGGTTCCGCGCGTTAAAAGTTGCGTCGCCTCCTAAAGATTTATCGAAAATCTGCAAAATAAACCTGCGCCAACACCCAAGGAAGGCCCCATCGTAGCGCGCACGTACGCCAAGATGTACCGCAGCAGCCAGCGCAGCGCACTTCGTCCGTAACCATTACGGTAAATAACGCACACGCACCACAGCTCCGCTTCCTTGCCAATCCTTGAGGCAACCTCTAAAAGGAGGTCGCGGGCCCACCGCTACATATCCACCCACGGGGAGCGCGGATGCGCTGAGAAGAACACATCGTTCAGACCCGTTGAACCTGATCCGGATCATGCCGGCGTAGGAATTGGGAGTCATCATGACACGATCTTTAGACAAGATCGGCGATGCATCGTCGATCATCGAACGCGCACGTGCGCCTTTTCCAGCCTCGAAACGCATCTACCTCGAGGGCGAAATCCATCCGGAAGTGCGTGTGCCCTTCCGTGAGATCCGCATTTCCGAAGGTGTGTCTCAAGGCGCTACCGCATTACCTAGCGCGCGATTTTTGGTCTACGACACCTCGGGGCCATACACAGATCCAGACATCGCCATCGACGTCCGCCAAGGATTGCCGCGACCCAGAAGCTCTTGGATCGACGCGCGCAACGACACCGAAAGCTACACCGGCCGCACCCCGCGTAGCGAAGACGACGGCTACGCGACAGATGCCGCCGCGCAAAGCGCGCAAAATAAACAAGCCATCGAGCGCTTTGTACGGAAACACGCCCCCCGCCGCGCAGTGGCAGGAAAAAACGTCACCCAAATGCACTATGCGCGCCAAGGCATCATCACGCCAGAGATGGAATTCGTCGCCCTGCGCGAAAACCTCCTACGCGCAGAAAAACGCGCAGCCATCAAAGAACAGCCCCAAAACCCAGCACGTGACCAACGCCTCCAAGGAAACTCTTGGGGCGCAGCCATCCCAGAAAATATCACCCCTGAATTCGTGCGCGATGAAATCGCCCGCGGACGCGCCATCATCCCCGCCAATATCAACCACCCAGAACTGGAGCCGATGATCATCGGGCGGAATTTCCTCACCAAAATCAACGCCAATATCGGAAACTCCGCGGTCACCTCGTCGGTCGAAGAAGAGATCGATAAAATGATCTGGGCCACACGCTGGGGCGCAGACACCATCATGGATCTTTCGACGGGTAAAAATATCCATACCACGCGCGAATGGATCCTAAGAAACTCAAGCGTTCCAGTAGGCACCGTCCCCATCTACCAAGCGCTCGAAAAAGTCGGCGGCGTCGCAGAAGCCCTCACGTGGGAGATCTTCCGCGACACCCTCATCGAACAAGCAGAACAAGGCGTCGATTACTTCACCATCCATGCCGGTGTCCTGCTGCGCTATATCCACCTCACCGCCGAACGCGTCACAGGCATCGTTTCGCGCGGCGGTTCCATCATGGCCAAATGGTGCCTCGCACACCACAAAGAGAATTTCCTCTATACGCATTTCGAGGATATCTGCGAGATCATGAAAACCTACGACATCTCCTTCTCGCTGGGAGATGGCCTGCGTCCAGGCTCTATCGCCGATGCCAACGATCGTGCGCAATTCGCCGAACTCGAAACCCTTGGCGAACTCACCCAAATCGCATGGAAGCACGACGTGCAGACCATGATCGAAGGCCCAGGTCACGTGCCCATGCACCTGATCAAAGAAAACATGGACAAGCAGCTCGAGCTCTGCGGAGAAGCCCCCTTCTACACACTCGGCCCACTCACGACCGACATCGCACCAGGCTACGATCACATTACGTCTGGAATCGGCGCCGCCATGATCGGCTGGTTCGGCACCGCCATGCTCTGCTACGTCACGCCCAAAGAACACTTGGGCTTGCCGAATAGAAAAGACGTCAAAGACGGCGTGATCACCTATAAGATCGCAGCCCATGCCGCCGATTTGGCCAAAGGACATCCCGGCGCGCGCCGCAGAGACGACGCGTTATCCCAAGCACGCTTCGAATTCCGATGGGAAGACCAGTTCAACCTATCGCTCGATCCAGACACCGCGCGCGCTTTCCACGACGAAACGCTGCCGGCAGACGCCGCCAAAGTCGCGCACTTCTGCTCCATGTGCGGCCCCAAATTCTGCTCGATGAAAATCACCCAAGAAGTACGTCAATACGCCCAAGACAAGAAACTCTCGGAACAACAGGCCATCGACGCCGGTCTTGCTCAAAAGTCCGCAGAGTTCCGTGAACAGGGCAGCGAACTCTACGTCGCGCAGAAATAAACGCGCGCCAAATAACCGCTGACGTCGCGATTTCGAAGGCGGAAGCGTTGCGTCAAAAACCTAAATCCCCCTAGAACCAAGGCGCTAGGGGGATTTTTTAGGCTGGAGCGGGAGGGGTCGAACCTCCACGGAAACTGCGACAAGTCACAGATCCACCAGCTAGACAAGCTGGCGCGTCTTCCAATTCCGCCACACTCCAACAAGTGCGGGGCACGCTACATAGCAAGCCCCGCCGATATTGCAAGTTCGTTCCGCGCCCTTTTGACGCTTTTAACGCTTATCGATCTTACTTCTTGTGGTCGTCGTAAAGATCTTCGACTTTTTCCCAGTTTACGACGTTGAAGAACGCCTCAACGTAGTCCGGACGACGGTTCTGGTAGTTCAGGTAGTAGGCGTGCTCCCAAACATCGAGGCCGAGGATGGGGAACTTGCCGTCCGAGATGGGGTTGTCTTGGTTGGGGGTCGAGGTGACTTCGAGTTCACCTTGGCGGTTCAGTACGAGCCATGCCCAGCCCGAGCCAAACCGGGTCTTGGCTGCGTTCGAAAACTCGTCCTTGAACTTATCAAAGGATCCGAAAGTTTTGTCGATGGCATCGGCCAACGCGCCGCTGGGCTTGCCGCCACCTTTTTTCTTCATCACTTGCCAAAACAGCGAGTGGTTTGCGTGTCCACCACCGTTGTTGCGTACGGCCGTACGAATGCTTTCGGGGAGCGCGTCCAACGCCGACAACAATTCCGTGATGGACTTGTCTGCCAGATCCGGATGCCCTTCGAGTGCAGCATTGAGGTTATTTACGTACCCTTGGTGGTGTTTTCCGTGGTGAATCTCCATCGTCTTTTGGTCGATGTGAGGCTCAAGTGCGTCGGTTGCATACGGAAGATCAGGAAGCGTAAAGGCCATAATTTTTCCTCTCTTGTAAAAAACTCAATACCAGTGATCACCGCGCGCTCATAACCAACGGAACGCGTTCAGCCGATCACCAGAAGACTCTGCGAATATATTAAGCACGGAACAAAATTTCTCAACCATCTCGACGAATTGTCTTCGCACACCGCGTAGCCAGCGTACAAAAAACCAGAAAAGTTGCGCTGCGCACGCAACTTTTGCCCCAGCCTATCGATATCACAAATACCCCCCTTCTCTTTGCACGGGATTTTGTGATGTACGACGCAGCGTTTTCGACCGAATCTGGCTTTTCCGTTTTGTCAGCCAACACACCCGCAGTGGTTACGGAACGATGGAAGGCTCTCGCGACCGATCATTTAGAAGCACTACCGGTCTTTCAGAAGAAACACGGCCTGTTGGGCGCGTGGCGCGTCGATCCACATAGCCTCACCCCGTGGGTCATCGCCCATGCGCCACGCTTGCCCAAGGACGCTCAAGTTGCAGCCATGGAAGCGCAGCTAGGAGACGCGAGCGCATCGGCTTCCTTCTTGCTTTGGCTCCTGTGCGACGATGGCGCAGAGCAGCTGATCATTCATCTGGGCAGACCCGACGAGCGCTGGGTGGTGCGCAACAGCAGCGGGCGGCCATTGCCACACCTTCGAGAGTTGACGGATGCATTCAGCGCAGACCTGCCCTACCCCATGCGCCTTGCACACGCCGCAGCGCTGCTCACACGCAAAGATGTCACCCATCGATTTTACCGGCAGATACAACAGAGCGTAAAAAATATCGCGAACGCATGGCAAGCCGACATGCCCATCGCCGACGACGATCGACACGAACTTGCCCTCATCTTGGTCGCACGCCTGATGTTTCTGCACTTTGTGCAATCCAAGCACTGGTTGCCGCACCCAGAGTATTTGGCCGAAATCGCCCATCACAACGCACCATCGAACTATCAGAAATACTGGCGTCCGCTCTTTTTTGACGCGTTGAACCTGCCGCCGGATGAGCGGACTTCCGGCGTCATCCCCAGGGAAATACCTTATTTAAACGGAGGTTTATTCGCCCCCTCCGCCCTCGAGGAAGCCTACCCCACGCTCGATCTTCCCAACGACGTTCTGCGCACATTGATCATCGACGTGTTCCAACGCTACGCCTTTGTGGACGACGAACACGAAGGCCATCCACACGCCATCGCCCCACAACTACTCGGCGAAATCTTCGAACGCCTGATGTGTCCAGAAGAGCGCCAAGTCACAGGTGCATTTTACACGCCCCATCCATTGGCGCTCGAACTCTGGCAACAAACCTTGGCGGAGTTTTTACGCGATACCCAAGGAAAAGAGCTCACAGAGAAACTGCTGAAACGCGCGCCGCTTACGCACGAGCAAGCGCAGCAACTCTTCGATTGCCTGTGGAATCTGCGCGTGTTGGACCCGGCAGTCGGCACAGGCGCGTTTTTGCTCGCAGCCCTCATCGACCTAGAAGCCCACGCGCGCCACCTCTTAACCTTTCTACCAGGCAAAAACCTTTCGCGGCGCGCCATGCGCGAACGATGGGTCACGCACACGCTCCACGGCATCGACATTCAACGCAACGCCGTGCTGTTGGCGGAACTTCGTCTATGGCTCAGCGTCACCGCAGTCAGCGAAAACACACCCGCGGCAGCCACGCCCTTACCGAATCTTGAGCATCGTTTGCGCACAGGCAATGCGCTCATCGCGCCAACATGGCAGCGCATCGCAAGCCAAAGTGCTGTGTTGCAATCGCTTATGCGCGATCTCTCGTCCGCACTCCAAGACTTCCCAACGCAACGTGGCGCGGCGCGCCATCAAGCCTTGCAAAAGCTCCACGCGCTTGAGCACGCAATCCTTCGCCAAGGAGCCCAAGACCGCATCGAAGAACTCAAACATGCACGGAGCGCACAGCTCTCACTCGACGCCACACCTACCAATCTGCCGAATGCCGAAGAACGCGCCCTACAAGAACTGCTCACTTCGACCGGCGCGTGGCAGCAAACAGGCCTTCTCGACCCCAAGCTGCACTATGCCGACGTCATGCAAGAAGGCGGTTTTGACATCATCTTGGGCAATCCCCCGTGGGGACAGCTCTCTACCCTCGACGACGCCACGCAAAAAACGCTGCGACGCCGCTACCACGTCTTCCAATCCAAAGGCGGCCGTCAAAGTTCGCCGGATATGAGCATAGGATTCTTTGAGGCCTATCTACCGCTGCTTTCGGATCAGGGGCGCATGGCGTTTTTGTTTCCTTCAAAAACCTTGCGCGCACGATGGGGCGCAAGTTGGCGTAGCTGGGCGCAACATCAGGTGGTGTTCGATACGCTTCAGGAACTCTCCACGCACAGCAATCACGGATTTCATGCGAGCGTTTACCCGTGCGTGTCGATCCTTCGAAAGCGGAGGCGTGGCGAAAACCCGCAGGTTCACCCTACCTTGGTTGCGAGCCGCCCCCAAAACACCGTGCTTTCGAAGGAGCTTCGTCCGCTCGCCGCACATTTTACGCCGCGTTATGGGGTGAAGACCGGCTGCAACCGGGCCTTCCTGCTTTCGAAGAACGCAACCTCGCCACTTGCGCTCCCCGCCCTGCGCGGAAAGAATATTCGCCGCTTTTCGTACCATTGCGATCAGCAGATCGTGTTCACCCACCATACCCAAACAGGCGAGGTGCTGAACACGCTGCCGAGCGCCGTAGAAGCGCGCTTAAGAAACTTTGATGCTCAGTTGCATAAGCGCTCGGACTTGCGCCCAAACATGCCCGCGTGGACTTTGTTTCGGGTGCGCAGAGAGAGCGTCGGGTGGCGGGTGGCTTGGCGCGATGTTGCCCAACGGCTCGAAGCGGTGGTGCTACCGCCGCTCGACGCCGGCGGGCCTGTGAATCTGAACAGCACCTATGGCGTGGCCGTACAAAACCAAGACGACGCACGCGTGTTATGCGCGTGGTTGAACGCCGACGCAGTTAGCGCGTATTTGCAGCCAAGCGCGCAACGCGCACGTAACGGCTACTATCGCTTCGATGCGAGTTTGGTATCGTCCGTGCCCCTCCCCAACGCACTTTTTGAACCTCAAAGCGCGCTTCGAAAGCAAGCGCTCGCGCTGTTTTCGTGCGAGGGTGCGCCCGATCCAGACCTCCTCATGCGATGGAATCGTGCCGTCACAAGAATCATCCAACCTTCATAAGACAATGCTTGGTTTATTTTCACAAATCTTCTTCAGAATGTTTGAATGATCGCACACGAAAAGACGAAAGCCTCGAAATTCTCGTGCTTTACGAACTTTCGAGGCTTCTCTTCAAACGCGGAGCGCGTTCATTCGGCGGTTGCTTTCTGTGCGTGCCGATAGATTGTCAGCGTAAAACTAACTTGCCAGCGCGCCGAGCCCGCCACGTTGGCCGGTGGCGTCTTGTTCGCCGCTGAGGTTGATGGCGCTGATGATCGCTTTGAGCGATGCGCTGAGTGTATCGGTATTTTGGGCGACGGCGGGAATGCCCACGGTGCCTTTTTTCAGATGCACAAAGGCGATAGCACGTGCGTCCGATCCGGACGAGAGCGCTTGCTCGGTATAATCTGTGATGACGAAATCCTCGCCGCTGTGTTGTTTCCATGCGTTGAGGAAGGCCGACAAGGGACCGTTTCCGTTGCCTTCGATGGTGAACTCTTGGCCGTCTTGCTCCAAGGTCACGGAGATCAGTTGGGCTTCGCCTTTGCGTCGTACGCCGTAGTCGACGAGCGAAAGGGGCGCAGAGCGTTCGAAGTTTTTGAATAGGAGCTCGCGGATCTGCGCGGCGCTGAGTTCGCCTGCGGTCTCTTCGCTCTTTTGTTGTACGTGTGGCGCGAGCGCGAGCATCATCCAACGTGGGAGGTTGATGCCGTAATCACGCTCGAGCAAGAACGCCATGCCGCCTTTGCCGGATTGGCTGTTGACGCGGATGACGGCTTGGTAGTCGCGTCCGATGTCGCGCGGGTCGATGGGCAGGTAGGCCACTTGCCAGTGCTCGTCTTCTTGTTGCAAGCGCAGCGATTTACGGATGGCATCTTGGTGGCTGCCAGAAAAGGCGGTGTAAACGAGCTCGCCGAACCAAGGATGGCGTGGGTGCAAGGGAATGCCGGTACATTCGTGCACGACGCGGATCATTCGGTCGGAATCCGAAAGGTCGAGCTTCGGATCGATGCCTTGGCTGTAGAGGTTCATGGCCATCACCGCCAAGTCCATGTTTCCGGTGCGTTCACCGTTACCCAAGAGGCAACCCTCAACGCGTTCTGCGCCTGCGAGCATCGCGAGTTCTGCGGATGCGAGCGCGCCGCCACGATCGTTGTGTGTGTGCACGGACACGATCACCGAATCGCGGTTTTTAATATGCTGGCAGAAATACTCGATCTGGTCCGCGTAGTGGTGCGGGCCTGTATATTCTACCGTGCTCGGCAGGTTGAAGATGATTTTGTCTTCTGGGGTTGGGCCCCATTCGTCCATGACGGCTTCGCAGATTTCGACCGCGAAATCTGGCTCTGTCGAAGAGAAGCTTTCGGGCGAGTATTCGAGGCGCCAGTGGGTTTCGGGGTTGGCCAAGGCGTTTTGTTTGACGCGTCGAACGCCTTCGAGCGCCATCTCGATGATGCCGGGCTTTTCGAGCTGGAACACGCGCTCGCGCTGGACGGTCGACGTGGAGTTGTACAGGTGAATGATCGCGCTTTTGGCGCCTTTGAGCGCTTCAAAGCTACGATCGATCAAGTGATCGCGCGCTTGGGTCAAGATGGCGACGGTCACGTCATCGGGGATTTGGTCTTCCTCGATGAGCCAACGCACAAAGTCGTAGTCGGGTTGGCTTGCGGAAGGAAAGCCGAGCATGACCTCTTTGACGCCGACGTCGATGATCAGCTGCCAGAGCTTTTGCTTTTGCTCGACCGACATGGGCTCTAGGAGCGCCTGGTTTCCGTCCCGCAGATCTTCGCTCACCCAGATGGGAGCTTGGGTGATCTCTTTGTCTGGCCACGTGCGCTTGAAGTTGGTGACACGCGGGATGGGACGGTATTTTCGGTGGTCGAATTGGCTCATGGTGTTCCTTCGGGGCGTTTCCACAGGCGGGGTGCGGAGCGTTTCTGGGGGGCTCTCTTCGAAAGCGGGGAGCTTGGATGCATGGATAAAGTCTAGCACAACCAAGTGCATTAATCATTGCAAAAGATGGCCCCAGCACGTTAAAATACGCAAGATTCATGCGCAGAAGCCACCCCTGACTCCATTTCATTGCTTAAACATGTCAACAGCCAGCAACACCCTAGCTCTCGATGAATACGATCGAAAGATTCTGCACATCCTGCAAACCGAGGGCAGAATCAGCAACCAAGCGCTCTCCGAGCGCGTCAATCTTTCGCCATCGCCCTGCCTGCGGCGCGTGCGCGCGCTCGAAGACGCTGGTTACATCACCGGTTATCGCGCCACCGTAAATGAGCGCAAACTCGGCTATGACCTGCACATCCTGCTCATGATCTCGATGGACAAACACACGCCCGAGCGTTTTGAACAGTTCGAATCACGGGTCCAAATGCTGCCAGAAGTCCAAGAATGCCTCCTCATCACAGGGCACGAAGCGGATTACCTGCTGCGCGTGCGCGTCGCGAACATGGACGACTACGAACACCTGCTGCTGCACCACATCACAAAAATCCCTGGTGTCGCAGGCGCCCACTCCAGCTTTGTTCTCCGCACCGTGTTTCAAGAACGGCACCTGCATTTGGAGGGGTCGCCGCCGTAGGCGGCTCAGGGATCGTTCGCTTCGCGAACTCAATGATCACTCGCTTCGCTCGTTCAGTGATCGCTTGCGGCTTCGCCGCTGCGCTCAATGAACGCTTGCGCTGCGCGCTTCGCTCAATCTGCTCAATCAGCATGGCCCTGCGAAATACGATCACTGAGCGACGCCAACGGCGGAGCGGTCATTGAGTGAGGCCAAAGGCCGAACGATCACTGAGCCCGCGCGAGCGGGCGATCACTGAACGAGGGCGATAGCCCGAGTGTTCATTGAGCGACGCCAAAGGCGGAGGAATCGAGCTCACCGACGACAGTCGTGCGCGTATTCACGCATGCAAAAGCCAGCAACAACTCGAGCAATGGCTCGCGCATGTTGGCATGACCACCAAAAAACACGTCACACTCCCCTAACGAACGTACACGCCGCGCCGCACCACCCAACCTACTGCTCACAAGCCCCCCTCTCCATTCATGGAGACGGGGGCTATGGGGTGAGGTCAGAGCCCCGCGTCATTCATGCTCCTCCACTATACTTTTGTTTGTGACACCAAAGGAGGCTGGTACAGCGGCCAGTATACCCCCCATGAGAACTTATAGCTTATCGCAACAACGCACAGCATAAATAATGACAACAAGTGCATGAGTTTCACTCGCAGCAAAGCCATCAAACACACAAGACTTGACAAAACTCATTTCGTGTGTTATATATGTCCACCTTGGCACAACAACGCTTTAGGACGAGATCCGGTTACTCTCCGAAGGCGCTAGCGCGCATAAGGCTTTTCTACAAGCGTATCAATGCATCTTGTTTATTAAATAGTCATTAGCGTATTAGTCTAACTTTTACCCCCCCAAAAAATTTTTATTACGGAGGTAATATATAAAAACAGCAGCGCGTTACCGTTTGTTGGCGCAAACCGTAACGCGTCGCAATATTCGGGGCAGGGCCCCGCTTATAACTATATTCTCAACCGTTTATTCACCGAGAGGACATTCACGATGAATTCTGCTAAGCTAAGCGTGGTCAACTTAGGGAGCGATCTTATAGTTTAGAGAGGGTATTCTAAACCATTAATTGTTTCGGCGGCATTGTCAAGTGATACCTCTGAACTGAAGGAGGTGCATTATGAAATGTACAGCTAAAGGTTGCAATTGCGGTAAACCTATCGTGATTCGCACCATTAAGGGACGACGTGTCCCGATTCACGTCTGATACGTGGAAACATGATTGACACGCGAGGGCCTTTCGTCCTCGCGTGTCTCTATTTTTGCCCCTCGCTACATTAAGCCGCCAACTCCTGTCGGCTCACCGCGCTATCCTGCCCGCATCTCTCCTTCATCATCGCCTCAAGTCAAGCCGAGAATAAACCCATCCTTAAAACTTTCACACAAGCCGCTTGACTTAAGTCTTGGCTTATTGGATTTATATAGACGCAAAGCCCTTCACGTGCCGCTGGAACGTGGAACGCTCACGCAATAAACCTGTCATGATCACCTTACGGAGCGTCTGCCATGAGCACCCAAGTCAAAACCGATACCGTCAACCTTGCGAACCTGATCTGGAACGTCGCCGACTCCCTGCGTGGAAACTTTAAACAGAGCGATTACGGACGAGTGATCCTGCCGTTCGCCGTCCTGCGACGCCTAGAATCCGTCCAAGACCCCTACCGCGAACAAGTGCGCGCCATCATCGAAAGCACACAGGACGCGCCCCAAGCACTGATCGACGCACGTGTGTCCGCAGAAACCCAACTGCCTTTCTATAACCGCACAAGATTTACCCTAAACACCCTCAGCGCCGACAACACCGTCGATGACCTGACCGATTACCTTGCCGGCTTTAGTAAAGAAGTCACACCGATCTTCGAATACTTTAATTTTGCGAGCTGGATCGCACGCCTAGCACAAGAAAAACTCCTGCTCACCGTCATCGACGCCTTTAAAAAGATCGACCTCTCGCCCGAAAACGTCAACAACCAAGCCATGGGACAGGTCTTTGAACACCTGATCCGAAAATTCGCCGAAAGCTCCAACGAAACCGCAGGAGAACACTTCACCCCACGCGATATCGTGCGCCTGACCACACACCTGGTCATGCAACCCGATACCGAAGCCCTCTCGGAACGCGGAGTCATCCGCTCGGTCTACGACGGCGCAGCAGGTAGCGGAGGCTTCCTATCCATGGCCCAGGAATTAGCCCAAGAAATCAACCCCGGCCTCACCCTCAGCCTCTACGGTCAAGAAATCAACCCCGAGTCCTATGCCATCGGCCTAGCCGATATGCTCATACTCGGCCAAAAGTCCGACCGCTACCGCCTTGGCGATACCCTCATCGACGACCAATTCCCACAACAAAGCTTCCACTACGGCCTGACCAACCCTCCCTTTGGTGTCAACTGGAAACGCGTCCAAAAACAAGTCGAAACAGAACATAAAAAAGGCGCAGAAGGACGCTTTGAAGCAGGTACGCCGAGCGTCCGCGACGGTTCCATGCTCTTTCTGCAAAACATGTGGGCCAAACGCAAAGAACCAAGCGAGGGTGGCTCGCGCCTCGGTATCATCCTCTCGGGCTCACCGCTGTTTAACGGCGCCGCCGGCTCCGGCGAATCCAACATCCGCCGCTGGATCCTAGAAAACGACTGGCTCGAAGCCATCATCGCGCTGCCCACCGACATGTTCTACAACACCGGCATCGGTACCTACATCTGGGTCCTCTCTAACCGTAAAGAAGAACACAGAAAAGGACGTGTCCAACTCATCGATGCCACCGAGATGCATACCCCCATGCGCAAATCGCTCGGCAATAAACGACGCTATATCCACGAAGATGACATCCAAAAAATCCTGGATGTGCACCGTGCGTTCATCGAACAAGAGGAGTTTCCGAAGAGCAAAATCTTCGAAAACCACGAATTTGGATACCGCCGCATCCATATCCAACGCCCGCTGCGCCTGCGCTTCACCCTCAGCGCCGATGCCATGGACGCATACGCCCAAGCCAAGGGGGCCGCGTTTGTTGAGGAGCTCGCCGACCTCGAAGGACAAAGCTTTGAAACCTTCAAAGACCTGCAAAAAGCCGCCAAGTTCAGCAAAATCACCGCCACAGCAAAGAAACTCATCTTTAAACACTTCGGCGTCCAAAGCGACGATGCCCCCATCGTCATGAAAAATAAGAAAACGCCCGAAGTCGATACCTCGCTCAACGAAACAGAAAACGTACCGCTCCACGAGTCCGTGCAAGACTACTTTGCGCGGGAAGTCCTGCCGCACGTGCCCGACGCATGGATCGATGAGAGCAAAACAGACGACATCGACGGTGAAATCGGCATCGTAGGCTACGAGATCAACTTCAACCGTTACTTCTACGAATACGTGGCACCCCGCCCACTCGAAGAAATCGACGCCGACCTCCGCGCCGTCGAGGCAGAAATCGCCGCGCTGCTCAAAGAGGTGATCCGATGAGTGAACCGAACAACCAGCAAGAGCCAGTCTCTGGCGAAATCATCTTTTATGAAGGCACCGATGGAAGAAAACGAGCAGAGGTTCAATATCATCAAGAAATGTTCTGGATGAGCCTGGACCAACTGGCCGACATCTTTGGCGTGGATAAGTCTGGCATTAGCAGACATCTTAAAAACATCTTTGAATCTGGTGAGTTACAGAAAGATTCAGTTGTTGCGAAATTTGCAACAACTGCCGCAGATGGCAAAACCTATCAGGTGAGTTTTTACAATCTGGATGCTGCAATCTCTGTGGGCTACCGTGTTAATAGCACCGAAGCCACTCGATTCCGAATCTGGGCGACGCAAGGGTATTTTCCTTGTAATCACCGCGTCAGCGATTATACTGGCCTTAACAATACCCGCCAAGGCTCTGCGCTGATGTGTATCCTCAAATCGGCGGGTTACTTGTTTTTGGGGCGCGACCTATGAAACGGCCGTATCAAAAGCCTTCGCTTGCTCATGAGGAACAAATTGCCCGTTTACGTAGTCGGGGCATGCGATTTCCAGATGAGAAAACGGCGCAGTTCTACCTGCAGCATATCAATTACTATCGTTTGCGGGCCTACTGGCTTTCATTTGAAGTGGATCCCCAAACGCATCTGTTTCGGGACGGCACGGAATTTGATGAGGTTCTCAACCGGTACATCTTCGACCGAGAACTGCGCCTACTATTTCTGGACGCCATTGAACGTGTAGAAGTCTCGATACGCGCGCAGTGGACCTATCATTTTTCACGCGCCGCAGGCCCTCACGGCTATTTACACGCTGAGATCAAAACAGACCGTAATAAGGCGCGCCGGCTTAAAAATATTGAGCGCCTCAAGACGGAAGTGAAACAATCATCAGAAGCGTTTATCACGCATTTCAAAGCGAGTTATAGCGAGGAGCTTCCCCCCATTTGGGCCGTTTCTGAGATTATGTCATTAGGGTCACTTTCACGATGGTTTCGCAACTTTACCCCGCCACATATTAAGCGAAATATTTCACGATCTTATGACCTGCACTCAGATGTACTAGACTCCTGGCTGCAACACCTAACGCATGTCCGAAATTTGTGCGCACACCATTCTCGCGTATGGAATCGGGAACTAACCATCACGCCCATGACTCCACAGAGCAAGCCTGTACAACTCGACGGCGAATTTCAGAAAGAATCGCGCAAAATTTATAACACGATCCTCATACTGTTGTACTTTATGGACAAGATTGCTCCCCAACACTCCTGGCGTGATCGGCTTATTTCTCTAATTCGGACACACCATATTCCTACTCATTCCATGGGCTTTAGTACGGATTGGGACACACGAACGATCCGGGCGAACCCGTCCACACCCAATGCTGAGGAGTTCAACCGATGACACAGTACAAACCCTACGCGCAGTACAAAGATAGCGGTGTCGAATGGACGAGCCTGCGACTGGACCGAATATTCTCTGTTGTAAAAGAACGGGTCAGCACCTCCTCTCATCAACTTCTTACACCGAGCACGGTCTACGGAGTCATTCCGCAAGACCAGTTACCTAGTCGGCCTCAACAAGCACTCCGCGACGACTATCAGGTTGCACCAGCGAAACCAAACGACTTTGTGATATCCATGAGCAGTCATGCACATGGAATTGAATGGTGTGGGCATTACGGAGGAATAAGTCCGGACTACACGACGCTACGACTAAAAGTTGACTCAAATTTCGCTGGATATCTGAAATATGCACTAAAAAGCACATTCATGATATCTCAACTGGGTCAGTTTAAATCCGGCGTTCGAATGGGTCTTCGACTTCAATGGAACGACGTTCGTGTGTGCACGATTCTTCTTCCGTCGATGCCTTCAGCTCAAGCCATCGCCAACTTCCTCGACCGAGAAACCGAGAGAATCGATGCGCTGATCCAGAAAAAGTCGAAGTTCATCGAACTCTTAGAGGAAAAGCGCCAGGCGCTGATCTCCCACGCCGTGACCAAAGGCCTTAACCCCGACGCGCCGATGAAAGACTCCGGTGTGCCCTGGTTGGGCGAGGTGCCGGCGCATTGGGAGGTTCGCAGGTTGCGCTATATTTGCAATATCACCACAGGTAGCAAAGATACGATAATGGCGGAAGAGAACGGGCGATTTCCATTCTTCGTCCGCTCCCCGATCATTCGCCGCATCAACACGTATACGTTTGACGGCGAAGGCGTCCTAACATCTGGTGATGGCGCCGGCGTTGGTAAAATCTACCACTATTTCAATGGAAAGTTCGACTTTCACCAACGAGTGTATTTGTTTTTCGGGTTTCGTCACGTACTAGGTCGGTTTTTCTACCACTATCTAATCGCCAACTTTCATAAAGTCGCACTCGATGGAGGAGCAAAATCGACCGTTGACTCTTTGCGTTTACCACTTGTTCAGAACTTCGAGTTCACAATACCTCCGATTGATGAGCAAGAAAAAATCATTCTCCATGTTGATGAGCAAAGCTTCAAATTAGAGCAGCTTATGAAATCAACGGAGATCTCCATCGCCCTCCTCCGCGAAAAGCGCAGCGCGCTGATCACCGCGGCGGTGACCGGCCAAATCGACGTCCGTGAGGAGGTGGTGGGATGACACTGGAGGAACTCGAAGAACTGCGCGAGGGCTGGGAGTTTGAGGCGAAAGCCGCACGCACCAAGTTACCGAAAAGCATCTGGGAGACCTACAGTGCGATGGCAAATACCACCGGCGGCCGAATCGCCCTCGGTGTTGTCGAAGGTCGAGACGGATCCCTAGAGCTGCAAGGCATTGAGAATGTTCAAGATGTTCTAAAAGACCTTTGGAGTACGTTAGAGAATCGCAGCGCCGTCAGCGTCAACCTGCTCAGTCGTAGCGACGTGCAACAACACACGTTCGAAGGGCGCGACTATATTGTCATTCACGTCCCCAAAGCGACACGCGAACAACGCCCCGTATTCATCAAAAACAATCTACAGAATACTTATCTGCGGATTCATGAAGGAGATAGGAAAGCGACGCCTGCTCTCGTTCAACGAATGAAAGCCGAGCAGCTAAATCTTAACGATAAGCGCGTTGTCGACGATTATACCTTGGCAGATCTACATGACGAAAGCGTCCGTAAGTACCGTAATATTCTCTCGTCTCAACGTCCCACCCACCCGTATTTGCAGCTAGATGCGGAGGACTTTCTCATCAGTATTGGCGCTGCACAACGCCTTCGGAAAGAAAACCAAGCCTTGCGCCCCACCTTCGGTGGCCTCTGGATGTTCGGCAAAGAAGTCTCGATCCGTGAAATTTTTCCACATTGGCACCTCAGCTACATCGACAAGCCCGAAAACGATATCGATTCTCCACGATGGGCCGATCGCGTGGCGCCCGACGGAACATGGAACGCGAACATCTGGGAGTTCTATCTCCGCGTCGAGCCCTTATTGATGCAAAACCTCCAAACCCCCTTCTATCTAGAGCCGGGCAGCTTCGCACGAAAAGACAATACAGATATTCACACCGCCGTGCGCGAAGCCTTTGTGAATACGCTGGTCCACGCCGACTACCACGGACTTGCCGGCGTACGGGTCATCAAACAGCGCACATCCTTCAGATTTGTAAACGATGGCGTCATGCTGATCAGCCAAGACCAATTCTGGCAAGGCGGCATCAGTCAAACGCGCAACCCAGCACTACAAGGCTTCTTCACCATACTTCGTCTTGGCGAGCGCGAAGGTTCTGGCGGCCTGACGATCCAGTCCGCCTGGACAAACAACCACCTAAAACCACCAAAACTTCAGCAAGATTTTGAGCATTCTCAAACCGCACTCGAACTCTCTCTCACCGCGCTTTTTCCTAAGGAAGTTCTACAAGTGCTCACTCAGCGACTTGGCGAAACGTTCCGGCAACAAGACGAGCTCGGTCGCACGATTCTCGCCCTCGCCGCAACGCGTAATTCCATCTCGCACCAAGACATCGCAGATATTCATCAAGCGCACTCAAGAGACATCACGCTCAAGCTACAAGAGCTCCAGAAGAAACAGCTCCTCGACTCCATAGGAAAAGGGCGTGGCACGCGTTACAAGTCCCTCTTGCCGGAAAATCCACAAAACGAACTGTTCCTGAGCTTGGTAGATAAGGAGCAGAGCTCTGCAATTAAGCCCACGAACTCCGCAATTAAAGACGAGAACTCTGCAATTAAGCCTACGAACTCCGCAATTAAGAACGAGCGCTCTGCTATAGGCGACATTGTTCAGCAAGTCGCGGCATCCAAAAGATCGCGTCGTTCACTTGTTCGCGAAGCAATTTTAGCGCTTTGCTCAAACGATTTTCTTCGCGCCGAGGCAATCGCCACACGTCTTAACCGCAACGCCCAAGGACTCCGGAACGACTACATCATCCCCATGCTGAATGAAGGTCTTCTCGTTGCCCGCTACCCTGACACGCCGAACCATCCGCAACAGGCCTACAAACGGGCGAAGGAGGGCAATTCATGAGCAAGCAATCCAAGACGGGTCATCAAGAAAACATGCTGTCCCCCAACCTCCCACCGCACTGGAAACGTCGAAAGCAGCGCTATGCGTATCGAGCGGTGCGCAGCGGAAACTGGGGAGAGGATCCCCAGGGCGAAGGACGCGATATCGCGTGTTTGCGCATCAGCGACTTCGATAAAGATCGCCTGCGCGTAAAACGCCAGGAGCGCGCGGTGCGCTCCATGCGCTACGGCCAACCCCAAGACTATGTGCTTTCTGTGCCGTCCTTGCTTTTAGAACGTTCGGGCGGCGCGCAGGGTGTGCCGGTGGGCAAAGTGGTGCTCTACGACCAAGATGAGCGCGCGGGGATTTCTAATTTTATTGTCGCGCTGGAGCCCGCCCCCGCAAATGACGAGAAATACCTGTTGTTTCAACATCGTGATCTTTACCTCACCGGGCGCGTACGGCGCGCCGCGAGCCATACCCACGGCATTCAAAACTTAGATATCGGCGCCTACTTGGACGAAGATGTGCCGTGGCCGCCTTACAAAGAGCAACAAGCGATTGGGCAAGAACTCGATGAAAAACATCAGCAGCTCCACACATTGCACACGCTACGCATGCATCAAAAATCGCTGCTCCAAGAGCGCTATGATGCGCGGATGCAGATGCTACTGACAGGCCAACGCCCCCAAGACGAGAACGCGCCTCACGCAGCAAGCGAACACTGGGAGAAGCGCTTACCGCCAAACTGGACGCTGGAACGCTTGCCCGCCTTGGTTGAAATCGACACGGGAGAGGCGTTTGCTGCGTCGACGTTTCAAAAAAGCGGCATGCCCGTCGCGCGTTTGAGCGATCTGCACCACGAAACGCTAAATCACGACGAATGCGCGCACATCGATGCCTCACGCGTGCCAGCGAACGCATGCGCCCAAAAAGGTGATCTGCTCATGGCGCTCACATCGAGTGTGGGGCAAGTGTCACGCGTGGCCGCGGGACCCGTGGCAGTCAATCAGCGGGTGGCGCGTTTGCGTCCTAAAGCAGGTGAAGATGCGTTTCTCACAGCATTTCTACAATCGGCGATGTTTAAAGCACACGCCGAGAGGCTTGCAGCGGCGACGGGTGGCATGGCGAACCTAAGTTTGCAGGCGTTGCGCCGCATGGTGGTTCCTTGGCCCCCACCGCTCCTGCGGGCTCGGTTGGGCCAGCAGCTTTACCACGAGAAAGTACATTTTGATGCGCTGATGCGGGCGCTCGACTGCGCAGGCGCTTTACACCAAGAACGCTTTGGTTGCGTGATACATCGGCGCATTCACGGCATAGCGCAAAGTTGACATCAGCTGTCAGGGTTATGCAAAAACCTCTAACTTACTGGAAGTATTCTGCGTTGTGGGTACGATGACGGGCATTCTGACGTTTTTCTTTACGGCGACGCGCTCGTCGGTTTCGCATTGTCTTGTCCCCCACGCACGCCCATGACGCTTCATGCCAGCAAAGAATTGCCCTTTCACATGCACATTGTGGACCAACTTGTGGCGCAGGGATGGAAGTTGGGCGAAAGTGCGCACTATGACCGTACCACGGCGCTCTACACCCAAGATGTGCTCACTTGGCTTGAAAAGACCGAAGAAAAGAAACTCAAGACCTTGCGCAGGCAGCGCGGCGCACGCGCAGAAGCGTATGTCCTTGAGCAGCTTCAGCGCGCGCTAGAGAGCCCCACCATCGGCACACTAAACGTGCTGCGTAACGGCTTTACGGTGCCCGGTGCAGGTTCACTGCTCATGAGCGTGCGCGCGCCACAAAGCGAAGAAAGTGTCACCGCAAGCGTAAAATATCAAGATACCATCTACCGCGTCGTGCCTGAGCTTAGCTATTCACCATTCAACGCCAATGAGCTCGACATTGCATTATTTATCAATGGCTTGCCAGTTGCGACCCTCGAGGTCAAAAGCAATTATACCCAGCATGTCAACGCCGCCGTAGAGCAGTACAAGACAGACCGGAGGCCCGATATTCGGGGTACGCACAAGGAGCCGTTGCTGACAATCGGACGCGGCGCTTTGGTGCATTTTGCCGTCTCGCAAGACGATGTGCAGATGTGCACCAAGCTTGCGGGTCCGCAGAGTTATTTTCTGCCCTTCAACCGTGGCAACGAGGGCGGAGGCGGAAATGGACCGTATCCTGGCTCCATCTATCCTTCCGCACATCTTTGGCTCGATGTGCTGCGCACAGACACGCTGATGCACATCGTGCATCAAATGATGCTGTACACAACAAAAACCGAAGGACGGCGCACCAGCGCCTCCATGATTTTTCCCCGTTTTCACCAGCTTGACGTGGTGCGACAACTCACGGAAGCTTCTAGAGACGAGGGCCCAGGACACCGCTACCTCATCCAACACAGCGCAGGCTCTGGTAAATCTAAGAGCATCGTGTGGACTGCGCTGGCCCTCACCCAGCTGCAAAGAAAATCTGCAAGCGGCGCGACCTTAGAAAACGTTTTTGATTCTGTGATCATCGTCACAGACCGCACCGTACTCGATGATCAACTGAGCGATGAACTCGCACAACTGAAGCTCGATCCGGCGTTGGTAGAAAGCATTGAACGCGGCGGCTCGGAGTCGAAAAGCCAAAAGCTCGCGAACGCACTCCTTGGCGGCAAACGCATTTTAACGGTCACGCTGCAGACCTTCCCTACCGCACGCGAAATCATTCACGCGAACGCCACGCTGCGCGACCGCAATTTTGCTGTCATCATCGACGAGGCCCACAGCAGCACTTCCGGTACCACCGCCTTGAGCCTGCGCGACGCGCTCACAGGTGAAGCGGACGAGGAATTTCAACGACTCAGCGTAGATGAACAGCTTCTTGCGCTACAGTCGGGGCGCGGATTACCTTCAAACATCAGTTTTTATGCGTTCACGGCTACACCCAAAGCGCAGACCATTGGCATGTTCGGGCGCGCGCCCAAAGACGTTGCACCGGACCAAGATCCGCTGCCTCCAGCGCCGTTTCATGTCTACACCATGCAGCAAGCCATCGAAGAAGGCTTCATCTTAGATGTACTGCGCAATTATGTGTCCTACGAGACCGTGTCGCGCATCAACTTGGAAGACGAAAAGTACGACCAATTGGTGCGTGGACGCGTAGCCAAAAGAGAATTGACCAAATGGGAAAATCTCCATCCCACCAATATCCAAGCTAAAATTAAAATTATCTTGGATCATTTTCAACGCAATGTCGTCGCAAAACAGCTTCTCGGCGGAGAAGCTAAAGCCATGATCGTGACCTCGTCGCGCGCGGCAGCTGTAGCTTTTCACCTCGCCCTAGAACGTACCATCAAAGAAAATCCTAGGACGTATCCCCGTATTCATAGCTTGGTCGCGTTCTCCGAGGAAGTATCCAACCTCGACGTCAAAGACGACGCGTTTACGAACGATTACAAATTCTCAGAGACGAACCTCAATCCGCTCACGCGGGGCCAAAGCATCCCAGAAGCCTTCGACGGCAGCGATTACAACGTCCTCATTGTGGCGAGCAAATACCAAACAGGCTTCGATCAGCCCAAACTCGTAGCCATGTATGTGGATAAACCGCTGTCGGGCGTCGAAGCCGTGCAAACTCTTTCGCGACTCAACCGCACTTATCCCAACAAAGAAGAAACCTTCATCCTAGATTTTGTGAATAAAGATGAGGAGATTCTTCGCGCGTTTCAAACCTATTATAAAGATGCGCGCATCGATGCACCCCAAGACCTCGCCGTCGTGTATGCGTTACAAGAAGCGATCTATCAACAAGGGCTCTTCACACCTTTTGACGTAGACAATTTCAAAAATAGCTTTGAACAAGGTGCGCCGACGGAAGAAGGGATTGCGTCTTATATCGCGCCCAAACGCGTAGCGTATAATGAGCAGCTGCGTGAGCTAAACGATCAGATCAACGCACGTGAAAAACGGCTGGCGAAAGTACACGCAGCCAAGTCCCCAGGCCTTGAAAATCAACTCCAAATCGAAATCAGGAAACTTGGCGAGCAACGCACGGTTCTTGAAGATCTAAAACGCAATTTACAGCGATTTGGACGCTTATACACCTACACTACACAACTGCTCGATTTGAACGACCCGGATATCGAAGCTTTTTATATCTTCTCTGTCTTACTCGCGAAATCCATCGACAACCCACCACACGAAAAACTCAACTTAGAAGGACTTGTCCTAGAACATTACGGCATTCGGCACGCCGGAGAATTACACGGGGTGCATGCGTCTGAAGAGGACATCACCATGCGCAACCCCACCGGTGAAGTGCGTGTAGGTCGTCATGATGAAAAAACCCTGCTCAGCGAATTGCTGGTGCAACTTGCCGATGAAATCGGCGAATCTGTCGAGAACATAACCGCGGTCGTGAACCATACGTCCTCTTCGGTAGCACAGGACGAAACCGTGGTCGCACAGCTGCCGCGTAACACCAACGAACAAATGCTCGAAGGCTCTTTCCCAGAAATCGCACGCAACGGGTTTGCCGCTGGTTATGCCGCGTACGCCAACATTATCACGCAGATTTTTGATAAACCTGAACTGCTGAATCTGGCCACCATGGCCGTGTTAGAAAGTGTGCGAGCAGACGTGGAAGCAAGACAAAAGTCCGCGCTCTGAGTGGATGTAAAGAGCACACAAACTCTTACATCCAACAGAAATTCACCGCTCCACCGCCCCTGGTGAACAACCCGCACCTTGTGGGCGGGATGCGGCGCGCTGGTCATGGGTCAGGGGATCGTCATTCGGGAGCGTACACGATGCGGTTGGCACCCAGTCAAAAAACTGTGAGGCGGTGAGGTCCATGGTGGGTACAAGATCGCTATGTACGTCAAAGGGGGCAACCAAACCGCTTTGGTTTACCAAGTCTTCGGCGTGCAAGGTGGCCCACAAGGGGTCACTGCCGAGGATGTTATAGCCGCGCGAGGTGACAGGCATGGTGCCAAGACGCATGAGGTCTTGCGAATCGTTGGGGCCGTTCACTTCGTCGATGTTATCTGTCAGGATATTGCCGCGCAGTTCCAAGGGTGCCGAACGACCTTGCACAATGCCTCCGCCGCCCACGCCCGCGGGTGGCTGTGTGGTGCGGGCGATGTTCTGCACAATGGTCGAGAAATAGATCGTGCTCACAGCGTCGTTGGCGCCGCTGATGTACAGGCCGCCACCTGCGCCGGCCATATTCTGCGCCACGGTGCTGTTAAGCATGTGGAAGGGTGCTTTGGGCGTGGCGGTGCTTCCGCTTTGTGACGGCAGGGTACTCGAATACACGCCGCCGCCGTGGATATCTGCCTCATTGTCGCTGATGGTGGTGTTGCGGATTTCTATGGTGCCGCCGTCTTGCAGCGTGGCGTCGTGGGGAATGGTCGCGGTGAAGATGCCACCGCCGTTGCGCAGAGCGTGGTTATCATGAACCCAACTATCTGAAATTTGCATGCGTCGAATGCTGTAAATACCGCCGCCATCGCGTCCTGCTGTGTTATCCACAATCTCTGTGCGCTCGATGATGAGTTCTTTGGGCCGGCCCTCGATGGTGTCGCTCGCAAAATAGCCGTGAAAAACGCCGCCGCCGTCGGTGGCTGCGTGGTTATCTCGGAGGACACTATCTTCGATGGTCATCAGACCGTCGTTGAACACGCCGCCATATCGCTCATTCGCTTGGTTCCCGAGGATGCTGCTCGAAGAAATATCCATGCGCTGATGGTTACGAATCCCGCCGCCATCTTTTGAAGCAACGTTATCTTGAATGACGCTATGGAGAATGGTGGCGCTCCAGTAGTTTACAATGGCGCCGCCGTTGGTGGCTGTATTTCCGCGAAAGAGGCTATCTTCGATATGCAGGGTGTCGCGATCAAGCGGAAATCCACCTTGGCCGACCATGACCGCCCCGCCGAGGCTTGCGTGGTTATCTTGAAACCGCGACTGTCCTTGGATGATGAGCGTCCCTTGGTGCGCTGCGACCGCGCCGCCTCGTTCACCGGCCTCATTGAATCGAAACAAGCCGTTGGTAATCGTGGTTTCGCCGGCGAGAACGAACAAGGCACCGCCGCGTGTTCCAGCCGTGTTGTCGGTAAATACACTATCTTCGATGGTTAGATCGCCGTAGGTATAGATTGCGCCACCCGTGGTGTCTCCATGATGGTTGTGAAAGCGGCAGTTCTGAATTTTCACTTCTGCGCTCTCTGCGATTTCGATGGCGGCGCCGCGGTCTGCGCGTCCGTTGGCGAATTCTAGGTTTTGCAGCACAACACCTTGAACATCTTTGGCGATGCGAAAGATCTGCGATGCATCTTGGCCGTCGAGGCGTACATTAAAGATCAGATCTTCGGGATCTACAGCGGGTCCTACGATGGTGACGGGCGCATCGATTTCGATCACCTGCTCAACCAGCACGGTTTGCGCTGTCGAAAACGCATCCTTGTCAAAAATCACCGTATGCCCAGCGGTGCGCGGATCGGCGAGCACGGCGCGCAAAGAGCCTTCGCCAGCATCCAATGTGGACGTCACCACCGCTGCGATTTCGAGTGGCACGTCCAATTCTGCCTCAATCTTTTTACCGTTGTGTGTACCTTCTGCGCGCACCGTGAGGATGTGTTCACCCAACGCTGCGCCATCATCTGTGAGTGTAAGTTCTGCGCTCTGATCTTGCGCATTGACGTGCACGTCTTGCGGCGCCACGCGGACGTTTTCAAGGTCGTCCACACGCAGGGTCACTGCTCCATCGAACCCTTCGGCGCGGTGGATCATGATTTTAAGATTCGTCGCCTGATTCATGCCCAAGCGCACTGGCTGCTGTTCTATCTGTAGCCACAGCGCCGCAGGTTCGTAAGAAAAGGCTGCTTCGCTCATGCGGCCGGCGCGCACATCCACTAAAACCGACGATGCGCTCACCAAGTTATAGCCAGGAACGTTACTCGCTTCCGCGGTATATTCTCCCACGGGCAGCGGGGTCACAAGATGGCTATGCGGCACCGAATACAGATCGCTTTCACCGTCCGGACGGATCAAACGAATATTCGCTGCCGCCCCGCCCTCAAGGCCGTTGACACGTATAAGAATTTCCCCAGCATCGGTCGGTGACGGCGTTTTATCGTCGTCACCGCCGCATGCCCATAACATGGTCACACAGATAAAAAGCAACAAACGCGCCCACCGAGGTAGGCCGACAACATCTTGTTGAGCGCGCATCGCGCGCGCGATCGTCTGTGGTTTATTCATCGCATTTTCCCGCGTACGCCGAAGAATCGACGGCAGAGTTGGGCGCGTGCCCCGCTGAATGGTTCGATTGAAAGTAAATCTAGCGAGCTTCGTGCATCGGGTCAAAATCAGTTTTTCTCGATGCAAACAGCCAAGCCACCGCGTTCAAAGGCTCAGCGAATGCACCAAAAGAAAACCCGCACAACGATGTGCGGGTTTCTCATCAAAGAAGCGATCATGCTTCGATTAGTCGCGGCTGGGTTTGAGTTCGATCACACCACAAGCTACACGACCGCCCGCATCGCCGGTGGGCTGTGATTTCAGGTCGTCTTCTTTTTCGTGCACGATCACCGAGCGGCCCACAATGTAAGTATCGTCTTTTTTATTGAGGCTGATCTGTGTGACGTTCTTGATTTTACCACGTGCGTTTCCGTCTTTGTCGGCGGTGATATTTCCAAGGTCGCCTGCATGAACTTCATCACCGTCTAGGTCTCCGTGGTCGTGGCCATGAGGGTTGAAGTGGCCGCCTGCGGACATGCCATCATCAGACGAGCAATCGCCGTGCTCGTGAATATGAAATCCACGGGTTTCGCCGGGCGTCAGACCGGTAATATTGTAGGTGACGACGATGTGTTTCTCTTGGTTTCCGTCCTTGTTACTCACTTTCTCGGTGAATGTGACGGTACCTTTGACGCCGGAATCACCTAGGCTTTCAAGAACGGTGGTGGCTTCTTTGGCGTCTTCTTTTTTGTCTTGTGCCGACTGCGCAGGCGGCGTCACTTTACGTGGACCGTCTTTTTCTTTGGCAGCAGCAGCGGTCTCAGAGTGCTCTGCCGCGGGTCTGTGGTTCGCATCAGACGAAGAATCATTTTTAGTGCAAGCACCGAGGGCAAGCGCAGCAGCACCGACCATGACGAAATAACGAAAAGACATAACTACCTCTAGGGAGAAGTGACCGTGAGTTTCGCCGTACGCAAAACTCCTGCATGCCTCTAACTTATAGCGCGATGGCCAATGTGCAAAGGATGTGGTGCAGATTAACCACCTTTGCAGTCATCTCACCTCCATCCTACTCAGTGCGTTTCGAAGAGAATCTCCGCATCACCTTGAATGCGAAATTGCTGTTCTCCCCGTACAAAGGGTGCCCATGCACTCGCGCCTTGTATATAATACTCTGCGAAAACACTGAGGTACCACGCGTTGAGGGTTGCAACGTCAGACGGCGGTAGAAACGTGGGACCACACCCATCTTCGGGAGCGGAAGGTTCAAAAGCAGCGATCGCGCCCGCACCAAAAATATCGCACACGGTAATAAAACTGAAGTGCCCAGCGTCAGCAAAGCGCACCCACAGATCGCGCGGATCGTCCAAACCTTCCCAAATGGGCACCGAGGCGTTTTGATGCGTGGTGGTTTGATCACGATCGCCTGTCAGCAGCAACGTGGGCACATCGACGCCTTCGGGTTTAAGAATTCCCATCATCGAAGGCGCTTGGAGTGCGATGGCCTGCACACGCGTATCTTTAAACCCACGTGCGATCGCTTGTTGCACCGCCTCTTGCGCCAAAAACGTGCACGGCGCAGCATCTGCACCCTGATCGCAAGCGCGCGCCTGCGCTTTTTCTAGATCGTAGCCGGCCCCGCCGATCAACATGGCCGTAAATCCGCCAAAGCTATGACCGAATAAGAAGGTGCGTTCGGTATCGATTTCGGAAGCAAAGCCTTCCAGCTCGAAGCCGTTTTCTGCGGCGTCGATCACGGTGCTGATATCGAGTGGACGGTATACACTCGACGCCATCTCGTGCACACCGTCGCTACCAAGGGTATCTTTGGTCGTGTTACCGACGTGATCGACAGCAGCGACCACCCATCCGCGCGAAGCCAACCTTTCGGCATAAGGGTAAGCGAGAACGCCTTCTCCGCCGCTGCCGTGTGAATACACTGCCAACGGACGTGGTTTGGACGCATCGAGTGCGAGGTTTTTGAACGCGCGCGCCTTACGGATGGGCACCGTGCCAAGGAGTGTAAAATCTGCGCGGCGCGCGTCCGGCGTCGAAATCCCAGGATACCAGACCAACACGGGCAGCGTACGCGCGGTATCTGCGCCAGGCGGGGTGTAGCTCACCGTGGTGCGCTGAAACCCTACGGTGTGTGGCCCGCGTTCCTCGAGCGCTGTTTCGGTATAAAATGGGTCGTCCTGCTCTTGGCTTTCGCCGCAGCTCATGCACAACCATAACCCCGTGATCACGACGATCCACCGCGCGATTTTCATGTTCCCCCTAAGCATGCAACGGCAACAAAGATCACTTTGGGTGATCGCTCATGTGGAGCTTAGCCCGCTTCGCTCGCAATCGCATCTTTTGTGTGCACCGCAACAGCCCAAAAAGACGGACGAACGACACGAGGGAAAGGTCGTCCGTCCGCAAGCGCTTGTGGAGGAGAGTCATGCGCTTTTGGCCAACGCTCGGTTGTGGCGTCCGAGCGGCCAGGAGAGCTGTGGCGGCTCTCACGTAGGTATAACCGACACAACGGCGGATTCATTCCACGTCGGTGGAATTTATTCGCTTTGCATGGAACTCAAGTTTCGTGCCGTACACGGTCGCTTTACGACGCCCTAAAGCACGCTTGTATCGGGTGGTTCTAGGGCACTGTTGCGGCATCGGATCAAGGTGAATCTTGGGCTTCGATCCAATCGCCGAGGCTCCACCAAGAGTCTTTGACGACAAAGGTGGTAGGGTTGTGATCACCGAACCATGCGCGGTAGAGCAGCGCGTCTGCTCCATCTTCGGATTCGAACCAGACGTCCCACCAACCTGCGGGCACATCGCCTTCGAAGGTGGTGTGGGGCGCGATGGTCACAAAATTATCTGGCATGGCACCGGGCCACAGCCCTTCTACCTCGCTCGGCGAGAACCACAGGCGCGTGATGGCGCGTTCGCTTTGGTTTTGGACAATGACTTGTCCTGGGCCAACGGCGTCTGAGAGGTCGATCCACGCGACCTCCTTGTTTTGTGTGGCGGCGTTACATGCGAGGGTGCTGACACAGATCGCGCAAGCGATCACGAGCGTGAGGGCTGGCGATCGCTTTGCACGTTGTGTGGCCTGCAAGGCGTTATTCCGCAGCTTGCTCTTCATAGTAGAGGATGCGTTTACAGCTTGGGCATTGGATGACTTTCTCGCCGATCTGCAGTTCGTTATAGACCTGTGGCGGGACCATCATATTACAGCCTGTGCATGCGCCGTCACGTGCGGGGACGATGACGCGTCCTGGCAGGCGTGTGCAGATGAATTCGTAGCGTGCGATGGCTGCGCTGGCTTTGGGGAAGTCGTCTTTGAGCTCTGCGCGGTCTTTTTCGAGTTTTGCGATGCGTTTTTCGGCAGATTTCGCATCTTTCTCGACGACTTTACGTTGTGCGGTGAGCTCTTTTTCTAGGGCTTCGACTTTTTCTTGTTTCTCGTTGACGTCGTCTTCGGCGTCGGCGACGGCGTCCGAGAGGATTTCGTATTCTTCTTCGAGTTGCGCGCGTCGTCGTCGGAGGCTTTCGATTTCTTTTTCGATCGCGCTGAGTTCTCGGGCGGAGGAGACGCGTGCTTGTTTATCTTTATGCGAGTGAGAATCGTCGTCGTTTTCTTGGAGTTCGATTTTCTTTTGTCGCATCAAGGAGCGGGTTTCCTCGAGTTTTTCGCGCTGGGCATCCAGGGCTTCGCTCAGGCTAGCGAACAGTGTTTCTTGCTCTTCGAGCGATGCTTCTTGCAATTCACTCTCATCTTCGATCGCTTCAATTTCGAGGTCGAAATCCTGAAGTTTTCGTAACAGCTTAAGCTCGTTTTCCAAGGTCAGCCTCTCAACGCAAAGGGGGACAGGAGATGGTACATACGCGCCGTCAAAATAGAAAAAGGCGTCGCCCAACTTGGGATCGACGCCTTCTTATACACACCACCGTTGTGGCGACGTATGTGGGCAATTATGGGTTGGCGTTTCGGCCATTTCGATTCGCACTTCCGCGGGAAGGGATAGTGGGCCCAGCAGGACTCGAACCTGCGACCAGACGGTTATGAGCCGTCAGCTCTAACCAACTGAGCTATAGGCCCGGCGGCAGAGAGATTCACCCTCTATCAGCGTGGGGCAGTCTGCTACCGGAAAATCAACAGGGGATCAAGTGTACAACGCGAAATTCGTACATCTAGCACTTTTTCGCGCGGCACGCCCTCTGCTTCTATTCTAGGAAGCTTTTCAGTTGTTTTGCGCGGGATGGATGACGCAGTTTACGCAGGGCTTTGGCTTCGATTTGTCGGATACGCTCACGCGTAACGTCAAAGTCTTGGCCGACTTCTTCTAGGGTGTGATCGCTTTTCTCTCCGATACCAAAGCGCATGCGGATGACTTTCTCTTCGCGCGGGCTCAGTTGCGAGAGCACGTCACGGGTTTTCATGGAGAGGTTGCGGTTGATCGCTTCGTCGGCCGGTGAAACGGCGGTCTCGTCCTTGATGAAATCGCCGAGCGTGGAATCTTCTTCTTCGCCGATCGGGGTTTCAAGGGAGATGGGCTCTTTGGCGATGCGGATGACTTTGCGCACTTTCTCGACATCGAGTTCCATCTTTTCTGCGATCTCTTCGGGCGTGGGTTCTCGTCCGAGTTCTTGGACGAGGTACCGCTGCGTACGGATCAGCTTGTTGATGGTTTCGATCATGTGCACGGGGATCCGAATGGTGCGCGCTTGGTCGGCGATGGCACGTGTGATGGCTTGTCGGATCCACCAGGTGGCGTAGGTCGAGAATTTGTAGCCGCGGCGGTATTCGAACTTATCGACCGCTTTCATCAGGCCGATATTGCCTTCTTGGATCAGGTCCAAGAGCTGCAATCCGCGGTTGGTGTATTTTTTGGCGATGGAGACGACCAAGCGCAAGTTGGCTTCTACGAGGCCACTCTTTGCGCGGTCTGCCATGCGCTGTCCTACGGCGACGGCTTGGTAGGTAAGGAGCAGCGTAGAGAGCGGCTGACCGGTATCGAGTTCGATGCGGCGGATGGTGCGTCGTGCGCTGAGCATCCGGCGTTCGTATTCGACGATGGTGTCGCGATCGACGCCGGCTTCTTTGAGCTCTGTGACCGCACGGACGGGCGATTTACGCACGACTTCGGCGAGTTCACGCACTTGGGCGTAGGGCAGGCCTGTGGCGCGTTCGCCTTGGGCGAGCTCTTTGAGCGCAGCTTCACCTTCGCGTACGGTATTCTGGAGCTCTTCGATGATGCGTTCGATCTGCTTACGCGAGAGTCGGATCTCACGCATCTCGTCCATCTGCTCTTCTTTGATGGCGCCGAGCTCTTCGCGCAGGCTTGCGACTTCGTCGTGCTCTTCGGCGCGTTGGGCTGCGGCGAGGCGACGTCGAATGCGCTGGATTTCCATATCGAGCGTTTTCACCGTGTCCAAGTGGCCGATGGTTTGCTCGTGGATTTCTTTGAACGTGGGTGGCTCGTTGCCTTCGACGTACGGCGGGTCGGCGTAGACGTCTTTGTATTTGGCGCGGCCCTTCTTGAGCTCGTCGCAAACTTCGATCACGGCGCGCACACCGACAGGTGAGCTCATGATGGCGCCGGTGATGGTGTTTTCGCCGCGCTCGATGTGCATGGCGATCTCGACTTCACCTTCGCGCGAGAGCAAAGGCACGGCGCCCATGCGGCGTAGGTACATGCGCACAGGATCACCGGTACGCGCCCACGCATCATCCTCATCCTCGGTGTGTGCGTAGACGTCGTCATCGACCACCAAGTCTGCATCATATGCAGCGCGTCGGGCCTGGAGCGCGGCCTCGTCGCGGATGACCTCGATTTCCATGGCCTCGAGCATGCGCAACAGGTCATCGATCTGCTCTGGATCGAAATCACCCGCCGGCAAGACGACGTTGACCTGATCGAGACCGATGAATCCTCGGCTTTTACCTTCTCGGACCAGTTTATCGAAGGCTCTTCGTTTTGACTGAGATGTCATGAGGACCCCACCAACCATATCAACGCCAAAGAAAAAGGGCGGTTATCGCTATCAGTTTTACCATGAAGGTCAACCCTGTTACCCACAAACAACGAGCTTTTCGGCAAAAATGGCCGGAAATCTAGCGAAGTACACATGTGAGCTCGGATCTTTCGAATCATATTGTCCATCGAAGGACATTTCATCAGTTTAAATAACCGAATAATCGTTCCAATTCTTCCAACAGCCGCGGGACATCGTCGGGATTGTCGCGTGCGGCCCGTGAGACCTGTGCTTCGATTTCCGTGGCGCGCGCACGCACCCAACGTTGCTGAAATTCCAGAAGCAGCGTTTCAAATTCTTCATCGCCTGTCGAGACCCGGATCGCATCGCCCGCAAGAACGGCGCGGATGGCAGACGCGACAGAACGATCTGGAAGCTCTTCTATAAGCACGGTCCAGTTATCTGCACCCTCAGCCCACGATCGCGCAAGAAATTCAAGGGCGTTTGCGAAGCGTGGCGTGAGCATTACACGATACAATTGCTGCCGCGCAACGCGATTTAAACGCGCAGGCTGTGCGTCAATCGCAAGGATCAACGCTTGCTCGTGTTGTGTTAGCTTAACAATTTCGGGAAGTTGCTCAGCTTCGCCCGCAGACTCCTCCGCCCAACGACGCGTCTGTGACTTGGTCGCACTCTCCTCGCGCCGAATGGCCTCGGGGTTGATCATCAATCGACGTGCCATTTCCTCACGCCACATTTGCGCGACATAAGGATCGGATACACGCGCAAGCCACGTGGCCACATCTGACATCGCTTGGCGACGTATTGTAGGGTCGGGGTTGGCCACCGTCTCTGCGAGTGCACGCTCCAACACGAGTTCCAACATCATCGGCGCGCTCTCGATCCGCGCGCGAAGCGCCTCGCCGCCGTGTGCACGCACAAAGCTGTCGGGGTCTTCGGTGGCGGCGAACTGCAACCAGCGCACGTCGTGGATGCCCGCCTCAAGCAGCACTTCAAAAGCCCGCAGCGAGGCGTTTTGACCCGCGCGATCGCCATCGAAAGCGAGGATGACCCGAGGACAGAACCGGCCCAATTGCTCTGCCTGACGCGGTGTGAGCGCCGTGCCCAAAGGAGCCACCGCTTCGTCGATGCCCGCAGCATGAAGCGACACCACATCGAAGTTGCCTTCGACAAGAACGACCTGCTCGCGTTGGCGCATCGCGCGCCGCGCCGCATGCAAACCGTAGAGGTTCTCGCCTTTGACGTAGAACCGTGTCTCAGGCGAGTTGATGTATTTGGCTTGGTCGTCGGGCGAGAGCGCGCGTCCTGAAAACGCGATCGGCTTGCCGTTGAGCGCCAAGATCGGAAACATCACGCGGTGACGAAAGGCGTCGTACAACGCATCGCGTTTTCTGAAATCTTGGTCTTTGCGCGTACGCGCAAGGCCTGCACGTGCAAGATGCGCTGGGGGAATGCCTTGGCCGCAAAGTGCATCGGTTAGATGCGTCCAGCCATCGGGGGCATAACCGATTTGGAAACGCTCGATGGTCTCGTCATCGATGCCCCGTTGTTTCAGATACGCACGTGCTTCTGCGCCTGCATCTGCAGCCAGTTGCTTTCTGAAGAAGGCATTGCTCGCGCTCATGACGCGGTAATAGGCTTCTTGTCCTCGTCTGCGGCGTTGATCTTCTTCGGGGTCGGCGGCTTGGTACTTCGGAAGCTCAACGCCTGCGCGTGCAGCAAGGGACTCCACGGCTTCGATAAAGGTCATGCCGGTATGTTCGGTCAGAAACTTGATGGCATCGCCGGAGGCTTGGCAGCCAAAGCAATAATAAAAACCACGGTCGTCGCTTACGCTGAACGAGGGTGTGCGCTCGTTATGAAAAGGGCACAAGCCTTTGGAACGATCGCCACCGCCATCGCGCGTTAAACGCACGTATTCTCCAATGAGGGAGGAGAGCTGAATGCGCTCTTTGATCTGTTGAATGACTTCTCTTGGGACGGTCATCCGAACTCCCACGCCAAACATCCGTACAAAATGCGGCGGATGTGCGATAAACTCTGAAGGAATCTTTGCTGTTTTGCTTGGAGCGTTTTGTGCAAACCGTTGCGATAACCCTTGGCGATGCCGCAGGCGTCGGCCCGGAAATTCTCTTGCGGGCATTTGATCAACTTCCGCCACACTTTACGCCGGTCGTTTACGGAAACGCTTCGATCTTAGCGTGGGCACAAGAAGACTTGCTCGCAAGGGGTGTTCTTACGCGAGCGCACGACATCCGTCGAATTACGACGCCGGAACATAGCATAAAATCATCGCTCTGTGTGATCGATTGCAACACAGAAGCCGTGCCAACCAAGGGCGGCGCATATCCGTGGGGCTCCGCCGTGGCTGCGTTTGGGCGACTACAATACGATGCGCTACAACAAGCCATCGTACACAGCTTAGACCAACGCGTGGCGGCCTTGGTCACATTGCCTTGGCACAAATCCCGCCTGCGCGATGCGGGGCTTGTTCCCACAGGTCACACCGAAGTGCTTCAGCAGGGAACCCACAGCCCGCACGCCATCATGGTGTTATGCGGAGACGTTCTGCGCGTCGCGCTCCAGACCATCCACATCCCGCTGAAGGATGTCCCTGCGGCCATCGACACCGATGGAATTGTGCGCACCGCGAAGATCTTTGCAGCCGGACTTGTGCGCGATTGGAATATTCCACGCCCGCGCATCGCGGTCTGCGGACTGAACCCGCACGCAGGCGAAGACGGCGTGCTTGGCTCAGAAGATCGCGACATCATTGCGCCGGCCGTTGCGCTGCTGCAAGAGGCGGGCATCGCCGCCGCTGGCCCCTTTCCCGCTGACACGATCTTTCCCTTGGTCGCGCACGGCCAGCTGGCCTTTGATGGCATCTTGGCGATGTACCACGACCAGGGGCTCGGACCGCTGAAGACTTGGCACTTTGGTGAATCTGCAAACGTGACCGTGGGCATGCCCATTTTGCGCACCAGTGTGGATCACGGCACCGCGTATGACATTGCTGGCAAGGGCAGTGCGCACATCGATAGCTTTTTATATGCGTACAAGCTCGCGTGCGAGATGGTGCAGCATCGCGCGGCGGCAGCGACGGGCTGAGCGCGTGTTCTGTCGCGCCAAATGCGTCACGGTGTTTGAGCGCACAATGTGACAGGTTGTTGCGCGAGAATCAGGCGCAGATGGTGCGCAAAAACGTAAAAAGCCAAAGCGTAAGCTTTGGCTTTTTGTTGTCTTAGGACGGTGCCTTAGCCAACGATCTTGTTAACAAGCTGGAGCGCGATGATGAACGCGAAGATGGTCAGGGTCTCTGGGAACGCGAGCGAGAGGACGAGCGGAACGAAGATGCTGCCCGAAGCTTGTGGGTTGCGTGCGATGCCGTCGAGAGCTGCTGCAGCGGCGCGACCTTGTGCGGTGGCGCTACCAACGGCGGCGAGGCCGACAGCGATTGCAGCACTGAGTGCGATCAGGCCGCCTTGAGCGGATGCTGCGGTTTCAGCATCGCCCTGTGCAAAGGCAATACCGGCTACGAGAAGAATCGCGAAGAAAGATCCAACGGAGGCTGCAATACGGTTCATGGAGAACTCCTTTCGGTTTGTCGGCGCTCTCTGAGACGCCCGTGAGTATGGTGCCGACGGCAATCCAGGGAAAACTTAGAACACGCCGTAATTTCCGGCGCAAGGCTTAGTCGGCTTATTCGTCGTCCGCAAGCGCAAGTTTGATATAAACGAGGCTCAGCAGACAGAAAACCAAGGTTTGTACAGTACAAACCAAGGTGCCTAGGAAATAAAAGGGTACGACAATGGGCAGGATCGAGATGATCCCAAAGCCCAAGAAAACGCTCAGAAGCAGGTGGTCACCCAGCATGTTCCCCATCAGACGCAGGGAGAGCGAAACCGGTCGCGAAATGTGCGAGACGATCTCGAGCGGGATGAACAAGGGGGCAAGCCACCAGAATCCACCCATCTTAGGGCCGAGGAATTCCTCGAAGTGGCGGATGCCATTTTCTTTGATGCCCACGTAGTGTGTGGCCAAGAACACCAGGATGGCGGGGCCAATGGTGACGTTCAAAGAGCTAGAGCTCGTGCCCGAGAAGGGGATAAGCCCCATCAGGTTCGAGAACAGGATGTACGCGCCAAGTCCGCCGATCAGCGGCATAAAACGGAGCGCAAGCTTGCGAGATCCTAGCACCATCTCACCAAAGTTCAGTGCGGTATCTAGAATCAGTTCCATAAAGTTGCGCACGCTGACACCGGCTTGAGGCACGGCGCGATCGTCGCTCTTGCTCCAGCTTGCGCGCGTGCGCAAAATCAGCGCCATGATCACCAAGGTGGTCAGAATCGCCAACGTTACTGGAAGGACGGTCTGCACCGGTGTGCCATCGAGCCAATCATTGCCCAACGACTGTGCAACCTTTGCATCAAGTTCGTTAAATCCCTGAAACCAGTTCAGGAAAATAAAATCTGACGCGAGTAGAACGTTCCCCATGTCTCAATCCATCTGAGAGTCAGACGCAGACGACGCTGCGCTCCGATCCGCGAGCGATGCGGTGGCACCAAAGCCGCCCATCGCCGCGATCGCGACGAGGTAACTGAAGAATCCTGCTGTAAAACCAATGACGTCGACACGATCAACGCCCAACAGCACAAAGAGCGCTACCCCAACGCCGACATATTTCAATAGAAACAATAGAGGCGTCGGCAAACCCGAACGCTCTCCTGTCGCCGCAGCACGCACCATCTTGGCCGTGATATAACGCTGTGCCACAAAATTCAGCATCCCCAGCGCACACCCCAAAAGGGCGCTCACCGCAGGCGCTTGCCCCCGCCAGAAATACAACACGCCCGACATCAGTACGCCGACCAATATCGTTAGGGCATCTACTTTCTGGAAGAAACGAGGGCTCATGAATCTTCTGAGTCGTTGTCGTCGTTCAGCGCACGAACACTCTTGCGTGTCAGAACGACCATGTCATAAATCGCAGCGGCCATACCTAAAAAAATACCGGCCATTGCGAACCAAGGAGCTTTGTCGAACTTTTCGTCTAACCAGCCGCCCGCCCAATATCCGAGAAGGATAGAGACAACGAACTGTATTCCCATCGCACTCCAGCGGGCCGCCACCGTCTGGCGACGACTGTCTCGCTTTCGCGCTTTTTCTTCTTCGCGCCGCTTGGACGCTCTGGAATTCGGTTCTGTCATCACCGAGAGGGTGGGCGATGAGGGGAGAGAAAGAACTACGCCCCGAGATCATCGGTCGCGGGCCACGTAGCACCGGCTACCGCTTGGGTCAACGGCTATTGCCGACAAACTGGTATGCTTTGTAACCTACAAGTAGGCCGCCCAACACGCTGCTTTCGAAGAGCAACGCATGGACGGCCACCGTTAAGTCAAAAGCTTCAGGTATACAACCTGTCTCGAAGATCAGAGATCCTCGCCCTCTTCCGCATCATCGCTCGATGCATCCGCCGCGTCCAAAAGATCTTCAGCGCCTTCAAGGTCTGTATCTTCCGACGTTGCGTCGGTTAGGTCTGCATCGTCCAAGCCTTCCTCGTCTTCGTCACGCTCATCAAAGCGCGCAACGCCCACGATCAGCTCGTTCTCCAAAAGACGCATAATGCGCACGCCCTGGGTGTAACGACCCAACACCGAAATATCCGAAACGCGGGTGCGGATCAGACGACCTGTGTTGGTGATCAGAAGTACCTGATCCTCGTCGTTCACCAGCTGGCTGCTCGCGATGCTGCCATCGGCATCGGGGATCTTCATGGTGATGATCCCTTTGCCCCCACGGTTTTGTGGGCGATAAGCCTCAAAGCGTGTGCGCTTACCATAACCTGCGGCCGTGATGGTGAGCACGGTGCGGCTGCCGGCGACGTGACGCATGCCGGTGCCGGCCGTTTCGCTCGCATCAAGGTCTTGGTCTTCGCCTTCTGCGCTCTCCGCGTCCGCGATCGCAGCTTCGTCTTCGGCAAGGGCGGCATCGTCGTCCAGATCCTCACCACCAAGCGCATCACCGTAGCCATCCGCATCAAAGACAACGCCTGCGACCTCTGCCGATTGACGCATGTCTTCTTCGGTCATCACCACCATCGAAACGACTTCGTCATCGTCCGAAAGGCGGATGCCGCGCACACCGGTGGTGGCGCGTCCCGTGGGCCGTACGTCAGCTTGTGAGAAGCGGATAGACTGACCTTTGGCGGTGGTCAGAAGCACGTGGTCGCCTTCGCGGCACAGACGTACGTTGATCAGCTCATCATCGTCGTTCAAACGTACGCCAATGATCCCCGACACGTTGATATTACGGTAAAGCGAAAGCTCGGTTTTCTTCACGATACCGCGACGCGTCGCGCACAGCACATAGCAGTCTTCTTCATCGAAACCGGTATACGGCACAATGGCTTGGACTTGCTCTTCGGGGGCGACGGAGATGAGGTTTACCACCGGGCGCCCACGAGAATTACGTCCACCGCTCGGAATCTCGTGTACCGGCAGGGTGTGCACCTTACCGGTCGAGGTAAACACAAGCAGGTTGGCGTGGGTGTTCGATACCCAGACGTCTTCGACCACATCCTCTGCGCGGGTATTGAGACCTTTCAGGCCCATGCCGCCGCGGCGCTGCATGCGATACTCTTCGATCGACGTACGTTTGATGTAGCCGCTGCGTGTGAGGGTGAGCACCTCGTCATCATCGGCGATGAGGTCGGTGATGGAGAGCTCGCCCTCGTGCGCGTGGATGGAGGTTCTGCGCGCTTCGCCGTGGGCATCGCGCACTTCTTCGAGCTCGGTGCGAATCACGCCCAAGAGCTCGGATTCGTTTTCTAGAATCTCGCGCAAACGGGCCATCAGGCGCTCGATCTCGCCGATTTCTTCGAGGATTTTGTTGATTTCGAGACCGGTCAAACGCTGCAGACGCATGTCCAAGATCGCTTTGGCTTGGATCTCGTCGATTTCGAGTAAGACCATCAAGCGATCGCGCGCTTCTTCGCCGTCTTTACTTGCGCGGATGGTGGCAACCACCTCATCGATCATATCGAGCGCTTTACGCAGCGCGATCAAGATATGGTGCCGCTCCTCTGCTTTACGCAATTCGAAAATACAGCGGCGCGTGACCACATCGCGTCGGAAATCCAAGAAGTACATCAGCACTTCTTTGAGGTTCAGAATGCGTGGGTGACCGCCGACAATGGCCAGCATATTGACGCCGAAGGTCTTTTGCAGCTCGGTGCGTTTGTACAGCTGGTTCAGCATGACCTGCGGCACAACATCGCGCCGCAGCTCAATGTACATACGCATGCCGTGGCGGTCCGACTCATCGCGCAGGTCGGTGATGCCGTCGATCACCTTATCACGCAGCAATTGCGCGATTTTTTCGAGCAGGCGCGCCTTGTTCACTTGGAAGGGAAGCTCCGTCACAATGATGGCGGATTTTCCTGTGCGCTCGTCGAACTCAAACTCTGTGGTCGCGCGGATGCGAATGGATCCGCGTCCGGTTTCATACGCGTCTTTGATGCCTTGGTGGCCGTGAATGGAACCGTAGGTAGGAAAATCCGGCCCTTTGACGTGCTGCATCAGATCGCTGATGGTCGCGTTCGGATTCTCGATCAGCAGAATGCAGGCATCGACCAGTTCAGAGAGGTTGTGCGGCGGAATTTTGGTCGCCATCCCCACCGCGATCCCTTCGGAACCGTTGACCAGCAGCGCGGGGATGCGCGTGGGCAGCACCAAAGGCTCGTGCTCGCTACCGTCGTAGTTTGGACCGAAGTCCACGGTTTCTTTTTCGATATCGGCGAGCATGCTGGCGCAGGCCCGCGTCATGCGTACCTCGGTGTAGCGCATGGCTGCGGCAGGGTCGCCATCGACCGAACCAAAGTTTCCTTGGCCGTCGACCAGGGGCAGGCGCATCGAAAAATCCTGCGCCATACGCACGAGCGCATCGTAGACCGATTGGTCGCCGTGCGGGTGGTATTTACCGATGACATCCCCGACGATACGGGCGGATTTCTTGTACGCGCGGTTCCATGTGTTGCCTTGCTCGTGCATGGCAAACAGGATGCGTCTGTGAACCGGTTTGAGCCCATCGCGTACGTCGGGCAAGGCGCGCCCGACAATGACGCTCATCGCATAGTCGATGTAGGAGCTACGCATCTCATCTTCGATGCGTACCGGAACGATCGATGTGGTTGGATCTTTATCGCCCATGGCGTTCTCTGCTCGCAAAGTAGGAGCGCACAGGCGCAAGAGCACCTGTGCCAGAAGACTAGCAGGAAGCTAGGCTTGTATACCCGCGTGTGTCAACGCATCCCAAGCGCTCTTGCACGCGAACGCGAAATTTCTCCGCGCACGTCGCACAAAAGACCCAATTATCGCGATTTTAAGTCTGATTCAGCGATCAATCGTCCTTGGCGGCGATCAAACGCACAACGTTGGCTTTGCCGCGGTGACCCTCGCCTTCGTCCAAGATGGTCTCAAGCTCCACCAAGCCATCGATCTGCAAGTCCTTAAAGTCCTCGCGCAGCTGATCGGCGGTGTACAGGCGATCGGCGGTCGGCGGTCCGCCGCTCTCATTGCCCAGTTGGTCTGGCGTAAAGGCTTCCAAGAGCAACAAACCACCGGGTTTTAATGCATCGACGGCCAACTGGTGTACGGCTTTGCGCTCCGCCTCGGGCAGGTGCAGGTAAATCAGGACCACGGCGTCCCAAACACCTTTTTCGATTTCTACATCTGGGAGCGTACCGTGCACTGTGGTCAGTTCGGCGCCATATTTCTTGGCGAGCGCTTGTGCTTTCTCTATGCCTTTGGCCGATGCATCGACGCTGGTGACTTTCATGCGACGACGCGCCAAGAACACGCCATTGCGCCCTTCGCCATCGCCGAGTACCAAAACACGTCCACCGATGGGAATCAGCGTATGACGGTGCTCAAGAAAGGCATTGGGCTTTTCTCCATAAAGGTAAGCTTCTTGGCTAAAGCGTTCATCCCAACTTTGACTCATTCGGTGCTCCCTTGGTTTCGCAATTCTCATAGACACCCAGCTGCAATATTGGGACCAAGAGCGAACAACGCAAGTCTTGGCTGAGAATTCCTTGTGTTTTGCGCCCATTTTGCGCCTCCTCAACGCCCGAAGACCCAGCTTTTTGCATCGCTTCCGCCCTCGAAGGCGCGGCTCCCCGAATTTTCGCATCCGCCATGACTGCTGCCACATCGTCCGCCAAAGAAGCGCTACTGCGCGAACAGCTCCAACAGCACGCAGACCCCATCGCGATCCTTCAAGCCGCCCGCCAGAGCCGACAATTCACCGCCGACGAGGCCGTGCGCGCATGGCAAAGCGCACAACAGCAGACCGAGGAACGCAAACAGCGCGGTGCCTATTATACCTGCGCCCACGTTGCGCAAAAAGTGGTCGTCGACGCCCTTTCTTCCATGGAAACGCCGCCAGAACGCATCCTAGAACCCAGCTGCGGCGGCGGCGCGCTCATCGCTGCGATCTTGCATCAAGGCACCACACGTTGGGCATGCAGCGCAGAGCAAATCGCCGCGCGCATCGAGGCGTGGGACCTCGACCCCGCGGGCATTTTACTTGCCCAATGGCGCATCGCAGAAGACTTTGGCGAAGCCGTCGCACAAGCCATCGATTGGCGCCAAGGTGATACGTTGGCCTACGCGCCCCAAGCACCTTACGACTGGATTTTGGGCAACCCGCCGTTTGGCAACGCGATCGAACGCGCCACACGCCGCACAGATGCGGAGCGCGCGCGCTTTGCGCGCGCTTTTCCTCACGCCGCACGCGGTGCGTTCGATAAATGTGCCCTCTTTGTCGAATGGGCCGCACAACAGACCGCGCCCCAAGGACATATCACCTATATTTTGCCGCAAAGCTGGCTATCGCAACCCGCAGGCACGCATCTGCGCCAACATCTTGCACAGCATTTCGCAGTGCAGAGCCTTACGCACTTGCCCGAAGACACCTTCTTCTCCGCATCGGTTTCGACCATCGCCATCACGCTCGCAAAGCACGAAGATGTCGGCAAAACCAGCAGCGTTGAACGTAAAAAAACGCCGCTCCAAGTCACGGACGCTGACGGTCACACGCGCACGCTGCATGCGCACGGCTGGCTGCGCTCGGGGCACTGGGGCGCCGCGCTCCATCCCTTCGCCCCCGTCTTAAGCCACACCGCTGACCTGCTCACACCGCTCGCAAACCACGCCGAATTCTCCGCAGGCGCGAGCACCCAAGAAGCCTACGAATGGGCGCCCCACGTCCAAAACGCTCCCACGCACAAGCTGGACGCGCCCAAAGAAAACCAGCGCGCCTTGCTCATCGCCGGAAGAATCGATCCCTTCACCCACACCTGGGGCATCCTTCCCACACGCTACTTGGGCGCAGATCACCTCTTTCCTGTGCTGCCGCTTGATGCCTTAAGCCCACGCCGCCAAGCGCTCCACCAACGCCCGCGCGCCCTGCTCCCCACCTTATCTGTCGCCCTCGAAGCCACAGTCGATCTGCACGGACACTTCATCGGCGCCGTTTCCACCATCTGCGCTTGGCCCATCCCTGCGCCGCACCCCGATGGCCAAAGCGATGCGTTACGCGTATTGCTCTTGGCTGCCATCCTCAACAGTACATGGTGCAGACTGCAATATCACTGTTATTTTGGTGCGTTGGCTCTGCAAGGCGGCAACACGCAAGTCAGCAAAAACAAGCTCAGCATGCTCGACGTGCCCATAAACTGGGCCCAGCTGCTCGATGCACCGCCCGAGAAATGGCGCGGTACCGACCCAGCGGCCGACCCAGCGGGCCACGCAGAAATTCAACGAGCATCCACGTCCGCCGTAAACATCGAGAAAATCCCGCTCGATAAAAAAGTGCCCTCACACGCACAGTTTCAAGCGCTCTGCGCCCAAGCCCGCACCCTCGCGACCGATCACAGCGCCCAAGCACTGCGAGATGCTCTTTTGGAACGACTTGCGCACGCGCCACGCAGCGCCCTTGAACGCGGCGAACTCGACATCTTGCTGCTCGCCCTTGCGCCCGATCTGCTGCAACGCGTTGAAACCCTGCCACAGGTAAGCTAAAAATAAGCGCCCACTGCTTTTTCTAAGGCCAACGTATGTCTGTGGATCAAGATCTGCTCCAAGCGCTGCAAAAGCGCGGCGTCATCGTGCACGCCCCACACGCCACCGTGATCGAAGACGTCGATGCAGACGCCTTTGAACGCGGCGTGGAAATCTTTCCAGCAGTCACCATCCGCGGCGTTCACTCACGTTTCGGCGCCCAGACCAAGCTCGGCAGGGCCGGCGGCGGCTACTTCGAAAACGTGACGACGGGAAGAAACGTCGACCTCTACGGCGGCTACTTTCAAGATTGCGTCTTTTTAGACGGCGCCACGCTCAGAGGACACGCAGAAGTCCGCGGCGGCACCATCCTAGAAGAAGGCGCCGAAGGCGCACACCACGTCGGGCTAAAAATGACCATCCTGCTGCCTTGGGTGGTCGCAGGCAGCCTCATCAACCTCTGCGATGTGCTGATGAGCGGCGGCACCAGCCGGAAAAACCACTCCGAAGTCGGGTCCGCCCTCGCGCTCTACAACTTCACCCCATGGGGCGACAAACACGCTTCGCTCTTTGGCGATGTGCCGCGCGGCGTCTTCCAACGCGAAGCACCGATTTTTATCGGTGGCAGCACGCAGATCGTCTCTCCTGTTCACATCGGTTACGGCAGCGTCATCGCCGCGGGGTGCGCGGTCCGGCGCAACGTCCCTGAAAACCGCCTCTACGGCGAAGCACCCCAAGATCTCAACCTTCCATTCAGCGCCCAAGAACGCGGTTTGGTCGGACCCAAAATCGAAGGCGCATTGCATTATTTGGGCAACATCGTCGCGTTGCAAACCTGGTACCGGCACGTGCGCATCCCCATCGCTAAAAAAGACGACCATCTGCAAGCGGTCTACGCCCACGCAGAACGCCAACTGAACGCACAGATCAAAGAGCGCACCAAACGCGTGCGACAAATGCTCGAAAGTCTTGAACCCTCGCTTGAGCAGCATCTCCTCGCCCTCGAAGAGCGACGCGACGGCCTCTCCTTTGCCCAGCGTTACCGACGCATCGATGATCACCGTCACTGGCTCGCCCAGCGTGAAGCCTTAGAGTTGCACCTTGCAGACATCGAAAACGGCGCGTTCTTAAAACACCGCACCGACAACGACCCCTTTGCGGCCATTGTCAAAGTAGCCAAAAAACAAAGCATTGCTTGCTTGCCTACGTGGCTGCGTGACGAACTTTCTGATGATCTTTTGCAGCCTGCACAACGCGCGCTCCAAGCCATCGTAAAAAGCGTCGCAAACCCAGATTTGAATCCATCCCATCTTGGCCCACAGGAGCCCGCACCATGAGCACCATGTACGCTATCGATATCCAAAAAGACGAACGACGCACCTTGGCTTGGACCGAGGTTCCGCGCCCCGTCTGCGGACCCGATCAAGTGCTGATGCGCGTCGCTGCCACCGCCGTCAACCGCGCAGATCTTCTGCAACGACGCGGTCTTTATCCCGTTCCCAAAGGGGCCAGTGAAATCCTTGGGCTCGAAGCCTCCGGCACCATCGCCGAACTTGGCGAAAATGTGGAAGGCTGGAAGGTCGGCGACGAAGTCTGCGCACTCCTTGAAGGCGGAGGCTATGCAGAATACGTGGCCATCGACGCCTCCATGCTCCTGCCCCTGCCGCCAGGCCTCGATCTGATCCAAGCCGCCGCCGTCCCAGAAGTCTTCTATACCGCGTGGCTGAACCTCTTTGTCGAAGGCGATCTGAAGCCAGGCCAAGTCGCATTCATCCACGCTGCGGCATCCGGTGTGGGCACCGCCGGCCTTCAGCTGTGCAAAGCCTTCGATGTGCCGGTCTTCGGGAGCGCAAGCGGCGCGAAGCTCGACGCCGTCACAAAGTACGGCGCCACATGGACCGTCGATCGCAAAACCCAGTCCTTTAAAGAAGTGGTCCAAGAAGTCCGCGGCAAACAAGGCGTCGATGTCGTCTTTGATATGGTCGGCGCAGGCGTTCTTGATGACAACCTGAGCATCTTGAATACCGACGGCAGACTCGTGATCATCGGTCTTCTTGGTGGCGCCAAAGACACCGTGCACCTTGGCAAAGTGCTGATGAAACGCCTGCGCATCATCGGATCCACCCTGCGCTCACGCTCGCGCGAAGACAAAGTCATCCTCACCAAACAACTCAAAGAACACGTCTGGCCCAAATTCGAAAGCGGTGCGCTCGTGCCCGTCATCGACCGCATCCTCCCCATCCAAGAAGCGGAACAAGCACACCAAGCCCTCGAAAACAACGAGACCATCGGCAAGGTTTTGCTCACGATCGGGGAGTAAGATGCGTCGGCGACGCGCTAAAAAGGTCAAAGATCACAGCAAGGCCCACAGCGCCCTCCGTCACATCTGTGAATCGCTGCATATTCAGCCACCACACTGAACATTCTTGCAGTGCACAAAAAGCTTTGATAGCTCCTGAACTTGTACTTTCGGTACGAACTCACCGGAGCGATCATGCGTCCAGTCAATAATCCACCCAATCCATGGCAATCCACGCACGTGGCGTGGATCGATGCGCCGCCACCTGCGCAAATGCGGGTGTACGAGGAAGATGCGCGCTCGATTCTGTCGTACAATAACTCGTCCGATCTCGGTTTTTCGTGGAGCATCAACCCCTATCGTGGCTGCTTTCACGGTTGTGCGTACTGCTACGCGCGCCCCACGCACCAGTATTTAGATTTTGGCGCGGGCACCGATTTTGAGCGCAAGCTCATTGTGAAGCGCAATGCCGCCAGTTTGCTTACCCAAGCTTTCGAAAAGAAATCCTGGAAGGGCGAGCGCGTGGTGCTGTCCGGCAATACCGACTGCTATCAGCCACTGGAACTGAACTGGGGACTTACGCGCAGTTTACTTTCGGTGTGTGCCGCATTTAGAAACCCTGTGGGCATCATCACCAAGAGCGCCATCATCCAGCGCGATGTGGATATTTTGCAGGATTTGCACCGGCACGCAGCGGTGCAGGTGTATATTTCTATCCCGTTTTTAGATCGCAGTATGTCGCGTCGCATTGAGCCTGGTGCACCGTCGCCATCCAAACGCCTGCAAACCGTGCAGGTATTGGCGGAGGCGGGGATTCCGGTAGGGATCGCGCTTGCACCCATCATTCCTGGCCTCAACGACGATCAGATCATCCCCATCTTAGAGGCCGCAGCCGATGCCGGCGCCAACAGTGCGTTTCGCTCCTTGGTGCATTTCCCAGAGCCGGTCGACGAGATCTTTCTGGAAACCCTCGAGGACGCCTATCCCGATCGCGTCGACAAAGTGCGCAACGCATTGCGTGAAATGCGACGCGGCGCACTGACGGACGAGCGCATCGGCGAGCGTTTTAACGGGCATGGCGCACGGTGGGATCTCATCGCGCAAATCTTTGATAAGACCTGTGAGCGTTTAGGCATTTTCCATCGCCGCAACGAGAAATCGAGCTTTGCGCAGGCACAAACGCCCGATACCTTCAGGCGACCGGGTGCGCAGATGGAGCTTTTTTAAACGCCGCATACCAGCGCATGCCCGAACGAAGAAACACCCTAGAACCCACGTGGCGAGGGTGCACATCATCGGCGATTAAGGTTTCTTGCCCGACGCATCTTCAAAACGCAGGTGCACTTCGGTGGGCATCGGCTCTAAAACAATGTCGATGTTTTTGCAGCTGGTTCTCGACTCGAGTTCAACCTGCAGCGATTCTGAAAGGTCTGCCGATGCATCGGAAGGAATCGTCACATAGGCTTTGATCTCTGCTTTGCGCAACGCATCGATACAATCATCGCTGCGTCGCTTCCATTCACTCCCTTCTTCTGATGCGGTCACGTCGTCTTTGTCGGTATTCGGCCCCGCGGAACCGCGCGCGCGCACATGTGCGAGCACGCTCACGTATTCCGGTGTGATGAACGCGGTTTCGCCTCGGGGCGCCTTGCCTTTGGTGCGTAGTTTTGCGGGTGCAAGAAGCGCGATCACATCGGTTTCAATCACCTCCACCGTCACCTCAACTTGGCTGTGGCTGTCGTCGATGAGCGACACGCCAGGCTTCAAGATGAGATTCTTGGTGATGGTATCTGTTTGTGAGATAGCGGAGCGTTCGATCGGTTCGGTACGGATGGTTTGATCTTTTGTGAGGCTGGGCTGCACGCGCACCGTCACACGTTCGGGTTTCACGCTGATTTTGGCGTAGCGTATATGCGGCGGGAATTCGCCTTCGAAAACGGCGTTGATGGATAGGTCGCGTTCTTCGAGCGTCTCGACGATGTATGTGACCTTTTTCCCTTTGATGTTCTTGATGTCGACCTTATTGAAGAGTTTATCCACCCTTTTAATGTCATCGGAAGCGATCACCAGGGAATTTTTGCCGCTTTCTGTGGTTTTGTCTGCGCTGTTTTTCGTTTTTGTGGCGCTACGCGCAGGATCTTTGGACCTGTCGGATTTTGCTTCGTCGTCCCCGATTGGTTCGGCGGGGCCAGAATCCACTGGAAGCCTCAGGTTTTCTGCATCGACTTTGATGCGGATGGGTTTCCACGCACGGCAACGTTCTTCTAGGCGTTGCACTTGGCGTGTGGAGCCCTCGACCTCGACGCTGACCCAGCCGGTTTTATCGTTCCTGTTGATCCCGCAGGTGACGGGGTTTACGTCATCGATGTCCTGTTCATCGTACTTTTCCACGCTGTAAATCGTATGTTTTCCGCCGTCGCTTGACGACGTATTTTGGATATCGACTTCAACGGCGATCCAGAAGGATTTGGTTTCTTTCGACAGGACCTCGTCCCATTGCCATGTGGCCCAGACGATGGCCGTGGCGATGAGCAGTGAGAAAATGAGCAGCCACGTCTTGGTTTGGTACCAGTTTTGCGCAGTTTCGCGCGCATTGTCGGAGCGCAGGTTCAACGGATTGAAGCTCATGACTCAGCCTCCTTTTTCCGTGCCACGCTCGCGCGGACGCCGTGGACGCAGGAGCTCTTGTAGTTTTCCGCGAACATCATCGCTTTCGGTTCCTTTATAGCGCCAATAACGCCCTTGGTAACAGATGGTGATCTGGCGCGTTTCTTCGGACACCACCACGACGATCGATCCTGTTTCTTCACTGAGGCCTAAAGCTGCGCGGTGACGTGTACCCAAGCTGGGGTCAATGTCCATGCGCGTGGTCAGCGGCAAGAAGCAGGCTGCTGCAATGATGCGATCGGTGCTGATGATGGTTGCGCCATCATGCAACGGGTTGGCAAAGCGGTCGATAAAGATCGCATGCAGGATCTCTTCGCTCAACACGCTGTCCACTTGGATGCCACCCGCGGCGTAGTCACCCAAATCCTGCGCTTTGTCGTACACGATCAACGCGCCGAGACCTTTGCTCGAGAGCGTGCTTGTGGCGCGGACGATGACCTCGGTAAGTTCAGACTCTGCCTTTTGGGCGGCCGCTGATTGTCCAATGAAACGCTTCAGTAAGTTGTTTGGGTTCGCCTTGAGGATCAGCCTGCGTATATCCTCTTGGAAAAGCACGATCACCGCGATCACCAGCCACTGGGGTGCGTAGCTGAAAATGCGGTCCACGCCGTACAAGCCGAGGGCGTCCACACCCACGTAAACGAGCGCCAAAATCGCAAGGCTCAATAAGAACGGAAGCGCAGGCGTGTTGCGCAGCGCATTGAGCAGGATATAAGCAAGGCCGGCGATCAGCACGAAGTCCGCTGCGATCGTGATCATGGTCCGTAAACCATGAATGTACGCATCAGGATTAAATAATATCGATATCGCCAGTACCATCCGCCTGCTCGATGCCAGTGCACCCATGCGCCCTCACATTAGACGCCGCCGAAAACGACCGACGTCTCACAGCGAGCCCAAGGACGCATAGATGCAGTGTACGCTCATAGTGGCCTAACTTCGCACGACCCACGCCAAAGCGCAAATTCTTAGGAAACGAATAATTTCCGCGCCGCAGCACCTAAACCTCGCCCGATAACGCGGCAGTTTTCGCACGAAAACCCATGCTATCTGCCCGATACAAGCGGGCTGAATGAACACTCATTCAGTCTCGTCGCCTCGCCCAACAAACACCTGTAGAACACGTTCTACTCGGCGTTTGCGCACGTGCACACCTTGTCGCTTTGCTCACTTTGTGGTTGGCTAGCGCCGCACCGCTAGGAGTCGCATTCTCCAGCAGATGCACCCTCTCTTTTTAGAGACCGCAGGACTCTCAACCGCCCAACGAGGACGCAGGATGAGCGCAAAGAAGAAAGCCGATAAACTCCGCCGCAATATCACCCGGGTCGCCGTCGCAAACCGCGGCGAGGCCGCGGTGCGATTTATGCGCGCGGCACGTACATGGATGCGACGCAATGACGCGCACCTAGACGTGGTTGCCATGTACACCACCCCCGACGCCGACGCCTCCTTTGTTAAAATGGCTTCGGCCGTCGTCCCGCTCGGCGATCCCTTTGTCACCTTTCCCAACGGCGAGCGTAAATCCGTCTACGTCGACGTAGAACGTATCGTCGCAGCCGCACTCGATGCCGGATGCGACGCCCTGTGGCCCGGCTGGGGCTTCGCCGCAGAATCCCCCGAACTCGCAGACGCCTGCGAGCGCGAAGGCATCACCTTCATCGGACCCAGCGGAAACTCCATGCGCCAGCTCGGCGACAAAATCGCCGCCAAAGCCCTCGCAGAAAAAGCAGAGGTGCCCGTCTCGCCATGGTCTAAAGTCGGAGTCAAAACCGTCGAAGAAGCGGTAGAACACGCCGAACGTATCGGATACCCCGCCCTCCTGAAAGCCGCAGCAGGCGGCGGTGGACGCGGCATCCGACGCGTGGACTCCGCCGATGACGTCCGCGCACAGTTCAAAAGCTGCCAAGCCGAAGCCGCCGCCGCCTTCGGCGACGACGCCATCTTCGTCGAACGCTTCGTCACCATCGCCCGACACATCGAAGTCCAAGTCCTCGCCGACCGACACGGAAACGTCTGGGCGCTCGGTACACGCGACTGCTCCATGCAGCGCAGAAACCAAAAGATCATCGAAGAAGCACCCGCACCCAACCTCGACCCCGAAGTCGAAAAGGAAATGTGCGAAGCCTCCATCCGACTCGCCAAAGAAGTCGGCTACGTGGGCGCAGGAACCTGTGAATACCTCCTCCTAGAAGACGGCAAAACCTTCTACTTCTTGGAGATGAACACACGCCTCCAAGTCGAACACACCGTCACCGAGGAAATCTACTCCTTCGACCTGGTCGGCGCACAAATCGACGTCGCACGCGGCGACGTCCTCGATGGCGAACCACCCAAACCCCACGGCTCCGCCGTCCAAGTCCGCCTGAACGCCGAGGACCCCGACGACAACTTCGCGCCGCGTAGCGGTGTTTTAACGCGCTTTGCCATCCCCCAAGGGCCGGGTGTGCGCGTCGATAGCGGCTACTCGCTAGGCAATACCGTTCCCTCCGTCTTCGACTCAAACATCGCGAAGATCATCTGCCGTGGTGAAAGCCGCGACGAGGCCATGGCGCGCATGCAAACCGCCCTGCGTGACTGTATCGTCGCCCTCGACTCCGGTCTCACCAACCGCAGCCTGCTCCTCGAACTCGTCTCGCGTACCGATATCCGGCGCGGACCCGTCACCACCTCATGGCTCGGTCATTACCTCTCGCGCCGCGAAAAACCCGAAGATCGCAAGAACCTGCCCATCGCGCTCGCAGGCGCAGCCATCGGCGACTACCTTGAAGAACGCCAAGGCCACCGCCTGCAATTCTTCGCCGAAGCCCAAAACGGCCTCCCGCGACACATCCCCACACCAGAACCGGTAGAATACCGCTACCAAGTGGGCGATTCGAGCGTCACCGCAGAAGTCGCAGAGATCTCGCCAGGCCTGTACCGCATCAGCAGCGGCGCATGGAACGCCACCTTTAAAGCGCGTAGCAGCGGCAACACCACGCTGATCCTCGAGTACGAACAACACCGCCACTCCGTGATCCGCGTCGCCCTCCCAGGCGTCATCGATATCGATGTCGAAGGGGTCGCACACCGCTTCACCCGCTCAAGCGACGGACGCGTACGCTCCGGCCTCCCCGCCGCAGTCACCGCCGTGAACGTAAGTGTGGGCGACCGCGTGCAAATCGGCGACCGCCTTGTCACCCTCGAGGTGATGAAGATGGAAATGCCAGTGCAAGCGCCCGTCGCCGGTGTGATCCAAGCCATCCACGTCGCGCCCGCATCGCAAGTTGCCACAGGCGATCTCCTCGTCGAAATCGAGGAGTCCGCAGACGACGGCGATGCCAAACCAGCAACGCCACTGGAACTCCCAGAGCGCATCAGCATCCCGCGGGATCCTGTCACCACCCTCCTCACATGGATCGAAGGCTACGACATCGAAGAGGACAAAGTCGAAGCCGCACGCGAAGCCATCCGTTCCGGCAAGTCCGGTGCACAACGCACCGCACTCCTGAGCCTGCTCCGCGCCTACGTCGTCTGCGATCAGCTCTTCCAAAGCGGCCCCTTTGACGATGGCCTGAACGAAGCCGGCGCGAGCAGCGTCCAGCAACTCGTTTGGTTCTTGCGCCACCGCCGCATCGACGAAGACGTGCTCTCCGCGCGCTTCATTCGCCGCCTGAATCGCCTCTTCGATCTGCACGGGATCCAAGAATATACGCGCACAGATATCGCCGACGAAGCGATCATCCGACTCTTCCAGTCGCGTATGCGCGATAAAAACGCCATGGAGCTCCTGCTCATCGACGTTTTGGTGGGCCTCAGCCAAGCGGAAGACGACGGCGGCGAAGGCCTCGAAGAAAGCCGCGGCCGCTTCATCTTCGAGAAGTTCGCCAACGCAGCCATCCAGCGCGGCAACACCGTGCTCGCATCGTCTGTCTGGAGCTTGATCTACGAGTGGTACGACCTCCCACGCCAGCGCGCAGAACAGCGCCGCTTTGCGCGTGAGGCCGTCACAGGACTCGGCCAACTTCAGCAAGACACCACCACGCCAGACGCGCGCCAATCGCTGAGCAACTTCTTTAAAACAGCGCCCATCGGCGCCGTGCTGGGCGCCCTGCCCGCACACTTCCCCATCTCCATCAGCCAAGGACAGCGCGTCCTTCGATTGCTGCTTGAGCGGTTCTACGGACCCGTCGACCAAGACCCCATCCACGCAGATGCAGACGGCGTGCACGCCCGACGCGCATGGATTGGCGAAGGCACCTGCATCGCAGCAGTGCTCCTGCCCTCGATCGGCGAAGCCTCCGCCGCAAGCCAAACCCTGCCCGAAGAAATCGAAGAACTCGACATCATCTTGGCCGCATCGCCGAGCGAAAACGACGTTAAGAAACTCGCCGCATCCCTCGGCCGCTACAAGCGTCTGACCATCGCCTGGGGTACCGGCGAATCCGGCCTCTGCGCACGTAACTTCCGACGCGAGGACGACGCGCTCGTCGAAGATGCAACCATCCAAGACTTGCACCCCGCAAGCCCCCAAGCGCGGCAGATCTCGCGCTACGTCAACTTCGAACTGGAGCGTCTGCCCACCAGCGGTGGCCTCTGGATGAGCATGGCCGTCGCCCGCGATGAGCCTTCCGATAAACGCATCCTCACCGTCGCAGAGGTCGAGCAATTCGAACTCGAGCGGGTTGGCGCCACCGTGCGTGTCCCCGCCCTCGAAACCGCATACCTCAATGCGGTCACCCGACTGCGCGAAGAACGACGCCAACGCAAAGGCGAAGCGCCATCCTGGAACCGTGTCACCTTGGTGATCCTCCCAGACGCCGCCATCGCACGCAAAGACCTCGAAGCGCTTGCCCGCCGACTCGGCCCATCGTCGCTCGACCTCGGTATCGAGAAGATCGTCCTTGTTGGACGGTTCAGCCTCGATGGCGAAACCACCCGCGAAATGGCCATCGAATGGGTCTCGCCCATCCGTATGGGCACGCAAGTCACCTACACCAACATCCGCTTGCGCCCGTTCGTGCCCATCAGCGAGTTCGAGCGCCACATTATCCGTGCGCGCAACCGCCAACGCCTCTACCCCTACGAGATCATCGGCTGGCTCACCGCGCCACAAAACCGATTCGGCGTAGAAGAAGGTGTGTTCGAAGAGTTTGACCTCGATGACGCGAACAAACTCATTTCGGTCGACGGACGTCCGTACGGACAAAACGAATCGAACGTCGTATTTGGACGCATCTCGAACCGTTCGCCGAACTTCCCAGAAGGCCTCGAGCGCGTACTCATCATCGGAGACGGAACGCGTTCCATGGGCTCCCTTGGCGAAGCCGAATGCCGACGCGTCATGGCCGCACTCGATTACGCCGAAACCCATGAACTTCCTGTGGAATGGGTGGCGCTCTCGGCAGGCGCACGCATCAGTTTCGAAACCGGTACCGAGAACCTCGACTGGACCGCGCGCGTACTGCGACGCATCATCGAGTTCACCCAGCGCGGTGGTGTGATCAACATCATCGTCGACGGTGCATGCGTGGGCGCGCAATCCTACTGGAACGCCGAAGCCACCATGCTCAACCACTGCCGCGGCGCGCTCATCATGACGCCACGTGGTTACATGGTTCTCACCGGTAAGCGTGCCCTAGAATACTCCGGATCGGTCGCCGCAGAAAACAACGAAAAAATCGGCGGCATCGACATCATGGAGCCCAACGGCCAAGCGCAATACACCGCGTCTGACCTGCACACGGCCTACGAGATCCTCTTTAAACACTACGATCTCACCTACGTCCGCCCGGGCGAAGACTACACCCGCGCCATCGAGTCGCAAGACGATGCGCTGCGCAATATCGGCGAAACACCGTACGAAGGCTTCGGCGACTTTAAAACCGTCGGCGAAATCTTCAGCGAAGCATCGAACCCAGGCCGTAAAAAGCCCTTCTCGATCCGACCCGTCATGCGCGCCCTCTCAGACCAAGACAGCGGATTCCTGGAGCGTTGGAAAAATATCCAAGGCGGAGAAACCGCCGTCGTCGCACATACCCGCCTCGGCGGCCAACCTGTGTGCATGATCGGTATCGAGTCCACGCCCGTTAAACGTAAAGACCAAGCGCCTGTCGATGGTCCGGACTCTTGGGCGAGCGGCACCCTCTTCCCGAACTCGTCGCGCAAAGTTGCGCGCGCCATCCATGCTGCAAGCGGCGTGATGCCGGTTGTGGTGGTCGCGAACCTCTCTGGCTTCGACGGCTCGCCAGAATCGCTGCGCCATCGACAACTCGAGTTCGGTGCAGAGATCGGACGCGCGGTGGTGAACTTCGATGGCCCGATCATCTTCTGTGTCATCTCGCGTTACCACGGCGGTGCCTACGTTGTATTCTCTCAGGGTCTGAACGAGAATCTGACGTCCGTCGCCCTCGAAGGAACCTACGCCTCGGTGATTGGTGGTCAGGCTGCTGCTGCGGTCGTCTTCCCCCGCTTGGTACGCAAGCGCGTGAACGAAGATCCACGCGTTGTGGCCGCCCGCGCCAAACTCAACAGCGCAGCACCCACCGACTTGGCGGAATTCCAGCAAGAGCTTGAACTCACACTCCGCACCGTCGAAAGTGAAGTGCAGATGGCCGTCGCCCGGGAGTTCGACACCGTACACAGCATTCAGCGCGCCAAAGAGGTTGGCTCACTGAGCGCCGTCATCCGCACCGAAACCATGCGCAAAGACCTCATCGAGCGCATGCGCGGAAACCTCAGCCAGCGCAGCTAAGACGAACCTTCGCCACGCGAATCACAATCAGAAACGCCCGCTTGCTGCAGCAAGCGGGCGTTCTTCATTCTTTTACGCAACGCGATGTTCTAGCAGTCACTGGATGTAACTTACGCGACGAGCACGACGCTGAATGACCCCGTGCTGCGCGATGGAGGCTTAGAAGTTCCAGCGCAAGCGGGCACCTGCACCATCACCGTAGAACGCGGGCTCCAAGGTGAGGTCGTCCAGGGTTTTATCGCGGTTCGGGTGCACAAAGAGCAGCGAAATACCGAGCAAACCAAGCCCGCCGGCCACGCCGTACGAGATGGCAGCGATGCGTTGATCACGGTCGTGTGTGCGGATCTCGTCACGTTGGTCTTGCAGGCACATATACCCACCACCGACGTCTCGGCATTTTTCTTTGAGCGAGTCGTTGGCAGCGCGCGCGCGGATGCTGAAGACTGCGCCTGTAATCAACGCGCCACCGGCCAAGCTGATGCTGGTCCAGCGTACGGCTTGCAGGCCTTTGGGGTCACGTCGCAGCTCTTTGAGTCGTTCTTGGACGAGCTCATCGGCAAGGCGCTCTTGTTCTGCGCGCAACTCTTGTTCGCGTCGTTCTGCGTCTGCCCGCTCGCGCTCAAGCGCTTCTTGTCGCAGCTGTTCGGTTTCCTTTTGTGCTTTCCATCGCTCTTGAAGGTTGATGATTCGCAGTTCTAGGACTTCGTTTTCTTCGCGGTCGCGGACGCTACTCTTGTAACCTTCGAGCGCTTCGATGGCTTCTTCTAGGTTGCCTAGTCGTTCGTGGGCGTTACCGATGGAGTAGAGCAAGATGGTGGCATTGGTGAGGTCGTAGGCCTCGGTCCAATACTTGAGTGCGTCTCGGTAGTCACCGTGGTCGTAGGCGTAGGTGGCTTTGTCGTAGAGCTCACGCGCGGTGGCGCGGTCTTCTGCCGAGAGGTTTTGGGCGGCGGCGCTGAACGCGACAACGCTGATCAGCAGCAGGCATAGGAGGGCGCCTAGGATACGCTGGATAGGCATATGCGTTCAGACCTCCACGTGTCTTAGAAGGGGTTATCGAAGTAATCGCCACTACGGCGTTTACTTGAGCTGGATGGTTTAGGCGGAGCGGCTTGCTGCGCGGGCGGTGGCGTATCGCGCACGACGCGCGGGCGCGCGCGTTGCGCAGCGGATGCGCCAGATTTGTCTTCGGCTTTATCGAGTCCCACACGCAGCGACACACGACCTGTTTGCGTGATCTGCAGCTCTACGGGTTCGTAGCCTTCTGCGCGAACGCCGAGCACCAAGGGCCGGGCGTTATCGGTCACGAGGTTGTGCACAGGCAGCGCGCCGATTTTCTCGTCATCGAGCCAGAGGGTCGCGCCTTCAACGTCACTTGTGAGCGTGATGTTGTTCATGCTGCTGGTACCCAGCGCGTTATGCACGCGTACGCCGGCGGTTCGGATCACCTTGCTCATATCGACAGGTGGTGCGTCGGACGTTTGGGTGATGGCATCTCGCGCAGCTTCGACTTTCGCGCTGTTCGCGCGGTTATTCTGCACGTAGAAGTACATGGCAATACCGGCCACAAGCACGGCGATAACGTGCGCGATGAGCAAGGGCATCAGCACGCGGTTCATCTTCGACGCGCGTTTGCCAGCGACGAGTTCATCGATGTCCACACTGACCGTTCCACTGTTCGAGGTTTGCATCTCGAAGGTGTGGAAGTTCTCGGTCAACGATGTGGTGTCGGCGCCTTGATCCGGCCCATCGTTACGGACGGCGATGAGCTGCGAAAGATCGATTTCGGTCTTGGCGGCCTCAGAGAAGGGCAGGAGCGTTTGACGCATTTCGCGCAGCTCTTCGAGCATGGCGGTGGCGTTATCAAAGCGCTTGTCCTGATCTTTCTCACACGCGCGGGCGATGATCGCACCGAGCGGACCTGTGAGAACCTCGTCTGGCAGCGGAACTTTTTCGGACGAAAGCTGCTCTGAAGCCAAGATCAGGTTATGTTTGCCGCGGTACACCGGATGTCCGATCAACATCTCGGCGAGGACGAGGCCCATGGCATAAAGGTCAGATTTGAACGAAGGCTCGCGGGTGAGGACTTCGGGTGCGGCGTAGCGCGGCGAGCAAGCAAGGCCTTCGACCGTCGCGTCGGCATCATCAGATGCTTCTTGGGTGACTTTGGCGATACCAAAGTCCAAAATCATGGCCGACGGGAATTCTGCATCCTCTTCTTTGGTGATGAGGATGTTGTCTGGCTTCAGGTCGCGGTGAACGACGCCTGCTTTGTGGGCGTCTTCTAGACCTTCAAGAATTTGGCAGCCAAGATGCGCGGTCAACCATGGCGACATGGGGCCGTTTTCGCGCAGGATCAGGCCGATGGTCACCCCTTCGATATATTCTGAGACGATATAGGGGATACCGTTTTCGGTCGGTCCGTAATCCACGATGCGCGCGATACGTGGTGAGCGGATGCGCGCAAGGGTATTGGCTTCTTGTTCAAAGCGGCGGAGGACTTGGTCGTTGCCCAAGTGGGTGGGCTTTAAGAGCTTAACGACATAGCTCAAGTCCTGAATATTCTTGTGTTTAGCAAGGTAAACCCATGAATATCCGCCCTGGCCGAGCATCTTGTCGAGCACATACTTGCCGCCAATGACCGGGCGTTCCGCCTCTTTGGTAGCTTGTGTGTTGATCTCTGTCACAACCTTATCCTCATCTCGTCTTAAGCGAGCTACGCGTTACAGATCTTCGGCGACATCGCCTTCAATCACTCGACCGTTGCAGAGTTCTGTCGGGCTGGAGTGCATGCGGTTCCAGACATAGAAACCGTCCGTCCGCTCCGTATAATGGACTTCCATATGAGTCCCGTCCTCATTGTAGAGTTCAGTTTTACGATCGTATTCAATCATCTCGCCTTCCCACCGCTGTTCGTCAGCATTAAACGTTAAAGAACCACGGAAGGCTTCACCGCACAACTCATGAAAGTTCTGCGCTATAATCATATCCAACTTACACGCGTCTTCTGCCGCCGGGCGTGTGGTGATGGTCACAGGAACATCGATGGGGTTTCCTGCGTAGATCAGCACGAGCTCGCCAGTTAATCGTGAAGGCACAGATTTAGGGTTCTTGACGCAGCTCCCCTCGTCGTCTCCACTCTCACCGCATGCGGCCAAAGCAAAGGCCATGGCGCTACAAAATAGCGCAAAAATTAAGCTTTTTATCGCATGACGCATGAACACTGCACTGCCTACATTGGGTCGATTGGCCAATTCGCTCACGATTCTATCCTCCTTCCATAACACCCAGCGCGCGCATTGTCGCGCGTAACGTGTCAAGAATTCACTCCCATGATGGGAAGCGACGTTGTACCAACGCACTTCATGGAACGTAGCCGATTGGCGGTCCCCCAAAACTTGTGAAATGTCTTCACTTTACATCGCGTATGACACCGACGTTGGACGTCTGCAGATAGCGTGCGCGATCTTGAGACTCTTGTCACGCAACTCGCACTTTTGTGATGCGTGCACCCGTTTGGGCCTTCACGATCGCTGCCTAAAGATCTTTGTAGGCACGATTAAACAGGCTCTTGGCGTAGATCGCAAATGTTTCGACCTTCAAACTAAAGGCGGAGGCTCCACCACAATGCTGCGCGGCCGCGTAGGACACACCACAATGCACAATCCGCAACCGATGCAGCCACGCGCATCGATGTATACCCGCCCCTGATTATCCGCCAAGATGGCCTTATCGCCGATCGGACAAATCTTGACGCACGCGTCGCAGGATTCCTCATTCCACGCCAAACAGCTGTCGCGATCTAAAATTGCCGTGCCCATCCACGCATCGGCGATATCCAGCGGGATCAACGCGCCGGTGGGGCAAGCCTGCGCACAAGGCACATCGGGACACGCAGTGCATGGTTTATGACCACCTACATCAAGAAACGGTGTCCCAGACGCCAAGCCCGCGCCATCCGCCAAACGTAAGATCGCCCCTGGAGGGCAGGCATCAATACAGGCATCGCAGCGGGTGCATGCCATCAGAAAATCCACCATGGGCAAGGCGCCTGGCGGTCGTTGCACACGTGGAACAATGCGCGCAGATGCCTCGCCGAGTACAATCGAGGCAACTTCTGCGCCAGAACGACGCACGCGATCCCAGCCTTGCTGCATCACTTCTTTGCGCGTCAATCCGACGTCTTTGTTCGTTCCGGACGCCTTGTCATCGGCCACAGCGCACACCTCCTTGGGTGGTTTCTCTTCGAAAGCGGGGAGATGGATGTGCCACAGGTCCCATCCCCTTGGGTAGGTTCATGCTTCTAAGGTTGCTTCCAAAAGACCAAAACACTAACCCTTCCTAACACAGAACGCCCCAGAAACGAGTTACACAGATGCGCGAACTTCAACAAGATGTAGGCCAAATGATCATCGCAGGGTTTGACGGCACCACGCTGCCGCAGAGCCTGACACAGAGCCTACAGAACGAAACTCTGGGCGGGATCGTATGTTTTCGGCGCAACTTGGAAGAAATCGAGCAGATCGCAGCGCTCACGCAGTCGATCTACGATGCTTCGCCCACCTTGCCCTTTGTCGCCATCGATCAAGAAGGCGGCCTGGTGCAGCGCATCAAAGCGCCGCTGACGGTGTGGCCGCCCATGCAGCGCGTCGCAGAAACCGAAGACGCAAACTTCGTCGCCAAAGTCGGCGAAGCGCTCAACGACGAGATTGCATGGCTCGGCTTTAACCTCAACTTTGCGCCTGTGGTGGACATCCACACCGAGCCGACCAACCCAGTCATCGGTAATCGCTCCTTTGGCACCACGCCCAAACAGGTATCACGCTATGCTGGCGCGTTTCTTGGGGGGATGGCCATCGCGGGGATGATGCCATGCGCCAAACACTTTCCTGGGCACGGCGACACAGCGGTGGACACGCACCTAGAACTCCCTGTTTTACGTACAGATCTCGAAACGCTCAACGCACGGGAACTGGAACCTTTCCGTGCCATGATCCAAGCCAAAGTGCCGATGATCATGACGTCGCACATCCTCTTTCCCGCGCTCGACCCGACCCATCCAGCCACCCTCTCTTCCCCCATCCTCAATGATTTGCTACGCATTCGTCTTGGTTACGACGGCATCGTCATCACCGATGATTTAAATATGCGCGCAATTGCGGATCATTATGCTGTCGAAGAGATCGCCGCGCGTGGATTGGAAGCAGGCGTGGACATCTTCTTGATGTGCCAGCACGAGGAACGTCGCGTGGCGTTGACCGAGGCGCTCATCGCGTTGGGCGAAAGCAGCAGCCTGCATCGACAACGCATTCGCCTTGCTGCGCAACGCGTGCGCAATGGTAAGAAATCTTGGCTTCGCCCATGGAAACGCACCACGCCGCTCCTTGACGAAACACTGCTCGCGCAACACCGCGATCTGCTCGCACAATACAACCTCTTGCCGCTCGCCTGATTCTATATGACCAGCCACCCCTACATACCGCCGACCGCACAGCGCACCGGCACGCCGCAGATCGCAGACCATATGGCGCGCGATCAGCGTAACGTGTTTGCGACCATGGCCGTTTTTGCGGGCATTGCCTCATGGGTGCCGCTCGTCATTGTGCTCGCCTTTCCGCTGACCTATTTGTGCGCGCTTTTGGCCTTGGTAACAGCGGTGCGCAAAGACCGACGACGCGGACTCAAAGCCGCTTGGGTGGGCGTGATTTTGGCGACCGTCGCCTTGGTCATCCACGTCTCGTTCACCGTGGTCGGGCTGATGGTCAGTTATATCGTCCCAGCGCTGAAGAGCCTCATGAGCTTGTGGAGCTGGTAAGGCCTTGATCAAATATATTGGTTCTAAGCGTCTGCTCGTTCCGCGCATTGTTGATATCGCACGCGGACTACCACGCACCCGATCGGCCATCGATCTCTTTAGCGGTACCGCGCGCGTCGGTCATGCGCTCAAAGAAGCTGGCTTTCGGGTGCACTCCAACGACCTGGCCACCTACGCCGCCACGCTCGCGCGTTGCTACGTTCAAGCCAACGCCGGCCCCCTAGAAAAAGAAGCGCTTGCATGGATCGAACGTTTGAACGCCCTGCCAGGTGAACCGGGATACATCACCGAAACCTTCTGCATTCAGTCTCGGTATTTTCGGCCAGAAAATGGCGCGCGCATCGACGCCATGCGCCAAGCCATCGCACAAGCAGATCTTGATGAAGAGCTCGAGGCGGTGCTGCTCACCTCGCTGATCGAGGCCGCCGATCGCGTGGACAGCACCACGGGCGTGCAAATGGCCTACCTCAAGCAGTGGGCAAGACGCGCCTACCGGCCCATCGAACTACGCCTGCCGACGCTCCTTCGACAGCCGCGGGCTGGCAAATGCAGCGCGCACCAGCTCGATGCCCAACAAGCAGCACAAACCCTCAGCGCAGATATCGCCTACCTTGATCCGCCCTACAACCAGCACAAATACCTGAACAATTACCACGTTTGGGAAACCATCGTGCGCGGCGACACGCCCGAACATTACGGCGTGGCCTGTAAGCGCGTGGACTGCAAAGATCAGCGCTCGCCCTTTAACTCGCGTCGAACCATCCTGCCGGCTTTTTCGGAGATCATCGAAAATATCGACGCGCGTTATTTGGTCGTTTCCTTCAATAATGAAGGATTTATCACGCCCGAAGAAATGGTGGAGTTGCTCGCCGTTCGCGGACAAGTGTGGCGCGAAGAGTTGGACTATCCACGCTACATCGGCGCGCAAATCGGCATCCACAACCATAAAGGCCAGCGCGTAGGCGAAGTGTCCCACCTGACCAACAAAGAAAACCTCTTTGTGGTGCAGCCCAAAGGTTCACGCCACCGGCCCAAAGGCATGACGCGCGAAATCTAGCAACGCCCCCGCTTTCGATGACGAGACTACGCAGGCCCCGCGCTCTGATCGCGCCCGAAACGCGCGCGAAAACCGTCCCACACGCGGCGGCGCACGCCCAGCAAAGACTCCAAATAAAGGAGAAAGAGCGCAACGAGCAGCAGCGACGGCCAAATTCTATGGCGTTGGGCGCTTTGATCGTCCAAGCCGAGACCTTCGGCACTTGTGGCTGCGGCTTTCTCCCATGCAGAGACCAGCGATGCATCGACCGCGGCGTAGGTGGCTTCGCTCGCCGGCGCGTTGACGGAGAAATCGTAGCTTGGAGCGCGCTCGTCGTTGCCTTCTGTCACGAGCGTCGCGTGATACACACCGGGGTGCTCTGGGCGCAAACGCGCAATGCCGTCTTCGATATCCACGGATAGACGTACCCCGTCTTGGGTTTCAAAATCGAGGCGTTCTGCGTTCAGTCCGCTCAGGTCAAAAGTCACACGATCACCCACCACGGCAGATTGCGCATCGCCTGCGCCGCGTTGCGCCAAATACTGCAAGGTGCGGTGTACGAGCGGTACATACGCTGTACGGATCGGCAGATCGGTCCAATCTGCGTCCAGACTTGTGGTCCATAAGAGCACACGTCCGCGTCCGTAGGCGCTCTCCACGACGGCAGGTCCTCCGTCCGCGTACGAGGCCAACACTTGGGCTTTGCTCGTGGCGTCCGGTTCGAGCAACAGATAGCTAAACACGCGTGCGCTTTGGATGCTCTGGCCGCCTGGCATCGAGAAACTTTGGAACAACGGGCTGCGGTAATCGATGCGTGCAAACCGTGTTGCACGGATATTGGCGTCGGGATCGTCGGCGTCGCTCAGTTGGGTCACATCCCGCAGGCGCTGCGGCAGTAACTCGCCAAAACTGTGATTGTATTGCTCTGCGCGCACATGCGATCCGGCGGCGATCCACAGGCCGCCACCGTCTTTCACAAACTGTTGAAGCGCTTGGCGCGATGGCTCGTAGAGCGATTCCACGTTCGCAAGTACCACCACATCCACATCTTGGAGTTTTGCGGCGTCAAAATTCTCGGGCGTGACCGTGGTGTAATGGATGCTTTGTCGTTCGCCGATCTCTACAGAAAGGGCGCGCGACAGGTAATAGAGCTCATCATTGCGCTCGACGGAACTACGTGCGCCGTTCACCAGCAGGGCGCGCACTGAACGCGAGAGGTGCACGTGCATCCAACGCTCTTGGTTAGCGCGCACGCCTGGGCCGTCCACGTCGACGCGCACCACGTGCACATCGTCGTCTTTAAAGGTGTGGGTGAACGACACATACGCATGGCTTCCGCCTTCCAGGTCGATGGTCTCGCTGCTTTGCAACGCGCCATCGATCGTCAAGTGCACATCGGCGCGCAGGGCACCAAGACCTGTGGCGTCGATGCGTGCCCGCAGTTCCACGCTGTCTTGATCGCTTTGGGCGTTTTGCTCCCAGGTGAGTTCAGAGACAAAGACTTCGGGTGCTTTGTTGTCTACCTCGATGGGTACAACGCGCACCTCGTGCACGCCATGCAAGTTGTCGGGTTTGGCGGCATCAGACGTCCACGCATCGGCGTCATTATCTGTGATGATGACGATCTTTTTGAGTGGAAGTTGTGCATCGAGCAGCTGACGTTGGGCTTCTTCGATGGCGGAGGGCAAGCTGGTTGTGCCGGTTTCCCAAGAAAGTTTATCGAGGGCGGCGAGCGCGGCTTGATGGTCGCTGTGCCAGCGATTGTTGAGCCATTGATTTTCTAATCCTGCGCGCAGGACCCGCACTTGATCCCATGCCTTCAGCCCTCGAATGGTGCGGCGCGCCTGCTTGATCGCTTCTTCTTGGACGTCGTGCTTTTGTACGCGGCTCATGCTTGCCGATACATCCACGATCACCACCACGGCGGCGGGGTAGCGGTCCTGCTGGGCTGCGGAGCTTGCGCCACACTCGCTGTAGGGCTGAGCCATGGCGAGCGGGATCAGCAACAAAATGCCGATGCGGGCAGCAAGGAGGAGCCAGCGCTTGAGCTTGAGCGACGCGCGACGCTCTTCTTGCGATAGCGACACCATGGTGAGCATGGGAAATCGTATGCGCTGGGCGCGCTGACGATTCATCAGGTGCAAAATAATCGGAACGGCGGCGGCCAAGAGGCCCAAAAGCATCCAAGGTTGCAGAAATTGCATCAGCGCCTCCCCGACCGACGTTGAATGAGGGCGCGGATCACCTCTGTGGGCGACTCATCGGTAAATACGCGGAAGTATTCGATATCTCCTTGCGTGAAGGCGCGTTCGATGGCGTCCAAGTGGCGCTGTACTTGGCGTTGATAGGCGGCGCGGATTTCGTCAGGCTCTGCGAGCTCTTCGCCCTCGCCTTCCATGCCTTCGAATCGGCACATTTGCTCCCAGGGCAAGGTCCATTCTGCGCGATCCAGTAGGTGGAAGCACACCACATCCATGCCACGTCTGCGCAGGATGCGCGCCAAGAGGAGCGCATCTTCTTGGACATCGATAAAGTCCGAGATGAGCACAATGAGCCCGCGTCCTTTGATGCGTTCTGCGGCGCGCGAGAGCGCTTCTTCGATGTTTGTTTTGCCGCCAATTTTGGCTTCATCAAGGAGGGCACAGAGGTCGTCGAGCTGATTTTTGCGCGTGCTTGTGGGCAAAAATGTGCGGAGTTTGTCGTCAAAGAGCATGAGGCCGGGTGCATCGCCTTGGCGGAGCATCAACCAGCTCATGGCGGCGCAAAGCGTGGCGCCGTATTCATATTTGGTGAGGGTGTTTTCGCCGTACGCAAAATCCATGCTCCCGCTTTGGTCGAGCAGAAAGAAGGTGCGCAGGTGGGTTTCGTCCTCGAATTGTTTGACGTAGTAACGATCGACGCGGGCAAAGGCGCGCCAATCGACGTATTTGAGCTCATCGCCTGGCACGTATTCTTTGTACTCCGAAAACTCCACGCTGGATCCGCGCAAAGGATTGCGGTGCATGCCCGTGAGCAAGCCTTCGACCACGGAACGCGCGCGCAACTTGGCGTGCGCGAGCGTTTTCAGGTCTTGGGGATCGATGAACCGAGAAATACTCACGCGCGTTTCACCTGATGGGCGTCGATCAGCGCGCGGACCACGTCTTTGGCGCGGATATTTTCGGCTTCGGCGCGGAAGTTCACCAAGATGCGGTGTCCTAAGATGTTGGGCGCAAGGGCATACACATCGGCGACTGACGGAAGCGCGTGACCTTGCAGGGCTGCGCGCGCCTTGGCGCCAAGGATCAACGATTGCACGGCGCGGGGACCGGCACCGAAACTCACGTTTTGGCGCACGATCTCGGGCGCGCTTTCATCCTCGGGGCGTGTGGCGCGTACCAGATCAACGGCCACATCCACCACCGCGTCGCTCACTTCCATTTGGCGTACCAAAGATTGCACCGCCAAGATGTCCTCGCGCGTAACCACGGATCGCACTTCTTGTTGTGCGTCGGTGGTGGTCCAACGTGCGATACGGCGTTCGTCTTCTTTGGATGGATAGGTCAGCTCGATATGGAACATAAAGCGGTCGAGCTGCGCTTCGGGCAAGGGATAGGTTCCTTCTTGTTCAATGGGGTTTTGGGTCGCAAAGACCAAGAAGGGTGGCGCCAAAGGATAATCTTTGCCGCCGGCCGTCACCGTGTGTTCTTGCATGGCTTGGAGCAGTGCGGCCTGGGTTTTGGGCGGCGTACGGTTAATTTCGTCGGCAAGAAGAAGGTTTGTGAAAACAGGTCCTTGCAGGAATTTGAACACGCGCTTTCCGCTTTGCGGATCTTCTTCCAAGATGTCCGTACCGGTGATGTCCGAGGGCATCAGGTCGGGCGTAAATTGGATGCGGTTGAATTCCAAGCCGAGCGCTTGCGCAAGGGTGGAGACGAGCAAGGTTTTGGCAAGGCCGGGCACACCGATCATCAGGGTGTGGCCTTGTGCAACCAGCGCAATGAGCAGGATCTCTACAACATCGTCTTGGCCGTAGACGCGCTTTTGGACTTCCGCCAAGATATCGGTGCGCAGGCTTTGTGCACGCGCGAGGGCTTGCGAGGCGTCAGGCGCACCTTCGGCTTGTTGGGCGGCGGGTTTTCGCGAAAACATCTGTGGTAGCATAATCGGGGATCCTGGGTGTTCAGCCTGCGAACAGTCAGTTCTTTTGTAATTGTTGGAGCGCGGCTTTAGCACGCACAAGTTCTGTGGTTTCTCCAAGCCCTTCGAGCGCGCGCACGCGTTCTTCAAAGACGCGTGGATCAAAGGGATTGATGCTCAACGCTTCGTCCGTTTCGCGCAGGGCCTCCTCAAAGCGCGCAAGGCGATTCAAGGCTTGGGCTTTGTAGACGTGCGAGACGTAGTAGCTCGGAAACCATCGCGTCGCGTCTTGGAGCGCCTCAAGGACGGCTTCATTTTCGTCTTGTTCAATCAAGATCGCGGCAGCGCCGTTTTGCACCATGGGGTGCACGGGCCCCAAAATGGCTTCCGCACGTCGATATTCTGTCAGTGCGGCATCCAAGAAGCCACGTGCGCGTAGCAATTCGCCGAGTTTTAGGTGATCGCGGGCTTTGGGCGACTGAACGCCCGCGAATTCCCCGCCGTCTGCGGCTTCCTCGCTGCCTTGCAACACGGGTTCGTCATCGAAATCGATGGGTGTCTTGAGGCGGGGGCGCTCATTTTTGAGCCAGCGCATCCAACGGCGCTCAAAGTCCTGCCAAGGAAGCGAGGTGATCTCCTCGACGGCTTCTTCTGCGCTTCGTCCGTGACGAATGGCGTCGAGTACGCGACGCACGGCGTCATGGCCGCGTTGCATCACAAGATATTCCACCACGGTAAAGACTTCTGCATACGCTACCGTCGCGTCTTCTTGCGATGGCAGCAGTGCGATCGATGGGCTCATTTCTTCAAGCGAAACCAGGCGATCAGCTTCGATGCGGCGCGCGAGCAAATCCTCGCGCCCTGGTTCTAGGCTCGGTGCTTCTTGGCTACGCCATCGATTTTCTGTGTGTTTGGCGATGCCCTCGTGCAACCAGATGGGCACGCGATTGTGCGTTTTTTGCGAGATCACCAAGTGCACATATTCGTGCGCCAAGGTATCGCGCCAGCGGTACCCACGGAGCGTACCGCGCGGCGAAGTCACCATCAATTTATTGTATTTACACAGACCGATGGTCGAGGTGGTTTTGACGGCTTCTTCGGGGAGGGAGGACACGCGCGAGAGCAGGTGTGCTTTGGGGTAGATCTCTACGCGGATGGGGCCTGGGGGCCAATAGCCGAGGGCGAATCCGACGGCGTAGTAGGCATCTTCAAGGGTTTGGGCGATGTACGGGACCAAGAAGGCGTCGCGCGCTTCGTGTCGGATTTCGAAATGGCCGTCCGATGAGGTGGTGGTTTGGTAGTTTCGAACGACTTCTTGGGTGGACTGCACCAAATCGAGCAGTTGATCGACGGCCTGCATGGCTTGGCTTGGGATGCTTTGGCGCGCCATTTGCAGTTGTTCGATGGCTTCGGGGTAATTGCCGAGGTGAAAATCGAGTTTTCCGCCGACAAAGAGGACGCTCGGGTTTTCTGGGTAGTTTTTACGCAGCGCTTCGACGTGTTTCTTTGCTGCCACGTAATCCCATGCCTCGATCGCGTGGTTGGCCTCTTGGGCGTCACGCCAAGGGTCTGCGTAGGCCAGTGCGGGAAGGCACAGAGCAAAGAGCGCGACGCACAGGGCGCGCGTGATGTTAACGTACCAGGCTTTCATAGTATTGGCGGATGGGGTCATCCCATGCTTCGAGTCGTCCTTCGCGCATGGCGTCCATGATTTGTTGTCGTTGGCGCAGGTCGCGGGAGTTTTCTTTGGAGACGTCGACTTTTTCTGTGCGCGGACGTCCTTGTCCGCTTTGTTCGTTTTGTTGTTGGAGTTGGCGGCGGTGTTGGGCCATGCGTTGTTGCATATTTTGGCGCATTTGCCCGAGGGCGTCTAAGGCTTGGCGTTGGCCTTGGTGTGCGCGTTGTGCTTGGCGTTGCTGGAGCGATTGTTCGGATTGTTGCATGCCATGTTCTGCACGTTGGAAGTCGCTGTCCTCGTCGCCTGGTTTCATGGTGGGGAATTTTTCGCCGACTTCGCTGAGCTTTTGCTGGAGCGATTGGAGTTGTTTTTGCGCGTCTTGCTGGCGTTGTTGGAGCGATTGGAGTTGGTCTGAGCGCTCTTCGCCTGGTTCTGGTGTCAGGCGCTGTTGCCATTCGCTGAATTCTTTGGCGAGTTCGCGCATCTGGGCGGCATCTTTACGGCTTGTGCTTTCGAGTTGTTGGAGCGCGTCGCGGCTGTTTTTGTCGGTGCTATAGCGCTGCAATTTGGCGCTTTCTTGGCGCAGTTGTTGCAGAGCATCCATGGCATCGAGCGCGCTGTCTTCGGCTTGGTTGAAGGCGCGTTGGTCGACGATATCTTTCAGCGTCTGGAGTGCCTGCTGCGCGCTTTGGGTGGCTTCTTGTAAGGACGCTTGATCGTCTTTGGGCACGGGCTGTTTCAGGTGTTCTTGTGCTTCTTGGATGATCTTTTGCGCGCGTTCGAGCTGTTTTTCTAATGCTTGGCGGTGCTTTTGGAGCTTTTCTTCTTGAAGCTCTTGTTGCATGCGATCGGTTTCTTCTTCGACGGCGCGCTGCATGGCTTCGATGGCGCTGATATCGTCGTTGATCTCGTTCATGGCGCGGTCGAATTCCGAGAGCGTATCTTGATCAGCATTCAACGTGGGATCGCCCATTTCTTGGTAGAGCGCGTCGAGGTTTTGCGACAATTGCTCAAAGGCGCTGATGGCGGCATCGGCGTCGCCTTGAGCCATCGAATCGCGCAGCTTTTGCATGGCGTCCTGCATGGTGGAGACTTGTTCTTGCAGGTCGCTTGGGTCGATTCCTTCGGCGTTGAAGTGTTCTTGGGGAAGGTTTTCTACCTGCGCTGCGATTTTGCGCATGAGTTCGTCCATGCGTCGACTCAGGCGTGCAAGTTCACGTTCGATGCGTGCGCGCACTTCTGGGTCGTTGGTTTCTTTGTATTGTTGAAGCAGGTCTTTCAGCCGCGCGCGTATGTCGGAGAGCTCCTCGAGGGCGCGGGCGACGTCTTGGGCTTTGTGCTCTTGGATCAAGGTGGACAACAGCAGCGCAGCGCGTTCCAGGTCTTCGATCAAGGGGATGGTCTGTGCGCCCACACGCCGCGTTTGATCCGCCGTAAGAGATGGTTCTTCGAGGGCGGGGGCGATGGAAGTCAACGCCTGATCTAAACGCGTATAGGATTTCTCGAACTCGTTGGACATGGTCTCAAAAAGCCGGACTTCGCGCGCGTCTGCGTGCTCCATCTCACCCAAAAGTTCGAGCAATTGCACAAGAGCTGCGCGCACTTTGGCGCCGTCTTCTTGCAGGGTTTTGCCCAGATTTTGTATGGCCTCCGCATTCGAAGAAGCATCGTCTTGGGCGCTCGGTGCGAGCACAAAACCTTGGTTTTCGTCTTGGCGAACCTCTACCAGTGGCGTGGGCAAAATGCCGCCGAGCTGTTCGAGCAGGGCTTCAAAGAGCGCTTCTTTGAGCGCCAGCAGCTCTTCTGAAAAGTCCTGCTTTTCTTGAATATAAAGCGTCAGTTCACGCGATGTGCCGACGTTCACAGGCCGAAAGCCGACGTTATCGCGCGCTTCGATGTAGACGATCACCTCGTCGCCAGGCTGCATGTAAAGCGGCGCGGTATCAAAAGGTGCGGTGTCTTCGGCAAAGGTGCCGGACGCTTCGTCCAAGAGCAAAATACGCTGCGCGTCTTCTTCTTGCCCCGCAAAATGCCACACCAGATGCACATCGCGCAGGCCAAAATCGTCGCTGACATCGTAGGTGAGTTCCACAACCTCACCGGGCGTCACATGCACATCTTCTTTGGGTTCGTGCAGGTTCACCACCGGCGCTTCGTCCGGCTCCACAGCGACTTCTAGCTGCATGCGGTCTTGGATTTGATTGCCGCGGGTGTCAAACCCGAAGGTCAGCGTTTGGTCTTGGGTCGCCTCGATGACCGCTTCAAAGTAGAAGCCGTCATCCACGCGCATGGCCGTGCGATCCTCGCTGTCTTTGGGCGCAACCCAGCCTTGGTCTACGCGCTGAAAGAGCTGGCCCGAGAGCGTGATCTTGGCGCCTTCTTGCACGCGCAGCCCACCGGTCAGGTTGTTGATCGTGCGCGCGGGCAAACCGGTATAGGCGGGCGGTTCAATGTGCACATCCAGATGACGTATCGCCAACACGACGGGCAGTTTTTGCACAGTTTCCGTCGCTTCCGCCTTCGAGGGCGAAGGCGATGCGGCATGGCGAAACCACGGCGTAAGAACAAAGATCAACGCCACAATCACCCAAGCTGCCGCCATGCGCCGCTCACGCGTCGCATCTTTGAGCGGCAGAATATCGTCCCACGATCCGCTATCTCGCTGGAGCGCCTCCTGCATGCGCGCTTGCACCTGGGTGCGCAACTGCATGGCGGTGGGGTTGTGTGGCGGACGTTCTTGGAACTCCAACAGCGCGGACAGATCGTTGCGATACGCTGGCCGGCATTGTTCGATCCATCGGGCCAGCGCATGATCGGTACGCCACAGCTTCCGAAGGCGCACATACGGCCATGCGGCATAGATCAGGACGCCGACCAAGAAGCACAGCAAAGCCCATGGTCCAATCGTTGGCCACTTGCGCCACACAAACACAGCACACACTGCGGCGAGCGTGCCAGCGCTCACCAGCCGACGCAGCGCAATGCCGTACGCCTGCTGGCGAATCGCTCGACGAGCACTCGATAACTGCGCAAAGATGGGCGTGCTCATGCTGAGGTTATCCTTCCTAATCGTCCACAGTCGCAAAGACGGCAGCGCACCAGAGCGTAAAGGTCGCCCCCAAGAGTGTCAACTCTGCGCACAACCGCCTGTAAGCGAACCCGAATTATCGGATGAAGAATCATGATGAAGGTTGCGTCAATGCGATGAAACGTTTTATGCCCTTGGTGCGAATCTAGGGCGTCGGTGCATCATCGATCAGGCGCGTTGTGCGCGCCCACCTGCCCTTGTTGAATAACAGGAGCCTTTGCGCATGAGCAATGAAGAAGAGATGGATCGCGTGCGACGTGCACAGCAAGGAGATATGGATGCGTTCCGCTCCTTGGTGCGCGATCACCATCGTCGGGTTTTTCATGTATGCCTTGGCGTCGTCAAATCCGCGGCCGATGCCGAAGATGTGACCCAAGAGGTTTTCATCCGCGCGCATCAAAACCTCAGCAAGTTTCAAGGCAACGCCAAGTTCTCTACATGGCTGTACCGCATTGCGCACAACGCCTCGATCGACCTATTGCGCAAACGAAAACGACGCGAAGCGGACGATTTCGACGCCATGGTCGATACCCACAAAGAGTCTTCGTTCGACGACGCCTTCATGCAGGCACCCCTCGGCTTTGACCCACGGGACGAAGTACGCCGCCAAGAGATGCGCAAAGGCATCCTCGCCGCATTCGAAGCCCTATCGCCCGCACACCGCGAGATCCTGATCCTGCGCGAAGTCGAAGACCTCTCATACCAAGAGATCGCCGACGCCCTCGAGATCAAACTCGGCACGGTCATGAGCCGCCTCTATCACGCCCGAAACAACGCCCAAGCGTACCTGAAAGAACACTTCCCAGAGTTCGTTCAAGAGTTCGATGGCGGCGAGTGAATATTCGCGCATAGACCGTCGTCTGTACACACAGCGGACCCATAGACCTCGATTGCTAAGAGAACTTCCATGACTTCCCTCGCTTCACATATCCAGCGTCAGATCGAACGCTACGCTGATGGCGAACTCTCGCGCCAAGAAGCCCAAGAGATCGAAGCGCTGCTGCAAACCCACGAAGGTGCGCGCAACTACCTCCGTTCCATTGAGCAGGTGCGCATGGCGACGCAAACCGCCATCGAGGACCTCAGCCCGTCCGTGGATTTTGACGCCCTCGAAGACGCGATCATGCAAGCCGTAGAAAAGGACGCGCACGCACGTCGCAAAGCCCAATACGCGCAGATCAGCCAATGGGTCGACAACGAATTGCAAAACGCACAAGAACAACAACGCGTCTTCGCAATCCTCGCAGAAGATCCGAACGCGCGCCAAACCGTCGAAGCCATCCGAGAGATCGGACACTTCACGCGTGAATACGTGCGCCTCTCGAGTGCCCAAGTTGACTTCGAAGCGCTCGAAGCACGCTGCCTTGCGCCCTGGGACGCACAACAAGACGTTGTGACCCAACCAGCACCCGCCGCTGGCGCAGAAATCACGCCGTTCAAACAATGGCTGCAGCGCTTTCAAGCGCCCCTTGCCGCCGCCGCCGGTATCGCCGCCGCAACCGCCATTCTCTTGCCGCTTTCGCTCGGCTCACTCCGTGGCGATGGCAACCCACTGACCAGCATCGATGAAATGAATGTCGACGCAGGTTACTCCGGCACCATCACCCACGGCACCCGCAAATCCGCGCCCGTCATCTGGATCAGCGATGACCAAGAGGTCGCGCCAGCCCGCCAAAAAGAACCCATCCACCCCGTGCATGAAGATACGCCCGAAGAAGAAGACGAAGAAACCGATCTTCGTTGATGCTTCGCGCCGCCAACGTCCCCCCAAAGGCCATGCAGTTACGCCACCTTCTAAAGCTTCTCCTCCTCACCCTTGTTGGACTCACGTGGAGCCTTAGCGCGCACGCAGCGTCCGACGACGAACGCGCGCACGTTCACGTCGATGTGATCGTGGCCAACGATCGCAGCGAGCACATCGACGACGCGCTCGATAGCCACCGCAAAGCACTCCAAGAGCAGTTTCCGCAGTTCACACACTTTACGCTGCACCACAGCGCAGACGTGAGCTTGCGCCAAGGCGCGACCGAACGTGTAACACTCCCCAACGGAGAATACGCTGCGCTCACGCTCGAAAGCGCCCAAGGATCAAAATACCGACTGCAGATCAAAGTGCCAGGTGGCCAAACCACCCTCAACGCACGCTCCGGTGCCATGCTCTTTTTAGGCGGCCTTAAAGCCCCCAACGGCACCCTCATCCTGTTGATACAAATCAAGTAGCCCCACCCACCACCGCGGCGCTTGAGATCCTCGGTCAAATGAAATACTTTTCGCCTTCTTGCGGTTAAATACTGTTAACCTTGCAGAAGGACGATGCTTTTTGATTGTCCACTGATTTACTCAAGATACTTGCAATTGAAGAGTGGATGGTTATCCTCGTTGAGCAGTCATCTGTTGCGTTGCATAGGTTGCGCACTCTTGAATTGTAGAATCTGTCACTCCATTCAAACCATACGGGAGAACATCCATGAGTGAGAACGCTCAAGAACAAGCTCCAGGTCTTCTACGACTCGGCGCGCCGGCCCCAGACTTCACCGCTCCAACCACTGACGGTGAGCTCACGCTTTCGAAATGGAACCCCGACAAATGGGTTATTCTGTTCTCGCACCCTGCGGACTTTACGCCGGTTTGCACCACAGAATTCGCTGCATTTGCCGCACGTCAAGATCGCTTTGCAGAACTGAATACCGCGCTCTTGGGCAACTCGGTAGACGGCGTTCACTCGCACATCGCATGGCTCAAAGACATTGAGAAGCACTTCGGTGTTCAGCCCAAGTTCCCCGTCATTGCGGACTTGAGCAAAGACGTCTCCACCAAGTACGGCATGCTGCCAGATGCGGCTGCAGGCACCGCGCCTGTTCGCGCTGTCTTCTTTATCGATCCTAAGCGCACCCTGCGCGCCATCATTTACTATCCCGCGAACGTGGGTCGTAACTTCGATGAGATCGAGCGCGTGCTCATCGGTCTGCAAACCGCAGACGAAACCGGTCTCGCATGCCCTGCAGACTGGAACCCTGGCGACAAACTCATCTCGCCACCACCTTCGACAGCAGCAGCTGCACGCCAGCGCCTGAGCGAAACCGACAAATGGGACGTCAAAGACTGGTACCTCTCGTTCCAGAAATAATCCCGACGACCCTCCCGCTGCGCCCGCCTCACCCGAAGCGGGCGTTGCTTGTTTTTGCGGTGCCCGCCGCTAGGTCCACTCCCACGCTGCCATCAGAACGAGCAGATAAAAGATGGTCTTGGGGATGCGCAAAAGAGAGATGATCACCACTTGCTCTAGCGGCATGCCGATAACGCCAGCTATCCACATCATCGGCGAAAATGGGAGTGGCACCACCGCCGCCAACGCAAGGCCCTTGAAGCCTTTTTCTTCCACCCATTGCACCATGCCTGGATAACGTCCTCGTACCCAGTCGCCCAACGAGGTGGTGCGCTCAAGCACCGCACCCGACGCATAACAGCCAAGTGCTGCAACCACACCGCCGGCGCACGAAGCGACAAAGAGGTCTGTCAGGTCCATGCCGGAACTAATGCCGAGCATGTAAATCGGTTCGGAGGAGGTGGGGATGGGCGTCCAGTCGATAAAGAATACGCTCGTAAAGACGCCGCGCGCACCATATGCGCCAATTAGATAGTGCCCGACCTCTGTCAGCCAGTCTCGAAACAACCAGCTCAACACAAAGCTCAGGATCACCAGACCGACGAGCGCCGCGAGCCCGCGTTGCAAACGTTGGCGAATGCGCGCGGCCTCCTGATCATTCGGTTCTGCTGGAAGCCCGCTTGGGTGCCCCGACGCGTCCGTGTCAGGTGCTAGGACGTGCGCTTCTCCCCCCGAAGCATCGTCTTCGGTGGCGTGCGTCGACGCAGACGACTGCGCTAACGGAGCATTATGGGAGGAGTCATTCTGCATCGACGGCCTTATACGGACAGACGCACCCTAGAATAGGGCGACGCTATTATGTGTGCACGTATAGAGCAAGATCGCGTGCGTCCGTGAGCGCATCGAAGGGATACGTGGGCGCGGCGAAAATCACGGAACGAAAATCACGAAGCAAAAATGACGACACCGACGCTGGGCGTCGGTGTCGAAGAAAATGTTAGGGGCCGATACCACCGCTGAAGTGTGTACGGTATCCATCGCAGCGGCTGAAGGTGCTCCGGCAATGGCACCGGCTCCCTGTGCTGAAGCCCAGATTGAGGGGGCTCCAGGGTGGTGAGACCTTTGCGCCGGTAAGCGTCTGGTTCCTCACCACGGTGTATTGATACTTATCTATATAACAATCGTTCAGCATCCTGTCGACTACTTTGAAGCTTTCTTTAATCGCACGTGCGGAATCATGGATCAAGACTTGTGCCAATTAGAAATTTGATGCGTAAAATCAGATGCTTACAAGTGGACAGACGACTGAACTTTTATTTTCGAAACGAAGAAGGCCCCTACCTAGCGAACGTTAAGAAAACACCGCTGCGCGCGTCATTTACGGAGAATTTCTCGTCGTAGCGCCAAGATTTCATCTGTGTCTTTGGGCACATCGCGCGTCAGAATTCGCGTAGGATCTTGCGCTGCTTTTTCGGGATCCAAGATCACTACATCATCTTCGATCCGCACACCGATCCCATGAAAACGTTCCGGCGCATCGCTATCGGACCGCACATAGAGACCAGGTTCAATGGTCACCACCATGCCTTCGGTATAGGTCAGCGGTTCATCGTTCTCATCGCGATACGGTCCCACGTCATGCACATCGATGCCCAGATAATGCCCTGTGCCGTGCATATAGTACTCACGGTAGGATTTGGTTTCGAGGGCTTGGTCTAAACTGGTTTGCAGAAGCCCAATATCGATCATGTTTTGGGTGAGTCGCGCGACGGTGGCGTCGTGCACACCTAAGTTCGAGGCGCCTGCAACACTCTGTTCGATCGCAAAGATCTGGGCATCGAGCACGGCGTCGTAGACCGCGCGCTGTTCGCCTTCAAAGCGGTCTGAGATCGGCCACGTGCGGGTGATATCTCCAGCGTAACCACCCCATTCTGCCCCAGCGTCAATCAGCACCAATTCGCCGGCCCGAATCGGCTGGTTATTCTCGTTATAATGCAGGACACACGCGCGCGCGCCGCCCGCAACAATGGGTTCGTACGCGTGGTCGTAAGCGCCCCGCTTCCTGAAGGTGTGCGTCAGGATGGCCTCTAGTTCATACTCGTATTGATCAGGGCGCGCCTGTCGCATGACTTCAAGGTGTCCTTCGGCGCTGATCTCCGCAGCGATGCGCATACGCTCGAGCTCTCCTGCGTCTTTGACCAGCCGCAGGGTGTGCAAGATCTTGTGTGGGCAAGCGATCATGTCAGGCGACATGTCTTTTTTAAGGCGCGTGCCTTTCAGACCTTGGCACCAGCCTAAGATCTTGGCGTCGTTGGCAGTCGATTGGCCGAGCGCATGGTAGAGAATTTTTCGGCCGGCGATGAGCTTTGGGAGCTCCGTATCAAGTTCTGATAGCTCATAGGCGGCATCCGCCCCGTAGCGGCTTTGGGCGCCTTCGACACCCGCGCGATAACCTGTCCACACTTCCTTCTCGCGATCGCGCGGACGCACGAACAACACAAAGGGGTGTTCGGCGCCAGGGGCTAGAACGAGGACGGTTTCGGGCTCTTCGAAACCCGAGAGGTACCAAAGATCGCTGTTTTGACGATAAGGATAGAGGGTATCGTTGCTGCGTTGTTTTTCGGCATTCGAGAAAAGCACCAAGACAGCGTCGTTTCCGATGCGATCCATCACACGTTGGCGGCGGGCGACATAATCAATGGCAGGAAAGTTCATCAAGAACACTCTAGGGGTTTGGGAAAACACAGACTGCGGCATTTTTAGCGGCCAGACTGCGTCAAAAGCACAGTTATCGGCCGGTTTCTCTTTCTTCCTCTTGTACGGTTGGCCGCCTTTGTCTACCGAGCGCAACGTGTGCATGTGCAAAGCATGATGACCAATGTGCACGGCACCTCATTTCTTTGGGCGAGGTTTGAAACATGGCGCTAAGCGTAGGCATTGTTGGACTTCCGAACGTCGGTAAATCGACCATCTTTAACGCGATCACTTCTGCGGGCGCAGAAAGTGCGAACTATCCGTTCTGCACCATCGAGCCCAACGTGGGCATCGTGGGCGTGCCTGACGAACGTCTGCAGCGCATTCAGAAATACATTCCTTGCCCGAATATCATCCCCGCGACCGTCGAATTCGTCGACATTGCAGGCTTGGTCAAAGGCGCATCCAAAGGCGAAGGCCTAGGCAACCAGTTTCTCAGCAACATCCGAGAAACCAACGCGATTATGCACGTTGTGCGCTGCTTTGATGACGAAAACGTGGTGCACGTCGATGGCAACGTCAATCCGCTGCGCGATATTGAAGTCATCGAAATGGAGCTCGCGTTTGCGGACCTCGCCACCCTTGAGCGCCGCCTGAAACGCGCAGCAGCCCAAGCACGCACCGGCGCCAAAGAAGACAAAGCCGAAGCCGCATTCATTCAACGCCTCTACGATCACGTAGAGAGTGGCAACCCCGCGCGCACCTTCCCCTTCACCGACGACGAGCTCGAAATCATCGAAGACTCGCACCTGCTGACCATCAAACCCATCCTCTACTGCTGCAATATCGGCGAAGACGACGTGCCCGACGGTAACGCACATTCCGAAGTCGTGGCGGCACACGCTGCCAAAGTGGGCGCAGAAGTAGTCCTCGTCTCCGGCGCCATCGAATCGGAACTCTCCGCACTCGATGCCAGCGAACGCGAAGAAATGCTCGCAGCCTACGGCCTGACCGAACCCACGCTCAACAACCTCATCCGCAGCGCCTATAAACTCCTCGGCTTGCAGTCGTACTTCACCGCCGGTGAGAAAGAAATCCGCGCATGGACCATCCCCATCGGCGCCACCGCACCCCAAGCCGCCGGCGTGATCCACACAGACTTTGCGCGCGGCTTCATCCGCGCCAACGTCTACACCCTTGACGATCTTGAAACCTACAAGACCGAAGCCGCCATTCGCTCCGCCGGAAAGCTACGTGCAGAAGGCAAAGAATACGTCATGAAAGACGGCGACATCGTGCACTTCTTGTTCAACGTCTAATCGCAAACGCCACGTCGCCCGCGCAACCTTCCATCTGCGCGCGACGTCCACAACGATTCACCATCGACACGATGTAGGTTTCTCGCTGCGAAACCGACGAGAAACCGCTGAAAAGCTCGCTACCTAGGGCTGACCCTCGCGCGCATGCAGCACGAAATCTGCCCATGCCCGCGAATCGGTGGTGCCATCGCCAAGCTGGCCCCGCGCGTTGTTACCGCGACAGCGAATGCGGCCTGTGCTCTCAAGAACAACGCAGAGGCTGTGGTTGCTCAGGGCGATGTCCACAATGGATTCGCCTTCGCCGAGATCGGCGTCAACAGCCGTAAAATCGGCGACATCGCCGGTGGAATTTGCGAACTGTCCATCTTGGTTGTCGCCTGTGCATTCAAAGGCCCAGTTGTCGCCATGCGTGTACACCAAACAAGTGGTGTTGCCGGCGGCGTGCGGCACAAAGGCATCCATACGCTCATCAATGCGTTTCATCACGCGCGCTTCGGCCACAAAATCAGAGGGCTCTTGGGCGAGTTGACCATGTTCATTGCTTCCGACGCCGATGAGGTGGGTATAGCGGAAGACATCGCCGTCAAAACAGAAGGGCACCACCAGGACCATGCCGAATTTGGACTCCTTCCATGCTGTTCGCCATGCGACCACGGTGTGTTTCCTTCCGGCCGCGATCGACAAGAGCGCGTCGTCTTGTTTGTCGGGGGTGCACATATCCGTATGGTTTGGCGGACGCAGATCGAGTCCGGGGTTGTACGACAGCGACGGATGGCGCGTGGGCTCCTCGATCACTTGTAGGGCTTGTTCGCTCGCTTGGTGGGCGTCGTTTTTGCCCCAGCAGTAGACATCGTTATCCCGCACGGCACAGACGTGGGCTTCTCCCGCAGCCAGCATCCTCGCGCCTTCGAAGGTGGGGGCGGGGATTGGGTCAGAGGCTGTGCTGGTTTGTCTACCGAGTTGCTGAGCGTCGTTTTGACCCCAGCAATAGACGTTTTTATCGGCCAGGAGTGCGCACGAGAAGCCATCGCCAACGCTGACGCTTCGGGCTTTATTGGGCAGGGGCACGTGCACGGGATCTGCGGATTGACTCGCGGTTGCGTGCGGGCCGAGTTGTCCTTGATCGTTGCGGCCCCAGCAGCGGACGTCTTGATTTGCGTTGATGGCGCATTGGTGCGTGGCCGAAGCGGAGAAATGCTCCGGCTTTTGTGGCGCAGGAATGCGCGTTGGCGTGGGGTACGCGTAGTAGGTTGCGGTCAGATCGCTGTCGCCGAGCGCGCCATGGGTATTGTCGCCAAGCGCGAGGACCGTATCATCGGCGGCTTGAATGAGCAGTCCTTGGGGTGCGGGATAGATCGTGGCGCCGCGCTGCCAGCACGATGAGGTTTCCCAGTAACCGTCTTGGCAGGAGCGAAACTCGAGACCGGTGCGATTTTGGGGGGTTCCGCAGGTGAAATCGCCGCCTTCGCCGTCGATGCAGCGATCGGAGTCGTTGCAGGTATCCCACGGGCCCCATTGCCCGTTCACGCAGGATTTCTGTTGGACTTGGGGCAGGTTGTTTGCCCCGTAGCTTTCGCAGTCTCGTTCGTCTTTGCTGCCGTCTGTGCAGATGTCGGGATCATCACAGGCGGCTGGCGTCCAGAAGTGGTCTTCGTCGCAAAGGTAGGTGAGGGTACCGCGATGATTCTTTCCGCAGGCGTTGTTTTCTGTGCGCTCATCTTCGGGAAGGCATTCCCATGCGTTTTTGCAGGGGGCGCCGACTTTGGGACTCCATTTTCCGTTTTTACAGACGGCTTCTTGTGTGCCGGAGTTTTCGAGGCCGCAGGCCACTGCGCCGCCTTGTTCTCCGTCGACGCAGACGTCGGGGTCGTCGCATGCGTTTTCTTCGGGTTCTGATTCCGTATCGTTGCTCGCGGCGAGGGGACGCGGTGCGGCGTCCAGGGGTACCCATACGTGGTCAACGCAGATGGCTGGCTGTTCGCCCCGAGCGTTCAAGCCGCATGGCATCATGCCTTGGGTATCGTTTTCGCATTCCCACGCGCCGTGGCAGTTCCCGTCTGCCGCCCATTGTCCATGTGCGCATGTCCACAACTGTTCGCCCGAGTCTTCGAGTCCACATGCGGTGGTTTGAGTTTCGCCGTTGGCGCACACATCAGTATCTTCGCAGGCACAAAGCGGGTCGTCGTTCAGATCACATGGGCTGCCATCGTCAAGGCTGAGGGCAGACCAAACGCCTTGGGCGCATTGTTCAATCAGCGTGCCACGATGGTTTGGGCCGCATTGATTTTCGCGCTTTCTTGTCTCACCGTCGAAACATTCGGTGGGATCGTCGCAGCGGCCTTCATCTACCCAAAGATAGTCGATACAGACTTGCTTTTGGGTTCCTTGGTCTTTCACCCCACAAGCGATTTGCTGGGTGTCGCCGTTGTTACACTCTGCGACTGCGGTATCGTTCAGCGAACGATTACACCCACTCGTCATGATGGACGCGGAGATCAGCAGCAGAAGAACAGTCTGAACAGCGTAACGTAGGTTGGTCATGCGAGTTGAGTGCTTACGCCGTAAAAACGGCCATAGGTGCGCCGCGCGTATCATCGCGGTTTCAGATACGCTTAGGTGCACGGGAGATTGATATGCGCAGTTCCCTAGAAGCGGAACGCCTCGTCTGCGCGGCGATCATTCGGACATGATGTGTCAGAAAGACATGATTTAAACGCTTGCATGGCGCTTCTTGCAAAAGAAGTAATTATAAACCGACATTGTCTATGATTTGGCAACAACATTCGTACGGTGATGCCAGGGGACGGCGTATGCGCGGTATCTTGCGGTGCCCGCTCGTCCTAAGCTTAGACATGCGCATTGTCGTGCGGGTCACATGTAGAGGTGATTTTGGTCGGAAAAGATGGTTCGGTGCCCATTGTTTTATGCCGAAGCGCAGAATTCTTAACGTTTTAGAGCGAAAACGCCTTGGAGTCTGGGCCGGATTTTCGGGATGCGGGTAGACAAAGCGTCTGTGGCCCTCCATAAAGAGGTCGAACGGCGGGTGGACAGCACCTATGTCTGTGCTACAAGAGCCGGCCGTGCATTTCTCGGGCCCTCGCCTCGATTACGGTGAAGCGCAATGAGCCAGACGCTCGCAATCGCTAATCAAAAGGGCGGAGTCGGCAAGACGACGACCGCCATCAACCTTGCAGCCTGCTTGGCCGCACTGGGTTATCGTACGCTCGTGGTCGATCTTGATCCACAAGGCAACGCCAGCAGCGGGCTTGGAATCGATCATCAGGAGCTTTCGGCTTCGGTGTACAACGTTTTGGCCGGCGAGGTCAGCGTTGCCGACGCATTGGTAGAAACCGCTTTCGATGGTCTCCACGTTTTGCCCGCCACCACCGATCTTGCTGCGGCGGAACTCGAGTTGGTAGGCGTTCAAGATCAGCGTGAGTTTTACGTGCGCAACATGCTCGCACCGTTGCGGGCGTCGTATGATTATATCGTGCTCGATTGCCCGCCATCGCTGGGTCTCCTCACACTCAATGCTCTTGTAGCGGCGGATCGCGTTCTGATCCCTGTGCAGGCAGAATATTATGCTCTTGAAGGCCTCGCGCGCCTGCAAGAGACGCTCGATCTTGTGCGCAAGCACCTGAACCCACGACTGGAACTCGATGGCCTCGTGCTCACCATGTACGATCGACGCAACAACCTTGCACGCCAAGTCGAAGACGATGTGCGTGCGCATTTTGGCGATCGGGCCTATCAAACCGTCGTACCAAGAAACGTGCGTCTCTCAGAAGCACCGTCCTTTGGTCAACCGATCACCACCTACGATGTCTCCTCTCTCGGCGCGCGCGCGTATCTCGCGCTCGCCCGCGAGTTTGTTGAGCGCAACGAGCCTACGTCCGGCGCGCAAGAATCACGCCCCACGAGCCACTGATGTCCTCAAAAGCACCCCATCGACCACGTCTCGGACGAGGCCTCAGCTCCCTGATCCCCACCAGCGACACCGAAGAACCTAACGCCACGCGCACCTATTTTCTGTGCCCCATCGATCAGATCGAGCCCTATCCTAATCAGCCTCGAAAGCATTTTGATGAGGACGCGCTCGCAGAACTCGCAGAATCCATCGAACAATCGGGAATTATTCAGCCTCTTGTCGTCCGTAAAATCTCGGGCGGCTATCGGCTGATCGCGGGTGAACGCCGTTTCCGCGCAGCCAAGATCGCCAAGCTTCACGAAGTTCCCGTGGTTGTGCGCGATGTGAGCGATAGCGACGCCTTCACCCTTGCGCTCATCGAAAATATCCAGCGCGAAGACCTCAACCCCATCGAAGAAGCCGAAGCCTATCGCCACCTCACCGAAGACTACGGCTTTACGCACGAAGATATCGCCAAACGCGTTGGACGCGCGCGCGCGTCGGTGTCCAACACCTTGCGCTTGCTCTCTTTGCCCGATGACGCGCGCGACCTTGTGCGCCACGGTGAACTCAGTGCAGGTCACGCACGCGCCATCCTCAGCGCACACCCCGACCACCGCGACTGGCTCACCCAAGAGATTCACAATCAAGAGCTCACCGTGCGCGACGCCGAAGCGCTCGCACGCAAAACACACCAAGAAGACTTCGACCCGACCAAGAAAAAAGAGGCGCCCGCACGACCCTTGTACGACGAAGCACTCTATACGCCCAATGTACGCGCCGCAGAACGGCGCCTGCGCGAGCGTATCGGACACCAAGTCAAAATTCGTCGCAAATCTGACCGTACAGGCGTCATCGAGCTGCACTTCAGTGATGACGATGGCCTGAACGGAATCTTGGCAGCGATCTTAGACGAAGATCACTGATCCGACGCAGCACCACGTGGCGCCAAGGGCGAGCGAATATAAAGATTCGTCACACGCGAAACGTTCAGCTTACGACCTGTCTTTTCGTCGATGATGTCGATTTCGTGCACGATCAACGTCTGCGCACGACGCACCACGCGGCATTCTGCCAGCACCACCCCCTCGGTTGCAGACCGCAAGTGGGAGCCGTTGATTTCAATCCCTACCGGCACCACTTTGGTAAGATCCACACCCCAGCATGCATGCATGCTCGCTGCGGTTTCCGCTAAAACCATGCTGACGCCACCGTGCAACAGACCAAAGGGCTGGCGCGCCGCGTTGGTGATGGGCATCCGCAGCGTGCATGCATCCTTCGAAATTGCGATAAGATCGATGCCAAGGGGGCCTGCCACGGTCTGATCTCTGCCAGCGGCCCAAGCATTTATCCAGTTTTCTTCGGTATGCTCTTGCTGAACCATGGCCAGTGCCATCGGTGGGATCGTCATCGTTTGTTTCTCCGTGCAACGGAAGGGGTCCAAGGCGAATAAAAATACGCCTTTTGATTCTAGAAAAGTGTAAGTTCATGTAAGCTTATCCTACCACGCTTTGGCAGAAATATACGACGACGAATGCTGCGCCATGCACGCCTGTGCGTGTTCGCTCGTCGAAGTATGGCATAAAAGCTACTCCTTTTCGGTTACATTCGCACAGCCCTGAGGAAATTATGACCGATCCCAAACGCATCAGCGTCGAGCCAGAGATCTTAGACGCGGAATCCAAATCGGAAGCCATTCTGCGTAAAGCACTCAAGCTCGCTGCACACATTCCGTTCGCGCGCGACGTCATCGCCATGGTGTACGCCATGCGCGATCCCGAAGTTCCGCTCGCAAAAAAGGCGACCATCGCCGCGGCGCTCCTTTACTTTGTGTCACCGTTGGACTTGATTCCGGATTTTCTTCCGGGTGGATACCTCGACGATGCGGCCGTGATCGCTGCGGCGTTCAAAGGTGTTCAAGACATCATCAGCGACGAACATTTGGCGCGCGCCGACGCGTTGTTGCAGAAATATAAGAACGCCTAAGAGCGTAGGCATTTAGCCCCCGTGGACTTTGCGAGACTATGGCAGCGCTATCCGATCGACTTTTGCGTTTTAGAACGCCGCTTATCGCCCTATTATATCTAGGGATTTTTGGTGCGGCGCATTGGCTTGCGTTCCAACTTCGGTTCGATTTCGCGGTCCCGGAGAACTATGCCTATTTGATGTGGGTCAGCATGCCCGCGTTCATCGGCGCACAGTTCTTAAGCTTCGTCTTTTTCCGCGAGTTTAGCGGTTGGTGGCGCTACGTTTCTCTGCGCGACATGCTCGGCGTGACGCGCGCAAGCCTCGTCGGCGGCATGTTGATGCTTTTGGCGGCGGTCGCAGCAGGCCTCCTGCAAGCCACATCCGCTTATCCGCGTTCGATTTTTGTGACGGGGCCCATCTTTACCATCGGTTTGATCGGCGGCGCGCGCATCCTCATCCGTTTAGGGCGCGAACGCAGCGTTTATCGCTTGTTGCACAACGATAAAACCCCCGTCCAACGCGCACTGATCGTGGGCACCGGCCCCGCCGCCGAAGCGCTCGCACGCGACGTGGAGCGCCGCCCAGACATCTCCATCAAAATCGCGGGATTCATCGCCCGTGACCCCCGCGTGGTCGGCACGCGCATCCAAGGAATATCCATCCTAGGCAGCATCGAGGATCTACCCAAAGCGGCAGCGAAGGCCTCTGCCACCATGGTCGTCTCCGCCCTCGAAGGCGCGGATCCAGAAACCATGCGACGGGTCGTGAAGCTCTGCGCCTCGAACGATCTGAAGCACCGTGTCCTGCCCTCAACCGATGCATTGCTCCAAGGCTCCATCGCTGTCTCGTCCCTGCGCGAAGTCGATCTGCGCGACCTCCTGGGACGACCGCCCGTGCGGCTCGCCAACGATGAGATCGCCGAGCACATCAACACCCAAGTGATCATGGTCACCGGTGCCGGCGGAAGCATCGGCTCAGAACTCTGCCGCCAAGTTGCGCGTTTTGGCCCCGCCAAAATCATCTTGGTAGAGCAAGCTGAAAACCCGCTGTTCTTTCTGCAGCGTGAACTGCTCGAGCAATTTCCGTCTGTAAAGATCCACCCCATCGTCGCAGATATCTACGAGGCAGACCGCCTCACCCAATTGATGGAGATCTTTCAACCTTCGTTGGTTTTGCACGCCGCCGCGCATAAACACGTGCCTCTGATGGAAGCCAACCCATCGGAAGCAATAAAAAACAATATTATCGGCACGTTAAACGTAATTCGCGCCGCGCAAAACGCCAAGGTAGAGACCTGCGTGCTGATCTCGACCGACAAAGCGGTGAATCCGACCAGCGTCATGGGTGCAAGCAAGCGCGTCGCAGAATTGCTCATGCAGGCCCTCGCGCCGCAAAGCCAAACCCGCCTTGCGGCCGTACGCTTTGGCAACGTCCTTGGCTCCAACGGCTCGGTCATTCCTATCTTTAAGCGCCAGATCAAAGAAGGCGGCCCGTTGACGGTCACCCACCCAGAAATGCGGCGCTACTTTATGACCATCCCAGAAGCCACCCAGTTGGTGCTCCAAGCCGCAACCTACGCTGGCGCCGGCGACATTTTCGTCTTGGATATGGGCGAGCCGGTCTACATTTTGGACGTCGCACGCGATCTGATCCGCCTCTCGGGGCTCGAACCCGATGTCGACATTCCCATCACCTTTACGGGGATGCGCCCTGGAGAAAAACTCTTCGAAGAGCTCTCGACAGCCACCGAGAAAACCAGCCCCACGGCGCACGAACGCATCTTCCGTTGCGAGACGGACGCACGTGATTTTAGCACGATGCTTCACGCCGCCCGCGCCCTCGAAGAAGTAGCCCACACAGGCCAAGCACCGCGCAAAATCCGGGAAGCGCTCTTCAATCTCCTCTACGACATCGACGGCACACGGCCACCCGTCACGCGCCCGCTCCCGCGTATCGAAGCGGACGACGCGCACGCACGGCTGCCGAACTAAGCTGCTCCTTCGAGAGCGGGGGCGATGCAAATCCACACAAACCGCCCTACGCTTTACCTCCGGCTTTAGAAACGTCACAATGATGCCCCCACACCCACGTGCATCAACGCCAACGCCGTAGAGGGAACGCATGTCGGACATTATCCTCGCCATCGACCAAGGGACCACCGGATCGACCGCCGTACTCATCGACAAGAATCTTCGTGTCTATGGCTCGGTCAACGAATCCTACCGTCAACACTACCCCCGCGCAGGTTGGGTAGAGCACGATCCCGAAGACATCTGGCGGTCGGTGCGCAGCGTCGTGACCAAGATCTTTGAGCGCTCGCATATCGATCCGGCGGACGTCAAAGCCATCGGCATCACCAATCAGCGCGAGACCGTCCTCGGCTGGGAAAAGCAAAGCGGCAAAGCGATTCACAACGCCATTGTCTGGCAGTGCAGACGCACAGCATCAGTGTGCAATGAGCTGAAAAAACAAGGGCTTGAACCGCTATTTCAAGAGCGCTCGGGGCTGGTTTTGGACCCTTATTTTTCTGGCACCAAGATATCTTGGATCCTCGATCATGTCGAAGGTGCGCGCGATCGTATCGACGAGCTTTTGTTCGGCACCATCGACAGTTATCTGACGTGGCGTTTGACGGGTGGCAAAGCGCACATCACCGACGTATCGAATGCGTCGCGGACGCTGCTGATGAACCTCAGAGATTGCGTGTGGGATCCGGAGCTTGCGCGTCATCTGAACGTTCCGCTCGAAGTTCTACCAGAGATCCGGTCGTGCGCAGAGGTGTACGGCCACACCCAAGGGCTCGATTTTCTGCCGGACGGTATTCCCATTGCGGGGATCGCAGGGGATCAGCAGGCCGCGCTGTTTGGCCAAGTGTGTTTTGAGCCAGGCGAGGCGAAATGCACCTATGGCACGGGCGCGTTTTTATTGATGAACGTGGGTCGGGAGCCGCATCCATCGTCGAACGGGCTTTTGAGCACGGCGGCGTGGAAGATCGGTGACGAAACCACCTACGCGCTCGAAGGCTCGGCGTTTGTTGCCGGTGCCATCGTACAATGGCTGCGCGACGGTTTGGGCATTGTGGAGCGTTCGTCTGAGATCGAGGCGTTGGCGGCGAGCGTGCCCGACACCAACGGTGTGGTGCTTGTGCCTGCGCTTGCGGGACTTGGCGCGCCACACTGGAACCCTGACGCGCGCGGCGTGCTTTGGGGCATCACTGCGGGCGTTCACAAAGGGCACATCGCGCGCGCCGCGCTCGAGGGCATCGCCTTTGAGTGTAACGATATCTTGCGCGCCATGGAGCAGGATCTGCAAAAGCCTCTGCAGTTGTTGCGTGTGGATGGCGGTGCGGCCGCGAACAACCTCCTTATGCAGTTCCAGTCAGATGTGCTAAAGGTCCCGATTTCTCGCCCGCAGATCATTGAGACGACCGCTCTTGGTGCGGCGCTTTTGGCGGGTCTAGGTGTAGGGTTCTTTCAGGGATTTGACGATATTCGGCGCATTTGGCGCGAAGACCGTCGTTTTGAGCCTTCCATGGACGAGGCCACGCGCGCGGCGCATTTGGCGCGCTGGCAAGAAGGCCTCGCGCGGGTTTGACCTCTGCGGTTACGCACCTAGCTTCTTTGCCATCGATGCTCTGTGTCCCTTGTTTCTGAGATCCTATTATGAGTTTCAATCCGGCCAACCCGGTGATCGTTCAATCGGACAAGACCATTCTTTTAGAGACGCACAACCCGCGTTTCGAAGAAGCGCGCGATGCGCTCAGCGGCTTTGCAGAGCTGGTCAAAAGTCCCGAACACATCCACACCTACCGCATCAGCCCACTCTCGCTATGGAACGCTGCGTCTTTGGGGTGGGATGCTGAACAGGTGATCGACGCCCTCGAAGATCTCACCAAGTTTGAGCTTCCACAAAACGTGCTCGTCGATATCGAGGAGTACATCTCGCGTTATGGACGCTTAAAACTGATCCGTGATGCAGAGAAAGACGAACTCTATCTGCAGTCCGAAGATCCGCACGTCATGGCAGAGATCATGGCGAACGGCAAAGTGCAGCCCTACTTGCACAGCGCCATCGACGACGAAGGCAAGGTCAAAGTGCTCGCCGACGAACGCGGTTCGCTCAAGCATGCCCTCATCACCATCGGCTTTCCGGTCGAAGACCTTGCGGGCTACAACGAAGGCACCCCGCTCGACATCAATCTGCGCGATATCACCCTCGAAGGCAGTGAGTTCGGACTGCGCGAATACCAAAATCAGTCCGTGGACGCTTTTTACGCCGGTGGATCGGAGCGCGGGGGCTCCGGTGTTGTGGTGTTGCCCTGCGGCGCGGGAAAAACCGTGGTCGCCATCGGTGCCATGAGCAAAGTGCGCCAACAAACCTTGATCCTCACCACCAACGTCACCGCCCTGCGCCAATGGCGTGACGAGATCTTAGATAAAACCGACATCCACCCCGACGATATCGGCGAATACTCCGGTGAGAAAAAAGAGATCAAGCCGGTCACCATCACCACCTATCAGATCCTCACCTATCGTAAGAAGAAGAGCGACCCGTTCTCGCACTTTCATATTTTTAACGAGGCAGATTGGGGCTTGGTCGTTTACGACGAGGTCCACCTCTTGCCTGCGCCGGTCTTCCGAGCCGTCGCGAACCTTCAAAGCCGACGGCGCCTTGGCCTCACCGCCACCTTGGTGCGCGAAGATGGCAAAGAAGAAGAAGTTTTCAGTCTCATCGGCCCCAAGAAATACGATGTGCCTTGGCGCGTGCTAGAAAAACAAGGCTTCGTCGCCGAAGCCAACTGCGTCGAGCTGCGTGTACCTTGGCCCGACAACGATCTGCGCATGGAATACAACGTGGCAGATCTGCGTAAAAAGTATCGTCTCGCGGCCACGAACCCCGGCAAACTCACCATCGTCAAGCGCTTGATCGACAAGCACAAAGACGATCGCGTGCTCGTGATCGGTCAATATCTGCAACAATTACACGATATTGCAGAGCTCATCGACGCGCCGGTGATCACAGGTGATACGCCACAAGCTGAGCGCGAAGTTCTTTATGATGGATTTAGGGACGGCACCCACCCACACCTTGTCGTTTCGAAAGTAGCGAACTTTGCGGTCGATTTGCCGGACGCCAACGTGGCCATCCAAGTTTCCGGAACCTTTGGTTCACGCCAAGAAGAGGCGCAGCGCCTCGGCCGCGTCCTGCGACCCAAATCAAGCGGCGAGAACACGGCGAGTTTTTATACCTTGGTCACCCAAGATACCACCGAACAAGAGTTCTCAGCCAAGCGCCAGCTCTTCTTGACGGAGCAGGGGTATCGGTACCAAATCGAAAACACGACACTTGATTGATATGCGCGCTGCCATCGCATCGGCGCTTACGCGCCATGAACTCGAACTGACTGAACCTGCGATCGCGCGCGTGGAGCGCTGGGCCCAAGAAGTCCAAAAGCACGCCAAGCGTAGCAACCTCATCGGTACGTCAGAGAACGATCGCATTGCCGAAGAGCTCATCGCGGATTCGTTGCAGTTATTGCATGTCTTACCTTCAGCGCCTGTGCACATGATCGACGTTGGCTCGGGTGCGGGCGTGCCGGGTCTGATACTGCATGGCGCACTCGCCGACGCGCAGGTTCGCACGAGCACGCTCATTGAGCCACGCGACAAGCGGGCGATGTTTCTGCGTCATGCCTCGCGGGCGATGGGTTTGAGCGATCAGATTCAAGTCATCGCAGAGCGTCTCGAAGACGCGTCCTTGGATCAGCGCGCATCGGATACGCCCGTTTTATGGGTTTCGCGCGCGGTATTTGCGCCTGAAAAGTGGCTCGAAGTGGTGGCGTCGTATGCACGTCCTCAAGATCTTTGTGCGGTATGGTGCAATGGTCATGATCTTGGCACGACGTGGGCAGATCCTTTGAGCGCTTGGCGCTTAGAAAGTGAGCGCGCGTACCACGTGCAAGGTCCTGGGGATCGCACCGTTTTTCTTTTTCGGTGGACATCCGCGGCGACGTGAAGTGCGCAAAGATCCTCATCGGGCGTGGTTTGCAGCGTCCATTGGGGATCTGTGGAACGTTTTATGGAAGAATTGTTCGCTAAACGGGATCTTCGCCTTCTAGTTCCTGATTTTTTGTGTATATAGGGGGGCAGATTCTTGGCTTGCGCGCTTCAAACGAAGCGATGAAAGGCTAAAAGGGCTGATTCTTGGCTTTCGGATCTTGACACCTGCCATTCACTCCTTTAGCAATGCGGGCCCTTACCCTTAGTCCACGGGCGTAGCTTCCGTTTGTAGTAGCACGCTCCCAACCCGATGATATAGCGATGAAGACGCCTAGCGTAACAAGCGACGCAGCGAGCCAGAAGTGGCTTCTGGTTGACCTTGAAGGGCAGCCCGTCGGGCGTGCTGCCGCACAAATCGCCGCATTTCTCCGCGGCAAGCACAAGCCAAGTTTTACGCCGCATACGGATACGGGCGACTTTGTCGTCGTTGTAAATGCCGATAAAGTGGTGCTCACTGGTAACAAGTGGAAGGACAAGTACTACCACCGACACTCCAACTACGTTGGCGGTCTGACCAGCACGAGCGCAGCTGAAATGCTCCAAAAGCACCCAGAGCGCATCATTGAAGCCGCCGTGCGTGGTATGATGCCGAAGACACGTTTGGGTCGAGCACAGCTGAAGAAATTTAAAGTTTATACTGGCCCCGAGCATCCGCACGAGGCGCAGCAGCCCCAGCCCATCGAACTCTAAGCGGATTCAAGGAGTAAGTACCCATGGCCAACATGACGGAATGGCTCGCCACTGGGCGCCGGAAGAAAGCATCCGCGCGCATTCGTCTCCGCCCAGGCAGCGGAAATATTACCATTAACGGACAAGACGTCGACGCATACTTCGGTCGTCCTACCTCCGTGATGATCCTCAAATCCCCCCTCGTCCTGACCGAAGTCGCTGAGAAATTCGACATCGTCGTCAACGTACGCGGCGGCGGAAAGAACGGACAAGCCGGTGCAGTGCGCCACGGTATTTCCCGCGCACTCTGTGAGTTCGACGCAGGTCTGCGTCCAACCCTGAAAGCCGCAGGCATGCTGACCCGCGATGCGCGCACCAAAGAGCGCCTCAAGTACGGTCTGGCCGGTGCACGTCGACGCTTCCAGTTCTCGAAGCGCTAAGACACACCCAAGGCTACAGCCTACAGTCTATGCCAAAGCGCACGATTTCATCGTGCGCTTTGCGCGTTTTTGCCGCGAACCATCACACCATCTGCGGCACGCCCCGCAGAGCACAGCGCACAGCTCACCCGCACTAGCGCAACCAACGCACCACGCGTACCGCGCGCACGCAATACACCGAATCGCCGCAAGCACACCACCGTGCACCCTGCCCTGCGCGAACCGCACGAACGCCCGCTTGATCCAAAGGAGATCTCGCATCGAGGGCGCGGCGCATCGATCAGGTCGTCAGCCCACCCAGCCCGACGAACCAACGCGTAAAACGCTTCGCAAGGTTGCAGCAACAGCAGCTTTCAGAACGCTTAGAGCACCGCCATCAGTAACAAGGCGGGTAAAAGTGCGAAAAGCGCACGCAAGGGCGGGATTTGATAGCGCGCGTACACCCATCGCATCATCACGCGAGACCATACCACCGCGACCAGGATCAGCCCGAAGGGCGCCGGCACGATCCCAAAGAGCAACGTGGCTGCGCTGAGCGCAAACGCACGCGCGTTCTCAGCGAATCGTGTATCGCGCGCGCCTGAAACGCGAATGCCGACATGCAAGAGCACGCTGCCTAAAAACAATTTGAATGCAGCGGCAAAGGGCAACGCCATCAGAAACAACGCGCGCATTTGGGTGGCGCTCACATCGACACCACGCCCCGCGTACGCTTTCTGAAAAAGCTCATCGACGCTTTCCGGCGTGAGCAAGGTAGCCCATACCACAGGCAAAAGCGCCCCGATCAGGCACATGACAAAACCGAACACCATGGCTTGGCGCACGGGCATGTCCGTGGGAAAACGGCCGATGGTCTGTGTGGGCGTGCGGATCACGCCGGTGATGGCCCCCCACCAACCTTCTTGAAACGCATAATCCCCGGTAGTGGTCGAAGGCGCATCGAGTGTGCGCAGTCCCTGATCTTGCAGGCAACGATAGCACACCGCACGTCCGTCCATCAGCACCGAGAGGTACCGTCCGGCATACGGTCGACGACATTGGGTACAGAACGCTGCGGCCGGCAGGTGCGGTTGCACCGAGCAAGCGTATCGGCGGAGGCTTTGCGAGCCGTTCTGCATAATCGATCCGGTTTTGTGGCGATGGAAAGGCGGTGCTTAGCGCTTTCTTCCGCGTTTACGCGCGGCGCGCTGGCTGGCTTTCTTCTTTCGGCGTGCTTCGGCGGTTTTGGTGCTCTTGGTGGACTGCATGCGCACGCCAGGCTGGTTGTAACCTTTGGGGAGCTGTGGCTGTTGCGGTTGCATCATCTCTTCGAAGGGGTTGACTCCACCCATACCGCCGCCGCCTAAGAGCGAACTCATGTCCATGTTCCGCATTTGGTTCATGGCCGAGAGATTTTTCATGCCGGGGATCTTGCTGAGCAATCCACCGCCGCCTCCGGCCATGCCGCCGAAGGACTGAAGCATGGTGCGCATTTGGGTGAAGCGATCGAGGAGATCTTTGACTTCGTCCATGCTGCGTCCCGAGCCTTTGGCGATGCGTCGCTGGCGGGTGATCTGCTGGACGATGATATCTGGTTCTGCGCGCTCTTGTCGCGTCATCGATTGGATCATCGATTCGATGCGCACGAGTTCGTAGTCGTCGATATTTGCTGCGCCTTTCGGCAGATTCGACATGCCTGGGAGCATGTCCATGATATCGGAGAGCGATCCCATGCGCTTGATCATGCGGATTTGCTCTAGAAAGTCGCTGAAGTCGAAATCGCCGGAGAGCATTCTCTTGGCGTCTTTTTCTTTCTTCTGCGCTTCTTGTTCGGTGATGATATTTTCCATCCGACCGACGAGCGAGCGAATATCGCCCATGCCGAGTACGCGATCCGCAAAACCGCTGGGCTGGAAGACTTGGAGGTTGTCGAGGCCTTCGCCGAGTCCGACGAATTTGATGGGCTTGCCGGTGACTTCACGGATGGAGAGCGCCGCACCGCCGCGGGCGTCACCATCGAGCTTGGTCATGATAAAGCCGTCGAGTTCTAGGCGTTTATTGAACTCGTCTGCGGTGTTGACTGCGTCCTGTCCGATCATCGCATCGACGACGAGCAGGATATTGTGCGGATTGACGCGTGCGACGATCTCTTCGAGCTCGGTCATCAGCAGGTCATCGACGGCGAGGCGGCCTGCGGTGTCGATGATGACCACGTCTCTGCCAGTGGCTTTGGCTTCTTCGATGGCGCGGGCTGCGATATCGGGCGGATTGCCCCCTTCTTCTGCGAAGACGGGCACGTCGAGCTGCTTCCCAAGAACCCGCAGCTGTTCGATGGCGGCGGGGCGGTAGACGTCGCATGCGACCATCATCGGTTTTTTGCCGTGGTGGTGTGCAACATAGCGCGCGAGTTTGGCACTGGTGGTGGTTTTACCCGCACCTTGCAGACCGACCATGAGGATCACGGTGGGTCCAAGACGTTCTTGAACGAAGGTCAGGTCGGTTTCGACCGGCCCCATGAGGGCTTCGAGTTCGTCGTGGCAGATTTTGATGAAAGCATCGCCTGGGGTGATGCGCAGTTTTTCGCCACCCGCTTTGGCTTTGACGTGGACGATCTCGCCGATGGCTTTTTCTTTGACGCGTTCAAGGAAGCTTTTGACGACGCGGAAGTTCACGTCGGCTTCGAACAGCGCCATACGGATGGACTTCAGCGCGTCGTCGATATTTTCTTCGGTGATCTCTTGCTTTCCATCGAAGAAGTTTTGCGCTTTTTTAAAGCCTTGGCGGACTGCGTCAAACATAGCCATGAACGAATCCTTGATGCATCAATACGAGGTGGTGCGCGCGGCGCCAACGTGTTGGGTCTTTAGATAAGCCCGCTAACCACGAGCTTTCGAAATCGCGTCGCCGCGGTCGTTGCGCGCTCCTGCACGCACGGAGCGGAGAGAGAAAGGGTTGATTTTTGTAGGAAACAACCGTGCAAAGAGCTTAAGCGCCTTCGCGTTGAGCGTCAACGCGTGTTGGTAGGATTGACCGACGCGGCCGTCCTATTCTAAGGTGAGCACGCGTTATCACTGTCGAGAACCCACCGCGTATTTGTTGGCGCTTGTGCCGCAATGACGCAACCGTCCTTTATTCCATAGGCCGTCCCATGCAGATCGGTAAGTCATCTCTAGGCTTCGTCTTTGTCGTCGCACTCCTGAGTGGATTGCTCTTTGGTACGGGATGCACCAACTCCCCCGAAGGCCTCGCCAAATGGGAGAACCGCCCCGGCTCCGAAGAACTCTTCATCAAGCGGCTCCAAGATCCGCGCATGAGCGATGATACGCGCGTGCGTGCCCTCGATCTGCTCGTCAAACAATGGCGCTATAGCTCCGATCTCATGCGCAAAGGTGTGGTCGCAGAGATCTCAGAAGAAGACGGACGAGAGCGCATCGTCAGCAAAACGCTGCCAGCCATCCAGAAGCGCTACAATACCGACGACGAGACCGTTCGCGTAAGCACACGCGACGCGCTCTACACCCTGCGACGCCAAGTCGAGAGCCAAGAGAACCTCGACGCCATCGACGAGATGCTCCTCGACTGGCTCCGCAAAGACTGGAGCAACCAGCCCTGTAAAGAAATCGGTGGCGTGCGCGCCGCCGGAATCTTCAACACCGTCGGCCAAGAACGCTCCGAAGCCATCTTGGCCAACATCATCAACGAAGGAAACTGGGAAAAAACCTACTGCGCACTCAACAACAGCGAACAAGTCGAATGGCGCAAAGAATCCCAAGAAATCGCGGATGCCATGCTCGGCTTTTGGGACCGTGAACTCGTGCCCGAAGACCTGAACAACCGCGTGGTTTTCCTCGATAGCCTCTTCACCTTCGCCGCCCTGCCCAACGTCCGCCAATGGGCCTTCACCAAACTGCGGGACGAAAAAATCTCCACCAATGACCGCGGCATCATCGTCGCCATTCTAGCGCGCAGCAGCGTCGAAGAAGATTACGACAAATACAAAGAAATGCTCGACAACACCGACATCTATCGCTGGGAAGCCGTCCGAGCCATGACCAAGATCAAAGGCGCAGAAGGCCTGAAAGATGCACTCGACAACCTGCCCGATGACCCCGACGCGGGCTACGGTTACTGGGACGGCGCACTGCGACGTAACGGCCTGCAACAAGCAGCAAGCAACGTCTGCGCCGGAAGCCAACTCAAGGACATCCGTAAACATGTCCTGCCCGTCTTGGTCGACCAAGCACAAAACCAAGAAAATATCTTCTCGCGTACCCTCGCCATCCACTGCCTTGGCGCACTAGGCACAGAAGCCCACCTAGAAACCTTGGACAGCTTGAAAACTGCCCAAACCCGCGCTCTCAAAGTGCCCTTCTGGTCACTCGACGGTGACCCAGCCGACGGCACCGTCTCCCTCGACGAAGTCATCGACCAAGCTAAAACCAACCTGAGCGACAAGCTCGAGGCAGAAAAGAACGAAGGACAACCCAAAGCTGACGCTGACGCAGAAGAAGAAACAGAGGAAGACGCAGAAGCCGCTGAATAATTCCGAGGATTCCGCGCTGCTACCTAAAACAAAAAGCCTTCGTACGAAGGCTTTTTCGCTTTTGAGACGCTTCACCACTGCAACCGCCATGCGGCGCGCAAAGACGCAGCGCCTGGCTTGAATCTACTCAAAGATCGTTGACGGCGGCCTCGACCCAAGAGAGCAGCTGATCCACGCCTTCAAATCCCTCATGCACCGCGCGGACAACGCCTTTGCCGTCGATCACATAAACCACCGGCAAGGCGCGCACACCCAAGGCGGATGCATTGCCGGGCGTCGTAAAATACGCAGGACCATCCACATCGGCGTCCGTCAAAAACGCACGAAGATCACCCACATCCACGCTTGAATCTTCGACAGCAAGGGTCACCAAACGTGTACCGCGCTCCTTCTTAGACCATTCAACAAGGGCAGGGATCTCCTCGTGGCACGGCTCACACCACGTGGCCCATAACGCCAATACCGTCGGTGTATTTTTCATCGCCGTCAGCTTCACAGGCCGCTCCTCTAAGCTTTGCACCGAGATCTTGGGCAGTTGTTGATCGACCAGCGCATAAGGCGACGCGGCGGGCGGATGCTTCTTTTTGCAACCCGTCACCATGAGCGCAAGACAGGTAAGGCAGAGCAAACGAATGAGCAGCTGTGACATGAAACACTCCTACGAGACAGGTAGGGTTCAAGAATACGGGGTTCGGTGGCGTTTCACAATGGACACAAGATGCAGTGGTTGTTCGTAGTGGCGACCACCTGTCACAGAACAAGGCGCGCAAAGCGGCGCCGGCAGTGCGCTCAAGACAAAGAAAAACCGCGAGCCTTAGGCTCGCGGTTCTTTATCGATGCGCTGTCAGATCAAAGGTAGGCGAAGTGCTTACTGCTGCTGCAGTGCGTACTCTTTGGCCCACTTGTAATCTGGCTTACCGCTGGGTTGGCGCTGTACCAGCTCGCAGAAGTACCAGTTCTTGGGAATCTTGTAGCGCGCGACGTGTTGCGTGAGGTGCTCTTTGAGCTCATCACCGTCGGCTTGCTGTCCGTCTTTGAGCTGGATGATGGCGACGACGCGCTCGCCCCAGCGATCGTCAGGTACGCCGACGACCAGTACGTCAGCGATGGCGTCGTGATCTTTGAGCGCTTCTTCGACTTCTTCTGGGTAAACTTTTTCGCCACCGGTGTTGATGCATACGGAACCACGTCCGAGCAGCGACACGATGCCGTCTGCGTCGACTTTGGCGTAGTCGCCTGGGATAACCCAGCGCTTGCCGTCGATCTCGACGAAGGTTTCGGCGGTTTTCTTCTCGTCTTTGTAATAGCCGAGGGGGATGTGACCGGTACGGGCAAGGCGGCCGATTTTGTCGGAGCCTGGCTCGACGATATTGCCGTCATCATCGATGATCATGGTCGATTCGGACATGAAGAACTGCGGACGTCCTTCTTCGTCGTTGGTACCGATGGCTTGGCCTTGGTGTCCTGTTTCGGAGGCGCCAAAGTTGTTCAGGATCATGACGTTCGGCAGGAGCTCTTCGAATCCAGCGATGGTCGATCGCGAGATGATGGCGCTCTGCGAGGTCATGACCATGAGCGAGTCCATGTTGTATTTGCCAGGGTTTTCTCGCAGGAAGTCCAAGAAGGGACGGCACATGGCATCGCCGATGAGGACAATGATGTTGATGCCTTCTTGGTCGACGAGCATGGCCGCTTCTTCTGGGCGGAAGGAGGGGCTACGCGAGAAGGTCACCTTTCCGCCTGCAAAGAGCGCGATCAGGGTCGCGAACTGCGAGGTACCGTGGATGAGTGGTGGTGCGGGGTGGAAGTTCCCGTCCATTTCGCCCGCTTTGGCGATCTCGCCGAGCTCTTCTGGCGTCTCAATGGGGTCGCCTTGAGGGCGTCCGCCTTGGAGACCTGCGAAGAAGAGATCTTCGTGCCGCCAGATGACGCCTTTGGGCATACCGGTGGTACCGCCGGTGTAGACGATGAAGTGATCGTCTGGGGAGCGTGGATCGAAGTCCCGCTCTTTTTTCTGACCGGCGATCGCTTCTTCGTATTCTACCGTGCCTGCAACAACGGAAACGTCTTCACCGCTCTCATCGTCGATGTACATGGTGTGTTTGACGTCCGGTGCTTTGGGCAGCACACGCGCGACGATGGGCGCAAGTGCGCGCGCGTAGACCAGGAGCGAGACATCGGCATCGTCCAAAAGGTAGCGCAGCTCCTCATCCACGTATCGATAGTTGATATTGATGGTGGTGGCGGAGATTTTGGACGCCGCGAGCACAGCCTCGATATATTCTGCACCGTTGTAGGTGTAGAGGCCGATATGTGAGCCTTTGCCAAGACCCAAAGAGCGCCAATAGTGTGCAAGTTGGTTTGCACGCTCATCGAGCTGGCGGTAGGTCAGCCGGTGCTTTGTGTCGTAGATGGCCTCTTTGTCTGGGACGGCGTCAACGACGATTTCGAACAGATCGGCGATCTGAAATTCCATGAGAACCCTCCTTCGGGGTCATTGACAATAATCTAGGGTTTGTCGGCGCCGACAATCCACATGGAAAAGAATTGCGACCCGCCTCCGTAGGCGTGTCCAAGCGCAGTTTTTGCGCCTTCAACTTGGTGTTCACCCGCCTGACCGCGCACTTGCATGGCAGCTTCTGCAAATCGAATCATGCCCGAGGCGCCGATCGGGTTCGAAGACAGTACACCACCCGAGGGGTTCACGGGAAGCGATCCGGTCAATTCTGTCATGCCATTTTCCACGTCCTTCCAACCTTGGTCTTCTTCGCTCAGTCCAAGGTTTTCTAGCCACATCGGCTCGAACCAAGAAAAGGGCACATAAATCTCGGCGACATCGATCTGATTGCGCGGGTCGGTGATGCCAGCGCGCTGGTAAAGCACCCGTGCGCAATCTCGTCCAGCCTGAGGTGAAACCTGATTACGACCTGGGAACATAATCGGCTCAGAGCGCATGGCGGTTCCATGTACCCATGCCGGTTTGTTCGGGGCACGCTCCGCTCGTTTCTCTGTGGTGAAAACCATCGCGCAAGCACCGTCCGACGAAGGACAGGTCTCAAGATAGCGAATCGGGTCCCACAACATGGGCGAGTCTTGCACCATCTTCAGACTAATGTCTTCGATCTTCAGGTGGGCGTAGGGGTTTTTGAGCGCGTTTTGGCGATCCTTGACCGCGACTTTGTAACCGATATCTGCCGGAGCGCCGCTTTTGCGCATGTAACCGCGCGCAAGGGGTGCAAAGTATCCGCCCGCGCCTGCAACGGTCGGCGGCGCAAAGGGATAACGCGGCGAGAGGGCCCACATGGCATTCGATTCGGATTGCTTTTCGAAAGAGACCACAAGCACGGTCTCAAAGCGCCCAGATTCGATCAATCCCGCGCCCACAATCGAGGTAGAGCCCCCAACGGAACCCGCGGTATGAACGCGCAAGATGGGCTTGCCGACCGCGCCGAGGGCTGATGCAAAGAATAGTTCCGGCATCATGACACCTTCGAAGGCGTCGGGTGCGGTACCGAGCACGATCGCATCCACATCTTGGAAGGTGAGATCGGCGTCTTCTAGGGCGCGCAGCGCAGCTTCACGCACGAGTCCTGTGAGGGAAACGTCTTCGCGAACGGCGGCGTAACGTGTTTGTCCAATGCCTACAATGGCGCATCGTTCACTCATGCGTCGGCCTCCAGAATACAAATCAGGTTTTGTTGCAGTGCGGGTCCGCTGGTCGCGTGCGCGAGGGCCCGTTTGCCGTCGCCGCGCGCAAGAGCGTTTGCGGCTTCGCCGATGCGGGTCAGTCCGGCGACCATCATCGGGTTGGCAGCGAGAGCGCCGCCTGAAGGGTTGATTTGGGTGCTATCGCTGAGCCCAAGAGCGTCACGCAAGATGAGTTCTTGGGGCGCAAACGGTGCGTGCAGCTCCGCAATATCGATGGGCGCATCGTTGGCGCCAGCTTTTTCTGCGGCTAGGCGCGCAGATGGCGCATCCGCCAGATCGCGTCCACCCAAGTCTTGGGTGTCGATGCGGTGATCGAAGCCGCGGATCCACGCCAGGGGCTTCAGATTGTTTTGCTCGACGTATTCGCGTGTGGCGATCACCACTGCGCATGCGCCATCGGTGATGGGCGGACATGCGTGCTGGCGCAAGGTGCCGACGATGGGCTTTTCTTGCAGCAAATCGTCCACTTCTTTGGAATCACGCAAGTACGCGTAGTCGTTATTCGCTGCGGCTTTGCGGTTTTTATACGCAACCTCAGCGAAATCTTTTTCGGTGTACTTGCCTTGATCCAGTAGCGCTTGCGCTTGGAGTGCGGCGACCGAAATCGAGTCCACGCCTAGCGGCGCGACGTAGTAGGGGTCGAGCTGCGTGGTGAGGACGTTGCGAATATCGCCTGTGGAGGCTTCGCCAAAGCAGTAGACGAGCGAAGTTTGGAAATCATCGCCGTGCAGCAGGCGCACCCATGCCTCGTAGAGAGCCCAGGCGCCATCCATTTCGACGTGCGACTCGGAGACCGGTGGCCAAGCGCCGATGGCATCGAGGGCGGAGAGGAAAGAAAAGGGGCGGCCGACGATCATGTCAGCGCTGCCCGAACACCAGAAGTCGATCTTTTTACGATCGACGCCGGATTGTTCCAAGGCGCCACTGACGACGCGTCGCACCATTTCAACGTCGCTGTACGGCGTACGCCGTACGTTGGGGAGTTGGTCAAAACCAACGATCGCAATCTCGCGCATCACAGGTGCTCCTTGTAAGTGTCGTAGGGAGCGTCGGGCTCACCGGTAGGATCGAATCTCAAAATGCTTTCGAGGGTGGGGGCGAGCTCTTCGTCCGGAACCCACACTGCTTTGACGCGCATACCCATGCGCACCTTTTCTACATCGCCGCCGATGATGTGGAAGAGCGGCAGATCGGAACCATCGAGCAAGATGGTGCCGGTGGCATAAGGCGGTGGCAGACGCTGGCCTTCAAACGGAATATTGATGATACAGAAGTTCACCACCGTTCCAACGTGCGACAGCTCTACTTCTTCTTGCATCGCCAGTCCGGTCACGGGGCACGCACCGACAGGTGGAACGTAAACTTTACCCGTGGGCGAACGGCGTCCTACGATGCGTTTTTCGGTCAACGCCTTCAGAAAGCTTGATTGATCCGTGCCCGCCTGAATGTTGTATTCTAGATGCATGGGCGTACGAATTCTACGGATGGGTTCGGACATTATGCATCCTCAAGGGCAAAGTGATCTATGTCTGTGATGAAGCCTGTGCGCTCGTCCGCAAAGACGGCTTTGACGCGCTGACCTTTGCGCAACGTGCTCAGATCCTTGTGCATCACAATGTGCGTGATCGCGGTGTCCGCACCGTCGAGCTGGATGGTCGCAAACGCAAAAGGCTCTTGTTTGGGATGCGAAGCCAAAGGCTCCGACACCGCTGCATAGGTTTGCAACACGCCGCCTGGGCCCACTTCCACAAGGCCTTCAAGGTCTTCGCCGGTGAGCGGATCGCATTCGTGCGGAGGGCAAATCACGGGCCCGCGCTTGGTTTTGCCGCCAAGGATTTTCCCATCGCGCAATCCGGTCAGAAAGTCGCCGATGATGGGGCCGGTGGTGCGCTTGTAACTGTATTCCAAGAGGAACGGTGCGGTTAAACGCCCGTTCTCCACGCTCACATTGCTGTCTGCAACACTCATATCGCCTCTCGTTGAAGAAAAAACCTTAGGTCGTACAGGTCGCCTCGGAACCAATACGGCCGGTGCATGCAATCGGGCAAATGATCTCGCGATCAGCTGCACTCAAGTCAGCGCATCGCACAGCAAGGATGAAACTTGCGTCGAATTCCCCCGTGCAAAATCCCTGACACGCACATCGTTGGACCGTGGCTTGACGTCACTAGAACGTACAAGTGACGCGGCGTAACATTGTTGCGCGCGCTCCTGTGTAGCGCAGGCTGATACGCATTTCAACGTTCGCATGACAAAAAGTAAATTAGCTGCACACGTCACTTGCAAAGCGTTGATTTAACACGCCTTACGTGTTGTACGCGCACATCACGCAGCGTGCAAACTGACGTAAAAACTCAACGACGAGCCACAATAACGTCGGCTCGTCGTTCTAGAATACCGGCGCAGCAGCACGCTGCGCACGCTGGATCGCAGGCGTTTACTCGATGGGGAAGATGCGGCGCACTTTGCCCGCTTGGAGTTTATTGCCGCTAACTTTGATCTTACGGGTCAGAATCGCGAGTTTCTCATTCAGATCACCGTTGATCATCTTCACAAAGTTGTCGCCGGTGATGTGCATGGTGCATGTGGCGTCGGCGTTCTCGCCTTCATGTAAAGTCATCTTCTGATCCTTGATGACCGCGTGCCAGTGATTGCCGTCGATTTCCCATTGGAAGGTCATGTCGACACCTTTGGCGCCTTCTGGGTTGAATCGATCGTCAAGGGTTTCGAAGTAGTTTTCTACGCTGGTGATTTTTCGTTTCATGGTGGAGAGCTCCATAGGTCATAAGAAGTCGTCACACGCGGTGGGCGTGTTTTCGAAAGCGTATGAGAATGTGGGTGCGCGGACATCCGGTCATCGGCGCGCGCGGGTTCAAGAGCGGCCCCCTCAGGCCGTCTGCCGTCAGCGGGGAGCTTAGAGCGTCGAACCGCCGTCGTTCAGCACGACCGATCCGGTCATGAACGATGCCTCATCGGAGGCCACGTATGCAACTGTTCCGGCAATTTCGGAAGGTGCGGCGAATCGGCCGTTGAGCATCATCATGCGCATAAAGAGCTGCATGTTGGCATCAGGTACGCTCGAAGGATCGAAGACTTTGAGCATGGGCGTTTGGATGCCACCTGGGCAGATGGCGTTGAAGCGAACGCCTTCGGCTGCGTATTCCATGGCAAGCGCTTTGGTCATCATGACCAAGCCGCCTTTGGACGCGCAGTAAGCTGCGGCGTAAGGGTGTGCTGCCACGCCTGCGATGGAGGCGACGTTCACCACGTTGCCTTTGGATTCGAGCAGGTATTTGATGGAAGCGCGGACGGTGTAGAAGGGTCCGTAGAGGTTGATCGACAGCAGTTTGTCGAAACGTGCGGGGTCTTCGGTTTCGGTGCGAACAAAACCGCCCATCCCAGCGACGTTGACCAGGATGTCGAGTCCACCGCCGAGGATTTCGACAGCTTTTTCTACGAGTGCTTCGACGGCGTCCCATTGCGAGATGTCGGCCGGCACGGCGTCTGCTTTACCGCCTGCGGTTTTGATCTCTTCGATGGTGGCGTTCAGGCCTTCTTCGTTGATGTCGGTGGCGACGACGTGTGCGCCCTCTTCAGCAAGACGCAGTGCGGTGGCTTTACCAATACCCGATGCGGCACCTGTGACGATGACGCGTTTTCCTTTAAATCGTTCCATGAGCGTATATCCTTCGCTTTCGAATGAGAATTTCTTGCGGTTTACGCCGCAGACGCTGCGGCCAAACCTGTGTGAATCGGAAAAGAATGAAAGATTCAGAGCAGTTCGATGATCATCGCCATGCCTTGGCCGCCGCCAACGCACATGGTTTCAAGACCATAGCGTCCGCCGCGCACTTGCAGGCCGTGGATGAGGGTGGTCATAATGCGTGCGCCGGTCATACCAAAGGGGTGACCCAGGGCGATGGCGCCACCGTGCACGTTGAGTTTGTCCGATGGAATGCCAAGCTCTTTGGCAGAGGGCACAGCTTGTGCGGCAAAGGCTTCGTTCATTTCCACAAGGTCGATGTCATCGATGGTCAATCCGGCGCGCTCGAGCGCACGCTGGCTTGCGAGGACAGGACCGAGGCCCATGATCTCGGGGTCGAGGGCGGAAACGGCGCTCGACACGATGCGCGCCAAGGGTTTGACGCCGAGTTCTTTGGCTTTGCTTGCGCTCATGACCAACACGGCTGCGGCGCCGTCGTTGAGGGGGCATGCGTTCCCGGCGGTGACCGATCCGTCTGCTTTAAAGACCGGCTTCAGGTTGGCCAGTTTCTCTGCCGTGGTTCCTGCGCGTGGGCCTTCGTCTTGGTCGAGCACGGTGCCATCTGGCAATGTGATGGGCGTGATCTCGTCTTTAAAGAAACCGCTTTCTTGTGCGGCGACGGCGCGTTGTTGCGAGAGCGCAGCAAAGGCGTCTTGTTCTTCGCGGGTGACGTTCTTGTAGGATGCGACGTTTTCGGCGGTGATCCCCATGCCCATGTACACATCGGGCAGACCATCGTTGGGTGTCCAAGCGGGCGCGCCTTCGGCGGCGAAGATCTCGCTACGCTCTTGGGGGAAACGCTCGTTCTTGGTGTTTTCCATGCCGTCGGATTTGCCGTTTTTGTAGCGCGAGATGCACTCGACGCCGGCGGCAACAAAGATATCGCCTTCGCCTGCGCGGATGGCGTGTGCGGCCATGCGGATGGTTTGCAACGACGACGAGCAGTAACGGTTGACGGTGGTTCCACCCGCTTGTGGCATACCGGCCAAGATGGCGACAACGCGCGCAAGGTTATAGCCTTGCTCTCCGGCGGGTTGTGCACAACCGAGCATCAAATCCTCGACGAGCGAGGGGTCGACTTGTGGCACTTTTTCCATGAGGGCGCGCACGATTGTGGCAGCGAGGTCATCGGGGCGGATGTCCTTCATGGCTCCTTTAAATGCTCGTCCGATGGGCGAGCGGGCGGTTGCGACGATGACTGCATCTTCCATCATGATACCTTTACAACGAGTTTGCCGATTTTCTCGCCGCGGAAGAGGCGAGCAAAGGCGTTAGGAATCGCTTCGATGCCGTCCACAACCTCTTCGAGGACGCGGATGTCTCCGTCGAGGACGTGGGCGGCGATTTTATCTGAGATTTCCACCCATTCGCGGGCGTAATCGAGGGTGATAAACCCTTCCATACGCGCGCGTCGGGCGAGCAATCGAATATAATTTTTAGGACCAGGCGGCAGCGTTTCTTCGTTGATCTGCGAGATGGCGCCGCACAGCACCACGCGCGCATGCACGTTGATGCGCGTGAGCACGGTATCCAAAATCTCGCCGCCGACGTTATCAAAATACACATCGACGCCGCTTGGGCAGGCTGCGCGCAGATCTTGATAGAGGTTGCCTTCTTTGTAATCGACGACGGCGTCAAAACCGAGTTCATCGATCAAGCGACGCGCTTTTTCTGCGCCGCCGGTAATTCCCACCACGCGGCAGCCATGCAGTTTGGCAAGTTGCCCGACAATGGACCCGACACCGCCTGAAGCTGCGGACACCACCACGGTTTCGCCCGCTTTTGGCTGACCGATTTTATGGAGGCCGATGTAGGCGGTAAGACCGTTCCCGCCGAGCACGCCGAGTTCGTATGAAAGGGGGAGAGCGTATTTGCCGGCGCGGCGCCCCATTTTTAATTGTTGGGCGTTGAGCGTGGGATATTCTTCCCAGCCGAACAGCGCAGAGACGATGTCGCCCTTCTCCCAGCCGTCGAGTTTGGATTCGATGACTTCTGCCACGCCGGCGCTCAGCATGACGCCATCGATGGGGATCGGCTGCATATACGACGCTTTATCGTCCATCCATCCGCGGGTGGCGGGGTCGAGCGAGATGTAGCGATTTCGAAAGCGGACGTGTCCGTCTTGGAGCGGGGCCAAGGGTTCTTCCACAAAACGAAGGTCTTCTTCTTGGACCTGGCCTTGCGGTCGTCGCGCCAGAAGGATGCGTCGGTTCGTGGTCATGATGAACTCCTTGGAGGGATATCTTGGGGTCGGGCGTGGATTTTAATCGCTCAAGACATCGAAGGCGCGGCTATCCATATACTCGCGTACTTCCACGAGTTTTCCATCACGCACCGTAGCCACCATACAAGCGTAAGCCACAAGATCTTTGCCCGAAGGCGTTTGGCCCACCATGCGGTGTTGCTGCACAAATCCGTCGTCGGTAAGCGTGCGGCGAACGTCCTCGTACGCAAGGTTTTGGATGGTTTTACCCAGCCAAGCGATGGTGCGCAGCGCACGCTCCACATCGACGGTTTTTGCGGTGGTGTTTTGCCAGAGCACGGCATCGGGCGCGTAGAGCTCTCGTGCAAGATCCATGTCACCTGTGGTGACAGCGTGGATGAGATCTTCGGCGATTTGTTCTGGTGTGCGCATGGTGCGTACCCGTTCCAAGGCAAGAAAATAAGAGGCGGAGGTTTAAGACGCGTCAGCCAAGTTCTTTTCGATCCATTCGCGGAGGATGAACTTGGTGACTTTGCCGGTGGCGTTGCGTGGCAGCGCATCGCGCACAATATAGCGGCGCGGCACTTTGTAGTTGGCCATGCGTTCGCGCGACCATGCGTAAAGTTCTTCTTCGGTGATGGATGCGCCGTCGTGCAGCACCAAGAACGCACATCCGACTTCGCCAAGGCGCGCATCGGGCATCCCAATCACCGCAACTTCTGCGATCGCTGGGTGCCGCGAGAGCGCGTCCTCGACCTCGGCGGGATACACATTAAATCCGCCGTTGATGAACATGTCTTTGATGCGATCGGTGATGGCGATGTTGCCTTGCGCATCCACGTGTCCCACATCGCCGGTCAAGAGCCAGCCATCGACGATGGTCTCTTCTGTTTTATCAGGCTCGTTAAAATAACCGCGCATGACGTTGTATCCGCGCACTGCTATCTGCCCGGACTCTCCCGTGGGCACGGGCTTCAGGTTTTCGTCGACGATCTGCAGATCTACGCCAGGGATAGCGCGCCCAGAGGTGGTGGCGATAAGCTCCGGCGAATCACCTTGGCGGCACATGGTGGCAACGCCGCAGGTTTCGGTCAGGCCGTAAGCGGTCAGCACCGTCTCAAGCTTGAGCTCGCTGAACATGTCTTCGATGAGCTTTACGGGGATGGAGGCCGCGCCGGTAATCGCCACCCGCAGGGTAGAAAAATCACGCGTTTTGCGGTCGGGATGACGTAACAGCGACTGATAAATGGCCGGCGGACCGGGCAGCACGGTGATGCGATCTTCTTCGATGCGTCGACAGGTTTCTGAGACGTCAAAGATGGGCTGCGGCAAGATGGTGGCACCGCGAATCAAGCATGCTAGCCAACCCGCCTTGTAGCCAAAGGAGTGAAAGAAGGGGTTGATGATCAGGTAACGATCGCCTGCACGTAGGCCAACGACTTCGCTCCAGGAACGAAACACGCGCAGGTTCTGCGCGTGTTCGGTCATGACGCCTTTGGGCGCTCCCGTGGTGCCTGAGGTGAAGAGAATATCGGACAGGTCATCGCCCTTCACGGCGTCTGCACGTTGGCGTGCTTCGGCGGGTGGAACGTGGCGTGACTCTTGTAGGAACTCATCCCAGTCCCATGCTCCATCGACGGCATCATCTCCACGCAAGACCACAATGGTTTGCAGGTTTTCTAGATCTTCTACGGGGCGGGTATCGCCCGCGCCGCCTGCGGCTTGGCGCAGCATGGAGACGTAAGAGTTGCCCAAGAACCCTTCGACGGTGAAAAGCGCGGTCGCACCACTTTTTTCTAGGATAAAGCGTGCTTCTTCGCCTTTGTAGCGCGTATTGAGAGGAATGATGGCAGCACCCACGCTATGGATGGCGAGTCCTGCGACGACCCATTCCCAACAGTTGGGTGCCCAAATCGCCACACGATCGCCGTGCTCGATGCCCACAGAGATCAACGCTCGCGCCGCTTTTTCAACCTTGGCTTGGAGCGCGGTATAGGTCAGCACACAATCGCCGTCTTCGATGGCGATGGCTTCGGGCCATGCCTTCACAGATGCGTTCAACAGCTGTGGAATGGTGTTCGGCTCCTCGGTGGGCGTTGCGTGCTGGGCCATGAATTCTCCTCACGATCATAAAAACGAGCGCCTGCCGTGCTAGAACATGTTCTACGAGTTGGCAACGATGCTGAAGCATTCTTCGCTGGCGAGAATGTTTCTCATGACGAGGCGTACACCACGTGCCTTCAGTCTAGCTCTGACGCCAAGCGTTGTTTGAGCAAGGCGAGCGCATCTAAGTTCTCATTCATATAGGCATCGCGCTTCATTTCGTGGATGTGCTGACACGCTCAACTTCACGCGGACAAATGAATAAAAACTAACGTATCGATTTATGCCCCCTTGCTCTGACTTTCCGAACTCCCTACGATGCGTTGACCAGCGGTATGGATATTCGTCCATAAATAAACATCAATTCGATGCCAGTTTCAGGCGTGTTGAAAAGGATTATGTGATGCGTGTAGCGGGTATAGGCAAACTTTCGTGGCTCGTGGTCTTGATGCTGTCGATGGCAATCGTAGCGGCCTGCGGGGCGGAGACTCGCACATCGTGCAGTTTCTGCGGCCAATCGGATATGCCGAATGTTATGATCGGATACGAAGATTTGCGTGAATCTGCCAAGGATACGCTGGATGTGGATATCCGAGTTGAGAGTGGAGAGGGGCACGTGATCGATCTGAATGATGAAAAATTTCATTTTTGGAACGCCTGCCCTCTTCGTTTCCCCAAGCGACTCAATTGTCAGTACGGGTTTAATACAAGCGCATTAGATAAAACGATTACCGTGCGGATGACGGCGGACGGGAAGTCCTACGAACAGGAATATTCCACCCGTGGATTTGAAGCTCCCTGTCCTCGTGGCGTAGGGTATATCAAGATCACCCGTGACGAAACGGGATACCAACTCGCAAAGGAAGCGACACTTGTCACTGAATGCGAAGAGAACCCTTAACTTTAGAGGCTCCGAGAAAGACACCTCCCCGAAGAAGCCACCAAAGCCAAAGAACTGGTCGCATACTTGGAAGATTTTAGCGACGCCGCACTCCGCGCCTATCTGGAGAAGAATAAGCCGGAGTGTTTGGTAAAGTAGCGAAAGGAAATCGCTGTTCAAGGATCTTATTGAGTTAGACCATCAAGAAAATCTCCATCTATATCAACACAATATTTCGGTCGAAATCACAACGAACCGACAGCGATAAGAGACATAAAAATAAAGGGTTACAACAATTCACGCGTTCAGCTTGCTTTCCGTAAGAATTACAACGATATTTAACAGAGACATCGCTCTAACCTTCTCGCGAAGAAAAATTGCATGCGGCGATTTAAAATCATTCCGGATAGCTCCAAATCCTTTAAGACAACGATTCTTGTGTCGAGCCTGCTTTTCATGATGCTGGCGTGTCATGTTGAAATCGATATGAACTACTAGCTTCGACCTATGCTTGTGGACTTTCAACCCTGCCCTCCAGAGCAGCCACCGCAAGCGAAATCGCGCATACAACAGAATAGTGTAATAACCAGACGATCTCAGATTACTGGAATCGCTATAGCTTTGATGGAAGCTGGAATGCTGCCATGGGATTCAACTCCGCATGTAATCTCAATCTTCCGCTGGGCCGTACATTTAACGCGATACACTTATTACATACCGCATCGACAGCGCCCCCTACAAGCTACACCGATATGAGCGGCGATATTTTGCGATGGGGAGGAAATTACGCGATGAGGGAAATCCCCAAATTAAAAGCATCTTGCAGCACAAGTGCTGTAGCTAGCACGGCGGCAAAAATACTTAAAAAGAAGCGTCATGTTACAGTCATGCGTCCATTTTACTATAATTATAGCACCGCTACACGCGCTGCGACAATTATTCATGAAACCAGACATACCGAACGTTGTCGACATAATGGGAACGACGGAAGCAATCAATGCCCTGCAAAAAGTTCTAGCTGCGACGAAAGCATGTATGATGGTTGCAAAAACCTTGCTTTGGCTCCAAATGGCTCTGGTGCAGTAGGGTTCGAAATTAAATGGTTACACGCTTATTTGCAAAGCGCCGCACCAACTAAAATCAACTCTTTTCAGCGGCAACAAGTGTATGTTGAGGTCAACCGCAACTTAAACCGTTATTTGGATGTAGAACCAGGATTTAACGTCAACGTTTATGGGACGATGCTGGCGTGCACCCGTAATAGCGACGGAGAATGCGAATGAACATTTTGAATTTTCAATGGTCGATCAACCTTCTTGGTATTTTGGCATTGTTTGCAGCGTGCGATGAAAAAGAAGAGTACCCATACCACCCTTATGAACAGTCCTATTTCGTCATCGGACACGATGCGATGCAAGACGATGAAGTGGTGAAATCCTTTGGCGTGTACCTTAAAATCCTGGAGCCCGAAGATCTAACCGATGACTGGTCTTGGAACGGTACCGAACCAGACCTACCTTGGGAGCGGGTGCAATTGTATGGACAGACTCTAAGTCATGATCTTGCATGGGTCGACAACGCTTGCGGCCCCGACATCCAATGGAAATTCGTTGACGAAGATGCCTACAAGCTAATTCGCAGCTTCTATAAAGATTTTCCCTTACAAAGCAAAGAAGAGGTCGATGCGGTGCTCGCACAGGCGCACCCTGAACCTCCGGCATTGGACGGCACTTATAACGAGGATGGTGTTTTCAAACCGTCCGAAGAAAGTCGTGAGAAGAGCGATGCGTGGCGCGCTGAACATACCGGCTGGTTGATTGGATTCACTACGCCGAGCGGCTACCTACAAAAGATCTTGAAGGATCACGTAGATACCGAGTTACTCGCGGATGTCCTAACGTATTATGAGAAACAGGTTCAAGACATTCAATGGCCTCCCTTTTCTGTACACACCGCTAAAATCAAAAATGACCTCCCCGAAGAAGCCACCAAAGCCAAAGAACTGGTCGCATACTTGGAAGATTTTAGCGACGCCGCACTCCGCGCCTATCTGGAAAAGAATAAGCCGGAGTGTTTGGTAAAGTAGCGAAGAAGTAACGGCGCAAAATTCCAGCGACTCTAACGCTTCGGATGCAGCTCTGTGATCGAACGTTCACCGGTTTGTACGCGCCAAAGGTTGGCGTATACGCCTTCGAGGGCAAGGAGTTGGTCATGCGTACCACTCTCCACCAAACGCCCCTTGTCGAGCACGTGGATGCGATCCGCGTGACGCACCGTCGATAAACGGTGTGCGATGACAATGGTGGTGCGGTTTTGGCTCACCACCTGCAACGAGCGCTGAATCGCCGCTTCGGTTTCGTTATCCACCGCGGACGTAGCCTCATCGAACATCAGGATGGGTGGGTCTTTAAGGATCGCGCGCGCAATCGAGATCCGTTGGCGCTGACCACCCGAAAGTTTCTGCCCCCGTTCGCCCACAAAAGTGTCATAGCCTTGCGGCAAGGACATAATGAATTCATGGGCCTCGGCAGATTTTGCAGCAGCTTGAATCTCGTCGAAGCTCGCATCGGGACGACCATAGGCAATGTTCTCTCGCACCGTGCCGTGGAACAGAAAAACATCCTGCGAAACAAAGCCGATGGATTGACGCACATCACGCACTTTCAGCGTGTTCAGCGCGTGTCCATCGAGCAGAATCTGTCCGTCGGTTGGGTCGTAAAAACGCATCAGTAACTTGAGTAGCGTGGTTTTTCCGCTGCCTGTAGAACCTACCACCGCTGCTGTTTCGCCCGCCGGCACATGGAGCGCGATATCTTGCAACACGCGGCTGCCGTCGGCATACGCGAAGGACAGATGCTCGACGCAGAGCTCGCCTTTTACCGCGTCCGCATCCAGTGACTTCGCACCATCAAGAATCGTTGCTTCTACGCGCATCAGGCGCATGGCGCGTCGCGTCGAAGCCATCGCGCGCTGATAGAGGTCAAAAGTTTCGCCAAGACGCGTCAACGGCCACAACAAACGCTGCGTCAAAAAGACCATCACGCTGAACGAACCTACGCCAAGTTCTCCGCGCATGGTCATCATGCCGCCAGCCACAAGAGTGGCGATAAAGCCGAGGGCAATCACCATGCGAATGACGGGGACGAAGGCAGAGGAAAGGCGGATCGCGCGTCGGTTGGCTTGCTGATAACGATCGGATTCTACGGCGACACGCGCCGCTTCATCGGCCTCTGCGGTGTAGCTTTTAATGGTGACAATGCCGCCAAGGTTGTTCGCCAAGCGACTGCTGAGCGTACCCACCCGATCGCGCACATCTGCATAAAGCGGCATCAGCCAATGCTGAAAGCGAAACGAGCCCCATAGAATAAAGGGGATGGGCAGAAAGCTCATCCATGCGACGCCAGGCGCCAGATAGAAAAACACCGCGCCGATGATCACCACCGTCGTCAGTACTTGGATGATATCATTGGCCCCGTGATCAAGAAAGCGCTCGAGCTGGTTGACGTCGTCGTTCAACGTGGCGAGCAATTCTCCTGAGGAGCGATCTTCGTACCACGCCAGATCTAGGTCTTGCACATGTCGGTACATATCCATGCGCAAATCATGCTCGACGCGCTGCGCAAGGTTACGCCAAACGATCTGCCACAAATACTGGAATACGGATTCTAATGCCCAAACAATGGCAGTGATGATCGCCAGCGTGATCAGTTGGTGCAGCGGTGCCACCACGCCGATTTTTGCAAGAATCGAATCCTCTTGGTTCACCACAATATCGACGGCCACACCGATGAGCATTTCGGGCGCGAGGTCGAAGACCTTGTTCATGAACGAATAGAAGGTCGCGAGCCGCACACGCCCACGATACGGCCGCATATAGTGCAACAGCTGGCGCAGCGGTGGCGTAGATTCGTCCAGAATTTCGGGCGATGTACGCGGGGCGTCATCGGTGATTTTTGACGTATTTTGATCCATCTAGAACCACATCCTTGAATATCTCCACAACGACGAGGGTACATTCAGCGCCTGCATCGTGCGTCTGACTTTTCAGACTTCTTGGTTTCTGTCATGGCAAAATGCCGCCACAAGCGATGCACCCGCACCATAGAACCGATAAAGTTGGCGCATAGAGCATGGGTGCCTACGCTTACAACGCACGATATTTTCTTTTTCCATCGACGAGTGACTATGACGCCCACCATACCGAATTTTCAGCAGATGGATCGTCCAGATCCGGTGCTTGATATCCTGCAGCCCCAATACCAAGATCTGCTCGACCAGCTTAAAAACGCTGAAGACGGCGCGGCGCGCTACGCTGTGATTCAGCAATGGGACGCGCTTCGAAAGCAGATACATACCTGGGCAGCACTGGTTTCCCTGCATTTTCATCAAGATACCGAGAATCCAGAAAAACGCGCACGTCGAGATATTTTGAACGAGATGGCGCCCAAACTCACCCATTTGGATGTGCAGCTCAAACGCGCCCTCCTCGCCCTCGAAAACCGGGCCAATCTGGAGCCCTATATCGGCCACCATTGTTTTGATCTGTGGGAAGCCGACGCACGTACCTTTGACCCGAGCATCCAAGAGGACTTGGCCGAAGAATCCAAACTCTGCTCTGCCTATACCGAACTACGCTCGTCCGCCAAAATCCCCTTCCAAGGTGAAACGCATAACCTGTCGAGCATCGGAAAGTTTCTCTCAGAAGGCGATCGCAACGTGCGCTACCAAGCCTCGAAAGCGCGCTGGACCTTCTTTGAAGAACACGCCGAAGAATTTGACGAAATCTTTGATAAACTCGTCAAGCTGCGCACAAAAATTGCGCACAAACTTGGCTATACCTCCTTCACCGATCTGGCCTACGATCGGATGAACCGCACAGAATATAACGCCGATGATGTGAAGGTTTTCCGCGAGGAAATTCAGAAGCACATCGTGCCCTTGGCCGTCGCGCTCCGCGAACAACAACGCGCGCGCCTTGGCGTCGACAAACTCATGGCATGGGACGAACCGGTCACCGACCCGAGCGGCAACCCCAAGCCCCAAGGTGATGTCGCATGGCAAACTGAACGCGCGCAAGCCATGTACAACGATATGCACCCGGCGCTGGGCGCGTTCTTTGCGCTGATGGATGAAAAATCGCTGCTGGATCTGGACACGCGCCCAACCAAAGCAGGCGGCGGATTTTGCACGAGTTTTCCGTATTGGGGCGTGCCCTTTGTCTTCGCAAACTTCAACGGTACCAAACACGACGTCACGGTGCTCACCCATGAGATCGGGCACGCATTTCAGTTCTACCAAAGCCGCGAGCAACCCCTACTCGATTATCAATCACCTACGCTTGAAGCCTGCGAAATCCACTCCATGAGCTTGGAATTCCTATGCTATCCGTGGATGGAAAAGTTCTTTGGCGATGATGCCGATCGCTTCCGTCGCGTGCACTTGGCCGATGCATTAGAGTTTTTGCCTTACGGCGCCGCCGTCGATCACTTCCAACACTTGGTGTACGCCAAACCTGAAGCCACACCCGAAGAGCGCAAGCAGATGTGGCAAGAAGTGGAAGCGCTGTACCTGCCAGACCGCGATTACGGCGATCTCCCACACTGTTCAAACGGCGGTTTGTGGCAACAGCAACTCCACATCTACGAAGTCCCCTTCTACTACATCGACTATGCTTTGGCGCAGTCGGTCGCCCTCCAATTCTGGGCGCTTTCTAAGCAGGATTTCCCCGATGCCCTGAAGCGCTATGTCGCGCTGTGCGAACGCGGCGGAGAAGCTGCCTTCACCGATCTTGTTACCTCGACGGGGCTACGCTCTCCTTTTGAATCCGGCGCGCTGTCGGCCATTGTGGGTCCCGCACGAGAATTGCTGGGGATTTGATTTCGCTGACGGACGCTGCCTTTGCTTTTCTTTGCTCCACTGCCACGCGCCTTCGGCGCGTTTTTTGTGCGAAAACGATGCGATATCCCGCTCAAAAGGAGGTCCGCGCACAACGCACGCCGCAAAGATCGTCAAGGAGCGATTTTTTGCCTATGATGATGTCACGCTTTTGAAGACGTCGGATCTTTCTGTAAGGCCGCGCCTTCGAAAGCGGAGGACTGGCGATCTACTTTCCCCGTGAAACATTCATGCATATCCTGGTTATCAACTGCGGTTCTTCCTCCATTAAAATGGCGGTCGTCGATCACCAAAGCGCCGATCGCGCCATCAAGCTCGAAGCGCAGCGCCTTGGCACAGAAGACGCTTGGTTCGCGGTCAAAGGACAAGATAGAACACCTGTTCCAAACGCCTACGCTGATGAAATCTTGCCACAATGCCTGCGCGCCATCTTGGACGCGCTGCCCAAAAACATCGAGATTCGAGGCGTCGCGCATCGTATCACCCACGGGGGCGATCACTTCACAGACCCCGTCGTGGTCGATAGCGATGTGATCGATCGTCTGGACACCTTGGTGGATCTTGCGCCTTTGCATATGCCCGCCAACGTGGCCGGCGTACGCGCCGCGCTCGACGTATTGCCAGAACTCGAGCACATCGCCGTTTTTGATACCGCATTCCACTCGACGATCCCAAACCGCGCGCGCCAATACGCGATTCCCCAAGATATCGCAGAAAAACACCAGATCCGGCGCTTTGGCTTTCACGGACCGAGCCACCATTATGTTGCGCGACGCGCCGCTGAATTCATGGACAGCGATATCCGCGATTTGCGCATCATCACCTGCCACCTTGGTAACGGTGCTTCCGTCGCCGCAGTAGAATACGGCCGCAGCGTAGAAACCTCCATGGGTGCAACGCCGCTGGAAGGCTTGGTCATGGGCACGCGCAGCGGAGATATCGATCCTGGCGCAGCCATTCGCATTGCTAAAAAGGAAGGCTGGGACCTCGATCGCTTGGACGATTTCTTGAACCGAGAATCAGGACTCGCAGGGCTTTCTGGCATCGGCAACGATCTGCGCGATATCCAAGATGCCGCCGCCCAAGGCGACGAGAAATCTCGACGCGCCATCCAAGTCTACGCGCACCGCGTGCGTAAATATATCGGCGCCTATGCCGCAGTGATGGGCGGCGTGGACGCCATCGTCTTTACCGCAGGCATCGGTGAAAACAGTGCCATCATGCGCCACCGCATCGCGCAGCGCTTCGATTTCCTTGGCGCACGTTTTGACGAAGATAAAAACCGGGATTGTTCGGTGAACAGCCAACGCCCCATCTTCGAAATCTCCGGCAGTAATAGCCGCGTCCGCCTACTGGTTATCCAAACGGACGAAGAAGTCGCCATGGCGCGCGATGCCGCAACCATCATCCTCGAAAAATTCCGCGTCAACAATGCACGCGCCATCCCCATCGCGATTTCTGCACGCCACGTGCACCTCACCCAAGAACACGTCGAAACGCTCTTTGGCAAAGGACACCAGCTCACGCCAAGCAAGGAACTGTCACAACCGGGCCAATACGCTTCCGAAGAGCGCATCACGCTCATCGGTCCCAAGAGCTCCATTTCAGGCGTACGTGTTCTAGGTCCTCCGCGCGACCGCACCCAAGTCGAGATCTCGCGCACCGACGAATTCGCGCTCGGCGTGGACGCGCCCATCCGCGGTTCAGGCGATATCGACAACACGCCCGGCATCACCCTAGAAGGCCCTGCCGGACGCGTGGAACTGACCGAAGGCGTCATCTGCGCGCTGCGGCACATCCACATGCATCCCGATGACGCAGATCACTTCGGCGTGGTCGATCACGACTTGGTAGAAGTTGCCGTAGAAGGCACAGGGCGCGATCTGATCTTTGGCGATGTGCTGATTCGCGTAAGCCCAAGCTATCGCCTAGAAATGCATATCGACACCGACGAAGGCAACGCCGCAGAGCTCTCTCAAGGCACCGAAGGCGCGCTGGTAGAAACCGGTGGATTTGCACGCCTGCGCCGCAAACGCATTCGTCCAGAGCAACGCTTGGAAGCCGCAGAATAATTGTCGATTATACGCTCGCGCTCGCAGCTACGCTGCTCGCCTCTTCTTGCTGACGCCGAATCCAAAGCCACAAGTTGGTGATGGCCGCAGGCGTAACGCCAGGAATGCGCGCAGCTTGGCTCAGTGAGTTCGGCGCCACGGCGGCGAGCTTCTCACGCGCTTCGTTCGAAAGCCCTGGAACTTCCGCGTAATTGAAGTCTGCCGGAATGGTCACGCGCTCGGTTTTGCGCAGCTCCAACGCCTCGTCCTTCTGGCGTTCGATGTACGACGCATAACGAATCTCGATCTCGGCGGCCTCTGCAATCTCTTCGGTCACACCTTCGAGAGCGGAGGCGGGCAGCAGGGGCGCAAAAGCCGAAAACTCCACTTTGGGACGACGCAAAAGCGTGGCGACGCTCGAAGGCTTATTCAAGTTTCCAAGCCCCGCGTTTTCGATAAACGCACAGTTTTCTTCCGTCGGCGTAACGATCGTCTCATGCAAGAGCGTCATCAGTTGTTCGATGGCCGCCTCTTTGCGCTCGAGCATCGCAAACGATGCATCGTCGAGCAAACCAATCGCATGCGCACGACGCGACAAACGACGATCCGCATTATCCTCGCGCAACAACAAACGATACTCCGCACGCGACGTGAACATGCGATACGGCTCACGTGTGCCAAGCGTGGTCAAATCATCGATCAGAACCCCGATGTACGCTTCGTCGCGCGCTAGGATAAAGGGGTCCTTGCCTTGAATCGCTAACGCTGCGTTGACACCAGCGATGAGCCCTTGGGCCGCAGCTTCCTCGTACCCCGAGGTACCGTTGATCTGCCCTGCCAAATAAAGACCTGGCATCGCGCGGAGTTCTAAGGTCGCATCGAGCTGAATCGGATTAATAAAGTCGTATTCTACCGCGTAGCCCGCGCGCATGATCTCTGCGCGTTCAAGGCCTGGAATCGAGCGCACGAGATCGAGCTGCACGTCAAAAGGCAAGGAGGTAGAAATGCCGTTCGGGTAGACTTCGTGCGTGTGAAGCCCTTGCGGCTCCAAGAAAATATGGTGGCTTTCCTTGTCGGCAAAGCGATTCACTTTGTCTTCGATGCTCGGACAATAACGCGGCCCAATGCCTTCGATCATCCCAGTGAACATGGGCGAGCGATCAAAGCCGCTGCGGATGATGTCGTGTGTGCGCTCGTTGGTGCGCGTGATGTAGCACGGCACTTGCGGCAACATCGGCTCGTCATGGTAGAACGCAAAGCGATGCGGCACGTCATCGCCGTGTTGCACCTCGCAGGCGCTCCAGTCGATGGTGCGTCCATCGAGGCGCGGCGTGGTACCGGTTTTCAGGCGTCCCATCTCTAGTTCAAGCGCCATGAACTGTTCTGCCAAGCTCACCGAGGCGCGATCGCCCGCACGTCCACCCGCATAGTTTTTCAGACCGACGTGGCAGAGGCCACGCAAGAAGGTGCCGGTGGTGATGACCACTTTTTTGGCAAGATACGCCGTGCCGAGTTGATCGACGACGCCACGGATGGGGGAACGACGATCGTCATCATCGAGCAGCAAGCGTTCCACGGATCCTTGCTTGATATCCAAGCCATCGATGTTGAACAAAAAGTCCTGCATCTCGCGTCGATACACCTGCATATCGCTCTGCGTACGGGACGAGCGCACGGCAGGCCCTTTGCTGGTGTTCAAACGCTTGTGATGGATGGCAGCGCGGTCAGCAATGCGGCCCATAATGCCGCCCAGAGCATCGATCTCTTTGACCAAATGACCTTTGGCCATGCCGCCGATGGCTGGGTTACAGCTCATGTGCCCGATGGTATCGATGTTCATGGTCAACAGCAGCGTACGCACACCCATGCGCGCAGCTGCGTGCGCAGCCTCGCTTCCGGCGTGGCCACCACCAACGACAATGAGATCCCATTCCTTGGGGTAATGATACATCGCGACACCTCTTGTAGAACGTTCGTAGCGGCTTTTCTTGGAAAAGCGCGCCGCTGTCAAGAGACGATGAAAGCGCATCAAACGCGCCAGTTTCTTTGCGCTGCAGGATCTGTTCCAATCCACACGCTTCCGACGCGCCAATCGCACTGGGACTACTGCCATTTCGCCACGCCTCCGCCTTCGAAAGCGGGAGGGTTGCGATCTTTTTAAAAGTTAAAAAATGCGCAAAAACGGGGGGATGCGGAGCCCTAGCATAGGTTACTGAAAGGGTGGCGCTGCACGGGCAGATCGGTTGGTTCGCCAAAATTCGATGAGGCTAGAACTTTTTTTTATTTTAAGTTAGTGTGCGCTCACTAACGGTAATCTTTTCATGTGTACCCCTTGACGAGGCCCGCGATGTCCGCCCTGAACGATCCCTCCCGCGTCACCATGCAAAACGACGAACTCTTTACCGAAGAGCACCAGCGTCTGCGTGATTCTGTCCGTAAATTCGCCAAGGAATTGGCCGATCACGGCCAAGAATGGGACGAGGCCGGCATTTTTCCACGCGATGTCTTCAAACGCGCAGGAGACCTCGGCCTCTTGGGCATCCGCTTCGATGAAAAGTACGGCGGAAGCGGCCTAGACTGGTGGTATACCACCGCCTACGTGGAGGCGCTGCAGCACTCGTATAACGCCGGCGTCAATATGGCGCTCTTGGTGCAATCCGATATGGCCACCCCCATCATCAACGCCATCGGCTCAGACGAAGTCAAACGCGAGTTCCTAGAGCCCGCCATCAAGGGCGAAAAGATTGCAGCCCTCGGCGTATCCGAACCTGGCGGCGGCTCGGATGTCGCCAACCTCAAAACCACCGCCGTGCGCGACGGCGACGACTACGTGATAAACGGCCAAAAGCTCTGGATCACCAACGGCACCCGCGCAGACTTTATCACCCTTGCAGTACGCACCGGCGAGCCAGGATTCGCAGGCGTCTCGCTCTTGGTCTTTCCCACCGATACCAAAGGTTTTTCGACAGGAAACCCCATCAAGAAAATCGGTAACAAATCGTCGGATACCGCGGAACTCTACTTCGATAACTGCCGCGTCCCCGCGCGCTACCTCCTTGGCGAAGAAAACCAAGGATTCTTCCATATTATGACGAACTTCCAAGGCGAACGCCTGGTGGCAGCCATCGGCGCCACCGCCGGCATGCAACTCGCCGTCGAAGATGCCATCGCCTACGCCCGCGAACGCGAAGCCTTCGGCCGTCCCCTCATCGCCAAACAAGTATGGCGCCACAAATTCGTCGAAATGCTCACCCAAATCGAAGCCAGCCGCCGCCTCACCTACTTGGCCGTCGATACCGTGAACAAAAACCCCATGGGCGCCACCCGCGATATCACCATGGCCAAACTCTTCTCCTGCGATCTGGCCCAACGCGTCATGTACGACTGCCAACAAGTGCACGGCGGCTTTGGCTACACCACCGAATATAAAATCGGTCGCGCCTGGACGGACGTCCGCCTCCTGACCATCGGCGGCGGCACCACCGAAATCATGAAAGAAATCCTCACAAAAACGGAAGGACTTTGATCAATTTAGAATTAAGAATTTAGAATTTAGAAAGGAGGCGCTTTGGGCATGGGTGTAGGGGCGGGCCGCTGGCCCGCCCTTGCAGCGCCCCAATTACCCTCTGCCGCCCCAATCCACCCCAGGACATGTACGGGCGGGCCACGTGCCCGCCCATGCAGCGCCGCGATCGTGCGCCGCGAAACACCCCGGCGCCGCGATCCAACGCCGCGATCCCAGGATGCTAGCACAGCACCCCAATTACCCTCTGCCGCCCCAATTCACCCCGGGACATGTAGGGGCGGGCCACGTGCCCGCCCATGCAGCGCCGCGATCCTACGCAGCAGCGTCGCGATCCCACGCAGCAGTGTCCTGATCAAAGACGAGAGATGATCCGTTCGGACAGGGTGCGGAGTTGGCGTTGGGAGAGCAGGGATTCTGTGCAGGAAAGCTGGATCATGGAGCGGGATGCGGTGTGTCGCATGACCACCATACGTACGCCGGCGACGGTGGAAAAGTAGGTGGCGGCGTCTAGGCGGGGTTCTTCTTCGGGTTCGTAGAGGGTGTCGACATACGCGTTGTAGTGCAGCACCAGATCGTGTGCGAAGGGGAAGACCCAGCGCTGGACGCTACAGCCAAGTTCGCGTCCCATGGCAAAGCGAACGGCGTTGTAGAGACTGTCTGGGGAACGGCCCGCGAGCGGCTCTGTGTGGATGGGCCCCGTGTAGAGCATGACGTCTCGCAGATCGGCGCGTAGCAAGAGGCGTTCAACGTTGGGTGGTGGAAGCTGGATCAGGCCGGACTGCGCGCGCACCGATTGCACGAGTTCGGGGTCCAAGAAACGCTGGCGTGTTTTTTCAGCTTCTTGGCGTTCTTTGGCGCGTTCTTCGTCCTTGGGGTCTTTCTTTTTCCGCCGCGCTTCCGCTTTCGAAGGCGGAGGCGTTGCGTCTTCTTGGACGACGTCCCCCTTTTTATTTGCTGTACGGTCGTCCGCATCGCCCTTCCCTTTGCATGCGCTGAGGGCGCAGAAAGAGAGTGCACAGAGCAGGGTGGGCAACAGGAAAATTCGACGGAGCTTCATAAAATTCGCGGCACTGAGATAGGAGAGCATGGAACGCGCGCAAGGGGAGTTTCGGTGCGAAGGCGACAGCATGATAGACAAACGCGCCAAGCAGTCGAAAGATTCGTTCTGCTTGGCGCGAGTTTAGCACGGTCTTTGATGAGAGCGTATCTTCTCGTCGCTTTGCTTTCAGGGCGATAGCGGCGTGAAATTAACGCTTGGAACGTGGATGACGTCGGGGTGGGCGGCGCCAGCGCACGGAGACTTCCTCGCCTTTGGGTGTTTGACGTACCGAGAGTTGCACGATTTGATCGCGGTCGAGGACGCGTTTGACGCAGGCGACCGCTAGGGTTTGTGTATCTTTGTTGCGCCAGGCGCGCACACGCTCGCTGAGCTGCGTGGTGTCATCGTCGGACGAGGCTTCGTCTTCGGTGCTGTCGTCTGCGTGGTCGTCTTGTGCGTCTGCTTCTTCGGTCTCCGCATCGCTTGCGCCGTCTGCGTCTTCATTCGAAAGCGCATTGCTCTCGATCAGCGCATCATCGGACGCATCTTCTGATGTGGCTGCGTCGTCGGTGGATTCCGCAGCATCGGTGGAGGGTGCGGTCCAGATCAGTTGCAGACCGTCGCGCGTGAGCTTCACATCTTTGACGGAGTCTTCTTGGGCAAAGAAGTCCATGGCGGTGGCGAGCGCCACGTTCAGCGCGTTGGGTGCAAGCGCAATATCGAAGGGGATCATGGGGTTTGCGACCACATTTCTGGGATCTTGCACCTTGAGTCCGCGATCTTGCGCGTATTCTTGAACGCGTGGGAAGACGCTGTCGCGCAATGCGAGGCGGAAACGCACGGGGTTTCCTAGCGCGTTCACGACGACTTGGGGCAATGCTGCGATGTCTGCGTCGCTCGCGCTGTCGAGTTGTTCGATCCAGAAGCGCACGGCGGTGCGGATGCGCGCAAGGGCGCGTTCACGCACACGCTCTTTCAGGCTGTCGCCGAGGCGTTCTGCAGCGGTTTTCTGCTCATCGCTTTCCGCTTCGTCGTCCGAAGACTCGTGTTCAGCTTCGTCGTCATGGCTTTGTGCATCGGCGCCGTCGTCGTTTTGCTGGGCGTCGTCGTGATCTGCATCCGCATCGTCATCGGAGGTATTTTGCGCGACGAATTGGTCGAAGAGGGCATCGAGTGCTTCGTCGAATGCGCGCAATTCTTCGCGCGTGCTGGCAGGGTCAGCTTTGGCGCGTCGGACGATCCAAGCGTCGATCCATGCTTCGAGGACTTGGCTTTGGTCGGCGTTACGGAGCGCGCCCCAGACCGATCGGAATTGGCGGCTTGTGCGTTTGCTACGTGCGGCGACGCGCAACATGCGGGCGATGGCTTCGGGCCAGGCGAAGTCTTCGAGTGCGCCCTGGAAGAGGGTGATGGTGCTGCTTTCGCCGATGGCGGCGTTCAGATCGTCACCGATCTCACGGACGAGCGCACGGTCTGCGGCCCAGTACGCAAAGTCGCGTGCGGGCGATGGACCTTTGGCGTTGGCGATGGCGCGCGCGACGCGGGCGCTGAGCACTGCGGCAGGCTCGGTATCGAGGGGCAGATCGAGTAGGCGCCATGCATCGAGCTGGTGATCGAAGGCGACGTAATCGTTCGGCGGAAGAACGTGCTCGCTCACGCGTGTGCTCAGGGCGTCACGCGTCGCTGCATCGATATTTACGCCTTGGGATTCTGCGGCGTAAACCAAACGTGCGAGAATACGCAGTTCTGCGATACTCTTGGCCTGTTCCACACCGATGGACAGCGCGCGGTCGACCACGGATTTCTCCAGATCGCTGCGATTGCTAAGCCATGCGCTGAGGGCGAGGCCGCGCTGGTTTTCAAGGAGGGTTTCAATCTCGGCGCGCGCGTCCACCCCTTCGAGCTGAAGCAGGTAAACCATGGGAATATCGATGGTTTCTGCGCTCATTTGTCGAGCTGCGATCTGGAGCAGCTCTTGGATCGCTTGGTCTGGTTCTTCGATGGCGGAGGTGGCGCGATCTTTGAACCATGCCTCAAAAGCGGGTGCGTAGACGACCTCTGGCCAAGCGTCGCGTTGGAGCAACCAGCGGATGTGCTGGCTTCGGCGTCCACGCGCGAGCAGCTGGCGCAGCCATTCGACGCGTCCGGCGGCTACGCCGACACTTTGCTCAGAGGCGAAGGCTTCGGCGAGGCGGACAAAGAGGTCCGAGGTGCGCAGCGCATCGCGCACTTCGGCTTCGCGTACGCCATCGAGGATGCGGTTCCATTCTGCTTGTTCCCACGAGGGGTGTGCAAGAAGGCGCTCGACTCCCTTGGCCCAGCTTTCGAACGAGCATCCGGCAAGGACGCTCAGGATATTGAGTACACGTTCGTCGCGTGCGGCGTGCTCACTTTCGTCCAAAATGGCTGCGAGTCGCTCTTGCAGCGCGTCTTGGTAGGGCAGCACTTGTGCCGGCTCGACTTGACGCGACCATGTTCGTACGAGCGCGAGCGCTTCGTTTTCGATCTTCCATGGCAGGGTGGCGAGGGAGGGCACGACGCGTTCGATGAATGTGCTGTAGCTGTCGGTAGCCGCGGGCAAGAAGGATCGGCAATAGGTGCGCCAGTACATGAAGTGTCGGCGCACTGCTGCGTCTTCGTCGTCGTTCCATTCGGGCTCGATCGGCGTCCAATCGGGCAGTGCGTCACGATCGCGCACGAGGCGTGCGATCAAGAATTCGTGTGCGGCGATGGCATCGGAAACGCGCTGCTGGTTGGGGCGTCGCGCGCGTGTTGCGCGCGAGAGGCGTTCCGCGACATCCGCGATCTCGAGTTCAGCGAGCTCGTGCAGGCGCACCACGTCGGGGTGGTGGGGCGCACCGCGCTCGGGTCGTGCGCTGATGGCTTCGGCGATGACGGGCGAGATGGCGGTTTTTGCGCCAAGGACACGTCCGTAGGCACGGATGGATGCCCAGGTGCTGGTTTCGAAGATGAAGTTGGCGTTGAGCGCGCGGGCGGGCACGCCGTCGCGGTCGAGCTCTTTGCCTCGGAAGCTCCACATGGTCACGATGCCGTCGTAGCGACCAAGGAGTGTGCGCGCGGCGATGGGATAGCCGCGGACGCGGCGATAGCTGAGCGCAAAGGGACGCAGGTGATCTAGGTGCACACGACCGAAGTCGCGCGTGCTCTCACCCACGGCCATGGCGCGCACCAGACGCTCAAGGTCTGTTTCGCGTTGCGGAAAGTAGCTCAGTTCGCGGGTGATCTCGTCTGAGAGCGCGCGCGATGTGGGGAAGGTCGGCAGGTCGATATCGGGGTGTTCGAATGCATCGACATTGCCGCGCGTACGGCGCAGCAATCGGAATGCTGCGAACAGGGAACGTGCAGGACGGCGGCGTTCACGGTCTGGACGCGATCCGAAGATCCCTGTGAGCCAGGTGGTCAGCACCGCGAGGTTGCGTGGTTGCTGGAGCGGCGAGTTGTCGTTCGCCACGTGCGGCTCGAGCGCGCGTGCGAGCGCGATGAAGTGCTCGGTTTGCTCGTCGTCTTCGGCGGTCCATAGCTGTTGAACGGCTTGGAGTACGGGCGCGACGTCGGGCGCAAGCACACTCAACACATCGGCAAGAAGGGCGCGTGTGCGCTCTTGGTCTGCACGCATCGCTGCCACGCCGGCGCGCTGCAGGCCGTGGCCTTGTTCTACGAGCATCACGCGCGCTGTGACGGCGGCGGGGTGATCGCTTTCGGGGTGTCGCGCGAGCCATTCCATGGTTTGCTGGAGTGCTGCGTCGGCTTCTTCGTCGCCGTCTTCTTTCACGGATGTTGCTGCAACCCAGAGGTCACGTGCGTCGACGGAGAGTTGTGCATGGAAGGTTGCGCAGTGCACGGGGTCGAGCTGCGACGAGAGCAATCCTGTATCCCATGCTTCGATGGTATCTGGGATGGCTGCGTCGATGGGGATCCAGGGCGGTCCTTCTTCGTCTGCGAAGGGTGTGGGAACCAAGAACGCTGCGCGCAGTCCTGGTGAGGCCCAGCCGTCTTCGAAGCGGTACGACAGGTTCTCATCGCTCCAAACGGCGTAAAGCACGGCATTGGGTACGGCGAGATCGCGTGTCACCAGCTGGAGCGATCCGCGATAGCGCAGGTAGAGTCCTGGGCTCAGGAGTGCAACGTCTGGGATCACGCGCCAGCGCATCGGTCCTGGGTGTGCGGTGATCTCTGCGGCAAGGCAGAGATCTTCTTGGATCAGGACGTATTCGAGCGAGGGTTTGGGCGGGCGGTTGCCTGCGGCTCTGCGCTGACCGCCGCGGCGTGGTTCGCGCTCGTTCTGTGATGGATTGCGTCGACCGCCGCCCCGTTGTGGGCGTCCTTCGCCTGAGCGCGCGTTTTGCTGGTTGCGCGGGCGTTTGGATTTGGGTCGTTGCGAGTTGGAATTGCCGTGGTCGGATTGGCTCATGGGTGGTCTTGCCCCGAGTTCAGAAGCGTAGATTCAAAAATATAAAAGGACCCTTTGGGATCGCACAGCGGCACAAAAGGGCTTCAAGGGCGGATGCCTTAGCACACCGCGCGCGATAGAGGGAAGATCTAGGCGCGCGGGTGGGCATTTGTCGAGGTGTGAAGCACGATCTTTGTGGGGATCGATGATGTCATGCACACCGCAGAAAAGTACAGCGTCTCAATCGACGCCGAGTGCGCGTTCGATGGCTTGGAGGCTATTGCGCAGGTTGGCGTCTTGTTTGAGCTGGTCTTCGATGCTTCGGGACGCGTCCAGAACGGTGGTGTGGTCGCGGTTATCGAAGAATCTGCCAAGCTCTGGATAAGACATTTCGGTGAGCTTACGGCCGAGGTACATCGCGAGTTTTCGGGGGATAACGACGCGTTTGGTACGTCCTCGTCCGATGATCTCTTTGGCTTTGAGCTCGTAGTGTTCCACGGTCGCTTCGACGATTTCGTCCATGCTGACTTTACGCGTGGCTTGTTTATACGAGCTTTCGAGTTGTTTACGCGCGATCTCGAGGGTGAGTGGTCGCCCTGTGAAGCGTGCGTAGCTGAGCACGCGCGAGAAGTGCGAGAGGAATTCGCGTGTATTGCAGCGCACGGTATGGGCGACGTAGTCGAGGACTTCGTCGGGTGCGTGAATGCCGTGTTCTCGGGCCACGTTTTGGAGGATGGCGCGTCGTGAGGCGGTCGATGGTGCATCGATGCTCACGGACAGACCGCTTGCCAGTCGATTTCGAAGGCGCGCATCGACGCGTGTGAGCGCATCGCGCGCGACGCTGCTCGAGAGGACGACGAGCTTTTGTGCGTGCAGCAGGTCGTTGAGGGCATGCAGGAGTTCTTCTTGGCAGTTTTCTTTGCCGGCGAGGAAGTCCACATCATCGAGCAAGAGCAGATCGACGTTGACGCGTGTGCGACGACGGAACGCTTCCATCTCTTTATTTCTGAGCGCTTCGATGAAGTTGTTCACGAAGGTCTCTGCGCGCATATAGCGTACGCGCAGTGTGGGTTTACGGCGCAGTGCTTCCAGGCCGATGGCTTGGAGCATGTGCGTTTTGCCCATGCCTGCGTTGGCATGGATAAAGAGCATACCCCCAAAGCCGACATCGCCTTGGGCGACGGCATTGGCTGCACCGTGCGCAAAGATATTTTCTTCGCCACAGATCCAGCTTTGGAGGTCGCGCGTAGGATGTACGTCTGCGTCTTCGATGGCGCGTGAGAGATCAACGTGCGTTGGAGACGCAAAGGCAACATCCTGTTTCAGCGCGGGAAGCTCGAAAGCTTCGATCTGCGCGCTAGCGACAGTCTTAGGTGGTGTGAAATCGAGGGTGAAGTCGGCGGGGCCGCTCGCGCGCAATGCCGCAGCGCTGGTGCGTTTTTCTTGGCTTTGGGCATGCACTGCATGCTCAGGCGCATCAAAGAGCGAGAGCTGTGTGCGCGGATCGACGGGCGCTTCTTGGGGCGCCGCGGCGGGCTCATCTGCTGCGCTGAGCGTGTAGATCACCGGGCCATGAAAGCCGAGCTCGCGCGCATAAGACTCGATCAGTTTGCCGTAATCTTGCTCGAGCGAGAGCAAGACCATGTGGTTGGAACTACAGATGGAGAGGGCACCGCGTTGGGTGACATATCCCTGCACCGCACCAAGCAGTTCATCACGAGAGCCTTCAGGAATCGCTCTCCATAGTTTCGTCGATAGATTGTTCCAGAGCTTGGGCATGTGCGACAAACTGTAATGACAAAAGCCAAAAGAAAAGAAGATTTCCGCCGATCAAAATTCCACCGCAGGCAACACCTCAGCCCAAGGTGGAGATCTTCGAACGCGCTACGCATCTGTTCGGGAGCATGTGAGCATATCCACACCCACACGCCACTTCATCTTCCGTGAATTCTCTGCGCATCGGAGGAGGGTCCATAAATGCCTTCCCAACCCGAGCGACGAAACACAGACGTACCAGCTGAATCCCAAAACCACAACCGAAACGCCGATCAGCACACATGTTCAGATAAGCGCTAAGTGTCTGATTTTATTGAACTGAGAAAGTTAAGCAGAAGTTGTCCACAGGGCATGTGTGTAAAAGATTTTTGCCGCAAAGCCCGATACTATCAACCGTGATCGCCTCCACCTCGAAAAGAAAAAAAATTCTGTCCACACCCGCGAACCCGCGATCGTGCTGTTTGTATTATCCACATAGTTATCCACAGCGCAATTTTTCGAAATTCAAAAGACCCAGCCCCTATCAGACGCACTGTGCATCCCGAATTTCCAAAAGAGCGGAATTACTCATCCACAATGTCCAGATCTTTTCGAGGGCGAAAAACCAACGCGTAACGCCCACACCAAAACCGTTCAGAAAACGAAAAATCGCCTTCGCTCACCCCTGAAGATCTCCGAAATCTGACCCGAAGATCCTCGATCACCCTCGAAAAGATCCCCGCCAGAGGATCAAAGATCTCGTCCCGTGACCGCGAAAAGGATCCTCTGAGCGAGATCTTCGCAGGGATGCGCACGCTCAAACTGCATGCGCTCGCCCGCGCAAAGATCCCCTCGCGCACCACAAGGCATGACGATCCCCCAGCTTCGCGCTACCCTTAAATCAGCGCTTCTTTGGTTCACATCCGGACTCTCTCCATGCGTATCTCCCTCATTCAGCACAATGTAAAACTCGGCGAATACGCCGCAATCGACGCCATCATCGATGCGCAAGTGCAACGCGCACAACAAGAGAACGTCGATCTTTTGATCTTCCCGGCGCTCTTTCTGATCGGCGGTCCGAGCGGTATTTTTGCCACACGCAAAGAGACGCTGGCCCAATGCGAACAACGCCTAGAGCGCCTTGCGGCACGCCACGCAAACGGTCCCGCCATTTTGATCGGCACGCCATGGACAAATCCAAGCCCATCCGGAAAACCTGCGTTCAACGCCGCAGCGCTCCTACACCAAGGTTCCGTGCGCATCGTTCACCGCCAAAATGCCGTAGCGAGCTATGGCGTCCAACAAGACGCCCACCTCTTTGAGCCAAGTGATCAAGTTGAACCCTTTGAACTCCATGGCCGAACCCTCGTCGTGACGATCGGTAACGATCTCTGGAACCAAAGCGACGTGTGGCAGCGCCCCGCACGCGCCGAAAGCCCTGCGCAAAAGATCGCCCCCCATTGCGACCTGCTCATCCACCTCGACGCAGATCCGTGGTTTCCCGAGCGGCCTCAAGAACGTTTTCAAGCATTGCAGTCGATCGCACGTGCGCATGATCGTGCGATCATACATGTGAATCAATTCGGGTCAGCACAAACCCTGCTTTACGATGGTCGATCGATGGTCATCACGTCGCGCGGCATTGCACAAACCATCGCGCGATCGTTTGATAATGACACGCAAATTATTGATTGCAATGATCTTTCGAAAGCAGAGGTGGTGGACCTTTCGTACAAATTAGAAAAAGATCCGGTGGATGAAACGCTGGACGCCCTGATCTTCGGCCTGAGAGACAATGTACAAAAAAGCGGCTTCAAAGATGTCATACTCGGTCTATCGGGCGGTATCGACTCCGCGATCGTTGCCGCCATCGCCGTCGAAGCGTTGGGCGCAGAGCATGTGTACGGCGTCGCCATGCCCTCGCGCTACTCAAGCGATCATAGCATCCAAGATGCCAAAGATTTGGCCGCAAACCTGAAAATGCCTTTCGATGTCATGGCGATCGAAGCCGTGCACCAAGCGCTCCTGCAAACCCTTGCGCCATTTTTTGAAGGTACCGCAGAAGACACCGCCGAAGAAAACTTGCAAGCGCGCGCGCGCGGGATGCTGCTCATGGGTCTCTCCAACAAATTCAACCGCTTGCTCTTGGCTACAAGCAACAAATCGGAATTCGCCGTGGGTTACAGCACGCTCTACGGCGACATGGCCGGTGCTTTTGCACCCTTGACCGACGTGCCCAAAGAAATGGTCTACGCGATCAGCCGACGATTTAACGAACGGCGCGGATTTGACGCAATCCCCATCAGCACGCTCACCAAGCCCCCAAGCGCAGAACTGCGACCCAATCAAACAGACCAAGACTCGTTGCCACCGTACGAGATCTTAGACGAGCTCATCGATCGTTACGTGGTGCGCGGCCAATCCGCACAAGAGATCGTGGATGCAGGCTTCGATCCGGTGGATGTGCGACGCGTGGTATGGCTCGTCAACATCACCGGCTATAAGCGCCAACAAGCAGCGCCAGGCTTGCGTGTGAGCCGACAAGCGCTGGCCATCGGGCGCGATTTCCCAAGCATCGGGAACTTTTCGTCGCTCAACCTACCGGCGCAGGACTGAGCATGCTCGTCCCCAACACGTGCGAAGCATCTACGCCAAAAAAGTCCGCCACACTCTGACCGACATCTGCAAACAGTTCGCGTACGCCCACGTCCGCACCCGCAGGCGCGCGGTGTCCCACCATCAAAACTGGTACGTATTCACGCGTATGATCGGTCCCTTTGAACGTGGGATCGTTGCCATGGTCTGCCGTCAGAATCAGCAGATCGCCGGGTTGCATCGCTGCTAGGAATTCCGGCAAGCGCGCATCAAACTCTTGTAAACATTGATGATAGCCTTCGGGATTGCGCCGGTGGCCGTATTCTTGATCAAAATCGACCAAGTTGGTGAAGACAAAGTCTGCGCGTCGCTCACGCATCGCGCGCAGTGTGGCTTCCATGCCTTCGTGGTTGTTTTTGGTGCTGATCGCATGCGGCACACCATCGTGCGCAAAGAGCGATGCGATTTTGCCAATGCCTAACGTGCGCACCCCCGCTTGCTCTAAGGCGTTAAGCACGGTGGGCTTGGGCGGCGGCATGGTGAAGTCGCGCCGATCCGGCGTGCGCACAAAGCTTGGATATTCGCCCACAAAAGGCCGTGCGATCACGCGATTGAGGCCATGGGCAATCGCAGGGTCGTAGGCTTCCTCGCACCATGCATACAGTTGAGGCAACGAAACGACATCGGTGTGCACAGCGATCTGCAGCACAGGATCCGCCGATGTATATACAATGGGCAGACCGCTTTTCAGGTGCTCTTGTCCCAAACGGTGAATGATCTCTGTGCCAGAAGCTGCACAGTTCCCAAGGACGCCCGGCACATTCCAACGGCGCGTGAGCTCATCGATAAGACTTGGCGGAAAACCTTGGGGATAGGCGAACAAGGGCCGATCTAAATGCAGACCCATCAACGCCCAGTGTCCCGTTGCAGAATCTTTGCCCTGCGCTTTTTCCTGAAGCGCCCCAAATGCCGCAAGAGGTTTGTCGGCGGGCGGGCATCCAAGCAAAGGGTCATGGGCGCGGATGTTGCCAAGCCCAAGTTTTTGCAAGTTGGGCAGCCGCAGTCCGCCTTCTACGCGCGCGATATTGCCCAAGGTATCTGCGCCCACATCGTCGTAGTCGGCAGCGTCGGGCGCTTCGCCGATACCGACGCTATCGAGGACGATGACGACGCATTGGTTTCTCATAGTTTATCCGCCTTGGGCTGCGGTCACGACTTCGATGGCGTCGCCTTGCTTCAGTGCGTGGGCCTTCCATTTGGAGCGTGGCACCACGGCCGCTTGCACCGCAATGGCAATGCCTTGACGATCTTCCGCAATATTTAACGCCTTGAGCGCATCGAGCACCGTAGCGGTAGTGGGAACCGTATAGGTTCGTCCGTTGATGGAAACTTCCATGATGTCAACTCACACACAAAAAGAGTCGCTGAGCGAACGAGACGCTCAGATCAGATTGGAGATTCAAAGCGTTTAGGATCAAAGGCTTGTGCGATCTGTGGCAGTTCATCATTGAGTATAGCAGCTGTGACCACATCGATCGACAAGGGCGAGAGTTGGATACCGTGCCGAAAGTGTCCTGTGATCATCGCAAGCCCCGGAACGCTGCTGCGCCCAAGCAAAGGACCGCTATCACGTCCGGCGGGCCGAAACCCCACCCACGTTTCTTTCACCGGCAGTTCATCGATGCCCGGCACAATCTCAAATGCATGCTCTAGCAGATGGCGTAATCCATAGGCGGTGATGCGATCATCAAAACCCATCTCTTCGGAAGTGCCGCCGACCACCAATGTGCCGTCGCTCTTGGGCACCAGATACACGCCTTCCAAACGTCGGCGGATCACGTGGCGCAAAAGCGGGGCTTTGGGATCCATTTGTAAGGCCATCATCTGTCCTTTGACCGGCCGAATATGCAGCGGCACACGCGCTGGGATTTGCAAAGCGTGGCTCCACGCACCTGCGGCCACAACGGTCATTTCTGCGTAGATCTTTTCGTCCTGGGTGGTTTCTACGCCCAGCACTTTGTCATCTTCATAGATCAGACGTTGGACTTCGACGCCCGTACGAATATCTGCGCCCTGTGCACGCGCTGCTGCTTCTAACGCTTCGACGTAGCGGCGGTTCGAGACTTGTACGTCATCGGCACAATGCACACCGCTCACAATGCGTGGCGAGAGCATTTTTTCTAGGCGACGGAGGCCGCGTCCGCTCAGCCATTCGACCTGCATGCCAACGCTTTTCTGGTATTCGTAATGGCGCTTCAGGTCGTCTGCTTCATCGCGGTCCCAGGCCACGAGCAAGGTACCGGAGGTTTCATACTCGACGGATGTACCCGCATCGGCCTCGAGTTCTTGCACAAAAGACGGCCAACGTTTTTGCGAAGCCATGCTGAATTCCAACAACGGTGCTTCGTCGTATTGCAATTCCGCCATGGGCGCGAGCATCCCGGCAGCTGCGCGCGATGCACCAGATCCGGGCGTATTTTTTTCTAAGACAATCACGCGTCGCCCTGCTTTCGAAAGCTGCCACGCTACGCCAAGTCCCATCACCCCAGCGCCAATGATCACCACGGAATTGCCATCGCCCATCTCTTGCTCTCCATCCGGTGTAACAACGCTCTGATCTGTAGGTTCGCTTCAGGATTCGTCAACATGCCCATGACCACACAACCGGAGACAAGCCCTTCTGGCAGGCCTGCGATCGTTTCAGCATCGATCCCGCTCAACACAAAACGCGGCACGGCGACGTGTTCTGCAAAGCTTTGAAGCATGCCTTCGGTCAGAAGATTTTGCGCATAATCTTTTGACGCTGAGGCGGCCCATGGCGAGATAAACGCCCACGACGCACCGAGTTTTTGCGCAAACCGCAATTGCTCTAGGTTGTGCGTACTGACGCCAAAGGGTTGCACTGGGTTTGTTTTTTCCTCGGATCGCCCTGCTTTCGAAAGCTCTTGTACGCGACTTATGCTCCAATGCTGAAACCGAGCGCACGCAGCCAATGCCGGTCGCACGCGTAGCAGCGAATCATGCAGAATCACGCGCCCTCCGCCGTGCTCGATTTGCAGGATCAGTTCAGACCAATCCACACGCTCAATGCATGCTGACGGGGCTTCTTTTGTGCGCAAGACGAAGTTTTGCATCCCCGCGCCCAGCGCGTTGGCGATCACATGCTCGACCCGTTGCTCTCGCGCAACGATCTGCCGGAGGTCGACGATACCTATGAGCCGATTTGCGATAGCGGTCATGGCACTCGGTGCGGCAGGACCGTTTCGACGCCGTCGATATCGCGCACCCGTCGGTGTGTGGCTTCGTGTTCTTGGCATGACACGAAACACCCTGCGGCATCGATCGCGCCGAAGGCTTCAAACACCAACGCGTTGAGATCGGGTTCGTCCGACGGTGTTTCATCTTGCAGAGGCTGAGGTCTCAGCACGGCAACGCGGGCGCCAGCTTGAACCAGACGATCGCGCGTCACGGCGATGGCATCATCCGACATATCCGATACCAGTGCGCGACGACCGGTCTGAAATGCGGCCAAAGCCGTCGTACCGCTGCCACTAAAGAAATCCATCACCAGATCCTGCGCCGGCGCGTGGGCGCCGATGAGCATTTGGAGCAGTTCAATGGGCTTTTGTGTGGGGTAGCCCGTGCGATCTTTGGCCATATTGTTGATGGTAGGGATGGCGATCACATCGGGTTGTTTCTTCATCTGACCGCGCATGCGCTGTGAGGTGGCAGGTGTCATCGGCGGATCGAAATACCACTGCGAAGCTTTGCTATACCAGTAGATATTATCGTGTTTACGGGGCCAAGATGTGGGCGAGGATCCGCCGAGCCCGTAACTCCAGATGAGCTCATTTCGAAAGCCGCGGGCATTCTTTTCAGGGAGGCGCTCCCCCATACCGAAGATCTGATCGCAAAGAATGGACAGATACGGTGCGCCACGCGGATCCACGTGCAACAAGAAGCTTCCGTCCGATGTAAGCAGTTCGTGAACACCTTCGATGATGGGGCGCAGCATGTCGATGTACGCATCCATGCCGCCGTCCCATCGATCGCCGAACGCAACACGTGCCACGCGTGAACCATCGGCGGGATGTGTTTGCGTAAACACATAATCGCGGTGGCTCGCGTACGGCGGGTCGATATAGACGAGGGACGGCGAAAGACCTGCGTCGATGCACCACGCGATGGCATCGGTCGCGGCGGCGTGGATCAGCACGGCATCGATGGCGGCATCCACGCCTGGGCACCACGGTGGATGTGCGCTGTGCATCGAGGCCAAGAGCTCAAGGTGTTCTGGGGGCTGCAGGTAAAGCTCGTGACAACACAGCATGCGATGCTCGCTTATGCCTGCGTGCGCGCTCATGCGCCTCCAAAACCTAGGAGCGTTGATTCTGCGATGGCTTCGCGGACGGAGCGTCCGAGCATGGGTTCTGCTGCAGCGCGCGCGCTGGCGATGGCGGTGTAGCTATCGCACTCGTCTTCGTCTGCGAGCAATTGTAGCGCTTCGGCCACGGCCACAGACAGTGCGGCGATCTCCGATGGGCGCAGCGACAAGGGCTGTTCGCGTGCGGCTTCGAGGATGCCGATCCCCAAGTTTTTGGCCACTTGCAGATATTGCGCTTCTTGATCCTCATCGAAGGGTGCATCTTGGAGGACAAAGTCCAACCACGCGCCGACCGGTGCTGGAGGATCATCGGATGTGGGGAAGCTTTCTTCGCCCCGTGCGAACAGATTGCCCCACAATTTTGCAAGGCTGGTTTCATCTGGGACGCTGAGATCTTGGCCAAGTGCCATCAACAAGAACGCGAGGTAAACGGCGCCAGGAGGGTCTTCGCCGACCCAGGCTGCGTCGTCCATGGCCATGATGAATTCGGTGGCCGTGTCGTATTTTCCGGCGCTCAGAAGCACCAAGAGTTGTGCTGTATTGACACGTCTTCCGCCGCGGCGTGCGTCGTTTTCGGTCTCTTCTGCAAGAGTCCGGAAATGTTCGACGATGCCGTCCATGCGATCGGCGGAGGCAGCGAGAAGTTGATAGCGTGTATCGCTGGGCTCGATGCGCCAAGCTTCGAGGGCATTTTCCCAGGCAGTTTTCGCATCGCCTTCTTCCCAGGCTGCCCGCGCGGCGGTGTCGAGTGCGACGGGTTGTTTACGCACGGGGGCTGCGCCAGCGACGGTGCGTCGTGCGCGTCCGCGTACGACCGGTGTTTCGACGGCTTCGACGACGGTCTCTTCGACAGGGGCGGGTGGCGCTGGGGTTGGCTGAGGTGCTTCGGCGGCGGCTTCAGCAGCATCGGGCGCGACCACGACGCGTCGACGTGTGGTTGTCGCTTTTTTCCGCGTAACCACCTGCGCGCTTTCTTCGGCTGCGGCGGCTGGCGGCGCTTCGGCGTCAGCAGCTTTTTTGCGTGTAACGACGCCTGTAGCTGGAGCTTCGGTTTTCTTGGCTGCGCGTCGCCGCAGTACCACCGGTTGGGCGCTGGTGGGCGTCGGCGTCTTTTCGCGTTTCGATTGGAGTGTTCGCGACTGGTTTTTGGTCGCAGCGTCCAAGTCGACACCGACGGCGCCTTGAAGCAGCGCAGCGTCAGGGAGGTTGGTCGGGAGATTTTCTGTACTCACCGGCGCATCGGGCACGGTAGCCGACAGCGCGCGGAAGAGGGGGTTATCGATCTCGGTCGCATCGTCGATGTCGACATCTTCGCTGAAGGTGTCGCTTTCGATAACGTCAGCGTCTCCGTGGTTGAGCGCGAAATCCCATGCAAGTTTCGCAGCTTGTTCCACCACGCTGTTCAGTACTTGAGAAGGTGAAATCGGCAACGACCAACTCGGCGGCACACCCAGCTGCGAGATCAGGTCTTGTTGATCTTGTTTTTGGGGCCGTAGGTGGATGGTAATCTCAGGAATTTCGTCGGCGGATCGGTTAAAGCGATCTGCGCTCAAGGGCATGATGGCTTCGTCGTGGCGGTGGCCAACGATTTCGGTCGATTCTTGTGCTGTGGTTGCATCGGGGAACCAAGCGCGCCGAATGCCCGCGATGAGCTCTTCGCGGTCGAGGCCTCGGAGTTTGAAGAGCAAGAAGGGGTCGCCTTCGAGCGCTTCGGCAAATGCATAGTGCACTGCGGCGATGTGTTTACACGGGCGTGCTTTTTCTGGGCAATTGCACGCGGTGATGAGCTCGGAGTTGCGCACTGGGAAGAGCGCGAGGTTTTCGTTTTCGAAGTGGTCTTCGATATCTGACGGCATGGTGCCGTTGAGCAGTTGCGCAACCCATCCTGCTTGTTTGACCAGCGCATGGGTCAACCGTGTCCAACCTTCTTCTTTGTGGGGTTGGAGTTCCAGTGTGGTGACGTACGGTTTGGATCGGGATCCTTGGACATGGGCGGTGATTTTACCTGCACGCACTTCGAGTTTACTTACGTGTCCTTTGGCGGCGTAGTCTTTGCCGCGCGGCATTTGTTTGGTCCAGACGGTCGAGAGCTGTTCGATGGCTTGAATCCATCGCTCTCCCCAGCCGCTTTGGCGTTGCTGCTCGTTCATGCGTTCACCTCAACGTCATCGTCGATGGCGATACTCGATGTGAGCGAGAAGAGTTCTCGCAGTTCGTTGTCGTCGAGCTCGGTGATCCAATCTTCGCCGGTGCCGACGATACTATCGGCCAGTCCGCGTTTTTCTTCGAGGATTTCGTCCACTTTCTCTTCGATGGTTCCTGTACATACGAATTTGTGCACTTGGACCATTTGGGTTTGTCCGATGCGGTATGCACGGTCTGTTGCTTGGTCTTCGACAGCGGGGTTCCACCAGCGGTCGAAGTGGAAAACGTGGGTGGCACGCGTGAGGTTGAGTCCGGTTCCACCTGCTTTGAGCGAGAGGATAAGGACCGGCGGTCCGTCTGCGTCTTCTTGGAACTCTTGGACGATGCTCTCGCGTTTTTCGACGGGGACACCCCCGTGAATAAAGGGCACGTCGATATCGAATTCATCGCTGAGGTGGTCGACGATGAGCTCACCCATTTCAGTATATTGGGTGAAGATGAGCGCGCGTTCGCCTTCGGTGAGGACTTCCTCGAGCATTTCGACCAAGCGGGAGAGTTTACCCGAGCGTCCTTTGAGCTCGCGTTCTTCCCAGTCCTTCAGGTAGTTCGAAGGGTGGTTACAGATCTGCTTAAGGCCTGTGAGCAGCGCCAAGATGTTGCCGCGGCGCGCCACGCCGGAGCTGCTTTCGATGCGTTCGAGGGCAGCGTCGACAGACGCTTGGTACAAGGTCGCCTGCTCGCGTGTGAGCATGGTGTAGACCTTGTATTCTTGTTTTTCCGGCAGATCTTGGATGACGCTTGGATCCGTCTTGACGCGTCGCAGGATGAAGGGTGCGACCATACGACGTAGCATTTCTGCCACTTTTCTGTCGCCGAAGCGTTCGATCGGCAGTGCAAAGCGGCGTCGGAAGTCGCGCGCGGTGCCAAGCAGCCCTGGGTTCGCGAATTCCAGAATCGACCACAGTTCCATCAAGCGGTTTTCTACCGGGGTACCTGTGAGTGCAAAGCGGCGCTGGGCCGGGATCTTGCGCACGGCCACTGCTTGCTGCGCTTGCGGGTTCTTGATGTTCTGCGCCTCGTCGATCACAAGGTGCGACCATGTGATGCTCGAGAGCATTTGAACGTCCATCCGCGCAATCACGTAGGTTGTGAGGATGACGGTCGGTTTACCTTTGGCTTGTTTCAGCAGTTTTTTGATATCTTCGTCGCGTCCGCGTCCGTGGTGGCGGATCACGTTGAGCGAAGGTGCAAACCGACGTAGCTCTCGTTCCCAGTTTCCAAGGACGGAGGTGGGGCAAATCAGCAAGGCTGGCGTGTCACCCCAGGTCTTTTGTTCCGCGTGATGGAGCAAGGTCGCGATGATCTGGATGGTTTTACCAAGTCCCATATCGTCGGCAAGGCAGACACCAAAGCCGAGTTTGGCCATGTTGGTTAACCAGGTGAGGCCGCGTTGTTGGTAGGGTCGCAGTTCGCCTTTGAAACCTTTGGGGGCGGGGGTTTCTTCGAAAGCGTCGAGGTCTCGAAGCAGGTTCAGCAGCCCAGCCACATCGCCTTCCGCGACAACGTCGGTGCTACCGGCGCCGGCAACGCCTGTAATGGAGCCGCTGAGTGCGGCTGCAAGCGCGGTGGTGACGTCGATTTCGCCTTCGAGCTGCGATTGCTCAAAGAGTTGCTCGATATGCGCGAGCTCGTGCGGATCGACGGCCATCCACTGGCCGCGCCATTGGACGAGCGGTTGTTGCAGCGCGGCGATTTCGGCGAATTCTTCGGGCGAAAGGTCGAGATCGCCCAACGCGACTTGCCATCGGAAATCGGTGAGGCCTTGGAGGCCGACTTTCGAAGGCGAGCTTCCGTCCCAGCCACCTTCGCCGGTGGTTCCAACGTGGAGTTTGAGGCGTAGGCGTTGCTGGCCATCTGCGCGCAGCGCACGCGGCACCAAGACAGCGATTCCAAAGCCGGCGAGGACAGGGCCGACCGTGGAAATGAAATGCCACGCTTCTGCCGTCGAAAGCAGAAGCCCCGCGGGTTTGGAATGCATGAGCGCGCGGTGCAGCGGCTCGAACAAACGCGCGGAGTCTCCGACAAATTGCAAGAGCGTCTCATGCGGATTTACAAAGATGCGGTCGCCTACTTTGAGTTCACGACTGGCATCATTCCACACGGTACGCGCGTCGACGAGCACCGAAGGGTCGTCGTTGGCTTGCAGCATAAAGCGCAAGTACCAAGCATCTGGAAATTCTTTGGCCTCGTCGGCGGAGCCGGGAAGCTCGAGCTGAAACGCCACAGAATACGGCGTGCCGCCGGTTTGGCGTGGACGCACCGGTGCAACCCAGCGTTGATTTTGCTCAAAGAGGGGATTTTCGACCAGGCCGGCGTGTTCAAAAGTGGCGTCCGCAGCGGTCAGTGCATAACCCCAGCGCAATTCCCATGGCGCAAGGAGACGGTTATCTTTGCGCGGACGTTCTTTGGAGCCTGACGGGGACGCCTCTCGGCAGAGCGCGTCGGCGACGGTATCCAAGAAGGCTTGGATGAGCGCTTCGCTTTCCCAGATGGTGGTCTCTGGCGTGACGTATTTGCGTTTGGCGCGGCGTCGGTTTCGGCGACGTCCTTTCGCCATTTCGTGCTCTTGGCCTTCTTCGACGACCAGGGCGTGACCAGCGATTGGCAGTGCATCTGCGAGCATGCGGATGCGCTCGCGGGTGTCTGCGGATGCGTTCGCGATGCCCCAGCGTGCGTAGGCGTTTCCTTCTTCGTCTTTTTCTAGAAGCGGAACGATCTCTCCAGCGGCAACGAGCTCGACGGCAAGTTTTGCGGCCATGGCCCAGACGCGCACAGAGTCGGAGACGTGGCGGCGTTTCGCCTCGTTCAGATCGAGGCGAACCAGTCCGCGGACGGTTTCGGCCATGGGCAGACGAACACCGCGCAAGCGGGCAATTTCCCAATCCTCTGCTTTGTTGCGCGTGGGGGTTGGGATCGCCAAAGAGATGTCGCCAAAGGGTGGAGTTTTGCTTTTACGCAAGATCCCCAGTGCAGTCAGCGCACGACGGGCGTATTCAGGCTGTTTGGGCGGCATGCACCAAAAGAACAGCCGGCCGTGTCCTGGCAGCGAATGATGGGGATAGAAGGTGGCCTGTAGCGAACGGTAGTCGGTACTTGGCTTACGATTTTTTGACGGCGCTGACGTCTTCTTCGCCGATTCCTGCACGGCTACCCTCCGCGGGCATACGCAGTGCGCTCAAGGTAGCGCGCTTCGAGCGCATCTTGAGCGACATAACCTGAATAAAGAAGGATGTTCCTCTAGCTAGGAACGATAAGTGCATTGCGCTGATCTTCGCTAAATCCATCGTGTGAAAACGGATCGTTGCGCCGCAGGCGCGCGTGGCCGGTCAATGACGTCTGAAGCACGGACGACTTTCACCTGGCGTATAGCGGGTCATGACCAGCATGAAGATGTACGCGAAATCGCCGCTCTTGTCGGCAGAATCCATCCAAGCACAACACTCATGACCACGCACGGCCGAAATAGATGCACCTGTGTGCCCTTGTCAACACTCGATTCGAATCAATCCATTCCCGCGGCATAGATATTTTCGCAAAATCGCTCGATTCGATGTACTAGCGCGCCGCGCGCGTCGTTTTTCGGCGATAAAACCAGAATGCGAGGCCGACAGAAGCGAACCAGAACCACGGTGCAGAACTGGGGGTTTGCGTGCTTGCGCAAGAGAATAGGCGACCACCTGTCAACGCGACTTCGTCGTCTTGGCCAGTAAGTGGGGGGTTGGGTGGGTCTTGGTCTCCACGGTCATCGCCGCAAAGTTGGGCATCGGAACAACGTCCTCCCGCGTGGAAGGCGCCCCCATGACGCTCACAGGTATCTTTGGCCTGCTCTGTGCATTCATCTTGAGCGCAGCAGGCGCCGCGCACCGCACCCGGGCAAACGTTCTCCAAGTCTCCGCAATCCGCATCAGGCGAAAAGACACCGCGCAATTCTTCTAGGCACTCGCGCTCGGTACTGATGGAACAGGTAGAACCGGTACAGCAAGCGCCTGTTTCTTCGGGCAATTCGCACAGGTCAGCAACGCATTGCGCATCTTCATGGAAGACGCCTTCGCATGCGTCTTTACGCACGACGCGGCAGCCAGTCGCCTCGCAGCATGCGCCGCTTGGCTGTGGCTCATAGCAGGCAGTTTCTTTGTCGCAAGTGGTTGTACTCCAGCTTCCGCCTTCGAACTCACATTGTCTGCGGGTGGACGCCTCGCACTTACCATTTCCTAGGCAGCACCCACCGATGATGCCGCGACCGGTGCAATCCACCGTCTCCGGCGTCACGTCATCGATAAAGGTTCCACGACAGGTTTGCGCATCGTCTGCAGTGGGCTGTTCGTCTACACAGCACGCTCCGGGCGGTGTACCACAAACACCTGCGGTACATGCTGCGCCGACGACGGTGCCGCCGCCCTGCTCACACGCATCTTCGGCCACCATGCTGCAGCTCAAGCTTGCATCGCAGCAAGCGACCTCTGCAGGCGCACAGACGTTGGCTGCACCGCAACTTTCACCCTTATGCCACGAACCGTTGGTGCAGGCCGCCTCGATGGTTTGGGTGCACCCATTGGCACCGCAGCAAGCGCCTTGATCGGCGGGCGGTGCGCAGCGCACCGTGCGACAATCGGAACCGTCGCCATGATAATCGCCACCGCGCGCGTTACACTCTGCATGGGTCGCTGCAAGACATTGTCCTTGCACACAGCAGGCGCCTTCTTGTGGAGGCTGTACGACTTCGCAAAGGGTCGCGTCATCGCAGGTTTTTCCGTCATGGAATTCACCAGCAAGACAATCGCTTTCGCGTGTTTCTACGCAACGTCCCTCGCCCGCGCAGCACGCACCTTCTGGTTCGGGAATCGCACAAAGATCCGCCGTACATGCCGCATTGGCAGCAAAGATGCCGCCATTCGCGTCGCAGGTAGACTCACTGGTTTCCACACACGCGCCGCGATCGCAGCAGGCACCCATCACTTCGGGAGGACGACATTGATTGATTTCTTCGCATGTACGTCCCGGGCGGAAACTTCCGCCGATACAAGCCACGGACGTAGGCAGGTCGGTGCATCCACGCGACGTACAACACGCCCCCGATGCGCCTAACAAGCCGCATCGCGCGCTACCGCAAGTTTCGCCCTCAATAAAGGTTTCACCAAACCCGTCACAGCCATCCGCAATGGTATTGGAGCACTGGTTGATGAGGCCGCAACAAGCACCCGGCGGCGGCAGGTTTCTGCAAGAAGAGATCTCCGAACATTCCATTCCACCCATGAAGCGTCCAAAGCAAAGATTTTCGGGACCATCGATGCAACCTAAAATCGGCTGACAGCACGCGCCACTCGCGCCCGAAATCGCACACGTAAGCAACGGAATACACGGCCCTGGAAGCCAGTTGCCACCAGACAATGCACACAAGATGAGATTGTCATCGGTGCATGTCGTTCCTTTACAACAAGACGCATCGGCGTCTGCCGGCTGCACCAACAAAATGCCTACGCATGCGATCGCCGCGATGAGCCACATGCCCACGCGCCGTTCTAACCATCGAATGATCTGACCCATTTCTCCCCCCCTTCGACGCCACACGCTGTGCTGCGTGGGAGTGATCACCACGTCAGTGCACAGCACGAAGATTTTTGATGGAATACGCGAAGACAGCGCTGAACAATCGCTTGTACAGCACGCTTTTCCCTCGATTCTACGCGTATCTAGCCTCAGCGTTGACGTTGAGCCGTTGCATTTGATCGCTGGCTTCGGTCATCGCAGGATGCATCTCACAGGAAGACTATGTAATGAAAAGCGTCGCACGATGCAAAATATTCTTGGAGCAAGCCAAGATGAGGTGCGACGCGTTGTCCGAACGTCAGGCGCTCGCCTCCCGCCCAACGATCAAGCTTGGTCTTGGAGGCGCTGTTGGAGTTCACCGCTTTGGAGCATCCCGATGGTCTCAGACGCACCGCCGATGAGCACTCCGCGCACAAAGACCTGCGGGAAAGTGTGCCATCCCGACCACATTTTGATCGCGGTGCGTCGGCGCCACTCCGCGGTGTAGCTTCCGTATTCTAGGTAAACAAAGTCGACACCGGCTTTGTTGAGTGCTTTTCGGGCGCGGATGACATGCGGATTGTGCTTCATCCCCACCACCACGACGGGCTCGCTGTTTACCGCCTGAATCACTTCTTGGACGGTCTCTTGGTAATCGGTCTGCACTTGGTTACGCACACCCTGATCGACTTGATCGAGGGACAAAAACGGACGGCTCATACAAAGCTCCATAGTAAGGATAAAAAGGAAGGATTCGTCGTAATAGACCTTCGGCTTTCGATTTGCGAACGCAAAGCAAAGCGTTGATGACGTAGGATTATCTGAGTGCCACGCGCGGATCAGGCGTGATGCCCCACCAGCTGACGTGCATGATCGAGCACTTCTAGCACGTGTCCTTTGACGCGAACTTTAGGCCAGATGTGGTGCAGTTTGCCTTCGCTGTCGATGAGGAAGGTGGAACGCACGATGCCCATATATTCTCTGCCGAAGTTTTTCTTTAGCTGCCATGCCCCATACAGGTTGGCTGCTTCTTTATCTTCATCGGCGAGCAAGGGGAAGTTGAGCTCTTGGCGCTCCGCAAAACGCTCATGCGACGGGATGCCATCTGGAGAAATTCCTAAGACCTGGACGCCTAACGCTTGAAATGCCTCAAGATTATCACGGAAATCTTGGGCTTGAGTGGTGCACCCTGGGGTCGCATCTTTGGGATAAAAATAAACAACCACGGGCTTGCCGCGCAGGTCTTTGAGACAAATCGTCTTTTTATCGCCTGTCGCGGGAAGGCAGAAATCTGGGGCTACATCTCCGACGCTGAGCATGGTCGACTCCGAAAGATCAAAAGGGGTGTCTCAGGTTGAACGTACCTGAACACACTTACTTTGTCTTGTATCACGCTTGGGGCCACGGTTTTTATACGAATGCGGATTCGTAACCCGAATCGAGGACGAACAGGCAGGATGCGCCGGTCTTTTCTGTCATTTTTCGCATCGATTCGAGATCGATCTTATACCCTAAGCCAAAGAGATGGAGATCCGCGCGTGGCGCATCTTGAACCACCGCATCAAAAGAACCTGCACGCACCCAGCTCAGCTCAAAGCCTTCGAGACGAGCATCCTCATGGAGCATGCGAAGGTTTTTATCTGCAAGTTCCACATTCTTCGGGTCATCCACCACGCTGAGCATGCGCAACGCGCCGTTCCAATTGCGCGAGAGTTGATAGGCCAACAAGAGCGTCAAGTGGATGTTGGCAAGACGTAGTCCCGTCTCCCAGTTCGGGCTTTGGTCCCGTATCCAAACGTTGATTCGGCGTTCATGACCGAGTCCTGCCGCGGGGTGCGGCATCAAAACCGCAGCGCCCATTTGTTTACTACGCGCCAAATCGAGGAGTTTTTGCACTTCGTCTTCTTCGTGCATGGACGCGTCGACAAAGAGGATGTTCGGCCTGAAAAAACCTCCCTGCATCACGGATGCACCTTGGGCTGTACCGTCGTTGACGGAGGCTGCCTCGATGACCGAACAGGTGACAAAGAGATCTTCTCGTTGAAGTTCAGAGACGACCTCGCGCAGACGTTTCTCGTCGAGTTTCCCTACGCTCTCCGCATCCTCGCTATTGCGAATGGCGAGGATTTGAATGGAGCCCTTGGGAAATGCGATACCGCGTAGGAAGCGATACTTTCCATCGAGTTCCGCGACGCTGGTAATGGGAATCAGCACGTCGGGCTTCCAAGCGCGCTCAAAACGCAGGTTCATACGCTGCGCCTTTTTGGCCGCCCAATCCGCAAGTCCAATAAAAATGCCACTACGCACCGTCTCCCAAGGCGTATCGATGTTTTGGCTCGTCAAATAGAGATAAATCCCGACCACGATCGCCAACGCCACCATGCCAAAGGTAGGCGAAGTGATCATCATGGCGAAAACGCACGATAAAGAACCGACGAGCGGAACCCAGATCGGAACTTTAAAGGTTGGACGAAAGGAAATTTGCGAGAGCGATTGCTCCACCAGCAAGACAAGGTTCAGCGTGGCGTAGGTGATCAAAAAGAACATGGTGATCATGCGCGCAACGCGATCGAGTTCCCCCAAGGTAAGGGTCGCGCCCACCACAAGTACGGTGATAAGCGAGGCATTCCGCGCCACGCCGGACTTTGTTGTGACCGTAAAAAAGTCGCTTTTGGGCAAAAGCCGATGCTGACCGAGGGCGTGCAGTACTTGCGGTGCAGCAATGAACGAGCCGAGCGCAGCGGATCCGCAAGACGCCAACAGGCCAATGTACACAAGCGGCGGATAGGCTGCTTTATCGATGGCTGCGAGCGGGTTGCTGCGCAGTTCTTCAGGCGTAGCAACGAGCGCAAGCACGACCATGGTCACAAGATAGATCATGAGGCTCACGCCCCATGCACCCAAGATACCTCGGGGAATGGCTTTCCTTGGTTCGTCGAGCTGGCCTGACATGCTCACGCCGACCATGATCCCAGCGCCGGCAGGGAAGAAGATCGCGAAGATTTGCCAGAAGCCTGCGTCTTCGAAATTGCCAAACCATTGGGGCGTGTAATGTGCCTCGGCGGTGGCGACGCCGCCCCAGATGCTCCCCACGGCTAAAATGAGGATCAGCAATATGGGGGCGTGCAACCGGAAAGCAAGACGTGCATCAAGGGTCGAGGCGAAGGCACACACCACAAAAACGATGAGGATGACGAGCCACGAGGGGTGGTGTGGAAAAAGATATCCCCACCCTGCGGCAAAACCGTAGATATACAGCGCAACGCTCATGGCCAGCGCCAAGAAGAGCGGAATGCCGATGGCCCCGCCCGCCTCAAGGCCGAGCGATTGGGATACGAGCGAGAACGCGCCACCGCCGCCGAGTCGAATATTGGTGGTCATGGTGGAGACGGACAGCGAGGTGGTGCCGTTGATCAAGAACACGAGCAAGATGACGCCAAGGCTGCCCAAGATTCCTGCGTTCCCGACCATCCAGCCTTCCCGCAGGTAGAGCATGATTCCGATGATGGTCAGGAGTGTGGGCCGGAAGACGCCGGTAAAAGCGCCGAGTTTTCGCGGTGCTTTGGTCGTTTCTGTGGCTGCCTCGTCGGTGGTTTGCGCCGCCGATTCGGGTGGCGGTGGGTCGCTGACCGCAAAGAATTCTTGCGTATCGCTCATAGACTTCAGCCTGGGTACACGGTGATGCGCACTTTTATCGGCGCTGATTCGAAACAGTTGGCGCGTCGGTGGCATTCCGTTTCGAGGGCGCGGGGCAGGATTTGCGCACGCGGGTGCGCTCCATCGCGGGCGATGGTTTGAGCGCACCTTTCCTTAGGTTAAACTACATGCACTGACGGCGCGCGTCACGCAGATTGGTGGGGGAGGACGTGACGTGACGCGCGGGGGATTATGCTTCGTACGAGAGGTAGGGGTTGAGCCATTTCTCGACTTCTTTGAGCGACATGTTTTTGCGCTCTGCGTAATCTTCGACTTGGTCGCGTCCGATGATACCGACGGTGAAGTAACGCGATTCTGGGTGCAGGAAGATGAGTCCAGACACCGAGGACCCTGGGATCATCATGCCTGCTTCGGTGATCTGCATACCGGTGCGTCGTTCGATCTCGAGAAGCTCCCACATTTTGAATTTTTCGGTGTGGTCAGGGCACGCGGGGTAGCCGGGTGCTGGGCGAATTCCGCGGTATTTTTCGCGCAGCATTTCGTGCAAGGTGTGGTCGCCTGGCTTTTCGATACCGAAGTTTTGTCGCACTTGTGCGTGCAGGTATTCTGCGAAGGCCTCGGCCAGACGATCGCCGAGCGCTTGGACCATGAGCGCGCTATAATCGTCGAGCTTCTCTTTGTAATGCATGGCGAGTTCTTCCTCGCCGAGACCGCCTGTGACGGCAAAAAGTCCTAGGTGATCTTTGAGCCCTGTTTCTACCGGTGCGATAAAGTCAGACAGCGCGCTATTGGGCTGCTCTTTTCCTGGGCGCACTTGTTGTTGTCTGAGGGTGCAGAAGGTCTCGAGGACTTCGGTACGAGAATCGTCGGTATAGACCAGGATATCGTTTGCGGTAGCGTTGGCGGGGTAAATCGCCCAAACGCCGGAAGCACGTATCGATCGATCTCTAATGAAGGTATCGAGCATGCGACGTGCGTTATCGAAGAGCTCTTGCGCTTGCTCGCCCATCTCGGGGTGTTCCAAGATTTTGGGGTAGGAACCGCGCAGTTGCCACGTGGTGAAGAAAGGAGTCCAGTCAATCCAAGGGATAAGCTCCTCGATGGGCATATCTTCGATGGTATGAACGCCTGTCACTTGTGGCTGTGCGATGTCTTCTTCTTTCCATTCGATGGGGAAGCGGTTGGCTTGGGCTTCTTCCCACGTGAGGAGTTCGACATTGCGTCGACGTCGGTATTGTTCGCGGTCTTTTTCTTGAGTTTCTGCGTTTTGTTGCAGGTATTCTTGGCTTTGGGTTTCGCTCAGGAGCGAGGAGACGGTATTGACGGCGCGCGATGCGTCGACGACGTGAACGGTGGGCCCAGAATAAGCTGGCGCGATTTTCACGGAAGTATGTCGACGGCTGGTGGTCGCACCGCCAATGAGCAGCGGCATGGTAAAGCCATCGCGCTCCATTTGCTCTGCGACGCCGACCATTTGATCGAGCGAGGGTGTGATGAGGCCACTGAGCCCGATCATGTCCGCGTTATGTTCTTTGGCTGCTTTGAGGATATCGGCGGCGGGGACCATGACGCCCAAGTCCACGATTTCGTAGTTATTACAACCGAGTACAACGCCGACGATATTTTTACCGATGTCGTGCACGTCACCTTTGACGGTGGCCATGACGATTTTTCCGCGGGCTTCTGCGCTGGTTCCTGCGAGACGTTTTTCTTCTTCCATGAGGGGAGTAAGTCGTGCGACGGCGCGTTTCATCGCACGCGCGCTTTTGACGACTTGTGGCAGGAACATTTTACCTGCGCCAAAGAGGTCCCCGACGATGCCCATGCCGTCCATGAGCGGTCCTTCGATGATATGAAGGGGGCGTTCGTAGATGGTGAGCGCTTCGTCGACGTCCTCATCGATAAAGTCGGTGATCCCGTGCACAAGTGAGTGGCTGAGGCGTTCTTGGACGGTGCCGTTGCGCCATTCGAGCGCTTTTTCTGGGTCTTTTTCGCTGGCTTCGACGCTGCCTGCAAAGTCGACGAGGCGCTCGGTAGCGTCATCGCGTCGCAGGAAGAACACATCCTCGATGCGCTCTTTGAGCTCTTCGTCGATGTCTTGATAGACGCCGAGTTGTGCGGGGTTCACGATCCCCATATTCATGCCTGCTTCGACGCCGTGGTAGAGGAAGGCAGTGTGCATGGCTTCGCGGACGGGCTCGTTTCCACGGAAGGAGAACGAGAGGTTCGAGACGCCGCCGGAGATTTGGATCGTTGGATATTTTTCGCGGATCAGCTTGACCGCATGCAGGAAATCACGCGGATAGGGGTTATGTTCTTCGATGCCGGTCGCGCAGGCCAAAATGTTGGGGTCGTAGATGATATCGGACATGGGGAAGCCGATATCTTCGTGAAGGATTTTGAAGGCCCGATCGGCGATTTCTAGGCGCTGTTCTACGTCAGTGGCTTGGCCGACTTCGTCGAAAGCCATGACGACGACGGCAGCGCCGAGCCGCCGCAGTTCGGTCGCATGTTCGCGGAACTCTTTTTCGCCCTCTTTGAGGCTGATGGAGTTGGCGATGGACTTGCCTTGGATGCATTTGAGGCCCGCGATGAGCACGTTGTAGCGCGAGCTATCGATCATGATGGGCACGCGCGAGATATCTGGCTCGGCGGAGACCAGATTACAGAATTGGCGCATGGCTTCTTCGGAATCGATGAGGCCATCGTCCATATTGATGTCGATGACGTTGGCGCCGTTTTCTACTTGTTGGCGTGCGACGGCCAGCGCTTCTTCGTATTCTCGGTTTCGGATGAGTCGTGCGAATCGGCGTGAGCCTGTGACGTTGGTGCGCTCTCCGACGTTCGCGAAACGAATTTCTGGTCGCAGAACAAAGGGCTCTAGGCCGCTGAAGCGCCCGTAATCTGGGAAGGACGGTACGGTGCGCGGCTTTTCTTGGCGGACGGCGTCTGCGATTTGACGGATGTGTTCAGGGGTGGTGCCGCAGCAACCGCCGACCATGTTGACCCAGCCGTTTTTAGCGAAGCTCTGCAGGATGGCGGCGGTTTGTGCGGGGCCCTCGTCATAGCCGCCGAAAGCGTTCGGAAGACCAGCGTTCGGGTGTGAGGACACAAAGGTGTCGGCAACTTTGCTGAGTTCTTCGAGATAGGGGCGCATCTCTTCGCCGCCAAGCGCGCAGTTCATCCCGACGACGAGTGGGTTTCCGTGCTTGATAGAAATCCAGAACGCCTCGACGGTTTGTCCTGAGAGTGTACGTCCAGAGTTGTCCGTGATGGTGACAGAGATGATGAGGGGCCAGCGTTGTTTTCTTTCTTCGAACTCTTCTTCCAGCGCATAGATGGCGGCTTTGGCGTTGAGGGTATCGAAGATGGTCTCGAGCATGAGGACGTCGCAGCCGCCGTCGAGCAGGCCTTTGATTTGCTCGCGGTAGGCGTGGCGGATCTCGTCAAAGGTGACCGCGCGGTATGCGGGGTCGTTCACGTCTGGCGAGAGCGAGAGCGTGCGGTTGGTGGGTCCGATGGCGCCGACCACGAAGCGCGGACGTTCGGGAGTCGAGTATTTTTGCGTCGCTTCTTTTGCGACTTTGGCGGCGGCGACGTTGAGCTCGTACACCAAGTCTTCAAGCGCGTAATCCGCCATGGAGATACGCTGTGCGTTGAAGGTGTTGGTGGTCACGAGATCCGCACCAGCTTCGAGGTACTGCTCGTGGATCTCGCGGATCAGATCCGGCTTGGTGATGGATAGGAGGTCGTTGTTGCCTTGCTGATCATGGGTATGATCTGCAAATCGCTCACCGCGGAAATCACTTTCGGATAGTTTATGGCCTTGGATCATTGTGCCCATCGCGCCGTCGAGCACGAGAATACGTTGGGCCATGAGATCGCGTAGAATCGATTCCGTAGACATTGCTATCCTGCATACAAGGGGTACGGGCATGGAAGCTCCTAGGAAGCTTCAACGCTTCCTGCAAGCCATGGTCGCACGCATTTTTGCCTTCAACGGCCATTTACAAGGATTTTCGCGTTTAAATGGGAGCGCGCTGATCCTGTGCCGACAATTTAAAGGCCATAAACGAGCGGCACCACAATGACCGTCACCAAGAAGGTAAGCAGAAACATGGGGACGCCGATACGCACGTAATCGGTAAAGCGGTAGCCACCCGGTCCGTAGACCATGACGTTGGTCTGATAGCTAAAAGGGGTGATGAAACTGGTTGCGACAGCGATGGTGACGGCGATGACGTAAGGCCGCGGATCGGTGTCGATGAATTTTGCGGATGAAATGGCGATGGGCACCAGAAGCGCGCCCGCGGCGGCATGGTTGAGCACTTCGGCAGCGGCAGCAGACAAGATATAGATCGCGCAAAGAACAGCGAAGGGCCCCCACGCCGCAACGACACCGATGACGTTTTCTGCGACCATGTCAGCGATCCCCACGTTGACGACCGCACGCGCGACACCGAAGGCTGCTGCGATGAGAATCAGGATGGAGAGATCCACGGAGCGGCGAGCTTTGTCAGGCGAAATACATCCCGTGACCACCATCAACATGGCGGCGGTGGTGGAGGCCATAAACGGACTCATGGCGCCGGTGGCCATGCCGATGACCATCATGACCACGATGAGCATGGCGATGGGCGCGTGTTCATAACGCGGGCGCACAAAGTCTTCGATACGTGAGACGAGATAGAAGTCCGGCTGGCTGCCCCATGCGCTTCGAAAGCCCTCTGCGGCCTCGACCATGAGGGTGTCGCCTGCTTTGAGCCGAATTTCACCGAGTTTGGCGCGAATTCTTGTGCCGCCTCGGTGAAGCGCGATGACGGCCGCGTCGTAACGACGTCGGAAATTGGCCTCTTTGAGGGTACTGCCCACCAAGGGCGAGTTCGCAGACACCACGACCTCGAAGAGGCGCGACGAAGGTCTGGTCACGGTGTCTGCGTCGCCGCTCTCGGAGACCGGCACAAGCCCACGTACGCGCTGGAGATCCACGACCGTTTCAGCAACGCCAAAGAAGGTCAGGCGATCGCCTTCCAACAAACGATACCCTGGGCGCACGGGCGCGACGACCTCGCCGGCGCGCTCCATTTCTGCAAGGTAGAGCCCGCGCAAGGAACGCAGCCCCGCGCTTTCGACGGATTGACCGATCAAAGGACAATCGGGCTGCACCTCGAGTGTGACAGAATATTCTCTCGCGTTTTCGCGCACTTGTTCGCCCAACGATCGGCGATCGGGTAGAAGGTTCTTGCTGAAGAGGAGCATGAACACGATGCCTGCCACCGCGCCGACTACGCCCACGGGCGTGATTTCGAACATCGAGAGCGGAGGATAGCCTGATTGTTCGAGCATCCCAGAAACAATGAGGTTCGAGGAGCTTCCGATGAGGGTGCAGGCGCCGCCGAGCATGGTGGCATAGGATAAGGGGATCAAAAACTTGCTCGGCGCGCGTTCGTTGCGAAGCGCCCAATCGCGCACAGCGGGCGTGAGCATCATCACAATGGGCGTATTATTGAAGAACGCCGATAAGGTGCCCACGGGGATGAGTAGGCGCGCAAGCACGCGTTTACGGTCGAGGTCTTTACCCAGCACAAAGCGGCTGACAGCGTGCAACCCGCCCGTCTCGCTCATGGCGGCGGAGACCACAAAGAGCATGCCGATAGTCAGCACGTCGCCGCTACTAAATCCCGCAAAGGCCTCTTGGGTCGTGACCACCCCCTTGGTCCAAAGCGCGCAGAGCGCAACCATCATCACTGCGTCCGCGGTCATGAACTCGCGCACGAGCGCGACGAACATCACGATGATCACAACGAGCGTAAACCAAGTGTCGAAGGTGATCATGAACACATGTCCAAAACAAAAGGCGCGTTCATTTGAAAAGCCCAGCGTTCCAAAGCGGCGTTGTACAATGAAAGGTTGCGGCGAACTCTGGGGGCAAGATCTTCCACACTCGCCTCAGAATTGCATCCCTCATTTCATTTTTGCGTCAACGTCGCGCGTAAATCAGCGAATTTCGCCCCAGTTGTGAGCGTATGAAAATGTTTGCGGACGGCATCCTGTGGATAACCTGTGGGTCAGCTGTAGATAAACGCGCAAAGCACGTGGATAACGACGCAAGAGCCTGTGGATAAGGTGTGTGCAATCAAAATAGATGAAAAAAACAACGATCTTCAGCTCGTTTTTTTCGCGATCATGCGGCGTAAGCTATTGTTTTTACGCAAGAATCAGAAACACCAACGATCGTGAGAACAAATCTGACGAAAATTTTGAAACCGAAAAATCGTCTGGTACTTCTAGATCCACCAAGCAGAGAAACATGCGTGTAAACGCCTAAAGTCACGGGACTTTTTAAAACGACCGCGACAACCGGTGTGGTGTATTCCACGCCCAAGGCTGACACGTTTCATCCAATGATGTGGAGAGAACCATGACCAGTATGGCTGAACATGGCACCGGATTCGTGCGTCCTGAGCAAAAGGGTCAACCTTTCTTAAAGTGGGCAGGTGGAAAAGCGCGTTTGATCGAGCAGATCGAGCCATTTTTCCCTACGGACTACGGCCGTTATTTTGAGCCCTTCATTGGCGGTGGCGCATTCTACTTCCACATGGCGCCCGAAGAAGCTGTCATCAGTGACATCAACGAGCGCTTGGTATGCGCGTACCGGACGGTGCGTGACGATTTGCCGGCGTTGATGGAGCGCTTGGACGCGCTGACCAAGAAACACTCGCGCGATCATTACTATCGTTGTCGCGAGCGCCTGAATAAAGCGCGTTCCATGTCGGACGTCGAGCGCGCTGCGCTGATGATCTATCTGAACAAAACCTGCTTCAACGGCCTTTACCGCGAAAACCGACGCGGCGAGTTCAACGTGCCCATGGGTTCCTACAAAAACCCCAAAGTATTCTGCGAAGAGAACCTCCACGCAGTTTCGGCACAACTGCAAAATACAGACATCCGGGTCCAGTCCTTTGAATACGTGCTCGACGAGGCCCAAGAAGGCGACTTGGTATACTTTGATCCGCCCTACGTCCCCATTAGCGCGACAAGCTCGTTCACAAGCTATGTAGGCGCGGGCTTCGACTTGCAGATGCAACAGCGTTTGGCGGAGATTTTCACCGAGCTCGCCCACCGTGGTTGCTATGTTTACCTCTCGAACAGCGATTCGCCGGTGGTGCGTGAGCTGTACCGTGGTTGGCGTGTTGAGACGGTCCTCGCAGGCCGATCGATCAACTCCAAGGGCAACGGGCGTCAGCGCATCAACGAAGTGCTGGTGGTAGGGAAGCCTGCGATCCGCGGTTAGTCGAACTTCGGGACTACGAACGCGCTTGGTTGCCAAGAACGCGTCGGATGTGCCGGCGCACGTCACATCCAATAGAACAATAAACGCCTCCAGCCGTATTTTCGGCGGAGGAGTTCGACGTTTTTACACACGCAGCGCGGCAGTGCGCGGCGGCTCGACCTAAATTAAGCCAACTTGCGGAAGATTCTGGATCCGTAGAAGAAACCGAGGAATTTACCCATGTCTTCGCGTTTTTTCTCGGTAAGTGGGTACCAGTTCTGCTCTTCTTTCAGGCCGAGTCGGTCAAAGATCACGGGGACTTGGCGTGTGAAGTGCAAGATACCTTCGTCGCCGTGGACGTATCCAACGCCGGATTGTTTCACGCCGCCAAAGGGTGCGCGATGGATGCCGTAGGTGAGCGAGGATTCGTTGACACAGATGCTGCCTGTTTCCATCTGCTTGGCGATTTCGAGGCCTTTTTTATTGTCTTTGGTCCAGACGGTGCCGCTGAGTCCGAAATCGCTGTCATTGGCGAGCGCGAGCGCTTCATCCTCGTCTTCGACGACCATAATAGGCAGGATGGGGCCAAAGTTTTCTTCCTGCATGACGCGCATGGAGTGGTTCACGTCGACCAGCACGGTGGGTTCAAAGGCTTCGCCTTTGAGCGCTGTGTTACGCTTGCCGCCCACCAACACGCGGGCGCCCTTTTTAAGGGCGTCTTCGATTTGCGCTTCGATGATGGGGATTTGGTTGGGCCAGATCATGGCACTGACGTCTTGTTCGCCGTCATCGCCTTGGCGCAGTGCTTTGGCGTGTTCGACGACTTTATCGATGAAGGCATCGGCGACTTCGCGCACCACATACACGCGTTCTGTTGCACAGCAGAATTGGCCGGTGTTGAACATGGCGCCATAGAGCACGCCACGCGCCGCGCGGTCCAGATCGGCGTCTGCGCAGACGATGGAAGCGTCCTTTCCGCCGAGCTCGAGCGAGTATTGCACGAGGTTACGGCCGGCGGATTCGGCGACTTTACGGCCGGTTGCGGTGCTTCCGGTGAAGGAGAGTTTATCGATGCCCGCTTCGATCAGTGCCGCACCGGTTTCGCCATCGCCGCGTGCCACTTGCAGGAGACCTTCGGGCAGGCCGGCATCCAAGAAGAGTTGTTCCACCAAGCCGCCAGAGAACGGCGTGATCTCGGATGGTTTAATGATGACCGCGTTTCCGGCCAATAGTGCAGGTACAGAGGGGTTAATGCTCAGCACAAAGGGGCCGTTCCATGGCGCGATCACGCCTACAACACCCAGCGGGCGGTGCGTGACGACCATGCGCTTGGCTTTGAGCAAGGTTTGGGTGCCAACTTTACGATCTTTGAGCATGCCTGGTGCGCGTCGCGCGTACCAAGCCATGGAGTCCGCCGACGGAATGATCTCCATCAAGAGCGTTTCGGTACGGCCGCGCCCCGTATCGGCGACGATGGTATCGATAATCTCTTCTTTGCGTTCAACCAGCAGGTCGAGGGCATTTTGAATGATTTCCGCGCGCTCTTTGACGCTTCTTTTTGCCCAAGCGGCTTGTGCTTTGCGCGCACGCTGCACGCGCACGCGAAGGTCATCAGCGGTTTCTACGCGGAACTCGCCAATCACTTCTAGGCTTGCGGGGTTGGTGACGCGATATCCGCGCCGTCCTTCTGCGTCTTTCTCGATCGGTTCGATAACAGCCATTTTTGCCTCTGATAGGTCAGTCGCCAAAGCGCGAGGGGAGCGCTTTCATCGTGCTTATCGTAATTGCAAAATCGACGCTAGAACATGTTTTAGCATCATGCAACCGCCAGGTTTACATGGTGTCACTTTCGACCCGAGCGCGCCGATGAATCTTGGGGCCGGTCTGTGCACAGCGCGCCAAAGATTGACGTTGGGCACGCGGGTTTACACAATGAACGCATGACGCCACATTTGGCGTTGAATTTGCTTCCCCTTCATGTCGCGCTGCACTACTTGGCGCCCGCCTTGGCGTGCATAGGATTCCCCCGCCTAATTTTGGGCGCACGCGTTACCCGTCTTTTCGTAGGGCGCACACAATGCAACACTTCACCATGGATGGTTTCGAAGGTTACCGCTCTCGTTTGGATGACCTTCGGTTGGTTCACGAGCTCATGGAAGAGCTCCCAGACAAACTGGGTATGCACCCGGTGATGCCACCGTTTTTGCTGCCCTATTACAACGGCGTTCACCCAGATGACTGCGGCATCAGCGCGTTTCTGTTTCTCGCGGGTGGCCACCTGACCTTGCACACCTTCAGCGTGGCAGAATGCTACTTTGTGGACTTGGTCTATCCAGGGCGCATTGATGGCGGTGCAGCGATCCAATGCTTCAACGAAAGCTTGCCCGCGCGTGCCATCGAAACGCATGTGATCGATCGCTTTGGCCGTTCGCTCAAAGACGAACCGTACAATCCGGACGATGATTTTGGTCCGCACCTGTTTCTGGACATCGAAGGATACCAGGGCGCCCAAGACATGAACCAATTGTTCGAGCTTTTCGAAGGCCTGCCGACGCGCCTTGGCATGACCCCCATCATGCGTCCTTATATTATTTCTGGCGAAACACCCCAAGGCGAACCTGTGGTCTCGTCCATGACGATGATCGCCGAAAGCCACATCGCGCTCCACGTCTTTCCCGAAAGCAAGCGCGCATGTTTCGACATATTCTCTTGTCGCCCCTTCGACCGCGAAGCGGTCATGCGCGAATTGCTCGCGGTCCTCAAAGGCGAAGACGTGCACACATCGCTCATCGCGCGCGGGCATCGTTTCGCGTCACGACGTACCCGCAGAGAGGACGACGCCACACGCTCCAACCGCTGGTTGCGCGTTGTGCGCGGCGAAGACCTCTAACGCTCCCGCCCTCGAGAGCGGAAGCGGTGCGTAAAGCGTAAAGCCCAAAACGCGAAAAGCGCAACGCCCCCACAAAAAAACCCGAACGGTTCAGCCGAACGGGTTTTTTCGTATCTAGACAGGGATAACGCACAACAGATGCGCAGCTACATCACTGGTTATGCGGTGTGTTCGAATCGGCGTGGGGGTTGATCCAAGCCTCGATGTGCTCGCTGTAGCTCTTGTTGGGCTTGATCGCGATGGTGCCGCGGTAGGCGACGCCATCTTGCTCAGCATAAGGGGTGGTATCGAGGTCGGTGAACTTTTCACACTTCGATTCGGCGCTGCCCACATAGCAAGTGCACTCCAGATCGACGCTATCTTCGGGGCAGCCTGCTTCGTTCACCATATAGACTTTGTCTTTGGGGATTCCACCATCCACATATCCGTCCACATCTGAGAAGGCGTTGCCGTAGCCGTAAAGAATCTTCCAGCTCAGGTCGTTGAGGATGTGTTCTACGTAACCTTTTTTATAGCTGGCGGCGGTGGAGCCGAAGACGAGGTTGGGCGCGCCTTTTGAGGGGCCGTAAGGAAATCCTTCTTCGCGCAGCCAGATGCGAGTCCAGCTCAAGTAGTCCACGGGGCGCGCGCTCAGGTAGAGCATCAAGAACCCTTTATTATCGTACGCGTTGGTGTACTCCACTGCGCCGTCGAGTTTGTGTGGGACGTATTCGAGACCTTTAGGACCGAGCATTTGCTCGATCATTTCCTCATCGGCAGTGGTGAGGGTGGCATCGATATCGGTGAGGATGGTTTCGAAGTTTTCTTCGAAAACGAAGACGCCGTGTTCAACGCAGGTCCCATCCGCCTTAAGGATACTTAGGATACGGTGCTTACCGCGCTCAAAGCGGTCGGCTTCGCTGACTTCTGCTTCATAACTCCCTCGGTTATCTGTGACAGCTTCCGCCAGAATCTCCCACGTACCATCGTCTTTTTGGCGGAAGATCGCGACTTCTTCGCCCTCAGGACCTTTGCCACCGCCTGGGATGTTATCGTTATTGCTCCAGAAGCGCCCTTTGATCACTTGCGCCTCGCCTGGGTGAACAAGGGTGTCTTCGCCGTAGCTTTTGTTGAAGACGTTGCTCATGTTGCGAGCGTTCATGTGATTTTTGAACTTTTCTTCGAAGCGCAGGTTGGCGTTGGCTGCTTCTTTCAGTTCTGGGCAGCGTCGTTCGTTGTATTTATCGACTCTCTGGCGCACCAAACACTCGTCGGCTTCGGGTGTTTCGCGGCAGTCGACCTTATCGTCGGTTTTTTCGCACGCTGGGTCATCGGGTGTGACATCGCAATCGACGTCTCCATCGATCGGGTCTCCGTTCGTCTCATCGGCGCAAGCGGCCAGGGAGACAGCGAACAATCCCATCATCAAGATACATAACAGATTTACGCGTTTTTGAATCATCACGTTCCTCGGGTTCCCCATCGATATGGATGCGAGCCGACGCGTGGTCTAGCTCCGTTTCGTCAACTTCGAGGAGAACTGTAGGCTTGAATGAGATCAGGGGCAACCTTCGTGCACCTTTTGTTGCTGGCGCAAAAGAAAACGCCGCAAAGGCCCGAAGGCTCCTGGCGGCGCGGTGCATCAAAGATGCCAAGTGTGGGCGATTTAAGCGTAAAGATCGTCGATCTGGCTTTCGTATTCTTTGATGACGTTGCGTCGTTTGAGTTTGAGCGACGGCGTGAGCATATCGTTTTCTGGGCTGAACTCTTCGGACAGCAGAAGCACTTGTTTGGGACGCTCGTAACCTTTGAAGTCGTCGGAGTACTTTTTGATCTCTTCGAGGATCAGCGCTTCAACTTGCTTGTTGGCTGCGAGGGCTTTGGGCGAGGTATCTGCGATACCATTCTGCTTGGCCCATTTGGCCACGCTTTCGAAATCGGGGACGATCACTGCAACGTTATGCGGCTTGTTGAAGCCGTAGAGCATCGCTTGGGCGATATATCCCGAGAGCTGAAGTTTTTCTTCGAGCGGTGCGGGGGAAACGTATTTTCCGTTTTCCAGCTTATACTGCTCTTTAAAGCGTCCGGTGATGCGGATAAATCCATCGTTACCGCGGCAGCCCATATCGCCTGTGCGGAACGCACGTTTGCCTTCGACTTGGACGATGACCTCGTCGGTGGCTTCTTTCAGGTTCAGGTAGCCGGCCATGACGTTGGGTCCAACGACCACGATCTCGCCCTCTTGTCCGTCAGGCAGCACATTTTGTTCTTCGTCACAGATATAGATTGTGACGCCTGGGATTTCTTTTCCGATGGTACCGATTTTTCGGTTGTTCGGCCCGGGGTAGTTTGCGGTGGCGATGGGCGATGTTTCGGTCAGTCCGTAACCTTCGTAGACGAGGATGTTCATATCATCGATGAACTCTGCGACTTCTTTGGACAGTGCTGCGCCCCCTGAGAATGCATAGCGGAGATTTCCACCGAAGCGCTCACGGACTTTCGAAAACACGACGCTATCGAAGAATTTATACTGGGCGTTGAGCCATGCGGAGCTTTTGTTTTGCTCTTCGAGAGCGCGGCGTTGGCGTGCCACGGAAAGCCCCTTATTGAACAAGAAGCGCTTGACTGCGGAGTCTTCTTCGATGCGCTTTTGGAGCACATCGTAGATGCGGTTAAAGACACGCGGAACGCTGAAGAGGATGGTGGGCTTCACCTCGCCGAGGTTATCGATAAGCTTCGGAACGCTCTCGGCGATACCGATGGCGGCGCCCATGCTCACCAAGCAGTGCAGTTCACAGGTCTGGCCAAAGGAGTGCGCCCATGGCAGGAAGCTCAGCGAGCGATCGGCTTCGCTCATGGGGAATACTTGGTGGACAGCGTTGACGTTCGAGGTGATGTTTCCGTGCGTCAGCATCACGCCTTTGGGCGTACCGGTGGTGCCCGAGGTGTAGAGGATGAGCGCGGTGTCGTCGGAGCTTGGCTCTTCGACGGGCGCTGGGTTTTCGGCGCCGACTTTCAAGGCTTGCACGTAGCTATCTTCGTGCGATGCGTCGAGTTCGAAGCAAATCACGCGCTCTAGGCTGGGCACTTCACCAATGAAGCCATGCAGGTGCTCATAGATTTCTTTGGTAGCCGCAAAAGCGACTTTGGCGCCTGAGTTTTCGAGGATGAATTTCCATTCGCGCGGGAGCGTGACCTCGTAGGTCGGGACGTACCAAGCGCCCAGTCCAAATGCTGCGTAGGCACCGACCGCCCATTCGACACGGTTGTTCGATACCACGGCGACGCGATCGTCTTTACCAACGCCGAGTGTTGCCAAGAATCCACGCATGGCGTCGATTTTTTTAGCCACTTCGCCATACGTGACCCACTCCCACTGATCGCCAACCTTGGTGCCGAACAGGTCGTTATTGGCGTATTTGGCGCAGGATGTGACCTGCATTCCCACGATACTTGAGAAGCGTGTATCGGACATATCTCCCCCGAGAAAATAGGCGATGAACGTTTACGTCGGCGTAAGGTTCGTCGAGCAGCGCATCTGCAACTGCGTGAATTAGGTGAATCTATGGTTTGGTGGTTATTATTTTTCCGCTTCCCCGTCCACAAGGGGAAGAACTCTCGAGCATCTGAGGGCATTTGCGCATCTGTCCGCATCGAGTGGATACGGTTTACAGACGATTCGCATGATCTGACTTGGGCCCCAGGTGCCGTGTGCGCACATTGTGCCGTAATTCGTATCGTTTTGTCCATCATCACAAGCCGCGCATTCGCGGGTTGGCACGCAAAGGAGGGTATGCTGGCATAAAGTCGTCTTCTTGCGTATGGTTCCATCTTACTTTGCACCTGCACGGAGCGGCACGCAGCACAAGGCAGCTTCATTGTCCCGAGCGCGGCGTCCACGGACTCGTCGGCGCGAAACTGCTTACGACATGAACGTGGTCGCAAGCGATGAGGTGTGTCATCCAGGGAGGCACACAATGCACCCTCACAGTTTTATTTCTTTCTTGTTGCGCCGCTGTTTTCGACGTGGATCGTAATCAACGCATCAAACGGTATTTGCCGCTTGTGGAACGCATCGCGCGTCGCATGCTTGTGCGTCTACCCGCCAGCGTCACTTGGGAGGAACTCGTCAGCGCGGGCTATCTTGGTTTGATCGAGGCGGTGGATCGTTACGACGATGAGCGTGCTAGCAATTTTAGCGCCTTCGCCCGCCCGCGCATCCGCGGCGCCATGCTCGATTCGCTGCGCGAACTCGATGTGCTGCCTCGCTCTACCCGCGAGCGTATCAACGCATTGAACGCTGCGCGCGAAAAGTGGTTTCAGGATCACGGGCGCCGTCCAACAGACCAAGAACTTGCACAAACGCTCGAACTCACGCTCGAGCAAGTACGCAAATTGCAGCGCTATGAGCGCCAATCACAGCTCGTACGTTTCGATGCGCCAGTGCAAGAAAACGATCCGCAAGAAAAGCTACTCGACCGGCTGATCGATGAACGCGCGCTCGATGGACAGAGCAGAATTCACCGCCAAGAAGCGGAAGACGAGATCCAGCGCGCGTTTGATTCCCTCGCCGAACGACTGCGCATGGTGATCATCTTATATTACGTAGAAGAACTCACCATGCGTGAAATTGCGGAGGTCATGTCCCTGACCACGGGCCGCATTTCTCAACTGCATAGCGAAGCCATCGACACCCTGCGCGCGTCACTCATCACCGTCAGCGATCTGGATCCGCACACACTGTCGGTACTGTTTGTGCAGCGCCAGTACACCGACACTTGACGCCTGCTTTGCGCGCTCTATAAGCAAGGGTGCAAATTCCCTAATTTCACCCATCTCTACGCCGGTCCCCAACCATGCAAAAGAGTATTCAATTCGCGAATCGCCGCTTTATCTGGGTCAAAGAACAGCCCGGCCCCGTATTGCTGCTCGTGATCGCGCTCACGCTCATGCTCAGCGTGCATTTTTTCGCGCCTGCAGAAAATGCGCCCACGCTCCAAGACGCTGCCGACGAGACATCCTCCGCGCGCTAAACCGCCTCGTTCCGACCTTCCTGTGTTCGCCCTCGCGCGAACGCTTCGTCGTGCGTACCTCGGTGTCGCAACCGCGGGCGCGGACATCACACATGACTCCGATATCGTGATGGTCTTAAGACTTCGATCCGTATGCGCCTTCCTCTGTACCGCACTGATGCTCGCCACACTCGTCGGCTGCCAAAACGGCGATCGTGGCCAGCCCATGTCAGCAGACAACGTGAGGCCTGGGATCACTCAGGCGCGCAAAGCGCTAAAAAATAACTGGAAAGATCTGCTGCTCGACCAAGAGCACCAGCATCTGAACAGCAAGCCCATCGCGCAGTTTTTCGCGCTCAAGACACCGCCCATCGGACTTGTTCATAAAGCGGCGTTAGAGAAGTTCTACCGCGCCAATGGCTGGCTGCCGATCTTCATCGACGAAAACGGAGCGCCGAACTTCCGCGCGCACGCGGTGTTCGACGAAGCCAAAGACGCAGATCGCCACGCGCTCGCCCCCCAAAAATACCTGCGCCCAGCCATCGCCACGCTCATCGCACAACAACGCGAACTGAACCACGCATGGCATATGTCGCCCTTGCCCACCCTCAGCAAAAGCGACTGGCAAACACTCGAGCACATCCTCGACGAAGAAGATATCAAGGCCGCTAAAAAACCATTACCCAAAATCTTCGATCGTATCCTAAGCGAAAACAGCCCGCTACCAAACCTCCAACGGGCATGGGAAGATCGTATCCTACTGCAACGCGCGCTCCTTGGAACCAATGCGCTCCTAGAGCTCGCTATCGCAGACGCTTGGCTCGACTGGGCCTACGATATGAGCGATGGATACTGGACCAAAGTCAACGATCAGGCCAAACCAGAAACCCAAGAAGAAATCCGTCTCGGCGCGCTCTTCGCCTCCATGAGCTCCATCAAAGAAGCAAGCTCCTACGCCGAGGCGCAAAAGTTTATCACGTCAAAAATCCCGCACTACGAACAGTACGGACGCCTGCTCAAAGCGCGTGAACGCTACAAAAAAATCGTCGCGAACGGCGGCTGGGAAGAAGTGCCCTCCAACCGTAACGTCCGCAGAGGCAGCCGCGGCGATCACGTCGCAGCCCTCAAACGACGACTCCACGCCGAAGGCTACTTCGAAGGCACACTCGATGATCGATTCGATGGAGCCCTAGAAACCGCCTTTAAAAAATACCAAGAAACACACCAGTTTAAAGACGATGGCGTCAGTTCGGCCAACTTCTGGAGTTCGCTCAACGTCAGCGCCGAAAAGCGACTCGAGCAAATCGAACTCACGCTGCAACGCTGGCGCGAAAGCCGCATCGGAGACGACGACTATTACGTACTGATCAACATTCCCGACTTCCATGCAGAAGTCTGGCGCGACGGTGTACGTGAAATGCGCTTCCGCATCGTCGTGGGGAACACACAACGCGAATGCAGAAACAACCGGATGACCTACGTCAACGCCACACCCATCCAAAGTGGCGAAATCGACCACGTCATCCTCAACCCCTACTGGACCGTTCCCCAACGCATCACCGAAGAGGAGATCCTTCCCGCATACATGAAGGATCCCACCTACTTGGAACGAAACAATTACGAGAAAATCACCGCGTCGAACGGCTACACCATGATCCGCCAACTGCCCGGCCCTACCAACGCGCTCGGTAAAGTGAAGTTCATGTTCCCCAACAATGAGCACACCTACCTGCACGACACGCCGCGCAAAGTGTATTTCGACGCGCCCACACGTGCCTTTTCGCACGGATGTATGCGCGTACAAAACCCGCTCGACTTCCTAGAATACCTGCTGACCAACGATAACAATTGGGACAAAGCATCCATCGATAAAATCTTCGAACGCGGCCGCGAATACCGCATAAACCTGAAAAAGCCCGTGCCCATCCACTCCGAGTATTACGTCGTGCGCGTCGACGACGACGGGTATGTGCACTTTATGGCGGATCTTTACCGCTACGATCGCGAGCGCCTCGATTTGCACTTCGAGCGCGAACCGTCGTGTGAACGTGTCAGAGACAACCGCGGACGCCTGCGCCTCGATAGCGAAGGCACGCTTCGACGCCTGAACGAAGCAGGAGAATGGGTCGACGCGCGCGAAGAAGAGCTGCTCCAAGAACTTCCCTTCATCGATCAAGAGCAGATCGAACGCCAAGGAGATTCCGGCACGGAATTGCCCGCCGCACCGCCTGGATTGCCCATCGATATGGGGCCTTAGGATTTTCGCAACGCTTCCGCCCTCGAAAGCGGGAGCGTAGAAAACGCGGAGCACCGTACCCCAGGTTACCGAACGACCGTCGTACGTCGGACCTTCACAAAGCATCGCGGCCGCAGGGAATATTCCTTGCGGCCGCGATGCTTTAATGGGTTGCTCAAACGAACAGGCGGTGAACTAAACGCGCTCTTTTTCTCTCGCGCGCACATCGACCAAGACGCTGCGGAGCTCGCGCACTTCCGCTTCCAAATCGTCAATACGCGCCCGCATTGCATCGAGCTCTGTCTCGACGCGCGCAACTTGCGGCAACGGAATAGAGCTGACCACCGACTGCACGCTCTCATCGATCAGGCCTTGCAGCTCATCGATGTTTTTCTGCAAGCGACCGCGCACAGGACTGATGATTTCTTCTTGCTGTGCGTGCGCGCGCTCTCGAATGCGCTCGACTTCCTGATGCGTCTTTTCGCGCAGGTCCTGCACAGGCGTTCGCAGTTTCGCGATCAGATCGGACGGCGACTGGATGATCATGCGCAGTGTGTTGAGGGGCAGCGCACGACGATCGCGTTTTTCTTCCTCAAATAGAATCTGCGCCAAGGTGACGCGTGTAAGATCTTCGCCGCTTTTATTATCGATGATCGAAATTTCATCGCCCGCACGCACCATCTCCGCGATTTCGTCGAGTGTGACGTACGAGCTTTGGGTGGTATCGTAAAGTTTACGATTGGAATAACGCTTTATGACACGCATCGAATACGACCCTGCTAAGAGCGGCACAAAAGCACAAAGGTTCTGATTTTCACTCGCGCAATGTAAGAGGAGGGGTGGAATCTCGTCAAGAGGCGATCTTGCGCGCTGGCATATTTACGCACATTGGCCTGCGAGCGCACCCTGCGAATCTCAGACGCTCACGCAAACGTCGCGCGAACACCCTCCATTCCACCCACGCGAAGGTTTTGGCGTCGCAGGAATTTTCTGACGTGAATTCGGCGCAAAAACGAGAAAACTCCGTGATAGAATTCACGGAGTTCCTCTTACCTTATCATGGCTTACGCCAAATTTGCTTATTCGTTGGCAACGAATGGCAGGAGCGCAAGGTTACGTGCGCGCTTGATCGCAGTAGCGAGCTCGCGCTGCTTACGTGCCGAAACGCCTGTGATGCGCGAGGGAAGGATCTTACCGCGCGGCGACAGGTAACGTTTCAGAAGTGCGACGTCTCGGTAGTCGATCTTCACATCTGGATCGGACTCAAAAGGACAGGTTTTACGTTTACGGGTGCTGGTTACGCGACGTTTTTTTGCCATCGTTTCTTCTCGTGGTCTGTGCAGCCTCAAATCATCGCGAGGCCGGAGAGAATGGCGGCTCATGCCGACAGGATAGGTCAGCTAGCACAATGTGAAGCAAAGGATCAACATCTTGTTTCACCGCAGCGCGCTTTCTTCGAAGGCGGACGCCTGCGCGCCAATGCCAGGACCTCACCCCAACATCGAACGTGCTAGGGGGCCGGCGTCCAACGTAGCGTGTATGTCATGGCAAACCTTCAGCCAATCCGCCTCACCCACGCTTTCGAAGCTGCCGATGCGCGAAGTTTATGCTACCATCGCGCAGAAATGACATCCGACGCTCATCACGCATCGCTCTATGAGCGCAACCCGGAATTTTTGTTCAACTTCTGTTCCAATGGAGCACACCATGCGCAATCGTTTTTACACGCTGAGCGCGCCACTGTTGGCCGCAGCATTGCTCTTGAATGTCACCGCCTGCAAAAAGAAAGGCGCCGAACCACAAGAGTCCGAAGAAGAACTCTCGGAGACCGCAGCGCTGCGCCAGCGCCTCGAGAAAGTCATCCGTCCCATCCAAAAGGTCGAAGGCCTCAACCCTGAGCGTGTCGCGCTCGGCGAGCGACTCTACCACGACCCCAACCTGTCATCAGATGGAACGATCTCCTGCGCAAGCTGCCACGACATCACCGCCGGTGGTGTTGACGGTGAACCCACCTCGCCCGGCGTGGGCGGCGTGCGCGGGGGCGTCAACTCTCCGACCACACTCAACAGCCACCTGAACTTTGTGCAGTTCTGGGATGGACGCGCCGATACCTTAGAAATCCAAGCGCGCGGCCCCATCGAAAACCCAGTCGAGATGGCCAACAACTTCGACGCTGTCATCGCCTACCTGAAAAGTGAGGAAAGCTACGTCGAAGGATTCAAAAACGCTTTCGATGATGGCGAGATCACAGACGAAAATGTCGTCAGCGCAATCGCCGACTACGAGCGCACACTCACCACACCCAACAGCCCCTTCGACCGATGGCTCCAAGGCGACGACGACGCGCTCAATGAGAAAGAGTTCGCAGGCCTCAAAGACTTTGTCGAGGTCGGCTGCACCAGCTGCCACACAGGCGAAGGACTGGGCGGAACCATGTTCCAAAACATGGGCAACATCCACGACTACTTTGGCACGTTGGAGCGCAAACTCGATGAAACCGACTACGGTCGCTTCAACGTCACCCACGACGAAAAAGATAAGCACCGCTTTAAAGTGCCCATCCTGCGCAATATCGCCCTCACCGGCCCCTACATGCACGACGGAAGCGTAGACAACCTTGCCGACGTCACAAGAATCATGGGCTACCACCAGCTTGGCAAAGAACTCGACGACGAAACCATCGATAACATCGTCACCTTCTTGCACACCCTCACCGGCGAGCAGCCCACCGTGGATATCGAAGCACTCCAGCTTCCAGCACCACGTACCAATGCAGAACAAAAAGACGCGGACGCAGACGAAGGCTAACCCACGTCAGCACGCTCGCGCGACTTGACGACCTGTTAAACACGCAAGTCGCGCGGGTGACGCAAGGTCACTATCATGTAAAAGCGGGCACTCCCCCCTTGTATTTGGACCGGCTTTTCTCTAGGCGTACCCAATGCAACGTGACGGGGGTTCACGTGTTCATAACCAATTCATTCGATAGAGTTGTCATGCTATCTACTGTGCTCGCCGCTGCGTGGCGTCGTTTTGCTCCTATGACCGCATGTCTGTGTGCGGTTCTACTCACCGTCGGCTGTGCAGATGACACAACCGATTATGACGGCGATTACGGCCAACCGGGAGACCCAACCACGCCAAATCCACCCGACGATAAAGATCCGAACGCCAACAAATGGGTCATGTACAAACCCGAAGGCGCAGAATGTGCAGACGGCACCCCGTACAAATACTTCGTCAAGAAACGCCCCGCGAGCGAAAACGTGCTGGTGATCTACGAAGGCGGCGGCGCATGCTGGGACTACAAAACCTGTAGCGCAGCTGCCGGCTCGCTCGGTGCACTAGGCGTGAACTGCGTTCATGCCAACAAAGGTAAAGCCGACGAAGACAAAGTCGACTGTATCTCCGATAACTACGCAGACACTTACTACGCGCTCCCAGACACCATCGACGATGAAATGATGGCAACGATCGAAAGTATCGTGCCACGTTGGGTGGGCATCACCAGTCGACGCGTCGCGATCGATACCGTCATTCCTTACGCGTCCGCTGGATACCCAGCCGGTAAGTTGAACATGCGCGCCTCGCCCATGTACGACTGGAACTTGGTGTTCGTGCCTTACTGCACCGCAGACCTCTACGCAGGCCTGAACGAAATCACCTACAAGAACGAAGACGGCAGCGATAGCTACCTCTTCAAGCACGTCGGACTGAAGAACGTTGAGATCGTCGCCAAAGAACTCAACGAAATGTTCCCGAACATCCCACAATTCGCCATGAACGGATGCTCCGCAGGCGGCGTGGGCGTCATGGCCACCTATCCGTTCTACCGACACGCCATGAAAGGCATCCAGAATGGCTACGTATTCTCGGACGCAGGTCCGCTCTTCCCTACCGAGGGTGAGCTGAATTACCCCGCACACTCCAAGCCACTGCATGAAGCGGTAACCCAAGCTTGGAACATCAGCGCGATGTTCGACAACCTGTTAGAACACCATGGAGATATCGCCGCGGAACTCGGTCACACAGGCCTCCCAAGCGACGTCTCGGAAATGTACCCCTTTGTTTCCAAAGCGTTCCCGAACGACCGCTTCAACATCTCGCACACGCAAACCGATTACAACTACTCGTTGTACTCGTACACCAGCTTCTATGGCCACGAGACGCGCGCCAATAACGCTGCTGATGCCAAAGCGATCTACCAATACTGGTACGACGACAACAACAACCTCATCGACCGCCTCGATCAACTCGATAACTTCGGTTACTACATGCCCTACTGGCGCCGTACCAACGACTCGCACTGCATCTCGATCGTCGGTGTCGAAGATATCGACAAGAAAAATGGTGACGAGGTCGCAGGCCTCCTCGGCCTTATGAACGACCCCTACAAGAACTACTACGCGGGCACAGAAATCCCCTACGGCGACGGCAAAGACGAGTACTACAACTATCGTGACGTCGCAGTAAACCTGCTCGACAACAGCCAACCACCCATGCGTGAAATCGGCCTCGACTCCGATTACATGGGACTGCGCAAATACTGCACGCCCCCCTTCCTGAAAGAAGACGACGGACAAGGCGCTATCATCCCCGACTCCGATGCCAAGTGCCACTGCGCCTTCGGCGAATACGAGCACTTCGAGGTGGATGAAGAAACGGCCAAGTCCATCTGCGGATGTTTCGAAAACGACGAAGACGCAAGCCTCGCGACTTGCGCCCCGTAAACTACGCTTCGAAGGCGCCCAAGATGCGTAAAAGCATCCTGCCCTCGTAACCAACGCGGCACGCGTTTACATCCGTGCGCACCTCATCGACCACGCCATCGCTTGCGTTTAACGCACGATGGCGTGCGCTCTTTTTGTCCCCGAAACGCTCCCGCCCCCGAAAGACACCCCCACTGTCGACATTTTGGCCAATTGCTGCCACACTCCAGCCCACCTTTTGACCTGCCAAAGAGCCGTAACCATGTCGCTTCCACAAATTACGATCTATGACACGCTCGCCGGTGAGCGCCGCCCGTTCCAACCCATCGAGCCAGGTAAAGTGCGCATGTATGTCTGTGGTGTCACCACCTACGACTACTCGCACATCGGACACGGCAGAACTTTCGTCTCCTTCGATATCATCACGCGCTACCTGCGCCATCGCGGTTATGAACTGACCTATGTTCGCAACCACACCGACATCGATGATAAAATCATTCAACGCGCCAACGAGATCAACGACGATCCCATCGCCCTTTCTGCGCGTTTTATCACCGCGTTTGACGAAGACATGGAGCGACTCGGCTGCACCTCGGTGGACGTGGCACCCAAGGTCACAGAACACATCGATCAGATCATCGAGATCACACAAAAGCTCATCGACCGTGGCCACGCCTACGCCATCGATGGAGATGTCTACTACGACGTCACCAGCTTCGAAGGCTACGGTAAGCTGTCTAAGCGCAGCCTAGACGATATGCGTGCAGGAGAACGCATCGCCGTGGACGAACGTAAAAAACACCCCGGCGATTTTGCGCTCTGGAAAGGTGTCAAACCCGGCGAACCTGCATGGCCAAGCCCTTGGGGTGACGGACGCCCTGGCTGGCACATCGAATGCTCGGCGATGAGCTCCACCTACCTTGGCGCGAACTTCGATATCCATGGCGGTGGCGCAGACCTGCAGTTCCCCCACCACGAAAACGAGATCGCCCAATCCGAAGGCGCGCACGGAACAGACTTTGCCAACTACTGGATGCACGTCGCCATGCTCAACGTCGATGGCGAAAAAATGTCCAAATCGCTGGGTAACTTCTGGACGATTCGTGATGTCCTAGAACATCACCACCCAGAAGCGCTCCGCCTCTTTATGATGAGCGCCCACTACCGAAAGCAAGTCAACTACAGCCAAGAAAACCTGGAGATCGCGCGCGAACGCATGCAGTACTTCTACGGCACACTCGAGCAAATCGACCAGTTGTTCCGACGCCTACCGGATGCACCCGCAGCCGACCCCGATGCGTTGAACCAATGGCTCGCAGCCGCGCACAAAGCCATGGACGATGACTTCAATACCCCGCAGCTCGTGGCCGTCCTGCACGACGCCGCACGCGAAGCGAATGAATTATTGCGCCAAAAGAAGTTGGCACAAAAACCAGACGTGCTCGCCAAACTCGCAGCCATCCAAGAATTCTTTGTTAAACAAGCAGAGTTCACCGGCGTGGGCGGCAAGAATCCAACAGAAAAGCTCAATGAAATCACTGAGCTACTCACCAAGACCTACAATATCGACCGCGAGCAAATCGAAGCGCTCATCCAAGAGCGCAACGCCGCGCGCGATCAAAAAGACTGGGCACGTGCCGATGCCATACGTGACGAACTCGATAAGAAGTTTATCGTACTGATGGACTCCGATGAAGGCACCCACTGGCGCATCCAACCGCCACCCATCGAAGCCTAAACCTTGCGGGTGCCACTCACCACAAACACCCACGATACATGCCGCAATTTCAAATCCAAGCGGGCTTCAAACCCACCGGCGATCAACCTCAAGCCATCAAAGAACTGGTCGAAGGACTCGAGCGCGGCGATGACGCGCAAGTCCTCCTTGGCGTGACCGGCTCCGGCAAAACCTTCACCATCGCCAACGTCATCGAACAGGTCCAACGGCCGACGCTGATCCTTGCGCACAACAAAACGCTCGCCGCGCAGCTGTACCAAGAATTCAAAGCGTTCTTCCCCAACAACGCTGTCGAATACTTTGTCTCCTACTACGACTATTACCAGCCAGAAGCCTACATTCCGGCGACGAACACCTACATCGAAAAAGACGCCACCATCAACCAGATGGTCCAGCGTATGCGATTGTCCGCTACGCGTTCGCTCTTTGAACGGCGAGACGTCATCCTCATCGCCTCGGTTTCATGTATCTACGGTCTGGGTGATGAGAACGCTTACTTCCGAATGATCCAAACCTTTGAACAAGGCCAAGAGATCTCCCGTGATGAACTCATTCGGCGTCTGATTGAAGTCCACTATGAACGCAACGACATCGATTTCGATACGGGCCGCATCCGTGTGCGCGGAGACACCGTCGATGTTTTCCCAGCGTACGAAGAAGCCTTGGCTGTCCGCTTCGAATTCTTTGGCGATGAAATCGATCGCATCGTTGAAATTGATCCGTTTCGTGGAAAAACGCTGCGAGAAAAAGAGCAGATCGCGATTTTTCCAGCGAGCCACTACGTGGTTTTGCCTGATGTGCGCGAACGCGCGATCCGCAGCATCGAAGCAGAGCTGAAAGATCACCTAAAATTCCTGCGTGCCGACGGCCAGATCCTGGAAGCCAACCGCCTAGAAGATCGCACCAACGAAGACTTGGCGAACTTGCGGTTCTTAGGTTTCTGCCACGGCGTCGAGAACTATTCACGTCACTTTACTGGACGTGCGCCCGGCGAACCACCGCCGTGTCTGTTGAACTACTTCCCCGATGACTGGATGATGGTCATCGACGAATCGCACGTTACCGTACCGCAAATCGGCGCGATGTATCGTGGCGACCGGTCGCGAAAGCAAAGTCTGATCGATTACGGCTTCCGCCTGCCGAGCGCGCTCGATAACCGGCCGCTGCAATTTGAAGAGTGGGAGCAGATCCGACCGCAGACCATCTACGTTTCAGCGACGCCTGCTCAATATGAGCTCGACCAAACGGGAGGCGCGGTAACAGAACAGCTCATCCGCCCCACAGGATTACTCGATCCGTACATCGAAGTCCGGCCCGTTGCAAACCAGGTAGACGACCTTATCGAACAGATTCGCCATCACGTCGATGAACGCAAAGAACGGGTCTTGGTGACCACCCTCACCAAGCGCATGGCAGAGGATCTCACAGACTATTTGACGCAAATGCGTATTCGAGTGCGTTATCTGCACTCGGATGTCGACACCCTAGAGCGTTCGGCGTTGATCTTGGGGCTGCGCTCCGGCGAGTTCGATGTGCTCATCGGCATCAACCTGTTACGCGAGGGACTCGACATTCCCGAGGTCTCGCTCGTGGCTATTCTAGATGCCGACAAAGAAGGCTTTCTACGCTCTGAGCGCGCACTGATTCAGACCGCCGGACGCGCGGCGCGCAACGCGGAAGGCCGTGTCATCATGTACGCCGACAAAGTCACGCGCTCCATGAAGGCCTGCATTGACGAAACCCTGCGCAGACGCCGCGTCCAAGAAGAATACAACGAGAAGCACGGCATCATACCGACCACCATCATGAAGCCCATTCCCAAGGCGCTCGAAAGCGATCACCTGACGCTCGACGAGATCCAAGAACGTGCCGGCGCGGTCTCGAGCGCAGACGACGTCAAAGATCTCTTCAAGAGCATGGATCGTTCACTCCCTACAGACGCCGACAAAATGGGGCCAGAAACCATCGCGGAGCTGCGTGAAGAGATGTTCCAAGCTGCGCGCGAACTTGAGTTCGAACGCGCCGCCGCCCTTCGCGATCTGATCGAGCGCATCGAAGCCGGCAAAGTGGACGCAAAACGGGCTTAGCGCAGCACGCCATCGTTATGAAACGCGCGGTAGCGCTGAATCCAAAGCGCCAAGAACGCAAAGGATCCCGCGATGACCACCCACGCGATCAACCAGGCGGTTAAAAAACCGCGATGATCTTTGGGCTTGAGGCCTTCTTGAAACAACCACGCTTGCTCGCAGGCGGGCCCCACATGTTCCAAGACTTCCGCCTTCGAGGGCGCATGACCTAGGCGTTGGCTGAGGTCTAAAATCTTCCGCTCGCGTTCAGCACGCAAGGCGCGATCGAGCTCCGGCTCCAAATCGACGCCGCAGATGCTCATTTCGAACACATGGCTTAGATAGCTCGCGATGTGCTGGTAACGCACGGGCAGGGCATCCATCGTCACCAAACGCCCTGGCTTTTCAACGACATAACGATCCCCGCCGAACTCCAGCATCTGACCGTAGGTGCGCGCGGTCTCGGAACGCTCGTTGAGCACTGCGGGATCGACTTCTGCAAAGACCGGGACACCGGCCAACTTTGCATAGCCGCGTTGTCCGATCACGGCGCGGCGCTGCGTGACGCCCCGCAGCTGAACGTACTGATTCTGGGGCAGATTCAGATTTCCTTCGTCATCGGCATCAAACGAGGTTTTCCAATCCAGTACATCGCCGATGCGGGTCGCGTCTTGGGATTCCAGCGCGTAGAGCGCGTCATTCCAGTATTGTTTGATAAGAAAGCCCGCAAAGGCTGCGAGCAGGATCAGGATCAAGGGAATGAGGGGGTTCGGGCCGTGCGCCAGCGCGACCAACTCTTCGTCGATCGACGCATCGTCCTTCGTGCCAAAGAAGGCGGCTTCGGCCGCTGATTGTCCGAGGGTGTCGCGATCTTTTGTCATACGCTGCGCTACTCCACGGGCGATCGATTAGGGCGCGGGGGCCGACGCATCGTTTGTTGGCTCGAGCGCACTTGCATGCTCTCTGCGCAACCGTCGGTATTCGCTTTCGAGTTGGTTTCGCTCCACAACGCCTACCACCTGAAAATCCGGCGCCAGTTGAAGCACCGTCTCTAGCTCTTGGATCATTTCTGGGTATGGATCTTCGTAACGGCTGGCTTGCTGGCCGAGCACGTAGGCCAACGCGAAATGCGCGAAAGGATCTTGTGGAGAAGTTTGCACGGCATAACGCGCTTGTGCAAGTGCCAAGTTCTCGACGCCCAAGCGCTGATACAGCCATGCGATCCGCGCATCGAGGGGCGACGGCTCACCCCGTTGCTCTGCGCCCTCGATGTAGTATCCCAAAAGCGTGGGCAGCTCGCCTGCGCGCAAAAAGATCATCTCTGCTTCATCGAGCACGCGCTGCGGCGGATCGGTGGCGAACATCTGATCTTTGCGTGCGCCGATCTCTCGCACCAGGTTGAGTTCTTCGTCGCTCGCTGGCGGCGCGGCTTGGATGAGTCGCATTTGTTCGGGTTGCAGCTGATCGCTGCTTTCCGTTCGCACATCTAGGCTGCCCGGCCATCGCTCGCTACCTTCGGGTGCGCGGCAGCCCCAGAGGAGGCTCATGAACAAAACGGTGATACTGAAAACTCTCACGCCCATTGCTCCGGTCCGAAAACGATGCGGAGGCTATCATCCACACCGGCTTTCTCGATTAAGTCATCTAGGCCCTGATGCAAGGTAGGATGTTGCCATTGTGCCACGACATCGCGCATCGGTACTAGCACAAATGCGCGCTCATGCATGCGCGGATGCGGCACTTGGAGTCGTTCGTTCTCGATACGTGCGGCGCCCGTGCCTTCGAACCCCGCTACGATATCGAGATCGATGGCTCGCGGCCCATATCGCCGATGTGACGACCGTGTGCGGCCGTGTTCACTTTCGAACGCTTGCATCTTTTGTAGGAGCGTTGGTCCATCGAACGTGCTTTCGAGCAACAACACCGCATTATAGAAACGCGGCTGATCGAGATCGTACATGGGCGCGCTCTCGTAGATCGGTGACGCGCCTTGCACTTGGCCGAAAGCTGTGAGGTGCCTGCGCGCCGCGCGTAGATTCTCGAGGCCGTCACCTAAGTTCGACCCCAATGCAATAAACCACCGATACGTTGGCGGTTGGGGTTCATCAGTCCTCATTGTCGATCTCTTCGACCAGTGGCCACATCTGAACTCTCAGCACCAGCGCTTCGTTGGCTTTCACGTCGACGTCGTATCGGCGCGTCGTAAATTCCGGATGCGTAATTTCTACGCGGTGTTCGCCTGGGCTCAGCGGAAAGGGATTATCTTGGCCTTTCGCGATTTGCTTGGGGGCTCCGCCATCGAAGGTGGCAAGGGCGTCTGTTTCCGTTTGAATTACCACCACGCCGTGCGATGCTTTCTCGCGCATTTCCTGTGTAGATTGCGTTGCGCATCCTGCGGCTGCGAGGCACAGTACGCCGCACATCAGCAGTGTGCTGAATAAGCGGTTATGCGGAGGTTGTCGGCGCATCGGCTCTTGGGTGTTTGGGTCGCGCAAAAGCGTGAAAAGGCGGCTCCGACGCAGGTCGTGCCGCCTAAGGCTGGAGGATCTCATGGCTGAGATCGCTCGCTTACGCGCCTTCTTCGGCGTAGCCTTCTTGGAAGATCTCTTCGACTTGAGCTTCGGGTGCGTCCACGAGCTCGATGAACGCCATCGGGGCGTTATCGCCGCGTCGCGGTCCGATCTTCACCACGCGAGTATATCCACCGGCGCGCTCTTCGAATCGTCCTGCGATATCGCCGAACAGTTTGGCCACGGCTTCCTCGTCTTGGAGGATCGACGCTGCTTGTCGTCGTGCGTGCAGGTCGCCTCGTTTACCGAGGGTGATCAGCGGTTCGACGACTGTCCGAAGCTCTTTGGCTTTGGGCAGTGTGGTTGCGATACGCTCGTGCAGGAGCAAGGAGGTTGCCATATTGGACAGCATCGCGCGCTTGTGGCTTGCGGTGCGATTGAGTTTACGTCCGGATTTGCGGTGCCTCATGGCGTGCTACTCTTCGTTCAGGCGTAGGCGCAAGGAGCGCTCTTCGCGATAAGGTCGTATTAATCCTGGTTGGCGCGCTCTTCGAGTTCACGCGGTGGCCAGTTATCGATTTTCATGCCGAGTGTAAGTCCCATGCCTGCCAAGAGATCTTTGATTTCTCGGAGGGATTTACGGCCGAAGTTCTTCGTTTTGAGCATTTCTGCTTCGGTACGTTGCACCAATTCGCCGATGTAGCGGATGTTGGCTGCCTGCAGGCAGTTTGCTGCACGTACGGAGAGCTCGAGCTCGTCGACTGGGCGCAGGAGGTGTTCGTTGTACTCCTCTTCTGCGACTTGGTCTGTTTCTGGCTCGGGTTCGGCTTCTTCGTCAAAGTTAATGAACACTGTCACTTGTTCTTTGATGATCTTTGCGGCGAACGCGACGGCATCTTCGGGAGTGACGGACCCATCGGTCCACACTTCGAGCGAGAGGCGGTCGTAGTCGTTCGACGCGCCGACGCGCGCCAAGTTGATCTGGAAGGCCACCTTTTGGATGGGTGTGAACACCGCATCGATGGGGATCCAGTTCACGTCATCGTAGACACCTTTACGTGTTTCTGCGCTATCGTATCCTCGCCCTGTTTCGATGCGCAGTTCTGCGCGCAGGCGGCCGCCGTCGCTCAAGCGAGCGATGACGTGTTCAGGGTTGAGGACTTCGACTCCTGCGGGCAGTCGGATATCACCTGCGGTGACTTCGCCTGGTCCATCTTTTTCGACGGTGGCGAAAACAGCTTCCGCGTTGGTCGATTTGAGTCGAATTTCTTTGATGTTAAGGATGATTTCCGAAACGTCTTCGCCGACTTCTGGCAACGTTTGGAATTCGTGGAGCGCACCATCGATCTTGACGGCGGTGACCGCCGTTCCTCGGATCGAGCTCAGCAAGACTCGACGAAGGGCGTTCCCGATCGTCGAACCGTATCCGCGTTCCAGAGGCTCCGCGAGAAAGCGAGCATAGGTTTCGCTACGCGTATCGGACTCGATCCGCACTTCGCGTGGTCGGATCAAATCGCGCCAATTGTTGAGGATTGTCTCCATGGCGTTCCTGCTTCCGTAATGAGAGCCGTGGGAGCGTTCTTAGGAGAACGCACCTAGCCACGCAAAATACGCGGCTAGCGTGAGAAATGACCGATACCTAACCAGCAACCTCAGACGCGGCGACGCTTACGCGGGCGGCATCCGTTGTGCGGGATCGGGGTCACATCGCGGATCAAGGTCACCTTCAGGCCTGCACCTTGCAGTGCACGCAGCGCGGACTCACGTCCGGAGCCGGGGCCTTTCAGGTACGCAACCACGTTGCGCATGCCGTGATCCATCGCTTTGCGCGCAGCATCATCTGCCGCCATTTGCGCTGCGAACGGAGTGCTCTTACGGCTGTGTTTAAAGCCGCGAGCGCCCGAGCTCGACCACGAGATCACGTGACCTTGAACGTCCGTAATCGTGACAATGGTGTTGTTAAAGGTCGCGGTAATATGCGCGATACCTGTCTGAACATTCTTTCTACTGCGCCGCTTTCCAGCGGTGCGTTGAGAGCGCGTTGCCATCGGTCCACCTCAGTGGTTGCTTCGATTATTGCTTTTTCTTGATCGGAGCGCGGCGGGGACCCTTACGGGTGCGCGCGTTCGTACGGGTTTGCTGGCCACGAACCGGGAGGCCTCGTCGGTGACGAAGGCCGCGGTAGCAACCAAGATCCATCAGACGTTTCAGATCCATCTGAGTGTCTCTACGCAAATCCCCTTCCACCGTGTACTTCTCTTCGAGAATGTCACGAATGCTACGGATCTCGCCTTCAGAAAGGTCATCCGTGCGTACGTTCTCATCGATACCGGCTTCTTCGAGGATCCGACGAGACAACGTCGGCCCGATTCCGTAAATATATGTCAGTCCAACAACGATGCGTTTGTTGTTGGGAAGGTCTACACCTGCGATACGCGCCATGCAGCTTATCTCCAGTTTCTACTTGCCGTCTCGGCAAATCTATCAACCCTGCCGCTGCTTGTGTCGTGGATTCGTGCAGATGACACGAACCACGCCCTTACGGCGGATCACTTTGCAATTGTCGCACATTTTCTTGACTGAGGGTCGTACCTTCATTTGCTCACTCCCAGCTCCGGGGCGGAGCGACTATGCCAATAGGGGCGCATCGTATACCGTCGGCCTGCAGAGAACGCAAGCTCGCTTTCCATCGATCCAGCGGTATTATGATGCGCTTTGTCTTTTATTTGGCGGCAAAAGATCCTGCTCACCCCAATCAGCCTTCTTCTGGTAACCGAACGCGGTCTCGAATCCGACCACCCGTCCGTTGCGTTACCGAATCGTACTTCTGTGTAATTAAATAGCCTTCAATCTGCTGCATCGTGTCTAGGCCTACCGAGACCACAATCAGCAAACTCGTACCACCGTAAAAGAAGTCAATATTAAAGAATCCCATAATAATGACCGGCAGTACGCAGACGACCGCCAAATACACCGCGCCACCGGCCGTAATGCGGCTCAGTACGTAATCGATATACTCTGCTGTCGCCTTGCCAGGACGGATGCCCGGCACGAAACTTCCAGATCGCTTCATTCCGTCTGCAATCTCCACCGGGTTGAAAACCACCGCGGTGTAGAAGAAACAGAAGAAGATGATCAACAGTACATAAATGACATTATAACGCCAGTCCGTCGGAATTAAAGCCTCTTGCACGGCTTGTGCCCAACCCGCCTCGGGGAAGTAGCTCACGACGGTCGCGGGGAACATCAGCATCGCCGATGCAAAGATCGGTGGGATGACGCCCGTGACGTTAATTTTAAGGGGCAGATAGCTACTCTCGCCGGCGAAGGCCGTCTGGCCGACCGCGCGGTTCGCGTACTGCACCGGAATGCGGCGCTGCGCCTGCTCGAAGTACACAATGGTCGCGACGATCGCCAACATCACGCTGATCAACAGGAGTGTTGGCACGAGCTGAACATCGCCCGCGCGTACCTTTTGCCACATCGCCATGGCGCCCGTAGGGAGTCCAACGACGATCCCTGCGGTGATCAACAAGCTGATACCGTTTCCGACGCCGCGTTCGGTGATCTGCTCACCGAGCCACATCAGAAACGCTGTACCGGTGGTGAGCGCGAGGACCGTCGTGACGGTAAACAGCATGCCGGGGTTGGTTACCAAGCCGGGGCTGCTATCGTTCATGCCGATCAGCGTACGCGCCATCCACACGCCTTGCACGAGGCAAAGGCCGATGGTGCCGTAGCGTGTATAAGCATTCAGCTTACGACGACCCTGCTCGCCTTCTTTGCGCAGGCGCTCAACGGCCGGCATCACCATGCCGAGCATCTGCACGATAATGCTCGCGGAGATGTAAGGCATGATCCCGAGGGCAAATACAGAGAGTTGCTCCAACGCGCCGCCCGAGAAGAGGTTCAGCAGCCCGAGCAGACCCGAGCCGCCGGACAGTGCCTCACTCATGACGTTACGATCGACGCCGGGCGTCGGAACAAAGATCCCGATCCGGTAGACAGCCAAGAGGCCAAGCGTAAACAACAAGCGTGTACGCAGCTCTTGGTTCTGGGCGATGCGTTTGAAGATCCCCACTTAGATTTCCTCTACGGTTCCGCCAGCAGCTTCGATCTTTTGACGCGCCGATTTGCTGATTTTATGAACACGCACGGTGAGTGGACGATCGATTTCGCCAACACCGAGCAGTTTCACGCCATCGCTCGAGCCTGGTTTGGCTGCGAGGCTCGCGCCGTAAAGAGCTTCCCAGTCCACAGTGGAGTTCGCCTCGAATTGGTTGAGACGGCCCACGTTGACGATCGCATAGGTTTTACGGTGCAGGCCGTTTCCGAAGCCGCGCTTAGGCAGGCGTCGGTAGATCGGCATTTGGCCGCCCTCGAAACCGGGAGCGGGGCTTCCGCCGCTGCGCGCCTTGAGACCTTTGTGGCCACGCCCAGCGGTCTTTCCGTTACCAGACGAAGGGCCGCGTCCTTTACGCTTGCGGTCCTTATTGGAATCTGGGCCGGGTTGTAGGTTATGTAGTCCCATGGAACTCTCCTAAAGCGATGCCAAAAGCATCACTGTGTTACGCGTTTACGCGTCCTCGCTCACAACCAAGTGGGCGACCTTCGCAATCTGTCCGCGGGTGCTCGGCGTGTCCGGCAGCGTGACAGTTTGTCGGATTTTCTTCAAGCCTAGCGCGGCCAGGGTGCGACGCTGTGTTTGCGTCGAACCGATGGGGGAGCGCTTGAGCGTTACGTTTAGGTTTGCCATCTGATCTGTCCCCAGAAGCAGAGGCCTACTTCAGCTCGTCGAGCGACTTGCCGCGTTTGCTTGCTACCGACTCTGGGCTTTGCAAGTTGCGGAGTCCCTCAACGGTCGCGTAGACCATGTTGAAAGGGTTGTTCGATCCAAGCGACTTGGTCAGGATGTTGCGGATACCTGCAGCTTCAACCACTGCACGTACGGCCGCACCGGCGATAACCCCGGTTCCTGCGCCTGCGCGCTTGAGCAAAACTCGACCGGCACCGAAACGACCAATGATCGTGTGCGGGACCGTACCATCTACGATGGGGACCGTAAACATGGCTTTCTCGGCGAGCTCTTTCCCTTTGCGGATCGCTTCGGGGACTTCGTTTGCCTTACCATGGCCCACACCGACGCGCCCTTGCTCGTCTCCAACGACAACGATCGCGCTGAAGGAGAAGCGTCGTCCACCTTTGACGACCTTCGCCACGCGGTTGACGTGGACTACACGTTCGGTCAACTCTTGACCGACGTCTGCTTGGGGGCGATTTACCTGCGCTCGATTTGTACTCACGGGCAGTTCCTCAGAATTGCAAGTCGCCTTCACGTGCACCTTCTGCGAGTGCACGGACGCGGCCGCTTGCGTAACGGTAGCCATTTCTATCAAAGACCACTTGTTCGATGCCCGCAGCCTTGCTGCGTTCAGCCAACAACTGGCCAACCTTCTTGGCACATGTCACTTTGGTGTCTTCATCGGTGCGCGGGAAATCTTTCTCGGCCGACGATGCGGAAACCAAGGTCACACCGCGCGAGTCGTCGATGACTTGCGCGTAGATATGCTTGCTTGAACGGAATACACACAGACGCGGACGCGCCGGTGTTCCTACGACTTTTCGACGGACGCGCCGCTGGCGGCGCATACGTGCGAGCACTTTTTGTGCTGTAGCCTTGCCCATGGAAATTCCTCCTAAAACAGCGCTTATTTGGCGCCCGTCTTACCTTCTTTACGGCGTACAACTTCATCCGAGTAACGCACACCTTTGCCTTTGTACGGCTCGGGTGGACGGAACGAACGGATGTCCGCCGCCGCCTGTCCTACTTGTTGCCGATCGATGCCCGCGATCGTGATGCTGTTCTCACGTGCGTCGATCGTCGCCGACAGTCCGTCGGCCAAGCGGTAGAGGATGGGGTGCGAATAGCCTAGGTTAAGAAGAAGGTACTGGTCTCCGCGGTTCTCGGCGCGGTACCCAACACCCTCGATCATCAGTTTACGTGTAAAACCTTCGCTTACGCCCTTGACCATGTTGGAGATCAGGGTGCGCGCAAGTCCTTGCGACGCGCGTGCGTCGCGCGAATCATTGTCGCGAACGACGGTGAACTCACCATCTTCGTGCGTAAAGCTTACCAGGTTCGGCATCCGTGTCTCGAGCTCGCCTTTGCCTCCTTTGACGGAGACGACGCCTTCTGACACTTTGATGTCAACCCCGGCAGGGATTGCGATCGGTCGTTTCCCGATACGTGACATCGCTCAGCTCCAGTGTTTCAAGTAGGGTTCGTCAGTCTCACCAGACCGAGCAAATAACTTCACCACCCACACCGGCCTCTTTGGCGCGGCGTCCGGTCATAATACCTTGCGAGGTGCTCAGTACGGCGATGCCAAAGCCATCGAGCACTTCTGGAATGCTCTGAGCGTCGACATAACGACGCTGGCTCGGGCGCGACTCGCGCTTCAGACCGGTGATGACGGGTGTGTCCCCCTGATACTTCAGGCGGATCGAGATCGAAGGAAACGGAGTGCTGTCCACATGTTCTGCCGACACTACGTAGCCTTCTTCTTGAAGAAGTTGCGCGATCTCAAGCTTGATGCGCGAGTAGGGTGCAGTAACCGTGCGGTGACCGGCCGCTTGTGCGTTGCGGATCCTGGTCAACAGGTCCGCGATAGGATCATTGGTAGCCATGAACGTTTAACCTCGGACGTGGCGCGCGTATGCGGGCGCCGTGCAACTCACCAACTGGACTTAACCACACCCGGCAACTGACCGGTGTGCGCCAACTCACGAACACAGATGCGGCAGACACCGAATTTACGGTAGTAGCCGTGTGCGCGTCCGCAACGTGAACAACGATTGTAGCCTCGCACCGCAAATTTCGGGGTGCGCTTGGCTTTAACTTCCAGTGCTTTCCGTGCCATTGCTGCTTCCTCGAATTACTTGCGGAAAGGCATACCGAGAAGGGTCAGCAGCTCGCGTCCTTCCTCGTCTGTCTTCGCAGTGGTTACAAAAGTGATGTTCAACCCACGGATCTTATCGACTTTGTCGTAATCGATCTCAGGGAAGATAATGTGTTCTTTAATTCCGAGCGTAAAGTTGCCACGGCCATCGAACCCGCGCGGGTTGACGCCACGGAAGTCCCGAATGGCTGGCATGGCAATGTTGAAGAGACGCTCCAGGAACTCCCACATGCGATCGCCGCGCAAGGTCACCTTGGCGCCGATCGGCATACCTTCGCGCAACTTGAAGCTCGCGATCGAGCGACGTGCGCGGGTGACGACCGGCTTTTGACCGGCGATCAGCTGGAGATCGTTGGCAGCGGCTTCAATCACTTTGCCGTTGCTCACCGCCTCACCAAGTCCCATGTTCAGGGAGATCTTGGTCAGGCGAGGGATTTCCATTACGTTGGAATATTCGAACTTTGACTGTAGCTGAGCGGTTATGTCCTCAGCGTACTGGTCTTTCAGGCGTTTCATGGTGATACTCCGTTACCGCCGACACCCAATGATCGGCAGGACGGTGGCTAATAGCGATGTGACGCGAGCGCGTCAACCGCGAATCAATCGATCGCGTCGAAGGTTTCTTCGGACGCAGGACAGAAGCGTACCTTACGCACACGCGCGGCTGCATCGCCCAAGCTCTCGCGGGCAGCGGCCTCGGTGGTGTGAAGGCTTCCACCTTTGCCAACGAAACGTGCTTGGGTGCGTACTGGTTTCTCCAGTTTTTCGCTCCACAGCTGTACGTTCGAGGCGTGGATCTTCGCTTCGACTTCTTCTTTACGCGACTCGGTGCCCAACAGAGCATTGCCGCGAACGTGCCGTGTTACCAAGTTGCGACCGGCAACCAGCACTTTGTTTTCAGCGGGGAAGACCGCGAGGACTTCTGCCGGGGGCAGAATGCGCTCTTTTCCACTGATAATTTTAACGATATCGCCTTTCTTGACGTGCATGGTGGCCTCTTAGAGCACTTCGGGCGCGAGCGAGACGATGCGCATGAAGTCTTTTCCGCGCAGTTCTCGTGCGACCGGTCCGAAAACACGGTTGCCAATGGGCTGTCCTTGCTTGTTGAGCAGAACGGCCGCGTTTTCGTCAAAACGGATGTAGCTTCCATCCTCACGTCCGACGGACGCTCGGGTACGGACGATCACCGCTTGGTGTACATCGCCTTTTTTCACTTTACCGCCGGCGGTTGCATCTTTGACCGATACAACAATGATATCGCCGATACTTGCGGTCGTACGCTTGGATCCGCCGAGCACTTTAATGCACTGTACTGTGCGTGCTCCGGAGTTGTCGGCGACTGCCAGTCGCGTTTGCATCTGAATCATCTTCGCACCTCCCTGGAGTCAGGGTCTGCGCTTTCGCGTAAAATCAGCGTGCCCGTTCGATCAGGCGCGTGACGCGCCATCGCTTGTCGCGGCTGAGCGGGCGCGTTTCTTCAATCTCTACCGTATCGCCGATATGGAAATCATTGGCTTCGTCGTGCGCTTTGTAGCGTGTGCGCGAGCTGACGTACTTTCCATACAGTGGGTGCTTTACCTTCGTCGCGATCTGGACGACAACGGTCTTATCCATTTTGTCGCTGACGACGACACCGGTAAAGGTCTTCCGATTTGGCGTGCTCTTCATTGTAGAACTCCTTTACCGCTCACTGAGCGCCCACTTCGCCGGCGATGGTCAATGTACGCGCGATTTCGCGGCGCACCTGACGAATCCGGTGTGGTTTATCGAGTTGACTCGTGTACTTTTGCATTTCGAGTTGGAAGAGTTCCTTCCGCAGGGCCTCGACATGCTCTTTCAATTCGGCGGGGCTTTTGCCTCGCAATTCGGATGCCGTCATACCAGCTCTCCCCGATGAATGAACTTCGTTTTGATCGGAAGCTTATGGCCCGCCAAGCGGAACGCTTCTTTGGCCGTCTCCAGCGACACGCCTTCGAGTTCGTACATCACGCGTCCTGGCTGAACGACGTTGACCCAGTACTCGGGCGAACCTTTCCCTTTACCCATACGGGTTTCGAGCGGCTTCTGGCTGATGGGCTTATCCGGGAAGATCCGGAGATACAGTTTACCTTGGCGGCGGCAGTAACGGTTGATCGCAATACGGGCTGCCTCGATTTGGCGCGCTGTAACCCAACCGGGTTCCAACGCGATCAAGGCATAGTCGCCAAACGCGATGCTTGCGCCGCGCGTCGCTGGCTTGCCTGACATGCGGCCTTTTTGCTGCTTCCGGAATTTAACTCTACGCGGGCTGAGCATGATGCAGACTCCCGATGCTTATTAGATTCGTCAGTAGTGCGCGAGGGGCGGGCCTTTAGCCTGCACGTCGCTGTCTGTCGAGAACTTCTCCCTTAAAGATCCACACTTTTACGCCGATGATACCGTAGGTGGTTTCGGCTTCGGCGAGACCGTAGTCGATCTCAGCGCGCAGTGTGTGCAAGGGAACGCGTCCTTCGAGGTACCATTCTCGTCGGCTCATCTCGGCGCCGCCGAGTCGACCCGAACACTGAATGCGGATTCCTTCTGCGCCCAAGCGCATGGTGGTGGAAACCGCCTTTTTCATTGCACGGCGGAAGGTCACGCGGCGCGCGAGCTGCTGTGCAACGTTCTCGGCAACAAGCTGGGCATCCAGCTCAGCCTTACGGACTTCCTGAATGTTCAGGATGACTTGAGAAGCGGTCAGCTTCTGGAGTTCCGCACGCAGGGCGTCGATACCGGCGCCCTTCTTGCCGATGATAATCCCCGGCTTCGCCGTGTGGACCTTCACCTTCACCTTGTTGCGGAATCGCTCAATATCAATGCGAGACACACCAGTGTTGTAGTGCTCTTTCTTGATAAACGCGCGGATCTTCAGATCCTCCTCGAGCCACTTGTCGTAGTTCTTTTCGTTGAACCACTTCGAGCGCCAATCCTCGATGATGCCGATGCGAAGTCCAATGGGATGTATCTTCTGGCCCATGATCAGATGCTCCTGATAATGCCTATGCTACGTCGTGGTCTGACGCCGGACGGGGCCGAAGCTCGATCGTAACCCGCGACGTACGCTTATTAATTCTCGTGGCGCGACCTTGCGCCCGTGGACGGAAGCGACGCATTGTAGGACCTTCGTCTACGAAGGCTGTCTCTACAACGAGATCGTCGATGTCCCAGTCCTGAATCGCCTGGCGAATATTCGCCACGCCCGACTCGATCATTTTGATAATCGGCTCCGATGCGCGACGCTCGATGAATGCGAGCGTGCTCAGTGCATCGTCGACCTGCTTGCCGCGGATCTGATCCACCACTACGCGAAGCTTACGCGGGGCGATGCGGATCCCATTGAGGCGAACGATATTCGCGCGATTTCCGTATTCGTTATTCATGGTCATGACCATGTTCCTCCCGCCACTTAACGGCGCGTCGCTTTGCGATCCACCGCGTGGCCATAGTAGGTACGCGTCGGTGAAAACTCACCCAGCTTATGACCCACCATGTTCTCAGTGCATGTCACAGGGATGAACTTCTTGCCATTGTAGACAGCGAAGGTGAGCCCCACGAAGTCTGGCGTGATCATCGATCGACGCGACCAAGTTTGAATGGGCTTCTTGTTGTCATTTTCAATTGCGTCGCGAACTTTCTTCTCAAGGTGTTCGTCGACAAAGGGGCCTTTTTTTAATGAACGAGGCACGGCGTATCTCCTTCGTGAACCGCTTAACCGCGGCGTCGCTTCACAATGTAGCGGTCAGTCGACTTGTTCTTACGGGTTGGTTTACCCTTGGTCGGGAAGCCCCAGGGCGTCACAGGGTGACGACCACCGGAGGTACGACCCTCACCACCACCGTGGGGGTGATCGATGGGGTTCATCGCAGCTCCACGAACCTTGGGACGACGACCAACCCAACGCGTGCGCCCAGCCTTGCCGAGCGTAATGTTCGCGTGTTCTTTGTTCGCCACCTGACCGATGGTCGCACGACACTCGAGGAGCACTTTGCGGAACTCTCCGCTGGGCAGACGCAAGGTACCGTAGTTCCCTTCGCGTGCTGCAAGCTGTGCCGACGTCCCTGCCGAACGAACCAGCTGCGCACCTTTGCCAGGGCGAAGCTCCACTGCGTGAACCGTAGTTCCGACAGGGATGTTCTTCAGCTTCATGCAGTTACCGGGTTTCACGTCCGCGTGTGCGCTCGTGATCACCGTGTCGCCAACACCAAGACCGACCGGAGCCAGAATGTAACGACGCTCACCGTCTGCATAACAGATCAACGCGATGTGCGCTGTGCGGTTCGGATCGTACTGAATCGCTTCTACGCGACCTGGCACGCCAATTTTGTTGCGCTTGAAGTCGATGACGCGAAGACGGCGTTTATGGCCACCGCCGCGGTGACGCACAGTGATGCGTCCATGATTGTTACGGCCGGCGGTCTTCGTCAGCTTTTCGACGAGTTTCCGCTCTGGACCTTCTTTCGACAACTCACGTCGTGACGTCGAAGACATCCCGCGACGTCCGGGGGAAGTTGGACGGTAAGTTTTGATCGCCATCTCGCTATCCTCTTAGGGGCGTGTCCCCAAATTCTTAAATTTCTGCGCCGTCGGCAAAATCGAAACCGTCGTCTTCGAAGTAGCTAATGCTCTGACCCTCCTGGAGGGTGACGATGGCTTTCTTCCAGTTCGAACGCTTGGCGATGCCGTAGATTGTGCGACGACGCTTGCCGCCCACAACCATGGTGTTCACCGAGCGAACATTCACTTCGAACAGTTTCTCAACTGCGCGGCGAATATCATCTTTGGTGGCCCGTGGGTCGACCGCAAAGACAAACTGACCTAACTCAGCCTGCTCGCGGGTCTTCTCCGTGATCACCGGGCGCTTGATTACATGGTATGCGATCATTTGCTCAGCGCTCCGTTCAGTTGCGCGATAGCATCGCGCGTAATGACAAGATGGTCATATTGAAGAAGGTCGTACACGTTCACGCCCTGAACCGAAAGGTATTTTACGGTAGGAACGTTTCGAACGGATTTCTGCAGATTTACGTTGTCTGCATCCACCACGACCGTACGGGGACGACCGAGTGCGCCGAGGACCGCAACCGCATCGCGGGTGCGCGGAGCCTCAACTGCCCAAGCGTCCACAACGGTCAAACGACCATCGCGCACCAGCTCAGACAGAACACTTACCAGAGCGCCACGGCGAACTTTGCGCGGGGTGCGCAAAGCAAAGCTGCGTGGGCTCGGCCCGTGAGCAACACCACCGCCGACAAAGATGGGCGCAGTCGCAGCACCGTGGCGCGCACGACCCGTTCCTTTCTGGCGGTACATTTTCTTTGTGGTCCCGCTACGCGCAGCGCGCGTCTTTGTCGCCTGCGTACCAGCACGGCGCTTGGCCATCTGGTATCGGACCATTTCCCAGTGCAAGTAGGGCTTTACCTCTGCGCCAAAGACAGCGTCAGAGACCTCTACGTCACCGATCTTCGAATTTTGGAGGTTTACAACGTCCAGAAGCATGGTTCAGCTCCGTTTAACCCGAGCGCGTAAAACGCGATCAGGACTTGATCTCGACGTCAACGCCTGGAGACAATTCCAACCGCATCAACGCATTCAGCGTCTCTTCAGTCGGCTCTACAATATCAATAAGTCGCTTGTGCGTACGCATTTCGAACTGCTCTCGCGAGCTCTTATTTACGTGCGGACCGCGCAGTACCGTAAACCGGGAGATCTGCGTCGGAAGCGGAATAGGACCGGCCACTTGTGCCCCGGTGCTTTTAACCGTTTCGATGATCTCGGAGGTCGAACGGTCGAGCAAGGTGTAATCGTACGCCTTTAGCTTGATGCGGATCTTCTGGGTTGCCATGGAACTGCCTATCGGAACGCCGGAATCGGCACACCTACGAAAAGGGAGGGCCGACGCTTCTGGTCGACCTTTCGATTGTTGTCAACGTGTACTGTCGGTAAATTCGCACTTTTCGGAGCGAATCCCGCATTTCTACCCGATTTCGGGCGATCCATCGCCCACCGGCTGGATCTTTTGGCGTGTTCTCTTCGAAAACGCCGGCGATACACCCATGCAACTACTGCAAAATCTCTTGCTGCAGCGCACTCGGAACGATCGCGTATTCTTCGAATTCCATCGTGTACGACGCACGTCCCTGCGACATCGAACGCAAGTCCGTCGCGTACCCGAACATCTCCGCCAGTGGCACCGTCGCCTTCACAATCTTGGCGCCAGCATCATCCAGCATCTCTTGGACCTGTCCGCGACGGCGCGTCATATCGCCAATCACGTCGCCCATATACTCTTCTGGGACCGTTACCTCCACCGCAAAAATCGGTTCGAGGATATTTGCCCCCGCGGCCAACAACGCCTCGCGCATGGCAATGGATCCCGCCACACGGAAGGCATCCGCTGTCGAAACACCATCCACCCACGCACCGCCTTCGATGCGCACCTGCAAATCCATCAAAGGGAAACCCGTCAGCGGACCGACACTGGTCGCCGCCGTCACGCCCTCTTCGATGGCATCATGGAACTGGGCAGGCACAGCCTCAGGCGAAAGCGCACGAACGATCTTGATTCCCGCACCGCGCTCCGCTGGTTCCACCGAGACCTGAACCTCGGCGAATTGCGGCTTCTGCGGTGCTTCACGCTCAAACCGACCCGTGGTGGTTGCGGACGCTGCGATCGATTCGCGATACGCAACGCGGCGACGGCCCACCGTGGCGTCGACCTTGAACTCGCGGAGCAGACGATCGACGATCACCTCAAGGTGCAACTCGCCCATGCCGTGAATCAAGGTTTGACCCGTGTCAGCATCTTGGGTCACGCGGAACGAAGGATCTTCGAGCGCAAGGCGCTCCAAGGCCTCGGCAAGCTTCTTCTCATCCGCATGACTGTTCGGCTCAATGACAACCGAGATCACGGGCTCTGGGAAGACCATGCGCTCCAAAAGCGCTGGGCTCTTCAGATCCGTGATCGTGTCGCCGGTCACCGCAAAACGCATTCCAACGACCGCGACAATATCGCCAGCCTCTGCGCGCTCGATTTCCTCGCGCTTATTGGAGTGCATGCGCAACAGGCGGCCGATCCGCTCTTTACGATCGCGTCCCGCGTTCAGGAACGCACCGCCGAGGGTGATCGTTCCCGAATAAAGGCGCAGGTAGGTCAGTTGACCGACAAAGGGATCGGTCATGATCTTAAAGACCAGCGCGCGCAGTGGCGCGTCCGCTTTCGGCGGGCAATCTTCGTAATCGTCGTCGGTGGGTGTTGCGCTATCGTCTTTGGCCAGACGCTCCATGGCCGCAGCGCTGAGTGCGCGCATTGGCGGAACGTCAAGGGGCGAGGGCAGATAGTCGACCACCGCATCGATCAGTGGCTGGACGCCGCGGTTTTTAAACGCGGTACCACACAGCACGGGCACAAGGCGCAACGAACGACATCCGTCACGCAAGGCTGCAACAATGACATCTTCGCCGATCTCTTCGCCTTCAAGGTAGAGCATCGCAACGTTGTCATCGCCATCCGCAAGCGCTTCGATCATCTGTTCGCGTGCGAGCTGCGCTTCGTCTTTGAGATCTTCGGGGATCTCTTCGACGATCACTTCTGCGCCCAGGGCATCGCCGCCCCAGGTGATGGATTTCATGCGCACCAGATCGATGACGCCTTCGAAGTGATCTTCGGCGCCGATCGGCAACTGGACGGGCACGGCGACTGCACCGAGACGATCGCGCATGTGTTGAACGACGCGATCAAAGTTCGCCCCGACGCGATCCATCTTATTGACGAATGCGATACGCGGGACGTGGTAGCGGTTGGCTTGGCGCCAGACCGTCTCGGTTTGCGGCTGCACGCCGGCCACCGCGCAGAGCACGGTGACGGCGCCGTCGAGCACGCGCAGGGATCGCTCTACTTCAATCGTAAAGTCAACGTGGCCTGGCGTGTCGATGATATTGATCTGATGATCTTTCCAGAAACAGGTGGTTGCGGCGGAGGTGATGGTGATCCCCCGCTCTTGCTCCTGCTCCATCCAGTCCATGGTGGCGGCGCCGTCGTGCACCTCGCCGATGCGGTGCGTGCGTCCTGTGTAGTACAGCACACGCTCGGTCGTGGTGGTTTTTCCGGCATCAATATGGGCCATAATGCCGATATTGCGCACATCTTTACGATTAAAAGAACCGGTCACAGGAACAACCTGAAACATAGACGCCGTGTCGTCCTAAAGACAACGCGGCGTGAAGCAGAGTAAATCAGCCCAAGCGCGAGAGATCGCGAGAGGGGTCAGATTAGAAGCGGAAGTGCGAGAACGCCTTGTTCGCGTCTGCCATACGGTGCACTTCTTCGCGTCGGCGCACAGCTTGTCCGCGGCCGTTGGCTGCATCCAAGAGTTCTGCTGCCAATCGCTCACGCATGGTGCGCTCGCCGCGCTTGCGCGAAGCGTCGATCAACCAGCGTATCGAAAGTGCCATACGACGATCGGGCCGAACTTCGACCGGAACCTGGTACGAGGCACCACCAACGCGGCGGCTTTTTACCTCGACGGCCGGCTTCACTTTCTCGACTGCCGTGTGGAAGACCTCCAAAGGATCTTCACCTTTGGTCTTCTCGGAAATCAAATCGAGCGCGCCGTACAGGATCTGCTCTGCCGTGCTCTTCTTCCCGCCGTACATCAGCGAGTTGATAAAACGCGTTACAAGCTTGTCCCCGTACTTTGCGTCGGGAATCGTGGGTCGCCTCTCAGCGGCGTGACGTCTTGCCATCTCTCAATTCCTTATCGCTGGACGCGAAGCCATTACGGCTTGCGCGCACCGTACTTGGAACGCGCCTGACGACGGCTTTGAACACCGAGGGCGTCAAGCGTTCCGCGAATGATGTGATAACGAACCCCTGGAAGGTCCTTCACACGTCCACCACGAACGAGCACTACCGAGTGCTCCTGAAGGTTGTGACCCTCGCCGGGAATGTACGATGTCACTTCCATCTGGTTCGTCAAACGAACACGCGCAACCTTGCGGAGCGCAGAGTTCGGCTTCTTGGGGGTTGTGGTGTACACGCGAGTGCACACGCCGCGTTTCTGGGGGCAGTTCCGGAGGGCCGGCGAGTCCGTTTTCGCCACTTGTCGCTTCCGGCTCTTTCGCACGAGCTGGTTAATCGTAGGCATCTTGCCGTCGTCTCTTTCTAGAATATACGAAAAACCCGAGCCGCATACCGCGGACAGTGGGCCATCGGAGTAAGGAAGGCGCACTATAGAGGGCAAACACTACATGTCAAGCTGCTTCGCCCTGCCAAGTTCAACTAATTCACGCGCCAAGCACTCCTTGTGGCCCAATTAGAACAAAATTGCACCCTTTATTTATCAATTTCCCGAAAGTCCGCGCTTTCGAAGATCCTCGCGTAATTCAATTCGCCGTGCGCGGCGCCGGCTCAGCATCCTGCCGTACCGCGCGATAACGACCCGTCGCATCCACATCGGCCGCTAAACCATCGATCAACGCACGCTTCATCGCACGATCCTCATCCGCCGCCGATACCACAGCGGAACCCGGTACACCATATAAGATCCGCGCACCGCGACGACGCGTCAAATAGTGCCAGACCCAGTCGCGAGCGACCAAAATGCGGTTTCGAAAGCCCACAAGAAAGTAAATGTGGATCACAGCCCACGCCAGCCAAGCCAGCGTGCCCGAAAACCGGATTCGCTTGGTCTCAGCGATCGCACGCTGCCGCCCAATCGTCGCCATCTGACCTTTGTTATTGTAGGCGAAAGGCTCCACAGGCTGACCTTTCAACAATCGGATCAAACGCTTGGCGGCGTAACGACCCATCTGGATCGCTGCAGGCGCAAGGCCTGGAACGGTTCCGCCTTCGCCATCCTGCACCGCCGCCAAATCGCCGAGCACGCTGATCGAAGGATGATCCTTCAGCGTAAGGTCCTGCTCGACGATGACACGCCCAGCGCGGTCGCGGGGGACATCGAGCATTTCGCCGACGGGCGAAGCCTTCACGCCAGCGGCCCAAAGCACCGTCGAGGACGGGATGAATCGCTCGCCAAGCCATACACCATCTTCGCGAATATCTGTGACGCGCTCGCCGAGCATGACCTCAACGCCGAGTTCTTCGAGCTGCACACGCGCACGTTCGCTGAGTTCAGGGCTGTAGGCAGATAAGACGCGATCTGTGCCTTCGATGAGCAACACCCGCGCGTCCTTAGGATCAAAGTTTCGAAAGTTCCGTGTCATGGTGTAACGCGCGATCTCCGCCAGCGCACCCGCGAGTTCCACGCCCGTAGGACCGGCACCCACCACCACAAAGGTGAGATCTTGCACACGTTCATGCGCGCTTTGGCGGCGCTCCGCGCGCTCGTACGCTAAGATCATGCGTCCGCGAATATCGAGCGCATCCGAGAGTGTCTTGAGCCCTGGGGCGTGCGTCTCCCAATGATCATTGCCAAAATACGAGTGCGATGCGCCCGCAGCAATGTACAAATAATCGTACGAAAAACGCATCGTATCGACGTGCACGACTTTGTTCTCGGGATCGATGTCCGTCACCTCGCCCAAGAGGACGGTGGCGTTTTGCTGCTTACGCAAAACGTCGCGAATGGGTTCCGCGATCTCTGGAGCACTTAGGGCCGCCGTGGCAACTTGGTACAGAAGCGGCTGAAATAAGTGGTGGTTTTGGCGGTCGATCAGCGTGATGCGGACCGGCGCACGCCGCAAGGATTTTGCGAGGTTCAATCCGGCAAAGCCGCCGCCGATGATCACAACGTGGGGCAAAGCATCTTTGTGGGTCGTCACAAGTTTGTCAGGCATGAAGCATCTCCGAAGAAGGCGGCATCCTTTACAACAGGCACGCAACGTCATTCATTCGAAAGCTAAGGCCAAAGGAGTGAAATTCTAGTCCTTATCTTGCAATGTCCATCTTCGGCACGCGGGCGCATAGGCGCGCGAGTGCAAAGGTTGGACGATCCTTCAGTGACCGACTAACCCTTGGAATCATCAAGAAAAATAGCGTGCGTTCGGCGCTTTCAACGCGGTCGAACGATACCTTCGCTCATCAGTCTAACACACGAGGATCCGATGCCCCAACAGAACGCGCTGCTCCAAGCTGTGCTGCAACGTAAAAGCATCCACGCCAAAATGGTCCAAGAGCCCGGCCCCACTGAAGCCCATCTGGAGCTGATTCTGCAAGCGGCCATGGCGGCACCGGACCATAAAACCCTCCAACCCTGGCACTTTGTGGTCATCGAAGGCGAGGGCCTTGCACAATTCGGACAGCTCCTCGCCCAAGCACACAAAGAACGCGAGCCGGACGCTTCAGAGAAAAAGCTACAAAAAAGCGCCGCCAAAGCACTCCGCGCCCCCATGATCATCGCGGTGTGCTTGGACTACAAAGAACACCCCAAAGTCCCGCGCGACGAACAAGTCCTCACTTGCGGCTGCGCCATGCAACAGATGCTTCTTGCCGCAGAAGCGCTCGGCTACGGCGCAAGCGTGCTCAGTGGCCTCAACATGTACGGCAAAGCAGTGCATCAAGGGCTCGGCCTTACCGCCAACCAAGAAATCCTCGGCTTATTTTATATCGGCACGCCCCAAAAGGAGATGCCGATCAAACCGCGCCAAGAACCATGGCAGTACGTACGCCGCTGGCCCAAATGAACTGAAAAGCCTTGCGTTTTGCGGATTTTTTTATCATAGCAAGGCGCGCACGCTTGCGTAACTCAGTGGCAGAGTGCTTCCCTCACACGGAAGAAGTCGCTGGTTCAATCCCAGCCGCAAGCACTACAACGTACGCTCAGGGCACAGCCCAAACCGAACACGGAGATCCCTAGGGTCACCGCGCTCGGTTTTTCTGTTTGGAGCAACGGCGTTCGAACAAAGATGTTCAGCGTGACGAGGGTCGGCGAATGACCCTAGAATCAGGCGTTCGGACCCGATGCGGACACGAGCTCCCACACACGCTCGGGTGGCCGTCCCACGACTGCACGATCGCCTACGATCAAGATCGGCCGCTCCAGCAATTCCGGATTCTCACAAACGAACGCACGCAACGCATCGCCTTCTAGCGCTTGAGCTTGCGCGTAGGCCTCTTCGCCTTTTCGCAAAAGATCCTTGAGCGGCGTGCCGGTTTTTTCCTCGATCTCTTGAAGCAGCGCAGGCGTCAACACGCCCTCCTCGCGGTAAGGTACAATCTCCGGCGTGTAACCAGCTTCATCGAGCAGGCCCAAAGCAGTACGCGCCTTGGAACACATCGGCGTATGAAGAAGTCGCATAATTCCCTCTGATTTGTGACAATGATCTCTGGGCTCTCCGCCAATCGCCACGCTTCCGCCCTCGAAGAGAACCTCCGCGCGAAAATCCGCCGGCCCAAACCGTTCAAGTTATGCTAAGAACCGCGGCCACAATGTCCACCCCTCGACCCATCAGGAAGCGTCCGTGACCGAGCTTTTCACCGTACGTGAGGCGATTGCGCGATCGTCCCAATGGTTACAAACACGCGAGATCCACACGCCGCGCCTCGACGCAGAGCTTCTGCTCGCGCACACCCTGCAGTGCAAAAGACTCGATCTATTCATGGCGCCCGATCGCCCGCTCACCGCAGAAGAAACCGACGCGTATCGCGCGCTGATCCAACGGCGCGCCAAACACGAGCCGGTCGCTTATATCTTAGGTGAAGTCGGCTTCTGGAAATACGATTTTCAGATCGATCGCCGCGCGCTCATCCCGCGGCCCGAGACCGAAGGGATCCTCGACGTCGTCACGCAGGCAGCCGGAGACCATCGAGACGCTCCATTGCGGATCATCGACGTAGGTACAGGTTCAGGGGTTCTTGCCGTGAGTCTCGCGCTGGAGTTTCCCAACGCACAGGTGGTCGCGATCGATATTTCGGAAGATGCACTCGCGTTGACCAGAGAAAATGCGGCGTTGCACGAAGTATCAGAGCGGGTGCACCCCGTGCGCAGCGATCTTTTGGACCGCGTGATCGCCCGCGGATCCAAAGCGGATATCATCGTGTCGAACCCGCCGTACATCGGCGAAAACGAGCGCGCGCTGATGAGCCGCGGCGTCGAAGCATGGGAGCCCTACGACGCGCTATTTTCGGGCGAAGAGGGCTTTGATGTCATCGACCGCTTGCTGACACAGATTCCACAGACCCTTGATACAGGCGGACTATTCGTGATGGAATTTGGTGCGCCGCAAGGTCAAGGCATCCGAGAACGCGCGCAGCGGCTGTTCCGCAAATGGCGCGTGCAAAAGGACTTCAGTCAGCACGACCGACTACTCATTGTTGATGGACCTGGCGATCGCACATGGGCCCCCGCCTTCGAGGGCGGAAGCGATGCTGATTTGGTGCATCCCCCTGATCCAACAAGCGATGTGACGCATGAAGAACAAGATCAAGATGCGGGTTTTGATGAAACCCGCGCACGATGGGACGCAATGCGCTATGGAGGTGCGGACGGAGCCCAGCCCCTGCCAGAGATCGATCTGAATGCGGACGTTGCTCCGGACGATTCGGCCGAAGACCCGACGCATTAGACAAGTCGTCGGCTCGCAAGAAACCACCGCGCGCGTGAAACGCTTCGCGCCGCGACCTTCTTTGCATCTGTGGAGATATTCATGGCGCAAGACGTGCAAAACGTAGGAGTCATTGGGGCGGGTTCATGGGGAACCGCGCTCGCTTTTCTGCTCGCTGACAAAGGCTACGATGTGTGCCTTTGGGCGTATGAGTCCAACGTTGTCGACGCGATCAACCAAACGCACGAAAACACCACCTTTTTACCCGATATCAAGCTTCCAAAAAACCTGCGTGCAAGCAACGACCTAGAAGAAACGTGTCGAGACAAGGACCTGATTGTTGCGGTGACGCCCTCGCACGTCGTACGCACGGTGATGTCACAAGCTGCGCCTTTTTTACCGCGTCATGTGCCCATTGTCTGCGCCACCAAAGGGATTGAAAACGACACCTACAAATTGGTGTACGAGATCCTAGAGGACGTTTTACCGATCGATTATCACCCCTATCTTGCATTTTTGTCTGGGCCGACGTTTGCGCGGGAGCTTGCCCAACGCACGCCCACCAACGCGGTTGCCGCCGCCTATAGCGAGAAGTTGGCAGAGCGCGTGCAGCACATTTTCCATCACGATTACTTCCGTGTGTATCGCACCATGGACGTCGTTGGTGTGGAGCTTGGGGGATCCTTAAAGAACGTCATCGCCATTGCGGCAGGCGCGGCCGCGGGCATGGGCTTTGGCTATAACAGCACCGCAGGCCTCATCACCCGCGGACTCGCGGAAATGAGCAGATTGGCCGTGGCCATGGGCGCGAACCCGCTTACCTTGGCAGGATTAACCGGCATGGGCGACTTGGTACTCACCTGCATGGGTGGGCTGTCGCGCAATCGCACTGTCGGCATGAAGCTCGGACAGGGCATGACGCTCGATGAGATCTTGAGCGAAATGAATATGGTCGCAGAAGGCGTGAAAACCGCGCGCTCTGTTCATGGTCTTGCCCAGAAAATCGGTGTAGAAATGCCGATTTGCGAAGAGGTCTACCAGGTGCTGTACGAGGGTAAAACCGCCCAAGACGCGTTGAAAGACCTGATGGGACGCGAACTCAAGCGCGAGAGCTTCGGCTGGTAGCTCATCCAAGAGAGCGACGGCACAACGCTGAATTCACGTAACGACGCGCATGCGAATCTTTGGTGCGTCGACTCAGTCGATACGTGGTGCGATGTGCAAGTTGCGACGCGGTTTGCTCGTCTCCTCAGCTGGCGCTGCTTTCTCAGATTTGGATGAGGAGGACGCTTCTTTAGGCGGAGAATTCGACCGCGACGTATCCGCACTTGTGGGTGTTGCACTCGCGTTGGAGCCACTTGAACGGCCCGAGGATCGACGGCTTGTGCGCTGCACAGGTTCGGGTTCGGGTTCGTTCGCTTCGAGTTTGAAATAGAGCGTTTCTGCTTTGGCGTATGCCTCTGCGGTTTCGAAGACGTACTCCATGTCCTTGTGAGCTGGGTGCTCAAAGCGGAGTTTGAGCGGGAACTCCTTCAGGTCGTTCGGCCCCAAGAAGTACGGTGTTTCGCCACGTAAATGGTTGTTGACGTAAATGCGCGCGCTTTGTGGCGACGTGTTGACCATACGTGGCTGGGCGATGGGCGCCTGTTCTTCGCTTTCCTCTTCGGCTGCGGCTTGTTCTTCGCGTGCTTTGGCTGCTGCTTCGGAGGCTTCAGCCCGCTCGCGTCGGATTTCTTCGTCACGCAGCGCGACTTCGTCTTCGTGTTTGGTTTTGGCGGACATGCTCAGGTACACGGCAATGCTTCCGCCGATGAAAATCGCCAAGAAGATCGCGAGGGTAATGAGCAAAGGTTTACGCGCAGAGCCGTCTTTTTCGATCGCGGTGGAGACGTCGGTTGGGCTCGACAGATCCGTGACGGTTTGGCCGCCTGGGATGTAGGCGGTTTGTCCTGCGGCACTCGCGACGTTCGCATGGGTATGCGGATCGTAGGCTGGGATGCCGGTGCAATCTGCCGCCATGAGATCTTCGAGCATCTCTTCGGCGCTTTGGTAGCGCTTGGACGCATCTTTATTGACGGCTTTTTCTACGACCGCGCCTAGAGGTCCTTCGAGCGTGTATGGCTTGATGGGTACCGGCGAATCTGTGCGCGCGTGCTGCAAGGCGACCATAATGGGCGTATCGCCTTTGTAGGGCAATTCTCCTTCGAGCATCTCGAGCATCATGATGCCCAAAGAATAAAGATCGCTCGAGAAGAAGCACACGTGATCGCGTACGCGCTCTGGTGCCACGTAGTCGGGCGAGCACATCACTTGGCCGGTGGCGGTCAGCGAGGTGTCGGCGGTTTCATCGCGGGACTTGGCAATTCCGAAGTCTAGGACTTTGACGTAGTCCGTCTCTCCAGGGATTTTTGCGATGAAGACGTTGGCGGGCTTCATATCGCGGTGCATCACGCCGTCTTGGTGTGCTTCGATCAGGCTTTTGAGCACTTGGCTCATGATGCGTTGCACGCGCGCTGGCGGCAGTGCGCCTTCGCGATCCAAAATCTCGTCGAGCGCTTCGCCCTCCAAGAGCTCCATCACCAGATACAAGCATCCGACGTTGGTTTTACCGGCGTCGGTAACTTTGATGGTGTTGTGGTGACGAAGCTGCGAAACGGTGCGAATTTCGCGCAAGAAACGCTGCGAGAATTCGCCGCGTCGGCTCATCATCGGATCGAGCACCTTGATGGCGACGTCCTTTTGTGTGCGTCGATCGTGACATTTATAGACTGCGGCAAAACCGCCTTCGCCAATGACGCGCAGCACTTCGTAACGATCGTCGATGACATCGCCCGGTTTGGGCATGTCGGGATCGTTCGCAAGACTCGTATCATCTTGCGGTGCTTGGTTCGCGTCGTCTTCGCGTACGCCAGTCTCTAAAGTATCGCCCATCGTTCTTATCCGTACCCAATGTGCGCGTGCATCTCACTGCACGTTCGCTACACCAGATTCAAGCATGACCAAAGGTACAGCTCGATGCAAATTCTTTTGCACACCGCCAATACCGCATTTCTTACCAGAAATCGACGGGAAAGGCACGTGTGATCCGCGTTCGCGCCCATCTGCGCGTTCGCCCCGCAACCCGAAATACGTTTTCTCTTTCCTTACAGTTACTTACACAGAGGCGTGAGGCATTTGTGCGCGCGACTTCCAACGCGCACAATCGCCAGCGCACACTGAAAATACCTTCTTCACCCGAATGTGTTATAGGCAGCGCGTACCTCTCTCATTCCTTACGCTGAATGCTCGCCCGTGGCCTCATCTTTCACACCGCCTGTGACTTCATCCGCCGATGCACACTGTGTTTCGGGAAAAGCCATTTTGCTGGGAGAGCATTTTGTGGTCTATGGCGCACCGGCCATCGCGTTGTGCATACCGAATGCTGTACGCATCCACGCGACGCCACACCATCAGTTACAACTCGACATTCCCCAGTGGCAGCTGACGCTATTGCCGGATCCAGAAGGCCCAGATCTTGGTAAGGCTTTTGCCGCACTCGTAGATCAACTGCCATCGAAGCCGCAACTCCGCCTCCACGCCGAGCTCTCACTACCCTCTGGCGTTGGTTTGGGATCTTCTGCATCGCTCGGCGTTGCCGTGCTGAACGCGCTGGATCAATACGCGCAGTGGGGACTCAGTGCCCAACAACGCTACGAATTGATGTTCGCTTGGGAGGGCGTCTTTCACGGCGCGCCCTCGGGCTTCGATCATGCCACCGCCATGCATGATGGCCTGACCTATTTTGAGCGTTTTTCTACGCCGCCTATTCGCGAGCTCACCTGCGCACGTCCGATGCGTGTGATCATCGCACAGATCGATGATGGGGCAAGCACCCGCACCATGGTCGAAGGCGTCGCCCAATGGAAGGTTGCCCACCCCGATGCTTTTGCATCGCTGCTGGAGCGCGCACACGTACGAGCACAACGATTTTTAACCCTGTTGAATGCTTCGTCCATGGATGCGGCCACGTGGAATCAAGAGATCGGGCAATTGCTCACCGAAAATCACGTGGATCTACAGCAAATCGGCGTTTCAACACCGGCGCTCAATGACGCGTGTCAGGTTGCGGAGCAAGCTGGGGCTTTCGGCGCGAAATTGATTGGCGCAGGCGGCGGCGGATGCATTGTGGCTTGGGTCGATGATGCACGCCACGACGCTGTATTTCATGCGCTTTCGAACCAAAGTAAAAAGTGCTTCTCGCTTTCGATGAACGACGAGGTTGTCTTATGAAAGCCACCGCCATGGCGCATCCCAATATCGCCCTCATCAAATACTGGGGCAAACGCCATCACGCATTGAACCTCCCAGCAACCGGAAGCTACAGCCTGACCCTTGCGCCCATCAGCACCAAAACCACCGTCACGTGGCAGCAGGAGCGCGACACGCTCTGGCTTAATGGCACCGAAACCCACGGTCGACCGCTGGAACGCATCGAAAAATTTCTCGATCTCCTGCGCAAAGATCATCCACATCTTGGCCACGCCAAAGTCGAAAGTGCCAATGATTTCCCAACGGCGGCAGGTCTCGCCTCCTCCGCGAGTGCCTTTGCCGCGCTGGCCCTCGCAGCCACCGCAGCAGCGGAGATCCTACGCGACGATCGCGCACTCAGTATCTTGGCTCGCCGCGGCTCAGGCTCTGCGGCACGCAGTATCTTTGGCGGATTTGTGCGCATGAATCCAGGCATCCAAGAGGACGGTTCCGATGCCTTCGCAGAACAGCGTTACGACGAAAACCACTGGGATCTACGGGTGCTTTTCGCGCTCACAGCCGAAGGCGAAAAAGACGTATCCTCGACCGTAGGGATGAACCAAACCGTTCAGACCTCTCCCTATTTTGACGCTTGGTGCCACGCCGTGCCCACAGCGCTCGACGCCATGGATCACGCCATCGGCACCAAAGATTTTGAGCAAGTAGCAGAACTCGCTGAAGCAAGTGCGCTGCAAATGCACGCAAGCGCCATCGCCGCGGTGCCAGGCGTGTTGTATTGGAAACCTGCCACCGTCGCCCTCATTCATGCCGTAAGAAAACTGCGAGCGGACGGATTTCCGGTCTTCTTCACGATCGATGCTGGGCCACACGTCAAAGTCTTTGTCGAAGCCGACTACGCAACGCAAGTTGCTCGCGCGCTCAGAAACATCGACGGCGTCCTCGATGTCTTCGAAACTGCGGGGGGTGGAGCGGCACAGATCCTCCACGAAGCAACGCCATGAAACGCACCCTCTGCGCCCCAGGCAAGGTGATGTGGCTCGGCGAATACGTGGTCCTCGACGGCGCACCGGCACTGGTCGCCGCCGTCGATCGACATGCGACCTGTCAGATCGCCCCGCCGAACGAACAGAACGACCGTTCCATCAAGATCCGATCGTCGTTGAACGATCAAACCTGGATCTTGCGCGACAAAGAAGGATCCTTGCACGCGCCGAACGACCCCAGCTTCGAACTCATCTTTGGTGTGCAACAGCATTTACAAAACGCCGAAATCCCGCTCCCAACAGACGGCTGTACACTCTATTTTGATAGTTCTACGCTGTCCGACGACCAAAAACTCGGCTTGGGCTCGAGTGCGGCCATCGCAGCACTTTCTGCGGTGGCGCTCGCGGATCCGTCCGCATGGAAAACGCGTGATCCCCGTGCGCTGTTTGAGCTCACACACCAAGCGCACCAAGATTTTCAGGGCGGCGTCGGCTCTGGTTCCGATGTCGCAGCAGCCTGCATGGGCGGTGTGCTTCGAATGCAGAAGGGATCCAAACCCACGCCGGTGCCCACCCCATCTATCCACACCTTGGTCGTCTATACCGGCCACGCTGCGGACACCGCGCAATTCGTGCGTGCAGTGCGCGATCAGATGCATCGAACAGTGGTGAAACACGCGCTTGATCGCATGGCCCGCGCCTCCGAAGAAGGTGTCTTGGCGCTCGATCAAAAGAACACTGCCTCGTTTTTAGACGCGGTGCGCACTTTTCACGCTGCTGAGGTCCAGCTGACGCAGGCAAGTAGTGTGCCAATTGTGACGTCAGAGATCGCGCAGATCGTGGAATCCATGGAGAGATGCGGCGGGGCTGCTAAAGCTTCCGGCGCCGGTGGCGGTGATATTGTCATCGCTTTCTTTGAGGATGCCGATGCGCCCCTGCAGGCAGCCCAGCACGCCGAGAAAGCGGGCTTTCAAGTGATCGAGCTCTCGGTCGAACCACGCGGCGTCCTCGCATAGTGCATGTTCGCGCGTCATCGCGCATTGTTCCTTGCTTTCTTTTCAATGATCGACGGATCACTATGAGCCAAGAAGTGTTGCGTAATTCCAGAATCTCCGGACTTTACCGACTTGATCCCGCGCAACGGCGCACCACCCTTGTACGCGCGGGCTTTTTAGATCCCAACGATGCGGCGCTTTTGGGTCGAACCGGCTCTGTTGTCGATCAAGAACTCGCAGACTCGATGATCGAGAACGTCATCGGCGTCTTTGAACTCCCGATCGGCGCTGCGGTAAACTTCCTGATCGACGGAAAGGATTATGTGCTGCCCATGGTGGTCGAAGAACCGTCCATTGTGGCGGCGGTCAGCCACGTGGCACGCATTGTGCGCGACGCTGGCGGCTTTGAAACCCAGGTGGATGATCCGGTCATGATCGGCCAGATCCAAATCGTCGGGCTCACAAACGCGCGCAAGGCGGCACAGAAGATCGAAGCAGCCAAACAAGAGCTCATCGACATCGCCAATGCGCGCGAACCGAATATGCAAAAACGCGGCGGCGGCGCCAAGGATCTGCAAGTACGCGTCTTGGCCGGCGAAACCCCTGATCCACTCAGAGACATGATCGTCGTGCACCTGCACATCGATTGCAGAGATGCCATGGGCGCCAACTTGGTCAACACCATGGCCGAGGCCGTTGCGCCCCGCATCGCAGAAATCACGGGGGGCGTCGCAGGTTTGCGCATCCTTTCGAACCTCACAGATCTGCGACGAGCGCGCGCGCGATGCACCATCCCCCAAGATCTTTTGGCTTGGAAAGAATTCGACGGCGCAACCGTCCTCGATGGCATTTTGCGCGCAAGCGAGTTCGCAGAGCGCTGTCCTTACCGCGCCGCGACCCATAACAAAGGGATTATGAACGGCATCGATGCCGTCGCCATCGCCACGGGTCAAGACTGGCGCGCCATCGAAGCCGGAGCCCACGCGTGGGCGGGCGTCGGCGAGAGCTACAAGCCCATGGCGACATGGCGCAGAGAGGGCGAGGCGTTGATCGGAGAAATCGACATCCCCATGAGCGTAGGAACCGTCGGCGGCCCGATCCGTCTGCACCCTACCGTTCAAGCGCTGCTTCGGCTTGCGGACATCCAATCCGCGCAAGAGCTCGCAGCCGTCCTCGTTTCTGTGGGCCTCGCCCAAAACCTCGGCGCGATCAAAGCCCTCGGCACCACTGGCATTCAACAGGGTCACATGGCGCTGCACGCGCGCAGTGTCGCCGCTACGGCCGGCGCCAAAGGCGATGAAATCGATCTTGTTGCCCAGCGCATGATCGCCGCAGAAGACATCAAAGTAGAGCGCGCTGAAAAAGAACTGCAAGAACTGCGAGACAACACATGAATATCCAACGACAAGCCGTGCTGCTGAGCTTCATCGCCACGCTCATTGTCGGCTTTTTCTTGGGCCGCATGCTCATCGGCATCAAATTTGAGCACCCGACGCTCCCAGCAGATCATCCTGAAGCGCTCTACCAAGAATACGAAGCGATGCTCCAAGAGTTCGCCTCGCCGCGTGGCATCAACTACGAAAAGCTCAGCAAAAACCTGATCTATGAGAAGGTCTACGGTTTCTTTGCGTACCAAGGTCCGCGCACATCGCCCGATCTTTTTCCAACGGACGAAGATCGCCTAGCTTACGACATCAACGCGTATAACGCGCTCATGCGCGTGGCACTTTCACGTCACTGGCCGCTCGATTCGCCCTTCGACATCAAAGGGCCCGTTGAACTCACCCCAGGTTTCGGCATCTTCCAAGGGCGTCGTTTCTTGGTCGACGGCCAAAAGACCACGCTCATCGAACTTGATCGGCGCATTCGGGAAAACCCCGCCTACGATGTGCGCGCATCGCTCGTGCTCGCCTGCGGCGCGCGCAGCTGCGCCTACGCCCAAGCGCCTGCGTTCCGCGCAGAAAATCTTGACGCACAACTCGATCAAACCATCGCACGCACGCTGCGCGAAGGACGATCGATCGACATCGACGAAGAAACCAAAGAGATCAGAATCCTGCCGATTTTCTTCATGTATCAAGAGGCCATTGAGGATTGGCTCACAGCCACACGCATCGCCCCCGATTTCGAAAGCTGGATCGTTGCGAATAGCCCAGATCCCGAAGCGCTGCGCACGCTGCTTGAGCAAGAATACGCACTGGTTTCGCAAGAATTGAACTGGGAAATCGATCGCGCGGAGTAAATTCGCGCCATTTTGCATCAATTGTGCGTCTCGCACGCAACTTTTGGTGCGCGCTGCCGATACAACAGTGACTCCCTTCGTTTTTAACTGAGGATCCTGTTGTGCAAACCTCCCGCGTACTTTTCGATTGTGCGCTGGCCTGCGCCTTTGGCGCGCTGCTTGGTGCGTACACGGCGCTTCATAGTTCCGCGCCGGCGGCGTGGACCGTGGCGCTTCAGTTTTGCTGCGCGCTCTCCTTTGTGCTCTTGCTGCTGGTCGGCCGCGATCGCCCAGCGCTTGCGCGTGTACTTTTTATCACCCTCTGCGCAAGCGCGCTGTCGTTGAGCGCAGATCTGGTACTGACGCCCAAACCCAGCCAAGCGCTGGACGAAACGCTGTTGCAAGGACGCGTACAAGTCCAAGGCGAAGTCTCCAAAGGCTGCCGTCCTGTCGCGCCGCCCTGTTCCTTCGAGGCGTTGCTTTGGGCCGCAGCACAACCGCGCGACGATGCAGCCATGGGGCTTTCGCCCATCCCATCGCTTCCGCCTTCGAAGGCAGGGGAGGTAGATCAGGCACCGATCCGCACACGCATCTATTTGACCGAAGGGCGATGGTCTCCGCTACCCGGAGATCTTTTTGAAGCGAACGGGAAACTTCGACGACCGATGCCAGGCCTGCATCCTTTTGCATTCGATCCGGCGACATGGAGTGAACGACAAGGCATCGATGCGAGCTTTCATATGGACGGCATGCCCACGCTCACCGGTACACGAAGGCGGTTTGCTCGCCGCATCGATGCGTGGCGAGCACACCTAGAATACGCGATGATGCGCCCTGATCGCGAAGAAGCCGCAGGGATTTTAATCGCCATGAGCACCGGCACAAAGTCCGGATTGAGCGAAGAAGTCCGTGCGCGATTCGCCGCTGCAGGCACCGCGCACGTGTTGGCGGTGAGCGGATTGCACCTCGGCTTGCTCGCCGGTGTGCTTTGGTGGACGTTGACGCGCGTTTTTCGCCGCTTTCCGCGATTGTTGCGCCGTTGGAACGCCGACGCCCTGAGCTCGCTTATCACCCTCCCCGTTCTTTTTATCTACGTGATCTTTACAGGCATGCCCACCAGCGCCATGCGCGCGGGCTGGATGGCGGCGGCCTTGCTCATATCTAGGATCTTTCACCGACGGGGCTCCAACCTGCACGGATTATGCCTAGCGGTGGTGATCTTGCTCGCGCAAAACCCGCGGCTCATTGTCGATCTTGGCTTTCAGCTTTCGGTCAGCGCCACCTTGTCGCTGATTTTGCTCGCACGTGGTCTGCAAAGCACACGCAAAGCGCGCGCAGCCAAAGAAGCCGCGCAAAAAGAACGTGACGCGCTCGATGCACACGACCGCGCACAGGACCAAAGCTTTGTGTTTGGAGAGCTCGACAAAACGACCGCAGCCTCTTCTCAGGGCGAAGGCTCAGAAAACGTCGACGCCCGCTTGCAAACGCGGTCCCAGGAACAAGATCTCGACGAAGATCGCGACAAAGCACGCCTGTCCGCGTCATCCGGTCTTGTGCTTGCGTGGCGCGCGCGCGCAGCCAAATCCTTGGAACGCTTGAGGCCCGCCTATTTTTGGACAGCCTCCGCCATCGAAGTTTCCGTCGTCTCAACACTCGCGACCGCGCCTTTCTTGGTTTGGAATTTTGGCGGCGTGCCGATCTTTTCTCCCATCCCGAACCTGCTCGTCGTGCCGCCTTTATCGGTCGTGGCACTCCCCTTGGGTGTTTTGGGCGCTGGACTGTATCAGCTTTGGCCCGCAGGCGGCGTTGTTTTGATCGATTGCGCGCTTTGGGTCATCGATCGTTGTCTCGACATTGCACGCGCCGGCGCTTGGCTCTTTGAGCAAGAACTCCTACTCGGCAGACCCGCTACGGCCGGCGTCATCGGATGGGCACTCGTAGCCATGGCATCGCCTTTTATTTTTCGGCCAAGACAGATCAAATGGTGGATTGCGACGGCCGTTGGTGTGTTGGCCATCGGCGCAGACAGTTGGAGCCGTGCGCCCAAGGCGGGAACCCTAGAGATTCATGCAATTCCTGTAGGCCAAGGCGATGCGACGTGGGTACGGCTTCCTGGCAAAAGATCGTTGCTCATTGACGCGGGCGGCGTGGGCTATGGCGATTCCAAGACGGGCGCAAAGTATGTGCTGCCCTATCTACGCGCGCACGGCGTGCAGCACGTCGATGTCATGGTGGCAACGCATGGACATGCCGATCACGCGAACGGCGTCACTGAACTTTTACCTTTGCTCAAGCCATCGCAGGTGTGGGTCGGCGCAGATAATTTAGAACGTCCGGTGGATCGCGCGCTTTACGATGTCGCGCGGGCCCATGGCGTTCCTTATATTGCGCCGCATCGGCATTGGGAGGCTGTACATATTGGAAAGACGCGCATTGAGATCCTTCCCATGGGCATGCCGTCGTCCATCAACGATGGCAGTCTGATGCTGCGCATCTGTTACGAGGACTTCTGCGCGCTCATGACCGGCGATGCCGAAGCGGAGCGCGAGCAATGGTTGGTACAGCACAAGGTTCCACTCGCCGCGCAGTATCTGAAAGTGGGACATCATGGTTCCAACACCTCGACGACGCCCGCGTTTTTAGCGCGCGTTCGTCCGCAAGTGGCGGTGATCGAACTCGGTGCAGACAACCAATTCAAGTTTCCGCACGCTCCTGTGCTCGAGCGTTTACAGTCACGCGGCGTACAGACTTGGCGCACCGATCGCGCCGAAGCCGTGGTGCACGTCACGGATGGTTATCGCTTATGGCGAAAGCGCAGCCATCTTTGGCCCGATGTTTTTCATCTCTTCCGCCTTCGAAAGCGGGAGGGACGGGAGGGGCGGGAGCTTCAGGCGACGGGCGACGCCGGCAGGGTGCGTTAGCTGCCGGTGGTTGCGAGCGCTTGGGTTTCTAGCAGCTCGGTCAGCCATGAAACATGAGAGACGAAATCGTCGTCGCGCTGCACAAGGAGGCGGCGAACGATCACGCCAAGGAGCATGTCGACAGCAAAACGCGCGTCATCTGGAGCGATTTCAGGCACGTTGGCGACGATGGCTTCAACGTAGGTATCGAGCGCGAGCGAAAGGATGTCGGACTGCGAGAGCGATGGATCTTGGCGCGAGGCGTCCAGGATCAGGATCAGCAAACGCCGTAATTGTTCGTCGTGTTCGATTAAAAAGCGGGTCAAAGACGCCAAACGTTCTGCGCGCGTACCGCTCGCTTGAACTTCGGTCACCGCGGCTTGCAGCTCTTGGGCTGCAACATAGCCGATGGTTTGTTGGAAGATATCTTCTTTGGAATCGAAGTAATGATAGATGGCGCCGGTAGAAATGCCGAGTTCTTTGGCGATGCGGCGTAGGGTAACGCCGGCGTAGCCTTCGGTGGCAAAAAGGACATAACACCGCGAAAGAATCGCTTGGCGTTGCGTGCTATGGTCGACGATTTTTGGCATGAAATGATGGCGGTAGGGCCTTTTTGTAAAAGGCGTTACTCGTTGGTGGCCATGCGTGCAGTGACGCGTGTGCGCTCGACGCGGGGACTGATAGCAGTTTCGCCGCCCATGGCCAACACGCGTTCACGCTCTTGGCGCATGTGTCGGTGTACCATCCAGAACCACAAGGGCGGTATCCACGCGACGACCATCATGCCGGGATAGCCCGTGGGGAGCTGCGGACTGTCGTCGAAGTGACGCAAGGTCTGATAGGCGCGACGTGCGTGGGCATGGTGATCGGAGTGGCGCGAGAGCTCAAATAGAAAGTATCGGCCCAAGGGGTGATTCGAGTTCCACGAGTGAATGTGCTCGACCGGAATCGGAGAACCGTTGTCACGGATGGTGCGCTCAAGACCGTAGTGCTCAAGGTAGTTTACGGTTTCTAGGAGCGCGCCACCCACAACCGCCGCGCCGATGAACGCAAGCCCAGCGACCCAACCGAAAATCAGGAAGATGGCCGCGGTGAATGCAAGTTGCAGCACGGTAAAACGGATCATTTGGTTATCCCACGTCCATACGCGGTTTTTACGTGCGAGACGATCGCGCTCAAGCTCCCACGCCGAGAAGTAACCGCCGAATGCGCTGCGGGGAATGAAGGTCCAGAGCCACTCGCCGTAACGCGCGCTTGCGGGGTCTTGGTCGGTACCCACGGTCGCGTGGTGGCCGCGATTATGCTCGATGTAAAAATGGGTGTATAGGGACGTGAGCAGCAACGCGTGCGCCATGCGCTGTTCCGACAATTTACGCCGGTGACCCAGTTCGTGTCCCCCGTTGATGCCCAAGATACCGCAGCACATCCCCATGGATAAGGTCATGCCGATGACTTCCCACCAGACCACGGGTGTGAACGCGACACGGTAGAGGAAGTAAAACAGCAGCAGGTATTGGAGCACCACCGCCGTATAGAGAACAAAGTCGTACGCCCGTTCTTTGCGCATGGTTTTGTACTGCTCGTCGTCGATGTTCTCGGTGGAACCGTCCACCAAGAGATCGAGGATGGGCATGATGCCGAAAATGACGATGGGCGGTGAAAAGGACCACCATCCCCCAGCCCAGATTGCCAAGAAGCTCAATAATGCCGGCAAGAGGCCGAATGAATATTTTAACGCACTCATGATGTACCTCCAGAAAACGGGTTCTGGAGATCATTATAAAACGAACGTTCGGTTGGACTCAAGGGAATTAAGTGAGCGAACGCTCGTGTTAAATAAATTATATGACGGAGAGCACGTTACGAGCGGAACGAACAAAAGTTGAACAAGCGTCAACAAACGTTGAATAGAGTTCAATTTCCATCGAATTTTGCGTCAAGAACGAGAGAAATCGAAGGAATATTAGGCAAAAGATCTCTTGTCAGGTACGCTGCGATTCGACGGTTAAACCGACCAAGATTCTTGGACCACACCCAGACCTTTCGGGAGTTCGACGACGTGCCAAACCGCAGCACGGCCATTCATCGCGGCGCAGAGCGACGCAAATTCGCGCAGAGTTCGCTGCGAGACAAAGCCTACATGCTGGCCATGATGGGTTCGCAAGCGCTCTGTCAGAGTGTATTGCCTGTGGTCCATACAAAGAAACTGAGCAAAGGCGCAGATCGGCTTGCGAAGATCTATCGCCGCAGCCCTTTGCCTCGCCCCCGCGCAGAAAAGATCATCGAACGCGCAGAGATCGTAAAGAACCTACAACTTTGGCGCGCAGAATGCGTCGCGGAATCGCTGGTGCTCTGGACCTGCTTGCGCGCAGGCGATCACCCTGCGGTGCTACGTGTGGGCTGCCGCAATATCTTTGGTCATGTCGAAGCGCATATGTGGGTGGAGCTCGACGGGAAGCCGCTCCTCGATATCGACAACGAATATGAGACGTGGCAGGCCTTCGATGAGGACTTCGCTGCGGCAGCGGTGAACGCAAACGCAACGCGCTAGGCTACAAGCTCCACCTTCGTCAGTACGGATGATCCATTGATGCTCAGTTTTCTTTTGCAAGTGGGAGACCTTGAGCCCACCGACAGCACGACGCAGCAAGAGATCTTCCGCGTGCTCGCAGCGCGATCCTGGCGCGACGTTGCGCACGCTCATCTGGACACCTCGCAGTCTTGGCCACTCGCGCACTGCGGCGGTACAGCCTTCATCCGACGCGGAGAACGCTGGCACCTGCTGCGTGCCCCACGTGTACGCGAAACACAAAGTCCTTCTGACACAGCGTTTCTCGTCAACCTGCATCACGCCCTACAAGATGCCACGCCAGAAGCCGTTGCAAAGCATATCGCCCGCGCGCTGCAACAACGTGAAAAATCTGAAGCATGGATCGCATGGTCCGAACACTTCCGCACCGCCCTCGTTTTTCGTGATCCCCTCGGCCACGTCCCCCTGTATCTTTACCAAACAGGCCAAGGTATCCTCGTTTCCAATACGCGACGCGCCCTAGAACCCTGGGTGCGCCACGAACCCATCGCATCCACGGAGACGCTTGCATCGCTTTTGGTCTCTGGGATCGCGCCCACCAGCAAAGATGGCATTTTCCGAAACCTTTCGCGCGTGGAACCGGGCACATACGCCACCCTGCATCCGGACCAAGAGGTCAAACGCACACGCTGGTGGCATTGGACACAACCGCCGCTGCAACGGTCCTTCGATCTGCGCGAAGGAGCTGCGACGTATCGTACGCTTATGCAGCAATCGCTCGACGCCACGCTACGCGCACCGCTCATTGGTGTGGAACTCAGCGGCGGCATGGATTCGACGTCGGTGCTTGCGGCTGCGCGCCAAGTGCGCCCTGATCTCCCCGTGCATGCCATCAACTACGCGCTCGATGAACACGACCAAGATCGCATCCTATCGCGCGAACTCTGCGCGATGTGGCAACTGAATTATCAGGGCATCGATCCAACGGCTCCATCCAGCATCATTCCTTTGGAGCCGTTCACACCCACTTCTGCCCTCCACACACTTTCTACGCTTGGGTCTCTTGGTTCACCTATCGATGTGCTTTCAGGCCATGGCGGCGACAATCTCTTCCGTGTGCAGCGCACGGATCTTGACCAGATCCGACAGGATCTTTCTCCGCTGCAATGGGGAAAACTGTTGCGCACGCACCAAAAGATCCACGGGCAGCTTCCGCCGTTGTTTCTTCGGGAGCGGATGGGACGCAAAAGCACAGAGAACCCCTTAGGAACTTACCTCTTACCTTGGTTCAGCAAAGAGCTGAGCGAAGCGATGCGCGAGCATATGGCCGCGCGATTGCGTGGAGAACAAAACGCGACCTCAAGCATTGAGAACATGACGTTTCACCCGCTCTGGAGCGATATTTTAGAGATGAGCGATGCGGGCATGCATGGTGCTCAGATCCAGTTTCATTTCCCTTTCTTTGATCTCGATGTGATGCGCTTTGTGGCATCGATCCCCGCCATCCCATGGAAATTTAATAAGTATTTGGCGCGCTATGCTTGGCAGGATGTATTGCCACAACGTATCACCGAGCGTCCCAAAACCGTGCATCAACCCCAAAGCTTGGCGCACAATTTTCCGCCCTCGCTTCTCGCGCGCGCACAACAGGTGGACTGGCTCAACGCCGATGCGCTCGCCCAATGGCTCAATAACGACCAGAAATATCCCCGCTGGACCTATGGAAGCGCCCACGCCGCCTTCGATCTTTTGGCGTGGGACGCCCACCAAAGCACATCCCGCTTGACGAAGCCGGTGAAGACGGCAACATAGAGCCAACGCACAGGGTGGCGGCACATCCCAACGAGCGGTCAAAACACCGATCGGACACGAAATTCATGACACGCTTCTAGAAAAAGCGTAGAAGACATGAAATGCTCCTGTTGTACGCCGTCTCCTACATAGAGGGGAATGCTCTGCCACGCAGAGACACGCGATCACCATGTCAGGGTCCAAACGCGATGAATCAAACCACACCACAAAACGCTGCCGCTTCTGGACGCACAACCGCATCGCCAGCCGCCAAAAAATCCTACCGAACACCTACATTACGACGTTTGGGCGATTTTCATACGATGACGCGTACGGGCGATCTTATTCATTTTCAAAACGACACTATTACTGGCGACTTTTATATCAGCTAATCTTGTGAATTACTGGTCACTTGGCTGTAAGATACAAAGTCCGATCTCGCTGCGTTTGGCGCCCTCCATCGCATCTATCCCGGCGGCTTCGATTTCGATTCTACCCGACGCACAATTTCACCATCTTCTTCATCGCGTCGCAAAAGAACGCCACATCGCACACCACAATGCACAGCAACGAACACAGGTAACGCTCCTCTCCTTTGATGAGCATACCTGTGGCGTAGAATTTAAGCGTGGCACAGATTGCGTCCGTTTTGCACATAGCCTAGGCACCCAACGCATCACCTACGCGCATACGACACCGCTCCCCAATATCGATCTCGCTGCCATCATCGAAGGACCTGTCATCGGCTGGTACCTCCGTCTGCAACACCGGCCTCTCTTGCACGCCGCAGCCTTGCGATGGGGTGAGCAAATCCTTGCGATCAGCGCAGAGCCCGGCACAGGGAAATCAACCTTAGCCGCCCTCTTATGCGCGCATGGCGGAGAACATTGGTCAGATGACATCGTGGTGTACGACCCTATACATGCGACCGCGATCGCCGATGCGCGTCCCCGCAGATTGAGCCGCGAAGCACGGAACTTAGACGGCCAAGCCAGTGCGGAAGCATCGAGCATGGACACGGAGATCTTCACAGATTCTCCGAAGGTCTTTACCACGCCCGTCCCCGAACTCACCGACGCCCTGCAAACACCGCAGCCTCTTGGGCATGTGCTGATCTTAGGTCCACGCATCGCTAGCGACACGCCGACCTTTGAACGCTTGGACGCCGCGCGCGCAACCATAGCGCTCACGCATGGACGCTATCCGTCCTGGCTGCGGACGCCCGCCGCCGATAGAGAAGCCTTTTTGAACGCGGCGGCGCTCGCAGAAAAAGTTCCTGTAACTCTTGCGCACATGCCCCAAGGACTCGGTGCGCTACAGCGCGCCACGCCCACGCTCTTAGCATGGTGTGAGACGCAACTCGGCGCGCTTACCAATCACCCTGTATAAGCCCTTCTTTGCGCAATTCGTTGAGTAAATTGCGTATATCGGTCGCCAGCGTATCCTCATCTACATCGTAGAGTTCGACAAGAACGCTCACTGCGTGTTCAAGATCGGGTGATTTTTGAACCACACGTAAGATCTCACTGCCGATCTCATCCAACGAAAAATAAGTTTCGGTGGTCAAATCGAGCACAACAGTTTCGCCCTCGATATCGCGCAGCAGCGCATTGGCGCTGAGCTGAACAAAACCTGGGACATCTCTGGAGTCTTTCGCGTCGATCATGCTGGATATCCTTACACAGAAATCATTGCTTTGGATGGATTAGACGGAATGTCGCGCGCTGTCACTTCTCACAGATTCACGCTCTCCACGCTCATGCATGCACATTGGGCACCGACATACGCTCCGCATGCTTGGGCGAAGGTCGAACAAGCTGCTGTGACGCTTTTTGCGCATGACACGGTCGGCTGGGAATTTCATTCCGATCGTGAACGAATAGACTTAAGCATCGCAACAGCAATGACTGCACGTGCAAGCGCACGGCTTCATACCTGGACCGCGTTACAACGAAAATATAAGACGGTTTCCTCGCGCGCTTTAGAGATGCTGACAGCGTGGACGGTTGCCGATAACTGTTACCAATCCATTTGGTGGGAGCAGGACACCCCCACAGGCGACGCGGGATTGTTCGTCACCGTCGCCGCTGATACTTCGTTCTCGGAAGTCCTTCGCGATGCGCACACACGTTTCGGTTTATCGGATCGTCTTGCTGCGCGCGCGCACGCTCTCTGCGAACCTCTTGGATCCGCGCTGCGACCGATCGCTTTGGGTTCCTTTGCGCGTGTGGGCGTGCCCCAAGAACTGCGTTTGATTCTGCGGCCGACCCAAAAAGACTGGCTTTCGACTTTCCCTCGGGATCTTCGGCAAGAGTTAGAAGATCTTTTGGCGCAGATTCCAGCGCAGAGCGATGTGAACATTGCTTTAGGGATTGGCGAAGATCGCATCTCCTCCGCCCTCGAAGCACGCTACACTGCGGAGGCTGTGCCCAATGCTGATTGGGAGCCGTGGCTTGATATCGCATTGCCGGAGCGCAACGCTTTGCAGCACGAAGTGCTCGCACATGCATTCAAGGAACCTCGGTGGTTTGTGCCGGAACGGCTACCTGAAGAGGTGCTACTCGATGCTTTTGTTCGACCTTCGAACGTGGTGCCAGTGGTACAGGTACGCATCAGCCATGTGAAGATCCAGCGCACCCCCGACGGACGGTTGCTTCGAAAGCTCTATATCCGCGGGGATGTATTGTGGCTTCAGCTGGGTATGAGCGCGGGGTGACCGACGGCGGCCCATCGAAAGCGGAGTTCTAGCTGCAGGGCGCGTGCGAGGGATTCATCGCTCAGGTCGTAACCGATGGACTGTGCCCAAGCGGAGAGATCTTCGAGGCTGAGGATGGTTTCGTCGAAGTATTGCAGCAGCGACGGCTCTTGTCGGACGCTTTGGAGGAATTCCACGGCGTTCTTGAGCTCATCGTAGGTGGGTTCGGGCATGGTTTTAGCTGAGTCGCTTGTATTTGAAGGGGACGGGCTCTGAGCCGAGTCTTTCGATACGATCTTTTTCGTAGGCTTCGAAGTTTCCTTCGAACCATTCGACGTTGCCGTTGCCTTCGAAGGCGAGGATATGTGTGGCGAGGCGGTCCAAGAACCAGCGGTCGTGGGAGATGACCACGGCGCAGCCCGAATAATTTTCTAGGGCTTGTTCAAGGGCTTGCAGGGTTTCTACGTCGAGGTCGTTGGTGGGTTCGTCCAGCAGGAGGACGTTTCCGCCGGTTTTGAGCAGTTTGGCCAAGTGCACGCGGTTACGCTCTCCACCGGAGAGTTTGCCGACTTTGGCTTCTTGCATGGGGCCTTTAAAGTTGAAGAGCGCGACGTAGGCGCGGGCGTTGATTTCACGTCCGGCAAGGTTGATGATGTCGGCGCCTTCGGAGATTTCTTGGAAGACGGTTTTATTGGGATCGAGGGCGTCGCGCGATTGGTCGACGTAGGCGAGCTGAACGGTTTCGCCGACGACGACTTTTCCGCTATTGGGCTCTTCTTCGCCGGTGATCATCTTAAAGAGGGTGGTTTTCCCTGCGCCGTTGGGCCCGATCACACCGACGATTCCTGCACGTGGCAGTCGGAAGGAGAGTCCATCGATGAGGACACGGTCGCCGAATCCTTTGACCACGTTTTCGAAGTTGATGACTTCGTTACCTAGGCGTTCGCCGTCGGGGATGACGATTTCTGCGGTGGTGCGTTGTTGGGCTCGGTTTTCTGCGCGGAGTTCTTCGTAGCGCTGCAGGCGTGCTTTGCTTTTGGCTTGGCGTGCGCGCGGCGACATACGTACCCATTCGAGTTCTTGTTTAAGGATACGTTGTCGTTTGCTCTCTTCTTTTTCCTCTTGCTTGAGTCGCTCGGATTTCTGCTCCAGCCACGAGGTGTAGTTGCCTTCCCAGGGGATGCCGCGTCCGAATTCGAGTTCGAGGATCCAGTTGGTGACGTTATCGAGGAAGTAGCGGTCGTGCGTGATGAGAACGACGCTGCCTTCGTATTCGCGCAGGGTTCTTTCGAGCCATGCAACGGATTCGGCGTCCAAGTGGTTGGTGGGCTCGTCGAGCAGCAGCAGATCGGGTTTTTGCAGGAGCAGCCGGCAGAGTGCGATGCGGCGCTTTTCACCCCCCGAGAGGTTGACGACGGATGCGTCGGGCGGGGGGCAGTTCAGTGCTTGCATGGCGATTTTGAGCTGGCGATCGAGCTCCCAGCCGTTGACGGCATCGATTTTGTCTTGGAGCTCTGCTTGGCGCGCGCCGAGTTTCTCATAGTCGGCGTCGGGATCGGCGTAGGCGGCGGAGACTTCGTCGAATTCGCGCATGAGGTCGCGGATTTCCGCGAGGCCATCCTCAACGTTTTCTTTGACGGTTTTCGACTCGTCGAGCTGTGGTTCTTGTTCGAGGTAACCGACGGTAAATCCTTCACCTAAGAAGGCTTCACCGTCGAATTCGGTTTGGATACCTGCCATGATTTTGAGCAGGGTTGATTTACCGGCGCCGTTTGCGCCGATCACACCGATTTTGGCGCCGTAATAAAACTGCAACCAAATGTCGTTAAGTACGGTACGAGCGGGAGGAAAGGTTTTGGTGACCCCTTTCATCGTAAAAATAAATCGCTTATCCATCACGCACCTCGAATGTGTTCACTGTTCGATTGGGACGCCAAGGGCGTCGATTGCCGGCTGCTGTTATCACGCGCGCCGTGAAGGCGCTACCACGCGACGTTTAAAAGATCACTTTTGTGAGAAGATCTACGCTATGGCGGTGCGATTTTTTATGCCATGGGAGAATCAAAAAGCAGAATCCCCTCTTCAGCTGCCTTTGAGGCGATTCAGTGCGGCTTGTCACTGACGCTGAGAGGGGACGGTTCTGCCTGGGAAGCTCTAGTGTTGGCTGCGGACTTGTGCGGCCCGGTTGGTCGCGCAGCGCATGCGCTGCGTCGGCAGAAAGCCGTGAAGACGGGTCGATCAAGCGACCGGCTTCACACCAGAGTCGAAGTACAACCCACTAGAGGGCAGTAACCTCACCAGCCGTAGGGGTACAATAACTGTCTGACACTGGATCACCTCCGTTACCGGCAAGTTGACATCGCGATGTCCCACATCGCACGCTCTCCCGGCCTGCCGATGGGCGCGGGTTTGCGCAATGGAACGCTCGGTGGCGCTCTGTGGTTTTCCGGGAGGTGTTTCCCGGGCGATCAACGCCGCCAGTACGCACGGCGTCTTCGATCACGTTCTCGATTGTAGGGACTTCGTGATGCATTGCAAGCGCGTGGCACTTTTGGCCCAAGAGCGCAACGGATGCTATTTCGAGGGCGGAGGCGTGCCGGTGGCGCAGGGCCCGCATTGCGCGTCGACGAACGCGTGGATGAGTTGATGCAGTTCGCGATGGCTCGGGTCGTCGTGCGGTCCGTCGTAATAAGCATAGGTGCAGCGCTGGGCGTCGCCTGCGCCAGCCAAGCGCTGGGCGGAGGATGGATGCACGAGCTCGTCGTGCGACCCTTGAATCGCAATAAAGGGCACCGAGAGCTTGGCAACATGGTCCACGGGCCGATAGGTTTGCAGATCAAACCCCGCGATCACGCCCGCCAAACGGAAGATAGGGCGCGTCCACCCCCATGCCAATCCACTGCTTGTGGCCACGTTTTTGAAGACGTTTTCGATCGCGTCATAGGCGCCGACGGTGATCAGAGCGCACACCCGTTTCGATGGGTGATTCGCCTGGGCCAAAATGGCTGAAGCGCCGCCCATAGAGACGCCTAAGACGAGAATGGGCAAAGGCTGCTTTTGGGCGAGCCACTGCACGGCGTCGGTGACGGTTTTGGATTCACGCACGCCGTAAGACACCAGCGCATAACGGCTTTGTCCGTGCCCAGGCAGGTCGATGGCCAAGATGGATGCACGCGGCCAGAGGAGCTTGGCGTAGGGATACATCCAGCCAGCGCGTCGGCTGCGGCCGTGCACCAGCAGCACGGCGAACTCAGCGTTCGGATTGTGCGCCCACCAACCGTAAATACCGCCAGGCAGGGTGACGTCTTCTGCGGGAAACCCATGCTCCTGCGGCGAACCGTAGGTCTGGCGTGCACGCAACCAGTTTGGGCGTACAATGGAGCGTATCCACACTGCCGCCACGAGCATTGCGGCGCACAGCCCGGTGACCGCAAAGATCAGTGTCCAAAATACGATGACGGTCATAGGGCCGGTGTTAGGCTTCCAGCGAGAAAGGTGGCGAGCGTTTCTACGCCATGGCTTTCATAGCCAAGGCGTACATGCGGATCTGTTTTAACATGGCAGAAAGGCCATTGGCACGCGTTTGGGACAAGTGCTCGCTCAAGCCGATTTGGTCAACAAAACGTACGTCCGATGCCAAAATATCATCGGGCGCGTGGCCGCTAAAGACGCGTAGCACCAAAGCGACAAGGCCTTTGACGATGGCAGCATCGCTATCGGCCTCAAAGATCACCTTTCCGTCTTCTAGGCGCGGCAGAAGCCATACTTGTGACTGACATCCTTTGACTTTGAATCGATCATCGCGTTTTTCTTCGGGCAGATCGGGCAGATCGCGTCCGAGTTGAATGATATGACGATAACGATCGCGCCAATCGGCGATCTGCGCGAATTCGTCGATGATCTCTTGTTGCTTGTCAGCGATGCTCGCAGCCATTCGGATGCTCCTTGATTCGATATTTCCTGCTCGTCGCGCGCGATGTTAGGGCTAATCATCGCGCCCGCAGCGTCAACCCAGAAGATCGATGACGGTACGTAAACCGTCCATCAACCGATCGATGTCTTCGCGGGTATTGTAGATGCCAAAGGACGCACGCGCGGTCGCGCTATGGCCAAAGCGGCGCAAAATCGGCTGAGCACAGTGTGTTCCGACGCGAATACAGATCCCCTCTTGGTCTAAAAGCGTCCCGATATCGAAGGGGTGCATGCCATCGATCGTGAACGCAACCAGGCCGGACTTTTCGGGTGCGGTGCCGCAGATTTGCAATCCAGGAACTTCCTGAAAGCGTTCTGTGCAGTAATTCAGAAGATCGCGATCGTGGGCTTCAACTTTGTCCATACCGATCTCTTCTAAGAACGAGATGGCAGCGCCCATGCCGATCACTTCTGCGATCTGGGGGGTGCCTGCCTCAAAGCGGTGAGGCGGATCTTCAAAGGTGATGTCTTCGAAGGTGACTTGGTCGATCATCTCACCCCCACCCAAAAACGGTGGAAGTGCAGCGAGTTTTTCTGGCTTGCCGTACAGCGCACCAGCGCCTGTGGGACCATAAAACTTGTGACCGGAGATGATGTAAAAGTCGCAATCGATGGCTTGCACGTCGACGGGCATATGCGGAGCGCTTTGCGCACCGTCGACCACAAAGGTTGCGCCCACGCTACGCGCGAGCACCCCGATCTCGTGAACTGGGTTTACGGTGCCCAAGGCGTTCGAAACATGGACCACAGACACGATCTTGGTGCGCGGATTCACGCGCGCTTTGAACGCATCCATGTCTAAGGAACCATCGGGTCGCGCGGGAGCGACCACCAGCTTGGCGCCGGTGCGTTGCACCACAAAGTGCCACGGCACAATATTGGCGTGGTGCTCCATCTCCGTGATCAGAATTTCATCGCCTGGCTCCAAACCTTGTCCCAACGAGCTGGCCACAAGGTTCAGTCCTTCGGTGACGCCCCGAACAAAAACGATGGATTCCGCCGTAGGCGCGTTTAAAAATCGTGCGGTCTGGGCGCGTACGCCTTCGTACATTTCGGTCGCTTCTTGTGACAACAGGTACACGCCGCGGCGTACCGTGCCGTACTCGTAGCTGTAAAAGCGCGTCAGCCGATCGATCACGGATTGTGGTTTGAGCGTGGTTGCAGCACTATCCAAATAGATCAGCTGCTTGCCGTGTATCTTGCGCTTTAACTGCGGAAATTGATCGCGAATAACGTTCTGTGACATATGTAAAACTGGGGTGAATAAGCCAATCGTTCAAGATCCAGACGATCTCAGGCGCTTCGCACGCATCCATCCAAATCCTTATCGCGCGACGCACTGTTATGACCGCAATCCCACGCACATCCAAGAGCTAATTCAGAAAATACGCCTTCAGATGCAGGGAAAGCCTTCTGTATATAGACCTGATTGGTCCAATTTAAAGGCCTGTCCTTTAATTCGAGGGATTTTTGGCCGAATTTACCTGTAACTGCTACGGTTTCAACGGATGGAGAAACATGGAAACTGGGCGCGATGGATGCAAAATTCGGCATAATAGGTTTGGTGGTGTGCGTGCTTTGTGCCTTGGGGCTTGGGCCACGTGCCGCGTGGGCGGTGCCGACGCCGACAGGCGATCCCTTCACATCCATCGAAGGCAACATGCGCTATCAGGTAGGCGAACTCCAAGGGCGCACGCCGCAGGGCACGCCAAGTTCTTGGCGCACAGCGCGCCAAGCATTGGATTTGGGTACGCACACCTTGGCGTACACGGGCATACCTTTAGCCCAAGCACACGATCGCATCCACGCGCTTTCGAAGCAAAACCTCTTGGCGTGGGAAGCGGCGCTGATCGCGCAAACCCATGCGGCAGGCGGGTTGAGCGCGGACCTTGCCGCTGCGTGGGTCCGCTTTCTCTCCGCATGGGATGCGCTTCCCGAGGCGGAGCGTATTCAGCAGCACACCGCCTTGCGTCTTCGCCTGATCGGCGGCGCGCTCGCTTCGCTCGCGCCTGCTTGCATGCCCACAGAGATGCCGGCGGCAGAATATGTCGCCGCGCTCGCGCAGATCGAAACCGGCACCCCAGGACGGCGATTGCGCTCACGCATGGAGCCACCTCCGGTACTCCCAGAGCGCCCCTCGGCGCACGGTCTGACTCAAGTCAGTGAAGACGCGCGCGATGCGGCACTTGCGCTGATTGCGCTCCTTTCTCCCTCGACGCCATCGCTCGCGTCGATAGGACTGAATCTCAACGTCAAAAAGTCAAACTGTGCGCATGATTACGCGCAAACTCTTTTCATCTTGATGCTCGACCCCCAAGCCGATGGCGCAAGGGTCTTCGAACGACTCGCGGCGCAGAGCGAAGCGTTCCCAGTGGCGTCGTTATGGCTGTGGCGTCTGGCGGTGCATCGTTACTTGATGGGCGATACACAGGGCGTCCGGCGCATCACAAACTATTATACGAAGTACTACCCTAGCAGCGCCACTGCCGTCGAGATGATGTCGGTATTGTCGGACATCGCGGGGGATGCCCCTTCGAAAGCGAGGGAAAACTGGCCGGCGGCAGATACGGGAAGCAATCCAACCTATCAGTGGATTTGTGCAGAGGCGGCGCGTCGGCGCGGTTTGGTGGGTGCGGCGGCCACGTCGCTCGCTCGGGTCGTCGATGACGATGTGCATTTTGTTGCCGCATGGATCTCTTTGGCGGCTGCGCGCAGTGCCTTGTCACAAGGTCATGGCGTGCATGTAGCGCTACAAACGCTCGAAGATATTGCGCCGCCGCTTCCGATCTATGATTATTGGCGCGCAACGCTTCGCGCGCGTACAACCTCTGAATGAGCCCGTCGCCGCGTTGTATGTGTCTGCGGCTATTTACTGACAAAACTATCGTCTGAACTTCTGGTACATGCAAACGATCTCCACGCGCCTTATCGCCGCTTTCTTTGAAGTGCTTGATGCCAGCAATTGCGCCACGACAGGGCTTTTAGACGGCTTGGCGCTCGAAGAGACGGATATTCGCGAAGGCGTACAACGCGTGACATGGGACAGTGCGCTCACCATTTTGGCGCGCGGCAGCGAGCGTCTAGGCGGTTTAGAACCGATGCGCGAGGCGGGGCGCATGCTGCTCGAAACCGATACTTTTCAGCACACTGGGCTCATCCTGTCCCATCTGGCAGATACTTGGCAGATCTATCGCGTCATGCGCTTATGGTTGGCGCCGTCCCTCGTATTTTCGATGCCGCGCCATTACCAAGAGCGTGAGGACGGGACCATCAGCCTCGCTTTTGCACCACCGTTTTCAGAGATCAACGGCGCGCCGTATCTTTATCTCATGTCCGGTGTGATGGAGATGCTGCCGACCTTGATCGGCGCACCGCCGGCGCAAATCAATGTGGAACCCCAAGACGGCTTCTTTCAATTCCACATCACGCCCGCCGCCCAAACCAAAGGCTCCCGAGCAGGAGACGCTGACGCCGCAGATGTCCGCGTCGCCTACGCAGCGATACACGAGCTGATCTATCATCAAAGCAATAGCCAAACGGCCTTTGCCGCGCTTCAAAATACCATCGATTGGCTCGACACCCGATCGGAACGTCTCGAGACCTTTAGCCGGCTCGGCCACACGCTCGCAGAAAAACGTGACCTCGACACGCTCGTGCAAAACGTGCTTTCCGTTTTGGTTTTGGACTTCGATTTCCATGGCGGCGCCCTCGAAGTCGTCACAGCGAGCAAAGAAGAACGGCGCTGGGGGATGGGAATTCGCGAAGGCGAAAGCACGTTGAGCTACCCCTTTGGTTCGGGCTCAGATTTTCGCGCGACCTTGGAACTATGGGGTGAACCACGCTACGAGATCGGCGGCTCCGAAGACCCGGTCGCGCGCTTGATGCCTTGGCTAAGCTTGGCCTTGGGCAATGCCATCGCGTTCCAACGTCTCGAAGACGAGCGGCGACGCAGCGACGAGCGCCTGCAACAACTCAAGATCGCGCGCGGCGAAGTCCAGACACGCAAACGCGACTACCGCATGCTCGTCGAAGACGCCAACGACGCAATTGCCGTCTTTGCCGTCCTTGATGGCCGATTACTCGAAGCCAACCGTGCCCTCAGCAACATCCTCGGCTACACGCTCGAAGAATTGCGCACCATGACCATCTTCGACATTCTCGCGCCCGAGGACCTGAAGGATCAGCCACCAGTGTATGAAGCGGTCGCAGAAGGCAAAACCGCACAACGCACCCACTTGGCCCTCACGCGCACAGGCGCCGTGGTCGCTCTTGAGGCCGTCATCAAATTGCTCGACGAAGAGCGCGTGCAGTTTGTCGCACGAGACATCACCCAATGGCGACGTGTCGAAGAACGCCTCCGCGAGAGCGAAGAGCGTTATGCCCTTGCGGTCCAAGGCGCCAACGACGGTCTGTGGGACTGGGATATGCGCACAGGCCACATCTACTACTCCCCGCGTTGGAAGCAGATGCTGGGCTATGAGGACCACGAAGTCAGTAACGCACCGGACGAATGGTTCGATCGCATTCATATCGACGATCGCCCCGCCGTTCGCAAAGAACTACGCGAACATCTGGAAGGACTCTCTAAGCACTTCTTCTCAGAATATCGCATGCGCCACAAAAGCGGCGCGTGGATCTGGGTTCTTGCGCGCGGTTTGGCGGTACGCGGCCCCGAAGGTGAAGCTTACCGTATGGCTGGCTCACAATCGGAAATCACCCAGCGCAAAGCAGCAGAAGCCAAGCTCATCCACTCCGCGTTTCATGATAGCCTCACCGGATTGCCCAACCGCGCATGGGTGACGCGTTGGCTGGTCGATGCGTTGCAAAAACCTGCGCATGAAAATCAATTCGCGCTGCTTTATTTCGACCTCGATCGCTTTAAAGTGATCAACGACAGCCTTGGACACATCGTCGGAGATGAGATTCTACGCACCATCGCGACGCGTTTACGCCAATCGCTCGATCAGATTGCCGAAGTCGCACGCATCGGCGGAGATGAATTCGTCGTATTGATGCCTCTATCGGGTCGTTCGCAGGAAGAACACCGCGTTGCAGAGCGCATCATCGAAGTCGTAAACACGCCGATCCATCTCAAAAACCGAGACCTCATCCTGGGTTGCAGCATCGGCATCGCGCTGCGCATGGGCCAACAATACGATTATCCCGAAGACATGATCCGTGACGCGGACCTTGCCATGTACGCCGCCAAATCTGCGGGCGGCAATCGTTTTCAGCACTTCACTGGCGATCTACACACTTCCGCTTTCGAAAAGATGCAGCTCGAAGTCAGCCTCCGTAAAGCCATTGAAAACGACGAGCTCGCCCTCGCCTACCAACCGATCATCTGCGGTCAAAGTGGACAAATCACCGCCGTTGAAGCGCTCGCACGCTGGCCGCGTCCCGGACAAGAACCGATACCGCCTAGCGTTTTCATTCCGCTCGCAGAGGAAACAGGATTGATCCATCCGCTCGGGCGCTGGGTGCTGCAAAATGCTGCGATACAGGTCATGCAATGGCGCAAATTGGCCCCAGATCTGCAGGTGAACATCAACCTGTCGCCACGTCAGCTGCAATACCGCCACCTAAACAAAGCCATTCTCGCCGCCGTAAATCGCCTGCAAGTTCCACCGGAGATGATCGCATTCGAGGTCACGGAAAATGCGCTCATGCACGATTCCGAAGACGTAATTCGCCAGCTCAACGATCTGCGCGAAGCGGGATTGCGCATTTACATCGATGATTTTGGCACGGGATATTCGTCGCTTTCTTATCTGGTGCGCCTACCCTTTGACGCCATCAAAATCGACCGATCCTTTATCACCAACATCGAACATGATGACGCCAAGAGAAAGGTCGTCCTTGCGATGCTCGACTTGTCGCTCTCGCTCGGTAGCGAGGTCGTCATCGAAGGGCTCGAAACCACCGACGCCCAGGATATTATCCTGCGTTTTTCGAACAAAGTCTTGCTGCAGGGCAATGGACTCTCTCCGGCGGTGAGCGCGGAACGCATCGAGCAATTGCTTCAAGAGCAAACCTCTTTTGTCTGACGCGAGACAGCCAATGTTTTGCCTTCGAAAGCGGGGGCGGTGGTTAGGGCTTGGTAGAACGGGGCAACGCAGCGCGTAGATAAAAACGCAAAGCCCAAAAGAGAACCATCGCACTGCACAACGCGATAAGACCGCCCCAAAACCAGTACGGGCCGATCAGCGCGGCTGAAATCTGCGCGACATCCGACGGCATGCGTCCACGCTCGGTTTGTGCGTAGGGCGTGAACAGATAATCCGCGCGCGAAAACACCGCCATGCCAAGCTGAGTCGCAATGAAAATGATCCAGAATTGCTGCACCAGCGATGTCGCCCAACGCGCCAACACCGCGCAGATCGCCGCGAAAATCAGCACAAAAAATATACCGAAGGCTCCGCGCACCACCCATAAAACGATCACGACGCTCAACGCAGACATCAGCCACAACACAGGCTGTGCCCAATGTCTGCGCGTGCCTGCCATCAGCAAAAATGCTGCGGCGATGGGAGGGCCCAGCAAACCTCCCGCGCTCGAAACCGCGGCGGCTGTACGTGTGGCCGGCAAGGCCATATACGCCACGCCAGACCCGTCCGCATGGAGAGACAACTCCACGAAACGGCCGCCCACAAGCAACGCCGCCACGCCATGCCCCATCTCGTGCGCGTAGGTCGATAAAAGTATCAACGGATACGCGATGGTGCGCAATTGCGGCGCCATATAAAGCAAGATCGTGGCAAGAACGCTCACCAGCAGCAACATACCCAAACGGTCTTGTGTCTGCATGCGACGACCTAGATTACGCGACCTCGGACGATTCATCGAATGCACCGACGCTTTGTTTCAGCGATTCGCCGCGCAGACGGGGAAGATTCTTTCATGGTGTGAGTCGCGCGGGATCCCAGTAGATTTGTGTGAGCTCTTCGGATCGGTCCCACAGTTCGCGGGCCGCTTTCTCGTCTCTCGCTTGCGGAGCGCGCCAGACGATGGACGGGTAACCACGCGTGCCGCCAAAAGAGCGCGGTCCCACGTATTCACCGCCGGCTAGGCTTGGATCGACGGCCGCGCGCACGGTGGGCAACGCGCCCATTTGCGGCGATTGAGCAAACAATCGCGCACTCAGCACCATGGCGTTGCCAATGATCTTGGCGCCACGGTCGCGTGCGCGCTCTTGCAGCTCGGTATTGCAATATCCGGGGTGGGCTGCCGCCACACGAATCGGGCTGTCTGCCTCGCGCAGGCGGCGTTGCAGTTCGAGTACGAACAGAAGGTTTGCGAGTTTACTCTGCGCGTACGCTTGCACGGGATTGTAGTGCTTCTCTGCGTTCAGGTTGTCAAAATCCATGCGCCCCATCAGGTGCATATGGGAGCTTACGACGACAATCCGCGGGTCTTTCGCTTTCGAAAGCAGGGGCAATAAGCCGAGCGTCAACGCAAAGTGCCCGAGGTGATTGGTACCGAATTGGAGTTCAAAACCGTCAGCGGTGCGCGATTTTGGCGTCATCATTACGCCCGCGTTATCGATGAGCACATCGAGCGGAAGGTCATGTTGCTGATAATGTTCCACCAGCTGCTGCACCGACGCAAGATCCGCCAAATCGAGGAGCTGATAATCGATGTGGGCATGAGGGATTTGCTGTTGAATGTCGGCACACGCAGCTTGCGCTTTCTCTTGGTTGCGACACGCGATAGTGACGCGCGCTCCGGCCGCACACAGGTATTTGGCTGCTTCGAGACCAATGCCGCTATTTCCACCTGTGATCAGGATATTTCGGCCGGATTGATCGCCGATCTGGGCAGCGTCCCAGCGCACATGGATGTCGGTCATAATTTCTGATGCCTTCGATAAGGAAGAGGGGTTCGACGCGCGCCGAAATCTTGGGGAACAGACCGGTCGGCACGAATGTTCTATTCTCTGCGTGAGCGCACGAATGGTAGAATGCTTAAGCCTAAAAGCATAGTCTCTACGTCCGCGATCGGCTAGGCTGCTGTGGGTGGGCTCGATCGCTCGTTTCGCGCAAGCGTTGCGTTTATGTGATAAAAAGCAGACACTTTCTTACGTTTCTTTTCTTTGGTCGAGGTTACGCCATGGCATCTCCAGATTTTCCCGAACCCCCCGCGGCAGTTGCTGCCACACCGATTGAAAACCTCGATCGCATTGTCGAACAGTTGGATGCGCAAACGGCGGCGTGGATCGACACACCTGTGGACGAGCGTATTCGCTTGCTGGATGCTTGTTTGCAATCCACAGTCGAGGCCAGCGAGGGTTGGGTCGAAGCAGCATGTCGCGCCAAAGGTTTGGCGGTAGACGACGGACGTTGCGGCGAGGAATGGCTCGCCGGCCCCATGGCACTCACGCGCAATATTCGCATGCTCCGCGAAGCGCTCAAAGCGGGCGGCGCGCCCAAGCCCAAAAACGTGCGCACATTGGATAACGGCCAAAAGGTCGTGCAGGTCTTCCCCGCCGACACCTACGACGCCATCTTTTTTACAGGTTTTAAGGGCGAGGTGTATATCGAGCCCGGAAAGGACGCCACCCAAGGCGCTCTCTATCGTAAAAAAGCAGGGGGCGAACGACCCGCGGGCGGTGTGGCACTCGTACTCGGCGCTGGAAACGTCGCGTCCATCGGCCCTATGGATGCGCTCTACAAACTGTTCGTCGATGACGAAGTGGTGGTCGTCAAAACCAACCCCGTCAACGCTTACCTTGGCGAATGGTGGGAGGCAGCGCTCCAACCCTTGGTCGATCGCGGCGTCTTTGCGGTCGTTCATGGTGGCGCAGAGGTCGGTTCGCACTTGGTAGAGCACGATAAAATCGTGTCGGTGCACATCACAGGCTCCGACCGTACGCACGATGTGATCGTCTGGGGCGCAGATCCCGAAGAAGCAGAACGTCGCCGCAAAGAAAACGATCCTAAACTCAAAAAGCCGATCACTTCAGAACTGGGTGCCGTCACGCCCGTCTTTGTGGTGCCAGGCCAGTGGACCGACAAAGAATTGGATTTTCAGGCACGGCATGTTGCCGGCATGGTCGCGAACAACGGCTCCTTCAACTGCAACGCAGCCAAAGCCATCGTGGTTTCCAAGAATTGGAGCCAGAAAGAAGAATTCCTCCGCCGCGTGCGCACGCGCTTGCGCGAAACACCTCCGCGTAAGAGCTACTATCCTGGCGCCCAGGATCGCTATCAGGGATTCTTGGATCAGTACCCTGATGCCATCCCCTTAGGCGAGCGCACCGACGACATCGTTCCTTGGACCATCATCCCTGATGTGCCAGCGCAAAAGGGTGAATACGCGCTGACCAACGAAGCGTTCTGCGGCGTTCTTGCGGAAGTCGAAATCGATGGCAAAGACGCAGGAGAGTTCTTAGAAAACGTGGTCGACTTCGGAAACAACGTCGCGTGGGGAACCCTTTCCTGCATGATCTTGATCGACCCGCGCACCGAGAAAGCATTCAAGTCTCAGTTCGAAGACACGCTGAATCGTTTGGAGTACGGCGGAATCGGCGTCAACGTCTGGGCAGGTGTAATCTACGCCACCGTCTCCCCCACATGGGGCGCATTCCCAGGCCACACCCTGCATGATATTCAGTCTGGCCGCGGGGTGGTGCACAACTCCTTCTTGCTCGACCATCCACAAAAGTCGGTCCTGCGCGCCCCCTTCAAAATCATGCCTACACCCGCATGGTTTGCGGACCATAAGAACTCCACAGAGCTCGGCCGTCGCATGACGCAGTTCGAGGCAAAACCTAGCGTTTTCCGCTTACCGTCGGTGATCGCAGCCGCTCTTAAAGGATAACTTGGTTTAAACGTACATGCCGTCATCACCTTCGTCTTATGCGCCAGAGGACACGTCCCATCACGCGGCGTATGTCAGCGCTGCCCTACTCGAAAAACGCGGGGTAAAGCGCGCTTTTGTCTATGGCGCCCCCAATATTGAACCGCTCTTGATGGCGATTCGCGAGCGCGGGTCGACCGAGCTGATCTATCTACGCTCCGAAGCCGCCGTCGCTTTTGCCGCCTCAGGTTATGCACGTGCCACGGGGGAACTCGGTGTGTGCATCAGCGGCGGTGGTCCCGCCGCAACCAACATGATCTCCGGCATCTTTGACGCCCAGCAGGACTCCGTTCCGCTGCTGATCTTGTCGGGGCAAGTATCTACGTATCGTATCGGCACCGATGCATGGCAAGAAACCGACGCGATCGGGATGACGGCCTCCGTCACCAAGCATAACTTCCAGCCACGCACAGGCGGGGAGTTGGTCGCCATGCTCGATGCCGGCATCACCCTTGCGCGCACCGGACGTGCGGGCGCGGTATTTGTCGACATCCCGGACGACGTGCTCACAAGCAGCGCGGCCGGTGAAACTTTACCACCGCTGATGCGCGGCTATCGTGTGCCGCCGCCGATCACCTCTGCCACCATCGAGCGATTTTACGATCTGCTCAGCGACGCGCGCAAACCGCTGATCTTGATGGGCGGCGGCAGCGTTCCAAACAACGCGCACGATGTGATCGTAAAACTAGCGGAAGCTTGGAACCTTCCCATCGCGACCACCATGACGGCCAAAGGCGCCATCTCGGACACGCACCCACATGCCGTGGGCATGCTCGGCACCATCGGGCGCCGCAGCGCAGTGTGGGCGTATCAGCAATGCGATCTCTTGATCGCTTTTGGCTGCCGCTTTGCCGAACGCATGACAGGAACACCGCCGGATTTCCAGCAGGGACGCCACATCATTCATATCGATATCGACGAAGTAGAGCTCGGCAAAAACACGCAGCCCTCGTTAGAGATACGCGGTGATAGCAAGCAAGTAGCCACCGCATTGCTGCGACATCTCCCACCAGATTTTGCGCGCGAACGCTTTCAGTCTTGGCTGAATCAATGCGCCACCGCCACGGGATTCTGTCACCGATGTGTGCCGCATCCAGACGACGGCGGTATGAACCCCAAACGCATCATGGACATGATCAATCAACGCCGAAGGAGCGATGAGATCGTGGTCACGGGCGCAGGCGAGCACGAAAGTTTTGCAGCGCATTTTCTTCTGCACCATCGCCCACGCACATTTTTAGCGTCCTTTGGCGCCGGAGCGCGCAACTTCGGACTTGCAGCAGCCATCGGTGCGGCGATCGGCCGGCCCAAGCAACGCGTATTGCTCATCGAAGGCGACGTCGGCTTTCAATCGAGCGTACAAGAGCTGGCGAACGTGCACTCGCTGAACCTCCCCATCCTGATGTTCGTCCTGGACAACGGGGCGCAAGGTCGCGCGATGTTCGATGACACCATCCCGACGCCAGATTTCGTATCGATCGCACAAGCGTATGGCATTGAGGCACATCATGTCAGCAACGCCCGCGCCCTCGAAGATCTGCTGGATGGAGCTTGGAATCAACGCACGCCCATGCTGTTGCACGTCGATGTCGCACCCATTCGCATGTATCCGCGCGCGCAGAAGGGCGAGGCATTGTCGGCGTATCGCGGCAATTGCGTGCCAGAATCCGGCGGACTGTTTCCGCGCACAGAGCAACAGCTGATCGACCAAGTCGCCATCGGGAGAATCGAAGATGAACCGTGAGCGTATCTTTGTGGCATGGGTAAGCGACCGACCTGGGGTACTCACGCGCATTGCCAGTGTATTTTTCCGTCGTTCGATCAACATCGTGAGTTTAAACGTTGCCAGCACCCACACCCCCCGGGTTTCGAAGATGGTGATCCGCGCAGCGGGCGACGAACACGAGCTCCTGCGCGTCAAACGTCAAATCTCTCGATTGGTCGACACCTTGCGCGTCGATGTGCTCTCGACAGACACCGCTGTGCTCGATGAATTGTGCTTTGCGCGCGTTCGCATCGAGAATCCGAAAGCGCACGATGAACTACTCACCAAGATGCGGCCTTACGGTTGTCATGTGGTGCGTGTAGACCAAGAGAGCATCGTCTTGAGTTTGACGTCGACACCCACCACCATCGATCACTTTCTTGCCGCACTTAAACCGCACGGCGTGATCGATATTTCGCGCACTGGGGCCACGGCTGCCCCTCTTGCCGACGCACCCCTTGACGGGCATGATCTGCGCACCAGCACCCAGACGATTCAGGATTTGTTGCGCGACGAGTTTTAGGCCACACGACCGGCACGCTCGCACAGATCTCGCCCCGATCAATTGGTGGGTTCTTCTGGTCCATTCGGCTTGAATGGACTAGGCTTACCGTCACACTTTCGGCTCCCATTTAACGCGCTGCACGAGGCATCGAGGGCTCGATTCACCTCCGATGCGCGCGTCATGACCCCGCGAACGACCTATGAGTGAAAATTCGGATTACACCGCTGCCAATATCCAGGTAATGGAAGACCGCGAACACGTTCGGGCACGCCCCGGCATGTACATCGGCGATACCGACGACGGCACCGGTTTGCACCACCTTGTCTACGAGGTGGTCGATAACTCTATCGACGAGGCGTTGGCGGGACATTGCGATCGCATCGAGGTCATCATCCGTGCAGACGGCGGCATGACCATCGAAGATAACGGTCGCGGCATTCCTGTAGATATCCACCCAAAAACAGGTCGTCCTGCGGCAGAGGTCATCATGGCCAGCCTGCGCTCCGGTGGAAAATTCGATAGCAACAGCTATAAAGTGTCCGGCGGACTCCACGGTGTTGGCGTATCTTGCGTCAACTTCCTGTCCTCCAAATTGGAACTTCACGTCAAACGCGACGGCCGCCTCCATGAGTTGGTCTTTGCCGAAGGCCTGCCCGTAGGAGATATGAAAATTATCCACGAGCACGCGAAAGCTACCGGCACCAAAGTCACCTTTTGGCCAGATGCGAGCATCTTTAAGATCACCGAGTTCAAATTCGATGTTTTGAGCCAGCGTCTGCGCGAACTCGCCTATCTCAACGCCGGTGTACGCATCACCTTGCGCGACGAACGCGACGGGCAGCACAAAGACTTCCACTTTGAAGGCGGCATCCGCGAGTACGTTCGCGATATGACGCGCGCCCGCGAACTCTTGCACCCCGAGCCCATTTCCGTCCGTGACGAAGTTGAAGGCACAGGCGTTGAGGTCGCATTGCAATGGACCGACTCCACCCGCGAAGACGTCATCTGCTTTGCCAACAACATCCGCAACCGCGACGGCGGCGCCCACCTTTCGGGCTTCCGTTCCTCGCTCACGCGCACGTTCAACAACTATATCTCGTCGCACCAAATGGGTGGCTCACGCAGAAAAAATGCGCCAGCCATCACCGGCGACGATATCCGCGAAGGCTTAACCGCCATCGTCTCTGTGAAAGTGCCCGATCCTAAATTTTCTTCGCAGACCAAGGATAAGCTCGTCTCTTCCGAGGTCAAAGGTTATGTCGAAAGCGCGTTGAACGAACATTTGAGCGCGTTTTTAGAAGAAAACCCTGCGATCGCCGCGCGCATCATCGATAATATCACCCGCGCCGCCGAAGCGCGCGAAGCCGCACGTAAAGCGCGCGAAACCATCCGCCGCCGAAGCGTCCTCGATAGCTCCGCGCTCCCAGGTAAACTCGCAGACTGCCAAGAAAAAGATCCCGCAAAAAGCGAACTCTTCATCGTCGAAGGGGACTCCGCTGGCGGGTCCGCCAAACAAGGGCGTGATCGACACAACCAAGCGATTCTTCCTTTGCGCGGAAAGATCCTGAACGTCGAGAAAGCAACCCTGCGTAAGACCCTCGACAACGCGGAGATCACCACCATCATCCAGGCGCTTGGCACTGGGATCGGCAGCCACGGCGATGACGGCTTTGACCTCAGCCGACTGCGCTACCATAAAATTATCATCATGACGGACGCCGACGTCGACGGCTCCCACATTCGAACCCTGCTTCTGACCTTCTTCTTCCGCCAAATGCTCCCCATGGTCGAAGCAGGCCACCTCTATATCGCGCAACCGCCGCTCTACCAAATCCGACGCGGAAAACAGCAGCGGTACCTGCAAGATGAAGACGAATTCAACCACTTCATCATCGAAAACGCCACCGACAACGCCAGCCTCACCGCCGGTGATGGCGCACTACAGCTCGATAGTAAACAACTCGAAGAAATCACCAGCGAGTTCATGCGCTATCAGCAAATTCTGGATCGTCTGCGCTTGCGCATGGACGACCGTATCATCGACGAGCTGGTACGCAGTAAAGCCCTCAGCGCCGATACCTTCGAAAGCGAAGCGTCGCTGCGCACGCTCATGACCAGCATCGCAGAAAACCTCGACGCGGCGCACGACAGCACCATCTTTGAACCGCCCGTCATTCACTACGATGAAGACCGTGAGCGCTGGTACGCACACTGGGAAACGCGCATCCTCGGCAGCTTGAGCCTGACGGATATCTCCGCAGAACTCATGCAACTGCGCGATTACCAAGACTTGGTCGAAATCCACGAGCGCTGGCTCGAACTTGCGCAATACGACGATATCACCGTCACCTTCGGCACGCGCAGCTTCCCGATCCGTAGTAAGAGCGAACTCGTGGCCGCCGTACTCCAAGAAGGTGAGCGCGGCATGAGCATCCAACGCTACAAGGGCCTTGGCGAAATGAACGCAGAGCAGCTGTGGGAAACCACCATGGATGCCTCGCAACGTACCCTGCGCCAAATCACCTTGGGCGATTTGCTCGAAGCCGAAGAAGCTTTTGCCGTCCTGATGGGCGATAACGTAGAGCTACGACGAGAATTCATCGAAGAAAATGCGCTCAACGTCACCAACCTTGATATCTGATCCCGCGCACGAAGAAGCACTGCAACGCTTGAGCGCCTATTTCATCTTGCGACGCGGACGTGGGTCCGCCATTTCATCACGCGACGTGGACGCCCTCGAAACTTGGGCACGCCAAGGGCATACGTGGATGGACATCTTGCACGCCATCGACCGCGCCTTCGCCAAATCGCGCACCGCGCCGCAGAGCCTCCGCGCATGCGGCGCGTATTTAGCGCGCACTTCGGCGGCAGAAGACGAACTGCTCGACCCGAATATCCTCGCACAAGCTTTTGGCCAAACCATCGTCGAAGATGCCGCTGCCTCTTCTACGCAGAACGAACCAAACGCGGAATCGACAGCCGTGCAAGACGCGCTCTTGCACCTTGAACTACAAGCACAGCGCACCGAAGACCCGCGCGCGCGAACCGCTTATCTGCTCCTACATGAAGAGATCTCGGAACGGCAGCGCGCTGACGCCATCACGGCGGAAACCATTGCTGTATTCGATGAAGCGTTGGCACTTTTGGCGCTCGAGCAGCTTTCACTGACCCTGCGACGAAGCATTGAAGCGTGCGTAGAACAAGCGCCACAAAATCTGCGCACGCGTGTTTTACTCGAACAAGTCGGAGACGTGCTTTCGCTCGATTATCCGTTGAGTGGAAAGCTGCGCAGCCATCGCACGCGCTAGGTTGCGCTAAGGACCATGATGCGATGCAGCGGCTGAGCGTCAGGCAAAAGAAAACGCGGACGTTCAACGTCCGCGTTCCTCGTTGTGGCGCTGTGCGCGTCGATTACGCTTCGCGTTCCAGGCGTGCGAAGGTGTAAGAGCCCACGTTCTGGATCTCATCGACCAGCATGCGGCTGTGCGGCTCGACCTTTTCTAGCCAGCGATGCAGGATTTCGCGGCGCTCTTCGTGCTCTTGTGCTTGCTCCAAGAAGAGCTCTGCAACGGTGGAGTTGATGAGCAGTTGGATGAAGCGCTCTGCGTGCATCATGGCGAAGGAGAAGTCGCGCTTGGGATCCATTTGAACAAAGGCATCCTTCCACTTGGTGATCGGGAGGTTTCGGATGTCTTTGAACTTGGATGCGATGGTGCGCTGGAGCATGGTTTGGATGGCGCTGAGCGTTTGAACGCGCAGGCGCGCCACACGACGCTCATCGGCGTCTTTGGCTGCAACGGACAACCAACGTGCGTGCGCGATTTTACCCAAGAACTCTTGAGGCTTATTGATCACGCGCACCATGTTGTCTTTCATCGCCATGAGCGCTTGGATCTGGCTGGTACCTTCGTAGATGGGCAGGACCATGGCGTCGCGGAAAAGTTTTTCTGCGCCGTAGTCTTTGGTGTAGCCGGCACCGCCGTGGATTTGGATGCTCATTTGCGCATGTTTGACGGCGCATTCGCCCCCGAAGTATTTCAGGAGCGGTGTCAGGCGGCGCGCTTCCCATTGGTGCTTGGTGAGCGCTGCGTCGACATCTTCGAGGGTTTCCAAGCCGAGTTCTGGCAGTGTCACGCCACCTTTGATGGCGTTACGGGCGAGCATGGTGAGTTTTTGCGCGTATTCTTCGTTGTATCCTGCGTACATAACCATGGCACGGAGCGCGGCGGCTTCGATTTCCATGTCGTCGATATACGAGGCGATCATCTCGTGTTTATCGATGGTTTTTTCCATCGATACGCGTTCTGCTGCGTAATCGACGGCCATACGGCGCGCCGATTCCATGAGCCCCAGCGACTCGAAGCCAACGCCGACACGTGCGTTGTTCATCAGGAGCAGCATGAGCTTAAAGCCTTCGCCGCGCTCACCGACGAGCTCTGCTTTGGTGTTGTTGAATTCGAGGGCACAGGTCGCCGATCCGCCGTGGCCGAGCTTGTCTTCGATGCGAACGATATCGACGTAGCGCTCACGCGTACCGTCGGGTTTATCGTCGTAAGCTTTGACCACAAAGAGGCTGAGGCCTTTGAGACCCAGGCTCATATCGTCCTCGGTACGGGCGATGACGATGTGGTATTTGTTGTGACCGGAGGTGATGAAGATTTTGTTTCCGGTGATGCGCCAGGTGCCATCTTCGTCTTGGTATGCCTTGGCTTTGAGCATGGCCATATCGGAGCCTGCGTCAGGCTCTGTGATGTCCATGGCGCCGCCGGCGACACCCGATGCGATCTCTTCGATGTATTCACGGAAGCGCGAATCGGTGATCTGCAGCTTTTGCGCATCGAAGGTCGTGGATCCTTCGTGGAAGGAGTACACGAGCATGGCGAGCGCGATCCCAGCGTGGAAGCTCATGTGCGTCATCGCAGAGACGTCTGCACGCGCGATCATTTCGCTACCGAAGTGGAACAGCAGAACGGGCACGTTCATCCCGCCGAAGTCGCGCGGAACGGGCATACCGTGAATGCCGAGCTCTGCGATCTGTTTAAAGACCTTTTGCCACTCTTCGGATTCGACCGCTTCGCCGTCGACGAGTTTGACGCCTTTCTCGTCGAAATCACGCGCGACGGGCGCGACTTCTTTGGCGACGAACTCTCCGAACATATTCAGGATATCTTCGTAGAACTCTTTGGCTTCCTCTAGGCTGCGGTGCCCATCGGGGAGCTGGTAGTTCATCTCTGAGAGGCGGACGAGCTTGGCCCAATCCACACCCTTCTCGAAGTAATACTGCAGGTCTTCGTTATCTTTAAAAAAGTTGGTGCTCATACGACACTATATAGGGAACGAGAGCGAAAACAGAGACCGCATGCGAGGTGAAATCACGAGGCCTTTCAGCATTTTCTCGGAATCCACGATGCGTCTGCGGAGATTTACGGTGATCCGAATGTAAACACGGTGTTTACCTTTGGGTAGGGTAGCTACACCAAGATAACGCAGTGCGCAACACAGGATTTATGTCTTTTTTTAAGTTTTGCGGTGCGGTGGGGGCGTACGCAGGTCAGAGCGAGCGCTCTTGGGCGTACAAACGGGGCCGCTCGTTGCAGAAACCGTCGACGCCGCACACACCGCTATCACAGACCTGCTCGCGACAGGGAACACGGCAAAACCCGCGGGGATCACATTGCGTTCCGGGCGTGATGCAATCGTCGTCTGCCGTGCAAGACTCAAGACAGATGCCAAGCGAACAGCCTTCATGTTCTTGGCAGTCAGAGTACGGTGTGGAAACGGTCCAATTGGCGTCTTCGGCGATGGCGAGCCATCCGTCACAGAGCTGGGCGTCCGGTGCGGACGGCACAAAGGTGAGCTCTAGAAAGTCTTCCGTATTTTGTTCTGTACCGACGTCGAAGAGTTCGACGCCTGAGAAGCGGGTGGCGCTCATGGATTTTTCGATCGATGAGACCAACGCCTGCATCCCAGCGCCGCGCAGCATGTTCAGGAGCTCTTGCGCGACAATTTGCGATCGGAAGGTCCCGACCTCGAAGGCATGGAGACTCACGGGGGGAATGGACATAATCGCGGCCGCGGGTGCGCATTGCTGCGGTTCGCACTGACGCAACTTCTGGAAGAATTGTCGTTGAGTATTGCTAATTCGCGCGCTCGCCGTATCGATCACGATGAGCGGCATGCCGAAGATGCGCACGTGGTAATCAAGGGAGCCGATGTGGTTCACCAGCGGTTCGAATCCACGTTGCGCGCGTGTAGGCGAGAGCACCACCGTCCATGGCAGGTCGTAGGTTTCCATGATGTTATCGAGTGTCTCGAGCGGGTCGCGGCGGTTTCGAATCGACACATCGCCGATGATATAGACGTAATCGATGCGGGCGGATCGTTGGCTGAGACGTTGCATAAAAACGCGCAGTTCACTCTCGCGCATGTTGATCCCGCCGAGCACGGCGACACGGTATGCCTGTTGAGCATGCGCTGGAGAGGCGTTGCCGACGTAGACCAACGCAGCGCACGCAGGCAGGTGCGCATAAAGTGTGCCGCCTTGCTCGTCTCCTAGGCGCATGGAGGTCTCGGGCGGTGGCCCAAGCGCGTCGCGGGCACAACGCTGATCTTGCGCTTCGTCGGGCAGCAATGGTTCAAGGTAGACGTTCCAATACGGCTCTTGGTTCACGTTTGATACACGCACCACCGCCTCTTTCGCATCGATATCACCGTTGGCGATACGTATACGCGGAAATGGACTTCCAGCGCGTACGCAGGCAGAGACGGTGTCCGAAGACTCGTCGCACGCAGCGACCAACCCCGGCGAAGCCGTCACGGTGACGCGCTGATTGATACCAAAGATGCCGCGCGCACGCGCGACGTGGTAAGCATATCGGTCAGTTGCGTTATTTTTGCATGCAACCATTCCCCCGAACCCCAAAAATAGGATACAGAGGACCCCTTGTAAAAGAGGATTACGCCAGAAGGCGCCTTGGCGATGCAGATTGAACTCGAAAAAAGGCATAAACCACGCCGCTTTCGCTTTGGATATGGCGTAACGGTACCCGCCGTACTCATCTTGGCGGTTTACCTGTTCCTTGTACTATCTGCAAATAGTGGCGTAGGGACGCGCTTTGTTGTGCGCATGGCTGATGCTGCATTGCCGGGGTCCTTAGAAGTCGAAGATTTAGCGGTCCAACCTTCGCTCACGCGTGTTTTAGCGCGCCACGTGGTACTGCGCGACCCCGAAGGCCGCGAAGTCATCCGCGCCGAAAGTTTTCAATGTGACATCCGCATTTTACCGCTGATCTTGAATCGCTTGCACATGGAGAATTGCCGCGTTTCGGGTGGGCGCGTGCTCGTGCAAGAACAACGCGACGGACGCCTCGGCATCGCAGCAGCGTTCACCAAACTCGATCGCAATAAGGCACCGCGTTTTGAACAAACTCCGCTGCGCTTCGATAGCGTTGACCTCTATAACGTCGACGTCTTGGTCAACCTCGAAGACCTTGCGCTCCTCTTTAAAGACACGCACGCCATCGGCACTGACATCGTCGTCGCCAACGACGGTTTCGACATGTTCGCAGAGCGTATTTTGTCGCAAGGCGGACGCATATTTCTCTCCAATCGGATTTTAGGTTTCGGACCCGGCCCGTCGAATAAGGCGACGCTCGCGTGGGAAGTCATGCGGATGCAACAACCATGGAAAACCATGGAAACACCGTATCCGCATACGCTGGAGCCACGTGCCGGCGGACTCGATATCCCCATCGACCACTTCGACGTGCGCAATATCGACTGGCAACGCGAGGAAGTGCGCATGCGCGCAGCAAGCCTACATGCCGGCGATATCAAAGCACTGGTGCATGGTTGGATACAATTCCTCCCAGAAACCCCAGATTTGCCCAAAAAAGAACGCGGCGTTGTATCGTTCGACGGCTTGGCCAAGCTGGAATTTACCGCGGATTCGCCGTTTTTAAACTTTATCTTGCCGCAGACCATTCGCAGCGCAGTCAAAGATCGCGCAGAGCAGACCACCCATCCGCTCGTGTTACAAACCTACGGAAACATCGACTTTGCCGAAGGAGACGTTCAAGTCGCCCTACGGGACCTCAATATCTTGGGCTGGAGCCTCAAACGTTTCGATGGTCGCGTTTCACTCCATGACGGACAGTTGCGCTTGCATCCAGGTGCTTCGGCATATTTTTGGGATGGCTTGGTCACAGGCGACGCGAATTTCGAGCCCAAAACTGGTCTTTGGGACGCGCGCTTATGTCTAGACGACATCGATTTCGAAGCGATGGCGCGGCCGTTACGCCGAATTATCGCTGGGGAAGTGCCCGATTGGATGCAAGCGCGCGTATCGACCCGCCCTGCCCGCTGTATCAGCGACACAAATGCGGGCGTCAGTATGCACGGAGATCTCACCTCGAAAGCGGGGTTTAGGCGGGACCCAGCACGGATGCTACCGAACGATCGGCCCGTCCAAGACCCGATGCTCGTGGCCGATCACGCGTCGGTTCACATCGCATGGAAACACGGGATTAAAAACACGCCGTTACGCACCGCCACCATCGATGCCGCCGGTTATCTCGACCAGCGCGGCGTTTTCCATATCGACAAGGACCACGGCGCAACCATGCGTGGTGCCGGAGCCGATCTTCGGTTGTCGGGGAGTTTCGATTCCATGGACTCGACCTTGCGCGGGGTCACAGCCGATGTGCGTATTCAGAATATCAGTTCGTGGATGCGCGCGGCGGGCGTTCAGCATCCTCCCGAAAAAGGCAGTCTCATCGCACGCATCGACCTTGATGGCACGGTGGGCGATCCCGAAGCGCGGCGCGCCGATCTGCGTATCGATCTGCCGCCAGACAACCTGCAATTCCCTGAATTCAAAAGCCACATCATCTTAGAACAGCACGGCGATGCGCATCGTATTCGCTCGTTTTCGTTTGATTCACCCATTGGGAAACTGCACGCCACAGGCGACGTCACCGCTTTCGAAAAGCGCTCCTTGATGCGTCCGCGCGCCACGCCTCTTGTCGATCTCGAAATTCAGGCAGAGATGCTCGATCTCGGCCTCATTCCCATGGACACCGATGCGGATGGGCGGCTTGTTCGCGGCGACTTCCGCGTTCGAGGACCGGTGTCGAATCCGTTCATCGACGGGAAATTCCTGTTTGATAACGTACGTTTAGCTGGAGAAGCCTTCGATATCGTCCAAGGGAAATTGCGGCACCATGGGAGCGATTTGGAGCTCGAAGATCTGGAATTGATCCGAGGCAAAGGACGTACGCGCGGCCATGTGCGCTACAATACACGCACGCAATCAGTGGACTTGCGCGCTGCGGGCCAACGGATGCGTCTGCGCGATTTTACGGCGTTTCGCGATGCGCATGATCTTGGTGGGGTGCTACGCTTTGATGTGGATGCACGTGGCAACCTCGATGATCTGCATTTGCATGGTTCGACCATTGTGGACGATCTACGCATTCAAGGACGCGACCTCGGCAGTGCGGTGATCACATGGGATACCGACGAGCGTATCATTCACGGCACAGGGCTTGTGGGTCGCGACATTCATGTGGCGGTCACAGCGCCGAGTTCGTTGGAATCGGCGCATGTAGAGAGTTGGTTTCGAAACTTCCCAATCACCGATTATTTGCCGGAACTCAAAGATGCGTTCGACGGATCCTCCGTCACGGGCGAAATGCTGGCCGACGTGCGCATACGCAAAGATGGACGCGCACTCAGCTTGGATCGCATTGATGCGGTATTGCCTCTTGATGCTCTTCGTTTGGTGGTTGGCGATCGCACACTGGCATTGCGGGAACCTGATTGTCAGAGCGGAGAGACGGATTGTCCGCGCCCACAATTTACGCTGCACGCACAATCCAAAGGGGGGCAGCTTCAACCAGAAATCCAGCTTTCGAATATCGAGATCGGCGCCGACGGGCACTTTGTTTCGCTCGAAGGCGCTTTGGCTGCCCAACGCATCAACATGCGTGCGCACGGCGATCTAGACTTGGCGCTCTTACGACTGATCCCCGATCTTATTGTAGACGCAGAGGGTATCGCGCACCTGAATATCGAAGCGTCGGGCGCAGTCGATGACCCGAACATCGGCGGGTATATCGGAATTCAAAACGCGCTCATCGCACCACGGGATCTGGGAACAAGCCTCATCATCGATCACGTATTGATGGAGATCCAAGATGATCGCATCGTCATTGCGGCGGATCCTGAACACGCGCTGCGCGGCACCTTATTCAATGGCGATCTGCAGATGCATGGCGCGATTGGTTTGGATGGACTGATCCCTCAGTCACTCGACTTGCGCATCTTTACCACGGGCTTGGCGTACCGCATCCCTGACACGCTCAACATTGTGCTGAACACCGATTTACAGTTGTTGGTCAATGACATTTCGGATGATCAAAGCTGGTCTGTTGCGGGGGATGTGGAGATCATTGAGGGCCGCTACTACCGCGATGTAAACCTGCTCTCGGACAACTTTAGCATCGGGGGTATCGGTCGGTCGTTGGACACCTTCTCGCAGCCGATCTGGCAGAGCAACCCCATCATTCGAAATCTGCAGACCAACCTGAATATCTCGGGACGCGATCGGTTGAAACTGGTCAACTCCATTGCCAACGCGGAATTGCACCTCGAGTTTAAAACGGATCTCAAACTCAGTGGACCTCTTGGCGACATGGACTTGGTGGGCGAGATGACCTTTCTCGACAAGAGCCGCGTGTATTATGGAGATCGTCGCTTTGATGTGTCGGGTGGCGCGCTCTTGTTTGACGGTTATACCGATGATCAAGGTGTTCCGTGGCCCTTTATTGATACACGTCTGGAAACTGAATTTAAGTCGCGTTGTGCCTCGCGGCGGCGCGGAACCCTGGATGCCACGCAAACCCAGTCGACTCTTGTGCGTACCATCGATGAAACGCCAACCATTTATATGAACTTAGAAGTGCAAGGTCGCTTACCTCTCGACATTAACTACACCATGGAGTCGCAACCATCCTACGATCAGCGCGATCAGATTTCGTTGATTGTGACGGGGTGCTCAGTCGACGAGTTGATGGCCGGCAATGGTAGTGCGCCGGGGCTTGAGCTTCTGTTTCGACCCGTCATTTCGTTGGTCGAACGCAACGTAGAAGAGCGCTTCAATATCGATGATGTGGATTTGATTCCTACACCGGGCGGCAACGCAGACATTTTGGTTGAAGACGAGGTTTCCGATCGACTGACGTGGACGCTCGATGCGACCATCGGTTCGGGCGAAGCAACGCGCCAAGCACTGAGCGGACGATTGACCATTCGCAATGGCTTGCAACTTGAGCTCTTGCAACGCTCCAACACCCAGAACCCGTTCAGCCTTGCCGGTGGGTTGCGCTTTCGCTGGAGATTGGAATGATCCAGCGGGCAACACATCTGAATTATCACGGACATGCGCGTAGCTGGCAATTGGGGTTGTTCCTCGTGCTTTGCGGTTGGTTATGCCTTGGCTATACCCATCACGCCTCCGCACAACTGCGCACCGGCCGCGATGCCGCCAGCGATTGGCCCACCGTGCCGGATGTCACTGAAACCCCCGACATTTCCACCACACCGCTCGACGACGAAGGCGCAGAACGGCTCGATTTCTCGGATCGCAAAGTAAATCTGTCCCTGGACCTGCCCGCAGGCAGCGGACCGTGGACGATTGAAGAAGCGGAGTTCAGTTGCGATCTAAGCGATTGCGAATCCGAGACCTTCCGCGAGCAGATGCTCAAAATCGCCGGTTTCCTTCCAGGGGATGCGGTCGATCGCAAAGGACTGATCCGTGCGCTCAATCGGCTCGCACGTGTCGAACGATACAAGGCAATTCGAGGAGAGGTCACGCGCACCTCGAGCGGTGGAGTAAAACTGCATATCCACGCGGATGCCGCCACGCTCATCGAGCGTATACGCATACGATCCGGCCCGTTTCCTCAAGAAACCATCAAACGACGGCTCTCGCTACGCAGCGGAGGCTTCTGGGACCCCGACACCATCGATCGGCAAGAAACCGCCATCCTCGATTATTTTGAACGGCAAGGCCTCTACAATGCCGATGTCGAAATCGAAGCGAAGCCGTCAGGGGAGCATGCCGTCGATGTCAACATCCACATCGGGCGCGGAAAAAGACTCACCATCAATCGTATCTATGTGCGGGGCAACCAGGTTTTTAGTTACGATGAAATCTCGAATATCGTCCTTGATGAGTTTAATTTCTTATCCTCTTTCACCCAAAACGATGTTCAGCATGCCGTCGATGCCGTGCTCGTTGCCTACAGAAACCAAGGCTACATCCAAGCGCGCTTCTCACGTAGCGACATTCGTGTCGACGTCGAGCAACACGCCGTCGATCTCTACTTAGAGATTCAAGAGGGTCCACGCTGGGATATCGTTTTTGCCGGCAACCGCTCCTTTTCTGACGACAAGCTCAAAGACACGCTCACTTTTTATCAGACGGGCTTTATCGACGACGTAGAGATTCAAAACGCTGCCCGCGAGATCCGAGCGCTCTACGAAACACGGGGTTATTTTTTCACCCAAGTCGATATCACACAACAGCGCGACGACGATGGCGCGCGATCGCTCTTCTTCGAGATCGACGAGGGCCCGGTTTCAGAAATTCGCGCCATCGAATTTGTTGGCAACACCGTCTTCTCGACCCGCGAACTGCGCAAAGATATGCGCACGAGCGAATACGATCTCATCACGCCGAGCGGATACCTGCAACGTGCGCGCTTAAACGATGAACTTCGTCAGCTCATCAAAAAATACCACCAAGCAGGATACCTCGGCGCGGAAGTTTCACGTGTGGTGATGGTCGGTCAAGATGGCGGCCGCGATCTCTATGTAAAAATCTTCCTCTACGAAGGACCGCAAACCACCGTCGAACACTTAGACATCCGCGCCGCCGAAGACTTTGACGATACAAACGACGAGCTGACCGAAGAAAGCATCCACGAGCGCAGCGCGCGCGCAAGAGCGCAACTTCACCTCTACACCCACGGACCTTGGTCTTACGACACCCAACGCGACGATCTTGAACGCATCCGTTCACACTGGACCAACGAGGGTTACGGGCGCGCAGAGATCGAAGTGATGTGTCATGCGGACGGTGTCCTACTCGAAGAATGCCAACCCAAAGCGCCTACAACCCAATGCGAGCGCTCATTGGCCAAAGACGTCGACGAGGTATGCAAAAGATCCATCGCCGGCGACACCATCGTCGAAGAATGCCAACTCGCCGTGGTCGACCCCGCGTGTAATGAAAACGAAGCCTTGGTCGGCGCCCAGATGGACGTGGAGTTTTTGGTGCGCCCTGGCAAACCCACGCGCCTCGGACGGGTTTTCACCGTCGGAAACTTCGCGACCAAAGACCACGTGCTGCTCCAAGAGCTTCCCTTAGAAAGACAATGCGTCGCAACACGACGGCGCGGTAAACTACGTACGGGCTGGGAGCCAGATGCACACTGCCCCTTCAACCCAGATCAGCTTTTGCATATGCAAGCCAACCTGCGGTCGCTGGGCGTATTCGACTCGGTGCGCATCGACGCCATCGGACCGGATCAAGACCTCGATGAAGCGAGCGTCATTGTGAAAATCGAGGAAGGCCAAACGCATTATTTAGATTATCGCGTCGGCCTCGACCTCGGTTTCACCGACAACGGCAACACGCTGCTGAGTTTGCCCAACGAAATCGTCTATCGCGATCTCAACTTTTTGGGGCGTGCACAAGAACTACGTCTTGAAGGACGTTTTGAACCGTCTGTCACGCAGCCCGGCAGTGCCCTCGATGGGTTGTTCGATGCAGATTTACGCGCGATTTACTTTGACCCGCGCTCTTATATCTTCGGCCGCTGGAAGCGCCCATGGGAAGCACGGCTAGAGCTCGCCGCAATATGGAGCCAACTCTCCCCCGCACCGGTGCCTCAAACGCGGATTTTAAGCGCAGAATTTCGCATTCGAAATCGCATACGCCGCTATCGAGGGGTGTTTTATGAACTCGGCTTGTCCGTACGCCAAACCGCAGCGCGCGACACGACCCAAGGCATCCTCGATGCACCGTTTGAGCGGGTGCGTATTCTGAGTATCACGCCCAATATCACCATCGAATTGCGCGATAACCCGCTCAACCCAAGGCGCGGCTACTTTGGCGAAATCTCCCTAGAACTCGCCGAAGACTTCTTTGGGTTATTGGGCACAGAGTCCTTCACGCGGCTTACCACACGACACAGCGGCTACATCCCTCTTGGTCGCAATGTCACCTTGGCATTGAACGCGCGTTTTGGGGTCGGCTTCGGTTCGATTTACAACGGCTTTCGAAACAAACAGCGCTACGCCCTACCTCTTGGCGAACGCTTTCTGCTCGGTGGTGTCAACACCGTGCGCGGATTCGCACGAGATTCTATCCGCGTGACGGGCACCGACGAAGTCGGCGGTGACATCATGTTCACCGTCAACACGGAACTGCGCTACCCGATCATTCCTTCCATCAACCTCTACGGTACGGTCTTTATGGATGCCGGCCAGCTCGCAGCCGATTTCAAGGATTTGCGCCTTTCAGAAACGCGCATGAGCGCTGGGGTGGGCGTGCGGTGGCTGATCGCCGATCTTTTGCCCGTGTTGCTGGACTACGGTGCGGTCATCAACCGCAAACCGGGCGAAGGTTTCGGTCTGCTGCACTTCAGCATCGGTTATACCTTCTGATCCTTGAGATCGCGCGGAGGCGTAAATTTTTAGGGCCGACGCAGCTCGAAGATCACCACGCCGTAATCGCCGGATTCATCGGGCGCGGGGCTGTAATCGAGCAACATCTCCGCGTTTTGCGGGATTTGACACCAATCGAGCACGGCGGGTTTGATCACCACTTGCTCTTGGGAGCGTTTTCCTTTGCCCGTGATGATTTTAACGTAGCGAATGCCGAGCATTTGTTGGGCGCGCACGAATTGGTAGAGCGTATTGAGCGCTTCGTGCTTTCGATAATGGCGCAGGTTCAACTCAGGAATGTGGCCATATTTTTTAGCGCGTTTCAGCAGCTTGCGTTGTGCGGTGGTAAGCTGCGGTGCATGGAGTTCGTCGGTGGTCGGCTGTTCACGCCACGCTGCTTCTTGCGCACGAGAGCGCCGTTCCCATGCAGAGCGCTCACCAACGGCATCGCGCAGTTTATCGATGGGACCGCTGAGCGGTTGCACATCGGCGTCCATCATGAACTCTTCGAAGGCGCGGTCCTCGCTGTTATAGCTATGACGCACAGCCTCAGACGCACTCCGAGAGATGGGCGGTGGCGCTGGGGTTTCGTCGATGATCTCGACATTCATGGCCTCTGCGTAACCTTGGCCACGGAACTTGGCTGTCGGGTCAAAGGTATCGACTTCGAGCGCTTCAAAGGCTTCGCGCATGAGCGCTTTTTCGGTCAGGCGGCGCTTGGTGGCGCTGTCCGGCGGCGTTGCAGTCTGCGCTGAGGGAGTACCTGCCCTCGGCTGAGCCGAAGCTTTTGCCGGCGCTGTATCTTGCAGCTTTTTCAGCTGTTTACGCATCGCTTGGGCGAGCGGCCCCTCGGGCGTTTTAGATGCCGAGGTGTCGTTGGCTCGCGTACGATCCCACGCGTCAGGATGGTCTAGCTCCCATGCTTTCAATGCATCTGCAAAGTCGTTGGATTTCGATGTTTTTGAGCCTCTCTTGGTCATGAAACTGTCGGTTTTTAGCGGTGAGACTTTCACGGCGAGCGTTTTAAGTGTGCAAAATCTGAAAGCGATCGCAATCCTCCGCCAGATACAGTGTTCCATCGTAGGACGATTGGAGATATTCTGACAGTTCGGCACGATTCAAGGTAGATGCACAGTGAACGATATAAGCTTGCGTTGGCCGCGTCTGTTGCAGCACGTCTACCACTTGTGCGGGTGTGAGGTGCGTATCGACCGGATGCTTCGGATCGCTGCCGCATTCTAAGAGTACGGTATGCGCTCCTCGCATGAAATCAATGAGCGATGGACACAAGCCGGTGTCGCCAGGGATCACCAGCGTCTGACCTACTGGAGTGTGCCATCTGTAGGCGACGGAGCTTTCGGTGTGGCGTACGGCGCCGGTTTCGACGCGCAGGCCGCCGAACTCAACATCTTGGCCTACATGCAATGGATGCCATGTCACTGCGCTCGGATCGCGGGCGGTCCAAGGCGCGAATGCGTCGTACATGGCGCGCACGTGTGTGAGTGTTTGATGACTTCCGTAGAGTGCGAGCGGCTTGTCTCTGGGGATGGTTTTGGCGCCGATGCCGAAGAAAAAAAAGAGCAGATCCCCTAGGTGATCTAGATGTGCGTGCGTGAGGAAGATCGCATCAAGATCGCTCGGCGACTCGTTCATTTCGACGAGTTTTTGGAGGGCGCCGCTTCCGATATCCACCAAGAAGCGTTGGTCTTGATACTGAACGAAAGTTGCACTTTGGCCGCGGTAGGGTTGCGGTGTGGCATCCGCAGTTCCGAGAAGAATTCCGTGGAAGGGCGGCCTGTGCATGAAATTATTTGGGCTGGAACTCTTTGGGGAGTTCTGGGTTTTTCCAGGTATAGGGCAGTTGGATTTCGACGAGTCCGGTACCGCCGAGTCGTTTCCCTGGGTAGAAGAGTCGCAGCTCTTCGACACCGCGTGTGGGTCGATCGAAGAGGATGAAGTCTTTGATGGTTTTTCCTGGCGCGATGGTGGTGCGCTGACGGAGCTGGCCGACGACATCGACGTCTTCGCGGAAGGTTGCGCGGTTTTGCACGGAGTCACGTTGATCGACGAGCGCAGGGAAGTCTACGCCGCCCGAGAGCATGGTCGGCAGGTATTCGATCGCTTGTTCGCTGGTGTTGGTGACTTCGAAATCGATACGCAGCAAGGGGTCGCGGCTGACGGCATCTTTGCCATCGGCTTGTTTGAGGCGTTGGTAGAGAACGTCTGATTTGGTGACTTTGAAGGTAAATTCGCGTGCTTCGTACGCTTCGCCGAGGGTGGCGACGGCGCGTTCATCGGGCGTATTGGCACTGAAGGGGATCGAGATGTATCCGGGCAGTTTGGCTTCTTGGCCGAAAACACGTGGCGGGATGGACAGCACCAAGTTTTTGGTGCCTGAGGACGGTGCTTCAAAGAGGAGCACGTCTTCGATCGTTTCGCCAGGTGCGATATCGACGGCCTCGGTGATGGGGTCGTCGAGGTAGACGTATTTTTCTGTGGAGAGCGCCGAAAGGTTATTGCTCGACGAGAGGCCGTCTTTCCAAGTGTTTGCGGCAAAGAGCAGGACGTTGCGGGCTTGGGTTGCGCCACCCGCGCTGAATCCTGGGTCCCAATGCACGGCGGTTTCGCCGACTGCGCTCACTTTGACGTCGACGCGCAAGGCGGGTTTACGCAGGGCGACGGGCCCTGATGAAGTTTCCAGATCGAGGCGCACCAGCTCGACGCCGGTGACGGTCACTGCTGCGTCGCCTTGTGTCATCGCTTGATTTAGCCCCACTTCTTCGGGCTTTTTGCAAGCTGTGAAGGCCAGCGCCAACGCAGCAAGAGCAACGATGATCCAGCGAGGATTTTTGGCCTCTAAGTACAAAGACATCCGAACGTCCTCCAAACGATGCAACCCTTCGTGGATTGCACACTTACGCGTATGCTCTCACAGAAGGCAAAGCGCTACCACGCCCGCTTTTGCGGTGTCAACGTCGCTACATCTTCCGGCACGTTGCGACGTGTTCTACGCGCCTTAATCAAAATCCAGCAGGTGACCACTCTTATGGGCTTTGGTCTTCAAATATTCTAGGTTTTCGGCTGTTGGCGTGGTTTGAATGGGCGAACGACGCGACACTTTGACGCCGTGTTCTACCAATCCTTTGACCTTCTTGGGGTTGTTCGTCATCACATCGACGGATTCCATCCCAAGCAAAAGCACCATGGCGGCGGCCACGTCGTAGCGGCGAAGGTCGTCATCAAACCCGATGTGTCGGTTGGCCTCGACGGTATCAAAGCCGAGATCTTGTAGGCTATATGCTTTGATCTTGTTGGCGAGGCCGATGCCGCGTCCTTCTTGTCGAAGGTAAAACACCACACCGCAGGGCTCATCTGCGATGGTTTCCATCGCGCGTTCAAGTTGCGCGCGGCAGTCGCATTTGATCGATCCAAAAACGTCGCCGGTCAGGCATTCGGAGTGCAAACGAATAGGCACTTCCGATTTTCCGACAACATCGCCGTGTACCCACGCCACGTGTTCTTTGCCGTCGAAGTTATTTCGAAACGCGATCATTTCGAAATTGCCGAGCCTCGTGGGGAGCGCGGCCCGAGCGTACACAGAGACTTCGAGTCCAGATTCAAAGCAAATCACATCTCCGGGGATCCCGCGGTAGGGGCTTGATGCATTTTGTTGCGGGGAAGGATTCGTGCAGTCCATCATATCTCCCATCGGTTCTCTGACTAAGGACGTCGTAAAGCTTAAACATCTTCCGGCAGATGTCCATGGATAAAGGCGCTGCCTGGGTTGTGCACACTCCGTTTCGCCCACGCTTTCGAAGCGATCTACGCGGGGTGAGAAACGAGCGATCAAGGCGTGTATTCTTCGAGTTCCAAGGTATTGAGTTCGCCTCGCTCTTGAATAAACACGTCTTTTGACGCGAATATGCCTTCAACGCCGTGCAGAAACAAATCTTTCATGCGCGACGGCTCATGATGATACGCTTGGTAGAAATTCATCCGTTCGCGCGCGGGGAGAATCCATGGCGGATAGCCGGCTTCGATCAAAATGTAGCTTGCGGCGAGGCGGGCACACATGCCGCTCCACTGCGAAAACGGCCAAATTTTTCCGATTTGATAGAGAAGTTCCAACGCAACTTCGAGCGCGTGACCGGCATCGTCTGATTGGGTGCGTTCAAGGAGCGCTTCAAGGGCATTGAGGATCTCTTTGGGCGCCAACACCTCGTGCTTGTAGTGCTCGGTGGGTCCGTCTTTTTTCCTAAACGCGACGTCACCTGCGTTCGCGTCGAGTTGGGCAACCCATTGGCGAAGCGTAGGCACTGTGAGCGCTTCGCCGGCTTGCGCTTGATCACGTACTTGGTGCAACAGCGCATCTGCGCGCCGGATTTGCTCGAGCAGCACGCGATCGCAGTAATCCGCACCCTCTTCGCCTGCGCGGGCACGCGCGATATCCGACGGCCGCACGCCCACGCCTTCGAGTTGAAGCTCGTGATACAGCCACGCCACGTGCTCTAGGTCATCCCAACGCGCGCGTTGCGTGGCCGTGAGTCCCCAAAACCTGTCTTGAATCGCGTCCAAACGCGTATCGAGATCGATGTAACGAAGCTCCATCATCGCTCCGGCAAAAAGAAAAACAGCGCATCCGCCAACCCGCGATCGATGCGCTATCCATGTTAAAGAGAGCGCGTCTTGAGGTCAAATCAGCTAGGTTACCGGCGTGTGGCCGTTTTCGATTTGGTAGCTCTCTGTGCCGGTATATTTGACGCGGCGGTATTCTTTAACCAACGCCAAGATCAGGGCGAACCACACCAGACAAAGCACCACGTTCACCATGGCAAAGTCTTTGGGCGTGAAAGAGAACCACACGGTGCCGCCCCAAATAAGCACGCTGTGCAGAAGATCTCCCAAGCGGTAAAAAATCGTATCGGCCGCCTGTTTGGCCTGATACTTTTCTTCGCGACTGGTGGGCGCCCACAACAGCTGTTGCACGGTATTATTGATAGAGTAATCCGTTGCGTTTTCGAGCACCTTCATGGCGCGGAAGACCGCGTATCCACCGCCGAGCACCACAAGCCCGTAGGCTCCAAAAGCCACCACCGGCAGCACCAAAAGCGCACCGGCGGTCCCAAACCGTCGAATCACCCGCGACGCGACAAAAGCCTGCAACAACAGTGTCAGGACGTTCACGGCCAGATAGAAGGTATTAAATGCTTGGCCGATGGCTGCGCGCTGGGCCGAAAGCCACGCCTCAGTGCCCTGCGCGTATTGCGCTGACGCAACGGCGTTGGCGTGATCGATGATATAATTATCTAAGATGTATTCGCCCGTGGCATTCACCAAGTTCAATACGACCAAAAGCAATGCGATCAGGCGGATATAAGGCGAAGAAAGGACGCGCAACAGCCCGTTGCCAAGCTGTAACGGTTCGGAAACCTGCTGTTTATGCGTGTTGGCGCGATCGATGTAATGATCAGCCCACAAGAACAGCACAAGACCGCAGAGCAAAAGCGCTGTCGTCACATGCAATGCGATGAAGGGCTGCGTTTCGAAAACGGGCAAGACCTTGATGAATCGATCGACCAGCACGCCGACGACACCACCGACCGATGCGCCCAACATAATGAGCGGAAAGATGCGTTTCCCGGCCTCTGCGCTGTACACGTCGTTGGCGTAGGACCAGAACTGCGCCATGATCGACACGTTAAAAACGCCGACCCATACGTAGAAATAGAAGCCGACGTTCGGCAATTCAGCGATACTCGCGAGATAAAAAAGCTCGATGTTGATCGCATAAAAAAGTGTCATGCCGATCATCAAGCCCTTGCGCGGTAACCGTGCAGAGACCCAGCCGTAGATCGGGATCACGACCAAGGCCATGATCATGGCTTGAAATCCGCGCGCCAACGCTTTGAGCGAGGGTCCTTGCACGCCGTAAAAACCGCGATCGCTCAGCACCTTTGCCTCGCGCGCAACTTTGAGCATGTACAGCGAGGCGAGCAGGAAAAATACTGCGAACAACAACAAGCTCGCGACACGCCCCTCCCCTGGGCGAATCTCCGTAAAAAGATTGCGCACAAACCATAGAAGCCCGCGACGCTGATCTGACGTGCGCGGTGATGGAGAATGAGGAGGATCCGAATCCGGCATAAGGCATCCAAAGCCAAGCAAAGAAGCGTGCGCGAGACGCGCCATCGGGCGCGATCATTCAAAATCAGGCGTGTAAAACAGCAGCGCGCCCTGCGCATGCCGTGTACGATTCGCAAACTGCGTCGTTACAGAGAAAAGCACGCGGGTTCAATCACGGAAAAGATCCGCCGGCAACGCGCGTTGACCACTCGATTCATTGGAGCGACGCGCGGGGCGACCGGTCTTGTCTCGCGGCGCCCCCGCCTTCGAAGGCGCGGGATGAGCGAGTGATCGCAGATCCTTTTCAGAAACAGCGCGCGGATCGACAGGTACGGTGATCACACCGCCATGACGAAACGACGTCGAGCGCCGATCCATCTCCACCAAATCATCGCGCACAAGAGGCGCACGACCGCTGCCCACCTTCATCGGCAAGGTCGCTCGATCATCGATCTCTTGAAAGTCAGGAACTTTCCATGACTCCAGATCGTAAATACCGCCGTTTACGCCGGTGAAGAATTCCACAAACCCTCGCGGTGAACGCTGTTGTTTGGGTGCCAATAAGTGGCGCGGGCCCGTGCCCAACGCCGGCGTAGAAATATAACGTACCGTACCGCGAACGCCCGGATAATAGGCGTGATCATGTCCCGCAATGAAGGCATCCACACGGTATTTTTCAAAGAGCGCCTCGAGTTCGTCATCTCCGATGATTTCGCGTTCTCGACCGCGTGAAACCGCCCACATGGGCACGTGGCCAAAGACGATTTTCACTGGAAAGTCTTCGGCGGCGCGCAACTGCCGCTCCAGCCAACGCATCTGTTCTGTATCTAGGGCCCCGACGGTGCTGGCATCGATCGCCACAATGAAGGTAGCTCCCATCGCCACGGCGTAGAACTCGGGATAGTGCGTGTCGTCGATGAAGGTCACTTTGGGCTTATGGCGCGTCCACTCATCGATATAAAGCTCACGCTGGTAGGCGTAACGCGGCGTGCGGGGACCATCGTGGTTCCCAGCCGTCACCAACAACGGAATGCCTGCTTGCTTGAGCGGGAGCGTCACCGCATCGTGGAAGCCTTGCCACATGGCACGATAATCTAACCCGTGGCGCTGGCCGGCCACCATATCGCCCGCCGAAATGACCACGTCGGGGCGGCGCGCAATGATCTCTTGCACAGCGTCGTGCACGCCGGTGCGGTAGTCCGTAGATCCGTACGAACTGTTAAGATCGCTGATGACGATCACATGGAGTGGTCCGTACTGGTCATAGAACGGCGCATCGGATCGGTTTCCGCCAAAGCTGCGTTCGCGCACCGGCGTTTCATACGCGTGCTGCGTATATTGGGCGTGGATCGATGGAAAAAAAGTACGCAGCATACGCAAGCCCGCACCGGCTTGCGTCGCTCCAGCTTGGGCTGCAGCGGTCTGTGTGCACCACACCGACACAAAAACACCCAGTAGAAGTAAAATGAAGAGGCCGCGCAGCCTACGCACACGCGATGCGCCGAAATATCGATCCATGTTTGATGTTGGGGCCATACCTATAAACGCGCCGTCGCTCGCTAGCATGCTCTGTGAAAGCGAGCACGCAGAACCAATGCAAGGTTTAAGCAACAGCGCGCGCGAAAGATTCCAATGAAAAAGTAAAGTGCGCGGCAACGGGCGCCATCGTGCGTTCGAGGGCGTTTTTCGCACTTTACCCTTTGCAGAGGCATCGGTAGAAACTTTTAGCACACGCTAATCCTTTCCGAAAATTTGGACCCCATGATCATGCACCATCCGTGGAAATGCCTCGTTTTTCTCGCCTTCGCGGCCTTCTTCATGGGTTGCCACGGCGAAGTTCGTCAAACGCTTTCGCCATCGTATGCCAAAGACATCAAAAAACAGGCTTCGAGCTGTGATAAGGGCGATTTACACGCGTGCCACAACGTGGCGATGGCCATTACGTTCCACTCGGAGGCGACGGACGAAGAACGCGCTCTTGCCGACGTGCTTTTCGAGCGCGCATGCGATGGTGGTTTAGGGCTCTCGTGCCGCCAATTGGCGCAACGCATCGACGACGAATCCACCGACACCACCGCAGGGATTTTATTGCGCTCATGTGAGCGCGGTGATCGGGACGCATGCGTTCAGATCGCGCAACGACGCATTGAGGCAGGAGAGCACCAAACCGGTGTTCTTGAGCTCAATGCCCTGTGCAAAAAGAACTCCGTGCATGCGTGCATCGAACTTGGACGCTTATTGTTTCAAGGCGACCCTTCCATCCGCAACCCCGAACAAGCGATCGCGATTCTAAACGGTCCATGCGGCGGTGGATCTCCGGTCGCCTGCCGACTCCGCTCCGAGGCCCAACTCTCCATCGCGCAAAGCGCCGCGGACATTACGCCGAACGTCATCAAACAACTCGGCGAAGCTTGTTTGGCCGCCGAGGAACGCGCCTGCCGCATCTTGGCGGGGCTCTATCATGCGGGCATTGGGGTAGAGCATGACCCAGATTACGCCCTCGCGTTGCTTCGACGCGCCTGCGATACACCTGCTCCTAGTAGTGATTGCAACAAAATCATCGACGCCCCCGCCTTCGAGGGCGGAAGCGATGCGGATGGCGAGGTTCCAGAATAAATCGTCGTGAAGATGTACGCCGCCACCTCGGCGTGCGCCAAGGGCCCATCATAAACTGCGCAACGACGAGCTTCGAGGCATCGCTATAAGACTTGGCGCGCAAAACGCGGCGCGCTATCTTGTGTGCGCCGACGTCAACGCGTATTGTCAGAGCGCTTTGATTTTCCTTTTTCCCAAGGCTCGCTTCATGTGCCGCCTGTTTGGTTTTCGCTCTGTGCTCCAAAGCGGGGTACACCGCTCGTTGCTCAGCGCTGAAAATGCACTTCGGACGCAATCCATAGAAAATCCCGACGGGTGGGGTGTGGCCTATTATGTCGGCGGTTGTCCTCAGCTCATCCGTAGCGAAGGCCAAGCGCTGCACGATCATATTTTTGAGAAAGTCGCAGCGATCGCGAGTTCACAATCGGTGGTGGCACACGTGCGACGGGCCACCCAAGGCGCCCGTTCGCCCATGAACTCCCATCCTTTTCAGTACGGGCCGTGGATTTTCGCACATAACGGAAACATCAAAGACTTCGATGAACACCGTGCCGCACTCGAAGCAAAAATCCGCCCCGATCTGCGCAGTTATATCTTGGGCACAAGCGACAGCGAAGTGATCTTCTATCTCTTCTTGTCCAACCTCGCCAAGCACTGCGAGCCCTTTGAACGCGATTTGCCAGCCCTTGCTGCAGCCGACGCATTGCTCGAAACCATCGACCAAATCACCGACTTGGTAGGTCCGTATACCCACCGCGCAGACGATCCGCCCACAGAAACCTTTCTCACTTGCGTCGTCACCAACGGCGAAGTGATGCTCGGCCATCAAGGCGGCAAAGAGTTGCTATACAGCACCTACAAAAAACGCTGCCCCGAACGCGATGTGTGTGCGCATTTTTCACACAACTGCGAACAGCGTGCCGCCATGGGCGAACAGGTCAATCACCTCATTTTCACGAGCGAAAGCCTACAAGGCGACAACACCTGGACCCCCATGGCGCCGGGTCAAATCATCGCGGTCGATCGGCACATGCGACTGCAAAACTTCGGTCAGCACCTACACAACGCGATGATGATCTAGCGTTTATGGCGCGTGTGACGCGTCAAAGCGTTCGATCGCATCCACAAGATCGGGACAATCGACAAAGGGGTTGCGGTTGTTCTGCACGCGTTCAATGCGCTGATTGCGCTCGCGTTCACGCGCATCCGGAGGATCTTCTTTGTGCCACTGACGCAGCACCTTTTCGGTCGCAGCCTCGATGGGCAAATGATAGCGCGCTGAGATATAAAACTGGGCACGCGCAATGTCGCCTTTACGCGAAGTACGTACCTCGAACACCGGATCTCCCTGCGCGTTCAAACCGATGCGCGAGGGCTGTGCATCCGCGCCATGGTTTTCACTCACCCAGCGGCATTGAGGCTCTTTGGGCCCACCGCACCGTGGTATCCCGAACTCGAAGTTCTGGCGCCGATAGTTGCTGCTTTGGTCCACAACAAAGAGATGATGCAAGTCGCTCATCGCCGGTCCTTCGCGCGTGCCTTTGCTCCGTGGCCAACTATGTTCGGTGTTGGTGTTACCGGGGGTGCGTGACCCGTCCGGTTTTACACGTCTGCCGGTGTAGATGTCTTCGATTTCGCCATCGAAAATGTCGACGACAGGCGATGCAAGGCCGTACATATGGTCGCGCGCACGCCGATAGCCCAGGACATAATGTTCGCTGCTCACGTCATAAATGGCTTCGAGCAGCGCGGTATCGGACAGATCTTGAAAGGGTGCGCACAGCGAATCGAACGACGTCTCTTGGTGTTCGTCCGATGCGGCTTCAGGCCGCGTTTGGGGTCCGGCGACAATTCGCGACGCGGTGCGGCTGCGGGCGTGTTGAGCATCTTGGGCGCGTTTCTGTTCGGCGATTTGGTACGCCAAAGTACGCGCGGAAGTATGGACGTCTACAGCGAGGTAAAGCGCGCGGGTTTCTTCGAAAGCGGCGAGTTTTGGTGGAACGGCAGACGCAGCGATTTGTGGCGACTTTCCGCAGCCGGCAACCGTGCCCAAGCTGAAAAAAAGCAGCGCATAGGTCAGAAATAAGTAGGAACGGCGGCGAACATTATGCGCACTGAAAGGCAGACGATGCGTCGAGAGCATGGAGATTCAGCTATCCGGCTTAGAAAAGAAACGCAGATTGGACGCCCGCCCAGCCGACAACACCGCCTGTGAATCAGACGGGTTCGTGTCGGATGGAGGAAGACGGGACGCGCCGCGGACGAACGGATGCACCTCGTCTGCGGTCGCGTCAAAGCGTCCTCGAACCTCATCACGCATGTCAAGACGCAATCGAGTTTCGGACACCCCTATGTTCACGAGTCGAATCATGTGGGCCTCTTTCCTTCTCAAATACCGGAGTTAAGGCTGGCAAAGGCCGGTGATCGTTCTCGCAATTTTTGCGCTTTTGGGGCGCTGTGCGTCAGTCGTACATGCGTCGGATTTCTTCTTCGAACTGCTGGACGATGATACGCCGTTTGATTTTGAGCGACGGGGTGAGCTGGCCTTCTTCGACCGAGAAATTCTTGGGTAGGACGGTGAATTTCTTAATTTGTTCAACGCGCGCGAATGAGGGGTTGATATCGTCGATATGTTTTTGAATGTGGTCGTGCAGCAATGTGCTGGTGTGGGCTTGGTCTTTGGGCACACCGTGTTTTTGCGACCATTCTTCGAGCCCTTCGGGCTCTAGGGTGAGCAGCACGGTCAGATATTTTTGCTGATCGCCAATGACGACGGCTTCATTGATCAGCGGATGGCGTTTGATGGCGCTTTCGATGTTGTTCGGTGCGATGTTTTTTCCACCGGCGGTGATGATGATCTCTTTTTTGCGTCCGGTGATCTTGAGGTAACCATCCGCATCAAACACGCCGAGGTCGCCGGTGAGGAGCCAGCCATCTTGGTAGGCGTCTTGGGTAGCGGCTTCGTCTTTGAAGTAACCTGGCGAGACGTTGTCGCCTTTGACCAAGATTTCTCCGTCGTCGGCGATACGCACTTGCACGTGCGGGACGGGTTGTCCGACGGTGCGCTCTTTGATTTTTCCGCGCAGGTTAAAGGTGGTGAGCGCTGTCGTTTCGGATTGTCCGTAGATCTCTTGGATGACGATATTGATACTCGTAAAGAATTCTAAGACTTCTGGAACGATGGGCGCAGCGCCGGAAATGACCAAGTGTGCTTGATCGAGGCCGATTTTTTCTCGGATCGTTGAGAAGACCAAACGGTCTGCGAGGCGATATTGTACACCGAGCAAGCCGGTGGGGTAGGTGTCTTTGAGGCGGTAGGGAATGGCGCGCTGGCCGACGGACAGCGCCCAACGCAGGAGCGATCTTTTCACGCCGGTGGCTTCTTCGAGTTGGGCATGGATCCCATCGTAAACCTTCTCCCACACACGCGGCACACCGAAAATGATGGTCGGTTTTACCTCGGGCAGGTGTTGCGGGAGCTCTTCGATGCTATTTGCATAGTAGACGCTACAGCCTGCAAAGGCGGGACCGTGGATGGAAACCACCTGTTCTGCAATGTGCGAGAGCGGCAGGTACGAGAGCAAGCGTTCGTCCGCGGTGAGGCTTGTGATCTCCTCGGCGATTTTTGTGGCGGCAACCAAGTTACGGTGTGTGAGGATCACCGCTTTGGGCGGCCCTGTGGTTCCTGAGGTATAGATCAGGGTGGCGATGTCATCTTCTTCGATTTCGCTGAGACGCTTTTCATAGGCGTCTTGGTAGCTTGGATCGCCAAGGGCTATAAACTCCCGCCAAGTCAGTGCGTCGCTGCCTTCGATGGGCGGGTGGCCGTCAAAAAGCACGACGTGCTTCAGGTTGGGGAGTTGGTCTCGGACGCGCTCAAGCTTTTTCCATTGGTGCGCGTCTTCGATAAAGAGGACAGGCGATTCTGCATGGCCTGCGATATAGGCGAGTTCATCGGCGGAGTTCGTCGTGTAGATGCCGGTGGGCTTGGCGCGAATACTCACCGAGGCCATGAACGCGATGGCCCACGAGGGTGCGTTAAATCCGATGATGGCGGGTGATTGTTGAGGTTCTACGCCCAAGTGGATCAGCGCGCGGCCGGCGGCCTCGATCTGCGCGCCGTATTCTTTCCATGTGGTGGGAATCCACCCCGCTTCTTTGCGCACGAAATAGGCGGGTGCGTCCGGCCGCTCTTGGGTATGCCGACGCAGTCGCTGCGGAATGAACTCGATGGCCATGCGATGCCTCCCACGGGTGGATTTGGTTAGGTGCCGCGTTGCGCGTGGGCGATAACAACCGTGCCCACGGAACCGTTCTGTGAGCTGACAACGTACGAGATGGCGCCAAAAGGCGTCAAACGTTTCGCTCAATTCCAGAAACGCGGGCTGCTGCAGATCAGGTATTTTAAACGATCGGACAGAAGTGATGACAAGGGTGGGCAGGAATCGAAGCCGTCAAGCGAAGAATTGGCATGGTGTTATGGACGTCCACAGCGCGCTAAGCGCAGAAAGTAGCAGAACGATACACAAAGCTGGTGAGATGATATAAGGTGTGCATGTTCTGATCTTTTGGCCATGCAAAGACGGGAGCATGAAAGAGAGGAACGGAGCCTCAAGGGACTTTTTCACAGGCGCGTACGCATCTCTTCTGGGGGAAGTCTCGTGCGGTGAAATAAGGAGGCGTTACATTTCTTTGGCGCGTAATTGATGGACGTTGATGACGAACCAGAAGACTGCCACACGGATGCCAGCGATTGGCGACACATTCGCGGGGGACTACGAGATTCTCGAGTTCGCTGGCGCGGGTGGCTATGCACATGTATTTCGTGCGCGGGCACGTCATCTTGATGCGGAAGTCGCGGTCAAGGTACTCGATCCGGTATTGAGCGGTTCGGCGCTTGATGCGTTCTTGCAGCGTTTTTATCGTGAAGCGCTTTTGACCTCGGCGCTTTCGCATCCGAACACCGTCACGCCCATCGATTATGGTCGTACGCCCGAGGGTACGGCGTACATCGTCATGGAGTTTCTCGACGGCGAATCCTTGGCCGATGTGCTCGATCGCGGCGAAACCTTTGAACCCGAGCGCGTGCGCGCCATCGTCATCGACGTATTAGAAAGCTTACACGAAGCGCACGCCCGCGGCATCGTGCACGCCGACATCAAATCCTCGAACATCTTCTTGCAACGAGGAAACCCCAACGCGCGCGTCTTGGACTTCGGTGTCGCCGCACTCATCGATGACGAAACCAACGCATCCCAAGTCTTTGGCACACCCCATTATATCGCGCCAGAAGCCGCGGTGGGTAACCCCATCGGCCCCGAATCCGACATCTACAGCCTCGGCATTACCGCCTACGAGATGCTCTACGGGAAATTTCCCTTCGATGGAGATTCTCCGCGCGATATCCTGAAAGCCCATGTCGTTTCACCCATGCCGGAGCTGAGCGACAACGTACGCAATACAGCGCTCGGCCATTTCATTGAACAAGCGACATCGAAATCGCCAGATATCCGACCGGGCGCCCTCGAAAGCATAGAAATTCTTCGGGGCGACGAGCTCTCTTTAGCACCGGCCTTAAGAGGTCCGATGACCCCCTCGCGTGGGCTTCGTCTGAGTGGGGAGTTTTTAACAACGGGGCGTTTGCCGAGCTTGAAACTCCGTTCGGTGAGCGATGCGCCAAGAGATCTGTACGATACGTCGGCGCACATGCGAAACGATATCGCAGGTCGTCTACGTGCCGCCGTCGCGCGCGGGCTTCAAGGCAACGCAACCGTTGCAGTCATGCGCGGACCTGGGGGCGTGGGCAAAGAGCGGGTGATTCGAAACGTCTTAGACGATCCGAGCCTTCCTTTGACCGAAGAGCAAATCTTCTTCATGATCGCAGATTACTGCATACAACCGGATGGCCGCTACGATACCACCGCATTGCTCGAACAGCTGCCACGACGATTCAACGGCTTTGAATTGCTGGTAGGTGTTGCAGCAGACCTTGCGGACGAGATCAGAAAAGCACCTGGCGATCCTGCGCTTTTGGGCCGTTTTGTTGATCTGCTCATCGCAACCGCGCAAAAGCAGCCTTTTGTGTGGGTATTGACGGCACTCGAGCGCGCCGACGCCACCGTCGCTCAGCTGTTGAGCCTGCTCCTTGACCGACTGATCGAAACCCCCGCATCCATCAGCGTCATTTTGGCTTTCAGCGACACAGAACCTGTTGCAAGCCGCATGACGAGCTATTTTATACGCAACGTACAAGCGCGCGTCTGGCCCAACTGCGAACAACTCACCTTGGCGCGCCTGAGCGATCGCGAGATGTTCGAACTCGCGGCCACGCTGGAGCCGATGGCCGACAACGTGGCCACGCTTCTTGTACAAATGGCCAACGGCAACCCAGGCCGCTTGTTGTGGCTCCTTAGAGAAGCGCGCGAACGTAAGTTGCTACGTGTGGAGCAAGGGCGATTGGTCCGTCGCCTACGCGCAGACTTCTCTCTTTTAGAACAAGATCTTACGCGACGTGCCGACCTTCGAGATCGCATCCTTCCAGTACTCGAAGACGAAGGCGCGGTGCCATGGACCGTTGCCTTGGCGTTATTGGGGCCGCAATTTTCCGAGAAACTTGCCCTCGACGTACTCAAACAGCTCCTGCCGAGCCAATCTTCACCGCAGGAAGCGCTGAACACGATTGTCGATCGCAATATCTTGGAGCGACTCTCGGACGAGCGGGGCCAGATTCACTATCGTTTTCATCATCATGGCGCCGTCGAAGCACTGACGAGCCTATTTGAGAAAGACGCGCTCCAAAAGATCACGACCACGGTCGCACTCGCATTGGAACGTGACACCAACTACGCGGTTTCGCTCGCGCGCGCGGCCAAATTGTATGCTCAGATCGACGATCACCGCGTCGCCGCACAATGCGCCTACCGCGCAGCCAATTTGGCAGCAAGCGAAGGTGACCTCGAGAGCTCCGCGCATTATTTTAACTTGGCGCTCGCCGAAGCGCAGCTCGCAGATATGCGATTTGGGCCAGACTTTCTTGCGCACATCGAAATCGGCGTGGCGCGCGGGCGTTTATCCGATGGCGCGATCGGCGCCGCCGAGCAAATGCTGATGACCGCGCAGCAACGCGCAATCGAGTCTTCGCTCGAAGAAGCAGAACTAGAAACACACCTATTGCTCGCGCACATCGCCATCGCACGTAGCGATATCCAAGCGATCGGACAGCGCGCCAAACGTATGATGCAGCTCGCGCGTCGATCCGAAAACCCACGTCAGCTCATTCGGGCGCTCTTGCTGGTGGGGGAATTTTCCCAGCGTACTGGACGAAGAAAAGAAGGCGCAAAGTCCTTCATCCAAGCTGAAAAACTCGCCACCGAACATCAAACGCCGCGCCTGCGCGCCCGCGCGCGCATGGGCATCGGCCGCCTGCTCGCAGAAGAACATAAATGGGACCGCGCCGAAGAACTCATGCAAGAAGCGATTCGGTATTTCCGATCTGCGGAACGGATGGACCTTCTCATCGAGTCTTTGGTGGAGCTTGGCAACGTTCGACTCCAAGCTGGCAAACCCGGCGATAGCCTGTTCCGCGATGCAGAACGACTCGCCGAAGAATACGGCTACGGCCGCATGTTTGCGGACATTCTCTCGGGCCAAGCGCGTGCGATGGTGCGCATCGGTGAGCTCAACGCTGCGACCATTCTCTTCCTGCGTGCAGTCGAGCGTTACCGTGCGATCGGTTCTCGACGCGGCGAAGCACATACGCTGTTGTGGCTCGCACGCACATCCATGCAACGCCGACAGATCGAAGCCGCGCGCACCTACATTGTTGAAGCACTCGAAGCACACCGCGCCGCGCACGACAGCACCGGTTACGCCGAGACCCTTGTGCTCGGCGCAGAGGTCGCCCTCGCCCGACGCACCCCAGATCAAGCGCAAATCTGGGCGGACGAAGCCATCAGCCGACTAGAAAACCAACGCCGTCACGCAGCGCTTCTGTGCCGCGCGCTGATCTCGAGCGGGCGCGCCAATATCCAACGCGGCAACCCTGAGCAAGGCGTGATCACACTGCAGCGCGCTGCGGACATCGCACGTGCCGAAGAGTTTACAGAACTCTACGAAAAAGCACATCAGGCATTACACGCACACTAAGACACATCTTCTGCATCAACGCCCAACGCCAGCGCTTTGGTGCGTGATTCGGTCCATTCGTCTTCGGGGAGCGAGGTTGCGATGATCCCGCCGCCTACGTGCCACGCCGCGTGATCACCCCACGCTTGTAGTGCGCGGATGACCACGGAAAAACTGCTGCGCGTTCCGCCGTCGATCCATCCCAGAGATCCGCTGTAAACGCCGCGCGCAGCAGACTCCAACGCAGCTAAGATTTCACACGCGGCGGCGCGTGGGGTCCCCGTCATGGACGCGGGTGGCGTAAGTGCCGCAAAGGTTTGAAAAGGCCCTACTTCTGGTCGCAATTCTCCTTCGATGGTCGAAGTCAGCTGCAACACCGTGGCATAGGTTTCCACCGTAAACGCTTCTTTGATGAAGGCACTGTCTGGCACACAAACCCGCGCAAGATCCTTCATCGCCAACCTGGCGATCATCGCATTTTCTGCGCGATCTTTCGGATTCGTACGCAATTCCTCCGCCAATCGGTCATCGGGCAAACTCCCGCGTCGGCGGGTACCTTTCATGGGGCGCGTAGAAACCACGTGATCATCGATCTCGAAGAGGCTTTCGGGAGAGGTGCTCGCAAGCGCGATGGTCGGCGTCTGCACAAACGCACAATACGACGCAGGTGATCGCTCACGAAGATAACTGTACCACTGCGCCATCGACGCAGGACGCTCGAAGGTGATCGGGTAGGTGAGACAGACTTGTTGCACCTTATCGGTGGAGATTTTCTGTTGGATCGCAGCGATGGCTTCCACGTACGCGCTCTTGGATCCAGCATCGATGATCGTCAGAGGTTTGGGCTTGGCGGTTTTCGCAGCGCCTCTGCCTTCGAGGGCGGAAGCGAGGCGATCTTTCCACCATCGCTCACGTGCTGGAAGTTCATCGGGGTCTTCTGCGCGCAAAAAAAGTATGGTCGCGCTTCCGTCAGAGATCAACGCAGCTTGCACCTCGTAGATTTCTGCCATGGGAATGGCTGCAGGATGCGGAGATTGTGCCAAATCTTTGGAGGCGAGAAAGCCACAAGAATAGCCGTGCCAAGACACCCACCCCGCAGGACAGTTTGGCTCCCGCGCTCGAAACGCCTGCACCGCCGCATCTAAACGCTCCCACAACGGGAGGTTTGCGGCCACGTCGTCTTGCGCACGCGCAAAATGCAATGCGCCTTGGGCATCGATATGGGCGACCGACGCGAGCGAAAGGGTGAGCATGGAGCGTTTGGGATTCGCCTCGTTCGCATCGGCGGAATCGAGCCAAAATACAGATTGAGAACGGTCATTTGGCTGGGCGATGAGCGCATCAAAAGCATCGCTCAATGCATAAGGTACGGGCGTTTGTATCCAAGCCACTTAAGCACGCAGAAGGATCTGGCGCAGCGCAGATGCTGCATCATCTGGGGAGGGAAATTCACGATTTTCGAGGCGTTCAACGCCGATGGCCAAACGCACAGCGCTCAATAGCACAATGGCGTCAGCATACAAGAGGCGCTCGCGGGTGCTGACCACTTCTTCGACGTGCAAACCCGCTTGGCGAAGCGCAGCCAAGGTGGTCGACGGCAGGGGGTTGAGCGAGGCTGCGGGGGTGCGCCAAGTCTCGCCTTCTCTCCACATGAGCGCAGACCATGCGCCTTCGACCACGATCTCTTCGCGGCAGAGGATCACTTCATCTAACCCGCGGCGACGGGCTTCCTCTGCGGCGACGCGCGACCACAAAGCGCTCGTGCTCTTGCCCCACCGACCATAGCCTGGGTGCGTCAGTTCAGAGAATCCCACCCGCACGCCGTGCTGATAATCTGCATCAGACATCGGTGTGAACGGCAGAAGCTCTGCAAAGACGTCGAATTTTTCTCTGAGCGCATCGTGTGGTGCCACAAGCACGCGCCCGCGTCCGTTGGGATACGCCTTGGCTTTCTGCGCCAAGAATTCCCATGCGGCATCGAGCGCATCAAGTACATCTTGGCGCTCTCCCCATAAGGCGCGAACGGCACGCTGCAGCCGTTCTTGGTGTTGTTTTACAAAGAGAATGCGCCCAGACGCCACACGAAAGGTATCGAAGCTGCCCTCGCCCCATAGCGCCAAGGGGCCAAAGGCGTGCACGTGCAGGGATTCGACGCCGACTTCCTGCCCGTTTCTAAAATATACGTGCTCGCTCATCATTTACGCACCTCGTCGTTGTGCCCTGCGCGGATCTTCTGCATCAAATTTGATGCTTTACACGGGGTTTGTAAAGTCTAGCAGCGTCAGGGCGCGGTCGATCTCTGCGCGTGCGATATCCCCTGGGGCAGCGCCCGTGCGGGCCGCTTCTTTGGCGATGGCGTGCGGTTGAAATTCCAACGCGGCGTGATCATCGGCGCCATCTCCCGCGATCACACGCAAGATATCGCCGGCGTCTTCGAACTGAAGATCGATGGGAAAGCGGTGAAAATGCCGACGTAGCGATGCGTCCGCTGCGGATGGATCCACAAAGGCGACGACGCTGATCTCTGAAAGAAATGTGGCCAAGTCACCCAACCAACGCGCAGGAGCGTCGGGATAGCCGTCGGCGATGGTACCGTCTTCGACAAGCAAGGCGTGGGTTGCGCGCAAAGGACGCGAAGCGACGGCTTGATGCTGACCGTCGGCAGACCCAATCCAAAACTCGAGGCCCGGCGCAGCCTCTACAACGCACGCACCACTCTCGGTGAATGTTGCGCCCAAGGGCGCCTGATGGGAGCGATCATGAAACGCTAAAATGGCTTGGCGGAGCACACTTTTGGGGTTCATCGCCCGCGCGAAGGCTTCCGTAAAAGTCACTTCGTTCAGCGATGGAAGCGCCACTACAGAAATATCTTGGCGGTCCCACGACCAAACCGGTTGGCTTTGCACATCGAGATGATCGTGCGGCACAGCGCGCCAAGCGGTTTCACCTTCGCGTTCGGCGAGTGCGAGTAAGAGGCCTTGGCCGTCGGCCGGCGCGTATTGCAGGGACCAGCGTTCGACGTCCTCTGGCTGCAGTTCGGCGTCACATTGTTCGCAGACGCCTTCGATGGCATCGGGCGCGGCATCAAAGAGGCGCTCGAGCTTACGTAGGGTGAGTGAATGAAAAGGTGTGCTCAGAAAATAACGCCGCAGCGCTTCTTTACCGCACGCACCGCACACCGCTTGCATATCGATCAAATACACTGCGGTGGGGCGACCATCTGGGCCTGGCGGCATGAGTAGTCCGATTCCCAACGCCATGAAAGATACCTAAAGAGCGAGTAAAACGTTACGGTTTGGCTTCGTGCGCACGCCGATATTCTCGGATGTCAAAGGCGTACTGATTGCGCGCATCTGCGGGGTAAGACTCAGAGAAAACCAAAGTCCAATCCGACAGATCGATCTCCGGAAAAGTGACTTTGCCGTCGACGGCTGCATGGACTTCGGTCAGATGCAGCATGTCGACATCGTCCAAGAAAAGACGATAGATCTCACCTCCGCCGATGATGTGCACATCGGCCTCGTCTTGAACGGCTTGGAGCACATCTTCTGGCGCATGGAAAACTTCGGCGCCGCCAGCGGTGAAATCGCGTTGACGTGTGAGCACGATGTTTCTTCGGCCGGGCAGTGCCCGCCCGATGCTCTCCCATGTACGACGTCCCATCACAATGGGCGCGCCCATGGTCGTACGTTTAAAATACGCCAAATCGTCACGTAACGACCACAGCATCTGCGTTCCGTCGCCGATGACGCCGTGTCGATCGCGGGCAACAACAAAGTGAATGATCGGTTTTGCAGGTGTGCTCATACAGCAACTGGGGCAGCGATATGGGGAGCCGCTTCATAGTCGCGGATTTCGATATCTTCGATGGTGAAATCAAAGAGATCTTTGATCTCGGGATTGAGCACCAAAGTAGGACGACGTGTGGGCGTGCGCGCAAGCTGTTCTTCGACTTGATCGAGGTGATTTAGATAGAGGTGCGCATCGCCAAAGGTGTGAACAAACTCACCGACCTCGAGCCCACACACCTGCGCGATCATGTGCGTGAGCAGCGCGTACGAAGCGATATTGAACGGCACACCGATGAATACGTCGGCGCTGCGCTGGTAGAGCTGACAGCTAAGCTTTCCGTCGGCCACGTAGAATTGAAAGAGACAGTGGCAAGGCGGCAGCGCCATCTGATCGATCTGACCTACGTTCCATGCGCAAACCAAATGGCGGCGGCTATTGGGGTTCTGCGTCAGACTTTGCAGAAGGTTTTTGATCTGATCGACGTGGCCTCCATCCGGTGTAGGCCAAGATCTCCATTGGTAACCGTAGACAGGGCCGAGGTTTCCATCTTCATCCGCCCACGGATCCCAAATGCGTACATTGTGATCTTTTAGATATTGAATGTTCGTATCACCGCGCAAAAACCATAGTAATTCTATGAAGATAGAACGCGTATGAAGCTTTTTAGTGGTGAGGAGCGGGAACCCTTCCTGGAGGTCGAACCGCATTTGATAGCCAAAGACCGAGCGCGTGCCCGTGCCGGTTCTATCGCCTCGATCTACGCCGTGATCGCGGATGTGTCGCATCAGATCGAGATATTGTTGCATGGCTGATCTCCAAAATGACTGTTTCGCTGACGTCGAATCTACGCGCGAAGGTCTTCTCTCTTGGTCACCCAAGCCGAAATTGACAAGTGCCATCCCTCATCGCGGCGTCAATGTTAAGCGAAGCTCACCGTCCTCATCCGCGCGCACCCAGAGTCTTTGGCTGGCTTTGTCATAGGTAGCACAATGTGCAGCGCCCGTGCTTTCGAGTCGAAACCCATCCGTGTAACGTCGTTCTGGCACAACGATCTCACTCCACGTGTTGGCGCTGGCGGTAAAAGCGAGCTCCGCGCGATCTTCTTTTCGATCATACACAAAGGTCACATCCGTACCTGCGAGGGCGGCTGGATATACGCGCACGGTTTCATCGATGGCGCTGCTTTCTTCTCCGTCCGGGCCGGTGAGCCGGTATCCCTCGTTGTTCCAATCGTCCTCGGTGGTTGAATACTCCCACGCGGTGGCATGCATGGGGTACACGTCGTAGGCTGCGAACGTGGCGCGGGTGTACGCGTCGCAGTGTTCAATGGCTGTGCGGCACCCCGTTTCTCCGATGAGAATCGGCACGTTCCACTCTTGGGCGGTGGCAAAGAAGTTTTTGAGCACGCGATGCGGATCCCATCGGCGAGATTTGGTGCCCGTCACATAGACCACTGGGTCGTAAAAATGCGGCGCGAAAGCAACATGCTCACGATCAGGACGATGAACCACCGTCTCGCCCGTCAGTGTGTCTGTGCCTGCAGAACCGAAAAACACGACCAGATCGCTGCGGACTTCATGCACCAGATCGGCGAATCTCTCTACGAGCGGTTTCATGTAATTTTCCGCCCAATCTTCCGTTGACAGCGCGCCCTCCCACGGCTCGTTCATGACTTCGACGCCGATGAGATGATCGTGCACAAGAGTCGCACGGAGCATATGTTCCCACATCGCCATCAGCGCATCTTGCAGGCCGTCTTCATTGGTCCAGAAGCGCTGAAATTCTTCGGCAACTTCGTTATTTTTGTTCAAATATGCCTTGAACCAATCGCCACATGCTTCGATGGGAGGGATGGCGCGATCAGGATCGGACGTTGCCCACAAAGGAAAACCATCACCGCAATACGTCCGCGCAAACACATCCTGATGGAATTCCAAGATCACGCGGATATCGTGCGCGCCGAAAGCTGCGATGAATCGATTGAGGCGTGTGATGTATTGTTCGTCATACACCCCGCGCGTTGGCTCCACGGCCTCCCAACTGAAAGGCAGACGCACGACGTTATGCCCCCAATCAGCAACCTGCTGCACGTATTTTTCAGCGGCCGCGTCAAAAGGCAGGGCGCTTTCTTGGCCTGGGTAACCTGACTCTTGAAACGCGAAGGGAAAAAACGGCGGATACTTGGAGCGACCACCAGCATTCACCCCGCGAAGCAGAACGCGACGACCGTCAGCATCCACAAAATCGCTGCCATCAATGCGCAGTTGCAAGGTTTGTAACGCGGGTACCTCACCGCAATCCTCGCGCAATCCATCGTGATCCTCGGGTGCATCTTGGGCGCAACCGCCGCAAAAAAGCACCATTCCCAAGCATGCGCCAACGGCGCGCCACCAAGAAAACAGTGGGTTCATATTCCTTTCCTTTGATTTCCCCATGAGAGTTCGCACGAGCTTAGCAGAGCGTAGGGTCTCTTCTCAATGTTCGCGCAGTACAACGGGGTTGGACGCTGCGCTCTGCTGCGATGCTGGCATTGAAAATTCCTCATTTTGTCCGCCAAACACATAACAAGGCTTGCGTCTTGGCGCAAATCTCTTAGCCATCTCCGTACGCTGATCGATGGCTCTTTCGATAGCGTCTTGGTTTTACGAACTTCTGCACGCAGTTGTGGTGGAGCACCATGAGCGACAACCGTACCAACGCAGAGAAGCGCGCTGCGGATCTCCGATTTTCGATGATGTCTTCTGAGCGTCCGCTCGATGCACTGATCGCGGGATTAAGCACAGCTGAACCGGCGTTACCTCAGAGCGCCTTACACCCCCGCATTTTGGAACTCGGACCTGACGAAGGCGACGCTTGGGTGTTGGCGATGTGGGCGGATCCGGGCAGCTTACAAGATACGCATGAACAGATCCGTCGCTTACTCGAAGCCACCTTGCTTGCGAACATTACTCGGACGGCTGAGACCGGCGAAGCGTTGGACCGTGTGCCTTCGAAACTGCGGCTTTTCGTGTTCACGACAACCCAAGAAAACCTGGTTTCTGCGATTCGACTCTTCGGCTTTACGCTCGATGAAAACATCGACATGGACGATCAAGCACTGCAGACACTGCGCCAAGAAGGTTTGGACGCGGGATGGCAGGTGCCGGAGCTTCCGGTGTCGAGTTGGACTGCGACCATCCGCCAACCGTCCACCCATGGACCTGCGCGTTTAGCTTCGCTGCACACGGAACTACGCGAGCTGTTTAACGACGACTGCTGGGGCAGCAACCCAGGTGCTTTCTCGCACACCGCGTCCTTGCTGTTCAAAAGACAATTGGGCGAAGAGATCCGCCCTACCTTGCAAGGGTTGGATATTTTCGAGCGCATTGTTGCCCAACGCGATGTGCGCAACGATATCCGCTGGATCCCAGCGGCACTATTTCAAGCCTTGGCCGACTTTGTCGGCGTGGTGATCCAGCAAGTCTACGATCACAAAGTAGAATGGGCCTTGTGCGAGCCAGAGTCCGATGGATTCGGCCCGCCACCGGTATTCCGTATCACGTACAAGAACGGAAGCTCAGAGCACCTGAACATCGGCATGCATTTGCTGCGCTGGTGTGTGATGCCGATCCTCGATGGCGAAGAGCTTCCGCGTTTGAGCGAATGGCTCAACAGCGAATTCCGCGATACGCTCAAACACTGATCTTGGGCTGCTCCGTCCGCTAAAGATTCAGCGACGTTTGTAGCCAAGCCCGCCGCGCGTAATGGCAAAATAGGTGAGGCTTGGAAAATGCCGTCCCAAGAAACCGGCGATCTTTCCGTGGCCCGTAAACACGTATTCGCGTTTGCGCTGATAGATGGCGCGAACCATCACCCGCGCGGCGTCGTCCGGTTGCCACATCAATCGTGCGGGTCGAGGGTCTTTGCGCGACGGATCGTAGACGCCTTGGTTATCTACGCGTCCGATTTGGCTGGCGATAAAACCTGGATGAATGGTGGTACAGCTCACGCCGCTGCCATAGAGTTCCATGGCCAAGGTTTCGCCGATCGCGCGCACTGCAAACTTGGAGGCATGGTACGGACCGGTTCCGGGCATGGAGATCAAACCTGCCACCGACCCGATCAACGCCAAGCGTCCCTTGCTTTGCCGAAGGGCAGGCAACGCGCTGCGGACGGTATTGGTAAGGCCCACCACGTTGGTATCGAGTTGGTCACGCCATACCTGCGCGGACAGATGCTCGATGGGCCCTGCGGCAGAATAGCCCGCATTGGCCACCACCACATCGAGTTGTTGATAGGTATCGAGGATCTCTTGCACCGCTGCGTCGACGGCATTTTCATCGCGCACATCGCACGCGACGGCGTGCGCATTTGCACCGAGGGCGCGCACGGCATCGCAGGTTTCTTGTAGACTCTCTTTTCGCCGTCCAGAAACGACCACGGTTGCGCCTTCGCGCGCGAATTCTTTGGCCATTTCTTGACCAAGGCCGCTTCCACCACCGGTGATCCAGACGACTTTTTCTGCGAATTTTCTGCTCATGGTGTTTCCTTGGGCTGAGGGCGAGATGGTGTCGGCCCCAATCTTGAGGCGTTTGAACACATGTGGCTTGCGCTAACGCGCGTGCGCGGCAAAGATGGCTCGCGATTGACGGAGGGATGTTGCCGTCGAAATCGTAGTATAAAAGAAGCGATCCTTCACGTTCGACGAGCGCATCGACCGTAAGCGCCGATGGATAGAAAAATCTGCACAAAATATGCTATGACACAGGTGGACACATCCCCCCATGATAAGGTCCTCAAAACCTTGTCGGTTCGACATCGATGAAAAGAGAGCTCATGGCGGATTTGATCACGCATCTTGTCACCCACGACATCGTCGGATTTCTGGCGATGGACACTGCTGTGCAGCATATGCGCAGGGTGGGTGGCCGGTTGTCTTCGAGCATTTTGGAGACGGCGGACATTGAACCGCGGGTTTTACTGGAAGCGATCTCCGCGTTTTACGGTCTGGATTACGCCACAGATGAGCTCCTGCTTTCGATCGATCCTGACGTGCCGCAATTCTGGCGACACGATAACGCATTACGTCTCGGCGCGATCCCTCTGGCCCTCGATGCAAGTGGATTGACGCTCGGTGTTTTGGAGCCCCTCTCTCAGTTTCACCTAGAGGAAGTAAAAGAAGAATATGGAAGCAATATTCGGCAATTGCTTCTTCTAGAGTTTCGCTTCTTTGAACTGTGCAATCGGTTTTTCGATGTCGTCTTGGAGCAGCGTTACGCGATCTGGGCGTCAAAATTTCCTCTCCAGGACAACAAAAGTGAGAAAGCATCGACGAGTGAACACGAAGTGCTGTTGGTGGACGAGGGCGATGGCGAAGCGCTCTTTGACGCCACAGATCTCACGGACTTGTCGACGCTAGATGCACAGGCGGGACGAGAGCAAACGACCGAGAGTACAGACACCGTCGACGATCATACCCTAGAAACGGAAAGCACCGACGCCGAAGATAACGACGATGTGCCGCCGTTCCCAGAAGACGCTACGCACATTCTGACAGGAAGCCGCGAGGCGAGTGAGCTCCTTGGCCACGCAGCCGATTTCGAAGCTGCTTTCGCCCCATCCGATGACGCACTGTTCCTGATAGACCCCGCCGACACGGACGCGAGCGACACACAAGATATCCCAACCCTACGAGAACACACCCCAGCGCATCCCACGCCACCGACCCCCGAAGATCTCACGCTCGAGGATGCGACAGAAGCACGACGCGGCAAAGAACCCTCGATGCCATCGATCCGCATTCGTTCTAACGAGAGCAAGCCGCGCATACGCGTCGGTCGTCACACACCGACAAAAATCGACACCACCGACGCCCAAGAGCATGGCGAGGACTCGGGACTTCTGCGCGGCCGCGAGCCCTTCCCCTCGCCAAACCAAGCAACCATGGTGTCAGGCGCTTTTCGCATCGGCTACCCTGTACAGCGAAACACCCAAGATCCACTCGTAGCCAAAGCGAGCATCGCCCGAAAACTGCGACTCGTGGATGCTGCAGGCTCGTGGGCGCAAACCGACGCGATCATGAACACGCTCTCGGAACAAGAGAGCTCACATTCACGGACCATCACCTCAGTCGATATCCGCGCGATTTACAAAAAAGCCAAACGCGTCGAAGAACTGCTCTACCCAACATTGACGTACTTTGGAGCCTTCTTTGAACGTCGATTCTTCATGCACTTTTGGCAGCCGCACCGCAGCACCGGTCTCTTGATGCAAGGCGTACGAGGTCAAACCACCACGTTTACACGCATCGAAGTACCGTACGACGAAAGCTCCGGCGTTCACAAAATGCGGAAAACCGGCAACTACTTGCAAGGAAGCCCCATCGATATCGGCTTTCTGACGCTCTACACCCGTCTTGGTATCCCCACCGCCCAAGAAGCCATCGCCATGCCCATCTATGTCGACAACGAAGTCGTCATGATGCTGCTGATGGACAATGGCCCAGACCGACCGCTCGAAGATACCTTGGTAGCCAGCGAAATCGCGCTAATTTTGCAGCAGCTTGGGCGAGAGCTCGACAAGCTCAGCGAACAACCACGCGGACGCACGGACCACGCGACACCCATCGACGGCGAAGTTGCCGCAACTTCCGACAGCCCTGAGCGACCCGCAACGCTGAGCACCGCCGCACCGCTCATCCCACCGGAGCTGCTCGACGACGTAGAACTGCCGCCGGCACCCAGCGATGATCTCGAGATCGCCATGGACTCCATGCAAATGGACCCTGTCGAAAACGAAGAAGCGGACGATCTCACCCTCGATAGCATCGAAGAGTTTTTCGGTTCGAAATTCCAAGCGCCCTCCGCGCCATCAAAGCAGAGTGAAGGTTCGGACTCTTTCGAAATTGCCATCAGCACGGATCAAGAGCTGAGCCCGGCAGCCCGAGCGCTTTTAGAACAAGATACGCGACGCGACGACAAACGCGCCGTCAGCATCATCGTCGCCGACGACGAACGCTCCGATGCCGACATCGCCTACGACCTGATCCCGCCGACCACGAGCGACCTCATTCGCCCACCAGCGCCCAAAGAGCCACCGGCAGACGGAGCAGACGAGAAGGGTGAGCGCGTTTCGCGCACCACGGCGCGTCACCACGCCCTTTCAGGCCACAATCAATACACCGAGCCTTCGCGCCAAAGCGATACGCCACACAGCTCGGAACCTGTCGACCCCAAGCCGGCGAGCGCAAACCGCACCCAATGGAACGCACGAGACCTCGCACGCCTGCTGCGCGTAGGCAGCACAGAATTCCCTCTACCCGAAACCGCCACGACAGACGAACACCAGCCACAATCACACCAAGATACCCAAGAACAAGAGGCGGATCAAAAGCTCCAAGACACGCAGGAGCAGAAAGCAGACCAGAAGCTCCAAGACACGCAAGAGCAGAAAACAGATCAGAAGCTCCAAGATACGCAGGAGCAGAAAACAGATCAGAAGCTCCAAGATACACAGGAGCAGGAGATCACATCGACGAGCGAAGACACCGCCGCACACGCCACCGATCCGCTCGCGCGCCAGATCACAGCACGCGAAGCCACGCCAAGCGGCACAGATGCGACTTCGAAAGCGGAAGATTTACGAGCGGACGCAGACACACCCGCGGCGCCGTCACATCGTTCGCGTCCCGCAACCTCAACGCTCGCCACAAAAGCCGCAGCCGCAACACCTACAACCGCTGAACCGGCGACGAGACCTGCACAAGAACCGTCGACCCAAGACGAAGCCGACGCCGCAGCAGAAACTCCCGCGCCCCAAGCAAATGTCGACGAGGACGCAGCCGAGCAACTGCGCAAAATTCTTCAAGAACGCCAACAAGCAAAGATCAAAGCACGCCAGCAGGCAAAAACACGCCTAGAATCGACCGTAGATACTCAAGATTCCGGATCGGCCGCCGCTGTAGAGAATGACGATGACGCGCCGCAAGAGACCATGATGTTCTCGCCCGAAGCGCTGCGCAACGAAGCACCGGCGGAGCCGCGCCGCACACAGAAAACGCACGTCCTTGCGCCACGCACGCTGCCTGCCGCAGAAATTGTCTCCATCCAAGACGCCGTTCCACCCACGCCGCCGCCATCGACCTCAACGAGTAAAGAGATCGATCTGGATGCCGTGCTGAACGAAGTGGACCAAACCCCGCCGCCAGCCGATGTCGATCGCTTGGCCGACGAAGTCGCCAAGAAGCTCATCCAGCAAGGAAGCGAAGGCGCCACCGCATCGCTGGTACGCTTGGTGGAATTGACCGAAAGCCAGCGTCGCATGGGCACCGCGGCGATCAAACCGCTGTCTTTGGCCATGGAGACTTTGTTGCGCGGCGCGCCTGAAGATCGACCCGCGGCGCTCCGCGAGCTCATCGCGACGCCGACGAGTGCGCTGCCGGACATTCACTCGGAGTTTCCAGGTCCTTTGCTGCTCGATCGCACCGACGCGACACAAGCGGCACGGCCCTTATCTGAGCACGGTCCCTTACTCGCCTTGGTCGATGCGCGCTTGTACGACTTTGTTCCCCAGCTCTGGGCCTGTCTTGAGCGCCGCAGCGCCGATGCACGTTACTATGCGCTTCGCTTTCTGAGTCTGATTCGAAATTTGGAGCGTCGCTTTGTGCTCGTAGAAACAGCTTTCGATGCCGATGCGCAAATTCGCGAGCTTGCCTTGCGCAACATCGAAACCTTCCGCAACAGCCCAGACTTTTTACTCGCCCTAGAAAACTTCCGCGATCGACTGCAAGAGCAGGATCCGCAAATCCAAGTCTACGCCATCGACGCCCTCGTCAAATTGCGTGATCACGACGCCATTTCGCTCCTGATCGAAGCCTTGAACGATGCGAATGCGCAAGTGCAAGAAGCGGCGCACCAAGGACTCAAGCGCCTCACCTTCATCGATCACGGAACGGACGCAAAAGCATGGGAACAATGGCGAGCCCTGCACGGACGAGAGCTACCCGAACAGTGGCTTGTCGACGCCATGGATGCTGTCGAGCCCCTGCGCAGAGCCCTCGCAGCCCGCGCCCTCGAAAATATCACCGGACTGGTGGTGAATTATCACCCCGATATGAGCCAGCAAGGCTTACTGCGCGCCAAGATGACGGTGGAGCGGCACTTCGGTTTTCGACGCTGAAGCCCGCGCGCACCTACGATCGCAAAATACACCGTAAAAATTCCGAGTTTCCGCACGCCGCGCTCTTGCCCAACAGCACCGCGTCCGGCATGACATCATGAACGTCTGACGCCTAACCCAAACGAGCGTGGAGTGGTCATGAACGACGACGTATTGAACGAACTTCGTGGACAAATCGCCGATATCGATCGCGAGATCTTCCGCTTGGCCGCCCAACGCAATCGCATCGTCGAACAGGTCAGCCAGCGCAAATACGCGCTCAACCTTCCGCAACGCAACTTCGCGCAAGAAAAACTCATCCTAGAGCGCGCACAAGAGTTTGCAGAAGCCGAAGGACTCGATAAATCCATCTATACGCCCATCGCGCTTACCCTGATCCGCGCGGCCATCACCGTCGAAGAGCACCATTTGATCGCACAGATCGCCCAAGGCGATCAGCGCCCCGTGCTGGTGATCGGTGGACGCGGAAAGATGGGCGGCTGGATGCTCGACTTCTTGCGTGTCCAAGGCTTCCAAGTCGTAAGCGCAGATCCCGCAGGCCCCGTCGAAAATGTCGAAAGCTATGAAGACTGGCGCACGCTCGACCTCGACCGTTTCGACGCGATCATTGTGGCGCCGCCGCTGCGTGCCACCAATCAAACCCTGATCGAACTCGCCGAACGCAAGCCCAAAGGCGTCGTCTTTGATGTCGGTTCGCTCAAAACACCCTTACGCGACGGTATCCAAGCACTGAAGAATGCAGGCGTGCGCGTGACGAGCATCCACCCGATGTTCGGCCCCGATGTCGACCTTCTCAGCGGACAACATATCATCTTCATCGACTGCGAGGACGCCGAAGCCCTCGCGTACGCCCATGCACTCTTTGCCCAAACCACCGCGGTGCGGGTCGAGATGAGTCTCGATGAGCACGATCAGCTCATTGCCGTAGTGCTCGGCTTGTCTCACGCCGTGAACATCGCATTTTTCGATGCGCTCGCCCAAAGCGGGCAAAGTGCACCCAAGCTCGCAAAGATGTCGAGTACCACCTTCAACGCGCAGCTGCGGGTCGCCAACGCCGTCGCCCACGAAAACCCATGGCTGTACTACGACATCCAAGCGCTCAACGAGTTCGGTATGACCTCACTGAACGCGCTCAAGACTTCCGTGGATCGCATACGCAGCGCCATCGAAAATAAAGACGCGGATGCCTTTGTGGCCATCATGACCGAAGGGCGAGATTACCTGCGCGGACGTGCGCCGAACGAAGACCCGCTCAAGTCGACCTAAGAAGCGCGATGTTCGGCATGATTATTTGCCGATGCAAAACCCATCGAAGATCTTGTTGAGAATGTCGTCGCTCGTGATGGCGCCAGTCATCGACGCAATATGATCGAGCGCTTGCCGTAAATCGAGGGCGATAAACGTGTGATCGAGGCCCATATCCGCCGCCTCGAGCGCTTGCGTTAAATTCTCTCGGGCAGCGGTCAATGTATCCTTATGACGCGCACGTGTGAGGAGCGCGGATCCAGCGCTTTGCCCATAACCAGCACGTTCTGCGAGCCCAACCAACAAAGGTTCCAGCGCCTCGATATTATCCTGTGTGCGCAAAGACAACGCGGCGGACGCCACGCCATGCGCGGGAAGCGGAGCGTGCATCAAATCGGTTTTGTTCCAAAGCACCCCATACGCAAGATGGGAAAATTCTTTGGCGAGAGCATCGAGTTGATGGGGCTGCGACGCGTCGCCGACCAACAGGACGACGTCGGCACTTTCAGCCAAGCGACGTGATTGCTCCACCCCGATCGCCTCGACCTTATCTTCTGTGTGACGGATGCCTGCGGTATCCACCAAACGGAAGTGAATGCCGCCGATGGAGCAGCTCTCTTCGATATAATCGCGCGTTGTGCCTTCGATGTCTGTCACGATCGCGCGCTCATGCGCCAGCAGATGGTTGAGCAGCGAAGATTTCCCAGCGTTCGGCGGACCGATGATCGCAAGACGCACACCTTCGGCGCGCATGCGACCATCATCGTAGGTGCGCAGCAGGGTGTCGACCGCGTCGCAAATGGGCGCTGCCTGCGCGTGGATTTCTTCGGGCGTGATGGTGTAGACGTGTTCTTCGGTAGAAAAATCGATGGCTGCTTCGACCAAGGCGACGAGTTGGAACAACGGTTCCCGTATCGCTGCAAGCGATTGGGAGAGTTTTCCTTCTAGGTGGCGTTGCGCAAGGCGCTGCGCTTCGATGCTCTCTGCGTGGATGACATCCGCAATGGCTTCGACTTGCACGAGATCTAAGCGGTTGTTTTCGAGGGCGCGGCGAGAAAATTCCCCAGGCTCTGCAAGGCGCGCGCCGTGGGCGATCCACGCATCGAGCACGCGTTGAAGGGTGATGCGCCCACCGTGGCAGCTGATCTCCACGGTATCTTCGCCGGTGAAGGAGTTCGGCCCGTAGAAGGTGAGTACGACAGCCTGGTCTAAGACGTCGTCGTCTTCTTTCAGTTTTTTCAGGTAGGCGTGGCGATCGCGCGGTGCGTTTTCGAAAGCGGCGAGTTTGCGAAGGATCGCCACGGCTTCAGGTCCGCTTGCGCGGATCACGCCAAGGGCGCCTTCGCCAGGAGGGGTAGACAAGGCAACGATGGTGTCTCGAGACATGTCGGCATCCTAGGCAGGGCGCGGTGGGAAATGTACGGATGTGCGGAGCAGACGCGGTTTAGTTGTCGTCGCTCTCAGGCGGCGCGGCGGCGTCTTTGGCGTCATCCTTGGATTTGCGTGGCTTTCTGCCGGACCGTTTCTCTTGGGATTTTTCTTCGCCTTTGGATTGCGAAGATTTTCCGCCTTCGTCGGCTGCGTTGTTCGCATTACGGTCGGACTTTGGCGCGCGATCTTGGTTTTGATCGTCGTTGGATTGCGCATCTTTGTGGGCGTCTTGTTTCCCCCGCGATTTATGGGACTTGTCGTCATCGCGTCGGTCGTCACGATCGCGGCGCGAGGATTTCCGACCACCTTTTTTATCGTTATGGTGTCGGTCGTCGTTCTTCTCGCGGCGATCATTTTTGTCGCGCTGATCGTCGTGTTCGCGTGTGTCGCGCTCGTTGTTGTTCTCTTGGCGTTCTGCGTTTCGCTCGTCGCGACGATCGTTTTTCTGATCATCTTTGCTGTGTTTTGAGCGCTGATCGTAGGATACTTCCAGTGCGCGCAGCGTGCCGTATCCTGTGGATTCTGTACGCACGTCGTCGTGTGCGGAGATCGCTTGGTGTACGGCGCGTCGATCGATGAAGTTCATGGCTGCGATACGCAGGACGTTGCCGGTTTTCTCGACGTAGGCTGCCATGCGCTCTGCCATGGCGCGGAGTTCTTGTTCACGTCCTTCGCGGAAGCCCATCACGTCGATGGCGACGGCGGGTCCGTTTTGGTGGTCGTTACCAAAGAGGGATTTTTGCACGACGAGTTGCAACGCTTCGAGCACGTCGGTACGCGCGGAGGCGTTGCGTTGGCCGAGGATCTCTGCGGTGCCACGTCCGGAAAGACTGATGCGGACGGCTTCTTTGGAGACCTCTACGCGAATACGCGGGTGAGCAAAGCCCATACCATCGAGGATGTTCTCGAGGATTTCTTTGGCGCGCTCAGCGATCTCTTCTGGGCTTGTGGTGTCTTCGGCCTGTTCGTCTTGCGCTTCGGCGTCTTGATCTTGTTTTGCGGACGTTTCTTTGGCGGCCGCGTCCTCTTTGGTGCGTTCTTGGCGCGCGGGTTTGACGTCTTGCGTTACGGATTCTGCGGCGGCCTTGGCCGCTTCTTTGGCAGCGCTCTTTGCATCCGCATCTGCGCTCGTGTCGGCGGCTTGTGCCGGCTGAGCGTCTTCTTTTTTGTCATCCGCTCGCTGCGATTTTTTGTCAGGCGCGGGCGTTGCTTTGGCGGCTTTGGGCTCGTCTTGTTTTGACTTGGCGGGCGCTTTGTTTTTGGCCGCGGCTTCGTCGGTGGCTGCGGCTTTCGCTACCGGTTTGGCATCTTTTGGTTTGGCCGGCGCTTTCTTTGCAGGTTTTGCGCTCAGGATCGAGGAGAGGTCGGCATTCAGGCGACGCGCGACTTCTTCGATTTGTTCTTGGCTCAAGCGTTTCATGTGGTTGGTGGCATCCCAACCGAGATCCCATTCTTGAATGGCATCCATCAGCTCGCGAGAGCTGAGATTGGCGGCTTTAGCAACGGCGTGAATCGCCACGGCATCAGAACTGGAAGGCTTGCGGGTTGCCACGCTGGATCACCTGAAAGATAGAATGAGGAAAAAGGAACGTTGGCCACGAGTTATACAGGCTTTAGCCTTGAGCGGCACGGGCTTTATTTGGCCGCCGGCGCGGGCTCCGACACTGTACGACGGATGTAGAGCTGTTGCAAAATCGAAAGCAGGATGTTGGCGAATATGTACAGAACCAATCCCGCCGGCAAGAAGAGCGTCACCGGAATGAACATCAGCGGCATGATCCACTGCATCATTTTCATCTGAGGGTTGGCGTTCGCCGCTTGGGGCGCGAATTTCACCTGCGCGATCATCAGCGCGCCTGCCAAGATCGGAATGATAAAGTAGGGGTCGGATTTCGAAAGATCGGTGATCCAGCCCAAGAACGGCGCATTATAGAGTTCCGCCGACGAGAAGATGGTTCGATACAGAGCAAAGTAGATCGGCATTTGCAAGATCAAGGGCAGGCAACCGCTGAGCGGGTTGATGCCTTCTTCGCGGAAGAGCTTCATCTGCGCTTCGGCGAGTTTCTGCTGATCGTTCTCGTATTTCTTTTTGAGCTCTTCGATCTTCGGCTGCACGGTCTTCATCTTTTCCATGCTGCGGAAAGACTTGGTGGTGACGGGCAGAAGGGCCGCCTTAATCGACAGGGTCAGCAAGAGAATCGCGATACCCCAGTTCTGAACCAAGCTGTAGAAGAAGACGAGCAACCAGCGGATGCCATAGGCCAGAAACGCGAACATCCCGAATTTCACAGACTTTTCTAAGTCAGCGTCGAATTTCTTCAGATATTCGATACGTTTGGGTGCGGCGACATAGGCGTAGGAAAATTCTTGGATGCTTTTGGCGGGGATGGTGACTGCACCAGCATAGAGTCCGCCCTCGAGGACAGAATCCTTGTTTCTATCCGCCTGTTTGATCACGCAACTTTCGTTTTGGATCGCGTTCCCTTCGCTATCGCGCGGAATGACGGCGCTCACAAAGTAGCGCTCGTTGATACCGGCAAAGCGCACGCGATCGGTGTAGCGTTGCGGCTCTTTGAGCTTTTTGGACTCTTTGTCACGAAAGCGGCCGTCGGCGCCGCAGGCGGCTTCGGTGCGGCTGTCTACTTGGTTGAACATCCCACCTTTGGGCGCGCTCCATGCGCCGTAAACCTTCACCGCCAAGTCTTGGATGGTGCGTGCGGTGCCGCCGTGGTTTTGTACTTTGATTTTGGTTGCGAGACCAAAGGGCGAGGTGCTGTCAGCGGCATATTCGCGTGTGATGCTAAGGGAGCCATCAGAAGCGGTCCAATTCAATACGAGCAGGGTGCAATCTTGCACGCCATCTACGTCTGCACACTGGCTTTGCGCTTCGTCGTACGCCCAAACCGTGGTTTCTTTGAGCTCATCGAAACCAGGGATCTGCATGGCGAGGGGGAGGTCCACCAAGGTAAGATCGTCTTCCATGGTGCAGGTCTTCCCATCGCAGCGCAGCGCGCTTGGGAAAATCTCGCGCTCACCGGCGTCGATGGCGTATTGCTCCGGTCGTTCGATATGGACTGAAGCTACGCGTCCGCCCACGTTGGTCACGTAGAAGGTCACGCCGCCTTTTTCTTTCAGGTTGGTGATCCTAAAGGGTGGGAGCGCGCTGGCTTGGGTTCCTTGGGCTGCGCTGTCATCGTCGACAGGCGCGGGGGCCACGGCTTGCTCCTCTTGGGCTTCACTTTGCGCGACTTCTTGGGGCGCTTGAGGTTGGGGCCCAAAGAACGTGGTGTAGAGCGCAAATCCGGCCAACGCCAATGCCATGAAAAGCAGCATTTGGTTGCCCGAAGAACCACCTTGATCGGTGTTGTTCAAATAACTCATGGATTCCGATCCTGATTAGTGACGAGCGGCAGCGCATCGGGCGCATCGGGGACGGGGTCATACCCGCCCGGATGAAAGGGATGACATCGTGCGATGCGGCGCAACGCGAGCCATGATCCACGCACGGGTCCAAAACGTTCGATCGCTTGCGCTGCGTAGGTCGAGCAGCTTGGGGTATAGCGACACGAGGGCGGTAGATGCGGCGAAATCGCATGCTTGTAAAACCGGATCGTGCCGAGTGCAAACGACTTTAGATAGGACATGGCATGCGTCTCTGCGCTTGTGTGCCGTTCATGATGGGTGGGCCGAACGATCTCGTCGAGATAACCACGCAAGCCATGACGAGATGTCCTGATCCAGCACGGAGTATTCCGCGTCGGCGGCAGCTTTGCGCGCTATGATCACAATGTCCATGGATTCTGGCCATTGTGCGCGATTCTGACGATAAATTTCGCGTAATCGACGTTTCACGCGATTGCGTACGACTGCGCTGCCCACTTTGGTTGAGACCGTCAAGCCAAGACGCGTTGCGCCCACCGCCGATGGCATAAATAATATAACCATCCGCGGTGTGCGATAGCGTTGTCCCTCGCCCTGAACACGCAAAAAATCGGGGCGTTTCAGTAAACGCTCCGATTTCCGATAACGCGCATCCATGGGAGCGACCTCATCGGCCGCGGTCACCCGCGATTACTTAGAAGGGGTGGTAACCGTCAGGCGCTTACGCCCTTTGGCGCGTCGACGACGCAATACGTCACGACCACCCTTGGTCGCCATGCGCGCACGGAATCCGTGGGTGCGCTTACGCTTAATTCTGCTCGGTTGATAGGTGCGCTTCATGGTGTGCTCCTTCGGTTCAAGGCCACCTGCAATCAGCCTCTATACGGATCAATCACCGCAAAGACGCTGGAACTAGGGCGCGCAAGGTAACCAGCACACCCCACAACTGTCAAGATCGGATTTGCGCGATCGACACGATCTTTTCGCTCTTTCAACGAATTGACGCGCTTCCGCCCTCGAAAAGACTAACGTAGCACCTCGCGCGGAAGCCCACGGAGGTTGTAATTCGACGCCATGGTGTAGCCATACGCCCCAGCCGTCGCAATCAAGATCATATCGCCTTCATCGGGCTCCGGCATATGACGTCCTACGCCCAACGTGTCGCCGCTCTCGCAAATCGGCCCGACCACGCGCGCACGAATGGTGCGCGGCGCATCGAACTTCGAGAGGTTCACAATGTGGTGATGGGCGCCGTAGAGCGTTGGCCGCAGCAAGGAGTGCATGCCTGCGCTTACGCCGACGTAGCGCATCTCCCCTTTGCCTTTGAGCTGGGTGACCTTCGAGAGCAACACGCCAGCTTGGGCCACCAAATAACGACCTGGCTCGAGCCAAAGTTCCAGATCTGGGCGCGCATCGCGGATCGCCTGCAACGACGCATCGACTTGCGAAAGATCGAGGGGCTCTTGATCGGGGCGCTCGACCACGCCGAGGCCGCCGCCCAAATCGAGGAATTTGAGATCTGGGAAACGCTCCGCGTGGCGTAGCAGCACGGTCGCCACATCGCGCCAGTGCTCCGAGGTCAAGATCCCGCTGCCTGCATGCACGTGCAGACCGACCACGCGCACGTTGTGCGCTTCGGTCAGGGAGATCAATGTGTCGAGATCTTCGGCATCGATACCGAATTTGGACCCGCGACCGCCGGTGCGCACGTGATCATGGTGTCCACGTCCTTGTCCGGGATCGATGCGCACGATCACCTCTTTTCCTGCGAACACTTGTGGGTGCTGTTGCAGCGGATAGAGGTTGTCGAGGTTGACATGCACGCCGCGGGCAAAAGCATCCGCGTATTCCTGAATGGGCGCAAAGTTGGGCGTGAAAAGCACGCGCGACGGATCGAGGGACGGTAAGGTTTCAAAGACACGATCGAGTTCGCCGGGGGATACGCATTCGAAACCGAGGCCTTCGGCGGCCAGCAGCTTCAAAATACCGGAATGACTGTTGGCTTTCATCGCGTAGAATACGCGATCCACCGAGGTCATGGCGCGTAAGCTGCGCGCGGCATTTTGGATCGACGCGCCGTCATATACGTAGACAGGCCCTTCGCTCACGTCGACCTGCAAAAGATCCTCGCGCGCGGAGACCCACCAAGGCGCTTGTTGCGCGGCGGGCGTTTCTTCGTTTTGGATCGCGGCCCACGTGCGACCAAAGATCAATCCGGGCCGGATATCATCAAACAGGAGTCCATGGATGCTTTGGACCAAGCGGGTGGCGTGATCTTCGTCGACGATGAAGGTGAGGTTCAGGTCACTGGCCGATTGCGTGACCATATAAACTTGGGGCTCGTCGAAGAACGCAAGCGCGGGGCCAAGACGGTGCAAAATCGAACGGATGCCGGTGCCTACAAGGCTCACCGCAGCACAGCCCTCAATGACGCGCGCCTTACAGAAGGATTCGAGCGATTGAAGCAGCGATTCGATCGTCGCGGCGGTCAGGGTGTTTGCGGTGGGATCGAGGGTGACGGTCACGTTGGTTTCCGAGGTGGAAACTTGATCGACGCTCAATCCGTGACGTTTGAAGACGCCGAAGACATCCCCCAAGAAACCGGCTTGCTGCCACATGCCCAAGCTGTCCATCGAAACCAGTGTGATGTTCTTCTTGGCGGAGAGGGCTTTGACGCCGGGAGTGAGTTTTTGCGAACGCCCAGAGATGCGTGTGCAAGGAAGCTCGCGGTTGGGCGTGGAGTGGATCTCAATGGGAATCTCGTGCTCTCTACACGGTCCAATGCAGCGCGGATGAAGCACTTTACTGCCCGTGGTCGCGATTTCTTGCGCCTCGTCGTAGTCGGTCAGCAGGATGTGGCGTGCCAGGGGGACGACGCGGGGATCGGCGGTGAACATGCCGGGGACGTCCGTCCAAATTTCACAGCGGCGTGCCTCGATCTTTGCTGCAAAGTAGGCGGCAGAGGTATCGGAACCGCCGCGTCCTAGGAGCACGGTGTCATCGTGCGCATCGCGGGCGATAAATCCTTGGGTGAGGACGATATCGTAATCTTCGGCCTCGATGCGTTCGCGAAGCGCGTTATCCATAGCATAGTCACAGGCTGTGGATAAGTAGCGCTGCGATTCCGAAGCGTTCGGATCGCGCAGGGCGCGTAGCGCGGTGCGCGCATCGAGCCAGAGCACTTTCATGCCTTGGCTTTCAAGAAACGCTGCGCCAAGGCGCGTCGACATCAGTTCGCCGTGGGCCAAGATCTTGGCATGGGCGCGTGGAGAGACTTCGCCAAGGAGGTCTGCGCCGCGTGCCAGTCGCTCCAAGCCTTCGAAGTAGTCTCCAAGAACGGCATCCGCGTCGACTTGAAGCTCTTCTGCCAAGGTGTGGTGACGCGCCACGATCGCACGCACCACGTCTTCGCGCGTTTGCTCACCCGCTCCACGCACCACTTTTTCGAGCATGTTCGAGATCTGGGAGACGGCGGAACAGACGACGAAGGGTTTTTCTTTGTTCTGTTTTCGTTCACGAGCGAGCGCGCCGATCGTTTCCCAACGTTCGCGCGACGAGACGCTGGTACCACCGAATTTCAGAACAACCCAAGCTTGCTGCGCAGCTGCCGAACTCATGACCGTTTTCCTCCCAAGAGGTGAAGTGGGCGCGTAAAAACCGCATCATCTTGCGCAGCGAAGCTCCCTCGCGACGCAAGCCACGCTTTGTTAGTCGCCATTCTCTGCTGCTCCAAGCATTAATCGCCCCGCGATCACCATTGCGCTTCGAAGATGTACCAATGCGCGGACGCAGATCGGTTCAAGAGTTCGTAAGCCACTGAATTAGGCAGTGCTTATCCCCTTCGCTCCCGCCCTCGAAAGCGGAAGCGAGCGCGATGGCGAAAGCCTAGAAGATCCACGCATCGCTGCAAAAGGCGCTACCGTTTGGATCTTGGCGCCATGATGGGCATACTCAAAGACCATGTGCACAACCTTGCAGCGTAAGGAGGACCCATCATGGAAAAGAAAAATGATGGCCAAGATCCAGAGGCGGTGCGGGCGCTGGTGGAGCGCGGCATAGCCATGGCCGATCGGATCGCGCGTAGAACCGCGCGACAAAGCGGCGGAGCGATCGACGTTGAAGATGCGATTCAAACCGGCCGGTTGGCGTTGGTAATGGCGGCCCGAAACTATGATGCGTCGCGCGGCGTGCCGTTCGAGGCGTGGATGGCACGACGCGTGAAAGGTGCGGTGATCGATAGCGTGAGCCAACATACAGGATTGTCGCGTTTTGAAGCGCGAACACAAGCACAACAGCGACTCGCGCAAGCAGCGTCCACTGGAACCCACGAGCGTTTGCGCTATACCATGCGACTCTTTAGCGCGCCCGGCAGCCAGCAAGAATTGGCGCAGCGCGGCTATACGCCCGTACAACTTGTGCGTGGTGAGGCGGCAGACCATCTGATCGAGACCAACCACGTCAGCGGTCCCTTCGACGATCCACAACACCAAGGCACACGCCGCGAACAAGCGCGCATCGCGCGCCAAATGCTGCGCGACATGGCCACAGAAGAGCGCAAGATCCTCACCGATTATTACCTGCACGGCAAAAGCTTTCGCGCCATCAGCGAAACCCACGACATCAGTCGCTCTTGGCTTTCACGTCGTCACAAACGGGCACTGGAACAACTGCGCGAGCAAGCGCGCGTGGTGATGAGCTTAGAAATGCCGTCCCCGAATACACCGAAGTTCGAATACGATCCGAACACCACCGTGCAGCAGGCCCTCCAAGATCTCACCACGGAAACACAACGTGCCGAAGCCAGCCGCGGCGTGCCCTACCGCGCCGTCTCGGAATACAGCGTCGAACGTCTGCGTGAGCATCAACAAAGAGGCAGAACCGACGCTTCAAGCGCGCAGAAACCACGACGCAGCAACAAAAAATCACAGTAAACTTGGATGACTGCATCGCGCCGCATGCATGCGTACTCCGTCGCCACGCGCGGACGCATCGCGTCGCCCACAGTGCCTGAACCCACAGGATGATCTGCCGTTGAAACCTAGGCGCGCGCTTACCATCGCGGCGAATTTTCGGGGTTCGATCAGGCCGTAAAGCGCTTATGCTTCAACTACGAATGTGCTAAGGCGCCCATGTCTGGGCATTGGATGGCGTCAATTCAACGGCATCGTGCGCCCAGCCCAACCCACATGCATTGGTAGGAAGCCCGCGATGAGCAATACATTTGGCCAATACTTTCGAGTGACTACTTGGGGCGAATCTCACGGAATCTCGGTAGGTTGCGTCATCGATGGATGCCCCTCGGGCATCGAGATCACCGAAGAAGAAATCCAAGTCCAGCTCGACCGACGCCGTCCCGGCCAAAGTGTGCTCACCACGCCGCGTGCTGAGAAAGACGAGATTCAATTCCTGTCCGGCGTTTTTCAAGGCAAAACCATTGGCTCGCCCATCGCCATGGCGCTGTTCAACCACGACGCGCGCTCCAAACAATACGATGACCTGAAAGATCTCTACCGACCATCGCATGCTGACTTTACCTACGCCGCCAAGTACGGACACCGTGATTGGCGCGGCGGCGGTCGCACAAGCGCAAGAGAAACCGCAGCGCGCGTGGCGGCAGGTACGCTCGCCGAAAAGATCCTTAAACAATGGTACGGCATTGAGATCGTTGCCTGGGTCAGCGATGTCGGACCGCACGGTTCCAGCGTGAATCCTTCCACCGTCACCCGCGACGCCGTCGACACCAACGATGTGCGATGCCCCGACGCGCAGGCGGCGCAGAACATGGACGCGCACATCCGCGATGCACGACGCGACAAAGACTCTGTGGGCGGATGCGTGCGCTGTGTCGTACGCGGCTTACCGGCGGGTCTCGGCGAACCTGTATTCGGTCGCTTAGAGGCCGTTCTCGCACAGGCGATGCTCTCGCTTCCGGCCACCAAAGGCTTCGAGTTCGGCAGCGGTTTCGAAGGCACCATGCTGCGCGGAAGCGAACACAACGATCCTTTTTACATGGATCAAGATCGCGTGCGCACGAGCACCAACCATTCCGGCGGAATCCAAGGCGGCATCACCAACGGCGAAGATATCTACTTCCGCGTGGCCTTTAAGCCTGTGGCGACCATCTTTCAGTCCCAAGACACGGTCACCAAGGAAAAAGAGGCGACGTCCTTCGCAGCGCGCGGACGCCACGACCCATGCGTGTTGCCGCGCGCCGTCCCCATCGTCGAAGCCATGACAGCGCTCACCCTGCTCGATGCGGTGTTAGCGCAGCGTGCACGTCACCAAGAAAACTGGGACAAGAATCGTTAACGCACGCGGCAATGACTTGGGGCGAATCTTCGGTGCGCGGCGAAAGATCCCGTGCGGTGTCGAGGATCTTTAGGACCTGTGTTGACAAGTGAATGGCGATTCATTAATCGCAGAACAGCGTATTTTGAACGATTTCACATGCAGGTAAACGCTTTGGCACGCGATAAAGGTCCGGACAAGCGTCAAAGAATTCTCGATGCAGCACTCAAGGTGTTTGCAAGTCGAGGGTTTTATAATGCCAAGGTGTCCGAAATCGCCAAGACAGCTGGCGTCGCAGACGGCACCATTTACTTATATTTTGCGAACAAGGACGATGTACTGATCCAGCTTTTTGAAGATCGCATGGAATACATCATCTCGCGTTTGACCCAAGATCTCTCGCGATCGACGGGCACACCGCTCGATCGCATTCGCAGCCTGATTCATCTTCACGTGGACCTGGCGACCCATGATCCCGACCTCGCAGAATTCATTACGGTGGAATTGCGACAAAGCGGGACATTCATCCGCGAATATGAGAACCCTCAGTTCATTGAATATCTGCGTATTTTGCGAGATATCGTCGTCGAAGGCCAGCGCGATGGCTACATTCGCGCCAATCTCGACTCACGATTGATCGTACGCGCGATCTTCGGAGCCATTGACGAGGTCTTATTGACGCTTACATTGGCGTCACGGTCTCGATCGGTGGACATCCGTTTGTCTGCAGATCAGCTTGCTGATCTTTTGTTAGACGGCATGGCGACACGTCCTGAGGACGGTGTATCGCAGGCCACCCCTTCCGCAAACCAAGCGCCTCGCTCTTGAAGCGAGGCATTCCGCCAAGGTGCAAGCGCTTTTGAGGCGCACACTGGATATTCTAGATTCCGACCCCCTCCGTCGCATTCCATGCCCTGTAGGAGAACATGATGAAGATACTGGTAACAGCCAAACGCGTCATCAGCCCAGACGCCAAAGTGAAGCTCACCGGTGACGGCCAGCTCGACACCAGCAACGTCGAATACCAGCTAAACGACTTTGACGAGTACGGCATCGAAGAAGCCGTCAAACTCAAAGAAGCCGGCAAAGCAGACGAAGTCATCGTCGTGAGCATCGGCACCGACGAAGCCCAAAAAGAGATCCGCACAGGACTCGCAATGGGTGGAGACCGCGGTATCCTCGTTCAAATCGACGAGGACGATGAGATCGACGCCACCGGCGTTGCGAAACTTCTCGCAGCCGTTGTCGAACGCGAAGAGCCAGGCCTCATCCTCATGGGCAAACTCTCCGTCGACGGAGAAAATAGCCAAGTTGGACAGCTCCTCGGCCAGCTGACCGGCTACGCACAAGGCACCTTCGCCTACAAACTCGACCTCGATGGTGACCACGCGATCGTCGGTCGCGAAGTCGACGGCGGAACCATGGACGTGCGCGTCAAACTGCCCGCCATCGTTACCGCAGACCTCCGTCTCAACGAGCCACGCTACGCATCCTTGCCTGGCATCATGAAAGCCAAGCGCAAGCCACTCGACGTTATCGACGCATCCGATCTGGTCGATGATCTGGAGCCCAAAGTCCGCACCGTCGGATACGAGCTCCCACCCGAGCGCGCAGCAGGCGTGATCGTCGCAGACGTCGATGAGCTCGTAGATAAGCTCAAAAACGACGCGAAAGTCATCGGCTAATCCCCGTAGACGAAACGTCCCCCTACTTCTCTAACATCTACTGCCCCACAAAGCAGTCCAGAGGAATATATTATGAGCAACGTTCTCATTGTCGCGGAGCACCTCAACGGTGAACTCACCAAATCCAGCGCACAAGCCGTTGGATTCGCCAAAGACGTCGTCGCCATCACCGGCGGACAAATCATCGGCCTCGTACTCGGCTCCGGCACCCAAGGCGTCGCTGACGCTATGGCCAAAACCGGCGTCGATAAAGTCGCTTACATCGACAACCCCGCTTTCGAAAACTACCTCGCAGAAAACTACGCACCCGCCGTCGCTGCCGTAGCCAAAGAAGTGGGCGCAACCGTCGTGGCAACCCCAGCAAGCACCACCGGACGCGACTACATGCCACGCGTCACCGCCGCCCTCGACGCGGGAATGATCTCCGATGTCATCGAAGTCTACAACGACAGCGAACACGGACTTTCGTTCAAACGCCCCGTCATGAGCGGCAACCTCATCTGCAAAGAAACCTGCACCGCCGACATCACCTGCGTCACCGTTCGAACCACCGCGTTCGAAGCGCCCGCAGAAGGCTCCGCAAACATCGAAACCCCAGACGTCGATGTCCAAGCCGCAGATAACGCAGAATTCGTCGCGTTCCAGCAAGTCAAGAGCGACCGCCCACAACTGACCGACGCAGACGTCGTCATCTCCGGTGGACGCGGACTCAAATCCAAAGAAGCCTTCGGCATGCTCGAAGAGCTCGCCGACAAGCTCAACGCAGCCATCGGTGCATCGCGCGCAGCCGTCGACTCCGGCTACGCACCCAACGACTGGCAGGTTGGTCAAACAGGTAAAATCGTTGCACCCAACCTCTACATCGCCGTCGCCATCTCCGGCGCCATCCAGCACCTCGCCGGTATGAAAGGCTCCAAGTACATCGTCGCCATCAACACCGACGAAGAAGCACCCATCTTTGGCGTGGCAGACTACGGCCTCGTCCAAGACGCGTTCAAAGCGGTGCCTGAGCTCACATCCAAGCTCTAATCCAACGCACGCGCTACAAACCGGATCGCCCGCAGCCACGCCGCGGGCGATCTCGTTTTTGCACCAAAAACACAGAGGGCGCCGATGCAACATCCGCGCCCTGTGCTCCTGCACGCGTTTACAGCAACGTGCGCAGCACGATCTCTTCCGTGCACCGCTTCTTAGAACGGAATGTCACCGTCATCGAAATCGCCGCCGCCATCGCCGAACCCACCGCTGTCAGACGGAGCTCCAAACGACGAATCATCGGCTGGAGGTGGACCACCGTAACGTCCCCCACCGCCGCCACCGCGGCCATCCTGCAAGAAGACCACGTTCGAAGCGATGATCTCCGTGGTGTAGCGGCGCTGTCCGTCGCGATCATTCCATTCGCGCGTTTGCAGTCGGCCCTCGACATAGACGGAACGTCCTTTGGACAGATATTTCGAAACTGACTCCGCCTGACGTCCCCACACCACCACGCGGTGCCACTCGGTGCGCTGTTGCATGGTGCCTTGCTTGTCGCGCCAGCTTTCGTTCGTCGCAAGCCGAAGCTCACATACGGGCGTGCCCGAAGACGTGCTACGCAATTCTGGGTCTGCGCCAAGGTTTCCGATCAAAATGACTTTGTTGACTGACGACATAACTGTACCTCGTTGTCGTGTGAAAGATCAGCGCTCGCAAATCCGCGCTCATCTCTGATATCGTACGCGCGGCGCAAAAGTTTCCTCTCAAAAGCACTTTTTTTTAAATTCTATCATTTTTCGTGGACATCTCGTGACTCATACAGACGCACAACCAACGAAAAGTCGAGAGCTTAGCGAACGTTTTGTCCAAGCGCTCCTCCTACCAGAATTTCCGTTCGATGCCTTGCTTTTAGACATCGTCCAGTATCAAGCGCGCCATAACCCGCGCCTTGATGCCTTCTGGAAAGGCCGCGGTTTCGATGCCGAAGATCCCAACGCAAGTCCGTTCATACCAGCGGTACCCACCGATGTCTTTCGGCACGTGCCGCTCGTCTCAAACGAAGCAGCGCCCAAAGGCGTCTTCCGTACCAGCGGCACCACATCCGGTCGGCGCGGCGAGCACTTCTACCTTTCTACTGTGGCCTACGACGCCGGCGCCGTCCAACACTTCCAACGCGCAGTGCTCGGGAACCAAGATCCTATTCACCTGATCAGCGTCGCGTTCGACGCCCAAACCCACCCCGACTCCTCGCTCTCGCACATGCTCGCGCACTTTGGAAAAACGCTGGGCAAAGATGCAAGATCCCAAGAATTCTATTTCGAAAGCAAGGGGCTGCGTAAAGAGGCACTCGCCCAAAGACTCCAACAAGCGATTGAAGAAAAAGAACCTGTGATCCTCTTTGGTACAGCGTTCGGTCTCGCAGACGCCATGGACGCCATCGCACCCACCGCGCTTCCCCAAGGCAGCAAGATCCTTCAAACAGGCGGGTTCAAAGGCAGACGCGAAGCCATCAGCGCCCAAGCGCTCTACCAACGATTGAGCGAACACTACCATGTACCACCATCGCAAGTGCTCGCAGAATACGGTATGACCGAGCTCGGCTCGCAACTTTACAGCGATATCACAGAGCCCGCGTCCACCAGCGAACAATCCGCAGCACGCCGCCTCGTGGCACCACCGTGGTGTAAAGTCGAAGCCGTCGATCCCCATACGCTCGCGCCACTGCCCCAAGGCGAAGTCGGCCTCCTACGCTTTAGCGACTGTGCCAACATCGATTCTGTGGCCGTGATCCAAACCTCAGATCTCGGGATCATCCACCCCGACGGCGTGGAACTGATCGGGCGTAGCGAAGACGCCACGCCGCGCGGCTGTAGTCTCGCGATCGAAGAAATCCGTGCTATATCCTAACACACGCGAACACCGATTCTCCCTCACCGAGCACGCATGGCCAGCACCGACCTCACACTCATGCAACTCTCGCCCATCGAAGACATCATCGGCGATCTCACCGCATGCCAACTCTTCGCCATCTTCGAAGAACTCGCCGCAGACGGCGGCGCGCTCGATTCCATCCCAAGACACGAGCGCATCCGGCGACTCATCCGCGTCGTCCGCGCCTTCGAAACCGAATACTTGGACGTTTTTGGACGCCTCGTCACAGAGACCGCAGCCCATCTTTCTTGGTCCGAAACCATGGTGCGCTACGTCATCAAGGACTTCTTTTCGCTGCTGAGTGAAACGAGCCTCCACACCTTTTTAGACAGCGAAATCGGTCCAGAAACCGCGGAACAAACCTTCGTCTCACACCCCAAACGCGGCGCGCAATCGATGCTGGTCCCCCCCGAGGTCGTGCTGCACATCCTCAGCGCAAGCGTGCCCACCACCGCCATCGAAGCGATGATCTTGTCGATTGCGGCAGGTGTTCCGTGCGTCATCCGTACCTCCGCACACGAGCGCGCCTCCGCACGCTTCTTCCTCAACGTGCTGCGCATGGAAGCGCCAGAACTCGCAAGGCACATCGCCGTCGTGACCTGGCCGCACGACAATCCCGCCTTTGCAACACGCATCGCAGAAGCCCGTCCCACCGTCGTCTTCCACGGCAGCGACACATCCATCCAACGTTTTTATCAAAGCCTGCCAACCTTCACGCGCGTCCACCCCTTTGGACACCGCATCTCCTTTGGCTTGATCTCTCCTGGCGCAGCCCTCACCCAAGAAACCATCCGGCTGCTCGCAGAAGACATCGCACGTGACGTCACCCTCTTTGAGGGACGCGGCTGCATGTCGATGCAAACCCTTTTTGTCATGCCACACGCCGCACAAAAAGATCTTGCGCTGCGCATTCAAGACGCGCTCATCGAGCACGGATTTCCCACCCTGCGCGAAGCCTTTCCAAGAACGCCCGCACCAGACGACATCGCCGCCGCGCAAATGCAGCAGATCGGCGTCGCAGAATTCGAAGGCACCGTCCGCCAAAGCCCAGACGGCAACGCGCTCGTGTGGAAGACCGCCGCACTCCGCTCCTCACCCGGCTGGAGACACCTGCACATCTGCAGCGTCCCCGATTTCGAAACGCTGATGGACGCGATCTCGCCGCACCGCCATGCGCTCTCAACCGCCGGCGTCTACCTCGATACGCGCAGAGCGCACAGTACCGCCAAACTCCTCGCCCAAGCCGGCGTACGACGCATCTGCCCCATCGGACGCATGCAACGCCCCCTCATCCTGAGCGCCCACGACGGTCAACCACGCATCCGGCCCTGGTTCCAAATCTGCGACCTCGAAGGCTAAAAACACCATGCACACGTCGATCTGGACCCAGCCACCGATTCTGCCGAAGCCCCTCCACGCCGATGCGCTTGTCAAAGTCGTCCACCTTGCGGGTACCGTCGACCAAGAAGCATTAGAACAAGGCAGAACCCTGCTCCAAAACGCGGGGCTTCGACTCGTGTGGGACCCCGGCGCGCACGCGCCCACATCCTACTTGGCAGCACCTGACGCACAGCGCATCCAAGACGCGCAACGCGCTTTCGCAAATCCAGCAGTGCGCGCCCTGATCTGCGCACGCGGCGGCTACGGCACCATGCGCCTGCTCGATCACCTCGCGCCCCTTCCAGCGCCAGAGCGCGCGCCTTGGTTGGTCGGTTACTCCGATATCACCGCACTCCATCTGTGGCTCAACGCCCAAGGCATCGCCACCATCCATGGACCCATGGTCGCAAGCCTGAGCAAATACCCAGACGACGCACACCAAGAGATCGATGAACTGCTGACCATGCTGCGCACAAGCGAACCCTTTGAATACCAAGGACTTCGGCAAGTACACCCCGGACAGGTGCAAGGACGGCTCATCGGCGGAAACCTCAGCCTCTTACAGGCGATGATCGGCACGCCGTGGCTCCCGCATCTGCAAGGCGCCATCTTGCTCGTCGAAGAAATCGGCGAACCCGCCTACCGCATCGATCGCATGCTGCAATCCTTGGCGCTTGGTGGACGAGCACACGGCCTACGCGGCATCGTCTTTGGGCAATTTACAGGATGCCGCGGACTGGAACTACGTCTGCTCAAAGATCAACTGGCGCAGTGGACCCGTGTTTTTGATTGTCCTGTCGTCATGGACCTGCCCGCCGGTCACGGGCCCACCCAAAGTCCCATCATGCTCGGCGTGGATTACCTGCTCGATGCAGACCGCGGTATCCTCGCACCGCTTCCGCCTTCGAAAGCGAGGGCGACGGGATCTACCGAAACGCACGTGAAAAACGAGGCAAGAGCAGCACGACGAGTCATCACCGTCGCGCAAGAGCCGCCCATGGGTGCAGGCGCATTTCCGCTGACGAGCACCGCACCCGGCGCGTTGACCACCTTGCTGCGCGACATGCTCCACCAAGGCGCCTGCACCGCGCTCCAACTTGTGGCCAGCCGCAATGGCGAAGTCACCCATAGCCTCAGCATGGGAAGCACAGCCGCCACCCCCGATGCTGCGATCGCAGCCGTGACGCCTCACACGCGTTTTGACCTTGCAAGCGTAAGCAAAGCGGTCAGCACCGCCATTTTGGCGCACCAACTCCTTGATGAAAACGCGGTAAAATTGCAGGACGCCATCCCCGCATCGATCCATCCAAGCGGCGTCACTTTCGCGCAATTGCTGTCACATCGCAGCGGCCTTCCGGCGTGGAAGCGCCTGTACGACGACGCAAGAAAACAACCTTCACCTCACACCTGGCTTCAAGCAGCGCTCCAAAAGCTACCGCTCGAACAGGCCCCAAATCAAGAATGCGTTTACAGCGACCCAGGCTATATTTTACTTGGCTGGTGGATCGAAAAGATCACGCAAACACCGCTGGACACCTTGTTTCAAGAGCGCATCGCTCAACCTCTTGGCCTAAAGCACACAGGTTATCTGCGCACGCCCCCCGCACCTGAGACACGCGCACATTACGCCGCGACCGAATATTGTCCTTGGCGCGGACGCACGCTCCAAGGCGTGGTCCATGATGAACATTGTCAGATCTTGCATGGTGTGAGCGGCCATGCAGGTCTCTTTTCCACCGCCCTTGATGTCGATCGCATCGCCCAAGCGCTGCTTCTTGATTCCCCCTCCCTGCTTTCGAAAGCGGGGGTCGAGCGCATGTGGAGCAAACCCGAAAACCTTTGCCAAGGTGGGTACACGCTGGGCTGGGACACCATCACGGCCACACCGTCGAACGCGGGGTCGTTGATGTCAAAAGACAGCACCGTGGGTCATTTGGGCTATGCTGGCACGAGCCTTTGGATCGATCCTTCCAAGAAGATTGCGATCACGCTGTTGACCAACCGCGTACATCCTACGCGCGATCAGCAGCTCTTGCGCGCCTTTCGCCCAGCGATTCACGATGCCGTGATGCGCGAACTATGACATGGAGCGCTTACCTGTATGCGCGGGACGCTGTTTTGATCGCGGCGCGATTAGCGCTAGCATTCGTGCCCTTCCTTGGACTAACCACGGAGGTATCCATGCGCCGCGCACGCGACGAGCGCTTGGTTTTCACTGCAGAGGTTTGACGAGATGATCGCACGCATCAGTTTATTGATTCTGTTTCTGTTCGCGATGGGCGCGTGCTCCCCACGTCCGGCCAAAGTCGACAACCAAGATGGAGTCGTCACTTCGATCGGTCCTGTGACCGCAGAAGACGGAACGTGGGTCGTGCAATTCTCCATTTTCGATTTCGAAGGCGATCCGGTCGATGTGATCGCAGAGATCGCAGGGGGAGAGGACCCATGGATGGCGCTGGAACCTTGTGTTGACGCCGCCGCGCCGTGCTTGAAACAATCGTTACGTGCGGTCAGTACGCGAGCCGATGGACGCGATGCGCAACATCAGGTGGTGATCGACGCAGGAGGACTCGCGCTCTCCAAGACGCGTCTTCGCTTTTATGCGCACAAGAACCAAAGCGACGCGGTGGTCTGGCCGAACCCGTGAATTCACCGCACGCCAGAGGCGGGCGCCCGTAGAAATCGACGCCTGCCGGCGTGAAAACCAGCAAAAATCGCAGAAACCGACCGATGAGAATGGTCTTGGTTTGCGACGATCGCGGCGCGAATCACCCATAAAAAGAAGGTTTTATCGCACGCTGGTCAGTGTGCGCTCACCGCGGATAATGCATGATTTTCGATGCATTGGCGACGAGCTCCATAGAAAAAGGTGGGCAGGGTACGCAAAAGCTGGCACGAACGAACACTTGTCATCTGCACTGTGCCTCTGTTAGCCCACAGAAATGGTTGCGGGTGCACACACAACCTGTGTAAACCGTGCGTCGACGGGGACGGACGCTTTGTTTTCCCGCATTGCCCTGAAACGTAGTGTAGTCATGAGCGATTCTTATAAAAAACGCGGCGTTCAAATCTTCGAGAACCCAGTGCTCGATTGGTTTTCCCGCGCGCATCCGGCAGTTCCGGCCATCATATGGACTCCTCTACTCACAGCGGCCCTAGCATGGGGCATTTACCAAGGCGTTGTCTGGTGGCATGCCGTGCTTCTTTGGCTCGCAGGCGCGTTCTTGTGGACGCTCTTTGAGTACATTTTGCACCGGTGGATCTTCCACTTTGTCCCAGAAAACCCGAAGCGTCGCTATTCCTACTATTTGGTGCACCAAATCCATCACGATTTTGACGAATGGGATCGTTTGGTCGCCCCGCCGATGATGTCGCTTTCCCTCGGCGCGATCTTTGTGACGCTGTTTTGGTTGGTATTTGGCCCGGTCATCATGTGGCCCCTCTTTTCGGGCTTCATCGCGGGGTATTTGGCCTACGACTACTCCCACTTTTTCATGCACTTCCGCACGCCTAAAACGAATTTCGGCAAGCGGTTGCGCCGTCGGCACATGCAGCATCACACCGCCTATCCCGATCGTTGGTTCGGCGTGAGCAGCTCCTTTTGGGATTTCGTGTTCCGCACGCACGTGAAACCAGGTGAACGTCCGGTGAAACAGCCTGAAATCGAGTGGAACCGCACCTTCGACGACGCTGAAACCTAAGATTGTTTCACGTGGCACCTTTTCTAACCTCCGTTCTCACGGAGGTTTTTTATTGCGCGGGGAGATTGTTTTTCGAAAGCGGGGGACATGCGATCTGCGCGGGTTCCGTTCCGATGCACCGGCGTAAAAACAGGTTGACCTACACAGCGATGAATACTGTTCGAAGCATTGGCGTCTTGCTCTCTGAGCGGCTATAGATGCGCTTTAGCGGCTTCGTGCTTGTTGTATTTCCTACCCATTCACCCATGTTGGGGGTTGTTATGGCTCGACGTATTCCTCTTTGGTTTCTCTTGGTTGCTGCCCTTGTGAGCTTTGTTGCGTGCCGTCAGCCGCAACCGACCTATGTCCGCGACACGGATGTCAAAGGACTCGATGACGCTGCGATGGGCACAGGCCTTGACCGACGCGACCTTGAGCGCCTGTTCAACGAGAACATGGCGTCCATGACCTCCTCGCGTTGGTTTAACGATATGGCGCGCACTTCTGGGCCTCGCCCCACTGCGGCCGTCATGCCGTTCGAAAACGCGACCACAGAGCATATCGAGAACTCGCTGCACGCGCTGATCGGCATGGTTGAAACCGAGCTGGTACAGAGCGGATACTTCTCCGTCGTCGCCAAACCGCTACGCGAACAACTCATCGAAGAGCTCATGCTCCAGCAAAATGAGATGTTCGACCAATCGCGCGCCGTGCGTGTGGGACGTCAACTTGGCGTGTCCTACTTTGTGACCGGACGCGTCGTCGACAACTCCGAGCGCACCGCCACCGCCCGACGCGTGCAATACTTCATGTTCATGCAGGCAATCAGCGTAGAAACCGGCGAGATCGTGTGGCAAAACCGCGCAGATCTCAGCAAAGGTATCATCCCGCTCAAATAAAAATAACGGGAACCCGCGCTTCGACTCTCTAGGACGCTTACGCCCATGCGCAGTATTTTCACATCTTCACGCGTTCTCTGGCTCCTGATCCTGATCGGTTCCAGCCTTGCGCTGAGCGGTTGTGGACGTGATTATACCTCGCGTATGAACAACGTCTTGGCCGCCATGGATCAAGGCGATACCCATACCGCGCTCGATGAGATCAACGCGTTGATCGATCGCGGCGAGAAGAACAAAAAGCCCGAGCGCAACAGCCTCACCCTCCTCATGTTGGAGCGCGGCACCATCGAGCTCGCAAGCGGAAACCTCGCGCGCGCCGCAGAGGACTTCTCGCAAGCAGATCAAATGCTTGAGATGTTGGACCTCACGCCCCAAGGGGCGCGCAACGTCGCGGCCGCCATGTTCAGCGGCAATAGCGTGGTCTACCACGCGCCGCTCTACGAGAAACTCATGGTCAACATGGTCAGCCTCGCGACCTACTTGGCCAACAATCAACCCAGCGCTGCTGCGGTCGAAGCGCGACGCCTCGTCGTCCTCATCCAATACTTTAACGATGCGGGGTACGAAGCACACCCAGCGCTCTCGCTCGCGCACGCACTGGCAGGTTACGCCCTGGCCAACGTCGGCGAAGCCAACACCGCGCGCAAGCTCTACGAAGCCGCCATCGCCATCGACGGTTCACCCTTTGCCACAGAGTCTTTGCGACGGTTGCGCGGTGGCAAGGATCCAGACGGCAAAGAGAGCGCCGTGGTGCTCGTCTTATCCGGACAAGGACCCACGCGCGTGCCCAAAGCCATCCCCATCGGGGTCATGATGGGTTGGTTGACCAGCGATTTCCCACTGTCGTCGAACGAAACCAAGATCTTGGGAGGCTTCTCCGCAGAGCAAATGCTTAGCGTGATTCGCTTTCCCGTCATGGAAACCGCGGATGTGCGATACACCCAATGGATCGCCAGAACCAACGCGGGAGGCCAGCGTGTACTCGCGCTCGCTAGTGACACCAACCAATTCGCAGAAGAACAATGGCGTGAGATGCGACCCGCCATCGCCATGAACGCCATCAGCCGTTGGCTCACACGTCATATCGCACAAACCGCACTCGGTAAGACCGGCGAAGCTGTGGGCGGCGTCGGCGGAGGCATCCTCCGCCTTGCTGGACTCGCAACCAAAGGCGCGATGATGGCCGCCGATATTCCCGACACCCGAGCCTGGAACACCATCCCAGGCGCACTACATATCGGCTACGCGTCTATCGAAGCAGGGGAATCGACTGTCTCCGTCTACGGATCGGGCCCAGGCGGCAAAACCCGCATCGATGTGCCCGTGAACGTCAAGGAAGGCCGCCCCGCATTCGTGTTGGTTTACAGCGTCCATTAACAGACATCCACAGTCACCGACGAGGCTGGATTTTCCAGCCTTTTTTATTTTTGGACGTATGCAACAAAGAGAGGTTGCGCGGCGAAGCCACCAACACAAGAGACGCACGTCGCGTGGTCGCGGTGACATTCGCCGATGCGCATCACGACACAAGGATGTCCACGCCGCCCGCCTGCGAAAGCCATCACCGACAAAACATAAAACCTTGAAGCTCTGATACTTCGGAGTAAAGGCGCGTCGACCGCGCACCGCGCTGTCTCTTCCGACACATGCGGTCAATTTTTACCGACACGAATGTTGGCACGAGATCTGCTAGATATAGATAGAGCTTTCGTTCTATGCGTCGAACAGACATCGCGCTCACAAAGCCGCTGTAACGACGTTCTTTGAACGAAAGCTGCCGCTCACTAAGCGAGCAACCCTCAACCATCTGCGCTCAAAACTGGTGCGAAACCACTCCAACTGGAGTGCAATTACTCCACCTTGATGGGATTTGAGGCTCTCTGCGCGTCTTAGGTGGCCCTCCAAGAATTTTACAAGGTGCGCAAGGACGTTTTAGACAGTCCTTTCACTGACCCTCGAGCCCCAAGGCACCCTCATGCATGTTGGTATTTTTACAGACTACCCCAATCCCGCAGTCCTTTCCGGTCCTGCGATCCATACCGCTTTTCTTAAGACCAATCTCGAGAAGCGAGGGCATGAGGTAACCCTTTTTGGTCCGAACACGCAGTCGGACTCCTTTCACGGGCATCCAGGCAAGCACCTTTTTAAGGGGGTGCCGTACCCGACCCACCCAAAAACAAAGATCGTCATGCCATGGCCGCTGACCAACCTTTGGAATCCGCCCAAAGTGGATGTCATTCACGGCCAAATCAACACACCCATGATGGTGTACGGCAACTGGATGCGCAAAATGTGGCGCATTCCCATGCTCAACACCCACATCATTCACTTGCCCACACATAGCCACTTCTTGGTGGGCGACCGTCTTTACAAGCAAGAATGGGTGCGCAAGCGTCTTGCGGACGAAGCCTTGAATCAAGAGCACGCCATGGCGAGCTACGTGAACGACGGGGATGGCCTCATCGTTCAGAGCCGCTTTATGGTCGATTACTGGCGTGAACGTGGGGTCACGGTGCCGATCGATGTTGTCGGTCGCCCCATCAACCCCGAAATCTTCGATCGTCCGGCAGGACGCGACCCATTCCCTGCACACTTTGCCAAAGGCAAACGCTTGATCGTTGTCTCACGCCATGATCGGGAAAAACGCCTCGATGAACTCATCCGCATCTTCGATGAGCACATCGCGCCTGGCGACAGCGAAGTCACACTGACCTTGATCGGCGATGGCGCGGAACACGTGAATTTGGCGCAACAGGCCGATCGTTCGCGCTACGCGGACCGCATCTTCTTGCCAGGCGAACTCGAACACGAAGCGCTGGTGCACTGGTACGCGCACGCCGACGTTTTTGTCTACACGTCGATCTCCGAAACCTTCGGTAACGTGGTCAACGAAGCGCTTTGGTGTGGACTCCCCGCAGTGGTTTACGACGACCAGATGGGCGTGGCACACCAAGTAACGCACCAAGAAAACGGCCTCATGGTGCAGCCAGATCAAGCGCATTCTCACGCAGAATTCGCCGAAGCAGTATTCACGTTGCTACGCAACGACGCCTTGCGAGAAATGTACGCACAAAACGCCGCACAGCGTGCCCGTAATACCTCGCACCCTGACGTGATCATCGATCGCTTTGAACACATCTACGAGCGTTCCATCAAACACTGTCACGACAGCATCGCCGTGCCGCTGAGCGAACAAAGTAAAGCACTTCAGCTCGCGGAACTCAGCAAAGTCACTTCGCACTGGGCCATCAAACACGGCCTCATCTTGGGCGTCGCTGGCCTCGCCACCAAAACAGGACTCGGCCGTCCAACCTTCACCGAGTCGCAACGTAAATCCATCCTCGACGGCCTCGATAACCATCAACGCGAGGCGCTCAAAGATGCCGCAGAGTAAGCTGCGCGCGCACATTTGACGCCATACGCCTACAAAAAAATAAAAGTTGCGCCCAAGACGCAACTTTTCCGCTCCAACGCCGATATAGCTTAAAGCGCCGCACGCGCTCCGACAGCATCCCTATCGGCGTTGGCCATTTTTGCCCACCCGAAACCAGGAGCGAAAGCGCTGATCTACGTCGCCATGGCCGATACGCCTGCTTTAAACTATGACTGACCCGTCTTCGGCGCGTGACGCCCTACGTTATCTACGCTCGAAGCGACCAGAAAGAGGAACAACGGATGAACAACGAGACACAAGAAATCTCGATCGAAGGCACGGTGGAACACATCCGCTATGAGTCAGATGATCGTGAATTTCAGGTCGTCATCCTCCGCCAAGACAACGAACTGCGACATACCGTGGTTGTGCGCGGCGCCGGCCTCCTTGTCGATGAGCACATCCGAGTCAAAGGCGAACTGCGCGAACGCAAAGGGGAAAAACAGATCGAAGCAGCCCACATCGATCGCCTGCTTCCAAGCACACGCGAAGGACTCGTGCGATTCCTCGCCTCAGACCTTGTCAAAGGCGTCGGCAAAGGATTCGCCCAACGGATCGTCCAGCACTTCGGCGACCAAACCGTCACCATCCTGAACGAATACCCCGAACGCCTCCAAGAAATTCCAGGCATCGGTAAAGCACGCTCCAAATCCATCGGCGATGCATGGCGCGAACACGAAGCCGTGCGCGGCATCATGGTCTACCTACAATCGCACGACATCAGCCCCGTCTTCGCCAATCGAATCTACCGACATTACGGTCAAATGGCCGTATCCATCGTCAAAAAGAACCCCTACCAACTCGCCCACGACATCCGAGGCATCGGATTCTTCGCCGCAGATAAAATCGCCCAAAAGACAGGCATCGGCCCCACCGATACACGCCGTATCGCCGCCGCCGTCGAGCACGTGCTGCACCAAGCGCAGCTCGAAGGCCACGTCTACCTCCCAGAAGAAATCCTGCACGACCGCACCCAAGAACTGTTGCGGTGCGACGATCTTGAAGTCTATCCCACCATCCACACCTTGGTGAGCGATGGACGTCTGATACGCGCCCAAGGCGGTCAAGGGCCAGGCGATGCCATTTATACACGCCGCCGTTTCGAAGAAGAATACGAAACCGCAAGCCTCGTGCACGAGCTGTTGCACACGCCCACCAAAAACCCGCCCATCGATGATGCGGCACTCGTGCGGCTGCGTAAATTCTTTCCCTTCGCGCTTTCAGAAGAACAAGAACGAGCGCTGCGCACCGTCTCCGCACAACCCGTCTCCGTGCTCACCGGCGGTCCCGGCACCGGAAAGACCACCATCATCAAAGCGATCGTCGAACATGCGGCCCGCCAGAAAATCCAGGTGCTCCTCGCCGCACCCACCGGCCGCGCAGCCTATCGACTCAGCGAGAGCACGGGCGCAGAAGCAAGCACCATCCACCGTCTCTTAGAATACGATCCGCGCGAGCGCGCCTTCCTGCGCGATCGCGTCACACCGCTCGAAGCCGATCTCATCATCATCGACGAATCCTCGATGCTCGATCAATATCTCGGCTGTTATTTACTGCGCGCCATTTCGCCCGGCACACAGGCCATCTTTGTGGGCGATGCCGATCAGCTCCCACCCGTAGGCGCCGGCGAAGTCTTTGCAGAACTCATCCGCAGTAACATCGTGCCCACAGCCAACCTCAACCGCGTATTTCGCCAAGGCGAGGCCTCCTCCATCGTCGTCGCGGCGCACGATGTGCGCGAGGGACGCCTCCCCAATATCCCAAGCCATCCCCAAGGCGAATACTTCTTCATCCGACGAGACAATCCCGAAGAAGCACTCCAAACCGTGGTTACGGTGGTCACCGAACGCATGCCCAAAGCCTTCGGCCTCGATCCCATCCGCGATATTCAAGTGCTTTCACCCACGCACCGAGGCGCATTGGGTAACCATGCGATCAACGCCGCCATCCAAGAAAAATTAAGTAAGAAAGGCCCGCATGTCACCGTCGGTTCCAACGCCTTTTATATTGGCGAAAAGGTGATGCAGACGCGCAACAACTACGACTTGGAAGTCTTCAACGGCGACGTGGGCGTCATCGAAGAGATCGACACCCACAAAGGCACCATCACCGTCGCCTATGACATGCGCAGCGTACGTTACGAAAAAGACGACCTCGATAACCTCACTCTTGCGTGGTCCATCAGCGTACACAAATCGCAAGGGAGTGAATTTCCTGCGGTGGTGCTCGCCATTGCGACGCATCACTTTAAATTGCTGCAGCGCAACCTGATTTATACCGCCATGACGCGCGCCAAAGGACGGCTGTGCATTGTCGGTTCAGAACGCGCGTTCAAGATGGCAGTCGATCACATCAGCGGTGTGCAGCGTCTCACACGTTTAGGTGAGCGCATTGCACGCCTCGATGGCCAAAACTATATGGAGCCCACCTAAGAGGAGGCGGTAGGCGCGCCTGGCTCCATATTGGCGAAGGCTACGAGCATGCCTGCGATGGACGTGACGCAGGCGTTGACGGCGACTTCCCGAGAAATGTTGCCAGAAACCCAGTTGTTAATGGCGACGTCTCCAACGCGCACGACCATGTCCGCGATGACTTTGGTTGGCGTAGGGTGTCGGCCACAGAAGATTTCTAGCGGCTGGTACCAAGGCTCGATGATCCGTTCGAGGACGGCTTCAGCAAACTCCACCACCTCGCGATCGGCGGAGCGGCTCATCAGCAGATCCCACACACCACCGCCGCGCTCTTCGATCAGGTCGCAGCAGCCGTGCACAAAACGTGCGGCGATGTCGTAGGGTTCAGCCGAGAGAGCTTCCTCATTCATGAGGCCTTGGTAATACTCAGACAATGCGCTTTCGAAATCGTCGAGCACCGCGATGAGCAACTCGGTTCGGTTGGCATAAAAGCGATAGACGAGCGGGCGAGATACGCCCGCACGGGCGGCAACCTCCGAAATTTGCATGCCTTCGGGCCCAACTTCCTCTAAAATTTCGTAGGCTACGTTGAGCAGTTGTCGGCGACGGAGGTCCGGCGACAATCGGCGACGTGAGGGGCGCGGCGCTGCTTTGGTGTCTGCCATTGGGATTCCTAGAGTTTCGGAGGCGCCTCGCCTTCGAATTGCGCACGGAGCGCAGGCGGGGCTTCGGGCCAGACGGCGGCCGCAAGAACGGAAAGCTCATCGTTGCTGAGCCATGTGCGTTGCACCGCGCCTGAAGCATAGGTCAGACGCAACATCGTGCGGTACTGCGAGGATTTGATGCGCTCAAGCGTCGCCTCTTCGTTCAACAAAGCGTCACGCAACGCGCGCAAATGCGACGCACGCCGACGAAGGTGGCGCGCGCGAGATTCTTCGAACAAGGAAAAATGACGATTGCGCGAAAGCGATTCGGGCGCATTCACAAGTTGAATCAAAAGCTGTCGAGCGCGATCATGCATGCGAACCCATTAACCAGCGTCTTGAAGGATCGGCGGGGGTAAGACCAATACGTCACAAGGAGCGTATCGTAGAGCATACTCCGCAACCCGTCCAAGTCTCAAGCCTGAGCCCGTTGACGAGCGACAGCGATACATGATCAGCAGATCGATGTTGGCCTCGCGACAGTAAGCGACCAATCCTTCGCCCGGATCTCCTTGTTGGAGTTCTGCCTGCTGCAGAACGTCTTGGACGTTTTGCTGCACGGGAAAAGGCAGCGAGAGGGAGGAGAGAATTTGTCGGTAACGTTGATCGAGTGCGCGTTTGGATTTTTCGTCGAGTTGTTCGGGCGTCGATGCCTCGAGTGCGCGGTGGTCACGCGATGCCACCGTGGGCAAAATATGCACAGGATGAAGGGTGGTTCCGCGCTGATGCGCAAAACTGATGGCATCGCTCAACAGCGAGGATGCATCTCGCCCTAAATCTACTGCAACGCCCATCCGTCGATACGGGCGCACGATTTGTTCTCGCACGACGAGCACGGGCACGCGCGCGCGGCGCGCCACACGCGATGCGTTCTTTCCCACAACGCCTACTTCTGGATGTTCAGAAGAACTCGCGCCCACAACCACGAGGTCGGGCCCAACCGATTCCAATTCTTTGAGCGCGCGATCAGCTACGCGTCCGTATACGACACGCAAAAATCGATCGTCGAAATGCTCTTGTCCTTTGAATCGACGTTGCAACACCGCACGTCCGGACGAAAGCAAATCTGCGACCACGGCGTCGTGGTCATCGCCAAAACAAGCGTACGGAAAAAGGTAGCGCTGCATTGCGGCACCCATTTCGTCGACCACATGCACCGTATGCAGCATCGAGGGCCTGTCTTGGGCGAGCAAGGTCGCCGCAGAAACCAACACAGAATTGGCTTCGGCTGTATTATCGAGAAGCGCAGCCACCGTGCCAGTAGAGATCATCACTGAACCTCCGGTGTCGCGTCGTCCATATCGTTACAATACACTTATTGTATCTCGCTGACCTGGTCTGGAGCACCGTCGCCGTCGGTATCACGCGCGACACGCACCAATTCTCCGGCATCGTAATATTCCCAGACGTCTGTATGGCCATCGCCATCAGAGTCTCGTTCGACGCGCAACAACGCGCCGTTGCTGTCGTAGTGTTTTACGACAGGAAAGTGGCCATCAAAATCGATGGAGACGTACTTTTCTACGAGCAGGTCTTTTTCGTAGAGTCCGATCACATCCACTTTTTCATCGTCGTTCAGGTAATACGAACGCTCATCGATGCTTCCATCGGCACTGTAATATACGTCCATGTCGATGCGGCCATCAAAATCTAAATCGTAGCGTACCACGCGCACCACACCATCCTTGGCGTAGTAAAGGACGTCGGGTTGGCCATCGCCGTTGATGTCAAAGCCGCGCGCTTCCATTTGCGCAAAGTTCACATTGCCATGGCGTACGCGTTGCTGTTGACGATCGCTGCGCTGCACGGCGTCATCGGTCGTTTGTTGACGGCTTGCACAGCCACTGAACGAGACCATCAGGCCAACAAACACCCATTGTGCTGCCTTTTTCATCACATGTTGTGCGCACATCATTCGTCTCGCCCCATTCAGTGTAAGCCTTCGAACGCCCGCATTCATCCACCGGACGCTGTGACATCGCTACAAGGTGTCCTTGCTATCAAAGCGCGCGTGCGCGCGCAAGACGCCCGTGCGCGGGACGAGCTTTCAACCCGATCGTCGCTCAAACCGAAGCGCGAACAAGGTGCAACGCGCATTAATGCTTGCGTATTCCATGCCACTCGCGCATACTCAAATCCTGTATGGGCAAGCGATCTGAATGCAATTCTCCTATCTTTGCGTCGGACGCGCTTGGTGTGTTTTTCCTCATTGACCATCGCATCGGAGAGCCGTCATGACTCACGCGACTTCACAATCTTCTTTCGCGCAGCGTTTGATCGTACTGATCGCTGCCGTAGCGCTTTGTTTGAGCGCACAGCTCGTCTCCGCACAAAGTGCGAGCGCGCAAAGCAACGCAGACTACTCCAAAGCTGCGGTATCGAGCAGCTCCAACAGCGCGCTTGACCGTAAATTCGGTATCGGATTCTCCGTCGGAACTGTCATCGCACCTGCCTTCCAAATCCGCCTGAGCGAAGCCGGCGCCATCGACCTCGTCGCCGGTGGTAGCTGGAACCGTGGACGTCACTTCCACTTCCACGCGCAGTACATCCACAAATTCACCCTCGGCGACTGGGACGTTGGCCGCCTTGCCCTCCATGTCGGCGGTGGTATCGAATACAGCCACTACCGCTGGGGACGCCACATGATCGTCAATAACTGTGAACGCATTAACGGCGTGCGTGTTTGCGGCAACTACTGGGGTGGCGGCTATTACCCCGGTTGGCGCGCAGGTAAGGCGCCCGCCAAATACCGTCACTGGCTCGGTATCCGCGTGCCCGTCGGCGTTTCCTTCGCCTTCAAAAAAGCACCTTTCGACGTTTACACCGAGTTCGGCCCCGGCATGTACTTCATCCACAAGCCTGATTTCTCGTGGACCTACACCCTGGGCGGACGCTACTGGTTCTAATACCAAAATGCGTGGATGAAGACGGAAGGACGCTCCGCTTCATCGCACAAAATAAACGCGCAAATTGACCGGCGAGTGCTAGCATAAGAGAGTAGATCAGCTCTTGAGGCACACTCGCCGGTTTTTATTTTTGCTAAAACTACCGTGCCCAGAGCGCATAGAACGGACCTCATCACCCCAAGGAGTATCCCGTGCTTAAACGCTCTTTTCAGATTCTTGTCGCAGTGATGCTCGCGCTTAGCGCACAGTTCATCTTCACAACGCACGCGCAAGCCGCACCGTCAGCATTGGACAAGCAATACGCTGTCGGCGGGATGGTCGGAACAGAAGTCGCCGGCAACTTTGTCATACGTGTTGGCGACCAAGGCGCCATCGATTTAGCCCTCGGTGGCGGCTGGAATCGCGGACCTCATATGTACACCCACGTACAATACCTCCACCGCATACCCCTTGGTAAATGGTCTGCCGGCGAGCTCACCATGCCCATCGGTATCGGACTCCAATTCGGGCTCTACCCCGACGGACGCAACCTCATCGCCGGCAAGCATCGTTGCGATCGCTGCTCACGCGACCGCGATGATTGGGACGGGCGCTATCGTTATCGTTGGGCCTGGCGCTATGACGTACCTTGGGTCGGCTTCCGTGTGCCCATCGGTGTAGCCTTCGCTTTCGCCAAAGCGCCCGTGGACGTGTTCGCAGAACTCGGCCCTGGGATGTATCTTGCAGCCATCCCAGACTTTAATTTCACCTTCACCACGGGCGCACGCTACTGGTTCTGAGCATCAAGATAAGGCGCTTTTCGAAACAAAAAACGCGACCGTGGATGGTCGCGTTTCTTTTTTATTACGACGCAAAATGCGCGGCTGCTCGGATCAGAAGTTTGCGTCGTAATCGATCACAACGCGCTTGGTCTTCGGACGTGCTTGGCAGCAGAGCACCCAACCTTCCTCGACTTCAGAGTCGCTGAGCGCGTCGTAGAGTGGCATATTCACTTCGCCTTCGCGCAGTTTGGCCATGCAGCAACCGCAGTAGCCTTCTTCGCACTGGAATTCGATATCATGGCCTTCGCGGTGGGCGGCTTCCAGCACGGATTCGCCTGGATTGACGGTCACCGTGATCGAAACACCGCCAGAAATGATCTCGGCTTCGGCTGCTTCGGCGTTGGTGTCTGCGGCGGCGGCAGCAAGTGCTTCTACAACTTCTGGACGCTGTCGATCTGGGTCCATGGGGGAAACAAAGCGTTCCACGTGCACTTGGTTCGACGGGAAACCCATCGCCACAAGGCGGTTTTCGACCACGTCCATCCAAGCGCCAGGACCGCAGATGTAGGCATCGGCGTAAGCCCAGTTTTTCACGAGGCCTTCCACGTCTTCAGCCGTCATGAACCCGCGTTCCGAATCAAGGTGGTACACCACTTCGAAACGTTCCCAGAAGCGAGCTTGCAGACGCGTTAATACATCGTGATAGATGATCGATCGGACGTCGCGGTTGGCGTACACCAGACGAATTTTGCGCTCGGTCGACAACAGCGCTGCTTTAAGCAGCGCCATCATCGGCGTGATGCCGCTACCGCCGGCGAGCAACAGCAAGGGTGCTTCGTTACGTTTTTCGTTCAGTACAAAACGGCCTGCGGGCGGCTGCACGCGCAGGACATCACCCTCTTTGACGTTGTCATGAAACCAGTTCGAGATTCGGCCGTCTGGGACGCGTTTAACGACGACGCAGGGAACCTCGCCGAGCTCTACCGCGCTCGCCAACGAATAGCTGCGCCGTAATTGCATTTGCTCGTAAGGTACTTCGAACGTCAAAAACTGACCTGCCCGATGCTTAAAAATCTCTTGAAGTTCCGCCGGTACATCAAAGGCATACGAGCGTGCGTCATGCGTTTCATCAACGACGCGCAATACCGGAATATCGTAGAATTTGGTACGAGATGTTTCGGACATCACGGAGGGTCCTGGTTAGATGGAGGGCCAAAACTGAAACATGTTCTAGTGCAGACGCTACCCAAACTCTACGGCCATGACAAGATGACTTTTGTGCCTTGGGTACGACGCGAAGTGAAAATAACGCGCCATGCAAATTCGATTAAGTCGCTTCAGACCGTTTTTAACGCATAAAGCTTAAAACGCAACGCACGGAAACGCGCGTCGCTGTTAGCAAGAACTTCGAACTTGTCATGGCATAAAGCAAGGCGTCGCACTTTACGCGCACGCCAATTCTAGGTACAACGCATAGCACGACTCAGGCAGAGCGCTCGTGTGTGACCGTTCTGTCTCGATCTTGCATAAGCTGCGCCCGCGAAGGGGGGAACCATCGCGCGCAGCGTTATTCTCGCTTCACACTTGGGGGAAGTGCCTATGTGGCGTTGGCTATCGATTGTGCTGGCTTCGGCTTTTTTGATCACCGCATGTTCCGACGACAGACAGCCGGATGATGACAACGGTTCAAACCCACCGGCGGGTGATCGCCCCGTGGCCGGAGTTACGTCTGATCAGAGAAGCATAGGTATTTTCCCCTCGGACATGCATAGCGTTCCTTCGGACCAAACCTATACGGGCCGTCAAGTTCAACTTAAGTTCAAAGAAACCGACCGCATCCACCGTGAGATCAACACCAACCCCGCGATCCTTGAAGCCTTGAACAAACTCGATGGGTTTGGCACCAGCGCAGGCGGTTGGATTCGGTTCAGCGAGCGTGTCAGAGCCGCTTCTGTCATCGAAGATAAAAGCGCGTTGCTAGGATTCATGGACGAGAATAACAACGCCGTCTTGGTCCCTTCAGAAGCCATTGCTGCTTTCGACCAAATCGCGCTACGCCCACACTTTCCGCTGCCACCAATGGTGACAGGATTTATCGCGAGCACCACCGACGTAAAAACGCTCGATGGCGACAACTTCGGCCCTAGCGATGAGCTGAAAGCCATTCTAGATGGAAGCTATGATCCTGCGGATGGCGATATCGATGCCGATTTAGCAGAGCGTATGCGCACGGTGGCGCAACAGCTTGTGGAGGCGAATCTCATCGAAAGCACGGACGCGCTGAGCGCGCTCGCGGTGTTCACCACCCAATCCATCCACCAAACCTCCCTCGAAATCACAGAGAAAATCCGCGCATACGAGCCCGAGATCTCCATCGGCGACAACCCGTGTGAAATCATCGAGCAAGACCAGGTTCGACGATGCTACTTGGACATCAAAGTGCGGAACTTCGTCTCCGAGGACAGCACCATCGCCGATGATGCGGCAGATCGCGACCTATCTGACGCCAACGCAACCTACACGCTCAAAACCACCGTTCACCTGCCACTCGTAGATGCGGAGGATCGCGCGCAAGGTGCCACAGGCAACGATCAATTCATTCCTTTCGACGTCGAAAAAGGATACCCCGTCGCCATCTTCGGGCACGGTCTGACAGGGAACGGAGATCAAGCCAAAGACATCGCAAAATACATCGCCCCACTCGGCATGGCGACCATCGGCATCGATGCGCCGCAGCACTCGTCGCACCCGACGAAGACCCATAACGACGAAGGAGACCTCGACTTACTTCAGGCTCTTTTTGGTATCGACATTGACGGTCCCAAGGTCTTTGTCGACCCGTTCCGACTACGTGATGGTTGGCGCCAATCGAACCTCGATAAGCTTGGTCTTGTCGAAGCGATCAAGAAGGGCATCGACTTGGATGGCGACGGTAAATTCGATCTCGACAAGGATCGCATGAGCTACCTCGGCGCGTCGCTCGGCGCAATTCAAGGCCCAGAGTTCCTCGCGCTCACGCCCGACATTGAGCTCGCACTCTTAGCGATCGGCGGCGCACGGATTTCAGACTTCATGCGCTACAATGGCATGATTTCAGCCATCGCGCTGTTGATTGCGCCGAATGCCAAAGCAGATGCCATGATGCGTTTCCTCGTCATCTTGCAAACCGCCGTCGAAAAAGGAGACGGCGTCAACTGGGCACCTTACGTCATGCAAAATCGTTTCCCAGATGCAGGCGAGCCCATGCACATCGCGATGCAGTTCTCGGTGCCCGATGAGATCGTTCCCATGGAAACCGGAAGCATGCTCACACGCACCTTGGGCGTACCGCTCATCGGCACCGTGCAACTCCCCGCACCCTATATCGACGAAATTCCATACGAGAACACGCCGATCAGCTTGAACCACGCGTCTGGAAAAACCGCCGGCGCCCTTCAGGTGCATTGGATTCACAAAATGAACAATCTTGAGGAATGGCGCGCGACAAGCCACGCGAGCAGCCCAGACAGCTTAGAGTCGCTCACGTACTGGAAACACATCTTTCACAGCATGTACTTCGACGACAGTCGCGTTCCTGAGCTCATCGACCCCTACGTTGTTCTCGGCGAGGAACCTCCTTCGGTTCACACCCCATAAATTTGCCCACGCACGCATTACTTTCTCCTTCACACCCGCGTTGCCATGCGACAATTACTGCAATTTCCTCTGATCCTCTCGCTTGCGTTGGGCGCCTCACTGAGTGCGTGTACCGACGACACCGTTTCATATGATCCGAACGATTCTACGGATCCTCAAACACCACCGGAAGAAGACACGCGTCCCATCGCAGGCCAAAGCCGCACAGGAACGCTCGGTCTTTTCCCCACCGACCTTTACACGGTCGCGGACGACACGCGACTCACAGGGCGCACGGTCACCTTCAACTACCAATCCTTTGAGAGTTCGCCCGGTTGGATCGCTGTGAAACGCAGCCTCGCGAATCAAATCGAAGGACTTGATGGGTTCGGTACCAGCGCCGGCGCGTGGATCAGTTTCCGCACCCGCATCGAGAAAGACGCGGATCGAATCAACCAGAATACCTTCATGGGCTACCAAGAAGGCGAGCAGCTGCAGCTTTTGCCCATCCAAGTCACACCAGGCACGGATCAGATCACCATTCGACCTGATATTCCGATTCCACCCAACCGCGAAGCCTTCTATCTCACCACCACCGCGCTGCGCGACATCGATGGAAATCAGGTCATCCAAGATCCTACGCTCACGGCGATCTTAGCCGAGGAAAATAAAGACGGCGCAGATGAATACGACGCTGCGCTTCAAGAGCGTATCCGAAAAACTGCACAGCAGTTGGTGGAGCAAGAGGTCGTTGCAAGTACGGACGACATCGCAGCACTTGCGGTTTTCACCACGCAATCCATCTACGAAACAGACCTAGAAATCGCGGAGTACATCCGCAATTTGAACGGGCAAAACACGTACGCACCCAATCCTGTCCCCAACAACGATTGCGAAGTTGTTTTTGGGGAACCATTCCGCCTGTGTACCTTCAGCTTCGAAATTCCGAACTTTATTGAAGAAGATCGTACGATTCGTGACGATGCGGTCGATCACGTAAAACCCAACTATACACTGACGGGTTATGCTTTCCTTCCACTGAAAGACCCTGCTCTCGAAGCACAATTTGACGTGCCTCTTGACCCAGAACGCGGGTACGCCGTGAACATCTTTGGTCACGGACTCGGCGGCAATGCACTCGGCGCGCGCGATATCGCCCGCCATACCGCACAGCAAGGCTTGGCCACCTTAGCCATCGATGCACCCGTGCATGGCGGACACCCGTTACGACCAGAAGATGTCGACCCAGACAACGAGTTGAGCGTGATCATGGCGCTCTTTGGGCTGTCGGTGGACGGATCCAAGGTGGAGGCCGACACGCGCGTCTTGCGCGACGGATGGAGAAACTCAAACTTCGATAAACTCGCCCTTATCGAAGCCTTGAAAGAAGGGCTCGACCTAGACGGCGACGGCGCAGTCGATCTTGATATCGAACGTTTAACCTATCTCGGAGGTTCCCTCGGCGCAATTCAAGGCGCGGAATTTGCAGCCCTTACCGACGTTCCGCGGGCGAACCTTTTCGCCGTAGCTGGCGGCCGGCTCAGCGACATCGTGCGCTACGGAACGCTCTTTAAACTGGTGAACACGCTCTTATTTCCGAACCAAAAAGAAGATTCGCTCATGCGGGCGTTTGTGATGTTACAGACCAGCATCGAAAAAGGGGATGGCGTAAACTGGGCGTACCACGTGCTGAACGATCGTTTGCAGAGCGGCGATGGTTACCTGAACCAATACATTCCGGATGTCGCGATCCAAATCTCCGTGCCGGATGACATCGTCCCCGAGCAATCAGGTATGGCGCTGGCGCGCGCAATGGGCGTGCAGGGAATCGGCGCCGAAGTGCTGGCGGACCCGCTCATTTCTTTTGATGATCTGACATTGCACCAGAACCACGCCACCGGTGCCACTGCAGGAATTCTTCAAACCGACTGTGTGCGCAGACGGGATCCGACAGATCCGTGGATTTCGTCGGAACACGGCAAAAGCGCAGATAGTGTGGAGGGCATCAAATATTGGACTGATGCGCTCATGTCCATCTTCGGTCACGGCGTTACACCGGGCACGCGCATGACGCTCAAAGATCCTTATACGGAACTCGGCATCATCCGTGGCGAAAGCTGCGAAGACACGACCATCGAATAAGACAAACGCGTTGGAACGCTAGGCCCGCTCACGAAAGAAAGGTCACATTCTTCGTGAGCGGTTCGCGTTTTTGGCGCACCGCATTGGCAGGGACACTCGGATCTTCGTAACCGAACGAAATCCCGCAAAGGATTTTCATATTTTCGCCGATGCCCACTTCCTCACGCACGACATCTGGGTACAAGCGCAGTGCTGCCTGCGGACACGAAGCCATACCGCGCTCTACCAACGCCAGCATAAAGGTTTGCAACCACGTTCCGATGTCTAAGGAAACACCGATGCCGTAGTGCTTTTCCATGGCAATGATTGCAACGTGCGGTGCGTCGAAGAATTCGAAATTGCGACGTTGCGCACGGACGCGCCCAGCCATGTCATCACGTTCCACGCCCATTTTGCCGTACATTTCTACCGCGCATTCTATTTGAAGGCGTCGATAGTCATCATAAAAGGTATCGATGGGATCTTCGGGATTTCCCCAATCACCGGCATCTAGGCGGGCACAAAGCGCGTCGGATAGGCGGTCACGGGCGTCATTCGAAAGCACCCAGACACGCCAGGGCTGCACGTTACAGTTTGAGGGTGCCTGTTGGCAGATGCTAAGGATTTCGCGAATTTCATCTTCTGGGATGGTTTTATCGCGGAAGAACCCACGGACGCTTCGGCGTGTTTCGACCAACTTTTCAAAACTCATCGGACATCCCTCACATCAGGTAAGCGGCGGAATAGGAAACGAAGCGGATCACTGATTTGCCCGTTGATATACGCAGCACCAAGCTCCACGGTCACATCGGACATGGAGACGGTCGGACGGCGGCGTGGTCCGCGGAAGGTTTCTTCCATCTCCATGGTCAATGCGGCTTGCATGCCCAGGAATTCTTCAATTCCCCGCGGAATTTCTGGAATTTCTTCGAGGAGTCGCAAGAATACTTGAGCGGTGGCGGCGGCGTCATCGGTCGCGCGGTGCGCATTTTCGAGCTCAACGCCGAGGTATTCTGCAACGGTTTCGAGGCGCGCGTTGCGCGTTTTCTTTTCGCGTCGGAGGTATCGCCAAGCGTAAGGGAGGGGGTCGATCACGCCTTTGAGTTCGACTTCGCGACCGATGCGGCCCATTTCTGCGCGCAGAACGGTTCGGTCGTACGAGGCGTTGTAGGCCAAGAAATATTGTCCTTCGAGGCGCTTGGCGATCTCGTCAGCGATGTCCGCAAAGATCGGCTGATCTTTGACGGCTTCGTTGGTGATGCCGGTGAGTTGAACGACTTCTTCTGGGATTTCTTCTTGGGGGTTGATGAGGCTTCCCCACCGCTCGATTTCGACGCCGTTTTCGTAGGTGATGATACCTACTTCGGTGGCACGTGCTTGGAGCGGATCGCGTCCCGTGGTCTCAAAGTCGATCGCTGCGAAGCGTACATTTTTAGCCAGTAAATCGGACATGGGTGCGTCTTTGATGCAAAAGGTGGCTCAAAACGGCCACTTAAAATTTTATTGTGTAATTACAGGCGCTTAGAAGATTGTTTTCGCGCAGCACGCAACTTTTCGTTGCGATGGCCGATACAATAGGCATGGCGATACAACTTCGAAAAGATCAGCGTGCCGTATTGGCGTGGGCGCAACGTACTTTGGTACGCGAGGGCGGCGTATTATTTGCGGATGCGCCTGGCTTTGGCAAATCGTATCAAGCGTTGGGTGTAGCACAATTTTTGGGTCTGCGCCCAATCATCGTGGCACCGCGCACACTCGTGCCGATGTGGGAAGAATTGTTAGGTGAGTTCGCGCTCGATGGGATGGTTCTGAGTTACGGAGAGGTGAAGCGTTGGCACGAAAGTGGTCGAGCCGATGCGTTCTCTTTGTCTACGGCGATTTGGATCGTCGATGAGGCGCATGCTTTTGTGAATCCGAGGACGCAGCGTTATCGCGCGCTTGCGCGTGCGATCGCTGGTTTTCCGGTAATTTTACTCAGCGCGACGCCGTTTCAAAACCGAGCAGAAGACGGACTTCACTTGTTGGCGTTATTTTCCGGCGAGGCGCGGTGGTTGTTGCATCGTCCGACGTGCAAAGAGGATGGCCTCCGCTTGTTGATGTCACGGGTTGGGATCGCGCGCGCGCGGCCCGTGGAACGAGCGATTGACTACCATCATTTCCAGGTACGTGCGGAGCGGGAAGAAATTACGAGAGCTGCTTCGGCGTTATGTATGCAGGAGGAGCCGCGCGCTTTGATGTTGCATTGGCTTTTGAGCCGTCGGTTATCGTCTTATAGCGCTTGGTACGCGTCGATTCGGAGGGCGGCGCATTATCTATTGGAACTTGAAGATGCCGCCGCCCATGGCCGCACCTTGAATCGTGACATTTTTGGGAGGGACCTCGTTCACGGCCAACGGGTATTCCCTTTTATGTTGCTCGATGACACGGGCACCACGGTAGATTCTGCGCGAATACGCGTCGCATTATCGACGCTCCGAAGCACGGCGAAGGCCGTTCGCGCGCAGCGTCATCCGCGTCCTTGGCGTTGGGTCACTGCGCTCGAGCGCCCCGTGGTAGTTTTCAGCCAATACCGCGCGACCATCGATGAGGCGTTTCAACATCTGCGCTCGCGTGTGCGTGTGATCCGGTGGACTGGGGCGGGTATAGACAGCAACTTTCCTCGAACTTCTCGCCGCATCACGACCCAGCTCACCAATGCAGTCCTTCTTGCGACAGACGTCGGCGCACAAGGCGTGGATTTACGTACAGCGCGCACCTTGGTGCACGCAGATTTGCATTGGAATCCGATGCGAACCGTACAGCGCGAGGGGCGCATTCAACGCGGAACCAAAGAACGGCGCGCGACGATTTGGACACCGCAATATCCAGATCATCTGAACGATCTTTGGGCTTTGCATGCGCGACGCGCGTACAAAGAAACCTTGGTTCATCGATTTTCCCCAACAGTATGGGATGACCACGAAGATGTCGAAAGCGGAGACCTCGCAACAACGCGTCAGCTCGAACAATATCTTAGCGCGGTCTTAAGAGCATTACGGGATGCGAAAATGCGTGGGCTCGCGCCTGTCAAGACGAAGGACTTACAGGCATGGAGCCACGTCCTTGAGGCAGCGCAGGTTTTAAGCGTTGGTGCAAGTTCTTGGATCCGTCTTCTGAATGCAGGAGAGACAGGGACGCGCGAGCGCGCGGCGCAACGGCTGGGCAGTATGCTCGATCGGCTGGTTCGCTTGTTGAACGAAACCGCGCACACAACGGCGTTGCGCTAAGTGTGGGTCCAACACGGGTGCCCTTGCGGCATAAGGTGTGCGCCGGCTCGCAAGAACAAAAAAGTTTCACGTGAAACCTACTTCATGAAGTGTTTCACGTGAAACATTTTGCAGAACTTAAATAAGCGGGATTGTGCCGACGAACGCTCGATTCAGCGCAAATCGCGGGTGTACAGAATCTCTTGTCCCTTGGCGTTCTCGTTCACCACGCCGTGCTCCATGACGATCTGGCCCATGACGATGGTATGCGTCGGCCATCCGGTCACTTGTACGCCTTCCCAGGGCGTCCATCCGCATTTGGAGGCTTGTTCTTCGCGCGTAATGGTCCGTGTTTGCTCAAGATCGACCAGCACGAGGTCTGCATCGTAACCTTCTTCGAGTTGGCCTTTTTGGTGCATGCCCCAGATTCGCGCAGGGTTTTCTGACGTGAGTTCCACCATTTTTTCTAGCGTCAAACGCCCTTCATGCACTGCTTGTAATAGCAGGGGCAACAGGGTTTGAACGCCTGGCATCCCCGATGGGCTCAGCGGGTACGGCGCCGCTTTTTCCATGATGGTATGCGGTGCGTGATCCGTCGCGATCACATCGATGGTGCCATCGCGCACGGCTTCCCACAGCGCTTCGTTATCCGCTTTGGTTTTAAGCGATGGGTTCATCTGTCCAAAAGTTCCGAGGCGATCGTAATCCTCGATGTTGAGCAAGAGGTGATGGATACAAACTTCCGCCGTGACGTGTGGAGAATCCATATAAGGCAACTCTTGGCGCGTCGAAATGTGCATCACCTGCAGATGATGTTCGTAACGATTGGCGAGCTCGGTAAGTCGCTTGGTGCAGATTTCTGCCGCGGCATGGTCTCTTACGCGCGAGTGATCCCGCACATCGGTGGAATGGCCGATGCGGTCGCGATTTTCGCGCACCGTGGTTTCGTCCTCCGCATGGATGGCAATGCCGAGCGTTGTCTCACGGAAAATCGCTTCAAGATCTTCTTGATCGTCTACCAGCAGGTCGCCGGTAGATGACCCCACAAAGATTTTAATCCCTGGGGTGCGGTGAGCGTGCTTGAGCTCCTCCAGGTTATGTGGCGTCGCCGCGATATAAAATCCGTAGTTCACCAGGCTCTTTTGTGCCGCAAGCGCGAGTTTTTCTTCCAATATCGCTTGGGTGGTGGTGTTGGGAATGGTGTTCGGCATTTCCAAGAAAGAGGTCACCCCGCCGAGCGCGCATGCGCGCGAGCCGGTGCGGAGGTCTTCTTTGTGCGTCAGACCGGGGTCACGAAAGTGCACATGGTCATCGATGAGTCCCGGCAGAAGGTGCAAACCTTCTGCCTCGATGATGCGGTCTGCTGGCGCATCCGCCGGCGCGTCCATCGAAACAATGCGACCCGCGTCGATCAGCACGTTGGTTTGAACTCGTCCCGTCGATCGAACTGCGGTGCATCCGCGAATCAAAATACTTGTCATCGTTTCACTCTGCTGAATCGAGAATTTTACTTCGCGCGCGCGGCGCTGCTGTGCCAAAACTTCGCATGCCATCCGACGCGATCGCATGTTTCGCCACGGAACTTAACGCAAAGCGCCATGCGCGTCGACGCTTCTTCGATGCTGTTTCACGTGGAACATCGATGTACCCATACGCGATCTGCGGACAGAAGCTGCGCTTATCCAAAAGCTCTGCGCCAGCGATTTCCCCCGCCGAAGCTCCAAAGGCGCCAAGAACCATCGAAAGACTGCGCCAAGCCATGGACTATTTGCGAATTTCGCGTAAAAATCCCAAAGTAGAAGCGCGCCGCGGGGCGCGATTCTCAGGGGAACGAACATTCGCCAGACCCATGCCCATCCTTAGGAAGATTTTGGACCATGACGGACGCGCAAACCTTGCTTCAAGAAGGACTTTCCGCCTTTCGGGCGCGAGCCTACGATCAAGCGCTCCAAGCGTGGCGCGCATTGTTGGATATTGAACCAGACAACCAACAAGTCCTGCAATTGGTCGAACGCACCGAAGCCCTCGCGGCTGAAGGCCAGCTCGTACACTCACTCAAAGAAGAGCTCGCCGACCTGCGCGAAGAACTCGCCGCCACGCGCCAAGCCAGAAACGATCTTCTGATGGAAATGGCGCGCGTCCATAAACGCTACCAAGCACGCGAAGCACGCCTATGGCGACTCCAAGAAACCAGAGAATGGGAGCTGCGAGATGCCCTCGCACGTGCGGAACTCGCCGCCTTCGAAAGCGCGGCACAACCAGAAGAAATTCAGCAGACAGAAGCCAACGCCATCGACCCTGACGCGCACGAACTCACACAAAATGCCCTGCAAGAAGCGCACGCGCATATCCAACGCCTAAGAAACGCCCTCGACGAAGCCCAAGAACGTATCCATGCGTTAGAAAAACAACAGGAAGGCGCAGCACAAACCCGCATCGCCCCCGCTTTCGAAACCGAAGCACAAACAGCCAGCGACGCCCCCGGCAGCATAGAAACGCCAGACAGTGCTTCAACCGATGCGCCCGCCACGGAGGTGCCTGCGGACGCCGCGGCACAGGAAACCGCGCCTGCAGCCGACACACCGAGCGAACGAGGCGCACAAGAACCCGCCGCCACGCAATCATCTCCGGACGTCAGCGCCCAAGACAGCGAGGCGCCCCCGCCCGCCAGCGAGACCGCATCGCGACGCACGCACACCGACGCCAATCCGCACACCCAAACCGAAGAGCGACGCCCCACCAATACGCGTCCCTCCTATGCCCTCCTTGATGATGGGCAAGAGCCCTCGCGCAAAACGCCTACGCCCTACCGCCAGCTCTCCGCCAAACACACCCAAACCTCGCATACCCTCACCGTCAGCCGCGCATTCGACGAACACGACCAAGATGCTGAAGATACCTTCGGCGGACCGCTCATCGCCGACGAATGGCTGCACGACCCCAACCAAGACGCCAAAGACGCACCCATCGCCGACGAACTCGTTGATATCGTCCGCCAAGCGAACGCACCCATCCCGAGCGAGGAACCCGATGCCGCCGCCGCAGCGCCAAGCGATGCGGGAACCGAAACACCAGCGTCAGACCCGAGCGCAGACGAGCTCCTCGCCACCAACGATGACGGTGTAGACGAAGACCTCGGCGAAGAACACGCCACCATGGAACACCTAGTTCCACCCGAAGCGCTCGAAATCGAATCACCAAGCACCGATCCCGTTCAAGAAATCGCGCCCGCGCGTACGCCGGAACCACCCAAAAGCGCAAGCGCGGCACCGCCCATCAAACCAGCTCCACCCCAAGCTCCACCAGCACCAGCCGAAGGCACGCGCGCCAACATTCCGGATACCGCCAAAATCGATCCGACGCCCATGGACGATAAGAACATCGCCGACGGTTTCGCCGATGAACTCACAAGCGCACTCGGCAGTACGCCCGCGCCGCCCCGTCTCTTCACCGGCGTGCAACCCGAACTCCCAGACATGGACATCCTAGAGAATGAACCAGAAAAGATGGCGCCCGATGACCTGGACAAATACCCCACCGCCATTCCGATCCGCCATAAGTTGAATCCTCAACTCGACGATCCCATCGCGCGCTATTTGCTCACACACGTAGATGGTGTCAGCACCTTTATGGAATTGCGCGGCACCGTGGGACTACCACCCGCGGCCGTGGATCGTGGATTCCGCATCCTGCTCGCACACGATGTCATCCGTGTGCAGCATCAGTAAACGCACCCAACCACGCGCCGATAGCCAGCCACCTACGCAAAAATTAAAACCGCGCTGACCTTCCATAGCGTCAGCGCGATTTTTTAGGCTTCGCATCAAAAGCGCATCACCCAGCTCACGAAGAAGCAGCCTTCTTCTGTCGACGCTCTGCGGAACGACGCATGCGTTTCATCGCAGCATCAAGCCCCATGGCTTTACGAACTTCGCGCATGGTATCACGCGCGTGTTCGCGCATCTTCTGCGTTCCCTCGTACAAAATCTCGTCCACGAGCCCCGTTTGCGCTTCGTAAAACGCCATGCGCTCACGGATCGGATCCATCATCTCATTCAACGCCACGGTGAGCTTATCCTTCACCTCGCCATCGCCCACGGTTCCTGCACGATAGCGCGCTTTGAGCTCATCGACCTCTTCGGTATTGGGGTTGAAAGCATCGTGGAACTCAAAGACGGGATTACCTTCCACCGTTCCAGGGACATCCGCGCTTACGCGATTGGGATCGGTGAACATGCCACGCACTTTCTTCGCGACCGTTTTCGCATCATCACTCAACATGATGGCGTTGCCGGCCGATTTCGACATTTTGCCCTTCCCGTCCGTGCCGGTAAGCGACGGGATATCGCCCACCATTGCCTCTGGTTCTTCAAAAACTTCGCCATAGAGGTGGTTGAAGCGACGTGCAATTTCTCGCGTAATTTCCACGTGCGCTAGGTTGTCACGTCCCACCGGAACAAGGTGCGCGCGCGGCAACAAAATATCCGCCGCCTGAAGCACCGGATAACCCAAAAGACCGTAGGTGAAAGACTCTTCATCCATCTGCGCGTTCCGTGCCATATCTTTGAGGCTCGGCAGGCGTGACAGACGGTTCACCGTCACCAGGTTTTGAATCAAGGTATTGAGTTCGTACACTTCCGGGATGGCGGACTGCAGGTACATGACCGTCTTTTCAGGATCGATTCCAGCGGCCAAATAATCCAAGATGAGTCCCCGAGCGTTCTCTGTAATTTGCTCAATATCTGCACGGGTCGGACGCGTTGTCAGCATGTGCAGGTCCGCGACGATGAGAATGGTTTCGTATTCGTCTTGGAGTTTTACGCGGTTTTGTAGACTGCCCACCAAATGGCCGAGGTGTAATCTGCCTGTGGGGCGGTCGCCGGTCAAAATGCGCTTTCGTTGTTCGCTCATCGTTTATTTTTCCCGCGTGGTCACTTCGTCATCGTTGCGACGAAAAGGCGTAGATTGAATCGTTAATTCTTGGATATGTTCATCGATCGCTGCACGTTCTCGTTCTGAAAATTCTGCGAGCGCTCGATGAAAAGCTGGTTCAAAGTGCCAGTGATTACTGTAGGTTTTACGCGGCATAAAGCCCCTACGGAATTTATGTTGCCCGCCGGCGCCTGGTTCGATCACTTGGATTCCTTCTTGGATACTCCAAGCAATCGGCCCATATAAAGCCGTTTCAAAGTGAAGCTGATCAATATCTTCGCGTGCGCCCCAATAGCGCCCATACAGACGTTTGGCGTCTCGCAGACAAAAGGCACCGCCGATCAACGCTTCTCCACGATAGGCACCACAGAAAACGAGATTTTCTCTCATATACGTATGAAGGTGCGTAAAGAAGGCTTCGTTCAAATAACCCGTCCATCCGTAGTTTTGGTGCGTTTGTTCGTAAAAAGTGTAGATGTCTGCGGTATAGGCCGCGGGAATCTCTTCACCCGCCAAGACGCGCGTTGTGATTCCCGCGTCTGTCACGGCCCGTCGCTCGCGTCGTACTTCTTTACGTCGACGGGATCGCAGGTCATTCAAATAATCATCAAAAGTTTTGTATGAATGATTTTCCCAATGAAATTGAAGACCTGTGCGCGTAAAAGCCCCTGCGTTTTCTAATAACGTACATTCGTACGAATATGGAAACAAAACATGAGCCCCGACGCACCCCAGATCTTGCGCCACGCGCGGGATCGCCTCGGCAAGTGCGAGGCGATACGCGGAAGTTTTAGCATGGAGACGCGGTCCTTCTACCGGCGAAAACGGCGACGTTACGACGAGCTTTGGATAATATGGAATGCCGTACGATTGCGCAGCTCTCGCCCACGAAAAATCATAGACGTATTCACCCATGGAGTGATTTTTGACGTAGGCTGCCACCACGCCGCAGATGGTGTCGCCCGCCCGCAACACAATATGCGCAGGCGTCCATCCGCTATCACCACCCACACATCCGCAGCGCTCCAAGCCGTCCAAGAACGCGTGTTGCTGGAAGGGATGGTCTCCGACCAGCCCATTCCAGATTTCGGCTGGAATGGCGGAGATTTCATGTACGATCTCAATCTTCATCCGCGCCTGACACGCTCAGCATAGGTTCCATGGCTTCAAAGGTTTTAGCACCAACGCCTTTGACGCGTCGAATATCGTGAATGCTATGGTAAGGTCTAGCATCGATGATCGCTTGCGCAAGCACTGGACCTACGCGTGGCAAGCGCTGTAACTCGCGCATCGATGCCGTATTGAGATCGATACGTCGCGGCCCGCGGTTTTTGGGCGGTGTCACAGTTTTTATGAGCGGGTTCGGTGCTGTTGTATGGCGCACCACAACCTCGGGCGCACGGTATGCCGCGGCGCTCACACACTCTGCACGTGCGATCGCTTGGGCGAGGAGCCATTTCGCTTCGTCTTCGATGTGCTCTGCCAGCAAGTGCGCGTCAGACTCCGTTTGAACCCACGTCAGATCCCCATCAGCGAGCGGAAGCATCAGAATCTCCGCGCGATGTTCGCACCCAGAAATCCCTATCCCAAGTATGAGAACCGCGATGCAGCCTAAAATTCTAACCATGAGAGACACTCCTTGGTGAAAGCCTCAGGTATAGAATCGGCACGGCACGCCAAACGTTGCGTATTTTTCTAAAAAAAATTTATCTGCGAAGGCAGCACGCGGAGAACTTCCGTCGTTCTTGTCGCTACGCATCCATCCGCGTTGGAATTCGTCAGGCTGTGCACCGCGGGTTCTTCACCCCGTGAGCCATCTTATCTTTCATCTTTGGACGATGGTGCATGCGCGTCGAGCTGTTCGAGCAACCGCGCCAAAAATGCCGCGAAATGCTCCAACGAATAATATGGGCTCAGCAGGCGGATTTTATAGTTCTTCCCCTGAAAACGCAGCGGCAAATAACTGCTTGAACGCAATGGGGGTCGATCATGCCAATCGATGTTGTGCTCTCGTAGTGCGTCAAACGAAAAAGCGGTTCCCTCTTTGCCACGTACAATGAGCAGTTCCTGATCGGAGATTCCCAGGTAATTACGGCCCACAAAAAGCACGGATCCCACCGCGCGTATCCAGAGCAGTATATTGATGCTCAGCGCCACGGTGATGACCATCCGCAGAATGTCCGCATCCCATTGTTGCGTCCACCCCACCACCAAACTCAATACGAATGACACGCCGGCAATGAGCAGAAGCATGCCGAGTAAGCGCGCATGGATTTGGTAGCGAAACATCCGGTGTCCCGGCTGTTTCATCCACGCTAAAATTTCCGCTTCGTTGAGCTTACGCATCCTCGGCCTGCAGGTCCCCTTGATTCATTTTCCACAGGCGCTGCGTACGCGGCAACTGCAAGACATGATGGTCTGTGGTGGTGATAAATACTTGGGTTTGAAGGTTATCCAAAAATGCGAAGAGATGTTGGTTTCGAAGCGGATCGAGTTCGCTTGATACGTCATCCATCAAGAGTATAGGCCACGACGCGTGTGCTTCGACGCTGAGCCGGATTTCTGCAATTTTGCAGGCCAGTACAAAGGCACGATGCTGGCCTTGAGAGGCATACGTTTTAAACGGCTGGTCGTCTAAGAATGCTTCTATTTCATCGCGATGCGGACCGACGGTGGTGTGTCCACGTTGGATATCTCGCGCGCGTTGCTGCGCGAGCGCATCACGTAATGCATCTCGATCGGCGTATGTTCCATCGTAGGCTAAACGCACATCGAAGTTCGTGCCGAATACTTCGCCAAAGGCCTCTTTGAGCGGCGCTTCAAAGCGTTCAAAAAAAGTGTTTCTTCGCGCTGTGATCCGCGCGCCGTAATCCGCCAATACTTGCTCGTAGACATCGAGCAATTTGATGTCGATCGGATCTTGACGCAGCGCGGCGTTGCGCTGTTTGAGCACTTGTTCAAAGCGCAAGGTCTCCGCGCCATAGCGCGGATCCAAATTGAAAATCATCCGATCGAAAAATAGACGCCGCGTCCCTGGACCCTCTTTAAAGACGTTCACGTCATCGGGCGTAAATGTCACCACGCGCATGGTGCCAAAATAATCGTCCAACGTGCGTACTTTTTCGCCGTTGATTTTAAGCATCCGGCGCGTTCCACGAAGGTGCAATTCTGTATCACGCGAAATGCCATCGACATCGAAACGCGTGGCGATCAGCGCTTCCTTTTCCCCGATGCGAATCAAATCGCGTGTGGGGTGCTGTCGAAAAGAGCGTAAGGTCACCGAGAGATGAATGGCCTCAAGGAGGTTGGTTTTTCCTTGGCCGTTCGCGCCTTCGATGACGTTGATCCCAGGGGCTGGCTGGATGCGAAGCGACGCGATGTTACGAAAATTCTGAATGTAGATCGTATCGAACAACACTCAGATTCGCATGGGCATGAGGATGAAGACCGAGGATTCTCCTTCGGCTTCGTTGAGTTCGCGAATTACCGCGGGTTTCAAAGAATCTGTGAGCTCGACGGTGATGTCGTCGCCTTTGAGCACTTTTAGGACTTCTTTGAGGTAATTGGCGTTGAAGCCTGCGCGCACTTCATTGCCCTGGTAATCGATCGCGAGGTGTTCTTCGCACTCGCCTTTGTCGGGGTCGTGCGCAGAAATCACCAAGTTGCCAGATTGAAATTCGAGGCGCAGGTTATGCGTTTCTTTGCTCGTGAACAACGAGACCAGGTTCACGCGATCGAGGAACATGACGCGATCGATGGTCGAGCGCGCGTCTTCGCGTTTGGCGGGCAGAACTTGGCGGTAGTTGGGGAAGCTACCATCGATCAGGCGAATGATGAGCTTGGTTTGCTCTTGCTGGAGCACCAAGTTGTTTTGGTGAAACGCCACCCCTACTTCTGCGAGCGTGGTATCGACGCTGCGGATGAATTCTTCGAGACCTTTGACCGGCACGATGACGCCGTCGGTCATCTCTTGGGGTGCTTCTGCATCGTAATCAAACTGAGCGAAGCTCAGACGGTGTCCATCCGTCGAAACCATCCCAATTTTGCCAGCGCTCGGCGCGTGCAAGTAGCCACCACACAGGTGTGGACGACCGGAATCACGCGATACCGAGAAGAGTACGCGTTGAATCATGCGCACGAATCGATCGGTCGGCACATGGAAAAACTCGGATTCTTGGGTATCGACAATCGCTGGATATTCGTCCGGATCGCTGCCGACAAATCGAGCTTTTACCGTACCACTTTCAAGGTTCACCCAATCCTGATCGTCTTTCTCGAGCGTCAAGGATGGGGTCTTGAGCTGTTTGACCGTATCGTGAAGCTCTCGAATGCGAATGAGCACGCGTCCAGGTTGATGCACTTGGACGTCATCACCGCTCAGCTCCGTAATGAGGCTAACCTCTAAGTCGGTGATCTGAATCCGGACGCGTTGGTCGTCGGTCGCTTCTAAGATGATATTCTGCAGGATCGGCATGGTCGATTTGGAACCGCCAATGCCGTTCGCTTTAAAGAGTTCACGAGCAAATGCTGCAGTTTGAACGGTGATTTTCATCGTGTGAACATCCGTATAAAATAAATTATTAAGGATGAATTTCGTAGCAGGATCCCAGCGAACTCTCAAGCGGTAGCGCCATCCTTGCTTAAAGAATCTGTTGCGCACACCTCCGACACGCGCGCACGCGACACGCGCGTTCGATCAAGATGAATATCTAAATTAAAAAGAATTTATTGAGATCGTAGTCATCATCGTAAGGGCTGTGGGTATGTGGAAAACCTACCCAAAAGAGCCAGTCTAGCGAGGCGATCTCCACCAAAAAAATGTTCCTAGATGCAGGGGCAAGTCTGGGATCAGACCAAGGGCGTCTTGTGGGTGAGATTTTGAGAGCCAAGATACGCACAATTTGCCGTCCCTTGGTGCACAGCACTAACGACAAATTTATGCCCAAGTTCTCCACAGGCTCGTGCGTAGAATTTTACAGCCACAGATCGGTGAAATCTGGAACTTTCACGCGATGGCCGGTCTTATTTTCTGGTTCTCGCGTCCAAAAAGATCTTGGAAGCTCGTCAAAGATCTCCGGATGTTTGAAGAGAGATGTTGCGCGCAAGGCGCAGTATTGGGCGTCAAAGCATGAACGCTTGGTGACGTTGGGTGGGTGCTGAATCGAGGCTACGGGGGATGTGCGCGCTTGCGTCACGGTGCGATGATACAGACAAAAACGAAGACCCCCTGCGGGGTGCAGGGGGTCTGAGACAAGGTGTTTTTGACGCGCTTAGTTGAAGTACTCGTCGAAGTTATCGAGCATTTCTTGGGCGTGCTTTTGTGCTGCTACGTTCTCGGGGTAGACTTTGGGCTCAGCGGCTGGGTCGGCAGCGACGATGGCTTCAAGCTGCTTACGCGCTTCTTTGGTGTCGCCGGTTTTGGTCAAAGTCTCTTGGGTGTAGAGCAAGCGGCTCTCCAAGTAGTTCGGGTAGGCCTGGATCGCGGTACGGAAGTGTTTTTCGGAGCGATCGAGGTCGGGGTTCATGAAGGGGAGCTTGGTGTAGACGACGCCGAAGTAGCGGTCGGTCGCGCGGTAGTAGAAGTCATCGTTGAGTTCTGCGATGCGCGTAACGATTTCAAAGATTTTATCTTTGTACGCGAGCAGCGCAGCGATGCCTTCAAGGGTCGCCCATTTTCCAGCGCAGGTGGAGTACCAGTACGCTGCGGGGATATCGACTTCTTCGAGGTGTTGTGCGGCCTCTTTCATGTCGACTTTCTTGCTTTCGAGCGCTTTGTTCCATTTGTCGTTACGCAATGCGAGTGCAAGCGAGCCTGCGTCCATGCACTTTTGGTAGGCGTCTTGTTGCGCCTTTTTACGGTCGCGACGGCTTTCGATAAACGATTTGTGTCCGTGCGCGAGCCAGTAATAGCTGGCAGCGATTTTGGTATTGACTTCAAAGAGCGCTTCGGTGCGGTCGCGGTCGCCGGTATCGTAGGTCGCGGCACGCTCCAGGGCGTCGATGGCTTTGAGCGTTTCTTCTTCGCTATCGCGTTTTTCCCAATGCGCTTGGGCTTCAGCGAGTGCTTCTTCGAAATCGCCTTCGCCGGTGACTTGGGTACGGCTTGCCAGATCATCGGATGAAACGCCGATGGTCGGTTTAGAACAAGCTGCAAGATTGAAGGCCACTGCGGCACCGGCCACAAAAATCATCCATCGTTTCATGAATCGTTCCCCTCGAGTGCAACGTTAGGACCGTGGATAGTAAAAATGATGTGAAAGCCTGGTCCATCAATTCATACGTTCATACGTGATATCCATAGTTATGCTAGGGAGCGCACCTTTTGGCAAGGCGCGCGCGCTTTCATGAAAACTTAAGACCTTGCGTTCAAGCGTCAGAAGAAGGTGGGTGATCGCAAGCGCGCGTCATCTCATCGATGGATCATTCTGCGGCTGCGGGCAGCGATAGGTATCTTTCCATGGAATCATCGAGCTCTTCGAGCCATGGCGTATGGTGCTTGGCTGCATGTGTTCCGGTCATCACGGAGGTGAAGGTTTTGTCCCGGTAGCGCAGGATGTCTTCTTCTTTGTCTTTGAGCCATTGCTTGAACAGCTCGCCCACCTTTTCGAGGTCGATTTCTGGGTAGTCTGTACGATCGACCAGGTCGCGTGTGTAGGCGGTTTGGAAATCAACTTCATCGTTCGGTGTCTCGATGGTGTCTTGTTTCGCACGCCATTTTGCGATGCTCTGATCCCGAACATTTTTGTCTGGCAGGGAGATTTTGCCGAGCATGATATCGCGGGCGAACCATGCCTGCGCGTCGAACATATTGAAGGTGTAATACTGATCTTGCATCCCCAAGTAGAACAGTCGCGGCTGTTCGTTGAACACGACGCCTTTGTACAACTTATCTGGATACAGGCAGTTATGATTATCTAAGCGCAGCTCATCTGGGAGGAAGGGGAAGTTGTGCTGATAGCCCGTGCACAGCACGACGTCGTCAAAGCGCTCGCTTGTACCATCGCTAAAGTGCACCAAGTCTTCTTCGAATCGGGTGACCAAGGGTTTTTCTTTGATGCCCACGGGCCAATCCACGCCAATGGGTTCGCTTCGATAGCTGAGGGTCACCGATTTGGCGCCATGCTTATAGCATTGTACACCAATGTCTTCGGCGGAGTAGCTGCTGCCGATGAGCAAGAGATTGCGATCAACATAAGGTTCCGCACCTCGGAAATCGTGTGCGTGCAATACATTGCCTGGGAAGGTTTCAATGCCTTCGAAATACGGCATATTCGGCACGGAGAAGTGCCCGGTTGCAACGACCAAGTAATCGAAAACTTCGGTGTACGTGCGATTGTTTTCTAGATCTTCAAACACCACAGAAAACTTTTGCTCGTCCTCATTAAATTCCACCCAACGCGCTACGGTGCTGAAACGAATATACTTGCGGGCGTTGCTCTTCTGAATGCGTCCTTCGATATAATCGAAAAGAACTTCTCTTGGTGGGTACGATGAGATCGGGCGTCCAAAATGTTCGTCAAAAGTGTAATCAGAAAATTCTAGGCACTCTTTGGGTCCGTTGGACCACAGATAGCGATACATGCTTCCGTGAATGGGCTCACCGAATTTCCCAAGGCCCGTGCGCCAAGTGTAATTCCACATCCCACCCCAGTTGGATTGCTTTTCGAAGCAGATGATCTCGGGGATTTCTTCGCCGTTACGGGCAGCGGACTCAAATGCACGTAGCTGTGCAAGACCACTCGGTCCTGCACCGATGATACCGATTCTCATGGATCTCCTGGATCGATCAACGATCAATAAAAATGTGGGAACAAAGACGCGCAAAAATCCGACTCGTAAGCCAACGCGGCGTACGACGGGGATGAAAAAAGATGAATGCGCATCAAGAACTCGAGCGTTTATCGATCCGCATATTCAGTGCGTGCGCATTGCTTGCGCACGGCAGAAGGATAGACGCGACGCGCATTACCATAGCATAGTTTTTGAGAATTTGTAACCGCGCCGGCCCCACGCTCCTCGCTCGCACCGTAATCGCCCGATGTATCATGCCTTCATCGGGGTACGATAAGGCGTTTGATGCATAGCTAAATTGCGAGAATACGTCGATTCAGCGAATTATTAAATGGTGTGAGCCGTATTCTTTGCCTCATTCGTAGAACGTGCCATACTTAGCAGCACTTGAAGGTTTTTCGATCTAGTCGACCGGAAGATGTGAATGAGCGGTATTCGCCTTATCAGCGCGTGTTGGGTCATGGTGTGTCTTTGCGTTGCGACGACAGTCAATGCAGCCGGCCAATATCTAGAAATGCGTTTTGAACGTAGCGAGTATCGCGCCCAAGGCGGCGTCGATATCGTGCTCGATCCCTCCACGCCCGCCAACGGCGCGTTAGGCGGCGGACTCAAAGCGCGCATCCTCAATATCGATATATATACGACGCTCTCCGAAGGTCGACGCGCATATAAACTCGGCTATGATATCTGGCAGGCCGATTTCCCAGGTCGACTCGATAGTGATGACGATTTGGCGCAACTACAGCGTGATATCGAAGACCTCACAAACCGCGTGAAAGGCGATAACTTTCTACTCGAATTGCATACGCGTATCGATCTGCTCAATTTCATGATCAATAAAGGGCCTTGGACCGTGCAACTCGGCGGTTATGCGGAATTCCTGAGTGGCGCACACCTTGAGGTCCCACAAAAGCTGGAGCTCATCGAAGTACCCGATACCTATATTGATATCGGTACGTCTCAGCGATTGATGCGGGCTGGCGGACGTGGTGACGCCGGTTTCTCTCTCGGCGTTGGTTACGCCATTCCCTTTGCCGATAAAAATGTGCAGTGGTCGCTTGGTGGACGCATTCGGGGTTTTTATCGTTTCTCGATGCCAGAGCACGCTGTCACCGCCAACGCCCATATCTACGACGAAACCGACATCCACTACCCCAAAGACGTCGATTTTCTGCATGGATGGGGTGTGGGACTCGATTTCTATACCACCCTGCATTTCTCTGAAGATCTGACCGGCTTTCGGGTGGGTGCATATGTAGAAGATTTGATCAAAGTTGTATCGCCTGGCGACGGTACAGGATTCTTTGTTCCGCCGCGCTTTGGCGTCGGCTTTGCTTGGATTTCTCCCGATGGAAAACTCACAGTGGGCACGGATTTGGAACGCGTAGAAACGTTCAAGCCCAAATGGAAACCCACTTGGCAAACCGGTATTGCGTACCGCTTAGGCAATGAAAAACTCTATGTAGCGCCCAAAGCAGGTTTTATTTTTAACCACCGCAACATTGTAAATGCACATTTAAGCCCTGCTGTAACGGGTGGGCTTGAAATCAACCTAGCTGCGGTGAAGATCGTGGGAGCCATCGAATACCACACCGCCACGCGCGCGGTGAACGCGGCGGCGAGTTTAGGTGTAGGATTTTAGGAACGACGGCGCGTATGCGATGAAATTAATCCGCGATGCACACTTCGCCGTTACAAATATCTGAAATCGGGCGGTTGAAAATGAGGTCGAGCGCCTGAATTTGTCCTTTGGAGTAATTGCGGACGTCGTTGTGCACGGTATTGGAGTTCTTTGAGAACTCCGCGTAGGTGCCAGGGAGCGTGCCTTCGAGATCGAAGTCAAAGATCATCATCACGCTTTTGTCTTCTGGCAGGGTGCTCTTTTCGACATCGTAGTCTGCTGCAAATACTGCGGGCGCCTTTTGGCCGATGGGAATGTTGGCACTGCGCGCCCATACGAACGCCGAAAGAGTGGGAACATCAGGATCGCCAAGACCCACTTGCCCCAAGATTCTCCGCTCGATGGTCGCGCCGTTAAAGGTGTTGGAGAGCAGCTGATCGGCATAGGTGATCGGGTCGACTTTTTCCATCGCAAGGCTCGATATCGCGACGAACTTCTGTGCGTCGCGCTTGTCGGTCAGACCCATATTCACGAGCCCTATCAAAGGTTCAAACGGCTTTGCGCGCGACATGATGAAGGTGAATGATCCGCCGCCTACGCTGAGGATGCCGTCGGTGATTTCGGGCGAAACAGCGATGGCGGTGCTGCCCAAAATGTGGCCGAGACTGATGCCATAAAAGACATGGCGTTGGTTTTGCAGGTAAGGACGCAGGTCGAGGGCGATGGTGTCTGTGTCGGCCGAAAAATCATCGGGAATTTGTTGCATCGCACGTGCAACCACGGTCTGGTTTACGAATCCTTGCATCAATCTTTCTGTGAAGTTGAATACTTCCGATGGCTTAGAGTTAATTTTTCCGACGATCGGCACCATGTCATCATCGCTCAAGCCCCACCATTTGATGCCAGCCGATACCATTTGGTTTTCATTCAGGAAGCCTGTCATGAAACTGCCGCGCATTTCTTCGGTGGAACCGAAAAAACCATGACCGAACTGAATGGTGGCTTTGGACGCACCTTCTGCGACCACGGAATGTGGAATGAGGATGTTCACAGCCAGCGGCACCGTGCTTTCGAAGCGCGGGAGTCCCGCGTCGTCAAAAATCATGCGCCCCTCGGGTGTGTCGTCTGTCAGGAAGAGCGGCACATCGACCAGCGCTTCAAGGTTATAACGCAGGTTCGCATGCTCTGGCAGCTGCGAGGCTGAATCGCTGTCGGGCGCGCGGTATTCGGTGACGTTGGTGATACGGAGGTTCAGATCGTTTTCATCCATCCATGCGACGGATTGTTCGATCATCGATTCGAGTTCATGGCGTGCGGTCTGGTTGGATCGCGTGGTAAAATCCCATGCGATTTGCACGTCATCCAGGTTCACACCGAAGTCTTGGAGGGCGGGCAGGATATGTTCACGCGTATTTTGCTGCGCGTCTTGAAAGTAAGGATAAGATTCCTCGAAGGCGAGGTTTTGGAAACTTGCGGGGCGCGCAATGGTCTGGCCGCTTGTGTTCTTGATATTCTGAATCGCGACGATGTAGCGGGTGTTTTCTTCGAGGGCGCGCAGGAGGCGGATTTGCAGAATCGTGCGGTTATTCTCGGCGACGGTTCTGTCGAGTTCCACAAAGTGCGCTACGGGTTCGTGCGTTTCGCCGTGAAGGATGATGACAGGCGAGGTGGGCAGCAGTGTTTTATTTAGGTCATCATCGTGAAAGATGAGTTGGCTTGGGTCGATGGGTTCGCCGAGATCTGCAAAGATGGGCGTGTGAATGGCGAAGCCGTCGATCGGGTTATTTACGGATAGTGCTACGTTTCGCTTATTATATTTGAAGCGTGCATCACCCTCGAAGACAACTTGTGTGCGGTCGTCTTTTTCTACGCGGAAAGCGTTGGAGGGGAAGGGGTAGAAGCAGTCGATGGAATGACCTGCGGGGTTGCAGTTTTCATCTGGCGCTTCTGTATCCGGTCCGTTCCGATCGGGGTCGTTTTCTTTGCTGTCGCCACAGCCACTGAAGACAAAGCTGATCGCGATGAGAAGAGCGAACAGTTTGGGGTGAAGGAGGTGGGTCATGTTCATTTCGCTCTCTTTGCGTAGGCGCGGGTGGCGCAGATATTTGAGGAAGGCGTTAGGCGTCGGCGTCCCAGAGGTCGGGGTCAAGGCGCCAGCGGCCGAGTCTGGTGGGATAGCGGCGGGCGATTTCGAGCTCTTTGAGGAATTCTTGGCGCTCGACGGTATATGCACCGAGGGAGAAAAGGTGATCGGTGGGCAATTGGCAGTCGATCATCAGGAATTTCCATCGTTCTGCCTGTTTACAGAGGGTAAAAAAGGCAGCCTTCGACGCGTTGCTTTCGGTGTGAAACATCGATTCACCGAAGAATGCGCGTCCAAGAGATATGCCGTAGAGTCCCCCTACGAGCTGTCCATTGTGCCAAGTTTCAATGGAGTGAGCAAACCCCAAATGGTGGAGTTGGGTGTATGCTGCCTTAATTTTTGGCGTGATCCACGTGGCGTCGCGTGTATTGGCACAGAGGTCGACGACTTCTTTGAATGCGGTATCTGCGCGCATTTCGAAGTGATCTTCTCTGCGCATGAGTTTACGCATGCTGCGCGTGATATTCGCTTTGGATGGTTCCAGGAGCATGCGTGGGTTGGGCGAGTGCCAGGTCAGCGGTAATCCTTCGCAAGGGTAAGGGAAAATTCCCTCGGAATAAGCACGCAGCAGCCGTTCGGGGTGCAGGTCGCCTCCGACTGCGAGTAACCCGTTCGGTTCTGCGTGTTCCGGATTCGGAAAAGCAAAGGATTGGCTCAGGCGGTAAACGGCCATTTCCACGTGGGAAAAAGAAATGGGAATGAAACGGGCGATGGGTGCATGCGCGGGCGCGCACGCCGCCTCGTAGATAAAAAGACGATATGCAACCTAGAACATTCTATCTAGCTTACGCATGAGGTGACGCCGTAGGGTGCAGTATACGCTATGGCAGCGTCAGGGTGCGACCATTGTCGCGTCGCGCACACTTCTCTGAAGTATCCACGTCAAAAGTACAAGCGCCACGAGTATTTACGTGGCGCGGCCGGCATTCTACGGTCTGTGAATGTGAGCCATTTTAGCGCATCGCCCAGCTTGTCGGCGATTTAGAGGAATTCGCCTTCGCAGCTAACAGGCGCAGCGCTTTCGTTGGTGATTTCTTGGACGCGGACGCCACCGAAGTTCCCTTTAGCGTTATTAAAGCTAATGGGTTCAAAGACGTCCATACGACCTTTACCGCAGATGAAGGCGTCATCTTCTTTACAACCCACCACCGTGAGTTTGATGTCTGCAAGGATGTCACCGCCCGTGAAGGAGTTTGCGGTACCATCGACGCGGAGTTGGTCGAGCTGGATATTGAGTTCGTTGTTGCTATCGAGCTTCAGGCCTTCGACGATGATGGGGTCGCCGGCGGGTGTACGCGCATCTTCACGCGGCGCGTTGACTTGATTGATGCGGCACTGATCGGGGTTGTCTTTTTGGTAGATGATGTTGCCGTCTTTATCTCTGCGGCAAACCGGATCACCGTTTTCATCGAGTTCATCGATTTTCTCAGAGGTAAAGTCCGTTTTCAGCGGCTGGACGACGATTTTGTATCCGTCGCTGCCCTGGGCTACATCAAAAGACATCAGGATGTGATCTGGGGGGCTGATCGAGTGCTGAAGGCGTACAAAGTACAATCCGCTCAGGTCGCGATTCTCTGCATCGCAGAGGCCTTTGGTTCCCCCTGTGCCTTCGCCGACGATTTCGGTGTATTGGTCAAAGGCGCCGCCCGGATCGGGATCGGTGCAACCGACGGCAAACATGGTAACGGCGGCGCTCATGGCGACGGATGTAAAAAGGTTGGCGCGCTTCATAGAAGAGGTACCCCCAAAAGGTCGTAAAAACGGTGACGTAACTATTTTTACGATAAATTCTGTAATGCTGGGCTGAACTTTTGTGCGAACACACAGCAAGCCCCATGAAAAATGAACTGTTCTCGCGTTGACGTCAAGTGCGATGGCGTTTCGCCGACGTCCTTTCTCTCTCTCGATTCTTTTGTAACGAGGCGGTGCAGTGCTTAAAAATGCGCGATAACGGTTGAGATAGGGAATGTAGGATGCGATCCTGAGGACCAAGGGGTCATGGGGCGTCCATCCCAACTTCGTGTTTGTACGCGTGGCGGCGGTTCGGACGTTGAAAATGAAGAAGAAAGTGTAAAAATACGAAGATTCTGGTCTAATGCCATGCCGATAGGCTATGAGAGCTTAGACGTCGCTCGAAAGAGCGCGATGCGTTAACGCGCATGTAAATCGTCAACGATTATTGAGACACGACACCGAAAATGCGTCGTAAACCAATGTGGGGGGATCGTGTGGGGGACACGCCGATCTCGAAATCCCATGAGGTAGACCTTCCTGCGTCGTCACCTTCAGAGGAGTGGATATGCAACGTTTCGTAAGGCCAGGTATTTGGGCTGCATCCATCGCTGCGATGGGCGTTTTCGCCCTCTCATCGACGGCGATGGCCAGTGGTTTTTCCTCCGCGCGCTTGGGCGGCTTGCACGGAAACACCGTCAGCATCAGCCCAACCTCCGTCTACTGGAACCCCGGTGCCATCGGAAAGCTCGAAGGCCATCACCTCTACTTAGATGGGATGTTTGCGCTGCGCCACGCCAGCTTCACCACCGAAAGGGATGACCCCGCCAACAGCGGCCGAAATACCTTGGGTGACAAGGGCAATAACTTCATCATTTCGCCCGCACTGGCATTCACCACCGACTTCGGTGGCTCCAACGTCGTTCTCGGCGCAGGGTTTTACGTACCTTTCGGCGGTCAAGCGGTCTGGGGTAAAACGGATGTGCCGAGCGGATATCCAGATTTCGTCGCCGACGGACCCCAGCGCTGGTACAATATCGAGGGCTCGATTCAACAATTGACCGGAACCCTCGGCGCCGCCGTACGCACCAACGACAAAACTTTCTCCGCAGGGTTGATGCTCAACCTGAACATCTTCAAAATCGATACGCTGCGTGCACGTAACGGAGACGGTGGAGATGATGTTCTGAACAGCGACGGTTCCGTCAAAGAAGGCCGTAGCCGCCTGAACGCGTCCAGCGTGGACCTCAGCGTTGGCCTCGGTGCGCACTGGAACTCCAAAGATCAGCGCTGGGCCGCAGGTGCCTCGTGGCAAACTGGACCCAATATCAGCGGTCGACAAACGCTCAAAGGCGATCTCATCAACCAATTCGGTGCTAGCCCGCGCGCAACGAGCCAAGTGGCCGTAAGCCAGACCATGCCGCACGCAGCGCGCGTCGGACTCGCCTACCGGTTCGTCCAAGATCCAGTCGATGCAGAGGATGAGCCGATCATCAAAGGTGAATTGCGTCTCGGTGCAGAACTCACCACATGGAACCAATTTAAGTCGCAATGTATTGTCCAAGAAAGCGCGCTGGGCGACGCGAGCATCCACCAGGTATGTAAAACCGACGCCAACGGTGTGGTCGAAGAAAGCAACGCCCTCGTCCAAAACCTTATCCGCGATTGGAAGCTCGGTTACGGCGTGAAACTGTCGGGTTCTTACTACCTGAACGACCGTATTGAGCTCGGTGCAGGCCTTGGCTTCGACTCCAACGCCATCCCCGACTACACGCTCGATCCCGCGCTCATGGACATGAACAAGATCGCTGTCGACCTCGGCGGAAACTTCCAAGTCGTCGATTGGCTCGCCATCATGGTTCAGTTCACCGACGTGATTTACCTCACGCGCGACACCAACGGAAACCCAGGCCTCTCCGAAGGCTTCAGCACCAAGAACAGCCAGCCGAGCTCCGGTGCGCGCTACACGCAGAACATCTTCATTACCAACGTGGGTCTGCACTTTAGCTTCTAAATCGCAGTCGCAAAGCGATTGCCCGCGTATCTGATTTAAAACGCGCCCTGACTTCAGGGCGCGTTTTCATTTTTGACACGCGATGCGTTGTTTTCTCGCGGTTGCATGGTGAGAGACGGTCGCTCGCACGCCGAAACGAAAATCAGTTTCTTTACTTCACAGCTGCAATAATTTCGCGTTTTAGGACGTGAAACGGACCGTCCCGCGGCAGAAAACAGCGAATTTCGGCTTTTTAGTCATCAAATTTTTCGAAGAATTTTCTGGAATCTGCGCGATCGCCAGGAGAATTTACGATGATTTTAAGGGTGCGGGACGGTGTTGCTATCGCGCGCAAAGCGAAGGGTGTTTGACGCAGCGTCCATCGATCTTGCGACGCGTCACGGACGGAAGACGCCGTGGTGAATCTCCTCGTTCAACCTTCTAAACCAGTGTTTGACATCGGGTTTTTGTATCAGCCCTCATGTCTCTTCACGCGTTGATCGCACCCGATGCGATGGCGTTTTGTGTGCGACGGCCGGGCCGCATTTTTGGGGGAAATGCGCCGCCTCAATTTATTTTTTGATACGCGGAGAAAAATAAAAGGGCGCATTTTCGCTTGACCCAAAGACGGGGTCTGTCTAAACGATACGTAAAGTTGACCTATTTAGTAAAGAATAGGAAATCTTCCTTCGAGGCCCTGTTATGACGTCCACCATCACTCGCGCATTTCTTATCGCTCTTGCCGCCGCCATGATTTTTTCTGGTTGTGCAGATGAGTCTTCTTCGGAGACACATGCGATTGATCATGCGGTGGATTACGCGTCCAATCATCAAGGATTGGTCACGCCGGAGACCCTAGAGGGTTGGCTACGCGATTGGGACAATGCACGTCCTGCGCACATTCAGGGCGACTTGGTGGTGCTGCAAAGCGGTTTCACCGAAGGTGCGCTTGCAACTGCAGCATCGACTGAAGGCGTTCGTGTCTACGATGCTTCGGAGGATTTCTCGGTACTGATCGAGCCACGCAACAACGGTGTCTTTGCGGCCGGTCGTGCCCCCGCACGCGGCGTACGTGTCGATGCGTTCCTGCGCAAGTACACCATCGATCCGCAGAAAGACTTTGTGGTCTTTGTGTCGGGCGAGCTCACGCATGATTCGCTCTCATGGCTATCCATGGCTTGGCTTGCATTCCGCTACTGGGGCATTGCCGAAGAGCGCTTGGCCATTGTCAACGGCGACATTCAAGATCTATCCGAAGACGTACGCGCCGATGAGCCGCTTGAAGCATTATACGAAGGCAAAGTGCGCGTGTTGGTTTTGCCCTCGACGAACTTCCGTATCACTTTAGATCTCGAAGAAGTGCGCACCTGGGTTCAAGATCGCCCTGCAAAGGCGCAGCTTTGGGATACCCGTACCGCAGCCGAATACGAAGGACGCGCGATTTCAGAAAGTGCGCGCGAGACTTCGTGCATTACGGGTGCTCCGCGCTGCACAGTGCACAACGCTGGGCGCATCGCCGGCGCAAAACACCTCGAGTTCACAGCGTTCTTGGATGAGAACCACCGCGTGCGCCCGCCACAAGATCTCTTGGAACTGCTGCGCAGCAAGGACATCGATCGCGGTACGACACAATACCTCTATGACGGCGATGGTTCGCGCAGTGCGATTGTGGCCTTCATCCTGCTCGCAGTCACCGAGCACGACGCGCGCTGGTACCCGAACTCCTACGTGGAGTGGAGCGCACTGAACGCGACCCACCCTGAAGATAAGCTGCGTCGTCTCAAAGAAGACAACCCCTGGCGCACCGATACACCGGAGTTCACCGAAGGCCTCGATGCTGCTTGGTCCACCCTGCAGCAAGGCGTTCAGCCCATCATCATCAACTCACGTGCTGAAAACGCAGCCGCCGTCCGCGAAGAAGACGAAGACTACTTGGTCCACCCGCCGGCCTTGCCTGTCGTGAACTTGAACGACCCCAACTGTTTCTAACTTCTCTCTTTTACTTCGATTTCTCTTCTCTCAAAGCTTCTTTTTTCATTCGGTGAACCCATTCACCATCTTCTGTGACGAGAACATCCATGCACAAAAAACGTCTGAAGCTCTTGGCTTACCTCTTCCCCTTACTCTTCTTCAGCGCTGCGCTCATCGGTTGCGGCGACGGTGATGGCGAGAAGGTCGAGAACACCGACAATAATAACGACAACAATAACAACGATAATAACAATAACGAGAACCTCGACCCAGTCGTCGTTCAAGGGCCTGCGGCCATCACCAACGCTTCGGCTGAAGACTACAACCACAACCGCTGGGGCCTCATCGAGGCTCCAACCTTGGAAATCTTTGTAAACAACTGGGACAAAAAAGACACAGCCGCTGAAGACGCTGTGCCCAATGGCCGCCCAGCACACCTGGCAGACGACGCACGACTGGTCATTCTGCAGCTCAACGGCGCAAACCGCGCTGAAGGCGAGAACTTCATCCCATCATCGCCAGAAGACGGCGTATACGTCTTCGAAATTGATGAGTTCCGCTTTAACGAAGCGCGCGATACTGGCCTGATCTCGGACTCCGTGCCTTACCAAGCAAGCGGCCCCGTCACGGATCAGTGGCTCGGACGCTATGGTATCGACCTTGGGCGCGACTACGTTGTCTTTGCAGCTGGTGAGAACAAAAATCCCAACGGTGCATTCTTCCAAGAACTCGGACGCGCCATCTACTGGCTCTCGTACTGGGGCGCGGATCTCCAAAGCCTCGCGATCGTCAACGGTACACTCGGTAAAAACTACACCGGTGAGCTGACCAACAGCGCGCTGCCCGAAGGCACCATCAAAAACGACGGTTTCTCGGTACGTCACATCCGTATCGACAACACCTCGCTCACCATTCCTCTGGAAGACCTCCTGACCGTCGTCAAACAAGGTCTCGCCGCTGAAGGTATCGTCGAAGGCTTCGACAAGCAGTTCATCATCGACGCACGTCCTTCTGGTCAGTTCTACCGCACAGACCCCAACGCATCCTTTGGTGACACGCACCCAGGACAGTTCATCACCACCGCATGGAACTCCGCAGGTGCACCGAGCCCAGACGCCGAAGGCCGCGACAAAAACTACGTTCTGGCAGAAGGCCACATCAAAGGCGCAACGTCCTTCCCTTGGGCATCGCTGCTTGAGGACGTCGGCGAAAACAACTGGAAATACAAGTCCAAAGCAGAACTCGCACAAATCTTTGCAAACGCAGGTTACACCGCAGAGCGCGCTGAAGACACCGTCATTGTCTCGCAATGCCGTACAAACTACGAAGTTCAAGTCAACGGTTTCGCTAGCCGCGTAGTCCTCGGCTACCCAACAATCCACTTCGACGGATCGCTCATCGAGTTCCTCTCCCTCGTGTCGAACCACCCCAACGATGAGTTCAACCTCAAGCCCGAAGACCCAGCGTACAAGTTCCGCACCGACATCCCTGAGCTGCTCCAGCACTACACCGCGAGCGACGACAATCCACAAGCGCCTACCACCGAAGAAAATGACGAAGGTGTTGTAGCGTACAACGTTCCTGGCGGTGAAGGCGAGCTCGAGCGTAAAGTCGCACAAGCCAAAGTGAACAAAAACGCCACCACCACCCGCCTCGCACTCGACGAAGACCGAGCCTACAAAAAGTCCGAGTAATCGGCGCACATATAAAGCAGACCAAAGCAAGATCATAAGACGCCCCGCTACGCTGGGCGTCTTGCCACTTTTTGCATCACGACCTACAAGCTTTGGACACGATCTGACGCGTGTTCGGCGGCTTCATCCGCCCTGCAAATATCGTCGCCATACGCCCTCTACGTAGCGAAATTGCATCATGGATCCAAAAGTCTTCGAAAAATCCGGTGCCTTGTACCTCGGTCGAACGTGGGATGCGCAAACCACCACCCCGACCGACGCCCCGCTCCTCTATAAATCAGGACACCTCACCACCCACGCCGTTTGTGTGGGGATGACCGGTAGCGGCAAGACCGGACTCGGCATCTGCGTTCTCGAAGAATTGGCCATGGACGGAGTGCCCGCCATCGTCATCGATCCCAAAGGGGATATGGGGAACCTGCTTCTGACCTTCCCAGAATTGTCCGGCGAAGACTTTTTGCCTTGGGTTTCGTCTGAGGAAGCATCGCGCAAAGAGATGAGCAAAGCGGAGCTTGCCGCACAAACTGCCGCTACATGGAAAGCAGGTCTTGCGAGCTGGGGTCAAGACGGCGCACGCATCGCGCGCCTACGCGAAACCATCGATTTTGCCCTCTACACGCCAGGTTCCACGGCGGGCCGACCGCTTGCGCTCCTTAAATCTTTGCACGCGCCAAGCGCAGAATTGCGCGAAGATCCCGATCTTTACCGCGACCGCGTCGGCGATACCGTCTCGGGACTTTTAGAACTCGCCGGCATCAAAGCCGATCCGGTTACCTCGCGCGAACATATTTTGCTTTCGACCATCCTGCGCACCGCGTGGGACCAAGGCGAGGACATGTCGCTCGAAACCTTGGTTGGACGCGTGCCTGAGCCCGGCATCCGCCGCATCGGTGCGTTCGATCTGGACATGTTCTTCCCTGCCAAAGATCGTTTTGCGCTGGCGATGCAGCTCAACAACCTGCTCGCTTCGCCGAGTTTTGCCGCTTGGGCGGAGGGTGATGCGCTCGACATCGACACGCTGCTGTGGACCCCAGATGGAAAACCTAAAATCTCCATCCTGAATATCGCGCATTTGTCCGACGCAGAGCGCATGTTCTTGGTAACCTCGATCCTTGGCGAATTGTTGTCCTGGATGCGTCGCCAACGCGGTACCGATGAGCTCCGCGCTCTGTTCTACATGGACGAGATTTTCGGCTACTTGCCGCCCACCGCCGAACCGCCCTCCAAACGCGGTTTGATGACGCTTTTAAAACAAGCGCGTGCTTTTGGGCTAGGCCTCATGCTCTGCACCCAAAACCCCGCTGACATCGATTACAAAGCGCTTTCGAATACCGGTACTTGGTTCGTCGGACGTCTACAAACCCCACAAGACCGCGATCGTTTGCTCAAGGGGATGGCGTCATCGATGGATGCCGGCGGCCATGCGATGGACCGAGCAACACTTTCCGATCTGATCAGCAATCTCGGCAAGCGGCGTTTTGTCATGCAAAACGTCCACCAAGGCTATCCGGTTCTCTTCGAAAGCCGGTGGGCGATGTCCTATATGGCAGGCCCCCTCTCTCGTCCTCAGATTCTTGAACTTGTGGCCGGTCAATCCCCCGCATCGCTTCCGCCTTCGAAGGCGGAGGGTGGTGTGAGGGCGCAGACTCCTATGCCAACACAAAACACCACAGAGAGCGCAAGCCCACAAGCCGTACAAGCGTCGACACAACAGGCTTTGCCGGAAGGTTTTGTGCGCGAAAAACCTGTGCTCGCGCCCAAGATCCAAGAAGCCTATATGCCGGTAGGTGTCGCACCGAAACCCAATGATCTGCTGCTCTGGCGGCCGATGGTTCTTGGTTGTGCCACGGGTGTGATCGATCGCAAGCGGCCGCCGGTTCAAGCCACGCTCATGCTTTCGCGCATCTCTTTTGTTGAGGACCGGCCTGTGCCGCTGCAGTGGACCCAAGCAGATGACTGCCCGTTTGATGAAAACGCGCTGGTTACAGCGCGCCCCACACAGGGAGTGTGGCAGCTTCCAGCACCGGCCCTGAGCGATGCACAGTGGTTTTCGCGATGGGAGAAAGATTTGCTCGATTATTGGGTGAATCACGCGGGGGTCGACACCTATGCGGCGCCCACACTCAAGCTACAAAGCGAGGAAAATGAAACCCTGGATGCGTTTCGTGCGCGGGTGAAACACGAGGCAAAACAGGCGTACGAACTGGCCTTGCAAAAGACGCAAGCCAAGTTCGAAAAGCGTCTCGTCACGGTCCAAGAGCGAATGGAGCGTTATGCCTCGGTGGCAGACGATAAACGACGTGATGCACGCAGCCGACAAGTGAGCAGCGTTGCCAGTGGCATCGGTGCGCTTCTTGGTGGAAAAAAGACGGCCATGCGCACCGTGGTCAACCAACAACGCATGGCTGGACGCGCTGCCTCTGCAGCGCAACGTGCAGAGAATCAATACGCAGCGGCCAAAGAACAGCGCGATCTGATCGACCAAGAATACCAGCAAGAACGCCAGCAACTCGAAGCGCAATGGCAACATGCAGCACAAGATGTGCAAGTCGAAAAAGTTGGGCCACCCAAAAGCGGACTACGCATGCGTTACTTTGGACTTGTCTGGGTTCCTTACTATGATGATGGCAGCGGCCCATGGCGACGCGCATGGGTTTTGCCCAGCCCCTGTGCTGTGGAATGAATATTGGCGCGCAAAGATCGTCTCAACGGACGTCTTCCTAAGCGCTCGAGGCTGAACATGTTCGGCTTCGTTGCCCGAGAATCAGCCATGAAAAATCATCTCTCCTCCATTTTATCGCTGGTCGTGGTCCTTGCCGCAGCCCTGATTTTCACATCTGGATGCGTGGTGCATACACGCGGGCATGATGTGGTGTACGCAGATGGCGCGCCGCCAGCGCGCGTTTATTATGGCGGATACGATCTCCATTATCGTAGCAATGCCTATTATTATTACGATGGTGGCACATGGCTTTTGGCGCCCTCGGTTCCCAGTTATTTGGTCCGCTACCATCGACCTTATTACACGGGATATCGTAGCTATTCGCGTCCTTACACGACCTATCGCCGACCGACCTATAGCTATACGACGCGCCCCACAACGCCGTCGAACCGTCGCGTGACCAACACGTCGCCGCGCCGGTATTCCTCGCCTACGCCCAATAGACCGACGAACGTCACGCGTCCTCCTGCGCGCACAACGTCGCCTGCGCCTGTGCGTCGCACCACCACCAGTGGGCCGACGGGCGTGAGCCGCCCTACCAGCGTGAGCCGTCCACCGGCCGCGTCTCGACCGCCAGCCTCTTCAGGCGCAGCACCGCGGCGCGTCACACGTCACTAGCACTGCGATCGTACAATCGAAACACCTCGCCCGTTCTGCGCGAGGTCTTTTATTTTTTGCTTCTCGCGATCGACGTGCCATATTTGTATAGAATACTCTATGCGCGGCCTATGCATCGCGATCGTGCAGCATTTTCGTTGCCTTCTTTTTTCCGTATGTCGGCATTTTTATGACCCAATTTCCTACATCGTCGCAGATTAAGATTTGGCAACCCGTGGCCGCTGGCGGATTCATAGGTATGCTCGGCGCATTGGTGTTGGCAAACCTGCGCGAAAAGGGAAAACCGCTCGAAGACGGTCAGTTTTTGATTGTGCTCCTGGTGTGCATTGTTTTGGGGAGTCTCTTTGCCGTCGGCCTCAGTTACTATTTGTATCGCCGCCAACTTCGAAAGCAGATGCTCGCCGAGGAAGAGCTTTACCTACCAGAGGTTGAACAACGCAAAGGCTCAACCTCGACGATCACCCTTCGGCCCAAGACGTCAAAGATTAGCGCGGTGACGTTTCGTCATGAGATGTATTATGAGCCCTTGCCCTACCGTCCACCGCGCGTTCGGCTGACGGAAGAACAGGACTTTGAAGACCCATGGGCGCACGACAAGCTCGGCGACATCATGGAAGACGTTTTCGCCAAACTGTTGCTCAAAGATTTCGATGAAATCGTTTCCCGCGTGCGCGAAGAAGTCCGAAAGAACGCCAAAGGTGAGAGCGACGCATGCTTTCGATTGAGTGCGTTTCGATCCGAGGGGCCTGTCAGCGTGACCGGCCACTGCGAAATGGGGTGGACGCTCTACTTTGTGCGTGAGGACGAAGCCCATGCCTGTGTAGCGATCGTCACCCGTCACGAATTGTCGCTGCAATACGCGTCGACCAAAGAGGTTGAACTGCCGTATACGTTACAAGAAGGACAGTCGACGGCTCCCGTTGAAATCGCACAGCTCCCCGACCTCACCCAAGTGATGGAGTTGGTCTATCAACGCGCGCCCGATACCGAGCTCTTTGTGCGTGGCCTCTCGTCAAACAATGTACTGGTTTATACCGAAGATGTGCACGCCATCGCAGATGTAATGCTGGGCGAAGAAGGTGTGCGTCTGACCAACGGGCCACAGTTTTCAGATCGACTGAAAGAAAAACATGCGACGTCGAAGGCGATGGAGCATTGGGGATTTCAGGACGTTTTGGCATGGTACCGTGGACACGAGATCGAAAGCGCAGCGTTGCGCGCCATGCAAAGCTCTCCCGGCGCAGAGGTGGGCTTTCGCGCGTGCGACAACGTTGTGTTTCGTCGACTTGGGCGCGGTTTGCACGCGGAGTATGGGGCGAAACTGACCGCCGCGCTCGACGACGCACTCAACACCGCACTCGAAAACGGTGATGTGGATGAAGCCAAGCTTCTGGTGCGTTGTCTTGCGTTCGTTCCAACCATGGCAGCCATGGCGCGGCTTCATAGCTTTTCGCAACGCTACGACGAGCGCATGCGCAGCTTTGCCGCAGATATGTTCAATGCGCGACGCAAACGTCTACATAGTACGGAAGTCGATTTGCTCGATCACTTGAACTTCCCCGATTTACAGCGCGCCAAAGGCATCACGCGCATCGACTCCATTGGGGTGCAAAGTAAGAGCGGCGATTTCCGTAAAGATATTTTGGACCAGCTCGCACGCGATCTCAGTCTGCAGGTTCATCGCATTCGCGTGGTGACGTACAGGCCTTTTGTGCCAGAGAATAAAGAATACACGGCATTGCGCGATGCCCCGATCACCGCGGCATGGTTGCGGACCAAAAACGGTGATTGCGATGTTCAGATCAATGTCATTCCGGGCGCACCACTGGTGCAATATTGGTATGTTAGCGGATCGGCTGCGTGGTCGGTTCTGCGCGATATCCGTCGCTTGGATCGCCAATACAGCCTCGACCGTCTAACCTCGACACTGAAAAATATTGGCGAAGTGGACGTGGTTGAAGATGATGACAGCGACGAGCGAGTGAATCTCTCTCAACAGGCGCCTGCGCTTTCGAGTCGATCCGATTTCCTCAAAGCCGTGCTGATGTTGCAAATTTGGGATCCTGAGCGTCGGCCCGCGCATGCGGCGCAATATCTCATCCGTGCCTATCGATCGGATTTCACCAAGAAATTATGGCAGCTCAAACGCTTCATCATCGATACGCTGATTTTCTTGCGCAATACTGCTTCGACCAAGGTTTCGGAGCAAGGCTCGCGGGATACGTCGGCCGTCATCGATGCTTTTTTTAAAGAAGTACACGAGAGCGAAGAAGAGACCAGCAATCATGATTACTTGGTCTTACGCCAGCGCATTGCCGAGATTTTAGAGGGCACGCCACCTGCACAATCCGGCATCGTGCGGCCGGTAATATCGATGGTCAAAGACGATATCGCGCCGGATCTTGCGGACGAGGAAGAGGATGCGGAGTTCACGTCGCAGATCACCGCGGTAATGGACGTGTCTTCGGATAAGAACGCACCGGAAACGCCACCCTCGTGAGCGAGGACGCGTTGCGATATCTACGAAGCGTAGCACGTTTTGGCATCGCGAAGGACATGCGTCGAAAGCTATGTGGACTCGACGCGGCGTAGGTGCCGGATCTGCTTAGATTTCGCCAGCGTTTGCTTTGGCGATCCAGTCGCGGATCTCTTCGTCGATGACTTGAATCGCGCGTCCTTTGAATGGGCGCAGCAGCAGAGGAACGTCGAGCTCAAGCTCTACAGCATGGGGTTTGAGTTCGAGTGAGCCATTGAGTTTGATGCCTTTGGCTTGGAAACCGATGTTGGATTTGGTGTCCGAAACCCACGTGGCGGTTGGAGAGTACTCCTTGAAGCGCTCCGCATATGTTTCGAAGGCTTTGTCCGTTACTTTCCGCGCCGTAGGTAAGTCCAAGTTGTGTTCGATAACGTGTTTTGCTGCCATGATAGAAGCCTGTACTAGGGAATGGTAAGCTAGGAAAATGAATCGAATCGGTGTCCTGCGCGTCTTAGCGAGCGACGCCAATATCCTGCGGATACGGCGAAAAACTCACCGAATGAAGCCACGCGTCTATTCAAAAACATGGAGACAGTTTGTGAGCTACCACATAAAACTGCAGAACATCCGACAAATTGCTCTACAGACCATGATACTATGCGGAGCGTTCTTTTGCATCTTCAGCGTGGTACAAGTCGCGAACGCCAAAGACGCACCGGCCCGCGCAGCGGCCGAAAGCCCGAGCACACATCGCATGGGACGTGGCGATGGACCCGAGCTTTTGCCTTTTGTAACCAACTTCCCAGTAGAACAATGGGCGGGTGAAGAAGTCCACTACAGCATCTCGATGATGGGTGGAGAAGCCGCGCGCGCTGCGATGCATATCGGTGAGGTCATTGATGACGAAGAACTCGGCCGCGTCGCTCCCGTTCAAGGACTGATCAGCAGCGTAGGATTCTTGTCCGCGCTGGTGAAATTCAAATACGGCGGCATGACCTATATTGACCTTGAAACGGGTTATCCCGTGTGGTCAGAAAAATTGCTCGAAGACGGCGGACGCACGCGCACGTACACCAGCTATTACGCCCGTGACGAATATCGCGCAGATGTCGTTCGTAACGAAAATGACCGCGACAGCCCGCGTAAAAAAATGATCCCACGTCACAGTGATGACATTTTTACGTGGCTCTTGCGCCTTCGAGAAATGGACTTGGAAGTAGGCGAAACCTACGTCGCTTACATCTTTGATGGCTGGCTCGTCCGCCGATTGACGCTGCGGGTACTCTCACACGCAGAGCGTCCCGTGCGCGCTGGGGCACGCGAGACGGTGAAAGCAGCGGAAATCGCCATTCAAACCGAATCTCTGGAGCCCCTTGCGCCGCTGCCATGGGCGCCGAAAGGCGTCCTGCTGCCGCCGGTGTATCATGTCATCAAGCGCGAACAAGTGGCATCGATGTGGTTCTCCCTGGACGATCGCCGCGTCCCGTTGAACATCTCTTTGCAGACGCCTGTGGGATTTGTTCGCATGGAACTGACGAAATATGTCGCACCATCGCGCGATCGTCGCTAACACATAGGCATCTCGTACAACGTATGCAGTCCAAATTCGACTTCGCGCTAGAAGTAAACGATGCGTACGTATGATGCGCGCCACCTGAGAGCCACAATCGCTCGATCCAAAGCGAAGGCGCGCCTGCAGGAACCCATCATGCGGTTCATCTCCATTGTGGATTTGCGCATATGAATCGAAAAGAGCATCTACTGAAGCGCTACGCCGACTCGGTGATGGCTCGACCCTTTGCATGGCTGCTGTTCTATCTTTTGATCACGCTGTGCGCTGGTTATTTCGGGCGACCTGTCATCAAAACCGACATCGCAGATCTCCTGCCGGAACACGCGCCCGCCGTGCAAGCGCTGAACGAAGCCAAGCAACGTAGAGGCGGCGCCGGAGAGTTCTATACCATCGCCGTACGATCCCCCGATCCTGTCGCCAACGCCAAATTCATGAAAGATTTGGCACAAGAGATGGAGCAATGGCCCGAAACACGCTCCGTCCAATTCGAACAGGACCAAAGCTTCTTTCGAGAACATGCACTCCTCTTTTTACCGGTTTCGGATCTCCTCAATATCAAGCAAAATATTCAGCGCTTGATCCGAGAAGAACTCGCGGAAAAAAACCCGCTCTATGTCGATCTCAACAAAGAAGAACGTGATGCACGCGATGCAGAAAACCCGGAATGGCGCGACCCTTCTACGTGGGTAGACCCTCAAACGTTCGCAGAACTCGGCTTATCGAAAGAGGAAGTTCAAGCGCTCTTCCCCTTCAATCACGATTCTGAGCAAGGCGAAGATGCCGATGCCGATGCGTCTGGACAAAATCGCGCGCAACTTCCCGAGGAATATCAGGACTTTCGTCTTTCACCCGACGGCACGGTCGGCGTGGTCATGGCGTCTGTCAGCATCTCAAGCACGGATGTGGACGCAGCAAGTGGTCTGTACGATCGGGGTGCTGCGCTGATCGCATCACTCGATCCGACCTCTTATCACCCGAGCATGGACGCCGAAGTCGTCGGCGCTTTTAGAGACTTCTTAGAAGTACGTACTTTGATGAACGACGCCAACCGCGCAACATTCATCTCGCTCTCCGTACTGATTCTGATCTTGCTGCTTTTGTTCCGTTCGCCGCGCATTGTGGCCGTGGTGACCGTGCCCCTCATCACCGGCATCGTGTGGTCGCTCTTCTTGATCACGCAGATTTTCCACGAACTCAACACCCTCACCGCCTTCATCTTTGCGATGCTCGTGGGCATGGGCGTCGACTATTCCATCCACATCTATCAGCGCGCAGAGGACGAATTTCACTCAGGTGAAACCTGGAATACCGCGATTTTCCTTGCGCTGACCCGCGCCGGACGCGCGTTATTAACCGCCACGGCCACCACCGTGGCCGCGCTCGGTGTGATGGCGCTCTCGAACTTTGACGGTTTTAGAGAGTTCGGTATCGCCTGCGCAATTGGTGTACTTACCTGCCTTGCGGCCACGGGTGCGGTATTGCCCGTCATGATCGGCGTAAGCGAGAAGATTTACGCACTGAAGCGTAACCCAAGCCGCGGCACTCTGCGCTTTACCGACGAGGAACAAGAACCGCGCAAAACCTTTACGGTACACCGCCTCATTCGCATCGTTGCTGTGGTGACGGTCGCAGGTGTTGTGCTTGGCAGCGTGCTGATACCGCAAGTGCAATTCGAATATAATTTTCGGAATTTGAGCGGCCCAGGTACGGGCGCAACCATCCGTTACAGTTCCGCGATGGGCGGTAACCGTTCCTCTGCGCCGGCGGTCATACTCGGCCAATCCGAAGCGCAAATGCGCGAAGTGCACGAATACCTACGCCAAGAAATGCGTGAAGGCGACGACCGCATCAAAGGCTTCGTCACCATCGCCACCTTCTTGCCCGAAGACCAAGAAGCGCGCATGGAAGTCATCGACGATATCTACGAAATCCTCGACCGACGCGCCGTACGCAACATGAAAGGGGAAGCAGGTCAGCTCGTAGAAACCATGCTCCGCCTTGCCGAGACAGATACCTACACCCAAGATGATCTGCCCGAATGGCTGCTCGAAGATATCACCGAAGCCGATGGCTCCGTGGGCGCCATGGGACTCCTCTATGCGGATGTAGAATGGTGGAACGCGCTCAAGGTGCGAGATTTCCAAGATAAGTACGGGACACTCAGCTTGCCCAACGGAGACGAAGTTCCCTTAGCAAGTAACGGCTTTATTCTTGATAACGTCGTGCGTTATGTGCAAGGCGATGCGGGACGACTCGGTTTGATGGCACTCATCGCCGTGTCGCTGATTTTGCTCATCGACCTGCGTTCGGTGCGAGCGTCGCTCCTGTGCATCGTGACCTTACTCTCCGGCTTCTTGCTCAGCATTGCAGGGCTCGTAATCTTTGATGTGAAGCTCGGCTTGTACAATGTCATTGTGATTCCGACGGTGATGGGTATCGGCATCGATGGCGCAGTTCACATCTATCACCGGTTCGAAGAAGAAGGCCGCACCAACATTTGGCGCGTGATACGATCGACGGGCTTTGCGGTGTTTGCTTCGAGTGCAACCACCATTGCGGGTTTCCTCGGTCTCCTTTTTGTGGATCATCAAGGCGTGCAGACCATCGGTCAGCTGGCGATCATCGGCATCACCGCCAACTTGATCGTCTGCGTCACCTTGCTGCCTGGTCTTTTGACCTTGTATCGACCCTTGGACGCACCGGACACCCAAGACGCCGCAGCCGTCTAGTTCGATCTAACGCGAAGCTCGTTCGCCATCGGTTTGTTCAACCGGTCGATCGATGGCTGGTTGCACCACGGTGTTGTCTTTTTCGAGGTGCCAAGCGGTGAGCGCATTTCCCCACACGCACCCCGAATCGAGAGCGATATAGGGCGTTTGCACGTGAAAACCGAGTGCCGCCCAGTGGCCGAAAAATACCTGACCAGGGCGCGCATGGTCGCTCGGAACATCAAACCAAGGGGTCAAGTGTTCCGGCAGATCGGCGAGCGTGCCGTTATAATCGAGATTCAGGCTAAGATCGCTTCGTTCCAGTGTTCGCATGCGCGTAAGAACGTTTAAGCTTTCCATTAAATGAGCGTCTTCGGCGTTTGCGGGTGTGCGTTTACGCATGCGGTCTAAGAATGCGCCGGCATCCTCGGATTGCAGTTTGTGTTCTGCTGCTTCTGCACGCGTCAGGGTTTCTTGGAGCGTCCAGGTGGGGTGAATGCCTGCGTGAACGATGATGGCTTGATGGATCTGGCGGACCAAAGGTTGTTGACGCACCCACGCGATGAGTTCGTCTGCGTCGGGTGCTTTTAAGATTTCTAAGATGGTGTCTCGCCCGCGCGGAGTACCTGAGCCAAGCGCGCACCACAGGAGGTGGAGATCGTGATTGCCGAGGACGGTGAAGGTGCTCTGGCGGTGTTGGTAGACCCAGCGTAGGGTTCGCAACGAGCCGGGGCCTCGGTTGACGATGTCGCCGACCAAGTAGATCGCATCGCGTGTGCTATCGAAGTGGATGCGTTGGCGTAGCGCTTCAAAGCTGTCGGCGCATCCTTGCAGGTCTCCGATAATCCACGTGTTCATGGCTGTTCCTTAGAGGGTGTTGAGCCCGCGTTCTAGGTCTTCGATCAGGTCCTCTACGTCTTCTAGGCCCACAGACAGGCGTACGAGGTTGTCTTCGATGCCGAGGGCTTTGCGTTGTTCTGCGGTCATATCTCCGTGCGAGAAGATGGCGGGTTGTTGCACTAGGCTTTCTACCCCGCCAAGGGATGCGCTGTGGGAGATGAGTTGGAACTGGTCGATGACGTTTGCGCAGGCGTCGAGGTCGCCTTTGAGCAAGAAGCTCATCAGTCCGCTTCCGCCGCGTAGCCATTTTTTGGCGAGGGCGTGGTCTGGGTGGCTTGGAAGCATGGGGTAGTAGATGCGTTCTACTTTGGGATGTGCTTCGAGCCATTGGGCGATCTGGAGGCCGCTTTGGTTGTGGCGTTCCATGCGCAGAGGGAAGGTTTTGAGTCCACGGATGATGCGGTAGGCGGCATCAGGTCCGACAATACCACCGATCAACGCGCGTTGTTCTCTGAGCGCGTCTGCCATGCCTTGGCGGCAAAGAATCGCTCCAGCCACAAGGTCGTTGTGTCCGCCGAGGTATTTTGTGACGGAGTGCACAACGACGTCCGCGCCGTGCTTGAGCGGTTGGATATTGTAAGGGCTGGCGAGCGTGGCATCGATGACGAGGCGCGCGCGCGCTTCTTTCTTGATGGCAACGAGGCGCTCGAGGTCGACCACGCGGTTATGCGGGTTGGTGGTCAACTCGGTGAAGATCACTTTGGTTTCGGGGCGAATGGCTGCTTGCAAGGCGTCCAGATCATCGACTGGAACGCGTGTGCTTTCGACACCGAAGCGATGCAGCAGATTTGTGAGGAGCTCGCTTGTGGGGCGGTAGCTATCCGAGGTCAGGATGACGTGTTGTCCTGCGCGTAGCAGCGACAAAAACGTAGTCGACAGTGCACACATGCCGCTGCTGACCAATAGGCAGTCCGGTGCGTCTTCGACAGCGGCGAGATGCTGTTCAGCGGCGTGCACCGTGGGGTTTCCGTAACGCGTATAGTGGTAAGTCTCCCGTTCACCCGCCAGATACGACCGCAGATCGGAGGTCGATGCGAAACGATAGGTTGCCGCGGTGTAAATCGGCGGCGTGATCGGATCGATATCGGTGACGTGGGTGGGACGGCCGTGGACGGCGCGCGTCAGATCTTTCGAGGACATACGGAGCTACCTTAGAATGCCAGAGGCAATGCGCGTTGTTTCGAGCGCAAAAAACGCGTACCTCATCACATATTCGTTACTCCGGCCCCCTATACAACGATCTGCTCGGGATCGCATCCTTGGTTTTGCGCAGTCAGGGTCGCCTGCCGCGGCGGCTTGTGCGATAGCGTGCATAAGGTGCGCAATGCGCACGCGCATTGCATCTGAAGGGATTTGTCGATACCGTGATGCTCGCGCGCGTTGCCAGAGGAGCCTGCTTTGGTGCGTACGTGTGACGATAGCCAAGAGTTGGGGGGAACGCATGAGCGACCAATACGCGATCGACCATCGTCGATGGATGAGCGATCGAAAATCCGCATTCTGTATATTTTTGCTGCTTTTCGGTATTTTTACAGCTTGCGGCGATAGTGGACCTGAAGAAGAGCCGACTGAAAATGATCCGGAAACGCAGATCGAATGTGAACACCACACGGAATGCGCACGCGATGAAATCTGCAGAGGAGGTGTCTGCGAGTCCGCGCGCAACTGCGGCGGCGTCGATCAGTGGACGCTCTGTGCTTCGCGTGCGGAGCGCGCGGTTCCTGGCGAAGGCTGGATGTATGCCTGCGTCGATGAGCAGTGCCGACGCATGTGCGTCCACGACACCGACTGTGAAGGCGAAAACAGCATCTGCTCAGACTTTGGCGAATGCATCACCTATGACGGTACGCTCCTAGATTACGATTCGGGAGATAACACCCCAGGGCCTTTGCGTGCTGGCGTTGCGGCGAACTTGCTGAACGTGCCCATTGGCGTTGAGATGGGCGGGTATGGTTCGCGCGCTAAAGGTAATGATGGGCGTTATGCGTTCTCGTTGTCGGCGTCTCAGGGTCAGATGGATGCGCAGTATGTGCGCGCCGTCGCACTCGATAACGGCCACAATCGCATGTTGTTGATGCGCCTGCCCGTGGTGTTTTCATTCAGCCAGCTGCACGAACGCGTCGCGCGCATCTTGCAAGAAGAAACTGGCATCGATTGGCGCGATGAGTTGGTGATCTCTTCCACCCATACCCACTCTGGGCCCACAGGTTTCTGGCGGTTTCCCGAGAAAACCGCCATCGACGTTGGCATGTTGGGCGCGGGCAAATTTCACCAGCAAATCGAAGACTGGTTCGTAGAGTCCATGGCGGAAACAGCCCTCGACGCCATCAACAACATGCGTGACGCCAAACTCGGCTGGACCATCGTAGAAAACTACGACCCCGACGACGAGATCGCACGCGACCGCTGGCGTTCCACTCCGCCCTTCGACATGCGCCGTTTGCTTGTCATGCGCATCGACGACGCAGCGACGGATAAGCCCATCGCGGCGCTCATGTCCTATGCATCGCACGGAACAAGCAACAGCAAAGATTATCTGACCGATGATGTGATAGGCGGTGCGGAACACGGTGTCTCACAGGCCTTGTTCGAACACTACGGCATTTCTGTTCCCACGCTGTATTTCTCGGAAGCTGGTGGCACCATGGCGCCTGCGCTGGGTAGCTTCCCCTATGCGCGCGATTACGCAGCGCACCGTGTACCTTTGCGTGTGATTCCAGCGTTCTTGAGCATCGTGCCCAAGCGCGAGGTAGCGCTTCGCTCGCGCATCTATCGCTTTAATATCAGCCACGACCGTATCGGATACGAGGTCGGCACCTTCAGCACTACCCTCCCTGGAACGCTCGGCGGCGTTCTGTATAGCGGGGCATTGCTGTGCAACGGCAAAGACAGTAACGACGATGATTATCACACGCATATGAACGGTCATAATCTCAGCTGTCTTGGCAATATCCGCATGATTATTCATAACATGCAGCCGACCCCGCTGACGCGATCGCAGATCACAGCACTCGAGATCGACGGACTGCACGCCATCACCTTGCCCGGAGAACCCGCGCAAGAGATCGGTTGGCAGGTGCTGCGCGAAATGCGCGACCGCTTTGATCTGCCCACCGCCAAGAACTGGATTTTCGGTTATGTAAACGACCACCTTCTCTACATGACGCCCACCAACCTGCGTGGCGCAGCACCCGATGTCGAAGGCTTTGTGCTCGGCGATGGCATGGACACCCCATCGAGCTATCAGTCGCTCGATGATTACCCGGATTTCGCCTTTAGCTACCTGCAAGGTGGTTATGAAACGGAAATGACGCCTTGGGGACCCGAATCGGGAGACTTTTTGGTCGATCGCGCGGTAGACGCATTCGGCTGGTTGCTCGATCCCAATGCCGTACCCGAAACCCATGCGCCGATTCTTCCCACACAATACACGCGTGTAGAGATGGCGCCTTTTGTACAAGATACAACGCCCGATGCAGAGGTCGGCACCATTGTCGAAGATGCTCCCAGCACCATCGAGCGTATGCAGCCGTTTACCTTCACATGGATTGGCGGTGACCACGGTGTCGAAGCACCACAATCGCCACTGGTCGTGCTCGAAACAAAAGATGAGAACGATGCATGGGTAGCCGCCATCGGGCCCGATGGCCTGCCGATCGATAACCGTGGATTGGCCATGGCCACGCGTTTGAAAATCCTCGACGAGGATGGCAACGCGCCACGTTACCAATGGAGCGTTTATTTTCAGCCCTTGCTCAATACGCCGGTTGGTATGTACCGACTGAAAGTTCAAGGACATTATCTCTCAGATAGTACAAACGAGCGTACGGCGTATGTCGTAGAAAGCGGGGCCTTCGCTATCGAAGAGAGCGACGCTGGCATCACCACGGTCGACTACAACGCGGATGCCCGCGTCTTCGATCTTAAACCATCGTATCCGGCGCTTGTGCCCATGGATCAAAACACCAACGATGAGCGCGCGAAACTCTCCGGTGCTTTGCGCTTGATCGATCCCCGCGTGTCATCTGTCGATGCGCTTGCTCCGATTCCAACGCAAGATCACGCACTTACTGCGGGTGGGTTTATGGATGCCACCACGATTCGCGTCACCGTCGAATTCGAAAACGAGCTATGGAACGTGAGCGATGAACGCTGTGACGCGCTTCCCTTTGATTGCGTGATCGAAACGATCGGGACGACGGTGCCAACCTCTCGCATACGCATATCGCTGCCTCCGAACGCTGCGCCAACCTTCTTTGCGGTGGTCGTAGAAGACCATAACGGAAACCGTGCGCATGGCGAATGGTCAGCCGACTGATCGTCCAATATACCTTTAGTTCGTTGCGACCGCGCGATCATCGTGCCATGATGGAACATGATCGCGCGGTGTTTTTGCGTACAATTTTGGCCTTTTGGGTCTCGCATGCATACATCGTAGAAGAATCGTGCTGAGGACGAGCGGTTCGCTTGTATAGCCTCTCTGATCGTGGCGATGAACCATGCGAAAAATAGATTTTTGGGCAAATACCCACCAAGGTCTCCACCGCACCAACAACGAAGATGCTTTTCTTTGGTTAACTCCCGAAGATACCAACGATCAGGGATATTTGTGGGTGGTGTGCGACGGCATGGGCGGCGAGGCAGCCGGAGAGCGTGCCGCCGCCGAAGTGCTCGACCGTATCCAAGAAGTCTATGTACCCACATTGGCGCGCACCGGATCGCCGCACCACGCGCTCCAAGAAACACTGCAAGCCGCAAACCGGCGGCTACTTTATCTGAGCAAAGAAGATCCTGCGCTGGCAGGCATGGGTTCAACCGTCGCCGCCGTCGCGTTTTATCGCGAACGGCTTTGGGTGGCGACCGTCGGAGATTCACGGGTTTACGGTTGGACGCCCCACGGCCTGACACAATGGACGGTCGATCACAGCGAATATGAAAAATTACGAGAACATGGCGTAATTCGACCGGAAGATGAACGCCCCGATCACCCCGCGCGCCACGTGTTGATGAACGTCATGGGCCGCGAATCCATGTACGTAGACACCCTAGACGATCGCCATTTTGCTGCAGACGAGTGCGCGTTGCTCATTTGCACAGATGGGCTGTCGGGGAACATCAATCCCAAAGAACTACGCGTCGCTTTTGCATCGCTCGACGCCCAAGATGCTGCGCGCTTTCTGTTGTCCGCGGCGCTTCAGCGCTCCACCGACAATATCACGTTGCAGGTCATCCGCTTTGTGCCGCCTGTGACGCCGCGAACCATCGAAGACGTGGCGGAATCCTTTGGCGTCACGCTGATCGATGTGCACAACGAGCCCAATTTGGTGGAATCCGGCGAAGCTCTGGGCGCCGCAACGCCTTCTGCTTCGGAGGCGGGGGCGACACAACAAGCAGAAGAACCCAAAAAAACCATCACACAAAAGATCGAACTGCCGCAACACAAGGGCCAGACCGTTCTCATCTCGCCCGATGCGCTGTCGAACGTGTTTGGAGACAGCCAAGAATCCGCGCCGCCCGACGCGCAAACCGATGAGATTTTGCAACGCCGTCTCTCGTCCCAAGGGGGCACGGTGCTGCTTTCCCCCGATGCGCTTTCGAAGGCGGTGGCTGAGCAAGCTGACGCACGCCCACCGACATCGCAGCAGGGCACGGTGCTTCTTTCCCCCGATGCGCTTTCGAAGGCGATGGCTGAGCAAGCTGGCAAAGGCGCACCACAAAAAACAACGCCGGAACACGCCCGACCCTCATCGCGTAATCAAGGTATCAGCTCCGCAGCCATCGAAACGCTCGATCCGCCAAAGCAGACCGAACTGCCCATGGATAAGGCCGCGCCACATGAAGATGCACGGCCGAATACGCCAAATGATGGTCTCTTTGTGAACGATGATGGGCGTTTTCAACAAAGCATCGATGATGCGCCCCCCGCCGAACGACGCGTGTTCAACTGGCTGCTCATCGCCATCATGATCGTCGGCCTAGCCGTGGTCGCATGGTGGTGGTTGCGCGAAACACCCCAAAAAGCCCTGCCCTCTGAACAGGACGTGGAGCAGCAAGAAGACAGCGATGCACAAGAAGCATCGCAAAGCGATCAAGAACTTGGCGCGTTTGTGTATGCGGCCGCGCCTGAAACGACCGACCATGTGCACGCGATCGATGTCATGCCCGCCTATTTGGTCGCAGATGGTGCATGGTGGATCGATGCACACGAAGTGACCGAAGCACAGTTCGACGACGTGCGTGCACAGCTTGAGCGCGCGGGTGAACCTGCCGATGCGCTCGTGGCGTGGCCATGCTTTGGGCGCGATGACTCCGGCGCCAAAAGTGCGCGTCGACCCGCGTGCGTTTCGCCAGCATCCGCAGAACTTTATTGCGATGCTGTAGGGCGTCGTCTGCCCACGCAGCAAGAATGGAATACCATCGTCGATGCAAATAAAGCATGGATCGCCCCTGGCTATGGACGGATTTTTGAAACGCCCGAAGACGGTGGTCCCCCCGCCTACCCCGCGAACGCACAAGGCATTTTGGGCGTCTACGACGGCCTGCCAGAAATCCTTTTGCCCAATGACACCCAGCGCGCCTATGGCGACATCGTGTTGCTCGCACCCGACGATACGCAACTCTTTCGCACGGACGCCAGCGCGGCGCATGGTTATCACGGCGGCACAGCTCCTGAAGAACGCATGATCGGGATGCGGTGCATTGTGGACGCGAAACACAGCGATGACGTTCCCGCAGCGCTTCAGCTGGATGACGGGGCGCCGCAGCAAACACCGCCGAAAACAACGCCCCGCATAGAACGCCCCGCAGAGCGCACCTCACCAGAAACCAATACCGGCCGCTCGGGCCGATCGCTCGCCCCACGCGTCGATGCACCTGACGAAGCGCCCATCGATCCGAACATCCCCGACCGGTCGCGAATTTTAGATTATATGAAGGAACAACAGCAGCGCTAAACGTTTTGCCGCCGCGTTCCAAACCGTCTTGCAGCCACGGCGTATCTTTGCGACATCCGCGTACGCATCAACGCGTACATGCCTTAGGTGGAGTCAGTGCTATGCGCATAAAATTTCCTATATTCGCACCCGTCCTTTGCGCCATTTTCTTTGCTGGATGCAAGGCGACGCCAGAAAAAGTCTGCCGTCACCTAAAAATTCTAGGGGCGGAAAACGCCGACCAGTGCGTCCCCTATTTCGAAGAAATTCAGTCAAAGACACCCCAATATTGGGGCAACATCAGCAGCTGTATCCTCTCCGCGCAGGATGCGAGCACGCTCCACACCTGCCATGCCATTGTCGATTTGGTGCGTGCACAGTCCCTGTGCGACGAGGTGATGGAGCGCATTCCTGAAGCGTACGATCGCTCGTTGTCGCAATGCCTAGACGTACAGCATGAATTGCAACAGCGCGGCCACCTGACGTGGGACGTGTATGAGCGATGCATCGCAGATGCGACAGACGTCGCTGCCGTGCGCGCATGCGAAGCGCCCTAAGGCATTTGTTACGCGCAAGCGTGCCAAAAGCGCAGCGACGCTGCGTTCCTTTGGAGCGCTCGATCTCGGCCCATGCTGCTGCTGTGCTCGGCCTTTAGCGGTCGCGGAACACTTGGAGCGGCTTGGGTAAAAAGCGTACGGGGCCGACGTCCTTTTGGTAACGTGTCTCGCCGCCGTAGGCTGCGCTTGTGGCGGTGGCGCGGTGGAAGACCACCTGTGCGATGGGCGTTCCGACTGCGAGTACAATGTCGCCGTTATCTACGACGCGCACTTCGAGCGCCCAGCGGCTCTTGTAACCGACATCGCCGAGCCCAGCGCACAACGCGACGGTGAGTCCCTGGCGGCCGACGGTCGAGCGCGCTTTCATCTCCGGAACGATGGCGTAATCGGCATCTTTTCCTTCGGGATTGACGTTGGTGCCGATCGCTTCCATCGAGGTCGCAAGATAGAAACCACCCGAGCGGAAGATGTAACAATCGTCATCGTCTTGGAGCACGTCCAAGCCGAAGTCTGGGTACACTTGGCGGAACGCGCCAGCTTTCACAGGCTCGAGCTTACGCCAGCGGCGGGTGTCTTCTTGGTACAGATCGCGTGGTTCTGTGCCCGTGAGCTCCCAGACGTCATTGCCGAGTCGTACATCGACGGAGTTGATGCCTACGAGTTGTTCTTCAAAGGGCTCAATCACGATGCGCCCTTCTTCACGCGCTTGCAAAATCGCTTCTCGGCAAAGGATCATTGTGACCTCGTTGGTAGCGTCAAACCACGCATCGGCACAATTGCGACGGCCGTGCAGTGGATAGAAACAGATGCATAGTGGTGTGCTTCATTAGCCACGAGATGCCGGTTGGCGCAAGACTCCGCGCGCATTTCGGCTGGTTTCTGCCAGTAAATGCGTGTGGCAATGCGCTTTTGCATTGCTGAGGCGGTCGCGTTTCGTGATTTGCGCAGCCGTTTTACGGATCGTCGACGATCTCAGCGTCCAAAATCACATTCTCGGGACTGCTGGGACGCGGTGGTTCGTAGGTATCGTCTGGCGGCGGCGCGTCTGGATCGATGAAACTCGAAGGCGCGCTTTGCTGCTTTGGTGCGGCGGACTGGGTTTGCGATGCGCTCGAAGCATCCTGAAATCCGGAAAACTGCTGACCAAACGGCATGTTGGTGAACTGGCCTTCGCGCACGAATTTGGACACGCTCGCACGCCGCAAGGCGATTTGATGTAGCGGCGGAAGCATGAGCAACGCACCTGCGATGTCCGTCAAAATCCCCGGCATCAACAACAGCACACCCGCCACCAGCTGGATGAGCGCTCCGCCCACCGCCTGGCCCATCGTCCCCGCGCCAGACATCGCGCGCTGTGTGCCCTGCTGCAATCGAACCACCGCGCCGCGCATCAGGGATAAGCCTAGTAACGAGGTGAAAAGACACAGGAAAAACGTAAATAGAAAAGACGTTTCCATCACCATGCGTATCAAGATCCAGCCCTCGAGCAGGAAGGTGAAGATCATCAAAATGAAGATACGTGTGAGCATGGTGTCGTCAAAATCGAAAAGCGGGACGAGCAACAGGGCATGTGGCCTGTCGGTAGCATCAAAGCTTCGCACAGATTCGCAGAACGCAAGATCTTTTGCGAATTTTAGGCCGCTGCCTGATCCCCCACCCCCGCCCTCGAAGGCGGAAGCGTGGCGGAAGGTCGTAGAACCCACCGAACCCGTCGAAATATCGTGCCGCTGCGATACGCGCTCGGGAAATTGGCGTAGAATATAAACGCTGTTTCGCGTATATATGTTTTCCACCGTTGTGATTTACGAATGGATCACTATGGTCGAGTCTCACGCGAAATGCATGAAGCGCGTTTTCATTGTGCCGCGTGCGCTCTTTCTGTCTTATCACGGCGGATGCGATTCGTTTGCATTGTTGCCGACCTCCACGTAACGAGCTTTCATTCGGAGTTTCGTCGTATGGCCACCCGTATCCCCCTCCCGATCGTGAATCCAGAATACCAAGATCCCTCCAAGCCAGCTTCTGAGAACGCGGACGCCGCTGCAAGCGCCGGATCCACTTTGCGCACACGCGCCGAAGGTGGTGATATCTTAGAAGAAATTAAAAAAGAAGTGACTGAAAACCGCGTGATGCTCTACATGAAGGGCACCCCACAAGCGCCTGCGTGCGGATTCTCTGCGCGCGTGGTTCAGATCCTGAATCACATCGGTCTTGCGGAGTACGCGAGCAGCAACATTTTGGTCGACGCTGAGAAGCGCCAAGGCATCAAAGACTACACCGACTGGCCGACCATCCCCCAGCTGTATGTGGACGGTGAGTTTGTCGGCGGTTGCGACATCGTCACCGAGATGTTCCAGTCCGGCGAGCTGCAAGAACTGCTCGGCGTTTAATGATCACGCCTGCGCGTGAACGGCGCGCGCCGCGCGTTGCCGTGATCGGCGCGGGTTTGGCAGGAGCTTGTGCAGCGTGGGCGCTTGCAGCCCGGGGTGCACAGGTCACCGTTTTTGAAGCCCACCGTGTGGCGTCTGGTGCCTCGGGCGCAGCCGCGGGCATGCTGCAGCCATTGATCGGCATGCGTTTGAACTATCACGCACAAAACGTGGATGATTTTTGGCGCAGCCGCGCGCTGATCGCCTCTTTGCTGACCGCCGGTGTAGCATGGCGGCCATCAGGCGTCCTGCGCTTGGTGAAAAAGCCAAAACACGCCGCGTTGTGGGAACAAAGAATCGACGAGATTCCGCCGCGCGTTGCCGAATGGAAAGAGGGCGCCGCCCTCCGTGCTTTGGAGCCGCGTCTGCGCCCGCACTTCCGGGCCGGCGTATGGATTCCAGATGCATGCATGGTGGATGTGCCGGCGTTGATCTGGGCGCTGCTGCGTCACGCCGATGCACAAATACACGAACAGACACGTATTTTAGCGGTCGAAGACACCCAAGAAGGGGTGCTGTGCTTTAGCGAAGCAGGACGCTGGCACACCGCCTTCGATGCGATCGTGATCGCTTCGGGGGCGCAGGCGCCGGAACCGATCGCGGACCCCGCACTCAACATGGTGCCTTATTTGGGCATCATGGCCACCTATAAAAATGTTCCGCCACCCGCGATCGCCTTGAATTATCGTGGTTATATCACAGCATGGCATGACGATTCGCTGTTGGTTGGCACCGTGGATCGACGGAGCGGTTTCGACGAAGAACCGACCGCGCAAAGCATCGCGGAATTGCAGGGTCGTTTAGAGACCGTACTCGAGCTGAATACTGCGCCCACCTTGCATACGGTGTGGAAAGGTCTTCGCCCCGCTCTTGAAGATCGCATGCCCATTGCGCAACAAGCCACAGGATGGACGCGTGCGTGGGTGTTTACTGGCTTCGGCGGCAGAGGGCTGATGGTGGGTCCGCGCATGGCGGAATCTCTTGCGGACGAGATCCTTGCGTAAGCCACCGTTTACCCGCTGACACGCGTTCCATGTGCCGAATCTTGCGTCGATGAGGGCGCTTGGTGCATGGCGCGGTTGCATCTGGCGCGTGCGTGCGCAGCTTGCTAACCCAACGACGAACGCCGTACCGCTTACCCTACTTTCGAATCGATCAGGATCGTCATGCACGCCAATTATCCGTGGAATTTGCCTATCCCCAAAGACCTCAAGCAACTCCCCGATTTTGAGGTGGGTGGTAACGGACCTCAGTTTGTGTCGGCAGGCCAAGATCCCGCGCGCATTTGTGCGCGTTATTTTGTGGGTGATCCCGAAGGGAGCATTCATGGCCATGTGCGCTTTGGCGGCCGTGCTCAAGGACCGCCTGGTTTTGCACACGGCGGTGCACTGGCATCGGTGCTCGATGAACTCATGGGGATTGCTGCGTGGCAGCAGAACTTGAGTGTGGTGGCCGCCGAACTCACGCTCAAATACCGAAACCCTACGCCGCTTTGGACGGAACTTTTGCTGCGTGCTTGGATAGAGAAGATCGAAGGAAGACGCGCGTACATTTCATCGGAGGTGTCGCTGCCTGATGGCACGGTTTGTTGCCGAGGTAGCGGGATCTTTGTGAATATCGGTAAAGATAAATACAAGGAATTCATTCAGGATGTCGCGGCGCGTAAAGCGCAGGGCGACAAGGACGTGTAAGGATCTGCGATGCGCGACTTACTCACCATCAGCCAAGAACTCAGCCGCAAAGTCCACGACATGGAATTCGGCGGCGCGGTGCATACGGTGTACAACCCGTTGGAATATGCCTTTGGACCGCACGCGAATTACCTTCGTCGTTACGGGCACATGACCGCGGGCGATGGACCGTTAAAGACACCGCCCAAGGGGCGATGGCTGATGATCGGGATGAATCCTGGTCCTTTTGGGATGGCGCAAACGGGCGTTCCTTTTGGGGAGATCGGTCTTGTGCGTGATTGGATGCGAATTGAAGGCGAGGTGCACCAACCACCTCTTGTGCATCCGAATCGTCCCATCACGGGCTTCGAAACCACACGTTCTGAGGTCTCTGGCCAGCGTTTGTGGGGGTGGGCGCGGGATCGCTTTGAGACACCGGAGCGGTTTTTCTCGAAATTCTGGGTACACAACACCATCCCGCTCGTTTTTATGAGCGAGACGGGGAGCAACATTACGCCCGACAAGCTCAGCAAAGCAGAGCGCGAGCCTTTATTCGAGGCGGCGGATTGGGGCTTACGCGCGACGGCGGATTTGATTGAGCCTGCCGGTGTGATCGCCATCGGTGCTTTTGCGGAACGACGCGCCAAGGCGGCGTTCAAAAAGCACAAGCTGCCCATTGTGCGCATTTTGCATCCGTCGCCTGCCAGTCCCAAGGCGAATCGTGGTTGGGCGGAACAGGCTGAAGCTGAAATGCGCGCCGGCGGGTTGTTGCTTGACGAGATCTTGACGGATCTTTGTTAAGTTATTGAATTTACGCTGGATTCTTTGGCTTGGTGCCGACGTAAAGGTGCGCCACGCGGAAGGACATGGGTTCAAAGCGCACGTTTTCGAGTCCGGCTTCTTCCATGAGTTGTGCGAATTCTGGCGCGGGTGGGAACGCTTGGATCGATTTCGCCAAGTAGGCGTATTCGCGGTCGCCTGCGAGCAGCGCGCCAAGGAGCGGTACCACTTTGTGGATATGAAAACGCGTAAAGGGCGAGAGCAGTCCGCCGCGGGGTTCTGACAATTCCAGCACGGCCACGCGTCCGCCAGGTTTTACGCAGCGGGTCATTTCGCGCAGGCCTTGGAGGCGATCGGGGAAGTTGCGTATGCCAAAGGACACGCAGCTTGATTCAAAGGTGTTATCGTCGAAGGGCATATCGAGGGCGTCACCTTCGACCAAGGTGATTTGTGCACCGCGCTGCTGTTCGATGACTTTACGTTGGCCGACGCCCAGCATGCCAGCGCTGGGATCAAGCCCTGTCACTTGCAGGTTTTCTACGGCTTTACAGGCATCAAGGGCAACGTCGGCGGTACCTGTCGCCACGTCCAAAAGGTGGTGTCCTGGCGCGAGTTCTAGGGCTGCGAGCAATTTTTTACGCCACCGCAGATCGAGGCCGAAGCTCATCAGGCGGTTCATAAAGTCGTAGCGTTCGGCGATGCGATCGAACATGGCGCCGCTGCCTGACGAAGGCTCTTGCGTGGTTGGAAGGTTGGCGTTCATGGTTGTACTGCAGGCAAGGGGTTAAAAGGCGCGGTTGACCGCAGTGAGGATGACGGCTTCCAAGGCGTCGCGCGCTTCGGAGTGGGGGATTTCTTTGAGGGTGGCGATGGCGCGCTGGCTCCAGCGTGTGGCTTCGTCGCGTGTGGCGTCGACGCAGCCGGTGGCGCGCACGCGTTCGAGCAGGGCGTGCTTATTGGCGTCGTTTTCTAGGCCTTCGCCGCTGTGGGCTGCGCGGCTGAGCACATCGATAAGTGCGGGCTCGCGTTCGCAGGCGATGATGAGCGGCAGTGTGAGTTTGCCGTCGCGAATATCGGCAAAGACATCTTTGCCGATGGCTTCGGCGTTTTCTGAAAGGTCTAGGTTGTCGTCGATCGCTTGGAAGGCCAAGCCGAGGTCGTTCCCGACGCTGGCGAGTCGTTCGCAGTGCGCTTCTTCGAGTCCGCCGACGAGTCCGCCGCTGTACATACCCCATGCAAAGAGCACGGCGGTTTTACCTTCGGCGACTTCCATATAGCGTTCGCGCACGGGCTCGAACTTTTGGCGTCGTTCGAGTTGCAGTGCTTCTGCGACGACCATTTGGTCGATGACGTTGAGCATACGATCGAGGAGCTCGATCTGGGGTGCTTTGCGCACGCGTCGCAGTGCTTCGAGGAGGAGGTGGTCTCCGCCGAGGACGCTTGCGGAGTTGCCGTAGACCACGCGGGCGGTGGGTGCGCCGCGTCGTTCGGTTCCTTCGTCTAGGACGTCATCGTGCAGGAGTGTTGCTGCGTGGGTGAGTTCGCATGCCACCGCCAGATCGCGTGCAACGCGCGGCTGATTGCCGGCCATGCGGGACGACAAAAACGTCACGAGTGGTCGGATGCGTTTGCCGGGTTGGTGGATGAGGTGTGCGGCGGCCTTTTGGCTCAGCGTGCGTTGTTCTGGCACGCTGCCTTCGAGCTCTTGCTCTAGGTGCGCAAGGTCATCGGCCAGCCAGTCGCGCAGGGCGTTGAGCGACGAAGCGATGCCCTCGAGTCCTTGCGATGCGCTGGCGTTGGCCAGCGGCTGAAGCACGCGTCCGACGTCCTGATTTGCAGACGGGTTTGAGCTCATGATTCTGCTCCTAAAGAAGATTTCTGCACGTTCGTTTCCTGGTACAATTCCTGTTCTTGCACCATTTCCCGAGCGCGTTTTCTGCTCACTTTGCCGAGAGCGTTGCGAGGGATTTCTGTAGAGAAAATGAAGAGTTTGGGGGTTTTGTATGTCGAGAGCTGGGCTTTGCAAAGGGTGCGCAGTGCCGGCTCTTGCACCGTATCATCCGCGACTACATAGGCTGCCACCGCGTGCCCCCAGCGTACCGAAGGAACGCCAAACACCAAGACTTCTTTCACGCCTGCGTGTTGTAACAAGACGCGTTCGATTTCCAAAGGATCGATGTTCTCTCCGCCTGAGATGAACAGATCGTCTGCGCGTCCAAGGATCTGGATGCGCCCATCGGCGATGGTGCCACGATCGCTGGTTTGCAGATAACCGCCGGACGCTTGGGGGCCATCGACGTGCAGAACATCGTTTTGGGCATAGATATGCGCAAAGGGCAGCGGCGCGAGTCCGCTGTGGTATTGTCCGGGTGGCGCTGTCGCGATTTGCGATGCTGTTTCACTCATGCCCCACGAGCGCGCGATGGGCAGTTTGCGGGCGACGGCTTGCTCCAGCAGCGCGTCAGGTGTGGCGGCACCGCCTAGGAGGATGGCGCGCAAGGCCTGGGGCGCGACAAAATCTGGCGCGCATTCCAAGATGCGTTGCAGCATGACCGGCACAAAGGACGCCAGCGTAACGTCGCCGCTTTGCAAGCGCGCAGCGCTGTGTGCGGCATCGAATTGCGTGGTGTATTCTGCGCAAAAGCCGAGGATTAAAGCGCGTAGAAACACCATGATGCCGCCCACGTGATGGAGTGGGAGCGGTGCATGCCAGCGGTCGGTAGGGAGGCTGCCAAGGCGCGAAACACCGCCAAGCGTCGAGAATATTACTTGTTCGCAGCTGAGGTCGATGGCCTTGGGATCGCCTGTGGTACCTGAGGTCATGACGGTGACCAAGGTACGGTCCGGCGCCCAATCCGCATCGCCTCCGCCTTCGAGGGCGGGGGGGTGGCTGGTTGTGCGACGGCTTAAAACCTCTGCTCGATCGATCACTGCGTGGGCGTGAGTGGTGCGTTGGGCGTGCGCCCGTTCGGCGGTGGTGCTCGCGTCGTTGAGCAAGACCACGGGAATGCCTGCGCGGATCAGCCCAAGAAAGGTCGCAAAGAAATCCAATTCTCTGCGCGCAAGTAGGATCACCCGTTCGTTGGGTGGCAGTTCCCTGCGCCAATGATCGCGTTGTTGCAAGGAGCGTTCGAGCAGTTCGCGCCAAGTCCAGGTGTCTTGATCGACCGAAACTGCGGGTTTGTCGCCCCATGCGGCGCCGTGTGCTGTCGCAGGAAAATGCCAAGTCATAGGGCACCTTGGATGGTGATGGTGCCGCGGTGGATGGGCGGAAATCCGGCGGTGTCTGTGAACAGCAGTCCTGTGCTCAAACCGTGGGCGCGGTCTTGGGGAAGGCGCGCGGCCACTTGTGCGCACATGTGCGTGCCTACGGGGCCTTCGAGCGTGGTGGTGATGATGCTATAGACGCCTTGGCGTGCGGCAAGACGGGCGAGTTCCAATGTGCGTAGCGGGCCGCCGATCAGGGTGGGTTTGAGCACGACTGCATCGACGGCATCGTGTTGCAAGAGTGCGGTGATGGATGCGGCGTCGCGTGCGCGTTCATCGGCTGCGAGCGGGATCAGGCTTTCTTTTTTAAGTTCAGCGAGTGCTTTGATATCAAGATCTTGCAAGGGTTCTTCTAAGAGTGCGATCCGTTGTGGCGCGAGCGCTTCGATGGCATTTTGCGCATCTTGAAAGGACCAAGCGCAGTTCGCGTCGAGCCGCAGCGTGATGGTGTCTCCCACGGCGCGTCGGATACTTTTCACACGTTCGACGTCTTCGGCGAGGGGGGCGGCACCGACTTTGATCTTGAGGACCTGAAACCCTTCTTGGGCGCGTTGCTGTGCGCTTTGCGCATCGTGAACCAAGGCGTTCACACGCACGTGGGTGCGTTCTGGCGCAGGCCATGGCTGGTCACCGATGGGGGCATGGTGCACAAGTTGGATCACCATGCTTTCGAGGGCGAAACGCAGCGCCGGCAGGTGGTCCACGGCGTGGAGCCGCGCGAGCCACGTATCGATTTTCGCTTCCGACCCAACCCAAGCCAGTGCTTGGACTTGGCAGGCTTCCAGCGTTTCTTTGCTCCATCCTGGCAGCGGGGAGCATTCGCCTTGGGCCAGGCAGCGATCGTTTTGTAGCCATTGCAGCACCATGCCCTTCCGCGACGCGATGGTTCCCGCGGCGGTTTGGAGCGGCCGCACAAAGGCGCGTTCCATGGGTGTGATGTGCAATTGCAAGGTCATGTGAGGAGGATGCCCAAAGAAAAGACGATAGCAAAGAGAACTGCCGCGCGCGCTGCACCGCCAAGGTGCGCGTTCAAATCGGCGCCGTCCTTTTGGCGTACCGCACGAATTTCGTACAGTGCGACGGGTACAAGCGCGAGCGTAGCGAGCGCGCCCCACCGAAACCAGCCAATCAGCACGCCCGCAGTCACAATGGCAAAGGGCGCTAGCATGCAAAAAGCGTGTTCCGCTTCGCCAAATCGGCGGCCCAAACGTACAACCATGGTGCGTTTGTTGGCCAGCACGTCCGTATGCCGATCGCGCAGGTTGTTCACCACCAACACTGCTGTCGCGATCAAGCCAAGCGCGATGGAAGCGATGCCCACCGGCAACGACAGCATGCGCGATTGCGCATAGTAGGTGCCCAAAACAGCTACGGGTCCAAAGAAGATGACCACAAAGATGTCGCTGAGCCCCGTATAGGCCAACGGCGCGGGTCCGCCGGTATACCAAGCGCCCGCAAGGATGCTCAAAATCCCTACCAGCAGCAAAATCCAGCCGGCTTTATACACCAGCACCAGCCCGCCCAAAAAGGCGAGGGCGAAACAGAGGATGGCTGCGCGCAGTACCACTTCGGGCGCTGCCCATCCCTGTTGTGTCACCCGCGCGGGTCCGAGGCGATCTGCGGTATCCGCGCCTTTTTTAAAATCGAAATAATCGTTGGCGATGTTGGTGCCGATCTGGATGAAGGCCGCCACCCAGAGGGCAAAGAACACGGCGATCCCGTCAAAAACGCCATCGATCCATGCGAAGGCGGCGCCCAAGATCACGGGCGCTGTGCTCAGGGTCAACGTTGCGGGACGGGCGGCTTGAATCCAAACTTTCAATCCCGTGGGGCGCGCGGACGGCGCGGGTGCTGGGAGGGGTGCGTTCATCGCGTCTCCTCCGCCTTCGAAGGCGGGGGCGTGTCTGGGGTGGCGTCAAGGTCCCAAAGGTGTTCGCGCGCAATCGAAAGTGCGCCGGCATTCAAGGTCTTACGCAGCGCGACTTGCGCTTCGCCGTCGGTGCGGAGGATCAGCACGTCGACGCCTGGTTGGTGCAGGGTGTTTTGGAGCGCCCTCGAAAGCGCGGGCGTGTCTTGGATCAGCTGCACCCGCGCGCCGCATCCTTGCGCCAGTAGGTGCAGACGCGTGGCTTGGGGCGTAAGAAAATAGGTCTGAAACGGCGCACCGCTTGTTGCGACGCCAAGGTGGCGGAAGATGCCGCCGCCTTCGTTGTCGATGACCACCAAGGTCAGCGCCACATCCGTGTTCGCAGCGTGCATTAAACCGCCGATATCATGGCGGAATGCAAGATCTCCGATCAGCAGTACAGCGGGCTGTTTGGCTGCGAGGGCTTCGCCGAGTGTTGTGGCGATGTTGCCGTCGATCCCGTTGACGCCGCGCGAGGCGCAGAGCGTGACGTTTGGTTGAGCGCCGTCGGCATAGGCGTCCACATCGCGGATGGGCATGGAGGACGAGATATGGAGGGTTGCGGGGCCTTCGGTGCTTTCGACAACGGCGCGTGCGATGCTGCCTTCGAAGCTTGGGTGCGCATCACAAAAGTCTGCGATGTGGGTGTCGATGGCGCGATCGCAGCGCCATGCACGTTCGCGTCGGTGGGGCGGCGTAGCCAAGAGATGGTCGGTGCCAAGAGCTTGCAAACACGCGCCAAGATCGCCGCGCACGGTGCGCGAAACACGATGCCAAGGATCGATGGCGTCGAGCGTACCGGGCAAACTTGTTACTTGGATGTTGGGGTTTCTGCCAAGCCACAAACCCACCGCCTTCGAGGTTGGCCAAGGTCCGATCACCACCAAGTGATCAAGGTTTTCTTGGTTTAGGACACTGTCGTCGCGCAATAGGATATCGAGGTGTTTGAGCGCGTGGTTGTCTTGGCGGCGCAGTGGGCTGACTGCATCGGCGGCGATGGGCCAATCGAGTCGTTCGGAGGCGCGAAGCAGTTCTTGCTGCCACGCGGGCGCTGCGGTTTGGTCTTGGCGATCGCCATCGATGGGTCCAACGATCAGAAGACCGCGTCCTTGAATGGCGCGCAGCGCGGCGAGGCCTTGGGCGGACGGAAAGAGCGTTGGGCCAAAGATGCGTGCGTCGTCGGTGGCGTAGGGCGCATCGATGTGCAGCTGGTGTGCGGCCTCCCAAAGCGGCTCACGGAACGCGGTGTTGATGTGCACGGGTTTGCGCGCGGCGACGGCGGCGCTCACGGCGCGCTCGACGGCTTGGCCTACCGCGTGTGTGTTGTTGGCGGTCGGTGAGGGTGCGGAGAGCAGGAGGGTTTCGTGCACATGCGCGCCAAAGAATGTGGTTTGTTCTGTGGTCTGCGGCGCGCCGCGGCGCTGTAGTTCTTCGGGGCGATCGGCTGTGAGCGCGATGAGGCAGAGCTGTGCGTGCGAAGCTTCCATGATGGCCGGCAGATAGTGCGCGCCGGCGCTGCCCGATGTGCAGGAAAGCGCCACGGGTTTGCCGCTGCGACGCGCGAGGCCAAGGGCGAGAAAACCTGCGACGCGTTCATCGAGCACGACGTGCAGTTGCAGAAGATTTTGGCGTTGTGCGGCATCGAGCGCAAAGACGAGTGGTGTATTGCGCGAGCCAGGCGACACCACGGCGTGCTCGACGCCTTGGCGTAGCAGTTGCTGCACGATGGTGTGCGCGTGTTTTGCGTTGCTTTCTGCGATGGGGGATGCGCTCATGGATCAACGCTCCGCGGGGGCGATCGGTGCAAAAGCTTGGCAGATGGGCGCGAGTTTGGCGCGGGTTTCGTCCCATTCTTGCGCGGCGTCTGAGCCTTCGACAATGCCGGCGCCCGCGTAGGCACAGACCCCAGCGGACGATGCGATGGCGGAGCGCAGTGCGACGTTCACACGTCCGTCGCCCGCATCGTTCAGCCACATGACCCCGCCTGCGTACCATCCTCGGTCCATGCCTTCGTGCGCGTGAAGCCAAGCGTAGGTGGTATCGGTCGGCGTGCCGCAGATGGCGGGCGTGGGGTGGAGTGCTGCGGCGATGGAAAGCAATCCTTGATCGGTGGGTTCTTTGCCACGGATGGTCGTGCGCAGGTGGTGCACGTTGGGATAGGTCACCACATCGGGCGCGCTCGGCACGTGGACGTCGATGCCGATATTTTCTAAGTTTTGCTGGATATCGCGCACCACAAAGGCATGTTCTTGGCGTTCTTTGGGCGAGGCGAGGAGCTCTTGGCGTTGTGCTTCGTCGGCTTGGAAGCCCTCTGCGCGTGAGGCTGTGCCTGCAAGGGCCATGGTATGCAAAATCGCGTTTTTACGTGCGACAAGAAGTTCAGGCGTAGCGCCAAAGAAGATGGTAGGGATGTCTTTTTCTGCGCGTAAGAACGCAAAGGTGGTGCAGTGTTGGTAGCGTCGGCGCAGCGCTGCGAGTGCGGGCGCGATGTAGGCTGCGAGTTCTTGGCGTGTGGGCGTAGGGGTAGGCCAAGGGGCCAAAACGCGTCGTGCGAGCACGATTTTGCCGAGCATGCCGGCGTCGATGGCTTGTTGGGCGCGTGCGACTTGGGTGTGCCAAAGCGAGGAGGGATCGAACTCGTCGAAGGTCAGCGCAGGCGATGGTTGGGTCGCCGGTGTTTCTTGGAGCGCGCGCAGTTGGTCCTGTAGGGCGTCATATGCGCGCGCAAGCTGGGCTTCGTCATCCTCTGGCGACACCACCAGGCTCAACACCAGATAACGTTTTCGCTGGTAGGTGATGGCGGTGATGGCGTGGGTTACTAGTTCGGCGGGCGGCCAACCGTGCCAGACGCTATCGTTTGCGCTGCGGTGGTCGAAAGAAAATCCACCGAACCACAGCGGCAGATCTTGGAGCAGCGGGTGGCTTACGGTTTGGATTTCTTGAAATTTGGCATCGAGCGTGGTCAGGCGCGTTTCGCCTTCGCTTGTGAGTTGTAGCGCGCTGTGAACGCCGACCGCGAGCATGTCTTGATCGGGGTCGGACCACACGGTTGCATGCACACCCTTTTGCAGTGCTTGCTGGGCCACGTCCCATGCGTCGTCGAGCGGTCGGGGCGCGGGGATGCGCGTGACCACAGGCGTACGCAGCGCGCGCGCGCGCTCCATGGCTTGGCGGAGCAGGGGGTGGAGGGGCCTTGTGCTTTGTGTGACGTCCGAAGACATGAGCTCCAACGGCTGAATCATGAGGGTGGTCTGCGCGGACGCTAGGCCCAAAAGGCCGATTGTTCAACCTTTTGTAAACCGATATTGCATCGTTGCAATGCGGTGAGTGCGTGGTTTTAACCGTGTCGATAAATTAACGTAATCAGCTGAATTTTCATCTTTATTCGCCGTTACCATAGCCCAAGTAAATGAATTCACGCGATGAAAAAAGGATAAGAAGGGCCACTTGCATCCATGAGTTTACAGAAGTATAAACTGTCAGACGCGGGCAATTGTTCCGCAGCTTTCGTTTCTCTTCGAGGGCGTAGGCGTTGCTATGGCCGATGCACCAGAAGACATTGTAATCATCGATCTTGCAGATCCCCTAACACAACGTGTGTTGGACGTCTGTGAGCGCACAGGCGATTTCATTGCGTGGTGGGGTTTTCGTGCGATTCATGGGCGCGTTTGGACCTTGCTCGCCTTACTTGATCGTCCGTTGTCTCAGGCCGATGTGGCGGAATTGCTAGGTGTTTCGCGCGGACTCATCAGCGGCGCGGTGGCGGAATTGGAAGATTGGCAGTTGGTGATGCGCGTGGGCGAAGACCGGCGCGCGCCCATCGTCGCCAATTTGGACGTGTGGCCTGTGATTACGCATGTGCTCCGTCGACGCGAATGGATGCTTCTTGAAGGTGTGCGGGTCGCGCTCGATGCGGCCATGCAAGAAGCTGAACATCACGAAGCCTGCGGAAAAACTCCGCCCTTTTCGCGCGCGCGTCTCGCGTATCTGGCAGAACTGACGGCGCTTGCGCAAAGCGTCCTGAAAGTCATTTTAGAACTTCGCAGCATCCCGCGCGGCCGCAGGGCACGATACTTTGTGCAGGCTGCGACCTATGCCATGGATGGAATTCGACGCGTAACACGCTAACTCCGCCGCCAAGAAACGTACGGTCGTCGTACGAATCTTCGGCGGCCGCGTCTCTCTTTCGATAAAAACGCCTGATCACGTTGACCAAGCGGCGTGGACGCGCCAAGACCTATCGCAGACTTTTGATGTAAACCGCCTATGTTATGGGGCCCTCCGCTTTCCATGACGCACACCATCGAGCGTATCCCGCGGTTTACCCGCCGTGCCAGAGGCATCTTATGACCCTACCTTATATTGTAATCTACGTTATTCTTGGCATTGTCGTTCTGCTTACCCTGCTGAACTTCAAGACCTCGCGCGCGGATGGAACGCTGATTCGAGCGGCGCATAAATATCGGAAAATGATGCCGTATTTGATGCGCGGGCGCAACGAATCGGTCGTCTATTTTGATGATTACGTCGATGTGGAAGAGCTCTTGCAATACGTCCAAGACGTGAAAGCCAAAGGCGATTTTAACGCGGATATCACCCACTGCACCATCGGCGCGATTGCGATTGGGTTTCACGAAAACCCGAAGATGAACCGCTTTGTTGCCGGCCGCAGACTCTATCAACGCGATGGCGTGCATCTTACTTTTTCGATGAAGCGTGAGCAGCTCAACCGTGCCGCCAAGGTCGCAATTTCGAAGCTAGAAATCCCGCCCACGCAGACCTTTAAGGAACTCTGCGAGCGCATGAACCAAAACATCGCGGTGGAGCGTTCGGGCGAAAAAACCTACACCGACAAAGAGCTCGACTTGATCATGCTCTTGCCGCGCCCATTATTGCGTGGCGCCGTCGCACTGATGCGCTTGGTCGACTATTACGGCCTCCTGCCCAAATCTTTCATCGACGGCGATGCCATGTTTGCCAGTGCCGTCGTAGCAAACCTCGGCTCGCTCAACATGAGCGCCGGCTATCACCACTTTTACGAGTGGGGCACTGCATCGTTGTTCATGATGATCGGCAAGATCGAAGAGCGTCCCGTGGTCATCGATGGCGAAATCCAAGTGCGCAAGCAAATGCTGATTCGCTTCAGCTTTGATGAGCGCATTGATGATGGTTTGAATGCGCGCTTCGGCATTGATTCGGTGCGTAATGCTCTCGAGAATCCCTACACTTACCTTGGTTGCCTCAAAGACAACGGCGAAGATCACCGTCCGTTCCTGCCGGCATCGAAAGCGTAAGACTTCCCGGGGCAGAAGCTTTCCCACAATTGTAAATGCACGCGGCGATCGTCTGAAGTTTCACAGAATCGCTTCGCGTGCGTTGATGATTTTTGGGCCGATGATTCGCGCGGGCGCGTGATGTGGGTTGGTTTTAGAGCGCGGCTTTGGCTGCTTCGAGGGCGGCGTCGTAATCTGGCTCTTCGGCGACTTCAGAGACGAACTCGCGGTAGGTGATTTTGCCGTCTTTATCCACGACATAGACGGTGCGTGCGAGCACGCCGAGTTCTTGAATCACAAGGCCCCATTGCTTGCCGAACTCTTGTTCGATGGCATCCGAAAATGTCCGTACATTATTGATATCATTGTCTTTTGTGAATCTGCCGAGCGCTGGCGCGAGGTCGCGTGTGACATACCAGACTTCGACACCGTCGACGGACCCTGCGCGGTCGTTGAACGCTTTGAGTTGTTTGGCGCAGACGGCGGTATCTACGGAAGGTGCGGTGGTGATGATGCGGACCTTGCCTTTGCCTTCCGAGATTTTTATGGTGTCTTTGAGGCTGCTGCGCACGGTGGCATCGGGTGCGCTGTCGCCTTGGTTGACGGGGGTGCCGACCAGTGTGAGGGCGTTGCCTTGGAGCGTGACTTTGGGGGTTGCGTTCGACATAACGTGTCTCCGTTGCGATTCGTGGGTGGTTTTGTGATGCTAAAGGTCTGTGTCGCGATGCGACGATGCTTTGGGTGAGTATCGCACAAGAGGAACACTTACCCAAGGTGCGCATCGTACGTCAAAATGCAACGCCTTGGATGCGATCCAATACTGAGGGGCTCGAGGAACCAAAGGGAGGCTGAGATGATTCAAGAGAGTGACGCGCCGCGCATTGCCGCAGAGGTGCGTACGCGCATGGTCGCCCAGCGTGTGGCTCAAGCCAAAGCCCAAGGCAAACCGCTAGAGCATGTGCTCAACGAGACCATCTTCCACGAGAAACGTCGTCTTGCGCGCGCGCGTGGTGCGGACGACGATAAGAAATTTTATAAGCAGCTCGCCCAACAGCTGCCCCGTGCTTCCGAAGCGCAACTCCAGCGCATGTTGTCTTCTGTGGTCAGTCGCTACATCGATGAGATTTCCGGACATTTCGATCCGCGCATTTATCAGCTCGCAACGCGTGTGCTTCCGATGGGCACAGGCGCCCTGCTCAACGCCATGTCTGCGCGCAAATTGTTGATCAACGGCACCTTGCCATCCTTCGATAAGCGTATTTTGATCGATGGCGACATTGCGTCCGTGCACCGTTTGGCGGAGCGCGGCACGGTGTTGTTTGTGCCGACCCACTCCTCGAACCTCGATTCCATCATTATGGGATTGGGACTCTACCAGCTCGATCTACCGCCAGCGACCTATGGCGCAGGCTTGAACCTGTTTCGTCATCGTTTGATCGGATTTTTTATGCGTAATCTTGGCGCATACACGGTCGATCGCCTTAAAACCGACCCGCTCTACAAAGATACGCTCAAAGAATATTCGACCGTCATTTTGGAATTCGGGCGTCATCAGCTCTTCTTTCCTGGCGGCACGCGCGGGCGATCCGGCAGAGTTGAACATCGCCTGAAAAAGGGTCTGCTCGGCACCGCGCTCGAAGCCTACACGCACAACCTGCGGCGTGGCAGGGACAAGCGTATGTATATCGTCCCCGTCACCATCAACTACCCGTTGGTATTAGAAGCCGCCACGCTGATCGATGACTACCTGCAAGAGTCCGGCAGAGCGCGCTACATCATCGAAGACGACGAGTTCTCCCAAGTAGAACGTTGGGCCGCCTACGGACGCGGATTGTTCCGCCTCGATATGTACATCTACCTGCGCTTTGGTTCGGCGTACGATCCCTTTGGCAACCCTGTCACACCCACGGGCGAATCCCTCGACCCGCACGGACGTATCATCGATCCGAGTGGCTATGTGCGCAGAGGCGGTGAGGTGGTGGCCGATGCCGCACGCGATGCGGAATACACGCGTATGCTGGCCGGTCGCATTGTGGAATCGTACCGCATCAATAACATCGCGTGTGCGACCCATGTGGTCTCGTTCGCGCTCTTCCATTATTTTTGGCAGAAGTTGAAAACACCCGATATTTATAGGTTTTTACGCCTTGTTGGCGAGGACGTCAGTCTGCCAGAAGAAGAGTTTCTACAGGTGTTAGACAAACTCTTGCACGAGCTCCGCACCCGCGCCGATGCAGGCGAAATCCGCCTAGAACACATCCTGCGTAACGCCCGTTCTGAGGATATTCTGCGTTACGCGCTTGGACCGCTGGGTTTTTACCACACCACACCCGTGGTTCGACAAGAGGACGGTCGCATCATCGTCGGCGATGCAAATCTTCTCTTCTATTACCGCAACCGCCTAGAGGGCTATGGCCTCCTTGGTGAACCCAACCTTCTTGAAACCCACCAGCACGCCTAGGAGGATCGCCATGTCACATCCACGATTGTCGCATCGCGAAGACGCATCCCCCGTCGCCGTGCTCGGCGCGGGAAACTGGGGTACGACCCTCGCCCACTTGATCGCCCAAACCACGCCCGAAGTTCGCTTGTGGGCGCGCGATCAAGAGCTTGTCGATGCCATCAATACCACGCACGAAAACCCTAAATATTTAGAAGGCTTTGCGCTGCGTAAAAATATCCGCGCCACCACGTCGCTAGAGGACGCCATCGCCGATGTAGATTCCATTGTGATGGTGATTCCATCGAACGCCTTTCGGGCGGTGTGCCAACAACTGGCGCCCCTGCTTTCGACGCATCAAGCCATCTTTCACGCCACCAAAGGCGTCGAAAGAGAAAGCTACGCGCGCATGAGCGAAATCATCCTCGAAGAAACCTGCGTGCGCCAATACGCCGTCATCAGCGGGCCCAATATCGCCCGCGAAGTCATGGAAGATAAGCCCGCCGGCACCGTCGTCGCCACACCCTTTCCCAAACTTGCCGAAGCCGCGGTCGGCTTTCTGAGCACGCCGAATTTCCGTGTCTACCAAAACCGCGATGTGGTCGGTGTAGAGCTCGGCGGGACGCTAAAAAACATCATCGCCATCGCATCGGGCATGGCCTCAGAGCTGGACCTTGGCGACAACGCCAAAGGCCTGTTGCTCACGCGCGGTCTCCAAGAAATGATCCGCGTAGGACGTGCTTTTGGTGCAGATTCTGCCACTTTCAGTGGACTTGCCGGCATCGGTGACTTGATGGTGACCTGCGCAAGCCCGCACTCCAGAAACTTCCGCTTTGGACGTGGCCTCGCGCAAGGCAAATCCAAAGACGAAGTCATCGCATCCCTCGGCATGGTGGCCGAAGGCGTTTTTGCAGCACGCGTTGCGGTGGAATTTGCCGACGCAAAACACCTCGACATCCCCGTAATGCGTGCCATCCATGACGCGATTTATCAGGGGCTTACGCCCATCGACGCGCTGCGATCTTTGATGGAGATTCCGCATCGCCCGGACGTGGACTTCGGAAGCTGAGGCATTCCACTTGACGAGTGCGCCCGATCGGACCACTTGAAGCACACCCAACTGTGTAATTCACTCTGTGAGGTCTTCATGTCCGATAACTTGTCGAATGTTTCGCGCCCACACCCCTGGCACGGCCTAGAAGTTGGCCCCAAGGTCCCCGAAATCGTCACCGCGTACATCGAGATCACGACCACCGACGAGATCAAATACGAAGTCGACAAAGCCACAGGCTACCTGAAAGTCGACCGCCCGTTCCGATCCTCGAACCTCATGCCCATGGTCTACGGCTTCATCCCCAAAACCTACTGTGGAGAAGCGGTCAAAGCCTTGGCGCCCGCCGCCACAGAAGGTGACGGAGATCCCCTTGATATCGCGGTGATCAGCGAACGACGCATCGACCGAAGTGACATCCTGCTGGACGCGGTCGTCATCGGTGGATTGCAAATGATCGACGGTGGCGAAGCCGACGACAAAATCATCGCCGTGCTCAAAGGCGATAAAGTCTTCGGACACATCACAGACCTTAGCGAACTGCCCGAAATCTTTGTTGAACGCCTGCAACACTACTTCGAAACCTACAAGCATGTGCCAGGCGAACCCGCCAAAGAAGTGTCCATCGATAAAATCTACGGACGAGAGCACGCGTTCAAAGTCATCCATGCCTCCATGGAAGATTACAAAACGCTGATCGGTCAATAATTCGCCCGACGCCCACGCCTCCTTTTGCCCAAGGAACGACGCCATGACGCAGTCCATTCTTCGTACCCTCGACGGTCCGATCATGACGCTCGCCATCGATCGCCAAAATCGCAAAAATGCGCTGACGGTCGAAATGTACGATGCGCTCACCCAGCACATCGACGACGCCAACGCCAATGACGACATCCGCGTGATCGTTCTCACCGGCGAAGGTCCGGACTTCTCCTCAGGAAACGATCTGCACGATTTCTTGGAGAATCCGCCGCGCGATATGAATAGCCCCGTCTTTCGATTCATCAATGCGGTGCGCTTGAGCGAGAAACCCATCGTCGCCGCTGTCGAAGGATTGGCCGTGGGCATCGGCACCACCATCTTGTTGCACTGCGACTTGGTATACGCCGCCGACAACGCGCGCTTTAAACTGCCTTTTGTCGATCTTGGCGTCACACCCGAAGCTGGCTCCAGCTACCTGTTGCCGCAAAACTTTGGCTATCAACGCGCCGCAGAACTGCTGCTCCTATGCCCCATCTTCGATACGCAAACCGCGCAAGAAGCGGGGTTTGTCACGAAGATTGTAGGCGCGGGCGAAGCACGCGCTGCTGCAATGAAAACCGCGAAAATCCTTGCTGAAAAAGCGCCCCTCGCGTTGCGACGCGCCAAAGCGTTGATGAAAACCGACGGCGATACCTTGGAACAACGCATGGCGACCGAAGCCGAAATGTTCGGCAAAGGACTCGAAGGCTCGGAGTTCAAAGAAGCCGTGGATGCCTTTAGCAACAAGCGCAAGCCGAACTTCTACAAGAAATAAGCCGCGTCGTTCCATCGTTGACGCCCAACACACGCGCTTCTAAGCGAGCAGCACCTCCTTGTGTTGGGTGTGCGATGACCAGCAAAATCGAAGATAAATTACTCTTGCGCGTTAAGCGCGCGCATCGACGTTTTGGTCTGTTTGCGCCGAATGACCGCATCATGGTCTGCATGTCGGGCGGCAAAGATAGCTACGCCATGCTGGAACTGCTTCAGCTTCTGCAGCGTAGTTTGCCGTTTTCTATCTCCTTGGTCGCCGTAAATCTCGATCAAGGACAGCCTGGCTTTCCCAAAGAAGTCTTGCCCACCTACCTTGAAGGCAAAGGCGTGGAATACCGCATTGTGGAGCAGGACACCTATGCGATCGTCACTGAAAAACTCGATCCTGGGGACACCTATTGCTCGCTGTGCTCTCGCTTGCGACGCGGCATTCTTTACAACACCGCTGTGGAGCTTGGATGCACCAAAATCGCGCTCGGCCATCACCGCGACGATGTCATCGAAACCGCATTAATGAACCTGTTGTATGGTGGGAAATTATCGGCCATGCCGCCAATTTTACGCTCGGACGATGGAAGAAACACCGTCATTCGACCGTTGATTTTCTGTCATGAAGAATGGATTGAGGCGTACGCTGCACAGAAGAAATTCCCTATTATTCCTTGTAACTTATGCGGGTCGCAGCCGAATCTTCATCGACAGAAGGTCAAGCGTTTGATCGCGGAATTACATGCGGAGAACCCCCACGTGAAACACAGCATGATGGGCGCGTTGAGCAATGTGTGTCCCACGCATTTACTCGACGAATCGCTGTGGGAACTCCGTGATCACGTGGAACCCCCACCCGCCGATCCGCTCGCTGCCATCGAGGGCGGCTGCGGCATCGGATAAGACGCTCGCCGATCGTTACTCTTCCACGTCCAAACTCAGCTCATAGCTGAGGGATTTATCGGTGTAGTTTCCACATTTCCCTGCATCGCCTTTTTTCAGCTTTCCGGTGACCTCCATCGGCCCCGCACTTCGGTTTCCTTGACGTGCACGCACGTAGAAGGTGCCGGGCTTATTGCCGCATTCGAAACGGCTAGATAGGGGATGCTCTGCATCGCATAGCTGGTTGTGTGGCTCATGATTATGATCATCATCGCCGGGATAGAGTGCACAAGGTTTCCAAGATTCGCCGTTTTGCTGAAACTCAACCATCAACGGCTCGTTGCCCAGTTCCTCTGCATCCGCGCGGGCATCGTCTACGCAGTCAATGGTTACCATCACAGGACCAGGTTTATGGTCCGCGGTGCACGGGATGGAATTGTTGCACGCACCAACACATGCGAGCACGCCAATGCACGCAAGGATTAAAAGGAAATTTTTCATGGATTCTCCTGCTAATTGGTGTTGGTATCATGGTGGATCCGATCATTCGAAAACAGCATTTATGTAATGTAGAGGGTGGTTGTATTTTTAACAGCGTCGGCCTTCACGCGCAGAGATAAGCAATCATCATGAAGAATGTGCGGAACAAAGACTTCGGGAATGCGAAACCGCCACTCCAGTGCTCCGCGATCAGCGATGTAATAAGCTGTAGTGGTGCTACAGCCCTTTTGAAGCTGAAACTCAATGTCTGGGCTATTGCCACGATTATATCCATCTGCAAGGATGACGGCTTTAAACCCTTGCACATCTTCTGACACGATCCCTCCATCATGGATCGGCCATTCGACGACCGAGCCGGTGGTCACATTTATTTTCTTAATACCCCAGCTTCCCTCTTCTCCAATATCGTTGTCGAAGTCCACAAAACGAACATTTCCGAATCCGAATTCATTGTCGATGTGGAACATTGTGGAATACAGCGGGGCACGTCCGTCTCCCATGAGTGAGAGAATGGCACGAATCGCAAGTGGGTCGTTGGACATTCCTTGCGGAAGTCCTCCACGATACGAGATCCAGTGTTTAATCAGCCCTACAATACCTGCGATGGAGGGAGCTGCGTAACTAGTTCCACAGTCGCTCGATTCATTGAGTGTACCGTCACCCGCGAGACGTTTATGGCAGTAATTCGCCATAACTGTGACCAGCGGCGCTTCAACAGTTCTTCCGCCCGCAATATTGACGTCAATTTTCCCATGAGACGAGTTTGTCGCTTTGGAAGCGGTCTCAAGTGCAGATAAATTACGGGCTGTATTGGTACCACCTACACTGATGGTGGACGTATAGGCTGCTGGCAGGCTGACATTGCATTTTGAATTGCGACCGTAGTTGCCTGCACAAGCGATCGGGACAACCCCAGCATCAACGGCTGCTTCAAGAGCAGCTCGCGTTCCATTTAATGTGGGAGATGAACACCAAATTGAATCATCCTTAGTTTGCATCGACATGTTGATCACGTCGATCCCGTCTTCTAAGGACGCTTCTTTTACGGCAGATCTTACCGTTCTCCATCCCTTAGTTGAATAGTAATGAGCGGTAGCGCGCGGGGCAATGCCACTACGCTTATAACGCTCGATTCCAGTTACTGCGGAGGATTGAGCGCGAGAAAAGTCGCTCAATAAAACAGATGTAACCATGGTGCCGTGTGTGCTCGCTGTTCCAGTAGCGCTGTTAATGCAACGATAGCTGGGGAACCAAAATTTACAGACGTCGGTATCAATAATCCGACTAACTCCGTTCGAACTTTGATTGAACGAGAGATGTGTTGTATTGAGCTTATTCGAATCTTGAGATCGACTTTCGATTACGCCGAATCGTATCCGCGCGTTATTGTTGCGCGTGCTTCCAAGTACGCCAGTGAAGATGGAGTGTCCTGCGCTTGGCAGCCCTAACGCCTGACGTCGCTCCATTCCGTCCACATTAGCTGGCATTGGTGGAGCGCTGTCCTTTTCAATGCCAAGCACGCTGGGCAAGGATGCTATCTTGTCCAGAGCGCAGATGGGGACGTCTACGTCGAGCACATTAGTAATGTACTCGTAGTTGGTGATGAGCCCGCCGAACTCTTCAATGTCCTGCGCTACCTGTGACTGACTTTTGCGAAGCTGCTCTTGTCGTTCTTGCTTGAGTGCCATTCTGGCTTTGCGATCTGTAGCCTTTCGGTATCGGCGGAAATCAAAGGGCTCCTCGGGCAGGTAAATGGTGAGCGGGACCATTTCTCCTTCAACTTCAAAGCGAAATTCCGTATCACATTCGGGAGGTCGCAGTTTGACCGCTTCTGCCGTGAGCTCTTTGAACTCATCCATGGCTTCACGTTGTGCGTGTACGATGCGCATTGGGTCACCTGCGTCTGCGCTATCGTCATCGGACGGAACCGCCCATTTGGGTGTTTCTCGAGATCGTTCTTCGTCGTCTACGTCTATTTTCGTAGCTTGCGCCTCAAAATGGTTTTGCGGCTGTTCTTCTCCACACCCTGTCAACAAAGCGGCAAAAAACGCGAGATAAGCGAATCCCCAGAGTTTCCTCATTGTTGGCGTGAAGCCTTGGGATGAGTTATTATTACGCATAGTACACCTCAAGCAAAATCCAGCCAGGCCAAATGTATATCAACAAGATTACACTCGGCGAAATGCCGTTTTACATTTGAAAACGGCTCCGATGGAACACTACGCGCCTTTTGCGACGCCTTTAATACTTTGCGTTATCCGATTCGTAATAGCAAGCATGTCACGCCCTTATACACGTTGAAAGACTAATTATCTAAAATAACTAGACTAATTTCTTCAGATAAGAGACGTGATCGCTCGTCGATCGCTACTCTTCCACGTCCAAACTCAGCTCATAGCTGAGAGATTTGTCGGTGTAGTAGCCGCATTTCCCTGCATTGCCTTTTTTCAGCTTTCCGGTGACCTCCATCGGCCCCGCGCTGAGGCTTCCTTGACGCGCACGCACGTAGAAGGTGCCGCCTGGCCTATCGCCGCATTCTGCCGTTGCGCGTAGATTTCTATTCTCTCCGCACAATTGCGCCGTGAGTGGAATGTTGCCGTCGTCGTAAATGTCATCATGCGGATCATCGTACTGCCCAAACGGATCGACGGTGTCGATGACGTAAAGATCTCTACACGATTGCCACGTACCGCCATCGTGTTGGTACTCGATGACAATGGGCGCACTGCCCAATTCCTCGTCCTTCGCGTGGACGTCATCTACACAGTCGATGGTTACCATGACCGGACCTGGCTTATATTCAGCGGTGCAGTCAATGTTCGATCCGCACGCACTCAGACATATAAGTACGCCCATACCCGCAAGGAGGAAGACGAAATTTTTCATGCGATGTTCTCAGGGAATGGATGTCGATGCCGTGATGGAAGCGGCCGTGTGAATCCGTGGACGTTGCAGCTGTCGATCCAGCGTAGTGAGAAGGGAAGATCAGAGCAACTGCACGGAAAAAATCGAGGGGGGAATGGACAGGCTTTTGTGGGGGGTGTGGTTTCGAGGGCGGGAGCGATGCGCATGGCGGAAGCCCGTACCCGACCGAAGGGGAAAAAGACCTTGCGAAAGCGCGATGCCGTATGCAGTAGATGAACACCTTGCTTGAATCGCTTCGATCAGGATGTGGCATGACCCTCACGCACGATGTGAAACACCGTTCTGAGTCCTCACACCAGCCCGCCAATGCGGTGACCGCGTGGGGTGTGATCGGGTGCATGCTCTTGATCAGCACTGGCGTGTACCGCGTGCTTCCCCATGCGATCGAACCGGTGTGGCCGACCTATACGCTGCGTGTGTGGGAGCTCGCGCTGTATGTAGGATTCATCGTCTTTCAGGCGTGGACCGAAGGATACAAGGGCTTTCAACAAGGGGTGGTGCCGCGTATTTTGGCGCGCGCGCAATGGCTGACCGACCATCCGCGACGTGTGCATCCCTTGGTGGCGCCGTTTTTTGTCACCGGCCTCTTTGGCATGACGCGCCGCGCGCTGATCGTCCGCTATGTGTTCATCTTTGTGATCGTCGGCGTGATCGTCGCGATGAAATTCGTGCCGCAACCGTGGCGCGGCATTGTGGATGCAGGTGTGGTGGTTGGATTGATGTGGGGCGTTGTGGCGATGGGTGTGGGACTTGCGCGCATGTTTCGCGGATGGACGCCCGACGCCGATCCGCAAGTTCCCGAACATTGGAGCACAACGAATGAAACGAGCGAAGAAAACGAAGATTCAACGCGTATTGGGGCCTGATTTTCTGCCCCACGCCGAAGATCCCGCCCTCGCGCAGCGTGTCTCCAAAGAACTCGACCCGTTGATCGACGCGTTGCGTGGTGACGTTGAAGCTTTTGACACCCTGACCGATCGCGCGCGTCTTTCGCGCACCTTGATTCAACGGGGGGAGTTGGAGCTATTGTGCGGCACCGCCGATCGCGCCCCCACCGATTTCGAAGAAGCGGCCGCGCTGCTCCAGATCGATGATCGCACCGCACCGCTCATGTTGCTCGATGCGCGGGGTGCGTGGGCGGATATTCTCAACCAGAATCCCGCGCGCGCGCAACACACGCTAGAAGTTTTGGTCGCCATCGAAGACGATGTGACGGTGCGCGCTTGGCGAGATCAGTTGTTATTGTGGCTCGCCGCCGCGCAGATCGCCCAAAATGATTGCGACGCCGCGCGCCACTCCCTCGCCCACGCCCTCGAAATCTATGCGCAAGAACCCCGCAGAGATGCCTCGCTCGTCAACGAAGCATGGCGGCGTTTGACAGAGCAAAAATAAAAACATCGCCGGTGGGCAGCGATGTGTATTGGGTGCGATCGCGCAGCTACGAAATCGACGCGAAAATCGAGCCCATCCAGCCGATTCCAACCCAAGCGCCGAGCGCGGAGCCGATGATAGAGGCTACGGTGACAAGCAAGGTGCGGGTGAAGGCGTTTTTGTAAAAACCCTTGATGGACTGTACGTCGTCCGCGATGCGCTCTGCATCGGCGACGGTCGGCTTACGCAGCCATGCTTCGCAAAAGCCTACGGGCATCCCCACGTTCAGGAGCGGGTTCAGTGAGGTGATGGGCGAGGCAATGCCGGCCACCACGACTGTCGGCAGTTTGGCGCCCGCAAGCAGGGTGAGCAGCGCCGCAAAGATAATGTTGGGCAGGACCCAGGCGGTGATCAGGGACTGCAAAGATTCTTGGCCATGCTGCATGAATCCCCACACAAAGGCGAGGAGCACCGCTGCAGGAATGGCCCATTTGAGGGATTTCACCCAACGCGAAGGCGGCTTCAGCGTGGTGAGTTGTGCGCGATCGATCTCGTCATCAAAGTGTTTCTTCATGCCGGGTACGTGGCCCGCACCCACCACCGCCACAATGGTATTCCCGGGCGCTTCGCGCAGCTTGGACACCATGTAGAGATCGCGCTCGTCAATGAGCGGCCCTTTGACCTCGGGCAGCTCCTTAGAAAGCGCTTCGAGCATCGAAGAAAGCTGTTCAGCTTCTTTGAGCTCTTCGATGGTCTCCGCGTCGACATCGCCGCCGCCGGTGAGCGAATCCAAAATCCCGCCAAGCAGCGCCATGCGTTTAAAGAAGCCGATATTCTGCCAGGTGCGTTTCAAGGTGATTTGAATATCTCTGTCTGCCAAGTACAGCGTTGCGCCGGTATCTTGCGCGATTTTTGCGGCTTCGATCATCTCTGCGCCGGGTTTGACGCCAAGTTGCGCGCCGATGCGTCGCTGGTAGGCGCCAATGGCCAGATTCGCGAGCAACATCAACGTCTTGCCCTCGCGAATGACCTCAAAGATGTTCAGTTTTTCCCAGCGATTTTCGTCGGTGAGGGAGTTGTAACGCGTATCGCAAAGCTCAATCGCCACGGTGTCTGGATTCACCGCCTCAATGACCTTGCGCACGTCGTTGACGCTTTCTTCTGAAACGTGCGCCGTGCCGATGATGTGCCACGTTTTATCACCGCGCGTGATGGTGGTGACGCTTTTGCGCACCGCATCGCTCAAGCTTTCGATGCCCGAAGGTCCAGCATCTACGGGTGTGAGGACCGGTGCTTCCTCGCTTGGTAGCTCGCTTGTCGGGGCATCTTGCACACTCGCATCCCCTCTGCTTTCGAATGGATCTGGCATCGCGTATTCGCTCGTGGTTCGGACAATAGCTGAGCGCATTGGCAGCTCACGCGCCAACGCCCTAAGGTGTTCTCGTAGATCAGTAGACGCGAACCTAGCCCTTGGCTAGTCAGCGCGCAGAAAATCTCCATTTTTTACCAAGAATCCATCGTTCCAACCCCCCGCCAAGAGATGCATCCATGAAGCTCACCTGGGATGTTTTCGTCGTCCTCATCAAAGCGTTCGCCACGCTTGTACTCGGCATGACGCTGATGGCGGCAGGGGCTTCGCTGTGGAGCAAAACCAAAAAAGCATCCGAAAATATTGGGCCCACTCTTGAGGAACTGAGGATAACGCGAGAACAGGCAAAACAAGCGCTCGAAGAGGCCAAACAAAAAAGAGATGAATCGTTCGCCAATGAAGCGCAGGTCGAGGCGCTTAAAGCAAGCGTCGAGAGCGCAACAACACATATTCAGAAACTAAGGAACGAAATCAGCGAACTCAAAGATGACGCAAAACGCGCCGCCAGTGAGGGGCGCGCGCACAGCGATCGCTTCTCACTGAATTTGGCAACATGGGAAAACACCAACCAGAACCGCAACGACGTTTTCCTCAACAAGATTTGTAACGATCTTGCCGTAAAGAAAGAAGGAAAATGGAATTCGAAGGATTGTCGCAAGATTCTGGATAACGCCAAGGTGACCCCCAGCACGGCGTCCGATTCATCCACGCTCGATCACGTCGGCTGGCACGCGCGTGTGCATGATGGACTTGAAACGGCGTGCGACGGCTGGAAGGACCAAGCCGGTGATTTCTTTAGCAATCACGTTTTGCGCACCGTAACTGCACAAGCCGCTTGGGAAGCAATCACGGGGTGGCGATCATGCGACAGGGAACGTCAGCGCGTCGAACTGATGCTGGCAGGGTTCGGTGAGTTTCTGACCTACTACGAAAAATACCATCAATTGGTCGGTGCATACGAAGCGAAAGAGAAAAACTTAGAAGAGCAAAAGAGAAAACAGGAGCGCGAAAAGGAAACACTTGATGGCCTGCTACGCGAACGGTTGGAAGCGAGCATTATCTATGCGAACGCCAAAGATGCCGCGGGCGATGCCCACACGGCATACAACGAGGCGATGTCCAATCCGCGGGTCTTCGTTCAAAACCTCTTGGTCATGTGGTGGGAGAAGGCACGTCCGTACTTTTTCACCGTGCTGGGCGTCTTGCTGGCCATGGTGCTTTGGCGCCCGCTCATCTATTTCTGCATCGCGCCTCTTGCCGGCAAGCTACCGAGCGTTGGGCTCTTGCCCCGCGCGCCAAGACCGAGAATTCTGCGCAGTGAATACGCTGAAGCAGAGAGCGAAACCCCTGAGCTGTCACCACCAGCACGCCTGCGCGTCACCGCCGACCAACGCAAGCAATTGGTCTACCTCAAACCCAATGAAAAACTCTGGGTACGACCCGATTATGTGGTTTCGTCGCGCGGCGGCGGCGCACAATGGATCTACGGCGGCTGGCAACACCCCTTTACAAGCTACGCCGCAGGCCTGGTCGGGATGACTGTCTTTGACGGCAGTAAACCTGGGCAAGATCGCGGCATCGCCATCGCGGGGACGGGCGAAGCTTACGCCAACGCCTATATCACGCGCGTAGAACTCACCAACCATCCTGGCTTTGTGCTCAGAACAAGCCATGTCGTGGCCATGCAGGGACAGTTAAAGATACGTGCGCGCTGGAGTTTTCAGCCGGTGTCGCTCCTTCGAGGGCAGGTGAGATACATGGTGGCAGAAGGCACAGGAAGTATCTATTTTGTGGGCTACGGTGGTGCATTTCCCCACACGCCAAGCAAGCACCTGCCGTTCAATACACCGGAACATGCAGAAACCGCCGCGTTGGATGATCGCCACGGGTTCACAGAAAACATGCAAGCACCCCTGGCCGACGCACATGCAAACGACAACGCAAACACAGAAAATGTCATCCACCAATTGCACGATGGTTTGGTGATCGGATGGGACGCGCGCCTTGAATTTGGCCTTGAGCGTAACGAAAACTGGATTGACGTGGCGGTGCGTCGCCGCAGCGCCATGTTCGAAAGCTCATTCAAGGGCGAAGGCATCTACATCACCACCAACGCCGTCAAAACGCGCAGCAAAGACGTCGCCGGAAGAATGCTCGAAGCGATTCTTGGCACCTTGGGTAAAATCCTTGGAATTTAAACCCTTAGGGCGCGCGGGAGTCGTCAGACCAGTCCACGGTGAGCGTGCTGTTTTGGTTTTCTTTGATGTCCACGCGCTGGCGATAGGTCAGGTCTAAGGCTTTGTTTCTGACCATCACCTCGTGCGTGCCGACGGGTAACTCTACGCGCGTGCGCGGTGCATCGCTGTTCACACCGTACGAGGTGCCGTCCACCAGCACTTCGCCAATGAGGACATCGCCGATGAAGCGCACCGTGACGGTGCCCGTGGGCAAAGCATCGAGCGAGATACGCAAGGTGTCGCGCGAGCTTTGCGGCGTCCAGTCTACCGATTTGCGCGCGTGGCCTGGCGCCACAGCTTCGATACGTGCGCGCTGACCAAGCGGGAGGCGTACAGATGAAGCGTCGCTTTGGCGCGTGCCGTTGACCCAGAGCGTTGCGCCACGCGGCAAACCGCGTACGCCCAACCGCACGTAGGTAGGAGAAGCGTTCGACGCGTTTTCATCCTTTGTGCGCGATGCGCCGTCCTCGTCGGTTAGTTCTGCAGCGTCGCCCTGCGCTTCTGCGGACGAAATGTCCGCTGCGGTGTCTTCTGCAAGTTCTTTGTCTACGTCCTGCGCGCCCTGTCTCGCGGTTCCATCTTCGTCGTTTGCATCAGCTGCGGACGATGCATCTTGATCGTCAGGTGGCAGTGCCGGGAGCTCAAAACGCACATCCAGATCTTTGTCGCCTTCGAACAACACCGCGCGCTCTTGGCTTTCGTATCCGTCGAGCTCTGTGCGGATCAGCCATTCGCCAGGCGCAGGGCGCGCGACCAGCGTGGAGCGCCCGTACGAAACGCCGTTGAAGTACACCAGGGCGCCGCGCGGTTCGGTGTACACACGAATCACCGGTGCCGTGGTGCCGGAACGCGCCCCAAGCCGGAATGCGAGCACGGAAGCGACTGCGAGCAATAGCAGAACGACGATGATCGCGCCGATCAGGGTGCGGCGCCGTCGTCGGTAACGCCGAAACGACGGGTCTTCGATGTAGGCGGGTGTTGCAGATGCGATATCCAGCGCCTGCGCTGCTGCTAGGGGCGGCGGCGTGCTATCTTGCGGCGAAGTCACACCCGAAGTGGGCGTCGAATTCATCGTTCGCGTATGGTCTCTCAGCGCGATTGGCGGTGTGGTGTGGTTTCCATTCGAAGGCGTGGGCGTGGCGTGGAGGGCAAGGAGTTGCTCTTGCAACAGGTCATCAAAACTCTGACCAGGCCGAATCCCAGAATCGTAGGTTTTTCTATCGTAGGGCTGACAAAACGCCGCCAGCTGACGCGCAGAAACAGGCCCTGTCTTATGGTACAAAATGTCGAGCATCTGCATTTGCATGGCGGATGCGTCGGCAAAGCGATCCTCGGGTTTGAGTTGCAGTGCAGTGTCGATGAGCTGATAGGTTTGTTCGCTCAGGTCTGGGCGATGTTCTTTGAGCGGAAGATAGTCGCTATTTTGTACGCGTTGGAGCACTTCCATATCGGTATCGCCCCCGAAGGGTCGTGTGCCCGCGAGGGCTTCGTACAAAACGATGCCGAGACTGAAGAGATCGGAGCGTGGGTCGAGCGGTTTACCTGTGGCTTGCTCCGGCGACATGTAGGCGATTTTACCGCGTAGTTCGCCGGTGAGGGTGGTGACGAGACGATCGCGCGCGCTGGCGATGCCAAAGTCCACCAAACGCACATCACCGTCTTTTGAGACCAAGATATTACTTGGCGAGACATCGCGGTGGATGATGGGCGAAAGATGGCCGTCGGCGTCACATCGTTGGTGTGCGTAATCGAGGCCGCGGCAGACTTCCGCGCCGATATAGAGGGCCAAGTCTTCGGGCAGTTGGTGGCCTTGGGTGCGGATGCGTCGCAGGAGGGTGCGCAAATCCCAGCCGTCCACGTATTCCATGGCCAAGAAGTAGGTATCTTGGTCGTGTCCGAACTCAAAGACGGGGACGATATTGCCGTGGGTGAGGGTGGTGGCGATACGTGCTTCGTCTTTGAATCGCTCTAGGAATCCTTCTTGCTGGGCGAGGTGCGGGAGGATGGTTTTGAGCGCGATTTGTTTTTCCCAGCCTGCGGCGCCTTCGGCGCGTGCGAGCCACACTTCGCCCATGCCGCCTTGTGCGATGCGTCGTTCAAGGCGGTATCGACCGAGTTGTGCTGTATTTAGCTTGTCGGCCACGCGGTCCGTTGGGGCAAGGGGGAGCGGGCGGCGTTAGAACCCTCGTCCGTCGCCGTTATTTTGTGTTGAGGCTTGTGTTTGCGCGGGTTGCTGTGCTTCGAGCGACGCGAATTCTGCTTCGAGTTCTTCGAAGCTGAGTTCTTGGGCGGGCTTGGCGCTTTCTTTGGGCGCTTGTGCTTGTGCGGCTTGGCTTTCTTGGCCCATACGCGCTTTGAGTGCGGCGAGCGCGTCGCTTGCGCCGGCGGTATTTTCTAGGTCGCGGAATTGCGCTTCGAGGTCAAGGCCGAGCATATCTTCGGAGAGCTCTTCGTGCGCTTCGGCTTCGGCTTCCATTTGGTCGACTTTTTCTGCCATACGATCGAAGGTATCGAACGCGGAGTTGTCGCCCATATTGGACAGCGTTTCGTGGATTTTGCCTTGGGCTTCTGCGCGCCGTTGACGTGCGATGAGCAGATCTTTTTTGCGGCGTGCTTCTTCGATCTTGTCGTTGAGCTTTCGAAGCGAAGCGCGGAGCTTTTCTGTGGCTTCGCGCTGGCTTTCGAACTGCTTTTGGTATTCTTTGGCTAGGTTCGCCGCTTCTTGTTGGCGGTTGAGCGCTTGGGTGGCCAGGTCATCGCGTCCTGCTTTGACGGCGAGCATGGCTTTTTGTTCCCATTCGTTCGCGCGTGCGGCGGCTTCTTCGAATTGTTTTTTCAGGCGTTTTTCGTCGGCGATGGCGATGGCGACTTGCTTCTTGGCGGTCACCAGTTGTTCGCGCATATCGATGACGAGTTGGTTGAGAATTTTCTCGGGGTCCTCGCGTTTCGAGATCGCGTCATTGACGTTCGATTTAAAGAGCGTTTTGAGTCGTTGCCAGATGCTCATGATGTGGACTCCTAAGAAAATCTAAGGGATCGGCGCGGGGGGCGCCCTTGCAAAATTGAAGGGAATTGGCGCGTGTTCAACGGCAATTCAAGTTGGAATGCGGAACTTTACACAGATGTTGTAGTTCTCTGAGACGCACCCATGCGTAGGTAGCTTCACTCTAAACACCTCATGCGTAAAACGCACCCTTTTACAGAGGATGCGCCAAGGCCGCTGCCAAAAAGTGAAGGTTTTACGGCGATGTTTCGTCGTGGGTGTACCGATGTTAAAGCCTGTTTTTATAAAAAGGTCACCTGAGTCGTCGCGTACATGCGCGCGCTAAGAGAGGAATCATGATTCAACGTGTCTCTATTTGGACGCTCTGCTTGTTGGCAGCCGCTTTGTTTTTGAATGCCTGCGGTGCCAAGCAATATCCCGTGCCCGACGAGCCGGTGCAAGATGCGCGTGCGCTGATGGCGCATGTTCAAGAGCGTGACCAAAGTATCGATGCTGCCCGCGCACGTGCGGTGATGGAATACTTCGGAAGCGAAGGACGGGTGCGCGTGCGCCAAGCCTTGCTGGTCAGCCGACCAGGAAACTTCAGGCTAGAAACCCTTTCGCCCATGGATTCGACACTCTCGGTGGTCGTTACCAACGACGAGGAGCTCACCTATTATGACCTAGCAGGAGAGCGTGCGTACACCGGCGCGCCCAGTGCCGAAAACCTCGCCAAACTCATTCCGATTTGGCTCTCCCCACAACAAGTCGTTCAGGTCGTCCTCGGCAGCGTACCGTGGGCGCTCGTGGACGTCCCCGCAAGCGATTGGAAAATGGCGTGGGACGGAAAGAAAGATGCGTGGCGCCTAGAGGCTGAAGTGAACGGCGGGCGCATGGAGTTTTGGGTGCGTCATGACAGCTGGGTGCTCGCCGGCGCCCGTGCGAAAAACGAAGACAACCGTGTCATTTGGGAAATTCGCACCAAAGATTTTGAGCGCGTGAGCGATGGCACCCACAGCACAGAATTGCCGACGCGCATTCGCTTTGTGATGAAGGACGAGAACCTGGATGTGTCGCTGACCGTCAAAGAATATCAGATGAACCCCGATCTTCCGGATCATTTGTTCGAGCTGGTGTTGCCCGATGTGGAGCAGATTTCTCTAGATGCGCCGGAGTTCTGATCTTCGATGAGCGCATCGTCCGCAGCGTGATTTTTACGGCGGGTGCGCGTCCAGGTTGACGACGACGTCATTTTGGGAAGGCGCAAGCGCATTGACGGAGAAAAACCGACGCCTTGGCGTCGGTTTTTCTTGTCGCGCGCATCGGGGATGCACGGCGTTGGGTTCGCGCGGAGGGGGGTGCGCGGATTAGATGATTTTTGCGGCGCGCGCTGCTGCAGCGGCTGCTTCGTCTTGATCTGCGCTTTCTGCGGGTGGCGAGGTTTCGCCGACTTCGTCGAGGCGCAGGTGGCAGTGCTTGTATTTTTTACCGCTGCCGCACCAGCAAGGCTCGTTGCGGCCGATTTTGGGCACGGTGGCTGCGGGGATTTGCGCTTTGGGCAGGCCTGCTTGTTGCGCTTGTTCTTGTTGTTGCTTGATGGCGGCTGCAAGCGCGCGTCGGACGGTGTCTTCGGCTGGGCCTTCTTCTGCGGGCGTTTCAATGACGCGTGGACCTGCGTCGCGCGTGCCGGCCAAGGCTTCGGCGTCGCGTACGCTCTGTTCGCTCTGGACGACCACGCGGCTGAGGTAACGCGCCACGGCGGAGTTGGTGTTGGCTTGGTAGCTCAGGTAGAGATCGTAGCCTTCTTTTTTGTAGATTTGCTTCGGATCGCGTTGTCCGTGTGCGTGCAGGCCTACTTGGTCGCGCAGGTTGCGCATGGCTTGTAGGTGCAGGCGGTAGTGGTGGTCGAGCTCGCGCAGGTAGGTGTTGCGCGCCATGTCGTTGAAGACGATCTCGCCGGTTTTCTCTTCGAAATCGGGGAGTGCTTTATAGACCTCGTTATAGTTGGCGGCGACGCCTTCGAGTTCTTTATGCTTGGTGGTGATGATGTTGTAGACCTGCGCCCACAGCTGCGTTTCGAGTGCTTCGCGGTTACGCGGTAGGTCTTTGGCTGGGATGTTGATCGCAAAGACGTCGTTGAGTGCGTTCGAAAGCGATTCCAGGTCCCAGTCTTCTGTGCGGACGTCGGGGTGTGCGTAGGCGTCGAGGGCGTTTGACAGTGCGTTATCGAAGGCGTCGAGGACGACTTCGCTCATGTCTTTGCCTTCGAGGATTTGGCGGCGCAGATCGTAGGTGGCTTTGCGCTGCATATCTAGGACTTCGTCGTATTCGAGCAGGTTCTTACGAATATCGAAGTTTCGTCCTTCGACGCGTGCTTGGGCGCCTTCGACGGATTTCGAAATCATGGGCGAATCGATGGGCACGCCTTTTTCAAGGCCCATGGCTTGCATGATGCCTTGGACGCGATCTGCCCCGAAGCGTCGCATGAGTTCGTCTTCTAGGGAGAGGAAGAAGCGCGATTCACCGGGGTCGCCTTGGCGGCCGGCGCGTCCGCGCAGCTGGTTATCGATGCGGCGTGAGTCGTGGCGCTCGGTGCCTAGGATGTAGAGTCCGCCGGCGGCGAGGACCTCTTGCTTTTCTGCTTGGCATTGGGCTTCGAATTTTTCGAGCGCTTCTTGGTATTCTTCGCTGGTTTCGTCGGGGTTGACGGCGCGCGCCATGGCTTCGGGGTTTCCGCCGAGCACGATGTCGGTACCACGTCCGGCCATGTTGGTGGCGATGGTGACGGCGCCTTTACGGCCTGCTTGCGCGACGATCTCTGCTTCTTGTTCGTGGAACTTGGCGTTGAGGACGGCGTGCGGGATGTTTTTACGCGTCAGGACGTTCGAGATGATCTCGGATTTGTCGACGTTGACGGTACCGACGAGGACGGGCTGTCCTTTTTGGTGGCAGGCGATGATCTGGTCGACGATGGCGCTGAATTTTTCGCCTTCGGTGCCGTATACGACGTCGACGTTGTCGATGCGTTGGATGGGGCGGTTGGTCGGGACTTCTACGACGTCGAGTTCGTAGATGGTGCCGAATTCTTCTTCTTCTGTGAGTGCGGTCCCCGTCATACCGGAGAGCTTGTCGTACATGCGGAAGAAGTTTTGGTAGGTGACGGTCGCCATGGTGACCGATTCGTTTTGGATCGGCAGGTTTTCTTTGGCTTCGATGGCTTGGTGGAGGCCGTCGGACCAGCGGCGGCCTTCCATGGCGCGTCCAGTGAACTCATCGATGATGATGGCTTTGCCGTCGCGCACCAGGTAGCGTTCGTCGCGTTTGTAGAGGGTGTGTGCTTCGAGCGCTTTGTTGACGTGGTGCAGGAGTTTTAGGTTGGCCGGCGAGTAGAGGTTGTCGATCTCTAGGCCGCGCTGCACTTTGTCGGTGCCTGCGTCGGTGAGGGAGACGGCGCGGTGTTCTTCGTCGACGATGTAGTCTTCGTCACGCAGCAGGTAGGCGGCGATGCGGTCGACGGTGCGGTAGAGCTCTGACGATTCGTCGGCTTGGCCGCTGATGATGAGGGGTGTACGCGCTTCGTCGATGAGGATGGAGTCGACTTCGTCGATGATGGCGTAGTGCAGGCCGCGCTGAACGAGCCGGTCGAGCTCGTACTTCATGTTATCGCGCAGGTAGTCGAAGCCGAACTCGTTGTTGGTACCGTAGGTGATATCGGAGTGGTAGGCGGCTTGGCGCTGATCGTCGGTCAGGCCGTGGATGATGGTACCTGTGGTCATACCCAAGAACGAATAGACTTCGCTCATCCACTCTGCGTCACGTGCGGCAAGGTAGTCGTTGACGGTGACCAAGTGGGCGCCTTTGCCTTCGAGGGCGTTCAGGTAGAGGGGCAAGGTTGCGGTAAGGGTTTTACCTTCACCAGTACGCATTTCTGCGATGCGTCCTTGGTGGAGGACGATGCCGCCGACGAGCTGCACATCATAGTGGCGCATGCCCAGGGTGCGGAAAGCGGCTTCGCGGCAGACCGCGAAGGCTTCGGGCAGGAGCGCGTCTAGGGTTTCGCCCTTTTCGATGCGCGCGCGGAACTCCGGCGTTTTGGCTTGGAGTTCTTCATCCGAGAGCTTTTTGATGCTCGGTTCCAACGCGTTGATCTTGTCCACCAACGGCTGAATTTTCTTTAATTCTCGATCGTTGCGTGTACCGAAGATTTTCTTAAGGAGGTTGGAACCTAACATAACGCTCAAACTCTGCGCGGAGGGAACAACGGGGCGATCGTGGGTTTAGTGAAAAATCCCGTCAACGCCAACGATTCTTGGTCGGTCGAATGCTTGTGTACGCCTTAGTGGAAGACGCAATGGGTTTCTACCTTCGCGCGGCGGGATTTCCCTACAGAACGCGCTGTGGCGTGGATCTTGGTGCACATGCAGACACAGGCGGTGTTCTTGGCGTGTTTTATGACGAGAACAGCGTCCACCGTGCGAAAATCTGGCCTCAAGTTGGGCACCGCGATTCAAAAGGCAAGAAGCGCCAGATCTTTTCATCTCTGCTTACCCGCACCGCTCCCGCTTTCGAAAACGCGAGCAAAAGTAAAAAGTGAAAAGTAAGAAGGAAGAAGGAATTTAGAATTCGGAATTTGGAATTAAAAAGCGTTTCGGGATGCTGGCAAGCACGTCTGCAGCGTCTTCCCCCAAAGCGGGGGAAGATGTCTCGCGAAGCGAGACAGAAGGGGCAAAAGCGTTTCGGGGCGACGGTGGGGAAAGTGAAAAGTAAGAATTAAAAAGTAAAAAGTGAAAAGCGTTTCGGGGCGGCGGTGTAGGAAGAAGGAAGAAGGAATTTAAAATTAGGAATTTAGAATTTAGAAGTGAAAAGTAAAAAGCGTTTCGGGGCGGCAGGGAAGAATTTGGGGGGCGCGGCAAAAATTAAAATTCCCGCGGGGTGCGGGGAGGTGCATCACGTCTGATCGACGCGTTGGATATAGAAGAGAAAACGCGCGTTAGGGGATGATGACGACCTTGGGCCCTGGTGTGGCAAGGTAACCGTCACTATTCGAGGATAAGGCGCCTGTACACGCAAGATTGCCGGTGCTGGTGATCGCGCACACAGATCCGTAGCCCGTTGCGATGGCGTGGAGGTTCTCGGCAGGTCGAGGCTGCAAGGTAATACCACCTACGGTTGTTGCGCCACGGTAGATCTCTTTGGGCGTTGCTAGATCGATCAATCCGCTCGCGCCACCGGCGTTTCCGCTGTACCCACGCCCGAGTGAACCGTCTTTGTTTTGTCCCCAGCATAGCGCACGATTCTTGTCGGGGTGGAGGGCGCATACGTTGCCATTGGCGAGGGCGCCGCCAGCGTTCAAACGGATCATGGAGAAGCCTGTGATAAACCCAAAGCTTGCGCTCGTGTCATGGAAGGACGCATACGTGCCGTTTTGCCCGTTGCCATCACCTTGCTCAGGAGAAAAGGTGGGGAGGCCACCGATACAGCGTACACGTTGAACTCTGTTGACTGCCGGTGGAATTGCTTGCTCAACCACGACACCGCACAGCGCGCGACGGTGCAGCGAAAGGCTAATGAATTTATGCGCGGTGATTTTTTCTGGGACCAAGTATTGATCTAAACGCGATTCTGCCGTGATGCCGGCCGCGAGATATTGATTACTACCCCAGCAGTACGCGTCGGACGCCGTGATTTGCGTCACCAGTCCTGTACCCGTGAGTGCACAGGTGGTTTCTGCAGAGGCGTACAGGCTGTACGATGCGGGGAGATTCAGCACCTTGGTCGGCACCCAACGGTCGTTTGTGCTGTCAATACCAAGCTGTCCCTCGCCATTGCTGCCCCAACAGTAAACGGAGCCGTCTTGTTTGAGCGCGCACACGTGCGAGTGGCCGGCCACAATGGATTCTACAACCACACCGGGTCGTGATCGAAAGTTGCTTGCACACAATCATCTGCACCTGACCGCTTGCGTCTGGTGCCTTCAAAGCCCCTGCTTCACGATGTTCGTCCATGAAGACGTTCTGTTGGGCGATGCCGCAAAACTTAAGAAACACCGCAATATTCAAAGATACGCGCTCCAGACAGCGTAGCGACCTTGACGATCGCACACAAGTCGCAGGCAGAGTATTTCATCACACGAGCGGACTAGATCGGATGCACAACCTGTTCTGTGTACGATTCTTGTCATCTGAGCCAAGATCGTGCCAAAGTCGTCCCCATTGGATGGGTTCGATTTCGCTCTAAATTTTTGCTGCATCTTGTGTCTACACCCTCAGAACCACATGCGCCGCACGGCGCGAGCGATCAGGCGCCGCTGCCGAGCGACGATGCGCCGTCAACGGAAGGCGATCGTGCCGCGCCGATCGTCGTCGGCGAAGACGAGCAGGTAGATACCGGTGCCACCACCCACGTCTGGCACGATGACCGCCCGCGTAAGCTCGAACCCAAAGGACGCGACTTTATCCCCCTCTTTGAATCCCCGCGCGCGCCACGCTGGCGCTCTTGGTTCCTGATCATCCTGAGCGCCATCACCCTCATCGCAATGACCGCGCTGTTCTCACGCCAAGATCCCGAGCTGCGCGATCACGTCGAATCAGACAACGTGGCCATCCAATCGCGCCAAGCTGCAACCCTGATGGGCGTCGAAGGCGAATACAACGTGCTCACGCACATGCGTGAACTCGCAAATACACCCAATGCCACGCGCCGCGTCGCCACCACCTGGGCTGCACTCGATCGCGGCGACGGCACGCGCACGCTGATTGCGCTGTCCCTGATGTCGCGCATTCCCAAACAAGTCGAAGACGGCGCCCCGCTCGCCGCCCCCAAAGACCTAGATAACCTGCTGATCCGCGCCTTCATGTATCCGCTCGATCTCACCGAGCAAGAACACGAATACATCGAATCGCATATCGGCTGGCCCGCCAAGCTGCTGTTCGCCCGCGATTTGCCGGATCAGCACCCCGTCAAAACCAAGCTCTACAACGAAGCGAGCGCCATCAACACTTGGGCATCCATCGTCGTGCTCCTCGCGCTCCTCCTTGGTGCGCTTGGCTTGGTGTTACTCGCGCGTTTCTGGTCGGATGTGCGCCACAAAGCAGTGCTGTTTGAGCTTCCCAAAGGCGTGGCACAGGCGGATATCTACCTTGAGGCAGGTGCCGTGTATCTTGCCGCTTTTGCGGTGGGGCGCGTGCTGATGCAAGTGGGCGGAGCCTCCGCCTCGTGGATGGGCGTGCTCGCGCAGATCGGCGGCACCTTTATTGGGATCTTCTGGCCCGCACTGCGCGGTGTGCCGGTGCGCGCCATGGCCCGCGATCTGGGCTTGCACACAGGCGATGGCCTCTGGACAGAAATCCGTGCCGGCATCGTGGGTTATTGCGCCGTGCTGCCCTTCTTTGCCGCCGGCGTTTTGGTGATGTTCGCGCTGCAGTTTGTGTTTTCGAAACTCGGGATGGATGTCGCCGCGCCTGCCCACCCAGACATGGTCGGACTTGGCGAGATCAGCATCCAAAAGCGCATGCTGCTCTTGGCCATGGCGGGTGTTTTTGCCCCCGTGACCGAAGAACTCATGTTCCGCGGTGCATTGTTCCGGGGTTTGCGTGCGCGCTGGTCCTTTTGGCCCTCCGCCATCGTCCTCGCGCTGATCTTTGCCGCGATCCATCCGCAAGGGACCCTCGCCATTCCGCCCTTGGCAGCCTTGGCGGTCGGTTTTGCGGGCCTGCGCGAATGGCGTGACTCGTTGATCGCGCCCACGCTTGCGCATGCGATTCACAACTCCACCTTGGTGATTTTGCTCTCAGTTTTGCTTCATTAAGCCAACATTTCGCTTTCGAAGCGAGCGGAGTTGATCATCGGAGGTCAAAGGGGTTGACGCTTTCTTATAGAAGGACTGAAAGGGTTTAGGAGAAGTGCGCGCGCTCCAACACCGCATCGCACCCGAAAGGATCGTAGGATCATTTTTGGATGTTTCAGGTTCTGAGCGCAGCAAATTCGAAGCGCAAAGCGCGTTCCCTGACTGAGATGATGCTTACGCCATGACGACATCCACCCAAAAGGCTTCATCAGCCAAAGTAGCGCAGACGCGTCGACGTCGCGCGCTCTTTGTGCGCGCGATGAAAACACTCGAACAATGGGGATTCGGTGAGATCGAAGTCCCGTTGATCGCACCTTGGCGCGAACTGCGCGGTGCCATCGGCGAAGATACCGAACGCGAACTTTTCCGCTTTCCGGGCCGTTCCGGCGAACTGCGTGTGCTGCGCGGCGATATCACGCCCATGATCGCATGGCAGTACGCCAACCACCTACAACGCCAACCGCTGCCGATGCGCCTCGCCTACGCCAAGCGCATCGCACGCGTACGACGTGAATTCGCGCGCGAACGCACCGAATCCTACCAACTTGGTGCAGAACTCATCGGCCGCACAGGTCCCCGGGCCGACGCCGAACTGCTCGTCGTCCTCTTTGACCTGCTCGACGAGCTCGGCTTGACCGATGCCGAAGTGCGCATCGGACACGTGGGCATCGCAGAACATATCGTCCGCAGTGCCACCCAAGATCCCGATACCCAAGAGCGGCTCTTTGCCGCCATCGGCCGACGCGACCGTTACGAAGTCGACCTGATCACCCAAGACCTCAGCCTCGATGAGGGCACCCAAAGCGCCCTCCGCCGCCTTTGCGCCGTGGTGCCAGACTTCTACGACCTTGAGCGCTTGAGCGACCTGAAAAACGCCAAAGTCGACCAAAGCGTCCAAGAGCTCGTCGCCGTGACCGACCTCCTAGAAGAACTCGGCTATCGCGATCGCGTCATGCTCGACCTCACCCGTCGAAACGATCGCGGATACTATACGGGCGTGGTCTTCCGCGTCGTCGCCGAACGCGCCGATACACCGATCGGCGGCGGTGGACGCTACGACGAACTCGTCGGAAAATTCGGGAACCCGCTGCCCGCTGTGGGCTTTGGCCTCGATGCCGACCTGCTCGTAGAACTCGTGAAACTGCACGCCGGCGTAGACGAGCAAAAAACGCCCGAAGTCTTCCGTGAGCCCAACGTTGCCGACGCCCTGCGCAACGCACTCCAAGCACGCAAAAAAGGCGCCTACGTGCGTGTGGACACCGACGAGGAGCGCTGACACCATGAAAACGCTACGCATCGCGATGCCCAAAGGGCGTCTGATGAAAAATACACTCAAGTTCTTCGCGCAAGCAGACCTCGCACCCCAAGAAGGACTCGATATCGGACGGAAACTCGTCGTCCCACTGCACGAAGCCAGCGCAGCCTTCGGACGACCCGTAGAACTGCTGATCGTCAAAAACGCCGACGTGCCCACCTACGTGGAACACGGCGTGGCCGAAATCGGTATCTGCGGCACCGACGTTCTCGATGAAACCGCCGCCAACGTCCTGCGACCCTACACCTTCCCTTTCGGACGCTGTAACCTCTCGATCGCAGGACCCAAAGGCACCAACCTTGAGGACTACGAAGTCGGCGACACCGTCACCGTCGCATCCAAACTGCCACGTACCACCGCATATCACTTCGAAAAACGCGGCTGGCACCCCGAGGTCATCCTCCTGAACGGTTCCGTCGAACTCGGCGCGGTGCTGCGCATCGCAGATGTGATCGTCGACCTGGTCGAAACCGGCAACACCCTGCGCGAAAACGACCTCGAAGAGCTGGAAGTCCTTGGCGAAACCAGTGTCAAACTCATCGCGTCGCGCTCCCTGTCGCGATCCCAAATGACCCTCCTTGGCGAGTTCATCGACCGCCTGCGCGAAGTCGACGCAGGCTCGCCAAGTTGACCGCACCCCGAACCGGAGAGCCAGCATGGGCGTCAAAGCCCAACTCCAGCGCATCCGTGATGGGTTGCGTGCCGTTCCCACCGCGGCGAGCTTCGCCCTCAGCATGCCCTTCATGATCCCCATCGCCCCCGCTTTTCGAAAGCGGGAGCGCCCCTGGGTGATCAGCGGCCACAGAGGCAGAATCTACGCAGATAACGCCGCCGCCGTGCACCAAGAACTGCTGCGCCAACAACAGCCCGTCATCTGGATCTCAGATAATGACGCCGTCACCGAGCAACTGCGTGCACAAAACGCCCCCGTGCTCCAACGCAATTCCCTGCGCGCACGCTGGGCCATGCTCACCGCCCCCGTGCTCATCCACTCGCACGGCGAAAGCGATATCGACCTCTTCCAAATCCTGCTGCGTCGACACCTGGGCCTGCGCGTCCACGTCAACCACTGCATGAACCACGTCAAAGCCGGCGATTTCCATAGCCCCATCTACGCAAAACTGCGCGGGCCAAGAAAATGGCTCTACGAATGGCTCGTCACAGACTTTGATGTGCTCTTGGCCTCGTCCGAAAGCGAAAAAGCAAACTTCAAGCTCGCCTACCCCAAAAACGCCGACCGTATCCGCCTTGGCGGCGGCGCACACATGGATAAGTTCCTGCGCCTCAAAGCCCAAGGCAACCAAACCAACGAAATCGTCTACTTCCCCACCTTTCGTGACGACGCCGAAGGCAAAAAAGCACTCGAACAAGTCATCGACCAGCTGCGCACCTCAGAAAAACTGCAACACTGGCTGCAGCAACAAGACCTGCAGCTAAAAATCGGCGCACATATCAATACCGGCAGCTACGATCTGCAAGAAACCGGGCGTATCTCATGGCTTCAACCCTCAGAAATCGTCGAAGCCATGAGCCGCGCCCAAGCCTTTATCTCAGATTATTCAGGACTGATCATGGACGCGCTGCTCCTAGACGCACCCGTGATCTTCTTTCCGTTTGACCTAGACCATTACCTTTCGACGCGTTGGCTCTACCACCCCTATGAGAAACTGGCCTACGGACCGTGCGTACAAAGTGCGGACGCGTTGATCGATCTCTTGGTGTCGGAGCGCTGGAGAGACCTTGAGCCATGGAAAGCGCAGCGCACTGCCTTCCGAGACGAGATCATCCCAACGCTTGAGCCCACCTACGCCCAACGTTCCGTCGAAGCGATACGCGAAGAACTGGCCCAAAGGGAAAAGGCATGAGCGACGGTTTTACCGCCGATGATCGCAAAAAGGTCACCCTAGGAACGCTGTTGACCGTCATCGGCGGCATTTTCTTGGCCTCCTTTAAAGCGATGGGCTTTGTGCTGCGCGCCGTCTTTGGCGGGAACCACTACGGCCTCTTTGCCATCGCACAAAACCTCACAGAAATGCTCGCGTACTTTCTGGTCGGCGGTTTTAATGATGCCATCGTGTATTTGGGGGCCCGCAATATCGAAGGTCGACACGACCCAGCGGTCCAAGAACACCAAACTTCTGCGCCGCACGATGCACTCACGGACGCGAAGCCAGACGCTACATCTCAGCGCGCGCAAACCCCGCCGCAAGCATCGTCCCAAACCCCCGTCATCGCCAACGAGGATGGGCTTTATCGCACCATGGCTACCTGCTTGATGGTGCCGCTGGCGCTGAGCCTGATCATCGTTTTGGGGGTGCAGCTCTTTTTGCCGAAGATCTATGCGCTCTGGTGGTCGAACCACGATCCGATGCTGATGAACCTCATCCGCATTTTGATCTTTGCGCTGCCGTTTTTACTGATCAGCCAACTTGCCAGCGAAGCCCTGAAGATCTTTCTGGATTTCCGTTGGCAGGTGGGCGTGGTGCAGGTGCTGGTGCCCACCGCGACGGCGATATACGCGACCTTGCTGTTCACCGTAGGCGGCATGGGCATTGAGGCGTTGGTTTGGGCGTTGCTTTTTGCGACCATGACCGCTGCGCCCATTGCGTTGTACGGGTTTTCGCGTCGTTTTAGCTTGTGGCGCACGGTGAGTTATTTCTTCCGCGGACGCCTCGATCGCGAGGTGCTCGATTTTGCTGTGCCGCAAAGTCTGAACATGATGCTCAACTTGGGCATGGTGCGCTTAGACAGCCTGATGTTGTCGGGCTTTGTTTCTGCGGATTCGGTGGGGATTTACTCGCTGATCTCTGATTTAACGCAGCTGATTCGACTCGCAAAGATGGCGTTTTCGAGTGTGTTTTCGCCGCTCGTGGCGCGCTATCAAGCGCAAAACAACCGAGACGGCATTCGCATAGCGCTCCACACCCTGGTGCGTTTTACCTCGTCGTTGGCCATTCCGCTCTTGTTGGTGATGATGATCATGTATCCCCACTTTGTGCTGTCGAGTGAGGAGACGTGGGCGTACGATCGATGGTTTCCGTGGTTGCTTGCAGTCGGCCCGCTCATGAGCTGCTTCTTTGGTCTTGCGGGCAACTTGTTGCTTATGACCGGCCATGCGCGTTTACTGCTTTTTAACGCGGTGGTGAGCAGCATTTTGAACGTGATTTTAAACCTTGCGCTCATTCCGCATTATGGGCTCTTTGGTGCGGCGCTTGCCACGGCGATCTCGAACTTTGCGATCTCGTTCATGCAGATCGTAGAAATGTGGAAGATCGAGCATTTGACCATGCCGCTACGCTTGTACGTTTGGACACTCACCGCAGGCGCGTTGCCTTTGGTCATGGCCGCGGGCGTTTTCACGGATGTGGGCCAATCTTTGGTGGCGATGATGCCTGGTTCCAGCGCGTTTATGCAGGCGGGCATGTATGCGGGCGCAGCGATCGTGATCTATTTGGTTGTGTTATTCCTGCCGCCGGGTGGCTTGCACAAAGCACCGCTCGATTGGCTGCGCTCACGTCTTGCTGCAAAAAGTAACGCGCGCTGACCACCGCCTTTTGGCGTGAAGTCAGCGCACGAATTTTTTGATTTTTACCTTGGCGCCGCGCGGTTTCTTTGGCGATGCGTTGCTTGATTTTTACCTTGGCGCCGCGCGCTTCCATTGGCGAATCCCAAGGCTTGAATTGGTATCGCTTGGGTGTCGCGCGGCTTCCGTGGCGATCAATAGAGATCGGCGGGGCGCGTGTGGCCGGCTTGGATGGTTGTTGTCATGATGTGCCCCTCGTAGATTTCTCTTGGGAAACCTTCCCAATCGACGGCGGGCGAGGACATCAGACGTTTCAGGCTGCCTTTGCGCGCGGTATCGACCGCGATGATCTCGTAGCTTTCGTTCTGATGCTTGATGCCGATCAGGCGATGTGGGCCTGCACCGATGCCAGCAAAGTTGATTTCTTTGAGGCTCGACGGCAGTGGGCCGAGGATGACGATGCCTTGGTTGGGCGCGTCGGCTGCGACCGCGCCGAGTTGGTTGTCTTTGGTGCGTACAAAGACTTCGGACAGTTGGATACGTGAGAGCGAACCGATACTTGCACCTTTACCGTTCGATGATGCGCCCACCCATTCGGCTTTGGGCAGGTGGACGATCTCTTTGGAGGGTACGTGGTAGGCGATGGCGCCACCACCTGCGTAGTCGTGGTTATAGTAAATCCAACCGTTGGCGCTTTCGGTGGTTGGCGTATGCTCTGGTTCGGGGAGGTTGTCGGGCAGGGCGGTGCGTTTCCATTGGCTTGGGTCGGCGCCCTTGACTTCGATGAGCTCGGGTTTGCCGTTGGGCGCCCAAAACGCGCCGTAGCCTTCGACGGGAATGAGCATATTCGAAAGCATCATCAATCCGGAGAAGTCGATGCCTCCAAAGTCGATACCGAGGTCTTCGCTTCTGAGGTTGAGGAGGCTCCAGCGGTTGCCTTCGATGCGGGTAAGTTTTACGCCTTTGACCGAGACACTGCCGTCGGATGAGCCTGCGCCGCCGATCATACTAAAGAGGTCGTCGCCGCTGGCAAAGACGATCACGCCGTCGCGCGCGTAGGTGAGCGCATCTTGGGGTGTTGCGAGACCGCCTAAGAGGCTTGCGCCAAATACGAGCGGATCGCCCTTATCGTTGACCACGCGCTGGGCGGTCGGTGTGGGATTCGCATCGCTCGGTGCGGTGATCATGTATCCGATGCCGTTCTGGTAGTCGTCGTTGTCGTTGGTTTTGAAAACAATGCCCGCGAGCAATTTGTCGTAATTCGCCCATGCGATGTGTTGGCTCGTTTCCGCAACGCCGGTGATGGGCTGGTTTGTATCCGCGTCGATGACAGGCAGTTTGTTCTGGAACTCTCGATCGTAGAATACGAGCGCGCCGTCCTTATCGACATAGAGCCAGTAGGCATGCGTGTGCAGGTCGTCGCTGATGGTCGACATCAGCACTTTGCCTTTGGGGGCTTCTTTGGCGGGTGTACTGCTGTCCATGCCGACGTCAAAACGCAGGGGGTCGCCCATGGCTTGCAGGAAAGAGCTTTTGGTTAAGTCTCCGAGGTCGAACGATAAAAGGCCAATCAGTCCAGCGCCGGGCGTGGAGCTTGTGCTCGAGATGCGCACGGGGGTTGCACCGGCTGCCGCATCGCTGCTCACGTAATGATAGTGGTGTTCGGGCAGTTCGACCCCGTTCATCACTTTTCCGTGGTAGCGCGCATACATCACACCGCCTGCGCGGAAATCTGTGACCGTGCCGTTCGGGTGTACGGTGCCTAGACGCAACGTTTGCAGAAAGGGGATCATGCGGTAGTCATACTCCGCATCCACGAGCTTGATCTCGTCTGTGCTCGGTCGATAACCGTACAAACCAGGTGCGTCTTTGTGCGCACTGACGTAAAAAAGCCAGCGGTCCATGTCGAAACTCGACGGGATGCCATCGAGCTCTTGGAGCTTGGTTTCTTTGGGAAGTCTGGACGAGCCGCCGGGCCCTCCCGGGCCGCCCGGACCCCATGGTCCGTAGGGATCGTCGTTTCGGCCATCGCCGCACGCGCCAAAAGCCATCAGCAGCGCTGCAAAAACTAAAATAAAGTACCGTTTCATTTGCCGCCTCGCGAAATGAAGATCGACCAAGATCGATGAATCAACCGTGCAGGTTCTGACGCGAATCATAGACGGTTTATTCAGCGGCGCAATACGCGATCTCTTTTAATTGCTACAATGTTTGGACACGCAGGATTCGGCTATTCTGGCGACACGATCAGGGCCTCGCGCTGCGCGCCCGTCACACCTTCGATGGGGATCGAGAAGTTTGCGGCGTGTCCCCAACATCCTACGCGCCCGCCTTGGGTGGCTGCACAGACGGTGTGCACGGGCGGATCGGTTGCCGACGAGCTGATCGCCACGTCTGCAACATAGGGGAGGTGCGTCACCAGCGTGGGAGACGCGAACATGGTGGACGCGCCATCGGTTCCGTCGATCTCGTGGGCGTGATTGCTGCCCCAGCAATAGAGTTCATGTTCTTCGGTGATCGCGCATGAAAGCGCGTTGCCCACCGCAAGCTTGGTTACGTCTGCGGGCAAGGACAATGTCACCACATCTTGCATATCCTCGAGCGTTGCGCCGCCGACTTGCCCCCAACGATTGTTACCCCAGCAATAGACTTTCTCTTTGCGCGCAGCGCAGAAATGCGATGCGCCCACCGCGATTCGACGAATCACAGGAAGACCCTCTTTGCGCTGTGGAACGTCGATGATGTCTTCGGCTTTATCCGAAATGAGTCTGTGATGGTTGTCCCCCCAACACCAAACTTGGCCGCTATTGGCCACGGCGCAAAGCGTGTCTCCGCCGATCGAGACGTCGGTGACACCTTGCAGTGTTTCGATGCGGAACATGTCGTGGAACTTAAAATGTGTGGGCACGGTGAGCTGTCCCATCTCGTTTTCGCCCCAGCACCAAAGCAAGCGCCCGCTCGTGATCACACAGGCGTTACGTGGCCCCACTGCGACCTGGAGTGCCACCCGCTCTTCTGCATGTTTTTGGGGTAGCGGGCTCACGTCGTCGCCCGCGGTTTTGACGACGCGATAACGGTTATCGCCCCAGCAAAACACTTCCCCTTGGGCGCTTACCCCACAGCTATGCGTGGGCCCGTAGGCGACTTGGCTGAATGCTACATCGGTGTGTACAGCTTCGATGGCTGCGTCTGTATTTTGGTGTCCGCTGCCACGTTGGCCCAGATGGTTATCTCCCCAGCAGTGCGGGGTGCCATCGGTGTGGAGCGCACAAAATCCAGGGTGGGGGCCGTTCGGCGTACTTGCGGCTCCACTGAGCGAAATTCCCTCGCAGGCGCGGCCCATCCATTGTCCTTCTTCGCAGCTTCCGGACCAAGAGCCGACCCACCCTCCGCAGCTTGCGCCTTCGGTGCTTTCGCCGTTTCTGCATTCATCGGGATCTAGGCACAGCCAGGTGCTTTCCCAAGAGCCGGCGTTGCAGCGTCGTATGCGTTGGCCGCGATCGTTCAGGCCGCAGGGCGCTTCTTGGCGGTCGTCGTAGACGCATTCTTGGGCGCAAACCATGGGCGGTGACCATTGTCCTTGGATGCAAGCGTGGTGCTGCACTTCACCGCTTTCGCAGAGTACGTCGAGCTCTTGGCCGTCTATGCACGCATCGGTGGGCGCGGACCCATGGTGATGCGCTCTGCACGCGGACGCGATCCAAACGCCCTCGCTACATGTGCGCGTGCGTATCTGGTCGTCGGTCGCACAGAGCACCACTTCTGTGGCGCCTTCTTGGCAGGCGGGCGGGAGCGGACATGCGTCGTCGCCGTTCACCCATTCGCCCTGGATGCATTGTTGTACCAAGGTCTGGCTTTTGTCTTCGCAGCTGATTTGACGCGCTGCACCTTCTTCGCAGGCACGGACGACGATATTTTTCTCCTGGCCACAACCAGACAGAAAAAACAGCATGCAGCCGCATACGAGTGCGAATATCGAACGCGAGCTCCCCAAACTTTGGCGGGTTTCGCGTGCTGTGGTTTGCGTAATCATGGCGATCCCCTCTGCGACGCAAGCCGAGTATTTCTCACCAACGTAATGGGAATCGAAGGTGGAAGGCAACTAAGTTGCGTCGTGAGGGCGGATCAAAGCGCGCCATGCGATAAGAATTTCATCAGAATCGGCGCATCGGGCGTTGACGTACACGCTATGCGGTGTAGGCAATATTGCGGTACTTAAGGTGGAGCCTTTTCAGGTAGTTTACCGCTTTCGAAGGATGAGAATTCCCATGCGTGACGCCAAAGAGCAACCGATGTATTCGTGGCCCGAGCATGCACAGTCTGCAGAGGTACTGGCGCGTTTGACGCCGCCCGACGATGCACTGCCAGCGCACGTGGTGCAAAGCGTGCGTGACATTCTGGCCGCCGTTCGTGCCCGCGGAGACGCCGCGCTCATCGAATACACCCAAGCTTTCGATGACGCAGCCCTCACCCAAGAAACGCTCCGCGTCAGCGCACAAGAGATCGCAAAATCCGCAGAAAATGCGCCCCAAGACCTGCGCGATGCCATCGACCAAGCCATCCAAAACATCCGCGCATTCCACACGCCGCAACGCCAAGACGGCTACAGCATCGAAGGTCCCGGTAGCGCCAAGCTAGAGTTTCTGTGGCGACCCGTCGCATCCGCGGCATTGTACGTGCCTGGCGGACGCGCGGCCTATCCCTCGACCGTGCTGATGAACGCCATTCCGGCGCAGGTCGCAGGCGTAGAACGCTTGGTGGTGCTCACCGTGCCGGGCATGGTCGAAAGCAATCCGGCCGTAGCTTACGCACTGCAAGCCCTTGAGTTGACAGAGGTTTATCGTGTCGCCGGCGCCCAAAGCGTCGCCGCGGCAGCCTACGGCACCGAGACCATCGCGCCGGTCGATGTGATTGTAGGACCGGGCAACGCCTATGTAGCCGCCGCCAAACGCGAAGTCTTTGGACGCGTGGGCATCGATGCCGTCGCGGGTCCTTCGGAAGTCCTCATCTTGGCCGATGAGAGCGCCAATCCGGCGTGGGTTGCCCAAGATTTGATCGCCCAAGCAGAGCACGATCCGCTCGCACGCTGCGTGCTCGCTGCTTCTTCGGAAGCGGTGGCGTTGCGGATCATGGAAGCCTTCTACACACGCGTAGAACAAGAGCCGCGCAAAGAGATCATCCGCCAATCGTGGCAGGATCACGGGCTTGTGCTCATCGCTCCGAGCGTCGAAGCCATGGTCGATCTGACCGCACAAATGGCGCCCGAACACTTGCAAGTCATCCTGCAAAATCCACCGCCGCCCAGCGCTTTGGTCGCAGGTGCTATTTTTATGGGCAACTACGCGCCTACCGCGGTGGGCGATTATATCGCAGGACCGAACCACGTGTTGCCCACCGGGAGCACCGCGCGTTTTAGCGGTCCCTTGGGCGTGCACGCCTTTATGCGGCCCACCTCCGTGGTCCACGGATCGCCAGAACTGATGCGCGCCGTCGCAAGCGCCGGCGCCCGTATCGCCGATTTGGAAGCGCTGGCGGGACACGCCGCAGCCCTCCGCAAACGTTTGGAGTCTTGATCGATGGCTGTGACCAACAACATTTTGGCCGAAGTACGCGCCCTTGCGCCGTACACCCTCAAAGCCACCGTCGCCCCCATCAAACTCAATCAAAATGAGTCGCCGTGGGACGTTTCTGACGACTTCAAAGCCGAAATCTTAGAGCGCGTACGCGCCCATGCCTGGAATCGCTACCCGGACTTCCATCCCGCCGATGTGCTCCAAGGCCTTGGCGAACTGCACGGTCTCACCGGCGAAAACGTGCTCATTGGCAACGGCTCGAACGAGCTGATCCAAGCGATCTTCTCTGCCACCGTGGCCAAAGACACCAAAGTGGCGATCCCGGTCCCCACTTTTTCGCTCTACAAAATGATGATCGCCGCCAACCAAGGCGAGTGTATCGAAGTCCCGCTCAAACCGGACTTTACCTACGACTTGGACGCTTGGCGCGCCCTTGCGGACCAGAACGAAGCGCACCTGCTGCTCTGCTCGCCCAACAACCCCACAGGTTCGGTGGTCGCGCGCGATTTTGTGCAAGAACTCGCCGGCCGCACCAGCAAGCTCGTCATCGTCGACGAAGCGTACGTGCACTTTGGCCAAGAAGACCTGAGCGATTTGGTGGAGCGCTGCCCGAACGTCATTGTGCTTCGCACGTTTTCGAAGGCGAGTGGCCTAGCGTCCGTGCGCTTTGGTTACGCTTTGGCATCTGCGGCGCTTGTGCCCGAACTCCACAAGGTAAAACTGCCGTATAACGTGGGGATTTTCGGTCTGGAAGTCGCGCGTGCCGCCATCGAAAACCCAAGCGTTCTTGATGCGTCGGCGGCCCCCTTGGTCCAAGAGCGCACCCGTCTAGAAAACTCGCTCAAACAGCTGCCCTTTGATCGCGTGCTGCAAGGCATGGCCAACTTTGTGGTCGTGTCCACACCGCGCGCCCAAGAACTCTTTGATGCGCTCTTTGCGCAAGGGATTCTCATCCGCAACATCGGCGGATATCCCATGCTGGAGAACCACTTGCGCATCTCTCTGGGCACGCCCGAAGAAAACGATACATTGATCGACGCGCTTCAGCGATTTTTTGCTTCTTAGGACTGTTGCATAGGAGTTTTCCATGTCACGCCAAGGTAGTGCCCAACGCGAAACCACCGAAACCACCATCCAAGTTTCTTTGAACTTGGACGGCACCGGCAAGGTCGACGTCGATACCGGCATTGGATTCTTTGATCACATGCTCACCGCTTTTGCCGTGCACGGCCGTTTCGATCTGACCGTTCGCTGCAAAGGCGATCTGCACATCGATCAACACCACTCGGTCGAAGATACCGGCATTGTGCTCGGCAAAGCGCTCCAAGAAGCCGTGGGCGACAAGCGCGGCATCTACCGCTACGGCCATGCCTATGTCCCCATGGACGAAACCCTGGTCCGCGCCGTCTTGGACCTCTCGGGTCGCACCTTGGCCGTCCTCGACATCGACTGGCAGCCCGCACTCGGCCCCGAAGGCATGGATTATTCACTCGTCAGTGAGTTCTTCTGGGCGGTGGCCCGCGCGGCCGATATGACCATTCATATCGATAGCTTACGCGGTATGAACAACCACCACTTATGCGAAGCCGCATTCAAAGCCTTTGCGCGCGCACTTGACAGCGCCACCCGAAAAGATCCCAAACTAGGAGATCTTCTTCCTTCGACCAAAGGCGCATTTGATGGCTAAACGCTCCGTGACCATACTCGACCACCGCATCAACAACCTCGCCAATATTGTGAACGCCTTCAAGGTTCTTGGTGTGGATGTGCGCGTGGCCGAGCGTCCGGAGCAACTGCGTGATGCAGGTCATGTGGTTTTGCCTGGGGTCGGTGCCTTTGGCGCGTCCATGGATGCGCTCGAAGCCAAAGGTCTGGATGAGGCCTTGCGCCAACACGTCGCTGCGGGCAAACCCCTCCTTGGCATCTGCCTTGGCTACCAAGTGCTTTTCGATCGCGGAAACGAAGGCGGCGGACGGGCGGGACTCGGCTTTATCCCCGGCTACTCCAAACGCTTTGAACGCGGATTGCCCATCCCGCATGTGGGTTGGAACCGCGTGCAGATCGTCCGCGAGCATCCCGCCACGGCGGGGATGCGCAATACCACCTACGTTTATTTTACCCATTCGTATCACACCGCCGATGTGCCCGATGAGAACGTTCTTGTCTGCGCGGATTATGGCGGAAATTTTGTCTGTGGTGCGGCCAAAGACACGGTCGTTGGCGTGCAATTCCACCCAGAAACCTCGGGAGCTTCGGGCTTGCGTCTGCTGCTCCACTATGTCGATTGGAGACCTTGATGTTTACCGTTTTTCCAGCGATCGACCTGCGTAACGGCCGCGTTGTACGCCTTGAAGAAGGGCGCGATGACCGCATCACCACCTACGGCGATGATCCCGTGGCCGTGGCCCAAGAATTCGTCGATGCCGGCGCAGAAGCCATCCACTTGGTCGATCTGGACGCCGCGTTTCGTGACGGAAACAACCGTGCGCTGATCCAAAAGGTCGTCGCCGCGGTGAACGTGCCCATTCAAGTGGGCGGCGGCGTGCGCGAAGACGCACACCTCGAAGAACTGCTCGACTACGGCGTGCGACGCGTCATCATCGGCAGCGCAGCCGTCAACAATCCGGACTGGGTCGCAGAACTCGCGCAAAAACACGGCGACAAAATCATCGTCGGACTCGACGCCAAACACGGCGAAGTACGCACCCACGGCTGGGTCGAAGGCTCCGGCATCCAAGTCCTCGACTTGGCCAACCAAATGGCCCAACGCGGCGTCCAACGCATCATCTATACCGACATTAGCAAAGACGGCATGTTGGCAGGCCCGGATATCGAAGGCGCGGCCAATATCGCACGCAAAACCGGCATCGAAGTCGTCATCAGCGGCGGCGTTTCCCGTGCCCAAGACATCCAAAAATCCGCGTCCACAGGCGTAGAGAAAGTCGTCGGCGTCATCGTCGGCAAAGCCATCTACGAGGGACACGTCACCGTGCAACAAGCCGTGGAGGCCGCCCGATGCTAACCAAACGCATCATCCCTTGCCTTGATGTTAAAAACGGACGCGTCGTCAAAGGCGTGAACTTTGTGGACCTGCGCGACGCAGGCGATCCCGTCCTTGCCGCCCAAGCCTACCAAAAGGCCGGCGCCGATGAGCTCGTCTTCTTAGACATCGCCGCCACCCAAGAAAACCGTGGCACGCTCGTGGAGCTCGTCCAAAAGATCTCCGAAACCATCTTTGTGCCCTTTACCGTGGGCGGCGGCATCCGCACCGTCGACGATATCGACGCCGTGCTGCTCGCCGGTGCAGATAAAGTGGGCATCGGCAGCGCAGGCGTCAAAACGCCCCAGCTTATCAAAGAAGGCGCAGAGCGCTTCGGCTCGCAATGTATCGTCTGCGCCATCGACGTCCGACGACGCACCACCGGCCCCGGCTGGGAAGTCTATATCGCAGGCGGTACCCAAGCCACCGGACTCGACGCCCTCGAATGGATCAAAAAAGTCGTGGAACTCGGCGCGGGCGAAATCCTGCTCACCAGCATGGATAAAGACGGCACCAAAGACGGCTACGACCTAGAATTGCTGCGTACCGTCACAGAAACGGTCGACGTGCCCATCACCGCAAGCGGCGGCGCAGGCAACCTTGAACACCTGGCCGAAGGATTCGAAGCAGGCGCAAGCGCAGTTCTTGCAGCTTCCATCTTCCACTTTGGTGACTATACCGTCGCACAAGCCAGAGAGTTCCTGGCACAACGCGGTTTTCCCATGCGACCCTTCGACCCAGAAAAAGACCTGGTCGGTAGTGTCCTCAAAGAGGCAGAACAATGAGTGAACAACCCGCATGGAACGCGCGACCCGCATGGCTCGCAAACGTCCAATACAACGAACAAGGACTCGTGCCCTGTATCGTACAAGATCGCACCACATCCGAAGTCCTCATGATGGCTTGGATGAACCAAGATACGCTGCACGCCACCTTGGATTCGCGCGATATGACCTACTTCTCCCGCTCCAGAAACAAACACTGGCGTAAGGGCGAAGAAAGCGGAAACACACAACACCTGCACTCGCTGCACCTGGACTGCGACGGCGATGCGCTCCTCGCCCTCGTCGACCAAAAAGGCCCAGCCTGCCACCTGAACAACACCACCTGCTGGGATAGCCAAGACGGCGAACGCTCCGTGGGCGGCCAACCCCGCGTCGTGCTCGCAGAATTGCTGCGCGTCATCCAACAACGCGACATCGACCGACCCGAAGGCTCCTACACCACCACCTTGCTCAAAGGCGGCGTCGACCGTTCCGGCAAAAAAGTGGGCGAAGAAGCCACCGAAGTCGTCATCGCAGCCAAGAACGCCATCTTCAGCAACGGCGATACCGACGAACTCGCAGAAGAAAGCGCCGACCTGCTCTACCACCTGCTCGTGCTCTGGCAGTCCGCTGGCATCGAGCACCATAAAATCGCCGATGCGCTGCGCCGCCGTCGCTAATTTCTGCGGCTCCTCGCATACCTTCGCGTCGTTTCTTTTCCCACGTCGTCCGACAAGATTATGTCCACGCTGCCCATCTTCTTTGAACCCACAGGCGTAGAAAACGCCTCCGCCCTCCGCGTCTTCTTCGTTTTCGAAGATCGCAAAGAACACCCTCAGCTCAAAGACGACCTCGCGCTCGAAGCCGCGCGCACGCGCTTTGGCGCAGAGATCGGACAAAGCGTCTGGATGCAGCAACGCGTAGGACAATTCGTCGCCGCCGTGGGCGCAGGTTCCTCTGACACCCAAGGCGCACTGCGCAGAGCCGCGTTCTACGCCTGCGAAAGCGCGAAGCAACTGCGGGTCGAAGAACTCATCTTTGACCTCAACGATACAACGCTCACCGATGCCCAAGCAGCCAACCTCATGGAAGGCGCCATCCTGAGCGGTTACAGCTTTGACGGCTACAAAAAAGAAAAAACCGACGACGAAAAAGCAGCCACCCTGCAACGTATCGTCTTTGATGCACCCACCGCGCTCAAAGCAGCGCTCGATCGCGGACAAATCCTAGCCAATGCAGTGGTTTACGCGCGAAACCTCGCCAACGAAAGCCCCAACGTCTGCACCCCACGCTGGCTCACAGAACAAGGCAAAACCACCGCACAAAACGCCGGCCTCCAAGTCGAAATCCTCGACGAAGACCAACTGCGCGCACGCGGATTCAACCTGCACCTGGCCGTCGGCAAAGGAAGCGAAGAACCACCGCGCCTCTTCCACGCCATCTACCGACCCGAAGGCAACATCACCCACAAAATCGCCTTGGTAGGCAAGGGCGTAACCTTCGACTCCGGCGGCTATTCCATCAAACCCGCTAGCAGCATGGTCGATATGCACATCGATATGGGCGGCGGTGCAGCCGTACTCGGCGCCATGAAAGCCATCGGCGCCATCAAGCCACAAAACGTGGAAGTGCACTTTATCGTCCCCACCGCAGAGAACCTGATCTCGGGCAACGCCTATAAGATCAACGATATCATCCGCGGTTTGAACGGCACCACGGTAGAAATCCACAACACCGACGCCGAAGGCCGCCTGCTCCTTGCCGATGCACTCACCTACGCCACCCAGCAAAAGGTCGATCGCATCATCGACTGCGCCACGCTCACCGGCGCGTGTGTGGTCGCCCTTGGCGAACAAACCGCAGGGCTCTTCTCGCCCGACGACGCCTTCCGCCAAGACCTGCTCCAAGCCGCAGAAACCGCCGATGAACTCCTCTGGCCCCTGCCGCTGGTCGATCGCATTGCGCCTTCGCTCAAAAGCCGCGTCGCCGATGTGAAAAATATCGGCAGCCGATGGGGCGGCGCCATCAGCGCAGCACTCTTCTTGCAGAAATTCGTCGACGATACGCCTTGGGCGCACATCGATTTGGCGGGCCCCGCCATGGCAGAGAGCGCATGGGAGTATATTTGCGCAGGCGGTACAGGTTACGGCGTACTGCTTTTGACCCAATATATTGAAAACCTTAGCGAAACGCCCGCTACGTAGTCTGTTTTAGGCTTCCGCTTCCCGCATCTCCCCCGCCCTCGAAGGCGGAGGCGTGGCGAAAAACACCCAACCCCTCACGCGCGAAATCCCCACCGACGCCGCGCGAATTCCGATCAAAATTCTTCCTTTATTGACCTTTTGAGCGGGATCGGCGACAAGCCAACCCGACCAGATGTCCCACGAATTTGGAGAATCCCATGGCCGTCCATACCTACACAAAAAAAGATGTGAACCCCAGTGCCCTTCAGGGCAAAAAAGTGGGTGTTCTTGGCTACGGCGCACAAGGTCGTGCACAAGCCCTTAACCTCCGCGACAGCGGCGTCGACGTTCAAGTTGCCGTACGCGAAGGCGGCGCCAGCTGGAAAGTTGCCAAGCAAGACGGCTTTGAGCCCGTGTCTTTCCAAGTCGCGGCCGAAACCTCGGACATCGTCCACCTGCTGCTCCCAGATGACGTCCAGTGGACCATCTATGAAAGCGATATCGGACCCTACCTGAAGCCCGGCCAGTCGCTGACATTCAGCCACGGATTCAACGTACACTACGGATTTATCACGCCTCCAGAAGGTGTGGACGTGTGGCTCGCCGCACCCAAATCCCCCGGTTCCGAAGTCCGCAAAACCTACAATGACGGGTTTGGCGTACCAGGCCTCATCGCCATTCACGTCGACGCTTCCGGTAAAGCCAAAGAGCAAGCCCTCGCGTTCGCAGACGCCCTCGGCCTGACCCGCGCAGGTGTCCTCGAGTGCACCTTCGCCGAAGAAACCGAAGAAGACCTCTACGGCGAGCAAGTTGTTCTCTGCGGTGGTACCTCGGAACTCGTCAAAAAAGGCTTCGAGGTTCTGGTAGAAGCTGGCTACCCACCCGAAATGGCCTACTTTGAGTGCCTGCACGAGCTCAAGCTCATCGTCGACCTGATGGAGCGCGGCGGCCTCACAGAAATGTGGCACGTCGTCTCCAACATGGCAGAACTCGGCGGACGCTGGGTTGGACCGCGCATCATCACCGAAGACACCAAAGAAGTCATGCGCCAAGTCCTCAAAGAAGTTCAAGCAGACCCATCGGACCCCAACAGCTTCGCCTACCGCGCCAAGCAAGAGTTCGACTCCGGTATGCCGAACCTCAAGAAACTCCGCGAAGAAGAAGCCAAACACGCCATCGAAGTCGTGGGCAAAGAAGTTCGCGCACTCTTCCAACGCTAATTTTCCCAATCTAGCGTCCCGAACGAGCGGCCCCCGGCCGCTCTTCTAGTTTTTGCTGCACCTCGCCCCTAGCGCGACCTCACCCCCTAGCCCCACCTCCATGAATGGAGAGGGGGAATTTTGTTCAAGAAGTCCCTTCTTCATTCATAGAGAGCGGGAGTTTGATGCAAGAAGTCCCTTCTCCATTTATGGAGAAGGGATTTAGGGATGAGGTCGCCTCAAAAACCAAAAAACGCACGTTCAAAGAACGCGCGTTTTATGTCGATATGGGGTTACGCGTCATGCGCAACACCCAGCGTTCGAAGATTATTCAATGCATGCAGCGTGCTCTGCGTTCTCTGGGTCTTCGCAGTCGATGCAGTCTTCGGCGTCGACTTCTTCATCACCGGTGCAAGCGACGGGATCGGTGGTTTGGTCGCAGCCTTCTGCTTCTGGGTTAGCTTCGCAGTCAGGGTCGGTGCTGCCAGCGTCGAAACCTTGGCACTCATCGTAGCCCTCTTGGCAACCGTTTTCTTCTTGGCAATCGAGGCAGTCTTCGTCGTTGGGGTCATCTTTGCAGAGCAGACCGCAGTTCACGACAACGCAGGTAACAACTTTGGCGGTGCAGTATGCGCAGTTTTCGTCGATTTCGACACCTTCGGTGCCCGCGATACCAACAGCAACACAAGCTTCGAGGTCAGCGAGTTCTTCGGCTGTGGGCTCATCTGGGGAGAGGAGCAATCCAAGAGCGCCGCAGCTGGACTGGGCTACGCTCGATGCGATGCCGCTGACAGTGTCTTTGATCTGATTGTACTCAGCTTCTTGGCCGGTGCAGAGGTTGGTTGCTTCTGCGGGTGGTGTCCAACCGGCGGGCTGACAATCTTCGTGATCTTCGTTTGCAGGATCTTCGCAGTCGACGGGTACTTCTTCGGTCTTGCACTCGTCGAGGTCAGCGTTTTCTTCGAGCGTGCAATCGACTTTGTCGTCGTCGTCTTTGCAAGCTGCGAATGCCAGGGTCGCGAACAACGCGATGAACAAAAGGTTAATACGTCGCATGATACTCTTCTCTATGCGTAAAGAATGAACCACACACGTAGCGTGTCATCGCTGGGTGGTCCGGATAAGGAGGCTATACAGGTTGTCATACACGTTTCGTAAACCGGCGCAAGATATCCGCCTAGAATTTCAACGCGAAGACGTCACTTTTGGTATGGGACGCTGATTTTATTCCAAGTCCGCAGCAAAAGTCACACGTTTCAAACGCAGGTGATCATGGAGCTCGATGCTCGCCTCGCCCCAGTCGGGCTGCGTGCGATCGAGCGCCGTTTGATTGCGCAAAATCAGTTCGAGCTCGATGTCGTGGTCAGGATCGACGCTGTCGAGCAATGCTGGCGACAGCTCGAGTGTGCGCCCATCCATGGCGCATACCAATTGCGCGCGCGCATCTTCGCGCGTGCTACGCGCGACCAGCAGCGTGGTATCGGCTTCTGCATCTACAAAGAGGTGCAGTGCTTCGTCTCGTCCCAGGGTGAGCGGGTTATCAAAGGTGGTATCCCCGTTGATGGCCACGATCCCCCATCCTTGGGGCGTTTCTTGGCGTAGTTGGGCTTTGGTTGCCCCGTTCGCATCGAGCAGATTGAAGGTCCATTCGGTATGACCGTCATCGTTGATTTGGGCGGTATAGATCACGCCATGGATGCTCTCGGTTTGCAGCGCCAAGGAGCGCGGATGCAGCGTATGTACTTGTCCCGCATGATCCGACAGTTGCGCTGCGCCCATCGCTTTGAACTGAATCGCGCTTTGGCCGGGATAGGCACGGTGACGCGGCACCCAAACACATCCTTCGCCTGCTTCGTCGATGATATTCATCGCCTCACGCACGGCTTGGGCTTCTACTCCCGAAAACTCCGCAGACCACGCCTGCGCAGTCCACGCGTTTTCACCCGTCGCATCCACATCCCGCTGCACCCGAATCTGCGTCCACACCTCCTGACGCACCACCGCCTGCGTCTGCCGCGTGATGTCATCAGCGCAGCCCGCAAGTAGCCCTGCGAACGCGCAGAGGAGTATGATGATTCTGGATCTTGACATGCGTAACAAGCTAGCGAGATCGCGCGCGGATTGCCAGCAGACATTGGGGGAACCTCGTTCTGTTGGTCGCTGTAGGCATTTTGGAGCGCCCGTCCCCCTTCTGTCTCGCGACGCGAGACATCTTCCCCCATTTTTGGGGAAAAAGGCACAACTTCCCTTACCTGCACCCACCTTCCCCAAAATGGGGAAGGTGGCCGAAGGCCGGAAGGGGACAAGCGCGCAAAGCACCCGCAAAAACGAGTTCCCCCTCTCCATTCATGGAGAGGGGGCTAGGGGGTGAGGTCGTGCCTGCGATCACATCATGCCCATACCACCCATACCACCCATACCGCCCATACCGCCCATTCCACCCATGCCGCCGCCCATGGCTGCAGCTGGGTCTTCTTTTTCTGGGATTTCGACGATGGCCACTTCTGTGGTCAGGAGCATGGTGGCTGCGGAGGCAGCGTTTTGCAGGGCGAGGCGAGTGACGCGCACGGGGTCGATGACGCCTTGCTCTAGCAGGTCGCCGTATTGTTCGGTGCGTGCGTTGTAGCCGAAGTTACCTTCGCCTTCTTGGACTTTGCCAAGGACGACGCTGGCGTCTTGGGTGCCGTTCGAAACGATGGCGCGCAGGGGTTCGAGTGCGGCTTCGCGGATGATTTGCACACCGAAGGCTTCTTCGCCGCCGACGTCTAGTTTATCGAGGGCACGGAGGGCGCGAACTAGCGCGACCCCACCGCCCGGGACGATGCCTTCTTCGACAGCGGCGCGCGTTGCGGCCAGTGCGTCATCTAGGCGATCTTTCTTCTCTTTCATCTCGACTTCGGTGGCGGCACCGACGTGGATGACGGCCACACCGCCCGAGAGCTTGGCGAGGCGCTCATCGAGTTTCTCAAGATCGTAGCTCGATTCGGTGTTTTCTTTGATCGCGTTGATCTGTGCGATGCGCGCTTGAATGCTTTCTTCTTTGCCTGCGCCGTCGATGACGCGGGTTTCGTCTTTGGTGACGACGATGCGGCGTGCGGAGCCCAAGTCTTGCAAGGTGGCGCCTTCTAGGGTCATGCCGAGCGCGTCAGAAATGACGGTTCCACCGGTGAGGATGCCGATGTCTTCGAGCATGGCTTTACGGCGATCGCCAAAGCCGGGTGCTTTGACGGCAACGCATTTGAGGACGCCGCGCGCGGAGTTCACTGCCAAGGTTGCAAGGGCTTCGCCTTCGATGTCCTCGGCGATCACCACCAGGGCGCGCTTCTGCTCGGCGACCTGCTCCAAGATGGGCAGAATGTCGCGGATCGCGCTGATCTTCTTATCGGTCAGCAGGATATAGGGCTCGTCGAGCTCCACGATCTGACGCTCTGCGTCCGTCACAAAGTGCGGCGAGAGGTAGCCGCGATCGAAGGCCATGCCTTCAACGACTTCCAGCTCGCTGTCCATGCTGCGCGCTTCTTCGACAGTGATGACACCACCTGTGCCCACGCGATCCATCGCGTCGGCGATCATCTGACCGATCTCTTCGTCGTTGTTCGCGGACAAGGTCGCAACTTGGCGGATCTTGTCGCTGCTATCAACGTCTACAGCAAGCTTGCGCAGCTCTTCCGTGATCGCTTCCACCGCGGCGTCGATGCCGCGTTTGAGCGAGATGGGGTTGTGTCCTGCACCCACAAAGCGGATGCCCTTTTCAAAGATCGCGTTCGCAAGAACCGTGGCGGTGGTGGTGCCGTCGCCCGCCGAATCGTTGGTCTCGCTTGCCGCTTGTTTGATCATCTGTGCGCCCAAGTTTTCAAACTGGTCTGCAAGATCGATCGCTTTTGCGACGGTGACTCCGTCCTTGGTGACCTGAGGCGCGCCCCAGCTCTTTTCCAACACAACGTTACGGCCGCGGGGACCCAACGTGGTGATCACCGCATCCGAAAGCTTCTTGACGCCGCGCATCACGCGACGACGCGCGTTGTCTTCAAAAAGGATTTCACGTGCCATAGTAGACAACCTCGAAAAGAAGGATGAACACAAAGGAGATCCACGCCTAACTGCGCGATTTGCGCGCTTTTTTACGACGCATCCCCTACAATAAGTAAAAGATGAACGAATGCAGAAATAGACACACCCGCGCGGGTGTCAAATCATCGATCCCTGTATTCCACCTTTTATTCGACTATCGCATCTAATTCCAAAGGAGCCCCGAAATCATGAGCTGGGATAAAATGGAATTCGCAGCCGCATCGCTGCGCCATAAACTCACCGAAGAGCCCCAAGTCGGACTCGTCCTAGGATCAGGGCTCGGCGGATTTGCCGAAACCTTAGAAAACCCCGTCTACGTCGACTACAAAAGCATCCGCGACTTCCCCGTCAGCACGGTCGAAGGACACAAAGGACGCTTTGTCATCGGTAAAAAACACGGCATCCAAATCATCGCCATGCAAGGGCGCGTCCACCGGTACGAAGGCTTCAGCGCACGCGACGTCGTCTTTCCCATCCGCACCATGTGGATGGCTGGCGTACGCACGTTGTTTTTGACCAACGCCGCCGGCGGCATCCGCGACGCCTTTGAACCGGGCGATCTGATGCTGATCACCGATCATATCAATATGACCGGCGACAATCCGCTCATCGGTCCCAACGACGATCGTTTTGGTCCGCGCTTTCCGCCCATGGGCGATGCCTATGCGCCAAAGCTGCGTGATCTGGCGCTCCACGTCGCGCGTGAACAAGACGTAGAACTGCACCAAGGCGTTTACGCCGGGATGAACGGGCCGAGTTACGAAACCCCCGCCGAGATCCAGATGCTCCGTGCGGTCGGTGCCGACGCCGTCGGCATGAGCACCGTTTTCGAAACCATCGCTGCGCGTCAGCTCGGCATGCGCGTACTCGGCATTTCATGCATCACGAACAAGGCGGCGGGCCTACCAGGCGCCGTGCTGGATCACGACGAAGTGCAAGCCGTCGCCGCACGCGCGCGCGATCGTTTTCAGACGCTGCTCGACGGCGTGCTCAAAGATCTTCATACCATCTAAGCCAATCACAGCCTCCGCCAAAAACGAGAAACACCGCCCGAAAGAGCGGTGTTCATTTTTTGGCTTGGCTCTACGCTTACGCGCAAAGCTCTTGCGCTTGATTAGTCAATGGTGACAATCGACTTGGTGAGGCCGATGGCGCTTTCTTCAACCAGAATGAAGTCAGGCGCTTCAAGCACGGTGCCCACGCCCACGGAATCCACATCGCTCGATGCAATGTAGATGCTGAAGATATCGCCAGGACGTGCGGCTTTTGGTCCATCATCACAGGTTTGGCCTTCGCCATCGCTACCTGGCTCAATGCCAACTTCACCAACCTCGATGAGGTCGCCATCTTGGAGTGCAGCGTCGAGCTGAACCAAGAGGTAACCTGTACCGTCTTGAATCGTTTCACCCGCTTCGTAGGGTTGACCGGTGCCCATGAAGAAGTATTTTTCTACAGCGTTCTCGACCGCGCAGTATCCTGCTACTTCCTGACCCTCTTCATTGAAGCCGATGGAGAGGTTTTCGAGCACAACACCTGGCTCTGCCCATGGATTTTCTTCGGTGCCCATCTTCTCGGAACCACAGAAGCCACCATGTTGGCCGCTGGCCGCTTGTGCAGGAATGACTTCGCCGGCGCTCTCAGCGCGGACGTAGTCGATGTCCGGACCGGGGTTCGGTGAACGGCAGTCACCGCCTACCCCTTCATCATTGGGCGTACGTGAGACGAGAAGGATTTGGTTGTAGATTTTACCGCCATCACCCTCGGCCACACACTCGCCGCTTGCGTCACATTCGTAGCCTTCGGCGCAATCGGCTTCTCCGATACACTCGGTCAGGCAAACACCTGGGTCGTCGCCTTCCGCGTCGGCGATGTCGCAGGCGTATCCGCCACATTCGCTGTCGAGGAAGCATTCGCCTTCGTTGCCGGGGTCGGGTTTTTCGCCTTCATCGTCACAACCAGTGAATGCAAGTGAGAGCGACATGGCAGCGAGGCCATACATAAACTTTTTCATCCGAATACCTCGTGATGATGGGAGGGCGCCGAAAGCACGGAACGTGTGACGCCGCACTGAAACAAAAACCAATCAGGAATACCTGTAAAAACTGATCGTAGCGGTGGATGCCACTCTAAGTCAAACCACAGAAGGTCCAATTTTATTCATTCTGTGCGCAACTTATTTATTCCCCCACGTTGTGGACATGCTGAAAGATATTGAAATGTATAGACATTTATCGTTTAACGCGTCGCGTTGGGTGACATCTCTCGTGTCATACAAAAATTTCAGAAAGGGGGTGAGGGGCACATAAAGGAGCGTTTGGATGTACGGGTTGGTGCGTTGGCGCAAAAATTCCTTGTTGTAGGTGGTGACAAGCGCGCAAAGCTCCGGTATGGGGCCCTTCACGATTCTTTGAGCGGGTCTATCGAACGCGAACAGCAAGGCCCGTATCTGTCCGCCCTACATCTAGAGGTATCGAGGCGATGTCGGATCTGAGCCAACTGCGAAATATTGGAATTTCCGCGCACATTGATGCCGGTAAAACCACCCTTAGCGAACGTATTCTCTTTTACACCGGTCGTATCCACAAGGTCTCCGAAGTCCGCGGAAAAGATGGCGCGGGCGCGACCATGGACCACATGGAACTCGAAAAAGAGAAAGGGATCACCATTCAGTCGGCGGCAACGCACGTCAATTGGAAGGGTAACCCCATCAACGTCATCGATACCCCAGGCCACGTTGACTTCACCGTTGAAGTTGAGCGTGCACTGCGTGTTCTTGACGGTGCGATCCTCGTCTTGGACTCGGTTGCCGGCGTTCAGTCGCAAACCCTGACCGTTGACCGTCAGATGCGCCGCTACAACGTTCCACGTGTTGCATTCGTCAACAAATGCGACCGCGTGGGCGCGGACCCCTTGCGCGTATGCAACGACATCCGCGAAAAACTCCACCTGAACTCCGTCATGGTGGAACTGCCCATCGGCCTCGAAGACAAACTCGAAGGCGTCATCGATTTGATCCGCAACCATGCCGTGTATTTTGACGGCGATAGCGGACAAGACGTGCGCTACGAAGAGATTCCTGCGGAGCTCAAAGACCAAGCCGAGGAATACCGCAACAAGCTCATCGAAGCCCTGGGCGATTTGGATGACGACATCGCCATGGCGTTCCTCGAAGGAGAGGAGATCTCGGAAGAAGAGATCATCCGTGTGCTGCGCCGCGAAGTGATCGCATGCCGCATCGTACCTGTGCATCTTGGTTCCGCCTACAAAAACAAAGGCGTCCAAGTCCTGCTCGATAACGTCATCGCGCTCATGCCTTCGCCCGTCGACATCGAGAACGAAGCCCTCGACATCGACAACAACGAAGCACCTGTCAAACTCGACAGCACCGACACCAGCAAGCCGCTCGTGATGCTCGCCTTCAAACTCGAAGACGGACGCTACGGACAGCTCACCTACTGCCGCATCTACCAAGGTAAACTCGCCAAAGGCGATACCATCGTCAACTCGACCACCAACAAGAAAGTCAAAGTTGGTCGCTTGGTCCGCATGCACTCCAACAGCATGGAAGATATCGAAAGCGCAGAAGCTGGCGATATCGTTGCGCTCTTCGGCGTTGACTGCGCGTCCGGTGACACCTTCACCGACGGTACCGTCAACTACTCCATGAGCTCCATCTTCGTTCCCGAGCCCGTCATCACCTTCGCCATCGAGCCGAAGAAAAAAGAGGGACTCCAGAACTTCTCGAAAGCGCTCAGCCGCTTTAACCGCGAAGACCCCACCTTCCGCGTCTCGCGCGACGAAGAATCCGGCCAAACCATTATCGGTGGAATGGGCGAGCTTCACCTGGAAGTCTACATCGAGCGTATCCGACGCGAATACGGCGTAGAAGTTCTGGTCGGTGCACCGCAAGTTGCCTACCGCGAGAGCATCACCCAGCGCGCAGAATACGACTACACGCACCGCCGCCAAACCGGTGGTTCCGGTCAGTACGCACGCCTCGCCGGCTACTTCGAGCCCTGCGAAGAGCATTACGAATTCGTGAACGAAATCGTCGGTGGTGCCATCCCCAAAGAGTTCCAGCCCTCTTGTGACCGTGGGTTCCAAGACAGCATGGAAAAAGGTAGCCTCATCGGCTTCCCCATCACCGGTATCCGCGCCTGCATCAACGATGGTCAGTCGCACGCCGTTGACTCCTCGGATATGGCCTTCCGTATCGCCGCACGTGCCGCCTTCCGCGAAGCCTACCCCAAAGCCAAGCCCGTCATCCTTGAGCCCGTCATGCGCGTCGAAGTCGAAACGCCCGAAGAGTTCCAAGGAAACGTCATCGGCGGCCTGAACAAGCGTCGCGGTATCATCGTGCAGTCCGATACCCGCTTCGGCTCCACCAACATCCTCGCGGACGTCCCCCTCTCCGAAATGTTCGGCTACTCGAACGACCTGCGCTCCTCGACACAAGGTAAAGCAGAGTTCTCCATGGAGTTCTCGAAATACCAGCAAGTGCCGTCGAACGTTCAGGAAGAACTCGTCGCCGAGTACCAGAAGAAACGCGCAGAAGAAAACGCGTGAGCGGCGCGTTGCGCCGCTCAATTGAGAATTTAGAATTAGGAATTTAGAAAGTCTTGGATTGGGGCGGTTGCGCCGATCCGAGACTTTTTTCGTTTTTGGTGGGGGGCGCCCGGCGCTTCGCGCGGGCGCGGTTTCGCGATTAGAGCTGGGTGTTTCGAAGCGCCTCCTTTCTAAATTCTAAATTCTTTATTCTAAATTGGCCTCGTCGCCACGCGACGAGGCCCGTGCCCGTTTGACAATGGTGAAGAGGATGCGGGCGATTTCGTCGCTTTCTTGGTGGAGGGGTTTTAAGCGATGGGAAGGGAAGTATTGGGCGTCGATGATGAGCTTCAGCCACGCCCGCGTTTCTTGTGCTTCTTTGGAGGCCAAGGAAACTTTGTGAATGAAGTCTTTGCGGCTTTGACTGGCACTGGCTTCGGCAAGATTGGCGTGAATGGACGTCGCAGAACGAATAAGCTGACGTGCTAAATCACGACCACCCCCAGGTTGGCGCTCCAATACCCGTACAAGTCCGATCACCCGTACACAAAACTTCCGAATCCGCGTAAGAAGAGGAGGACGAGCCATAAGAAAACTCCGTTCAAATTAGAAACTACACCCCCTATATCGGCCCCCCGCCCCAAAAGTTTCGTCCCGCCCTTAAAAAACCGATAATTTGTTCTACAACTCCTCGCCCAGCCCCAAGCGTTGCCCCGCGATCCAGCTCTTCCGCACCGATTCGAGCACGACGCCCCAATGCAAGACTTTCTAAATTCTAAATTCCTAATTCTAAATTTTAAATCCGGTTCTTTGACGCTGCGGCATCCCGACGGCGACAAGGCTGAGTTGGATGCGCCTTGGGTTTGGGATGCGCGGATCGGCGAATGGCGGACGCATGCGCATGAATATCGGAATGTCTTTGCATGGTTGCACCGTGCACAAGAAGCAGGGGAACTGAAATTCGAAGACGCGGCGCGAGCGTATACGCACGTGCCCCTGAAAATGCGGACCGAACGCACGCCAAGAGACTACCAAACCGAGGCAGTGCAAGCGTGGACCAAAGCAGGTGGGGCGGGACAAGTGGTGCTGCCCACCGGCGCAGGAAAATCCTTTGTCGCATGTATGATCATGCAAAAAGTGCAGCGCGATACCCTCATTGTGGTGCCTACACTCGACCTCATGCACCAATGGTATAGCGACCTGCGCACGCGTTTTGGCCTCGACGAAGTCGGGCTCATCGGCGGCGGCTACCACGAATGCCTGCCCGTCACCGTCACCACCTACGACTCGGCGTGGATCCACGCAGGACGCTACGGCAACCGCTTTGGATTGGTCGTCTTTGACGAATGCCACCACCTGCCGGGCGCTACCTACCAACAAGCCGCCCAAATGTTCATCGCGCCGCGACGCCTTGGCCTCACCGCCACACCCGAACGCGAAGACGGCGCAGAAACCATCAACGAAGAACGCATTGGACCCATCGTCTACCGACGCGGCATCCGAGATCTGGCAGGTGATTTCCTGGCCTCCTACGATGTGGAAACGCTGAGAGTGTCGTTTTCGGAAGCAGAGCGAGCCAAATACGACGAAGCCCGAAGCGAATACCTGAAATTCATCAGCGCCAACGGCATCCGCTTTGGCGATCGCGGAGGATGGGCCACCTTCTTGCAGCTCGCCGCACGAAGCGCCTGGGGACGCGCCGCCATGCGCGCCTACCGTGAACAACGCCGCCTAGCACTCAGCCCAGAAGCCAAACTCCACGCCGTAGAACACCTGCTAGAACAACACGTGAACGACCGCGTGATCATCTTCACCAACGATAACGATACCGTCTACGAACTCGCACGTAGACTGCTCATCCCGCCCATCACACACCATACGCCCACCAAAGAACGACGTGAAATCCTGAAAAACTTTAGGGCAGGGCGCTGGCCAGTGGTCGTCACCTCGCGCGTGCTGAACGAAGGTGTGGACGTCCCAGAAGCCCGCGTCGCCATCGTCCTCAGCGGTTCCGGTACCGTGCGCGAACACGTGCAACGGCTCGGCAGGATCCTTCGCCCACAAAAGGATAAACGCGCCATCCTCTACGAACTGATTACCGACGCCACCGTCGAAGAACACGTGTCAGAACGACGGAGAGAACACGATGCTTACCGCTGATCTGCTGCGCGCGCGCGTCTATAAAGGCGTCGTTAAACCCACGTATCTATTAGGGAAAAACGCCGCAGCACGAGACTACGCAGAACAACTCTGCGCGCTCTACCAACGCGCCGATCAATGCTCGCGCGCCCAAATGAACGAAGCGCTCCAAAACATCATCGGCGACGCACCAGACTTTCTGCTCGCACGCGGTCTAGCCAAACTCCTAGACGATCGATGCACCTGGGCGTCTCGTGCAAGTTACCCACCCCAAGAACTCCGCGCCGCGCTCTACAATGCTGCCTTCGCACGCACCCACCCGCAAGAAGGCGCCGTCAAAACCCAGCGTAAAACGCGTGAACAAGTGATTGAAGAGGTGGCCAAGACGCTAAACATCACAGCCTCTGCCATCGAAGCATCCATGTTCGCCGACCACCGAGACGACGAACGGCTTACAGCATACCGTCCGCTCACCCCAGAAAAACTGCTCCAACGCTACGATATCGCGCTTGCGCAAGCCGTGCTCCTGCGCGCCCAAAACGTCCGCCTCACCGTGCAAGAAGCCACTGGACAACAGCTGCGACAACTGATCACCGCACTCAAATTTCACCAGCTGCTCTTCGAGATCGAAAAAGCCCCGGCAAGCAGTAAAAAGTCCGCCAAAAAAGATGGAAACTGGACCCTCACCATCGACGGCCCGCTCTCCATCCTGCAACGCAGCACCCGCTACGGCCTGCAGCTCGCCATGCTGGTGCCCATCCTCATCCACCTGAAACGCTGGCAGCTCGACGCCAAAGTGCAATGGCCCAGACATTCAGAATTACTTGGCTTTGAACTGAGCTCAAAGACTGGACTCACCCCCACATCCCGCCTCAAAGGCGCCTGGATCTCCGAAGAACAAAAACTCCTCACCGAACGCCTGCAAGAAGCCGACACGCCCTGGACCCTCGATCCCACACCCCACCTGCTTCCCCTTGGCACAAAAGATCTTTTCGCCCCAGAACTCACGCTCAAACATCCCGATGGCCGCTTGGTGCACATCGAAATCGTCGGGACATGGCGCAAAGATTGGCTTCGAAAGCGCCTGGGCCTCCTGAAAAAGCACGGTCCGCCCAACACCATCCTCTGTGTTTCAAGGAATCTGGCCGCAGAGAAAGAAAAACTCTCCGCCTTCGAAGGAGAAATCATCGAGTACGCGCAAGTGATCAGCCTCAGCAAAGTGCTGGAGAGATTGGGGGGGTGAGGAGCGGACCACCCCGTCAGGCTTTGCCTGCCGCCCCTCCGAGGGAGGGGAATATTTCGTCGGCGCTCAAGGCACCTCCTTTCTAAATTCTAAATTCCTAATTCTAAATTTCGCCCGCGCGCGCGCGGGCGAGCTCATTCTTCATCGCAGTGTGCGCCGCGGTAGCGTTTATAGGGTTCGGGGTTCCAGACGCGGGCTTTGCGTTGGTGTGCGTTGGGCAGGGCGATGGATTGGCGTAGGAGGCGGTCTGCGGCGGCGAGTTCGCGTTCGGCTTCGTCTTTGTCTTGGTACATGAAGACGTCGTCGCTGACGTCGGGGGCTTGTTCGATTTTGTGCTTCAGGTCGTCGACGACCATTTGTTGGTGGCGTTGCAGGTCGACTTGGGCTTCGAGGCGCCAGGTTTCTTGGATGTTTTTGTTGTGGTCGGCGAGCGAGCTGTATTCTTGGTAGATGTCTTTATAGATGATGTCTGCGTGGGTGCGCGCGTCGATGCTCGCGACTTCGAGGTCGCGGCGTGTGAGGTCTTCGACTTTGAGGGGGACATCGCGCGGCGGGCCGCCAAGGCGGGTATGTGTGAGGTAGTAGGGGAAGATTTTGTCGACGACTTTGCCTACGTGTCCAATGGACTGTTCGTTTTCGTCGAGTCCTTTGGGCTGGACGCCTTGCATGGCGATGAGGGCGGATTCTGGGCGCAGGACTTCTTTGGGCGGCAGGATACCGTAGCGCAGCATTTCTCGGATGCCGGTGCCTGACATATTCATGCGGTAGACCACGCCGTGGGGGCAGGTTTGTTGTGTGGCGTGCGTGGCGCAGCGGGTACAGTAGAAGACTTCGTGAAAGAGGCGGACGTCGATGCCGAGCTCTTCTTTGGAGTAGTCGTCGAAGATGGAGTGGCTGGCGTATTTGTCGTAAAAGTCGCCGATGCCTGCGTGGTCACGTCCGATGAGCGCGTGGGTGCAGCCGTAGTTTTTCATGATCAGCGCGTGCAGGATGGCTTCGCGCGGGCCGGCAAAGATGTAGGTGACGCGCAAGGGCGCCATGAGCGCGCGTTCTTTGGGATAGTAGATGTCCATGACGGCGCGGTAGGCGAGCATGCGGTATTCGTGGCGCACGTATTCGCGTTTGGCCATCTCGACGAGCGGCTGGATAAAGACGGCGTCTACTTCTTCGAGGGCGTTGCGGTGGATATGTTCGTGGCCTCTATGCAGCGGGTTGGCACCCGTGATGAAGCCTGCCACGGAGTTGTATTTTTTCTCTTCGTAGAACTGGCGCCAGGTGTCTTTGGGCTCACGTCGGATCTTTTCGAAGGGACCCCAGTCGACGCGTTGGAGCAGGGTGAGCGGCCCGCCGAGTGATACATCGCCCATGCGGCGGAAGATGGAGTCGACGCCGGGGTGGGCGCGATCGGTGGTGCCAAAGAGGCTTTGGGCACGGTGGGCTTTGTCGTAGGGAAATTTGTCTTCGATGGTGAGGATGGCGACCGGATCGTTGTTGGCATCGGTCAGCGCGATCTCGTCTCCCACCTTGATTTTCTTGATGATCTCGGCGTTGGTATTGCCGATGGGCGCAAAGCTCAGGGGCACCGGCCAGACGGTGCCGTCGGCCAGGCGTCCGTTTTTCAGCACGCCAAGGTAGTCCTGCTCATTCATGAATCCGCGATGCGGCGAGAGCACGCCTGTGGCGATCATTTCGACGGTGATGATCGCCTGCATATCGATGCGGATGGAAGGCAAGCTGCGCGCGCGTTCGATCTCGCGCTCTTGGATGAAGGGATCGACCACTTGGTCAACCAGCACGCCGCCGTGAGGTTGCTGCGGGTATTTTTCAAACTGTAGTTCGTTCGCGCTCATGGAACCCCCCGGCGGCGCGGGGCGCCGCCAATTTAGAATTAGGATTTTCGAAAGGAGGTGGATCGGTGGACCACCGTCTTTATGATGACGCGTCTTGGTGCTGAATTCAAAGATCATGGGCGGCGCGTTGCGCCGCTGGCCGGCTTTCCAAATTCTAAATTCTTAATTCTAAATTAAGCGCGTCAAGCGCGTCAGGTTGCCGCCGCAACCTGACGCGCTTGACGCGCTTTTGTGTGCTCTGATAGCAGAAATAAGGTTGTATTGGGGCAGGCGGTGCTGCGGTTGAGCATCACCGTGCGAGGCAGGAGGCGTCGTGTTCCGCAGATATCACCTAGCAGCCGCTAGTTTGTGCGGTGTAATGATGATGGGCGTCAGCGCAGATGCGTTGGCCGGATCCAAGAATGTCACGCCCAACCGCTTTGGTGAGTGCCAAAGTAGTGCGGATGGATGTCGCGGCGTCGTCACAGACGAGCAGGGGTTTCGTGATTTTGCGCGAGAACTTGGCATTGCAACCTCGATCTACGCCCTGCAGCCCGCAGAAACCACCGGACAACGCGGGTTCTCGGTGCAGCTCAATATGACCAATACCTCGATCCTCAACGATCAGGCGTATTGGACCAAAGCGAGCGTCGATCGCGATCCGCCTTCGAGCTATTCCGTGATGAACCTGCACGTGCGCAAAGGCCTGCCCATGAGCTTTGAGGTAGGGCTGAACGCAGGGATTGTTCAAGGCACGGACCTTGTGACCATCGGCGGTGAAGTTAAATACGCCTTGCACGAAGACTGGCTCTGGCCCGTGCCCGATGTCGCCATCCGTGCATGGGGTAACGCGGTGCTCGGTCACCGCGATTTGGATATTTATAACTTCGGCGGCGACGTGATCGTCAGCGTGCCCTTTGGCATTGGCGGGACCGTGCAGTTTACCCCCATTGTGGGTTACTCCTTGCATGCTGTGCTGTCGCGCACTGGCGTCCTTGATGCAGCGCCCGGAAACCCCATGCCGCCGATCAAAGATCTGCATGAGCCGCAATTTGTGTTCGGTAATAGCACACAACTTGTCCACAGGATGTTCGCAGGCGCGCAGCTTTCCATCGCTGTTGTAGATCTCACTTTCCAAGCCAGCTTTATTGGCGATCAGCTCACCCTTGCCGGTGGAATCGGGCTCGGCTTTTAATCCGCTCGTGAACGCACCGCCGCGCTTGAAAGTCTCTGCGGAGCATGTATCTTTAACCCCCTTAATTCATTTGTTTCCCTAGGGAGAACCGCATGCAATTCACCTTTGATCAAGACGTAGATACCGTTTACAAGTTCCTCATCGATCCCGACGTTTATATCGAACGTTGCGAAGCACTTGGCGAAAAAGACGTCAAATGCACCGCAACCACCAGCGGCGCGCAAACCACCATGAAAGTCTCGCGCACCGTCTCGCGTGAACTCCCCAAAGTCCTCGCCAAACTCGTTCCAAGCAACGACAACACCATCGTTTCCACCGTGGTGTGGAACGACGGCGGCGAAGGTAAAACCAAAACTGGTTACTACGACGCCACCATCGAAGGTGCACCCTTCCCCATCACCATCCGTGCAGACTTCTCGCTCGCACCCAAAGGCGGCAAAACCGTCTACGACATCAAAGTCGACGTCACCGCCAAAAAAGCCATCGTCGGCAAAGTCGCAGAGAAGTTCGCGTCCAAAGAAGTCGAAGCCTCGCTCCCACAAGAGCACGAATGGAACGTTGCGCGCTTGAACAACGCCTAAACGCAGCGCGAGCAAGCTAAAAGAAAAGACGGCACGCGTAGCGTGGCCGTCTTTTTATAATTGTCCAAGGTGCGTGACCTTAAACCCTTCGTCGCGCTTCAGTCCGTAACCGACGGCGCGATCTACGCCACAATGCGCCGTCCAGATCACCCCGATCGAAAGAAGGGTGGGGCGAGACAGCGTAATGCCCAGCGCGATCAGCACCAAAGGAAGGACGTAGGTGTGCGCGAGATTATAGATGGCGGCACCGCGTACGGGGCCCAACAGATATCCTGCAAAAGATATATCCGGGACCAAGAACAGCGCGGCGAAAAGCCACCAGCTTTGGCCGAAATAGGCGTACATCCATGTGGCGAGCGCAAAGACGCACGCACCTTCCACACGTAAAATTATCGTCGTCTTCTGCATGGTGTTCTCTCCGATGGTATAGGTTGTTTTCACTATCAGAGAACGCCGCCGCATCCCAGCACACCGGACTACCCTATGCCGCCTCCCTTCTTCTTTTTCATCGCCTGTGCCGCTGCGGCCTCCGGCCGCCCGCCCACGCTCAATCCATCTCCTTTCAAAATTCATAATTGTTTACACGCCACCCCCTCTCTTGACGTTCGCCCACCTGTGCACACATAGTAGAGTCATCAGCCTATCGGCGCACACTTATCCGTGAGGTTCACGATGACGTATCGGGTCACTTTGATCCCTGGCGATGGTATCGGTCCAGAAGTGACAGATGCCACTTGCAAAGTCCTTGAGGCGGCCGGCGCGCCGGTGGAGTGGGACGTGCAAATCGCTGGGAAAGGCGCTGTGGATGCAGGGCTTCCGCCTGTACCCGACGCCGTGCTCCAAAGCTTGCGACGGAACCGCGTGGGCATCAAAGGCCCGCTCATGACGCCCCAAGGTTCCGGTTATCGCAGCGCCAACGTCACACTGCGCCAAGAGCTGGAGTTGTACACGGGATTGCGCCCGGTTCAAACCATGCCGGGCGTTGTCACGCCGTATACCGATGTCGACATCGTCGTTCTGCGCGAAAACACCGAGGACCTCTACGCTGGCATCGAGCACGAAGTCACACCTGGCACCATTGTCAGCCTGAAAGTCTCTTCCGCTGAGGCTGGCGAACGCATCGCACGCTGGGGTTTCGAATACGCACGCAATAACGGCCGACGCAAAATTACGGTCTGCCATAAAAAGAGCATTCTCCCACATGCAGACGGCGCCTTTGTCGATGCCTTCTTTAAAGTCGGTGAAGATTACCCCTTCATTCAACAAGAAGAAATCTCGCTCGACGAAGTCTCCATGCAGCTCGCGCAAGACCCCACAGGGTTTGACGTCCTGCTGCTCCAAAACCTCTACGGCGACATCATTTCCGATGTTTGTGCGGGGCTTGTCGGCGGCCTTGGCGTGGTTCCTGGCGCCAACATTGGCGACAAAATCGCACTCTTTGAGGCCGTCCACGGCACCGCGCCCGATATCGCAGGTAAAAACATCGCCAACCCCTTGGCTGTTTTGATGAGCGGTATTCTTATGATGGATTACATGGGCGAGCGACGCGTCGCCGACCGCATCCGTCAAGCCATGTGGGATGTCCTTTCCGAAGGCAAACACCTCACCAAAGACCTTGGCGGAAACGAAAGCACTTCTTCCTTCGCCGATGCACTCATCGATAAACTCTGAGATTGACCATGCGCCACGCAGTGACCCTTCTCGCTGGTGAGGCCGGCGAAGCAACCACACATATCGACCACGTCGTGCGTACCATCGATGCCACCGGAGCGAACATCGATTGGAAGCGGCATACCCTGAAAGATCACCAACTTTCGGACGAACTCAAAGCCGACGTGCGCCAAACGCGCACCATGTTCATGCCTTTTATGCAAGGCCTGCGCGACGAAGGTAAACCCGCGCCCATCGTCCAAGCACGACGCGAATTCGGTGTCTTTGCAAACCACCGGCCGAGCAAGAGCCTGCCGGGGATTGGTGGTCGATTCGAGGGCGTAGACTTGGTGGTTGTGCGCGAAACCACAGAAGATATCTACACCTCGCTGGAGCACGAATCCATCAAAGGCATGTTCGAGGGCCTGAAAGTCACCACCCGCGCCGCGTGTGAGCGCATTGCGCGCCACGCCTTTGAATATGCACAGAAAACGGGCCGTAAAAAGGTCACCGTCGTGCATAAATCGAATATCATGAAGAAGTCCGACGGACTCTTCTTGGCTACCGCGCGCGAGGTCGCCAAAGAATTTCCGGATATCACGGTAGAAGATCGCATCGTCGATGCGCTGTGCATGCAACTCACCATGTGGCCTGATGCCTTTGACGTGCTGCTGTGCGCAAACCTCTTTGGTGATATCGTCGCAGACGTTGCGGCGGGACTTGTGGGCGGTCTTGCCAACACGCCCTCCATCAACGTGGGCCAAGATGGTGTGCGTATTTACACGGTCGGCCACGGCAAAGATCTGGCGCAGTACAACTCTGAGGCAGGCAACCCTACCAGTTTGCTCATCACGGCTGCGATCATGCTTCGAGAGCTGGGCGAAACAGATGCCGCAGAACGCCTAGAAAATGCGCTCCGCAGCTGCCTTGCGGACGGGAAAAAACCGCTGTCCATCGGCGGCGATCTCTCGCTCGCCGCTTTCTGCGACGCCGTCATCCAAGCGATGCCAAGCTAACCTCCTCACACGACCTATGAGGTCCCAACGTGCAAAAGGAGATCGACGTCTCCGCCTCTGACGATCAAACCACCGCGTGGACGCCGCTGGCAGAACGCATGCGTCCGCGCACCTTGGACGAATACGTAGGCCAACAACACATTTTAGGTCCGGGCCGACTGCTACGCCGCCTTATCGAAGAGAAACGCCCCCGTAGCCTCATCTTCTACGGACCTGCTGGCACCGGAAAAACCACCCTCGCCAAGATCTACGCAGAGGCCATCGGCGCAACTTTTGTGGGGATTTCCGGTGTGATGTCCGGCGTCAAAGACGTGCGCGAAGCCGTCAGTGATGCGCGCCTGCGTTCCATGGCCGACAACAAAGCCACCGTGCTCTTTGTCGATGAAATTCACCGTTTTAACAAAGCCCAACAGGACGCGCTTTTGCCCTATGTAGAAAAGGGCACCATCGTTCTTGTGGGCGCAACGACCGAAAACCCAAGCTTTGAGATCATCAAGCCACTGCATTCGCGTGCACGCATTTTAGAGATCCATCCTTTGGGTGATGAGGATCTGCGCACCCTGTTGACCCGCGCCTTGGAAGACGAACGCGGTCTGGGTCCCACCGGCCCAGACATCGAGCCAGAGGCGCTCAATATGCTGATCGCCGGCGCGCGCGGCGACGCGCGTCTTGCACTTAACACGCTCGAAGTCGCTGCAGACATCGCGTACGCGCGCGCCAAGGCAGATCGCGAACCCGATGTGGTCATCGATGTAGAAACCGTGCGCGAATCCGATCAAAAGCGCGCCGTCCTCTACGATCGCGCGGGCGATGAACATTATCAGGTGGTTTCTGCGTTCATCAAATCGATGCGCGGTGGCGATCCGGATGCTTCGCTTTATTATTTGGTGCGCATGCTCGAAGGCGGCGAAGATCCGCTTTTTATTCTGCGCCGTATGGTGATCTTTGCTTCCGAAGACATTGGCAACGCCGATCCGCATGCTTTGCAGGTTGCGATCAACGCCACCGAGGCGTTTCGCTTTGTGGGCATGCCCGAAGGTGTACTGCCGCTCACACAAGCCGTGACCTATCTTGCGTCAGCGCCCAAATCGAACGCTGCCCTTCTTGCGTATGGGCGCGCGCGTAAGGATGTGATCAGCGCGGGCAACATCCCTGTGCCGCGTCATTTGGTGAATGCACCCACGCCGCTCATGAGTGAAATGGGGTATGGCAAAGGTTACCGCTACCCCCACGATTTCGAAGGCAACTACGTTCCGCAGGACTACCGACCCCAACGCCTGCAAGGGCGGCTCTATTACACGCCGAGCACGCATGGGAAGGAACGGGAGATCGGGGAACGGTTGAAAATGTGGCATCCTGCGCGGTATGCCACACCCCAAGATCCCGAAGACGAGAAGTGAGCGAACGCGCCGCCAGCGACCTCACGCGCAAGGATGTTCGTGACGTACGCGCGGACGCCCAAAAGTGAGGATCGTGCGGGTCCTATGGAAGAAGGCGCGCAAAGATTAACATCTGTGCTCACTTCCTATAGATTCGCAGGCGCTGTCGTGTAGGTTGCATCTTGGCACCTGCCCACAAATACTCAGACACGGACCGGCGATATGGCTCGACGCGCCCATATGTGGCAACAGCTTCAGGACGATGTGGATCTCTTGGTCATCGGTGGCGGGATCAACGGCGCCGGTATCGCGCGGGATGCTGCCCAACGGGGACTAAAGGTCGCTGTGGTGGAGCGTGGGGATGTGGCGTCCGGCACAAGTTCAAGATCCTCTAAACTCGTACATGGTGGCGTGCGTTACCTAGAGATGTTCGAGTTTAGCCTCGTCTTTGAATCCGTGTCTGAACGCCGGATCTTGCTCGACATCGCGCCGCATATCGTCCGTCCATTAAGCTTTTTATTTCCGGTGTTTACGCACTCTAGACGCTCGCTCACCACCATCAGCACCGGGCTGCGCGTGTACGAGGTTTTGGCGCTGTTTAGATCGCCGAAACGCCCAAAGAAACTCAAAGCGGACGCGCTGCGCACCATCGAACCTGTGCTCAATCAAGAGGAGCTGGTGGGCGCGCCGCTCTACTACGATTGCGCCACCGATGACGCGCGCCTGACCTTAGAAAACGCGATCGCAGCGATCGCTGACGGTGCAACCTTTGTGACCTACGCAGAGGCAACGGGGTTTGTCTTCGATAGCGAAGGCCAAATTGCAGGTGCACACGTTAAAGATCACCTGAGCGGCGAAGAAAAAACCATCCGCGCCAAAGCGGTGGTCAACGCCGCAGGACCTTGGGTCGATCGCGTCAATCACCTGCGCCAAGAAGCCGAAGATCGTACGCTTTTGCGGCCAACCAAAGGCGTTCACTTTGCGGTAAAGCACCAGGTGCTGCCGCTAACGCACGCCATTGTTTGTTTTCACCCGGTCGATCAGCGTGTGCTCTTTGCGCTGCCATGGGGTGATAGCACCTACGTGGGCACCACGGACACCGATTACGAAGGGGATCCCGCGAACGTGGCGGCCACGCGCGAGGATGTGGATTACCTGATCCAGGCCACCGACGCGTATTTCCCCGATCATCCGGTACGCCCAGAGGACATTCACGCCACGTGGGCGGGTTTGCGACCCTTGGTGCGTGCAAACACGGGCAAAGCGACGGACGAATCGGCGGTGAGTCGAGAGCACCACTTGGATGTCTCTGCAGATGGGCTCATCACCATCGCGGGCGGCAAACTCACCACGTATCGCCGCATGTGCGAAGAGGTGGTCGATACGGTCATTCGGCTGCTCAAACTGCGCCACATGCTGCCTGAGCACATCATGCGCAAGGGCATTACCGAAGAATCGCTTCTACCAGGCGCCATCGGTTGGCCCGCAGACGACGAAGCCTCGGCAGTGCAGCAGATTTTAGACGCCGGCGGCGGTACCATCGATCAAGACACCGCCGAATTGCTCGCCTACAGCTACGGCATGCGCGGTGTGCAGGTTGCCGAACGCGCGCGCCAAAACCCTGCGCTCAGCGAACGCATTCTGGCGCACCGACCAGAGATCATGGCGCAAGTCGACTTCGGTATCGAAGAAGAGTTCGCCTGTACCGTGACGGACATTCTGAAACAACGCACCCAGATCTATTATCGCGATGCGCGCCAAGGCCTTGAGGCTGTCGATAAAGTCGCGGATCGCATGGCGGAAGTCCTTGCGTGGACCGCAGCAGAACGCACGCACTTTGCTGAACAATATCGGGACGATGTGGCGCATAACCGCGCGTGGATGCATCAGGAATCACAGGCGTAAATCGCGCCATTCTCCGTAAAATTGATACGCGCATCCACGCACTGGTCGCCTTTACTACCGTGGCAAAGCTTGCGAAATCTCGCTGTAGTCGGAATAAAACCCCCGTTGGGCTTCGTTGTCGCACTGCGACGTTCCGATTTCGTCAGCTCCCACCCCAAGCGCACGCTGCGTGTTCTTTTGAACACCGCGCGCCAAAGGATCTTCCTATGATAAAGCAGCACAACCAAAGACTGTTCTTCTTGCACATGCTCCGCGTGGCGAGCGTTTGCTGTCTGTGTGCGCTCTTTTTGGTTGCTTGTAGCAAGAAGGATAAAGCGTCTGAGTCTTCGCCAGACAGCACAGCTTCCGCCCTCGAAAGCGGGGAAGCCGCAAAGGCCGCGCGCGCAAGCGTGATTGGACAATGGCGCTGGAGCCCCACCACCCACGATCGCGTCGACCTGAGCGATACCGAGATCGATCTCTTAAACGGCCTCGATAAACGCAGTCGCGCAGGCTTTGCGTTCAAGAAAGATGGCACATTCCGTCTGGGCGCACGTCTTGGCGATCAAGAACCCAAAGAGCGCAAAGGCACATGGGACGTCAAAGACATCGAGCTTCAAGTTTTCTCGGTCGTTCTTACCTTCGACGATAACCAACAAAGTGCCACACTGCGCGTCACGCCACGCTCCGACGGTAACTTGGACGTCAACCTAGAAGAAAAACAATTTGTATTGCGCAAAGCCCCCATCGATGGCTACCTCGCCAAACCAAAAAAGTCCGATGACAGCGACGACCGTGACGAGTAAAAGACGTCCGACGGCCCAGAAATGCTACAACCATCGTAAAATTACTGTCGCTGCGCTATGCCCGCCGACAAAACCTTTGACATGTGTCACAGAAGCTCGCACGTAGCCACGTGACCGAATTTTAATCCGTTCCCTCACCGGGACTTCCCTGAGAGTTCATGATGAAACCTTCGTCCATCCTTCTGCTCCTCGCCGCGCTCGCATTCGTCTTCACCGGACCCGTCGGCTGCAAGAGCAAAGCGCAAAAACAACAAGAAAAACAAGAGCAGCGCCTGCAAGGTGCATGGATCATCGACCACGATGCAACCATCGCGCAACTGCCCGAAGACCAACAACAAATGGCCGGCGCCTTCATGAAAATGATGAAGATCGGTATCATCTTCAAAGAAGATGATACCCTGCTCATGCGCGTCTCCATGATGGGCCAAAAAGACGAGCAAGAAGGCACCTACAAAATCCTCGAAACCACCGAAAATACCATCACCTTGGAACTCGCACGCGGTGAAGTCGTCAACGAAGAAGGCGAAACCGTAGAAGAAGAGCCCTCCAAAATGATCGTTACCTTCCTCGATAACGACCGCATCTCGTTCAAACCGGTCGCAGAAGAAGGCGAAGACCAAGCGGATATGGATGAAGAAACCCTCATCCTCAAACGCATCAGCCTCGAAGACCTCGAAAAAGAGCTCGACGGCGGCAGTGAAGGATTCGCACCCGAAGACTTCGGCTTCGACCCAGAAGCGCTCGGCGGTGGACAAGAAGTTGAGCTCGACGACGTCGAGCTCGACGACGCAGCCCGCGACGCCGAAGACGGTGCTGAGCCAGCCGATGATGCGGACGAAGACGCAGACGCAGAAGAAGACGCAGCGGAATAATCGAAACCTCCGCACGTCCATCCGAACAAGCGCGCCCACCACGGCGCGCTTCGTCGTTTTTGACCCGCACAAAAACCATGCAGCTAGCGAGTGCACACGCCTTCAAGTATAACCATTGCGATCCATTGCTTCATCGATCACCCCAACCATCCCTTTATCCCCCACGCGCACGCCATGCCACGCACCCTCCAGATGCGCCGACATTCCGCGATCTGCCTCCTTTTCCTGCTCCTGCTGCTGCCCGCCGCCAGCTGCAATAGAAAGGCGCCCAAAGCCATCCAAGGCACCTGGGGCATCGATCACGAAGCCATGATCCAAGAAGCGCTCAAAGACGACATGAACGCCCAAGAAAAAGAGCTCGCGCGCGCCCTGGCACAAACCCTCCAATTCAACCTTCGACTCCAAGCAGACCGCCGCTACGAATTCTACGTCGCCACCGCCGACGAATATCAAGTCTCCACCGGCAAATTCAGCACCGAACGCCTCGCGCCCCAACGCGCACAATTGACCTTTGTCGACCAAAATAAAAACACCAAATACGCCTACATCGACCTCGAGGACGAAGACCACTTCCTGTTGCAATTCATCCCCGAGCCCGACGAACCCTTCGACCCCAAACAAGCCCTGCCCATCCGCAGACTCAGCCAAGATAGCTTCGACCAGCGCACTCAATTCATCCTCCAACAACGCGATGCAGAACAAAATGCGGACGAGCCTCAGCACAACAGCGAACAATTGCTGTACGGCGCATGGCTCCTGCAGAACGACGCCACCCTGGCCCAACTCCCCAAAGCGCAACAACCCGCCGCCGCCGCGTGGATCGATAACACCCGTCTTGGCATGATCTTCTCGCCCGATCATCGGCTTGAAATGCACCTCGCAATCCTAGGCGACAACCAATACTCCGAAGGTAAATACCGCGTCCTCGAAGCAGAGCCAGACCGCCTCGCCCTGCAGATGATCACCGACCAAGACGACACGCCAGACATCATGATCGCCGTCTTCCTCGACGAAGAACGTATGCTCCTAAGCCCCGTCCAAAACGACGCGCAGGACAACAAAAATTCGCGTGCAGAACCGTTGATCCTCCAACGCACCACCAAAAAAGACCTCTACAACGCCGTGAACCAAAATCACGGCCTACCCACCCTTCGATCCCTCGGCCTCGATTGATGCCCCACCCGTGATCCCATGACCTTTCTTCGCCCCCACCACGCCCTGTGCGGTTTTTCCGTCCTGATGCTGACGCTCGTCGCCTGCACAAGCAAAGAACCCGCAAGCGATCCGCCCGCAGCGCCTGAGGCTTCCGCACAACCACAATCGCCCCCGCCCTCGAAAGCGGAAGCGGCGCGCGTGGCAGAAGATCCAGCCGACAAATCTGCCGCCAAAGACGCAGATCCGAACGCAGAGAATGACGCGTCGAAGATAGAAAAGCTCTACGGCGAATGGATCCTCGATACCCAGAAAGTCTACCAAGAACTCTCAGACGACGAGCGAAAACATATGGGCAAGGTGATCCAAAACACCGCGCTGTCGCTCACTTTTTTCGCCGATGGAACCCTGATCACGCGCGGCGCTGCCATGGGCATCACCGAAGAACGACGCGGTACTTTTCGACACATCGAAACCGATGAGCAAACACTGATCCTGGAGCTCCAAGAAGACCCCGCCACCAACGACGATGGCGAGGTCCTTCAACAAGGCGCGAATACCACCATCCGCGCCACCTTCTTGAACGACGATGCCCTGGAATGGACGCAGCACGCGCCGCGCCAAGGCATCAAAAACCCTTACCAAAGCCAGACGATCTTTTTGACGCGAGAAGATGAGAAACTTCAGAAATTTCAGAAAGATCTAGAGAACGCACAACAACCACGCGCCCTAGAATTGGGGGCGCCGCCCTCGAACGATTCCGCCGGTGACGCGGACCATCCCGCACGCTGAGCTCCTAGCATTTTGCCGACGATCCTTCGCTTCTTCATCACGTAGATTCATCATGACGATCCACCAACTTTCGCCCCCGTCGCTGCGGCTTCCTCTTTTGATGCTCTTGTGCGCTTTGCTGCTGGGGGCCTGTCACAAAAACAGCGGCGCCTCCGCCCTCGAAACAGAAGCACAAAACAAAGAAGCAAAGACGCGGGCAAAATCAGAGGGCTTCAGTATTGAAGGAACTTGGATCGTCGATGTGATCGCGACCTACGCACAGGAGTTTGCTGACGAGCATCCAGAGGTGCTGAAGGAGTTCGCGCATGCCTTCCGCAATGGATATACCGTTGGCGAGCATGCGCTCCAGTTTCGTGGCGCGAGCTACGGCGCACAGCACGAATTTAATATTGTCTATGATGTCGTGGAACGAACGGAGCGCACCGTCCTGCTACGTGTGAAAGCAGACGAAGACGATCCAGAAGCCCGGTCGTTCCTCAGCGATGCCACGCACTTTGAGTTCCAGTTCGACACGCCAGATCGCGCCACGATCATCATCTGGCACCAAGACGATGCGCCAAATCCGGCCGACGACGAAGTGCTGAGCGCATTACACGTAAAAAAGGTCAGTCAAGAAGCCTTCGATGCGCACTTTGATTTCGAGGATGACGAGCTTTCTGAGCCTGCCGGCCAAGAGCTCTTCAGCCAAGCGATGGAAAACGCGATCAAACAAACCGGCCAACCCGCGCCTGACCTGCAAGAGTCGCTTGCAGGATCTTGGATCCTCGATGCAGCGCAGACAGCGAAAAATCTCTATGGTTTCAGCGAGGAATTGCACCCGTTCATGTATCGCTTCACCCCGATTTTTGTGCAGTTTCGACCCGACGGCAGCGCATATTGGGGACACATCGACGCCGAGGGTAAAGATACCATGGAAACCGCTTACCGCGTGGTGAGATACACGTACGAAGGCGAAGAATACACTCTTGTGGAGTTCACCCACGAAGCCAATGACGTGCGTCCTGCCTATGCTACGTATATGCGCGTCGACCGAGTGAGGGATGACCTTGTGGCGCTCGCGCCGCTCTTCATGTTGGAGCAGTTGCCTTACGACGATACGCAGCCGCTCTTTCAACGCGTCGATCAGGCTGCTTTTGCGCGTTACACCGAGCAAGATCCGTCCGCATCCAAGGTCGATGCCCGTACCCAACGCCGCGCAGCACAACGCCTGCATGGCACGTGGGTGCGGAATACGGACGTGACGCACTCCGACGCATCGACGATCGATGTGGCCATCGGTCTGTTGCTCCAAACCGATCAAAGCTTTGAGCTGTACGCGCAATCCACCGAAAATAGTTACCAGGGTGCAAGCACCATCCACGAACAAGGCACGTACCGCATCCTAGATGTTGAAGGCGACCATGTGCTCGTTTCTTTGCGCTTCGACGATGAAACACTCAGCAATGAACTCGTCTTCGAATTCCTCGACGCAAACACCCTGCGCGGCACGGAACCCCTGAGCGAAAACCGATCGTTCGAGGCAGCCGCACGCGACGTGCTGTACCTAGAGCGCACCGACGACCAAAAGTTCCGAAGTACCTTTGGAGACGCCGCGCATAAAACCAACCCCTGATCCTCACCGGCGCGCGCTCCGCTCCGCCCAACCGTATTCACCGGCGCGAGACACGATCCGCACATCCGGTTTGAGCGCGGTCCCAAAATCCAGCGATTCCACACCCACGGAACAAAAACAACCGCGTGACTGTTGTTTTTGGTCAGTGGCGGTCGCGCAGTCGCGCAGATCCGCAGAATTTGCGTGCGCCCATGACGCACATCTTTTGCACGCTCACACCCGTGAGCACAGAGAGGAATTATATGATGATGAGGCAGACAGCCCGCACGAACACCGACGGTTTCCGTTCAATCTCACCTGTGATCTTGGTGATGTTGAGCGCGCTGCTCATGCTCACCGTCTCCGCGTGTAATAAAAACCAAAGCCAAAACGCAGTCGGCGCGCCACCCGCAGACGCAGCCACAACCGACGAAACCATCGAGTCAGAGCGCCCTGACGATGGTGTCGTGCCGCCCGCCGATCTCTACGAAGGCTCCGAAGAAGCCCAAGAGCGCGATGAGCTGAATCCGTCGGCAGGCCAACCCCAAACCAACGCGCCAGCATCGGCTTCACAAGCCAAATCTAAGGCCAAAGCCCAAGGCGCCAAACTCTCCACCCAAGAAGCGCGCGTTGCAGCACAGAAACTCGACGGCCATTGGCTGCTTGATGCCGACGCAACCTTGGATCTCCTGCCCGAAGAAAGCCGCGACGCCCTCAAAGAAGTCTTTGAGCAAGTGCGCACCGGGGTGCGCTTCTCTAAGGAAGGCGATGCCGTCATGAACGTGATCGCCGAAGGCGAAACCAATGAACAAAAAGGTAAGTACGCCGTCGTCGACGCCGAAAAAGAAGCCGTGCGCATCGAATTTCTCATCGATGACCCGCGCCTCGCCGAATACGACGTTCACATCTTTGCCACCCTCGTCTTCGATGACGAAAATACCGTGCGCTACCAAGCCTATACCGAAGAAAAAGGCCAAGTCGTCCAGCGTGAACAAGTCGCGGTCATGAAACGCGTCAGCAAAGACCAATACAACCGCGCGCTTAAATAACCCCTCAACCGAACATCCCCTGCCGCATCGACGCCAGCATCTGGCGTCGATTTTTTTATGGCAAAAGGCCGACGAGCTTTTGCCTACCTCAAAAGTCCGTTAGGACTACCCACCACATCATCCCATATCCCGCTCACGCTCGTCTCATCAGGCGCATATGAACGTAAATAAGGTCGTCATCGGTAGCCTCCTCGCGCTCGCCGTCATCATCGCCATCATCAGCGGCTACCGCTACGTCGAACGATCCCAAACCGAAAAACGCCTCCACGGCGCATGGGAACAAGAAGATCCCTTTGCAACCTTCCAACGCACCGCAGAAGATGCGCAAGATGATGCGCCGCAAATTTCTAGCATCGACGCCGAAGACGACGCACAAGATGATGGGTTCGCCGTCACCATCCCAGGCCTAGAAGAAGGATTGAAACGCGCCATCTCCGTCCGTACCGTCCTCACCTTCGAAGAAGACGGGCGCGTCATCATCCGTACAGGCGAAACGGAATTCCAAGGCCGATGGGTCCTCTCTCAAGCCAGCGGGAAGAATAAAACCATCGTAGCGCGCGTTATGCAAACGCCCACGTTTGAACAACGCCTTGTCATTCATTTTCGCTTTGAAGGAAAAGATCGTATGATCGTCTCCGACGAAGCTGGCTTAGAAGGCGCCTTTGTGCGCGTAGAATAGTAGAATAAAGGCGCCTTGCGCCCTTGCATGCGTTCCTGTTCCCTGATCGAAACACGCCCTATCCCTAGGAGGCTGCCGTGAATTCACAACGCTCGACCCTCCAGAACGTCATCCGCGTCCATGGAATGTTCTTGGCGGTGATCGTTGCAGGCCTCCTCGCTGCATCATGCCACCGTCCCGCCGCACAAACACGTGCCTACGACCAACACGCAAGTTCGCCCGCACACCAGCAGTGGGCGCGTAGACTCCAAGGGGGTTGGACGCGTATCGACGGTCAAAAAGACATCTACGAAGCCACCGGCGCACCGCGCCTGCGTATCGACGATAAAAATATCCACCACGCATGGAGCGACGGAAAAACCCTCGATACACGCTGGGCCGCGGTGCAAGCCGACAAAGACGTCGTGCACGTCGCCGTGCAAATGCCAAACCGCAGCGCCGAAATCTGGCGACTCTACCTTTATACACCCCAAGAATTGGTCGTCTTTGCGCCAGGGCTGCCCCCCGCAACCTACCAACGCGCAGGCAGTGAATCCGTAGAAATGTCGCGCCAAACCCAGCACGCACAAAGCGAGCCAACGCGCGCACAAACCGCCCAACAAGAAATGGAGCAAGAAGCGCGCGAACTCCTAGGCCTGAGCGATCCGGACGAAACACCCAACGCCCACACCCCACCACCCGCAGCCCAAGCGCCGCGTAGCGCCGACGCCCAAGAGCCACCCCGCGCACAAACCACACTCGTCCGCCGACCCACCCCCGAAGAACTCCAAGCCATCTACCAACGCATCCAAGCCGTCCACCACGCGATGACCGACGAGGATCGCCGACTCGGCGAGCGCCTGCTCCTCGGCACATGGGAGCTTTCCGCAGCTTCGCTCCAAGAGATCAACGCGCGATCAAGCCAAGACGGCATTATCTTCGAAGGCATTGTGTTGCGATTTGGAGAACAAGAGCGCCTCTCCATGATCTGGAAAACCGAAGACGAAACCGTCTCAAACGGCGCGCATTGGTCCATCGAAGGCATGTACGGGGCAGAATTGCGCGTGATCCTCGCCGAACCAAACCAAGAACCTAACCGCGAACGCATGCAATTCCTCGATGTCGACCGCTTTGTCCTCGACCCCGAAGGGGAACGCATGATCTTTGAGCGACGTGACGGATCATGATGAAGCTTCGAGTATGGCGCCAACTTGCATGCATCACCTGCGTCTGGATCTTTCTGACCGCAGCGCGCGTGCACACGCCGCCCACCTTTGCGCCACTGACAGAAACGCACCCGCTGAGCACGCTGTTTCCGAGCGCAACCGAAAATTTCAACGCGCTCTACCAAGCCGTCTACGCGCAGGTCTACGATGCCGCCGCCGCAAAGTTTGCGCATGTGATCACCAGCGCAGAAAGCGTGGCAGATCGGGTACATATTCGGCCCTTTTGGTGGCATGACGTGCGCGATGTCGAAGACGCCCGTGCGCTTTCGATTCGCTTCGGTGTACCTATGAGCTACCTGGAGTCGCTCAATCCTGGCGTGGACTTTGCGACACTCAACGAGCCTTCGCGCATCTTGCTGTATCGCGCAGATCCGGATCTTCCTGCCCGATCGGTCGGTACCGCAAGCGGCGGTCATTTTGTCGAAGGCATGCCCATGATCGCAGATGATCCATGGGTGATCCGCGACCCAGCGCGCGCGTGGGCCATGCCACATACCATCCATCGACTCGCTGCCGGTATGCGTTACGTCGCCCATAGATATCCAGGCGCTTCAGTGATGATGATCGGCGATCTCAGCCGATTCGGCGGTGGGCGTATGCGTCCGCACCGCTCGCACCAAAGCGGGCGCGATGCCGATATCACCTACTACGCGCGCGGCGTTGACGCGCCCACCAGCCAGTTCTGGGACGCGCGCACCTCAGAATTCGACGTGGCCCGCACCTGGGCGCTTTTTAAATACTGGCTCGTGCGCGATTGGGCAGAGTTTATCTTCGTAGACCATGCCATCCAGCGCATGCTCGCAGATTATGCCTACAGCGTCGGCGAAGATCCCGACTTTGTGCAACGCGTCTTTGAAGTCGAAGGCGGTGGCATGCGCTCCATCATCCGACACGCGCCAGGCCATGCCAACCACTTCCACGTCCGCTTTCGATGCCTAGACGTAGACACCGACTGCAAGTAGAGAGGGCCCGCCGCACGTTGTGCCCCCGCAATTTCGAAAGCGAAAACGATTCGCACCTACGCGTGATTTTTTAGTGCACAACGAACGCGCATTTCCCTAAGGTTGACGCCCACATCAAAAGGCTCAAGGTACAACCGAGCCCCGATGCGATTTTTACGCCGTTTGCCCCAAGAGAGGTAGTTGTCTTATGCGGATGACGCGTCTTCACGCCCCGACCCTGAAAGAAACCTCCAAAGATGTCGAAGTCATCAGCCACCAGTATCTGCTGCGTGGTGGCTATATGCGACAGATCGCTGCCGGGATCTACGATCTCCTCCCCTTGGGCTGGCGCGTTGTGCGCAAAGTGCGCGACATCATCGTCGAAGAAATGGACCGCGCAGGCGCCCAAGAATTCCTGATGCCCGTGGTTCAACCCGCCGAACTCTGGCAAGAATCAGGCCGCTGGGAAGACTACGGTTCGGAACTCCTGCGCTTTGAAGATCGCAAAGGCGGACAATTCTGCCTTGGACCCACACACGAAGAAGTGGTGGTCGATATGGTGCGGCGCGATGTGCGCTCCTATCGCCAATTGCCCATCAACCTCTATCAGATCCAAACCAAGTTCCGCGACGAACTCCGCCCGCGCGCAGGCCTGATGCGCGGCCGCGAATTCATGATGAAAGACGCGTACAGTTTCGACACCAGCGTAGAAAAAGCGCACGAAACCTACCACGCCATGTTCGATACCTACGTGCGCATCTTCACGCGCTGCGGTCTCGATTTCCGCCCCGTCGAAGCCGACACCGGCAGCATCGGCGGTAGCCTCTCGCACGAATTCCAAGTCCTCGCCGCCTCAGGCGAAGACGATATCGTCAGCTGCAACGCCTGTGGCTACACCGCGAACGTAGAAAAAGCGGTCATGGCACGCGCAACCATGCCGGACCCATGCACCAATACCACCACCAAAAAGGTGGCCATCGCCAAAGCACACAGCACCCAAGCCATCGCCGAAGCACTCGATGTGGCCCCCGTGCGCGTCATCAAAACCTACGCCTTCGAAGCCGATGATCAGCTGGTGCTCGTCCTGTGTCGCGGCGATTTCGAAGTCAACGACGTTGCGATCAAGAGCGCCCTCGACGCCGTCAACGTTCACCCCGCCTCCGACGCCAAAGTCAAAGAAGTCTTGGGGGCATCCCCCGATTTCATCGGACCGCGCATCGACGGGAAATCCAGCGTCAAAGTTATCGCAGATCCCAGCATCTATGGCCTGAGCGGCGCGGTCATCGGCGCCAACGAAGATGGCTTCTTCTACACCGGCGTCGACGTCGATCGAAACCTCAATATCGATCTCTGGACCGAAATGCGCCTCGCCGGTGCAGGTGATCCCTGCGGACGCTGTGGCGGTGCCTTCGCCAAATTCCGCGGTATCGAAGTCGGCCAAGTCTTCTATCTGGGCACCAAATACACCGAGCCCATGAAGGCCACCTTCCTGAACGACGACGGCGTAGAACAACCGCTCGTCATGGGGTGCTACGGCATCGGTGTGACGCGCGTTGTGGCCGCAGCCGTCGAACAAAACCACGACGAACGCGGTATCATCTGGCCGCTCGCACTCGCGCCATTCAGCGTGCATATCCTGCCCCTGCAAATGAACCAAGCCAACGTCGTCGAAACCGCAGAAGAGCTCTACAAGCAGCTCCTGGACATGGGGATCGACGCACTCTTGGACGACCGTGACGTGCGCGCAGGCGCGAAATTCGCAGACGCCGACCTCTACGGCATCCCGCTCCGCATCCAAATCGGTTCGCGCGGCCTGAAACAAGGGCTCGTGGAAGTGCGCACGCGCCAAGTGAACGACGTCACGGAACTACCGCTCGCCGACGTGCCACACTGGATCAACCAGAAGCTCGAGGAAATGCGATGACTCCCCAAGATCGGATCATCGTTGCGCTCGATCGTCCATCGACCGAAGAAAACCTGCGTCTGATCGACGAACTCAACGGTGCTGCACGCTTCTTTAAGGTCGGCATGCGTCAGTATTATGCCGGCGCAGAACGTGTCTTTGAGGCGATCCGCCGCACCGATGCGAAGATCTTCTTAGATCTTAAACTTCACGATATTCCGGCCACGGTTGCGGGTGCGATGCATTCGCTCGCGCCGCTTGCACCCGATCTGATCACGATCCACGCCGGTGGCGGCGCCCATATGGTGCGCGCAGCGGTGGATGCCTTGGCACAAAGTTCCCCAGGCACCCAAGTGTTGGCCGTGACCATTCTCACCTCCATGGATGGGGCAGACGTACGTGGGTTGACGGGCAGCGAAGACGTAGAGGGGGCCGTGCGTAGGCTCGCCACCCGCGCCATCGAAGCCGGAGCGCACGGCGTGGTTGCATCGCCGCTCGAAGCCACCATGCTCCGTGACGCCCTCGGTACCGACGCGCTGATCGTCACGCCTGGCGTGCGACCCCAAGGCGCAGACCTTCAGGATCAAGTGCGCGTGATGACCCCCCAAGATGCACTGAATGCCGGCGCGGATTACTTGGTGATCGGCCGTCCAATCCACGGTCAGAAAGATCCCCGCGCCGCGTTCGAACACATTTTAGAGACGATGGCATGAGTCGACGCCCCGAAGATCCTTCTCGACGACGCAATCACGGACGACGTGGAGAGCGTCGACGTGACAATGCCCCGCGCGATGCAGGGCGACACGATCAGGCGCCGCGCGACGCGACCGCGAGCGCTGAACCTGCCGTGAAAAACTGGAGTTACGGGATACGTGCGGTGGAGTCGCTTCTTGCGCGTCGTCCAGAGCGCGTGGTGGAGCTTTGGGTACAAAGCGGCGGCGAGGGCGGTCCACGTGAACGCATTCGCCAGACGGCGCAGGAACACCATCTCTCGGTGCGCGATGTCGAGGCGGACAACCTCGTGCGTTTGTTGGGCGAAGACGCCAATCACCAAGGCGTCGCGGCTCGGACGATCCCCTTTGAGTATGCGGATCCGAATGCGTTGTTGGCTGCGCCTGGGCCTCAGTGCATTCTCTTGCTCGATGGCGTGCAAGATCCACATAATTTTGGTGCGATTTTACGCACGGCGGTGGGCTTGGGTGTGTCTGCGGTGGTGATCCCATCGCATCGCGCGGTGGGGGTTACGCCTGCGGTACACAAGGTTTCTACGGGTGCGGCGGATCAGATCCCCATCGCGCGCGTTAAAAATCTCGTGCCATTTATGGAGTCTGCCAAGGAGGCGGGCTATTGGTGTTATGGGACGGTGGTGGAGGATGGCGAGGCGATCACCTCGGTTTCTTTTCCTGAGAAGACATTGTTGGTGATGGGCAGTGAGGGCAGTGGGATGCGTCCTTTGGTGCGTCGTCACTGCGATGCATTGCTCTCATTGCCGCTTGAGGGCGTAGAAAGTCTTAACGTTTCGGTCGCTTGCGGAATTTTCCTTTATGCGTGGCGCATGCAGCGTGCGCAGGCGTCTTCTGGGGCGTGAGGGTAGGGCTTTGGGTCTTTGGTGTTGACGGAGAGGGGCGGAGTGTAGTTAAGGGGTCTCTGGCGCGCGCGTCCGGTCTCAGAAAAAAGTGCACTTTGTGTCGAACTTTTCTTGACTAAATACAAACTTCGCGTAAGGTGCGCGCCCATTAAGGAGACGTTGACGTTTCCTCTACGTATGGATTGCCGACGTAGCTCAATCGGTAGAGCAACTGCCTTGTAAGCAGTAGGTTGCGGGTTCGAGTCCCATCGTCGGCTCTTTGAAAGTTTGAACATAACAAGTCGCATGACCTACCAACTTTAGTCATCGATTTGGATTCTCTGGTGGAGTGCCCGAGCGGCCAAAGGGAGGAGACTGTAAATCTCCCGGCGTATGCCTTCGAAGGTTCGAATCCTTCCTCCACCACTGAAGAGTATGCGGGAGTAGCTCAGTTGGTAGAGCGTCAGCCTTCCAAGCTGAGGGTCGCGAGTTCGAATCTCGTCTCCCGCTCTTCGCTGTCGTAGCTCAGGGGTAGAGCACTTCCTTGGTAAGGAAGAGGCCGTGGGTTCAATTCCCACCGACAGCTCTGCAGGGACTCGGTCACGGGTTTCTACAGCACAATTGAATTTATGAAGTTTTCTTTTCACAACCCGGTCGGTCGCATCATATTCCGCGCCGAGGCCGAGGAAGACTGCCCGCCCCTTTGCGGGCGTTCGACGTTGAGGTAGCAAGATGGCGAAGGAGAAGTTTACGCGGGACAAGCCGCACGTGAACATCGGAACGATCGGTCACGTTGACCACGGTAAAACCACACTGACCGCTGCGATCACCAAGGTTCTTGGTGAGCAGTCTGGCGGTAAGATCAGCGCGTACGACCAGATCGACAACGCACCTGAAGAGCGCGAGCGTGGGATTACCATCGCATCGGCACACGTAGAGTACGAGACCGCAAATCGTCACTACGCGCACGTCGACTGCCCTGGTCACGCTGACTACGTGAAGAACATGATCACGGGTGCCGCTCAGATGGACGGCGCCATCTTGGTTGTTAACGCGGCGGACGGTCCGATGCCTCAGACACGTGAGCACATCCTGCTCGCACGTCAGGTTGGTGTTCCGTACATCGTTGTCTTCATGAACAAGGTTGACCTTGTTGATGACGAGGAGCTCCTTGAGCTCGTCGAGATGGAAGTTCGCGAGCTGCTCTCCAGCTACGACTTCCCTGGCGATGACATTCCGGTTGTCAAAGGTTCCGCACTCTGCGCGATCGAAGACAAAAACGAAGACATCGGAAAGAACGCGATCCTCGAGCTCATGGCTCAGGTCGACGAGTACATCCCCACGCCAGAGCGTGACATCGACAAAGAATTCCTGATGCCCATCGAGGACGTGTTCTCGATTTCGGGCCGTGGTACGGTTGTTACTGGCCGTATCGAGTCGGGTGTCGTCAAAGTCGGTGACGAGCTCTCCATCATCGGCATGGGCGCGGACATGAAAACGACCTGCACAGGCGTTGAGATGTTCCGTAAGCTCCTCGATAGCGGACAAGCTGGTGACAACGTTGGTTGCCTCCTGCGCGGTATCAAGAAAGAAGACGTTCAGCGCGGTCAGGTTCTGGCCAAGCCAGGCTCCATCAAGCCACACTCCAAATTCGTTGCACAGGTTTACGTCCTGAGCAAAGAAGAGGGTGGACGTCACACGCCTTTCTTCAAAGGCTACCGTCCTCAGTTCTACTTCCGTACCACAGACGTGACCGGCGTGATCGAGCTGCCAGAAGGCGTCGAGATGGTTATGCCTGGTGATGATGCTGAGTTCCACGTTGAACTCATCACCCCCATCGCCATGAGCAAAGGTCTGCGCTTCGCGATCCGCGAAGGTGGCCGTACCGTCGGTGCTGGTGTCGTTTCGGAAATCATTTCCTAATCGACCACGTGGGTCAGCGCTGATGCTCAGCGCTGATCTTCTATAGGGCAGTAGCTCAATCGGTAGAGCAGCGGATTCCAAATCCGCAGGTCGCAGGTTCGATTCCTGTCTGCCCTGCTCGCCCCACGCGCTGAGTATCGTCATTTGCCAGAGCGCGAATGGCGGCTCAGCGTAGCGTTTTTTCCATCGGTGAACAGATGCGAGATATCCAACGATACGTCGGCATGGTCTACTTCGCCGGCTTTGCAGTCGGGGCGTGGCTCTTTCCGCGAATCCTCCTCGAGATCTTTGATGCCATCGGCCCCGGGGTCGACCGTCCCGTCGCCGCAGGCATCCGCCTCTCCACCGTGGTCGGCCTTCTCATCGCAGGCGCCTTGATCGCATGGTTGTGGAAAAATGAGGCCATCCACGAGTGGACCACCGAAGTGGTCGAACAACTCGCCAAAGTCACGTGGCCCGACGCCGACGAAACCCGACGATCAACCACCATCGTCATCGGGTTCTCCATCGTTCTCGGTTGCCTCTTGGCGCTGATGGATCTCGCGGGTAAACGGGTCATCGATCTCATTTTCCAAGTGTTCAGCTAAACGCCGCGTGCACTGAACCCACCCTTTATAACGAGTCCAGCTATGGCGACCGACGCAACGGATAAAAACACCGAAGGAATGCTCTGGCATTTCGTTCAAGCACATTCCGGACACGAAAAACGAGCCGCCGAAAACTTGGAACGTAGCGTGGAGCGCGCAGGGCTCACCGACGATCTCGGCGAGATCTTGGTGCCCCAAGAAACCGTCTACGAAGTCAAAGACGGCGTCCGCGTGCCACGCGTCAAAAAACTGTACCCAGGTTATATCCTGGTGCAGATGAACTACTCGACCGAAATGTGGCACGCCGTGCGCAGCGCACAGCGTATCCTCGGTTTTGTCGGGTTCACCGGACGCGAAGCAGGACTTCCACCCGAAGTCGCCCTCTCCGTCGTCGAAAATATCAAATCCAAAATGCGCGTCGATGAAACCGAGCCAGAAACGCTCGCCCAATTCGAAAAGGGCGACAACGTCATGGTTATCGACGGTCCGTTCAAAAACTTTTCTGGTACGGTCGAAGAAGTCAACCACGAGAAAGGCAAGGTCCGCGTCCTGGTTTCCATCTTTGGACGTTCCACGCCGGTCGAGCTCGATTTCGTCCAAGTCGACCCCACCGAAAAATAAACGGGATTTTCTCCTTGCGCACACCGTAAGCGCGCGCTAGGCGACCGATCCCCTTTCGTTTGTACCATGCCCGCGGCCTCAGGCCGCCAAGGCCCATGGGAGAAGTATCATGGCAAAAAAAGTAACCGGACTCGTAAAACTGCAGCTCGAAGCTGGGAAGGCGAACCCCTCGCCACCCGTCGGGCCCGCGCTCGGACAGCACGGCGTCAACCTGATGGAGTTCTGCAAGGCGTTTAACGCCGCCACCGCAGACAAAGAAGGCATCATCCCCGTTGCCATCACCATCTACGGCGACCGCTCCTTCAGCCTCGAGCTGAAAACTCCGCCCGCTTCCTACCTGATCAAGAAAGCCCTCAAGAAGAAAAAGGGCTCCGCTGTGCCTAACCGCGACAAGATCGGTAAGCTCACAGAAGCACAACTGCGCGAAATCGCAGAAGTCAAAGCCCCCGACCTGAACGCAGGTAGCATTGAAGCCGCCATGAAAATCGTCGCTGGTAGCGCACGATCCATGGGCGTCGACATCAAGTGGAACAAATAAGGAGGCGCATCATGGCAGCACACGGAAAAATTATTCGCGCAAGCCGCGAGAAGGTCGACCGCCTGCGTGACTACACGCCCGCCGAAGCCTTTGAATTGCTCAAATCCACCGCCCGTAAATCCTTCGACGAAAGCGTCGACGTTGCCCTGAACCTCAACGTCGACCCACGCCACGCAGACCAAATGGTCCGCGGTGCCATCGTCCTGCCACACGGTACCGGTAAAGATGTCCGCGTCCTCGTTTTCGCCCGTGGCGAAAAAGAACAAGAAGCGCGTGACGCCGGCGCAGACTTCGTCGGGAACGACGAGCTCGCACAAAAGATCCAAGACGGCTGGCTCGAGTTCGATACCGCCATCGCTACCCCCGATATGATGGGTACCGTCGGTCGACTCGGTCGCGTCCTCGGACCCCGCGGCCTCATGCCCAACCCACGCGTTGGAACCGTGACCTTCGACGTCGCCAAAGCCGTCCAAGATATGAAGGCCGGTCGTGTCGAGTTCCGCGTAGATAAAGCAGGGATCGTGCATACCATCGTCGGTAAAGCGTCCTTCAATATCGAGAAACTCGAAGAGAACTTCCGTGCACTCGTGGCCGAGATCGTCCGCCTGCGCCCCGCAAGCGCCAAAGGAAACTACCTGAAGCGCGTGACCGTCTCGACGACCATGGGCCCGGGAATTCGCATTGACGTCAGCTCGCTCACCTGATACGCACGCCCAAACTTCACACTGACCTTTCAACATACGACCAGACGAAACCAAAGAAGTCGGCGCCCATCACGGGCTTAATCTCCGGCGGAGGAATCGCACAAGGTTCAGGCTTCAGCCCACGACCCACGTCGTCGGCACAGCCCTATCCTTTATGATTTACCGCCGGTTTGCAGAAACTCGGCGGTTTGTCATTTTAGGTCGGGAGGAATCCATGGACCGCATAGCCAAAGAAGAGATCGTCCGCCTCGTACGCGAGGAACTCGAAGGCGTGCCCTCGCTGATCGTCGCCGGTAGCCAGGGCATCGACGCCAACACCATGAACGCACTGCGCAAGCAGCTGCGCGAAGTGGGCGCGAAATACCGCGTCATCAAGAATACGCTGGCACGCCGCGCTGTCGAAGGCACCGATCTCGAAACCATATCGCCGAACTTCGTCGGCCCTACCGCCATCGTCTACCACCCAGACGACGCCGTAGCGCCCGCCAAAGTGCTGGTGGACTTTGCGAAGAACGCAAAGAACCTCGAACTCCGTGCCGGATGGCTCAACGGATCGCTGCTCGACGCCGATGGCATCGACGCGCTTTCCAAAATGCCAGGAAAAGACGAGCTCCGCTCCACACTCCTGCGCACCATGCTCGCAGCACCCACCGACTTCGTCCGTGTCCTCGCTGCAGCACCCACCGACTTCCTCAACGTACTCAACGCACGCAAAGATTCGCTCTAAGAAGAACGAACTTGCTAACCCGTTATTAAACGCACCCGCGGTAACCTGCCGCACATATCTGGGAGACCCCAACCATGTCTATCACACGCGAACAAGTCATCGACTTCCTCTCCGAGCTCAACGTCATCCAAATCTCCGAACTCGTCAAAGAGCTCGAAGAGAAATGGGGCGTCACCGCAGCAGCTCCTGTTGCCGTAGCAGCCGTCGCTGGCGGTGGTGGCGATGCCGCAGCTGAAGAGCAAACCGAATTCGACGTTATCCTCGCAGACGCTGGCGATCAGAAGATCAAAGTCATCAAAGCCGTCCGCGAAATCACCGGTCTCGGCCTCAAAGACGCCAAAGACCTCGTCGAAGGCGCACCCAAAGCTGTAAAAGAAGGCGCTTCCAAAGAAGAAGCCGACACCATCAAAGGCAAGCTCGAAGAAGCTGGTGCAAAAGTCGAACTCAAATAGTTCGGATCTTTTGTTCCCACGGCAAAACGGCGCATTTCGCGCCGTTTTCTCGTTTTTGCGCCAGCTTTTCACGGTGTTACAATTCTTTTACATTTTCGTGACATTATATTTCTTGCCAAGCTGTTTTTCCGCTAGGCGGAGCGTTGACCTCTGCCCCTAGGCGTGACTAGTTTACGCCCTCTCAGAGACCCATGCGCCCGATCCAAGGCCAGTTCGAGTGCGAGGTCACGCCGCGTTAACTTTAGCGGCATACCGCCGTTTCATCCGGAGTGAGCTCCTCGGACAGGAACGCGCGTCATGGTCCTCTCGGAGTCGAGGCGCCGCCTCACCATCGTATATATCTCACGATACCCTCGCGATAATCACTGCCGGGCAAATGGCCCCGCTTCTCGTAAGCGCAGGAGAACGCTTCATGGCTTCGGTCATTCAGACGAATTTTCGCCTCCGCAAAACCTTCGCACGTATGCGCGAAGCGTTGGATATTCCCAACCTGATCGACATCCAGAAACAGTCCTACGACCAGTTTCTGCAAATGGATGTTCCTCCCGACGAGCGCAAAGATATCGGGCTCCAAGCGGTCTTTAAGTCCGTCTTCCCGATCAAAGATTTTAACGAAGTCGCATCGCTCGAGTTCGTAGAATACGAATTCGAACGCCCCAAATACGACGTCGAAGAGTGTATCGCGCGCGGCCTCACCTACGAAGCCGCGATCAAAGTCCTGATCCGCTTGATCGTCTGGGATAGCGAAGAAGGCCCAGGCGGAGAGAAAACCCTCTCCCTGCGCGATATGAAAGAAGAGCGCGTCTTCTTCGGCGAAATCCCGCTCATGACCGAAAACGGTACCTTCATCATCAACGGTACCGAGCGCGTCATCGTATCGCAGTTGCACCGCTCGCCAGGCGCATTCTTCGACCACGATAACGGCAAGAACCAAGCGTCAGGTAAAAAGATCTACTCCGCGCGCATCATCCCCTACCGCGGCGCATGGCTCGACTTTGAGTTCGACGCCAAAGATATCCTGCACGTTAAAATCGACCGTAAGCGTAAGCTGCCGGCCACCGTGCTGCTGCGCGCACTCTATAAAACGCCGCCCGATCCCTATAAGAAATCGGACGAAGAAACCGATCGTACAGGCTACACCGCCGAAGAGATCCTGAACCTCTTCTACGACCGCGAAGACATCGTTCTTGGCGAAGGCAGCCAGTTCAAGGTCTTTAACCCAGATCTGCACGTCGGCACGCGCTTCAGCGCGAACGTCGAAGCAGACGACGGGAAAGTGCTGGGTAAAGCCAAAGACGAAGTCAAAAACAGCCACGTCCGACGCTTCCAAGCGGCGCTCATCGACAAAATCCCCATCTCCGAAGAAGAACTTCTGGCCAAATACGTGGCAGAAGACCTCTTTGACGAGGAGACCGGTGAAGTCATCGTCGAATCCGGTGAACAACTCACCGAGAAATCGCTCGACGCACTGCGCGAGCGCGGCATCACCAACTTCCCGGTCCTCTTCATCGACGCCTTCAAGAACGTCGGTAGCTACCTGCGCGATACCCTCGCCGCAGATAAAATGCGTGACTGGGATGAAGCGCGTCTTGAGATCTACCAGCGCATGCGCCCAGGAGATCCGCCCACGCCCGAAAGCGCAGAGCGTATCTTCGAGGACCTCTTCTATAAAGCAGAGCGCTACGATCTTTCGAAAGTAGGGCGCCTCAAAATCAACCAACAGTTCGGTAGCGACCTGCCACTCGAATATACCACGCTCACGAGCGAGGATATCATCGAGACCGTGCGCGGCCTGATCGAGCGTAAGAGCCAAGAAGCCGACGTCGACGACATCGACCACCTTGGTAACCGACGCGTGCGCGCCGTTGGCGAGCTCATCGAGAACCAATACCGCACTGGTCTGGCTCGTATGGAACGCGCCGTGCGCGAGAAAATGGGCTCGAACCAAGAGATCGAGACGCAAATGCCGCACGATCTCATCAACAACAAACCTGTGACCGCAGCCCTCAAAGAATACTTTGGTGGCTCTGCGCTCTCGCAGTTCATGGACCAGACCAACCCGCTCTCGGAAGTCACACACAAACGTCGCCTGTCCGCACTTGGGCCTGGTGGCTTGACCCGTGAGCGCGCCGGTTTCGAAGTCCGTGACGTTCACCCGACGCACTACGGTCGTATCTGCCCCATCGAAACCCCAGAAGGACCGAACATCGGCCTCATCGCCTCGCTTGCAACCTACGCACGCGTAAACGAGTACGGATTCATCGAATCGCCGTACCGCGCCGTTGTCGACTGCAAGCCCTCCGGCGACATCCTCTGGCTCGACGGCACCGAAGAGCAGAAACACAACGTTGCACAAGCCTCGACGCCGGTCGGCGAAGATGGCCGCTTCATCGAAGAGATCATCGCGTGTCGCTCCAAAGGTGAGCCCACCTTCTTGCCGCGCGAACAAGTCTCGCTCATGGACGTTTCGGCAAACCAGCTCGTGTCGATTGCAGCTGCGTTGATCCCCTTCCTTGAGCACGATGACGCCAACCGCGCGCTCATGGGCTCGAACATGCAGCGCCAGGCGGTGCCGCTCCTGCGCACCTCTGCGCCGCTCGTCGGAACAGGGATGGAGCAGTCCGTTGCACGTGACTCCGGGGTTACCGTGGTTGCGCGCCACGACGGGGTCGTAGAATCCGTCGACGCGAGCCGTATCGTCATCAAAGCCGACGGCGAAGACGGTGCATACAGCGTACGCCCCGACATCTACAAACTCGTTAAATACCAACGATCCAACCAAAGCACGTCGATCAACCAGCGTCCGATCGTCCGCGAGGGCGAGCGTGTACGTAAAGGCGACGTCATCGCCGACGGCCCAGCCACCGACCGCGGTGAGCTCGCACTCGGTCAGAACGCCATCGTCGCGTTCATGCCCTGGAACGGATACAACTTCGAAGACTCCATCCTCATCAGTGAGCGCGTGGTCTCCGAAGACATCTACACCTCGATCCACATCGAGGAGATCGAAGCCGAAGCCCGCGATACCAAGCTCGGCAAAGAAGAGATCACCCGCGACATCCCGAACGTCGGTGAAGATGCGCTCGCGCACCTCGACGAGTCTGGAATTGTCCGCATCGGCGCGGAAGTTGAATCGGGCGACATCTTGGTTGGAAAGATCACGCCCAAAGGCGAGACCCAACTGTCGCCAGAAGAAAAGCTTCTGCGCGCGATCTTCGGTGAGAAAGCGGGCGATGTTCGCGATACCTCGCGCCGCATGCCTACGGGCGAGCGCGGCGTTGTGATCGGCGCCAAAGTCTTCACGCGCAAAGGCTTGGAACTCGATGAGCGCTCGAAAGCGATCCTCGAGCAAGAAGAACAAGCGCTGTTGAAAGACGAAAACGACGAGATCAGCATCATCCGTGACGCTGCATTCCGACGCGTACGCGACCTGTTCTCGGGTGCAACGCTGGCCGCCGACCTCATCGACGACCGCAAACGCGTACTCCTGAAGAAAGGCGAAAAGATCAACGCCGAATCCATCGCAGAAGTGCCACGTCGATTCTGGCGCGCGATTCGTGTCGAGAATGGCGAGAAGATCGAAGCACAGCGTGACGAGATCCTCGCGTACCTGGACGAAGAAGTGCAGGCGATCCGCTTGAAATTCCAAGAGAAGATCGAGAAGCTGCACAAAGGCGACGAGATGGTCGCTGGCGTCAACAAACGCGTCAAAGTCTATGTCGCGGTCAAGCGTAAGCTGCAGGTCGGTGACAAGATGGCCGGTCGCCACGGAAACAAGGGCGTTATTTCGCGCATCTTGCCTGTGGAAGACATGCCCTTCTTGGCCGACGGAACGCCGGTTGACGTCGTTCTGAACCCCTTGGGTGTTCCAAGCCGTATGAACGTTGGACAGATCCTTGAAACCCACCTTGGTTGGGCTGCATGGAACTTGGGCCGACGCGTGGCGGAGCGCCTTGAGAAGAAAGATGCGGACGGATTGCGTGAGCTGATCCCTCGCATCTTCGAGAAAGAGAATATCGATGACATGATCGATAGCCTCACCGACGAAGAGCTCTTTGAAGTTGCCAAGACCATGAAAGATGGCGTGCACTTTGCGACGCCCGTCTTCGACGGTGCCAACGAGGAAGACATCAAGCGTCTGTACGATCTTGCAGGCGTCGATGAGGACGGAAAGGTCTGGTTGTACGATGGCCGTAGCGGCGATCGTTTCACCAACCGCGTCACCGTCGGTGTGATGTACATCCTGAAACTGCACCACTTGGTGGACGAAAAGATTCACGCACGCGCCACAGGACCGTACAGCTTGGTCACGCAGCAGCCGCTGGGTGGTAAGGCACAGAACGGTGGTCAGCGCTTGGGTGAGATGGAAGTGTGGGCGATGGAAGCCTATGGCGCCGCCTACAGCCTCCAGGAATTCCTCACAGTCAAGAGCGACGATGTGACCGGTCGTTCTCGTATTTACGAGGCGATCATCAAGGGTGACAACACCCACGTTGCTGGACTGCCCGAATCGTTCAACGTCCTTGAGAAGGAGCTGCAGAGCTTGTGCTTTGACATGGCGCGTCTCGAAGAAAAAGACCTGGCCGCAGAGTAACCGCTCACGCTCCCTATCCCTCTGTTTGATTTCAACGTCCGCACAGCGGACGCATGACGAGAGAAGCTTCTATGAAGGACATCTTCAGTGTTTTCCAGCGTGAGCCGCAAGTAAAGCCGTTCGACGCTGTTCAGATAAGCCTCGCGTCCCCCGAACAAGTCCGTAACTGGAGCCGTGGGGAAGTTAAAAAGCCCGAGACCATCAACTACCGGACCCACCGTCCGGAGCGCGATGGTCTGTTCTGCGCGAAGATCTTCGGGCCGGTCAAAGACTACGAGTGCCTGTGCGGAAAGTACAAACGCATGAAGCACCGCGGCACCACGTGTGAAAAATGTGGCGTCGAAGTCATCCAAGCCAAAGTGCGTCGAGAGCGTTTGGGCCACATTGAGCTCGCGACGCCCGTTGCACACATCTGGTTCCTCAAAACCCTGCCGAGCCGTATCGGAAACATTCTCGACATTCCGCTCAAGGAGCTCGAGAAGGTGCTCTATGGCGCGGCATACGCTGTCACCGATCCTGGTGACACGCTGCTAGAAATGGGCCACGTGCTCACCGAGTCTCGTTATAACGAGTTCAAAGAGCAGTTCGGCGAAGATTCTTTCACCGCCAAAATGGGTGGTGAGGCTGTGCGCGATCTTTTGCGCGCCCTCAATATCGAAGAACTTTCCGAAAGCCTGCGCACAGAGATGCGCGTCACCACTTCGCAAGCCAAGCGTAAGCGTATCGCCAAGCGACTCAAAGTCGTCGACGCGTTCCGCTCGGGCAAAAACAAAGCAGAGTGGATGGTGCTCGAGGTGATTCCGGTGCTGCCACCCGATCTGCGCCCCTTGGTGCCGCTCGATGGTGGACGCTGGGCAACGTCGGACTTGAACGACCTGTACCGTCGCGTCATCAACCGCAACAACCGCTTGAAAAAGCTGCAAGAACTCGGTGCGCCAGACATCATCGTCCGCAACGAGATGCGCATGCTCCAAGAAGCGGTCGATGCGCTCTTTGATAACGGCCGCCGTGGCAAGAGCATCACAGGTCCACGCGGACGTGCACTCAAATCGCTCAGCGAATCGCTGCGCGGAAAGAGCGGTCGTTTCCGTCAGAACTTGCTCGGAAAACGCGTCGACTACTCGGGACGTTCCGTCATTGTCGCCGGCCCAAGCCTGCGTATGCACCAGTGCGGCTTGCCCAAGAAAATGGCGCTCGAGCTCTACAAGCCGTTCATCTACCACCTGCTCCAAAAGAACGGACACTGCACCACCATCAAATCGGCCAAACGTATGGTCGAGCGTGCAGAGAAGATCGATCGCGTGGTCGAAGAGAAGAACACACGTCTTGGCGCCACCGCGGCGGAGAAAGACGAGATCACCGTGGTCTGGGACATCCTCGACGAGGTGATCAAAGAGCACCCTGTGCTCCTGAACCGTGCCCCCACCCTGCACCGCTTGGGTATGCAGGCCTTTGAACCACTGTTGATCGAAGGCAAGGCGATCCAGCTGCACCCGCTCGTCTGTGCTGCGTACAACGCGGACTTTGACGGTGACCAAATGGCGGTCCACCTGCCATTGTCTATCGAAGCGCAGATGGAAGCGCGCGTGCTCCTGCTCTCGACCAACAACATCCTTTCGCCCGCCGACGGTAAGCCCGTCATTGGGCCGACCCAAGACATCGTTCTTGGCTGCTACTGGATGACGCGCGAGCGACCCTTCGCCCAAGGCGAAGGCCGCCTCTTCTCGAATCCAGAAGAAGTGCGTATCGCGTACGACCACGAGCAAGTGCACCTGCAAGCGCGCATCAAATGCCGCATCGACGGAAAGATCTACGACACCACCGTCGGTCGCGTCCTTGTTGCAGAGATTCTGCCCAAGCAGATCCCCTTCGACGACGTGAACAAAACGTTGAAGAAAGGCGACCTGGCCAACCTCATCGACAAAGCGTACAAAGCTGCAGGTGAGAAAGCCACAGTTCTGCTCGGCGACCACTTGCGCACCATCGGTTACACCGCAGCGACCGTTGCGGGGATCACCATCGGTCTCGAAGACATGGTCATCCCACCCGAAAAACCGCAAATCGTGGCCACTGCGACCGATAAAGTCGCCGACGTTGCGGTCGAAGTACAGCAAGGGGTTCTCTCGAACGCCGAGCGACACAACAAAGTTGTCGACATCTGGAAGGACGCCGCAGAGGAAGTCGGAGATAAAATGCGTGAGCATATCTCGACAACCACCTTTGTCGGCCCCGATGGCAAAACAGAAGAAGGCCCCTCGTTTAACTCCATCTTTATGATGAGTGATTCGAAAGCTCGGGGTTCCGAATCTCAGATGCGTCAGCTCTCTGGGATGCGTGGGATGATGGCGAAGCCTTCGGGCGACATTATTGAAACGCCGATCACCGCGTCGTTCCGCGAGGGTCTGACCGGCCTCGAGTACTTCATTTCGACGCACGGTGCCCGTAAAGGTCTGGCGGATACCGCGCTTAAGACCGCATCCTCCGGTTACCTGACCCGTCGCTTGGTCGACGTCGCACAAGATGCGATCATCTATACCCGCGACTGCGAAACCTTGGACGGCATGGACGTGCGTGCACTCGTCAAAGACGGAAACGTGCTGCGTTCCTTGTCCGACCGTATCGTCGGTCGACTCGCGCTCGAGCCGATCTTCAATAACCACACGGGCGAACTCATCGCAGATGCGAACGAAGAGATCACCGAAGAAGTGGCGGAGCAAATCGAGCAGGCGGGCCTGTCGACCGTCTCTGTGCGCTCGCCACTGACCTGTGTCGCTGAACACGGTGTATGCGCGTTCTGCTACGGACGAGATCTGGCACGCCGTCGTTTGGTCAACGTTGGGGAAGCTGTCGGTATCATCGCCGCACAGTCCATCGGTGAGCCGGGTACTCAGCTGACCATGCGTACCTTCCACACCGGGGGGATTTCCTCGACCGCGCGCGATACCTCGAAGATCGAAACCAAATATGGTGGACGCATTGAATTCCGCCGTATTAACTTCGCCGAAACGCCCGCAGGACGCGTCGTCACACGTAAGAACGGACAGATCGCCGTCATTGATGGCAATGACATCGCGATTGAAACGTACACCGTGCCCTACGGTGCGAGCCTGAACTGCAAAGACGGTGATGAGGTCAAAGCCGGCGCCACCTTGGCAGAGTGGAACCAGTATTCTCGTCCCATTCTCGCCCACGAGAGCGGTACCGCGTACTTGGAAGATATCGAGCCAGGCGTTACCGTCGACGAAGCTGTCGATCAGGAAACAGGTCACCGCCAGCTGACCGTCATCCAATCGCGTCGTACCGACTTGCGTCCACGCATCATCATCCGCCACGAAGATGGCTCCGATGGTCAGACCATCGAACTTCAGCCCGAAACCACCATCTTGGTGGAACAAGGCCAGGAAGTTTACCACGGACAAGCGATCGCACGTATGTCGCGCGAGCAGCAGAAAACCCAAGACATCACGGGTGGTCTGCCACGTGTCGTCGAGCTCTTTGAAGCACGTCGACCCAAAGACTTGGCGGTGGTTTCCGAAATCGCCGGTGAAGTTCACTTCGGTAAACTGATCCGCGGAAAACGCACCATCGAGGTCGTCCCAGAAGTCGGCGAGACGCGTACCTACCAAATTCCCAAAGGAACCATGATCACGGTTCAAGAGGGCGAGTACGTCGACGCCAACGAGGAACTGACCGAAGGTTACGTCAACCCACACGATATCTTGGCGATCGAAGGCCGCAAAGAACTTGCGCGCTACATCGTCGATGAGATCCAAGTGGTGTACCGTACCCAAGGGGTTTCGATCCACGACAAGCACGTTGAGATGATCGTGCGCCAAATGCTGCGTCGCGTTCAGATCACGGAAGTTGGTGACACAGAGTTCCTGATCGAGCAGGGCGTCACACGCACCGAATTCGAGAAAGAGAACGCGCGCGTCATCGCCATGGGCGGACGTCCAGCCAACGCGCAAGACCTGCTCCTCGGTATCGCCAAGGCTGCGCTCTCGACCGACTCGTTCATCTCCGCAGCGAGCTTCCAAGAGACCACCAAAGTCCTGACCGAAGCAGCCCTCTACTCCAAGGTCGACCATCTGCGCGGACTCAAAGAGAACGTCATTATGGGACGACTCATCCCCGCGGGGACAGGTATGGCGGCTTACCGCAACCTCAAGGTCAAACTCGTACCCGAGGCGGATGCGAGCATCGTCGAAGAAGACGAAATCGCGGACGCAGGCGAATAAGCGAAAGCTCACGCAGGTGAGCCTCTCAGCATAAAAACCACGCGGCGGATTTTTTCCGCCGCGTGTCTCATTTTTGCTTCAACCTAAGCGGCTTATAATTCGCCCAGCTTTTTACCGCGTCGGCGTCGGTCCAAGTACACCGAAACCAACATACCGCCGACCAAGAGCGTCAGCAGAATGGAGAGCGATATGACATTGGGAATATGATGCCACGGTAAAAGCACCATCTTGGTTCCGATAAAGAGCAGGAGTAGCGCGAGTGCCACATGCAGCTCTTTATATCGGTTGAGAACGCCGGCGAGCACAGAATACATGGAGCGCAGGCCGATGATCGCGAGCACGTTTGCAGAGACAATGATCCAGCTTTCGCGGGTCACGGCGAGCGCCGCTGGGACAGAGTCGAGCGCAAAGAGAAGGTCCGCCGCTTCAATCCAAAGGAGTGCCATCACCAACGTGGTAACGGCGAATTTACCGGCGGAGGTACGGGTCAGGAAATGCCCGTCGTGGTCGGGTTGCAAGATGGGGATGCCTATGAACGAGCCTGGCAAAGGCCGCGTTTTTTCGGATGCTTCATCGGAACGGTAGTGCTCCCATAACGCTTTGGCGCCTTGATAGAGTAGGTACAAACCAAAGACAGGCAGAAGCCATTCAAAGCGATCGATAACGCTGACCCCTACAAAGATCATGAGCGTCCGGAAGATGACAGCCCCGATAATCCCGTAGAACAATACGGAATGCTGATGGTGTTCTGGGATTCTCCACCGCTTAAAGATCAGCGCCATGACAAAGATGTTGTCGAGGCTTAGCGAGAGTTCCAGCACCCAGCAGGTGATGTAATCGATGACCGCTTCGGGTGGGGTGAGGGTGGTGTCCTGAATGTGTCCCAGGTCCCATAGCAGGTAGACGGCACCCGAGAATCCGCCGCCCACCGCGAGCCATACCAGTGTCCAGCCGATGGACTGTGCCAAACTCAGCTCACGTCCCCTGCGGTGAATCACGCCGAGGTCAATGATGAGAATAATGGATACAAGCGCGAAAAGCCCGATCCATAACCAGTACATTTCCAAGAGAAAACCGGACGTATGAGAAAAGAAGTGCGCGCGTGGTAGGATAGAATGCACCACGTCACGCCTTATGGCCGTTCATAGCTCTGCGGAATCCTAGCACACGCCGGCCAGCTCCTCCTATGACAAAAGGATCGCGTCGTTCGGATTGTACCGCTGAGGGCTTTTTGTTGTGTGTAGCGCGTAGAATTGGCTAAAAAGATCGTCTCCTTGGAATAAGGCGGCGGTTTTATCGGTTTTGTTCCTGATCTGTGGTGTGCCCAGATAATCGCGGGAAAGTTGCGTGCCGTCGTAAAGCGTGGCAGCACAGTGTCACCTCAGAGTTCCCGCTAGGGATGTTTTTAACGTCAATATACCCAAGGAGTATATGATGCTTCGCAAACTAACGATCGCTGCACTCGCTCTCTTCGCTTCCGCTTCCATCGCTGCTTGTGGTGCCTCGCAAGACAGCTCGGATGAGCGCGCCAAAACACGCACTGAAGAGCGCGTAGAGCAGTCCAAAGACAAAGCTGCTAAAGCGAAACAAGACACCAAAGACGCAGCCAAAGACGCTAAGCAAGATGCGAAAGACGCAGCACAACATGCTGCTGACGCAACCGAAGAAGCTTGGGATGCTACCAAAGAAGGCGCTTCCGAAGCTTGGGAAGACACCAAAGATGCAGCTAACCAAGCAAAAGAAGACACCAAAGACGCTGCTCAGGACGTGAAAGAAGACGCCAAAGATGCCAAGGATGAGGCGAAAAGCCGCACCGAAAAAGCCAAAGATGACCTCAAAGGCAAATAATCTTTGACGCAAAGATAAAGAACGGTCGGCGCTCACGCGTCGGCCGTTTCTTATTTTGGGCTCAGTGGCGACCTGCGGACGCTGTTTGCGTCGAGGCGTTTGCGCGCGCTATACGTCCAGATCGTCTGCTTGGCGCGCGTGCTCCATGATGAAATCATAGCGCACCGAAGCATCCTTGCCCATGAGTCCACCGAAGGTTTTCTCGGTTTCGATCTGGTATTCGCTCGGGATCGTGACTTTGAGCAGGGTGCGTTTTTGCGGATCTAACGTGGTCTCGAACAGCGTGCGCGGCATCATTTCCCCAAGACCTTTAAAGCGCTGGATTACCGGCTTGATATTGGGACGTGCTTTTTTGGCTTTGCGTATCACGCGATCGCGCTCTTTCTCGTCCAGCACCCAGTGCGTGTCTTTGCCCAGGTCGACACGAAAGAGCGGTGGTTGAGCGATAAATACATGGCCATTGTCGATGAGTGGACGCATGTAGCGATAAAAATAGGTCAGCATCAGCGTGGTGATGTGGTGACCGTCTGAATCTGCGTCCATCAGCAGGATGATTCGTCCGTAGCGCAGCTTGTTCAGATCAAAGTCTTTGCCCAAACCACAGCCGAGCGCCAACGCGATGTCGTTGAGTTCGGTGTTTTTGGCGACGCGCGCGTCGGTGGCTTGTTCTACGTTGAGGATTTTGCCGCGCAGCGGCAAGATCGCTTGGGTGCGTCGATCGCGCCCTTGTTTTGCGGAGCCGCCGGCCGAATCACCTTCGACAAGGAAGAGTTCCGTCTCTGTAGGGTCTGTACTGGAGCAGTCGGCAAGTTTCCCGGGCAGATTCAGGCGTGCGCCGGTGGGTTTGCGGCGGCGCACTTGCTGCACGGCGGAACGCGATGCTGCGCGCGCACGCGCGGCTTGGATGATGCGCATGGCTACGGTGTTACCGGTCGACTGATGCTGGTGCATGTAGTCTTCGACGGTGGTGCGAACCAAGCCTGCAACGGTGGTGCGAATGCGTGAGTTGTTGAGCCGGTCTTTGGTTTGGCCTTGAAACTCGGGGTCCGGCAAAAAGACGTTCACCACGGCCACCAAGCCTTCGCGGCAGTCGCTACGTTTGACTTCCACACCGCGCGGAATGGCGTTGTGTGCATCAAGGTAGGCCATCATCGCATCGGCGACTGCGTCGCGGAAACCTTGTTCGTGGGTTCCGCCATCTTGGGTTGGAATGCCGTTGGCAAAGGAGTGGATCTCCTCTTTGGGCAGCTCGGTCCATTGCAGTGCGATTTCCACTTTGGTGTCGAACTCGTCGGCGGATTCGCTGTGGATGCGAATGGGTTCTTCGTGGATGGGGGTGGTGTTGTGGGTGGTGAAGATCTTTTTGAGGTAATCTGTGAGGCCGCCGCTGTGTTTGAACTCTACGCGCGTGTTGTGGACTTCGTCTTTGAAGATGACGCGCAGGCCGGCGGTCAGAAAGGATTTGATCTCGAGGCGAGCGGCGATCATTTCTGCATCGAACTGCACTTCTTCGAAGATCGTGGGATCGGGGCGGAAGAATACCGAGGTGCCGCTACCTTGCGCATCGCCGATGGTTTCGAGATCTGAGGTGGTGTGCCCTTTAGAAAAGGTCATTTGGTAGGCTTTGCCGCCGCGTCGCACTTGCACGCGCAGCTCTTCGCTGAGTGCGTTGACGGCTTTGACGCCCACGCCGTGCAGACCGCCCGAACGCATATACGATCCGGAGTCGAACTTTCCGCCGGCGTGGAGGTTGGTAAAGACCAGTTCCAGCGCGGGTTTGCCTTCTTCGGGGTGGATATCGACAGGAATTCCGCGTCCGTTATCGCTGACGGAGCACGAGGTGCCGTCGCTGTGGAGGGTGACTTCGATAAAAGTGGCGTGCCCGTTGATGGCTTCGTCCACGGAGTTGTCGATCACCTCCCACAGCAGGTGGTGCAGGCCGTGGATATCGGTGCGTCCGATATACATTCCTGGGCGGGCACGGATCCCGTCGAGGCCTTTTTTAACGGTGATTTGTGATGCGGTATATTCGCTCATAGCAGATACTCAACGCAGGGCGTGCAGGGTTAAACGAGGGAGCCTTGGCCGTCGTCCACGACGTTGGGACTGAGCGGTTTGGGTGGTTCGGTGTCGTCTGGTTCTGCTGAAATTTCGATGGGCGGGCGCGCAACGCGGACGATGTGTCCTGTGCGCGAGAGTTGGCGCCCTCGATTGCCACGCGACGTGATAGAATATTTATTGGGACGGATGACTTCTTCGCGTCCGCGATCGGTTTCGACGGTGATGCCGTGCATTTTTTCGCTCGTCAGGACAAAGCCGAGCACGTGATCGTCTTTGTTGCGGCGAATGGCTTGTACACCTTTGCCGTAAGAGCTCAGGATGTTGACTTCTCTGACGGGGAAGAGCAGCGCGAAGGTTTGGTAGGTGATCATTGAAATCACCTCGTGTCCTGCGCAGAGGGCGGCATCGACCACGCGATCGTCGCCGTCATCAAGGCGCATAAAGGTGCGGCCGTTACGGTTTGAGGGTTCGGCGAAGTTCTCAAAGGGCACGCGCAAGACACGTCCGTTGCGGCTCATGGCGATCAGCCACGGCGGTGGCGGGTCTTCTTTGTTGAGCGTTGCTTTGACTTCGTCGATCATGCGCGGCTGGCAACGTGGGTCGCTGCTTGCGACAAAGACCACGTGTTCACCGTCGCTGAAATCGAAGGTTGCGCCGATGGGTTCACCGTAACCGGTGGTTTGGGCGATATCTGCGACACGCAGGGTGTACGCTTTACCCATGTTGGTAAAGAAGGTGAGCGTGTGGATGGTGGTCGATGGGAGCACCCAGCCGACGGCGTCACCTTCGCGCACGCGGATGGCGTCCAGATCGCTGTAGCTCTTCTGGCGTTTGAACCACCCTTGGCGTGTGACGATACAGAACGCGTCTTCTTCGACGATATAGGTTTCTTCGGAGAAGTTCTTTTCTTCGACGGGCCCGGAGATGGGCGAGAGGCGTCGATCGTCGTAAGCGTCGCGGATGGCTTCGAGTTCGTCGCGGATGAGCGCCCAGAGTTTGTCGTCGTTCGCGAGCAGAACGCGCAGTTGTTCGGCGAGGGTTTCTTTTTCGCGCAGTTCATCGAGGATGCTATCGATCTCCATGCGCGCCAAGCGATAGAGCTTGGTTTCGAGGATGGCTTCGGCTTGTTCGTAATCGAGTTCGAAGCGATCCATGAGCTTTTGGCGCGCGTCGGCTTTGCCTTCAGATTTGCGGATGATCTGGATGGCTTCGTCGAGGGCGTTGAAGATGATAGCGAAGCCTTTGAGGATATGGATTCTGGCTTCGAGTTTGCGCAGGTCGTATTGCAGGCGTGCGCGGGTGACGCCGTAGCGGAAGTCCAAGAATGCTTTGAGGATGGACTTTAGATCGAGCCGTTTGGGTGTGGTGAGCTCTGTGCCGTCGAGCGAAAGCGCTGCGTCGTCGACGGGGACAAGGCAGGTGAGGTTCGCGTTAAAGCGCGTTTGTAGCGGCGTGCGGCGGAAGAGGTACGCCATGGCTGCTTCGGGGTTCGCGCCGCGCTTGAGCTCCAAAACAATGCGCACATCTTCGGTCGACTCGTCGCGAATATCGACCAACTGCGGTACTTTGCCGGTCTGGATATGGCCTGCGATATCCATGATCAGCGAGGATTTGTTCAGGCCGTAGGGGATCGCGGTGATGACGATCTGCGAGCGTCGCGCTTCTTTTTCGAGTTCCCATCGGCCCCGCATTTCGATGGCGCCAGAGCCGGTGGTGTAGAGGTCTATGAGCTCTTCTTGGGTGTTGAGAATGGCTGGCCCGCCAGGAAAATCCGGCGCAAGAATGTAGTCTTTGACGAGGTCTTCGACCGTGAGCGCCGGATTATCGATGAGCGCAACACAACCGCTGATCACCTCGCCAAGGTGGTGTGGCGGGATATTGGTCGCCATACCGACGGCGATGCCTGACGCGCCGTTGATCAAGAGGTTGGGGACTTGGGCAGGAAGAACGACAGGTTCTTCAAGGGTCCCGTCGTAGTTTGCGCGCGTGGGGACGGTCTCTTTGCGCAGCTCCGAGAGCATCTCGATGGCAAGGTGCTGCAATTTGGCTTCGGTATAACGCATGGCTGCGGCGCCATCGCCGTCCATCGAACCGAAGTTTCCTTGACCATCGACCAAGGGGTAGCGCAGGCTGAAATCTTGGGCCAAGCGCACCATGGCGTCGTAGATCGATTGATCGCCGTGCGGGTGGTATTTGGCCATGACCTCGCCGACCACGGCCGCGCTTTTGCGGTGTTTGCTGTCGGGTGTGAGGCCAAGGTTATGGTACATCGCGTAGAGGATGCGGCGTTGGACGGGTTTGAGTCCGTCGCGCACATCGGGCAATGCTCGTGATGTAATGACGCTCAACGCATAATTCAGATAACGACGTTGGGTCGTCTCGTGGAGAACTACGCTTTGGATGTCTTCGGCCATGATGGATTACGCGTCAGAAGGAAAGGGAAAGACACGGTGCAAAAGGAGCAGCTAAAGGTGCCGTCGCGCGCGATTTTGCAAGAAGATCGTCTCAAACCGCAGCTTGTACTGCGGGTGGTGGGCTTATACCACGTTGTGCGCGTTTCGTTGAGAATCTGTGCCCTCAGCGCGTTCGCGGCGACACTTTGCTTCCAAGGGTGTGTAAAAACACCTCATTCCGATCCGAGAGTTCAGTACGGAGAGCACATGTGGACCAAGCTCCGCGCGGATCTGCTGGTCGCTGAATCGCGCGAACGCGTACTGTTGGCACGGTACGCAGAACTTGAACAAGATACAGCCCGTGCCGCCCAGTATTATCACCAAGCTTGGTGCGCCGATCGTGGGTCGGTGTGGCTCGCAGAGAAACGTGATGCGCTGATCGCGCGCGGAGAACTACAAGTGGATGCACGCTGTTACGTGCGTCCTTGAGCGGAAGTATCCTAAGCGCACCGCCCCAAGGTTGCACCTTTCCGCGCGTAAAATGGGCGAGGATCTGCGTGCCAAAAGCGCCTGGTGCCACCTCGCACACCAGATTTGAGACCTGCGCGCACCCGCAACGCTAATGCTCTCGAAGAAGCTGCAAAAAGATCTCCCCGTAACGTTGCAATTTCTGCTTTCCAACGCCTGGGACCTGAAGAAATTCTTCCTCGGTGCGCGGTAGTTGTTCGCACATGGCAAGAAGTGTGCGGTCGTTGAAGATAACGTAGGGTGGGACGCCTTGGCTGCGTGCCAGATCGAGTCGCAGTGCGCGCAGCGCTTCAAAGAGGCGAGAGCCCATGGCGGGGTGTTCATCTTGCGGACGTGCGCTGTGCGATGTGGTGCGCCGGCGCGCACCCGTAGACGCGACGCGATCGGACGCACGCGCTTCTTTGCGCAGCTCCAACAAGTGTTTGCCGGTCAATGCGTCGCCCGCGTGTTCCGCGAGACGAATGGCGCGATGCCGCTCTGGGTCGCTGATGATCCAATCACCGATGAGCAATTGCCGATAGACTGAACGCCACTGCGTAACGCTCAGATCTTTGCCCACGCCAAAGGTTTTAATGCGATCATGGCCGTTTTCTACGATGCGATCGGTGGCGCGCCCGCGCAGTACATCAATGAGGTAGCGCGTACCAAAGCGTTGGCCGGTTCGGTAGACCGCAGCGAGCGCTTTCTGCGCCACGGTAGGATCGTAGAGTTCGGGCGGGTTGAGGCAAACATCGCAATTGCCGCAGGGCGTATGGGCTTGTTCGCCGAGGTAACGCAGGAGGTTGTTGCGTCGGCAGGTGGCGGCTTCGCAGTAGCCTAAAAAGGCGTTGAGCTTGGTGTGTTCGATGCGTTTTTGTTCTTCGGGCGTTTGGCTTTGGTCGATGAGCTGACGTTGGAACATTACGTTGCCCATGCCGTAGATCATCCAAGCTTGTGCGGGGAGACCATCGCGTCCAGCGCGGCCGGTTTCTTGGTAGTAGGCTTCAATGGATTTGGGCATGTCGGTGTGCGCCACAAAGCGGACGTCGGGTTTGTCGATGCCCATGCCAAAGGCCAAGGTTGCGCACATGATCAGGCCGTCTTCTTTGAGAAAGCGGTCTTGATGCAAGTCACGCCTCTCTGTGCTCATCCCGCCGTGGTAGCTCAACGCCCTGAAACCTGCTTCTTGGAGCCATTCTGCGGTGCGTTCTGTCTTGTTGCGCGTGCCGCAATAGACGATGCCCGATTGGCCGCGGAGCGGTTCCAAGAAATCGAGCAATTGTTTGCGCGTCTGGCTGCGTTGCTGCACGGTGTAGCGGATGTTCGGCCGGTCGAAGCTGCTGATAAAAACCGCGGCGTTTTCGAGCCGCAATTGGGCGATGAGATCTTGGCGTGTATTGGGATCTGCGGTGGCGGTCAGCGCCATACGCGGCACGTCGGGGAATTTCTCATCTAAGACGTGGAGCGCGCGGTATTCTGGGCGGAAATCATGACCCCATTGCGAGACGCAGTGCGCCTCGTCGACGGCGATGACGCTGAGCTCGGTTTGTTGGAGCATGTCTTGGAAGTACGGCAAGGACATGCGCTCTGGCGAAACATAGAGCAGGTCGAGCGCGCCTTCGCGCAGCGTGCGTTCCACTTGGCGGCTCTCTTCATCGCTCAGCGCAGAGTTCCAAAACGCGGCGCGCACACCGGCTTGTTGCAGGGCGTCCACTTGGTCACGCATCAGGGCGATCAGCGGCGAAATCACTAGGCCTGTGCCTTCGCGCACGAGGGCGGGGATCTGGTAGCAGATCGATTTGCCGCCGCCGGTGGGCATGAGCACCACCGCGTCGTTGCCTTCGATCACGGTTTCGATGATCGCTGCTTGTTGTCCTCGAAAGCTCGGGTAACCGAAGACACGTTGGAGCGTATCAAGCGCGGCTTGCATAGCGGGCGAGGTCACAGCGGATCCTGGTTCGGACGACAAACAACGAGCACAAGTGCCGGCGAGCTTACGGGCGTACGCGGTCGTCCGTCAAGATTTCGACCAGACGGCTGCTGGCGGCTTGGGCATCACCGATCGCTGCATTGATCAGCGCTTGATAGATGGGCAAATACGGGTTTTCACCATGGTTGCTTTCGAAGCGATCGTACGCCGTTTTGAGTGCGCGTGTATCTTTGTTTTGAGAGGCGAGCAGCGCGTTCAGAAGGCCTTGATGTGCGAGCGCAAAGGTCGGCAAAATGTCGATGGCCTCTTGAAAGAATTTGGCGGCAACGCTCCAGTTTTGCAGCAGGTACTGGCGCTGCGCTTCGGAGAAACGTTGGTACGCTTGGGCGCGTGGCGGCGTGTCGGCGGTGGAAGTCGCGGATCCGCGTTGCGGTGGACCATCAAAGGGAATGGCTTTGGGCACCAACGCGTACGAAGTCTCGTAGCGTTCTACCTGTTGTTTCCATTGCTGATAGCTCAGGGTGGGGATGCGGCCTTGGCCCGCCTCAAGGAGGCGATCGGCTTCTGCGCCGGCGGCCTCGCTGAGCGTCGAGTACAACTGTTCAAAGTCAGGGTTTGCATAGCCCATGCGCATCAGCGATTCGAAGGTGGCGCGTGCGCCGCCGCCATCGTCGCGCACTACGGACCCTTCTTTCAGGCGTGCAAGAACAGCATGACGCACACGCACCTGTGCTTCGGGTTCTTGGGACGGGCTCTCAGGATTTTTGCGCCGCGTATTGGCGCTTTTTCGTTCCGCGAGCGCGCGATCGAGCGCATAGGTGCCACGGTAGTTCGCGGATGCATCTTTGGCGTACTCAATGAAGACGTCATAGAACCAGACCGCGTCTTCGTATGCGCCTTGCTGAAAGGCAATGCGCGCAAGGGAGAGGTAGTAGCGGGGCTCTTTGGGGTCGCGCTGGGATGCCGCGGCTGTGTATCTGCGCGCCGTCGCCCAGTCTTGCGCTTTGTAGGCGTCTCGGGCCACCGTCCAAGGATCTTCCGCGCGCTGTGGGTCCTCGTATTGGGCGCTACCAAGCGCTGGCGCCGCCACGATCAATGCGAGGGCGATCACGGGGAGCATGCGTTCGAAGGATCGTTTCAAAGAGATCATCACAGCTCCTGCGGCAGCGCGTCATAGGCATGCTTGGTGCCGGTCGACGCGGATTTCTTGGGCACAAAGGGCGACGGGAGGTTCAAGCCTACGCCTGCCGAAACCTCGAAGGCGGGTGTGTTTCCGCCGTGGCTCAGATCGAAACCTACGCCCAGATCACCATAGCCGTAGAGCAGTTCATTGACGTGCACACGTAAGCCGCCGCGCAACTCCAGAAGCACGGATGCTCGCTTAAATCGTTGAAGCTCGCCGTCTGCCAGAAGGTCTTTGGCCCGCACGCGATCGGCCGCAAACGAGAAACCCAGACGCGCAAACGGCTCAAAGTGCTCATTGATCAGGTAGCGCCCACCCACGTGTCCGAGTCGAACCAAGGTGCGATTGCCGGCATGGTGACTCAAGCGCGCGCCCGCCGGATCTTCGAGCTGAAAGTCCACGCTTTTTGAGGGCTGGGCCAAGCGATAAAATGAAAGACCAAACACTTCGACATCGAGATATTTCCACGTGTAGATCGCCGACAGATCGATGCCGAAGCTGTGGACCGTCGAGGGATCACACGCGCCGGTGGTCGGTCGTAGGGTACATGCGATGCGATCGTCGTTATTTTTACCCCGTGCCTGCGCCCAATCGGTTTGAAAGTGCATGTAACGCAGCCCGACCTGCACGAGGACGGGGCGATCGAGGATCTTTTGCACGTGCTGTTTGGAAATCTGCCGCATCGAAAGCGCAAGTGTGGCGTTGAGTTCGCGTTTTTTCCCGGCTTCAAAATCGAAATGCTCCGACACCGACTCATAGCCATCTGCCATCACGGTGATACGGTGGACGCCAGGCTCAATGAGGAGCGCTTCGTTCGTGGGCAAGGGCTCGGGGTTGTCGTCGATGCGCACAAAGGCGGTGGGTGTGCCCGAGCGTACGATGAGGGTTGCGGCACGTCGTTCTAAGGTGAACGATCGGCGCGCGCGGCCTTCGGGCGGCACATCGATGGTTTCGTGCACGGCGCCATAGCCTGCCAGATTGACCTCGACGTCGTAGGAACCCACGTCCATGGTGCGTTCAAAGGGTGTTTCACCCACGCTTTTGCCGTCGATGATCACGGTCGCACCGCTCGGTGTTGTATCGATGCGCAAACGACCTGTGGCGTCGGTGATCTCGGCGATGGCTTGCATGATGGCGTGCTGGGTCGAAGACTGTTGGGTCTCGAAGTGGCGCACCACGTCGCCGTGCTCGTTATAAACGAAGGCTTCGACTTGGCCTTTGCGCTGAATATGCAAGCGCACAAAGCGCTGTACACGCAAAGAGCGCATGACGACGGCGCGCTGGCTTTTGCAGCTTTCGGTGCCGTCGAGGCAATCGGGCACGGTGAGTCCCGTTTGCGCGATGACCTCCTCGATCCCTTGCTGACCGACGATGTGGCGGTTGGTCGGCGAGGAGGCCAAGGTCTCTTGCAGGCGCTTTTCTTCGGCATCGGCGCCCCTGCCTTCGAGGAGCCACAACGTGCGTGCGCGCATGTTGTCTGCGCGGGCGGCGACGTCGTGATCTTCAGCGTCTTGGGCGGCGGCGGGCAGGGCGATGCTCATCAAAAGGAACCAGCCGACGAGCCACCCGATGGGTATAGGTCTTAACAACATGGGTGCAGATAAACACACAGGCGACACGCTGTAAAATCGTGTCAGAACAGGAAAGAGCTTATGGCTCTTCAACACCTGAGATCTAGCGTGTCTTTCCGCGATCGCGAATTATTTAAGCGCCAAAGTGCACCCTGCGCGAATTTTAGCGACGTCGACGTCGGCCACGACGCGGTGTGGTGCTCTTCGGAGATTTTTGCAAGACGTCGTCAAGATCTTGGGCGATGGTGATGCGGTTGCCCGCGATTTCGCGCAATGCGGTGACGCATTCGCGGTTATCGGTTTCGAGCAAGGGCTCCGCATCCTTCATGAGTTCGCGTGCGCGTTTGACGCCCAAGTGAACGAGGGCGAAACGGTTCGGGATTTGCTCGAGACAGTCTTCGACAGTTACGCGTGCCATGAAACGACCCGTGGTGAAACGACAAAATACGAAAGGGTTGCGCGCACTCGTCGCGCGTAGAGCGAGATACCATAAGCGCGCGGCGCCTCCAAGGTCAAGATCTACTCCGTCGGTGCGTCCCACGCGCACGTGCCAAAGTAACGCCGCCCGCATGAAGAGAGCGCCCAGCGCATTCTTGTGCCGCCTAGAAGAAATGTTGGCTCGGCACGATGATCGGGCTTGAGAGAAGCCTGTATTTCTGCTATGTTTACCCGAACTCTAAGGCAGGTTCTTACCTTTGTGTAAGGAACGCTGGGCGCCAGGAATTGGTCCGTGCGCCGAACTCTCACAGGATGATCCATGAAAAAGAGCCCTCTCCAACAAGTCCGCGATCAATTCGGATCCAAAGAAGCCCTCGTAGAAAAACTCCTCCCGCTCGTCGATCGTTTCGATAGCGAAGAGTCTGACGAGGAATTCGCGCGCCGCTTGGGCACCGCAAGCAACAAGCAACTCCTGCGCATGTGGAATACCGAGACGCTGGTCAAAGAGAAATTCGGTTCGCGTGATGCACTGCTCGACGCGGTCGTCAAAGCCAAATTCGGCAAAGAGAATCCTGACTATCGTACCGCGCTTAGCCGACTGTCCAAAGCACGTCTGGTCGACCTGCACCGACAACTCAACGGCTAAACGCACCCCCTCGCAAACGCGTCCAGCGTGGACGTGTTTGTCCCATCGTGCGCCCGCCCAATGAACGATGCACTCCTTTGAGCGCATTCATATCTGCCCGCGTGGGCGCGCTTTCGCTTTGTCCAGGACGGAGAACATGGAGCTTAAAGTCGGTGACATGGTAGTTTACCCCGCACAAGGTGTGTCCCGTGTGGAAGGAATCGAGGAAAAAGTCATCGGCGATGTCGCCATGCGCTTTTTTGTGCTCAGCGTCCTCGATGCCGATAAACGCATCATGGTGCCCGAAAATAAAGTCTCCGACGTCGATATCCGCTACGTGATCTCAGAAGACGAAGTCGACGAAGTCTTCGACATCCTGCGGGACCGAAACGTCTCTTTTAACCACGGCACCTGGAACCGACGTTACCGCGCATACGTCGAGAAAATCAAAACCGGCTCCATCTTCGAAATCGCAGAGGTGCTGCGCGACCTCAACCTCATCAAAGTCGATAAAAACCTGAGCTTCGGCGAGCGTAAAATGCTCGATCAAGCACGACGACTGCTCACACAAGAGCTCACCGTCGCCATGGGAAGTACCGAAGAAGAAGTCGAACGCGAACTCGAAAGCGTGTTCAACGCGGTCTGATCGCGTCGCCATGCACAGCTGCAGCCTACCGCGTAAAACACCCACACCTGCCGTGTGACGAGGTGCACACGCCATGATCAACACCTGCTGTATCCGCCCCCTGCACACCCTTGTGCCTCGGACTTTGGTAGGTGTCCCATGACGTCTCACCGCACCGCACACGTACTCATCGTCGGACGGTCCGCTGCCGAACGAAGCGCCATCGCCTACGCGATGCACCGTGCAGGACTCCAAACCCAAGAGCTCGAGCGCGCCTCCGATCTCACGCCCCAAACCCTGCGCCAAGCGCAGATCGTGGTCGCGTTAGATCAGCACGCCTACCTCACGCGCCTGCTCCAAGAAGCCCAAAGCTACGGCGCGACGCCCCTGCTTCTGCCCATCGGTAGCGACAGCTCCACCTTCGCGCCGGACGCTTCACACCTATCGACGCGCGCCGATCAAGCACCCGCGCCGCCCGTGCCCACACCGACGGCGCACACCGACGCATCGCCCGACGCATCGCCCGACGACGCATCCTCCGTTGCGTTCAGCGCCCACCACTACGCGCTCCTTGCCCGCGCGCAACAGTTGGCCGCGACCGCAGCCCCCAAAGATCCCGCACTCCTGCGTCACCACTACGCAGCGCTCGCACAGCAAATTCTGCGTCTGCCCCAAAATCCAGCAGCGATCGCCCCCCATGATCCAGACGATCCGCAGAGCGAACGCACCATCGCTGTCCGCGACATCTACGAGGTCATGCCGGAGCACGATCCGCGCAACCAGGACCCCGGGCCGCTCCCAGAACTCGACACACCCGCTAGCACCGGATGGGTCGCCGTCTTTGCAGGGATCGTCGCCCTTGGCGCCGCCGCTTATCTGCTCCTCGCGCCGCCGACGGAACGCGAACTCCAAGAAGTGCGCGCCCAACAAGAGGCCGCTGCCGAAAAAGCCGGCTACGATCGCGCAGCACATATCACCTACCGGGCCCGCGCCGTCGCAACGCATAGCCCACTCGATCTCCAAACGGAGCCCGTGCGCTGCCGCCGCTTGCTCGATGAAGGCCGCTTAGAGCTCGCAGAAAAAGTCTGCGGGCGGGCCTACAAGCACGATGGCGCCGCTGCCGCGCCCTTGGCACAAGTACTCCTGCGCAGCCAAGCCGCCCACGAAGCCCTCGCACTACTGCAAGAGCGCGTGGTTGCACGCCCAGACGACCTTGAAGCATGGCAATTGCTCGCCACCGCCGCCCGTCAGGTGGGCGATGATCGCATCGAGACCGAAGCGCTCCAAACCTTGATCGCATTGCACGCGCGCCAAGATCCCACCGCGCCCTTGCAGGAACGCCTCGACGCGCTACAAAAAGAGCGTCCCGATCCGCTGCCCACAGAAGATCCTTCGAAGGCGGAAGATAACCGATAAACCGCCGCCTCAGTATCTCTCACCTGCCCCGTTCACGCCGTGCCACCTAACGATTCTGCACCCATAGCGACCGCACCCGAAGCCGGCGGCCCTTGTATCTTGGCCATCGAGTCAAGTTGCGATGAAACCGCTGCCGCCGTGCTCGATGGCACCCGTTCGCTCCGTAGCAACGCCGTGCATTCGCAGATCGATATCCACGCAGAATTCGGCGGCGTCGTGCCCGAACTCGCCTCCCGTTCGCACATTTTGATGATCGATCGCGTGGTCGCGCGAGCCCTCCGCGAAGCGAACATCACCCTCGACGACATCCGCGGCGTGGCCGTCACCCAAGGTCCAGGCCTCATGGGATCGCTCCTCGTCGGTATTGAATACGCGCGCGCCCTCGCATGGGCACGCAATCTCCCGCTCGCGCCCGTCCACCACCTGGAAGGCCACCTGTATGCCCCCTTTGTAGGACTTGCTGAAGGGTCCGCAGAACCTGGCTGGCCCTTTGTCGCGCTGGTGGTTTCCGGCGGCCACACCGCCCTTTACCACGCCAAATCCCCCGGCGTTTACGAAGAACTCGGCAGGACTTTGGACGACGCCGCGGGCGAGGCCTTTGATAAAGTCTCCAAACACGTAGGGCTCGGTTATCCTGGCGGCGCCATCATCGATAAACTGTCGGTGCAAGGCGATGCCGAAGTGTTCGCGTTTCCGCGTCCGATGATGCGCTCCAAAGATTTTCATTTTTCTTTTTCAGGCATCAAAACTTCCGTCGCCCACGCCCTCGAAAAAGAACCCACCACGCCCGAAGGCCAACGCTTAAACGACCTCGCTGCATCCTTTCAACGCGCCGTGGTCGAGGTGCTCGTGCATAAAACCCTGCGCGCGGCCGACGCCGTGCACGTGGACCGCATCGTGTTGAGCGGCGGCGTCGCCTCGAACAAAGAATTGCGACGCACCCTGCAGATCGAAGCCGCCAAAGAAGGTAAGACCGTGGTGCTGCCGCCACCTGCGCTGTGCACAGATAACGCCGCAATGATCGGCGCTGCGGGCTACGCCCGCTTGTATCAAAGCATCCTTGCCAACGAAGGTTTTGCGCAGCCTCATCTGGCCGCCCGTCCATCGTGGCCCCTCGGCAAGCGCTCGCCATTGCAGAAGCCACGCCAACGCGGTGTGCGACGGGGTCCCAAGAGTTAAGCGCGTGCGATCCGCTAAAACGCCGTATATTTTGCCATCCTAAGCGCAGCTCTATACACTCCTGACACGGCGAAGATCCTCTCAGATGCCCCATCACGTACGTGTGATGCTGGCACATTGGACAATCTTCGGCATAGACTTTAGCGACGAGAACACATCCAGGCGGCGGCGAATGGATCGTCGTGCCTTTGTACGATCTACGGGAGTGGCGTGATGGCAATTCAGATACTGGTCATGACAGATGATCCGTCGGCGATCCAAGGCGTGATCGATGCGCTTGAGGATCGACGTGCGCGCATGCTCGTGCATCCTTTGGATGCATCGTTGCTGTCCGCCGCGCGCGAAGCATCGCCGGCAGCCATTTTGCTGGATGCGTCCGATGACCTTGCCGCAGCCCAAGATCTCCTCGCCTCGCTGGAGGAAGACCCAGCGTTTTCTTCGATCCCCATCTTTGGTTTGGGCGCGAAACTCGAGGGCGCGACCTCTTATTACGAGGCGGATAAGCTCGATGAAAGCTCGTCCGTGGCTGCAGAGATCTTGGCGATCGCCGAACTGAGCTTCGGCTTCCAAGGCGGCGACGACGCAGATCTCTTTGAAGGTTTGGATCAAGACATGGACGTGGACGCCGTGCTTGCGCCCGAGCAAGATACCACGCCAAAGGCTGCACCGCCTCCGCCACCCAATCTGCCGCCCATGCCCAAACGCGCACCGGCAGCCGCTCCAACAACCCCCGATGAGCGCCCTTCGTCACGTCCTGCGCACCCCACGGGCGCGCGCGCCGCAGCGTTGTCCTCGGGACGCGAATCCCTGAGCCTGAAGCAAGAGATCTTGGCCAAAGACCGAGAGATTTTGGAATTGCGCTCGCACGTCACCGAACTCGAAGGTGCGGCGTTGAATAAAGACGAGGAACTCCTTGAAAGCCTCGAGCGTGCGCAAAATCTGGACGAACAACTCGCCTACGTTCAGCAGCAGCTCGAGCAGAGCGAAGCTACGAACCAAGAGCTCCAACAACAGCTCGAAGAGAGCATTAGCACCTTAGAAACGCTCCAAGATCAAAATACCGCGCTGCGTGCGGAACTCGATGAAGCCCAGCAGCAGATTCAAGATACAAGCAAGTTAGAAGCCATCGAAAGCGAGCTCCAGTCGATCCAGGAACAACACGCTGCCGCAGTCCAACAGCGCGACGAAGTGTTGGCGATCTCCGGTGAGCTCGAAAGCGCGCTCGAGCAAGCAGAGGCGCGCGCCAGTGCCTACGAACAAGCGCTCGAAGCTGCGGACGCCGCCATCCAAGCGTTGCGCCAAAACCTTGGTGCGTACACCGAAGCAGCCCACCAAGCGCGCGAACAGATGCAAGAGCAGCACAGCGCACTCGAAGCGCTGAAAGAGCAATTCGACGCCAGCTTGAGCGCAGCACGAAACATCAAAGAAGCGCAAAAAGATCCACTGCCAGAGAGCGCGTGGGAAGAAAGCTATAACCAATACGCCGCCGCGCTTGATGCTCTGCAAGCCGCGGGCGCCGACACTGACGGCGATGCTTCCTGACCGCTCCACCCCGCCTCAGCGTCGACGCAGAGACGGTAGCTAAGGATCCTCGCGTCGCTACGACGAGGATCTTGATGCTCAAAAACCATGAATTTTGCGGAATCTGAGCGAAATTTACCTAGAATTGCCCCAAATCTTCCCAACAAGTGTGCTACGACGTTGCGTTGATGGCGCGGCTGGGCTAGCAGCACAGCCCCCAGAGCCTTCTGCTCTGTGGTTGGCGATACGCAAGAACCCGAAGTAAAAGCCGCACAATTGAGGCTTTTGTCGTCAATTGTTCGCCAAAGCCCATCCTTGTCTTGACACGTTTAGATTGCGCGTCAATAAAGCGCGCCCTGTGCGCGGCGCAATGGTAGCGTCGCCGGTGCTGAACCGGAGAGGAGCGACAATGTCCGAAGAAGCGATTTTCCTCAACAGTGGACCGCTTTTGAGCGGAGAACGCCTTGAGGCGATGGAAGACCTGCCAGAGTGGGATGCCATCGAAGAAGAGGCTCGCGCTGCATATGAGCGCATCAAAGAAGCCTTCGAGAAACACTCCACCCTGCTTGCAGGAAGTCCGTCTCTTGAAGAAACACGATTTTTCATGATCAACCCCACGCTGCACGCGCTCGGCTACACCCACAGTGTGTACGAGCCCGTCCCCACCCAGTCGGGATCGGTCGCACGCGTGGACTACACCTTGTTCCCCAACGCCGAAGCGTTCCTTGAAGCACGCGATATGCGCGGAAGCCTGAGCTTCTTCCGTGCCTCCGTGGGCCTCAGCATCGCCGTCGCTTGGACCGGCGCCCTCGACGAAGTGCCCGCACCCGTCCAAACCGAAAACGCGAAATCCCGCGATGAAGACGACGAGCACGGCGACGACGATGATATCGAATACGTCGCACCCGCAGCAAAACAGGACGATACCCCAGGGATCCTCCCAGCTGCCGAACTCGATGCACTGCTGCGCGTCACCACCGTAGATTACGGTACGCTGACCAACGGTTGGATGTGGCGAATCTACCACCGAGGAACCTCGGAGCGACTCGACACCTTCTTCCAAGCGGACCTCATCGCCGCCATCAAGAGCGACTTCGAAGACTTCAAACGCTTCTACCTGCTCTTCCGCAAAGATGCCTTCATCCGCGGCGACCAAGGCACGAGCTTCATCGACGAGATGCTCCACTGATCGGTGGCCAAGGTCGAATCGCTCCCGATCCTCGGTCACTTTACGCGCCTTGGTATTCTCGCTAGGCGATAAGACATGAGGCGTCTTTCAGAACTACTACGCCCCGCGCGGCACACGCCGCGTACCCTAGGGCCCGCCGACCGCGACGTGGCCATCCATTGGATGGCACAACACGCCGCGGCTTCCGCGTTTTTGTACGGCTGGATCGAACAGTTCGGCATGCCGTCGCAAGGGAAGAACGCCTTCTTCGAGATCTACGTCTTCGGCGACTACGGCACGTGGGACTGTATGGCGCTCGTGGTGAACGGCGCATTGGTGAGCGCCGTCAAAGGAACGGAAACGCACGGGCAAATCCTGGCGGAGTACCTGCACGCACGCCATTACCAATTGCTAACCGTGGTCGGTCCCGACGCCATGATCCGCGCTTTTGTAGAACACTTCTGCCCGCCAGACTTTGCGCCGCGTGTCGACCAAGCCCAATGCATCATGGAGCGAACGCATGACCTGCCGTTGCCTACCACCCTGCATTTTCCGCCGCGCCTGGTACGGCTCGCCACAGAGACCGACGCCCCGCACGTGATCCAATCGTCGCTCGATATGCACGCCGAAGAAGTGCAACAGCCCAACAGCCAGAGCGACATCCGCGCACTACGACGCTCGGCGCTCCAAAAGATCCACACCCGCCGCGTATGGGTACATACCGATGCCGACGGCGGACTTCTCTTTAAAGCGTCACGGTCCTTGCCCACACCACATATCGTGCAAGTCGAGGGTGTGTGGACGCACCCCGCAGCGCGCGGGCAAGGGATCGCCCACGACTGCCTGACGCAGATTTTTAGCGCGCTGCACGAGCGCTATCCCAAGATCTCGTTGACTGTCGGTCGTGAGAACCTGCCTGCCATCGCGTTGTACGAGAAACTTGGCATGGAGCGCACGCATGATTGGCGCACTGTGTACCTAGACCCTCCGGACGACGCTTCAGCGGACGACGCGACCGTTTAGGCGGAAGAAAAAAGAAAGCGTCGGAGTTTTTGTGCGTCGCATGCCCACGGTGTGCTACACCCTGTGGCGAACTTTCAACACAGCGCATGCACGATTCTTTCATCGTGCTTTTGTGGCCTTGGTTCCATAGCGCGTCGTACCGTCAATTTTTACCCTGCCTTTAGGAGGTGCATGTGGGTGTTTTAACCGGCTCCATCTCGTATACCCTCTACCACGTCGAAGACGAGGTGAATGAGCGCTACCATGAGGAATTTCTCTCTCGCATTGAGGAGTTCCAATTTCAGCCGTTGTTGCCCGATGCCGAAGATGACTTCAGTGCAGGTTGGGTGCGCATCGACGATATGTTGCGCTGGGATTTCAACAAAGAGAACGTCTTTCGTGGTGACTACGTTCTGTTGAGCTTGCGCACCGACCGCTGGTCTTTCCCAGCGGCGTTATTGCGTGCGACGGTCGCACAGCGCATCGATACGTTTAAAGAAGAAAAGGGCCGCACGCGTTTGTCTAAAATGGAGCGCGAGGTCATCCGCGAAGAAGTTCGGCGCGAGTTCAAAAAGCAGATGCTGCCGAGCGTGGGCACAGTGGATGTTGCGTGGGACGTCGCGCAGGGACTGGTGCGATTTTGGTCACAGTCTGGGCGGGCCAAAGAGCAATTCCAAGAGCTGTTTGAATCGACTTTTGAGGTGCGTCTCCATGAGAACAATCCGTACATCGCTGCGCGTGCCCTCGATCTGACGGACGAGGAAACCGCTGCGCTTGCGGACATTGAGTTCACGGAATTTGGTGCGGGCACCTAAGCGCGCTTTTGTTTTACGCGTTCTTTCTTCTTTGCGACGAACCGACGGAATTGAATCATGTACGAATCGATGGATCTTGCGGATGAGGTTGCCCGCAAGCGCTTTTTAGGCACCGAGTTCTTGCTGTGGCTCTGGTACCGCGTCGAAACTGAAAACAATATTTTTAACGTGGAGGATAAGCAGTTTGAACTGAACTTCGACGATCAATTGATGCTCGAAGTGCAGCTGGCTGCGGCAGAGCAGACGAGTCTGAAAGGAGGCTCGCCTGCGCATGCGCCTGAAGCGTACAAGGCGATCCAGCATGGCAAGCGCATCGCGCGCGCCCGCATGCGCATTGCGCAGGCGGAGCGCGAATGGGTGTTCATGTTCAACGCGGACAGCTTTGCCATGAGCGGGATCAAGATCCCCGCCGTGTTGCGTGATGCGGACGACGATAAAATCGATGAGCGTCTCTACCTTATCGACGAGATCGATAAAGTTTGGCGCACCATCTACCGTCAATTTCTTGCCCTCCGCCTCAGCGATGCTTGGGGCAAGGAGGTCGAGGTCGTGCGCGCCTATATCCGTAACCTCAAGGATGTGGCGTGACGTTATTTGATGCCGTTTGGCTCTCCATCATCCAAGCGCTGACGGAGTTTCTGCCGGTATCGTCGTCGGGACACTTACGTTTGTTCCGCGAGTTTTTTATGCCGGCACTCAAGGTGGATCTGCGTTACGATTTGTTCTTGCATATCGGCACCTTACTTGCGGTTTTGATCTTTTATCGTGCGCGCATTCTCGCGCTGCTGAGGTCCTTTGTCCAAGGGCTGTCCCATCGCAAAACTGCGGGTTTTTGGTCATCGCCCCAAAGCGAGGGCATCTATTATGCGGCGATGCTCATCTTGGGTTCCGCGCCTACGGTTGTGTTAGGCCTTTTGTTTCGAAAGCTCATCAATTCCGATGCGGTGGCGACTGCGACCATCGGGGGATTGTTGATTGTGAACGCAGCGGTACTGATCATCGCGCAGCGCTTTTCTGCAAGGCAGATCGCTCAAGACGCTCAAGGAACAGACGCTGCTTTGCGCGACGATGCACCCATTCAAACCTTGCGTCCTTGGCATGCGCTTGTCATCGGGACCGCACAAGGTTTTGCGGTGTTCCCCGGGATTTCGCGCTCGGGATCGACCATCGCGGCAGCCTTACTTTGCGGTCAAAGCCGTGAGCGAGCGGTGGAATTCTCGTTCTTCTTATCGATCATCGCCGTCGGTGGCGCGACCACCTTAGAGATGCTCACCGGAGTGGTGCCTGAGGAGCCCATCCCCGCTGCAGCGTGGCCTATCGGCTTTGCGATCACCTTATTTGGGGGGTGGATGGCCTTGGCAGCCCTACGTTTTATCGTGAAAAAAGGCGGGCTAGAATACTTTGCAGCTTATTGTGTGCTCCTTGGGATCGCGACTCTTGCGCTGACGCGTGGAGCGTAAATGCGCACGCGCTCCCAACCAGGCGATCAGCGCAGATAACCAATTCACTTTGCGCCACGGGCATTATTGGTTAGGGGTTGCTATGATGTGTCCGTACCTCGTCGACGCGTAAGTCTATCGCCCCGACGTGCGCTGTCGACATATCGGATCCCTCCTTGTCATATTCTCACGAGAGCTCCGCTCACAACGGCCGGTCTCTGGTTGTGGACACGCCCATGGCACGCGAAGAAAACATCACAAGCGAATACCCCACGGTGCAAATTGCGACGGTCGGGCCGCTATTGCTGACGCTATGCCACAATGTGCGCACGGATGTCGGGCTTGTGCGAGATCACAACGAGGACGATTTCATCGCGCTGCCCCATTTCGGCCTCTACCTGGTGGCCGATGGGATGGGCGGACATAACGCGGGCGCCGTCGCAAGCCAGATCTGTGTGGATACCGTCGCCTCCTATTTCGACGAGAAAAAGAAGAACAAAGAACTTGGCGACCACGATCTGATCGGTCCAGACCCGCACCTCGCCGAAGCACTTTATGCGGCCAACCGTGCGATTTACGACGCCGCAGTCAATAATACTGCCTTTGCCGGCATGGGAACCACCGCCGTGGGCGTACGACTGATCGACAATGCACTGACCGTAAGTCACGCAGGCGATTCGCGCGCTTACTTGTTTCGTCATGGCGATCTGCGCTTGCTCACCCAAGACCATAGCCTGAGCAATTTTCTGCGCATTATGGGTCGCGAAAGCGAAGCCCGTTTTGCAGAAGCCACCATGGGCAATGTCATCATGCGCGCCCTCGGCTTGGAACCCACCGTCGACATCGAATCCTCGCTCGTGAGCGTTGAGCCGCGCGATCGCATCCTTCTATGCTCCGATGGCCTGAGCGATCTCGTCACAGAAGATGAGATCAGCGCCGTGTTGATGAATCCTGATTACACGAGAGAACAAGCGGTCGAACAACTCGTAGAACTTGCACTCGATGAAGGTGGACGCGATAATATCACCGTCATGTTAATCGATGTGTACGAGAGCGGAACCGAGCCGTCTGACTGCGATGAGACGCACCCTGCGCCTCAAGGAAGCGGCAGCTGATGTCATGAGCGGGAGGTGCGATGGACGCGTGGATTCTCTTGTGTCGCCGAACCTGCCTTCTCATCTTTTCTCTGCTTCTGTTCGCTTGTGCACCCGATGACCCTGGTGGCGAGCCACCGGCGGACTTTTGTACGGAACATCCTTGCGATGCGCGCTGCGCCGATCTGACGTTTCGCTGCAGCGATGCCTGCGCCGATCCGGATGATCTGCCCGAAGAATGCATCGTCCCGGCGTGCGACCGGCTGTGCGATCCTTGCGACGCCTCCTGTGATGCGTGCCACGACACTTGTTCGGAACACTACGCTGGTCCGCCCATTCCGCCCGCGCGCTGCGATGCCACTTCCATGGCGAGTGAAGCGCATCCACATCGCTGGGAAATTTCGTTCGAAACCACCGCGCAAGACCCCTCGTGGGTGCTCTCCATCTGGAGCGACGCCCAAGAGCAGCTTGTCGGTGTGGAATGGATGCTACCGAGCGGCCGCCGCCTCGATTTAGACAGGTGGGCTGGAGTCAACGCACATCAACAGAATATCAGCCCAGCGCTCATGACCCTTTTAACGCCGATGGCGCCGCAGCACGCGGATCTTTTAGAGCCCGGCGTACATCGCATCACCGTCGACCTCGAAGGCGGGGGGCAACCGTGTTGGCAGTGGACCCCACAACATCCTGTGCAAGACGCGCTACCGTATCGATTGCGTTTGCGCTTGGTGGCTGTAGGGACAAGTTTTGTCGATGCAGCGCAGATGCGGTCCGATCCTTTATTACGTAAGGCATTAGAATACGCACAGGATCAGTTTGCTGCGGCGGGCATCGCGCTTTATGTGAAGGAATGGGCGGTTGCTGAGGCATCTGTGCGCGATGCATACCGTGAGCTTTCGAATCCGCAGCAGGCGCGCGAGCTTTTAGCGATGTTGCCTGCCATTGAGCGCACCCATCCGGTGGATGTGCTTCAGGTCGACGTGGCGGTGATCGATCGTTTTACACTTGCGTCGATGCTCTCGGGTTTGGTGGGGAGTTTACCGGGGCCGGCGGCCTTACATGGGCAGGAGTCTGCGGGCGTGGTGATTTCGTCGTCGCTATTGCCGCATCATCGTGGGGACGAGCAGGTGGGGATGATTTTGACGCATGAGCTCGGTCATTATTTGGGTTTGCGTCATACGAGTTCTTGGCCAGGGTTTGGGCCGGATTTATTGGCGGATACGCCGGAATGCCCCAAAGCGGTGTACGATCAAAATAGTTATGACTGTCCGGACGCTTACAACGTGATGTTTCCTTTGTTATCAATGCGTGAGGGGCACTGGTGGAGCGAGATGCAGAAAGCGGTCATGCGGGCGCATCCCGCTGTGACGCAGCGCACCCCGACGCCCGCCGGAAGCGCATCGCCCTAAGGTCTTGCAACGATTGTGAAAAAAGCGCCGGAAACCGGCCTATTTGACCTTTGATGCCAAAAACGCTAAGGGAAGTGGTCGCTTATGCACAGCCTTCGCGCATCGCGTTCGCGGACAGCCACGCGATTTGCAGCGATGACATGAGAGAGAGAGGGCGATCAGTGAGTGAAGAAAACGCCGCAGAGGACAGAGAGCCCATCGCACACCAGAACGTCGTCGTTTTGACCACGCAGGATGCTGCGGAATTGGATGCCCTGGTGGAAAACCCCGAATTTCGTGGGTTGATATGGCGGCGCTTGGATGCGACGCACGCTTTGGCTGACCCCACAGCGATCATGACTATTTTTGAACGGCTCGAAGCTGCCGGTATATCCGCAAGTGTTGGAGAACTGTCATCCCCGGGAGAATAGCCGCTTCGTTACATGTAGATAAGGTGGATCGAGAACCCATGCCTTTGAAAGCCTACGAAGGGCCTGTTGAGAGCGTCTTGGTATCGAACGACGCGGAGATCTTACGTGATCTCACGTCCGTGGTCGAAGCGACCCTCGGCCGCGCGTTTCGACTCACCAAAGGCGGATTGCCGCCCAAGCCGCTCTGGAGTGCCATCAACGACCGCTTGTTGTGGCAGGATCCCGAATCCATCTTGGATGATTGGGATGAAGTCGATCAGATCCGCTTCATCTACGCGCTCGCGATGCAGCTGCATCTGATCCAGACGGATATGGATCGCAACATTTTTGTGGGCGTGGGCGCGGACCGTTTCTTTTTTGCTTCGCCGACCAGCCGCGCCGCGCTTTTGTTGCGCGCGTGGCTCGAAATCGAAACGTGGGATGAACGTTGCGATGCGCGCAACGAATACGGCCACCGCTACCACTTTGGCCAGACCTTTCGCCGCGATTTTGCGATGACTCCCCCCGAGTTACGCCAAGAAGTCATCGCGGCCTTAGAAGGCCTCGAAGAAGACGTATGGTACCGTGCGCGCGATCTCGCCCTCAAACTCAATCAGCAAGCGCCAAGTTTGTTAATCGCCGAAGGCGATGCGCCGGAGCTTCCGCCCGAGGATGCGCCCAGCGAAGAATTTGAGCGTTTTGTAGACTACTGGCTGTATCAAGCCGCCCGCTTTGGTTGGGTCAATATCGCGCGCAAAGCCGATGATAGCAACGACCTTGGCGCGCGCGTATTCTCTGTCACGCCGCTACTGCGCCGTTTGTTGAGCGATGACCCCGCCGTCGTCAACTGTGCAGACGACGAAACATGGCGCCAAAATAAACCCTTCCGACCCGGCGCCAAAGGTCAGATCGTCCTCGATCGCGAGATCGCCGATCCCGGCGATGAGTACCTACTTCGTCGTATCGCGGATCAAGACAGTCTGCCCTCGTGGGATGAAGATAAACCAAAATTCCAACTCACCCCAGAATCGCTGCAACGCTCACTCGAACAAGGCTTGAACTTAGAAAAACTCGCCGATCGTTTGGATGAACGTTGCCAAAAGGCCATCCCAGCAACCACCCGATCGCTGCTGACGCGGCACCTTGGCGAACCTGCGCCGACGCGCATTGTCATGGGATTGACCGCGGTAGAACTCCCGCCCAACGACGCGAATAAAGAGCGCCTGAAAGCGGAAGGTTACTCCATTATCGGGGATGTGCTACTCGTTCCTTGGGACCGTTGGGAAGCCTACGCGCGCACCTATGGCGATCCCGAAGAAGGATTCGAATACCCCACCGAAGAACCCCTCGCACACGTGCATAAAGCGGCCGTGGAACTCGTGTGGCCCGTATTGCCCATGGCAGCGCGCGATCTATTGGAGGCGCTCGGCTTGAGCGAGGATGCAACCGATGCACCGCTCACCGAGGGGATCATCGAAACCCTAGGCCCAGATTGGACGCCAAAAGCCGTTGCAGAGGCCCTGCGCGTGCTCGCAGATGACAACCTTCCCGCATGGCTTTCGCGGAATTTGAGCGAGTAACCCCTGTCGAATCAAAGAAATTACGGAAGATCCGCAGCGAAGCCCTTGACGCATACGCAGGGGGAAGCTAGTCCCTCCTTCCCCTAATGCCGATGAATCCAGCGCTGGCTGGATCCCGTAGAGGAGTGTGTCATGGCTCGCAAATGCGCATTGACTGGTAAACGACGCAACGTGGGAATGCAGGTTTCCCACTCACACATCCGAACCAAGAAGGTTCAGAACCCGAACATTCAGTCCAAGCGACTGTGGCTCGAGGACGAAAGCCGCTTTGTGCGCGTGCGTTTGTCTACACGTGCACTGCGCACCGTGAGCAAGACCGGATTGTCTGCATGGTTGCGCGCCGAGGGCAAAACCCTCCGCGACATCACCTAAGACGCCCTTCGGTTGACGCGCGCCGCGAGCGCGCGGTCGCTTTTGTGCGTAGCGTACAAAAGCCGGAAATCGTGCATCGCGTCGTCTTCAATTTTACACCGCTCCGTGTTGCGTACGTGGCACGGACGTGTGCCCGTTTTTGGCGCGTATAAACCCACCGCCCGTTGACGCATCGCAGTGTATTTCCTACGCTTAGCAAGACGTACGCAGACTGTATGATGTCCATGCAGCGCTATCGTCCGGGAGTTCCGTCATGACCGCGAAGTATTCAGCAACGCTACCCAACGCCTCAGATAAACCACGGCGATCGGGCATGGCCCGCCCCACACGGGTAGAATCTCCCGCAGGAAAGCGCCCCGACTGGCTCAAAACCCGCCTCCAACTCAACGAGAACTTCTTCGATCTTCGAGAGCTCGTGCATCAGAGTGGGCTCCATACCGTATGCGAAAGTGCCGCATGCCCCAATATCGGCGAATGCTGGGGCCGACGCTCGCTCACCTTCATGATCCTCGGTAACATCTGCACCCGATCCTGCGGATTCTGCGACGTCGCGACAGGCAAACCCGGAAGCGTAGACTTCGATGAGCCACGACGCGTCGCGGAAGCCCTCGCCAAACTCAATCTGAACTACGCCGTGATCACGAGCGTCGACCGTGATGACCTCGCCGATGGCGGCGCGTTTATTTGGGCCGAAACCCTGCGTGCCATCCACCGCGTGCAACCAGATCTTCAAATCGAAGTCCTCACACCAGACTTTAAAGGCGATCTCGATTGTGTCGCCACCGTGATCGAAGCGCGCCCCGCCGTGTTTGCGCACAACGTAGAAACGGTGCCGCGCCTGCATAAACTCGTGCGCCCACAAGCCGCATGGGATCGTAGCCTCTCTGTACTTCAGCACGCACGCTCTATGGGCGCCGTGACAAAAACCGGGATCATGCTCGGCTTGGGCGAAGAAGACAGCGAAGTGATCGAAGCCATGCACGCGATTGCTGAAACCGGCGTCGAGATTCTGAACCTCGGCCAGTATATGCGCCCCAGCCTGAACCACCTGCCCGTAGAACGCTGGGTGCACCCAGATACCTTTGCGTACTTGAAAGAAGAGGGGATGAAGTTCGGCTTTGTTCACATCGAAGCCGGTCCACTCGTGCGTTCCTCCTACCGCGCAGATGAACAGGCGATCAAGGCTGCCAAAGCGCGGCAGGCGCAACAGGACGTAGCGCTGTGATCAGCGCAGAACAGCGAAAAAAATTACGCATTTACTTGGTGTCCCCAGAGGGATGGGGGCTCGAGCCTGAACACGAGACACACTTGATCGGCTTGCTGCAAGCAGGCGTCAGCACCGTGCAGTTTCGTGAGAAAGAAGCGCATCCGCATCGCGTGCAGCGGGCGCAACGTATGCGCGAGCTCACGCGCGCGCACAATGCGCTGTTCATCGTGAATGACGATCCGAACCTTGCACGAATGGTCGACGCCGACGGTGTGCACGTAGGCGTGGAAGACGCTCGGGTTCAAGATGCCCGCCAGATCGTCGGTAACGACCGTATTGTTGGCGCGACCGCGCGCACGCTCGCGCGTGCGCAAGAGGCGCTGAAACAAGGGGCAGACTACCTGGGTGTTGGCGCTATCTACGACGCAACCGCATCCAAATCTGATGCGAAAACGATCGGTGTCGAGGGATTTGCTTCACTGCGAAATCACGAAGCTCTGCAGGATGTCCCGATGGTTGCCATCGGCGGGATCCGCCTAGAAAACGCAGACGCGTGTTGGGCTGCGGGCGCAGATGGTGTCGCGATGATACGCGGATTATGGGGACTCGTGCCGCCTTTTGAAGTGCTTCGCCGCGCGGCGCTCCGTACAACCGATGCGCATGAGCTGGTTTGACCCTTTTTAAACGCCGTGGATCCGTTAAAATTAGCTCGAGCTAAAACTTTTGGCGTGACGTGGAATATCATAGGCTGCAAGGTCGTTGCTTCCAGCGAGGGATGAAATATTCTGAACAATATTTTATCGCGCGACGAGCGCATCTTTAGCCTAATATGCGGGATAGCGCACGAGCGCATTCGCAATGGGAAAAAGCAGTTTTCTCTCTACGTTTTTGACGAAGGTGCCCAGAAATCTACAGCAAAACAGCGTTTTATATAATGGATTGGGGGGGTTATAAGCATTATTTCCGCAGATGTGGGTATAATGCTTGCAGCGTGATTCGATTTCTGGCTACGCTCCCAATCGCGATTTGCTGAAGTATTCCTGAAACTGCGCCGCGCGTTCACAGGGGAGCGCCGTGTCGTTGATTGATGATGAGCATACTATGTTTCCAACTGAGTATCAGGAACCGACCTATAACACGGCGATCCAAGTTGTGCAGATGCTACGTCTGCTCGAGGAGCGCCCAGATGGTCGGATGAGGGTTGCAGAGCTTGCCGAACGTCTCGATGTCCATCCGCGAACCATCAAACGCTATATCGAAGCCATAGGTAGCGTCATCACAAGTGCGGATAATAAGCCGTATATCGAGCGCGTACGCCAAGGGAGAACACCCTACGCCAAAGTGAACCGTTCTCCCTCGCAGGCGTTATCCATCACACTTTATGAATATGCTGCGCTGCGTTTGGCGACCGCATCCATGACCGCCTCGATGCCCGACACGTTCGGGTTATTGCACGAGACGGCAAGCGAGAAACTCGCTGAAAATATCTCGGAGGACGTCGCAAAGGAGCTCAAAAACTTCGAGGACGCCTTTGTTTATGTTCCGTACGGGCCCAAACAATACGATCGCCACAGTGATCTGGTCATCCGCAAAGCGATCGACGCCGTTGTCAAACGCCATCCTGCGGCCATCACCTATCGCTCCGGCACCGGTGCCGACGCATCGGAGCGCAATATTGAGCCCCATTCGATCGTGCTGTATCGCGACGCCCTCTATGTCTATGCGCGCCAAACCAAACCGCGGCTTGCGGGCAACACTTTCCGCTATTTCGCCGTCGATCGCATCGGCGAGTTCAAGGTCCAACGCGATAAAACCTTTAAACAAGCGAAGACCTACCAAGCGAGCGAACTCGGGCAGCACTCCCTCGGCATCTGGGAAACCGGCGAGCCACAACGCGTACAATTGCGCTTCTACGGTCCAGGTGCGCAGTATGTACAAGAGCGACACTGGCCCAATCAGCATAGCCTCGAGCGTATCGACGACAACGAAGTGCGCCTAGAAATGGATATCCCCATCACACCCGAAGTCGTGACCTGGCTTGCTGGGTGGGGCCGTTATGTGGAAGTCCTCGCTCCCGAAGTGCTCATCGACAAAATCCGCGATCACCACGCCGACGCACTCGATTACTACGTTTAAGCCTAACCGTAGGTTGTCGCGCGGCGGTCGACGTGGCATGGTACGCCGTGTCAATCTCTTACCGACGACCGTAGGATACGCCCCATGGTTCGCCCCATGACCGCGCCTGATCTGGATGCGGATCAAGCGCTCGCGCTCATCGCGTCCGATCGCACCGACGAAGCGTTGCAGGCCCTCTGCGATCGCGCAGCAAACAAGCGCGATCTGCGCCACCCAACAGAGCTCAGCTTCTCGCCCAAAGTCTTTCTGCCCATCACCACCCTGTGCAGGAACCGATGCGATTACTGTACCTTCCGTCGATCTCCAGGCGAGCCGGGCGCCAAGACCATGACCTTTCAAGAGGTCGAAGACGTGATCCAAGACGGCGCGGCCATCGGTTGCACCGAGGCTTTGCTGTGCTTGGGCGATAAACCCGAAAAAGGCTTCTCCGCCTACCGTAAAGAACTCCAAGAACGCGGACTCACATCCACCGTCGATCACTTGGTGCAATCCTGCCATATCGCCTTGCAATACGGCATGTGGCCCCACACCAACGCAGGCATCCTCGATGACGAGGATCTGGTCCGCCTGCGCCCGCTCAACGCATCGATGGGACTGATGCTAGAAAATAGCAGTCCGCGTTTGTGCGAAAAAGGGATGCCGCACCATAAAGCCCCCGATAAAAGACCCGCCGTGCGTATCGATATGCTCGAGCGCGCAGGGAAACTCAAAATCCCCTTTACCAGCGGTATCCTCATCGGCATCGGCGAAACGCGCCAAGAACGCGTGGAGTCCTTGCTCGTTCTTAGAGAAATCCATCAAAAATACGGGCACATTCAAGAGATTATCGTCCAAAACTTCCGTGCCAAAGAAGGCACGCCCATGGACAACATGCCTGAGCCCACCATGGACGATCTCAAAGAAGCCATCGCGCTTGCACGCTTGATCATGCCGCTTGATGTGAGCATTCAAGCGCCGCCGAACCTAGCTCCGGGGGCTATTCAGCAACTCATTGATGCCGGTGTGAATGACTTCGGCGGGGTGTCTCCCCTGACGCCGGATTTTATCAACCCAGAGCATCCTTGGCCGCACTTGGACCAGCTCAAACGTGACGTGCAAGCTGCGGGTAAAACCTTGGTTGCGCGTCTGCCCATTTACGATGCTTGGCTCAACGACACCTGGGTGGATCCTTCGATTCTACCCGCGCTTCAACGTGCCCACACAGAAATTCATACGTGGTGGCAGACCGCCTCCTTTGCGCAACCTGCCCCGCTGTCCGCCAAAGGAGTTCGCTGATGTCTATCGATTCGCTGCTCAATGCATGTCGGGCTTCGGTCGCCAAAACCCTCGCCCGCGCCCTCGAAGGACATCGCCTGAGTGAAGAAGAAACCCTTCCCCTCTTTGACCTCACCGGCGTTGAATTGCGTGCGCTCTGCGCCGCAGCCGATCTTGTGCGTAAAGAAGTTGCTGGCGATGACGTTACCTACGTTATCAACCGCAACATCAACTTTACCAACGTTTGTGTAAAGAACTGTAAATTCTGTGCCTTCTCCCGCGAAATTCGCTCCGAGCAAGGTTATTTCTTACCCGCACACGAGATCATCGCCCGCGCCAAACAAGCACAAAAGTTCGGCGCAACGGAACTCTGCTTGCAGGCAGGACTCGCGCCGAGCGTCGATGGAAGGATTTATATCGAACTGACGGAAAAACTGCGTGAGGCGGTGCCAGAAATCCACCTGCATGCGTATTCACCCGAAGAAGTGAAATACGGCGCCCGACGCAGCAACACCTCTTTTGAGGATTATCTTCGAGAGCTGAAGGCAGCCGGATTGGGATCCTTGCCTGGTACCTCTGCAGAAATTCTCGATGATGCGCTGCGCGATCAAATCTCACCCGCACGCATCACCACCGACGAGTGGGTCGAGGTCGTAACCACCGCTCACAAGCTCGGCATCCCCACCACCGCGACCATGATGTTCGGTCACATGGAAACTCTGGAACAACGGGTCGCGCACATGGCGCTCATCCGTAAAATCCAACAAGAAACCGGTGGGTTTACGGAGTTTGTGCCGCTTTCGTTCGTGCACGAAGAATCCCCATTGTTCAACCTCGATGCGCAGGGTGGCGTCAGGCCCGGCCCAACCGGCAACGATGTACTTCGACTCTATGCCATCGCGCGGTTGTTCCTTGGACGAGACATCCGCAACCTCCAGGCATCTTGGGTCAAAGAAGGAACGCGCTTTGGTCAGATCTTGCTCGATGCGGGCGTGAACGACCTTGGCGGCACCTTGATGAACGAGAGCATCTCGACCACCGCCGGTGCAAAAAATGGTCAGCTGATGACGCCGGCAGAACTCCGACGCGTCATTCGAGATGCAGGGCGTGTGCCTGTGCAGCGCGATACGCTGTATCGCACCGTCCAACGCTTTGACGACCCCGCCCAAGATCCCGACGAAGCACTCAACCACGTGGGTGATATCGACCAGACCTTCGGCTCGTATGCGACCTTGGCGGTCGACGAGAGCATTCGTTACGCTTGGGAGCCCCAAAGAAAGCGCGCCAACGCCTCGTCTTGAGGCGCGTGCGTGCGCTGCCACTCTTGGAGTGCACGTAGATCTTCAGGCGCGTCCAAATCATGGCGAAACGCAGGCGCATCATGCACCACTACGCGCGCATCTGCTCGGCATGCGGCGCGATGGCGCAGAAATGAATCCGCATGACCAAAATGCAACCTACGATGCTGCGCGTTTGCGAAATACGCCGCATTGGTTCCTTGCGCATGCCGATCCGGCGCCAAAAGCACGTCGGCGCTTTGGCACGCCGCCAACAAATCTTGCATCGAACGCACATCGATCAGCGGAAGATCGCCCATCAACACCAATAACGATTCTGTGGCTGGTAACTTGTTCGCGAAGGCAAGAAGTTGCTCGCCGTGTCCTGCGATCGAAGGATCGTCTTTGAGGCCGATGGCGTTGTGCGCGCGGGCGATGTCACAAACGCCATCATCGTCTGTTAAAACGATGACTTGATGGTTCTTTGACGCAGCGCTTTGGCGCAAGGCGTTCAGCATACGCTCAAGCATCCATTGTGCGGCATGCGCGCGCTGCGCATCGCTCCAAACAGGGCGTAAACGACTCTTTGCGCGCGCAAAACGCTGTGCTGGGATCACAATCTGCATCAGGTGTCCGCAGCAAAAATGTGCGTTCGCGCAAGATCTAATACGTCCGCGGCCAAGCGATCGCGCGCAGCGATATCGCGCATCATGATGTCGCGTTCCACACAGGCGACCGTGCAGGAAGACGAGGCGTCGCCCGGTGCCACCACATAAAGATCCAATAGATCTTCGTAATACGCAGCCAGCGCATGCGCGGTCGGCGGTTGCGAAAGGAGCGTCGGGATCATTTCGGCGAGCGGCCCTTTCACGGCTTGGCCATGGATGATCGGTGCGACGCCGATCACGGGCTTGATGCGCAAGAGCTCGCGCACGCCCGTAAGTCTTAAGATCGGGTCGATGCTGACAAAGGGATTCGAGGGCGGGAGAATCACGAGGTCGGCTGCGTGGATGCTCTCCATCAAGGCGTGGCTTGGTTCGCCATCTCCCTGAAAAACCACACGTTTAACCTTGGGCACTGCACGCAGTTTCACCAACCAATCTTGAAAGCTGTGTGTCTCGCCCTGCAGATCTTCGATGCGCGTTGCTTGGGGCGTTTCTGCCATTGGAAAGATCTGCGTTCGGAGTTTGTGCGCTCGAAAGAGTGCGGTGGTCACCTCGGAGAGTGATTGTCCGGTGCATAAAGCGTGGGTTCGCATCAGGTGAACGGCGAGATCTTGATCGCCGAGCATGAACCAGTCGGGGCCGCCAAGATCGCGCAGTGCGTCGAGGAGGTGGAAGGTGTCGTTGGCGATACCCCAGCCGCGATCGATGGGCGCGCGTTCGCTGAGTGTATAGAGAATGGTGTCGAGGTCGGGGCAGATCCAAAGTCCCATCCAATCGAAGTCATCGCCGGTGTTGACGCCGATGTTCAGTGAAGTTTCGGGGAGGATGCGCGTAAGACCGTGAACGAGTTTTGCGCCGCCCACGCCGCCCGATAGAACGAGCACCTTCTTACGCTGCCAGAATGATTGGAAATCGTGAGACATGATTTAGGCGTAGAGATCGCGTTGGGGATCACGCACCAGATCTTGGGCTTTTCCTTCCCCGCCAAGCCTGAGCCCTCGAAACAAAATCACCGGCGTGCCTTCGTCCGCTTGGCCGGCAAGTAGGTCAGATGCTGCGGCGATCTGATCTGCGACGGCGGTTTCGGTGACTTCCAGAACGCGGCCGTCCAGATCGGTTCGGCCGGTGTGTGGATCTAAGGTTTGGAAGCCCGCTGCGCCGATAGCGATCCCGATGCTTCCGTGGCGGAACGGACGTCCGTGCGAGTCGGTGATCACGATGCCGACGCTTTTGCCGGTGCGCTCTTGGATGGCGTCACGGAGGGTTTGTGCATCGTGGTCGGGGTTTTCTGGGAGCAATAAGGCCCATTGACCTTGAGTGTGTGCTGGCGCGTCCGTTGGCATGGCATTGGAGCGATCGATACCGGCGTTGGCGCATACCAACCCTAGTTTCTGCCGCACAATGAGCACGCCTGGGATGGCGCGCGAAACTGCGGTGGATTCGCGCAGAATGAGCTCGACGAGTTCCGGCTCTTTCTGAACTTTTTTGGCGAGCGCGAGGGCCTCGTCGCTTGGGGTGACGTCGGACAGCAGCACAAAGCGATTTTGCGCGCGTGAGAAGAGCTTGGAGGTGACGGTCAGCACGTCGCCATCTTCGAGCGCTGCATTTTCCGCGGCGTCGCACAGAAGTTCGATCAGCGGATCGTGCGCGTTGATGCGCGGAATGCCTTGGAGCGCGCGAATTTCGATACGGCGTGGCGCATCGTTCATTCGGGCAATCCTGTGATGCGGATACCGGCACCTGGGATTTTGTAGGCGCCGTTGATGTGGATGAGCACGGGTGTGAGTGCTTCGAGGGCGGTGGCGTTGCGCAGGACGCCTGCGTTCACAGGGCGGCCTCCGGCATCGCGCACGAGCTCCATGATGTCTTTACGAAATTCGAGTTTGTCGGCGACCACCAGCACGTCGGTTTCGAGATCGTTTTCTAGGTCGAGCAGGTGGTTGTAGCTGACGTGGTGGAAGGCTGCGGCCACTTGCGCGCCATCGCCTAGGATCGCTTGTGCTTCCACAGCGGCGGAGCCGCCCGATGGGATGTGGACTTCGCGCACTTTGGGCGGCTGTAGCGGCACGGTGATATCGAGCAGGCGGGCATTCGCGAGCTGATCTTTGAGCGACTCCAAGGTGCTCGCGTGGGCGCTGTAAGGTACGGAAAGCACGACGAGGTCGAGACCATCAACCGCCAAGATCTCTTCGTTTCCACCGCCGTGGATGGTCAGATCGTATTCTTGGCTGAGCTCTTTGGCGCGTTCGACGCCGCGCGCTGCATCGCGTGAGCCGATATAAACGCGGTGGCCTTTGTTGGCCCAGCGCACAGCAAGACCGCTTCCTTCTTTTCCGGTACCGCCGATGATCGCGATTTTCATGATCTGATTCTCAATAAAAGGTGGGAATTGTTTTGGAATGTTTCCGAGCTTAGGTTCTTACGTGTTGGAAGCAACCGTGGATTTTCGTGCGCGCAGCACCTGCTTTTTGCCGTTTGTAGGGCCAGGCAAGCGTTCGACTTCGAGGCCGCAGGCTGCAAGAGCTCTGCGCACGTCCCCTTGCACGGTGTAGGTTACCAAGCTTGCGCCAGGCGCCATGGAACGAACAATTTTGGTGAGCGCGTCCGGCGTCCAGCACTCCGGATTTACGTCCGGGCTGAATGCGTCGTGGTACACAAGGTCAAAGTGCTGCGCTGGTAGTTCGATGTCTTCGAATCGTCCCCAATGGCAGGTGATACTGCTTGTGGGTCCATCGTTTGGTGCATGGATCTTCCACTGCGGCGCTCTTTGGTCAAAACCTTCCACACATTCTTGCCAAAGCGTTGCATCGACATCGGGATCTTGATCGTAACCAAGGTTGAGCAACGCCGCTTTGGACGGCGGAAATTGCTCGATCCCCACATAATGCATCTCGCGGTTCATGCGCTGTGCAAGCGTGGCGCTTAAAATCAGGTTTAATCCGGTTCCGATGCCGATCTCGAGTAATCGCACGGGGCCTTGTTGCAGGCGCGCGGCAAGTTCGCCGTGGTCTAGAAAGACGTGTTTTGACTCGGTGATGGCGCCGTGGTGGGAATGATAGGTCTGCGCATAAAGCGGATGAAACAATGTAGAGGAGCCATCGCGCGTGCGCATCTCTTCGCTTTGGAAGGGCGCTTGCACGTGCACCGGCGCATCCGATGAGACTTGCGCTGCGGTGGCGTTGGGCGATGCCGTTGTTTTGGGCGGTTGAGCCAAAGAATCCTCGAATATTGCTTGATCTGGCGCTTGATGGGCGTGGGTATATCAAAAAAATCAGGAAGTGTTTATGCTATCGGCGCACAAAGGCTAAAGCGGCCTTGTAGCACGACTTTAAGCAAGATCTTTTGATGCCGCGTGACGCCCTCGTCCCACGTGCCTAACTTGCCCGTTCCAAATGAATAATGAGCGGCGCACGCGCTCCTTCATCCATAATAATTCTCGGGAAATTATGACGACACCGAATCAGATACGTGAAGCTGCAGAGAAGCTTCACGCAGAATACCGCAAGAATTTTGGAGGCTTGCCTCGGATTACGCGCGATGCTGCGCTCTTGCAGCAAATCCGGCAGCAAACGCAGCGTCTGCAAGAACAGGCGCCCAATAAAGACCGACAGCTCAAAGAACACCTGCGTGCGCGGATCGCGTTGTACACCAAAGAATTGCGAGCGATTGAACAAGAACAGGTGAGTCCGTTCGCCGTCGCAGCCGCGCGCACTGCAGGTGATGCGAACGCAACCTTCGATTACTACCGTCGTCATTTCGGTGGGAAAAGCCGATGGAGCCGCGATACGGGGCTGCTCGAAGCGTTGATCGAAGAGTTGGTCCTCGCAGAAAGCAATTTTGGTTTCATTCTGAAGGACTGGGACAATGAGTCCGTGCGCAATAACTTGGAATTGGTGCAGCGCAACATCGAGCTATACAAGAGCGAACTTGGTGAAATCGCCGCCGCGCGCGAGAATCTCGATGACGATCAACGCGCATCTGAAACCGCGGGCTCTGCAAACACGCTCTTTGATACCTATCGCACGCTCTTCGCTGGATTGCCGCGCCCGTCACGCCGCCCAGAATTGCTGGAGCGACTGCTCAATGCATTGCGCGAGGTAGAAAAGCGCATGGTGGCATCAGCAGCTGCAGGAAACACCAACCAGCACTTGCGCCCCAATATGCAACTGGTCCGTCAGCAGATTGAAATGTGGGAACAAGAGTTGCCTCAACTGAAGCAAGCCCACGCCAACATTGACCTCACGGATCGTATCATGGCTCTAGGCACAGAGATCGACGCAATCTGGTCCATCTGGGGCGAGTCCTTTGCTGGGCAGCCCCGCGAAACGCGTGATTTGGAGCAGCTGAGCGGTCTGCTAGACCGTGCCTTCGAAGTCACCATCCAAGCGCGCGCCCTGCATCGCGACAATCGTTTGCCGACCACGGATCGCTTGTTGCGCGTCGCACGTGATCAGCGCCACATCTTGATGCGAGAATATACGCAGATTCAAGAAGCCATCGCAAAACGCACCCTGCATTAAGCACGGTGCGTTGAGATGAGATGCTGCACGTAAAATCGATGCAGTCGATCGGATGGTCTCGAAGCGGACAATGTAAAAGCGTCGTCCGTTTGTGATTAGGGCTCGTCGACTTCCGAGTCGCGTGCGAGTTCGGCGTCGTCTTCGCGTGCGCCGATTTGCCCGTCCAGATAGAGGAGTGCTTCGCCGCTTGCGCGTGCACCCCCTGCGATGGTCAGCTGATCCATCAGTTCCATGATCAAGGCTTCTTCTTCGATCTGTTCTTTGACGAACCACTGGCCGAAGTTCCACGTTGCCCAGTCTTTTTCTTCTTGGGCCATGTTCACGATATTGTAGATGGCTTCGGTATTATCTACTTCGTGTTCGAAGAGCTTTTGGAAGCAATCTTCGAGGTTCTCGGGACTCTCGGGAATGGGATCGATGGCGCCGACATGTGCACGTCCACCGCGTTGTTGGACGTATTGGATCACTTTCATCATGTGATCGCGCTCTTCGCCCGAGTGACGGAACAAGAGGTCTGCCACACCTGCGTAGCCCTCACTGTCTGCCCAAATCGCGTAGCCGAGATAGACCTGCGCGGCGTTCGCTTCCTTGGTCGCTTGGTGATTAAGGATGGCTTCGATGGTGTCGGATAGGCGTTTCGTACCCATGTGTTCCCTCTTGTGTGGATGAATGTGGGCGCAAAAACGGAGCGGCTCTGCTCGTCGGCGTCTCGGTGTGTTGAGACGGCCCGCAGCAAAAACGTAGCCGTTGATGCGTGTCATGCTTCGGAGATATAACAACTCTCTGGTGGAGATTATTCCAAAACAAGTCGGAAATTCTACTGCGACCTGTGTTTGCAAACTCGTCTGCCGCGTGACCCAAAGCAAAGCGTTACAGGGTGCGCCAAAGCATGCTATACGCGCCGCACCATCCTTCCATCTCACAAGGTAATATCATTATGAGCATCCCACCGATCGGTAGCGAAACGCCCCAAGAGATCTTCGACGCCATCCCAGGACAGGGCCAACTCGTGGCCACTCTCCACACCAACCTTGGTGACCTGGTGATCGACCTTTACGAAGATCAAGCGCCCAACACCGTAGCCAACTTTGTTGGACTCGCCATGGGTACCAAAACATGGGCCGATCCTGAAACCGGCGAACTCCGTCGTGATCCTTTCTACGATGGCGTGATCTTCCACCGCATCATCAAAAACTTCATGATCCAAGGCGGAGACCGTACAGGCACAGGTCGCGGTGGCCCAGGTTACCGATTCAAAGATGAGTTCAATCCAGAACTGCGTCACACCGGCCCTGGCATTCTGTCCATGGCCAACGCAGGACCCAATACCAACGGATCGCAATTCTTTATTTGCGAAGTCGCCACGCCGCACCTCGATGGTCGCCACGCGGTGTTCGGTAAGGCGCGCGATGCAGAACTCGTGTCGAAGATCGCAAGCGTGCCTACAGGACGCGGCGATCGCCCGATCGAAGACGTGGTCATCGAGCGCGTCACCGTCACGCGCGAAGGCTAAGTCTAGCTGTCTGTTGAAGGCGCCGCATGCACTACATAGTGCATGCGGCGTTTTCGTACATAACCGACGCCTTGGGCGACGATCACCACGGCGATACCTGTCAGCGTTTGCGTGGCGCCCACAGAAGTGTCGGCGATGGTTGCGATCATGTATCCGCAAAAACCAGTGAGCACGCCAAGGACGAGACTCCAAAGGAGCGCAGCGGAAAGATTTTTCGAGAGCTGAAGCGCTGCGTAGGCGGGCAATGTGCCAAAAGCGAAAGTGGGCAGGGGCCCCAAAACGCGCGTGCTGTGCGCGATGGCCAGTGCAAGGCAGAGAAAGAGGACGCCGTCGAGCATGCGCACGGGCAGGCCGCGTACGCGTGCCCCCGCAGGATCGAGTGTGCTTGCGATAAATCCCCGCCACCACCAACCCTGCAGCAATAAAATCACGCCGCAAAGCGCCAGCGTCGCAACAAAATCTCGGTACAAAACGGCGACAGAGGAACCAAAGAGCATCAGATTTAACTCTTGGAGTTCCATTTCGATATGCGCCGCAAAGATCAGCGTGCCTGCGGCGCCTATCAAATACATGATCCCTAGGAGCGCATCGCTGCGCTCCGCTTGTGATTTTTGCGTGCGTTGAATCAAAATCAGTGCGCCAAAGGTGAGGATCAGCGCACCGACACTTGGATTGAGCAACCACGCGAGCGAGGTTCCACCCGCAAAAAATACGGCTAAAACCACGCCCAAGCTCGCCGTTTGAGAAACGGCCGCCGTCAAAAAAACCATGCGTCTTAATATGACGTAAACGCCTAAAACCCCCAATGTTCCGCCAAGCACGCTCGACGTGATCACCGCATGTTTAAAGAGAGGCCAAAGAGAAAAGTATTCTTGGAGCGTCATGATATGCGCGTCGTTTTAGGAGGAAAAAAGAATGCATGAACGAGGCGGTGGCAGGGCCAATCATGTCTCGCTTTACCGCTGTGTATCCCGCAGATCCGTGACGCGTGCTGGGAGGTTCATGCTGTAGCGTGCTTGAACCTCAGAGTTTGCCCATACGGCATCGAACGCGCCAGTGACGGCGAGATTGTGATGATGATCGACGTAAACGGCGTGGGTAGCAGATGCCATGAGTGCATCCATGTGGTGGCTTGCGACAAGAATGGTGAGCGCGCGCGTCTGCGCGATGTGTTCAAGTAGCGCAAAGGTGGATTGCTGATGCGAGGCGTCCATGGCGCTGGTCGGCTCATCGAGCACCAAGAGTGTGGGGGAACTGGCGAGGGCGCGTGCGATCAGCACGCGTTGCTTTTGGCCCTCGCTCAGGGCGGCGTACGGGCGTTGCAAGAGCGGTAGAATCTGCGTGTCTTTGGCGGCTTGCATGCAGGCATCTTTTTGTGCGGGCGTGCGCCAAGGTCGTAGAAATCCCCAGCTACGATCAGCGCCTTGAGCGATCACATCGATGACGCGTTGCGGTGCAAGATGGTGCGTCGCTTCGCGTTGAAACACGGCGCTCCACGCCACATGCTGTGTGGCGATATGTCCTGCGATCTTGGGTTGAAGTCCCAATAAGGTGCGCAATAATGTGCTTTTGCCGCCGCCGTTCGGCCCAAAAAGCGCCCAAATTTCACCTGCGCGCATGTTCCATGTTAACGGCGGCAGGATCGCTTGGTTGTCGTATCCAATGATGAGATCTTTTACGTGCAAGCGCGCGTCCGAGTGTGGCGGCGAAGAAACAGTACGTGGGGTAAGCATCGATAAGAGGGGACGTGAAAGGTTAGCGGCGTAGCGCGCGGTAAAGCAGATCGGTGAGCTCTTGCAGGTGCGTCAAATAGCTTTGATCAGGGAAATTCGTAGAACTCGTCAGAACGATATGCTCGATCTGCGCGAGCTTGGAGAGTGTTTGTGCTGTATTGCGCGGGTAGTACGGCTCCTGAATGATCGCCGGAACTTTGTGATCTCGAATTTTTTGTAAAACAGCAGCGGTGTGGCGGGTGGTCGGAGCGATGCCTGGATTGGGTTCTAGCGTGTCGATCAGGCGAATGCCCAACCAATCAAAGAGGTAGGGTGTAGAATCGTGATACGCGACCAAGACGCGTTGGGCTTGGGGAATCTTTTGGAAACGTGCACGTTCCTTTTGGGCAAAGCTTTCGAGGGCGCGGGTGAAAGTTTCGGCGCGCGCGGTCCAAATTTCCCGTTTGCTTGCGTCCGTGCGGATGAGCGCATCGCGAATACCGTTGGCCACAGCAATCGCGGCGCGGGCGTCGTAGAGATAGTGCGGATTTCCCGCGGGATGCACATCCCCGGAAGCGCGATCGGTGCCGGCGGGCGGCACGCCACGAATTTGTACAAAACGAGAGGCGTCGATATAGCCTTGGCGGCCCTTCATCACCTTAGGATTACGCGCGTTATCGAGCAGCGGCGGAAGCCATCCGCTTTCGAGGTCTAACCCCGCCAGAATCAGCAAGTCTGCTCGACTCAGGGGCACCAGAAAACTCGGACGTGCGTCCACATCGTGCGGATTTTGATTCTGCTTGGCCAGCGAAGTCACGCTGACGTGTTCACCGCCAATGGCATCTGCGATCGCCGCCAAGTCGGTGTTGGTGGTGACAATGCGTACCTTTGCCTGCGCGACCGATGGCGCAAGATAGAGGAGGCAGAGCCAAAGAAGGGTATGAAAGAGAAGGCGTTTCATAAGGCAAATCAGGTGGAGATTTTCAGGTTATAACGAAAAAATTAGAACTTATGTGCGCCGTGTGCGCCGACTGAAACCTCTAAACCAAGCATCACGGAGAGAATGGGCTTTGGGCGCCAGAGCGGTTGATCGACATTTCCTTGCAATCGAATGCGAGAAAAATGTGACGGATAGAAGGTTCCTTGCGCACTGGTGCGGTGGCGCGCGCGCGTCCACTCTGGATCGAGATCATCGCGTGCACTGCCGTTGACCCACTCGTATCGAGCACCAAGTTCCCAGCGTTCGTTGAGATTGCCGACGGCTTGGGCGTACAGGCCGCTGTTGTTCAATGGCAGGCCGCCGACCATGCGATGCCGGTGCATGAACTCAAAAGTGAGTGAAAAGGCACGGTACCCAGGCGCATCTACGGGGCGAAAGCGCAGGTATAGATCGGTGCCGTAGATCTGTGTCAGGCCATGGCTGGGTAGATCATCGATCGGTGTATCCCATGCTTCGGGATCCCACTGCGCGTTGTTCCTGCCGAGGGCGGCGCTTACGCCCCACGCGAGACTCCATGAGGCGTCGAAGGCAAAGTGGTTTTTCAAGGCGCCAAGATAGACAAAATCACGTAGACTATCGACGTCGCTGTCCTCTCCTCGGAAAGAACGGGCATCGGCACCATGCGCCGCGCTGAAGATAAGCTCTGCGTACCAAGGCAGGGGAGTGAGCCAAGAGACTTCGATGCCGGTGCCGGTGAGTCCTTCATCGCCGAAGAACCTTCCCATCACGAGCGGCATGTCCAAGAAATCCCACGCATGGGCATGTTGTTCGTTGATGCGCCCAAATCTGTGCAGAAATTTGCCGGCCCGCAATTGCAGGCGCGCGGGTAGGGCAGTGGTTTGGACGTACGCTTCTTCGAGTTCGATGCCGTGTTCGCTTGCGCTCAAATAGCCAGCGAATTTAAAAAACGGGTCGACATTCGCTAGAAACGCGAGTTCCAGTTCCTGAAACGTAAAACCGTTGCGCTGGGGGTCGTGGTGACCGAGCTGCATGGGCGTGTCGCTAAAATATGCGGCGGCGAGGTTCAGGGTGGCGGAAATTTCGGGGTTTAATGCATTGCCGACGGCCTGCATGGCGCGCGTGAATTTGCTGTTTTCGTGCGCGTCGTCGGTGGATGTCTCTGGAGTGTCAGGACCCTCAAGATCTTCGGCGGATTCGGCATCGGCGTTGAGCGCATCTTCAAGCGCGCGCAGTTCGTCTTTGCTGTCGTTGGTGAGAGCGTCGCGCGCTGGTGTATCCGCGGCTTCGCCCTGTTCGTGGTCGTCTTGTGCGTCTTGCGTACCCATTGCTGAGGCGTTTTCGTCTGTGCGTGACGCATCCTCGCGCGCATGTAGCAATGGATCCGGCGGCCCTGCGGACGCGGCTTTTACGATCGCGAGCATGAGAAAAAGGGGAAATACGATGGAAATCCCCAGCTTTCGAAATCGTGACACGGTGCGCATGATGAAGCATCGATGGAGGACCCTCACGCAGTTTCGGGGCGACGCGGGGGATCAACAAGAAAAAAAGATAGGTCGTGCGCTTATGGTGCAATAGCATTGCAATTGCAATAGCGTTGCATCTGTTGTTGCATGACCTCATGCAATCTCTTTGGTACGCTTTGTTTCAGTGCTGCTTGCATGAGAGCGTTATGCACCTTCGAAATTTCTGATACACTCTGCACCGACGCGTCCAAGGAGACGCGACATCTACATAGAGAAAACGAGGCATCGTGGGCGTTCAGCCAACCAAAAGCAGATTTCCATCGGATGTTGCATCGTGCAGACGCGCGTTGCGCGACGTGGGTTTGCGGGCCACGCCAGCGCGGATCGCCGTTTTGCAATTGATCCGCCAAGAAGTGCGTCCGCTCAGCCACGCGGATGTGTGCGATGCGCTGGGTGAAACGCAATGGAACCGCTCCACACTCTGGCGCAACCTTTGCGATCTCGAAACTGCGGGGCTGGTGCAGCGCAAAGCCCTGGGCGATAGGCTTTTTCGCTTTGAACATACGCGCGACGAAGCAGCCGATGATCACCACGCCCATCCGCATTTTATCTGCGTAAGCTGTGGTGATGTATCCTGCTTGCCTGAGGAAACATTTCAGTGGAACGCACCGCGCATTGCGCCGCGCTCCGTGCGCCAAGGCCACGCCGAAGTCGAAGTGCGCGGCGTGTGCGATGATTGTAACGAGGATGACACACCCATTTCGTCCGGCTAAATATGCGTGCAAGATGGACCGCAGACGCGTCCATCATCCATCGAGGAAAGAGGGGAAGAAGATGGTCAATTTACGCAAAGGTAGCGATCGCTTGGTTGAAAGTGGACGCGTGAAATTTGGTCGTTTCGACAAGCCCTTACGCCGCACGAATCTAGAAGACGCCGCGCCTTGGCCGCCGTGGCCCGTGCCGCGTTGGTTGCGCAGATTGCGCCTGAAGGAGTGGCAAGCGTTTCAGATTACGCACCCGCGTTTCTTCATCATCGTGGCGCTTTTCGACGCGAAATTCATCTCCTTGGTGCAGATGAAGCTCTACGATCGCGAAAGCGGGAAAAAGTATCAGTTAGAGAAACAGCTTTTGCCCGGTGCCTTCCGTACCCCGAACACCATGAGAAACAGCGTCTGTGAATGGCGTAAAAAGGATGAATGGGTGCGCTTTGAAAACCACCTAGACGAGGGCTTTATCGCCATCGATGTGCGTATCGCTGCCACACAAACTGCGCCTGCTGTAAACGCGCGACTCCACGCCAATACGCCCACCACCGATCCGATGATCGTGTCCATCCCCTTCGACCAAAATCGAGGAATGTACTCGCACAAAGCGCTGCTCCCCGTCACAGGTACCGTCCGCATCGGAGAAGAAAGCATTCCAGTCTATCCCAAAACCGCCTCACTCATGACCGATGATCATAAAGGGTACTATGGACGGCACATGCGCTGGGATTGGGTTGTAGGTGCCGCTTGGCGTGATGGATCTTTGCAAGGATTTAACCTCACGCATAACGCGTCCATCGACCCAGAACGCTACAACGAAAATGGTTTCTGGATCGACGGAAAACTCCATGCGCTGCCGCCCGTTTCGTTTGAACGGGATGAAAAACAGTGGCGCGTTCGTGATCGCGAAGACCGCGTAGACCTTCGGTTTAATATCGAGGTCGAGGGAAAATTGTTCCAAGATTACAAGCTTATAGAGAGTAAATACCTCGGCCCGTTCGGCACTTTCGAAGGCACAGTGCGCTCGCTGGATGACGTCGAGCTCACAGTCGATGGCATGTTCGGTATGGGTGAGCGCTTTTGGCTCAAGGCGTAGAACATTGTCGTAGAACGATCGTTAACCTTGCCGAAGGTGATAGGGTGTGGTGATCGTCAATGCGCAATTTCCGGCACGCCTCAGATTCAGCAAGATGATCGCTTGCAAGATCTAAATGCGACCCCACGCTCGAAGGAACACTCATCATGCCTAAAATCCAAACCGCGCGCCTGACCATGTGGTACGAGCGCTATGACGCGCCCGTGCGCAAAGACGACGCGCCCATGATCTTGCACGCTGGCTTGAGCATGCAGTCGGTTTTCTGGCCGGACTCGCTCATCGAAACGCTCAACGATGAAGGTTTCGATGTGATCGTGTTCGATAACCGAGACATCGGCCAGACAGAGCATTTGCACGGTGTTCGTCCGCCAGCCGCGCCCAAGATCGTCGCAGCACGTCTAGCGCAGAAAGCCATCGATGTGCCGTATCGCGTCACAGATATGGCAGAAGATACCGTTGCGTTGATGGATGCGCTCGATATCCCCGTGGCGCATATCGCCGGCATGTCGATGGGCGGGATGATCTCGCAATGCGTCGCAATTCAGCATCCATCGCGGGTGAAGAGCCTTTGTTCGTGGGCGTCATCGACGGGTGCGTTGACCGACGTGATGATCGCGCCGCGTTTGATCCCGACGATGTTGAAAAAGCCGAGCAATGATCCAGAGGAAAGGATCCGCGCGGGCGTGGAGCTTTTTATGCGCATCGGTACCAAGAAATATCCGTCGGACGTAGAGCGACTGTATGCGCAGATCCGCCTGGCTGCGGAACGTGCACAAGGGGACGCGCAAGGCGTCGAGCGGCAAATGGCCGCGATTTTAGCGACGCCGTCACGTCGCCAAGCCCTTACACAGCTGAAGGTTCCATCTCTTGTGATCCACGGGGATCAAGATCCGCTGCAACCATTGCGCGGCGGCAAAGCGACCGCGCGTCTGATTCCTAACGCAGAGTTCTTCTTGATTCGCGGGTACGGACACAATCTGCCAGATGAGCTCATGCAGCCCATCGCGCAGCGTATGGCTAAAAACGCGCGGCGCGCTGCCAGCTGATATCCGACGCCAAAAACCCGCGATCCGTCGAATCTCACTGCCTTCGATGAACGGTTCAGCGCTTGATGTCACGCGCTTTAAGGCGCGCGTTTCAGCTCTTTACGAATGGCTTTCTTGATGTGCGCCGCAGGCGTGACGCCGCGGAAAAATCGGCGGATGGTGCCATCGCGCCCAATCAAGATCATGGTAGGTAAGCGTTCCACCTCGTACATGATTTGAACGCGATGATCGTCGATGCCAATCGGGAAGTCGTGATAATTGCTATGAATGAATTTATGGATCTTCCGATGACGGTGGCGATCCTGCTCATCGGTGTTCACCGAGATGATATGGACGTCATCGTCCGCAAAAACGCCGCTCACGTGTCGTAACGTGCGTACTTGGCGTTTGCATGGATTGCACCACGTTGCCCAAAAGTCGATCAGGACCACGTCGCCAGTATAGTCCGACAACTTCATGGTTTCGCCATCGCTTCCAAAGAGTGGAAGCTCAAAATCGGGGGCCGCAGTACCCACCGTTTCGTGCGACGTGCCGTACACGTTGAAGCGATACGTGCGGTAGCTCCAGAACGCTGCCACAATGGCCAACGCCAGAACGATTTTGATCACCAACGAGGTGATGGATTTGGGTGCGCGAGGAGCTTTCGATTGGCGACGCATGACGAATCACCCTCTTTGTCGATGGCAGGTCAGCAGCGGCTGACATATAGCATAAGGAGGCCTTACAAGATGTTGATGCACGCTGCACGCTCTTCCTTGTTCGAGCATAGCTACGTGAACCCACCGAACGCGAACGCAAAGCTCTCCGATTCAAACGTCCCATGGATTGACGTGCATGTTCAACAAGTCAACCATCGCACATTCCCTTTCTGTGCCGAAGAAAACCTCACAATGAGCCGATGATGGTGAGTATCCCCTCGATGTTGCGCTGGCAGACGATCTGCCTTCTTTTAGGCATGTGCTTTTTTGGCTGCACCGAAAAAAAAGACGACGCAACGACCGCGTCGGCTGAAGAAGCCACGCCCGTACGCATCGCATTGCCGGAACGTGACGAAGTCATCGACATCGTGCGCGCAGAGTCCACCTTGCGCCCTCGCGCCCAACTCACTTTGCTCTCAGAGCAAATCGGAGAAGTGCGCGCACTGCATGCAGACGTGGGCGATGCCGTCACCAAAAACGAAGTCCTAGCAAATATCTATCATCAGGACCTCGACCTTCAAATTCAGCAAGCCGCCGACACGTTGCGCGCTCAAGAGAAGGAATTAGAAAAGTCGCGTCCGCTCTGGGAACAAGGCTATTTGCCACGCCAAGCTTTCGATGAGCTCACCCTCGCGCGCGATCAGAGCAAAATCCAGCTCCAACGCCTGCGCGCAACCCAAGCAGATCAGCGCATCAAAGCACCCTTCGACGGGGTGATCTTGGAGCGTGCCATCGAACAAGGCCAAAAGATCGCCGCTGGGAGTCCGCTCTTCGAAATCGCGGACCTTTCGGCCTTGTACCTACGTATCCCTGTGCCCGAGCGCGCGCTCCAACGCATCCACGTTGGCCAGCCTGCAACCATCGAGTTGCGCGCCCTCGTCGATGCATCTGTACCTGCCAAGGTCAGAAAGATCTTTCCTTCGGTCGATCCCTCGACCGGCACCATCTTGGTAGAGCTTGAGCTCGACCGAACGACCTTAGACGATGACACCGCCCTGCGCCCAGGCATGTACGCGCGCGGAGAGATCGAAGTCGAACGACGCCCCAATATTCTGATGGTGCCGCGTAAAGCGCTCGTAGAAGAAGGCGCAGAAACCTACCTTTTTGTCGTGAAAGAATCTGCCAAAAACGAAGAAACGACGACCCTACGCGTAGCGCAACGCGCCGTAAAAACCGGCTGGCGCGGTGAAGGACGCGTCGAGATCATCGAAGGCCTCGACGCCGATGAACAGGTTGTGACACTCGGCCAAAACCGCCTGCGCGAAGGTAGCCTCGTGCGCATCGTGGAGAATGAAGAGTGACGCACTGGTCGCGTATCTTTGTCGATCGGCCCGTTGCCATGCTGATGATCGTGGCTGCGGTGGTGGTCTTTGGCTGGACATCATTGCGTCAAATGCCCGTCGATCTCATGCCCGACGTCTCGTATCCGACCATCACCGTGCGCGGGACCTACGCCGGCGCAGCACCGCTAGAAGTCGAACGTGAAATCGTTGAACCGCTTGAACAAGTACTGCGTACGGTCGAAGGCGTCCGCCACGTCGAATCCGTGAGCCGCCCAGGTTATGCAGAGATCTATCTGCAGTTTCGTTGGGGCAGCAACCTCGACATCGCGACGCAGCGGGTGCGCGAAAGACTTGCGCTTGTGGAATTGCGCGACGGCATCGCACCGCCTAAAATTTTACGCTACGACCCCGCCCTTGATGCCGTCTTTCGTGTCGCGCTTTCAGGACGTGGTACAGAAACACTCGGCCAGTACGCGCGCGACGAACTCGCGCCAGCTTTGTCGTCCGTCCCAGGGGTCGCGCTCGTACGCGTGCGCGGCGGAAGCCAAACCCTCCTGCGCGTCGAGGTGGACCCCGATGCGCTTGCACGCCATCGCCTGAATATCGAACGCATCGAAGAACGCTTGCGCGCTGAAAACCTCTCACTCGTCGGCGGAAGACTCAACGATCACGGACGCGAAGTACTCATACGCACCGATAATACACTTACGTCCATCGAGGAGTTACGTGCGCTGGTGCTCCAAAAGACAGGCGACGCCTATGTGCGCTTAGAACATGTGGCCAACATCGAACGCGTGGTGGAACGACCCGAAACGTACACCACATGGAACGGCCAAAGCAGCGTAGAGCTTGATGTCTTCCGTGAGGCGGATGCCAACCTCATCGAGGTCGTCGATGCCCTTAATGATCGCCTGTTTAAAGGAACCAACGCACTCGCACAGCAATTGCCCCCACAGATGGAACTCGCCGTCAGCCAAGATGGCTCCCGTTATGTGCGCGCAGCCATCCAAGAGGTTCAAAGCAATGCCATGATGGGCGCGCTCTGCGCCATTGTGGTCTTGCTGCTTTTCTTGCGCTCCTTGTATCCTACTTTCGTCATCAGTCTGGCGATTCCGCTCTCCGTCATTGCGACTTTTGCGCCCATGCTCTGGTCCGGCATCACGCTCAACATCATGTCTCTTGGTGGTTTGGCGCTCGGTGTGGGCATGGTGGTCGATAACGCGGTGGTCATTCTTGAGGCCATTTACCGTCGCACAGAACTCGGCGATGCCCCGCGCGAGGCATCGCTCCAAGGGACCAAGGAAGTGGGTGGCGCGGTGATCGCTTCGACCTTCACCACGGTGGTGGTCTTTGCGCCGATTATTTTTATGCAAGGCATCGCCTCGCTCTTCTTTAAAGATCTTGGGGTGACGGTCGCATTGGCTTTGTTCGCATCGCTCGCGTTTTCTCTCGCGTTTGTGCCGACGTTGCTGGCCTTGCGCGGACGCAGACAAACCAGTTCGCGCCCACAACCTGCCGACGAGGCAACCAAAGAAGGGTGGAGATCGCTTGCGCTGTACCAAGAAGATCAAGAACGTTTTCAACGTTATCGAGAAGCACAAAGCAGCGTATTTAAAGCGTTTCTCTACCTGCTTACACCGATCTTCTGGCTCTATCGCGTGTTACGAACCGCCGTGGCCCTGCCGTTCGAAGCACTTTTTAAGCTCCTATCTGCCACGGTGATCACAGGGCTTGGCGCCGTGCTCAAACAGCTACGCCTCCGCCTTCGAAGAGAAAACCCACACACGCCTGACGCAACGCCCCCACCAAAGAATCAACGCTACCGACAGACGATCGCATGGGTGCTCGACCATACATGGGGCGTCTGGTGTGCCATCATCGCCCTCTTTGTTGCCGCATGGTTCGCTTGGCCAAGACTCGGCGTGGAACTCATCCCCGCCCAAGAAGAAGATAGTTTCTTTGTGCGTTTGGTCTTTGAGCCCGCCACACCGCTCGAAGAAGTCGCGATGCAAAGTGCGCAGATTGAACGGCGCATCGCAGGAATTGAAGGCGTAGCAGCAACAGCATCTTCGGCTGGGGACGAGGAGCGGGGGCAACAGCGAGAGCGCAGCGCCGTGCACATCAGCCAAGTGCGTGTGCAGCTGACCACGAGCAAAAACACAGCACAACACTATGCCCAAGTTGTCCAAAAGCTGCGCGACGTGCTTCAAGATGTGCCGAGCGTGGAATGGAGCGTGGAAGAAAGCCGTATCGTGTCAGCAGGGGCACCGCTGCGTATCGAAGTCATCGGTCAGGATGTAGAGACTTTGCGCATCTCCGCGGATCAAGTGGCACATATGCTCGCCTCGCTCGACGGCGTGGTCGATGTGCGCAACCACCAACAGCAAGGGAACGACGAACTTGTGGTGAGACTACGCGACGATCGGCTGGCCGCCTATGGCTTGAGCGCAGAAGATGTGGCTTCGAACGTGCGCGCCATGACACGTGGGGTCACGAGCACGACGTTGCGTGCGGGCGGAGAGCGGCTCGAGGTCAACGTTCGTGCCCCGGAGCAAACCTCCATTGAGGCGCTCAAAGCCATGCCCATTGCATTGCCCGCCACGCCGTTTGGTGAAGCGCAAAGCCGGTCGCGCATGCCGTCCATCGGCGGGGTGGCACTCGACCAGGCCCTGCGCTCGTCCGCAGGCGACACTGCCTTGCAAGCGCGCGCGGTGCGACTCGATGCCATCGCAGATTTTGACGTAAGCCGCGGACCCTCAGAAATACGACATGTGCGTGGACGGCGTGCCGCCATTGTTGAGGCAGGTGCCGACGTGCGCGATATTGGTGGCTTGAGCGCCTTGGTGCACCAACGCCTTCAAGACATGGAGTTTCCCGATGGCGGCTATGCGCAACTTGTAGGTCAAACCGAGGAGATCGAAGCTGCACGCGCGAACCTCCTGTTCGCTTTCTTGCTCGCCGTATTTCTGGTCTACGCGGTGATGGCGTCCTTGTTTGAATCGTTTATCGGGCCATTGTTGATCATGATTACGATCCCGCTCGCTTTGGCCGCGGTGATCCTCGGTCTTGCTGTGATGGGTTTTCCGCTCTCTGTGGTGGTGCTTATTGGGGCGATCGTTCTTGTGGGCATCGTGGTGAACAACGCGATCGTGCTTGTTGACACCATGCTGCAACTCGAGCGCGAGGGCATGGCGAGAAAAGATGCGATTGTGCATGCATCATCGATTCGGTTACGGCCTGTCGCCATTACTGCAACCACAACAATTTTAGGACTTGTGCCGATGTTGCTTGCGCAGGGAGAGGGCGCACAGATTCGGCAGCCCTTGGCGTTGGTGTTGGTGGTCGGTTTGAGTGTTTCCACCGTGCTGACACTTGTTGTTATTCCCGTGTTTTATCAGCGGCTTATGCCTCGCGTGACGCCGGACGGACGGTCCTTTCCGCTCCCCGACGCGTGAAGCTTGGTGCAAGCTGTCTCGCTTGACTTTTTTCCACAGCCTGTGGGATTAAACTCCGCGTGTTGCACGTCGTCTTTCAGTGAATGAGCGAATAACTTCGTGGCTTTTGTGGTTCCTATGAGAGGATGTTAAGTTCCTCGTCATGGCCACAAATGCGAAGATGTAGGGACGCTCTGGGTGAGTCATGGGAATGAACGGATCACGAAGTATACGTAGCTTTCGATGCGCAGATAAACTTTGGCGCGCATTGGAGGACGAGGCAGATGAGCGTGGGGTGACGGTGGATACGGTCATCACCGAAGCGTTGTGGAGTCACCTGCGCGAAGCACCCGAGTTCAGCACTGCCACGCACGCCGCACGCGCGCGTATCGATCCCACAAGCACGCCGCGGCCTGAAAGCTTGGCTAACGATCCGCTGCATAAAGGCATCGCCAGAGAGCGACGCGCGCAAATCGAAAAAGATGACCGCGCACGCACCATCAGCAATCCTAAGCTCGCCATGCCCGTGCGAAATCTGGGGCCCGCCAAACCCGTGCGCGCAGACGAAACCGCACCCACCGTCGATAACCTAAAAATCGTCCGCGACGAACAAGGGCGCGTCATCGACCCCATAACCGGCCAAGCCATCGATCCTAAAGATTATCGCGAAGACGAGGCAACCCAGGAAAAAGCTGCGGCCAAAGACCGCCCGCAACTTGCATTCTATTTCTCCGGCGTGCGCTACCCCGTGCAAACCGAAAAATTCCTGATCGGACGCGCCTCCACCGGTACGGACCTTCAAATCCGTGACGCCAACGTCTCCAGAAAACATGCCGCCGTCATCTACCACGACGGTGGCTGGTTTATTCATGATCTTCAGTCCACAAATGGTGTAGAGTTCAAAGGACGGCACATTCGTACACGCCGTATCGAACACAACGATCGCTTTCTGATCTGTGATTACGAATTAATCTTTGAACTCGAGGCCTGATGTCCCAACTACACAAGGTCGCGCCCGATCTCTTTCAGGTAACCTTGTCCGCCCCCACATCCCTTGGCCACACCTGGGGAAACGCGCGCAACGTCTACGTCTTTACCGGCGAGGCGCCCGCGCTCATCGATAGCGGATACGCACAAAGCGCGGACGAACTCCACCAAGCGCTCCAAAGCCTGAATATCGCCCCCGCAGACATACGACGCATCGTCCTGACGTCGACGACCGCCGATGCCGCAGGTGCTGCATCCACTTTCCCCAATGCACGCCTTTGGACCGCGCTCAAACCCGAAGAGCACGTCCATGCACATGCCCGCGCGCGTTATCAGAAGATCTTTCAAGCGCTGTTGAGCTTGCCAGATATCCCAACGACGTGGACCCAAGATCATGAAGATCAGCTCCTCGATACCGTCTTTTGCCCGCCGCCACCCAATCTCCAATATCTGCAGAGTGGACAACCCATCCGCCTAGGCAATTGGATCTTGGATGCGCTCGATACCCCAGGTCTCGCCTATCCTGCGGCAGCTTATTTTGCCGCAGATCGCGGATGGTTGTTCTCTGGCCCCGCCATCAACATGCAACCGCGCGCCATCTTGGACGATCCCACACACATGCTCGAAACCTTGGGCACCCTCGGCGCCATGAGCATCAAGCAAATTTTGCCCGTGCGCGGCGACATCGACCCCAACCCCGATATCTTCTTCCGCACGCTCAGCCTCTACGTGACCAACCTGCGCGCCAATATGAAGTATATCTTCGAAGATCCGGAGTCTTCCATCGATCTGGTTCAAGCCGATTTTGGGTATTGGCCCGAGGATCTCATGGAGACCGCAGCGCGTCTGATGACCTTCGATGCTGTGTTCCGAGAATTCGATGAAGCGGGCGTCGTCCACGTTGTAGAAGACGGGCCCGTCGAGGGATTTCCGCGTTATAAAATGGGCGCACCTGGCGCAGGACGAGGCGACGCCACAAATTAAGGCGCGTCGTCCACGCTACGCCACTCAAAAGTGGGATAACGCCAGCCTTGATCGCTCTGATACGTTTGGTTCAAGGCGCGTAACCACAACTGTTCCAGCTGCGCGTCCGCCTTCGAACGCGCGGGCTCTAGCTGGACCCGTCGCCAGCCCCCATACATATGCGCCTCCCACGCAGGGCTATCGCAATACGACGGATTGTGGCGCACCGAAAGCAGATGCCACTGATCTGCGGTCAGACGTTGTTCTGCGTGCAGGAGGGCGCGTTGCACGCGGACTTGGGCGGCGGATTCTGGCGGCCGGATGATCCGCCTGCTCTGCGCTTTCGAGGGCGCACACGATGCAAAAAGCGCGAGGGCCAAAAACACCATCACGCCAGCACAGCCGTGTTTTAATCGATCGATGGTTCGTTCCATGGCCAGTGTCCAGTGCTGAGAATCTTGGCTGCGGCGGCAGTGTAGCGACGATCTTGATCATGCAAGATCAGCGGCGCTAAAAACTCGGTGGTGTGAGTACGGCTCGCGCGCGCACAAACCAAGATCAACGTCGCCGATGCGCCTTGATAGGGCAAGATCATCTGTGCCTGCATGTTCGTGCGCTCCACCGCATCAAGCGCTGAAAAGAGGGCACCCGCGCGCGCCGCCGGATACACGATGCACAACGGCGCCTCGCGATAAAGATGGCGCACCGTGGCAGATACAAGATCGCCGATGGTGCCGTACACTTCGTGCCGCGCGAGCGCGCGTTCTGAATGCGGGCTTTGCTTGCCAGCGCCGCACTGGAAGTACGGCGGGTTCATCACCGCGCCATCATAGTGATATTTTTGGCCTTTGCGCGTTCGGATGTCTTCTTGAAACACCTGACAACGCGTAGACAAGCCGTTCCGCTCGATGTTCGCGCGTGCGAGGGCGGCGAGGCGGGGCTGACGTTCCACAAGATCGACGTGACGCGACGAGTCAAGATGCGCGAGACCTAGTCCCACCGGGCCCACGCCTGCGCCCACATCGAGGACGCGATCGCCCACCACACGGTGCGCAAAAGCGCATAACAGGACGCTATCTACGTTGTAGCGGTAGCCTTGCGTGCCTTGCTCTAAGAGAAGGGCACCACCAAAAAGCGCATCGATGCTCGTAGATGACGATGACATCGATGCGCTCCTAGATCCGTGATGCGAAGATCGATTAGAATTCGCTGAGGTCGTTCACCACAAGTCCGCTCAGGACTTTGGGGTAGAAGTAGGTCGACTTCTGCGGCATGAAACCGCCGGTGGTACAGACCTTGCGAATGTCATCGATGGGCGTTGCGTTCATCAGGAAGACCACGTTGGTTGTGGGGTCTTCGAGTTCCGCATCGACTTCGTTCTCGAAGCGTGGGTAGTGCAGGTTGGTTTTTTGCGCTTGGGCTTCGAGGCTTACGCCGGTGAGCTGCGCAAGCACAAAGTCGTGCAGGACGGTGACGTCGAGGTTGCGTGCTGCATCGACCACATCGAGCTTGTCGAGATCGGCTTGCGCGTCCTCGGTGCGCAGGGTCAGTAAGTAGGCCACGCGTCCTTTGCCTGGCAGGTTGGCCAAGGCGACAAAGGCGTTTTTATCTTTGTGTTGGCCCAGTGTTTCAAGCGCGCTTGCGGTCGCTGTATCGCTGAGCTTCTTCACATCAAAGTAGCTCTCGAGTTTCGAGATCCAACCGGTGAAGTTGAAGCCTTCGACGCTATGCAGTGCGCGGTGTGTGGGCCATACAAGCAGGCCTGGGTCTGAGCCGTTGGCAAGGTAAGCCATGGCGTAATCGCGCGGGCGTGGTGTATCCGAAGTGCCGTCCAGATCGCGGAATGCGACGGCGGTTTCGTAACGGTGGTGACCGTCTGCGATCAGGAGCTGATCGCCTTTGAGCGCTTCTTGCACAAAGGCCAGCGTGTCTGGGTCGGTGACCTTCCACAGCTGGTGGTGGATGCCGTCATCGGTGACGATATCGACGTCGGGTGCGTTCGTGCATTGTGCGTCGAGTGCGGCGTCTACACGGAGCTCGGGATCGTTGTACAACAAGAAGATCTGCGACATCTGAGCATTGGTCGCTTTCATGAGCTCAAGTCGATCGATCTTGGGGCCGCGCAAGGTGCGTTCGTGCGGAAGCACCACTTTGTCTGCGTAATCGTGTACGCGTACAGTTGTGATGAAGCCTTTGCGCAAGATCTTTTGGCCGTCTTCCTCAAAGGTCTGATGGTAGACGTACAATGCGGGCTCTTCGTCTCGGACCATGACGCCTTCTTTGCGCCAAGCCGCCAAGGTCTCCGCAGCGAGCGTGTACTTGCTTTGGGGATCTGCATCCGCATCTACGCGTGTCAGGTCAAGACGGACGAAGTTCTTTGGGTGGCGCGCGTACAGCTTGTCTTGCAACGCTTCGTCAATGACATCGTAGGGCGGTGTTACCACCTGAAGCATGTCCGAAATATGCGACGGGTTGTAACGAAGTGCTCGAAAAGGACGGATCTCAGCCATCGTTTCACGCTTGGGCTTAAGAGGTCTGGAATCAGGTGACGGCAAATCATGTGCCTGCTTCACTCCCGATACTGAATTCAATCGCACTTGTCGACACAAGCTACGGGATCTTCTTCCGCCCCAGCCGCCAATGCTTTGAAGGATGACAAATCAAAGGAAATCCGGCATGGGGTGGCAAAGTTTACGCCATTTTCATTTCTGCCATGGCGTTATACTGAAACATGTTCTAGTTAAAGAGTGTCACCGCGCACATTTCCTGAATGAACAGGTGGACGCACGTCCAAAATGCCTGCGTGGTGGACGTTCTAACCTCTACGTACCAACTGAGAGAGCCTCAGATGATTTATGTAATCACCGATCCATGCCGTGGCGTCTGTGATACCTCGTGTGTCGACGTCTGCCCTGTTGACTGTATCCACCCTGCAGTGGACATCGAAGAGTTGCGCGCCGTGCGCGACGAGGGCGGCGAAGAAGCCTTGGTAGAAAAATACGGACCCGATGTGCAGCTCTACATCGACCCCGAAGAGTGCATCAGCTGTGGTGCATGCGAGCCCCAGTGCCCTGTACAAGCCATCTTCGAAGAAGATGAAATCCCCGAAAAATGGGAGCACTACATCGAGATCAACGCGAAATTCTTCGAAGATCGCTAAGTCACGATCCATCGAATATTCCTGCGCAATGCCTTCGCCAACCACCTAGCGTGTTGCGCACCGGACCGCATCTTGCGTTGCGTCTGTTGCGAATTTTTCACCGGCACGCTCGTGCACACCTCGCGCTACTTTACAGAATGTCAATGTAGTCCGCGATCACCTTCTTGATGCCGACGTCCGCAAAGCGAATCGTGAGCCGAACGCGATCCCCTGTGGGGTCTGCGTCGATGATTTCGCCAATGCCAAAAGAGCGGTGATGTGCACGTCGGCCGATCCACTCTTGTGCCGCGCTGACCGATGCTTCTGGATAATAGCGGTCGTCAAAGATCACCCCATCATCTGGGATCCAGTCCCCGCTGATCGATGCATCGCGCTCGTCCCAAGGCCTCTGATCAAAGAGATCATCGAAACCGCCGCCATCATCGACAGCCTCGTGCTGCGCCGGCCGCCGTCCCCATGCATTCGATGCGCTTTGGGTGCCCTCACGCCAATCGAGTGTCTGTGTGGAACTTTCTGCATCAAAGACCACATGATCTTGCGCCACCAATTCTTCAAGAAAACGCGACGGTCGGCTTAAGAGTGTCTGGCCAAAGCGCTGCCGACGGCGCGCGGCGCTCAAGAACAAATGATCTTGCGCACGCGTGATGGCAACGTACGCGAGCCGCCGTTCCTCGTCGTATTCTTGTTCTTCTTCCGTTCCATCGAACGAGAAGGCTTCTTCGAGTTCTTTTTGACGGTGCACGAGCGGAAAGATGCCCTTTTCGAGGCCCGTGAGAAACACCGCGGGAAACTCTAAGCCCTTGGCGGTGTGGACCGTCATCAGTTGCACGCTGTCGTCATCGGCAGATTGTTCGCCCTGTGAGGCCAGGGTGACGACTTCTAAGAAGCGTTCCAGGGCGTCGCGTTCGGGATCGTCGTTCGGGTCGCTTTCTTCGAGAGCGATTTGTCGTGCTAAGTGGATGAGTTCATCGATGTTGCGCGCGCGATCATCAAAGGTATCGCGCTCAGCATTCTCGAGCCATTCAAGGTATCCTGATCGTGTGAGCAGCGTTTCGAGCAGTTGATCGGGACGCATGTGTTCGCGTTGTGTGCGCAGTTCTTCGAGCAGCACGCGCAGCTCTTCGATCCCTTTGAGGCTCCGGCGGCTTCGGCGAGCTTCTTTGGTGTCGGCCCACGCTTCCATCGCTTCGAGCCACGAGGGATAGTTCTCACGGAATGCGAGCAGACGCTCGAGCGTCACATCCCCTATGCCACGTGGTGGCGTGCCGCGTACGCGCTCAAATGCAGCATCGTCGGCGGGGTTTGCGACCAAGCGCAGCCAAGCCAAGAGATCTTTGACCTCGCGGCGCTCAAAATAACCGACGTTCCCCAGGATCTGATACGGGATGCCTTCTTGGCGTAGGCGTTGTTCGAACACCCGAGATTGGGCGTTGGTGCGATAAAAGATCGCAAAGTCTTGATATCTCAGGGCGCGCGTTTCACGCAACGCACGAATTTTATTCGCGATGTATTCCGATTCTTCGCGGTCGTCATAGGCGATAAAAACCGTCGGTTGTGCTTCGCCTTGGCGCGTTGCGCGCAGCTTTTTGGGCATCCGCTCGCTGAGCTTCTCAACCAAAACGTGCGCGCTATCTAAAATCGGTGCGATCGAACGATAGTTTTCCTCGAGTTTGATGATGCGTACGTCGTTGTAATCATTCACAAAGCGCTGAACGTTTTCCACCTTCGCGCCGCGCCAACCATAGATCGATTGGTCGTCGTCGCCGACCACCATCACCGAACCGTCCACCGGCGCAAGCGCCCGCAACAATCGGTATTGCGCGGTGTTGGTATCTTGAAATTCATCGACCAAAATATGTCGATATTTGTGCTGAAACCGCGCACGCACACCGTCGTTTTGCTCAAGGAGCCACAACATGCGCGTGATCAGTGTGCCGAAATCTACCGCGCTCGCTTGGGTCAACGCATCTTGATAGGCCGAAAAAAGATCCGTAAATTCTTCGTCATCGCGCCCGCGCGCCTGCGTTTCGAGCTCGTGAATGCTCCAGCCCTCGTTATGCGCTTCCTCAATGCGGCGTAAATATTCTCTCAGCGCGCTTTTATCGGTCGGCATGGAGAGGGTTTGCGCACAGCGTTTCACCACGCCGCGCGTGTCGTCGGCATCGTAAATCGAAAAATTCGGCGTGAGATCCGCCTGTGCGGCATATTGGCGAAGCCAGCGTGCACAGGCGCTGTGAAAGGTGGTGATCGTCGGGCGACCGGACCCCATCGCACAAAGCGCTTCCGCGCGTTCGCGCATTTCTTTGGCCGCGCGGTTGGTAAAGGTCATCGCCAAGATCTCGCTGGCGCGACTGTGGCCTTGCTCCACCAGCCAAGCGATGCGATGCGTGATCACGCGAGTCTTACCACTGCCAGCACCCGCTAAAATCAACGCGGGACCAGGAGGCATCGTCACAGCTTCTTTCTGCGCTGCGTTCAACGACGCAGCGAGCGCTTTGGACATCATCAAAAGATCTCTTGCCTAGAGAACAAAGGAGAGCGCAGCTCGTTTAAACCATACTATGAACACCGAACAAGAACAGCCAATGCCTTGACGACGTTCAGAATACTCGAAGAATGTGCCAACTTCTTATAATAAGGCATCCGTGCGTGCTCTTCTCTTCCTTGTTCGCGGAATAATGCATGTCTGATGACTCACGTAATCGGCTCATGACCCTCATTGAAATCGGTGTGGTTGTGCTCGTCCTCGGCGTGATGGCGGCCTTGGTTGTCCCATCGCTCATGCGCAGCATCAAAGAGCGCCGCGCCGCCGAAGCATCCGAAAACATCCGCGTCCTCTTTCAAAAGGCCAGCGATTACTACGCAGCCCAAGTCGAAGAAGCCAACGGCGATAACAGCGAAGTACGCTTCCCAGCGTCGACCGACGGACCGCACCCAGAACATATCGGTAAAAAAGCGGTGACCACCGCCGACTGGCACATGATCCCCGCCTTCAAAGCCCTCGAATTTGAGATCTTAGAACCCCACTTCTACCAATACGCTTTCGAAAGCGAAGGCGAGGGAGACAACGCGCAGTTCACCATCTCAGCCTTTGGAGACCTTGATGGCGACGGCACCAAAAGCCGTTACCAAATCGAAGGTTATATCGAAAATGGCGAAGTGCGTGGCCGCACCATCATCGTCGATCGCCTCGAATAAGCGCAGACCTGAGCGCGCACCCGATCAGTTATCGTCAGCGTCCGAAACGAGCACCAAATCATCGCGGTGCACCACCGAATCACCGTTGGTAAAGCCGATGATCTCAGAAATGCGGTCGGACGATTTACCCGCCAGCGCGTGAATTTCACGCGAAGAATAGTTCGCCATCCCACGCGCAACCAACACGTTTTCTAGCGTTTTGATGTCGACGGGGCTGCCGACGCCAAACTCCCCAACGACGCGCCGTACGCCGATCGGCAGCAAGGATCCGCCGCCTTGGCGCAATGCGCGCGCCGCGCCGTCATCGATGATGATGGTGCCAGCAGGCAGGCTCGCATGCGCGATCCAAGATTTGCGCGCATGTTGACGATCACGCGGTACAAAGAGCGTACCGATGGGATCGCCGCGCAAAATTTCACGCAATACGTACGGTCTGCGTCCGGGAGCGATGATGGTTGGCACACCGATCTCGCCGGCCACGCGTGCCGCTTTGAGTTTGGTGCCCATGCCGCCGCTTCCTACGCCTGTAGGATCGACAGGTGCTGCGAGCGGCTTCAACGCTGGATCGTCACTCCATACTGTGTCGAGACGAACGGCATCCGGATCCTTAGATGGATCTGCGGTGTACAAGCCGTCGATATCGGACAGGATGATCAACAGATCGGCATCTACGAGCGAGCAAACCAACGCGCCCAAGTTGTCGTTATCGCCAAAGCGGATTTCTGCTGTCGAGGTCGTATCGTTTTCGTTGATGACCGTGATTACATTTTCCATCGCAGCGAGTTCACGCAACGTGTTGCGCGCATTCAAGAATCGTTCCCGCTCACCCAGGTTCTCTGGCGAGATCAGAACTTGCGCTGCGATGCGATCATAGAGCTGAAACTCTTGGGTCCACAGCATCATCAGCGTGGGCTGGCCTACCGCGGCGAGCGCTTGTTTATAAGCCAAGGCATCCTGTGGAGATTTCTTTACTCCCAGCTCTCGACGACCGACGGCAATGCCGCCCGAAGATACAAGGAAGATACGTCGTCCAGCGGTCGCGTCCAAGATGGCGAGTTCCTCGCCGAGCCCGCAAAAGACGCGGCGGTTCACAACGCCGGCGCCTCCGCCGACCAATACATTTGAGCCAATTTTTACGACGACGCGGCCAGCGCGACGAATACGTTCGCGCGCGACTTCGACCGACCTTGCATCAACGGCTTCCACAATCTCACCTAAAAGGGGTTGGTTATCAATCTACGTATCTACGCATACGGCATAGGCCGCACCGCATGCAATGACTATGGCACGAAAATTACCGAGAACTTAGGCTTTACGCAATACCATCGACACCACGGTGCGGTCATCGCCGCCCATGTTCACGGTCAGGCCATGGGTTGCATCTTGGGTGATTTGGTAATCGCCACATGCGCGGTCGAGTTGGCGCTGAACTTCTAGGACCTGCTTGATGCCGGTCGCGCCAATGGGGTGTCCAAAGCCGATGAGTCCGCCGCCGGTGTTCACGGGGAGACGTCCATCGATGGCGGTGACACCGTCACGGATGGGTGTGATGCCTTGGCCTTCGGGCGCTAGGCCGATGGCTTCCATCATGAGCACTTCTGCGATGGCGAAGCAGTCGTGCACTTCGGCCACACCGATGTCTTGAAGGCTCACTTTGGCATCCGCCATGGCTTCGCGCGCGGCTTTTCCAGCTTCGACCAAGCGGGTGCGTTCGGGCGTTCTGCCGAGCGCGCCGGTGCGCTGTGACCACGAGGTAATTTCGGTCAGGCCGTCGGTTGTTTTTCCAAGCTTTCGAAGACCTTCTTCGGTGGCCAGAACGATGGCTGCACCGCCGTCCGAGACGGGCGAGCACTCCAGGACGCGCAAGTATTCGCGGAATTCTGGGTTGCTCAGGAACTCGCTGTTGCGCTTGTTTTCTGTGGTCGCGGTTTCCCAGTCCACTTCTACGGTGTGCATGTGGGCGTTCGGGTTTTTGTTCGCGTTGCCGAACGCTTTCATGACCACGTGGCCAAGATCTTCGTGTCCGATGTCGTATTGCGCAAAGTAGGCTTGTGCGCGTCGTGCAAAGAGTGCTGGGAACGCAAAGGCGTCCAGATCGCGCTCGGTTTCGTAGTGCGATGCACGCGCAAGATACTCTGCGCCATCTTTGGCGTTACGGCTGGTTTGGATCTCCGCTCCGGCTGCAAGGGCGATGTCGTGTCCCGCCTGCAGCGCCTCAATGGCTGAAACGATCGCCATGCTGCCCGATGCGCATGCGCCTTCAACGCGAGAAATCGGTTTGCCATCCAGACCAGGAACACGCGCTGCCAACGAGCCCATGTGCAACTGGTTGGCGAACAGACCGCCGGCAAAGTTACCGATGTACGCCCGCTCGATTTGATCGCCAGTGATCTGCGCATCTGCGAACGCGTCGGTGATCGCGCGCGTTAGGTGTTCTTCGATGCTTGGATTTTCACGCTGGCCAAAATCTGCATGGCCTTTCCAGATAAAATCTGGGTGAAATTTTCCAATGAACGGCGTCAATGCGCCACCTACAATATATACGCGTCGGTGCGGGATCATGGTCGTTTCTTATCCGGAGGGAGGTGTTTTTATACTTTCAGATGCTTTGGTCATGTGAGCGATGCCTCATGGTGCGCGGGAGATTACCCCAAATTGCGCCGCGATGCATCCTTCGATTTGACCGTCGATTGCCCGAAAGATCTTGAAGGCTGCTCTGAAATGGATGCTTTTGGTCCAATTTCGTGAAAGAGGATAAATATCCCCTTGAAGTTCCGTAGATCCGTCACCATGGATCTACCCATTATGCGCGTACCTGCCCTCTTGTGTCGATATTTGTATCGAAACAGGCTAAGTGAGCGCACCTCTTCTTTTTATTTTGCGACCGACGTCGCGATAGGACCTGTCCACAGGAATAACGCCATGGATGATTTGAACATCAAAAGCGCTGTGATCGACGCGTTGGCTGCGGTCACCGATGAAAGCTCCGGAAAAAGCATCATCGATGCCCACCTGCTGGAAGCCGTCGACGTGAAAGACGGTGTGGTAGATATTAAACTGAAAGTCCCCGCCGACCTCAGTAAAGATGCGCGCTGGGATCTCGAAGATAACGTCGCTGATGCGGTCGAAGCCGTCGAAGGCGTAGGCGATGTGAACGTGCACATGTTCACCGAAGGTGAAAACCCATGGGCGGAGGCCGAGGCAGAAGCTGCAAAATCCAAATCACCCGCAGCGCCAGCGTCACCCTCCGCGAAAAAAGGCAGTGGCCCTGCGCCCCAACAACCAAGTCCACCCAAGGCGTCTGAGCCGCTCAAAGGGGTCGGTCGCGTTATCGCCGTAGCGTCCGGAAAAGGCGGTGTCGGTAAATCAACCGTCGCCGTCAACCTCGCGCTCGCGCTCCAAAAGCTCGGCTACCGCGTAGGTCTCCTCGATATCGACGTCTACGGACCAAGCGTTCCAACGCTCCTCGGCATCAACGAGCGGCCCAACGTCAAAAATAAACAAATCGTCCCCCTCGAAGTTCACAACATCCGACTCATGTCGCTCGGCTTCCTCATGGAAGACGATTCGCCCGTCATCTGGCGCGGCCCCATCGTCACAGGGATCGTCCGACAATTCCTGCAAGATGTGGACTGGAGCGGTACCGATTACCTCATCATCGATATGCCACCAGGCACAGGCGATGCGCAGCTGAGCCTCGCCCAAACCGTCCCCGTCGACGGTGCCGTCGTCGTTACGACACCGAGCGACCTTGCCCTCATCGACGCCGCGCGCGGTCTGCGTATGTTCGAGACCCTGAACGTCGATGTTCTCGGCATCGTCGAGAACATGAGCTGGTATGTGTGGTCCGGCCAAAGCCAAATGACCGCACTCGTCCAAGAACTGCGCGGCAAAGACGCTGCGCTTGCAGATAAATTCGACGCCGTGCTCCAAGAGCACGCACGCGAATACATCTTTGGACGCGGCGGCGGACAAAAAGAAGCAGAACGCCTCGAAACCGCCTTCTTGGGACACATCCCCCTTGATGGCGCTGTGCGCAAAGCCGGCGATAGCGGAAAACCCATCGTCATCGCGGAACCCGACAGCCCCGCAACCGACGCCTTCTTGGACCTTGCGCGTACCATCGCCGACGCACGTCCGCTTGAAGAAGGCAGCGGCACCGGCAAAGGCGTCTTCTCCTTTATGAAGAAGAAGTAGACGAAGCGAGTTCCACCTGCGCCAAGTGGAAACGATCTCCACGACGCGTTACGTGTAAATCTGCACCAAATACCTCGCTCAAGGTCTCGTCGTTGATCAGTTCGGCGGCGAGACCCGCAGCGTATGTGCGCCCGTCCTTCAGTAGCAAAACGTGGCTGAAGGCAGGCGTGATCTCATCGATGTGGTGCGTCACCAGCACCAGTGATGGGGCGTCTTTGTCACGCGCCAATTGATCCAAATGACGCACAAAAGTTTCGCGCGCGACAGGATCGAGGCCGCCACACGGTTCATCCACGATCAAAAGCGCAGGCTTGGGCATGAGCGCGCGCGCGATCAGCACGCGCTGACGCTCACCTTGCGACAAGACGCCCCAAGGACGATCTTGTAAGTGCGCAGCGTTCACGCGCTCTAAGTGCGCCAACGCTTCTGTGCGTGCATCATCGTCCATCGCGGCACCGCGTAATCCCATCTGCGCATGCAAGCCGCCCACCACCACCGCAAGCGCGGTTTCAGCGTCTGGGATGCGATGGAGCAACGATGCTGACACAATGCCCACGCGCTCACGCAGCTTGCGCCAATCGTACTGCCCCCACCGCGCGCCCAAGACATCGATGGTTCCTTTGCTGGGTGGCACATAGGCCATCAAACACGAGAGTAGGGTGGTTTTTCCTGCGCCGTTTGGGCCCAAAATTACCCAGTTTTCGTTGGGGCGAACCGTCCAGTCGATGCCGTCGAGTACCCGCGCATTGTAGCGATTTACTTGGAGGCCTTGGACGCGGATGATGTAGTCTTCGTGCTCGTGCGGCGCTGTTCCCATGCGCGTCGCTCCTGTTCTTCGGGGGTGTATGCAATCGAAACTTGTTGGTGCACCAAACCACCTTCGCCTCTGCGCAAATGCGTCACCTCGTTGACGCCATGCGAAAGTAAATACGCCCGCGCTTCATCGAGATGTGCGTTCACGTCGCTGACATCATGGCTGTCGTCACCAAAGGTGAACGGAATGCCAAGATCGCGCGCTTCTTCGACAATCCACGGGGCGGGGTAGGGATATGAAAATCCACGCCGATACGGGCTTGTGTTCACATCCAAAATGCCGCCACGCAAACGGATTTCTTCAAGGGCTGTGCGTGCAGCAGAACGGATCGCCGGTGTTTGGACATCGCCATATTTGTCGCCGAACTTTCGAATCAGATCCAAGTGCCCAACGATCTCTGGCTCAAAGTTGAACACCATTTCTGCCACACGCTCATAATACGCGCAGGCTAAGCTTTCTAAGCCGCCAAAGGTGTCGAGTGCCGTCTCAAAGGGCTCTTTAAAGCTATCGATCGACAAATTATCTACATAGTGCACCGAGCCGACCACGTATTCTGCGCTATAGCGTTCGCGGTAGTCGCGCATGATGGAAACCCACTCGCTGTGGGGCACCACTTCGATTTCAAAGCCTTTTAATACTTCAATATCTGGGGCAAATTCTTCAATCAGCCCGTCCAAGCTTTCGAAGTACTGCGCAAACTTCTCCTCGAGCGTGGCAACGTTCCATCCCCATGCGATCTCATCGGGATAAAGAAACTGTTTGCCAAGACGCGGCGCGTGCTCGGTGACGCCGTAAACCTGCATGCCACGTTCCACTGCAGCGCTCAGCATATCGCGCAAGTTTCCTTTGGCGTGGTCACAAAACGGCCACGAATGCCCACCATGAAAAGACGCTCGCCATTGATCTGTGCTCATCGAACCACTCCCTCACAACGGTGCGGAATCGCGCGTAACAAAACCTCGTGTGCAGAAGTTTTAGTCTTCGCGCTTCTTGGCCGCAGAAGACAAGGTGCTCCAATAGAGATGTTCTGCATGCGGAAGATCTTCGCGATCAAAGCTTGGGTTTTCGCGATAAATACTGCCTTCACGCGCTTTTTTGCCCAAATAACGCCGTAGTGGCACCTCAGCGAATTGCTGACGGACGCGCGCAGAAGAAAAGACATAGCCGTGCAGCACCAAGGGTAACGACGAGCAAAAACGCAGCGTCTGCGCATCGTGCGAGGCAAGAAGCGCATCCAAAGCTTTTAAATCCGAGCGACTGACATGACGCACCACATCCCAAGGACGAGGGCACTGCTCCACCTCCGCGACGCGCGTCAGCAGCGCCCAGCTCTCAAGCCACGAAACCTGCAGCGGAATGCCAGGCGACCAATCGAGCGCAAACCATGAAAGACGGTTTTCGGGCGCATCGTAAAAAGTGTAGCCGCTCAATGTGCTGGTCATCCCGATGGGGCGTGCATCCAAAGTGATGTTGATAAAGCTGTGGAGAATCTTCTTCGAAAGCAGGGAGAGGAGGTTTGTCGGAAGGCTTAAAGTGTATTCACCGTTCTCACCGCGTTTGGCATCCACCACCAAACGCACCCGCACCACCGCACGTCCCCCGTGCGGAACGGCCACCGTAAATCTGCGCATGGTCGGGCGATGGAGGTCGCTTTTGGCCTTCTCGAACTCAATGTCGGTCGCCAATGTATCGATGCGCTGACCATCAATGAAAACTTCGGTGTGCGCGGTGTGGGAGGGGTCATCGGCAACGCCGAGTATGATCGATTGCTTTTCGACGGAGACGTTCCGTAACCAAAATTCCGCGTCGACGGTCCAAGAATGGAGGACCTTGTCTGGGTTGGTTGGTTCAAAGCGTGGCTTTAAATCGATGTTCGCCACTGCGATCTGCCACCGATCGCTCGTGTGCAGATAAAAGTGCTGTCCATCCGTCTGCAACGGCGCAACAAAGGCCCAGCTTGTGGCGGCGAAGGCCATGGTCGCAACCAAAACGCTGAGACAGAAAAGTGAAAATTTGGGTCGCATGCTTTGACAATTGGGACGTGCTGTTTGAAAACTCGAACTGATACTACGCGTGATCTCGCCTGGAACCAACATAAGAATCTATGTCATATCTTCCCGACCTCGACGATTGGAACGTGCATGCACAGCGTGCGCTCGAAGATTTCCGCACCCTCCTGCGCTTTAGAACCATCAATCCGCCCGGAAACGAAGGTCCCGCAGCAGATTTTGTGGCAAGCCGCCTCAAAGAAGCAGGCATCGAAACCACCGTGGTTCACAGCGAGGATCGCCCCAACGTCATCGGCAGAATACGCGGCGACGGCACAGGTGGCGGACCAATCCTTCTTGCAAGCCACCTCGATGTCGTTCCGGTAGAAGAAGAACACTGGGATCTCGACCCCTTTGGCGCAGAAATTAAAGACGGTTACCTGTATGGGCGTGGCGCCATCGATATGAAAAACATGGCCGCCATGTCGCTCAGCATCGCCCAAGGCTTAAAACAAAGCGGCGTCAAACTCACACGCGACCTCATCGTCGCATTTGTCGCCGACGAAGAAGAAGGATGCCACCACGGGTCTAAATTCCTAGTGGAACAACACCCCGAACTTGTGCAAGCCGACTATATGATCGGTGAGATCGGCGGATTTAACTTGGTGGTCAACGGCGTGCGTTATTATCCCATCCAAGTGGGAGAAAAAGGCCTCTGCCAAATCCGGTTGACCGCCTTTGGTGAACCAGGGCACGGCTCCATGCCACACGATCAGAACGCGGTGGTTCGCCTTTCGGAGGCAATTGCGAAACTGGGTAGGAAACGCCTGCCATACCATCATGTCCGTGCTGTCGAGGCGAACCTGCGCGCCATTGCGCAACATCAGAAATCGCCCGTCAAAGAAGTGCTGCCGCTGGTGCTCAAGCCTTGGCTGCGCGATGTGATGCTCGATCGTGTGCTTCCAGATAAGTCCTTGGCCAAAACCTTGGGCGCGCTCCTTGCAAACAGCGTGTCGCCCACCGTCCTAGAAGCTGGATTTAAGATCAATACGATCCCAGGTTCTGCAAGCGTGCTGCTCGATGGCCGCCTTCTGCCAGGCCAAACGCCCGAAGATCTCATCAGAGAACTGAAAGCGCTCATCGGCGATGAATTCGAGTTCAAGGTGATCCAGTCGACGCTCGGACGAGAAAGCAGCATGGATGACCCACTCTACCACGCCATCTGCGAAAACGTGCGCCGACACGATCCGGGCGGCATTCCCATCCCCTCTCTTGTGCCTGGATTTACCGACGCTCAATATTTCGGCCGCCTCGGCATGCAGTGCTATGGCTACTCACCCCTTCGATTCCCCGACGAAGATGGGATTAAATTTTCGGATCTCTTCCATGGTCACAACGAACGTATCCATGTCGAAGGTTTCCTTTGGGGACTGCGTTCGCTATGGGATCTGGTCCGACGCGTCGTGTGTTAACGTTGAACTTTGAAGCGGATAAACGAGTGGATCGTCTGACCTTTTATACCGATGACGACATGTTGCTGCATAGCAACGATCCTCATCATCCCGAGCGCGCAGAGCGGGTGCGACGTGTGGTTGCGCGCTTGCAAAAGGCGGATTTCGCACGCACCGCTTGGCAAGGCGCAAGAGAAGCTACGCGAGAAGAAGTGCTGCGTGCGCACACAAGCGAATACACAGATTGGTGGCTGAACCAACGCGGAGAACGCGGCAGCATCGACGGCGATACCGCGTACAACGCCTATTCTGTGCGCGCCTCATTGCTCGCCGCCGGCGCAGCGATCGAGGCCACCGACGCGATTTTGCAAAACCACACGCGTAGCGCATGGGCGCTCACACGCCCGCCCGGCCACCACGCAGAATCGCACCGCGCCATGGGCTTTTGTTTCATCAATCATGCGGCCGTTGCGGCGCGCCATGCGCTTGATGTGCACGGACTCAAGCGCGTGATGATCATCGATTGGGATGTGCACCACGGCAACGGCACAGAAGAGATCTTCGCCGATGATCCGCGCGTACTCTATTTTTCTACGCATCAAGCCCCGCTGTTTCCGCATACCGGCGCAGCCAGAGATCAAGGGCGTGGCAAGGGAGAAGGTTATACTGTGAATCTTCCTTTGCCTGCAGGCATCACCGGCGGCGATTTGCGTTATCTTTACCGCGCGTTTATCCCGGCGCTCATGGCCGCCCACGCCCCTGAACTGGTGATCGTTTCAGCAGGATTTGACGCGCACAAAAACGATCCGCTGGCGGATTTTTATCTCGATCACCGCGATTTTGCAGCGCTCACCCGCATCGTGCAAGACGCCGCCAATATTGTGTGCGAAGGGCGTACGCTCTTTCTGCTCGAAGGTGGATACGACGTCCAAGCGCTCTCAGATTCCGTGCTTGCCTGCGCCCAAGAATTGGTGGGCGAAACTCTCACCTCGACGCACGGCGCAGGCCCGATGGGCGAGCGCGTTCTGCGCGCCGCGCGCAAACTGCACATCGACCGCTGGCCCATCCCCGAAGACGCCTAACCCCGTTGATCCTCGCGATCTATGTCGAAAAGATCTCCAGATAACGCATCCCTGCCCATGGACCGTGATGCGCGCGTTGCGTTGAAGCCTCCGCTCGCGCGCCAACCCTTCGCCATCGAAGAGCACATCATCGCGGCGCACCAGGGCATCTATTTTATGAACAAGCCCACGGGCTGGCCCACCAGCGGGCGCACCCTCGATGATGAGGCGTGTGTGCAATTTCAGCTCATGCAGTACACGCGCAAAAAGATCTGGGCAGTGCACCAGCTCGACGCCGACACCAGCGGCGTGAATGTTTTCACGCACCGTAAATCGTCTGTGCCTTACTGGCAAAAGCGCCTGCATTTTCCGAGCGCTCAGAAAGAATACTTGGCACTTGTGCACGGCCGCATCGACCAGCCCTTGACCATCACCGCGCCAATTGGCCGTAAAGCGGATGGTTCTTGGGGCGTCACGGCGAATGGAAAGTCTGCGCGTACCCAGATCATCCCCGTCCATGCGAACGATGAGTTTTCGCTGCTGCGCATTCAGCTACGTACGGGCCGCACCCATCAAATCCGCGTGCATTTAGAGCACGTAGGCCATTCGTTGGTGGGGGAGTTTTGGTACAATCACGCGCCATGTCTCTTGGCCGATCGCCATATGTTGCATGCTTGGCGCACAACCTTTGACGATCGTGACGACATCGCTGGCGTCGTCGCGCCGCTTCCCGAAGATCTGCGCGCATGCGCTCAAAAGATCGGCATCACCATTCCTGACATAATTGATAGGGAATCCCCTTTTCAGCCACGCTTCCGCCTTCGAAAGCAGGGCTAAACGGGGTTTCGCTCGTTAAGAACGCGCACGCAATCGGCGGATTGCTGTGCGCGCCAAGATATTTTTGTTCGCACGCGGCGGTTGCGGGGTGGCAAACCGTGCGGGGGCGGGCGATTTTTATCGTGATGTACGCATCGGTGGTTGGTTGAACAGTGCGTTGCCAGCGGCATTTGGATGCAATGTTTCTTCGGGCGATTTTTATTGTTGACTGTTTTGGTTAAGAAACTGTAGAGTGAAATTGTTCAACGGCCTTCCCCTCCGGTTGAACGCCACTTTCCTTTTTCGCTCTCCGATTGGAATCATCATGGCCATTCAGCAAATTCGCGCAGAAGTCCAAGCAGGCAAAGGTCTCCAAGCGACCGTCAATGCACGTAGCCTTTCCTTCCTGATCGATGAGCCGCCCGAGCTGGGCGGCGATGACGAAGGCCCCAACCCCATCGAGGTTCTGCTCGGCGCACTCGGAGCATGCCAGAGCATCGTCGCGCGCATTTACGCTAAAGACTTCGGCGTACAGCTCGATGACCTACGCATTGAGCTCGAGGCAGACATCGACCTCGACGGTTTCCTACAGAAAGCGGACGTGCGGCCCGGTCTTTCGACGGTGCGCTACAACTATGTCGTCGAAAGCGCATCGCCCCAAGAGAACATCGATAAGCTCTTTGCGCACGTAGAGAAGTTCTGCCCCGTCGGCGACACCATCGCCAATCCGGTGCAGCTCGTTCTCAACAAAGTCGTCGTCAACCCATCAACCCAAAAGGTGGTGGCATGAGTGCAAGCGCTGTTCTGAACACGCCTGATTTTCCGCCCAACAACTTGGATGCGATTCCGCCCTTGGCGGATCACTGGAAGCAGTTGGATTTTAAAGAGATTCTTTCGCGACCCGCGGCCTTTGTTTCCATCAGCCAATCGAACTCCCTCTATCGCGAAGGGGGTGTGCAGTACCACGAGCGACACGATCTGCGCGGCAGTCTGCCCGCAACGCTCCGCGTACTCGAGGCGGCGCGCAAGGCGCCGAACTTCGTGTCCTTCAACTGGGTCGGCTATTCTGTCTTCCGCGACAACTATCCCAAAAGTGCTTTTGATAAAGTGCAGTACGCCGCGTGGACCCAAGGTCGCACCGTCAGCGCAGAACAGCGCGCATGGGATGATGCGCTCGTCGATGAGCTTAGAGAAAAAGTTCAAGAGGGCGACAACGAATTCCTAGAAACCGCGCTCCAAACTGCCTTTGTCGGCACGCCTTTACCCTTGGAGCTCGCCCGCAAAAAGGTCGAAGTCATCATCCTGACGGGCATTCACTTGGACTGGTGTGTTGAAGGCAATGCGCGCGCAGCACGCGATGCCGGCTACCTGCCGATCATCATCGGCGACGCCACAGGCAGCGCACGACCCGAAGACGAACGCGCGGCATTTGAGCGTATCAACGCCTACTTTGCGCCCGTCATTACATCGGAACAATTCGTCCAATATCTGCAGCGGTGACAACTGATTTTTAGAAATGGTGGGAGTTCCTTGCTTCGTTTTGCATGTTCGAGCGTTTCGATAAGGAACATTCTTCAATGCGCTTAGGATCTTTCCTGCGCTCCCAGCCCCCACCTCGGACGGTGGTGCGTGTTCGGCGTCGACACAGCGGAGGCTACCCCGTCGAACCGTCATCACCGTCCATCACGGGTTTTTGACCACCTGAAACCGCCGCCGGCCGTGCGTATTCTAAGCGCAGATAGCAAAAACGCAGCAGCAACAAATCCAACCGACTCTTGCCACAATGGGCGAGGATTGGTTAAACGCGCCCTGACAGATTACCGAAATGGATGACGACGAGGCGCGTCGCCGATCGATTTACATGGCGCAGCTGCGCCCACTGAGGAGACATTATCATGCGCATGATCTTGGTTGGACCGCCAGGTGCGGGCAAAGGAACCCAAGCCGCTCAACTGCTCGAGCGATTGACCATCCCACATATCTCCACCGGAGACATGCTGCGCGCCGCTGTCCAAGCCGGCACCACACTCGGTAAAGAGGCCGATGAGTTTATGAAGCGCGGCGACCTCGTCCCAGATCGCGTGGTCATCGGCATGGTGCTCGAGCGCATCCAACAAGAAGACGCCAAAGACGGCTTCATGCTCGACGGCTTTCCACGCACCAAACCCCAAGCCGAAGCTCTGGACACAGCGCTCAAAGAAGCAAACGTTGACCTCGACGCTGTCGTCCTCATCGAAGTGCCCGATGAACTGATCGTCGAACGCATCACCGGACGTCGCATGGATCCCGAAACCGGCGATATCTACCACGTTCAGTTCAAGCCCGCGCCCGCAGACATCAAAGACCGTCTCATCCAGCGCAAAGACGATACCGAAGAAGCCGTCAAAGCACGCCTCCAAAAGTATCACAACGAAACCACCCCCATCGTGCCTTTCTACGATGCGCAAGGCATCCTCAAACGCGTCGACGGCGTCGGCACTCCAGACGAGGTCACCGCACGTATGATGAAAGCCTTAGACGATCAGCTCTAAGGTGTTAGCCCCATGGTGTGTGATATGAAGCCACAGGATCCCCTCCATTCATTCATCGCACACACCAACCACGGACATGATCCTGCGCGTACAGCCTCTTGGCGCACCCGTGCCCAAGAGCTGCATGAGGTTTTTGTGCGGGATCTTGTGGAGGCGCATGACTTTTGTCCGTGGGCTAAGAGCGCACGCGCCGCGCAACGTAGTAAAATCGTTGCGCTCTTTGTGCCCGAGCTACAGCCCTTTTGTGTGGGGCCCCTTGTACACGAAGCGTATGAGGCAGTGGAGGTTTGGCAGCTCGTGCTACCCGATGTCACCCTCAGCGCCATGGGATGGCGCGCCTATGTGGCCGACCTTGAGCAGACCCTCCGCCGCGATGGTCATGATTTGCCGTGGGCGTTCGCCGCGTTTCATCCTGAACACCCAGGGCGTGCCGAGAGTATTGGCGGAACCATTGGCATGCTACGCCGATCGCCTCTGCCGACCATCCAGCTTGTTCGTCTGGACGTTCTCGATCGCGTCCGCGCGCGCGCAAGTGAGCGTGTAGAGGCGCTGCCTGCGCAAAATCAGCGGACCTTGCAGCAGTGGCTGCATGATAAAATTCAGCGTCAGCAACACGCAAAGTGGCTCAAAGATGGCAAAGAATTGCAGGCGGAAATCGCACGTGCTGCCGCTTCGAAACCCCGTTGATGCATCCGGCGATCTCCCCCCTCTGCGCGATCAACCCTTTGTGTTTCACGCCAGAATGCGGTAGCTCTGCGCAACGCTTACGTGCCAATCCCTGCATTTCGTCGCTTGACACCGACGCAGAGGGTTCATACATCAGCCTTAACACAATATGGACCTCTTCGCTCCATATTCAAAAATTCTTCACGTTCGTGCCGCATTCAATGCGCTGCACGCCGCGCGAATCGACATAATTACGCAATTAACCCCGTGGAGCCCAGCATGGATGCCCTCGAAACGCATCTTGAGAGCGATTATAAATACGGCTTTGTAACGAACATTGAGAGCGATGATCTTCCCATCGGTCTCAATGAGGACATTGTACGTGCGATCTCCGCCAAAAAAGAAGAACCCGAGTGGATGCTCGAGTACCGTCTCAAAGCGTTTCGACACTGGCAGACGCTCAAGGAGCCCACATGGGCGGACGTTTCTTATCCGCCCATCGATTACCAAGCGGTGCGCTACTACTCCGCGCCCAAGCAGCAAGTAAAGCGCGAAAGCCTCGACGAAGTCGATCCGGAATTGCTCGATACCTTTGAGCGATTGGGCATTCCGCTCATGGAGCAAAAGCGACTGATGAACGTTGCGGTCGATGCGGTATTCGACTCGCAATCCATCGCGACCACGAACCAGAAGGTCCTAGAAAAACACGGGATCATCTTCTGCTCCATCTCTGAAGCGATCAAGAACCACCCAGAACTTGTGAAACAATATCTGGGCACCGTCGTTCCGCACACAGATAACTTCTTTGCCGCGCTCAACGCCGCAGTTTTCTCGGACGGCTCCTTTGCATACATCCCCAAAGGCGTTCGCAGCCCCCTCGATCTCTCCACTTACTTCCGCATTAACCGCGAAGGCACAGGACAGTTCGAACGTACCTTGGTCATTGCGGAGCCTGGGTCCTTTGTAAACTACTTGGAAGGCTGTACCGCACCGCAGCGTGATGAGAACCAACTGCACGCCGCCGTTGTAGAGCTGATCGCGCACGATGACGCGACCCTGAACTACTCCACCGTACAAAACTGGTACGCAGGAGACGCCGAAGGCAAGGGCGGTATCTACAACTTCGTGACCAAACGAGGACACTGCCGCGGACGTAACTCCAAAATTACGTGGACCCAAGTCGAGGCAGGTGCGGCCATTACGTGGAAATACCCAAGCTGCATCCTCGAAGGTGAAGGCTCCGTCGGAGAGTTCTACTCCGTCGCCCTCACCAAAGACTTCATGCAAGCGGACACCGGGACCAAGATGTACCACATTGGCCCCAATACGCGCTCGACCATCATCTCGAAAGGAATCAGCGCCGGCCAGTCCAAGAACGTCTACCGTGGACTTGTTCAGATCGGCCCCAAAGCACACAACGCGCGAAACTACAGCGAGTGTGACTCCATGCTGATCGGCGATAAGTGCGAAGCCAATACCTTCCCATATATCGAAGTCAAAAACAACACCGCCACCATGGAGCACGAGGCCACGACCTCGCGTATCAGTGCCGACCAGCTCTTCTATATGCAAGCGCGCGGCATCGACGAGGAACAAGCCATCTCCATGCTGGTCCACGGCTTTGCCGACGAAGTCTTTAAACACCTGCCCATGGAGTTTGCCGAAGAAGCAGTCGCACTGCTCAATCTCAAACTCGAAAACTCTGTCGGCTAAATCTACCTACAACCCGCCAAACACCCGCACTCCTTGCGTGCGGATGAAGAAGGTATCAATATATGTTGCGAATCGAGAATCTGCACGCCTCGATCAACGGTACGCCCATCCTCAAAGGCGTCAACCTCGAGGTCAAATACGGTGAAACCCATGCCATCATGGGCGTGAACGGCTCCGGAAAAAGCACCCTCGCCAAAGTCATCGCTGGACACCCAGACTACGAAGTGACCGAGGGCAAAATTATCTACGAGCGAAACTTCCGCGAAAAAGATCTCCTCGAACTCGACCCCTACGAGCGCGCCAGAGAAGGCATCTTTCTTGCCTTCCAGTACCCCGTGGAACTGCCCGGCGTGAACAACAAAGACATGCTGCGCATCTCCTTTGATGAGATCTGTAAAGCCCAAGGCGTCGACCCCGTCTCCGATGAGCAATTCGACGCACTGCTCAAAACAAAACTCGAACTCATCGGCATGGACGAGCGCTACCTTGAGCGCGGTGTCAACTCCGGGTTCTCCGGCGGTGAGAAAAAGCGTAACGAAATTCTGCAGATGGCGCTGCTCAATCCCCAGCTCTGCGTCCTCGATGAAACCGACTCCGGACTCGATATCGACTCCCTGCGTACCGTCGCCGAAGGTGTCAATAAACTGCGCGGAGATCGCAACGGATTCCTCCTCATCACGCACTACCAACGGATCCTGAACTACATTCAGCCCGACGTCGTGCACATCTTTAACGACGGAAAAATCGTCTACAGCGGCGACGCTTCCCTCGCAAAAGAACTCGAAGAGCATGGATACGATTACGTGATGGCGAACCGAACCGCCTGAATCGGAGCTTACGCATGTCTGCATTAGAACAATGGACCGCGCGCTTCGAACAACTCATCGAAACGCGCAATGAGCCCGACTGGCTCACAGCGCTGCGACGCAAAGCGTGGGAGTTCTTCCTAGAAAATGGACTCCCCGATCGCAAAAATGAGCGCTGGAAATATACCTCGCTCCGCGCTTTCGGAAGACAAGAATACGTCACGCCCACGCGCGAACCCCAAGATATCGCTTTCGAAAAAGACGGCGTTGAAGCCATCGCTACCCTCAGCCATATCAACGGATTTACCCAGCTCGGTGGATCGGACCTCGGCAACCTCAAACCCGAGATCGCCATCCGCCCACTCGCCGAAGCATGGGACGACGCGCGCGAAGCACTCGAACGACGCTGCGAACAACTGCGCGACGGATTCGAAGCGCTGCAATTCGCCTTTGCACAAGACGGCGCCATCGTGCTCATCGGAAACGAAGTCCAAATGGACAAACCCATCCGACTGACACGTAGAACCATCACGCCCAACGCATTCGCACCCGTCTTCGATGTCATCGTCGTCGGACGACACGCCAAAGCAAGCCTCTTTGAACGCTACGAAGGATCCGCAGAGGGCGCCACCTCCGGTGGATTCTGTGACGTCGTCGTCAAAGAAGGCGCCTCCTTTGAACACGTCATCGACCAAGAAGAAGCCGACCAAACCTGGCACGCACGCATCACACGCGTGAATATCGAAAAGGATGCGCACTACCGCGCATTTACACTCGCAGCAGGTGGACGACTCGGACGGCACGATCACGCAACCCACCTTGGCGCACCAGGGGGTGAAAGTTTCCTCGATGCGGTTACATTGGGTAGCGGAAGCCAAGTATTGGACCACTGCACCGAAAATAACCACGCTGCACCCCATACCGTGAGCAACCAACTGTGCCGCGCCATCGTCGATGGCAAATCACATAGCGTATTCAACGGCCTCAACCTGATCGCCAAAGATGCGCAACAAGTCGATATCGAGCAGCTCAACAATAACCTGCTCCTCTCAGATGACGCACGCGCCGATACACGACCCCAACTCGAAGTCGCCGCAGATGATGTCAAAGCAGGACACGGAGCAACACTCGGCCGACTCGACGAAACCGAAATCTTCTACCTCACGAGCCGCGCCATCCCAGAAACACGCGCCCGACAACTCGTCATCGCAGGCTTCGCACACGAAGTCGTCCAACGCATCGAAACACAAAGCCTGCGAAACTGGATCACACAACGCGTCCAACACTGGCTTGAACAAAACCTGAACGCCTAAGATCCCTCAATCACACCTGAGGAAAGGACATGAGCTTCTATATCCACATCCAAGAAACACCGAACCCCAACGCCGTAAAGTTCATCTCGCGCTATACGGTGAAAACGGAAGGATCGAGCAACTACCACACGCCCGTCGATGCGGTGAATAACAAGCTCGCACAAAAGCTCTTCACCTTCCCAGGCGTGATGCAGATCTATTTCTTCGATAACTATATCACCATCACCAAAGACCCCACGGTCGCTTGGAGCGATATTACGGACGATATGGTGGAACTTCTTCAACAAGAACTCCCAAACCATAACCCCATGTATAACGATCCAGGTGAAGAAGAAAACCGCGCTGCACAACGCGAAAACCTCGCCCCCGAAATTCTAGAAATCGAAGAGATCCTCGACCGCACCGTCCGTTCCTCGCTCGCCGCAGACGGCGGTGATATCGAGGTTATCGAGCGTAACGGAAACATGATCTTCTTCAAGTTCCTAGGCGCGTGCGGATCTTGCCCCATCTCCTCGTCCGGTACGCTCATGGCCATCCAAAGCGTACTCCGCGCAGAGCTCGGCCAAGACATCGAGTGCGTCGATGTAGGCATGGGCGGCGGCGCCGAAGGCGAAGCTTGGTGGTAAGCGAAGAAAGAATCTACGAGCGGATGATGCCGACCACGCTGTCGCGCTGACGTTCCTCAATCAGTGTCTCAAACCATGCGATATCCTGCGCCAATTCGCGCGGGATTTTTATTTCTTGCGGAGCGCCCGCACAGCGTAGCGCATACCCATCAAGCAACGCGGCCGCGCGATGCAAAGTATGTTCGATCGCAGAAAAATCGTCCTCTTCGCTCACCGTCTGTAACTGACGCGCCGCTTCCTGCGCCAAGCGCGACAATTGCCGCGGCATCTGATCGAGCGGTGAAACGACGCCAGCCACGTTGCGAAGATCCTCAAAATACGTCAGTCCACGCAATACCGTCAGGCCTCGACCTAAACCAAAACCGCAATAAAACCAGGCTTGTAGACGTGTGACTGTGTGGATGTCGTCGATATAACTCCAGCGGTTCACAATATCGAAAACGCGGTCGGTCAACATGCTCCGGTACGCATCCACGCTGTCCGGCACCTCGTAGGGAAAACGATACGCAGCTGAAATCAAAGAGCTGACCCACTCGAGGTCGCCCATGCTGCGCTGTTGTAACGAGGAAAGCGTGCGCACAAAGGATTCGAGTCGATCGAATCCGCCGAGACTCACGCTCATGGCCGCGACCATCTCCATCGTGTCAAAAAGAAGCCCTGGGCGCGCACTGCGCAATCCCATCTCAAAGGCGTCGACCGTTTCCATGAGCGCTCCTTAAAAAACACATGGCTCAAGTCTGCATGAAGGTTGATAATCCACGCGTACCAGCCCAAAATATAGGCCGAATTGTCTTGCGATGTCCATTCGCTTCTCCCTGCTTCCTGCCCAGATCCATCCGCATGCAACAGCTACCGCCCGCTTCCAAAATCGCGATAGTGAGCGATCTGCATTTGGGCAGAGGCGACGGGCAAACAGGGTTTTATGGCACGCCTGAGCAAGCGTGCGCACTCCTACGAACCATCGCAAAAACCGCTGATCTCACCATTATCAACGGGGATCTATACGACCTCGATCGCGGATCGCTGCCGACTGCGCAAAAGCGAGAATATGAATTTTTGCGTCCGAAATGGGCGAGCGTCGAAGCGTGCATCGAGGAGTATGGCATACGACTCACCGCCGGCAATCACGATCGCGCGCTGCTCGGGCAAATCGTCGGTGGTGCGCGAGTATTCGAAAACTATGTGGTTTCGGTGGGAGCGCGAATCGTTCGGATCGAGCATGGCGAGCGCTTTGACGCGTGGATTAAACGCAATCGACGATTCACCTCCTTTGCCACGTGGTGGAGTGGTTGGTTCTCGCGACATCAGCTTCACGGTCTTTATCGCTTGCTTCGGCGCATCGAGGCGTTCAGCACCAAAGATCAGGAAGGCGGACACATCCGGCGTGCGCGCCGCTGGATGTCCGAGCAAAAGCAATGTGATATTCTTGTCTTAGGTCATACGCATGCGCGCTGCGCAACGGCGTGCGAAAAAGGCTGGCTTCTGAACCCCGGCGATGCCATGCACCCTGTGGCAAACTATTTGTTGATCGACGCTGCGCAACTTAAGGTCACTTTCTTTACAATCGACCAAAATCTTGTTTCCACCCCCGTGCATCATCTTGCGCTCTGACGAGGAATCGGGAATGCTCCCGACAAGATGAGAAGGATCGATTTCGATGGCTCAAATCGCTCAAGGCGTCGACAACCCACGGAGAGCCGTGCCCCATTCCTTGCAACAGCTGGATCCTGAGCGACTGCCCACGCATGTCGCAGTGATCATGGACGGAAATGGACGCTGGGCAAAATTGCGTGGCCTCGATCGCACGCATGGACACCGCGAGGGCGCACGTGCGGTGCGTGCCGTCGTCACGCGTGCGCGCGAATTGAACATTCAGTATCTAACCCTCTTCGCGTTTTCGACTCAAAACTGGGAGCGTCCGTCGGACGAGGTTCAGCATCTGATGCAGCTGCTCGTTGAGTTCTGTGCCGCAGAGCAAGAACTCATGAAAGAGCAGGGCATTCGCATGCGCGTGATCGGCGAGCGCGATCGGCTCGTCGATGCTGCCCGCCAAGCCATCGAGGAAGTGGAACGCGCCACAGCGCATAACGACCAGATGCAGCTCATCATCGCCGTGTCCTACGGCGCAAGAGAAGAGCTCGTACGCGCCGTACAGCGCATCGCCACCCAAGTGCAAGCCGGCGAACTTGCGCCCGAAGATATCGATGCGTCGATGCTTTCAAAACATCTGTGGACGGCCGATATGCCTGACCCAGATCTTGTGATTCGCACAAGTGGAGAGCTGCGCATTTCGAACTTCTTGCTCTGGCAAATCGCGTACGCAGAACTCTATGTCGATGATTGTCTGTGGCCCGATTTTAGAGAAGAAGCCTTTGATCGTGCGCTCTTAGCTTACCAAGCGCGCGACCGCCGGTTTGGGCGCGTAGATCCCGAACATTGAAAATTTCAAATTCGTGCTTACACTCCAGGCGCCGCATGTAAGCGCATGCACATTCCATCTGGCCCTGGCGTGGCCCGTTCTTTATTTTAACCGTTGGAGTTTTACGATGGCAGCTACCCCTTCTACCATGGTTTCCCTAGGAACGGACGCCCCTCGTTTCGATTTAGAAAACCCACGAACCGGCGGCAAAGACAGTTTTGATAGCGCGCGTGGCGAAAAAGGCACGCTCGTCATGTTCATTTGCAATCACTGTCCCTATGTTGTTCTCATTCGCGAGAAGCTCTTGGAAATCGCCGCTGAAGCCATTGCACAGGGCATCGGTGTGATCGCAGTGAACTCCAACAGCGAACAAAGCCACCCCCAAGATGGCCCAGCGCAGATGAAGGCGCTCGCAGAAGAAGAAAACTGGCCGTTCCCCTTTGTTTTCGACCGCGATCAAAGCGTCGCCCACGCCTATCAGGCAGCCTGCACGCCCGATTTCTTCCTCTTCGATCAGGACGCCAAACTGTTCTATCGCGGACAATTCGATAACGCGCGGCCCAAAAGTGACGAACCTGTTACCGGAAAAGACCTGCAAGAAGCCATCGATGCCTTGCTTAACGGCCAGCCTGCGCCCCAAGACCAATATCCAAGTCTCGGCTGCAATATCAAATGGATACCCGGTAACGAACCCGCGTACTTTGGTTAGTAAGCTACTGTAATCTGGCTGTATTTAGGCATGGCGTGCCCTCGCACACGCGCGGTTTTTTGGCGCCTCGTCGCCGTCACCAGCACGCCCCCGCCTTCGAAATCAGACGATAAGCACACAATGCCCGTGTTCTGCGCTTGCGCTGTTGCCTTGACACCGGCAATATAGAACCATACTCAAGAAGCGTGCGCGCGCAGCGGCGGCATTCTCATGCGGAGCTTCGTCGTCCATCTCTTCGCGCCGCGCCGACCATTGCTGGAGGTTTCCAAAGTGAACAAGCAGCTGCGAGACGCTATCGGACGAGCCACCACCCGCGTAAATATGGCCGCAGGCATCGTTACGTCCATCCTTCCTGAAGTCATCCGTATCAACCTTGCCCGTGTACTAGGCCCTTACCTAGGACAACCCGAGCAACAACGCGCAGCATCACCCGATGCCGCTGGATGTCCCTTCAGCGGCGCCGCCGCACAACAGCCGCCCGCACAAGAAGCCAAATGTCCTTTCACCGGACAAAGCGCCAGCGACGCCGCGCAAACTGCGCCTGAAAACAACGCGAAACAAACCGACGCAACGCAAAAACCTTCGCAAAAGAAACCACAAAGCGAAGCCAAAGCCGTAGAAAGCGCGAAACCAGCAGCCAAGAAAGCCGCCGCGAAAACCGAAGAAAAAGCTGCAGCGGCAGAGAAAAAACCAGAGCAGAAAAAAGCCGCCACGCCAAAAACGAGCGCGGATAAAAAGGCTGCACCTAAAAAAGCCGCTGTGAAAAAAGAAGCAGCACCTAAGAGCGCAGCAACCAAAGAAGCGCCTAAAACACAAACCGCTGCCCACAGCCTGACCGCCGCAGAGCTCAAAAAATATACCCGTGATCAGCTCGCGACCGTCGCACAAGAACTTAATATCGCCGGTCGATCGTCCATGCGTAAAGCTGAACTCTTGGACGCCGTGCAAAAAGAGCTTAAACTCACCTAAGCCGACCGCCGCGCATATCTACCAAAATTGCGCCCGCCAAAGCTCCGCAGATACACCGTATGCTGGAAATCTGCGGCAGGATGAGTAAGCTGTCAGCATCATCCCGTTGAAACGACGTCCAAGCGGACACACCTCTCCCTAGGCACGCCATGCCCGTACGTAGAAGCATCGTCCTTGCGCTCCTTGTTCTGTGCCTTGCATCCCTCAATGCATGCATGAAATCGCCAAGCCTCGGCTTCGAAAACGCCACGGGTGATTCCATCATCCTGCGTACAAGCGTCGACAGCTGGTTCCATGTCACAGACTGCGACTCCGGAAAAGCCAAAGGCGCCATCAACCGCCAAGGGATGTATACCCTCAAAGATGGCGAAAAAATCTGTATGACCGCCAAAGCCAGAAAGGATAAACTCCCCGCCGGCGAACTCATCTCAGAAGCCTCCGTGGTCCGCGATGCACGCCGATGCCTCACACTCCAACGTGACGATATCCTCGACCGACTCGAGCGATCCAACGGCTTCAACGTCGTCAAAATCACCGAAGAACTCTGCCCCGGCGTCGACCCGCTCGCACCCGAAGCAGATGTTCAAGATGATGTAAGCGACGCGGCAGAATAAACCGCCAACAATACGCCCAACGTTAAGAACACACCCGCGCATACCCTGCGCGGGTTTCGTGTGTGTGTGCGCCCAAACGCGACGCCATACACCAAAACTCACTCCATCAGCCACTCACGTCCGCTGATGGACATCGGCGTACGACGATAACGCTCAGCTTCAAATAGCGTGCGGTAATCTGGCAAAACGTGCGGCAACTCAGGAGCGTCACCCGTCGAAGGCAGCGCCATCAATGCTGCCTCAAAAGCTTCTTGAAAATCACGCCCCGCACCATCGCGCGCATCGCGTAATGCCGCAGACACCCGTAACGCCAAGTCCCGCGTCGCATAACCGCGCCGAACGATGTCCTGCAGTGAGTTGGCAAGACGTATCGCACCGTAATGATGACGTTGCATCTCTTCTAAAATATTGGACAACGCCGCAGGCGAAAGCATGCCCATGTCGAAGAGAACCACCGCCGCCTGAAAATAATTATACACCGGCACCACGCGTCGACCATACGCTTTAAATCGCGCCACAGGCGAACGACGATCAAGGTGGATGAACACGCGCTCGACGCGCCCCTCGCCAGGTTCCATCGCGATGTAGGCCGACACAATGCGCTCAATGTCCGCACGATAGAGCCCAGCGATGGTCAAAAACTCCTGGAGTTCATCTACGCCCACGCGCCCTTCAATCAGATCGCCATACAGGCTGTAAATTAAACCATCTTGCTCCGAATCATCGCCAAAAAGGTATTCGCTTCGGTGCAGAATGCGGCTCGAAAATAACGCATGGAGCTTGTAGCCGATCTGGTTGTGCACATCGCGCAGTCGAAGTTTGAGCAGGTTGCTCAGGTTCGGTTTCAGGATGAAGTTGTCTGGAGCAATCCCATCCATTTCGAACTTCTGCAGCAACACGCGACGCATCTGTTGCGGGCTGCCACTGATGAATGTCACCTGACTTCCGCCTTCGATGCGCAATAATTCCCGTAAAAGCGCGGGCGCTCCCGGGATATTACGTTTATCCTCTGCACGCTGAAGCCAGGTCTGGATCAGCGAACGCAGCGTATCAAAGTCGGTATGGATATAGGTTTTATCTACGTCCCAGCGATAATGCGCCACGGGATAACGGTTCTGATGCTCGCTCATAACGCATTCTCCGAAAGCCTTTGCAGCGCATCACGCTGTTCGCCGATGACGTCCGTCTCATGCATTTTCTTTAAAATACGCAGTGCGTTCATCCATGCGCGGGTGCCGGCGTCAGGACGCAAGACCACGCAGGGTGCTTGTGCGCCCAAGAGCAAACTACCGCCGTAGCTTTCGATATTTCCGTAATCGCGTAGCTTCTCGAGTCGATCGCGGAAGATCCTAAAGCCGAGCCGTCCACGCACACCTTGGGTTTCGCGCTGCACCAGCGCTTCCGCGGCGACAAAGGTCGCTTCCAAGGTGCGCACAAACATGGTGCCGCCCTCGCCGACGTTGAGCGCGATGTCTGCTGCGCCGAGCATCATTTGGGCGGGACTGAGGGCACCAGCACCCGTGAAGGGGGAGGAATGTGCGGTGAGTCCGTCGAGCAAGCGTCGCTGGGCAGCGCTGATCGGCGCGCCGCCACCTGCTGTGAGCACGCCGACGCGAAGTTCATTTTTTTCTGTGAACCATTGCGCGATCGGTTTGGCCAAGGCGGTCAATACGGCAGACCCGTTCGTTTTTTTCCAGGCGTAGCCCTCGATGTCGAGGAGCGTGCAATAACGATCGCGCTCACTATGTTCCTCGTCTTTCACCACGGGCACGATCGCGGTCAACGCGGGGACATGCACATGCGGCAGTAAGCATCCTGCTTCCACCAGATGTTTTGAAACCGTCGACGATAACTGGCTGGTGGCAAGCGCGGTTCCAGGCCGTGTGCGCAGCATTTGAACGATTTGAACGCGCGCTTCTTTGGGACTGTGGCAGTGCACGGTTTCCACAAATTCCGCTTCGTACGGATAGTTCGAAAAACAGCGTGCGATCTGTTCGGTATCTCCGAAAATCGAAAAATACGCTTCGTGGCGAAAGCTTAGCTCCGCCACCGAGGATATCGCGTGTTCTAATCCTTCCGGATCTTGAGAAACATCGACCAAGTAACGTAATTCGATCGGCGAAGGCGTGGGCATGGATAAATAACCGATAGAAGATCAGGTGTCTGCGAGCACAGCTTTACTTAGATCCGCTGTTGGCGGAGAGGCGTCGTCTTCGAGAGCGGAAGCGATTGGCGTAAGAAAGAACCCCTCGCTTTTGTGTTGGCCTGCCAGCATCGCTTGGATCGCTGGGCGCGTGAGCCGCTCTTCAAGAAGTAGTTGAACCGAATCTGCATTACGACAGCGCTTCACCTGATCTTGTATCGTCTCAAGCAAGGCATCGTTCAGGTGCAATTCGAAGCCAAAGCTCTCCGCAAAATCAGCGCGGATGCGATCGAACTCTTCGTCGAAGATCTGTTGCACGGTGGTGTCCCATCCGTCCTCGCGCACGCTCTGGAAGCTCACCAATTGCATTCCGCCTGCGCGCACTCGTTGCTGAAGCGGCGTCGACAACGACTGATAGGCTTGCTCGCTGGTATCTAGTTCATTGAACCCGATAGCGCTTTGGCGCTCGCTCGTATCGACCGACAAAATAAAGATCGCATGCGTGCAATCTGCGCGCATCCCGTGCATGTCGGTGATTTCGCCATCGTCGAGCATGCGCAGCAGGCGATCGCGTATATTGGGGTGCGCCCGCTCAAAATCCGCAAGGTAGACGATCTGCCCTGGACGTCGGCGTAACGGCGAAACGAGCGCATCCTCGTTTTCGTAGCCAACATAACCGGGCGGCGCCCCAAGGAGGCGAGAGATGCTGTGCGCATCTTGATAATCGCTCATATCGAGCTTCAAGAACGCAGCGCTGGAGCCGAAGATCTCCCCGACCATCGCGCGCGCAAGTTGTTCTTTGGCCGGCGTCGCAGGGCCCTCAAAGATCAGGGTATGGGCGCGAGGTTCATTCGTATGCGCGCGCAATCGATGCGCCAAGAGATGTTCAGAAATCTGCGCGGTAATGTGGCGATGCCCTGGGACGCGCTCGTTCAAACGCGTTTGGAAGTCCTGCCACCAAGCACCGCCCTCGCGCAGAATGCGTGAGAGTGGAATGCCCGTCTTTTGTGATAGGGTTTCGCCAATATGTTTACGCGTAAGCACCGGGGGCCCAGCGACCGCTTGCGGTTCTTGATGACTGCTTGCTTCCCCCTCGTTGTCGTCCGATGTGGCGCTTGCTGCGGGGCGTGGACGCGCGTGACTTACCGCGAGTGCGATTGCGCCATCCATCAACAATTTCTTTGCTTTATCGGGCTGCGACTGTTCCGGTAAAAACCTACGCGACAATTCCACCGCGGCATCAACCGCTTCGTCCGAGATGATCACGCCATAGCGCGTGTTCCAATCTTCGCGCAAATCCAGCAAGATACGGCGTGTCACCACCGTGGGAAGTTCCGCGATGCGTACGCGCTCAAAGCGGCGCGCGAGCGCACCATCTTGTTCGAACCAACGTTGGTATTCTGCGTCCGTCGTCGCAGCGATCACCGCGATGCGGCCAGAAGCGAGCGCCGCTTTAAAATGGTTCGGCACTTCCGCCGGTCTGCCGCCAGAGGAGGTCGGCGCAAACACGGCGTGTGCCTCATCCATGAACAAAATAACGTCTTCTTCCGCTTCTTTAAGGAGGCGGCTGATGCGCTCTTCGAGCTCGCCCCGAAAAGACGTCCCACCCATCAACGCCGCGCCGTGTACTTCGACCACGCGCAGATTTTTTAATAAATCAGGAACCTCGCCTTGGTGGATGGCGTAAGCTAGCGCATGCGCGAGCGCTGTTTTCCCGACCCCAGGAGGGCCTGTTAAAATGGGGTTGCGCTGTTCGGTACGCATGAGCACTCGAATGATCTGCTCCAATTCTTGATCGCGTCCCAACACCGGCGACAAACGACCCGCGCGCGCCTCTTCGATCAGATCGGTGCCGATGCTCTGCAGCGCAGGATCTTCTTCTTTCTCTGCCGTAGGAGAACCGACTTGGAAGGGGCCGCGCTGTTCTTTAAGTCGCGCAGAGGATCGACGCGATGCGGTCGGCTGCTGCATCAACCGATCACGTAAACGCGCCGCCACACCCAGCGCTTTGAGCAGCTCCAAGCTGCTGCCACCATCTTCTAAAAATGCGTTGAGCAGATCGGGTTCTTCAAGAAGCCGACCGTCATTTTTGGCCTGGGCGTGTGCAAGCAACAAAATGCGCACCACGCGCGGTGTGAGCGTGCGACGACTCAGCGTAAACGGCGGTAACGATGGATTGTGTTTGCCCACAATGCGCAAGAGCTCGTCGCGCACATGCAAAGGGTCGATCGCCGCGTTCTGCGACGCACGCCACAAATAAGACCGTCGATGCGAGCATACCGCCGCGATCAAGTGCGGCGTGCCAAGAAATGGCAGCCCCGAGCGAACGCTTAAATGCATGCCATCCGTCAAATACCTCAATACCTGCGGAGAAAACAAAGGCTCAAACAATAAACCGGAAGAATCGAAAATTCGATCGCTCGAAGGCTGAATCAACTTGCGCGTTGCCCAACGAATCGACGCACTATCTTGTACTTCGGCGCGCCAGCGTACCGCGCGCACAAGATCTTGATAATTGATCGTGGTGCGGTGAGCTTCCTCTGACCAAGACCACGCATCTGTGAGAATGCCGCTAAAACCCAGCGAAAAATTCGTCGCATTCAGGCGCGGCTTACCCGCATCTCCGCGCCCGATCTCACGCGCGAGCTCGATCAGCTGCTCTTCGATTCCCGCGGGTTCTTCCTGACCATGCACAATCTGGTGAATCGTTGCGCAAACCGTCGGCTCGCGCTGCTGAACCAACACCACAAGGAGATCGATCGGCAAAAACATCCCGCGCTCAATCTTCTCAAGCCACTGTTGCGTCGCTTCGAGCAATTGAAACGCGCTCGGCTCGAAGACGTCGGGCCGAAGATCTCCGTTCGCATCAAAAAGGGGGGCGATGAAATGATTCGCATTCACAGGATTCTTCCCCGGTTAAGACCTGTCATCAACCTCCACTATGACGATTGCCGCCCAAAATTCCAAGGATGCTCCACTTTTCTGCTACATAGCTCTGACAGGCTGGTTGAAATCGCTGGAACCAACTGGACAGATTTCATGCCAACCAACAGTTTAGGCGCGCAACCACACAATTTTCGGGCGCGACGTACGATACAGAAGGGCCGGCCGCCATTTGGTGTTTAACTTCGGACGCAACCCCGAACGCCGATCTTCGAAAGCAGGGCGATGCGAATATGAGATCTTTCCTACAACTGACCTTGATGATTTCTCTGGTGCTGAGCGCAACGTGGGCATGTAAACTGCCGGAGTTTGAGCCCACCGAAAGCACCGAAGACGACCTTTCATCCATCGCCCCCGCTTTCGAAGAAGAAAACTATCCGACCGACGCCCTGCGCGAACATATGATCGGCACAGTGCACCACGTGATCGATGGAGACACCCTCGATCTGGACGTCCGCGGCGAGCGATTCAAGATCCGATTCAAAGGTGCAAGCGCGCCCGAATGCCATAAAGATACGATCATGGTCGCGGGAGTGCCACGCTATCGATGCGTAGAAGATGACGAGTTCTACGGGCTCGCATCCTACCAAGAACTGCTCGATATCATCGGCGATAGTAAGCTTAAAGTCGTGTGCGAGAGCGTTGGCCCCGGCGAGCGCTGTGAGCAAGATCACTACGACCGCTGGCTCGCCAACCTCGTGCGCGAAGATGGCACAGATATCGGCGAAGAATTACTCCGACGCGGCGCGGGATTTACCTCGACCTCTTTCCGTTCCCAAACGCGCAAAGCTTACTGCCTTGCAGAATACGATGCCCGTAAAAATCAGCGCGGTATGTGGGAAGGACAGAGCGTCCAAGAAACCATCGAACGCATGAATGCAAGCACACAACGCTGGTATCGCGATCATGATCGGCGTTGCGATGAAGCCATCGGAGCACTATGAACTACTCCTCTCAATACGCAATCCCATCCTTTTTTCCGACGGAGACGTACCATGGCAAGTAACATTATCCATAATGATCTAGGCAAGGCCGTCAAACTCTTCAACCGTTGGCAATTCAAAGAGTCTGCCGAAGCATTCTCGAAACTCGTGAACGAATTCGACGGCGCAGAACGCGTTTGCTTTGAAGCCATTGCTGAACTGAGCCAAGGATTTTTCCGAATCTGGAAAAACCAAGGCGGAGAACCCAACGCCATGGTCGGCTATATCGAACGTGGTTGGGATCTGCTGCAAAAGACCGAGCCCCACGTCGGCGGCCTCGACATGTCCGAATTTCACGAGCTCCTGCCTGAATGCCTCGCCGAATCCATCCGCTGGCGACGCGGCGATGTGGAACTCTTCAACCGCGACCTGATCCCACGCATCGAATACGTCGACGACGAAGACTAATCTCGCGTCCGTTCATCGGAGATCCTCGTCCCAGCCCAGTGCCAGATCCATGCCACACACGCCCAAAGCGGCACGTGTATCTCCACAATCATGATTTCCATGGTGGCCTTCGCTGTAGACTTTGCTAAAGCGACCCGCGACCTATCCCCCGCCCGCCCGCGTACACCGCGCGCACGCGCAGGATCCTAGGTCGCGTTTGTGACGTTACAACGCGCACTTTTCTTCCCAGTCACCCCGCCATCGATACCAGCATGAGCACCGGTTTTGACGCCCCCGAACTATCCTCCGAGCTTCTCCAACAACTCACGGAGCGACGTGCACAAGCCGCTGCCAACGCACTCACTCTTGTGACCTTGGCCAACTCCGGACACCCCGGAGGATCGCTGTCCACACTCGACGCGCTCATGCTGATCTACCAGTGCGCGAACCTCGATGGCAAAAACCCCACCGATCCACTACGCGATCGCGTGGTCATCTCGCACGGACACATCTCGCCAGGCGTCTACGCCACCTTGGCCGATGCTGGATACTTCTCCATCGATGACGCCTTCGACGGATTCCGCCGCTGCGGCTCTGCCTTCGGTGGACACATCGAAAAAGAAGTGCCGGGTGTCGAATGGAACACCGGAAACCTCGGCCAAGGACTGTCAGCAGGTGCTGGATTCGCCATCGCCGCGCGCGCCAAAGGCCAAGACTTTCACGTCTTTGTAGGCATGGGCGACGGCGAACAACAGAAAGGCCAACTCTCTGAAGCGCGCCGCTTTGCAGCGCACTTCAACCTTTCGAACCTCATCGCCTTTATCGACGTCAACGGCTTGCAAATCGGCGGTAAAACCTCCGATATCCAAGACCAAAATCACGCTGCCGTCTGGGAAGCCGATGGCTGGAACGTCCTCGAAGCCGATGGACACGACTTTGCAGACCTCTACCGCGCCTTCCGCGCCGCCGTCCGTAAAGAAACCAAGAATCCAGACGCCCCAACCGTCCTCCTGCTCCAAACCACCATGGGCAAAGGCGTCTCCTTCATCGAAGACCTTGCCAAATACCACGGCCAAGCCCTCTCCGTAGAGCAGCTGCGCGACGCCTACAAAGAACTCAGCGTCGAAGACCGCTACGATGCGATCCTTGAGCGTCGCCAAAACGCCACACTGCCAACACCACACTTCGAGCGTGACCGGAACGTCGTCCTCGACCTCGGTGAGCCCATCACCTACGACGCTGGCAAAGTCACCGACTGCCGATCCGCCTACGGCGATGCCCTCGAGGACCTCGCCAAACGCAACGTCGACAATCCCGATGCATGGCCCATCCTCGGCATTTCCTGCGACCTGGAAGGCTCCGTCAAAATGCAAGGCTTCCGCAAAGTCAGCGGAAACCGCTTTATCGAAGCAGGCATCGCAGAGCATAACGCCGCTGTCATCGCAGGCGCCGCAAGTACGCTGAACACCGTGCCCTTCTTCTCGACCTTCGGCATGTTCGCCATCGTCGAGGCCTACAACCAACAGCGCCTCAACGACCAAAACGCCGCTGCACCCCGCGTCGTTGTCACTCACTGCGGACTCGACGTCGGCGAAGACGGACCCACCCACCAATGCATCGACTACGTGTCGATCGCACACAATATCTTCGGTTTCGAGCTCTACGCACCCGCCGACGCCAACGAAACCGACCGCATCGTGCGCTACGTCGCAGGAAACCACTACCCCTCCATGGTCACCATGGGACGCAGCAAGCTGCCAACCATCAGCACCCGTGACGGAAAACCCGCGCTCGCAGGTGAATTCGTCCCAGGAAAATGGCAGACCCTGCGCGATGGCGATGACGCCGTGGTCTTTGCCTTCGGCACCATGGTCTACCGCGCTGTCGAAGCCTCCGATGCCCTAAATGAAGAAGGTATCGGCCTGCGCGTCGTCAACGCCTCAAGCCTCAAGCCCTTCGACCGCGAAGCCATCATCGACGCAGCACGCTTCGTCGGAACCCTCTTCACCTACGAAGATCACAACGTGCACACCGGTCTCGGCTCGCTCGTTGCAGGCGTCCTCGGCGACGAAGGCATCGGCGCGAAACTCACACGTATGGGCGTCTCGCAGTACGGAACCAGCGGTAAACCAGACGATCTCTTTGCCGCACAAGGCCTCGCACCAGAAGACTTGGTCAAAGCCGTGAAGCGCGCAGTAGAAAACGACTAGCCGGCCATCCATCCATGCAACGGGCGCGTAACGCACCCGCCGCAATCGCCACACCAAAAATGAGAAAGCCCCAGCAAACTCTTGCTGGGGCTTTCGCATTCGGTCCGTCCTACATCTCAAGGTATTCGCTCAGTTGATCGATGGCCTGCTTGCGCTTGGCCACGCCCGTCTTGCGAATGGCTTTACGTACAACGTTGTGCCATTGCTTTTCAGGATGATCTTCCTTCAGCTCTTCAAACAACTCGAAAATCTCGATGTTATCTGGGATGTTCATGACCTCTTGGTCGTTGTAATAAAGCATCTCAAATAGTTCATCGATGTAGGCGGCGACGCTTCGGCTTTCGCGAGATCCTTCGACACGTTCGATATACTCTGCGTGCTTCTGATCGCGTTTGAGCTGCCGTACGCGACGTTCCAGTTCGGTGCGCTTCATGGCTCTCCTCTCTGGTCGCGCCGCGCCGTGAATTACGGCGACAGGCGAAATGAAAACGAAATCTCATGAAAATGAGACGCTAGGGAGATACGACGAATCGGCGTTTCGTCAAGTGTTTCCGCATAATATATGCACGGCCTGCGCGCTTTTCAGCTGCGGAAAACGAATTTGCGTGCCCGATCGCGCAAGTCGACGCGGCCACCGCACACGCACCCCAGACTTTGGCGCAAATGCGTCTAGTCGCGCGCCGTCACTTTCATCGAAACCTTCAGCTTCATCGCGACTTCTTCGTTCGCGTCTTGGACCTTCATGTCCAAAAGCACGGTCTGATCGAGGGTGGGCATCACCCGATCAAAGCGCACGTTCATGGTGCCGTTGCCCTCCAGAGTGCCGCTCATCAACGCCTCCTCTGCGCCTTCGACATTCAGGGCGTGACGCAGGTCCGACACCTCATGGCGCAAAGCGATGACCGCGCCCTTGCTGTCGATCGACTTCACACGATAATGCACGGTCGCATTCACTTTGAATTCGCCGCCCATATCGAGCTCCGTCTTGGTTTTCCACTGCGCGCCTTTGCCGACAGGCTCCGTCGGAAACCCGTTCGTAAACTGATCGATCTGATTTGCGATCATCGCTTGCACATCGTCTGTGGACGCAGACGATGACAAAATCTTGGCGTTGCCGGTGTTACCAAAGTGGTCCATCTCGAAGGAGAAGCGCATCTCTCCGACCTCCGCCATTTCTTTCATGCTTTGGATGATCATGTCATGCACTGGATCATCTTTGACGCGCGCTTCGTATTTGGGCGAATCGCTTTTCACGGTGACGCGAACCACGTCGCCGAGCACGTCTAATTTCTCGATCTTTAAGATCTGCACGACACGCGGCACAACGAGCGTTTGGCCGTCTACCTGTGTGTCCACCTCGGTGCGCGCTTCAAGACTCCCAGGTTTCATCGCGTCGAAGTTGTAGCGCAGCAGCTGGCGCGGTGCGTCTCCCTTCGAAAGCACCGTGATTTCGTGTTTTCCGCGGAACTGGCGTTTTGCGACCTGTTCGTCGGTCTGCTCGCCCTCCGCTTCATCGGCATTTTCTGCATCTTTGGTGTCGGCGTCATCCGTTGCGGCTTGATCCTCTGCATCAGCGGAGGCGTCCTTGGCATCGGTCGCTTCTGTGGCTGCGTCGTCACCCGCGGCGTCTGCATCGGCACCTTTGTTTGGCTGCGCTTGTTCTCCATCCCCCCCGCCTTCGAGGGCGGAGGCGTTGCGATCTACGTCGGAATCCTCCGCTTTTTTACAGCCAACAACGAACAAAAACAGAAATAATATCAGAAGCTTCTTATGCATGATGTCCACTGCGCTGCGAGAGCCGCACCCGCGCGCGGCTCAGGAAAAAGAAAGGCGAATTAAATGGGCAGATCGTCATCCGAATCGAGGTCGAAATCATCCATCGGCGGCGGACCAAAGTCCGTGTCGGGGTCGAAGCCCGAAGTGGGCGCGCCGTGGAGATCGTCGTCGTCGGGACCGGGTGGATGATCGCCAACACGGTTGGCAAAGAGGGTAAACGATTCGTGGAAGGTCAGCGTTACGCTGCCGGTCGCGCCTGAACGGTGCTTGGCCAAGATGACTTCCGCGTCGTCGCCCTCGCGCGAGGGCATCATCTCTAACGGCGCGCTGTTGTCGCGATCGGGGCCACCAGCGTCTGCGCCTTCTTTGTGCGCGAGGCGATCGTAGTAGATCTGGCGGTAGAGAAACATGATCAAGTCGGCGTCTTGCTCGATGGCGCCGGATTCGCGGAGGTCTGAGAGCATGGGGCGCTTGTCGGCGCGTTGCTCGACCGCGCGGTTGAGCTGCGAGAGGGCGATCACTGGGCACTCGAGCTCACGAGCGAGAGCTTTGAGACGGCGTGAGATCTCGGAAATCTCTTGCTCACGGTTCGATATCCGCGCGTTTTTACTGCCGGTCATCAACTGCAAATAGTCGATGATCACCAAGCCGAGACCGTGCTCATGCTGTACTTGTCGACATTTGCGCGCCATTTCGGAGACGCTGATCGATGGTGTTTCGTCGATGAATACTGGCAGGTCTTTGAGTTGGCTGATCGACTCATAGATGCGGTTGAATTGTGCGTCGGATAGGTCCGCAGAGCGCATTTTGTCGCTCGGCACGCGCGCCATGGAGCTGAGAATACGGCCAGCGAGCTGTTCGGCGCCCATTTCTAGCGAGAAAACGATGCCGGGCGTCGGGCTGCGCTTGTCCATTGCGGCGTTGACGAGCAAGTTCAGTGCAAAGGCGGTCTTTCCCATTCCTGGGCGTGCGGCTAAGATGATGAGATCGCCCTTTTGCCAGCCGTTGGTATAGGCATCCACCGCGTGAAAGCCGGACGGCGTGCCGGTCAGTTTGCCGCGTTGGCCCTGTTTGCTCTGCTCTTCGATACGGCGAATGAGCGTGCTTAGCGGCTCGTGCAACTGTTGGACGCTCGAGCGGCTGCCGCTCAAGGCGAGCGATGTAAACGTAGAGACCGCGTCATCGGCGATCGAGGTCGCATCGTCGGGAGACTCGGCGATGGTGCGCATCATCTCGCGCGAAGCCGCCACGACCTGCCGGCGCAGGCTATAATCTTTGACGATGTCGATGTACGACACGATGTTCGTCACCAGCGGGCTGTCGGTGCGCAGACGTGCAAGATACTGCGGCCCGCCGACGGCTTTGAGCACACCTTGCTTGTCTAGGTGCGACGTGACGGTGATGGTGTCGACGGGCTTTCGTGCGTCGTCGAGCGCATCGATGGCGCTGAAGATATGCCGGTGCTTCTCGTAATAGAAGTCTTCAGGCAGCAAGGTATGCGACGAGTCGCGCAACGCGTCGGACCGTTGCAGCAACACGCCTAAGATTGCGCGCTCCGCTTGTTCGTCAGCAAGAACGGCTTGCGGCGAAAATGACGCGTCTTGACTCATGTAAGTGCCTGGCAGTTCGCGCGCTTAGCGCTTCTTTCGATAAGTGCACTGCGGGTCAGTGCAGCGCGCATAAAGCTCGAGTTTGCGGCGCGTGAGCTTGAAGGTGCCAAGCTCCTCTACGATCTGATTCAGACGCGCCATCACCGTCGCGTCGTCGAATTCGATCACGCGGCGACAATCCACACAGATCAGGTGATCATGCTCATCTTCGTGCTCTGCCAACGGATCGTAACGCGTTTGCCCGTCATCAAAGTGCCGTGGACTGGCAAAACCGTGCTCCACGAGGAGCTTCAGCGTTCGATAAACCGTCGCATAGCCAATATGCGGTGCGTCCTTGCGCACCTCGTTGAGCAACTCATCGACGGAAATGTGCTTGTCCAGACGGAAAAATGTCTGAAAGATCACATCGCGCTGCTGCGTGCTTTTTAAACCCGCTTCGCTCAAACGCGTGTGGAATTCCGACAACAACTCATCGATTTGGACGACATCTTCTTGAGCCATGAATCGTGCGCACGGTCAGAGTGAGAGTGTGTACTTCTTCTGTATTCGCATAGGACGAGCCACGCGCTTACGCAAGATGCGTCTATTGTCTGGCACTCCTTTGCACCTTGTCATCTAGGCAGTATCTCTATGCGTTGTGCAGCGGACGCAAACGCGTGATGCCGCGCGCGAGTAGAAATGCACCGCGCTGGGTGTTATATCCCATCGCCCCGCAGTTCGCGTTTTCCTTTTATGATTCGGCTCCTCTAGAACAGTGACATCTCTCTTTAGGGCCCACGCCATCGACGATCACCATGAGCATTTCGCAGACCAATAAGATGGACCGCATCCGCACCGCTTTCGAAGCCGCCCGCGCTGCGAGACAGAAAGGTAACCCACAAAAAGCGCTCGAGCACTGGGGCGAGGTGCTTCAACTTACCGAGAATGCGACGGATCGCGACCCGCGCCAAGCGCGCATGGCATCCAGCAGCGAAAGTGCCGTGGTCTACCAAGAGCTCGGTGACCTACGCACCGCAGAGAAGCTCCTGATCCAAGCAGTAGAACTCGCTGCACAGCTCGCCAAAGAAAGCGCCCAAAGTGCCCCCGAGGTTCGTGTCGGCGATGCGCTCGCGCTCGCAAGTGTGCATGTAAACCTCGCTGGACTGTATGTTACCGCGCGCGAGCCGGAGCGCGGACTTCCGCACGCGGAGTTTTCCTTGGATGCGCTCCAAAACGTGGGGCAACACCCTGCGCGTACCATGTTGAACTTTGCTGCCACTTTGCAGCAAGGCACTTCGCACCTCTTATTAGGAACCTACGCACAAGCCCAAGAATCCTTGCAAAAAGCTACGGATCTCGGCGTGCAGCTTGTGACGGAAGGCCAGGTGCAGGTGCTGCCGCAACTCGTCGAGTGTGGCGGCCGGCTCTTTGCTGCTGCCAAAGCGCAGGGGCGATCTGCCGACGCGCTCCCATCGGTCGAACAGGTTGCCCGCATGGCCACGGCAACCTTTGAGGCACAGGGCGCGCCGGCGCTCGAGCTCTTTGTGAATGCGCAGATGCACCGGATCAACGCATTGTTAGACCATGGACGCTTTGCGGAGGCGGAAGATCAGCTGTGGCACATGATCGATGGGAGCGGGCAGGGCAATATTCTCCTTTCGGCGCCCGACTTCTATGTATCGCTGTGGAAACGCGACGATGAAGCGTTGAAACAAGGGGGGCTTCCGCGCGAAGAGATCCTCGAATCGTGGGAAGATGCGATCGATCAGGCGGCAAAACGTGACGCGGATCCCCTTGCTATCGAGGTCATGCGTCAGCGCTTCCGTCTTCACACGGCATTGGCTAAAGATGAGACCCGCGCATTCTTAACTGCGCAAACTGGTACTGAGAAAGAGCTGAGCCCCTTGACCGCTGCGCTGTTGCGCGCATTGCAAGGGGAGTTGCAGGCCTTCGCCTAGCACGCTTCTGACGGGCTCTCGGGCGTGTTCGAAAAAATAAGCACCAAGTGCCCTCAATAGTGCTTGACCTTTGAAGAAATCCGTATAGTATTCGCCATCCCAACTCACGGGGCCCACCCGCTGAAAGCCGCAAATAAAAAGCTTGCAACTTTCACAAGGGCGCGTAAGATGGTTAGCCCGCTCACGAAAGTGCGCAGGCTCTCGATGAGAGCAAAGGCTAGGTTCTCTGAAAACTGAACAGGTATGTGGAGCAGTTATGATGCCCGCGCACATCGGGAGATGTAGAGCGCGAGCGTTGTAGAATCATGCAAAACAAAAATCCTTCTGCACATGTCAACGGTGCAGGAGGTGCTCGTAACCAAATCGCATTCACTTTGTGAATGTGGGTTACGGTCCTTATGTCAGCCATCGTGCCCGTCAGGGCACGAGAGGATAAAACTGGCGAGTTTGATCCTGGCTCAGAACGAACGTTGGTGGCGTGCTTAACACATGCAAGTCGCGGGCGAAAGCGACCTTCGGGTCGCCGGTAGACCGGCGGATGGGTGAG